>Ga0160443_100004_pt1 | contig 786178 bp, 662 predicted proteins | sample HID1972I_E1MG_FD_108244 | JGI IMG/M metagenome (GOLD analysis project Ga0160443, IMG submission 108244) | Enriched pill bug-associated microbial communities from UW Madison campus, WI, USA - HID1972I_E1 MG | ecosystem: Host-associated > Arthropoda: Insects > Digestive system > Unclassified ...
ACAGATCGGCACGGAGCTGCTGCAGATCGTGTTGCCGGCGAACGGCTTCTACACGCTCGCGGTCGGTGGCGAAGGCTTCCTCGACTTCGCCCCGAGCTATGCCTACCAGATGCAGGTCAGCGTAACGCCCGTGCCGCTGCCTGCTGCGGTATGGCTCCTCGGCTCGGCGCTGATGGGCGTAGCGGTGGTTCGTCGCCGACGCTCCACAGCCGCCGCATAACAGAAAACTGAGAGACGCAAGGCACCTTTCACCGGCTGTCAGTCATGACAGCCGGTGTTCTTGCTCTTCTCGCTGGAGACCGTCCACCTGTGGTGGGTGGCTGGCGTACGACGGCTGTTGCCGCGCCATCGATGCGCAACGAATTGGCGGCCGCCCGCTACCAGCCCGAGTACTCGAAGTCCAGCCGGACCGTACACTCGAAATCACGTGACTCAATCCGTCGGCGGCGGTTCTGCCGAAACAATCGGCTCCAGCCCAGCATGAGCCGACGCGGAAACCGCTGGGACAATGCCGTGGCCGAGTCCTTCTTCGCAAGCCTCAAGAAGGAACGAATCAAGAAGCGAATCCACAAGAACCGCGAGCTCGCCACCCCTCATTCGCGTGGATCGGCATCGCGAGCCACCGCCACGTCATGACCGCCATGCGAGGCACAACGTGGCTTCTTCGCCCGATAGCGTGCGGCCTGCGCACCAGGTGAGGCGTCTCGAGCGGGCGATGAACGAGTGGGACGAGCAGCAGATCGAAGGCGCCCAATCACCGATTCGTGGCGATGACTGCGTCCAGGTCCTTGCCCGTGATGGGCCCGACGAATGACTTTGCAACCCGGCCATCGGGTGCGATCACATAGGTGGTCGGCAAACCCAGCGGCGACCCGAAATCCTTGGGCGGATCGAGCGGATCGACCTGCGCCACCGGGAACGATATCGGGCGCTGCTTCAGGAATTCCACGATGTCGGCCTTTGCACTGTCCTCGAAGGCGAGACCAATGGCGACCACCTCATCCTTGTGTGCCGCGACAAAGGCGGAAATCTCAGGCAATTCCTTGATGCACGGCACGCACCACGTCGCCCACCAGTTGACGACGACCCACTTGCCGCGATGTTCGGCGAGATCGAACGATTTGCCTTCGAGCGTAGTCACCTGCAAGGAAGGCATCTGCGTGGCGGCGAGGGCTGATGCGCCAGCCATCAGCGCCACGCATAGACAACGCGCGAATCTACTCACCGGCGTGCCTCGCCACGCAGACGCTGCCTTGCTTTCCATTCAATGTGTCGCGGCGTATTTCTTTTCGCCAGCCAGCACCGCCAGGCGAGTCGTCTCACCCTTTTCATCCTTCAATGTGAAGTAGTTTTCCGGTGGCGGTAACGGGCAAGTCGCGTATTCAGTGAACGCGCACGGTGGGTTGTAGGCACGGTTGAAATCCACCACCACCGTGCCATCCGCCGCCACCGGGCCGGTTTTCAGGAACCGGCCCACGCCATAGGTTTCCTTGCCACTCGTCGCATCCTTGAACACGAAGCTCAGGCCCTTGGCCGGATCGCCGGTCGCTTCCAGGCGCCATTTTTCTCCATTTCTCTCGAATTCGATGTAGCCGGGATTGGGGCTTTCGTCGACGTCGCCGATGATGTTGGCAATGGTCAGGGTCTTGCCCGGTGGATGTGCAACGAACGCCGCTTTCACCCGCCACTGTTCATCCGGCGTAAAGACATCCAGCCCTTTGAAATGCAGCCTGTCCGGTGAATCTGCGTGACGAACGCGCAGCGCCAGCTTGCCCTTCCGATCGATGACGGTGATCTGACCCTTGCCACCGTCGTAACCCAGTTTCGTACCGCCGCCCCGTCCTTCGGGTTTCAGTTGCACCTCGCCCTCGAGCGGCTTGCCGTCCAGCGTGACGCCGGCCCCGGGCTCCGCACTCCAGAACAACGAGCCATCGCGCTCTTCCACCTTGCCCAACCTGTCCGGGGCAATGCGCAAACGAATGTCGCTGCCGGAAGCTGAGCCCACGCTTTGCTGCTTGCCCTCCACCCAGTGCAGGCCGATCAAGCTCGTCCAACCGTCGGGTTGAGTCAATTCCGCTTCACGTTCTTTGACCCACGCCGCATGTTTGCTTTTGAAGTCGGAGACACTCTGCGCCTGCGTTGCCGCGCCGCCGCTGACAGACAGCACCGCTGCAAACAGCAGCGAAAGAACCAGTCTGTGCACTTTCAATTCATGTGCGTTCGTGTTCACAGTGCTCACCAATTCTTGCTGACATCGAGGTAGAGATAGCGGCCGAAGGATTCGTGCAGCGAGGACAGATAATTGCTGCCGGTGCTGGCCGGCGTGGCCCCGAGCGGCGGCTCTTCGTCGAACAGGTTGCGTGAGCCCACTTCCACGGCGCTGCCCTCGAGCCATCCGTTGCTGAACTCCTTCTTCACCGACAATGACCAGCGGTGCGTCGCATCCACCTTGTAGGGTGTGCCATCGCCGTAAGCGCCGGAGATCACGCTGCCGATATAGTTGTCGCGCAGGCGCACGGTCCAGTCGGCGTGGTTCCAGATCAACGCTGCGCTGGCACGCCATTCCGGTTTCTGGCCGTTGAGGCCCACTTCGTTCGCTGCGCCCAGACCCTGGGCAACGATGTTCAGCTCGCCGCTGGCGATGGCTGCGGCGATGGCCTGCTCCTCCAGGGACTTCTCCTGGGTGTATTCCTTCAACCGACTGACGTCCAGCAGCATGGCGAAGCTGCCCCACGGGCCATTACGCAAACGCCAGCTGAAGCCGAAATCCACGCCGGAAACCGTCAGAGGCTGCAGGTTCCCGTAGGTGCTCTCGACGTACAGGAATGCGCCCACCGGGTCGATACCCGATCCTGCGAACTGAGCGATGTCAGCCTCTGTTGGAGCGGCACGAACCACCAGTGGATTGCTGGTGCCCTTCACTGCACGCAGATAGGCGTCGTACAGCAATTCGTTACCCGAACCAATGGTGCCGATCGGGTTCTCCACTTCCACTTTCCACGCATCCACGCTCAGCCTGATGCTCCCCACACCTTCCGGCAGAAAGTCCGGCTCGAACACGAAACCATACGAAGATTGTCTGGTGGTCTCCGGCTTCACGCCCTCACCGTACGTGGTAGCGGTATTGGTCATGTAGCGCACCAATGCATTGCTGATGCAGGTGTTGTAGTTGGAAAAAGCACCTGTTCTGACCAACGCCACGCAGCGAATCGGATCGCTGCTGCCGCCGAAGCGCCAGATCGTGCCGGAATTTGCCAGTTCCAGACCCGGCGCACGAAAACCGCCGCTCACCGAGCCACGCAGCAACAGGCTGTCGATCGCTCTCCAGGCAACGGCCAGTTTGGGCTTGGCCACATCCCCCGCATCGCTGTAGTCCTCATAGCGGCCCGCCAGCTGCACATCGATGGACTTGACCAACGGAATGCCGTGCTGTGGCGACACCAGCGGCACCGCAAGTTCAGCGAATACGGACTTCACGTTGCGGCTGCCTCGAATGTCCGGCGAAGCGCTGTGGGTGAAGAAATTGCTTTCCGCCACTTTGCCGGTGTACCAATCGACGTACTGAACCGTGCCGTCGATGTTTTCGTCGCGATCGTCGAAACGGCTTTCGTAGCGGTACTCCACACCTGCCGCCACGCCGATGCCGCCCGCGTACCAGGAAAACGCGTCCGGGCGATCGATCTTGAAATCCCACAGCGCCAGTTCGCTGGTGCCTTCGCGCGTCGTGGGCTGGATGAACGACGTGGCATCCGATGGCGTGGCGTCGCCGATGCGCGGATTGGCCGGGTTGCCGCCATTGAAAGGGTTGTAGGCGCCGGCATCGGTGCGGTTGACCGCATCCGAGAACGCTGTGGCAAGGCCACCTTCCTGCACGTCGGTGGTACGGGCGCGAGAATGCAGCAACGCAGTCTCCCAGCGCCAACCACCGCCTGTCTTGCCACGCAACCCCGCCAACGCGCGCGACTGGTCGTTATCCACGTCCAGCCTGCGCAGTCCGTAATCGGCCACGTAGTAGTTGGTCAGGCGAATCGCGTCCGCACCCTCGCGCAACGCTTCCGGCACCCAATACGCATCCGGCCTGATGTGGATGTAATTATCGACGCCACCCAGCGTGACGAATTCACCGCTGAGTTTCGCTTCGGCTTTGGACTTGTAGAACGCGAGCTCGCCGAACAATTGCAGATCGTCGGTGAGATCGAAACGCGCGGTGGTGAAGATATTTCCCCTCTTCACGGCCGGAGTTTCGGTAACGCCGGGCTCGGCACGTGTATCCGGTCTCAGCGACGTGGGCACCGCGCCCGTCACCAGCTGGCCGTCCTGGTTGACGTAGTACGTCGAGCCCACCGCCACGCCGTTGTTGAACCTCTGGAAGCTGCCCCATGCAGTGTTCCCGAAGGTTTGCACGAAGGGCGTGGCGGTCGGATCGAGGACGAATGTGCCGTCATCCAGCTGGCGACGACCATCGGTGGCGGTGAACCACTGGTCCGAGTTCAGTTGGGCGGTGCGATGCGCGAATTCGTATTGCACCGATACGTTGCCACGGCCGTCGGCAAAGTCCTTGCCGAAGAAACCTTCCAGAGAAGCATCTTCGCGGTGACCGGACTGAACCGAGCCGAATTTCAGCTTGATGCCGCCTCCATCCGCCCGACTCTGCGTTACCAGGTTGACCACGCCCGCCACGGCATCGGAGCCGTATACGGCCGCCCCGCCATCCAGCAGCAGGTCGATGCGTTCCAGACCGAAGGTGGGAATCGCATTCGCATTGTAGGAAGTGGCTGTACCAGAGCTGATCGGGTGCTGCACGGTGCGGCGGCCATTGACCAGCAGCAAGCTGTAAACCGAACCGAGATTGCGCAGGTTGATGGAGCCGACATCGCCGCGCGGTGCGTTGGAATTGCGCCCCTGGTTCGTCGACGATTTCTCGGTGAAGGCCACATCCCCGAACTGCGGCAGGCTGCGGAACAGCTCGTTGCCGTTGGTTGCGCCGATGGAATCCAGTTCCTCCTTGCCCACGGTCGCCACCGACAGCGCCTCTGCTGCGCCTCCGCCGGCAATGTGCGAGCCGACCACCGTTATCTCTTGCAACGGCTCTTCATCGTTGCGTCTACCTTCTGTGTCCGCTGCGTGCAGCGCCCCGCTGGCTAGCAGGGCGCACAGAGCCAACGATGTGCGCGAGGCAGTTGCGCCCGTCGCGCCCATTTCAGGTCACCTTTTTCTTGTAGGCGGAGCGGACGATCCTCCCTTCCAGTTTCTGTTCGTCCTTGACCAGGTTGTACAACGGGCAGGTGTCTTCCACTGCCTGACGCAGCGCATCGATGGTTTGTTCGCTCTCCGGCGATTCGATGCGCACGTTGTAACGGATGTTCTTGAAGCGGGCCGGCGCGGTGACGCCCTTGCCGAAGCGCGGTGTGAGCTCGGCATCCACGGTGAGCTCGAGCGAATCGAGCAGCACGTTGCGGGTGGCGGCCTGCACCTCGAAGATATGCGTCAAGCAGGTGCCGGTGACGCCGATCAGATGCTCTTCCACCGTTGGCGCAAGACCGTAGCCGAGCAAGCCCGGCGCGCTGTCGTGCAATTGCAGGTGGTAGCCGTCTTCGCCCAGAAAGGTTTGCCGCAAGCCGGTTTGCGGCTCTACATGCGTGTGCGCCACCAGCCCGCGCGGCTGCGTGGACTCTGCGGGCTGCGCGCTGGCTTCACGCGGCTGCTGGCGGCGCCCTTGCACGGCAGGAATTTTCTCTTCGACGATGAAATCGCGCAGGCCCGGCGGCAGCTCCCTGTCGCGCACGATGGGCGTGTGCTTGTATTCCACCGTGGCGTGGCTGACGTTTTGCGCCTTCGTCACCAGCTGGATAGCCGAAGAATTGTCATGTACGGCCTTTTTCAACGCTTCCAGCTCGGCAGTGCTGGCTGGTGAATCGATATAGGCGACATAGGAAAGATTGTTCGGGTAGCTGAGGTTTTCGCTCTTGCGTTCGGGGATGCTGGTGAACACGATGTCCAGCGAATCCAGCGGCACTTTGCGTGCGGCGGCCTGCACCAGATATTCATCAGCCACCGCGCTGGCCAGCGTGCCGACCAGTGAATCCCAGGAACCCGCACCCAGGTTGTATCCGGCGTAACCCCGGCCACTGTCGCTGATGTACTGGAATTTGCCGTTGTCGCCGAGGCGCAGGCGGCGCACGCCGGAACGGCTTTCGGCAATCACCCTGGCGTGGATGACCTGCGGCTGTGCGGAACTGGCCTTCTGCGCTTCGATGGCGGCGGCCTTGGCCTGCAAATGTGCGCGCAGGGGGCTTTCGCCTGCGCTGGCCGGATGAGACAACAATGCGGCCGCAGACAAAACGGCGGCGGCGGCGGCGCGGAACAACGGGGACGAACTTCGAACGACAGACATGGGCAGGAAACTCCGGGTGCCGGAAGCGTGCGGCGCGCAACTATCCACGTTGTGCGGGTTGCGCGGAAATGTCCGCTGGTAATGCAACCATGCACGATCGGAATATCTTGCTCGCCGGGAACGAGGCCGCGCTCGAAGTTGACTTCGATCGGAAGCACCTTGGGGTTGTCGAGACGTGCGGTAACGAGCACAGCGCTGAAACCGACGCGCGGGATGCGCTGACAATCCACCTTGGGATTGACTTCCAGAGGGACTTCCTTGCGCTTTGCTGGACGAGGCGGGTGACGGCCCGTCAGGCAGGCGGGCGTCGACCTGTGCCTCGGCACCTCAAGCCGCTGAGCGCGTCATCGAACGGCTGCGTTCGCAGACTCGATGAGAAAGCAGGCGTCCTGCCGGCCGCCGGTTGGCATCAAAGAGCGACTCAAGCGATCATCGCCAGATAGCTCATAGAACCAAGAATCGATATGCCGCACCAGCGGTGTCCGAAATGAAGATATCGAATGTAGTCAAAGGCCAGATCACTCAGACCCTGATGAAGGTTCTGCTGGAGCGCGCCGGATACCGGGTCGCGCGATTCGGTATCGAAGAGCTGTTCCAGGAAGTGGTGCACCTCAGTGCCCGGCAATACCAGGCACTCGGACTTTCGCCAGCACTGCGTTCATTGCCGGACTTGCTGGTCACGGACTCGAGCATCGAAAAGGCGTTTCTGGTCGAGGTGAAGTTCAGGAGTTCGCTCACGGCGCAGAGCCTGCGCTCGTTGCATGCGACGCTGATCGAGCAGAGTAGATCCTGGCCGGAAATGCATACTGTCCTGCTGACGAGCACGACCCGACGCAACGATGCGGCCTTTCATCAGGACTACATTCGCGTCTTGCGTCCGGGAGAATGCGATCGATTGCTTCCCAGCCAGTACCTGCTCGAGCACGCGCGCCCGGAGAACCTCGGCCACTATGTCTGGAAGGAGCTTCCCCAGCTTCACGAGGTCTTCGACAGATTTCACTGGGACAACGACGTTTCGCGCACCGATGACGCAGACTTCATCGCCACGGCGATCAAAGACCTGAAGGCGCTCAGCGAGACCTGGAGACTGCCGCCCAACGCGACCTGACGGCCAGTACCCTTCACGGAGATCCCATGATGGCGCACATGGTTCGATCAGTCAGCGACTCCACTGGATACAAGCATCAGCTCAATCGCGCTCGGCGGTTTCTCGATCGGGTGCAGATGACGACCGACGACTGGGCTGACATGGATGATGTCGAGCTCCAGGACATGATGTGGGCGTTCTGGCCACGCACCATGGGACTCTGATCGCGCTGGTCATAAGGGATTTCGATCCGGTACGCAGAACGCTGAGCATCACAAAGACATCTCAAGCTTCGGGAACGCCTGGTCGCGGCAAGCCGAGTCACTCACGATCGACTCTGTCTTCCGCAATAACGGCGAGCCGATCCCGAGCCTGCTCGGCGCGCAATACCGCTGGCGCGCGTCGCTGAAGCGTACCGGCCAGCGCAATCGCCGGCCCTACTGCGCCCCCGATTGAGCATCTGCCACTGGATCTGGCGCCAGAACAGAGGCCTGTACAGCTAAGCGACTGATTTACAAGAGAGAAATACTGGCGGAGAGGGTGGGATTCGAACCCACGTGCCGGAATTACCCGACCATCCGATTTCGAGTCGGCGCCGTTATGACCACTTCGGTACCTCTCCGGCGGCCCCTTTGCGGGGGCTGGTATTCTAGCCGAACCCGGTCAGTCGAGTGAGGTCCCCTGATGCGTCGAGACGAGCGCGTGCCGGCCCCCGTCCAACCCGTTTCCGCGCCCGTCGTCGCGTCGAGCCCTTCCACCCGCCCCACCCTCAGGGGCGGTGTCGCGCTGGCCGTGATCCTGGCGGTTCTCCCGTTCGCGGGCTGCAAGAAACCAGAGCCGAAGCCGAGCGCGCTCGCCGAGATCCGTGCGCGCGGGGAGCTGCGCGTCGTCACCGTCAACAGCCCCACGTCGTACTACCTTGGCGCCCACGGGGCCGAAGGCCTCGAATTCGCCCTCGCCCGAGCGTTCGCGGAACGACTGGGCGTCACGCTCGTGATGACCCCGGTGGCGAACGTCGCGGCCATGCAGGCCGAGCTGGCGGCGAGCCGGGCGGACATCGCTGCCGCCCAGCTCACTGCCGATGAAGAATGGCTCCGCGTCGGTGATGCCGCCCGGCCCTACGAGCACGTTGAGCAGATCGTCGTCTACCGGCGCGGGGAGAAGCGGCCTCGCGGGACGATCCAGATCGAATCCTCGCGGCTGGCCGTGCGCTCGGGCAGCTCACAGGAACACGTGCTGCAGAAACTGAAAGGCACAGTGGCACCGAATCTCGAGTGGGTCGCCACCGCCCCGAGCACGGCAGATCCGCTGGAGGACGTGGATTCCGGGCAGGCGGACTACGCCATCGTCGATGCGCGCGAGTACTCGTTTGCGCGGCATCTCTACCCGAAGCTGGCGGTGGGCTTCACCTTGCCCACGTCGCGCCCGGCGCAGTGGATCATCCGGCAGGACTCGCCGAAGCTCGTCAAGGAAGTGAACGCATTCTTCGACGACATGCGCCAGTCCGGCATGCTGGCAGAGCTTTTCGCGAACGCGTCCGGCGATGCGCGACGCTTCGAGTACGAGGAGTCGCTGCGGTTCCAGGAACACATCGCGGGGCGCCTCGGCCCGTTCCGGCAATGGTTCGAGGAAGCTTCGGCAACGAGCGGCGTCGACTGGCGACTGCTCGCAGCCATCGGGTACCAGGAATCGAAGTGGAACCCCAAGGCATTCTCGCCGGATGGCGCGCTCGGTGTGATGATGCTGACCGCCAGCACCGCTCAGGAGCTCGGCGTCACCGACCGCACGAACCCGGAGCAGAGCATCTTCGGTGGCGCTCGCTACTTCGCGTCCGTGAAGGAGAAGATCCCCGCACGCATCCCGGAGCCGGACCGCACATGGCTCGCGGTCGCTTCATACAACGTTGGCTTCGGGCACCTCGAGGATGCGCGCGTGCTTACGCAGTCCCGCGGCAAGGACCCGGACAAGTGGACAGACGTCCGCGAGCACCTTCCGCTGCTTGCCCAGGAGCGCTACTACGCCCGAGCCAAGCGAGGGTACGCCCGCGGATGGGAACCCGTGCAGTTCGTGGACCGTGTACAGCGTTTCCTGACGCTGCTCGAATGGCGCCCCACCGAGGCCATTGCCAGCGAAACGCGGGTCGAGCACGCGCCCGGCACCTGATGACACGCGATGAATGCGGGCGCGCGCTATGACCGGCGGGATTGAAAAAACTTCGTCAGGCGCGCGCCGCACTCTTCCATCAGCACGCCACCGAACACATCCACGCGGTGATTGAGCTGCGGCAGCGTGAAGATGTTCACGATGCTGCCCGCTCCACCCGCCTTCGGGTCCCATGCGCCAAAGACCACGCGGCGCACGCGCGCGTGCACGATGGCAGTGGCGCACATCGGGCAAGGCTCGAGCGTCACGTAGAGCGTGGTGTCTTCCAGGCGATAGTTGTCGAGCAGGCGGCCGCCTTCCCGCAGGGCCACGATCTCCGCATGCGCGGTCGGGTCGTGCGCAGCGATGGGCTGGTTGTAGCCCATCGCAATGACGTGATCTTCGTGGACGAGCACGGCGCCCACCGGCACCTCGCCCGACATCATGGCGATGTCAGCGAGCTCAAGCGCTCGACGCATGTAGATTTCGTCGACGCTGGGCATGGGCTAGGGCTCGATGATGAGCAGCGTCGATGTTGCCGACGCGTAAAGCTTGCCGGTGGCGTCGATCAGCCTTCCATCCGCATAGGCCACTCGCCGCCCGAACGTAACCACTCGGCCTTCCGCGCGCATCGGGCCCGTCGTGTCGGTGACGGCCTTGTGGTATGCCACCTTCAGCTCCAGAGTCGTGTACCCCTGCTGCGCGGTGAGTCGGGTGTGCACGGCGCAGCCGCAAGCAGAATCGAGCAAGGTTGCGGCATAGCCGCCATGCACGACACCGATGGGGTTGTACGCGTGCTGGCCGGGCGTGCCGACGAACACGGCCGTTCCGTCCCCTACCTCCGCGAGCGTGAAATCCAGTGAGACTGCGATGCCTGGGCGACGCCCGGAAGCGATCAGCGCACGCAGCTGCTCTATTCCGGACAACCCCGCACCAAACTCCTTCACCATGCTCATGCTCAGCGGCTCCCGGGAATCGGTCGAAGTGGATAGCGGTTCACACCCTTCGGGCGGCTGCGTCGCTCGCGCTCGAGTGTGAGTGGAGCAACATTGTCTCACGCGCCGCCGGTCAGCGGCATCCGGCGGAAACGCATGATGGCCGACCAGGTCGAACATGTCCCGCAGGCGCGAAGTGGCTCGAATCGCGACCAGTGCGCTGGCCGGGTAGCCGCCAGTGCCGATTGCCATCTTTCCGGAGAAATCGACTGGGTGGGGAAGCAGGAGCTCGCTTCGCCTAGTCGCAACGGCTGGCGTCGCTCACCGCGGTACGCTGCGGCGATCGGCGCGCTGATCTTCGGCGACGCGCCGATGTTTGTCGCCGGACCCACCCTCGCGCACCAATAGGCCCGCTGACTCGAGATCCCCGAGGACGCGGCAGATCGTTCCCATGCTGAGCGATGTGCCCCGTGCACAGAGATCCCTGCAGACCTCGCGGGCCGTGACGGAATCCGATCCGGACTCGATCACCTGCCAGATGCACTTGCGGGTCGAGGTGGGACGCAGCTGCGCGGCACGCAACCACTCGGACACGCTGAGCCCGCCGTTCAGCGGACGCCGCGACCATCTCACGCGGTGCAGTCTCATGGGGAACTGAGCTCCGTCTGGGAATAGGTTGTGCCCGGATCAGCGATGACACCCAGCCGAATGCCTTCGCCGAACATCCGCGCCGTTTCGGTGGCGGCACGATCCGCATCCTCGATCACGCCGGAGAATTGCAGGAAGCTGTGCACGAGCGAGGGGTAGTTGCGATAGATCACCGGCACGCCCTGCGCTCGCAACCGCTCGGCGAACGCTCGCCCCGAGTCGCGCAGGATGTCGAAGCCGGCGGTGGCCACGATCGCCGGCGGCAAGCCCTCCAGGCTCCGGGCCTGAAGCGGCGCCATCAGATCATCCGGCTGATCGACGCCCAGGCGTTTTCCGGGAAAGACTTGCGCGAGCAGATAATCGAAAAAGCTGGCGTCCAGCCCGAAGCCTTTGCCGAAGAGCTCGAACGAGCGATCGGCGTGCGGCAATCCTACCGCCGGGTAGTAGAGGAGCAGCATCGCCGGCGGGGGCTCGCCCTTCAGGAGCTGGCGCTGCGCCACGTTGAGGGCGACATGGCCGCCGGCGCTGTCGCCTCCGACACCGACACGCTGCGGATCGCCCCCGAGCGTCACGGCGTGCTCGCGCGCCCACAGAAACACATCCTCGCCATCGTCGCTCGCCGCCGGATACGGGTGTTCCGGCGCGAGCCGGAAGTCGACGGAGATGACGACGGCCCGTGCTTCGTTCGCCATCAATCGCACGGCACGATCCAGGGCCGCGACGCTGGCGAAGAGATATCCGCCGCCGTGTGCATACACCAGGATCGGCAACGGCTCGGGCGAGTCCACCTGCGGCCAGTAGATCCGTACGTGAATGGGCCCGCCGCGCCCGTCGATGAAGCGATCCTGCGCGCGGCGCATCGGCGCGGTGATCTTGGTGAACAGTGTCCACTGCCGATCGACCATGGCCCGCACGTACCGCCGGCCCGCGGGCGTCGCGAACAGCAGGCGCAGCGCACGCTCGGCCCGCCCCGAATCACCCATCTGCTCGAGCAGGTACTGGAACTTCGGGTCCAGACGCTGTCCGTCAACGACGATCGGCGATCGCGTCAGGTGGTCGACGAACCAGCGCTCGGGCTGCTGGTACAGCGCCAGTTGCGCGGCCTCCTCCGCCGTGGGCTCGAACGGTTCCACCGGCGGTGGACGCAGCAGCCACATCACGGCGGTGACGATGCTCACCAGCACACCGAAGACACCCAGTCCCCACCAGAAGATTCGCTTCTTCATCGTGATGCCCGGCGTAGGCGCCATGCTCCAACGCCTAGCGGCAGCGCTGCTACTCCAAAGAACACGACGTCCCAACCTCCTTCCGCCAACAGCAACCCGACGATGCCGCCCATGGACAGCAGCGCCAGCAACACCACGATCACCAGCGTGCGACGGCCCCTCATGGAACCGCCGCCATGATGTCTCTCCGATCGGTGCAATCGCCTAACCACGCAACTCGAACTCGATCGGCACTAGCACCCAGGCCTCGATGGCCTGCTCGCCGCGTCGCGCCGGCACGAACCGCCAGAGCGCCACCGCGCTGGCCGCCGCCGAGTCCAGCCGCGGCGATCCACTGCTGTGATCGATGATCACCTGGGCCGCGCTGCCCTGTGTCGTGACGCGCACCCGCAAGACGACGACGCCCTGCTCGCGCCGGCGGCGCGACACAGGAGGGTACGCGGGCGGCGGGTTGTTCAGATAAGCGGCATCGAACCGGGGCGGATCGATGCCGACGTCCATGACGGAGGCCGACACCGACGACGATGCAGCCGCAGCGACCTGTCGCGCCGGCAGCGTGATGGCGGTGGGCGATGGTGGCAGGTCGATGATGACTACCGGCGGCACGGGGACATCGACCACCGGTTGCTCCAACGTCACGACCGGCGCCGGCGGAGGCGTGTCCGGCTCGGCCGCTTGCTGGAGCAGCGACACCTGCAATGCCACCGGTGCCTGTACGGGAACCTCCCGGATTGCGCGTAGCGTCAGCGCGGCCAGGATCGTTAGTGCATGCAGCAGCACCACGATGACGAGCGGCACCGCGCGCCGACCGAGGCGCTGATGGATCGTGACGCGCTCGATCAGCATGCCGCACGATCGAGCACATCGGTTTCGCGAGCCCGTGGCCGGCGCGCGCGCCGCCGGTCCCACCACAACCAGGCGCCGTTCGCCGTGATGAACAGCGTCAGCCACGTGCACACGGTCCACAAGATCTTGAGCGGCAGTCCCCCGTAGTCACCGAAGTGCAGCGGCTGCGACAGCACGATCGCCTTCACGTAGCCAGGCATGTCCACGAGTGCGACGAGCTCACCACTCCCGGCGTCTACCAGACCCGCGCGGAACATGCGCTTCTCGAGCCCCTCGGTTGCATTGACCAGCACGGTGTAGTGGCGCGGCGTGGAATATTCCGTGTCGGGAAACAGAACCGTCGTGACCCGCCAGCCCGCCGGCGCGGCCCGCTCAACGGCGGCAACGACCGCATCGATACCCACCGGCGGATGACGTGCATTCACCGCCACACCCACCTGCTGCGCGCGCAACTCGGACAGCGCGGTGTATTGCCACAGGCCCGTCGCCAACGTGCCGAAGCCGAGCAGAAAGCCCGTCAGGCTCACCGTGAACGCCCACCCGAGCACGACGGCGCCGATGAAGTTGTGCAGGTCCAGTTGCGTGAGGCGCGGGCCGCGTCCTCGTCGCAGCACGCCGAACGCCACCTTCTTTGCGTGCGGCCAATACACGACCAGTCCCGACAGGATTGACAGCAATACCAGCAGCGCGATCAGCGCGCCGATCAGCTCGCCCGGTACGCCCAGGAACCAGTGCGCGTGCAGCTCCAGCAGAAAGCCGGTTAAAGTTGAAGTCGGATCGACGACGTGCTCGGTCGGCTGCGCCGTGGCAAGGTCCGCAAACCGCAGTTTCATCTGCTCGAAACGATGTGCATCCCTCGGCACTGTCACCAGCAGCATCAGACCCGGATACTGCTCGGGGTCCAGGCCGATGCTGGCGACGCGCTCCTCGGGATGTGCCGCAAGCAGAGTATCGATCGACGCCTGCAGCGGCTGTGACGCGTGCGCCCGCGGCACGTTCGCCGCCGGCATGATGCCGAGCGCCGCATCGATCTCCTCGTGGAAGATCAGCACGGTGCCCGTCAGACACAGAATCAGAAAGGGTACAGTCGCGATCAGGCTGCACCACCGATGCAACCACAGATTCACGCGAAACCAGCGCGAAGGAGCGTTCTCCGCCGCGGGCCGATTGTCGGAACGTGCGCCCGCGGCCATCAGAACGCTTTCTCCAGCAGCAGGCTCAGTTGCTGCCCGGTGCGCGAGTACAGCGACTGGATGTTGCTATCCACGCGGAAATACTGATACGCCAGCTTCGGCGTCACTCCCCCGAGGCGCAGCCGCGGAACGGCGACCTCGGCCTCCGCCTGGAATTCGCGGTCCTTGCGCACCTTGGTGAGATCCCACAGGTTGCGATCGTCGAACTCGCGCTGGCCGTAGCGGGCGTCGAGCCGGAGACTCACGGCCGCATTCCATTCGCGGATCAACCCCAGGCCAAGCCCGTAGCGCCGCGAGGATTCGTCGGGGCGCTTCAGCACGTCGCGTTGCAGATCGAGATTGCCGTAGAGCACGGTCTTCGGCGACAGCGCGTGAACGAGCGTCGCCGAACCCACATGCAGGTCGCCCTCGTACAAGCGCAGGTTTGCACTGTCGTAGTCCTTGTGCATCCAGGCATACGACGCGGCGATCTGCCACGACGGCGTCAGCCAGCGCCCATACTCCACGCTCGCGCCGCCTTGCCGGCGATAAGGCTTTCTGTCCAGCCATTGCTGCCCTGCCCGTGGCTGCACCGCCAGCCAGTCGCGGGCGCGCTGATACCTGTAGCCCACGCGGAAGCTGGCGCTCGACTCGCTCCATCGCGGGCTTTCCTCGTAGTGCGTGCCGTTCAGGCCGGTGACGAAGGTCAGGAAATGATGACCGGAGAGGTTGATGTCACGACGGAGCTGGGCATCGTAGGCAGTACCGTTGGCGGCCTGCGGCATGTCCTCTTCGCGCTTGCGAAACGGCAAGCCCCACAGGTACAGGATGCGGCCGTCGGAGGCGTTGTTGACGTTGTCGTTGTAGGTGTAGCCGAGCTTCATGCCGCCGCGCCATCGCTGCTGGCTTTCCACACGCGCCAGATAGTGCTCGACGGCGCCGCGCAGGCCGGCAGACAGATCATCCTGCCGACGCAGCCGGTCCAGAATGGCCTGCGCCTCGCGATACTGCTTGTCCTCGTACAGCATCGCGGCCAGGTCGAACTCCACGTTGTGCAGCTCGGGCGCGCGCGCCACCATTTCGCGATAAGCGAGGATGGCTTGCGCAGGCCGGCCGCGCTGCCGGTCGAGGGCGCCCTGCATGTAGAACACCATCAGCGGATCGTGGCCCTCGATCTGCGGATAGAACCGCAGGATGCGCTCGATCGCATCCCAGTCACGCCGCCGCAGCAGTTCCCCCAAGACCAGCGATGCCAGCCTGGGATCGCGCCGCAGATCCGGTTCGGTGAGCGTTCGTTTGACCGGCGGCGGCGGTGCTTCCGCGTCGCTGGCGGCGATTGGCGCGCCCACCTCCGGCTGCGTCGGATGCACTTCGGGCCGCCTGACCAGGCCATCGTCCAGCGGACGATCGGGCAGCGCATCCTGCGCGAACCCGACACCGGGCAGCGCGTAGAGACTCAGCAGCATCCCGGCGGCGAGTGCTCGAACGGACACGGCGGTGAGGTCAGCGTCGGCGTGGAAACGTCAGACGCGCATCCCGCACAGCGCGCCTGCCTGCCGCGCCGAGCAGCGCCAGCAACAGCGCGGCGACCATGGCCGGGGACAGCGCGCCGCCGCCACCACTGCTGCTGCCACCATCACTGTTGCCGCCGCCATTGCCGGGCGGCGCCGGGCCGGTGACGGTGATCGTGAGACTTCTCGTTGCCTCGCCACCCATGCCGATGCAGGTCAGCGTGTAGGTGACATCTCCGGCAGCAGTCGGCGTGACAGCCGACTCGCCACTGGTCGGCTTGTCGCCGCTCCAGCCGCCGGCGGCGGTACAAGTGTCGGCGTCCGTGACCGTCCAGCTCAGCACCGATTGGGCGCCCAGCGTCAGGCTCGTCGGCGTGGCGATGAAACTGGTGATCGCGGGCAGCGGCCCGGCGGGCACGTAGCCGGTGTCGATCACGAACAGCGTGCCGTTGTTGGCCGTGCCGCCGTTGGCAGCGATGCCGTATATCTTGCCATCGCTGGCCAGCGTGAGTCCGCCGGGGCCTTCGCCATCTGACCCGGAGAACGTGTGCACGACCTCGAAACCACCGTCCGGATTGTCAGCGCTCGCGGTCACGATGCGGTACAGCACGCCCTTCCGGGCCTGGCCGCCACCGGCGTTTCCGTAGACGTTGCCATCGGGACCGCGAATCAGGCTGCTGCCAGGCGTGTGTCCCGTCAGCGTGCCCTCGGTCTGATAAACGGAGTCGAAATGATGCAGCACCCGAAATCCGCTGCCATCGAGCCGGAGACGGAACACCGTGCCGCCGTCATTGGCGCCGCCTTTTCTCATGGTGCCGTAGAGCCAGCCGTCGGCCTCCACGATACCTCCCTGACGGACGTTGGGGGTCGTGCTGCCCTCAGGCCGGCCTTCCCCGGCGCTGAGATCATGCAGCAACGTGTACGCCGAGCCATCCGCTTGCATCCGATAGATCCGTCCGCAGTCCACTTCACACCGAGCGAGGACGCCGTAGAGCCTGCCGTCGGCCCCTGAGATCAGCGCCGCCGGTTTCTGACCCTCGGTAGCCGGATCAAAGAGGTGGATCAGCGTGAACGCGCTCTCGTCGCCGGACATCTTCCAGATCGCGCCCGCGCCAGTGGTTCCGTTGCCGTCCGCATGGTCCATCACGTAGAGATTGCCGGCGGTATCCACGGCAAAGTAGCCGGGGGCTCTATATAGCTGGGCTACGGGCGTCGGGTCTTCCAGGGTCGGGGAGAAACGCACGACGTCGTAGCCGAACTGCACGCTCACGATGCCGTAGATGCGCCCGTTGGGCGTCTTCAGCAGCGGCCCCATCAGGCCGACAGACCGGAAGAGAGAACCCGCCTCTCGCGCGGCAAAGCCGCTGCCGTCCCGATTGACGCTCCAGGTCGCGGAACGGGCATCCAGGCCGCTCTCACCACCGTAGCGGCGAGCAGCGCCATACAGCCGGCCGTCGTCGCCTTCCACCACGGTACCGACCGGGTTCTCCGCCCCATCCTCCGCGGTGAACGACATCAGAGCCGTAGTCACCGGTACCTGCGCCATCGCCAGCGGGCTACATGACAGCGCAGCCAGCAGCAGCGCACGCTTGCGCAACCTTCCCCCGCGATGGCTATCGATGCTCATCTGGACATCTCCATGGGGCCTTCGCCCCCGAGTGCTTCAAAGGAAAACCAAAGACGGCACACGCACCCCCACAGATGCGGGATGCGTGTGCCGAATACCCCTCAGGGTGTGGGCCGTTTGCCGGCAAAGCCGATTTCGATGTCCTGCCAGACCGAGGTGTCGATGTCGTAGACGCGGCCTGCGACCTCCTCGGCGGCGGGGCCAAACAACCGCGCGTCGTACTTGCCGGTGGTCTTGCCGGCTCCTCCCCAGTAGAGGAAGTTCAGAGTTGCGTTGTCGGTCGTTATGTCAGAGGCCACACCCTCGTGCACGCCGACGCCGCCGTCACCCTGCAGCTCGATGTTCGCCTCGTTCAGCGTGCCACTGACCTTGATGGTGCCGCTGTCGTTCCAGGAGAGGTTTTCGATGTAGCCACTCCCCTTGCGTGTAGCCAGGTCGATCTCATAGTGGAAATTGCCCTCGTCCGTGTGATGCCACACCGTGGAGCCGTCGTACTCGTACGTGCCGGTGTTGGGCAGCGCGTTCTCTGCCGTGAACTTGCCGACGATGTCCTTGATGAACGGCGGGACGGAACCAGACCAGCCCGGCTGGGCCGTGTTGCCGATCACCGCCGAGTAGTCCTGCCGGTAGATCGTGTAGACCACACTCTGGTCCGGGATTGGAAAGGGATTGTCCAGCGTGCCGTTGACCTGGGTGTAGTCGTTCGGCAGATCGGTGTTGAGGTCGAGGGTCAGGCCCTCCTGCAACTGGATGGAGGTTCCGGGAACCGTGACGGACACACCGTCATATGCGCTGGAGAACTGGAAATCCTCCAGCCCGCTCGTCCCACCGCCTTCGGAGAACAACTGGGCGTTGGCCGCCAGCGGCACGCCGGCAGACATCGCAAGTACCGCCACCACGATTTTGCGCATTTGCATTTCATCACTCCTTGTCGATCCAATGACTCGAATGCCGGCCGGAATGGCCGGCGGCTCTCGCGGCGGAGCTGGCTTCCAGGAACATGGCGGGCGGCCGCAATTTCAGAACGGGTATGAGAACGTCAACATGGCGTTGCGCGGCGGTCCGAAGTAGTACTCGCCGCGAGTGAAGTTGTAGGTACCCCCGTAGTCGGTGAAGTAAGCCTTGTCGAACAGGTTCTGCACGTTGAGTTGCAGCGCGGCGCCCCCGGTGAACTGGTAGCGCGCCATCAGGTCCCAGACGGCGAAACTGGGCACGGCGACGACCTGCTCGGTGCCTCCGGTTTCCAGGTTGCGCTGGTAGCTGGACGAGCGCGTCTTGTATTTCCAGGTGAGGCCACCGCCCAGCGTGAAGCGATCAGTCAACCAGGCCGAGGTGAACAACTTGGCCTGATGCCGGGGGAACATGAACTCGCTGACCGAGATGAGCGTGCCCGTCTGGGGTTGATCGGCCAGTTCCCGCTTGCCACCGCTGTAGTAGAGGCTCTGTTGCGTGAAGCCATAGCTCGCCGCGAGGTTCCAGCGCTGGGTCAGGCGGCCCTCGGCGCTCAGCTCGATGCCTTGGGCCATGCGTCCGTCGGAGCTCGCCTCATGCGCCCAGTTCGGACCATTGGTCACGCCTCCGCCGCCCGTACCCGGAACCCTGACCCGCGGCTCCACTTGCTCCGGCCAGTTGCGCTGGCGCATGCGGTAGCCGGTGAGCTGGACGTTGAGTCGATCGTCCAGGAAGGCGCCCTTCAGGCCCACTTCCGCCGAGTTGCCCGTCAGCGGCGGCAGGGCCTTGCCCTGTGCATCACGGAACCAGGCGCCGGTATAGGGATCGAGGGTCGCGCGGTGGATGCCGGTGTAGCTGGCATAGGCGGACAACCACGACGTCAGCTCGTAGACCAGGCCCGCGTAGGGCACGAACTTCCTGATGCGGATCGGCTCCTGCTCGACGGTCTCCCAGGGAATGTCCGACATCGGAATGGTCCACACCGACTGGCCGGTCTGCGGGTCCGTCTCGGTGAACAGGTAGAAGGGTAGGACGTGCTGTGTCCGCGTCTTGCGTTCCCAGCGGTTGTAGCGACCGCCCAGCACCAGCGAGAGCCGCTCCAGCGGTTTGAGCTGCATGCCGAGGTAGGCAGCGTACTGCCGCTCCCTGTTGCCGCCATTGGCGTAGTCGCCAGTGAGGATGTCGACGTACGCGGGATTCTCCAGACCAATGCGCTGGAGAAACTCCTCCAGTAGAGCCATCCGGGGCAGAGGCACGTCGCCGCTGTTCCAGTCCGCCATGCGCATCGCCAGCGGCACCATGGGGTAAAGGACGAGCGAATCGATGACCAGCGGGTTGTAGATCGGGTATTCCAGCTTGCCGGTATAACCGGCGATGCCGATGACCAGCTTCTGCGCGCGTCCCAGGAGCTCGACGGAGCCGCTCAGCGAGATATCGAGCTGGTGGATGTCGCCGGTGAGATCGTTACGCGCGTACTCGTAGTAGGCGTAGCCTTCCTGTGGAGTCCCTACGAAGGTGGGATCCCCCACGATCATGCCGAAGGTGCGCTCGTAGTCGGCGTTGGTGTAGCTGTAAGTGAAGTTCGACTTCAGGTGCTCGTTGAACCGGTGCTCCGCCTTGGCGAAGACGTCGAACATCTCCAGATTGGCGAAGGTCCACTGCGTAGCGTTGTTATAGCTGCGACCGTAGCTCACGATCTCATTGCCGCCGAGACCGAAGGGGTTGGCGTCGTCCACGCGGTTGCGGGCCCACAGTCCGCCGAACGTCAGCAGCGTGCTCTCGCCGGCGTCCGCCTCGGCGACGCCATAGACCGTGGTGCTCCGGCTTTTCACACGGTCCTGCCAGCTGCCTCCCTCGCTGTGCACGGCGACCGTGCGGCCGCGCAGGCTCCCGACTGCGTTCAGCGGGGCCGAGACGTCCGCCGTGGCGCGCAATCGGTTCCAGCGGCCGTAGCCCAGCGTGAATTCCCGCTGTGCATCGGTGATGGGGCGCTTGCGGATGAAGTTGACGGTGGCACTGGGGTCGCCGACCCCGCTGGTGAGCCCCGTTGAGCCCTGTATGAGCTCGACACGCTCGTAGATGGCACTGTCCAGCGCACCCCACAAATCCATGTCGCTGTAGCCCGAGCCAGTGGTGAGCACGCCATCGAGCATCACACTGGTGATCGGAAAGCCGCGCGAGTAGAACTCCACCCGGCCCGCACCGACGGGGCCGCTCAGCTTCGCGGTGGTGCCCGGCGCCTGTGTCAGCACCTCGGCGATCTGCGTCAGGTTCTGGTCTTCGATGCGCTCGCGCGTCATCGTGTGCACGACCTGCGGCGTCTCGCGGATCGAGAGATCGAGCTTGGTGGCGCTGCTGCTGCTGCTGACGGTGTAGCCCTCGGAGACAGGCTCGCCCTCCGCTTCTGCAGTGACACGGATCCGGTTCAGAACGGCAGCGATCTCGGGCTCGCGACCGCGTTCCAGGGTCACGACACCGCGTTCGATGCGGTAGGCCAGGCGGGTGCCTCGAAGCAGCTGCTGCAGCGCCATCTCCGCGGTGTATTCACCACCCACGGCGGTGGAGCGCAGGTCCTTGCCCAGTTCGCTGTCGAAGGCCACCCGCAGACCACTCTGTCGGCTGAACTGGCGGATGGCGTCGGCCAGCGGCTGCGCCGGAATGTCGAAGCGGCGCAGGTCCGCCCGCGCCTCATCCTGAACGGATGGCGCCGCCTCCTGGGCGGCTGCCGGCCCGACTGCCAGTGCGATGACGAGGGCCACGCCCAGCCAGGGGCTAGCGCACCGGCGGGACAGGCCATGAAGACGCAAAACGGGTAGCGACACGGGGCTCCTCGAGACAAAGCCGCGCTCGGCGGCGGTGATGGGGCTCGAGAAGCGCGCGCATCTCCAGCTACTTCCACCGGGTAGACGCCGGCGCCCCACGCTTACCTATCCCCTTGGTCACCTGCACGTCGCCACGGATGTGAGGAAAGACAGCACGGAAGAATCCGCGGTTACCGTGACAAGGACAGGGACCGCCGCCGCCACAGGACCAGCAGGCCCAACCCGAGGAGCGCGCCCGGAGACAGCATGCCGCCGCCACCACGGCGCCCTCCGCTGGGCGGTGGCGCGGATGCTTGCGTGACGGTGATGGCAAGGTCCTTCACGTCTTCGCCACCCGCGCCACTGCAAGCGAGCGTGTAGGTGACGTTGCCGGCGGCGGTCGGGGTGACCGTCTCCGTGCCGCTGGTCTCCTTGATGCCGCTCCAGGCGCCGGAGGCGGTGCAGCTCTGCGCGTCAGTCGCAGTCCAACTCAACACCGACCCCGCACCGAGCGTCAGGCTGGTCGGCGCGGCGCTGAACTGGGTGATGGCCGGTGGCACGAGGGGGCTGCTCACGGCGAGGGTGACACTTGCCGAGTCTTCGCCACCCTCGCCGGTGCAGGTCAGGGTGTAGGCGATTTCGCCCGCGGCTGCTGGCGTGACGGATTCTTCACCGCTGGTCGCCTTGGTACCGCTCCAGGCACCGGAGGCAGTGCACGCCTGCGCGTCAGTGGCGATCCAGCTCAGCACTGAGCTTGCGCCGAGCGTAAGGCTGACCGGCGTGGCAGTGAACTGGGTGATGACCGGTGGCACGGCGGGGGGAGCGGTCACGGTGACCGTGACGCTGACCGAAACTTCGCCACCCAGGCCGATGCATGTCAGGGTGTAGGTGATGTCGCCGGCGGCGGTGGGGGTCACCGCTTCCGTGCCGCTGGTCGCCCTGGTGCCACTCCAGGCACCGGACGCGCTGCAGGTCTGCGCCTCGGTGGCGGTCCAGTTCAGCACCGAGCTGGCACCGAGGACCAGATCGTCGGGAATCGCTTCGAAACTGGTGATCTCGGGCGGCGGCGACGCGGGTGCCCAACCGGTGTCGAGCTCGAAGATCGTGCCGCCCAGGCCCGAACCACCACTGTTCGTGATTCCGTACAGCTTTCCGTTGCTGGCCAGTGTCAGTCCGCTCGGCCCTGAGCCATCGGTCTCGGAGAAAGAATGCAGGCGCTCGAAACCCCCATCCGGGTTGCCGGCATTGGCGACGACGATACGCCACAGCGTGCCGAAGCCCAGGTCGCCGCCGCCGGCCGTACCGTAGAGGTTGCCGTCCGGACCGCGAACCAGTGGACCGCCGGGATTGCGACCCGTCAGCGGACCATTGCCGGGTGTGTTGTTGAAGCTGTGCAGCACCTGGAATGCGGAGCCGTCGGGCCGGATGCGGTACACCGTGCCCGCATTGTTCGCCCCCTGCGAGCGCGCCGTGCCGTAGAGCCAGCCGTCGGCCTCCAGGATCGCGCTGTCGCCGCCGTAACTGGCCTGGCCCGGCTGGCCGTCGGCAGCGGCGAATTGATGCACGACCGAGAACCCGGTGCCATCGGTCCGGAGCTTGAAGATCAGGCCGAGATTGTTGGTGCCGCCGCTGCCGTTGACGCCGTAGAGCCAGCCGTCCGTCCCCACCATCAGCGCCACGGGCGTCAGGCCGTCGAACTCCCCATAGGGATACAGCACTGTGTACGTGCTCTCGTCGCTCGCCAACTTCCAGATCGCGCCCCAGCCGGGAATGCCGCTGTTGTAGTGCTCAAACCCGTAGAGGTTGCCAGCGGCGTCCGCGGCAATGTGCCCACTGGCAAAGTTCACCTGGCCGCCCGCGGCCGCCACAGTGGCCGCGGCTTCGGTGGGCGACCAGCGCACGATGGCGCTGGGACCGGTGGGGAAAGTACTGGCGCTCAGAACGCCATAGATGCGGCCGTTGGGTGTTTTTACGAATGCGCTCTTCGTGTTGAAAAAAGCGAGGTCTGACGGCTGCACTGAAATGCCGCTGCCATCCGGATTGATGCTCCAGGTCGCTCCGACCTGGCTCGATGAGTCCTGCAGGGCTGTCGCGCCATGCAGCCGGCCATCGTCACCCTCGACGACCGAACCTACGGGTGTCCGCGGCCCCTCCACCTGGGAAAACGGGTACACCGATTGGAACGTGATCTGCGCCATCGCCAGCGGGCTGCACAACAAGGCTGCCAGCAGCAATGCGCGCTTGCCGAGGCGGCGACGGGCGGGTGCCACAGCGTCGAGCGATGGACGCAGAGATAAAGACACCGAGGGCGGTGACAGCACGAGGGCTCCTCAAGACAAATACCGCACGCGGCGGCGACGGTTGGCTCGAGAAGCTGCAGGCGTCTCTGGCTACTAGTACGTGGACGCTGCCCGGGAGTGTTTACCCATCCCCTCGATGTCAGGTTGCTGCGCCGGAAGCTGATAGCGTCAACGGCGAATCAGCAACACACCACCCGGCAACGTCTGTGACTCGAGGCCGTGCATGCGGACCAGCGTGGCGATGGCCTCGTCGGGATCAGCTGTGCTGAATACCGCAGTGATCCGCCCGGCCTGGGACAGATCGCCGGCCACCCAAACGGGACGGCTGCGATAACGCGCCACCTGCCGCAACGCTTCTTCGAGAGGCACACCCTCGAGAAGGATTTCTCCATTGCGCCAGGGCGCGATGTCTTCGACTGGGATCGAGTGGCGCGCGGACAGTGTTCCGTTCGCATGGAAGCTGATGCCCTGTCCCGCCCGCAGCTGGACGCCGACGCCGCCCACGCGCCCATGGACTTCCACTTCGCCTTCGGAAACGCTGGTCCGCACGTCGTCACCGTCCAGTCGCACGGCGAACGCGGTACCGATGTCGCGCACCCGCCCCCGCTGCGCGACCACTTCGAACGGGCGGGCGTCGCCGTGGGCGACTTCGAACCAGGCCGCGCCCTGCAGCAGTCGAACCCGGCGCTGGTCGGGCGTGTAGTCGATATCGACCGCCGAACCAGCGTCGAGCACGATGCGCGTGCCGTCCTCGAGGGCCAAATGCGCCACGGCCGCACCAGCGCGGTGATCGGCTTGCAGCCTGGTGAGCGCCGAGGGCAACAGCAACGCGATCAACAGGCCGGCGGCGACGGCGGCGGCCAGTCGGGGCCACGCCTGACGCCTGCGGCGGACGCCGATGCGCGGCGCCTCCACGCCGCCGGCCGCGGTGAAGGCGCCGCGTAGCGACACCAGCGCTTGCCAGGTGGCGCGCTCGCGTTCGAGCAGGGCGATGTGGCGCTCGTCTTCGGCCAGCCAGCTCTGGAGGCGGCGGGCGTCGTCATCGCTGAACTCGCCCGAGGCCATGCGGGCAACCCATCGCTGGGCTGCCGCCCTCGCCTCCGATTCCCTCTCGACCTGGCCTGCCATCCGCTCGGTATCTCCGGCCTGTCCGTAACGAAGCCCTTCAGAGTACGGACGCCCGTCAGCGACTGCTACCCACCCCCGACTTTCAGCCACCGTCTCGCGCCTTGCCAAAAGCGGCCAACGCGCGCCGGATGTGTTTTTCCACGGTCGTACCGGAAACGCCGAGCTGTTCGGCGATCTGCTTCTGCGTCAGGCCATCGAAGCGATTGAGGGCGAAGATTCGGCGCGTCTGCTCCGGCAGGCTGGCGATGACGGCCGACATCCGTTGCAGCTCGATCTGGCTGACGACGACGTCGTGAGTGTCGGGATGCACGGGCGCTTCCGTCAGCCAGGCTGCGATGTCTTCCCGCAGGCGTGTCAGACGGCCTTCGGAGCGGTAGTGGTCGGTGGCCAGATTGGAGGCCAGCCTGAGCAGGAAGGCGCGCTTGTTCTCGATCGGCGGATCGTCGGCGACGCGGATCAGCTTGAAGTACAGCGACTGGGCTACGTCCTCAGCGGCCGCGCGATCCAGCCAGCGCCGCAGGAAACGCAACACGTCCTCGCGCTCCTCGGTCAGAAGCCGGGTCAGCGCAACCGCGTTGGAAAGCGCCTGCCCCTTCATGAAGAAACGTGCGCAGGCGATTCGCGAATGAAGGGTGGGACGTCCTTGCTGAGCACTTGCAGAAAGGCGTCGTGAATCAGCCCGGCGGCCGAGAATGCATCGCCGGTGAGACGTCGCAGCCAGCCGCACAGCCCGCCGTGATGATCGGCGTACAGCTCTTCGATGGTCGGGGAGGATTCCGAAGCGCTCGCGACCGTCAGCAGCCCGCCACCCATGGGGCCGGATTCACGGATGCGAATTATTCTCATTTGGAGAATATTGAGCGCACGAACCGATCTTGGCAATAGCAGCGGCTCGGCTCAGCCGAGGCGATCCGGGTGGCACCGGCGCTTCAGCTGCCATTGCGATGGACCGATCGAGGTGGGCGAGTCAGAGCCCCGCGATACTTCGCGATGGACAACGAACGGACAATATCGCGGAAGCAATTGCCGGGATTGGACTCCCGGATGCCGCCGATTGTCGGCGAACGGCGATTGCCACTCCCACTCGATGATCTCCTGGCGCTCCAGCTCCCTGATATGCCGAAGATTCCCAGGATCCCGCTTTCACAATACCGTCAGCACGTCCGAAGCCGCTCGACCGCGCAGCGCGCGACGCGATGCTGCTCGAGATGAGCTGCACTGGTTGTCGAAACTGACTCTGCTGGAGTTCGACGATCCTCGCTATCCATGGCTGCAATGGCGCACCTGGCTGGAAACCGGCGGCCGAAAAGGTGCCAAACCGTGCGCCTTCCTGCATTTCAACCAGTACGATCTGGTGATTCAAGCCGCGCTCGCGGGTCAGGGCGTGGCGTTGGGGCGGCTTGAGTTGATCTCGCCTCAGCTCGATGAAGGGAGGCTGGTCGTGATCGATCCGCCACAGCACGCTGCGGTAACAACACACGGTCATTGGCTGATTCATGCTGAGACAGAACCGCGCCGCGAAGTCGCCGATGTGGCGGCATGGATCGAGGCCGAAGCCTCCTTGCGAACACCTTCCAGACGAACCAGAAAGACGCCGCGCTCTCACGCATCCAATTACGAAAGGGGGCCTTGGTAGGTGCCCTCGCCGTGGGGTGCGGCGGCGCGCTCCGGCAGCGCCTCGGCGACCGGCGACCGGCGACCGGCGAAAATTTTCTGCGCCGATGACCAACTGTTCCGGCAGGGTATTTCTGCGGCGGCCCGCTGCGATACCGTCAGAAATACCATCACGCGATTTTGCTTGGCGGCGATAGTAGGCGATAGACCCCAATCCAATTCGTTTCGCACGCGCGCATCGAATGTGCGATCAACCACCGATCGTTGATCTCTGCTGCGCCCATCATGGCTAGTGTTGTCACAACCTGTGCCCCCGGCGGTTAGCATCTGCGGCGCGCGGCGCCGCCGGCTGCATGGAGGTGTTCGGCAACGCCTGGCACAAACGGCACAAAACAGACCAAGGCCGAAGTGGCAACCCCATCGAGGCACGGCGGCCCTGCGATGGGCAAGTCAGCGTTACGGTTACATGGAAAACACTGGCAGGCGGTGTTCCTCCATTGCCTTGGCGAGCACGGGCAAAGTGCGTATTCCGGCGAAGGCGGGCCAGGCTTCGGAAACGGTCTAGCCTCACGTCGGCTTTTTCAGCATTGCTTCGCCGGGCTTTTCGATCGCTGACAAGATGTTTTCGGCGACCTTGTCTAATAGCTTGAACGGGTCCATGACATCGTAGTAGATGATACGGATGTGCTTTAGGTCGAATGGCACATCGCCTTCGCTTGACGATACAAGCACGACCGGTTTTTGCAAGGCGTGAGCTAGGCCAAGCTCGTAGAAAAAATTTGGATTGCGAGTCGTCAGTTCAGCGACTAACACTCTCGCCGAGTTTATTCCAGACCAGATTTGATCAATGATCTTCCCAGTCTTGAAAATGTCAGCGTCCCTCGTAATGGGCGCAAGCCCGCCTTCTCTATCGCAGGTTTATAAATCTGGGTCTTCGCAGATTAGTGTGGGCAAATCTAATGCTTCGATCATGCCTCAAGGCCTATTTTCATAGGGTTTGACGCACATGGAGAGGGCTTGGATTTCTGGCATGCTGAGCGATGTCCATGCCACGCAGATCCGTGGGCGCCTGGTCGACGCGTACGCTTTTCCCGGCTTTCGTCCCTTGGCCACAGTGCAGGGAGTCTTCGGTGATCCCCGAGCTCGCCTCGTCACACTCGTTCGTCGGACAAAAAAACGGCCTGCGGCGGCTGCGGTCGTTCGCATCGTACGTGGTACGACCGCACTCATCGACGGGTGCGGAATCTGGCCAGCGGCGGCCTGCGTGTCTACCTCTGTCTGGAAGTGCGGCGTGTTCACTGCCGCCACTGTGGCGCTGTGAAGCGAGAGCGGCTGGAGTTCCTCGCCGACAACGCGCTCTACACCGAGCGCTTTGCCTGGTACGTCGGCCGGCGCTGTCGTTCCAGCTCGATCAAGGATATCGCCGAGGAACTCAACCTCCACTGGCACACCGTCAAGGACCTCGAGAAGCAGTACATGCGGGAGCAGCTGCGCCGCGCCAGTCAGCCGCGACCGCGCGTCATCGGCGTCGACGAGATCTCCGTGCGCAAGCGTCACGTCTACCGCATCGTGGTCAGTGATCTGGAGCGAGCGCGCCCGATCTGGTTCGGCGGAGCGGATCGCTCGGAATCCAGCATGGACGAGTTCTATCGCTTTCTCGGGGAAAAGAAAGCAAAACGCATCCGTCTGGCCGTCATGGACATGTGGAAGCCGTTCCGAAACTCTACCCGCCAGCACGCCCCGCAGGCGGCGATCCTGTTCGACAAGTTCCACGTATTGCGCCATCTCAGCGATGCACTCGACAAGGTACGCAAGCACGAGTACGGCCGGCTCAGCGGCAAGCACCGCCGCTTCATCAAAGGCCAGAAGTACGCGCTGCTCTCTCACCCGCAGAACCTCAAGGGACCGGCGCGCAAGAACTTGAAGCTGCTGCTGGCGGCCAACAAGCGGCTGAATACCGCCTACCTCTCAAGGAGTCCTTCGCCCAGCTGTGGGACTACAACAGCGAGGCATGGGCACGAAAGTTTTTCGAGAACTGGCGCGCGAGCCTGAAGTGGCAGCGCCTCAAGCCCTACGAGGCGTTCGCCGATCTGATCGACCGGCATTGGGACGGCATTGCCGCCTACTGCAAACCCGAGAACAAAGTCGCTCTCGGCTTCGTCGAGGGACTGAACAACAAAATCCGCGTCTTCCAGCGCTGCGCTTACGGTCTGCGCGACGAGGAGTACCTTCGACTGAAGGTCCTCACCTGCATGCTGCCTCAGCTTTGAGCAAAAATTGATCAACTTTTACCCACACTATTCCGCGAAGAGCCGTTTTTCTTTACCAGCGGCGCAATGATTTTCTTGTTTATCTTGTCGCCGATTTCTTTATCGCCCTTGAGCGCCGCCATATCGGCGAAGCTGGCGCCGCGCGGAATGGTGATAGGCTGGTAGGGCCTGCCAGCGTACTTGTCGCTTACGTACTTGATGAACAGAAGCACCAGCACATAGTCCTTGTACTGGCTGGCGTCCATGCCGCCGCGCAAGGCGTCGCAGCTCTGCCAAAGCGATGAATAGAGTTCGGATTTCTTGAGGGCCATAGAGAGAGTTTCAGGGGAGTAGCAGCGGATGTTTCTTGTTGCGCAGTTCGGTGATGGCTTCGGCACTGGATTTCCACGCCTCGCCCTTGATGCGGCTGATCAACTGCGTCCAAACTCGGTTGAACGCGTCGATGGCATGCACGTCTGTGAATTCGATGCCCGACGGCAGCAGCGGTGCGATGTCTTCCGTCAGGCTACGCGTGAGCTTTTGCAGCATCCGCTGTTCGGCCATGGCGCGACTGATCGGATGACTTCCAAGTGCCAAGTAGTGATCGAAACAAGCGATGAGTGAGTCCGCGTCAAGCGCAAGCTGCTCCAAGCCGTGGTGCAGATCAAATAGGTCGCGGCCCTTGTTGCGCTGGAGCAGCGCGCGGAGCTTGGTACCGAACAGCTCGTCGGGCCTAAATGATGTGATCTCGACTTTGCCTTGGTACCAATCGCTCTGTACCGCGAAGGGATACAGCACTGTGCCGTTCAGACTCGCGTGCTCGCGTGTATTGATCTCAACTTTGAGTTTCAGTGTCGACTGGGAATCGACCTCCGGCGCGAACTTGAATACCAGGTGCATCGAGTGTCCTGCCTGGGTTCGGCTGCACTTCCCCAGCCAAGACAAGGCATCACGAATGGCATCGACGGTGGCACCAATCGGCTCCGGTCGCGTCTGCACGAGATCGATGTCTTCGGAATACCGCAGCGGTTGCTTGAAGAGCAGCTTGTGAATCGCGGTACCGCCCCGGAACGCGAGCACGTCGCGCAACGCGGGCGCGTTGAACAGGTCGCACAAAGCTCGACAGATGATTAAGTCCTGCTCCACTTGCCGCAGATCGGGCCATGGAGCCTTTGCGCTCCATGCCTGAATGTAAGCGCGGGGAATCAAGCGTCGATCTCCACCTGCTCATTGATGAGAAGCTTCCACTTGGAATTCTTCTCTGAGCTTTCGGCGAGCGCTGCAACTAGCGACTTTGCCGCGGGATTCAGCGGCGTAGCCGTTTTCGCTTTCTTTGCGAATGGCTCCAGCGCGCACGCTTGTCGCTCGTGGCCTGCCCAATCGAGCAGGAATCCGAGGCGACGCACGGAAGAATTTTCGTACGCCGCAGCGACCTTTGCGAGCTTGGCGGAATCCGCTTTGTCGCCGATATCCTTCGCGACCTGAGCGACTGTATTAATGCCGCCCGCCTTGTGAAAGTACCGAGCACAGTCGAGCAACGTCAGCTCTACGCCAGCTACGTTAGCGAAACCTTCTTCGCTTTTGATCCGGTCGAGGACGTCGACTCGATTGACGCGCGAGAAGGATCGGGGCGCCTGATAAAGGAATTGCAGACGGTGGCGTCCAAGTTCGAAGTCCCGCACCTGTTTTGGCACTACGACATGAAAGACCATCGCAGCCTGATGCGAGGAGCCATGAAACGCTGCAGCTCGTAACAGCGAGATGCGATATTCAAGCTGCTGGTGTTTCATCAGCGGATCGATCCATCGCACAGGATCGGGCGCTCCGATGACCTTGTCTTCTGGACGAAGAATGAGAAAGAAACCATGGCGAGGATTGGCCAGGCGACCTTTGTTGATCAGCCTCGTCGCGGCCGCCGCGAAATTAGGGGCGGCGACACCCAGCGCTTTGAGTGCTTCCTCCCGCGAGAAGTAGCTTCGCCCGTGAGCAAGACGATCGTCGAGGTACTGCTTTAACGACAGCATCCCCAGATCATACGCAAAAATCTACGCAAGACAACGATTTTTGCATATGATTTGGGTCACTCCCACTCGATAATTTTCTAGCTTCATAAACCATTGAGGCGAAGCAGATTCTTCGAATTGGTATTTCATTTTACCGTCAGTTTTACCGTCAGATCGCGTTTCAACGGCTTACTCGAAAGATCACCGGCAGCCACTATGGCTTTTCCGCCCCCCGTTCTACTCATCGCGAGAAGTCTGCTGCATTTGCTCGCTCTCCTCCAGCTCCGCGAATTTTTCGATGAGCTTGTCGAACAGCTTGGGTGGTAGGAAGCCATAGTCGATGCGTGTGTCGCCGCGCCTGATAGGACGCAGGTCGAAACCCGGCCACGTGAAAACATTGAGCTCGTTGAGAATGACCCAAGACCGTTCGTCATCAAGACCCAGATGGTCCTTTACGCGGGCCGGGATTTCGACGGCGACGTTGAGGTCGCGGGGCATTGAATGCGTGATGGGAACGACTGCCACGCGTTGCCGTTCTCCACCTTCTGCTTCCGGACACGCGAGCGCTAGCACGATCGCGCAGGCCGGTCCTTGCGTCCCTCGACCTGTCCTCGCTCAGCCTCCTCGCTCCATAAATACGAGTACGAGATGACGAGGCCAGGTTTCGGCTCAGGAAGCCTCCCATATACGCTCACGAGTTTCGATTCTCTATTTCTCATCCAGCAGGGCGTTGAGATGGTCATGAGCGGAATCCATTTTCGACGCCTTGATCGCGCGCGAGATTTCCGGTGGCAGGTCTTTAAGCCGGAAAACACGGCGCTCAAAGGCTCGCAGGCGCCGAAGCTCCTTGTATTCGCGCTCTGACACGAAGTACCCACTGATACGGCCGTGGCTGGTAATCGCCACGGGTTCACGTTGCGCCTCCTCCTTGTAGCGCCCGAAGCTCTTTGCGAAATCAGTGGCAGTAACGGCCGCCATGGCAGCTTGCTCCGCATTCACGGTATTCCGTAATTTACGGAATTTGCGGAGAAAGGTCAATTGCGAATAAACTATTGAAAGTATAAGACTAAATTTCTGCCCGCAACTGCCTGGATACGCACCGCCACTGAAGACGTAACGGGCATAAGCAGACGGGGCAACACTACAGACTGAGGACTTTCGTTTGCGCTTCCTAGCTGACGGACCGTCTGTACCGGATGAGTTGCTGATCGCTCGAGATGAGGGTCGCGTCGTTTTCTTTTGTGGCGCCGGTGTCTCGCGGGCCCGAGCCGGTTTACCGAATTTCTTCGAGCTCGCGCAGCAGGTTCTTGCCGCTCTTGAAGGTGCTGGCGATTCGCCATCGAAGCGCTTGATGCAGGCGGCGCAAGAAGTCGAGACCAAAGCCAAGGTGAGCGGCTTGGTATCCGCCGACAGAGTTTTCAGTTTTCTGGAACGGGATTTCGAGATTCGTGACGTTCAAGCGGCAGTGGCGAAAGCGCTGACCCCGCCGGCCTCGACCGACCTTTCGGCCCATCGAGTCCTGCTGGACCTTGCGCGCGGCCCGGACGGCAGAACCCGTCTTGTGACGACGAACTTTGAGCTGCTATTCGAGGACAGCGACGGGAAGCTGATGTCGTGGATGCCGGGGCGTCTTCCAGACCCGCAACGCTACGAGGAACTGGATGGCATCGTTCACCTGCACGGTCGCGTGAACAAGACCTATACCGCCGCCGAGGGCGATGGTTTCATTCTGTCGAGTGCGGAATTCGGCCGCGCCTACATCTCCCACGGATGGGCGACGCGCTTTATCTCGTCGATCCTGAAGAAGTACTTGGTCGTGTTCGTGGGCTACACAGCCGATGATCCGCCAGTTCAGTATTTGTTGGAGGCGCTGAATCGCGAACCCGGATCGAGTAACGGCCTGTATGCCTTCCAGGCTGGATCACACACGGAAGCGGAAGCTCGCTGGTTGCACAAGGGTGTTCAACCGATTCCGTATGACGATCAGGATAAACACAAGGCGCTGTGGGATTCGCTTGAAGCGTGGGCAGCGCGTGCACGCAATGTCGACGGTTGGTATGAGGCCGTCATTGCCGCGGCTCACAAGGGGCCAGCAGCACTTGCGCCCCACGAACGGGGGCAAGCAGCTCACATCGTATCGACGTTGGATGGCGCGCATCGCTTTGCGGCCGGAGAAAAGCCCCCTCCGGCCGAATGGCTCTGCGTATTCGACCGCGTGTCGCGATTTGCACCTCCCGGCCGCGTGTACAGCGAAGCCGAGGAAAGAACTGTCGTCGATCCCTTCGATGTCTATGGATTGGATTCCGATCCCGTTCCGGTCAGAGGTCAGCCCGACGATCTCATTCCGAAACGTGACATCCCCGCGGAAGCTTGGGATTGCTTTAGTCTGACCCGCTTAGATCGAGAGGGTCTTCCGCCAGGTTATCTCGCCGCGTTCACCGGAAACGCTGCCGCAGCCGCATCACCGTTACCGCCTCGCCTGGCGACGATGGGGATGTGGCTGAGTAAGGTTTCCGAGCAACCTGCAGCTGCGTGGTGGGCAGCGGGACGATCGGGGCTGCACCCGAATGTGCAGTTTCAAATACGCTTTCATCTGGAGCGCGAGAAGGCAACGAGTTCCGCGGAAGTCAGAAAGGCGTGGCGCTACCTGTTTGAGGCGTGGGAAAGCTCGAAGGATGTCACGCGCCGGGATTGGTTTGAGCTACGTGCATCCATCAAGCTTGATGGCTGGTCGCCCGCCGCGGTTCGGCAATTCGCAGAGTTCTATGAGCCCCACTACAGCGTGGCGAGGCCCATATCGCATGGCATCCGGCCACCTGTCTCGACCGATAGCCTGGAGCTGCATCATCTCGTTCGGCTCGATGTCGAGTATCCCCACATGGACGCGAGCCCTCCGATTCCAGACGAGCACGTCCGCGCCACCGTCAGGGCGTGGCGCACCGTCCTTGAACGTGCCGTGCTTCTGGAGAAGGACATCAACGTCTACGCGCTCGATCACTTCGCGCCACTAGCACCCGAGGCGCAGGATGGCGGGTCACAAAGGCCGTTCGGCCTTTCGATTCCGGTACTTTACTACCTGAACCTTTTCAAACGCCTTACCGCGCTCGATCCAGCCGCTGCGCGAGAAGAATGCGCAACTTGGTGGAGAGACGACAACACAGTGTTTGCGCGCTTGCGTATTTGGGCATGCGGTGAGGAGCAATTGTTCGCGGCTAACGACGCAGCGCAGATGCTCAACGAACTCCATCAGCGCGCATTCTGGACGCACGGCCATCAGCGCGATTTGTTATTGGTGCTGGCGAGGCGATGGACGAGCTTCGTGCCTGAAGCACGAAAGCGGCTTGCCGACCGACTGCTCGCAGGTCCGGACCGATTTGAGGGCGAGGAGGATTCCGCGTATGCAGAGCGGCGTGCGTGGTCAACGCTGGAACGCATTCATTGGCTGAGGTCGCAGGGCTGCGAGCTCGGATTCGATGTCGAGCAGGAAACCACGCGACTCGCTCCATCTGCCCCGCGTTGGAAACCTGAGTATGCGGCAGGTGCAGCGGAATCATCAGCACCTCGGGCATGGAGAGGACGCACGGACTCGACGTTCGATGAGCTACAGTCTGTTCCGCTCGACAAGGTGGTGGCTCGCGCCCAGGAACTGAGCGCGCAGCGGGAACGACATGGAGTCGAGAAGGACCCGTTTGCAGGTTTGGTCAACGCTCGTCCCGTACGTGCCCTGTCGGCCTTAACTCTAGCCCACAAATCCAACAACGATTCGACTTGGGCATGGAGGACATTTCTCCACACGGAGGCCCGAAAGAATCAAGGAAAGAAAGATAAGAACGCGAGAGTTAAGGGCGATATCAGATTCCTGAATTTGATCAGCGCTCGGCTGTCCCAGCTTCCGATGCCGGCTCTGGTAGAACTCGCTCACCCGATTTCCGATTGGTTGCTGACCGCGAGCGAGCGATACCCGTCGGAGATCCAACAACTTGATTCACTATGGCCCAAGGTGATTGCCGCGCTTCGCAACACTCCCAATGATGAGAAAGGTAAAGAGAGAGCCAAGGAACCTGATTGGGCAACGGATGCCCTCAACTCTCCCGCCGGCAAGCTCGCACAGGTCCTGATGTCCGACCCGAGCAAGGCTGATGCGGTGCCCGGCGGAGGATTTGATGAGGGGTGGTTAGATCGAGTTGACGAACTGTTGTCTCTGGAGGGTGATGCGCATCGCCATGCACTAGCGATCTTCTCGTACAACCTCAACTGGTTCTACGCGAGAGATCCGGCCTGGACGGAACAGCGTCTTCTGGCGGCGTTGGATCGCAAAGAGAACGAGAGCGCCGTCTGGGCTGGCGTCTTGTGGGCCGCACGAATTCCGGACCGACCGCTTTACCTCCGACTCAAGCCCGCGCTGTTGAGACTGGAGCGCCAGAGCTGGATTACCCGACACAGCCATCTTGAAGTATTGGCGGGGCTGATCTTGGCTGGGTGGGGAAGTATCGATGACAACACGGGTGCTCGGCTTGTCAGCGACGACGAGATGCGGACGCTCCTACTGAGCGCGAGTGACGATTTCCGCACTCAAGTGCTCTGGCAGCTAGAGCGCTGGATAGGCGAAGCCGATGGCGAATGGGCTGCGCGCGTGCATCCCTTTCTCACGGACGCATGGCCGCGCCAGAAAGTCGTCAAGACAGCCAAAGTCTCCGCACGACTCTGCGAGCTTGCCTTCTCCGACCCTCGAGTATTTGGTGAGATCGCCGACATCGTCATCGGTCTTGTGACGACGGTCGAACGCGATCATCTCATGTTGTATGAGTTCATTGAGAAACCAGAAGCTATCGTTAATCAATACCCTGATAAGGTGCTCACCTTGTTGTCCATTGTGCTTCCGACTGACGTCAGTCGGTGGCCCTATCGCGTCGAGCGGGTATTCGATCTGATCGAAGCGGCGAACCCCGCGCTCCTCACCGAGGGACGGCTGCTCGAATTGCGTCGGCGATGGAACGCTAGGTAACCCCCCCGATCTCGTGGACCGGCGGCAGGGCGAACCTCGGCGGCGACATCGTCGTCCTCATACTCAATGACTCCGCCCCAAAGTTTTCGGACTACCTTCGCCAAAGCTCACTCTGGTTTACATTGATCGTTTGCGGCCAAATCTTCCGCCCGGACGGGTTACGAGTTCAGTCGATCTTTACTCCGGTAGATTCGCTTCGTGGCAGCTTCAGATTCCGTTCCTCTTCAATCTTCGGCAATTGACCGAGCAAGCTCCTCAGATCATCGACCAGCCGATGAGCGGTGACATGGTTGTCCTTCAACTCCTCCAGGGACACGATCACCGATTCGCCATTCCTGTTCGGCGACGGAAGTCGTCCAGACATTTTCGCACCAAAGATCTCGCCGTCGTTACGCCGCATCCACGAGAAGTGCGCAAACCTGTTTCTCCGCACTCGGCACGTCGCCGCAGTCGCCATCAGCTGCATAATCCTTTCATCCAGCTCGCTTGATATGACGGAGCTTCGATACCGGTTGCGATGAATCTCAAGCGCATTCCTTATCGCAGATTCCAATCCGACCGCTGTCATTTCATCGCTGTACGTTCTTCCCAAAAACTCTGGTGTGAATAGCAGTCGGCTAAGCAGCACGCCCAACAGAAACTCTATATTCGACCATTCAACGAACGCCTTTCCCAGCAATTCATACTGCTCAGAAGTAAGGTCCGAATATTTTGTATGGTTCAGCAACGCCGCTCTCCCGAGAATCTAGAATCTACGGCGCACGCCGATGCGCCGATGCTCGCGTCACGAAGAAACCTTGCCGACGCACGGCGCAAATCGTGCGGCCGGGAAAGTCCCAAGGTGTCGTGAATCTCGGTTCAGGGCCTGACGGTGACGACGAGCCACGTCAGGTCAAACCGGATCGTGAACAAGTTAACTTGCGCATACGCTCGAAAGCTCGGCCGTAGCCCATACACCTCGGCGAGCCTGTCCAGCGTCTGCACGTCGTCCAGAAACTGCGCGTTCAGCGCGTCTGCACCCGCTTCGTTGCTACTCGCCGACTCCACGACATTTGCAGCGAGCGAATCCAGCCACGCCAGGTCGCCCCCGTGTTCATCGCGACTCTGGAGGGCCAGTTCCCTGACACGCTCCAGAAGTGGCACTTCAACAATCTGCTCCGGATCGGGGTTCGCCGCTCCTCGAGCCCCAGGGCAATCGTAGTACCAGCTCTCGTGACCCGCCAAGGCCATTGCGGATGGAAAGGTCGAGTTTTCGACAATCGTCCGCCGCTTCGTGTGCGTGAAGAGCTGGGAATAGGTATGGAATGCCGCTGAAGCATATGCGACGTGTGCACGACCACGCGTTGTTTTGGCCAGAACCTCCAAGAGCCGCTGTTGGCGCTCTGTCACTCGAAATCCCCACAGGGGAGACGCTACAGATGTGATCGCTCGCAAGGAGCGCGGTCTTCGGCGGTAGAACGTTGGCCGCTTTGATTGAAGAAACAGATTCAGCCGGAAGCGAGGCAATCTCACATGAGCTCTACGCGGACCCCAGCCAAGAGGCCAGTCGTAATACGCGAGAGCGGCCCCTCTCGGGGACTGGTCATAGCCCAGGGTTTCCCAAAGGGCCGCCTCCGCCATGAAAAGACCCCGGTCGAAGCCGACAGAGCTTTCGAGGACTTGGCCTGGCGTGAAGACATCCGTATTCCCCCGCTCCAACTGGTTATAGAGCGGGGCTTCGTACGCGCGTTCTTCGAATTCAGCTTGTGCCATGATGGAATAAAGCCGATGCACAGGCGATCCCTGCGGGAACCACAAGATCACACTCGGAGGCGACGCATTTGGCGTGGCCCACTTCACAACTTGCACGGATGCGCGGTTGCGAACTGGCCGAACTGCCAACCATCTCTCGCCCACCGACAGGCGGTACACGATGAAAGCCATCGAGGCCAAGTTATCCAGAGCGCGTGAACTGCTTGAGCTTCTTCAGCGTGAGGTGAAGGCGTTCGAGCAATCGATGCCGGCACTACGTTTGGAGAAGGGATACAAGCCAGGCACGTCCATCTATGCGTTCTTTGCTCACCTCGACATCGAGGTCCCCCTTCGCTTTGGGGTGTTGTCTGGAGAAGTCGTCCATCAACTCCGTTCAAGTCTCGACCACTTAGTGACACACTTCGTTTCGAGTGAAGGCGAAACGATCACCAGAACTCATCAATTTCCGATCGCCAGCACACGCAAGAGCTATGAGAGGCAGCTCGCGCGGGGCTGTTTAGCCAGCGTCCCAGAGGCGGTGCAGACTGTCATAGAGCGCTTTCAGCCATACAACGCGCAGGATCCCAGGGTCTCAGAGTTGTTAGCGGTTCAGGAACTGAACAATTCGGACAAGCATCGACTGCTTGCGGTCGTAGCTGCGGCTACTCAGATCGGTGAACAAGTGAGGATCAGTTGCGGCGAAAATGCCGCCATCACGGGGATGTCACCGCCACATTTGACCCTTGCTAACGGTTCCGAGTTCTTCGCGATTGACTTCGCGCGGTGCTACGCAGACACAAATGTCGACATTGACGTGCAAACGAGTCTGGCACTACAGCGCCCAAGGCAGCTTGATTGGCCGTTTGAGTTGGCCCCATTGCTTTCGGTCTTGGCGCAATGCGAACGCGCCGTTGTCCATGTCGTCTCTCAATGCCTGAAAGCCATCTCAGCGAACAACGGATAGGTTTGCCGCGGAGTGAAATCGATATACGAACCAGGAGAAGAGATTCAGATTCTTCGCTGTTTCGAACTCGACGACGATTTCTCGTGGAACTCCGGCGTGAAGTGTGACCTCCGAGATCGCGTCGTACTGATCTCGTAGCGTCTTCGGCCGCAATCCCTCCGCACCCAGGACTTCAAAGCTAGTGCTGCGTGGGTCCGGACCAAAAATCGTGTCTGGGGAGCGAAGAAAGTCCGGGTGGTCAATCATAAGTCCGTCGCATTCATTTGCAATCCTTGCCGCACGCGCGCTGGCGGATGCCGGACACTTGGGCGGCTAGCAGTGACTTGCACATGCGCAGCCGACCGTCGTAGCGTAGTTCGACGGCTGGCTTTGCTGACAACGAAAACGATAACGGAGGAGCGGCCAGCTCTTCACTGGACGCCTGACGGACGATTTGTCACTCCGCGCCCATCACCTACGCCACGCACGTTCAACCGCGGGGACAAGTGGCCTCCGACGGAGGGGTACAAAAGCGTCTTCAGCGCAGCACCCTCCTCCGCAGTCTGATCGTGCCCCGGCGAGTGGTGTACGAGTCGTGAGTCTTGGCTCGGTTGGACTCGTGCTCAGCTCACCACGGCGGAGAGCCGAGCGGTCTGATTGTCGGTGAGACTTTGCAGACCTTCAAGCGGCAGATACCGTCGCTGAAGCTGCCACTCGTCGTTTTGCTCCAGCAGCAGCGCGCCCACGAGCCGGGTAATGGCCGGCTCGTTGGGGAAGATTCCAACGACGTTGGTGCGCCGCTTGATCTCGGCGTTGAGACGCTCGAGCGGATTTGTGCTGTGGATCTGCACGCGATGGGACTTCGGAAAGCTCATGAACGCGAGTACATCGCTCTCTGCGTCATCCATGAGTGCTGCCAGCTTCGGGAACTTCGTGCGCAGCTGATCCGCGACCGCACGCCACTGCTGGGTCGCGCTTTCGTGGCTGTCCTGCGCGAAGACAGTGTTGATCAGGGCGAGCACCATCTGGCGCTGACCCTTGCCGGCATGGGCCAGAGCGTTGCGCAGGAAGTGCACGCGGCATCGCTGCCAGGTGGCCTTCAGCACCTTCGCCGCGGCGGCTTTCAAGCCCTCGTGCGCATCGGAGATGACGAGCTTCACGCCACGCAGCCCACGCCGGGTGAGCGAGCGCAGAAAGCTCGTCCAGAACGGCTCCGCCTCGCTCGGCCCCATCGCCATGCCGAGAACTTCGCGCATACCCTCGGTGTTCACCGCCACGGCGATTATCACGGCCACCGAGACGATCCGGCCGGCCTCCCGTACCTTCAGGTACGTCGCGTCTATCCACAGGTAAGGCCAGTCCCCTTCGATGGGGCGGGCGAGGAACGCATTCACCCGCTCGTCGATCTCGGCACACAGCCGCGAGACCTGGCTCTTGCTGATGCCGCCCATGCCCATCGCCTTCACCAGCTCGTCCACCGAGCGGGTGGAGACTCCGTGCACATACGCCTCCTGGATCACGGCGGCGAGCGCCTTCTCGGCCGTCCGGCGCGGCTCCAGAAACCCGGGGAAATAGCTGCCTTTGCGCAGCTTCGGGATCTTCAGATCGATCGAACCGGCGCGCGTGTCCCATTGCCGCTCGCGATAACCGTTGCGGCTGTTCAACCGCTCGGGGCTGCGCTCCGCGTAGGCCGCCGCGCACAGGCTCTCGGTATCCATCTCCATCATCCGCTGCGCGAAGTGCCGGATCATCTCGCGCACCAGATCAACGTCTGCGCCCTTCTCGGCAAGCTCCGCCAGTGCGATAGTGCTCTTGGTGGTCATCGGGTTTCCTTCGGTGAAGTTAAGTGTGGTAACTCAACCTTACCAAGACTCACGATGACCGCCGCCTCCCCCTCGCCTGCGGCGACGTCGGCCCTGCGGTTCAAAAGCTCACAGAGCTCGGATCAAAGATCCCTCGTACACCACTCCCGGGGACGTCAGCCGCAGTCTGATCTGCGGTATGACCATTATATAGGAGCGAGCAGCCGCGACCGGCCAGAAAACGGAAGGCCACGTGCTGGAGCGCTTTCGGTGTCGCCTGTTGAGCTGACTGTGCAAGATACGATGCTCGCGACTTCTCGCTGAGCGAGATTCCCCTGAAATGATGGATCGCCGCCCCAGCCAGAGCGTTCACGCGTTGCTCATACCAGTTCTATTGATGGCCGCGTAGGTGAGTCGTTCGCAGTAGACGATCGCCAGTTCCGCCTGCGGCAGCGCGCGTAGCTCCGCGATGTCCGCCGCATCCGCCATGAATTCGAGCAACTTCTCTTTCGACGTGTGGCGGTACGAACCGTAGAAGAAGTCGTATAGCTCAAGCGGCCCCTTCACGCCCTTGTCAGCATGCTTGACCACGCCAAAAAACGTCTCAGGAGATTCAAGATACGCTTGTGCTTCTGCATCGCTCATAGGATTGGTGCATATGATGTGCTCCCCCATCGATAGCTTGTAGACGCCATAAATCAGGCGCTCGCTGGGAACCGCGACGGCATCGACAAGCTCCCCTTCAACTTCTGAACCATTCTGTGCGGGCACAAGGTACTTACCCCCAATCTCCAGAGATGGCAGTTGATCGCCGAAGGCAAGATGCGGGCTGCGGCCATCGAAGGTAACCGGGATATGGCGATGGTTCTCGATTGAACTCCAGAGCGCCAAGAAATCCGCGTGCTTCTCCCGGAATCGCAGCGCTTCCCGGATTGATCCACGCGCGCCGCCTCGGAAGTCCGTCTCGCCAATCCCATCTGAGATGAACCCAATCCGTGCTCCGGTACTTTCCAAGTGATGGTGATGAGGGTGGTTCGCCACGATTATGTAGGCTGCCGGCGGATGCTCATTCCTCTGCGCGAGGTCCGTCTCTTCAGCCCGCAGGGCGTCCACCGCGCACTGAAGCCACCAGGGTTCTTCCACCGTTTCCCCCGGCGTCGCCCCATCAGGCATTGCCAGCTCGACAAAAACGATGCGCTCATGATCGGCAGCCTTCTTCAACGCAGCACGGAGTAGTCGCCTTGTTCCGATCTGCACGGCGCGGCATCCGTGGTCGTCGTCGCTGGGGTACGTGGCCCATGTCCTCGTCTTGACCTCGATGGCGAACTTCTTGCCACTCGTACGATGCGTGGCGACGTACTCGCAATGCGAACGAGTGCTGTCATCCTCGTTCTCGAACTCCATGGAGAATCCGGCGCGAATGAACATTCCAGCCACCCGAATCTCGGTCAGAGCGCCCAGAAACTGATCCGGGTGCTTCAGTCGCTCGACCAGCCGCTTTCGCAGCTCGACATTGTGCTCAAGCAGGTAGAGGTTGTAGGCCAGCTCCAGATACGCCCGCACAGCACCGGTCGCCGGCGTGTTGAACACCTCGCCCGGTGCGCCAGCGTGCGCCGCTTGGAGTAGTGCACTCCTGCGATACCAGAGCGCCACGGGATGCATGTCGCGTTCATCTTTCTTGAGCTCCGCATTACCCCACTCCGGAGTGAGCACGTTGCGAACGAAGTGCGAAAGAAAATCAGGAAAGGTCTTCCACGACTTGCTGAAGTACACGCGATTGCCGACAGCGACGAGCCGATGATCTTTCCAGTCCGTGGAGATAACGGGCTTACCCAACCCCTGCTGGGCACGCCGCTGCTTCTCGCGCGCCTCGGCGCGCGCCAACAGCAGTTTGGTCTGCGGATCTGCAAGTGCGGACGCAGGCTGCGTTCCGAGGACGCCATGGCAGCGCTTGTATTTCTTCCCGCTGCCACAGGGACACGGTGAGTTTCGTCCAATCTTCTGTCGATTCTTGCTCGCCACCGTACTGTCAGATGACTGCCTCCGCAGCCTTAGCCCTCGCAGTGTGGACAGGTGCTCGCGCGAGGAAGGGCGATCCGTGCATTGCGGGCAACTTGAAGTCTCGGGATCAAACGGGTGATCGTGACGACGGCTTCTTCACACGCCTTCAATTCGGCCGAACGCATCGGTCCGTTGTTGCGTAGTTCCGCTGCCAGCAGCGATGACAGTTGCGTTAGGTCCGAGATCGAGCGGTCAATGAGGCGCTGTGGATCAAGAAGCATAGGAAGGTCCATCGTCGCGATAACTGTTAATCTATACAGTATCATTAGGTCGATGCAAGCAACCCATCAACAAGTTTACGCAAAATACGAATTTTGCGTATAATGCAGGTAGCCAGTACCACCTTGGAGCCACCTGTGGCACGAGTCCCTGCCAGCGAATTTCAGCGCGAGTTTGGCCGTCTGCGCGGTGTGGCCCATCGGGAAGCCGTGATCGTGACGAGCCATGGCCGCGACGATGTCGTTCTGGTGTCAGCGGAAGAGTATCAGCGCCTGCGAAGCCTGGACCGGCGGGCCATGCATGTCTCGGAACTCAGCGACGATGAGCTTGCTGCGCTGGATGCCGTGGAGATTCCCGCCGAGGCCGCGAGCTATAACCACGAAATGACGTGACCCACCACGGATGGTGCTTCCACTTCCCCAACCCGGCCAGGTCATTCGTTACGCCTATCTTTGGTGGAACGAAGCGCGCACCGGCCGGGAAGATGGGAGCAAGGATCGACCGTGCAGCATCGTGCTCACGCGCATGACCACAGCCGGCCGCACGCTCACGTATGTCCTTCCCATCACACATACCGCGCCACTCAACGACGAAGACGGCATCGAAATTCCGCAAGCGACCAAGCGGCGTCTCGGACTGGATGCAGAGCGGTCTTGGATCATCACGACGGAACTGAACCAATTCACCTGGCCCGGCCCGGACCTCCGCCCCACTGCATCCGGCGAGTATGTCTATGGCTACTTGCCGGAGAAGCTGATGCGTCTTGTGCTCGAGCAAGTGAAAAAGAATGCGCGAGACAAGCGGCTCAAGACTGTGCCGAGGACTGAACCGTAGGCCGGAAGGGTCCACAGCCAAGGGGGAGAAGTCCATCTCAACACGTACAACAAGAAGAAGAACGAAACACGCTTTCTATCGACGTTTCCGGCTAGGCGACCAGCTCCTGACGCCGGGAGACACTATCGCTCGGCCCGTGGTTTTCGCAGCAATCGACGCGGAAACGAAACAAAAGGTCATCGTCAAAAGGTGGAATCGGATGGGGACCGCGGGGACAGACATTGAAACCCTGTGGCGCAATGAAGTTCGGCTCTTGCAGGCTTTAAGCGCGTACCCCGGTGGCCGCGAATACCTAGTCCCTCTCGTCGATTCAGGCCAAGACGCTGACCATTTCCTTCTGGCGCTTGGCACGGGAGCACGTGCTCCATTGTCGATCCTTCTGGCCGATGAAGCGCCTCCGCACGAATCGGCCAGGCTCCTCATCTGGCGCAACGTGCGGCGTCTCGCCAGGGGTCTTGGCATTCTGCATGCTCATGGGTTGGTTCACCGGAACGTCGGCCCAGAGACTGTTTTCAGTGCTCAGAGCGCTGCGCCGGACTTCCAACTTTCTGGATTCGAGTGGAGCATTCGTCTGCGCGAGCATCCACCGACTCGGACGACCGCTAGCGCGGACGCCGAGCGCCCCGTTGAGGTCCGGCACTTCTCCTTCAGCAGTGACTGGCGATCGCTCGGACTCTTCGTGGCCGATCTGCTCCACCTACCGAGCGATGCCCTCGCAGCGAGCGTCGGCTCTGGAGCCACCGATGGTTTGTCGTTTCCGGAACGTCATTTCATTCAGGACCTGCTGCTCCGAGAGACGATGGATGCACATGTCGCGGTCGATCGCATCGATCAAATCGTTGGGGATCATCGCTCCAAAGCCCGCCAGCGTGCTGATACGCGGCTCTTCCTGATCTATGACGACCACACGCAGCACTCTCTTTGGAAACATGTCAGCCGAGCACGACGTGACGATGATGACACTCACAACGAGGCCAAACTTCGAGCCGATCTGAGCCGCTGCACGCTCCTAGAAGTAAAACAGCGCGCACCCCTGAGAAATCATTTCGCGCTTCGCGGCCGCGAATTCACGTACTACCTGAAGGAGCACGGGCTTAACGGTTGGCTTTTTCCTCGCATTGACTGGATAGAACGCGACCGACCGCCGGCAAGATTCGTCGTCCGCCAGCAGATTCTGTCGAAGGATCTACTGGAGATCAGGACGCCTTTCAGCACGGACCAACAGAGAGACAAGGTCGCCGTCCGCGCCGAAGCATGGGCCAGTGCCTTCGACCAGGATGTTGAAACACTCTATCCCGACCCAGCCGCGCGAGATGTCTACGACGCCTTCGTCGTTCTGCATTTGCTGGAGCTTCTCTATCACGCCGTGCACGCATGGCCCATCACCGTCACGCACGCTCGGCAGGACCATGGTAGTGGGTACGCCTTCACAGCAACCGTCATTGCCGACACCAACCTCGGCCTCTTGTCCAAGGCCCTCGAACTCGGCGATCCGGCGAAGCGACTCGATGACTTGTTAGAGCGCGATGCGAGCACCCGCCGTTGGCAAGTCACCTTGGCGAATGGGCCATCGGGCAACCCCGATAGTGACCGGTGGAGATTCACGGGCTCCAAAGAAAGCAGCGCCCGCGGTCTCGTCTTTCACTTTGTCGGCTCGAAGTGGTTCAACCCGGGGCAGCGGTTGCGGCTGCAACCCACTGACGGCGACGGTCACGACAAACTGATGCGACGGCGCGCCCTCCTGCTCGATGCGCTCAAGGAGCATTCGGAGCTGACGGAGATGCTGGCGAATCCCCTCACCTCCGTTCGACCAAGCTACGATCCGCCGCCACTCGACAGCAAGATGGACAAATCGAAGCAGGGCGCCCTCAGAGAGATGTGCGCCGCCTTGCCCTTCTACGTTCTGCAAGGACCGCCGGGCACAGGCAAGACTCATCTCATCACCGAGTTGGTCAAGCAACGGACCGCCCATGACTCAACCGCGCGCCTGCTGATCACCTCCCAAGGTCACGATGCTGTGGATCACCTGATGCGCGAGGTCGTGAAGTCCGCCAAGTCGTGGAATGGCACGCACGCACCGCTCTTCGTGCGCTCGCGCGGCTCGGAGGACACTAACCTGGCCTCCCAAGCAAAGCGCCAAGCAGCCGACATTATCGCGAAACTGCGGGCAAGCGATCTTCACAAGGATGCGCCGGTGAATCTACAGGAGCAACTCGAGCAGCTACAGGGGCGGATAACGAATGCCGTGGAGCCGCGGATACCGGACAAGCCGCTCGAATCTCTGCTGCTTCGCTCAGCCAATATCGTGTTCTCTTCAACCAACTCGGCCGATCTGAAGCTGCTGCTGGATTCCCTCGCACGCTTCGACTGGAGCCTGATCGAAGAAGCGGGACGGGCCACTGGAAACGAACTTCTGGCGCCGCTGATGTTGTCGCACCGGCGGCTACTGATCGGGGACTCGAAGCAGCTACCGCCATTTGGCGAAGAGCGGATCATGCGCCTGCTGTCCAAGCCAAAGCAGCTGCAGACCGCGTTCCAGTACGGCCAACCGCTCATCAAACGTCAATTGGGCGCGCTGGACGTGGAGTACCTGTTCCAGCGACATGCGGACCCGAGCAACATTGCGCGCTTGTCGAAGAACGTCGAACGGGCTCTGCACCTGTTCGACTCGCTACATCGGGATACCTTTGAGCGTAACCCGAACCGCCCCGTTGCGGGTCAACTGCAGGAGCAATACCGCATGCATCCTGCATTGGCGGATGTGGTCTCGCGCGTGTTCTACGATCGTACGCTCAAGACAGCCGACGCGCTGCGCGCACTGCGCAAGCTGGATCTGAAACCGTTTTACTACGTTCGGCACGCGGACAAGCTCGATACACCCATGGTGATGGTTTGCACACCATACGCTCAGGTCGTGCACGGACAGAAGTACGCAGAGAAGTCTCCCGCCTATCACAATCCCAGCGACGTCGATGCCGTCATCGAAGTGCTGGCATCCATACGTGCCAGGCACCTCGACGGCGCAAAGCCTTCACTGGCCGTGCTCACTCCCTACAACGAGCAGGCGACTCGCCTCAATCGGCGTATCGGGGTCGAACTGAAAGGGCGCCTCGCGCATTTGCAGGATTTTGAGCTGCGCAACCCAATCGTACATACGATAGATTCCTTTCAAGGTGACGAGGCTGATGTCGTAGTGGCATCCCTCGTGAGAAACAACGCTCGGGGTTGGTACAAGGGACTCGGCATTCTGGGTGATGCCCGACGGATGAATGTGCTCCTCAGCCGAGCGAAGTGGACCACCATCCTCATCGGCAGCCTGCAGTTCCTGAAGGCGCGCTTTCCTCCCAACCGCCCTGTACCGGAAGAGACGGGACTGCGCTTTCTGAAGAGGCTCGTCAAGTTGCTGTCCGATCCGGGAACTCACCGCGCGCGCCGAGCACGCCCGCTATCGGTCGTGCCCCTACGATCCCTGATCCATGGCAGATCTCGATGATGCGGTCGCAGTCCATCTTTCTCCCAATGTATCGGGGGATCGTGCACGCTTACATCGAGCAAGGGACGCACTGGAGCGTGATCGAGCACCTGCTGCTGTTCGCTCTCAGCCAGAAGCCCTTCACGATGGACGGCTTGGCTCAGTACGGTCGGCTGCCTAAGGGCATCGTCGTTGAAGCCGTCTTGCGGTTGATGCGCGCGGGTTGGGTTGAGATTCAGGCAGATCGCAGTGGTGATCAGTTGCAAGCATCAGCATCGGGACGCGAGGAAGCTCTGAAGGACTCGCTGACTCCCATTGTGCGCCGATACCCTCGAAACCTGCACTTCGCAATCGATCGAGTGACCGGCACCGTGATCGGGTTGGAGGACATCACGCTGAAGCACGCGCGCGATATCGCCGAGGAGCGGCGTCGCGGTCAAACGCTGCATGCTCCGGTCAATGGCGATGAAACCGATTTGGGGTACTTAGAGCTGATCGATCGCCTTTCGGCGATCCCGCGCATCATTCGATCCGACGAGAAGATTGTTGGATGCGACCCGTATCGCTCGAGCATCGATGCGGAGTGGTATCTGCCCCTGACGGTGAGCGGGGACGCCATCGAAGGACTGCCTCCGACACCGCCACGTTGTCTGCAGGAGGGGATCAGAGAAGCTGTAGCCAAGGTTTCGAGTAAGGAACGCGTAGCGCCTGAAGACAAAGCCACCCGGCTGGACATTGGATATTCGCATAGGACACACAGCATCAGCCTTTCCAAGGATGATGTGCTCGTTGGTGGAGACGCCCACAAGGAAGCGCTGCGGGCCGCCATACTGAATGCAAGGCGTCGGGTGATCGTTCATTCGACCTTCCTTTCCGCAGCCGGTCTGGAACGTCAACTGGACGTACTAACCGCGGCTGCAAGTGAGGGAGTACGTGTCGATCTTCTCTGGGATCGATCGGATGAGGATGACAAGCATGAGAAGACATTGAAGGCATGCCACGCGTTACTGAAGCGCGCCAGTCTGGCGGATTTCATCCGGCTGTCGTCGTTTCAGACGCGCTCGCACTCCAAACAGATCATCGCGGACGATGGTGCCGGTGGATACTTCGCCATTGTGGGCTCCTGCAATTGGCTTTCCTCGCCGTTCCGGTCGTTTGAGGTCTCCGTTCGCCTGCGCAGCGCTTCAGTCGTATCCGATTGTCTTGGGTTCATCGAGAAGATGCTGCCGTACGACTCCTATACAGGACGTTTGAAGGAGGAGCTGATTTCACTGGGCGTGCAGCTTCGACAGGTGCCCGCATCCTCGGGAACCACAACGGTAAGACTGCTCTCGCAGGGCGATCACGAAGAGATCATCGCCCAAGCGCGGGACAATGCTCGATCGTTCGTATTCGTCGCCAGCAACAAGGCCGGTAATACCGTCGAGACACAGGTGCTGGCACCGTTCGACAGCGCCACTCAGCACCATCAACCGTTAAACGTCTCGGTCTACTATCAGAACGAACGGACAGGGAGTGCTCTAACGCCGGAGGTATTGGACAGCCTCAAACGACGGTACGGGCGCATTCACATCGAAACCGTCGAACATGCGCATGCCAAGCTGTTGTGCTGGGATTCGGATCACGCGGTCGTGACAAGCCTCAACTGGCTGTCCAAAGATGCATCGGCAGCGAATTTCGTTGGCGAGTGCGGGGTTTACATCGTGGCTTCTGGCATCGCCGATCTTCTGCGAACTTCGTATCTGAGCCAGTGCGGCCGAGCTAGCAAATGAAGATCGCCAAAGACCTCGTTGGCGCCGCAAGCTCGGAAGAGTTCTTGTCGTCAATTCGAGCGATCGACCTGTCCGTCGCTGCGCGCACCGAAGGGCGTACGACCGATCAAACGGAGATATACACGGCGTGCCATCTGCTGGCCACGTTGGCGCACATCAGCGCATTGGAGTTTCCAGTACGGGTCACGCATCGCGACAAGCCAGACTTCGAGCTTCGGTCGGGAGACCGCATGATCGGCATCGAAGTGACCGAGGGGATCTCGACTGACTACGCGAGGTATTGTGCATTGGCGGAACAGGAGTTTCCCGGTGTACCGCTTGACCCCGACTACTTCCGCCATGGGCAGCCGAAAATTTCGCTCAAGAAACTGCGCGAGCTCTTGAGCCGATCGCAATCGCTCGCCAAGCCGTGGATGGGAGATCGTCCGGAGAAGGAATGGGCACTCTACATGCGGGATGCGCTGGAAGAGAAACTGAAGAAGCTGGCCAGTCCCAAGTTCGACAAGTTCGAAGAGAACTGGCTATCGATCTACGACAATCTGCCCTTGACTGGCGTGCACCTGCAAGAGGCGGTGACGAATCTGATGCCCTTCCTCGCGGAGCATTGGACCAGAGATCCACATTTCGATGTGATCTTCATCGAGCGCGGACCTGTCATCGCAAGAATCACATCGGCAGGCTCCACGCATCTTCTACTTCATGATCTCTGGGACTAGAGTGACCATAGGCTGCACCCTCAGCGCGTCTTCGATTGATCCTGGTTTCTCAATCTACCTGCCCGAGCTACAAGGGCTGCTGCAATCAGCTCGCGCTCGGTCCGCACAGGCGGCAACGCGGCTGCGAACCGACTGACATCCTCGGCAAGTCGCGGCTGCCCCTCCACGATCAACTGCTCGCTGATGGCTTTCCATCCACGCCGGACTTCTTCGCGAGTCTTGAGGAGCTTCGCTCGCGCAGTCTCTGGTGTTAGCTTGCCGTGGAGCAGGTCGGCGGCCACGCGTTCGGCGCGTGCTCGCATGTGAGTCGATTCGCCCCTCAGGTGTGCGCGATAGATGCCGTCCTTCTTGCGCGGGCGGGTCTGTCCACGCGACTTTCGGTCCGTGGCATTGGCAGCCACGCCGAGTTCGCGTAGGTAGCGCGCGAATGCCTGACGCCACTCTCGCAGGACCGGCTTTGTAATGTGAAGGCGAACGCCCTCCTCGCTCCGCGCCTTGAGCAAGAGATGTACGTGCGGATGCTTCTGGTCCGTGTGCAGGACCATCGCGTAGCGATGCGCGAGCGCGAACTTTTCGAAGGCGAACTTCTTCACGGCGGCCAAGACCTTCTGCGGTGGAGTTCCGGCGGGCATCGAGAACATCAGGTTGTAGACGATGCGCGGCGCTTTGCGACCCGGCTTGCTGCTATAGGGACTCGCGCCACGCAGGCGCTCGAGTTCGAGGTTCCATTCGTCGATGAGCTGCTTAGGAATGCCTTCGCCGATCAGCCGCTCGCCATCGTCGGTCTCGATCTCCAGCGTGCCATTACGGCCGAAGTAGTCGATCTCATCGCGCACCTGTCGGATGTTGCGTCCGCCGCCGGTGACTTTGACCATCACTTCGGGAATGTTCCCGGTGGTGCGGGCGATCGCCTCGTAGTTCGCTGACCCCAGCCGACCTCGCTGGCCTGGGCCACGCCGGCCATAGCTCACGATGTCGAGCCACGCCTGGTCCTGCGAGATCGTGAGAAGGCGCTTAGTCACCGCCGGTCTCCCATGCCTTGAGGTTGGCGGCCAACAGCTCACGCACGTGGTCGCGCAGGGCCTCACAGGCTTTCAAGATGGTCCTGAGTTCGTCCCGGCTCGGCCCGTGGCTTCGTGTGCCCGCGTTCATTCCGCGGGCGATCTGATTCAGATTCCGACCCACCGCGCCGAGTTCATTGACGGTCCGAGCGAGCGCTGCGACCTCCTTCTCAGGGAGCGGCGCCTGAACACGCAGGTGTGCCCGAACCAGGAAGGACACATAGGTGGCTGGCTTCATGCTCCGGGCTGCTGCCCGGTCACATAGTTGACGATGGTCGTCGGCGCGCAACCGCGCACTCACGCGCGTTGCCCGGCAAGGCGCTCGCCGCTCCCCGCCTGACCACCCTCCACCAATACAGCCGGCCTGGCCCACCATGACGTTGAGAAGCTGCTTGAGTAGCGCCGACTCACTCAAGCCCTGCTGCTGCGCCAACGCAAGAAATGCCGCCTTCACGTCAGGCGTGACACGAGCGCCGATGAGCGAGGTTGCTGCCATGGGCAGCACTGTCTAACAAACGGCGCCGATAGGCTATCCTGCAACCTCATCGAAATGGCGCCCGAACTCTGCACGCACACACTCTCGGTGCTCCTTGATTGATTCCGTAACTTTCGAGCGGCGCCCCCAATTCCTAGACTGAGACCTTGGTGGACTCGATAATCGCTGCCGGGATGAGGGAGACGCGCATGTCCGAGACCAAGACCACGCCCACCGATGTGAGTGTTGACGCCTTCCTCGATGGCATCGAGCACCCCGTGCGCCGCGCCGATGGCAAGGCAGTGCGCGCGATAATGGAGCGCGTCACCGGCGAACCCGCGGTGATGTGGGGCCCATCGATCATCGGCTTCGGCAGCTATCACTATCGTTACGCCAGCGGGCACGAGGGGGATATGTGCCGTGTCGGCTTCTCGCCGCGCGCGGCGAATCTCGTGCTCTACGTCGGCGGCTTCCCCGAATATGAGACGCTGCTTGCGAAGCTCGGCAAGCACAAGCGCTCCAAAGCCTGCTTGTATCTCTACAAACTGGCCGACGTGGACCCGGCGGTGCTCGCGGAGATCGCCCGGCGCACCTATGCGGCGACCGAGGATATCGATCACTGCCCGGTGTGCTGAGGCTCAGATCCCCCGCGCGCCGAATTGTGACGTTGTGATTGCCGTAGAGTCCGCGAGCCCCAAGAAGGGGGAGCGCCGCAGGCACTCCCCCTTGGGCCTCGCCCTACCCTTGCAGGAAGAATCCAATCTCGTTCTGGCTTTCCACCAGCAGCCCCGCGGCGCGTTTTTCTTCCACCTGCGCGGCGGTCATGAGCTGCGTGAGCTTGTCGAACGGAATGGTTCGAGTGAAGTTGGGTCCGCCGTTGCCCCAATTGTCGAGGACGGTGACAGAGACCTTGTTCACCTTCTGAATGTACGACCAGCCGCCGCGGGGCGAAGCCCAGCACTGGCACGCGCCGCCCTTCTCTGGAGCGATCTGGTCGGCCGCAATGCCGCCGTCGGCCGCCAGCAACGCGCGCTCGTATTCGAGGCGGTTCTGGTAGTGGGTCAGCCAGCGACGCGCCCACGCAATCATCTTGTGATGGGTCGTCGTGGCGATCTCGCGAGCCTGTGTCTCGTTGATGACTCCCTCGTCAAGGGCGGACCCTAAACTGATCGGGCCTTCGTATTGGGTGACGGGGGCGTCTCGGGGGTATTCGGCCAGCGAAAAGGATTTGTGGATGTGATCGACGCTGGCGATAGCGAGCGCCTGCTCTCGGGTCAAGCTGTCCTGTTGCCACTGCTTGAGGAAACGCTCGGCCTCCGCAATCCGCCGCTCCTGCTTGCGCTGCTCGGCTTCCAGTCCCTTGATGCGCCGCTGCCGCACGTCCGGCCGCTGCCTGTATCGGGCATGACGGATCGCAGCCGTGGCGCGGCGTGTCCAATATTCCGACGTGTGCCACATCTGAACGGTGCGCCGCATGCCGTCCTGGATGCGTTGGGCATCTTTGCGGGCACGTCGCTCGCTGTGATGCCCGACAAGGATGGGCTGACCAAGTGGGATGTTGTCCGCGATGGCGGCCACCGCCGTGCGCGCCGCCTCGGCATCGTTGGCGCGATTTTCGCTGTACTCATCAAACCGCTCAGCGCGTTCCGCTGCCCGCTGCATCAGACTCGTGTCCTCATCGTCAATCTCGCCGCACAGCTCGATGAGCAAATCTTCGCGCGCAGGGGTCCACATCGGCGCGACAAACAATTCCTGTTTCGGCGCCCAGCGAAACCCCGCCTGTCGAACGCGCGCGTAGAGATCGGTCGGCAGTCGGCTCGCGGCATACAGGCGCAGCTTGTTGTCTTCCGGAGAATAGGTTGCCGTATAAGTGCTGAGGGCCGGTGTCCTCGATTCGGTGGATGCATTCATGTGAAGGTCTCCAGTTACGGCGTGCCAAAAATTGGCCCGCTCGCCCCCTTGGCGACCTTCTTTTGCCGACCGCACCGAAGCTGCTCGCGGTGGCCCAGAAAAATCCGTGACCGGCGCTTCGCCGGCGAAGCAGCGCGGCTTTGCGCGCTGGCGCGGATTTTGGGGGGACAACGCTCAGCGAAGTCGTGCGGCAGCGACGAACTTGCAGATCGCGTGACACGGCTTTGCGTGGCGCGCGATCTGCGGCTTTGCAAGCTACATTGGGACTCGCGGTGCGTCGCGACTGTGCCCGCCCCGTCGTTCACGGGGGCGCTGGGTGTCGTGCCGTTCAAGCGCCTGCGAGTCGGAGCTTTCCATCGGCTCGCGATAGCACTCGCACTCGGGGTCGGGACACACCGGACTTGCGACATCGAGCCATTGACGTGTGACGCGCACGGTGTAGCCGCATCCTTCACAGCGAGCCTTCAGCAGCCGCGATCCCGGTCGCGTGGGCGATCTTGCGGCACTGAGGGGCGCGTGTGGATACACAGCCTCCGCTGCAATCCATGCGCGGATCGCCGCATCGAGCTCCGGGCTCGGCACGGTCGCGCGCATGGGGCCTGAGAGCCCGATGGCGAGTGCCAGTCGCTTGAAAGGCGCGCGGTGTCCATGACGGACGCCCACCGCAGCGTGGCACGCCTCGTGCGCCAGGACGCCGATAGCCTCAGTCGCATCGAGTTCCGGTGAGACGAAGATCTCGCAGGTCTGATCGGCGCTCACCTCCTGACTCCAGCATTGTCCAATGCTGTGACCCTTGCTGCCGCGCCGGCCTTTGGGAAAGCCGACGCTGACGCGATAGCGCACGGGCCGAGTGCCGCCGGCCGCTTCGATGCGCGGCCACAGGTACTTCTCCGCGAAGTGCGTGAGCCATGCCTCGCGTGTGGTCAGCGACGTTGACATGGAGCCTCCTTCGCAGTGCGTTTAAACACCATGACGCGGAACTCCCCGTCCGTGATCTGGATGCCGCCGTTATCGAGCGCGTCCTTCAGTTCGCCGTCGCATCCGTCTCGGAGAGCATGCAATGCACCGGCCAGATGTCGTTGGAAGCGCTCGCGCTGGATGGCCACGAGCGACGCAGAGCGCACGGCCACTCGCGCGCGCTGTCGCCAGTCGGCAAACCACGCCATGAGTTCGGCACCGCTGATCTGCTGATCGTCGTCGAAGGCATCGGCCTCAAAGCACACCGCTTCCTGAAGAATGGATTCGAGGGATGGTTTCATGGTCGTCTCCCATCGGTGATTGGGCATCGGCGGACACGGAGCGCGACGCCCCGTGTCCGCCGAGCGCCTTCAGGCCGCTTGACCGCGCAGCAGGTTGGGGAGCCAACCGGTGCCGGCGAGACGCTTCTCCGCCGCTTGCGCGAGCGGTCCCTTCTTCAGGCTCGTGAGCGTCGCAGCGACCTCGGGTGAGACGGCTTCGCGCACGACTTCCAGAATGCGCGCCTTGGGCACGCCGCCGAGATAGTTCTCAGCGGTCGCGCTCCACCACTCGCGCATGTCGAGTCCCGCCGCGCTCGCCAGCGGATCGAGCGACGGGCTTGTTTCATCGGCGCTGACCCCGTTGATGGTGGTGGCCACGCAGTACGCACACAGCCGCAGCACCTCGGCCTGCGGCTGTTGCAGCAGCCAGCCAAACAGCTTCTCCGGATCGTCCGGTAAGGCCGCGCGTAACGCCTGTGCGCGTTCGGTCAGCGCCGCATGCGCCTTGCATCCTTCCACGTCGGGCGCGTGCTGATCGAACGCGATCTGCTCTGCATCGACCTGCACCACACGATTCCCCCAATGACCTGCGTTGAACAGGGTCTGCAACGCGAGTCGATGAGTGAGTGCGACTATCGCGATGCCCGGCTGCTGCGCGAGTGCGGCCTGCAAGGCGAGCGTCCGGTGCGCGGTGAGCCGCCGCGTGAGTGCAGCCGAGTGGGTGCGCGGGCCGCTGGGCGAGGCCGCTTTGCTCGCCGCCTTCTGCTCCCGCTTGAACCGCTTGGCGTCCTCGGGCTTGAGCAAGCCTTCCCGGATGTCGAGAACGCCACCGCTGCCGATCGAGACGATCGCGCCCGTGAGCGCCTGCTGTTTGGGATCGGGCACGCGGCGCTTCTCTTGCAATTGATCAATCTCGGCCTCGATCTCATCGACCCGGTCAGACCATTCCGCAAGCCGGTCTTCGTCGTCTTTCGACGCCTCCGCCTGCGCTTCGATGTCTGCCCGCTTCTTGTTCAGGGCATCGAGTTTGACCTGCTCCTTCGGTGTGGGCTCCCGCAATACAGGCTGCACCCGACCGAAGGTCGAGAGCGTTGCATAGTCAAGGTTCGGAACGACTTCCACCCACGCATGGCCATCCGCCTTCAACTGCGCGGCCACTTTGTCCAGCTTCTCTCGCGCGAGCCGTTGCAGCAGCTCGGCGTCCATCACGAACCCGTCGTCCTGATGCTCCGCGAACAAGTCGCGACGGACCATGCCGCCCGCTTTCTCGTAGGCTTTGAGCCCGACGAACTTGACGATGGGCTCGCGCACCGCGATCTCATGCTCGGTGAGCGCGCGCCGCACGCTGTCGGGATGGCGGTGGTACTTCGGCAGATTCTTCCACACCTGTCGCTGCTTCTCGTGATCGTCCGTGATCGCAAGCGCCATCAGATGTTCGAGGCTCACATCCTTCTTGCGATAGAGCGCGAGGAACTCCGGGGCGACATTGGCGAGCTTCAAGCGGCGCTGAACCACGAGCGGTGACACGCTGAACTGCGCGGCGACCTCTTCAACGGACTGGCCACCGTCCACGAGCTGTTTAAACGCGATGAACTGATCTGCCGGGTGCATGTTCTGGCGTAGCTCGTTCTCCGCCAGACTCAGGGCCTTCGCGTCGTGCGTATCATCCACGACGCAGCGGATCGGCTCGCTCGCCTTGATCTGCTTGCGCTTCACACGTAGCAAGTGCGCGAGACGCCGACCTTCGCCGGCCGTGACGAGGAAGCAGCCGGTCGGCTTGCCACCATCATCCACTTCTGTTTCCACCAAGAGGTTCTGAATTTGTCCGTGAACCTCAATGCTGTCGGCCAGCGCCTCAATGTGCGCCTTCTCGTGCGGCGTCTGACGCACATTGCGCGGGGACTTCTTGAGCTGGTTGAGCGGAATGAACTTCGATTCGGGAGTGTGCTTGCGAGAGGTCATGGAAGAACTCCTTTGAGGTTTGGGTTTCGAGGTGGGCTTTTTTTGCCCCCCTCACACCCCCGCCAAACCTTCTTCCGCGGACCTCGCCGAAGCGGATGAGCTGTCAGCCAGAAAAATTCGTGACAGGCCGCTTTGGGCCTGGCGCGAATTTTGTGGCAGTGAACTCAACCGAAGCTATGCGGCAGCGGTCGCCATGCATCAGTCCCGTGACGCCGCTTTGGGCGGCGCGGGACTTGCTCCTTCGGATTTCTTCGAGATGCAGCGCTTAACGGACGAGCAGCTGCCGCGGATCGGGAATGCTTGTGACCTGCTCCGGGGATTGTGCCTCCCGCGTCGCCGGACGCTCACGCAATCGCACGGGCATCAATGGCTCGCCGCGTTCCATCGCTGCGGCCATACGCTCACGCAACTGTGTGAGGAAGGCCGCGCGGTCCTGCGGATTCTTCACGGAGTGTTCGAACCGCAGCTTCGCCGCCTGCAGCTCCAGGTACGAGCCCTTGAGCTCCGGGTGCTTGCGATAGCCGTCGCTCGGACGGATGTCCGGGTCACGGAACACCTTCGCAAGCGCCGCGCGATCGTTGAAGAAGCGGCGCTGCTCGACGATCCAGCCATCGCGCGGCGCCTCGCCGCGCGCATCCGGCTCCGGCGTGGGGCCTTCGGCCGAGCGGCGCTTGGGCAGCGTCGCGCGCCGCTCCACCGCGCGCAGTCCGATCTCATCGCCGATCTGCACATCGGTCAACGATTGCCGGATCGCGCGCTCGAGATCCGGCCCCCACACTTCGCGCTCCCCGCGCGGGGTCTTGAGCAGCACGTAGTACGAAGCCGGCTGCTCGGGATCGTTCGAATCTCGCCCGGGCCCGTGCGCCACGAGTCGGCCGACGATGAGCGGCGATTCTTCCGGCGCCTCGGCGCCTCGCGCCGAGGCAGCCGGCGCGGAGGATGCGCGCTCCTCCGCGCGCGGGCCATCCGATCGACGCGTGAGCGCGTCGATGAGGAGCGCCTGCTCGGCGCGCGTGGGTTTGTATCCGACGACTTCGAGTCCTGCGAGCTTGCCTTCGCGCCAAGCTTCGCGGCGAAATGCCTTCGTCCCGCCGACAACGATTTCGCTCCAACCGCGGGCGGCCGCCACGGCAACCAGGTCCCGCACGATGGTCGTGTTCTCACTGCCCGTGGTCAGCCGCGCACCGTGATCGACAAAGGCCCGCTCGCCGCTGCGCAGATAATACTGCCGGCCATCCTGCGCATAGCGCTCCCGCACATGGCTGGGGACGGTTTCGGTGTCGAGCGGCGGGCGGATCGCATTGTCGCCGGCTTTGCGCGCGGTGTCCGGTGCCGGTGCGCGCGGGCGACGCGGTGATTGCGGGGCCGTGGCCTTGCGCAGCACCTCCGCCGGACGAATGACGTTCAGGGGTGCGCGACGTGGCTCGGATGGGGCACATCGGCGCGCGCGGCGCGTGGCCGACGGCGGCTCGCCGGGGCGCGGCGCTTCGGTTGCGCCGGGTCCGGCATTCTCGCCGCTCGCCGGCGCCTTCGATTCAGTCTTGGGAGTGGCCATATTCGTTCCTACCGTTCACGCAAGGTCGTCAAGAAACTTTCTACTGCTTGGTTCAGCTCATCCGCGCTCAGGCGCTCACCGTCCGTCTTCTGCGGTATCTGCACGCCGCTCAAGTCCACATCGAAATCCTCCAGCGTGAGTTGCTCGATCCGCGCGAGGTCTTCCTCCGTGGCCTCGCGGGTCGCCGCTACGCTCGCTGGCGGCGCCGCGCGCGGAGCGCTCTGAGCGACGGCGGGAGAGGCGGCCGGCGCCGGCGGCATCGCACACGGCACAGGAGGGACCGGCGGTGTCGTCGGCGCGACTGCGCCGGCTGGCACCGGCAGCAGCCGCCGCTTGAAGCGCCGGTCGGTGTAGTAGCGGATCTTCTTGCAGTGAATGGGACGGATGCCTTCATAGAAGACGATGGCTTCATCGTCCGCCAGCGCCTGGATCTCCTGGGGCAGCAGGAGCGGTCGACGCTGCTCGCTTTCATTGACGCTCCGTCCGCGACTGCGGGCGTCAAATGAGAAGCTTGCGGGCCGCGACACCGATCGCGTCTTGACGGTCATCGTGCCGAGCTCCTCGGAGAGCTCGCGCGCGTCTGCATAGTCATCCGCGCCGAAGGCAACACGGGCCGCGAGATTCTTGAGAATGGTATCGGCAGCATTGCTACCGTAGACTTCGCGCAGCTGCGAGCGCGCCTGGATCACAAGGACGACGCGGATGTTGTAGCCGCTAAGGAACCCGATGGCCTCGGCGATGATAGGGATCTTGCCGAGCGAGGTGAACTCATCGAGCAGCATCATCACCTGATAGCGCAAGCGCGGATCGTGTTCGGGCAAGGTTCTCGTCTGCAAACCGATCGCTTGCTGAAAGAACAGCGAGAGCACCGGGCGCAACCGGTGCAGATCTTCGGGATTGACGCCGACGAAGATCGACATCGGCCGCGAGCGGAGCTCGCGCAGATCGAAGTCGTTCGCGGAGGTGGCCCAATCGAGGATCGGGTTGAGCCACAAGTCTAAGCGCGAGGTGAACGTCTTGCGGATGCTCGAGGCCGTGACGGGCGCGAGATCGATCACATCGTAGAGCGCACGCACGCATTCCGGCGAGAGTGGATAGGCCCCGCTGTTGCGTCCTTCCACGATGCGCTTCCAATGTTTGGCGAAGCCCTCGTCGTCCGAGGCCATGCCGAGGCGCAGGATCTCACCGATGGTTTTCGGCAAACTCGGCGTTTCAAAAACGTAAAGCGCGATGCCGAGAAACAAGGTGCGGGCGGAAGCGATCCAGAAGGGATCGACGCCCGGTGTTTCCGGATACAGCATGTCGGCGATGCGCTGCAGACCGTTGATGCGCAGATCCGGCGCATCAGGCACGTAGCCCAACGGATTCCAGCGCGCGGTCTGGCGGGTCTCGGAAAACGGCTCGAAGAGAAAGACCGCCTGTCCGAGGCTGCGACGAAAGCCCGCGGTGAGTGTGTAGTTTTCCTTCTTCGGGTCCACGCAGATCGCCGAGTCGCGCCAGTCGAGAAGATTCGGGATCACGATGGACACGCCCTTGCCCTTGCGCGAGCGGGCGATGATGGCGATACCCTGCTGCCCGCGCAGCCTTCAGAATCTTTCCTTTGAACAGCCCCAGGATGAGCCCGTTCGGCGAGAAGAGTCCCGCGCGGGCGACCTCCGCGCGATTCGAGAAGCGCGCGTTGCCATACAGCGCGCGCCGGGGCGGCACAAGCCAGGCAACCGTCGGCGTGAGCGCCAACGCCAGCCCCAACGCCGAGCTCGCCCACGCGCGACGGCGCACGTCCGCACGGTCGCCGAAGTAATAGGCATAGCGTGCGATGGTCAGGGGACTGGCGCCCTGCGGGTCCAGCCGAAACCACCACAGAAATACGTAGCCTGCGAAATACTGCGCGACGGTGAGCACGACGGCCGCCATACAAAATCCCTTGAGTATCCGCCGAGACGTGCCGCTACTCGCCGGCGCTCGCCAGGCCGCGACGCTTGCGCTCGGGGGCATACCAGATTTCCTTGATGTATCGCCGCCGCTGATCAACGCCGAACTGAATGACGACATCGACCAGGAGGTAGAGCAATGCCTTAATGTCCGCGCGGGTCAGGTCCTGCGCGCCCGGACTCTGTTTGACGAGAAGAACGAGCTGCTCGAAGGCCAGCTCCGCGCTTGAAGCATGGATGCTCGTGATGGACCCCGGGTGCCCGGAGTTGACGTTGCGCAGGTAGTCGAACGCTTCCTCGGCGCGCAGCTCCGCGAGCAGGATGCGGTCCGGCCGCAGGCGCAGGCACCCTTCGAGCAATTGCTTCGGCGCTACTCGCGCTTGGCCTTGGTCGCCCTTGCTGTAGTAGAGCCGCACACTGTTTGGATGGCGGTCGAGCCGCAGTTCCTTCGCGTCTTCGATGGTGATGAGCCGTTCTTCGCTCGGAATCTCGCGGATCAGCGCGCGCGTCCACGTGGTCTTACCGCTTCCGGTGGGGCCCGAGACGAGGATGTTCTTGCGGCTCAAGACCGCAAGGCGCATGAAGCCGGTGTAGTTTTCGCTGGCAAGGAGCTGCAGAAGCTGCTGCTGCTCCTCGTCAAGCGCCTCGCCGCCGCGGCGCGTCTTATGGAAGACGCCGCGCTGTGCGAGCTCATCGATCGACCACTCATCATCCGCGGGCCGGCGAATGGCCATGGCAACGCAGCCCGGTGTGGTGGCGGGCGGGATAACGACCTGAATGCGCTCGCCCGTCGGGAGCGATGCAGACAGGAGCGGAGATTCTGCGTCGATGCGCTGTTGAGTGGCATTCGCCACGAGCTTCGTGAGGCGCTGGCACCACGCGAAGTCGGCGAACGGCAGCACCTCGCGGCGCCAGCCCTCATGCGTCTCGAGAAATGCTTCGCGCGGACGATTGATACAGAGTTCCGTCACGTCCGGACGTAAGAATGGACGCAGTGCGCGCAGCGTCAGCTCCAGCGCGGACCCCTCCGCCACGGGCAACGACGGCACGGCGTCCTCGCCGGGCAGCCGCGGGGCGGGCGTCCATGCGACAACCCGGTTATCGTCCGGCGGCGGGACGCAGTTCATACACGGACCTGAAGTCGAGATCGCGCGCGACCAGCACATGGATGCGATCGCCGTTGTGCTTGGTCACGGTGGGCGGAATGTTGACCGTGCTCTTGAGCACCTCCGTCATCACGTTCTGAGTCGTCGAGGGGTTGTAGATCACCGTGCCCCCATTACCGGCAGACTGCACCTCGCGCTGGATCGCGCCGTCGATGACGGAAATCAGAATCGCCGCGCCAAAGCGCTCCCAGAAGTGACGGTTCACCTCGCCGGGCAGGCCCGAACGGCCGAGCTCGTCGGTGCCAGGCGACACGAGTGGAATGACGACGCCTGTGGGCGTGCGTGCCTCGCTCCACAAGACGAACACCCGCGCGGCGCCCTGCTGCACCTGTCCGCGCGTCTCGCCCAGGAGTTTGGTTCCCCGTTCGAGCAGCACGACGGAGCCATCGACACCAAACGTGTCGGTCGCCGTCACGCATGTCACCATGCCCGGCAACGTCGAGTCGATCGCCGTCTCGAGCGTGCAGTCAACGAAGGCGCCCTTGGGCAGTAGCAGTCGCTGCGTTGGCAACACGCGTGCATGGGCCGCAGGAAGCACGCTGGGCGCGAGCAGCGTCGCCATCGTTCCCGTTGCGGTGGGGCGTTCGTCGGCGCCGATCGCACTCGGTGTGGTCTGTACCGGCGCGGACTCCGGATTCGCCGACGCGGACGTGTTGGACGCGGGCGCCACAACCGGTCCTGAGAGCCGGCGCGCAAGCACAAGCTCCTCCGGCGATGGCGTCGGGGGCGCGTAGGGAGCCACGGAGGGCGGATCTTGCGCCGGCTGTAGCCAGGCATCCGGGATGTCATCGGGCGGCGGCTCCATCGGCGGCGGACCGAGGACGGACTCGATCGGTCCCAGGGGCGGCAGCGTCACTTCGCCTTGCGCGCGCTCGCGCGCGAGAGAATGCGCCGCCTCGCGCGCCTGCCCCGATTTCTCAAGCGCGCGGCTGTAGTACCACGTGAGCAGGCCGATGCCGATCACGGATAAGAGCCCGATCGCCAGGAGGTTGCTGATCCGCGATTGCAGCGAGGCGGTGCGAACGATGGACGGCGCGCCGCGCTCGCCGACAATGCCCTCATCGGCGCTTTCAACGGACGCCTCCGCCGATGCAGTCGCTGGCGTCCGGCGGCGTTTAAACAGCTTCATCACTGCGCCTCCTTGCGCTCGCGCTCGACCGCCGGCGTTACGGTCCCGGACTCCAACCGCTCGCCACTCCCCACGAATCCCTTGTTGACGATGCAGCCGGCGAGCTTTCCCCGGCGCACGATGAAGCGGCGCGCGACACGATGCACGACCATTTCGCCGCCCTCCATGCTGAAGTTGAGCAACGACTCGGTGCCATCGTCGTTGCGGACGAACACTGCCGGCAGTTCCGAGCGGCTGCCGAAGGTCAAGCGCGTGTGCACACCATCATCCCAGGCGGCGGTCGGTTTGAGGGACGAGCGCCCGCAGAACCAGTAGTCGTAATTGCGCCGGCGTTCAGTGGCTGCTCTTGCAAGCGCATGGTCCACGCGTTGCGCGGCCGTGGGTCCGTCCTGATCCGAACGCTGCGGCGGGTACTGAAATCGCACGGCATACATGACCGGATCGGCAAAGCGATTCGGCTGCCGCGCGCTCGCCGTGTATTCGAAGTAGTAGCGCCGCTTCGTCGTCGTCACCGAGAGGTTCATGTCCGTGGTGGCGGCCTTGGGTTTCAGGGTGAGGATGTTTCCATGGCCCCAGAACGTAAGCGCCTCCAGGTCGCCGCCGCGCAGATCGACGAATTCCTCGCCGGTCTCGAATTCGAGGTCAATGTGGTAGCCCACGTACGCATACAGTTTGAAAACCTCGTCAGTGTTATATAGCGCGGTGCGAATGCGCGCGTCGGTCGCGCCTTGTTTCGGTACGGTCTCGGCATCGACGACCGAAGTACACAGCAGCGATGCGATCAGGAGGCACGAGAGTGTCCGCCTCATCGAGCAGCTCCCGTGTTCGCCAGCGTCTCCGGCTCGGGCCGAAAGTCGAGGATCTTGAAACCCAGGGGATTCCAGCGCCGCGTCTTGGGATCTTTGGGTGGCGTCGTGTAGGCATACTGAATGGTGGCGATCCAGTGCGTCGCCTGCTCCGCCGCGGTCCCCTGCCGTAGTGCCTTGGCGTAGCGGACCTGTGCGAGATCCGTGGCGCCATTGCCGCGCGTGAAGAAGCTCACCGATTCGACCCGCACGCGCACGGTGCTGCCGTCCTTGTAGACATTCAACGGTGAGGCGGGATTCGAGCGCGTCCACAGTTCGAGCCACGCCTGATTGCGCTGCGGGGAGTGGAACGCGCCGCACTCCTCATAGTCGCTTTCGGCGGTGGCGAAGTTGAAGCGCTCGCAGACCGAAACATAATGGGTCAAGAAGTAGCGCGTCACCGCCTCGTCAAGTGAGGCGTTGCCAGCGTAAGCCGGCACAACATCCACCACGCCCGTCGTGTTGTCGACGCGGATCACGAAAGGCTCCACGCGCTTCAGCGGCATGAGGAGCATCAGCGCTATCGCGCAGGACAACGCCACCACACAGGCGCCGCTTGCCACCCACAAGGCCGTGCGGACACTGCGGGCGCTCAACGCCGCCCGATCGGCATCCCACGAGGCCGCCTCTTCGAAGTAGCGCTCCATGACGGCATCCCGACTCATGGCGCCTGCACCTTCGCATTGGGCGCTGGCCCGTTGATAGGTTTCAAGCGCCAATCGCAGTTCACGGGCTGGCGTGTCGCGCACCCGGCCACGAGGCAGAGCAGAATGAACACGATGAACGTCTTCATGAAGCAATCCTCATCCCAGGGGTGTCGCGCGATGGGCAACGGTGTTCGGTCGGCGCACGCGCCGCAGTCCCTGCTTGCTCAAGTACCCGGCCTTGCGCGCGAGCGAATCCCAGCGCGTGGTTTCCTGATCCAGGATGAGCCCTCGCGAGAACTGCGCGGTGTTGTGCGAGATTCGTCGAGCCGCGCCGCCGAACGCCCAGGTCATTCCACGGCTGATCGCGCCGAACGTGCCGAGCGCAATGCCGCTCGCCAGCCCGGCCGCCATCGGCATCACCTGACGCAGCACGAGGAAGGCAAGCCCTGCGGTCATACACACACGCACTGCTTCGGCGATCTCGACGCCATCGCCCGAGGCCGCCGCCTGGTCCGCGACACTGCGCAGCAAGGACAGCATCAACGCCGCGGCGAGCGCCGTCAGAATCGCGATCAACGCATAGTTGGCAAGCTGGGCGATCCACGCCTCGAAGAAGCGCTTGGTCGTATCGAACATCAACAGCGCGATGAACAGCGGGCCGAGCGCGAGGAGAATCGACAGGGCGATTTTCGAGAGACTCAGAAGAAAGATCGTGTACACCGCGGTAATGCCGACCACGACATACACGGCATCACCCGCGAGGATGTAGGAGATGTTCCAGTCGTACCAATGGGCCTTCTCCAGCAGCGACTGCGCGATGTCGTAGCCGGAATTGATGATCTCATCGACGAGTGTCACCGAATCGTGCGAGCCGATGATCCGTCCGGCCAGCTCGCCCGGCGCGCGGAAGAAGGTATCCACGATGACCTCGGCGTACAGCCAGCCTTGCAGGGCGCCGCCCAGAATCAACGCGAGCGCGAGGATCTTCTTGAGGCCGGTGACGAAGGCTTCCTCGATTGCGCCCGTGAGTTGCAGATATCCCCACACCATCACGTAGATCACGCCGAGCGTGACGATGGCCGGCTGCAACGCCGTCGCGATGCTCGCCATGTGATCGGTGATGTACCGCACGAGCAGGGCATCGAGCCAGGCGCTGAACTGTGCAAAGAAGCCCATGAGCGCCGCCTACTGCTTCGGCTGCTCAGGAACCGGTAGCTCCATCGGCGGAAGGTCCTTGAACGATCCAATGCCTTCGAGACGGTCCGCTTCGAGCGCGTTGATGCAATCGGGCGTGCGACCGCGCGAGCCCGGGTCGTTCACACAGTCCTTCACGCGCGCACGGCGTTCCTGCGCATGCGCGCGGTAGTAGTCCACGGTGTGCGCTGCCGACGGCGATTCGCCGCAGCCCGCGAGGACACACACGATTCCGGCGAGCAGCGCATCGGTGGCCCGCACTCTCATTGCGGCAGCTCCAGCGGCGGCAGCGCGCGAAACGATCCGATGTCCGCGATGGCCTGCTCGCGCACACGCTGCTTGCGTGCGATTTCCTCTGCGGCGAGCGTCCGATTGAGCAACTGGAGCTTGGTGTGTTCGTTCTGCAGCATGGCCTGCTCCGCCGCGATGCGCGCCTGCAGGTCCATGACCGCCTTGGGATCGGTAGCGCGCGGAATGGCATCGATGAGCTGCTGTACGGCATTGAAGCGTGCGCTCGTCGTTGCCAGCGCCTGACGCGCCATCACCTGATTCATCGCGGCGAGCCGTCGCTGCCGTTCGATCTCCTGGCGCGCGGCTTCGGACAGATGCACCAGCTCAGCTGCCGTCAGCACGGCATTGTCGCGAATCGTGCCGCGTAGCTGTGCGGACAACGCCGAGGAAGAACCACTCAAGTCCTCCAAGGTGTTCGCCAGAGCGGCCCAATCGGCCGGCAGGTAGTTGCGCACGGTGCCGGCGAGTAGCTGCTCCATCCCCCGCCCGCCGGTCATGGCCTGATATTGCTGCTGAGCCTGCACGAGATGACTGCGCGCGGTATCCAACTGCGCCCGCAAGGTGGCGACCTGCTGGACGAGCTGCGCAATCGCGCCGACATCGACGACGGCCCACTGCGCCTGGGCCGCAGGTGCACCCGCGATCAGCAGACAAGCCGCCATGCGCGCCACCGGGTTTGAAGGCTCGCCATCGCACTCTCCTTTAGCTGGCCATGAATTTCGGTAGCCACCGCGCCGGATCGGGGCCAGTCTCGGCTATGAGCCGATCCAGTTGTTCGATCGACGCTGCGCGACTTGAGATCACAGCCAGCTCCTGCTCGAAGCCCTTGAGGTCGAGCTGGCAAACCACGCTGTGATGCCCTTGCTTCACCAGGAACAGGCGCGATCCCGGCACGAGTTCCTCCTTGATGAGCTTGAACTCCCGCTCGGTGAGTCCAAACCCTTCGGTGTACTCGGTGAGATCCGCATCCACATTCGGGAAGAAGACTTTGGTGGGGGTCTGCTCGATGATCGTGCGGCTGATGGGACTGCCGAGCACATCACTCGCGCTCTGCGTGGCCAGACACATCACCCCATTCAACTTGCGCCACGTCTTCGGCCCGTCCTTCGCGAAGCTCTCGAACGCGGGATCGGCCAGGAGCCGCCAGAACTCGTCCATCCAGCACACGAGGCACCGGCCGTCGAGGAGCTCGCGGACGAGATGGAACAGATACAGCGTTATCGGCGCGCGAATGACCTCGTGGTCGAGAAACTGCGTGACATCGAACCCGATGACGGTATGCCCTGAGAACCTCGGGATTACCGAGTCCTGGGGATTATCGAAGACCCACCCATAGTCGCCGCCCGTGCTCCCACACCAGCGCGACAGTCGCGCGTGGATGCCCTCCGGGTCGGTGGGATCGAGGAACTCAATGAGGCGCGACAGGCGCCGGGCGCGCGCATCGAGCGCCAAGGTTCCCTTGAGCGCCTGATCGAGGTCTGACTGCTGCCGAACACTCAACCCGCCCTGCGGACCGCGGACGAGAACCGCGAGCCAGGCTTTCAGGAACTCCACGTGCTGTGGCGTGGGCGGCAGTTGCAGGGGGTTGAAGCCGGTGGGCGTGCCATTCATCAGCGGCAGATATTCTCCGGCCAGCGCGCGCGTCAAAATCTCAAGTCCGTGGTCCTTGTCGAAGAGCACCTGCGTTGCGCCCTGTCGTGCCAGCATCGCGACCAGGAACCCGATGAACACTGTCTTTCCGGAGCCGGTGGGACCGCAGATGAAAGTGTGGCCGGTGTCTTTACGACTACCGCCATCGGGATCGGTGGGATCGCTCGCGTGCAGCGAGAAATGGTACGGCGAGCGGGCGCTGCTGATGAGAAGCGTGAGGGCGTCGCCCCAATGGTTGCCGGTGGCGCGTCCCGTGGGGAAATTGTGGAAGGCCGCCATGCCCGCGAAGTTGCGCGAGGTAATCGGGGCCTTGCGCGGCCGCATGGGGAAGTTGCCGGGCAGCTGCGCCCAGAAGGCCGCCTCGAGCGCCAGATCCTCGCGCGCCACCGTCATCCCGGTATCGGCCAGGAGACTGCGCGCGAGCGCGACGGCATCGTTTAAACGCTTCAGACGCTGCGCGCTGTCATCCGCCGCATCGGTGGCAGTATCGGCCAGGACGTGAAGCGAGAGATGGTGCTCTCCCATCGCGAACTCATTGCTGGTCAGCGCATCGAGCGCCTCCTTCAGCTCCTCCGCCTGCGAAACTGCAAAGTCGCCCGCATTTGCCAGCCGGTTGTACTGCCGTTGCAGCAGTCCCTGCCCCGTCACTTTGGTGAGAAAGGTGAACGATTGCGTGAGTACGAACGGAAAGGGCGCGGACAAGAGCCGGTCGTACATGCCGACGATGCTGGGCGTCGGATACTCCTTGATGCCCAGCATCGCGCCGACGCGCGTCTCGGTGGGCAGCCGATACTCGATGGCCTCGGTGCCGAAGAACAGCCGAGTCGTGGCAAGCGCTTCATTCAGCGGCGCCCGCGGCAACGGAACCGCGCGAACCTCGCCATTGATCAATCCATTCAGGAATTCGAGCGGACGCGAGTATCGCCGGCCCCCGTTCTCATAAACGCCGAGCCACTCCGGTTCGTAGTTCGCAAGCGAGGCCAGCAAGGTCTGCGCGAGCTTCTCGCAGGCATCCAGCGCGTCTTTCAGCTCCGCCCTGCCGTGATCGCGCTGGGTTCTGGCCAGGAGCTTCGCGGCGAGTCCGGTCGCCATGCCGGCGGTCGGGCGATAGATCACGCTGAGATACCATTCGTTGACCATCAGGCGCTCGCCTGACAGTCGGTGTGCGTACTTCAGTGCGAGCTGTTCGGCGAACCCGCGCCCCACAGTCTCAGGAACGCGCGTGCGCTCTCGCCGACGGACGAGGTGGGTCCACAACGCAACCTGGGCCCCGCCGATGTTGCGCCAGAGCACGTTCAACCGTTCATGCCAGGTATTGAGCTGCTCGTCATCGGCCGTCTCGAAGCTCGCGCCGCTCAGCCGAAAGATCTGGAGGTAGTCTCCGAGCTGTGTCTTGATGACGTGCGGGGAAACCTGCGCGGTGTACGGAATGCAACGCGCGGCAGTGAGCTCGCGACGCAAGACCTTGAACTTCTGAAGTGCCGCCATCAGCGCACCCACGGCGCCACGCGACGCCGACCGTCGATGCGCGGCAAGTCGATGACGAGCGGGCTATGACTGCTCGCGTGCCACACCCTTGAGTTCGTCAAGAGCGCCGGCAGGCGCGTGCGCCCCCACAGCAACAACAAGTCGAAGTACCGAACATCGCGCGCGCATAGGAGCATGCACACGCCATGGATCGGCACGGCGACGAGGAGCGTCAGGAGGTTCTTCGTCGTGAGGAAGAGCTCCATGACGCAGACCGCGTTCAGCATCACCGCCGAGTAGGTGACGCCCCAAATCGTCGCGGGACGCGTTGCCCCGACGAAGAGCGGGTCCGCGATGACGCCGGCATTTCGATCGGCCATGCGCGCGCCCTCACGTCCCGAACATGCCACGCACCCACGCGACGATCTGCGGGGCACCAAAGGCAATCGCAATACCGAGGATGACCCCAATGCACCAGCCCCACGACATCCGGCCAGCCATGGCCATGCCGCCCAAGACCATCACGAGAATGATCGCAATTGGCGTGAGCCACGTATAGATGTTCTCCTGCAGCGCGTTCGCGCCGGTCAGAAAGGGCGAGCTCTGAGCAACAGCCATACTGGGCCCAAAAGCCACCGCGATCAGCAAGATGATCCACGTCACCGCCTTTGGCGGCTCGCTACTCGCACGAATCCACATCTGGCGATACCCCATATCCTTCTTGAAGGGCTCGCATCACATCATCGTATCCACGTCGTGCGCGAGCGGAGTTCGAGGTGATTTTGTGTGCGAACTCCTGAGCGAGGCGATCGAGACGGCCTTCCCCAGCACGACGGTGCAAACCTGCATCGTTCACCTGATCAGGAACAGCCTGGACTATGCGAGCTGGAAGGATCGCAAGGCCGTGGCGGCCGCCCTTCGACCGATCTATACCGCGGCCACCGCGCAGGCCGCTGAACAAGCACTCGAGGAGTTCGCCATCGGCATCTGGGGCGCGAAGCATCCCACGATCGTGCAGTCCTGGCGGCGAGCGTGGCAGAACGTCATCCCGTTCTTCTCATTTCCCCCAGACGTTCGACGGGTGATTTACACCACAAACATCATTGAGAGTCTGCACATGCAGCTGCGCAAGATCATCAAGACCCGCGGTCACTTTCCCAGCGATGAAGCGGCGACGAAGCTGCTGTGGCTCGCCCTGCGCAACATCACTGACGGAAAAGTGCGATCGACCCGAGAGTGGAAGGCTGCGATGAACCAATTCGCTGTGCTATATGGGGACCGGTTCATCAACCCGAAGATCTGAAACAACACGCCTCAGAACACAGAATTTCTGACACGTCCAGGGCGCTCAAACCTTCTCTAGTTTAGAGTAACGCGAATAATCTTTATGGGCGGCGACAGACGCTCGTCCAATGCAGCAGATTGATGTATGCGCCGTACGACATCCATTCCGCGCACTACTCGCCCAAACGCTGCGAAGCCTTGGCCGTCAATGTTCCTCCTCCCACCAAAGTCGAGTTCTGGCTGATCGCCGATACATATAAAGAAACTCGATGTTGCGTCATCGATCCCACTGCGTGCCATAGACAATGTTCCGTGCGAATGCAACAGACCCGTCTCGCTCGTACGCTCCAGAGGTATAGAGCCGAATGCGCCCTTTCCCACGTGCCTTCGAATGTCTGCTTGAACAACGTCGATCTTTATCGGATTGCGCGCGTCGGCCACTTTTCGGACTGTTCGGAAGAAAGTTCCGCCGTCGTAGTGCCCAGCGAGCACATAGCGCGCAAAGTTGCATGCTGTCCGGGGGGCCCGGTCCCAGTACAGCCCGACGTCAATCCTCCCCTTCTCGGTGACTATGATTGCGTTGCGTGCGCTCCAGTCACTTGGACATCGACCGTCAGAAGCATTGAAATCTACTGAAGATAACGAACGTCCAAGAACTACCGATAACAATACGCCCACCATCACCGCCTGGCGCGGACGTGTCACGACAAAGATCGACATGAATCGTGAGGCACGGTTCATCGGAGTCGCCCGCCAAGATCCTTTTCGGCTTGTTCGTCTTATCTTGGTTCAGTGGTGCCCGGCGACACTGACAAGTGCGCGTCGAACCAGGCGATGACACGCTCCCAATAGTCGATAAGCGCGGGATAGTAGGCAATCGTGTGTCCCACGCCTCGATACTTCGCGTACTCCACTGTCTTGCCCAATCGCCGCAGGCCGACAAACACCTCCGAGGCCTGCAAGTGCAGAAGGTCCTGATCGCCGCACAAGAGGAGCAGTGGAGTCTCCACGCGGTCCAGATAAAACCAGGGTGAGTTTTCGATGTATCTCTCCCGGTACTCCCATGGAGATCCGCCCATTCGTCCGTCGAACATCGATACAGTCTCGCTCAGGCCGTTTTCATCCATCATGGCCCCGTAGACGCTGGTCAGATTCGCAACGCCCGCGTAGTTGATTGCAGCCCGGAAGCGCGTCGTCTGCGCAATGATCGACATGGTGCTATAGCCGCCGAAGCTGTGGCCGAATACGCCGAGGCGTTCAGGATCGGCGATTCCCAGCTGAATCGCCTTGTCCACTCCCGGCAGCACATTCCCGGCGATGTCGCTCATCGCGGTACCCGTTGAGACTGAAGAGTCCGGGAACAGCACCGCATAGCCGCGAGTTGCCAGCAAATGCATGTTGTTCAGCGCACCACCGAATCCAAACTCATTGATCTTCGAAGAGAGGGAATCAGTTCCATATACCCAGACGAGCAGCGGATAGCGTTCGCCTGGCTGATACCCCGCAGGCAACAGCAACGCTCCACGCCGCGGAACGCCCTGCGAGTTGACCCAATCGATCATCCGCGGCTCACCGAGAACGTAAGAGTCGAAGACTTCGTTGGAGCGCGTGAGCCTTTGCCGCGTGCCATCGACGCGCGCGACCCAGAGATCAGGCACGTGAGTGGCATCTGTGAATCGGTAGACGACCGGCTCGCCGAGGCTCGCTGCAGTTTCGCTCGCGAGCGTATGCGCTGTCCTGCTGCCTGGATGGCTCACCTCCCTCGATTGACCCGACGAGAGATCCACCTGCTGAATCGTTCTATGCTGCGTGCTGGGATCGAGAACCTCGACGAAGACACTCTGCCCGTCGCGTTGCAGCTGTCTACCCCCGTCGGCCAGCGCCGGATCGATGAGACGGATGATCTGCTTATCTGGAATCGTTACGACCGTCCGCGGGTCTCCGCCGGACATCGAGACCTGTTGCAAACGATCGTAAGCAGCGAGAAAGAGATGCGTTCCTGATGCATCCCACAGGGGCAACGCCTGCTCATGGAAATATATGGAAGATGGGATGCGGATGAGAGCACGCACGGCAGACGAACTGCCGTCGTAAACGGCGTCTCTCGCAATCGAATAGAGCATTGCGTCCGAGCCCGAACCGTCTACGTAGAGCACATGACGGGAGTCCGGAGACCACGTCATGGACATTCCGACCACGATCTGCCGGACTGGCGACATGAGCACCGTTGGTTTCGCGGTGTCGATGGATGTTACGACGAGGTCATGTTCGAAGAGTGACAACGTATGCGACCACGCTGTCGAGTGAAGGAAGGCGACGTGTGAACCGTCTGGCGAAAGGTCGTAACGGGTGGCGTGCACGCGCTTCGCGAGGCGCCGAACGTGTCCGGTTTCTACATCAATGAGACCGATGTCACCGAGAAGCTGCTTCTGCCGATAATTCTGCTGCAATGGATCGACAGCTCGCGCGCCTAACGAGTGATCCACGGTCCCTGCTTTGTAGACTGTGACGGCGCTTTCCCCAAGCGGACGCACGGATGATGATCCCCGTGGAACACGAATATAGGTCTCCAACTCATCTTCGGTCATCCCCTCAGGGAGCAGTTTGGTGAGGACGTGGCGACCGTCAGGCGTCCACTGCAGGTAGCTCCACGTCAGCCATCCTGAAGCGTTGCCATACTGGCGAAGCACAGCATCTGATGCACGGCGTATCTTGTTCGTTCTCCTTTCCCATATCCAAAGCTGCGGTCGCCCACCGCGATCGGATGTGAACGCGACGCGCTTGCCATCAGGGGACCATGTCGGATTCCAACTCGATCCTTTCCCGTTAGTTAGATTTTTGGAAACGCCGCTCACGGTGTTCACGATCCAGATGTCCTGTCCCTCGGCGCCTCCGGTTCCGTGCCGAGCACGCACCGGGTTGCGCTTACTCCGGTCGCGTAGCACATACGCGACCCATTGCCCATCGGGAGAGACGCGAAACCGATGATCGATCTCTACGATGCGCAACGCTTCGGCGAGAGGTAATGGTGCGAGGGTCGGAGTGGACATCGCCTCTCGCGAATGAAGTCCAATCAGCAGGCACGCGCCGATCAGGATGACACGCGTGTGGCACAAGAGTACGCGGAGTTGTCTATGCATTTTCGAGTTCCGATATGATCGGAGGTGCAGGGCGACCACGCATTGCACCTTCCGTAACCTTTGCAGAGATTCTGGTTTGCAGGTGAGCCTAGCGACGACCATCCCATTGCTTGGTGACGGAGACGTTCACGAAGCGACCAATGGGCGAGTGGTTCGTCGAGTCGTAGTTCTCCACTTGCAGATCTGTGTTGCGCACATAGCTCGGCGCCTCGTCGGCTACATTCAACACGGAGAGCGCGAACGTCACATCGCTGAAGAACGACGCGCCTGTCGGAACACGATATATCGCCGTGATATCCACGGTGGTCATCGGGTCCACCTGCGGATAGGGGATGGTGCGCGTGTCGTCAAGTTTCCCGATGTAGTTTATGAAAGACGACACCGTCAGCCCGGTTTCGTTGCGCCAGACCAAGCCGCCACGCGCCCGCAGATGGGAAGGGTTGTACGCCGTGCCTGCCAGCGGAAACGGGGAGGATAGATTTGAGTTCTTGCGTTCACTTTCGAGCCAGCTTGCCTGTAGTTGAGGAATGAAGAGGCCGCGCTTGGTTTCCAGGACGTACCTTGTGCTCAGATCGATACCTTGTATGTCTTCGCGTGCAACATTCATGTACCCGTTGTGAAGAATGGCAACCACCGTCGCCGGGTCGTAAGGCAGCCCCGTCAAGTTGTTCAGCCCGGTTGGGCTCATTGCGATGACTTCATCCATCTCTGCCAACGTGGGCGTGGTATCGATGAACTCCGCCATTGCAGGATCGGTCAGCGCGCGCGTAGCGGCAAAGAGCGGGCGCACCACGCGGTCGGTGTAGGCCACATCGAAGTAACTCAGATCGATGCTCAGGCCCGCCACCGCTTGTGGAGTGAAACTCACCGTCGTCGACCAGGAGTTAGAACGCTCCGGGCTGAGCTCGGGGTCTCCGCCGATTTGATGAAGCACGGTGGCGCGGGCAGGATAGCCGGCACCACCGAAGCCCGACGCATACTGGAGACCGACGTCAACAGGCGAGAACTGTTGCGACAAGGTCGCCGCCTTGAAGGACTTGCCCCACGACGCCTTGATCTGCAAGTCCTCTGTGGCGGCATAGATCACGCCGACCTTGGGTGTAGTCACGCTGCCAACGCCGCGATAGTCCTCGTAGCGCAGCGCGCTAGTTAAAGCGAGGCGGTGGACAAGCGAGCGGTCCTGTGCGGGTGAAATGACTGGCGCAAACAGCTCGGCGTAGGCGTAGTAGCTTTCTTGAGCACCCGCGGTTCTGAAATTCGAGTTGAAAGCACGGGTCTCATGGTTGGCTTTCCGATAGCCACCACCGGTTGATGCGCGCACGGCGCCGGCGGGAAGCTCGAACAGCGCACCCTCGAAATTCAGATCCCCCGCCGTGACGCGATTGCAATAGCAGCCATTGTTGAGGGAAGTTTGTACACCTGCGTTGTTGAGGACACGTATGTCATACAATGTCGTGTCTTCCGCGAACGACCCCCCCAGTGTCATCGACCACGCAGCCGGGAGCCTGATGGTCATCCAAGGCGAGATGACGTGGCTCTCGGCCACTGGCGTATTGATGTTGAGCGACGTTGCAGAAGATGATAGCCGCAATGACTCACGCTCGTTATAGAGCGCATCGACACCAACGGAGATCGACGGCGTAAAGGACTGATGTGCACTAATGAGCACATTGTGACGTTCGATCTCTGGAAGCAAAGTGGCTGGGTCATACATGTAGTCCGTATAAGAGCGCTCGTCTGAAAGCAATGCTCCGATATTCTCGTAGTCGTATGAAGCCATGAAGCCGCCCGTTGACCAGGTGGCTCCCCCTACCAACGAATACTGTTTCTGTTCGTTACCGCCTTCGGTCGACGCGCCGTAGCGGGCGGTCGCGGCGATGCCATCGAAATCGCGTTTCAAGACCACGTTCGCGACTCCAGCCACCGCATCCGATCCATAGATCGCGGAGGCGCCGTCCGCGACGATCTCAATGCGATCTACCGCAACAATAGGAATCGCAGAGATATCGACGGCTTGGGCAGCTCCGTTGTATGACAGGCGCCGACCGTTGAGCAGTGTCAACGTGGCATCGGGACCCAAGCCACGAAGATTGATGCTGGATGCGCCAGTGATGTTCCCGTTGGCGATGCCACCACCGGAAATGCGCACACTTGGGTTCTGTCCGCCGGAGAAATTCTGCGGCAGGCTGCGCACGACTTCACTGAGACTGTTCTGACCAGCTTCAAGCATGTCTCGCTGGTTAATGGAGATGACCGGAATGGTCGCCACTTCAGCGCCGCGGATGTTTGTTCCGGTGACAACCACCTCCTCAACCTTCAAAGGAGACTGATCTCTTAGATTCTCGCGCGACCCCTCTCCGGGCGAAGGAGAAGAGTTGTCGTTCTCACTCTCATCCGCGCTTCCCGCCAGTTTTCCTTGGGAAGGATAGTACGGATCTGCTTGGGCCAGTCGCATGGCACGCGTGTTCTCCGTACCAGCGGTATTGAGCATTGCGGCAGCCACGACAATCGTCCTCTCGTCAACGTACTTCGACTCAAGACCAGTTCCCTTGAGCAACCTGCTGAGTGCTTGATCGAGCGACATCTGTTGATTAATGGCTGGCGCCTTGCGCCCGACAATAAGATTTGGGTCGACGAGAATGTTGGTATTGGTTTGTCGCGCGATCTCCTGAATGGAATCAGCAAGGCTCTGCGCGGGGATGTCAATCCGAATCCATGAAGCGCTACTGTGAGTTGACGCGTCCACCGCTTTCGTCGGATCCGCGGCGGTGGCATTCGCAGTCAGCGCTATCGCCATCGCCACGCCGAAACAGGACCTGCTCTGCATGAGACCTCCCCGAATATTCTGTAGTGTGCCCGGCTCTCGCCGGAGGGGCGATCCATCGCATCTGTTACGCAAACGTCATTCCGTACTATATAAGTAGGACGTAAATCGAGCGCCTCACTCCCCCCTCTCCCAGCGAATTCACAATCGACCTCAGCGGCGCGACTCGTGTCGTCCATCCACGGCACCCTCACGTGAACACTACACACGGCCAGAAGATAGGGAGCGCCACATTGAAGAGGCCAACACTTCTTCCTTACCGCCGTCGGCGCGGCACGTGCTCCTCCGCGCAGTGAAAGCAGCGCTTCCGCTCGATGTCTAGCGGATCAACGAGAATCGCAGCCGCACACTCACACCGCCCGATATCGCGTCGCTCCCCATCAGCAAGCGCCAAAGAGAGCCACAACAAATGCTCCAAAGTGATCTCCGCCCCCGGCACCAGCGTGCAAAACGCATCGTGTAAGCAGCACAAGTTCTCGCCACGCGTCACCGATGGCAGATACCGGCGCGCGTCCGGCATCGGCTCCTTCGGAACAATCCCAAACGCCTTGCAGATCCCACCCAGCGCTGCTGCCTCACACTGCCCTTCCGGTGTCTTCAGCAACTCTCCCAGCGCCTTCGGTGACGGACCGTGCGGACGCGTAAGCTCAACATCCGGAAACTCGTGTCGATGCGCTTTCCGAATTTTGTCCACGCGCCCTCGGCTCAAATGCGTCCACTCGCAAATAGTCTTGGTCCGAACTTTTCGCCGCAAGAAATGCAGCGCCAAACTACTGCGCCGCAACTCCTTCGTGTATCGCTCGTCTATTGCACGCATACGCCCTCGATCGTTTACGTTGGCAAATTAGCTGACCTCTCCGCCCGTCTCACTTTGTGTTCGCGTTGAAAACAGCGTGGATCACGCGCGGCACAGCACTACGCTATCCCGGATACTCGAGACTCCCAATGGAGCAGGAGTTTTCATGGACAGCCGACTGAAGACCGAGCTGCGCGAGGCCAACGAGCAATGCATGACGATGCTCATCGACATGGCCACACGCGACGGCGCCCCAAGTTTCGATCTCCTTCGAATCATCGCCCCGCAGTTGAAAGCACTCGACCGCGAAGCCCTCGTCCGTGTTTCGGAGCGTCCCTACCTGCTGGTCGATTTCCGATTTCAGGACACGCCCTGGTGGCACTCGTTGGAAAGTGGTAACGCTTCTACTTCGGACACACTGACCTGGAACGCGCATGCGCACCGCGCCGCCTTCGATCTCGCCCAGCGCGCACTGACGCTGGCGTGGCACTCTGTGGACACGCAACGCGCGGCCGCGATCTTGAATCTCGGTATTTCTCCGGGTGTTGCCGACACTCTGCGTCACTTGCCGTTGCAGGAGATCAATCGAATCGCCGATACGCACGTCCACGCCATGACTCCACCGTGGCTCAATCGCCCGCTAATGTGGTGCCGATTGCTCGATGCGGCGAAAGACGGGAGGATGGAGTCCCTTCGATTCGTCGATCGACTCGGCGCGCAGCTCCTCGCAGCGGACTTGCTGACCGATCCGGCGTGATTTTTCGCTGGCCCCAACCCTATATAGACGTAAATCGAACCATGCGACCCCCCTCCCCCCGAAAGATTCCCGCTGGCGATTGCTTGGCGGTTCTGATCGGTGGCATCGTTGGCAGCATGAGCGCCTGGAGAAAGCAATTCCGCAAGGTCATGAATGTCCTGCGCCGTCGCGGCCAATCGCCCGAGGATGCAGAAGACCTTGTGCAGGAGGCGTTTCTGCGGCTCCATGTGTTTCTGAAAGACGGGCACGAAGTGCGTGCGCCGGATTCTTTCCTCATCCGCACGGCGCTCAATCTCGCCGTGGATGCCCGGCGGCGCGATGCGCGCGACTGCCGCGGTCAGTTCGTGCCCGAAACCATCGAAGACCTCACAATCGCCGACTTGAGTCCCACGCCGGAGGAGAATGTTGCCGCCGAATTACGTCTTAGAGAAATGATGAGAGTGCTCGATGAGAAAGTGAGTCCCAAGACCCGTGAGGTTTTCTTTCTGCATCGGCTGGAAGGGTTCTCGCACGAGGAGATTGCTGAATCAATGGGGATCAGTCTGCGCAGCGTGGAAAAGCGAATCGCGCGGGCCATCACGGTCGTTTGGATGGAACGGAGGGACGAATGAGCGTCACGGAGCGCAGATCGACCGAACCGAACGTCACTCCCGAGCTGATCGCGGAGGCTTCGGCGTGGGTGGCCATTCTCCACGGACCGAATCGCAACCGCTCCACGGAGCGCGGATTCGCGCAATGGCTCAAGCGCAGCGAGTGCCATGCGAAGGCTTTCGAGGAAGCTACCGAGATTTGGGAAGAGGCTCGCGGCCTGCCCAGGCCGCGGCGGCTGCGCACGTATCGGCGTCCGCCACCCTCGAGCTTTTTCACCCGACATCTGGCGTTCGGAGCAGTGCTGCTCGTGCTCATGGGTGCAGGCGTCGCTTTTCTCATGCGCGATACCGGCGTCGCGACAGGCATCGGCGAACAGCGCGTGCTGGCGCTGGAGGACGGCTCGCGCGTGATCCTGAACACGCAGAGCCGCGTGATCGTGCAATACAACGAGGCGGCGCGGCGCATCGAACTCAAGGAAGGCGAGGCGCTGTTTGAGGTCGCCAAGCGATCCGACTGGCCGTTCTACGTAACTGCGGGAGATCGAACCATCCGGGCAGTGGGAACGTCGTTCGCCGTAAGGCGAGACAAAGACCGGGTCGCGGTCACACTCGTGGAAGGCAAGGTCACAGTAACCCCCACCGCTGCGGAAACTGAGGCGGTCCCACCCGTAGCGCTCACCCCAGGTGAGCGCGTGGTATTCGCGCCAGAGAAGCCAGCGGAGACCGACCGCCCCGCGATTGAGAAGCTGCTCGCGTGGCAACGGCGCGAGGTCGCGCTGACGGATGCCGCCCTCTCGGATGCCATCGCAGAGATGAATCGCTACAGCCGCGAGCGACTGGTGGCACAGCTCCCAGACGCCGGGACGATCCGAGTCACTGGCCTCTTCAGGGCCGGCGACTCCGCGAGCTTCGCGCGTGCAGTGGCGGAAGCCTACCAGCTTGATGTCGTGGAACAGGGTGGCGAGATTCGGCTGGTCGCGCGGTGAAGCACTCGTATGGGCGCCGGGCGACCTCCGCATAGCGCCCGCAAGCCGATCAGTTAGCGCATCGATCGGCGCGCTGCCCAAAGCACCAGAACGCCGGGCAAGAGTATCGCGAACATCATGCCCGCCGATTCGCCTGTGAGCCGATCCGGGAAGAACATGACCTGCCGGACGAGCTCGATGCGCTCACTCGGTTCAAGCAGCCCGTAGACGACGACAATCGCGACAGCCGTCACGCAGAGATAGGCAAAGATCTCCACGGCGGTCGCACGATAGAACTCTCCGTAGCTCCCCAATCCTGGCGAGATCAACTTCCATGCCGCTGCGACAGGCAACGCCGCGACAGCGGACGCTACAGCGGCTGGAATCGTGTAGACGAAGCAGACCAGCGCGAGGAAAGCACCCGCCTTGGCCCACAGGCCGAAAGCCGCTCCTCGCTCTCCACCGTCGATGAAGCTCGGCGGCGTGTCCGAGAATGCCGCAAGGCACTCGCGCGTCTGCATTCGGGCAGACTCAAGGAGCTCCTGATGGAATAGTTGGCGGCGTTGCAGCTCGACGCGCTCTTGGAAGCTCTCTCCGAACAGGGAACTCATTTGCATCCACCTCATCCGGGGTCCGTTGACGCCAGCCTATCCTTGATCTGGTTGTACACCTCCTCCCGGTGCACCCATTCTTGCAGCATATGCCTGCGCTCCTCGGCGTGTTGAGCCCGGTCGCCGACCTTCAGTCGATTTTCAACCACCTCGTGAGCCAAGGCCATATCGATCCATTGTCCGTTGAAGCCAGCCTCGGTGAGATGGGCGGCTCCGGTGCGCCGAAGGTCATACAACGTAAACTGCCCCAATGGGATGTTCTGCTGCCGCGCTGCCTTGCTGATTGCGATGGTAGCCTGATTCAGGCAGATGGGCGCCGAGTGGCACGAGGGATCGCGCGGTGAAGGCAGGATGTACTCTGATCCGCCGGCGAGTTCTTTCAGCACCATCAGGATGTCGAGGGCCTGCTTCGAGAGATAAACGTGGTAAGGCTTGGTGGACTTCACCCGTCCAGGCGGAATCGTCCATGTCCCGTACTCGAAGTCGATCTCTGGCCACGTGGCCTTGACGAGCTCACTTCGCCTCACCAGCGTGAGCAGCAGCAACTTGAGGGCAAGATGGCAGTCGGGCCGGATGGCGGTGCGGTCCATCAGTTCATGCAGCAACCGGATCTCGTCCGATGATAGCGCGCGCTCGCGCGGCTTGAACCTGACGATGGAGGACGGCGCTACATCCTCAGCCGGATTGTTGCCGCTGTAACCCTGCAGGGCGGCGAAGTCGAAAACATGCCGGATGACATCCCGCACGTGCAGCGACACCGCCCGCGCTCCACGGTCTCTGACAGCTTCGCAAAGCTCACGAACCTCCGCGGCCGTGACATCTTCGATCCGCCTCCCTCTGAGTACCGGATGGATTTCCCGGTTGTAGACGCTGCGCCGCTGAATCAGCGTGCTGTGAGGCAGACCGCCCTCACGAAGCCATTGCGCCGCAAGCTCATCGAACAGCATGGATGCGCTCATCGTGGCTCTCCACTCCGAATGGAACCTGCGGAATGATCGTGCTCGTTGAAGGCGGCAACAGCACGGGTGTATGTGCTTTACCAGCCACCCAAGCGTCGATGATGTCCGCCCATTGCTGGAGCATGTGCTTGCGCTGCTCGGCGTACTGCGCCTTGTTGTAGACGCCGCGGGATGAGTAGCTGTGCTCGTGCGCCAGCGCTTTCTCGATCCAGTCGCCGTTGAAGCCGATCTCGTTGAGCAACGTCGAGCCAGTTCGGCGCAGGTCATGCAAGGTGAAGCCGCCCAATGGGAGACTCCGCTTCTTCGCCTCCTCCGCAATCAGCTCCGCGACGCGATTGAGACTTCCGGGTGAGATCGGGGCATCAAGATCGTTTCGCGAAGGCAAGACGTATTTCGAGCTGCCCGCACAGACTTTCAGGGTCTTGAAGATCTCGAGCGCTTGACGGGACAAGTAGACGTTGTGCGGCTCTCGAGCCTTCATGCGCTCTTTCGGGATCGTCCAGATGCCGAACTCGAAACTCACCTCGTCCCAGGTCGCGCCGATCAGCTCGCCCTTGCGTACCAGCGTCAGCAGGATCAAGCGCAGGGCAAGCCGGTGATCTGGCCTTGCCTGGGTGTGTTCCATGCACCGGTGCACAACGCGGATTTCCAGCGGTGAGAGCGCCCGATCGCGTGGCTTGAACGTGGCGATAGATTTCGGCAGGACCTTCTCCGCGGGATTCGGCATCTTGTGGCCCTTGAGCGCGGCGAAGTCGAACACCGACTTGATGACCTCGCGCACGTGCAGCGCCGTCGCCGGCGCATTGCGCGCTTTGACCTTTTCGCACAAGGCGCGCACGTCCTCTTCCGTGATCTCCGTCAGCAAGTGTTTCTTAAACTCCGGATACACGTCGCGGGTGTAGACGCCTCGGCGCATGGCTCGGGTGCTCTCGGCCAGATCCGCTTCGAGAAACCACTGTTCGGCGATCTCGCCGAATGTCTCGGCAGTAGCGAGGCGGCGCTTCTCGTGACTCTTCGCCCTAGCGGGAGACTCGCCCCGCGCGACCGCGTTGCGGGCATCCAGGCACTTCTCGCGCGCCAGCGCGAGAGTTAGGCCCCGCGGGTTATAGCGGCCGATGGTGAGCGTCTCGCGGCGTCCGTTTAAACGGTAGTCGTAACGGAAGGTGATCAAGCCGGTAGGCGCGACCAGGACATACATACCGTCGCGGTCGCCCACTTTGTAGGGCGTGGGCCTGGGTTTCAGGTTTCTCAGTGCGGTGTCGGTCAGCATCGCGGTTTCCCTGAGCGATGAACTTTTACCGTCACCGCTTTTCGCGGCCCGTGACCGCAGAAAACCCCTATTTTCATAGGCTTTTCGCGTTTCGCTTTTACCGTCACGGGTCGATTGGGCTGACGGTAAAACGGAGCGTATCCCAAGGCGAAAAAACTTTTGCCGTCAGTTTGACCGTCAAAAGTTTCCGCTGGCCGGCGATAGTCGGCGATACAAGGCGAGAGAAACTTTTTGGAGAAACAGCAGGTTAGATTGGATTTTCGATAGTGGGCGATAGACGGCGGGAAGTAATCTTCTACTCCCACTCGATAGTCGCAGGCGGCTTGCCCGACACGTCATAAACCACGCGCGAGATCCCCGCGACCTCGTTCACGATACGGCGTGAAACCTGATCGAGGAAGTCATAGGGCAGCCGCGCCCAGTGCGCCGTCATGAAATCCACCGTCTCGACGGCGCGCAGGGCGACGACGTAGTCGTAGCGACGGCCATCACCCATCACCGCAACCGAGCGCACGGGCAGGAACACGGCGAATGCCTGGCTCGTCTTGTCGTACAGATCGTGCCGGCGCAGCTCTTCGATGAAGATGTGATCCGCCTTGCGCAGCAGATCCGCGTAATCCTTGCGCACCTCGCCGAGAATCCGCACGCCCAGACCGGGCCCGGGAAACGGGTGCCGATACACCATCTCGCGCGGCAGCCCGAGCTCCACGCCGAGCTTGCGCACTTCATCCTTGAAGAGCTCGCGCAGCGGCTCCACGAGCTTCATGCGCATGTTTGCCGGCAGGCCACCCACGTTGTGGTGCGACTTGATGACGTGCGCCTTGCCCGTGCGGGCCCCGGCCGACTCGATCACATCCGGATAGATGGTGCCCTGGGCCAGGAACTCCACGCCCGCGAGCTCGTGAGACTCTTCGTCGAACACGTCGATGAAGGTCTTGCCGATGATCTTGCGCTTGGCTTCGGGATCCGCGACCCCCGCGAGCGCGGCAAGGAACCGCTGCTCCGCATTCACGCGGATCACGCGCACGCCGAGATTCTGCGCGAAGGTGCGCATGACATCGTCGCCTTCGTTGAGCCGAAGCAGACCGGTGTCGACGAATACGCAGACGAGCTGATCCCCGATCGCCTTGTGCAGCAGGGCGGCGACAACCGATGAATCGACGCCACCCGACAGGCCCAGCAGCACCTTGCTGCCGCCCACCTGCGCGCGCACGCGCTCGATGGCATCTTCGATGATGTTTCCGACGAGCCAGCGCGCATCGCACCCGCAGATCTCCCGCACGAAACGCTCGAGGAGACGCGCGCCCTGAAGCGTGTGTGTGACTTCGGGATGGAACTGCACGCCGTAGAAGCGCCGCTTCTCGTCGCTCATTGCCGCGAGCGGGGCGTGGTCCGTGATCGCCGTGACGCTGAAACCTTCAGGCAGCGCTTCGACGCGATCGCCGTGGCTCATCCACACATCGAGCACCGCTCGACCCTGCTCGTCCCGACGGTCGCTCAGATCCCCGAAAAGACGACAGGGCGCGGTGGCCTTCACTTCCGCGTAACCGAACTCGCGCTTGGTCGAGGGAGCCACCTTGCCGCCAAGCTGCTGCGCCATGGTCTGCATGCCGTAGCAGATACCGAGCACGGGAACGCCGAGCGTGAACACGACAGCGGGCGCCTGGGGCGGCTGGCTGTCCGTGACCGACTCGGGGCCACCGGAAAGGATGATGCCGCGAGGCTTGAACGCGCGGACTTCGTCGTCCGTGATGTCCCACGGGTGGATCTCCGAGTACACACCGAGCTCGCGCACCCGGCGTGCGATGAGCTGCGTGTACTGGGCACCGAAATCGAGGATGAGAATCCGGTCGGCGTGGATATCCGGATGAGGTGCCTGGGGCGCCTGCTCATGATCGGAGAAGGCCGGACGTGCCACGCTTTCCATTGACGGACTCACGAGATGCGGTAGTTGGGTGCCTCTTTGGTGATGCTCACGTCGTGCACGTGGCTCTCGCGCACGCCCGCGTTCGTGATTCGCACAAAGTTCGGCCGGGTGCGCAGCTCGTTGATGTTGCGGCTGCCGGTGTAGCCCATGGCCGCACGCAAGCCGCCCGAGAGCTGCTGAATGATCTGGACGACGCTGCCCTTGTAAGGCACGCGGCCCTCCACGCCCTCTGGCACGAGCTTCTCGAGCTCGGTCGCCGCGTCCTGGAAATAGCGGTCCGCGGAGCCGTGGCGTTCTGCCATGGCGCCCAGCGAGCCCATGCCGCGATAGGACTTGTAGGAAGCGCCCTGATACAGCTCGACTTCGCCGGGCGACTCGAGCGTGCCGGCGAAGAGACTGCCGATCATCACGCAATGAGCGCCGGCGGCGAGCGCCTTGGCCAGGTCGCCGGAGAAACGGATGCCGCCATCGGAGATGAGCGGCACATCTGTCTTCGAAAGGGCCTCGGCCACCATGGAAACCGCCGAGATCTGCGGAACACCCACACCCGCGACGATGCGCGTGGTGCAGATGGAGCCCGGCCCGATGCCGACCTTCACCGCATCCGCACCAGCATCCACGAGCATGCGTGCCGCGTCTGCGGTGGCGATGTTGCCCGCGACGACCTGCATGTCGCCCCAGCGCGCCTTGATGCGGCCCACCATCTCGACGACGCCGCGCGAATGGCCATGCGCCGTATCCACGACAACCATGTCGACACCGGCGTCACGCAGCGCGGCCACGCGATCCAGCGTATCCGCAGTGGTGCCCACAGCCGCGCCGACACGAAGACGACCGCCCTCGTCCTTGCAGGCGCGGGGGAATTCGGTGGCCTTCTGGAAATCCTTCACGGTGATCATGCCGGCGAGCTCGTGGTCGCCGTTCACGACCAGCACTTTCTCGATGCGATGCTTGTGCAGCAGCCCGAGCACCTCGGCCTTCGGCGCGTTCTCGCGCACGGTGATGAGGCGTTCCTTCGGCGTCATCACCGATGACACGGGCGCGTCGAGCTTCTCTTCGAAGCGCAGGTCACGGTGCGTGACGATGCCGACCACTTTCTTGCCCAGTACCACGGGCACGCCGGAGATGCCGCGAGAGCGCGTGAGCTCCAGCACCTGGCGGATGGTCATGTCCGGAGAGACGGTGATCGGGTCCTTGATGACGCCGCTCTCGTATTTCTTGACGCGGGCCACCTCAGTGGCCTGCGCCTCGATGGACATGTTCTTGTGGATGATGCCCAGCCCACCTTCCTGCGCGATGGTGATTGCGAGGCGCGCCTCGGTCACCGTGTCCATCGCGGCGGACAGCGTGGGGATGTTCAGCCGGATGCGACGGGTGACCTGCGTCGACAGATCGACTTCGCGCGGCAGGATTTCCGAATAAGCCGGAACTAAAAGGACATCGTCGAAGGTGAGTGCTTCTTCGAGGATTCGCATGGACCGCCAGGACCGGCCTTGGCCGGAAAGCCCCCCGACACGGGGGATGTGAGATTGGCGCGCGATTGTACGCATCGGCCCCCTGCCCGTAAACGGATTGTCGGCAGTGTGGTAGGGTGCCATCCGGGCGCTCTCGGGCCGCGAGGAAACAGGCGCAGCAGCTGCGGCCGGCACTGCTCAGCAGGCACGCGCCACGGCTCCGCCGGCCACCGCGGGGGACCGAGCCTGCGGCCCCAAGGTGAAGCCGATGTCCTCCTCCAGCGCCCCCTACACCGCCGCTCCGCCCGAGCGCAACGTCTACACGGTCTCGCGCCTGAACCGCGAAGTTCGCCTCCTGCTCGAGAGCGGCCTGGCCATGGTCTGGCTCGAAGGCGAGCTGTCGAACTTCTCCGCACCCGCGTCGGGACACTGGTATTTCTCGCTGAAAGACCGCGACGCACAGGTCCGCTGCGCAATGTTCCGCCAGAAGAACATGAACGTGGGATTCACCCCGCGCGCCGGGCAGCACGTGCTCGCCCGCGGGCGCGTCACCATGTACGAAGCGCGGGGCGACTATCAGCTCATCATCGAGCACATGGAGGAAGCCGGCGTCGGCGCACTGAAGCGCGAGTTCGAACGGCTCAAGGCCAAGCTCGCGGCGGAGGGCCTCTTCGCGCTGGAGCGCAAGCGCGAGCTGCCGCGCTTCCCGAAGCGCATCGGCGTCATTACGTCGCCCACGGGCGCGGCCATTCGCGACGTGCTCCATATCCTGGCGCGGCGTTTTCCGCCGGCTTCGGTGGTCGTGTACCCGACGGCCGTGCAGGGTGCCGCTGCGATTCCGGCCATCATCAGAGCGCTCGGCGTCGCCAATGCGCGCGCGGAGTGTGACGTGCTCATCGTCGCGCGGGGCGGCGGCTCGCTGGAGGATCTGTGGGCCTTCAACGATGAGGGCGTTGCGCGCGCCATCGGTGGCAGTGCGCTTCCGATCGTCAGCGGCATCGGCCACGAAGTGGATTTCACCATTGCGGATTTCGTGGCGGACGCGCGCGCACCCACCCCTTCGGGCGCCGCGGAGCTGGTCGTTCCGGATCGCAGGGCCTGCCTGGACGTGCTCGCGCGCACGGCAGATCGTCTCGTCGTGGCCATGCGACGCGAGCTCCGCACGGTTTCGAGCCGGTTTGATTCGGCTGCCCTGCGCCTCAAGCTCGTACATCCCGGCGCCCGCCTGCAGCAGCAGGAACAGCGGCTGGACGACCTCGAACAGCGCTTGATCGGGGCCATCCGCGGGGCGCTGCACGAGCGACGCAGTCGTGTCAGCGAAGCCATGTCGCATCTGCTGCATCGTTCGCCGGAGCGGCGTGTACGCGAGCTCTGTTTGAAGTACGAGTCGCTGACTGCGCGCATCACTCACGCCTGGCGTAATTATTCCGCGCGCGCGGAACATCGGGTTACGCTTGCGGCCAGAGCGCTACACACAGTCAGCCCGCTGGCTACGCTGGAACGCGGGTTCGCAATCGTGACGCGCGGCGCGGATGGCGCGCTCGTCACTGATGTAGCGTCGCTGAAAGTGGACGATGAAATCGAAGCCCGGCTGGCACGCGGCCGGGTGCGGGCGCGGGTCACGGGGAAAGAAGGCTGACGAATGGGGAAGCAGTCGATCCGATATTCCTGGGGAGCGATGGTCGCCGCCCTGATTCCGGGGCTTGCCTTCGCCACAGCCGAGGGGAGCCTGCCACGCGAGAGTCACGTGCCTGGCGGCATCTTCACCGTCGCAATTCCCGGCCCGCAGAGCGCACCGCCGCTCGTCACGTTCGACGGCACCCGCGCGATGGTGCTGCGACGTGAGGATCATTGGCTCGCCGTCGTCGGCATCCCGTTGTCAGTGCAGCCGGGCAAGGCGGCGGTCATCGTCAAGTCCGGCACGGAGCCCGAGCGCCGCATCGAATTCGAGATCCAGAACAAGGAGTATTCGCTTCAACGGCTGAAGGTGGCGCCACGCGTGGTGGATCTCGCCCCCGCGGATCTCGCGCGCACCGAGCGCGAGCGGCCGGTCATCCAGAATGCGCTCGCGACGTTTTCCGACGCCGCACCGAGCACCTTGACGCTCCAACCGCCCGTTCCGGGCCGCCGCTCGAGCTCGTACGGGCTGCGCCGGTTTTTCAACGATCAGCCGCGCAGCCCGCACACGGGCATGGACATCGCGGCGCCCACCGGCACGCCCATCAAGGCACCCGCCGCGGGCCGCATCGTGGAAACCGGGGATTTCTTCTTCAACGGCAACACGGTGCTCATCGACCACGGGCAGGGGCTCGTCACCATGTACTGCCATCTCAGCGCCATCGACGTGAAGGCCGGGGACGTGGTGAAGACCGGCGATGTCATCGGCAAGGTGGGTGCGACTGGCCGTGTCACGGGGCCGCATCTTCACTGGGGCGTCACGCTGAATCGCACGATGGTGGATCCGGCGCTGTTCCTTCCGCCCGAGCCGACGCAGGAGTAGCTGGCCGGCGGCGGCGCGCCTCTCCTGCGCGCTTGCGCTTCTCGATGAACGCAGCGCGCGGGCTTCCCGGCCGCTGATTCAGGGCCTGCGGGGCGGGCCTTTGCGAGGGCTTTTGCCGGGCGCGCGAGCGTCTGCCCTGCGCTTCTTCGCTCGGTGCTCCTGCGCGCGCTTGCTGGCAGCTCGCTGGTTCTTGCTGCCCGGGTTGCCTGCGGTGGCTTTGCCAGGGCGCGCGCTGGACTCGCGGCGCTCCCGAAGCCGCGCGGTGTAGGGGTTCGCGTCCGTGCGGAACTCCATCGACACCGGCGTCGCGAACAGATCGAACGTCTTGCGGAACACGTTCGAAAGATAGCGCGCGTAGGAATCCGGCACGTGCACGGTCTGGTTGCCGTGGATCACGATGCGCGGCGGGTTCTTGCCCCCCTGGTGCGCGTAGCGCAGCTTGATGCGACGGCCGTGCACGGTGGGTGGCTGGTGCGCCGTCATGGCCTGCTCGAGTGTGCGCGTCAGCTCCGGCGTGCGCATCTCACGCATCGCCGCCTCGTACGCGCGAATGGTGTCCCCCACGAGATCACCGACGCCCGTTCCGTGCCGCGCCGAGATGAAGTGCATGGGCGCGAACGGCACGAAATCCAGTTTCAGCGCGAGCTGGCGGCGGATCTCCTCGCGCTGGTCCATGGGAATGCCGTCCCACTTGTTGACGGCGATGAGCACGGCCCGGCCGCGCTGAAGCGCCAGGCCCAGCACACTCGCGTCCTGCTCACCGATGGATTCGTGCGCGTCGAGCACCAGGATGACGACGTGCGCGTCCTCGATGGCCTGCAGGGTCTTCGCCACGCTCACACGCTCGATGACATCGTCGACCCTGGATCGGCGACGCACACCGGCGGTGTCGATGAGCAGGAAATCGCGATCATCCCGATGGAAGGGCACGAGGATGCTGTCGCGAGTGGTGCCGGGCTGGTCGCTGGCGATGACCCGCTCCTGCCCGAGCAGGCGGTTCACGAGAGTGGACTTGCCGACGTTCGGCCGGCCGATGACGGCGATGCGGATCGCGGAGGACTGGGCGTTCTCCTCCGACGCTTCGGGCTCGAGCCCCTCCAGCACCTGCGCCATGAGCGCCTCGGTGCCCTGCCCATGGCTTGCCGAAATGGCGTACGGCTCGCCGAGCGCCAGCGCGTGGAACTCCGCGGAGACCACCGCCGCATCGAGGCCCTCCGCCTTGTTCACGGCCAGAAAGACGGGCTTGCCGGCGCGGCGCAGCTCGCGCGCGACGAACTGGTCCTGATGCGTCAGGCCGGCGCGTGCGTCGGCGAGGAAGACGAACCGGTCCGCTTCTTCGATGGCGCGCTCGGTCTGCACGCGCATCTGGGTTTCGATGCCGGTCGGGTTCTCGACGAGCCCGCCGGTGTCGATGGCCACGTAGGGCACGGGGCCCACGCGGCCGAAGCCGTACTGCCGGTCACGCGTGACACCGGGAACGTCCGCGACGATGGCGTCGCGGGTTCCGGTCAGGACATTGAAGAGCGTGGACTTGCCGACGTTCGGCCGTCCAACGAGCGCGATGACGGGCAGCACATCCGGTCCCCGGGATCAGGGTCGCGGCGACGGACGTTCGATCGGCTCGGCCGCCGAAGGCGGACCCCGCCGACGCGCCGGCGCCGAAGCGGCCGTATCCGCAGCAGGCTCGGCCGCATCGGAAGGCCCGCTGGCAGGCGCCCTCGTCGCAGCCACCGCGAGGGGCGTCGTGCGGAACGAGGAAATGCGCCCATCGTCGTTCACGACGAACAGCCGGTCATTCACCACCACCGGAGGGTTGCTGACGCGAGCACTGCCGGCCTGGGCACGCGCGACGAAGGCGCCCGTGTCCTTGTCGAGCCAGTGCACGTAGCCTTTGAAATCCGCGACGACCACGGCGTTGTCGACGAGCACCGGCGCAGAGAGCCCGCGATGCGCCAGACCCTGCTGGCGCCAGAACTCCGTGCCCGTGGAGCGCTTGAGCGCTACCACCTCACCGGCTGCAGTGGAGATGTACACGTTCTCGCTATCGACGGTGAGCCCGCGATAGCTCGACGAATCCTGCGCCCACCAGATCTGCCCGGAGTCGAGCGCCAGCATGGCAACCCGGCCCTGGAAGCCCACGGCGTACACGTTGTCGTCGATGACATCCACCGCGGAATCGATGTCGACGAGACGTTCGAGCTCTGTGCGGCCGCGTGACGGGGACACCGTGGTTTCCCACAGCAACGAGCCATCCGCGCTATGCACCGCCACGACCTTGCCGTTGTCGAAGCCGCAGATCACCGAGGTGCCCGCGACAACCGGACGCGACGTGCCGCGCAGAGTGAGACGCGGCACCTGCTGCTCATAGAGCCAGATTTCCTTGCCCGTATCCGGCGCGAGGCCACGCAGCCTGCCATCGACAGTGCGCACGATCACCGCATGTTCGGACACCGCGGGTGCGGCGAGCACTTCGCCGTTCACCTTTGCGCGCCAGCGCTCCGCGCCATCCGCCGCATTCAGCGCGACTACCTGCCCTTCGCTCGATCCCACGACCACGAGGCCATGGCCTGCCCCCGGCCCGCCCGCGAGCAGCACTTTCGTGCGCGTGCGCCAGAGCGATTTGCCGGTGTCGAGATCGAACGCGGCCACGTCACCACCGCGACCCGCGCCGTAGATGCGCCCTTCCTCGGCAGCAACGCCGAGCCCGAGCCGCAACACGTCGCCTTCGCTCCCGACGCCGGCGTCCCACACGCGCTGCACGCGCAACGTTGCGGGGAAATCGGCGAGCTCGGCCGGCGGATCGATCTCCTTCTCTTTCTTCGAGCAGGCCGCGAGAGCCGCCAGCGCCATCACCAGCCACAGCGTACGACGCATGATCAGTTCGCCTCGGCGACAGGTGCGGGAGTGGCCGCAGGAGGTTCGGTCTCGAGATCACCGATCTTCAGATCGAGCGTGCGCGCATCCACCGTTTGCGTGGCCGTGCCCGCACGGGCCATCTCGTATTCCTTGAGCGCGCCGGCCTTGTCACCCTTGGCCAGCAGGATGTCACCACGCACTTCACTGAAGCGCGCCGCGAAAGCACCGGGCTGCGCGCCATTCAGCGTGGCAAGGGCCTCATCCGGCTTGTTCTGGGCGAGCTGGACACGCGCAAGGCGCAGGCGCGCGATCAGCGAGAGCTGGCTGTCCTTGCTCTTCTCCATGACGCCCTTCAGCAGCGAGGCGGCCTTGTCGAGCTCGCTGGCCTCGACGGCAACGCGCGCACCGACCAGATGTGCCTGATCGACGTAGGGTGACGAGGCGTAGTCCCTCTCGAGCTCGCCGGTGAGCGTCAGCGCGCGGGTCTTGTCCCCCCGATCGAGCGCTTTGAGGATCTCCTCGTACCTCGACGCGGCTTCGAGGTTGAGCCGTTCCTGACGCGCCTGCCACCAGTTCCAGCCCGTGAGCCCGAGCACGCCCAAAGCGACGCCGGCGACGATCCACGTGCCGTTCGTCCGCATCCAGGCTTTGACGCGTTCCCACTGTTCTGATTCTGAAAGATAGTCTTCCACTCACCCTCCTAGGGCCTGTTCACACCAAGGCGACCCGGGCCAGGCCGGCAGAAGTGCCGGCCGGAAACTGTGCAGGGTCTCGAAAAAAATCGCCGCAGGCGCATTTTTCCAATGAACCCGTTCAGCCAGTCAGGTCCCGCAGCGCCACTTCGACGCGTGCCGGGAGCTCGGTCAGCGGGCAGTCGGTCTGACCCGACTCCTGACGCAAAGGTTTCATGGCAACGACGCCTCGACCCAGCTCGTCGTCGCCCAGGATCAGCGCGAGCACCGCGCCACTCTTGTCGGCGCGGCGGAATTGCGCCTTCAGGTTGCCCTCGCCCAGGTTCATCTCGAACCGCCTTTGCGGCAGGGCGGAGCGCAGCGTTTCCGCCACTTTCAGGGCAGCCTCGGTGGCGCGTGCGCCGCTTGCGAGAATATAGGCATCCGGGGCGCGAGCCACGGGTTGCTTGCCGGCCTGCACCAGCAGCTCGACCACGCGCTCGATGCCCATGGCGAAACCGATGGCAGGCGTCGCGGTGCCGCCCAGATGCGAGATCAGGCCGTCATAGCGCCCACCCGCGCACACCGCGTCCTGGGAGCCCAGCGCATCCGTCGTCCATTCGAAGACGGTGCGTGAGTAGTAATCCAGGCCACGCACGAGACGTGGATTCACTTCGTAAGGGATGCCCACATCGTCGAGCACCCGGCGAAGGGTGTCGAAATGCTCGCGCGACTCCGCATCCAGATGCTCCGTGAGCACCGGTGCCGCGGCGATGATGTCCCGCATTTCGGGATTCTTGCTGTCGAGGATCCGCAGCGGATTGCCTTCGAGCCGGCGCCGGCTGTCGGCATCCAGGCGCGACTCGTGCGCGCGGAAGTGCGTGACCAGCTTCTCCCGGTACGCGCGCCGGGATTCGGAAGTGCCGAGCGAGTTCAGCTGCAACTTCACGCGAGTGATGCCGAGCAGGTTCCAGAGCCGCGCGGTCATCGCGATGAGCTCCGCATCCACGTCCGGCCCGGCGAAGCCGATGGCCTCGACATCGAGCTGATGGAACTGGCGATAGCGCCCTTTCTGCGGCCTCTCGTGCCGGAACATGGGCCCGATGTACCAGAGCTTGTGACGCGCACCGCGCAGCATGCCGTTCGAAATGGCGGCCCGCGCGATGCCCGCGGTGGCTTCCGGGCGCAGGGTGAGACTGTCGCCGCCCTGGTCCGTGAAGGTGTACATCTCCTTCTCGACCACGTCGGTGAACTCACCGATGGCGCGCTTGAAAAGCTGCGTGTGCTCGACCACCGGCACGCGGATCTCCTGGTAGCCGTAGGCAGCCACCAGCTCGCGCACCGTTCCTTCCAGATACTGCCAGGTGCCGATGTCGGCAGGCAGCACGTCGTTCATGCCCCGAATGGGCTGGATGGTGTCCGCCAAGATCAGCCTCCGTCGCCGGGCCGCGCGCGGACGATGCGGCCTGAGCGGTTGATGAAGAATTGCGCCGTGTCGTCGTTGCGCATGACGCTGTCGGGAACCGGGGCGGACGTGCCGTTCACATCCAGCGAGACCCCCGCGGCGTTGCCGAGCAGCACGCGCAGCGGCGGCGTGCCGGTGAGCTTCCGGGACGAGTCCGCCGAGCCGATATCGTAGAAGAGCCGCCGGCCGCTCGCGTCATAGACTTCGACCCAGCTGTCCGCGCTGAAGCGCAGAACCAGATCCATGGGCGATGCGGCAGCCGGCTGGGCGGGCGTATCGCTGCTCGCGATCGGCGGCGACGCAGCTCTGGCACCGGCGTTGCCGTTGGCGTTGGCGCCGGCGCTCTGCGCGGGCTGCGTGGCTGAAGCGGTCACCGCAGGGCCGGCGGCGGGTGTGTCGACCGGCGGCGGCTCACTGAGCGGCGCTTCGAGCTGCGGCTCAATCGGCACAGGACGCGCGGCGGCGGGCGAGCCGGGTGGAACCGGAGCCCCCATACCCTGCAGAACCCACCACACGATGCCAACGACGGCGAACCCAATGAGGACGATGAGCGCAGGCACCGCGAGCCTGCTCGGATCCGAGACCGGCGTCGCCTTGGGAATGCGCGTGAGATCCGGCTGGACGGGCGGCGTGGTACCCGCATAGAGCTCGAGCAGTTGCGGGCCCTGCTCGCCGATCAGCTCCGCGTAGTGTTTGAGATGGCCTCGCACGAACACCGCGGCACCGAGCGCATCGAAGCGCTCGGCTTCCAGGCTCTCGACAACTTTCGGATCGACGTGCAGCTTCTCCGCCGCCTGCAGCAGCGTCAGGCCCATCCGCTCGCGGCCAGACCGTAATCGCGCACCGATGCCGGAGCGTTTCTCGCTCCCCGTTTCGCCGGACATGTCATTCAGCCGGGATTGCGTTGGGGCTCGGTGAGCGCGCGAAGCTGCTCGGAGCTCGGGAACTCGACGCGCAGACGGCGCGAGTACTTCTCTTCGGCGAGACGATCGCCTTGCGCGCGGCTCAGGCGCACGCCCACTGCGAGGATGTCTGCCGTGGCGTCGTAAGAGGCCAGGTACTTGTCGACGAGCTCGCGGCCCTGCACGTGCTGGCCGCGATCGAACGCGAGCTGTGCGGCCTGGTAGGCCGCCTCGCCGTAGTTGGGGCGAATCTGCAGCGCGCGGATGAAGGCGCCGTTCGCCTCATCGAGCTGGTCCGCGGCCCGCAGGCAGACGCCGGCGTTGGTGTAGGCGACTTCCGGCGTGCGGTACAACGGATTGCGCGCGGCGGAGAGAAAGAGCTTCACACCCTCCTCGTTGCGCTTGTGCTGGCAGAGATAGACCGCGTAGTTGTTGACGACCTGCGGATCCTTCGGCGCCAGCCGGATGGCCGTGCGGTAATGCTTGTGCACCTCGCTCGGGATATCGAGCCGCTCGTACAGCAACGCGAGGACGCTGTGCAGCTCCGCGTCGTTCGGCGTGAACTTCTCCGCGCGCTCCAGCTTTTCCTTCGCCAGGGCGAGGTTTCCGTCCCGCAGATATCGCGCGCCGAGCTGCTTGTTCAGTGAGCCGGCTTTCTGCTTGTCCGTCTGTCCATCCAGCAGCGGCTTGGGCCCCCCCGCCGCGCACGCCGTGAGGACGAAGGCCAGGCCGAGGGCAATCGCAGTGGAAGGCGCGTATTTCATGGTTGTACTGCCACGCCGATGAGTTTGTTGCCGAGACGAACGGTAGTGCGATCGATGACGCGCCCCGCGAGCTGACCGCATGCGGCATCGATGTCGTCACCGCGCGTGCGACGCACGGTTGCCAGAACGCCGCGGCTGATGAGCTCGTCGCGAAAGCGCTGGATGGCTTCCGCGGAGGAGCGCCGATACTGCGTCCCGGGGAAAGGATTGAAGGGGATGAGATTGAGCTTCGCCGGCCTGCCCTTCAGCAGCCTCACGAGCTGCCGTGCGTGCACCAGCGAATCGTTCACGCCATCGAGCATCACGTATTCGAACGTGATGCTGCGGCCGTTCTGCTCGTCGATGTAATGCCAGCAGGCTTCGAGCAGCTCCGCGATGGGATGCACGCGGTTGATGGGCACGAGCTCGTTGCGCAGCTCGTCGTTCGGCGCGTGCAGCGACACGGCGAGCGCGACGTTCACCTCTTCCGCGAGCTTGTAGATCTGCGGGACGAGGCCCGAGGTGGACAACGTGACGCGCCGGCGGGAAAGATCGAAGCCGAGATCGTCCGTGAAGATCCGCAGTGCCGGCACGACGTTGCGGAAGTTGGCGAGCGGCTCGCCCATGCCCATGAGCACGACGTTCGTGACGGCGCGATCGTCCGGACGGCCGCTGGTGCCGAGCTCGCGGTTCGCGAGCCACACCTGGCCGACGATCTCCGCGGTGGTGAGGTTGCGATTGAACCCCTGCTGCGCGGTGGAGCAGAACGCACAGTCGAGCGCGCACCCCACCTGGGATGAAATGCAGAGCGTGCCGCGATCCGGCTCCGGGATGAAAACCATCTCGAAGGCCTGCTTCGCGTCCGCGCGCAGCAGCCACTTGCGCGTGCCATCCGCGGATTCCTGCACGGTGACGACTTCGGGAACACGGATTTCCGCGCGCTCACCGAGCTGCGCGCGGAACGCCTTCGCCAGATCCGTCATCGCGTCGAGGCGGCCCTCGCCGCGCTTGTAGATCCAGCTCCAGAGCTGGCGAGCGCGGAACGACTGGCTGCCCAGCTCCTGCACGAACGCCTCCAGCGCCGGCCGTGTCAGGCCGAGCAGGTTGGTACGTTCGATGGCGGGAGCTTCGGACATGGCACGGGTCTGGGGCGACGTCAGCCGCGGGAGTGCAGCTCCGTGCCGGCGAAGAAGAACGCGATCTCGCGCGCGGCGGTCTCGGGGGCATCCGACCCGTGCACGGTGTTCGCTTCGATGCTCTGCGCAAGATCCGCGCGGATGGTGCCGGGGGCGGCTTTCTTCGGATCCGTCGCGCCCATGATCTCGCGGTTCTTCGCGATGGCGTTCTCGCCTTCGAGCACCTGCACGACGACCGGACCGGAGGTCATGTACTTCACCAGGTCCTTGAAGAACGGCCGGTCCTTGTGCACCGAGTAGAACTGCTCGGCCTCGAGCTGTGACAGATGGCGCATACGCGCCGCGATGATGGTCAGCCCCGCGGACTCGAAGCGACGCAGCACCTCGCCGATGAGGTTACGGGCAACGCCGTCGGGCTTGACGATGGAAAGGGTGCGCTCGAGCGCCATGGGACATCGACCTCCGGAAAGATTGAAGCTTCAGCGGGACACGGCCCGCAGGCACGCACAAGCGAAAGCGCCGCGCCAACGGGTGCAGTGGGCGGGGAAGTCTACTTGGAGCGAGCCCTTGCCGCAATTCGAAGTGAGGCGGAAGTGTCGGTTCCGTAAGGGCTTTTTCGCGACAGCCCGCAGCGGGAACGTCGCAGGGGCTAGACGGAGAAGCTCTCCCCGCAGCCGCACTCCCCCTTCACGTTGGGATTGCGGAAACGGAACGCCTCGTTCAGGCCCTGCTTCACGAAATCGACGATCGTGCCGTCGATGAGCTTCAGGCTGGAGGAATCCACGTAAACACGCACGCCGCGATCCTCGAACACCACGTCGTTCGGCTGCTCCGCGTCGGCGTAGTTCACGACATAGGCGAAGCCTGAGCAGCCGGTCTTGCGGACCCCCAGACGCAGGCCCACGCCATGCCCCCGGGCGGCCAGGAAGGTTCGGATACGGTCAGCGGCGGATTCGGTCAGTGAAATGGACATAATTTCGGCTGGTCGATTCTAAAGCGGTCGCCCCTGAGGCAGAAGGGCCGCCCGCAAGGCATCCTCGATGACGAGCAGCCGACCCAGTTTCTCGACGGGGACGTCGAGTGCCGAGAGCCATGCAGAGGGCGTGCCGGGCACCAGATCATCCACCGCCCGACCCGGAAGCTGCTCGGTCATCCAGGCGGCCAGGGCCAGAGTATGGGGACACCCATACGCCTGAAAAAGGGCGTTCTTCACGATACCCCCGGCCACGCGCAGGTGGAATCGCACCCAGGCTTCGGCCGCCACGCTCCCGGCTTCGCCACGCAGGATCTTCTCCGCGCCGACAGCGTCGGACTGCGACAGCTCGCCGGCGCCGGGCAGCGCATCGAAGTAGCGCTGCGCGAGCGGGCTCAGGCGATCACGCACACCGGGCGTCTCCCCACCGGCATCCGCAGGTGGGACCGCCGCTGAATCAGCGGGTTGCGACTCGGCCCGCGAACCAGGCAACGAAGCACCTGGAGCGGAGCGGGCCGCGGGCGACACCGCTCGCAGGCGCTGTATCTGAAACAGCACGGCCGCCGCGGCCCGATCGATGTCAGCTTCCGTCGTGGGCCGACCGAAGCTGAATCGAAGGGAGCTCTGCGCCAGCGCGCTGCTGCGACCGAGGGCGCGCAGCACATACGAGGGCTCACCCGAAGCCGAGTTGCACGCCGATCCGGTGGTGACGGCAAGCGACGTGAGCGCAGTCACCAGGCTCTCCCCCTCCACGCCTTCGAACGAGACATTCAGGATCTCGGGCAGCCTTGGTGCAGCTTCGCCGTTGAGATGCACTCCATCGAGGCGTTGCAGGTGCCGCCACAACCGATCCCGAAGCAGCCGGATGCTCGTGTGCTCCGCCGTCACGTAGCGCTTTGCAACCTCGCACGCGACGCCAAACCCGACGATCTGGTGGGTGGCGAGCGTGCCGGGACGCAGCCCCCTCTCCTGCCCGCCGCCGAAAGTGATCGGCCGCAGGAGCGGCCGCGCGGCCGCCCGCACGTACAGGGCACCGATGCCCTTCGGGCCATAGAGCTTGTGCGCGGTGAACGAGAGCAGGTCCACGGGGAGCAGCGACACGTCGAGCGGTAATTTGCCGACGGACTGCGCGGCATCCGTGTGGAACAGGATGCCGCGCTCCCGGCAGATTGCGCCGATGCGGCGGATGTCCTGCACGACGCCGGTCTCGTTGTTCACATGCATGATCGAGACGAGCGAGGTGTCCGGCCGCAAGGCGGCGCGCACGGCCTCCGGGTCGATGCGGCCCGCGTTGTCGCTCGTCACGTAGGTGACGGTGAACCCTTCCCGTTCGAGTTGCCGGCAGGGGTCGAGCACGGCCTTGTGCTCGATGCGCGAGGTGAGGATGTGTCGCCCCCGATGGGCGTTCGCGCGTGCCGCGCCCAGCACCGCAAGGTTGTTGGATTCCGTGGCGCCCGAGGTGAAGACGATGTCCTCGTGCGAAGCGCCGATGAGCGCGGCGACCTGCCTGCGCGCGGACTCGATGCGCGCCTGGGCGCGATGCCCGAACACGTGGGTGGCGGACGCCGCGTTGCCGAATTCCGCCTCGCTTCCCAGCACCTCGCTCATGGCGCGCGCCACGGACGCATCGACGGGCGTCGTGGCCGCGTAGTCGAGATAGATCGGAAGCCGCATCAGGCCTCCGGCGGAGGCTTCGGCGTCGCGTCCCCGGGGCCTTGCACAGGCTTCGGGTTTCCCGCGCCGGCCGTGCGGCGCCGGTTCTGAACCGCGGTGAGAAAGCCACGGAGGATGTTCATCTCGTTCTGATCGAGCTCCGCGCGCTGGAGGATGCGACGGATGCGGCTCATCAGATGCGTCCCCGTCTGCGTGCGGTCGCGGAAATCCACTTCGTCCATCACCTGCTCGAAATGAGCGAACAGGCGCTCCATTTCCGGCGGCGTCGCGAGAGGCGCGGTGCGCGGATCGTGCACGACGGGGTTTTCGCACGCACGAAACAGCTCGTACGCCACGAGTTGCACCGCCATGGCGAGATTCAGCGAAAGATATTCGGAGTTGGCGGGGATACGAATGAGCGCGTGCGCCGCCTCGATCTCCTCGTTGCGCAGCCCGGTGCGCTCCGCACCGAACAGGACGGCAGCCGGAGCCAGCCGCGCTTCGGCTGCGATGCGTTCGGCGGCCGCGCGCACATCGAGCACACGAAAATTCTGGTCGCGGTCGCGGGACGTGGTGGCTGCGACGAAGCCACAGCCGGCAAGCGCCTCGGCCAGCGTGTCGACGACGACCGCGCGCGCCAGCAGGTCATCCGCCCCCGAGGCTCGCGCCGTGGCCTCGGCGTGCGGGAACTGCCTGGGCCGCACCAGCACCAGCTCGCTCAGAGCCATGTTTTTCATGGCCCGCGCGACAGCGCCGATATTGCCGGGGTGCGAAGGCTCGACGAGCACGATACGGATCGGGAAGGACGTCATCTCTGATAGGCTACCGCGCCTGCAAAAAACGCAAGTTCCAGCTTCGAGCTTAAATGCCTGTCCACGCGCTCCTCAACATTGCGGTCCGTGCCGCGCGCAACGCCGGCGAGATCATCGTCCGGAGCATGAATCGCCTGGAAAGCCTCGCGATCACCTCCAAGGGACGCAATGATTTCGTCACCGAGGTGGACCAGGCCGCCGAGCGGGAAATCATCGCCCACATCCGCAAGCACTACCCGAAACATTCGTTCCACGGCGAGGAAAGCGGCGAGATCAAAGGCGAGGACACCAACACCCTCTGGATCATCGATCCACTCGATGGCACCACGAACTTCCTGCACGGCTTCCCGACCTTCTCGGTCTCCATCGCCTGCCAGATCCGCGGCCGGCTCGAGCACGCCGTCGTGTACGACCCCATGCGGCAGGAATTGTTCACCGCCTCCCGCGGCAGCGGCGCGCATCTGGACAACCATCGCATGCGGGTCAGCAAGCAGCGCACGCTGGAAGGCGCCCTCATCGCCACCGGCTTCCCCTACCGCGCGAACATCCAGCACATCGACGCGTACCTCGGCATGCTGCGAACGGTGATGGAACACACCGCCGGCGTGCGCCGGCCAGGCTCCGCCGCACTCGATCTCGCTTATGTCGCCGCGGGCCGCGTCGATGCGTTCTGGGAAATCGGCCTCAAGCCCTGGGATACCGCGGCCGGCACGCTCCTCATCCAGGAGGCGGGCGGTCACATCGGCACGCTCACGGGCGCACCTTACACCCAGAACGGCAACGTCATCGCCGGCTCGCCCAAGGTCTACGCCGCGCTGGTGGAAGCGCTCGCCCCGCACGTCACGGAACGGCTCCGCGACGCCTGAGTCCTCCCCGGCATCGGCAGGACGCACGCAGGGCCCCAAGCGTAGTCGCGCCCCGCAAAAGGCCGTAGTAGAGTCCCGCGACCAAAAATTCGGGGGCCGAGAATGAGCAAACGCGGAATCTTCGCGACGATCCCGATCGCCGAGCTGCAGAAAGACCACGCGGGCACTCCGCTCAACCGGTCGCTCGGGGCAGGCGCGCTCGTCGCCATAGGCATCGGCGGCATCATCGGGACGGGCATCTTCGTGTTGACGGGGCTCGCCGCCGCCCAGCATGCCGGTCCGGCCATCACCCTCTCATTCATCATGGCGGCGTGCGGCTGCGTTTTCGCGGGACTCTGCTACGCAGAGTTTTCGTCGATGGTGCCGGTGTCCGGCAGCGCCTACGCCTACAGCTACGCGACGCTGGGTGAGTTCACCGCGTGGTTCGTCGGGTGGAACCTCGTGCTCGAGTATCTGTTCGCGGCAGCGACTGTGGCAGTCGGGTGGTCGCGGTACTTCGTGAAACTCCTCGAGACCGTGGGCATCCACCTGCCGTCGGCGCTCACCACCGCCCCGTTCACCGTCGAGCCGGGCACCCACGCCATCACAACGACCGGCGCCTTCCTGAATCTGCCGGCGGTTCTCATAGCAGTGCTCGTCACCACGGTCTGCTACCTCGGCATCCGGCAATCCACGACAGTGAACGGCATCGTCGTCGCCATCAAGGTGACGGTCGTGGTGCTCGTCATCGTGTTCGGCGCCTTCTTCGTGTCCGCGGACAACTGGACGCCCTACATTCCCGAGAACACCGGAACGTTCGGCGAATTCGGCTGGTCGGGCGTGCTGCGGGCCTCGGGCATCATCTTCTTTGCCTACATCGGGTTCGACGCGGTCTCCACCGCCGCGCAGGAAGCGCGCAACCCCTCGCGTGACATGCCCATCGGCATTCTGGGCAGCCTGCTCATCTGCACGGCGCTGTACATCGCGATGGCCGGCGTGCTCACCGGCATGGTGCCGTACAAGATGCTGAACGACGCGGCGCCCGTGGCCGTGGCCCTGCAGGCCCACTCGGCGCTCAACTGGCTCACGGGGTGGGTCATCATCGGCGCCATCGCGGGACTCACCTCCGTGATCCTGGTCATGATCCTGGCGCAGGCGCGCATCTTCCTTTCGATGTCACACCACGGGCTCATTCCGCCGGCGTTCGCCAAGGTGCATCCCAAGTACCGCACGCCGCACGTGGCCACGCTCATCACGGGCTCGGTGGCCGCCGTCATCGCGGGGCTGCTGCCGATCGGGCTCCTGGGTGAGCTCGTGTCCATCGGCACGCTCATCGCGTTCATCGTGGTGTGTATCGGCGTGCTGGTGCTGCGGTATACGCGGCCGGAGATTCCGCGCCCGTTCCGCGTCAAGGGCATCTGGGCCGTGAGCCTTCTCGGCGTCGCATTCTGCGGTGCCATGGCCGCGACCCTGCCCAAGGACACGTGGCTCCGTCTCATCATCTGGACGGCGATCGGCGTCATCATCTACTTCGGCTACGGCTACCGGCGCAGCCGCCTGCGCGCCGAGGCGCCCGAAGCGAACGCGACACCCGTCGAGACCTGAAACAGGATGGGGCGTGGCCTTCCGAGCCACGCCCCTCTTCTTGGTGCGGCAGAGGGCGCACAGGGCCTTTCTTTTTTCGCGGTACGTTTCCCCGCCACGCAACTCAGCGCACAGCGGAATAGGCGAGCGGCGAGAGCCCCTTCTTCCCTCAGGCTGCGGCCTTCTTGGGTTGAAGGTTCGCGCAGGCGCAGCCGCGAGCAGTGGGCTCGTGTGAGGGACCGCGCGGAAGGCTCTCACGTGCGGACCGCAAGACTTCGAATTCTCATCGCGACAACTGAGTGTCCAATGCGTCCCCGGCAACACGCCGTTGTCACGTCGTTGAGGAGCACAGAGTCCCCTCCTCGCCATCAGGAATCGCGTATTCGATTCAGGGACCGTGAGCCACCGATCGCGTTCCGAAGGTGCGTTTCAGGCGACCGCTGGCGTTCGCAAGTACGTTGCATTGCTCGAGAGCGGCACGGCGTATCAGCGCAGCCGTGATCAACAGGCTCGTGTGGGGGACGTGGCCGTGTTTGGATTACACGGCCACGAGCCTCCGAGGGAACGGTCTTCCGGGCGGTCCCCCACACGAGCCTGTTGATCGCGGCTGCGCCTGCGACACACCCAAACGCTCTCGAGTAATGCAGCGCGACGTGCGAGGACCAGACACCGCGGCACTAGCTACCCGCGGCCCCCTCTTCCTTGGGCTTGTCCTTGTCGAGCAGCTTGCGCAGGCGGATGTTGATCATCTCGACGACGACCGAGAAGGCCATCGCGAAGTAGAGATACCCCTTCGGGATCTCGAAGTGCGCGCCTTCGGCGATGAGCGCGACGCCGATGAGGATCAGGAACGACAGCGCGAGGATCTTGATGGTGGGATGCCGGTCCACGAACGCGGCAATGGCCCCCGACACGACCATCATCACGATGATGGCCACGACCACGGCCGCAACCATCACCGGCAGCTGGTCCGCGAGACCCACCGCGGTGAACACGGAATCGAGCGAGAACACGATGTCGATGATGCCGATCTGCACGATCGTGAGCAGGAAGTTCGAGTAGACCTTCACCGTGCGGGTGTCGGTGGCGCCTTCGAGCGTGTGATGGATCTCGAGCACGCTCTTGGCGAGCAGGAACAGGCCGCCGATGAACAGGATGAGATCGCGCCCCGACACGCCCTGCGTCCCGATGTAGAACCAGGGGTTCACGAGCCGCGTGAGCCACACGATGGAGAACAGCAGCATCACGCGCGTGATCATCGCGAACGCCAGGCCGCCGATGCGCGCGGAATTGCGCTGCTCCGGCGGGAGCCGCCCCACCAGGATGGAAATGAAGATGATGTTGTCGATGCCGAGAACGATCTCGAGCGCCGAAAGCGTCAGGAACGCCAGCCAGGCTTGAGGATCGGTCAACAGCTCGAGCACGGCGCGATCTCTGCTGCAGGATCAGGGCATGTCGTCGACGGCGGTCTTCTTGATGGTCGGAAAGACGTGCTCGGCCTTCAGGCCACAATCGAGCGCCACGGCGCTGGAAATGTAGATCGAGGAATACGTGCCGGCGAGGATGCCGATGAGCAGGGCTTCCGAAAAGCCCCGCAGCACCGGGCCGCCGAGGAAGAGCAGAGCCAGCACCACGATGGAGGTCACGACCTTCGTCATGATGGTGCGCGAGAGCGTCTGGTTGATGGCCTGGTCGAGCACCACGGCCGGCGCCAGGCGGCGGCTCACCTCGAACCGCTCACGGATGCGGTCGAACACCACCACCGTGTCGTTCAGGGAGTAGCCGATCACCGCGAGAACGGCCGCGACCACGGGCAAGTCGAACGCCGTCTGCGTAATGGAGAAGATGCCGAGCACGAGGATCGGGTCGTGCATGACCGCGAAAATGGCGCCGAGCGAGAGGCGCCAGGTGTGAAAGCGGAATGCGATGTAGATGAAGATGAGGAGCAGCGTGAACGTCAGCGCCCAGATGGCGCTCGCCCGCAGCTCGTCGCCGACCTGGGGGCCGACCACATCGAGCGCCTGGATCTCCGCGGCCGGGTCGAGACTCTTCAGCACGGCGTCGATCTTCGGCCGGATGACATCCGCCGTCTCCCCGGTGGGCTCCAGGCGAATGGCGATGTCACGGGAGGACCCCACATTCTGCACCTGCGGCTCGTGGAACCCCGCCCTCTCGAGCGCGACGCGGGTCCTGTCCACGTCGGCCGTGGTGGGGAACGAAGCTTCCACGCTGACGCCGCCGGTGAAGTCGATGGCGTAGTTCAGGCCCAGCGCGGCGAACGAGATGAAGCTCCCGAGCATCAGCACGACGGACAGGGAGTACCACACCTTGCGGGTGGCCATGAACGGGAAGCTGGTGGGCTTACGGAAGAATTCCACGCGGGCGACCTCAGATCGAAAGTCTGGCGAGCTTGCGCTTGCCGCCATACATGAGCGTGAGCAGCGCGCGGCTGCCCATGAGCGCCGTGAACATCGACGTGCCGATGCCCAGCGTCAGGACCACCGCGAAGCCCCGGATCGGGCCCGTGCCGAACACCCACAGGACGAGGCCGGCGATGAGCGTCGTGATGTTCGAATCCGCGATGGCGGAGAACGCTTTCTCGAAGCCCGCTCGTATCGCCGCCTGGGGCGATACCCCGTTGCGTAACTCTTCACGTATGCGCTCGTAGATGAGCACGTTCGCGTCCACCGCCATGCCGACGGTGAGAATGATGCCCGCGATGCCTGGCAATGACAGCGCGGTGCCGATCATGGACAGGAGCGCGGTGAGCACCACCACGTTGGCGAGCAGCACCAGGTCCGCCACGAGGCCAAAAGTCTTGTAGTAAATGGCCATGAACACGAACACGCCCGCCATGCCGATGACGAGCGCGGTCACGCCCTTCTTGATGTTCTCGGCGCCCAGGCTCGGGCCCACGACGCGCTCGGAAATCGGATAGATCGGCGCAGCGAGCGACCCCGCACGCAGCAGCAGCGCGAGCTCGCGCGCTTCGCTCGAGCTCAGGCCGGTGATCTGGAACTGCGGGCCGAACACACCCTTGATGGTGGCGTCGCTGATGACTTCCTGCGAGGTGACGTCGCGCGTGACGGGCTTGCCGTCCACCATCTGCGTCTCGCGGCTCTTCTCGATGAAGACGACGCCCATGCGACGGCCGACGTTCTGGCGGGTGGTCTTCAGCATTTCATCCGCACCGCGCGAATCCAGCTTGATGGAGACCGCCGGACCCTCCTGCGTGGTGGTGCTCATGGCATCGGTGAGCTGGTCACCGGTCACGATGATGTCGCGCTTCAGCAGGATGGGCTGCTTGCTGCCGCGCATGAAGTAGAGCTTGGACCCGAGCGGCGCGCGGCCACGACGCGCCGCTTCGAACGGATCGTTCTGCATGTCCGTGAGGCGCCACTCGAGCGTGGCCACCTTGCCGAGGATGTCCTTCACCTCCGCCGCGTTCTGCACGCCGGGGAGCTGCACGTCGATGCGGTCGACACCCCGGCGCTGCACGATGGGCTCGGCGACGCCGAGCTCGTTCACGCGATTGCGCAGGGTCTCGATGTTCTTCGTGATGGCATAGTCCTGACGTTCCCGGATCTGCGCCTGCGACATCACGCCCTGTATCGCAGGGCCCGAAGAGAGATTGACGGTACTGAGCGTGAGATCCGTAAGGGTCTTGGCCAGAAGGGCGCGCACGTCATCCGGGTCGGAATTGGGGGGCAGCGTGACACGCACGCCGTTGGGCAGGTCGCTGTCCACCGAGACGACATTGACGTCGATGAACGGCACCTTGGCATCGGTGAGCGCGCGACGGATGGTCTGCTCGTAGCTGTCCAGCACCTGGCCGATGGCACCGCTCACGTCCACCTGGTACAGCAGGTAGAGGCCGCCACGCAGGTCGAGGCCGAGCGGCATGGGCCGCAGCCCGATCATGCCGAAGAACGCCGGGGCACGCGATGCGAACGAAAGCGCGGTGACGTACTCCTGCGCGTAGCGTTCGTTCACGATGTCACGCGCGCGAAGCTGCTCCTGCACGCCGGAGAAGCGCACCATGAGATTCCCGCCCTCGAGCGTGCTGCTGATGAACGGGATCTTCTCGTCGGTCAGCAGCTTGTCGAGAGACTGCTGGGTGTCGACGGTGATCGGCGCGCGATCCTTGCGTGCAACCTGCAGCGCCGGCGCCTCACCGAAGACGTTCGGCAATGCGAAGAGAAGCGCGAGGAGGAGGACGGAGCCGACGAGAATGTATTTCCAGCGCGCGTACTCGAGCATGTTTTAGCTGCTTTTCAGGGTGCCCTTGGGCATGAGGGAGGTGACCTGGAACTTCTGCACCTTGATGCGCACGCCCTCGGCGATCTCGAGGGTGAGGAAGCTGTCACCGACCTCGACGATCTTGCCGAGGATGCCGCCGCTCGTCACCACCTCGTCTCCGACGGCGAGCCGCTGAACCATCGCCTGATGGTCCTTCGCCTTCTTCTGCTGCGGACGGATGAGCAGGAAGTAAAAAATGGCGATGAACACCACCATCATCAGGAGCGGGGCGAATTGACCGCCCGGGGATGCACCGGCGCCCTGCGCCATTGCTTCCGGAATGAGACCGTTCATGACTGCACCTTGGATTGAAAGCCTCGAGACACCTTCGGGCCGGCCATCCCGCCCGCTGCTTGGGGGGAGGGGGCCGGGCGCGAAGGGGCGGCATTATGCCACAGCATTTCCCGCGCCCCGCCGCCGGTCGAGGTAATCCCGGGCGAAGGCCGCGAGCCGGCCTTCGGCGATGGCCGCCCGGAGCGAGCGCATCAGGTCGAGGTAGAAGTGCAGGTTGTGGATCGTGTTGAGGCGGGAGCCCAGGATCTCATTGCAACGGTCGAGGTGGCGAAGGTAGGCGCGCGAGTAGTTGCGGCAGGTGTAGCAGGCGCACTGGGGGTCGAGCGGGCCGAGGTCCGCCTGATGCGCGCTGTTGCGGATGTTCACTACGCCCGCCGACGTGAAGAGATGCCCATTCCGCGCATGCCGCGTGGGGATGACGCAATCGAACATATCTATGCCCCGCAGTACGGCCGCGACGATGTCCTCCGGGCGGCCGACGCCCATGAGGTAGCGTGGCCGGTCGGCCGGCATGTGCGGCACCACGGCCTCCAGCACTCGCAGACGCTCCTCCTCCGGCTCACCGACGGCGAGGCCGCCGACCGCAAGGCCCGGCCAGTCGAGCCGCATCAACGCTTCCAGCGAAGCCAGCCGGAGCGAGGCATGCATGCCGCCCTGGACGATGCCGAACAGGCCGCCGGGCGGCGGCTCGCCCCGACCGTCACCACGGTAGTAGTGGGCGTGGCTGCGCGCGGCCCAGCGCATCGAACGCTCCATGGATGCGCGGGCTTCGGCTTCCGTCGCCGGGTACGGCGTGCAGTCGTCGAGCGCCATCGCGATGTCCGAGCGCAGCTTCAACTGCACGTCCATCGAATCCTCGGGCATCAGGCGCACTTCGGAACCGTCGATCGGTGAGCGGAAGCGCACGCCCTCCTCCGTGATCTTGCGCAGGCTCCGCAGGCTGAACACCTGGAATCCTCCGGAGTCCGTGAGGATCGGGCGAAGCCAGTGCATGAAGCCGTGCAGACCCTGGTGAGCGTCCACGATATCCGGGCCGGGCCGCAGCATCAGATGGAACGTGTTGCCGAGGATGATCTGCGCGCCGAGATCTTCCAGCTCCTCGGGCGTCATGGCCTTCACGCTGCCGTACGTGCCAACGGGCATGAAAGCAGGCGTTTCGATGGTGCCGTGTGCGGTGACCAGGCGCCCACGGCGCGCGGCGCCCTCGGACGCCAGCACTTCGAACACGGGCCTCATCGCACACCTTTCCTGATGGACATCCGCGGCGTCACGAACATGGCGTCGCCGTAACTGAAGAACCGATAGCGCGATTGCACGGCATGCGCGTACGCCGCCAGCACATGCTCGCGCCCTGCGAAGGCGGACACGAGCATGAGCAGCGTGGATTCGGGGAGATGGAAATTCGTGATGAGCGCATCGACAACCTGAAACTGAAACCCCGGAGAAATGAAAAGGCGCGTGTCACCGGCAAACGGCGCCAGCGCACCGTTTGCGCCGGTCGCCGCGGACTCGAGTGCGCGCGCCACTGTCGTGCCGACCGCAATAACCCGTCCGCCATTTGCGCGAGCGCGCTCGACAGCCTCGCACGTCTCTGCACTCACGCTCACTCGCTCTGCGTGCATGACATGAGACTCGATGTCCTCGACGCGCACAGGCTGGAAAGTGCCGGCCCCCACGTGCAACGTGACGAACGACCGGCTGATTCCGAGTGCGTCGAGCGCGGCGATCAGGCCTTCATCGAAATGCAGGCTCGCGGTGGGCGCGGCCACGGCGCCCGCGTACTGCGCGAAGATGCTTTGATACCGTTCCCGATCCGCCGCGCCCGGTGAGCGGTGGATGTAGGGAGGCAGCGGCGTTTCGCCCCATTGCTCGAAGAACTCCAGCGCCGGCGCCGGCAGCTCCACTTGCCATAAGTCATCCCTCTTGCACACGACTCGCACGGGCCCGCCTTCCGTTGCGACGACCATCTCCTCCCGGATGGGCTTGCTCGCGCGCATCTGCACCAGCGCCTCGCGAGCCGAGACCGGCCGCTCCAGGAAGATCTCGACGCGCCCGCCGGAAGGCTTGAAGCCGACGAGCCGCGCGGCGACGACGCGAGTGTCATTGAAGACCAGCAGGTCATCATGCGCCAGCAGCTGTGGCAGGTCGCGGAAAGCGCGATCGTCGATGCGGCCCGTTCGCCCGTCGAGCACGAGCAGCCGGCTCGCCGAGCGCTCCGCGAGCGGACTCTGGGCGATCAGCTCTTCGGGCAGGTGATAGTCGAAGTCCTCTCGGCGCACGCGCGCATGTTAGTGGAACGCCCGCCGGACTGCCGGCCGACGCGCTCGAGATCGCGGCCGGCCGGCGAGCGGGCTTTCAGAGCGCTTCGAGGGACCGGGCAGCGTCCTGCCAGGCGGTACGCTCGTGCGTCCGCGCGGTCTTCCGGTCGTCGTCCGGAAGGGTGATCTGGATATCGAGCGGCTTGCGATCCCGCATCACGCGAAGCGTGAGCTTCTCGCCGGGCTGGTAGGAGCTCAGGATGCGCGTGATGTGCGACCCGCTCGAGGGCTCGCGCCCGTCGATGGAAAGGATGACGTCCCCTTCCTGCAGCTTGAAGATCTCACTCTGCGGCGCCCGCACCACGAGCACGCCTTTCTCGGTGCCGAAGTAACGGCCGAGCTGCGGCGTGAGCGTCGTGAGCTCGAGCCGGACCAGCTCGTGGCGATAGCTCCCGCCCCACGCAAAGGGACGCACCCTGTCATCCGGCCCGAGGGGATCCGGGTTCGGATCGAAGCGGAACGGGAAGTCGCTGGAGTTGGGCCCCGGCGGCGCGGGGCGATAGGCGAATGTCCTGGGATCGTAGGGTCTGGCCACGACTTCCACATCGCGCGACTTCCCATCGCGCATGAGGCGTACCTTCACTTTGCTTTCCGGCTGCACATCGCGCAGCAGGCGGCTGACATCACGCGCCGAGGCGCCTTTCACGTCCTTGCCGTTGATCGACACGATGACATCCCCCGCGCGAATGCCCGCGAGCTCCGCCGGGCCGCCGGGGCTCACGTCCTGCACCTTCGGACCCTCCTTGCCGCTATCGTCGAGCTGCACGCCGATGACCGTGCGTCGCGAAGCTCCGCCGAACCACGTGAAATTCTCCATGGCATCCGCGGCACGCTCCGCGGCGAGGGCAGCCACCTCTGAAGCGGCGCGCTGAAGGCGCGCCTGCGCTTCCTCGAGCCTGCGATCCAGCTCTTCGCGCGAAGCCTTTTCCGCGGGCGAAACCTCGCTGGATGCACGTGGCGGAGTCGGAGGCGTCTGGGGGAGAGCGGGCGTCGCGGCGCGAGGCGCGGGGGGAGCTGGTGTCGCCGGCGGCGCCGGCGGATCCGGCCTTTCCACCTGCTCCGCCGCCTGCACGCCACCTGCCAGCAGCGCCGAGCCTAGCAGCGCCATGGCACGGGCACTGCGGTTGCGGTTTCGCACCCAAGAGCGCGCGGCATTCGTTGCGTTCACAGTCTTACCTCTCGATAGCGTTCAGCGCTCAATACAAGTCCGCCGCCAGCACCTCGGCATAGCGCACTTGCGCGAGCAGGTTCACGAGCGTCGCGCGCTCCTGCTGAAGCGCCTGAACTGAATCCTGGTTCGCGCCCTCGGCCTGTTCGTCGCTCAGCACGTCGTCCACCCACGCGATGCGATCTTCCAGATTCGCCACTGCGAGGCGCGGCCCCACGCGGACCACCGCTGGCTCAGGGGGCTGCTGCGCCAGCCACTGGCGCGTTGCTGCCATCGCCGCAGCATTCGCTGCGACGTTCGCATGTTCATTCAGCGCGGAAACGCCGGCGCCCTGCGGCTGCGGTGCCTCACTGCCGGTTGCCGCAGGCGCCGTGCGACCGGCAGTGAGCTCTGGCTCATCGACGGAGGATTCGTGCCTGTCCGCGCGGCTCAGCATGGCCATTGCCGCGACGAAGAGCGTCAGGCCCGCGGCAGCGGCGGCGTGGGACCACTTCACAATCGGGCGCTTGTGATGATCGAAGCGTGCGCGCTCACGGCGCCGGAATTCCGCCCAGTCGTAGGGAGGAGGCAGCTCCGCAGGCAGGGCTCGCAGGCGCGGCGGGATATCACCCGCTTCGCTTCGCGGGCCAACGAAATGATTCAGGTCGGGGCGCATGACTGACTGTCCGTTCGCGGTTCGAACCACTCGCGCAGGCGCGCGTGGGCGCGCGCGAGCTGGCTCTTGGAAAAACTGACCGTGCGGCCGAAGGACCGGGCGATCTCCTCGTGGGAATAACCTTCCACGTCATAGAGCCACACCACGGCACGTGCCGTGGGGGACAAGGTTGCGAGCGCCCGTTCGAGATCGAACTGGTCCGACCAGGATTCCGGGGCCACGAGACGCAGCAGGTCCTCCCGGTGGAGACGATCCGCGCGGTCGGGGTCCCGCGATGAGCGATCGCCGCCGCCCTCGTCCAGGCGGTCGAGCGCGAGGCGCGCCCGGTGCCAGGGGGATCGCAGGTACATGAGGCAGCGGCTCACCGCGATCTGGCGGACCCACGCGCCAAGCGGCGCCTCCCCGCGATAGGACCCCAGGCGCTCGAACACGATGATCATCGTGTCCTGGAAGAGGTCTTCGGCGAGGGCGCGGCTGCCGACGATGCGGCGGATGAGCCCGAAGACGGCGGGCGCCAGCGTCGTATAGATGTGCGCCTGGGCGGAATCCTCTCCGCACCGGGCGCGCAGCAGGACGTCGTCGGGAATGTTCGTTTCTGTCAGGCGGCTCACGGGGATATTAGATGCCCGGGCCGCGGCAAAAGTCGCGGTGATTCGCGGCCACGGGCCCCCGCCGGCAGGTGCCCCCGGAGCCAAAAGATCGCAGGCCCTCTATACTCGCGACCCCGCTGCCCGAGTGGCGGAACTGGTAGACGCAGTGGACTCAAAATCCACCGCCCTTAAAAGCGTGTCGGTTCGACTCCGACCTCGGGCACCAACCTCGCCGCGCACGGCGCGCCGCTGCAGCGGCGGGTCGATGGCCCTTGCGCGAACGGGCGCGGCAGCTTCCGGGGCACGTCCGCCCGGGCCGGTCTGCCGGGCGTCGCTGGGGTTCATGCTATCTTTTGACCCCCGAGCTCGAGTCCACTACCACCCAGAGCGTGTGTTTCTCCTTCGGCCTCGGGCATCGCAACGGTTTCAAGTCTCGAGCTAAATGAATTTCTGCAGCAACTGCGGCAGCCGTGTCGCCCTCCGCGTCCCCACTGGCGACCACTTCCCTCGCTTCGTCTGCGATTCGTGCGGCACGATCCACTACCAGAACCCGCGCATCGTCGTCGGGTGCGTGCCTGAGCACGAAGGCCGGATCCTGCTGGCCCGCCGCGCCATCGAGCCGCGGCGCGGATTCTGGACGGTACCTGCCGGATTTCTCGAAAACGGCGAGACGCTGCAGCACGGCGCTGCGCGCGAATCCCACGAGGAAGCGCTCGCAGATGTCGAGATCGGTTCGCTGCTGTCGCTGGTCACACTCTTGAGCGCACACCAGCTGCATGTGTTCTTCCGGGCCACGCTTCGCACGCCCACGTTCGGCGCGGGGCCGGAGAGCCTGGAGGTGAAGCTGGTAACGCCCGAGGAAATCCCGTGGGAGGACATCGCCTTCCAGAGCACCACGTTCTCCCTCCAGCGCTATCTGGAAGACCGGGCGGCTGGTCGTGAAACGCTTCACTTCACGACGCTGGATCGTCGACTCCCCTCGTCGGGCTCGGGCTGATCCGCACCGGCCGAGGCATTGCCGAAGCCTGTTTTGTCGCGCGCGTGCGCAGCATTCGCCGTCCCGCATAGCCGCGGCGACCTTTGCGGTTCACGCACCAAGCGGGCGCATGGCACAATATGCGCGCCCGCCGCTTCGCCGGCCGGCTACTCCCCCAAGGAATCCGCATGACGTTTGTCGTTACAGAGCAATGCATCAAGTGCAAGCACATGGACTGCGTGGAGGTTTGTCCGGTGGACTGCTTCCACGAAGGTCCGAATTTCCTCGTGATCGATCCCGATGAGTGCATCGACTGTACGTTGTGTGAGCCGGAGTGTCCGGTCGAGGCGATCTTCTCGGAAGAGGAGCTGCCGGCCGGTCAGGAGCAATTCAAGCCGCTGAACGCGGAGCTCGCGAAGCTCTGGCCGGTGATCACCGAGAAGAAGCCGGAGCCGCCGGATGCCAAGGAATGGCAGGGCGTGCCCGACAAGCTGAAGTTGCTGGAGCGCTAGCTCGCGCCGGTCGGGCGCGCCGGCCGGTCTGCCAGCGCGATGGAAGCGGGATTCCCGTCTCGGGTTACTTGCCGCGCAGGTGCTGCGCGAGCATGGCGGGCGGCAGGTAGCCCGGCAGCATTTCCCCGTTGTCGAGCAGGATGGCCGGCGTGCCCCGCACACCCACTTCCTGGCCGAGCGCGTACTGGCGCGCCACGGGTGATCCCTTGCAGTGCTTGGGCCCGCTGATCTCTTCACCGCGCTTGGCGCGGGTGAGCGCATCCGCCCGATTGCTGGAGCACCACACTTCCTCCGCCTTCTCCCACGACTCGGTGTCGGGGCCGGTGCGGGGGAAGAACATGTAGCGCACCTTGATGCCCAGGCGGTTGTAGCCAGCGATTTCGCTGTGGAGCTTGCGGCAGTAGCCGCAATCCACATCGGTGAAGACGCTGACGGTGTATTTGGCTTCCTTGGGACCGAACACCACCATCTGCGATTCCGGCATGGTGGCCATGAGCTTCACACGCTCGGACCGGCGCGCGTTCTCACTGAGGTTCACGTTCGTACCCATGTCATACAGGTCGCCGGCGATTGCGTATTTGCCGTCCTGCGAGACGTAGGCGATATCGGTGCCCCGGGCCAGCTCGTAGATGCCGGGGATCGGCGATTCACGCAGCTCTTCGGCCTTCGCGCCGCCGGGAATTTTCGCGGCCAGTTCCGCCTTCACATCCTTCGTGGCCGCCGCTGCCGGCGTGGACACGCGCTGCTGCTGGGCCGAGACCGTGAACGGAACCGTGGAGGCAGCGAGGCCGAGAAGCAGTATCCACGCGCGAGATGCCATGAGTCTTCCAGCCGATGTCGAGGTTGCGGATTGGACCGGGTCGTCGGGCGAAGGTTCGGGCCGCAAGTGGCCCCCAACGCGCGGCGTGAGCATAGCAGATGACTTCTGATCGACGGATGAAGTCTTCGATACCCCACCCTGCCCTGGACGGGGTTGCTTCTTGCTGAGACTGCCCGCCGGCCGCGATCAACCGCAGCGTGGCACTAACCGCGCGGGTGGTGCTGGGTGTGCAGTTCTTTCATGCGCTCCCGGGCCACGTGCGTGTAGATCTGGGTAGTCGAGAGATCGCTATGACCGAGCAGCATCTGCACCACCCGCAGATCCGCGCCGTGGTTCAGCAGATGAGTGGCAAATGCATGACGCAGCGTATGCGGTGAGAGCTCTTTGGCCACGCCGGCCTTGCGCGCGTACCGCTTGATGATGTGCCAGAAGGCCTGGCGGGTCATGCGGTCCCCACGGCGCGTGGGAAAGAGGTAGTCCGTCTGTCGTTCCAGCAGGATCTCTGCGCGCGGGCCGCGCGAGAACTCGTTGAGCCAGCGCACAGCTTCCTCGCCGAGCGGGATGAGCCGCTCGCGATTGCCCTTGCCGAGAATCCGGATGACGCCCTGGTTCAGATTCACCTGGCCGCCGCGCAGATTCACGAGCTCCGACACGCGCAGGCCCGTGGCATACAGCACCTCGAGCATCGTGCGGTCGCGATTGCCCAGAGGGTCGCCCACCGCGGGGGCCGCGAGCAGCGCCTCGACTTCCTCCTCCGTGAGGCTCTTGGGCAGCGACCGACCGATCTTCGGCATGGCGATCTGCGCGGTCGGATCTTCCTTGATGGCGTTCTCCCGCAGCAGGTAGCGGAAGAAGCGACGGAAACTCGAAAGCTGGCGCGCCGTGGAGCGCGGCCTGGCGCCCGCGCTGACGCGGTACGCGATGAAATCCTGAAGATCGGCGCGAGTCGTCTTCATGATGGGCAGCCCGCGCTCGGCGAGCCAGCGGGACAACGCCGTGAGGTCCGCGCGATAGGCCGCGAGGGTGTTCGACGACAGCCCGCGTTCCATCCAGACGGCGTCCAGAAACCGCGACACAGCCGGATCGGCCGAGTCGGCGGCGCTCGAAGACGTGGGCGGGGCGGCCAGTGCAGCGTGTTTGGACAAGACGGATCTCGCTCCATTGAGGAAGCGAACGCAGTATGGTGAGAGCCCTCCGGCACCCGGCGTGATCACCTTCACATCCGCGCTGAAGCATTAACATAAAGAGAACCAGTTCACACCGGCGACCACAGACCTCCGTCCAGATACGCGCAATGAGCTCCGAGCCCGCCTGCCGAATGCCTCCTGTGTCTCCCCCGCCACACCACCCGGTGGCGCGGTTCGTCTACGGCTTCTACACCTATTTGATGTTTCTCACGCTGGGAATGACGGCGCTCCTCGGGATGGCGCTCCCGGGGCTGGAAAGACGCCGCAACGTCGCCCGCACGATGTCACGAGCGCTGCTGCGGCTCGCGGGCATGCCTCTCGTCGTGAAGTCGCTGGAACGCATTCCCGAGACCCAGTGCGTCATCGTGGCCAACCACGCGAGCTACCTCGACGGAGTCGTCATGACGGCGGCCCTGCCGCCGCGATTCGGCTTCGTCATCAAGCGGGAGATGGAGCGGGTTCCGGTGGCGGGCACGCTGCTGAGGCGGCTGGGCTCCGAATTCGTGGAGCGCTTCAATCGCAATCGCGGCGGCGTCGATGCGCGGCGGGTGCTGCGCACGGCCTCGAACGGACACTCGCTCGTGTTCTTCCCGGAAGGGACGTTCGACGCCCGGCCCGGGCTTGGAAAGTTTCACCCGGGGGCGTTCACCATCGCCGCCCGTGCCGGCTGCCCCGTCGTGCCGGCCGTGGTCCGCGGCACCCGGCGGGCATTCCCGCCGAAACAGGTGTGGCCGCACCCCTCCCGAATCGAAATCGAGTTCCTCGAGCCCATCGTCGCGGTTGCCACGGGTCCCGACGCGGCGGCCGTGGAGCTTCGTGAACGGGCGCGGCTTGCGATCCTGGGCGAGTTGAAGGAACCGGACAGGACGATGGTGGCCGACAGCTCGGCGGCGTAAGCGGTCGCCATCAGGCGACCGCGGCTACATGTTCCGGCGGTACTGCCCACCCACCTGATAGAGCGCGTGGGAGATCTGGCCGAGCGAACAGGCCTTCACGGATTCCATCAGCTCCGCGAACACGTTGCCCCCCGAAGCCGCAGCCTGCTGCAGGCGGGCGAGCGCTGCGGCTGAACGCTGCTCGTTGCGCGCCTGGAAGGCGCGGACGGCTGCGACCTGGGATTGTTTTTCTTCCTCGGTGGAGCGGATGAGCTGCGCGCCCTGCAGCTCCTCCAGCGAATCCGTCGTGGAGAGGAACGTGTTCACGCCGATGAGCGGCAGCGAGCCGTCGTGCTTCTTCGTCTCGTAGTACAGGGACTCTTCCTGGATCTTGCCGCGCTGGTACATGGTTTCCATGGCACCGAGCACGCCGCCCCGCTCCGAAATCGATTCGAACTCCCCGTACACGGCCTCTTCCACGAGGTCCGTCAGCGTCTCGATGGCGAAAGAGCCCTGCCAGGGATTCTGATTCCGGTTGAGGCCCAGCTCGCGATTGATGATGAGCTGGATGGCGACCGCGCGGCGCACGCTTTCTTCCGTGGGCGTCGTGATGGCCTCGTCATATGCGTTGGTGTGCAAGCTGTTGCAGTTGTCGAAGAGCGCATAGAGAGCCTGCAACGTCGTGCGGATGTCGTTGAACGAGATCTCGCGTGCATGCAGGCTGCGGCCCGAAGTCTGGATGTGATACTTCAGCATCTGGCTGCGGGCGCCGGCGCCATAGCGATCGCGCATGGCACGCGCCCAGATGCGCCGCGCCACGCGGCCGATGACGGCGTATTCGGGGTCCATGCCGTTCGAGAAGAAGAACGAGAGGTTCGGCGCGAAATCATCGATCTTCATGCCGCGCGCGAGGTAGTACTCGACGATCGTGAAGCCGTTCGCGAGCGTGAACGCAAGCTGCGAGATGGGGTTCGCGCCCGCCTCCGCGATGTGATAGCCGGAAATCGAAACGGAATAGAAGTTGCGGACCTTGCGATCACTGAAGAACTGCTGCACGTCCCCCATCATCCGCAACGCGAACTCGGTGGAGAAGATGCAGGTGTTCTGGGCCTGGTCCTCTTTCAGGATATCCGCCTGCACGGTGCCGCGGACGGACTGCAGCGCCTCGTCACGGATGCGCGCATAGACCTCCCGCGGCAGCAGCTGATCGCCCGTGACGCCGAGGAGCGCAAGACCCGAGCCGTCGTGCCCGGCAGGCAAGTCGCCCAGGTAGCGCGGCGGCGCGATGCCCCGTTCCTGCGCCGCCCGATGCAGCGACTCGATTTTCGCCTGCGCCTCGGCCCATTGGCCCTCGGCCCGCAGGTGACGCTCGACGCGCTGATCCACTGCCGTGTTCATGAACATGGCGAGAATCATCGGCGCGGGACCATTGATGGTCATCGACACGGAGGTCGTGGGCTTGCACAGGTCGAAGCCCGAATAGAGCTTCTTCATGTCATCGAGCGTCGCGATGGACACGCCCGAGTTGCCGGTGCGCCCGTAGATGTCCGGCCGGGTGTCGGGGTCTTCGCCGTAGAGCGTGGTGGAATCGAATGCCGTGGACAGCCGCGCAGCCCCGTGCCCGCCGGCCAGGTAGTGGAAGCGGCGGTTCGTGCGCTCCGGGCCACCTTCGCCCGCGAACATCCGGGTGGGGTCTTCTTCCTCACGCCGGTAGGGATAGACGCCGCCCGTGTACGGATACGAGCCGGGCAGGTTCTCGCGGAAGAGGAATCGAAGGATCTCGCCCCAGCTGCGGAAGCGGGGGACGGCGAGCTTGGGCACGCGCTGGTGACTCAGGCTCTCCGTGTAGTTGTCGCCCGTCACCGCGCGATCCCGCACGGTGTAGGAATACGTGTCGGCGGTTGCAGCTTCGACCCGCGAAGGCCAACGCTTCAGCTCCGCAACACCCTCGGCGCCGATTTCGTCGAGCGCCTCGTTGTACTGCCGCCGCAGCGCGCGCCGCGTTTCATCCATGGCGACGTCGGCCACAGACGCATCCGGGTAGCGATCGAGCGGTTGCGGGAGGGCGGGATCCGAGAGCGCCTGGAGTGCCTGATACAGACCGTGCGCACGCTCAGCGGCCTGAGCCTGCTGTTCGATGCGCTCGCCCGTGGCGCGCCCGCCCTGCGCGATCTCCGCGAGGTAACGAATGCGCGAGCCCGGAATGAGCGGCTCGCGCGCCGTCAGCTCCGTGGGACCCACGTCTTGCACGGGCCATTGAACGGCACCCGCGTTGCAGATGGCCCCGAACAACCGGTTGACGCCCGGGTCGTTGAAGCGACTCGCGATGGTCGGAAACACGGGCACTTCGGCCTCCGGCAGCGTGGCGCGATCAGGGTGATTGCGGCGCCACTGCTTGCGCACGTCGCGCAGGGAATCCGCGGCGCCACGCTTCTCGCTCTTGTTGAGCACGATCATGTCCGCGTAATCCAGCATGTCGATCTTCTCGAGCTGGCTCGCGGCACCGTATTCACTCGTCATGACGTAGAGCGAGAGGTCCGCAAGATCGACGATCTCGGTGTCCGACTGGCCGATGCCGGCGGTCTCCACGACGATGAGATCGAAGCCCGCGAGCCGGTAGAGGCCGATCACATCCCTGAGCACGGCGGAGGTCGCCATGTGCTGGCGACGGGTGGCGAGCGAGCGCATGAAGATGGCGTCGGAAGACAGGCTGTTCATGCGAATGCGGTCGCCGAGCAGCGCACCGCCCGAACGGCGACGCGTCGGGTCCATGGCGGCGACCGCGATCTGCTTCCCCGGAAAATGGCGCACGAACCGGCCCAGCAGCTCGTCGTTCAGGCTGGACTTGCCCGCGCCACCCGTCCCGGTGATGCCGATGACCGGGGCCGAGCTGCGCGAGCGCGCCACGGCGCGACGAACCTGCTCCGCCGTAGCCTCCGAGCCTGCGGCGCCTTCGAGCACGGAGATGGTTCGCGCAAGATGACCGTGATCCCGCGCGTTCAACGGACGAAACTCGTAGGGCTGGCGCGGCACACCCCGCACACGCTGCAGCACGTCCGCAATCATGCCGGTGAGGCCCATGCGGCGGCCATCCTCGGGCGTGTAGATCTTTTCCACGCCATGCGCTTCGAGCGCGGCGATCTCGTGAGGCGCGATGGTGCCGCCGCCGCCCACCACGACACGAATGTGCTCCGCGCCGAGCTCGCGAAGCATGTCCACCATGTACGTGAAGTATTCGTTGTGCCCGCCCTGGTAGGAGCTGACGGCGATGCCATCTGCATCTTCCTGGATGGCGGCGCGGACGATGTCCGCAACGCTGCGGTTGTGGCCGAGGTGAACGACCTCTGCGCCCTGCGCCTGCAGCAGGCGGCGGATCATGTTGATGGCCGCGTCGTGCCCGTCGAACAGGGATGCGGCCGAGACGAACCGCAGCGGTGTCGTGGCCGGGTGGGACTCGGGCTCGCGCCGCGCGGCGGCGCCACCCTCGGATCTGCCGTTCATGTGCGCGCCTCGCGGGACACCGGAACCTACTTGGCGGTAAGATACTACGCCAACACGCTTCCGCCCGTCGAGTTCACATGACCCAACGCATCGTTCGCTCCCGCGCCGGCACTCCGAACGGCGGGGACTCCGCTTCAGCCTGGCGCGCGGGGCGCAAGCGCCTGCGCGATCACGCCGTGAAGCGCGATGCCGTCATCCAGGTGGCCGCGCGCGCTTTCAACGAGCGCGGCTATCACAACACTTCGCTGGATGACATCGCCGCGGCGCTGGAAGTGACGAAGCCCACCATCTACTACTACGTCACGAACAAGGAACAGTTGCTGTTCCAGTGTTTCGTCACGGGGCTCGAGCCCATCCGCGGCGCGCTGCGCGAGGTGAAGAGCTCGAAGGCGCCAGCGCGCGAACGGTTGAGCGCCGTGCTGCACCAGTATGCGCAGGCGGTTGCGTCAGAGTTCGGCTGGTGCATGGTGCGGGCGGAGAATCAGGATCTGAGCCCCGCCATGAGCAGCCACATCCGCACGCTGAAGGCGGAGATCGACCAGGGCATTCGCCGCCTCCTGCGCGAGGGCGTGCGGGACGGTTCCATCCAGCCGTGTGACGTCAAGATGACCGCGTTCGCGCTCGCAGGCGCGCTCAACTGGATCGCCCACTGGTATCGCGAGAAGCAGGCGATGAGTGCAGCGCAGATCGCTGATGCGTTCGTCACCATTTTCGAGGAAGGTCTGCGGCCCCGCACCGCCGGCCGCAAGCCCGCCGATCGGCCGGCGGCCGCGCGCAGGCGCGCCGAAAAGGGGGCCGCCCCGAAACACGCGCGCCTCTCCGGCCCTGGCTCCAATTCGAGGTAACGTCATGTCAGACCACACCGTCGTCATCGTTTCGGCACGCCGCACGCCCATCGGCGCGTTCCAGGGTGCGCTCGCGCCCGTCACGGCGACCCAGCTCGGCGCCGCTGCCGCAAAGGCCGCGATCGAGGCCGCCGGCATCCGCCCGGAGGACATCCAGGAAGCTCTTTTCGGCTGCGTGCTGCCCGCGGGCCTCGGGCAGGCGCCCGCACGCCAGGCCGCACTCGGCGCAGGCGTGCCGGCGAGCGTGCCGGCCACCACCCTCAACAAGATGTGTGGCTCCGGGCTCAAGGCCGTGATGCTGGCGGCAGACCAGATCCGCGCCGGCGACGCGGAGATCGTGCTCGCCGGCGGGCTCGAATCCATGACGAATGCGCCCTACCTGCTGCCGAAGGCTCGCGGCGGCTACCGCCTGGGTCACGGTGAAGTGCTCGACCACATGTTCTACGACGGGCTGCAGAGCCCGTTCGACGGGCAGCTCATGGGCACGTTCGCGGAAGCCACCGCGCGGAAGTATTCGTTCACCCGCCCGGAGCAGGATGCGTTCGCCGCCGAGTCCGTCCGTCGCGCGCTGCGGGCCGTCGAAGCGGGGGAATTCGACGCCGAGATCACTCCGGTAACCGTGAAGGGGCGCAAAGGCGAGGTGGTGGTCGCCCGCGATGAAACGCCGTTCACCTGCGACCTCAGCAAGATCTCCTCCCTCAGGCCCGCTTTCGCGAAGGATGGCACGGTCACTGCCGCAAGCTCCTCTTCCATTTCCGACGGTGCGGCCGCGCTCATCCTCATGCGGGAGAGCACGGCCCTGGCCCGTGGCCTAACGCCACTGGCGCGGATCCTTGCGTACTCGAGCCACGCCCAGGAGCCGGAGTGGTTCACGACAGCACCCGTCGGGGCAATCCGCAAGACGCTCGGAAAGCTCGGCTGGAAACCGCACGATGCCGATCTCTACGAGGTGAACGAGGCTTTCGCCGCAGTCACCATGGCCGCCATGCGCGAAGTGGACATCGATCACGCGCGCATGAACGTGAATGGCGGCGCATGCGCCCTCGGCCACCCCATCGGGGCTACGGGGGCGCGCATCCTCACCACGCTCGTGCACGCGCTCGCACGCCGCAATTTGAAGCGCGGCATCGCGTCGCTGTGCATCGGCGGCGGCGAGGCGGTGGCGGTTGCGATCGAGCGCGTCTCGTGACGAACCGTCCGGTGGCGTCTTCACGAACGGCGCGCGCCATCGCTGCCGCACCGGTAACCCGGCACGCAGGTTAAACTCGGCGCCCTGATGCCACGCATCCAGTCCGAAATCGACGCATCGAGCGAGCGCTTTCGCGCGAACCACGCACGCATGAGCGCGTTGGTGGCGGACCTGCGCGAGCAGCTGGAACGCGCGGCACTCGGCGGCGGTGAAGACGCCCGCCGCAAGCACACCTCGCGGGGCAAGCTGCTCCCGCGGGAGCGCGTGCAAACCCTGCTCGACCCGGGCAGCCCGTTCCTGGAGCTCTCTCCTCTAGCCGCCCAGGGCATGTACGACGGGGATGCTCCTGCCGCCGGTCTCATCACCGGGGTCGGCCGCATTCACGGGCGCGAAGCGCTGGTCATTGCGAACGACGCGACCGTGAAGGGCGGAACGTATTTCCCCATTACCGTGAAGAAGCACCTGCGTGCGCAGGAGGTGGCGCTCGAGCACGCGCTGCCGTGCGTATACCTCGTGGATTCGGGCGGCGCATTCCTGCCGCTGCAGGACCAAGTGTTTCCCGACAAGGAGCACTTCGGCCGCATCTTCTACAACCAAGCGCGCCTGTCGGCCCGCGGCATCCCGCAGATCGCCGTGGTCATGGGCAGCTGCACCGCCGGCGGCGCATACGTCCCCGCGATGTCGGATGAGACCATCATCGTGCGCAATCAGGGCACCATCTTTCTCGGTGGCCCGCCCCTCGTGAAGGCCGCCACCGGTGAAGTGGTGGATGCGGAATCTCTCGGCGGCGGCGACGTGCACGCGCGCATCTCCGGCGTGGTCGATCATCTGGCCGAGAGCGATGCGCACGCGCTGGCCATCGCACGCTCCATCTTCGCAAGTCTTCCCCAGCGCGGCGCGGGCTGGCTCCCCTGCAAGGAGCCGCGCGAGCCCCTGCTGGACGCGAACGAGCTCTACGGCGTCCTGCCCGAGGACACTCGCCAGCCGTTCGACGTGCGGGAGATCATCGGGCGCATCACCGACGGTTCGGATTTCCACGAGTTCAAGGCCAGCTACGGCACGACGCTCGTGTGCGGGTTCGCCCACATCTGGGGCTGCCCGGTCGGCATCATCGCGAACAACGGCATTCTCTTCTCGGAATCCGCGCTCAAAGGCGCGCACTTCGTGCAGCTCTGCAACCGGCGCGGCATCCCGCTCCTGTTCCTGCAGAACATCACGGGCTTCATGGTGGGGAAGAAGTACGAGAACGCCGGCATCGCCAAAGATGGCGCGAAGATGGTGACCGCGGTGGCGTGCGCCACGGTGCCGAAGCTCACGGTCATCATCGGCGGCTCGTTCGGTGCCGGGAATTACGCCATGTGCGGCCGCGCGTACGGCGCGCGGTTCCTGTGGATGTGGCCGAACGCCCGTATCTCCGTCATGGGTGGCGAGCAGGCGGCACAGGTGCTCGCCACCGTCCGCCGCGACGGGCTGCAGGCCCGCGGCGAACAATGGCCCGAAGAAGATCAACGCCGCTTCATCGATGGCATTCGCGCCACCTACGAAACCCAGGGGCACCCGTACTACGCCACGGCGCGCCTCTGGGATGACGGCATCATCGATCCGCTGGACACGCGTCGTGTGCTCGGCCTCGCGCTCCACACCGCTGCGCGCGGCCCGGCGCCGGAGCCCGAGAGCTACGGCGTGTTCCGCATGTAGCCCCACTCACCCAGGAGCCTGCCCGGCAATGTTCGCCGTCCACTGGCCGACTCCCGACGGCATCGTGCGGCACCCCTTTCGCAGCAAGGTTTCAAGCATGAGGAAGCAGCCATGAAGATCGCAGAGGCGCGGGCCGTCATCACAGGCGGCGCATCGGGGCTCGGCAATGCCGTGGCCCGTCACATCACCGGCAACGGCGGGCACGTCACGCTGCTCGACGTGCAGGAAGGCCCCGGCCAGGCCGCCGCTGCAGAGCTCGGGGCGGCAGCCACGTTCGTCAAATGCGACGTCTCATCCGAAGCCGATGTCGATTCGGCCATGCAGACCGCGCGCCAGCGCATGGGTGGCATCAACCTGCTGGTGAACTGCGCGGGCGTCGTGGGCGCGGGCCGCATGCTCGCGAAGAATGGCCCCATGGCGGGGGACTTCTTCACGAAGGTGATCCACATCAACCTCATCGGCACATTCCTCTGCGACAAGGCTGCCGCCGCGATCATGCAGGCCAACACGCCGAACGCCGATGGTGAACGCGGCCTCATCATCCACACTTCCTCGGTCGCTGCTTTCGAAGGGCAGATCGGCCAGGTGGCCTATTCCGCCACCAAGGCGGCCGTCGTGGGCATGACCCTGCCGCTCGCGCGCGAGCTCGCCATGTTCGGCATCCGCTGCATGTCGATTGCGCCGGGCATCTTCCACACACCGATGATGAATGCCATGTCGCCGGAGCTGCAGGCGTCCCTCGGCAGGCAGGTTCCGTTTCCGCAGCGCCTCGGGCGCCCGGAGGAGTTCGCGCAGCTCGTGGCCGCGATTTTCGAGAACCCCATGCTGAACGGCGAAACCATCCGCCTGGACGGCGCCATCCGCATGCAACCCAAGTGACGAAGTGAGGAACCGCGAGTGACCGTCGAACGGGACGTCATGGAGTACGACATTGCCATCGTGGGCGCCGGGCCCGCGGGGCTCGCGTGCGCCATCCGCCTGAAACAGCTCCAGCCCGATCGCAACATCTGCATCCTCGAGAAAGGCTCGGTCGTCGGCGCGCATTCGCTGTCGGGTGCGGTCATCGAGCCCGGCCCGCTCGATGCGCTGCTGCCAGAATGGCGGCAGACCCCGCCCGGAATCTGCGTGCCCGCCAGGCGGGACGAGTTCCGGCTCCTCACGCGCACCGGCAGCGTGCGGCTGCCGTTGCCACCGCAGCTTCACAACCAGGGCAATTTCATCATCTCGCTCGGGCTCCTGACGCCGTGGCTCGCGCAGAAGGCCGAGGCGCTGGGCGTGGACGTGTTCGCGGGATTCGCCGCTGCGGAGCCGCTCTTCCGTGAGGATGGCGCGGTGGCGGGCGTGCGCCTGGGCGACATGGGTGTCGAGAAGAACGGCGAGCCGGGCCCGAGCTATACGCCCGGGCCCGAAGTGCGCGCGGCGACGACGCTCATCGCGGAAGGCGCCCGTGGCAGCCTGGCAAAGCAGCTGATCCGGCGCTTCGGCCTCGACGCGGAATCCTGCCCGCAGACCTATGGTCTCGGCATGAAGGAGCTGTGGCAGCTGCCTCCGGGGCGCGTGGAGCCGGGCCTCATTCAGCACACGCTCGGCTGGCCGCTCGACACGCGCACGTATGGCGGCAGCTTCCTCTATCACCTCGACAACGACCGCGTGTACGTGGGGTTCGTCGTCGGGCTGGATTACGAAGACCCGCGCCTCAAGCCTTTCGAGGCCTTCCAGCAGTTCAAGCATCACCCGCTCGTGAAGCCGCTGCTCGAAGGGGGCGAAATCGTCGCGGCGGGCGCGCGCGCCATCGCCGCCGGCGGGTGGCAATCGATTCCGAAGCTGGAAATGCCCGGAGCCCTGCTCATCGGGGATTCCGGCGGCGGCGTGAACCTGCCGAAGATCAAGGGCGTGCACCAGGCCATCCGGTCCGGCGTGCTCGCGGCGGAACATCTCGTGGAAACCGGCTCGCCCGCGGGCTTCGACGCGCGCTGGCGCGCATCCGCCGGTGGCGAGGAGCTGCGCAAGGTCCGTAATTTCAAGCCCGGGTTCAAGCGCGGCATGTGGTTCGGCATGGCGAACTCCGCGCTGGAAGTGGTTACGGGAGGGCGCACACCCTGGACGTTGCGGAACGAGCCGCAGGACTACGAGCGCCTGCAGAAGCTCGACGAATACCAGTCGCCCGATCGCGGCTGGGGCGAGCGCACACTGAAGCCGCGAGACCGGCTTGCCTCGGTGTTCCTCGCATCCACCACGCATGACGAGAGCCAGCCGGCGCACCTGAAGATTCTCGAGCCGGGAATCTGCACCGAGCGCTGCACGAAAGAGTTCGGCAACCCCTGCCAGAACTTCTGCCCGGCGAACGTCTACGAGATGGTCGACGACGGCCACGGTGGCAAGCGCCTGCAGATCAACGCAGCCAACTGCGTGCACTGCAAGGCCTGCGACATCAAGGACCCGTACGCCATCATCAACTGGACGACGCCGGAAGGTGGCTCCGGGCCGAACTACCAGTCGCTGTGACGCGCTTCGCCCGCAGATGATGAGCTCGCCCGTCGTGCGCTCATTCGTGAAGCCGGCGCTCATCGCGCGGGTGGATCGGACGGGCCCACGACGCGCCCTGCGTGGCTTTTGCGGCTTGCACAGCCGCGCCGTAATCTAGCGCCATGCAGCCCGTCTGGACTCCTTCGCCCGAGCGCGTCGCGGCCTCCAACGTCACGCGATTCATCGCCTGCGTGAATGCGCGCCGGAACCTGAAGCTTGCGGGGCACGCGGAGCTCTACGCCTGGTCCATCGAGCATCCCGGCGAGTTCTGGTCGGAGCTTGCGCGCTTCGCGGACGTGCGCGCGGACTGGGGCGAGGGACCTGCCAGCGAGAATGGCGACCGCATGCCCGGCGCCCGGTTCTTTCCCACGGCCCGGCTGAGCTTCACGGAAAACCTCCTGCGGTTTCGCGATCAGCATTGCGCCATCGTGTTCCTCAACGAACGAGGCACGCGGCAGCAGATCTCCTATCAGGCCCTGCAGGATGAAGTTGCGCGCGTCGCGGCGGGCCTCGAGGCGGCGGGCGTCGTTTCAGGGGATCGGGTCGCCGCGTTCATCCCGAATCTTCCGGAGGCGGTCATCGCCATGCTCGCCGCGGCGAGCCTCGGGGCAATCTGGTCTTCGTGCTCACCGGATTTCGGCGTCGGCGGCGTGCTCGACCGCTTCGGGCAGATCGCACCGAAGGTGCTCATCACCGCCGACGGTTACTTCTACGGTGGCAAGACCGTGGACTCGCTGGCACTCATCGCGCAGGTGCTGGAGAAGATACCGAGCATCTCCCGCGTGGTCGTGGTCGGCTACGTCACACCCGAGCCCGGGCTGGATCGCCTCGGTGCCGGTGCGAAGATCGCCACGCACTGGAACGATTTCGGCGTCCGCGGCGCGCCGCTGCAGCTGGAGCGCAGGCCGTTCGACCATCCGCTCTACATTCTCTATTCGTCCGGCACGACGGGAGTGCCGAAGTGCATCGTTCACGGCGCCGGCGGCACGCTGCTGCAACACCAGAAGGAACATCTGCTCCACACGGACATCCAGCGCAGCGACCGCGTTTTCTACTTCACGACCTGCGGCTGGATGATGTGGAACTGGCTCGCGAGCGTGCTCGCCACGGGCGCAACGATCGTGCTGTACGAAGGGTCGCCTTTCTATCCAAAGCCCGGTGTGCTCTGGAAGATGGCCGAGCAGGAACGGCTCAGCATCTTCGGCACCAGCGCCAGGTTCATCGCCGCCACGGAAAAGAGCACCTTCGACCCGCAGAGCGAGGTGCAGCTGCCGGCCCTGCGCGCCATTCTTTCGACGGGCTCGCCGCTCCTGCCCGAGAACTTCGATTACGTCTACGGCCACATCAAGGCCGATGTGCAGCTCGCCTCCATCTCCGGCGGCACGGACATCGTTTCCTGTTTCGCCCTCGGCGCGCCCACCCTGCCCGTGCGCCGCGGCGAGCTGCAGTCCCGCGGCCTCGGCATGAAGGTGGAGATCTTCGATGATGACGGGCGACCGATTCGAGGCGAGCGCGGCGAGCTCGTGTGCACGGCGCCGTTCCCGTCGATGCCGGTTGCGTTCTGGAATGACCCCGACGGCCGCAAGTATCACGCAGCGTACTTCGAGCGTTTCCCGAACGTGTGGCATCACGGGGACTACGCCACGCTCACCGAGCACGACGGGCTCATCATCCACGGCCGCTCGGACGCGGTCCTGAACCCGGGCGGTGTGCGTATCGGAACCGCGGAAATCTACGCGGTCGCCGAAGGGTTTCCCGAGATCGCCGAAGCGCTCGCCGTGGGGCAGGAATGGCGCGGCGACGTGAGGGTCGTTCTTTTCGTGCGCCTGCAGGCCGGCGCGCAGCTCGACGAGGCGCTGAAGAAGCGCATCCGTGATGCCATTCGCGCCAGCACCACGCCGCGGCACGTGCCGGCGAAGGTCATCGCCGTGCCGGACATTCCGCGCACACTGTCCGGCAAGATCACCGAGCTCGCCGTGCGCAACGTCATTCACGGCCGGCCCGTGAAGAACACGGATGCGCTCGCGAACCCGCAGGCGCTCGAGCATTTCCGGAATCTCACGGAGCTCGAAAGCTGACCGTGAGCGACAACGGCGCCCCGCCCGGCCTGCAGGAGCTCTATGGCCGGCAACTCGAGGAGCGGGGGTTCAGGTCCGATCCCGCACAGCTCGCCGCCATCGACGCGCTCGAGGATCTTCGGCGCCGCCTCATCAGTGCCCCACACGCGGCGCCAACAGGTGCGCGCCGGCTGCTGTCGAGGCTGCGCGGCACTCACGCGTCAACCACACCCGAGCGCGGTCTCTACCTGTGGGGTGGCGTCGGCCGCGGCAAGACATGGCTCATGGACCTGTTCTTCCAGAGCCTCCCGTTCGATGCGAAGCGTCGCCGGCACTTCCATCGCTTCATGCACGATGTGCACTCACAGCTCAAACAGCCCGGCAACCGGGAAGCGCCGCTCGAGCTCGTGGCCGACCGCTTCGCCGCCGAGGCGCGCGTGCTGTGCTTCGATGAGCTCTTCGTCGCGGATATCGCGGACGCGATGATCCTCGGCACGCTGCTCGACGCCCTGTTCCGTCGTGGGGTCACGCTCGTGGCCACCTCGAACGTGCCGCCGCGAGACCTCTACAAGGACGGGCTGCAACGCCAGCGTTTTCTGCCAGCCATCGGCCTGCTGGAACGCCACACACTCGTGATGACGGTGGAAGGCGGCACGGACTACCGCCTGCGACAACTCACTGAGGCGGGCACCTATCTCGCCGCGGATGCGCCGGACACAGCGGCACGCCTCGACGCACTCTTCATGGAGCTCGCGGATGGGGGCGCACGCGTAGGCGGCTTCGTGGAAATCGAGGGCCGTGCGATTCCCGTGGTCAGGGAAAGCGACAACACGATCTGGTTCGAGTTCGAGGCGCTGTGCGAAGGGCCGCGAAGCCAGAACGATTACATCGAGATCGCGCGCGAGTACCAGAGCGTCATCGTCGCCAACGTGCCGCGCTTCACCGCGACCCGCGAGAACGCGGCGCGCCGGTTCATTTCGCTCGTCGATGAGCTCTATGACCGCCACGTCAACCTCATCGTGTCCGCCGCGGCCGCGCCCGCCGATCTCTACCACGGCGAGCGCCTCACCTTCGAATTCCAGCGCACCGCGAGCCGGCTCATCGAGATGCAGACGGAAGAGTACCTGGCGAGCGAGCACCGCCCCTGAGCTGATCGATGCGTGCCGCGTGTTTCGATGCGTTCACGCGGCTATCTCGTGTTGACTCGCCATGCTCGTACTTTTGTGCTGCCGGACTTCTTGACGAGCCGTCCACGAGTACAAATACTCCGCGCACAGTTGAACGCTCGGAGAGATCCATGGACGAAGCGGTTCCCGTCGTGCGCACGCAATCGAAGCCTGTTGCCACGGCGCTCGCGCTCCCCGAAAGAACGCTCACCCGGCCGGCGTGATGGACCTGCTGGAGCAGATCCGTTCGGAATACGGGCTCGCGGTCCTCGTTCTGGTGCTCGTGATTTTCTTCGGCTGCCTCCTGGCGTGGAAGCTGATATGGCAGGTCTGGAGCCGCGCGATGCAGGCGAAGGACGAGGAGATCGTCCGCCTCGTCAGGGAGCGGGACAAGTACCAGGCGCTGCTGCTCGAACGCTTCAGCGCATCGCCCATCATGGCAACCGCGGCGCCGGCCGAAGCACGTGCTTCACGTCCCGTGATCGAGCAACGCGAGAACAGCAAACAGCAGGCGGAGGTTACCTAGATGCTCATCATCACATTCATCGCATCCAGTGCGTTGTGCATCTTTCTACTGGGCGTGCTGGTCATGGCACACGTGATCACGCGGCGATCGCGCTCCGTGGCAACAGAGTCACGTCAGGAAGGGCACACCTTGCGTGCCCCGCCGGACGCAACGGAATAGCAGCCCGCGAACCCTGCTCCCGGGCCGCTTGATGCGAAACGCATCGAGCGGCTAGACCACGCCGCGCCGGATCTGGTCGAGCTCGATGGATTCGAAGAGCGCGCGGAAGTTGCCCTCACCAAACCCCTCGTTGCCCTTGCGCTGGATGATCTCGAAGAAGATCGGGCCGATCACGTTCCGGGTGAAGATCTGCAGCAGCACGCCTTCGCCTTTCTGCGGATTGCCGTCGATCAGGATGCGCCGCCGCTGCAGCTCTTCCAGCGCCTCCCGGTGGCCCGGCACGCGAGCCGGCACGCCTTCGTAGTAGGTGTCCGGGGAATCCTGGAACGCCACGCCCTGACTGCGCAGCACATCGACCGTGCGATAGATGTCACGCGACGCTAGCGCGATGTGCTGGATCCCCTCGCCGTGGTATTCGCGGATGTATTCCTCGATCTGGCTCTTGTCGTCCTGCGATTCGTTGATGGGAATGCGGATCTTGCCGCACGGGCTCGTCATGGCACGTGAGAAGAGGCCCGTCTTCCTGCCTTCGATGTCGAAGTAACGGATCTCACGGAAGTTGAACAGCCTCTCGTAGAAGCCGGCCCAGGTATTCATGTTCCCGCGCTTCACGTTGTGCGTGAGGTGGTCGATGTACTCGAGCGCGGCCGATCCGGCCTGCGCGGGCGGCTCCACCGCACGGAAATCCACGTCGTAGATCGAGTGCTCGCCGTAGCGATCCACGAGGTAGATGAGCGAGCCGCCGATGCCCTCGATCGAGGGAATGTTGAGCTCCATGGGCCCGGCCGTGGCCGGGCCGGGCTTCGCGCCGAGCTCGAGCGCGCGGCGGTAGGCGAACGCCGCGTCCTTCACGCGGAAGGCCATCGCGCAGGCCGAAGGCCCGTGCTGCCGCGCGAATGCCTGCGCGAAGGAATCCGGCTCGGCGTTGATGATGAAGTTGATGTCGCCCTGCCGGTGCAGCGTGACGTTCTTCGAGCGATGCCGGGCCACCACCGGGAAGCCGAGCCGCTCGAACAGCGTTCGCAACAACGCTGCATCGGGCGCGGTGTATTCGACGAACTCGAAACCATCCGTGCCCATGGGGTTTTCCACTGCCGCTGCAGCCGCATCGTGTGGCTGCGCGCTGCTTTTTGCAGTCTCCTCGTCTGCCATCACCCGCTCCACGCCGTCGAGGCGAAATTAGTTACAATTGCAACGATCATACGACACGCCTTCCATCACGGACACCCGCGCATGCCCTCGCCCACCGCGCTCGAGCTCGACCGCTTCCTGCCGTTCCGGCTCTCCGTGCTGTCGAATACCGTGAGCACGGCCATCGCCGGCGCGTATCACCGGCGCTTCGGGCTCACCATTCCCGAGTGGCGTGTGATGGCGGTGCTCGCGACCACTCCCAACCTCTCCGCGGCGGAAGTGGCGCAGCGCACGGCCATGGACAAGGTCGCGGTGAGCCGTGCCGTGAGCTCGCTCCTGCGCCAGCGCCGCATCGCACGGCAGCCCGGGCGAACGGACCGCCGCCGCTCCCACCTGCGCCTGTCTTCGGCGGGCCGACGCGTCTACGCCCAGGTTGTTCCGTTTGCGCTCGCCTATGAGCAGGCGCTCATCCGTCCGCTGCCGTCCCGCGACCGCGCCACGCTCGATCGCGCACTTCGGATACTGCTTGGCAGAGCCACCGAGATCGGTCCCGCTCACGAGGCCGACACGTGATGGCGAGAAGCTCACACGCGCCCCTGCGCGCGCGCAGATGCGCGAACCGTTCCATCCGCCGGGCCATGCCGAAGCCGCATGAAATGACCGGTGCATTTCAGCGCTCGCGGGCCGCGCGAGCTGGCAGCTCACACGCAACGCTCATGTATAATCGCGCGCCGTCCAAGGGGGTGCCCCGTTGAAGACAGTCGCCGAATTCGAGATTCAGTATCACCAGTTTCTCGACGCCGAGGGCCGCTCCACCGGCACGCTCCCCGAGTTCGCCCGCTCCCCCGCCGAGCTCCTGAAGATGTACCGGCTCATGACGCTGGTGCGCACCTTCGACACCAAGGCCATCAATCTCCAGCGCACCGGCAAGCTCGGCACATATGCCTCGTGCCTGGGCCATGAAGCCACCCACGTCGGCGTCGGCGCCGCCATGCGCCCGGATGACGTCCTCGTCCCGGTCTACCGCGAGTACGGCGCGCAGCTGTGGCGCGGTGTGAAGATGGAGAACGTCCTCATGTACTGGGGCGGCGACGAGCGTGGCAACGATTTCACCGAGCCCCGCCACGACTACGCGTGGTGCGTGCCCATCGGCTCCCAGACCCTGCACGCGGCCGGCGTCGCCATGGCCTTCAAGGTGCGTGGCGAGGCGCGTTGCGCGGTCGCGTTCATCGGCGACGGCGGTACCTCACAGGGCGCGTTCTACGAGGCGCTGAACCTTTCGGGTGCCCGCGCGCTGCCGGTGGTGTTCGTCATCGTCAACAACAAGTGGGCCATCTCGGTGCCCATCGAGGCCCAGACGGCCACGCGGACCCTGGCGCAGAAAGCCATCGCCGCCGGCATCCCCGGTGTGCAGGTGGACGGCAACGACATCGTCGCTGTCCGCCACATCGTCGCGGAGGCGCTCGCCACCGCGCGCCGGGGTGAGGGCCCCACGGTCATCGAGGCCGTCACGTACCGCCTCAGCGATCACACCACGGCGGATGACGCCAGCCGCTACCGCCGCGCCAACGAAGTGAAGGAGGCCTGGCGCACCGAGCCCCTGCTCCGCCTCCGCGCCCACCTCGTGAAGGCCGGCGCCTGGGACGATGCCCGGGAAGAAGCACTCAAGGCCGAATGCGCCAGGCAGGTGGATGCGGCCGTGGAGGAATACCTCCACACCGGCAAGCAGTCCACGGACACGATGTTCGACTTCCTGTTCGCCCGGCTTCCCCGGAACACTGCGGCCCAGCGCGACTTCGCGCGGCGCTACGCAGCCTCGAGCGGCCACTGAGCCCGCAACGGCGCGCATGGCAAAAGTAACGATGATCGAAGCCATCAACCACGCGCATGCGTGGGAGATGGGCCACGACCCGACAGTGGTCGTGCTGGGTGAGGATGTCGGCGTGAACGGCGGCGTGTTTCGCGCCACCGCCGGCCTCCAGGAAAAGTTTGGCAAAGATCGCGTGCAGGACACGCCGCTCGCCGAAGGCATGATCGCCGGCATGTCCCTGGGCATGGCGAGCCAGGGCCTGCGGCCGGTCGCCGAGATCCAGTTCATGGGGTTCATCTATCCCGCCATGGACCAGATCGCGAACCACATGGCGCGCATGCGCCACCGCACACGGGGCCGCATCACCCTGCCGCTCGTGATGCGCATGCCTCACGGCGGCGGCATCCACGCGCCGGAGCATCACTCCGAAAGTCTCGAAGCGATGCTGGCCCATCACCCGGGCCTGCGCGTGGTGTGCCCGTCCTCTCCGGCGCGTGCGTACGGGCTCCTGCTCGCCGCCATTCGCGACCCGGACCCGGTCATGTTCCTCGAGCCCGTGCGCCTCTACCGGCTCGTGCGGCAGGAAGTGGCGGACGACGGGCAGGCGCTGCCGCTCGACACGTGTTTCCGTCTGCGCGAAGGGGGCGATGTCACGCTCGTCACCTGGGGCGCCATGACGTTCGAATCCATGCGCGCGGCCGAGCAGCTGCAGAAGGATGGCGTGAGCTGCGAGGTCATCGATCTCGCCACGCTCTCCCCCATCGACCACGACACCATCCTCGAATCCGTGGCGAAGACGGGGCGGCTCGTCATCGTGCACGAGGCGCCGCGCAACTGCGGCATCGGCGCGGAAATTGCGGCCCACGTAGCCGAGCACGGCCTCTACGACCTGCAGGCTCCCATCCAGCGCGTCACGGGCTATGACACGATCATGCCGCTGTTCCGCCTGGAGTACGACTACATCCCGAGCGTGGCGCGCATCATGGATGCCGTTCGGGAAACCCTCGCAGAGTAGCTTTGCTGAAGATTCCACCGGCGACGGAGGGACCATGACTACATTCAATCTTCCGGATCTCGGTGAAGGCCTCGCGGAGGCGGAGATCGTCCGCTGGCACGTGAACGTCGGCGACACCGTCAAGGTGGATCAGCCGATGGTCGCCGTGGAAACCGCGAAAGCCGTGGTGGAAGTGCCGTCCCCCTATTCGGGGCGTGTCACGGCGTTGCACGGCAAGCCGGGGGACGTGATCGCCACCGGCGCGCCCCTCGTTGATTTCGAGCTGCAGTCCGAAAGTGCTCCGGCTTCCGCGGCGCCCCGCGAGACGCCCGCCGCCAGGAAGCCCGATCCGCGCCAGGCAGATGACTCAGGCACCGTCGTCGGCAGCATGCCCACGAGTGAAGAAGAGCTCATCGAGACGGCCGTGGCCGGTAGCGACATTTCCTCGCCGCGGGAGCGTGTGCGCGCGGCGCCGGCCGTGCGCGCTTTGGCAAAACGGCTCGGTGTGGACCTGAGTGCCATTCGCGGCACCGGCCGCGGCGGCCTCATCACCGTGGATGACGTGATGACCACGTCCGGCCCCACGTCGATGCACACCGCGGCAACCGTTACGGCCCTGAAGGCCGCCGCTTCACCCGCCCCGCGCAGCACGGCCCCCGCGCCGCCGCCGAACGGCGAGCCGGAGAAGCTGCGTGGCCTGCGCCGCGCGATGGCCCAGAGCATGACCGTCGCCCGCGACAGCGTCATGAACTGCACTCTGTTCGACGACGCGGATCTGCATCACTGGCGGAAAGGTGAAGATTTCACCATTCGCCTGCTGCGTGCCATCGGGGTTGCCGCCGCCGTGGAGCCGGCACTGAACGCGTGGTTCGACGGCGAGAAGCAGACCAGGCGGGTCCTGTCGCGCGTGGATGTCGCCATGGCGGTGGATGCGCCTGACGGGTTGCTGGTGCCGGTCGTGCGCGATGTCGGCGGCCGCCCTGCCGCGGAATTGCGCGCGGACGTCGACCGCCTCAAGCGCGGCGCACGCGACCGCACCGTCGCGCCGGAAGATCTGCGCGATTTCACCTTCATGCTGTCGAATTTCGGCATGCTCGCCGGTCGCTACGCGACACCGGTGGTCGTGCCCCCCGCCGTCGCCATTCTCGGCGCCGGCAAGTTGAGTCACGACGTGGTTGCCGTCATGGGCGGCATCGAGGCACATCTGCGCATGCCGCTCTCACTTACTTTCGATCACAGAGTCGTCACGGGTGGGGAGGCGGCACGCTTCCTCGCCGCCCTCATCCGGGATCTCGAACGGGGAAGCTGACATGCGAGCGGGGAGTCCTGCACGGGCGGCGGGAAGCGCCCCGGCCCGGTCATCGGCGTCTGCGTCCGGGACCGCGAATCTGCTCCGGGGCATTCCGGCGGCACGGGTCAAGCTGATCGAGCGCATCGTCGCCGAAGCGGGCCGCCGCAACGGCACGCCGATCGCGCGCCGTCGCAGTTTCCTGCGCGCGTACTTCAAGGGCGTGGGAGAGGAAGACCTCTCGCAGCGTGAGCCGGGCGTCTTCGCCGCTGCCGCGCTTCGCCACCTCGAAGCCGGCCGCAAACGCCCGCCGGGGCGGGCGCTCGTGGAAGTGTTCAATCCGCAGCTCGAGCGCGATGGCTTCGAATCGCCGCACACGCTCGTGCTCATCGTCACGGACGACATGCCGTTCCTCGTCGACTCCGTCGGCGTCGTGTTCAGCCAGGCGGAGCTGGGCGTCCACGTGATCGTCCATCCGGTGCTCGGCGTGCGGCGCGATGGCCGCGGGAAACTGCTCGAAGTGGCCGAAGCCGCGGCCGAGGGCACGCGCAACGAGTCCTGGCAGCTCATCGAGATCGATCGACAGATCGGTCCCGAGCGGCTCGCGGCGCTGAAACAGAAACTCGAAGCCACGCTCGGCGATGTCCGCGTCGCGGTGGAGGACTGGGCCCCGATCCGCGAGCGTATCCACGAGCTTGCCGGCGGCCTGCGCGACGACCCGCCGGCGCTGCCCGACGACGAAGTGAACGAAGCGCGTGCCCTGCTCGAATGGATGGGGCTCGAGCATTTCGTGTTTCTGGGGTACCGCTACTACCGCCTCGAGCGTGGCACCACGCAGGACAGGCTGGTGGCGGAGCCGCGAAGCGGCCTCGGCATCCTCCGCGCCGGGCACGACAAGGCGCGCAACGCCGGCCGCGCCCGCGCCATCGTGCTGCGCGGGGACATCCGCGAGCACGCCCGTGCGCGCGAGCTGCTGATCCTCACGAAGGCCAATTCCGCTTCCACCGTCCATCGCGGCACGTACCTCGACTACGTGGGCGTCAAGCACTTCGGCCCCCGCGGCGAAGTCATCGGCGAGCACCGGTTCCTCGGCTTGTGGACCTCCACGGCGTACTACAACAGCCCGCGCGAAATCCCGGTGCTGCGGCAGAAAGTGGCGCGCGTCGTCGATCACTTCGCGCTCGACCCGGCGAGCCATGACGCGAAGGCGGTCATCAGCGTGCTGGAGACCTATCCGCGCGACGAGCTGTTCCAGGCGAGCATCGATGATCTCGTTCGCATCTCGCGCAGCGTCGTCAATCTCTACGAGCGGCGCACCGTGCGGCTGCTCGCTCGCCGCGACCCCTATCACCGGTTCTACTCGTGCCTCATCTACGTGCCGCGGGACCGCTACAACACCGAGGTGCGGCTCGCCATCGAGCACATCGTGATGGAAGGCTTCGCGGGCCGGAACGTCGAGTGCCAGGTGCAGATCTCGGATTCGAACCACGCGCGCCTGCACATGGTCGTGCGCACGGACCCGAACGACCGCCGCAAGGTGGATCTCGAAGCCATCGAGAAACGCATCGCCCAGGCGGCCACGAACTGGAATGATCGCCTGCGTCACGTGCTCGCCTCACAGCAGGACGAGGCCAGCGCCCTCGCCCTGGCCAGCCGGTACCGCCGCGCATTCCCGCTCGCCTACGAGGCGGACGTGCACCCGGCCGACGCCCTCGAAGACCTCGCGGATCTCGAGCGCCTGCGATCGGAGCCGCAGGCCCTGCGCCTCAATCTCCATCGCCCCGCGCAGCAGAAAGCCGGCCGCGTACACCTGAAGATCGCAAAGCTCGGCGACCCCGTGCCGATCTCGGATCTGCTGCCGATGCTCGAGAATTTCGGTCTGCGGGTCATCTCCGAGCGGCCCTATCGGCTCGAATGGCCGGACGGCGGCACCGCGTGGATCCAGGATTTCGAGCTCGAGCACCGCGAGCGCCTCGCGCTCGACATCGCCCGCATCGAATCCACGTTCAAGGAAGGCTTCGCCGCCGCGTGGACGGGAGAAGTGGAGAACGACGGCTTCAATCGCCTGTTGCTCACCACGGGGCTCACCGCGCGTCAGATCGTGGTTCTTCGCGCCTACTGCAAGTACCTGCTGCAGACCGGCGTGCCCTTCAGCCAGGCCTCCATGGAACGCGCGCTCGCGGCGAACGCCGGCATTGCGCGGAACCTCATGCGGGCGTTCGACACGCTGTTCGATCCGGCGGGTGGGCGCAAGGTCGACGCTCGCGTCGAGAAGATCGTCGCTAGTATCCGCACCGCCCTCGATGCGGTGACCAGCCTCGATGAAGACCGCATCCTGCGTGCATACCTGACGCTCGTGCTCGCCACGCTCCGCACGAACTTCTATCAGCAGGACACGGCGGGCAAGCCGAAGAGCTACGTCTCCTTCAAGCTCGACCCGCAGAAGATCCCCGATCTGCCGCTGCCACGCCCGCGGTTCGAGATCTTCGTGTACAGCCCCAGGGTCGAAGGCGTGCACCTGCGCATGGGCTACGTCGCGCGCGGCGGCCTGCGCTGGTCGGATCGTCGCGAGGACTTCCGCACCGAGATCCTCGGGCTCATGAAGGCGCAGAACGTCAAGAACACCGTGATCGTGCCCGTGGGCGCGAAGGGCGGGTTCGTGCCGAAGCGGCTGCCGGCCGGGCCGCGCGAAGCCGTGCAGGCCGAAGGCATTGCCTGCTACCAGACGTTCATCCGCGGCCTGCTCGATGTCACGGACAACATCCTGTCCGGCCGCGTGGTCGCACCCCCGCGCGTCGTGCGCCGGGATGGCGATGACGCCTATCTCGTCGTCGCGGCGGACAAAGGCACGGCCACGTTCTCGGACATCGCCAACGCCCTCTCGCTCGAATACGGTTTCTGGCTCGGCGACGCGTTCGCTTCCGGCGGCTCCGCCGGCTATGACCACAAGAAGATGGGCATTACCGCGCGCGGCGCCTGGGAGTGCGTGAAGCGCCACTTCCGCGAAGTCGGTGTGGACATCCAGTCACAGGATTTCACCGCAACCGGCATCGGTGACATGTCCGGTGACGTGTTCGGCAACGGGATGCTGCTCTCGCGCCACATGCGGCTGCTCGCAGCCTTCAACCACCAGCACATCTTCCTGGACCCGTCTCCGGATACCGCGGCGAGCTTCGCGGAGCGCGAAAGGCTGTTCAACCTGCCCCGCTCCACGTGGGATGACTACGACCGCAAGAAGATCTCGCGCGGTGGCGGCGTTTTCTCCCGTTCCGCCAAATCCGTGACGCTGTCACCGGCGGCCCAGTCCATGCTCGGGCTCGGCACGGCGGCCGCAGCGCCGAACGAGGTCGTGCGCGCCATCCTGCGAATGCAGGTGGATCTGCTCTGGAACGGTGGCATCGGCACGTACGTCAAGGCCTCGGACGAGACGCACAACGAAGTCGGGGACCGCGCGAACGACGCCGTCCGCATCAACGGCTCGGAGCTGCGCGCGCGCATCGTGGGCGAAGGCGGCAACCTCGGCCTCTCGCAGCGCGGCCGCGTGGAGTACGCGCTGGCCGGCGGCCGGCTCAACACGGACTTCATCGACAACTCGGCCGGCGTGAACACGTCCGACGTGGAAGTGAACATCAAGATCCTGCTGAACCCGCTGATGCACGCCGGCAAGCTCACCCCGGGCGAGCGCAACCGCCTGCTCGCGCGCATGACGAACGCGGTGGCCGCGCTCGTCCTGCGCAACAACTACATGCAGAGCCAGGCACTCAGCACGCTCGAGACTCAGTCGGCCGCGCGTCTCGCGGAGTATCAGCACCTCATCCGCTCCCTCGAGCGGACGGGTGAGCTGAATCGCGCAATCGAATTCCTGCCGGGCGATGACGAGCTCGCCGAGCGGCGCAAGGCCGGCCTCGGGCTCACGCGGCCGGAGCTGGCCGTGGTGCTCTCGTACAGCAAGATCTGGCTCAGCAACCATCTGCTCGATTCCGACGTGCCGGAGGATCCGTACCTCTCTTCGGAGCTCGAGCGCTACTTCCCCGCCCCCGTTCGCGACCGCTTCCCGCGCGCGATTCCGCGCCACCGCCTGCGCAGGGAGATCATCGCCACCGCGACGACGAACAGCCTCGTCAATCGCATGGGGCCCACGTTCGTGGCGCGCACGCAGGAAGAGACCGGCGCGGAGCCGGCAGAGATCGCGCGGGCCTTCACCGCCGCGCGCGAGATCTTCGACATGCGCAAGCTTTGGGCGCGCATCGAAGGCCTCGACAACCGCGTCACCGCGGCACTTCAGTACGGGATGATGTACCAGACGAGCCGGCTTCTGCGGCATGTCACCTACTGGCTCCTCGCTCATCGCAGGCGTGAGCTGCATGTGGACCGCGCCGTTGCGGAGTTCCGCCGCGGCGTGCGGGAGCTGGAAGCGGTCGTCGGGCAGGTGCTGGTGGGTCTCGACCGCGAACGCTTCGAAGCGGTCCGCAAGGAGCATGTCGACGCCGGCGCGCCGGCAGAGCTTGCATCACGCATCGCGAGCCTGGAGGCACACAATGCCTCGCTGGACATCGTCGTGCTTGCGACGGAGTTCAAGGCGCGGGTGGTGGACGTGGCGCGGGTCTACTACGAAGTAGGTGCTCGCACCGGCCTCGACTGGCTGCGTCAGCAGGTGGAGCAGTTGCCGGTGGACGGGCCGTGGCAAGCGGTCGCGCGCACCGGGCTCAGGGACAACGCCTTGCGGATACACCGGCGGGTCGCCGAGCGTGTGCTCGCCCGCCCGGCGCACGGCGGCGCGCAGTCCCGCGTGAAGGAGTGGGTGGATTCACTCGGCGAAGAGCTCGCCCACTGGCAGCGAACACTCGCGGACATGCGAACCGCCGGCACCGCGGATTTCGCCACGCTGACGGTTGGCGTCGAAACGGTGCGCAAGCTCGCGGACTGAGCGCGTTGGAAGAGTCGCCTGCGGCCTGCGCGGCCCGGCACTTTTTCGGACAGCGCCTTCGCTGCAGGTCGCAGGAGGCGTGACACTTGCGCCCCCGGCCGGCGTCGTCATCGGGCGACGGTCGGGCTCCTGCCTCAACTCCGAGACGGACATTACGTCCCCTCCGGGCTCGCGGTCCCGGGCCCTGTGCTATAAACCGCCCGCACAGGAGGTCGAGCGTGCCCGGAAAACTCATTCTCGTTCGTCATGGCCAGAGCATCTGGAACGTCGAAAATCTCTTCACTGGCTGGCATGACGTGGATCTGTCCGAACAGGGCCGCAAGGAAGCCGCCGAGGCCGCGCGGCAGCTGCTCGCCGAGAAGCTCAACATCGATCTGTGTTTCACCTCGGTGCTGAAGCGCGCCATCCGCACGCTCTGGATCATCATGGACGGCATGGATCGCATGTGGCTGCCCGTCGAGCGCTCGTGGCGCCTGAACGAGCGTCACTACGGGGCGCTGCAGGGCCTCAACAAGGCCCAGACGGTGGAGCAGCACGGCGAGGCCCAGGTGAAGATCTGGCGCCGGAGCTACGACATTCCGCCGCCCGCCCTCGCCACCGACGACCCGCGGCATCCTCGTTTCGATCCGCGCTACGCCGGCATCGACCCGAAGCTGCTTCCCGCCACCGAATCGCTGAAAGACACGCTCGCGCGCGTGCTGCCGTACTGGCAGAGCCGCATCGCGCCGGAGCTGCGCTCGGGCCGCAACGTCATGATCGTGGCGCACGGGAATTCACTGCGTGCGCTCGTGAAGATGCTCGACAACGTCGCGGAAGCCGAGATCACCGAGCTGAACATTCCCACTGGCGTGCCGCTGCTGTACGAGCTGGATCAGGAACTGAACCCGCTCAGCCACCGATACCTCGGCGACCCGGCCGCGATTGCCGCTGCCGCCGAAGCCGTGCGCAGGCAGACCGAGAAGCGCTAGCGGCGTTCGGATCAGCGGCTGCTGCCCCAGCCGTCATAGCGGCCACGGTGTGCCACGGCCAGCGCACCGAACCGGCGGCTGAGCTCCTTCATGTCCGGCGCGTGCACGCGCATGTTCTTGGTGGCGTGCAGGCTGAACGGATATTCCTTGTTCTCGGGCACCGCCTTCACGTCCACCCGAAAGCCCTCCGCCTCGAGCGCCTGGTTGACCGCGGCTGAGGCGGTCTCGTCCGGCAGCGCGAAGAAGAAATCCACGTCGTGCGGCTGGAACGGATCCTGACCGCGCTTGCGCATTTCGCGCACGAGCTTCGAGTCCCAGTCGTCCGACTGCTGTTCGCGCCGCGCATTGCGGAAGGTGAAGTACAGGCGCAACGCCACCGCCACGCCCGCCACGACCACCACCAACATGAGCCAGTCCATCAGTCTTCCGTCCGCTTTCAGCCGAAGGTCGGCTTGCGCTTGTCGAGGAATGCCGCGATGCCTTCCTGCCCCTCGCTGCTGCCGGCATGCGCGGCGATGGTCTGGCTCTCCAGCACCATCTGGGATTCGAGGGCGCCGAAGGCATTCACCACGAGACGTTTCGCGTGCCCGATGGCCTGCACGGCGCCCGCCGCCAGCCGTTCGCCCAGGGCCAGCGATTCCTTCAAGACATCCGCCGCCGGGACCACGCGATTCACGAGCCCCCAGTCGAGGGCTTCATGTGCATCGAGTGCACGATTCAGCAGGATGAGCTCCATGGCGCGCTTGGCGCCCAGCGCCCGCGGCAGCAGGAACGATGTGCCGGCATCGGGCGTGAGCCCCACGGCAGTGTAGGCAAGATTGAACCGCGCGTTCTCCGCGCACACGGCCAGATCTGCCATGGCCACGAGCCCCACGCCGGCACCCGCCGCCGTACCGTTCACAGCAGCAATCACGGGCTTGTCCATGCGCACGAAGTGCGAGATGGCCTCGTGCAGGTAGGTCGTCAGCTCACGCACGTACGCGTCCGCGGATTTGCCCTTCGCCGCCATGGCACGCAGGTCGCCGCCGAAACAGAAGTTCGGCCCCGCGCCGGCGAGCACCACGGCCCGCACGGCCGGGTTGCGGCCGCAGGTCAGCGCGGCGGCGAGCAGATCCATCGCCACCTGCAGGTTCAGGGTGTTCGAGCTCTCTGGCCGGTTGAGGGTGACGAGCGCGACAGCGCCGCGGCTTTCGACCTGAACCGTCGGGGCGGACACGCGGGCGCCCTACTCGTCGGGCGCGATGGTGACGCGCAGCCCGGCGAGCTCCGCCGTGAGCTCGATCTGGCAGGAGAGCCGGGAGGCCTCGGTGTTGTGGCTGAGCTCCATGAGGAGCTCGCGCTCATCGGACTGCGGGGGCGGCAGCCGGTCGACCCAGTCCGGATCCACGTAGACGTGACAGGTGGCGCAGGAGCACATGCCCCCGCAGATGGCCGCCACACCGTAGTCGAGCTCACGCAGGGTCTCCATGACTTTGAGTCCGGTCCGGGCTTCCACTTCGTGCTCGACGCCATCCCGGTCCACCACTCTCAACAACGCCATTTTCACTCAGCCTTTGCCACACCGGCCCGTAACAGGACGCGCTAGTCTGCCGTTCTCGGGAGCCCCGCGCCAGCGCGCCTCCGGCCGCTCAGGCGGGCTGCAAGCGATCCCAGAGCCCCTGCTCGATGGCCCGGTCCGCGGCGGGCACCTCGCCGGCGAGGCGCCGCGCCCGATACCAGAGGCAGCTCACGAGCACGCTGAGCCAGGTGGTGGCGCGGAGCATCTCCGGCGTCACGCTGTCCCGCAGATGAGCCGCGTCGAGCAGCGTTTCCGCATGGGCGGCGGCCTGCGGGTAGTAGGCCAGCACGCAGGCCAGGTCCAGCAACGGGTCCGTGACGGCGCCGTACTCCCAGTCGAGCAGGTGCAGGCGCTCAACGCCGATGAGGTTGGTATGGTGCAGATCGTTGTGGACCAGCGTCCGGGGGCGGCGGTGCTGAGCGCTCTGTTCCAGCGCGGCTGCGGCCCGATCCATGAGGGGCGCGAGCCGCGACCGCTCTCCGGGGTCCGCGTCGACCAGCCGCCCATGGTGCCGCGCCAGCTCGTCAGCCATGTCGAACGGCGCCACCGCCGGCGGCGGCACCGAGTGCAGCACGTGAAGCGCGGCGCCCAGCTGGTTCAGTCGTTCCGGCCGGGCGAAGTCGTGCGAGGTCCAGGTGGGCCCCTCGACGTACTCCATGATCATGAAGTGGTGCGCGGGGTCCACGTGGATGAGCGCTGGCGCCAGCCCGGCGGCCACAGCAGCCGCGTGCAGTTTTGCCTCGCGCTCGTGATTGGCACCGAGCAGATTCGCCGCTGCATCGTGCAAGCGGACGACGAAACGGCCCGCGCTCGTGTCGACGCGGAAGCTGGTGTTCACGCTGCCGCCCGGCAGACGCGCGGCCAGAGCCGTGCGACCGCCCGCAACGTACCCCGGCACGTGCGCGAGCACGTGCTCCGGAATCAGGCCGGTTGCGCGTGAGCGCGCCAGGTCTTGTGCCATGAGAAGAAGCCGACGGTCGCAACGCCCAGATACACCGTGAACAGCAGGGCCACGAACATGAGGCCCTGTGCCACGAACAGGTAGACCGAGATCGCATCGAACACGATCCAGTAGACCCAGTTCTCGAGCTTCACCTGCGCGGTGAGCCACGTGGCGAAGAGGCTGCCCCAGGTCGTGAGTGAATCGAGAAAGGGCCACGCGGCCTGCGTCTGGCCGGTGAGGATGTGCGAGGAGCCCGCGCTGAGTGCAAGGATGACCGCCCACGCAGCAAGGTGAGCCTTGAGCGGCAACGTGCTCACCACGTGAACCGCCTCGCCTTGATGACGCGACCAGCGCCAGAAACCGTACACCGCCATGGCCACGTAATAGCCCTGCAGCGCCGCCTGCATGGGCAGCTTCGCCACCCAGGTGAGATAGACGAGAAGGCCAGATCCCAGCCCCCCGAACACCCAGCACCACCGCACACGCTTCACCGCGAGGATCGAGTACAGCAGCCCGAACACCACCGACACCGCTTCGAGCGGTGTGGTGGCGAGCAGGCCCTTCAGAATGGAGTCGATCATGCGGTGCGGCCGCGCGGGCCGCTCCGCAGGGCGCGCGCTACACCACGCGAGGTTTTGTTGTCAGACATGCAGTGCGGTTCCGATCACGCAGGCGCGTAAGGCCCGATCACCTTCATGACGAACACTGCTTTGTCGTTGTTCTCGAACGTGGCGCGGATCTGCGGCAGCAGCACGTTGAACACCTCGTCGAACGGCCCGAACACCTGGGTACTGAGGCTGTTCGTGACCACCCTGACGCGTGCGGAAGCATTCAGCCGGTCGATGAAGTCCCGGATGGGAGGGATGTAGTCCGCGTCGAGCGGATAGAGACTGAGCTCGATACCGATATCCATGGTTCACCTGAAGTTGTAGCGGAAGGTGACGCCGACCAGGCGCGGGTCGCCGCGCTGGATGTACTGCCGGTCCACGGGATCCGCCGGATCGTTCGCGAAGAAGAAGCCGCGGATGGCGTACGTCCGGTTGAACAGGTTGCGGCCCCACACGTAGGCGGACCAGCGCTCGGCCTCGTACCCGAGCTGCAGGTTCGTGAGCACGTAGGAGCTCGAACGCGTGTCATTCGGCGGAACGTCGAAATAGAACGCATCGAGGGTGGAGACATCCACTCTCGCCGCCCACCCGAGCGGGTGATGCCACCCGGCGCTCACGGCGGCCTGGTATTTCGGGGCGTGCGCCTGTTCGCGATCCGGCAGCACCCTGTCGCCCTGGTCGTAGTCGAGGTACTTCGTGCGCAGCAACCCGAGGGATGCGCTCACATCCCAGCGGTCATCGATCTGCCAGCGCAGGCTCGACTCGAGGCCGTAGTTGTACCCGGCGGCGGCGTTGTCCGTGAAGAACACGTAGCTGCTCGGGTCTGACGGGTCGGCCTGCTCGCCCGTGCGCACCTGCACGTCGCGACGGCGCGAGTAGAAGAGCGAGGTATCCGTATAGAGCCGGCCGCCGAGCAACGTGCTCTTCACGCCGGCTTCGTAGCTCCACAGGTATTCGGGCTTGAACCGCTGCCGCTCCGGCGGCACGGTGCCGAGGTTGAAGCCGCCGGCCTTGTAGCCACGCGACACGGCACCGTACGCCGTGACGCGCTCCGAAACATCGAAGCTGAGCGACGCCTGGCCGCCCAGCATCGTGTCGCTCTCGCGCAGATCCGACGTGCGCGGGCCGCCCTGCCACTCGCCTTCATCCTTGTAGTCCGACTTGCGCCGCTCCACGCGCAAGCCCGCAGACCAGCGCCAGCGCGGTGCGATGAGCCCGTCGAGCTGACCGAACACCGCGGTGGTGTCCGCGCGATACCGGCTCGCCAGGAACTCATCGAGCGTGCCGTCGTACTGCGGGTCGAACGGGTCTCCGTACACACCATCGCTCGTGTCGCGGCCGTCCTCGCTCAGGTGCAGGCCGTAGAGGCCCACGATCCAGCCGAGATCGCCCGGCGACGCGGGCGACTGGGACGCGAGGCGCACCTCCAGGCTGCCCGTGCTGCGATCGCGATCCGAGCGGGAGAAGTAATCGTATGTGTAGGGCGCCCAGAGCTGCGGGTTGCCCCAGTCCGCATCGAAGCTGTTGACGCTTTTCGAATCCGCATAGGCGCCGATCACGGTGAGGGTCCCGATGTCCCATGCGCTCGAGGTGAGGCGCACCGAAGTCGCGGTGGCCTTCTGGGTGTCGACCCCGGGACGATCCGCCTCGGAGCGCCACGTGTTGTCGATGGACCAGCCGTCGTAGCCGTTGTCGATGTCCGCGTGCAGCACCATGAAATCCAGACGCGTGTCGTCCGATGCATCCCAGCGCCATTTCAGCCGCGCGGTGAGCTCGTCGCGATGGTTCGTGTCCTTGCGGCCCAGGAACACGTCGTCGCGAAAACCGTCGCTCTTGAACTTCTGGACGGACAAGCGATACGCGGAGCGCAGGCCCGTCACCGGGCCGGTCGCGATGAGCCCGAGGGAGCCCGTGTCGTAGTCGGCACCCGTGGCCTCGACGGAAAGTCCCGGCGTCATCGACGGATCCGCGCTCTTCACGGAAATGATGCCCGCGAGCGCATTCGCGCCGAGCCGCGTGCCTTGCGGCCCGCGCAGCACCTCGACCTGCGAGACATCGAACAGGGTGGCGGCCATGCCGATGCCGCTGAAATCGACATCATCGATGAGGAAACCGACCGAGGGGTTCGGCGCACCCTCGTACTGCTCGCGCTCACCGATGCCGCGGATCTGGAAATACCGCGGCCGCGACGTGCCGCCCGCCCAGTTCAGATTCGGGACCTGCAGCAGTACGTCCTGGAAGTGCTGCTGGCCGGCGCGACCGAGCGTCTGGGCATTGAGCACCGTGACGCTCGCGGGCACGTCCTGCAGCGCCTGTTCACGCAGCAGGCTCGCGCTGACGATCACCTCGTCGAGCGGCGGCTCTTCGGGTGTTGCGGCCCATGAAGGGATGATGACCGCGGTCAGCAGCGTGCCGCCCGACGCAAGTGCTTGAAAGAAACGCATTGTCAGATCTCCTCCGGTAAAGAGAAGACCCGGATGGAGCCGTGCGAAGACGAGGAGGCAGGGAGACCTGTCCGTTCGCCGGTACTAACCGGATCACGTTCGACGGGTTCGCCACTGGCAATTGGCATCTCAGGTCCGCAACAGGACCTCCCCGAGGTTTGCGCCCGCGTATGTTAGGCGAGGCGAGCAGCAATGCAAGGCCTCATGTTGGGTGCGTGCACAGCATCGAATGCGACTAGAATCGGCCCCATCGCACGGCCGCCAGGATTGAAGGCGAGATGACGCGCAAGATTCAGGTCCACCAGGTCGATGCCTTCACGCGCGCGCCCTTCACGGGCAACCCCGCGGGTGTCGTGCTCAACGCAGATCGCCTCGATGACGCCGAGATGCTCGCCATCGCGCGCGAGCTCAACAATGCGGATACGGCGTTCATCATGTCCCGCGACGGTGACGACCACGACGTGCGCGCGCGTTTTTTCACGCCGCGCACGGAAGCGGGCTTCGTAGGCCACGCCACCGTTGCCGCGCACTACGTGCTGTCGCGCAGGCGCAGTCACGTGGAGCGGCTGCGGCAGAAATCGAAGGCCGGCATCGTCGAGATCGATGTGCGCGGCAACGGCGACGACCGTCGCATCGCAATCCGGCAGAAGCGTCCCCCAGTGGGCCGCGAGTTGAATGACCGCGAGCGGCTCGCGGTGCTCGATGCGCTCGCGCTCGCGACAGACGATCTGGATCTGCGCTGCCCCATTCGCATCACGGGCTCCAGCAGCACGCGGCTCATCGTCGGTGTGCGCGGGCCGGATCAGCTCAAAGCGCTGAAGCCGGACTCGGCCCGGCTCACGACACTCTCCGCGCAGCTCGGCGCGGCGGGCTATTTCGTTTTCACCCTGGCACCGCAGGACCAGACCTGCTTCGTCGAATCGCGCATGTTCTGCCCCGCCCTCGGCATTCCCGAAGATCCGGTGAGCGGCAACGCTCACGGCCTGCTGGGCGCCTATCTGGTGGAAGCCGGGCTTCTTCAGCACGACGGCCAGCGCGCGTCGTTCAGCGGCGGCCAGGGGCACTACCTGCATCGCCCCGGGCGCGTGGACGTGGAGCTCGAGCTGCGCGACGGCGCCATCGACGCCGTGTGGATCATCGGTCAGGCCGTGTCGATCTTCGAAACGGAAATCACTCTCTGACCGCCGCGGCCAGCCCGGGCCGGGTTGCCAGCGTCAGCACGATGACGCCCAGCAGCGCGGCGATGGTGGAGCCCGCGAGCACGCCGAGCTTTGCCTCGTCGAACAGGTGCGGGGCGGGCATCTCGTAAGCCAGCGCGGCCAGCAGCAGGCTCCCGGAATACGACCCACGGCTTCAGACCATGCTCCAGGCGTTCCAGCAGGGGGCCGCGCCGTGTCTGCGCCGGAATGGCGAACGCCACGATCACGCCCGAGAGCGTCGGGTGTATGCCGCTCTTGAGCAGACACACCCACAGCACGACACCCGCCACCAGGTACGGCACCACAGTTGCTACACGTCCCCGATTCATCACGATGAGCGCGATGATCGGCGCCAGCGCGGCGATGAGCATCGTGTGCGACAGCTCCGCGGTGTAGAACACGGCAATGATGAGAATGGCCCCGATGTCATCGAGAATCGCGACCGCGGTCAGGAATACCCGCAGCGATATCGGCACACGGCTGCCCACGACCCGCAGAACGGCGAGTGAGAATGCGATATCCGTCGCGCTCGGAATGGCCCAGCCGCTCGAGCTCAGCGCATCCCGTGATTGACGGCCAGGAAAAACAGCGCCGGCAGCAACATGCCGCCGAGCGCGGCGATGGCGGGGAGCACTATGCGCTCACGGCTGCAGAGATGCCCATCGAGCATCTCGCGCTTGATCTCGAGACCCACGAGCAGGAAGAAGACGGCCATGGGGCCATCGCTGATCCACAGTCCGAAAGACTTGTGCAGGTCGAGCGTGCCGATTCCGAAGCCCACGACATGCGAGAACGTGGCCTGGCAGGACTCGACCCACGGAGAGTTGGCTTAGACGAGTGCGGCGGCGGCCGCGGCCAGCATGATGACGCCGCCCAGCGCATCCGCATTTGCTGTTTTCATTCCCGCCGGATGATACATGCTGTGCATGCGTATCCGTCGCGGGTAGAGTCCCGGCTCATGAGCGAACTACCTTTCCGGCCGGCACTGCCGCTCGCGCAGATCGGCGTCGGCCGCATGCGGTCCTGCAAGCTCGGCGACCGCGAGGTTGTCATCTGTCACACGCGGGATGGCGTGTTTGTCGTAGACAATGTGTGCACGCATGCCTTTGCGCGAATGAGTGAGGGATATCTGCGCGGCACGCGCATCACCTGCCCTCTTCACGGCGCCACGTTCGACGTGCGCACCGGGCAGGTTCTCGGCGGGCCCGCAACCGCGCGGCTCGCGGCCCACGCCGCGCGCGTGGTTGATGGCATGGTCGAAGTGGCCCTGAGCGCCTCATGAGCGCAGGGCGGCACGGCGCGCGTTCACTTCCGTGGCTTGCCGCGGTAGCGCTCGCCGTGACGCTGGTAGCCCCGCTGCTCGCGCGCGGCGCCGGGGCCGCCGCTCAGCCCTCCATCTACGAGCACATCAGGACTCACATCGACCCTGCCACAGGCACGCTCCGTGCCGAGGCCGTGACGCTGCCGGATGAGCCCGCCACGCGGCGGCTCAGCCGCATGCGCTGGGCGCCCGGCGCGCTTGAAGGCCTGGGCACGCGTCACGTTCAGTGGGATGGCTCGGAAAAAGCCGTGCGTGCCGTTGCGCTGCTGGAAGCGATCGCCGATGGCGACGCCTCTGCAGAAGCGGCGCTCTACGAGTTGCTGCGCGCGGACGATGTCGTCATGTTCTACGGCCCAGCGCTGGATCTCGCCGCAGCCCGCATCCGGGACGTCGAGCCCACATTGCATGCGCTCGCCCTTCGCCTTGCCACCACTGCACGCGACCGCGGCCCGGTGAAGTTCGGTATCGCCATGCTCGGGTCCATTGGTGACGAGCGCGATGCCGGCATCGTGCAAACGCTGGCGTTGCATGACGAGTTCGGTCTCTACGCAGCCGAAGCGCTCGCCGAGCTTGCGCCGGATCGTCAGCGCGCCTTGTTCGAGATGGCGCGGAAGGTGACCGGCTGGGGCCGCATCGAAGCGGTCACCACGCTCGTGGCCACGTCCGACCCGGAGCTGCGCCACTGGCTGCTCACGGAAGGCTTCCGCAACGACGTCTCACCGCAGTATCTGGCTTATCACTGCGCCACCATCGCGGATCTTTCGGGCGCGCTCTCGGCGGAGCCCGGCTCTTCGAGAACCGAACGGCGCGAGGACACGCAGCTGCTCGAGGGCGCCGCTGTCCTGATCCAGACCCTGGTCAAGCCCGGGCCGTCCCAGAGCTTCGATGACTACGCCGACGCGCAGCAGGTGGCCACCCGGTTTCTGGAGCGCGTGAAGACCCGGCGCGACTCCATCAGCTTCCTGCTCGCGGCAGGCGCGCTCGAGGATTACGCCGGCACGAAACAGTGGGACCCGGCCCAACACCAGCAGGTGCAGCAGCTCGCCGCATCCATCGCCGGCGACCCGGTGTGGCGCAAGCGGGTGAGCGCCGCGCTTTCTGATGATCGAGCGGATCTCGAACAAGCGGAGCTCGCCGCGCGCAAGCTCGGCGTGCGCACGTTCGACCTGCACCTGCGGCGGCTGGAGAAGAACGGCGCCCTGGCTCAGCGCTGGAAGCTGGCTTTCGCGGCCGCGGAGCCGAGGCAGATCGAGCCCCTGCTGAACACCGCCGGACGCACGTTTGGCGCGCGCTTCGCACGCAATGGTGCGCCGGGCACGCCCGAGACCGATGCCGCACTCGAAGCCGTGCTGCAGGGTGTTGGACGCTATCCGGGCTCAGGCATCCCGATCGTGGACGCGGCGCTGCTCGACGAGAGCCTGCGCGTGCGGCGTGCCGCGGTCGAAACGCTGGTCCGGTGGGGCGGCCCGTTCTTGCGTGAAGCGTCCGTCCAGGCGGCACTGAACGCAGCGGCGCGCGATGAAACGGATGAAGCACTGAAGGCACGCATGGTGGCGCTGCTCAACGTGGGCGCCCTGCCTTAGTTCATTGGCAAAAGTCGCCTCCGGCGCTTTTGCGGACATCAGCTTCGCTTCCGGCCGCCAAAGGCGCGACTTTGGCGGCCTGGGTCGCCGCAACCTGCTATGGCGAGCTCAAGCTCATTGGCAAAAGTCGCCTCCGGCGCTTTTGCGGACATCAGCTTCGCTTCCGGCCGCCAAAGGCGCGACTTTGGCGGCCTGGGTCGCCGCAACCTGCTATGGGCGAACCCAAGCTCATTGGCAAAAGTCGCCTCCGGCGCTTTTGCGGACATCAGCTTCGCTTCCGGCCGCCAAAGGCGCGACTTTGGCGGCCTGGGTCGCCGCAACCTGCTATGGCGAGCTCAAGTTCATTGGCAAAAGTCGCCTCCGGCCTACGCGGCCCGGCACTTTTGCGGTGGGCCGTTCTCAGGTTCTCTTCGTGGCGCGGGCGCTCTTCGCGGCGCGAAGTCGACCGCGAGCCTTCCCCTTGCTTGTGATCTTCGTGCTGCGCTTCGATTTCGCCTCGTTCGGCCTGCCTGCCGCGGCGAGCCTGCGAGAAGGCCGCACGAGCTTGCGCGAACTGCCGGCGTTGGCGCGGCCCGCGCGCGAGCCACTCGCAAACTCCGCGATACCCGCCAGCGAGCGCGGCACGCCCGTGTCGGCGCTCGCCACGTGCTCACCCGATTCCAGCTCGAGTTTCACGAGCTTGCCGCTGAAGAAATTTCCGATGTAGAGGTGGCGCCCATCCGCCGCGACCTTGAGCGTGGCCCACCCGTTGCCCTCGAGCGGATAGCAGCACATCGTGCGGCCGGACGGAGCAATCAGATCGATGCGCGAGCCGCGCGACACATAGAGCCTGCCCTGCGGCCCGTAGTCCATGGCGAAGAACATCTCGCGCTCGCCTTCCGGCAGGCATTGCAGGTCCGGCAGCTGCCGGTCGTTCTCCAGGTCATACCGCATGAGGCGCGGGCCTGTTTCGGAGCAGTACACGAGCGTCGATTCGTCCGGCGACATCGCGGACATCGTCACGCCCATGAAGCCGCCGATGCCCCCATGCACCTGGGTCGAGAGCTCACGCAGCAGCGTGCCGTCCGGGCGGAATTGCCACACGTGCCCGTCGCCCAGCCGGTCCGTTCCGGGCATCTTCTCCAGGCGCGTGCCCATGCGCGCCTGGATATCGAATTTGACGCCGTTGCCGGCCACGTGCTCGGCGAGATAGAGCGTGCCGTCCGAGGCGAAATTGACGTTCGAGAAGGGCCGCCTGCCGAAATCCCGCCGTTGCACGGAGCCGTCACGACCAATGGTCAGCACCACGAAGGCCTGCGAATCGAAGGCCCACAGGCGACCCTCGGGGTCGAACTTCAGGCCGCCGACGAGGTGAGTCGTCTCGCTCAGCCAGACCACGCCCTTGCGGCGCAGCTGCGAGTCGTACTGGAGGATGCGGCCGCGGCCGGCGTGATCGTCGTTCTCGCTGTCCAGAACCGTCGAACCGACGAAGACGTCCCCCGGGGCGAATGGCTGGAGCGTGGATCGCGCCTTCATGGGGACGCAATCGTGCCCGCCGCACGTTGCGAATTCCAGATGAGCCACGCGGCCGGCAACGTGACGCAGGCACCCGCGATGAACGGAGCACTCGGCCCGAAGCCTGCGTACAGCGCTCCGGAAGCAAAGGGAATCACCGCTCGCGCAAGGCTGAGCCCGGATTGATACGTGCCCATGACAGCGCCGCGCTCGCGCTGGGTCGCCTGCCGGGAGGCGAGAGCCGAAGCACTCGGATTGAAGAGCCCCGAGCCGACGCCGCAGAACGCGAGCCCCGCGAGAGCCAGCGGCAGATGGCTCGAATACGCCACCAGCAGGAGCCCGGTGACATACGCGAGGATCGCGATGATGGCGAGCCGGATCTCTCCGAGCCACGGCACCAGCAGGCGTACGAAGCCACCCTGCATGGACACCGAGACGATCGCGAGACAGAAGATGACGAGCCCCACGGTGCGCGGCCCGAAACCGAACTTGTTGAGGGCCCAGATGGCGAAGATGGATTCCAGGATGGCCTGTGAGCACGTGACGAGGAATGCGCCGGAGACGATGAAGCGCAGCTTCGGCCGCTCCCGCAGCAGTCGCAGGGGATGACTTCCGCGCGAGTCGTGGCGTTGCGTCCTGTTCTCGGCCGCGTGACTCTCCGGCAGCATGAAATAGACGAGCGAGATGGCGAGCACACTCAACGCCGCGGAAACGACGGCGGGCAGCGCGAAATTGGCGGTGTGCTCGTCGTCCCCCGCGAGCAGCCCGCCGATGGCCGGCCCCAGCATGAAGCCGATGCCGATCGCGGCGCCGACGGTGCCCATCGCCTTGGCCCGGTTCTCCGGCGTGCTGATGTCCGAGGCATAGGCGAATGCCGCGGCGATGTTGCCGGCCATCACGCCTGCGAGCACCCGGGAGATGAGCAGCCACCAGAGGTTGTCGGCGAGACCGAGAATCACGTACGACAGACACGCGCCGGCAAGACTCGACATGAGAATGGGCCGGCGGCCATAGCGATCGCTGAGCCGGCCCCAGAACGGCGCGGAGACGAGCTGGCTCAGCGAATACGCGCCGAGGATGGGCGTGATGAGCGCCGGCGAGGCGCCGAAGCGGTCCGCGATGTACGGCACCAGCGGAATGAGGATGCCGAAACCGAGGATGTCGATGACGCAGACGATGAAGAGTGCGCGCATCAGTGCTTCGGCACGAGCCTGGACAGATCCTTCGGATCGGCCTGCGATGAGCGGGGCTCGAAATCGGCGGCCCCGCGGATGATGAGGTTGGGAATGCTGGAGTCGTCCCAATCCCGGTCGGCTTCATCGTTGGCGCCGATGCGCAGGATCGTGAGGCGCATCGAAGGCACGAACCACAGCCGCGTCTTCCCGGCGGCCTTCAGCAGGTGGGTGTCCGGCGCGGCGTAGGGCTCCGAAGCCTGCGCCGCCTCGGCAACGAAGGGCGCTCCGCGCCAGACACCGTAGCCGAAGCCGGCATTCGCCCCGGAGGGCGCGAGCATGTTCGTGATCCAGCCCGGCGTCACGATCTGCTCGCCCTGGAATTTGCCGTCGTTCGCCAGCACTTCGGCGATGCGCATCCAGTCGCCACGGCGCGCGCGGATGCAGCAGTCTGCGCGAGCAACGCCGGATGCGTGGTCCCGCGCGAGGCGCGCGTCGGCAGCGCCGATGGGCTTCCACAGCCGATCCGAAAGATAGCGGGCGTACTGCTCCCCCGTGGCGCGCTCGACAACGCGCGCGAGCAGCTGCACGTCGCACGCCTGCTGCAGCCACTTCTTTCCTGGCGCAGCCACCGTCTTGCGCGCAAAGCACTCGGACAGGATGTCCCCGCTGAAACGCTCGTGCGAAGCACCTGACCAGGGGCCGGCACCCGGCCCGGCCGCTGCGAGCCCGCTCGACTGGCTCAACAGGTGTGCCAGCGTGATGTGCCTGCGGTCGTCGGCGCGAAACTCTTGGAGGTAGTTTGCGGCCGGCTCGTCCGCAAGACCGATCTTCCGGTCATCCATGGCGATGCCGACAGCCAGTGCGGCGAGCGCCGCGTTGAACGCGCCCGCGTCCGCCTCCGTGTCGAAGCGGCCGCCATCCCAGTAACGCTCGAAGACGATGTGGCCGTTTCGGCCCACGATGAGCGCCTGCGTTCCCGTCTTGCCGGCATGGTCCGCCGCGGCTTCGAGTGATTCGGGGCTCAGGTGCTCGTACGCGGGATCCACACGCGGTGGCTCCGGGCCATCGACGCCTTCGAGAACCTCACCGGGCTCATAGAACGAATCCGGCAGATTCGTGGGCGCGTACAGCGCGGCGAGCATGTACCGCTTCCAGTACAGCGGATCTCGCGCCACCGTCACGATGGCAGCCACGGCCAGCACGAGCAACGCAACCCCGAGCAGCTTTCTCACGACCGCGCCCCCGCCGCACGGCGTGACACCTTCGACACCCCACCGCGCCCGCTCACGCCGGACTTTTCCGAGGCCAGAGTGCCGGTGGGTCGAGCCGCCGAGGCCGGCCCGCGCATGTGGCCGGCGTAACGCATGCGGCCGGCGGAAAGCTCCAGCTCGTGCGTGGCGTAAGGGGGCCACTCGTCACGATGATGTGTCGTCATCACGACCGCAGTGCCCTGCGCGACGAGCCGGCCGATGCGTTCGAGCAGCACGGTTCGCGTTGGCGCGTCGATGCCACCGAGGGGTTCGTCGAGCAGCAGCAGCTTCGGATGGGTGACCCACGCGCGCGCGAACAGCACGCGGCGCATCTGGCCATACGAAAGCTCGACGCGCTCGCGAGGGCCGAAGCCGCCGAGCCCGAAGAACTCGAGCGCGCGGCGCGCGGCGGCCCGATCTGCCGCAGTAGGTGGATCGTTGAGGCCAATGCTGGCATGACGCCCGGACTGCACGATCTCGTCGACGGTCAGATGGTGCGGATGGTCGGCCTGCAGATGCGCGGCGACGAAGCCCGCGCGCCGCTTGAACTCCTGCAGCGGCACGCCGGGCTCGATGCCGGCGCGCTCTATGCGCCCGCCGGCGGCGACGCCGTAGTCGCCATAGAGCGTACGAAGCAGGGTGGTCTTCCCCGAGCCGTTGGAGCCGTGGATGACCCAGCATTCTCCGGCGTGCACTTCGAACGAGATGTCGTCGAGGGCCTGGTGATCATCGAGATACACGGACGCGCGCGACAGACGCACGATCGGCTTCGCGCCGCGTGATGAGCCCGGATGGCGCGGTTCCCGCCCGAGGCCGCGGCGCACGCCTTCGGACAGGCGATTCCGCTCGCGCACGCTCGCTGCCGCGGCGCTCGCCGATGGTCCCTTCGAAGCCACCACACGCGGCCGGCGGCTGCCACCGCGCGATGACGACCCGGCAGCCGGCGCGTGATCGAGCCACTTCTCGAGCGGTGCTCGCCTGATCGACCCGCGATACACGATCCGCCCGCCATCGAGAATGAGCGCATGGGTGGCACAGGACGGCACGTCTTCCGCCCGGTGCGTCGCCAGGACCCATGGCAACCGCGAGCGCGCGGTCGATTCGAGCCAGTGGAGCGCGCGGGCCCGATTGGTTTCATCGAGACCGTTCAGCAGCTCGTCGAGCAGCAAGAGCTTCGGCTCGCTGGCCAGTGCTCTCGCCAGAAGGGTGAGCCGGCGCTCCCCATACGACAGCGTGAGGAACCCGCGATCCGCCGCAGGCACGCTCACCTCAGCCGGCTTGCCTTTCGTCCCCCGACGCCGCCCCGGCTGGGGGCCCGGCTTGCCATGCACCCCGCCGAGGTGCGCGATGCCCAGTCGCTGCAGCAGGGACGTGATGCGCTTCCGATCCGCTGGCGTGAGCGGGTTCAGCGGAATATCCGTGCGATAGAGCCCGGTGCCGACGATCTGGGAGACCGTGTGGTTCCACCCGTAGCGCTCGTAACGATCCTGCCGTTCCGGGCCAACGTAGGCGATCTCTTCGCTCACGTCCGCGGGCGTGGGCCAGCTCTCGCCGCGCCACACGTAACGCCGGGATTCGCGGCCGGTGGGCGTGGGCCACACCGCGCCTGCCACGAGCTTCAGGAGCTGCGTCTTGCCGGACCCGTTGCCCCCCGCGAGCACCCAGCGCTCACCGGGCCGCACGCTCCAGTCGACCGCCCGCAGCACCGGCCGCCCGCCCCGTTCGAGATCTATGCGCTTCAGCCGGACTTCGACGTAGCGCGCGTCCCCGGCCCTCACCCGGGATCAGCCAGATCGGGGCCGACCCGACCCGCGCCCGGGCCCGCCGCCCCGGGGGCGAGCCACACTCCGCCCTCGAGGCCCGCGCGCCCTTCGCGCACGAGCTTGATGAGGTGAGCTTCGAGCGAGTGGCGCGCGAGCGGCAGCAGCTCCGCCCGCACGTCGTCATACACTTTCGGCAGCAGGTCATCGAGGCGGGCTCGCCCGTGCTCGCCCAGGGCGGCGACCACCTTCGCCTCACGACGCGCGCGATGCGCGATGACGCCGTCGATGGCCGCCCGCGGGTCGCTCAACACGTCGCCGTGGCCAGGCGCAATCACCCGGGCGCCATACGTTTTCAGGCGGGAGAGAGAGTGGAGGTAGGCAGCCATGTCGCCATCGGGCGGCAGAATCACGGGCGTCATCCCATCGAGCACGTGATCTCCGGAGAACAGCAGCTGCTCCTCTTCGAGCAGGTAGCAGATGTGGTTCGAGGCATGACCGGGTGTGTGGATGGCGCGCAACCGGATAACGGCGGGCGCATGTATAGCACGGCCGTGTGGCGCGGCGGCGCCGCTACGCGCGGGCTGGCCCGGTTCGCCCGGACGGGGCGATGAGCTGCCGAGCCTGCCCCGCGCATCGCCGCTGCCCTGTCCGCCCAGCGCAAACACTTCATCATCGGCCGGATGAATGTCTGGTACACAGGTATCGTCCTGCAGCCCATCGCGAGGGGCCGTCAGCCCAACGATGGGAGCGCCCGTGGCCTGGGCGAGAATGCGCGCACCGCATGAGTGATCGCGGTGGGTGTGGGTCACGAATATGAACCGGGGTCGCGGCACGGCCTGCCGCAGAAGATCAAGGTGTCCCGGATCATCGGGACCGGGGTCGAGTACAGCCGTCGGGGGTGTTCCAAGCACGTAACTGTTGGTTCCGGGCCCCGTCATGAGCGAGGCATTCGGCGCCACCAGGCGTTGCACGGCTTCCGAAATACGAACCAGCCGTCCAGGCTGCAGCGAGAGTGAATTCATGGCACGAACGTTGGACGCATCAGCGCCGCGTGGCAAGACGGCTCGCATGCCACTGCGGCTGTTGTCGCCTAAATACTGGCCCACTTTACTCGGGCTCGCCATCCTCCGTAGCTTTTCAGTGTTGCCGTATGCGTGGCTGATGGCGCTCGGCACCGGCCTGGGCCGGGTGTTGCGCGTGGTGCTCGTCAAATTCCCGGCCACGGCGCGCAGGAACCTCGAATTGTGCCTGCCGCATCTCACCGCCGCCGAGCGCGAATACCTCATCGCGCGCCATTTCGAAAGCCTCGGCAAGGCCCTGTTCGAGACGGGGATGTCCTGGTGGGCATCGAACGAGCGCATCCGCGCCATTTCGACGGTCGAAGGCCAGGAGCACCTCGAGGCCGCGCTCGCGAAGGGCAAGGGCGTCATCCTGCTGAGCGCACATTTCACGACGCTCGAGATCGGCGCGCGCATCCTCGCCACGTTCATGCCCCTGAACATCATGTACCGGCCCACGAAGAACGAGCTGCTGGCGTTCTTTCTCGAGCGCAATCGCGGCCGGCTCGCCAAGCGCGCCATCCGCCGGGATGACGTGCGCACGCTCGTGACGGCGCTGCGCGCCAACGAAGGCGTGTGGTACGCGCCGGACCAGAGCTATCGCAAGAAGGGCGCGGAGATGGTGCGTCTCTTCGGTATTCCGGCCGCCACCAACACCGCCACATCACGCCTCGCCGCGATGACGGGCGCGGCCGTGCTGCCCTATTTCGCCGAGCGGCTGCCGGGCAACCGCGGCTATCGCGCGGTGATCCACCCGCAGCTCGAAGGCTTTCCCAGCGAATCGCCGGTGGCGGACGCGGAGCGCTTCAGCCGCATGATCGAGAACCAGGTGCGCCTCGTGCCCGACCAGTACCTGTGGATCCACAAGCGCTTCAAGGGCCTCAGCGACGATTACCCGGATTATTACGGACGGCGCGCCCCGGGGAGTGCGTGACCGAGCCGAAGCAGCACGATCTTCTCGTCGTCGGCGGCGGGATCAATGGGACCGGCATTGCGCGAGACGCCGCGGGGCGCGGCCTCTCGGTCCTGCTCTGTGAGCAGGACGACCTTGCGGCCCACACCTCCTCCGCCAGCACGAAGCTGATCCACGGCGGGTTGCGATACCTCGAAGGCTTCCACTTCGCGCTCGTGCGCAAAGCGCTGCAGGAACGGGAAGTTCTGCTCGCCTCGGCGCCGCACATCATGCGTCCGCTGCGATTCGTGATGCCCCACGACGCGCACCTGCGTCCGCAATGGATGATCCGTGCAGGGCTGTTCCTCTACGACAACCTCGCCAGGCGGCGCCGGCTCGCCGCCTCGGCGCGAATCGACCTGCGATCGCACCCGGCCGGCCCGCCGCTCGAGCCGCGATATCAGAGCGGGTTCATCTACTCGGACGGCTGGACAGACGATGCGCGGCTCGTGGCGCTCAATGCGCGCGATGCGGCGGACCACGGCGCAACCGTGCTCACCCGCACCCGCTGTACCAAGGTCGAAAAGGCTGGTGGTCTCTGGCACGCAAGCCTCGTGAGCCACGAAGCTCCGCAAGCGCGCGTCGTTGTGGCGCGCGCCGTCGTGAACGCAACGGGGCCGTGGGTGACGCGCTTCCTCGGCGAAGCGACGTCGGCACGGTCGGGCCGCAGCGTCCGCCTGGTCAAAGGCAGCCACATCGTCGTCCCGCGCATCTTCTCGCACCGATTTGCGTACATCTTTCAGAACATCGACCGCCGCATCGTCTTCGCCATCCCGTACGAGGAGCACTTCACGCTCATCGGCACCACGGACGTGGAGCATGCAGGCGAGCCAGGCACGGAGCGCATCGACGAGCAGGAAATCCAGTATCTCTGCGACACGGTGAATCGGTACTTCGCGCGGAAGGTGCGCGCGACGGATGTCGTCTGGAGCTACTGCGGCGTGCGCCCGCTGCTCGATGACAAAGCCGGCGACCCTTCGAGCGTGACGCGCGACTACAAGCTGGAGCTGGAGCGTGAGAGCCCGCCGTTGTTGTCCGTGTTCGGCGGCAAGATCACGACATATCGCAAGCTGGCAGAGACCGCGGTCGATCAGGTGACGGGCGCCTTGGGCATGAACGCACGCGCGTGGACGGAGTCCGCATTCCTCCCCGGCGGCGACCTGCCTCGCGGGAGCCTTGCGCGCTTCCTGCGCCTCGTGGAGCGTCGTTACCCGTGGCTGCCGGAAGCTCTGCGCAACCGCTACTCGCGCGCCTACGGCACACGCATCGAGCGGGTCATCGGCAAGGCTCGTTCGACAGCCGAGCTGGGCGAGGAAGTGCTCCCCGGACTGCACGCCAACGAAATCGACTACCTGCAGCGTGACGAATGGGCCCGCACCGCGGAGGACATTCTGTGGCGACGGAGTAAGCTCGGCCTCCATCTGCCCGCAGATGCCGCGCGCCGCCTGGACGCATGGCTGCAGGCGCGGGCGAGGAGCCCGTCGTAGACGGAGGCGTTGACCGTGGCCCGATTCATCCTCGCGCTAGATCAAGGCACCACCAGCTCTCGCGCCATCCTGTACGACCACGGCGGCACCGCGGTCGCGTCCGCCCAGCGCGAGTTTCCGCAGCATTTCCCCCAACCAGGCTGGGTGGAGCACGATCCGGAAGACATCTGGACGAGCCAGCGCGACACCATCACCGAAGTGCTCGCACTGGCGAAAGCCACTCCGCGCGACATCGCCGCTGTCGGCATCGCCAATCAGCGTGAGACCACCATGTTGTGGGACAAGCGCACCGGCGCGCCGCTCGCCCGAGCCATCGTCTGGCAGGATCGTCGCACCGCCGGGATGTGCGAGCGCCTGAAGGCGGCCGGTCACGAAGCTGAAGTGTCCCGCCGCAGCGGCCTCGTGCTCGACCCGTACTTCGCCGGCACCAAGCTCGCGTGGCTGCTCGAGACGATTCCTGGCGCGCGTAAGCGCGCCGAGCGTGGCGAGCTCGCATTCGGCACCATCGATAGCTGGCTCGTGTGGCGGCTGACGGGCGGCCGCCATCACGTGACGGATGCGACGAACGCGAGCCGCACGCTGCTCTTCAATCTGCACACAGGTGAGTGGGACCCCGTACTGCTTGCGATGCTCGGCGTTCCACGGCCCTGCCTGCCTGAAGTCGTGCCGTCGCAGCTCTCGATAGAGCGCGGGGTCAGCGCGCTCATCGAGGGGATCGAGATCCCGCTGACGGGAATCGCCGGCGATCAGCAGGCCGCGCTATTCGGCCAGTCCTGTTTCAGCCCGGGCATGGCCAAGAACACCTATGGCACAGGCTGCTTTCTGCTGATGACGACAGGCGAGAACGCGCTCGCTTCGCGCCATCGCCTGCTCACGACCGTGGCCTGGCAAACGGAACGCACCACGTACGCGCTGGAAGGCAGTGTGTTCGTGGCAGGTGCGGTCGTGCAGTGGCTGCGCGACGGCCTCGGAATCATCCAGAGCTCATCCGAAGTGGAGGCGCTCGCCGCCAGCACCGCGGACAACGGCGACGTGTATCTCGTCCCGGCATTCACAGGGCTCGGCAGCCCGCATTGGGACCCGCATGCGCGCGGCACGCTGGTTGGCCTCTCCCGCGGCACCACTCGCGCGCACATTGCACGCGCCGCCCTGGAAGCCATTGCCTTCCAGAGCGCCGAGCTGCTGCAAGCAATGCAGAAGGACGCCGCGCGACCCCTGGTGGAGCTGCGCGTGGATGGCGGCGCCACTTCGAACAACCTGCTGATGCAGTTCCAGGCCGACGTGCTCGGCGTGCCGGTCGTCAGGCCACGCATCACGGAGACCACCGCTCTGGGTGCCGCGTATCTCGCGGGCCTTGGTGTCGGCTTCTGGCGCTCTCACGAAGAGCTCTCGAGCATCTGGCAGGCAGACCGACGATTCGAACCCAGCATGAGTCTCGATGAAGCGACAGCGCGCCTGAAGCGCTGGTCCGCCGCAGTGGAAAGGTCGCGCGCCTGGGCCTGAAAAGGACCTGCAGTCGTTGCGCGACCGCAGGTCAATCTCCGCAGGAGACACCGCGCTCTCCCCCGTCGGGCCGGCTCGCCTCGCAGACGAACCTGGCCCCCCAGCGGGGTGATGAACGCAAATGTGTCTCCCAGTAGACGATTCCCGCGGGGTTTTCCTGTACTCGCAATAAACCAGAAACGTGGGGCCAGGCACGAACGGGCCCGCTGGCAGCAAGCCGGCCCGAGTGCGGCTCGTGGCTACGCGCCTCTTCCGGACGAAACGAGGCATTCAGCCGCTTGTCCGCCGCCTGCGACATGTTCGTCCCCCGTTTGTTGCCCGCACGCGGAAGGCCCCACTTCCCACTCGCGCGGTGAGCAGGTTTACGCCGTCAACTGCACGCACGCGATGGATCAGATGGACCAGGCGGAATCAACCTTTGGGATTCAGTCACGCACCTGTATGCGTGCGCGTGATGGACACCATGTTGACAGCGGCGCGGTTCTACGTGATCGTCGCGGCGGTTCGATGCGCTACAAAAACCAGGAAGAAAATCCAAGGAAGCATCAAACATGGAGGCGCACGCGATCGACGATGGCGCGGCCACGATAACCGCGCTGCTGGCGAGTGATGTCCGGCTGTTTCGTGAAGGTCTGGAACAGGTACTACGTGGCGTGGCCGACATAGAGGTCGTGGGCTGCGCGTCGTGTGCCGCAGAAACGCTCGATCAGGTGCGCGGAGCGGGGCCTTCCGTCGTGCTGCTCGACATGGCCATGGACGGGGCCTACTCCGTCGCGAAGCAGGTGGCCCGTGTTTCCAGAATCACCAAGGTCGTGGCCCTCGGCATGCCGGAATCGGAAGCGGACGTGCTGTCGTGCGCTTCGGTCGGCGTCGCGGGCTACGTCACACGCGCCGCGTCGCTGAGTGACGCGCTCGAGGCCATCCGGGCCGCGGCGCGGGGCGAGGTGCGCTGCTCGCCGCGAATCGCGGGCTTCCTCTTCCGGCACATCGCCACGCTCTCGAGCGAGCGGCCGCGCCCCGATTCGATTGCCGGGCTCACCGCCCGCGAGTCGCAGATCCTGCGCCTGCTGCAGCAGGGACTGTCGAACAAGATGATCTCGCGCACGCTCGGCATCGAGCTGCCCACCGTCAAGAATCACGTGCACAGCATTCTCGGCAAGCTCGGCGTGCATCGGCGCGCGGAGGCGGTGTCGCTGCTTCACCGGAACGGCACGGACCCGATATAGTCGGGTCGATGTCCGCGGAAGAAGAGCGCGTCTGCAGCCCATTGCCGCCCGGCACGCGGCTCGGGCCATGGGAGCTCGGCGCGCTCATCGGTCGCGGCGGTACGGGCGAGGTCTACCTCGCGACGCGTGCCGATGGCGCCTTCCAGCAGAAGGCGGCAATAAAGCTCCTGCAGAGAGATTCGGTTGCGGAAGCGCCCCGCTTCCAGGCCGAGCGCCAGATCCTCGCGCGTCTCGAGCATCCCGGCATCGCGCGGCTTCTCGATGGCGGCGTGCATCGGGACGGCCGGCCCTACATGGCAATGGAATATGTCGAGGGCGCCACGCTCACGGAGTTCTGCGACTCCGCGGGCCTGGGCCTCCGCGGACGCCTGGAGCTCTTCAGCGCCGTATGCGACGTCGTCTCCTACGCACATCGCATGCTCGTCGTGCATCGGGACCTGAAGCCCCGCAACATTCTCGTCACCCCGCAGGGGCGCGTGAAGCTGCTCGATTTCGGAGTCGCGAAGCTGCTCGATGCCGTGGCGGGGCCCCGGTCCGCGGAGAAGACGTCCGCGCCGCTGACGCCGGACTACGCCGCGCCGGAGCAGCTCACCGGCCATCCCATCACCACCGCGACGGATGTCTACGCCCTCGGCGTGCTGCTGTTCGAGCTTCTCACCTCTCGCAAGCCCTTCCGCAACACCGACGTGCCCGTCGCGCAAGCCGTGCGCGCCGTGCTGGATGATGTGGCGCCCGCGCCGAGCCGCGTGGCGCGATCCCTCCCCCGCGCACGCATTCCGCCCCGGCTGATGGAGGGCGATCTCGACGCCATCGTCGCGAAGTGCCTGCGCAAGGAACCGCAGCACCGCTACCAGACCGTGGAAGCGCTTCAGCAGGATATCCAGCACTACCTGCAATCGAAGCCGGTGTCGGCCCGCGAAGGCGCGCGGCTCTATGTGCTCGGCAGGTTCCTCCGCCGGCATCGCTGGAGCGTCTCGGCCGCAGTGCTCGTGCTGCTGGCACTCACGGGCTCGCTCGCCGCAGTGTCCTGGCAGGCACACCACATCGCCGTGGAGCGCGATATCGCGCGGCGCGCCGCCACGCGCGAAGAGGCGGTTCGCTACTATCTCACGCGGATGTTTCGCGCTTCCGTGGCCGAGCACAGTGCCGGCGCGCCCACCGCGAAAACCATGCTGGATCGAAGCGCGCAGCGCGTGCTGCGCGAGTACAGGGACGACCCCTACCTCGCGGGCAAGGTGGTCGAAACCCTGGCGGATCTTTACGGCGCGCTCGAAGACTTCGAAGGCCAGGTGCCGTTGCTCGAAGGGTTCCTCGCGCAGGCCGGCACGGAGGCTCACCCCGAATCGCTGGCCCTGGCCCGCCAGAAGCTCGCGAATGTGGAGCTCCAGCGCGGTAATGCCTCACGCGCCGAAGCGCTTCTGACCCCTGCATTGGCGTTCTGGGCCGCCGACAGCAGACGTTACGCCGAACCGCGACTCGAAGGCCTCGTGATCAAAGGGCGCTTGCAACGTGCGCAAGGCGACCTCGACGGAGCGATCGCTACCTACGAAGCCACCCTGACCGAACGAGTGGCGCTTTCCGGCGAGCAGCATCCTGAGACCGCGGCGCTGTACAACTCACTGGCGGTCGCGCACATGAACGCCAACCATTTCAGCGCGGCGCTCGATGCCTATCGCAAGGCGCTTGCCATCCAGGACGCGCTGGGGCGCGCCGACGATCTGGACGCACAGATCATGCGCGCGAACATGGGCATTCTCGCGAGCCGCTTCGGCCGAATCGCGGAGGCCGAAGAGCTCCTGCGTGGCGGGTTCGAGAAGCAACGCTCGCTCGCGGGCGATTCCGCCGCGGTGGCTTCGGCCATGGGCTACTACGGGCAAGTGCGCAGCCTGCGCGGCTTGCATCAGGAAGCGCAGAGCGTGCTGCGCACAGCGGTCGAGATGGGCAGCAAGTTCGCCGGCGCCGCGAGCCCACTGACCGTGCAGAACCGGTTGTTCCTCGCCGAAGCCCTTGCCGCCTCCGGGCACGCGGACGAAAGCCGGAGGCTGCTCGACGAGAATCTCGCCATCGGGGTGAAGCAGCTCGGCGAGAAGCATCTGCTCGTGCTGCGCATACGGCTGACACAGGCCCGGCTCGCGATCTCGCGCGGCGACCTTGCCGGCGGCGTTGCGCAACTGGACGCGCTGCTCCCCCTGTTGCGCGAGCAAGGCAAGGCGGCCCAACCCGCCCTGTCACAAGCGCTCGTCGCGCGCGGCGAAGCGCTGCTGCTGAATCGGGACGCGGCTGCCGCTACGCAGGCGTTCTCCGAATCCGTACGCATTCGCGAGGCGCTGCTCTGGGAGCAAAGCTGGGAGCTGGCCGAAGCGCGCGAACGCCTTGGCGAAGCGCTTGGGGGTACGCGCGGGCGCGAGCTGCTCGAGCAGGCCCGAGCCGTTCTCGAATCACAGCTCGGCGCGGATCATCCGCAAACCGTGCGAGCGAGCTCCGCCCGCATCTGAGCTCACTGCTGGTATGCGCCGCGACGCCGCGTGCCGGCCGAAGGTGGCCCGTTCGAATTGTTCGAGCTTCTGAACGCCGGCTGTGACGGCGCGGCTGCCGGCGGCCGCGCGGCCGGCGGGGTGGGCCGGGTGGCTCCGGGGGACGCTCGCTGGCCATGGCGAGCACCCTGGCCCACACCCTGGCCCACACCTTGGCCAGCCCCCTGGCCAACGCCCTGGGGTGGACGGACGCGATCGGGCCGCGACTCGAAGCGCGTGCCGCCCGGCTGGCCCATGTGGCGGCGATCGCCGTAGCCACGATGCGTGGAGTACGACGGCTTCGAGCGGAACGACTGTGTGTTGTCGAAAGGCGCGGTCGCCGACGGAGTCGTGAACCCCGGGGAATGCGGCGGGCTGCGCGGATCGGTGAATCCCGGAGATGACCTCACGGCACCGGGATCCGCGCGCTGGGCGTTCACGCGGCCGGGCTCGCGCGGAATGCGCCATTTGCCCGGCCGATCCGTGACCTTCGGCGAATGGCCGAAGTGCGGCGGGTGACCAATGGGCCTGCGGAAACCATGACGCGGCCCCGGCACCCAGCTCCAGCGGCCCCCGATCGTGATCCAGCTGCCGTAATGGAACGGCGCAAAGCCCCACGGCGCATCATCGAGCCAGGTCCAGCCCCAGCGCGGCACATAGCTGTAGCGGCCGTAGCGGTACGGGGACCAGCCGCTGATGACCCGGTTCGGTGTCCAGACGGTGCCGTACTCCGGCACGGTCGACCACTGACCGTACCCGTCGAGATCTTCGTAGCCGACGATGTCGTCCGTGACGTAGCGGCCGGATTCGGCCGTCGCGAGGCGCTGATCGCGCTCGAGCCCCCAGGAATCGAACTCGTCAGGCGCACCTGGCGTGGCGAGCGCGCCTGCGGAAAGGTAGCCGGCGGCGCCCGTGAACGTGATCTGCTGCTGAGCCCGCACCACGCGGACCAGGGACGACTGACCGAGCCCCACGGCCTCTGCCACGCCGTTGCTCACCTCGAGCACGGTGGTGTTGGCCTGGGTGTTCACTTCGAGCCGATAGCTGCCGGTGCGCAGGGCCGACGCACTGATCTGCGGAGTGATGATCTCGACGACCTCGTTGTCATCGAGGCCGCGCACGCTCACCGAGACCACGCCTGAAGCCACGCGCATACGCAGCGCGTTCTCACTCAGCTCCACGAAAGTGAATTCGGTGTCACCGGCGAGGCGGACGATGGCGCCGCCCACCTGCACTTCCGCGCGCCCGCCAGCCTCCGTGCGCAATTGATCCCCGACCACGAGCGGACGGTTCACGACCGCCTCGCCCCACTCAGCCTCTCCTGAAGCGCGCAGGGTCACGGGGCCCTGCGTGAAGCCGAGGCGCGCGATGCGCTCCGGCTGATCCTCCACTTCTTCTTCGGCTTCCTGCCCCACGGCCACGGTCGCCAGGGCGAGCGCCGCCAGCCAGCCTGCGGCCAGCCGGGCCATCGACGAGAGTGAAGTCGTGCGCATCATGAAGCGGTTAGGTCCCCTGGGCCGTGGTTCGTTCTACACCCGCCATCTGCCGATCTCAAACGGCCATTGCACGATCGCGGTCACGCTTTGGCTGCCGGCAGCCCGACGGGCTGGGATGCCGGGCCACCTGTTCGCCCACGCAAGAAACGAGCGCGGACATGACCGCGCGCCAGACACTGTTAAACGGTAAATGCGCGCCACGCGGCCAGCGGCACGGCACCGGCACCGCCGGGAGCCAAAACTCCGCCGACTACCCGGCGGGTCTCTGAAGCGAGGGTGACGTGTCCCGTGGCTTCTCGAGCTGCCAGCGCAGATGCGACCGCACCGCCGGCCACTCGCTGGCGATGATGCTGTAGACCGCCGTATCTCGCAGCGTGCCGTCATCGGCCCGCTGGTGATTGCGAAGGATGCCGTCGAGCTTCGCCCCCAGCCGCTCGATCGCGCGGCGGCTCGCGTAGTTGAAGAAGTGAGTGCGAAATTCCACGGCGATGCATTCGAGCGTCTCGAATGCATGACCGAGCAGAGCCAGCTTGCAATGCGTGTTGAGATCCGTGCGCTGGACGCCCTTCCGGTACCAGGTGGAGCCGATCTCCACGCGCTTGTACACGGCGTCGATGTTCATGTACGTGGTCATGCCGGCCGCCTTGCCGGTGAGGTTGTCGATGACGGCAAACGGCAGCATCGACCCTGGCATCGACCCTGGCGACTGAAGGCCCAGTCGACGCTCGATCTCCGCCCGCATCGTCTGCGGGGACGGTATACGCGTGTACCACAACTTCCAGAGCTCGCCGTCCTGGACGGCTTCGACGAGATCGTCGTGATGGGTGAGGGACAGCGGCTCGAGGGTGGCACGCGGCGTGCGCAACGTGACGGGGTTCAACCACGGCATGCAGAAGACTTCCGGCGAGCAGGACGAGCAGGAATGGAGTGCCGACGCATCATAGCGGGCAGGCGCCGCCGCGGCATTGGCGCGAGCTCGGCGGGGCCCGTGTCGGCATCGTGCATACTCGATCGTCCTTGGGTCCAGGACGACCATGAAGAACAGATGAGCGACGCCATCCCCTGCCACTCCCAACCGCCCTGCACCGGGGGCCGGGCATGACCGATCTCACGTGGATCGACACGGCGCTGACCGCGGCCCGCCCCCAGGTCATCGGTGCCCTGTTGCGCTACTTCCGCAACCTCGACACCGCCGAAGAGGCGTTTCAGGAAGCGTCGCTCCGGGCGCTGAAGAAGTGGCCGGTGAATGGCCCGCCGCGCGACCCCGCCGCCTGGCTGATCATGGTAGGTCGCAACTTCACGCTCGATGAGGCGCGGCGCCAGACCCGCCACGAGCCCCTGCCCGCCGACGACGTCATTTCCAATCTCGATGATGCCGAAGCGCCGCTCGCCGAGCGGCTGGACAACTCCCACTACCGTGACGACGTGCTCCGGCTGCTGTTCATCTGCTGCCACCCCGAGCTGCCCGCCACGCAGCAGATCGCCCTTGCGCTGCGCGTGGTCTCCGGGCTTTCGGTGAGGGAGATCGCGAAAGCCTTCTTCGCCACCGAAACCGCCATGGAACAGCGGCTCACACGCGCCAAGCGCCGCGTGGCCGACGCCGAGGTGCCGTTCGAAACCCCCGGCGGGCCGGAGCGCGCGGAGCGCCTTTCGACCGTCTGCGCGATGCTCTACCTGCTGTTCAACGAGGGTTACTCCGCAAGCGGCGGCCCGAATCAGGTGCGCGTCTCCTTGTGTGAAGAGGCCATTCGCCTTGCGCGGCTGCTTCTGCGCCTCTTCCCCGCGGAGCCCGAGGTGATGGGTCTGCTCGCTCTGCTTCTGCTTCAGCACGCGCGCGCATCGGCGCGGCTCGACGCCAACGGCGCCATCGTGCTGCTGGAAGACCAGGACCGCAGCCTCTGGAGCCGGGAGATGATTGCTGAAGGGCACGCGCTCGTGGAAAAGGCGCTGAGGGTGCGCCAACCGGGGCCCTACCAGGTGCAGGCCGCCATCGCCGCACTCCACGCCCACGCCAAACGCGCCCAGGATACGGACTGGTCCGGAATCGATCAGCTCTACGCAACGCTCGAACGCATGCAGCCTTCGCCCGTCGTTACGCTGAACCGCGCGGTTGCCGTTTCCAAAGTGCGGGGGCCCGAAGCCGCGCTCGCGATGATCGAGCCGCTCGCGGACAAGCTCGGTGGATACTTTCATTTCTTCGGCGCGCGCGGCGCGTTTCTGGCGCAACTCGGTCGCGCGGCCGAAGCACGTGTGGCGTTCGACCGTGCCATCGCACTCGCGAACACTGCGACCGAAGCAGCGCACATCCGCATGCACCTCGATCGCCTGATGAAGGACAGCGAAGCCGCCCCGCCTGCGAAGCGCTGACTTCCCACACGCGAAACGCCCCGCGGCGCGCGCAGCCTTCCGCGCCACACAATTCGAACGTCAAAGGCTGCGCTCCACCTGCAACCGCAGACTGAGTCCGGATTCGCGGATGGCCGAATCGTCCGGTTTCTTGCACGAACGGCTTTAGTGCCCGCGCGGACGCGAACGTACCTTGCGCGCCCTCGACACGAAGGACGTCCGCCATGCCAACCCCTCTACAGATTCTTCTCGATCCAATCACCCTCACCGTGCTCGCGCTCTACGGCGCGCTGATGCTGTGGGAAGCGCTGTTTCCCGCGCGTCGACTCCCAACGGTGCGCTGGTGGCGCGCCCGCACACTCGCGGTTTTCGTTGCGTACCTCATGGTGTCGGCCTACCTTCCGATCCTCTGGGCGGACTGGCTGGCACCGTTGCGGCTGTTCGACCTCACGAGGCTGAACACATGGACCGGAGCCATCGTCGGCGTGCTGGTGTACGAGGCGGGTGCGTGGGCGTGGCACCGCAGCCTGCACGGCTCGCAGACGCTCTGGCGTTTCTTTCACCAGTGGCATCACAGCTCGGAACGCCTCGATACGTACAGCGCGTTCTGGTTCAGCCCTCTCGATATGGTCGGCTGGACGGCGCTCACGAGCGTGTGCCTGACGGTGATCGTGGGCCTTTCCGCCCAGGCGACGTTCGCCACCACGTGCGTGATCACGTTCCTGGCGATCTTCCAGCACACCAACATCCACACTCCGCGATGGCTCGGCTACATCGTGCAACGGCCCGAAAGCCACTCGTGGCATCACGCCCGCGACGTTCATTCCAGCAACTACTCGGATCTGCCCGTGTTCGACATGCTGTTCGGCACGTTCAGGAACCCACGGGATTTCGCGCCCGCCCAGGGCTTCTACCACGGCGGATCCTCACGTCTCGGCGACATGCTGCTCGGCCGGGACGCTTGCATACCGCCCCGCGACCGACGCGCCTTCGACGACGCGATGGCGCCCATGAGCCTCGGTGACCGCTGAACCTTCCGGAGATCTACATCATGAGCCAGTACAGAGCCCACCTGCCGCAATTGAACAACGGCCTGTTCCTGACGGACGGCGGCCTCGAGACGACGCTGGTGTTCCATCACGGCCTCGACCTGCCCTGCTTCGCCGCCTTCGATCTGCTGAAGACGAAGGAAGGCACGGAGACGCTGCGCGAGTATTTCCACACGTACACGGAAGTCGCGCGCCGGCAGAAGGTGGGCATCGTGCTGGAGAGCCCTACGTGGCGCGCCAACCCGGACTGGGCTGCGAAACTCGGTTACGACGCGGACTCTCTCGCGGACGCGAATCGCACCTCCATCGGCCTGCTGCTCGAAGTGCGCGCCGCCCTGGAAACGGGCACCACGCCGATCGTCATCAGCGGCAACATCGGGCCGCGCGGCGATGGCTACCAGCCCGCGGCACGCATGAGCGTGCAGGAAGCCACGGATTACCACAGCACGCAGATCAGCGTGTTCGCCGACACGGACGCAGACATGGTGGCCGCCTTCACGATGAATTACGTGGAAGAAGCCATCGGCATCGCACTGGCCGCCCGCGCGGCCCACATGCCGCTCGCCCTCTCCTTTACGCTGGAGACGGATGGGCGCCTGCCCTCCGGCGATTCGTTGCAGCAGGCGATCGAACGCGTGGAAAACGAGTCCGGCGGCTCGCCGGCCTACTACATGATCAACTGCGCCCATCCGACGCACTTCGATCACGTGCTGGGCGATCTGGGCCCGCTCGCCGAGCGCGTGCGTGGCCTGCGCGCGAATGCATCGCGCCGCAGTCACGCCGAGCTCGATGCGAGCACGAGCCTGGATATCGGCAGCCCCGTGGAGCTTGGGCAGGAGTACGCACAGCTCTTCACGCAGCTGCCGGCGCTTGCCGTCGTGGGCGGCTGCTGCGGAACGGACCATCGTCACATCGAGCGGATCGGTGAAGCCACCGCGGCGGTGTTCGGCGCTTCGTCCGGCAAGCGGCTGCAAGCTTCTTCCAGCGGCTGAGACTGCCGAAACTTTCGGCGCACTGAAGAGTTTCCCTTGGGAGCCGGGCCATGACGGCCCGGCTTTCCACTGGAGCTCCGATACATGCGTCGATGGTACGTGCCCTTCGTTCTCTGCCTGGCTCTTGGTGTGAGCGCCTGTGACGGAGACGACGATGACGACAGCTCGCAACCGGAGCCGCCACCACCCGAAACGCCAGCGCGGGGCACGCTGCTGCAGAATCCGCCCTCACTGGTGAAGTCGTACGCGTCCGCGGAGCTGCTGGCGGCGGCCGGCCAGAACGAGGTGGGCCAGATCCTGCTCGATCTGGCGTTCGATCCGAAATGCCCGGTCGATATCTACCAGATTCAATATCAGACGATCGGCGGCGTCTCGGAACCGGCCACCGCATCCGGTGCACTCATGATCCCGGGCGGAACCGATCCTGCCTGTGCCGGTCCGCGCCCGATCGTGCTCTATGGTCACGGCACCAGCACGGATCGCGCGTTCAACATGGCGAACCTCTCCGGGAATGCGGAAGCGATTGCGGCCGCCGTCGTGTTCGCGGCACAGGGCTACATCGTCGTCGCGCCCAATTACGCGGGCTACGACACTTCGTCGCTCACCTATCACCCTTACTTGAATGCGAACCAGCAATCCGCGGACATGATCGACGCGCTCGCCGCCGCACGCAGCGCGCTGCCGGTGGCCGGAACGCCCTCCGCCACCGACAGCGGCAAGCTCTTCGTGTCGGGCTACTCGCAAGGCGGCTTCGTCGCCATGGCCACGCATCGCGCACTGGAGGCATCGGGTGTGTCGGTGGCGGCCTCTGCCCCGCTGTCCGGGCCGTATGCGCTCTCGGCATTCGGCGACGCGATCTTCCAGGGGCAGGTGAGCACGGACGCGCCGGTGAACCTCACCCTGCTCGTTGCGAGCTACGACGTCGCCTACGGCGACCTCTTCAGCGCCACGAGCGATGTGTTCGAGGCGAGGTATGCCACGGGCATCGAGACGCTCCTGCCGAGCACGACGCCGCTCGGTGATCTCGAGGCGCAGGGACGAATTCCGCCGGATGCACTGTTCAGCAGCACGCCGCCGGACCCGGTGTACGCCTCGATCACACCCGCGACGGAGCCTGCGCCACTCGCGTCCGTCTTTGCGAAGGGCTTCGGGCCGGACAACCTCATCACGAACACCTACCGGCTCTCCTACCTGCAGGATTCGCAGATTGCGCCGGATGGGGGCTTCCCGCTCGCCACTGACGGGTTGCCCCCGGCGAACCCGACTCACGCACTGCGCCGTGCGCTGAAGACCAACGACCTGCGCAACTGGTCGCCGCTGGCGCCCGTGCTTCTCTGTGGCGGCAACAACGACCCAACGGTTTTCTACTTCAACACGCAGCTGATACAGGCGTATTGGGCCGCCGCCGCGCCCACGGCCGATCTCACGGTGCTGAACGTGGACGCCGCACCGGTCACGGACGATCCGTTCGAAACGCAGAAGGTGGCGTTCTCCGCCGCGAAGGATCTGGTGCGCGCGAATGCGGTGCTGGGCGGCGCGGATGATGGCGGTGATGAGGCCGTGTTCGGCGTCTACCATCCGGGCCTGGTCGCTCCCGCCTGCCTCAGCGCTGCGAAGTCCTACTTCGACGAGCACTAGGCACAGATCGACGCATGCGGAAGGGCCCGCACCGCGTCCCGTGGTGCCCGCACACAACTCGCGGGCCGCGCCCGGGCAGACCAGGACGGCTGAACCGAGGCATCAGCCAGAGTCACGCCCTTGGGAGGTTGGGCCTGCGTTTCTCCAGGAAGGCCCGCAGGGCCTCTTGCGCTTCCGCGCTCCGCAGGCGATCGATGAAAACAGCACCTTCAGCCCGCATGGCGCGCGACAGGGCCACTTTCACACCCGCGCGCAGCAGCCGCTTGGTCTGGCGCACGGCGCCGGCCGGCAGGTCGTTGAAACGCTCCGCCATGCGCTTTGCATGAGGCAGCACTTCGGCTGCGGGCAACGACGCGTTCGCGAGCCCCATTTCCACTGCCTCGGCACCCGTGAAGGCATCCCCCAGGAGCAGCTTCTCCGCCGCCTTCGCCTGCCCGACCAACCGGGGCAATAGCAGACTCGCGCCGAATTCGGGCACGAGCCCGAGCGACACGAACGGCATGACGAGCCGCGCGTCGCGACTCACGTAGACCAGGTCACAATGAAGCAGCATCGTGGTGCCGATGCCCACGGCCGCGCCGGTCACCGCGGCCACCACCGGCTTGTCACAGGCCGCGAGCGTCTGCATGAAACGGAATACCGGTGAATCCTCACCGGTCGGCGGCCGCTGCATGAAATCCTCGAGATCGTTGCCGGCCGTGAATACCTCGGGCTGGCCAGTGACCAGCAGTGCGCGAACGCCGTCGTCCTTCAGCGCCGCGTTCACCGCATCCGTCATCGCTTCGTACATCGCCGCCGTGAGCGCGTTTTTCTTCCCGGGCCGCGCCATCTCGATCGTGCTCACGCCATTGGCCGTGGAGGTTCTGATGCTCATGTCGGCGCTCTCCATGAAGCGATGCAGGCACGACTATAGCGAACGGTCGTCCATGCCGTGCGCGGACCGCACAGCCGGGCGCGCATGCCCCGACGCGCGGCGGGCAACATAGAAGCTGAAGAACCCGGCAAACGCCATGCTCGCGGCGACCACGGCCAGCCCCGCCGCCGCGGCGCGAAGGTGCGCGACGTCACTCGATGGTGAACCACTGCACTTCCACGCGACGATTCTGGTCGCTCTGCGGGCTCACCGGCTCCTCCCAGCCCCGGCCCACCGTCTCGATGCGCGCGGTCTCCAGTTCCTCGTGTCTGGCGACCAGCGCGTCCTTCACCGCGGCGGCGCGCTGCCGGGAAAGCTCCATGGCCTGCAGCGCCATGTTGCGCACCAGCTCCTCACCACCGGACTGGCGGAATTCACCGATGCGGGCGTTGTCGACATGCCCCCTCAGGAGCACGGTGGAGCCTGGGCTCACCTGCAGGAAGCGCTTGATGGTGTCGATGTACTCGACGTTCTCCTTCGCACTGCTGTCGAGCGCGGCGGAATTGGGCTGGAAGAAGAACCGGATGTCCTTGCTGAGCAGCGGGTCGTTCTCCAGCGACGCCTGCTTCGCAACCCGGATGGGCGCGATGGCGATGCGCTGGTCCGCGTAGAGGCCTTTCTTCTGCAGCGCTTCGAGCGCGTCCGTGGAGACGAAGCGCGCCGGGTCCGTGGGGTTGCGGATGATGCTGCCGTAGGCCAGCACCGAAGACTGGAAGATGCCGCCGAAGGAACCGGCCACATCGAGCGTGCCGCCAAAGAAGGCGCGATTCTCCGGCAGGTTGGAGAGATGAACCCGGCTCAGCTCATCGCGCGTCTCCTCGTCGCTCCACTGGAACGCGCCGGCAACGACCGGGATGTGCTGATCCGGTGAATCCCGCAACAGGCGGTTGCCCTCGAGCACGCCGTGCACGAGCCCCTGCACGATGTTCGGGTTCGCCTGCGCGAAAGCCTTGTTGAGCGTGAGCACGTCCGCAATGACGAGCAGGTTGCGGTTCGAGACCAGCACCTTCGCACGGCCATTCGATGCCTCGATGACTTCATCCGTGCTTGGCGTCCAGCCGACGCAACCGTTGAGACGTGGAGATCTCGCCGCGAGCTCGTGTGCGTACGCATCGCACGCCACGAAAGCATCTTCGTAGAAGACGAGGCCCAGCTCGGTGCCGGAAGGCCTGGCATCGAGATCGCGCAGCACGCGCACGGGCAGGCCCGCCTCCTGCGCCAGATAGCGGATGAAGAATTCGCTTTCGTTGAACTGCGAAGCGGCGAGCGTCCTGCCCGCGAGGCCGTTCACGGACGTGATGCCGGTGTCGACGACGACCATGTCCGCACCGCGCGAGTAGCTGAACTGCACGGGCACCAGGGCATCGAACTGCCGGCCGAGGACAGCGAAGGCGTCCGCGGTGGTCGCCGTCCCGGCGAGCCGGCCGTTGTTGAGCTTCGACCAGGTTTCACTCTCGCTCACCGTCAGCCGCACCTGGAAGCCGTACTCGCGGGCGAAGAACGAGCCCGGGTTCGGCTCCAGCCCGCCGTTCGCCACGATGAGCCCGCCATAGCCCGCGTACTCACTGATGTCGATGTCGACGATCTTGTTCTGAGGCACGTACGGCGCGGCAGCCTCCAGCACCGGCGTGCCGGTGACAGGCTCGATGGGCGTGGGCGCGTCGCCTTCCGGCGCGGCGACCGCGGGAAGCGTGTCCGCCTGTGAGGAACCGCCGCTCTCGCTCCCGCGATTCTTCAGGACGAGCCAGGCGCCGAGCCCGATGAGCGCGACGATGAAGATCGCCGTGAGGATATTCCCGATGGTGGAGCCGCGGGCATGGCGCGCGAGGTGTCGAGGCATCATTCCGATACTCCCTGCTTGCGTTTCCTGGCCGATGGGGGGCGTTGCCCGAGCAGCTCGGGCGGCGGTGGGTCGTCAGAGAAGCTTTCGAAACCGGCGAACAGCTCCCGCTGGTCTTTCAGCCAGCGATTCGCTTCGTTCAGGGAAGCAGAGAGCGCATCCACGGAGCGCGCCACGCTGCCTTCGTCCGTGGCAAGCAGCGCCTGCTCGCGGACGAGGGAAAGCTGCTGGCGCAGGCGATCGATCTCCGCATCCACGAACTCGCAACGCTTCGACGCAAGAGCGTGCGCGCTCTTGCGCGAGCGGATCACTTCGAGCTGGCCTTCGAGACTCGCGCGCAGCTCGGCATCGAGATCCGCGCGGCTCAGGCGATCGGTGATCTGGCGGTGCTGGCTGTTGAGGTCGTGCTCCTCCCGATCTGCCGCATCGATGACCTCGCGCAGCGCGGAGCGCGCGGCCAGGAGCTTCAGGTGCAGCCAGACGAGCCGGCGGACATCGGCAAGTTGCGCGGGGAACGCGCCGTTGCGCGTCAGAACCTCGGAGAGCGAAGCGCCCTGCTGTTCCATTTGCGACTGTGCGCGGCGCGCGGAATCGTCGAGGTGCGCAAGCAGCGCCCGATACTGCGAGCCCCAGTCCGAGGAGCCTTTTGCGGTCGTGGCATCCACCACCGCCTGGAACCGGGGGTGGCTCGAGAGCGCCCACAAATACAGGCCCTCGACGCCCAGACCGATGAGCCAGAACCCCGGATCGAGGAACCCGCCGAGCAGCGCGAATGCCGCGACGGCAAACCAGTTCGGCGGAATCGCCATGCCGAACGGCCGCGCGTTGAACGCCGCCGCGAGGTATGAAAACCTGCTGCCGCTCATGCCGGCGCGGGTGTGCTCGCGGCGAAGTGGCGAAGCGGCTCCGGAACGAACGTGAGATCCGTCGCTTCGCGTATCGCCAGGCGCATCTGGAACTCCAGCACATCCTGCGGCACGGGGTTCTGATAGCCCTCGAGGCAACGCGCGAGGGCAACGGCGCCGGCCAGGCGCTCCGTGCGGGCGAGGCGATAAGCCTTCACCACCAGTGCTTCGGCCGCGCCGGGCGTGAGCATGAGCGGAAGCGCCGGCTCGAGCGGTCTCATCTCCTCCGCGGCGATCGCGAGGCCGTAGCGCTTCGCGAGCGCGCCGATGAGCCCGGCGCTTTCCTCGCGCGTGACGGTGGGCAGCAGCGGCACCTTCACATCGACGCGCCCCGGGCGCTTCAGATCGACCTCGATCAGGTCCGGGCGCGAGGAGGCGAGGATCCACACCACGCGGCCGCGGTTGCCGCTGTCCGCCATTTCCTGCGCGATCATGGAATAGAGACGGCCGGAAAGGCCGCTGTCCCCGCTACCGGAATCGCGCCGGCCGAGGGTCTGATCCGCCTCGTCGATGAACACGATGCAGCGGCCGAGCGCGCGAATGAGCCGGAATATCTTCTCGAGATTGCCCTCGCTCGAGCCAACCCAGCGGTCGCGAAAATTCCTGAGCTTCAGCACCGGCGCGCCGGCTTCACCCGCCAGGCACTCGACGAGAAAGGTCTTGCCGGTGCCGATGGGGCCGCACAGCAGGTAGCCCATCGGCAGCGCCTTGAGATCCCCCGCGCTCCAGAGCGCAACGTCCTGGCGCAGCCACTTCTTGAGGCTCTCCTGGCCGTGGTAATCCGCCAGCGTGCGCTTCGAATCCACGAACTCGACGAGGCCCGTCGCGTCGCGCTCCACCATCTGCTTCTTCACGGCGGCGAGGTCCGCAGGCTCGATGGTCTTGCCGACGTGCGCGCGCATCTTCGTGAGCTGCTCCAGCGCGCTCACTGAAACGCCGGCAAGCGCACCACTCATGGCGCCGAGATCCGTGCCCGCCGGAATGGTTCGCTCGAACTGCTTCTGCAGCAGTGCCAGCGCCGCCTGCAGCTCGCTGCTGGTCGGCAGCGGAACACGCACCCGCGTCACGTGCGGAGAGAACGCGACGAGCGGCTCGAGATCGTTGAGATTGTCCGTGATGAGGATGCTCGCGAAGGGCACCTGGGCGAAGGGGCCGCCCGATGCCCACTCGCGCACGAGGCTCGTGAGGCTGCCATGCTCGAAACCCGAGCCATCCGCCGGCAGCAGCTGATCCGCGCCGCGGATGATCAGGGCAACCTGCACGCCGTCCCCACGGCCCAGCGCGTTCAGGTTGGCGAGATAGCGGACGTAGCGGCTGACATGCCGCACGGCTTCCAGGGGCTCCCGCGGCAGGGTTTCGAGCGCGGCGGCCGGCCCCCACTTCGCGAGACGCTCGCCGCCCTTCTCGACCGTGAGCCCGTTGCCGAGATCGTAGGTGAACACGACCCCGAAGGCCGCGAGCAGCTCGTTCTGCAGGTAGCCTTCGATGTCGACGAGCCGGCCGCCCACGGCAAGCCGGTCGTGCACGTTGCCGTACAGGACGAATTGCCCGGATGCACCGCTCTCGAATGCGAGTGACAGCTCGGCGGCCCAGCCCGGCGCGCCTTGCGGTGCCGGCATGTCAGGTGCCTTGGTCTTCGGTCAGCGGCTTCGACGGTGGAGCGGCGCCGGCCCCCATGCTGCGCGGAGCGGCCGGAGCGGCTTCCGCCCCCGGCAGCGCGATGCCTTCGCGCGCCGCGAAATCCGCGAGCGCCTGGTCGGCGAGCGCGCTCATTTCCGCTTCCTTGACCTTCACTTCGCCCATGTCGAGCGAATCCCGGGCGACGCGCGCCCGGCCGGCCGCTTTCGTGCGCTCTTCTTCGACCATTTCATGCAGACGGTTCAGCGTATCCCCGCTGCCGCCGATGCTCGTGACCATGCCCGCGGACATCTCGTGGATCTCAGCCATGGCCTGCTTCATCCTCATGTCGTTGATCGCGCCCTTCAGACCTTCGATCTTGGCGCGCGCGGAGCTCACCGCGACATCCCGCGCCTTCACGAGATTCTGGTAGGTGTCCTCGGCCTGCTGAAGCTGGGCGCGGTTCTCCGCCAGCTCGCGCTCCACGGTCTGCAGGCGCAACGCGTACTGCCCCGCGGGGCCCCGGTTGCCCGCGCGCAGATGCGCGGTGACCTTCGCCCGGAGGTCTTTCTCTTCCGCTTCGAGCTTGCGGATCTGCCCCATGAGGCGCTCGCACAGCCCGGCATGCGCGGCGAGCCCCTGGTTGAAATTGCCCACCTGCTTGCGCAGGTTCTCCTGTTCCAGCTCGAGGAGGGCTTCGGGGTTGCGACGCTCCACGTCCTTGATGAAGAGCGAGACGAAGCCTTTGAGGAGATTCGCGATTCGTCCGAACATTGCGCACGCCCCCGGTTGAGCCACCCTGCCGACGGGCGCAACGCGGAAGCGCGCCCGGCGCAGAGGATAAGACCTCTGCCCGGGTGCGCCAACACGACCGACCGGTGATTTCCGGCGGTTCACCGGTACGTGGCTGGCGCGGTGGTTCCGGAAAGGGTCAGGCGGAAGCAGGCGGCGAGCGGGCCGCGTCCGCCAGGCGTCGCACCTCGCGCAGCACGACCAGGTCCTCGCGAGCTCGCACGACGAGCACGCCGAGGCTCCCCTCCGGCCTGGAAATGAAGCCTTCGTCCGCCTTGTCATTCGCCGCGGTATCGAGTGCTTCCGCATCCAGCGCGCCGGTGATATCCCGGCGCACGCGCGGCTGGTGCTCACCGACACCGCCGGTGAAGACCAGCATGTCCGCGCCCCCGAGCACGCCGGACATCGCGCCCACCGCGCGCCGCGCGTAAAGAATGAAACGGTCGTATGCCAGGCGGGCATTGGCGTCGCCCTGATCCGCCGCCGCCAGGATCAGGCGCATGTCCGAGGAGATTCCCGAGACGCCCAGCAGGCCGGAGCGGTTGGTCAGCGTGTCCTCGAGATCGAGCATGGAGACGCCATGATGCGTGTGCAGGTGGAACAGCACGCCGGGATCCACCGAGCCGGACCGCGTGCTCATCATCAGTCCTTCGAGTGGAGTGAAGCCCATCGTGGTGTCGACGGAGTGGCCGTCCCGCACCGCCGTGACGGAACAGCCGCTGCCCAGGTGCGCAATGATGATGCGCGACGGCAGCCGCTCTGCCAGACGCCTCACTGAATCGACACTCCACGCCACACTCAGGCCGTGAAAGCCGAAGCGCCGCAGGCCCCATCGCTGCGTCCACTCCGCCGGCAAGCCGTAGCCGGCCGCCGCCTCGCTCATCGTCCTATGGAACGCCGTGTCGAAGCAGGCCACCTGCACCGCGCCGGGAAACGCTTCGGTAGCGGCATCGAGCGCGGTGAGCGCCGGCTGCATGTGAAGCAGATCGAGCGGAAGCAGCACGCCGAGCTCGTGGCGAACGTTCTCGTCGATGACGACGGACTGCTCGAACGTCTCGCCACCATGGACCACCCGGTGGCCCACCGCCTGGCACGGCGGCAGCGTGCGCAACCGTTCTTCGATCTGGGCCTTGCGGGTCAGCGCATCGTCGGCATTCCACTCCTCCGTGCCACCGCCCAGGGAGCGCTCGTCGTTCGTGAAGAGCGTCCACTTGAAGGTGGACGATCCGGTGTTGATGACGAGGATCGGAAGCGTCCCGGCATTCGTCATGGATGACCCTTCCGCAACCTGCAAGCCCACCGGCGCCGCAGCGGCGCGCGCGATCACTCCTGCTCGACTCCGCTCGTGCGCTCGATGTGGCGTGTGGCGCCCCACTTCCAGTTCTTCACTTCGGGCATGTCATCGCCGTATGTGTTGATGTACTGGCGGTGCGCGATGAGCTTCTCGCGCATCGTCTGGATGAGATTCGCCGCCCGGCTCTCGAGCCGCGGCACACGCTCGATGGCGTCGATCACGAGATGGAAGCGATCCAGCTCGTTGAGCACGGTCATGTCGAAGGGCGTGGTGGTGGTGCCCTCTTCCTTGTAGCCGCGGACGTGGAGGTTGTCGTGGTTGTGGCGCTTGTAGGTGAGGCGGTGGATCAGCCACGGATAGCCGTGAAACGCGAACACGATCGGCTTGTCGCGCGTGAAGAGCGCATCGAACTCCGTTTCCGGCAGGCCCTGCGGGTGCTGGTGCGGGGACTGCAGACGCATGAGATCGACCACGTTGATCACTCTCACCCGCAGATCCGGCACGAGGTCGCGCAGCAGGTCGACGGCGGCAAGCGTCTCGAGCGTCGGGACGTCTCCGCAGCAGGCCATCACGATGTCGCATTCGCCACCCTCATCCGAGCTCGCCCAGCGCCAGATGCCGATGCCGAGCGTGCAGTGGGTGATCGCCTGGTCCATCGAGAGCCATTGCGGCTGAGGCTGCTTGCCCGCGACGACGACGTTCACCTTGTCCCGGCTTCGCAGGCACACATCCGTAACGTACAGCAGGCAGTTCGCATCCGGCGGCAGGTACACGCGGATGATCTCGGCTTTCTTGTTGACCACGTGATCGATGAAGCCCGGGTCCTGGTGACTGAAGCCGTTGTGATCCTGACGCCAGACGTGGGAAGTGAGCACGTAGTTGAGCGACGCGATCGGCCGACGCCACGGAATGCGCGCGCACACCTTCAGCCACTTGGCGTGCTGGTTGAACATGGAATCGATGATGTGGATGAACGCCTCGTAGCACGAGAAGAAGCCGTGACGGCCCGTCAGCAGGTAGCCTTCGAGCCAGCCCTGGCACTGGTTCTCGCTGAGCATTTCGAGAACGCGCCCGGTGCGTGACACGTGGTCGTCGTTCGGCAGGATCTCCGCCATCATCATGCGGCTCGTCACTTCGAACGCGGCGGACCAGCGGTTGGAAGCGGTTTCATCCGGGCTGAACACGCGGAAGGTGCGCGGGTTGCCGCGGATGACGTCGCGAATGAGATTGCCCTGCACGCGCGTGCTCTCCGCCACCGTGCCGCCGGGCGCAGGCACGTCCACGGCGTACTGGCGATAGGACGGGATGCGCAGATCGCGCAGCAGGATGCCGCCGTTCGCGTGCGGATTGGCGCTCATGCGGCGATTGCCCACGGGCGCGGCCTTCAGCACCTCCGCCTTGATGCAGCCATCGGGCCCGAACAGCTCCTCCGGGCGGTAGCTGCGCATCCAGTCCTCGAGCAGCTTGATGTGCTCGGGCCGGTCCATCTCGCCCATGGGCACCTGGTGCGCGCGGAACGTGCCTTCGACCTGCTGGCCATCCACCTGCGCCGGCCCGGTCCAGCCCTTCGGCGACACGAGCACGATCGCGGGCCACGTGGGGCGGGTGTCCGTGCCGTTCGAGCGGGCGGCCTTCTGGATCGCCGCGATCTCGTCGAACACCTCATCGAGCACGCGCGACATCTGCCGGTGCATGTCGAACGGCTCGTGCCCTTCCACGAAATACGGCTTGTATCCGTAGCCCTGGAGCAGCTGAACGAGCTCGGCCCGCGGGATGCGCGCGAGCACCGTGGGGCCGGCGATCTTGTATCCATTGAGGTGCAGGATCGGGAGCACTGCACCGTCGTGCGCCGGGTTCAGGAACTTGTTCGAGTGCCAGCTCGTGGCGAGCGCGCCGGTTTCGGCTTCGCCGTCCCCGATGACGCAGCTCACGATGAGATCGGGATTGTCGAACGCTGCTCCGTAGGCGTGCGCCAGCGAATAGCCGAGCTCGCCGCCTTCGTGGATCGAGCCCGGAACCTCGGCGGCCACGTGGCTCGGGATGCCGCCCGGGAAGGAGAACTGCCGGAACAGCCGCTTGAGCCCGGCCTCATCCATCGCGACGTCCGGATAGAGCTCGCTGTAGGTGCCTTCCAGGTAGGTGTGCGCAACGATTCCGGGGCCGCCGTGGCCCGGCCCGGTGATGAAGATCATGTCGAGGTCGCGCGCGCGAATGAGCCGGTTCAGATGCGCGTAGACGAAGGTCAGGCCGGGCGTCGTGCCCCAGTGGCCCAGCAGGCGCGGCTTGATGTGCCGGCGCTCCAGGGGCTCCTTCAGCAGCGGATTGTCGTAGAGGTAGATCTGGCCGACGGACAGATAGTTGGCGGCCCGCCAGAGGGCATCGATCGCTTCGAGATCCGGTGAGTTGTCGGGGCGGGTAGCAGATTGAGGCATGAGGTGCTCCAGCAAGGAAATGGCCGGCGAGGGCACAGACTAGCCCGGCGAGGCCGTCGGAAGCCCGTTTATGAAGCAAGTCTCAAGCCAGATCCGTGCGCGCTGCGTGAATGGCCGCGGCGCGAACGCTGACCTGGCGATCGACGCGAAGCTCAACGCCTGTCGATGATGAGGTGCGGCCGCGCATCCGCGCCACCCCGGGAGCGCCGGGGCGGGAATATGCGTGTCTGAATGCGCGGTCCGCGATGGGCGCCCAACGGCGCATGGCGCGGCCTGCTTGCGGCCGGTGTCTGCGGCACGGGTGCGCAATGGTTTGCAGGGGCCCGACGCCCGGGGCCCTGCCGGGCACTCGAGCGGCAACCGGCGGCCTTTGTGGCTCTGCGGGAGCAATTGATGTGCCTGCGCAGCATGTGACCGGGCGGCAGATCGACGACGAGCGTGGCACGGGAGATGGTTCGCTGTGCGAGCTGCCCGAAGTCTGCAGCGCGGCGGACTGTTCGATTTCGTCTCGCCGTTCAGCGTTTTCCTTGCCGTCTCGGGTTACTTGCTGTTCGCCGCGTTCGTGATCCATATCCAACACCACCCGTTTCTGGGATTCGCCGGCCTCATCAACCTCGGCGCCATCACGCTGGTCTATGCACTGAATGCATTCGTCGTCTACACGATGCTGTATGGCAGAAACAGGAATCCGTTTGAGACGCACGCGGGCCGCCCGCGCACGATCGGTCTGACGGTGAAGAGCAGCGTCTGCTCGTGCATCGTCATCGTCGTGTACCTGTCGCTCAACTTCTCGCTTCGACCTGCTGGACATGAAGAGATGGGAACCGTTCGCGCTGAGTATTTTTTTCGTCATCTGCGCGCTTCTCGCTTCCATGGGCTTCGCCGCACCACCGCGCAGGCCAGAGGTGGATGAGCTCGGCCCCGACGGGCGACCGACTCCGTAGAACGCGAGATGGTTCCAGCCCAACTGGCTTTCCAACGCCAGACTCGATAGTGCTTCTCGCCCTCAAGTGGAGCCTGCTGAAGCAACTGCGGCCCATTGAGTGATGCGAAATGATGTGGCTGCACACTACGGCGTCAGACTGATGGGTGCGACGCATTTCCTGACGAAGACGCTACCAGGAGTGCGAACGGAGCTTGGCCTTCACGTTCCAGCCTGGAGAACGTCATCGGAATGACGCGTGAGCAGCTTGCTGTAATAAACTCCTGCGCCGGGGAATCATCGTATTGAATGGAGGAAGTCCTGTGTCCACTCCTGCCACACAGACAGCTCAAGGCGCATTTGCAGAGATCCGGCGGGTTTTTGCCCTCCAGCAGGCTCATCAATGGGAGATGAAAGCCACCACCGCCGAGGAACGGAAAGAAAAACTGAAGAAGTTCAAATTGGCCGTGGAGGCTCACGGCGATGAGATCGTGGCGGCAGTTAAACAAGACACCCGCAAGCCTGAAAACGAGATCAGGGTGACGGAGATCCTGAACGTCATCGCCAATATCGAGAGGAACATCAACAATCTCGACGAGTGGATGAAACCCGTCGAAGTGGTTCCCTCCCAGAACAAGAACGACAAGGCGAGGATCGTCTACGAGGCGAGAGGCGTATGCCTCGTGTTGGGCCCCTGGAACTTTCCGCTCGGGTTGGTCCTGGGGCCTCTCGCAGCAGCCGTTGCCGCTGGAAACTGTTGCATCGTCAAGCTCACAGACTTGTGCCCGAAGACTGCCGGAGTCGCTGCCAGGATCATCAAACAGGCGTTCCAGGAAAAAGAGGTTGCCTTGTTCGAAGGCGGCGTCGATGTGGCCACCGCGTTGCTCGAGCTCCCGTTCAATCACATCTTCTTCACGGGAAGCACGCGAGTCGGAAAGCTGGTCATGGCGGCGGCCGCGAAGCATCTGGCCACCGTAACACTGGAGCTCGGAGGGAAATCACCCGTCATCATCGATGAAGGCGCGGACGTGAAGAAGATTGCGGGAGATCTGGCCGCCGCCAAGCAATTCAATGGCGGGCAAGCCTGCATCAGTCCCGACTATGTATTCATCAAGGAGCATCAGAAGAGCGCCCTGATCGAGGAATTTCGAGCGAAGGTGAAGCAGAACCTCTACCGGGACGATGGGAGCATCAAGAAGGAGAACATCGCCCAGATCGTCAACGACCAGAACTTCGCCCGGATCAGGAAACTCTTCGATGATGCCGTTGCCAAGGGCGCCAGGGTCGCCGTCGGCGGCACGCTGGAGCAAGCCGACCGCACGATCCATCCGACGATGCTCACCGATGTCACGCCTGACATGCAGATCATGCAGGAGGAGATCTTCGCGCCGATCGTGCCGGTCCTGACTTACAGGAACATCGATGAGGTCATCGAACACATCTCGGGCCGTGGCAAGCCGTTGGCGCTCTACATCTACAGCAACGATCGAAACAACATCGACAAAGTACTCGAGCGAACGTCATCGGGCGGCGTGACGATCAATGGATTCTTCTCCCATTACCTCGAAAACCAGCTGCCGTTCGGTGGTGTCAATCAAAGCGGCATGGGCAGTTATCACGGCGTCTTCGGGTTCAAGGCGTTCTCTCATGAGCGCGCAATCTACATGCAGGAGGGTCGATAGACGCCGGCCTTGAAATTGCGAGACCCGCATCGCGGCCTGGCGACGGCTGACGGAGATCCTTCCGGAAGGTCTGCCGGGCAGCGTGGTTGAGGAAGTCAGGCTCGAAGCGCTTCCTGCCCGGGCAGAGGCGATCATGCGGGGAAAGGTTCGGGGCAGGACACTCGTGGCGCCGTGACACATGGTCACTGCGAGCGGAACGTCGGCTGGATCGGAGAGGTTCTCAGTGGCTCGAGCATTTTCCCGCAAAGTGGCGCTCATCACAGGCGGATCGAGCGGCATGGGAGCGGCCTGCGCGCTGGCACTGGCCGATCTCGGCGCCAACGTGGCGATCAGCTGCTCCGCAAGTGAAGGCAGGGCCGCATCGGTCGGCGCGGCGCTCGGGGTCGGGGCGCTGCTTATCGCCCTCGGTCGCCAGCGGACCTATGCGAGCGGCTCGGGCACATGCCGTGATAAACTGCGCGCCGTCCCGCTCACCGCCCCTCGGAAGGTTCGCGCACTGCAGGCGCTCCTTCGAGACGACATAGTAGTACCTGCAGCCCTATCACCACGCGCCCGTAGCTCAGCGAATAGAGCATCGGTCTTCGGAACCGAGGGTCGGGGGTTTGAATCCCTCCGGGCGCGCCATTTCCGCTTTTGGACCTCTCCAGATCAGCTGGAAGCCTGAACGGCAAGCTTATTTCTGGTGTTTGAAATCCTGTTTCGCGTCGGTAGGCCAGTCGCCCGATGAAGGCGTGTTTCAGCACAGTGCGCTTGTGCTCCCACTGCGGCGATTCCCAGATTGCGGGGATTCGCGAGAAATCGAAGGATCCTCGGCGCCGCGCTGGCGTGCGTGTCGTTGCTGTTCGCCTCTCCCGCAATCGCTCAGGCGCTCGCAAGTAAGAGCCGTTTCCCTAACGCGTAAGCGCTGATGCCATCGGACTATTCGAGCAGGCTGAAGGCGAGGCCTTGCCATGCCGGGTCGCCCGCTTTGGAGCGCCCAAGGTTGGCCATCGCGGTACGGATAGGTAATTTAATTGACGTCTTCCAGAGGCGCCCATCGCGCCCTGTGCGGCAGAAGGGCACGGGCAACCAGAAAGCGGTACGGATCACAGGAGCGAGGCAGGTATCGCTCGCCGACTTCGCGCCAGGCTGCGCCATGACCGAGAATGGCGTGACCATCAGTTCGGCCGAAGCCGACATCCAGCCCAGGTCCACCGATTGCGCTTCGGTCTTTCGCGCAGGGCTTTTCGCTCTGGTCGAGCGCATTCGCGACTGGGGCTTCCCGGTTGTCGATGTCGAACGCGGGCTGGTGCTGGCGATCAGTGTGCAGGACCTGCCCGCTCGCGAGAAACCCTTCACCGCGACCGACGGCAAGAAAATCGCCGTGAAGCGCGACTATCCAATGAGCCGGCTCGTGGCCGAGCTGGTGCGGATCGAGGGCGACAGGATCGTGCGCTCCGAAGCCGTGGTCGCCTCGCTGCCGTACCGGATGCCGACACCCTGTAAAGAAGTGCCATGACATTCATTCGTGTGCCCGCGATGCTGGCCGTCGCGCTCGTCCTGTCTGCCTGCGCGCCGCCTGAAGATCCTCGGAGCCGCGCTCGAAGAGCGTGTGCAGCAGCTGCAAGACGAGAAGGCCATTCGCGAGGGCGTCATTCGCTATGGCGAGTATCTCGATGCGCGTGACTACGCGGCATATCCTTCGCTGTTCGCGAGCGACGGGGTGTGGACTGGAGGCTTCGGCAGCGCGACGGGCCCCGCCGCCATCCAGGAGATGCTGGAAAAGAATCTTGGGAAGCCGGAAGAAGGCTTCGTCAACAAAGCGAACTTTCATTTGAGTACCACGGTGATGGTCGATGTTGACGGGGATACCGCCAGAGCGCGCTCGCGCTACACGTTCTTCACCGCGTCACCCGACAATCGGCCTGCGGCCGCGCTTGCGGGCCGCTATGTCAATGATTTCGTCCGTGAGAACCGGACGTGGAAGATCAAGAGCCGCACCACCCATGGGGTGATTCCCTATCGTGACGGGAACGATCCCAACCGCCCTCCGCCGCCGACCTCGCTGAACGAGGTCACGAAGAAATAGCATTCACCGTCGCGGCGAGCCAGGTGCGGCCCGGGTGAGTAAATCGCATAGCAGGCAAGGTACCTGCGTGGCCGTTGTGCTCCAGCGTGTAGAAGCCGCCGTTCTCGAGTGGACCCTTCGCCGCTCAACGCGAGCACGACGATCGTGCCTGCTCACGTGTAGACCGGCTCGGCCGACGCAGCGAGTCCATTGTCCCGATGTCCAATAGACCGACGCTTGTCGATTTCTATATCTACCTCACCTGACATCAGGGAGGGCGGCAGGGGGTCGAGCGGCGCTCTGGGCAGTCCGCCGCCCCGCGCCAAACCCGGAATCGCGATGCCGAGGTGTTGCGATCGTGGCATGAAAAGTGACGCTCGAGCTCGTTGAGCGCTCGAGGCGAATAAACAGCGCGGACTGGGCGCAAAGATGCGCAGTGCTTCCCGCTGTGCCCATCACCGGACCACGAGGGCAAGCCGATCATCTATCCGCAACAGATTGCAATCCGGTCGCCAATACGGCCAAACGGGAAGTAGTCATGGCAAAGGTCCTGGTAGTGGGTGCTGGTCCCGTCGGCTTGACGGTTGCCAGCGAGCTTGCCCGGCACGGCGTACGCTGCCGCATCATCGATCGGCTCTCTGCACCCCTGCCCTACTGCCGTGCCATCGGTGTCACGCCGAGGACACTCGAGCTTTGGGAGAACATGGGTATCGTCCGGCAGATGATCGATGCCGGACTTTGGCTCACGGGAGTTCGCTCGATCATTCACGGCCGGCCTGTTGTCGATTTGAGCACAGACTTTGCGGACCTGCCCTATGCGGAGCTGGGATTGCCGCAGTATGAAACCGAGCGCATCCTCGCGCGCCATCTTGGCCAATCTGGAATCGACGTGGAGCGTGGCGTCGCGCTTGCCGCCTTGAGCCAATCCGACGATGGGGTTTCGACCCGATTGGTCGATGCCGGCGGTCGAGCGGAGGATGCCGCATTCAGTTACGTCATCGGCTGCGATGGAGCACACAGCACGGTAAGACGAGAGATCGGAATTGCCTTCACGGGCGACGCCTTTCCGATGATGTTCATGCTCGGGGATGTCAGGATCAACTGGCAGCTGCCGCGCGGTATGTCGCTCCGGGCGCTTCGGCTCATCGAGAATGCGGCGCCAGACATGTTCATCGCCATTGCCTTGCCGGAACCCGGGCGCTATCGCGTCTCGATGCTGGCGCCAGATGGTCTTGCTTCCGTCGGCGCAAACGATCATGGCATTCAGTCGGAACTGCGCGGGCCACCGCTCGAAGAGCTTCAGGCGGTTGCCGACCGGTTGCTACCGGAAAGGTCACAGCTGTCGGACTTGCGTTGGTCGTCTCTATTCCGCATCAGCATGCGTCTCGCAGATCACTACCGGCAGGGTCGTGTTTTCATTGCAGGCGATGCCGCTCATATCCATCCGCCCACGGGCGGGCAGGGAATGAATACCGGCATTCAGGATGCCTGCAATCTCGCATGGAAACTCGCGCTCGTTCTCAACGACGCTGCTCCAACGAGCTTGCTCGACAGCTACGAAGCGGAAAGACGGCCCGTTGGCGCGGAAGTCGTGGCACGCACACGTGCAGCAAGCGAAGGCTATGGCCGGGAGTCCGGTGGAAAGCCGGATCGGCTGGCCGACACGCAGATCCGGGTTGCGTACCGCGGCACCGAATGGATTCGTGATGACGCGGAGGGTCTTGATTCCAGCGGACCCGCGGCTGGCGACCGCGCTCCCGATGTCGGCGAATTGAGGCGGCACGGCGTCGGCTTCCCTCTTCGCCTGTTCGAGGCATTGCGCGGCACCGAGCACGTGCTCATCGCTCATCTGACAAAGGCGGATACGTCGCAGGAGTTGGCGGCTCTGTCGGAATGGGCTCAGCAATGCCGTCCGCGCCTCGGCTCTTACCTGCGAGTCATCGCAGTCACGACGGAGAGTCTTCCGGACCCGCCGGGCGTCGCACTGTTCCACGACGAGGCCGCGATCTTTGCGCACGCTTACGGCGCGGGGAATGCCTGTTTTCTCGTTCGGCCTGATGGCTACATCGGCTGGCGGGGACGATCCTGGCGTGACAGCGGGTTGTCCACGGTTTTGGGCCGGACATTCCTCGGCGGCACGGATGGCGCTAGGGCCCGCTAGAGGCGCTGCAGTACGGCGTGCGCGATCTCGTACCGTCGCCCCGAATCGCCGCGCTCGCGGCGCTGCTTTCGGGCAGCGGCACGCTCCCCAGTTCGATCGCGAGATCCCCTGACCTCGGCCGTGATCACCCGCGCCAAGGAACTGGAGCGAGGCGAGTGGGGCGCCGCGGCCGCCGCAGAGGCGGTGACCCGAACCATGATCGCGATCATCGCGAGCAACGTCGTGATCGCGGCGGCGGTGCTGCCGCGGACCTGAGGAGCGGCCAGGCGCGGGTCACGACGGCGGGCTCGGTCGCGTCGGGCAACGTGTTCAGGAGTGCTCTGCCGACGCTCCGGCGCCTGAAGTGCCGGATCGTTCCTGGACCAGGCCGGTGTGGGCCAGCTTCAGTGCACGCGCGAGCCGCTTCGGGAAGTCGACGCGAGTCTGCTGGAGTCGCTCGTCTTTCAGGGCGCTGATGACCGCCGCCGAGGGGTTGGCGAACGGCCAGAGCCCGGCGACGACGACGATGCTGAACGAGACGAGCTCCCGCACCGCCTTCGCGTCCAGTCCCAGGCCGGGCTCGAGCAGACGCGCCAACCGCCGCTGGGCTGCGCCGTTCGCGAGTTTGAAGTCGCGGACGTCCTCCGCCGGGATATTCCGTTCGAGCTCGCCGCCGAGCGCCGCCAGCAACTCGCACAGGATCGGCCTGCGCGTCAGCGAGTCCGCCCAGCGATCGATCACCTCGTGCGGTTGCGCACCCTCGGTCGGCAGCTCGCCGGCCAGCTCGTCGAGCCAGAACTCGAGCTCCCGGTTGAGCAGCCCGAAGAAGATCGCCTCGCGCGTCGGGAAGTAGCGGACGACGTTGGACTTGGACAGACCGACGTTGCGGCTGAGCTCGCGCAGACTGATATCACGCAACGGTGCTTCGACGAGCATGTCGCGGGCGACCGCAAGGATCGCGTCGCGCCGCTGCCCCTTGTGCTCGGGCCTGCGTGCTCGCTCGAACTCCGTCGTCGTCATCGTGTCTTCCTCCACCGCATCACGCCGCGCGCCGACGCCAGGATATGACGTCGGTGCGCGACCTGATGGTGAAGGCTAGACCGACGCACTGACCGCCCGCCACTTCGCGTCCGAAGCGGCGAGCGTTTCGGCTGCCATCGCTCCGACGCGCACCGCATCGCGGCCGAGCAGGAGCCGCACCGGCGGCTCATCCGCCGCGGCGACATCGAGCAGGATCTGTGCGATCCGCGCGGGGTCACCGGACTGGTTCCCGTCGGACGCGCGCATGCGGTCGATCACGGGCTGGATCACAGGAGCATAGGGCTCGCTGACGGGCGGGGTCGCCATCGACGAACCCGCCCAGTTCGTGCGCATGGCGCCCGGCTCGGCGACCGTGACGCGGATGCCGAACCCGGCGACCTCCTTGGCCAGCACCTCGGAGAAGCCGCCGACCGCCCACTTCGCCGCCTGGTATGCGCCGAGGCCCGGACCGCCGACGCGGCCGCCGACCGACGAGATCTGGATGATGTGACCGGAGCCCTGGGCGCGCATGACGGGCAGGACGGCGCGGGTCACGTTCACGACGCCGAAGAAGTTGACGTCGACCTGCGCCCGGAACGCGTCGTCGGTCATGTCCTCGATCGACGCGAGGTCGGCGTAGCCGGCGTTGTTCACGAGAACGTCGATGCGACCGAAGCGGTCGACCGCCGCCTCGACCGCAACGCGCACGGCCGCGGCGTCGGTCACGTCGAGCGTGAGCGGCTGGATGCGGTTGCCGTACTGATCGACCAGGTCACCCAGGGAATCGGTGTTGCGCGCGGTCGCGACGAGGTTGTGGCCGGCGGCGAGGACCGCCTCCGCGATGCTGCGGCCGAGGCCGCGCGAGCTTCCGGTGAGGAACCATGTGCTCATGAGTGTTTCTCCTTGCGTTGTGGCGGGAATGGGGTCAGGAAAGGTAGCCGCCGTCGACGGCGAGGTGTGCACCGGTGATGTACGACGCCTCGTCGGAGAGCAGGAACGCCACCGCGGTCGCGATCTCGCGTCCTGATCCGACACGGCGGATCGGAATGCCGGCGGCGATGCGTGCGACCTCCTCCGCGTTGCCCTGCTGGCGCGGCACCGCGATGACGCCGGGCTGCAGCTCGTTGATCCGGATGCCTCGTGGCGCCCACTCGATCGCGGCGGAACGGGTCAGGCCGCGGATCGCGTGCTTGCTCGCGCTGTAGGCGGGTCGTCGCGCGAACCCCCGATCGGCGAAGACACTCGAGATGTTCACGATCGAGCCGCCCTCGGCGCGGAGCATCGCCGGGATCTGGAACTTCAGGCCGTGGAAGACACCCGAGAGGTTGATGCCGAGCGTCGACTGCCATTCCTCTTCCGGCAGATCGGGAAGGTCGTGGAAGACGCTCGAGACTCCGGCGTTGTTGACGGCGAAGTGGAGGGCGCCGAAGCGCTCTTCGGTCGCCGCGACGGTCCGCTGGACATCGTCGATGCGACTCACGTCGCCCGGGAACACCGCGGCCTCGCCGCCGTGCTCGGAGATCTCGTCGGCGACCCGCCGCAACGTCTCCTCCTGGCGGCCGACCAGGCCGAGCTTCGCGCCTCGCTCGGCGAGGAGCCGAGCGATGTCGGCCCCCATGCCGGAGCCTGCGCCGGTGACGTACGCGACTTTGCCCTCGAAGGGCCTACTGGGATTCATCTGCATCTCTCCTTCGGTTCACGGGCTCTCGAGCGGGGTGCCGGGCGCCGTATCGCTCCCCGGACACGCGCGCGGGGTCGAACATCGCCGACAGGACGGCCGCGTCGTCTGCGCTCAGACGCACGGCACTCGCCGCGAGGTTCTCCTCGATGCGCTCCAGCCGTCGGCTGCCCGGGATGGGCAGGACGTCGTGCGGCTGGGCCAGGAGCCAGGCGAGCGCGACCTGGCCCGGCGTGGCATCGTGTTCGCGGGCGAACGCCGACAGGTCGTCGACGAGCGCCCGGTTGCGCTCGAGGTGTTCGCCTTGGAAGCGCGGCAGCGTCGAGCGGAAATCGGATCGGTCGAAGACCGTCGCGGCACCGAAGGCGCCGGTCAGCATGCCGCGCCCGAGCGGGCTGTAGGGCACGATGGTGACCCCGAGCCGACGTGCGGCCGGCATCACCTCCGCCTCGATGCCGCGCTCCCAGAGCGAGTACTCGCTCTGCAGCGCCGAGATCGGATGGACCGCGGCCGCACGCTGCAGCATCCCCGCGTCGACCTCGCTCAGACCGAGCGCGCGCACCTTTCCCGCGCTGACCAACTGTGCCATCGCGCCGACGGTGTCCTCGATCGGGACCGTGGGGTCGAGCCGGTGGTAGTAGTACAGGTCGATGCGATCGGTGCGCAGCCGACGCAGACTCGCATCGACCGCCGCTGCGACATACTCCGGGCGACCGTCGAAGACACTCGTTCCGTCGCCGGTCGGCCGAGCCGAGAACTTGGTCGCGATCACGACCTCGTCCCTCCGACCCTCGATCGCGCGCCCCAAGAGCTCCTCGTTGTGGCCGAATCCCGGGACGTCTGCACCGTACTCGGCACTGCTCGCGCCGTAGTAGTCGGACGTGTCCAGCAGCTCGACGCCCAGGTCGATCGCCCCGCGGATCGTGCCGATCGAGGCGTCGTCATCGGCTCGACCGTAGAACTGCGACATGCCCATGAGCCCGAGTCCGATCGCGCGCACGCTGATGCCACTCGCACCCAGCACGGTGCGTGCGTGGAGTGCCCTCGTCGTGTCCATGTCCGCCACCTCAAGCTTTACAGACCATTGGTCTCTAAAAAGAAGGTAACAGACCGGTGGTCTGTTATGCAACCCATGATGAGCTTTCGGCGGTTCGACGGCCCGGCAGCCCGCTCGCGGGCGGGAATCGCAACGTGTCGGTCGCTGGCTGGGCTGGCGATATGGCAGGGATGAGCGCTCCGTGCACCGTGAGGTGAGCGCCAGAGCGAGGTCCGGTCGGTGAGCTCCGCTGCCGCACATGGGTCAGGGCGACGGCAGGTCGGGATTCTGTGGATGTGGCTCGCGGCGTGCGCGGGCTGCGTGCACGCAGGATTCAGCCTTTACTGGGCGGCCGGCGGCACATGGCTGTTGCCCACCGTCGGGCAATGGGCGGTCGACGCGATGGCCGAGGGAAGCCTCGTCGCGACCGCGGCACTCGCGGGCATCGGCCTGTTCAAGCTCGCCGCGCTCACGCCGGTCATCGTCGAACAGCACGGGCCGCCGCCGCTGCGGCGCTGGGTTTGCGGACTCGCATGGGTCGGCAGCCTCGGGCGAATCGTGTACGGCGGCCGCGAACACCGCGGTCGCGGCGCTCGTCCTGACCGAGGTGCTCCGCCCCGAGGGTGGCTACGAGCGCGATGCGATGATCGGGCATGCCCTTCTGTGGGATCCGCTGTTCCTCGTCTGGGGGCTCCTCCTGTTGACGAGTTGCCCGCGACGAACATGGCGCGCGTCAAAGCGTTCTACACGCAAGTCTTCGGCTGGTCGTCACCGACTACGGCGGCAGTTATTCGGCATTCAACGACGGCCGGCTCGCGGGCGGATTCAGCACCGACATGAAGCCGACGACCGGTGGCGGTCCGATGGTCATCATCTATTCCGCGAATCTCGCCGGCATGCGTGCGAAGGTGGTGCAGGCCGGCGGTATCGTGACGCGGGACATCTATGCGTTCCCCGACGGAAAGCGGTTCCACTTCAAGGACCCCAGCGGCAACGAGCTGTCCGTGTGGTCGGACAAGTAATCGATGCACGCCCGGCCGGCTACGTTCGAGCCGGCCGGGCGATGGCGCGCAGAAGCTCCGCTGCGGCGGTTTGACCGAGCGCGAGTGCGGTATCGAGCGGTGTCTGCCCGGAATGTGGACCGACGTTGTACGCCGTACGTGGTGCGGGGCGAACATCCCGATAGGTGATGGAGTGTCCGAGGAGATCATCCATCGCCCCGCTGGGCGCATCCTCCAGGGTGAGGAAGCTATTGTCACTGTCGCGTACAGGCGGTCTACGACCACTTCGACGTCCAGAAGCAGATCCCCGATCTACAACGGCCTGATGGACCCGAGGGTGGGGATCAGGGCTCTGCAATCCGCCTTCCGCTGACCTCCTGGAAGGGGGGCGCCGCTACAGCCAGTACCGCTGCACGGAGATTCTGACCGTTTGGCTCGAGCACGGCTGCGCTTTCCGCGCCGTGCAACCGGTCAGAATCTCCGTGCAGCGGTACTAGCCGGGCCTGGTAGCCACCCATGCCCGCTCCCCACGAAGCTCGATCTGCGTATTCATGCTCGCGCTGATCTGCGCCAGCCGCGACAGGATCCGCTGCGCATCCGCGTCCCGTGCGATCCGCGGCCGCCCGCGGGTTTCGTATTGGCGCGAGGGATCGTCACCGCGCTCGTTCAGAACCACCGGCACGATCTCCACGCGCCCTGCCTCCGGCTCGTAGTGGACGATCGCGCTTTCCCACACTTCGCTCCGGTAGTGGCCGACCTTGGTGCGCGAGTGGAAGACCATGCTGCCGAGACCGTGGAATACCGGACGCTCGCGATAGACCTCCACCTCGCGCAGGAGCGGCGCGCCGTGGCTGGCGAAAATGGTGGCGCCCGCATCGATGCACGCACGCGCCCAGTCACGCGACCAGGGCTGGACCACCGACATGTCATCGCCCCATTCGTGATTGTGCAGATACGCGATGACATCCTGCGCATCGCTCGCCGCCTCGCGGATCGCGCTCAGATTGCGCTCCATGTCCGCGGCATTGAGCGTGCCGTTCGCTTCCAGCCGCAGCTCGTTCACACCGGGGCGTGCGTCTGTCGCGGCAGCGCCGTCGCGAATCTTGCCGGCCGCCATCGCGACGAGCGCAACACCGCCGAACGACGCCGGCTTCGAGGCAGCAGCCAGATTCTCGCCTGTGCCGGCGTGAGCAAAGCCGGCCGCGGCAACGGCATCACGGGTTCCCAGCAATCCAGGCGTGCCGAGGTCCCATGCGTGATTGTTCGACAGCGCCAGCAGGTTGAACCCCATCTCACGCACACAGTGCAGCTCTTCGGCCCCCGCAACGTGCAGAAACTCCGTGTCACGCGTGGGCGCGCCGGAGTGCGGCGCGCGGATGGCGGTCTCCAGATCGGTGAACACCACGTCGCCACGGTGCAACTCGCCCACCACTTCGTCGAAGCCCTCGTAGCGCTCGGAGCAGAGGTCGTGCGCGATCAGCACCTGGCCTGAGAGGGTGATGCGGCGTCCGTGCACCGGCGCGCCGCGCGTGACGCAGCCGGCCAGCGCCCAGGCACCCAGGCCGGCAAGGCCCGTCATCACGCCACGGCGGGAAATGGGAGTGGAGAGCATCGCGACTGGGGCTCCTGCAGGGCGGCGTAGCGCAACGGGCGCCGGATCGTAACCTCATCCGCGGCCCTGGCGCGCGATCATGCGGAATTTCATCGCCCCATGCGTCGCGCAGATAGGCTTGTCCGACCCCTGTCGAGTTTCTAGGCTTGGCCGCACCGGGGCCCTCGCCCCCCTCATGGAGACTTCGTGACCGCGTTCATTCTGCGCCGGCTTCTGCAGTTGCTTGGGGTGCTGGCCGTGATGTCCGTGATCGTGTTCATGGGCGTCTTCGTCATCGGCGATCCGCTCGAGCTGCTCATCAATCCGGAGGCGACGCAGGCCGAGCGCGCGGCGGCGGTGACGTCCCTGGGGCTGGATCAGCCGGTGTGGCGGCAATACCTGTCGTTCGTGAGCGATGCGCTTCATGGCGACCTGGGCCGCTCGTTCGTCTTCAACGAGCCGGCGCTGCAGCTGATCGTGAGCCGCATGCCGGCCACCCTGGAGCTGGCACTCACCGCCATGGTGATCGCGATGATCGTGGGCGTGCCGCTCGGCGTGCTGGCGGGCGCGCGTCCACAGTCGATGCTGGGCCGGAGCATCCAGGGCGGCGCCGTGCTGGGCTTTGCGCTGCCGAACTTCTGGCAGGGGCTGATGCTGATCATGATCTTCGCCGTGGTGCTGGGCTGGTTCCCTTCCGGCGGGCGCGGCGAGACGGGCACGGTGCTGGGCATCCAGACGAGCTTCGCAACTCTCGACGGCCTGAGGCACCTGGCGCTGCCGGCCCTCAACCTGGCGCTCTTCAAGCTCGCGCTCATCATCCGCCTCACCGCCAGCTCCATGCAGGAGGCGCTGCGCAGCGACTACATCGAGTTCGCGCGCGCCAAGGGGCTGAGCGAGCGCCGCATCCTGGGCGTGCACGCGCTGAAGAACGTGATGGTGCCGGTCGTCACCGTCGCGGGCCTGGAGTTCGGCTCGCTCATCGCCTTCGCCGTTGTCACCGAGTCGGTGTTCTCCTGGCCGGGCATGGGCAAGCTCATCATCGACAGCATCACCGTGCTGGATCGCCCCGTCATCGTCGCCTACCTGCTGCTGGTCGTGGTGCTGTTCATGGTCATCAACCTGGTCGTGGACATTCTCTACAGCGCACTGGACCCCCGCGTGCGGCTGGCGGAAGCGAATTGAGAGCGCTGCTGCGTTTCCTGCGCACGAACCGCGCCGCCGCCCTGGCGGCGGGGATCTTCGCCGTGCTGGCGATCGCGGCACTGGCCGCTCCCCTGATCGCGCCCCAGAACCCTTACGACCTGGCGATGCTGGACCTGCACGACAGCCGTCTGCCGCCGGGCTCGATCGGAGCGACGGGACACTTCTACGCACTCGGCAGCGACGTGCTCGGCCGGGACCTGCTCGCCGCCATTCTGTACGGCTTGCGGATGAGCCTTGCGGTGGCGGTGACCAGCAGCATCGCCGCCCTGTCGCTCGGCATGGTGCTGGGGCTGATTGCCGCCTATCGCGGCGGACGCACCGACGCGCTGTTGATGCGGCTCGTGGACCTGCAGCTCTCGTTCCCGGCGATCCTCGTGGCCCTGATCCTGCTGGCGCTGCTGGGCAAGGGGCTGGACAAGATCATCCTCGCCCTGGTGCTGGTGCAGTGGGCGCTGTTCGCGCGCACGGCGCGGGCGGCGGCGCTGTCGGAGGTGAACAAGGAATACATCGATGCCGCGCGCATCCTGCGCCTGCCGCAATGGCGCATTCTGTTGCGGCACCTGCTGCCCAATTGCCTGCCTCCCGTGAGCGTGGTGGCGGCCGTGCAGATGGCGCACGCGATCTCGCTGGAGGCCACGCTGAGCTTTCTCGGCGTCGGCCTGCCGATCACGGAGCCCTCGCTCGGACTGCTGATCGCCACCGGCTTTCAATACCTGCTTTCAGGCGACTACTGGATCAGCATCTTTCCCGGAATCGCGCTGGTGCTGCTGGTCGCCTCACTGAACGTCCTCGCCGATCAGTTGCGGGCCCTGCTCAATCCGAAGCTGCAGTTGGCGCGCGCAGCGCTCCCGCCGCTGGAGCCGGTCGCTTCGAAAGGCGCGCCGCGCGACGAGAACGCGGTGCTGGCCGTGCGCAACCTGACGACGCGGTTCGCGACCTCGCAGGGCACGCTCAATGCGCTCGAGGATGTGAGCTTGACGCTGCGGCGGGGTGAAGTGCTCGGGCTGGTCGGGGAATCGGGCTCGGGCAAGTCGGTGCTCGGCCGCTCCATCATGGGGTTGATTGCGCCGCCCGGGCGCGTGGTCGGCGGCGAGGTGTGGCTCGACGGCCGCGAGCTGCAATCACTGACGGAGCCGCAGCGGCGCCGGATCCGCGGCAGCCGCATGGCCATGGTGCTGCAGGACCCGCTCACGACGCTCAATCCGGTGCTGCGCATCGATACGCAGATGATCGAGGCCATCCGCGCGCACGAGCCGGTCAGCATCGACGTGGCCCGGGCGCGCAGCCTGCAGGCGCTCGAAAGCGTCGGCATTCCCGCGCCGGCGCAGCGGCTGAAGTGCTATCCGCATCAGCTCTCCGGAGGGATGCGCCAGCGAGTGGCGATCGCCATCGCGCTGCTCAACCGGCCCGACGTCATCATCGCGGATGAGCCGACTACCGCGCTCGATGTCACGATCCAGAGCCAGATTCTCGCGCAGGTGCAGACGCTGGCGCGCGAAACCGGCACGGCGCTGATCTGGATCACGCACGACCTGGGCGTCGTGGCGGGCCTCGCCGACCGTATCGCGGTGATGTACCTGGGCCGCATCGTCGAGATGGGGCCCGCGGAGCAGATCCTGCGGGCGCCGGCGCACCCGTACACGGCGGGGCTGCTCGCATCGATCCCATCGCGCAACGAGCGCGGGCGTCCGTTGCAGCAACTGGGCGGCACGACACCTTCGTCGCTGATCGTGGCGCCAGGATGTTCCTTCCGCGGCCGCTGCGTGCGTGCGACACAGGAATGCGAGGCGATGCCAGCGCTCCGGGGCGCCGAGCGATACGTACGCTGCATCCACCCGCTCACGGAAGCCGCCGCATGAGCGCAGCCACTGCGTTGCTGGAAGTTCGCGGCGTCTCGCGGCAGTTCACCAGGGGGCTCGATCTCGCCGCGCGGCTCGCGAATCTCCTGGGCGCGCGGTTCAAGCCCGTGACGGTGCATGCGCTCGATCGCGTCTCCCTGAGCGTGTCCAGCGGCGAAGTCGTCGGTGTGGTGGGCGAGAGTGGCTGCGGCAAGTCGACACTGGCGCGGCTGATCACCGGCCTGCTCGCGCCCTCGCGGGGCGAAGTGCTCTACGAGGGGCGGCGCGTGCCACCGCCGGGCAGCCGCAACGCGCTGCTCGACGTGCAGATGGTCTTTCAGGACCCCACGGCCAGTCTGAATCCGCGCCGGCGCGTGAAGGATCTGCTGCTGGAAGCGCCGCTGGTGCATGGCCTGTGCACGCGCGACAACGCGATGGACCTGCTCGCCACGCTGTTGCGCAGTGTCGGGCTCGATCCGGGCATGGCGCATCGCTATCCGCACGAGTTCTCGGGCGGGCAGCGCCAGCGGCTCGGCATCGCGCGGGCGCTCGCCGTGCGGCCGCGGCTGCTGGTGTGCGATGAGCCGGTGGCCGCGCTCGATGTTTCCGTGCAGGCCCAGGTGCTGAACCTGTTCATGCGACTGCGCGAAGAGCACAGGCTCGCCTACCTGTTCATCAGTCACGACCTGGGCGTCGTGCGCCACCTGAGCGACCGGGTCGTCATCCTGTATCTCGGCCGCGTGGTCGAGCAGGCGAGCACGGAGGAGCTGTTCTCCCGCCCCAACCATCCCTATACGCGCGCGCTGCTCGAATCCGCACCCGCGGTGGATCGGCGCAGCCTGTTCCAACCCGTGCGAGGTGAGATTCCCTCGCCGCTCGCTCCGCCGCCGGGGTGTCATTTCCATCCGCGCTGTCCGTTCGCCACGGAGCGCTGCCGCCGCGAGGCGCCCGAGTTGTCCGAAGTGGCTCCCGGGCACCGGTCCGCGTGCCACCTGAACGACCGCGCGGCACCATGATCCGGCTGCGACGGGCGTGCCATTGCGCGTGGGCCATCGCGGCGGTGCTGATCGCCGTCCCGGGCGCCGCCGTGGCGCGCGACGACGGCGCTGCCTCGCGCCTGATCGTCGCGACGCGCGCCGAGCCGAATTCCATCGACCCGCAGTTCTCCGCGGTCGGCACCAATCAGTCGACCGCCATGCACCTGTTCGAGACGCTTTTCACCCGCGATGCGAACCTGCATCTGCGGCCGGCGCTGGCGCTCGGCGCGGAGGCTGTCGATGCGCTGACGTGGCGCATCGATCTGCGCCCCGGAGTGCGCTTCCACGACGGCAGCGCTTTCGATGCGGACGATGTCGCCTTCAGCCTGGATCGCGCGCGCCGCGTCCCGTTCAGCCCCGCATCCTTCGCGGGCCGGGTGGCGCGTATCGCGCAGGTGCGCGTCATCGATCCGCTGACGGTGGAACTGGTGACGAAGGAACCGGCGCCACAGCTGCTCACGGACATCGCCACCATCTTCATGCTGCCGAGCGAGCTGGGGCCGGATGTCGCCACCTCCGCGTTCAACGAGGGCGCCGCCGCGATCGGCACCGGGCCCTGGCGGCTCGTGCGCTGGGCGCACGGAGATCGCCTGGAGCTCGTGCGCAACGAGGACTACTGGGGCCCGCGGCCGGAATTCGAGCGCGTCACGATCCGCTACATCGTGAGCGACGCGGCCCGCGTTGCCGCGCTGCTGTCCGGCAGCGTGGATCTGATCGACGCGGTGCCGCCGGCCGATCTCGACGGTTTACGCAGGCGCGCCGACCTGGCCTTGTGGCAGACGCCGACCGTGACGTTCCTGTATCTCGGCCTGGACGTATCCCGCGATGACAATCCCTCCATCCGCACACCGCGGGGACAGCAGCCGCGCAATCCGTTCAAGGACGCACGCGTGCGGCGCGCGCTCGCGTTGTCGATCGACCGGCCGCTGCTGATCGCGAAGGTGCTCTCCGGCTCCGGCGTGCCGGCGAACCAGATGATGCCGCAGGGGACGCTGGGCTTCGATGCGTCGATCGCGCCTCTCGGCCATGATCCGGCGCAGGCTCGCGCGCTGCTCGCCGAAGCAGGCTGGCCGGAAGGGTTCGAAGTGACGCTGGCGGCGCCCAACAACCGCTACCTGAACGATGCGCTCGTGGCGCAGGCGGCAGGCGCGATGCTGGCGCGCGCCGGACTGAAGGTCCACATCGACGCCATGCCGCGTAGCGTGTTCCTGCCGCGCGCCACGCGGCGCGAGTTCGGCTTGTATCTGTATGGCTTTGGCTCCGTCACGGGCGAGTCGCTCATCGGCCTGCGCTCGGTGCTCGGCAGCGTCGACCCGGCGAAAGGTTCCGGCACGCTCAATCGCGGCGGCTATTCGAACCCGGATCTCGATGCGGCGCTGGCGAACGCGGCCGGCGCCCGAAGCGACGACGTGCTCGACGGGTATCTGCACGAAGCGGCGCGGCTTGCGGCGGCGGACATGCCGATCATTCCTCTTTATCACCAGGTAGCGACCTGGGCTTCGCGCTCGGATGTGAATTTCGTGCCTCGGCGCGATGAACGGACGCTGGCGCAGGATGTGACCTTGCAGGAGAAAACTCGATGAACCTGTCGCCGGGGCCGTTCGAATCCCGCCTCGTCAGCAACGTCATGGTCGCGATGCGCGACGGCGTACGTCTGGCCACCGACATCTACCTGCCCGTCGGAGTCGAACGCGCGCCGGCACTGCTCGAGCGCACGCCGTACGACAAGACCGGCACCAATCACGCGGACGTGACCGCGCGGCACCCCACGCCGTACTCCAAACCGACGATTGCGCACTACTTCGCGAGCCATGGCTTTGCGTACGTGATGCAGGACTGTCGCGGGCGCTACCGCTCCGAGGGCCAGTTCCACAAGTACGTCGATGAAGCGCAGGACGGGCTGGATACGATCTCCTGGCTCGTCCAGCAACCGTGGTCCGACGGGCGTCTGGGCACATTGGGGCTGTCGTATGGCGCGCACGTGCAGGCGGCGGTCGGTTGCCTTGCGCCCCCGGCGCTCGCGGCGCAGTTCCTGGATTCGGGCGGCTTCTCCAACGCGTATCACAGCGGCATCCGGCAGGGCGGCGCATACGAGCTGAAGCAAGCGACCTGGGCGTGCAAGCATGCGTTGCTCAGCCCGCTCACGCAGGCCGATCCGGCCAGGCGCGCGGCGCTACAGGCGCAGGACATTCGCGCCTGGTTCGCGCGCATGCCATGGCGTCGCGGCGATTCGCCTGTGAGCGCAGCGCCGGAGTACGAGGACTATCTGTTCGAGCAGTGGGAACGCGGCGAATTCGACAACTATTGGGAGCAGCTCGGCCTGTATGCGGCGGGCCGCTATGACCAGTATGCAGACGTGCCGATGGTGCACATGTCGAGCTGGTACGACCCCTACGCACTCACCGCGACGGAGAACTTCGTCGGCCTGTCACGCCGCAAGCGCGGGCCGGTCCACCTGATCCTCGGGCCGTGGACTCACGGCCGGCGCAGCGACACGTTTGCGGGCGATGTGGATTTTGGCCCGCAGGCGACCTTCGAGGCGGCCTTCGGCGGCTCCTTCTTCGAGATCCGGCGTCGCTGGTTCGACTACGCACTGCGCGGCGCGCAGGCCAACCCGTTTGCGCGCGGCCGCGTGGCCGTCTTCGTCATGGGTGGCGGCAGCGGGCGGCGCGATGCCCACGGCCGGCTCGACCAGGGCGGCAGCTGGCGCTGGATGGAAGACTGGCCGCCGCCGGATACGCGCTTTCGGCCGCTGTATCTGCATGACGGCAACCGGCTCGGCTTCGAGCCACCGACAGCGGGCGAGCAGTGCCGCAGCTTCATCGCCGATCCGGCGAGCCCCGTGCCGACCATCGGCGGGGCACTGACGTCCGGCGAGCCGGTCATGCGCGCCGGCGCCTTCGACCAGCGCGAGGATGAGCGCTTCTTTGGCTGCAGCCAGCCCGGCCGCGGGCTGGATGAACGTGCGGACGTGTGCGCGTTCCTCACCGAGCCGTTGCAGCAGGACATGGAAATCGTCGGGCCGCTGACCGCGCGCCTGTGGGTGTCCTCGGACGCTCCCGACACGGACTTCACCATCAAGCTGATCGACGTGCACCCCCCGACGCCCGACTATCCGCGGGGCTTCGCGATGAATCTCTCGCATGGGATTCTGCGCATGCGCTACCACCGCTCGTGGCGTGAGCCGCAGCCCCTGGAGCCCGGGCACGTCTACGAGGTCGTGATCGAAGCCTTTCCGACCGCCAACCGTTTCCTGCGCGGCCATCGCATCCGCCTCGACATCTCGAGCAGCAACTATCCGCATTTCGATCTCAACGCGAACACCGGCGAGCCGCAGGGCACGTGGCGCGAGATGCGCCGGGCCCACAACACCGTGTGGCTGGACCGCCAGCGACCCTCGCACCTGCTGCTGCCGGTACTCGGCGAGGCCGGGTCATAGGCCTGTCCTCAGCCCAGGGAGCCTGGTGGGTTTCGATCGATCGGCAACTGCGGCGGCTGAAGCGGGAGCGCGGCCGCGGTGGTGCCGGCGTCCCGATTGCAGCCGCGTCGGCGCGCCCGGCGGCGCGCGCCCGGGGCGGCGCTGAGCGGGGTTGTGTCCATGTGGCACCGCCGCTAACTTCAGCTTCCCTTCGACAGCGGCCGTAGCAATCGCACCGTGAAAATCAATCTGCGCGGACTGGAGAGCTTCCGTGAAGTCATGCGGATGGGCTCCGCGACCGCGGCGGCGCGCCGGCTCGATCTGAGCCAGCCCGCGGTCAGCCGCCTGATCGCGCAGATGGAGCGCGAGCTCGGATTCAAGGTCTTCGACCGGGTCAAGGGCCGGCTCGTGCCGACCCAGCAGGGCCAGCTCCTGTACGAGGAGGTGGACCTGGCGTTTCTCGGCCTGGAGCGCGTTCGCACGGTGGCGCGCGACGTGCATGCGCTCAACGCGGGCCAGCTGCGCATCGTCGCACCGCCGAGCTTCGCCGAAGGGCCGCTGGTGGCGATCATCCAGTCGTTCCTGAAGGAGCACCCCAAGGTGCAACTCGTGCTCGATTCGAACTCGCGCCCGACCACCATGAACATGATCGCTACGCGCGCAGCCGATTGCGGCTTCGGCAAGTTGCCACTGGAGCACCCGGGCATCCGCACGCGGCCGCTGGTCGTGAACGACACCGCATGCGTGATGCCGAGTGGGCACCGGCTGGCGCGCAAGCGCGTGGTGACTGTCGCCGATCTGGCCGATGAGGAATTGATCATGATCGGTCGCGGCAGCGATACGCGCCTGCGCATCGACGACGCCTTTCGCGCGGCCGGTGTGGTACCGCGGGTGCGGCTGGAGACGCACAACGTCGGCGCCGCCTGCTCGTTCGTCAGGGCCGGCATGGGCATCACGCTGGTGAACGAGATGCTCGCCCGCGCCTGCTGGGATCGCGACGTCGAGCTGCGGCCACTGCGCCCGCAGATCCTCCACGAATACGTGTTCATGACCTCCGCCAGCGTGCCGGAGTCGCCACTGACGGTTGCTTTTTATGAGACCTGTCGCATCGGGCTCAAACGCTACCAGTGCCGCACGGCCGGCTCGAATGCTGGCAACTCAGCGCCGCGCGCCATCCAGCAACATGCGGATCTGCCGCAGCACCCGACACAGCGGACCGGCGGCAGGGTCGTCGCCTCCGGGACGGCGCTGGGGAGCGAGCAGAGCAGGTCCATGAAGCACAGGTGATCGGCGGAGTCGGGCGGAGCGTCGTGCGTGCGGTTGGCGGCGAGCCGGCGTTCCCAGCCGGCTCGCGCACCGCAGTCCACTGTTTCTACATCTTCATGAGCAGGCGCAGCGAATAGAAGCGTCCGCGCACGTCGTACGTGTAGATGTCGAAGTTGATCGGGTTGTTCGCCCGCGATGCCGGCGGCATCTCATCCAGCACATTCTCCACGCCGAGCTGGAGTCGGGTGTTGAACCGCTCGAGCTGCCAGCCGAACTGCAGATCGTGATAGAACACGTCGTCCGTACGCCCGCCGTTGACAGGGTTGTTCGGCACGTCGGTGGTGCTGCCGATGTAGCGCGAGCGATAGCCGATGTCCCACGGGCCGTTCTCCCATCGCAGGCCCGCGCTGCCTTTCCAATGCGGGTACGTGGCGCGCGGCTGATCGCCGGTTCCGGCCAGCTCCGTGCGCTGGATGGTGCCGTCGGTCAGCGGCACGTAGTTGGTGAAGTGAATAAGCCGTGATGCATCCAGCAGCGCGTTGAAGCGGCCGATGGACGTATCGAAGCCGTAGCGCCACGTGAAGTCGATGCCTTCGACTTCGATGCGGCTGAAGTTGAGCACGGCCTGGCGCAGCTCGAGCACTTCGCCCGTGGACGAATCGCGCGATACCAGGTCGCAATACGCGCCGGCGCGCTGCGCGCAGAGCGTGAGCACCTGCTGCGCGGTCTGGCTCGCGATCGCGTCGTCGATCTTGATGTGGTACCAGTCCGCCGTGAACGACATGTTGTGCGTCCAGCGCGGCGTGTACGCGAAGCCTGCACTGTAGGTATCGGCAGTCTCCGGCTGCAGCGCCGAATTGCCGCCGATGACGCCTTGAATGGTGCCAGCGCCGAACTGGTTCTGATTGTACGTCGAGGGCACACCGGCGCATCCCGGCAAGCTGGCGCCGCCACCATTGCAGGGGTCGACGGCCTGGAACGTGGTGCTGCGCTGGCCCTGGAACAGCTCGAGAATGGAGGGCGCACGGAACCCTTCGGACACCGTGCCTCGCAGCAGCAGGTCATACACCGGCCGCCACGCCACGCCGAACTTGGTCGTGGTCGCATTGCCGAAAGTCGAATAGTCCGAGTGGCGGACCGCGGCGCTGAGGTCCAGCGAGTCGACGCCGGGCAGATCCCGCAGCACCGGAATCGCGAGCTCGGTGTATGCCTCCCACAGGTCGTATTCGCCTTCGGTGGGCTCACGCGTGGCCGCCGTGGTCGTGGCGATGCCCGTGACGTACTGTGGCGCGGCGTTGGCGTAGACGTCCGGACGGTCGTAGGCAGATTCCTTGCGCCACTCCACGCCCGCGGCGATACCCAGTGCACCGGCCGGCAGGTCGAACAGATTGCCCGAGATGTTGAACGCCACGTCGGTCTGCTCGGTGCCGTTCTCGTCGTGGCCGTTGAAGCGGATGAAGTCCGCCATTTCCGGCGTGATCACGCCGAAGATGTCGAGCGGCACGCAGCCCGCGTACGCCGCGCAGCGGGCGTTGGGGCCGAGCGCCAGGGCCACGTGCTCGTTGTTGATCTGGTTGTAGGCGTCGAAGGTGGCGTCGTTCTTTGCCTTCGCGGCGAACAGGTCCCACGACCACAGGCTGCCGAGATCGAACTTGCCATTCAGGCCGGCCGCGACGCGCTGGGTCTCCACGCGCTGCGCGTTGTCGCGGTTGCCGACGTCATCAGTAACGCGCTGCAGGCGCAGCGCGGAGCTGGTGAACGCGGTGCCCCAAGGGTTGTACGGGTGGTCGCCTGGCACCGTGAAGCCCTGTGTGCCGCGCACGTCCAGCAGCACTGGCGAGAACACCTGGCTGGAGTCGCGCTCGTTGTACAGCAGCTCGACATAGCCTTGCAGGTTGTCGGTGATCTCGAGGCCGACGCGGCCGAACACGCCGATGCGCTCGCTCGGGCCGGTGGCGTATACGCCCTGCTGCTGGGTGTTGAAGAAATCGCCTGGGAGCGCGGCGGCGCGGAAGTCCGCAGTGGAGTTGCCGGCCGCACCCGGGATGCGCGTGAGCGGCGAGGCTGCGGTCGAGACGCCAGGCAGCACGTACAGACCGCGCGGGCTGGTGGGCGGCGTAGTCGGCGCGACGCTGGCGAACTCGGTGAGGGAGCGATCGGCTGTCAGGATGGGGTCCGTATCGACGTAGCTGGCCGACAGCAGCAGCGACACGCGGCCGAGCTGCGTGCCCATGGTGAGATCGGCGCTCAGGCTTTCACCATCGCCGCGCGAGGTCTCGCCGTAGCTGAGCTTGCCCTCGATGCCCTGCACGTTGCGCTTCGTGCGGATGTTGACCACGCCCGCGATCGCGTCAGCGCCGTAGATGGCCGAGGCACCGTCCTTCAGCACCTCGATGCTGTCGACGATGCCGAGCGGGATGGTGTTGAGGTCGACGAAGTCGCGGAAGCCGCGGCCGCCAGCGGCGTTGACCCAACGGTGGCCGTCCACCAGCACCAGTACCCTGTTGCCGCTGCCCTCGGAGCTACCGAGGTGGCGCAGGTTGATCGAGCTGACGCCGAACGAAGTGCCCTGGGTGCCGTTGGAGTTCAGGCTGACGCCGGCGCCAGGCAACTCCTGCAGCAGCTCGCCCACGGACAGCGGTGAGGCGTGCAGGATGTCCTCGGCGGTGAGCGTGGTCAGCGGCCCGACCGATTCGGCGTCTGCGCGCGCGATACGCGAGCCGGTGACTCTGATCTCCTCGAGGGTCTCTACGCTCGACTGCGTCGCATCTTGCGCGCTACCCAGGCTGGGGGCGGCAGCAGCGGCCAGCCCAACCATGCCCGCAAGCAGCTTTCGGTAGCGAAGGGCCGCACGATTCGCAAGACACTGGTGCATAACAGTCCGTCTCCCCGGTTTTCTGTGCAGCAGTGAATGTAGGAAGCTGAAGCTGCAGCCGGCAAGATTATTGTGATTTGTATCGAACCATACGGGAGTGGTATGGGTGCGCGGGACGCCGCGCCGTCTGCGTCGATTCACCGAATCCGTGGTGATTTTTCGGGCGATGCTGCCTCGTCACTCCTCGAGGGCGCAGGCAGCCGATCGTCTAAGCGGACATCGCGGCCGGGAGTTCCGCGTAGAACGCCATGCGCGTGATCAGCGCGGCAAGCTCGTCGGGGGTTGCGATCCCCAGAGCCGTGGCGTGTGCTCTGCGCTCGAGGCTCCTGGCGAAGAGCGGCGTCTCACGCTCGTTGCGGCTCGACGAGGCGGCGTGGATGGCCGGGGCCGCCTGGAGACGTGATCAACTCTTTGCTTTGAGCTTCTCCGGTAGCTCCAACTCATCGGTGATGCGCAGTCTGCGGACAACGAGGTCGCCAATCTCGACGCGCTGGACCCGGGCACGCCCGATCGAAAGCCACCCGATAGCGAGAGCGCCGATGGCCAATGCGCCGATGGCGATTGCGCCAACGGCTAATGTACCGATTGCTTGGGTACCTATCGCCTGAGCGCCTATTGCCTCCCCGCCGATTTTTTGCGATCGGAGGTAGAGGCGACCGCTTCTGTTCAGCGCCTCCGAGTGGGCATGGGCTTTCAGCCGACTATCAGCGAATCGGCGTTTGCGGTGTAACATTTGACGCTGCTTTGAGTGGACCGGGTCACAACCAGATGCTGCTGACCCACCGATAGACAGGCGCTATCTGCTCGTCGACTCTAGCACTGAAGCAGGACTTCGAAAACGCCGATCAGCGCTCGTCGAGCCCTCTCGAGACGGCACTACGTCGTGCCGTGTATCGTTCGAGTCCGCCACTTATGTATTTGACGACCTGATGCGACTCGAGCAACAGGACGGTTCCGTTGACACCACCTTCAGCCTGGCCCTGCGCGCTGTTCCTGCAGTGCCGGTCCGGCCCGCGTGAGGTGAGCGGCGGGCAAAACGCATTGGCGCTGTCGGCCCCGGACCGAGAGCGAGGTTTGGAGCCTCGCAAAGTACACGGATAGTGCTAATCTAGTCAGCATGACTAGATCCTCAAAATCCAGGCCTGCCAGAGCCAGAGGCCGTAAGTCGCCTGCACCCAGAGCGGCACGCTCGGACTACTGGCTCCTGCAGGACGCAAAGGCCCGTTTCAGCGAGCTTGTCCGCAAGGTCAGGAGCGAGGGTCCACAGCATGTCACCGTACACGGGCGCGACGAGGTCGTCGTCATCGCTGCCGAAGAGTTTCGGCGTCTAAGTGGCGATATCACGGGGAATGCACTGATCGCAGCCATGCAGGCTTCCCCGCACCGCAACGTCAGCATCGAGCCCAAGCGCGAACCGATGCCGGTGCGCGACGTCTCGCTGTGACGGGCTGGCTCCTCGACACGAACGTACTATCGGAGCTGCGGCGGCCTCGTCCCGAGAAGAAGGTCCTTGCTTTCATTGCCGCTCAGCCACTCGATCTGCTTTACATCAGCGCCGTGACGCTCGCGGAGATTCGATTCGGGATCGAACTCGTTCCAGGTCCGGGGCGGCGCTCGGACCTGATCGATTGGCTGACCCATAAGGTTCGGCCGATGTTCGGGCGGCGCGTGCTGCCCATCAGCGAAGACGTGATGTTCAAATGGCGGCTACTGGTCGAGGAGGGTCGCAAGGCGGGACATACATTCTCGCAGCCGGATCTGATCATCGCTGCGACTGGCCACCATCATGGTCTCACCGTCGTTTCGCGGGACACGAGTGAGTTTGTGAAAGCGCGCGTCCCCGTATGGAATCCTTGGGAGGAGGCGCCTGCCGATCCCAGGATCCCGCCGTGAAACGCATGCCGATAAACGCATGCCGATACAGGTGGTCGGGGTGAGGGATTCGAACCTGCATCGGCTGGACAGTCAAGCCAACCCGATTTGGCGGTTGGCATTCTTACGTTCACCGCCCCAGTCTGCAAACAATGCGCGCAACGCCGAGCGCTCGCCGCACCGAGCGACTACTTGCGCATCTGCTCCCCCAAAAACCTCTCCAGCTCCTTCAGCATCTGCACTCGCGAAGCCGACTGCGAAAGCCAGTGGTCCTCCCCCGCGAGCGATACGTAAGAGACTTTCTTCTGAAGCTTCTCGAGCTCGCGCGCCATCGCCTGGGACTGCGATTGCGGAACGACCGTGTCGTTGACCGCATGCATGAGCATCACCGGCGCCTGGATCTGCGATGCCACTCGCAGAGGCGATTTCGCGATCACTTTCGGGTCGCTTCCCGACCCGATATGTTCGCGCCAATAGGCGAGCTGGTCAGACTCCGAGCCCGAATGCTGCTTCTCATAGACGAGCATCAGGGGCAGATCCGCCACGCCGTTCACGCTCACGGCACAGCGATACAGCTCTGGCGTGAAGGCCGCGCCCGCGAGCGCTGCGTAGCCACCATAACTTGCACCGACGATGCAGACACGCGAGGCATCCGCGATGCCCTGCTCGATCATCGCCTTCACGCCATCGGTGACGTCATCCTGCATCAGGCCGCCCCACTGCCTGTAGCCAGCGAGGCGCCACGCGTCACCGAAACCTGTTGAGCCGCGGAATTGGGGCTGCAGTACCGCGTAGCCACGCACCGCAAGGAACTGCGCCCACCAGTCGAAGGCGTACTCATCGCGCGCCTCAGGCCCGCCGTGCGGCAGAACCACGAGCGGCAGATCCTTGCCTTCCACGCCCGGCGGAATCGTCAGGTACGCTGGCACCACCGCGCCGTCGCGTGCTTTGTAGCTGATGGCGCCAACCTCACCGAGCTTGACATCGACGAGCGCGGGATACGCCTCGCCGACGATATCCGCCGTGCCCTTCGCGAAGTCGATGAAGTAGTACACCGGTGGGCTCGAAGGCGCGTCGACATGCGCGATCATGCGCTTGCCATCTTCCGAGCGCCCGTAGACCGCCACTCGCTTCCCCTTGAACGCGCCCGCGACCCTGCGGAAGCGCCGCTCCGCCTCCTTGTCGATCCAGTGGAGCCCCTGCTCCACGCCACCGAGGCTGGCGCTGATCGGTGCACGCGTGATGGGGTCGTACACGATGCCCGAAACATCGTTCGTCTCATGCTCGAGCAGCGGGCTGCCGGGCGAGCCGTCGAGGGGCAGCATCCAGAGGCTGCTCCGGCCTGCGGGCGTGACGGCCGACATGATCAGAGCGGTCTCATCGGTGGTGAGACCGTACACGTCCTTCGGGCCCGAGTCCTTTTCGCGGAAGATTTCCTTCCAGGCGAGGCCCGACCTGGCGAGGACGGTGAAGAGCGATGACGCGGGGTTCCACTCGCTGCGCGCGACGGGCTCACCGTTCCTGTTGACCACCCAGTCGAGCGTGAAGGCCGAGCCCGACGTGATGAGCGTTCCTTTTCCGGTACGCGTGTTGACTTCGAACACCTGGGAGACCCAGCCTTCATCCTTGCGCGTGACGTCGAGACGGGACCCGGTCTGCTGTCTCGCATGGACTTCGGAGAAGTCGAGTGTCGACATGATGACGGTCTTGGGTTTGGGCGTGCGCCACGCAAGCATGCGCGCGCCCGTCACGAACTGACGAGCCCCCTCGCCCATCAGGAGCATGCGCGTCCTGCCCGTGCCTGCGTCTGCGGCGTAAGTGCGGTAGACCTCGTAGTGATCCGCCGCGGAGCGGCTGCCGTACGTTGCGAAGACGCTCACTGTGAGCAGCACGGTTTCGTTGTCAGCCCAGGCGAGGGAGCGCAGCTTCCCGTCGGAACCCAGAGCCAGCATCTTCTTCCTGACACGAGCGTCGAGATCGAAAATCACGACGAAGGACCCCTTCGCCGTCACCTCGCGCCACGCGAGCAGCTTTCCATCGGGACTCAGCTCGACTTCACTGACTTCCGGCACCGCCCCAAATGCCTCGGCAGGAGGAACATCGGCGGCGTGCAGCGTGGCGGCGCGCAGAAGAACGATCGCAGCGAACGTAAGGCAGACCGCGAGCCGGGACGCATTCATGTGCGAGACCTTCTTGAGGGGTGCCGGATGCTAGCACTGGCCAGCTTACGCTTGCCGCCGCGGGCGTATGACGGACGTCTTTCGGGTTCCGCCTCGCCGGCGGCCCGGGATTTTCCTTGATCAATGCGCACCACGCGGAAAGCCTCGATGCTGATCGGAGCCTGACAGGGCTCGGGCATCAAGGCGCCGTCGGCGCGAGTCGAGCCTGAGCGCTCCGTCACGCAGACGCGCGTTCAGTGCGAGTGAAGCCTGAGCACTCCGTCACGCAGAGGCACGTTCGGTACGAGTGGCGCGTGAGCGCTCCATTGCGCAGAGGCACGTGCGGCACGAGATCGACCCCGCGGAACACTCGTGGCCCTCGCCGGTCCAACGGCCCCATGCAGCGAGACCGGCGAATGACCCCATCGGCAGTAGAGAAGAGAACCTCACGCAGCATCTGGCGGGAGTACCGGGGCTTCCTGGTCTTTGCGGTGCTGATGCTCGCCTTCCGTTCCGCCTGGGCCGACTGGGTCAAGGTGCCCACCGGCTCCATGAACCCGACGATCCTCGAAGGCGATCGCGTTCTGGTCGACAAGCATGTCTTCGGCGTGCGCATCCCGTGGACGCTCATACGCATCACGCCGGGCCGGGAGCCGGCTCGCGGCGAGATCGTGGTGTTCGACTCACCGGTCGATGGCACGTCTCTGGTGAAGCGGCTGATTGCCGTGCCCGGGGACCTCGTGGAGCTGGACTATGAAGGGCTCATCATCAACGGCAGGCGCGCCCACTATGCCGCGGGCGACACCGCGCGCCTGGGTGAGCTGCTCGCCACGACGAGCGCGCTCAACCCGCAGGTGCTGCGCGAATCCGGTTTCGGGTCGGAGCACGACATCCTGCGGCTGCCTTTTGGGGGTGCACACACGGGCTTTGGGCCGGTGCTGGTGCCCGAAGACATGTACTTCGTGATGGGTGACAACCGCGACAACAGCGCGGATTCACGCGTCTTCGGTTTCGTGCCTCGCCAGAACATCGTGGGCCGTGCCACCCGCGTGGTGGTCTCGCTGAACCCCGAGAATCATTTTGTCCCGCGTGCAAACCGCACGCTGGCTCCGCTCGATTGAGATCGGACCTCTGAGCTCAGCGCGACGTCGCAACAGCGCTCGCGCTTCGCTATTCTTCCGCGCGACAGTCACCGCCGAACGCCATGAAAAGAATAGCACTGCTCACCGTTCTCACGAGTCTCACCGTCCTCAGCCCTGCTTTCGCCCAATCGGCCAGGAGTGGTTTCTACGCCGGCGTCGCGGTTGGCCGTTCCACGGTGGACGACCGGTCACGGGCGGCTTCGCCCATCGCGGCAACCCCCGGGCTGCCGCAGTCGCTGTCCATCAACGGCCTGCCATTCGATGACCACCACACGTCGTGGTCCGCCTTTGCGGGGTTCAAGGCGACGCGCTACATCGGCGTCGAGCTCGGCTACTGGGACCACGGCACGTTCAAGAACGAGCGACTGCTGGGCCCGGAGCCTGCGAGCCTCGGCATCCAGGAGGTGTATTTCGGCGCGACGTTGATGTATCCGCTCGCCAGCCGCCTCACCGCAACCGGAAGTGCTGGTATCTCCCGCGCAAGATTCGATGTGGATGGCGCGGCCACAGCGCTGGTCGTCTCGTTCCCGGGCGTGCCCGGCATTCCCACGCTCCCCTTTCCCGTGAGGCCCCCGGTCGGAGTTCCAGTGCTGCCGCCGGGGACTACCGTAACCGTTCCGCTCGCCACGCCAGACGACGAGACAGGCGCCTACTGGCAGGTCGGCCTGAACTGGCGGTTCACGGCTTCGCTCGAGGCCGGCGTCAGCTATGGCCGTCGGGATCTCAGCGTTCAGAAAGTCGAAGCGCTCTCGCTTTCCCTGCGACACACGTTCTGAAGCGCGCCTCGCCGGGCGGCGCGAAGCGTATATTGTTCGCGCGGCGCCACCGGCGCCGGAGGCAGCGGACGCCCTGACCGGGAGGTGCGCCGATGGTGACACGCGCTTTGCGCTGCGTTTTCCTCAGCACGCTGTTCTCGCTCGCGTGCATGATTTCCACGATGCGGCCCGCGCAGTCGGGCACGGGTTCGAGCGACTGGGTGACCGTTGCGCCAAGCTCGGTTGGGCTGCACGCGCCGCGGCTCGAATCGCTCACGCGCGATATCCGCGCGGGAAAGTATTCCAACATCCACTCCCTGCTGGTCGTACGTCACGGCAAGCTCGCGGTCGAGCAGTATTTCGTCGGCAACGATGAACGGCGCGGCGAGCCGATCGGGAAAATCCGCTTCGACGCTCGAACCTTGCATGACGTGAGATCGGTCTCGAAGAGCGTCACGTCCGCGCTTGCCGGAATCGCCCTCACTCCCGCGGATCTCGACAAGCCCGTGCTCGAGGAGCTGCCGCAGTATCGGGATCTGCAAACGCCGCAGCGCATGGCCATCCGCGTACGCGACCTCCTTTCCATGACCTCGGGGCTCGAATGGGACGAGTTCCGGCATCCCTACGGAAACCCGCTCAACAGCGAGTCCGCGATGGACCGCGCTTCCGACCGGCCTCGCTTCGTTCTCCAACAGCACATCATCGCGGAGCGCGGCACGCAGTTTCAGTACAGCGGCGGCGACACCACCGTCATCGCGAAGATTCTCGAGCAGCGTACGGGCATGCCTCTCGACGAGTACGCGAAGAGGATGCTCTTCGGTCCGCTCGGGATCGTGCGCTTCGAATGGTTGAAGTATGAGGATGGCGTGCCGATCGCCGCATCCGGCTTGCGTCTTCTGCCTCGCGACATGGCGAAGCTCGGGCAGCTCTATCTCAACCAGGGCCGATGGCAGGACGCGCAGGTGATTCCCGAAGCCTGGGTGCGCGACTCGCTCTCCCCTCACGCCACCATCTCGGACCGGGCATTTGGCTTCCAGCGCTACGGCTACCAGTGGTGGCTCGGGACCGCACGCGTGGGCAATGAGAACGTGCCGTGGGCTTCAGCCGTGGGTTACGGCGGGCAGAGAATCCTGATCGTGCCTTCGATGGATCTCGTCATCGTGCTGACCGCCGGCCTGTACGGCGATGCACGGCAGACCGATATCACGTTCGAGATCATGCTCGACCGCGTCCTGCCGGCCGTGAAGAAGGATCGCTGAACGGATGAGACGCCCGGCGTGAGGACGAAACGGTGGTCGCGTCGCACGGTCGCCGCGCAGCAGCGCTTGCCCTCGCGTGCAACACGGTCATGCGGTCGCGGCCGCCGAGCACGTCGCCGATTTCCGGAAGACTGTGGCTCGTGAGCTCAGCCGCCCTCGTAGGGCTCGCCGTTCCGATGCACGTAACCGCCACCACCCCTGGGAAGCCGCAGGTCGATGTCCGGATAGGTGACTTCGTCTTCCTGCTCGCGGCGCGAGCCCATCTCCAGCAGCAGCGCATCACGGCCCGAGCGGTTCTGGATGTGGTGACCGTTCGGCGTGCCGGCCTTGAAGCCGGCGCAATCGCCTGCAACGAGCGGCTCCTCGCCCGCGTCGGTGACGAGCACGACCTCCCCTTCCACGACGAAGACGAGCTCATCCTCTGCCGTATGCCAGTGACGCTGGCTCGACCACGCGCCGGGCGGCAGGCGGATGAGGTTCACGCCGAACTGTGTGAGCCCCGCGGCATCGCCCAGGCGACGCCTGGACCGCTCGCTGCACGGCGCATCGTACGGCGCAGGATAATGAGAGCCCACGACGGCAGGGGCGGCTTCGATGTCGATCTTCATGCGGGTCCTCCTTGCTGCGCGGGAGAGGATACTTCGACGCGCGAAGAGGCCGATACGCCGGCACTTCACTCTGTATCGCAGAGTACTTGACGGTCCGGCGCGAGCTCGCCTAGAGTCCGCGCACGCTTCGACGCAACCGGTCTCCCCAGTCATGCGCACCGACAGCCCACTGCCCATCGAAAGCAGAGCACTCGGAACCCTCACGTACATCAAGGCCTCGATCGAGTCCGCAGGCTCGCTCGCCGTGCCGGGCATGGCGGGGGTGGTCATGGGCAGCATCGGCCTCATGGCCGCGGCACTCGCATCGGTTCCTGTGCTGGCTGCGCGCTGGCTGGAAATCTGGCTCATCGCCGCAAGCCTCGCCTTCCTCCTCGGCGGCGCGCTCATGGCCCATCGCATCGCCGTGCAGGCGAGCGCGCGCTTCTTCGGGCCGCTGAAACGATTCCTGCTGTGCCTCTGCCCTGCGCTGCTGGCCGGCGCGGTGCTCACGTTCATTCTCTGGCGCGCGGGCGACAGCGGGCTGATCCCGGGGACGTGGCTCCTGCTCTATGGTTGCGCGGTCGTGCCCGCGAGCACGGCCACCAACACCAAGGACATGAAGCTCATCGTCGTGATGGGCACTCTCTTCGTCGCGCTGGGGCTTCTGGCCTTTCAGGCCCCGCCCGCCGCGCACACGCTGATTCTGGGCACGGGCTTCGGCGCCCTGCATGTGATCTTCGGCCTTCTGATCGGAAGAACCCGTCATGGTGACTAAGCGAAATACAGTACGCCGCAGCGAAACGGCCGCGGCCGCTGCCACGAAATCTCCAACCAGGCCCGTGCCCGTGCCGGCCGCCCCGCGCAGCGCGGAGGATGCGAAGTTCGACCGGCTCGTCTACGAGCGGGTGCGCCTTGGCATCATGAGCGCGCTCGCGGTGAACGAGCAGCTCACCTTCAACGACCTGAAGTCCCTCTTCGACGTGAGCGACGGCAACCTGAGCGCGCACGCCCGCAAACTGGAGGAAGCCGGCTATGTCTCGTGCACGAAGACCTTCGAGGCCCGCCGTCCCAAGTCCGAGTACCGCATCACGCCCACGGGCCGCAAGGCGTTGCAGCGCTACCTCGAGCACATCGAAGCGGTGATCAAGGCGACCCGCCGCGTGTAGGCCTTTTTATTTGACCACTCACTCTGCAGCACAAAGTTCTCTGCTACCACAATGCACATCGCGATCATCATGGACGGAAACGGGCGCTGGGCCACGCGCCGGGGGCTCCCGCGCACGGCGGGGCATGCGCAGGGCGCGCGCGCCGTGCGCAAAACAGTGGAAGTGGCTGCGCGCGCCGGCATCCACACGCTCACACTGTATGCATTCTCCTCCGCAAACTGGGCCCGCCCGCAATCCGAAGTCGCGGGCCTCATGCGGCTTCTGCGCCGCTACCTCTTCACGGAAACACGCCGCTGCGTGGAGCAGTCCATCCGCATCAACATCATCGGCCGTCGTGATCGCCTGGATGCGAGCCTTCTGCGCTCCATCGAGCAGAGCGAGCGCCTGAGCGCGGGCGGCACCCGCATGCACCTGCGCATCGCCGTGGATTACTCCGCTCAGTACAGCATCGTCGAAGCAGCGCGGCGTACGCGCGGCTGCCCGGAGCTGACGTCGCAGGCCTTCCATCATCTGCTGCATGAAGTGGATCACTCGGCTCTCCCCGCCCGTGAGGTCGATCTGCTCATCCGCACCGGTGGCGAGAAGCGTCTCAGCGACTTCCTGCTCTGGGAGTGCGCGTACGCCGAGCTGCACTTTGCGGACTGCCTGTGGCCGGACTTCGACGAGCACCAGTTCCAGCTCGCACTCGACGATTACGCGAGCCGCCAGCGCCGCTTCGGAAATCTCGCCGCCGAAACCCTGTAGGAAACCCGCAATGTCATGGATTCGACCCCGCTGGGCGCCGAAGAGCATGCTCGTGCCTCCGCGATTGCCCGCAACGCCGTCAGCTGCCGCCCCTCTGAAACAGCACGCGCTGCTGATCAACCCCTTCTATTCGAAAGATCCGCAGGCCAGCTTCGGCAAGCATGTGCTGACACCCACGCTTGCGCTCACGAGCATTGCCGCGGCAACTCCGCGTCACTGGAGCGTGCGGTACTGGGACGAGAACCTGCTTCAGGGACCGCCCCCATGCGACCCGCTGCCCCACGTCGTCGGGATCACGGTGCATCTCACCTTTGCACGCCGGGCGTACGAGCTGGCGGCGTGGTACAGGGCGCGGGGTTCGATCGTGGTGCTCGGGGGCTTGCACGTGCTCTCCTGCCCGGATGAAGTGCGCCCGCACGCAGATGCCATCGTGCTGGGTGACGGCGTTCAGCTCTGGGGCAGGATCCTGCAGGATGTCGAGCGCGGCGAGCTCGAGCCAACGTACAGCGCGGACTACGCCCGCCCCTACACCGCAGATCCGCCGGCGCGCCGATCCATCCTGCCGCGCGAATCGTTCCTCACCACCACCAGCGTCATCGCCACTCGCGGCTGCCACAACCGTTGCGGCTTCTGCTACCTCTCGACGGAGGGCCTGCACATGCCGTATCGAATGCGCGCACCGGAGCAGGTGGCGGCGGAGATCGCAGAGGACGACCAGCCGTACGCCGTGTTCATCGACAACAATCTCGGCTCCCGCCCGGACTACCTGCGCAAGCTGTGCGCTTCGCTGAAGCCGCTCGGCAGGATCTGGAGCGCGGCCGTCACCATCGACATCACGGATGATCCGTCGCTCGTGCGTGAGATGGCGCTCGCCGGCTGCACCGGAGTCTTCATCGGTTTCGAGTCCTTGCACGCCGACAACCTCACGGATGCCCGCAAGCGAACCCCCGCGCCCGTCGACTATGCGCGGCGTGTCGCCATCCTTCATCGCCATGGAATCCAGGTGAACGGCAGCTTCGTGCTCGGCTTCGACCACGACGGGCCAGGCGTCTTCCAGCGCACCGTCGAGTGGATCGAATCGAACCGCCTCGAGTGCGCCACGTTCCACATCCTCACGCCCTACCCTGGCACGCCGCTGTTCCGGCAGCTCGAACGCGAAGGCCGGTTGCTGCACAGAAACTGGGATCTCTACGACACCGCACATGTCGTCTTCGAGCCAAAACGCATGTCCGCGGAAGCGCTCTCCGAGGGCTACGCGTGGTGCTATCGCACACTGTTCTCACATCGATCCATCTGGCGGCGGCGTCCGTCTGACGCCGATGCCGTGCTCGCGTACCTCGCCATGAGCTATCTCTACAAGCGCTCGAATCTCTTCTGGCATCTGCTCATCCGGCACCGCCTCACCGCCACCGTGTGGCGCCCGCTCATCGAGCACTCCCGGCGACGCCATCTGAAATTCCGGGCACGACTCGAATCGAGCACATCGACCGACGATGCGGCGAGCGCCACGAGTTGCGTGAGCGCGGGCGTATAGCGCGCCTTCGGTGTCCGCCTCACATCCCTCTTGACCGACGCCTCGCGGCATCGTGAGACTCGCGCGCATCGAGAGGGGGCACGCATGAAGATCGCAGACCTGTTCAAAGTCGAAGGGTATGGAGTCATCGTCACCGGTGGCGCGAGCGGCCTGGGGCTCGGGTTTACCGAGGCGCTCGCGGAGAACGGCGCCCGCGTGACGATGATCGACATCGACCCGCGCCGGCTCGAGGCCGAAGTCGCGCGGCTCACCGGGGCCGGCTATGCGGTGCGAGGCGCCCAGGTGGATGTGCGGGACCACGCCGCGCTCGATCGCGCCTTCGATGAAGCAGTTGCGGCATACGGCCGGCTCGACGTGGTGTTCGCGAACGCGGGCATCGACCCCGGCCCGGGGTTCGTCGGCGCGTGGGTGGGGTCCGAACGCCCACGCAACCCCGACGGTGCGCTCGAAAGGTACGAGACCGAGCGCTGGAGCAAGGTCATCGACATCAATCTGAACGGGGTGTTCGCGACGCTGCGTGCCGCTGCGCGACACATGCGCCCGCGAAGATCCGGCCGCATCATCGTCACCACCTCGCTCGCTGCCGTGAAGACCGAAGCCGTCATCGGCGCGGCCTACATGGCCGCGAAGGCCGGCGCCGCTCACCTCATGCGGAACGTCGCGCTCGAGCTCGCGGGGTACAACATCACGGTGAATGCGATTGCGCCGGGGTTCTTCGTCACCAACATCGGGGGCGGCCACGCCCACAATCCCGAAACGCAGAAGGCCATCGCGAAGAGCGTTCCCATGCATCGCGTGGGCTTCCCGCAGGACATGCACGGCCTCGCCCTGTTCCTGGCCTCGCCGGCTTCGAGCTACCTCACGGGGCAGCAGATCTTCATCGACGGCGGCTGGGGTCTGGGCGAGGCGGATTGAGGGCCGCCACGCGGCCTGCGCACACGAACCGGCCGGCGCGAGGCGTAGCGCCGCACGGCGCGCACACCTAAGATAAAGGCGCCGGCCGCATCGGGGCGGCACGTCGCCGCGGAATCTGTGCCGGGCCCGGGGTCGCCGAACCCCCCGGCGCAGCGACACGATGTATCCACAATCGAGACAACCAGGGGATTCGAGAACATGAAGGCGCTCTACTCCATCGCTCTTGCCGCGGCACTCGCGGCCGGCCAGGCTCATGCGGCGTGCAGCTATCCCACCGAGCCCCCGGCCATTCCGGATGGCAGTACCGCGACGCTCGACCAGATGGTGGCCGCGCAGAAGGCCGTGAGGGAGTACGACCAGAAGATCAACGCCTACACCGCCTGTCTCAAGCTCGAGCACGAGACGACGCTCGCGAACAGCCCGGATCTGACGGACCAGCAGAAGAAAGAGATGGAAAGGATGCAGGTGCAGAAGCACAATGCCGCCGTCGAGGCGGATGAAGCTCTCGCCGCGCGCTTCAACGAACAGTTGAAGACGTTCAAGGCAAAGAACGCCAGGAAGTAACCCGGGGCGCAAGCCCGCATAGGTGAGGCCACAAAGTGCTCACGCCCGCGGAAGCGGAAAAGCTCATCGCGGAGCGCCTCGCGTGCCTGCCGATCGAATCGCTCCCCCTCGCGCAATGCGCGGGTGCCGTGCTGCGCGAGAACATCTACGCGGAGCGTGACCAGCCGCCGTTCGATCGCGTGGCCATGGATGGCATCGCGCTCCAGAGCGATGCAGTGCGCTCCGGCAACCGCCGCTACGCCATCCAGGCAACCCAGGCCGCGGGTGATCCCCCACTGACTCTCGCCGCTCGCAATTCCTGCATCGAAGTGATGACGGGCGCTGTCCTGCCCGCGGAGTGCGATGCCGTCGTTCCTGTCGAGCAGATCACGACGCACGACGGTGTAGTCGAGCTTGCCGACGGCGTTCCCGTGGCGCCGTGGCAGAACATTCATCGCCGCGGCACCGACTCGCGGCAGGGCGCGCTGCTGCTCTCCACCGGCAGTCGTCTCAGTGCGCCGGACGTCGCCATCGCCGCATCCGCTGGCATGGCTCGCGTGCGCGTGAGCACCCAGCCGATGGTCGTCGTCATCTCCACTGGGAATGAGCTGGTGGAGCCGGGCGACCCCATCCTGCCTCACCAGATCCGCCGTTCGAACGTCTACGCCGTGGCAAGCGCGCTGCGCCGTCAGGGCTTCCAGCGAGTGGCCGATGACCACGTCGCCGACGACGCCGCGATGCTGAAGGAGCGGCTCAAGTTCCACCTGGATACCCACGACGTGCTCGTGCTGAGCGGCGGTGTCTCCATGGGGAGGTTCGACCTCGTGCCGCGCGCGCTCGAAGAGCTTGGCGTGCACGTCATCTTCCACAAGGTCGCTCAGCGTCCAGGCAAGCCGCTCTGGTTCGGCGTGGCGCCATCCGGGGCCGCGGTCTTCGCCCTGCCGGGCAACCCGGTCTCCACGCTCGTGTGCCTGGCGCGTTATGTGATCCCGGCGCTGTTCGCCTCGATGGGCGAAGCGGCCCGGCCGCCAGAGAAGATCGCGCTGAGCGCTCCTGTCACGGTCAACCCTGCGCTGGCGTTCTTCCTGCCCGTTCGCGTGGAAGTGGACGATTGGGGCCGCGCATGGGCCGCGCCCGCGCCCACCAACGGGTCCGGGGATTTCACCGCCCTCGGCGGCACGGACGGCTTCGTGGAGCTGCCCCCGGGTCCGAACGTCTACCCCAAAGGATTTGTCACGCGCCTGTACCGGTGGTAAGAACCGGGGCATGCCCGGTTCCGACGTCGTCATTCCCCTGGCCAGCCTGCGCCAGCCCCGCGATACGCTGGGCCGCCCGATGCGCGATCTGCGCATTTCGGTGATGGATCGCTGCAATTTCCGCTGCCCTTACTGCATGCCGCGGGAGCAGTTCCACGAGAAGTACCAGTTCATGCGCACCGCGGAGCGCCTCACCTTCGAGGAGATCGTGCGGCTCGTGAGGCTGTTCGTGCCCCTGGGCGTGCGCAAGCTGCGCCTGACGGGCGGCGAGCCGCTGCTGCGCGCCAACCTGCCGGACCTCATTTCCGACCTGAACAGCATCCCGGGCATCGAGGACGTCGCGCTCACCACGAACGGCGTGCTCCTGGCCCAGCACGCGGCCGAGCTGAAGGCCGCCGGGCTGAACCGCATCACCGTGAGCCTGGACAGCGTCGACCCGGAGATCTTCCGCAAAATGAGCGGCGGCATGGGCGTCGTCGAAGAGGTGCTCTCCGGCATCGAGCACGCGCGGCGCGCGGGGCTCGATCCCATCAAGGTCAACGCCGTCATCCAGCGCGGCCTCAACGATCACGCGGCGCTCGATCTCGTGGCGCGCTTCCGCGGCAAGGGCGTCATCGTCCGGTTCATCGAGTACATGGACGTGGGCAACCGCAACCACTGGGAGCCGCAGCTCGTCGTGCCATCGAAGGAGCTTGCCGCGCGCATCAACGAGCGCTGGCCGCTGGAACCCCTGGAGCGCAACTACCGCGGCGAGGTCGCGGAGCGCTACGGTTTCAAGGACGGCGAAGGCGAAGTGGGCTTCATTTCTTCCGTCACGCAGCCATTCTGCGGCGATTGCTCACGCGCGCGCCTCTCGGCAGATGGCGTGCTCTACACCTGCCTGTTCGCAACGCATGGCACGAGCGTTCGGGATGCGCTCCGCGGCGGCGCGAGCGACGAGACGCTGACGGATCTCATCCGCAAGGTGTGGCTGAAACGCGGCGATCGCTACAGCGAGCAGCGCGCCGAGTTGCGCCGGTCGGCGGGCCACCAGCCGAAGATCGAGATGTACTACATCGGCGGTTGATCCCGTGGCAGAACGAGCTCAGAAAGCCGGCAAGCGCGGGCATGGTCTCACGCACCTCGATCGGAACAACCGTCCGGCGATGGTGGACGTGGGCGGAAAGGAAATCACTCATCGGGTCGCCGTTGCGGAGGCGCGCGTCGCGCTTCCCGCGAACATCGCGCGGGCGCTGCGCCAGAGCGGGCACCGGACGAAGAAGGGCCCCGTGTTCGATACCGCGATCATCGCGGGCGTGATGGCGGCGAAGCGCACCCACGAGCTCATTCCGTTCTGCCATCCGCTGGCGCTGGACAATTGCAGCGTGGAGATTGAAGCGCTCCAGGACGGCACCATAGTCATCCGCTGCCGCGTTTCGGTCCATCACAAGACGGGGGTGGAGATGGAAGCTCTCACGGGTGCCTCCGTCGCGGCGCTCACGGTGTACGACATGTGCAAGGCGCTCTCACACGACATTCGGATCGACGCCGTCCGGCTGATCGAGAAGACCGGCGGCAAGCAGGACTTCCATGGCACCGCTGCGCGGGCTCCGCGTCGCCCGGTCACGCGAGCGGTGCGCACCGGGGCCGCTGCTGGCGTGCCGGCTTCCGCCTCCATGGCGAGGATGCGGCGATGACGGCTGTCTACGGGCTGGTTCTCGCCGGCGGGCGCAGCAGCCGCATGCAGCGGGACAAGGCCTCCCTCAGCTACCACGGGCGGACCCAGCTCGACTGGGCGATGGAGCTCATCCGACCCTTTGTCGATCGGGCCTTCGTCTCCGTACGGCCGGACCAGGTGAACGACCCCGTGCGCGGGAAGTTCGAACAGATCGTGGATGTGCACGAGAACCTGGGGCCCATCGCCGGCATCGTGGCCGCGCAGGCGGCGCACCCCGACGCAGCGTGGCTCGTGCTCGCGTGCGACCTGCCCTTCCTGGATGCGTCTACCCTGAAGCATCTGCTCTGGGCACGTCAGCCGGACCGGGTGGCCACGGCGTACCGTTCGAGCCATGACGGCCTGCCCGAGCCGCTGTGCGCCATCTATGAGCCCGCGAGCCGCGCCGGCATCGCGGCGTATGTGGCGAGCGGCAAGCAGTGCCCCCGCAAGTTTCTCATTCAATCCGACGCGCACCTGCTCGAAGAGCCGAACCCCCGCGCGCTCGACAACGTGAACACGCCTGAGGAGTATGGCGCCGCGATGACCAGTTTCACTTCCGACGATGGCCGTGCAAGCAAACAGATCCGCGTGCAGTACTTCGCTCTGCTTCGCGAGCAGGCCGGCCGCAGCGACGAGTCAATCACCACCACCGCGCGCACGCCCCGCGAGCTCTACGCCGAGCTGAAGGCGCGTTACCCATTCTCACTGGCTCCGGAGATGCTCCGCGTAGCGGTGAACACAGAATTCGGCGAGTGGTCCCAGCCCCTCTCGGATGGGGATGCGGTGGTGTTCATCCCGCCGGTCGCCGGCGGCTGAGCCCCCGGCGGATCACCGGCGCCACAGCGATCGACCTGTCACCATGAACACGTTCCGCTTCAGTCACGAACCGCTCGACACCGCCGCCCTGCGCGAGGCACTCACGGACCCGGCTTGCGGCGGCTATGCGTCCTTCGAAGGCTGGGTGCGGAACCACAACGAGGGTCATCGCGTCAGCCGCCTCGAATACGAAGCGTTCGAGCCGCTCGCCCTGAAGGAAGCAGAGCGCATCATGGCGGAAGCGGTCGAGCGCTTCGGCATCGAGCACGCGGCATGCGTTCATCGCATCGGCGATCTCGCCATCGGCGACATGGCGGTGTGGGTCGGCGCGAGCGCCCGTCACCGGCACGAGGCGTTCCTCGCCTGCCGATACATCATCGATGAAGTGAAGCATCGGGTGCCCATCTGGAAGAAAGAGCACTACGAGAACGGCGATTCCGGCTGGGTGAACTGCGAACGGTGCGCGGCGCCGTCGGAGCATACTCATGAGGCCGATGCCCGCAGTCACGAGCACGAGCACCATCACGATCACGACCATCACCACGGGCATGGCCGCTCCCGTGCGGCGCGCGAAACCCGTTCGCCCGCCGCGCCCGTGCATCAGCACGTGCCGAACCTCGTTCCGGATTACTCCCGCCAGATGGCACTCAAGGAAGTCGGCGCCACCGGGCAGGCCAGGCTGCGCAGCAGCCGCGTGCTCGTCGTCGGCTGCGGCGGGCTCGGCGTGCCGGTTCTCATGTATCTCGCCGGAGCCGGCGTGGGGCGTCTGGGGCTGGTGGACGGCGACAAGCTCGAGCCATCGAACCTCCACCGCCAGACGCTCTATGCGCTGTCCGACGTCGGCGAGCACAAAGCCATTCTCGCCGCCGAACGCCTTCGCGCACTCAATCCGGATGTGGATGCACGTGCCTACACGCTGCGCCTCAACGCCGAGAACGCGGCGGATCTCGTCAGCCAGTACGACCTCGTCATCGACTGCACGGACAATTTCAGCACCAAGTTCCTGCTGAACGATGTATGCGTGCGGCTCGGCAAACCCGCCATCTTCTCGAGCGTCTACCAGTTCGAAGGGCAGCTGCAGGTGGTGCGGCCGGATCGCGGCGGCGCCTGCCTCCGCTGCATCTGGCCCGAAGCCACGCGCGACGGCCTCGTCGGCAACTGCGCGGAAGCCGGCGTGCTCGGCCCGGTGCCGGGTGTCTTCGGCAGCCTGCAGGCACTCGAAGCGCTGAAGACGCTGCTCGACCTGCGCGGCCAGCTCGGCAACGAGCTGCTCGTGCTGGATCTGCTGACGCTCCAGAGCTCCCGGGTGCGCATCAAGCGCGCAACGACGTGCCCGGAACACGCGAGCGAACGCGCAACGCGCACCCCGCCCTCGGCCGCTCCGGCTGAGCTCGAGATGCATTTCGACTCGCTCGACGAAGCCGCGTCACAGGGCTTGCAGGTCATCGACATTCGCGAAGCACGGGAGCTCGCGGAGATCCCGACGCCCGGCGGCAATGCGCGCCACTGGCCCATGGCAGAGCTGCTTCACGGCTCCGCGACGCTGCAGCCGGCGGGGCGGTATCTGCTCGTCTGCGCAAGCGGCCGACGCAGCCTCGCTGCCACTGAGGAGCTGCGGTCACGAGGCGTCGCGAACGTGTTTTCGCTTCGCGGCGGTATTGCCGGCCTTGCCCACCGATCGCTCACCTGAGGGCCCGCGCGCCGGCCCCCCGGCGCCCCGCGGGGCATCGGGTGCTCCCCCGGAGCGGCGAAGCCCTTTCCTGCGTTGGCTCGGGGTGTGCGCTGTCCTGATGGCCGGCTCCAGCCTGCCGGGGCCCGCCTCAGCGGATGATCCGGAACCCGCGAGCTCGACGCCGCTCCTCGACTTCGCGCTCGAGCAGCCGCCGCCCGCGCCGTCGTTCGTCGATTCTCTCAACAAGCGACTCGCCGGAATCACGGCGGAGATGCAGCGGCACCCGCCTCCGGAAGGCGAGGACTGTGCGCAAACGCTGGGCGCCAATCGCTTCGCCGACCAGTACATCTCGCTGGCAACGATACGTTCCAGTCTCGGGGACTTCGATGGCGCCATCACGGCGCTCGAAAGCGCACTCGAGTGCACGCCACGCGACGCCTCGGTCCATGGGGCGCTCGCATCCGAGCAGCTGCGCGCCGGCAAGCTGGGTGAGGCACGCGCAACGCTCGAGCGAGGCATGACCATCGACCGCGATGACGAAACGATCGACAGCACGATGAGCCAGCTCGACTTCATCGAGGAGCACTGGGCCAGCGCAACCGCCCGCCTCCGCGCGCGCGCAACGATCGAGATGGACCCGGAGCGGGCGACGTACTCGCAGTGCCTGCTGTGGCTGGCGCAACGGCGCGCGGGCGTGCAGGCGCCGGAGCTCGCCTCACGCGACAGCTATGACCTGTGGCCCACGCAGATCCTGGATGTGCTCCAGGGCAGGCTGACGGAAGCCGAGCTCGTGGAAGCCATCAAGGAACGGGAGGCCGCGCCCCGGCGTCGCGAGCAGCTCGCCCAGGCGCTCTACTACGTGGGGCAGCTGCAGCTGGCGAACGGCCAGACGGAGCTGGCCCGCCGCTATTTCGCCGCCGCCGTGGACCTCGAGGTGCCGCACCTCGTCGAGCACCCCATGGCGCTCGCCGAGCTCGAAAAACTTCGGGATACCGGGCAGCCGATGCCGGATTGAACGTCGGGACCGCGGGCACGGCCCCCGGCGCCGATCGACAAGGGCCGATCAATACTGGTCGCGATCCTGCTCGTCGTCCTCGTCGTCGAGGTCGTCGTCATCCTCGTCGTCGTCCCAATCGTCGTCCTCGTCCTCGTCCTCTTCTTCGTCTTCTTCTTCCTCTTCCTCGTCCTCATCCTCGTCGGCATCGGACCAGCCTTCCGGCTCCTCGGTGAGGTCCAGATCCATCTCGTGCCATGCCTCGACGTCGATCTCCTCGATGTCGCCATCGAGGTATTCGATTTCGATCAGCTCGGAATCCTCGTCGACCGACAGGACGCGGAAGGACTCTTCTTCTTCCAGGTTCTCGTACCACTGCCCTGGTGTCGGTTCGTAATCTCTGCTCACCGCTCGCTCACCTTGCCCAACCCCTGACGCGGGGAGCAGCAAGTTTAGGGGGTGGAATACGGTCAGGCAATGACAAGCCGGCATCCGGCAGGGGATACTGCCGTACCTCGCCCGCCGCCTCGATTGCCCTGGTTTTCCGCATCATGTCTGCGCCCCGTTCCAATGCACCCTCGCCGCTCGCCTCCGCCCGGCGCATCGTCGTCAAAGTCGGTTCCGCGCTGCTCGTCGATGCGGAGACCGGACGGCTCAACCGCGCCTGGCTAGAGACTCTGATCGAAGACTTGCTGCGGCTGCGCGCCCGTGACCAGCAGATCATCCTGGTGTCATCGGGTGCCATCGCGCTCGGGCGGCGACAGCTCGAGCTCGCCAAGGGTCCATTGCGGCTGGAGGAAAGTCAGGCGGCTGCCGCCGTGGGTCAGATCCGGCTTGCGCATGCCTACAAAGAGCTGCTGGAAGAGAAAGGTGTGACGGTCGCGCAGGTGCTGCTCACGCTGGAAGACAGCGAGCAACGCCGCCGCTACCTGAACGCGCGCGCCACCCTGGAGGCGCTGTTGGAGCTGGGGGCCATTCCGGTCATCAACGAAAACGACACCGTGGCGACCGCGGAGATCCGATACGGCGACAACGACAGGCTGGCCGCGCGGGTTGCGCAGATGTCGAGTGCGGACTGCCTGTTGTTGCTGTCGGATGTCGATGGCCTCTACACCGCGGACCCGAACCGGGACCCGTCCGCCCGGTTCATCGATCGCGTCCTGCACATCACGCCTGAGATCGAGGCCATGGCAGGCCGCTCCCTGTCCGACGTAGGCTCGGGCGGCATGGCCACCAAGATCCTGGCGGCGAAGATCGCTGTCTCCGCAGGCTGCCACATGTGTATCTCCGCCGGCCGTCATGAACACCCGGTGGCGCGTATCGAGGAAGGCGCGCGGGCAACCTGGTTCGTTCCCAGCGCCACCCCGGTGACCGCGCGCAAGCAATGGATCGCCGGAACGCTGCGGCCCGCCGGTGCCCTCGGTATCGACGAAGGCGCGCTGAAAGCGCTGCGTGCGGGCAAGAGTCTGCTGCCGGCGGGCGTCGTATCCGCCCGCGGCGAGTTCGAGCGTGGGGACACGGTCAGCGTCCTGGCGCCGGACGGCTCGGAGGTTGCGCGCGGTATCGTCGCGTATTCCGATGCCGACGCTGTCCGCATCATGGGCCGCAAGTCCTCCGAGATCGAAACACTGCTCGGCTTCCGCGGCCGAGCCGAGATGATCCACAGGGATGATCTCGTCATCCTGCCCGGCACCGCGCAGGCGACGCAGGAATCCGCAGAGGTGACGCAATGAGTGCTCTGGAAATGAACGCCACTGATGTTGGCAGCGTGATGGAGCAGATGGGTCGCGCAGCGCTCGACGCGTCTACCGTCCTCGCGCAAGCCACCACGCAGCAGAAGAACGACGCGCTCATCGCGGCGGCGAAGGCTATCCGCGCGGCCGCCGCCGACATCCTCGCGGCGAACGCGCGGGACATGGAGGCGGCCCGTTCGCGCGATCTCTCCAACGCGTTGCTGGACCGCCTGAAGCTCGACGAGAAACGGGTGGAGTCCATGGCGCGCGCGATCGAAGAGGTCGTGGAGTTGCCCGACCCCATCGGCGGCGTCTCGGCGGAATGGGACCGGCCGAACGGCCTTCACATCCAGCGCGTGCGCGTGCCCCTGGGCGTCATCGGCATCATTTACGAAAGCCGCCCGAACGTCACCGCGGATGCCGGTGCGCTGTGCCTGAAATCCGGCAACGCGGTCATCCTCCGCGGCGGCTCGGAAGGGGCGCAATCGATCCGCGCCATTCATGCGTGCCTCGTCGCCGGGTTGCGCTCGGCCGGCCTGCCCGAGGCCTGCATCCAGGTCGTTCCCACCACGGACCGGGCGGCGGTCGGCTACATGCTCTCGGGCATGACGGACTACATCGATGTCATCGTGCCCCGTGGCGGCAAGGGCCTCATCGAACGCGTCCAGCGCGAGGCCCGGGTGCCGGTGATCAGCCACCTGGACGGCAATTGCCACGTGTACGTGGACAAGGATGCGGACGCGCGGATGGCCACACAGATTGCCGTGAACGCCAAGATGCGTCGCACCGGCATCTGCGGAGCCGCCGAGACGCTGCTGGTGGACCGGGCAGCCGTGGGCACGCACTTAGCGCCCGTGGTTGGTGCACTTCTCGATGCCGGCTGCGAAGTGCGCGGCGATGAGATTGTGCAGAAGGTCGACGCGCGAGTCCGGCCCGCCTCCGAGCAGGACTGGTACACGGAATATCTCGATTCCATCATCGCCGCCCGCGTCGTTGACGGTGTGGACGCCGCTGTAGCTCACATCGCGAAGTACGGTTCCGCGCACACGGAATCCATCATTACGGAAAATGCCGCCACGGCCGAGCGGTTCCTGCAGCGGGTGGACAGCGCCATCGTGCTCCACAACGCCTCCACCCAGTTCGCCGATGGCGGCGAGTTCGGCATGGGCGCCGAGATCGGCATTTCCACCGACAGGTTTCATGCGCGGGGCCCGGTCGGGGTCGCGGAACTCACGAGCTACAAGTACGTTGTGCGCGGGAAGGGCCAGCTTCGCCCTTAGTACCTCGGTCACCTGGTGCCCGGCGGCAGCGGAATCCGGCTATCGCGACTTCTCCGTCAGCGCATTGATCAGGGTGATGAGGGCGTCCGCGCCCACGGGCTTCAGCAGGTGCCCGTCGAAGCCGGCCGCGCGTGCGGTGTCGATGTCCGCCGGACGGCCCCAGCCGGTCAGTGCGATGAGCACTACTCCCTCGCCCCAGGCCTCCGCGCGGAGGCGGCGCGCCGCTTCGTAGCCATCCATCCTGGGCATGCTGATATCCATGAGCACGACGTGCGGCCTGAATACCGGGCCGATCGCGAGTGCCTGCACACCATCGGCAGCAACCTTGGCCTGAGCCCCATACATCTCGCACAGGAGTGCAAGGCTGAGAGCGGCATCGGATAAGTCATCCACCACCAGAATGCGCCCGGTGAGCTGGCGGCCCGTCGACAACTGAAAAACCCCGTCCCGTGAAAGCTCGTTGTGGTCGTTTGTGAGTATTTAGCAGCAGCAAACATGGAGGGTCTGTCCGGTAGGTGACACAACGAGGAACGGCGATTGCTTAGCTTTCGCGCGGGGATTTTTAGCCGGTGGCTGCTGCGCATGGCAGACGCACAACTGGATAGAACTATCGACGCGAGCACATTGGGCAACCGCCTCCTGGGAGCATTCCTGCGCGAGAACCCATCGCTGCAGTCCGGTCTACACGAGATCACGTATCCCGCGGGTCACGTCGTATACCGCCAGGACAGGCCGATCTCGTACGCCTACTTTCCGGTCGTCGGAGCGCTCGCCCTGACTGTCAACATGCGGGACGGCGCCGGATGCGAGACTACTGCCGTCGGCAATGAAGGGCTGGTCGGTCTGCCCCTGTACTTTGGTCTCAGTTTCAGCCCTTACACGGTCGTCCAACAGACCGAAGGCCGCTCGTTCAGGATGGCGGCGCCCACGTTCCTGGAGACCATCAGGCGCAGCTCGTCTTTGCAGACGCTGATGCAAAGGTATAGCGAGTACTGCATGCGGTTCGCCCACCAGACCGCGGCTTGCAACACGCTCCACAACATCAAGCAGCGTGCCTGCCGCTGGCTGCTGCTCGTGCAGGACCGGGCGGGTACTGAGCAGTTCGCTTTACCCCAGGCCATCCTGGCGGAGATGCTGGGCGTGCGGCGACAGTCCATCAGCGAAGTGGCATCGTGGCTGCGCGGGCGCGGCCTGATCGAGTACAAGCGCGGCCACATCACCATCGTCAACCGCAAGAAGCTCGAAGCTGTCGCCTGCTGTGAGTGCTACGGCGTCATGAACGCCTACTACAATCGCCTGCTGCTGTCCGCCGCATAGCTTCCGGGCACCGGCCGGCGGTCGCCGCCGCACCGCTTTTCCGTCATCGAAGCCCTTGAAAAGACGAGGAATGTCCTCAAGGTAGCCGCTCGTGCGGGGACCCGGTAGAGTGCGCCGGGGCCGCTGAACCGGCCGTACCCTCCGGGGTCGAACCGGTTGCCCAATCAACGTCTCAACGGAGCTCGAACCGCCGCCATGAAACGCGTAGTGCTGTTTCTCGCGACCAACCTCGCAATCATCGTCGTCCTGTCCATCGTCGTGCAGGTCCTGGGGCTCGATCGCTACCTCTATGCCCAGGGCGGAAGTCTCGGCGGCCTGCTGGCGTTCGCGGCCGTGTTCGGCTTCGGCGGCGCCTTCATCTCGCTCGCCATTTCCAAGTGGATGGCCAAGCGCTCCATGGGCGTGCAGGTCATCGAGCAACCGCGCAACTCCACGGAGCAGTGGCTGGTGGAGACCGTCCGCCGCCAGGCGCAGGCAGCCGGCATCGGCATGCCGGAAGTGGGCATCTTCAATTCGCCGGAGCCGAACGCGTTCGCCACCGGCGCGCGCCGGGACAGCGCGCTGGTCGCCGTCAGCTCGGGCCTGCTGCAGCGGATGAACCAGAACGAAGCGGAGGCCGTGCTCGCGCACGAGATCTCGCACGTGGCCAACGGCGACATGGTGACGCTCACCCTGATCCAGGGCGTGGTGAACACGTTCGTGATCTTCCTGTCGCGCATCATCGGCAACCTCGTCGACCGCACCGTCTTCCGGTCGGAGGATGGTCGTGGTCCCGCGTACTTCGTCTCGGTCATCGTGTCGGAGATCGTGCTCGGCATCCTGGCCAGCATCATCGTCATGTGGTTCTCGCGTCAGCGTGAGTTCCGCGCGGACGCGGGTGGCGCGAAGCTCGCCGGCCGCGACAGCATGATCGGCGCGCTCGAGCGCCTGAAGGCCGCGCACGAGCCTCTGCCTGGCCCGCTCAATGCGTTCGGCATCGCAGGTGGTGATGGCCCGAGCGGCATCCGCCGGCTCTTCATGAGCCACCCGCCGCTCAACGAGCGCATTGCCGCGCTCAGAGCCGCGCCGCTCGCCTGATCGCGCTCACTCGATCCCGCCCTCGCAAACGCCCGGCCTCGCGCCGGGCGTTCTGCATCTGAACTGCATCGATCCTCGTATACCGGACTGACCGCTCGCGAGAGTGGCCTGTCTTCGGGTCGCGACGTCTTCGGCTCGCGACGTTTTTACAAGGGATCGATGCTTTGGCTAGATTGCGCGCGCACTCGTGGGGTGGGGTCATCGAAAAATCATCCGTCACCGCGGGCGGTCCATTGCGACGGCTCGCGGGCAATATCCTCTGCTGGTTCGATTCCGGTACACCGGCCGCACCTGTGAACCAGGCGGCCGGGACAGAGCGCGCTTCGGAGAAGGTGGACTGGACGCGCATCCTGCCCTTCATCCTGATGCACGCCGTGTGTCTGGCTGTCATCTGGGTGGGGTGGAGCCCCGTGGCGGTGATCACCGCCGTCGCGCTCTATGTGCTGCGGATGTTCGCCATCACCGGGTTCTATCACCGCTACTTCTCGCACCGCTCGTTCAAGACTTCGCGCGCCGGGCAATTCATCTTCGGTCTGCTCGGTGCCTCCGCGGTCCAGCGCGGCCCCGTGTGGTGGGCGGCCCATCATCGCCACCACCATGCCCATTCGGACAAGCCCGCGGACGTGCACTCCCCCATTCAGCACGGCTTCGTCCGTGCGCACATGGGGTGGTTCCTGTCGAAGAAGGGATTCACGCCGGATCTGAGGTGCGTGCGTGATCTGACGAAGTTTCCCGAGCTGCAGCTTCTCGATCGCTTCGACATCCTCGTCCCCATTGCACTCGCGGTGACCATCTTCTTCACCGGGGTGCTGCTCAAGCACGTGGCGCCGCAACTGGGCACGACGGGCTGGCAGATGCTGGTGTGGGGGTTCTTCATTTCCACGGTCGCGTGCTATCACGGCACGTACACCATCAACTCGCTCTCGCACGTATTCGGCCGGCAGCGCTATCGCACGGGCGACAACAGCCGGAACAACTGGTTCCTGGCACTGATCACGCTCGGCGAAGGGTGGCACAACAATCACCATCACTACCCGAGCTCGGCGCGCCAGGGCTTCTACTGGTGGGAGCTCGACTTCACCTACTACGCGCTGAAGGTGCTGGCCTGGCTCGGCATCATCTGGGACCTGCGATCCGTTCCGATCTCCGCGCGTGACCACTCACCCCGCCGCATCCGGAGTGAATCATGAGAATCGCAGTCATCGGCTCCGGAATTTCCGGCATGACCGCTGCGTATCGGCTGAGCGGTGAGCATGAAGTGACGGTATTCGAAGCCGGAGACCACTTCGGCGGCCACACGTTCACCCGCGACGTGGAGATGGGCGGCCGGACGTACGCGGTGGACCTCGGGTTCATCGTGTTCAATCACCGCACGTACCCGCGCTTCACCGGGCTGCTCGAGGAGCTGCGCGTCGAGTCGCAGCCCTCGAACATGAGCTTCTCCCTGCGCTGCGAACGCACCGGGCTCGAGTACAACGGCACATCGATCAACGCCCTGTTCGCGCAGCGACTGAACCTCGTGCGGCCCTCGTTCCTGCGGATGATCGTGGACATTCTGCGCTTCAACCGCGAAGCCCCGCGGCTGCTGCTCTCAGCGGACAGCACACTCACACTCGGCCAGTATCTGGAGCGCCACGACTACACGGAACCGTTCATCGAGCACTACATCGTGCCGATGGGCCGCGCCATCTGGTCTGCGACGCAAGAGGCGATGCTCAACTGGCCGGCGCGCTTCTTCGTGGATTTCTTCGAGCGGCACGGATTCCTGTCCGTGAACGACAGGCCACAATGGCGTGCGATCCGTGGCGGGTCCCGCGAATACGCCCGCAAGCTCACCGCGCCTTACCGGAACCGCATCCGCCTGCGCACCCCCGTGCAGAGCGTGAAGCGCACGCCAGATTCGGTATTGCTGCGCACGGCGCGCGGCGATGCGGAGCGCTTCGACTATGTCGTGTTCGCTTGCCACAGCGATCAGGCGCTCGCGATTCTCGACGATCCCAGCCGCCAGGAAAGCGAGATCCTGGGCGCGTTCCCCTATCAGGCGAACGAAGTCGCGCTGCACACGGATATCCGCATGCTTCCGCGTGCGCCGCTCGCTCGCGCAGCCTGGAACTACCACTCGCTCGCGGAGCCGCGGCAGCCGGTGGCGCTCACGTACAACATGAACATCCTGCAGACGCTCGTCAGCCCGGAAGTGTTCATGGTCACGCTGAACAGAACCGCGGACATCGATCCGTCGCGCATCCTGCACACAGCCACGATGCATCACCCGGTCTACACGCCGGAAGCCGTGATGGCGCAGAAGCGCCGGCTGGAGATCAGCGGGCAGAACCGCACTTTCTACTGCGGCGCCTACTGGCGCTACGGCTTTCACGAAGACGGCGTCGCCAGCGCGGAGTGGGTGATCAAGGATTTCCGCACCGTCGTGACCCAGGAGCAGGCCATGCGCGGCAAGCGCGCGGCCTGGGCCGTGGTGTAGCGATGGAGAGCTGTCTCTACATCGGTTCCGTGCGACACCGGCGCCACGAGCCGACAGAGAATCGCTTCAGGTATCGCCTCTTCATGTCCTATCTCGACCTGGCGGAGCTGCCCTCGCTGTTCGAGCCGTACCTGTTCTGGTCGGCGAAGCGAGCGGCTCCGGCATGGTTCCGCCGCGAGGACTTTCACGGCGACCCCGCCCGGCCGCTCGATGAGGACGTGCGCAACCTGGTGCGGGAGCAGACGGGATGCCGCCCGACGGGGCCCATCCGGCTGCTGACGCATCTTCGGTTCTTCGGATACTCCTTCAACCCCGTCAGCTTCTACTACTGCTTCGACCCGGCCGGCGAGCAGGTGCAGGCCATCGTCGCTGAAATCACGAACACGCCATGGAAAGAAAGGCACGCCTATGTGCTTCCGGTGAGCGGCTCCGTCGCGAGCGGGGGTGCATGGCGCTTCCGGTTGGACAAGCAGTTTCACGTGTCGCCGTTCATGCCCATGGACATGAGCTACGACTGGCGCTTCAGCGCCCCGGGCGAAGGGCTCCATGTGCACATGGAGAACTGGCGCGATGGCCGCCCCACTTTCGACGCCACCCTCAGCCTGCGGCGCGAGCCGATCTCGAGCGCCGCGCTCGCCCGGGCACTCGTGGGCTTTCCGCTCATGAGCGCCCAGGTGACTGCGCTCATCCACTGGCAGGCGCTGCGTCTCTGGGCAAAGCGCACGCCCTTCCATACGCACCCGAAGAAGCTCACCCCGCGCGTCGGGAACGTTCGAGGAACCTAGCCGCCATGAGTAGCCGACCATCGATCATTCCGCTCGACGCCACGCTGCCCGAGTCGGGCAGCCCGTCACTGCTTGCACAGCTGGGCCGCAAGCTGCTGCTGGCGCAGCTCGCGAAGCTGAAGCACGGAAGCGTGCGTTTCATCGAGCCTGGTGGCGAGCACCGCTTCGGGAAACGCACCGCCGGCTGCGATTTCGGGGCCACCGTGCGTGTGGAGCATCCCCAGTTCTTCGCGGACGTGGCATTCGGCGGCACGGTGGGCGCGGGGGAAGCCTACATCCGCGGTCTCTGGCGATGTGACGATCTCACGTCCCTGGTGCGCATCTTCCTGCGCAACCGCGACCTGCTGGACGGCCTCGACAGCCGCTGGGCACTCTTCAGCCGGCCGTTCCTGAAAGTGTTCCACATGCTGAACCGGAACAGCCGCGAGGGCAGCGCGCGCAACATCACGGCGCACTACGACCTGGGCAACGCTCTCTACGAGCTGATGCTCGATGAGACGATGATGTATTCCTGCGCAATCTACCCGAACGAGCACGCCACGCTCCACGAAGCGCAGATCGCGAAGCTCGACGCCGTGTGCCGGAAGCTTGCATTGACGGAACAGGATCACCTGCTGGAGATCGGAACCGGCTGGGGCGGCCTCGCGATCCACGCGGCCACGAGCTATGGCTGCCGCGTCACGACCACGACCATCTCGCGCGAACAGCATGACTACGCCCGCGCGAAGATCGATCGCCTCGGCCTTTCCGACCGCATCACGCTGCTGTTCAAGGACTATCGCGACCTGACGGGCCGGTTCGACAAGCTCGTTTCCATCGAGATGGTCGAGGCGGTCGGGGCAGACTATCTCGACACCTATCTCGCCAAGTGCTCTGCGCTGCTGAAGCCCGAAGGCTCGATGCTGCTGCAGGCGATCACGATCCAGGATCAGCTCTACGAGCAGGCCCTGGACTCGGTCGACTACATCCAGCGCTTCATCTTCCCCGGCAGCTTCATTCCATCCGTCACCGCGCTCACGAACGCGGTCTGCGCAGCCACGGACATGAAGATCTTCCATCTGGAGGATATCGGCCCGCACTACGCCACTACGCTTCGTGCCTGGCGCGAGCGCTTCTTCGCCAACCTGCCGGCCGTGCGCAAGCTCGGGCTGAACGACAGCTTCATCCGGCTCTGGGAGTTCTACCTCTGCTACTGCGAAGGCGGGTTCCTCGAACGGCAGCTCGGGGACGTGCACATGCTGCTGGCCAAACCGGGTTGTCGTCGTGCTCCGATCACGACGCCGGCCTGAGCAGCCGAAGGGACACGCGCCCGCATCAGGCGACGGCCGCGCAGGTAGACTACGCGGCATGGATGCCAAAGATGTCCACGCCCGCCTGCGTGTTCTGCTGGGCACGGAGTGCGTGCTCACCGCGGACGACGAGCTTCAGCCATTTCTGTCGGATCACCGGAAGCTGTTCCGGGGTCGCGCCCTTGCCGTGGCCCTGCCACGTTCGGTCGAGCAGATCTCGCGACTCCTGGCATTCTGCAACGACAACCGCATCGGCGTCGTTCCCCACGGCGGGAACACGAGCTACTGCGGCGGAGCCACGCCGGACGCCACGGGCCAGCAGCTCGTGCTCTCCATGCGGCGCCTGAACCGGATTCGCAACATCGACCCGCTGAACTGGACCGCCGTCGTCGAAGCCGGCTGCATCCTTGCGGACGTGCAGCGTGCGGCGGACGCTGCGGAACGTTTTTTCCCCTTGAGCCTCGGTGCCGAAGGCACGTGCCAGATTGGCGGCAACCTGTCGACCAATGCCGGCGGGACCAATGTGGTCCGCTACGGAATGATGCGCGATCAGGTGCTCGGGCTCGAGGTGGTGCTCGCGAACGGCCGCGTGCTTTCCTCTCTGAACACGCTGCGGAAGGACAACACCGGGTACGACATCAAGTCGCTCTTCCTGGGCGCCGAGGGCACGCTCGGGGTCATCACCGCCGCGAGCCTGAAGCTCTATCCGAAGATCCGCGCCAGTGCCACCGCGTTCGCGGCCGTGCCGACCGTGCACGCCGCGGTCGCGCTGCTCAGTGAGCTGCGCGAAGCCAGCGGCGATTGCGTGAGCTCGTTCGAGCTGATCCCGCGCTTCGGCGTGGATCTCACGACAAAGCACATTCCCGGCGTCACGGATCCGCTCATGGAGCGCTACGCCTGGTACGTGCTGTGCGAGCTCACCTCCTCACGCTACGTGGACACGCTCGAAGCCGTTCTGGAAGGTGTGCTCGAAGGCGCGCACTCCCGGGGCATCGTCCTCGATGCGGTGCTGGCCCAGAACGAGCGTCACCGAAGGGACTTCTGGAAGCTGCGCGAGAGCATTCCCGAAGCCCAGCGCATCGACGGTGCGAGCCTGAAGCACGATATTTCCGTGCCCGTGGCCGTTCTTCCGGACTTCGTCGAGCGCGCCTCCGCATGGATCGCCGCGAACGTGCCGGAGGGCCGTCTCGTCGTCTACGGGCACGTGGGCGACGGCAACCTGCATTTCAATCTCAACCAGGCTCCGGGGGCGAGCCAGGAAGCCTTCATGGCGCGAGAGCCCGCGACGAAACGCGCGATTCACGATATGGTTCGGGACTTCTGCGGGAGCTTCAGTGCCGAGCACGGCATCGGCCGTCTCAAGGTGGGCGAGCTCGAGCGGTACGCGCAGCCGGTCGAGCTCGACCTGATGCGCGCCGTGAAGCACGCGTTCGACCCGAACGGCATCCTGAACCCGGGCAAGGTTTTACGGGCTGAAGGCTCCAGCGAAAAATAGAGCCGGCTGACCAGAGGAATCCTGAATCATGCATCGATGCCGTTCCGGCGGTGTGGGGCGCGCGCTCGCGCTCACCCTGGCCTTCCTCGTGCCCCTGGGCCTCGTCGCGTGCGGCAAGCCGCAGCCTGCCGACAACGCCGCCGCATCGCAAAGCGCGTCAAGCGTTGCGCCGCGCGCGGAGGGCGCACCGCAGATCGTCACATCGGCCGACGGCGTGCACATCGAGTATCACGTCTACGGCAGCGGCGACCCGGCCATCGTGCTCGTTCACGGCTGGTCCTGCGACTCGAACTACTGGAAAGAACAGATCGAGGCGCTCAAGACGAGCTACACCACCGTGACGGTCGATCTTGCCGGGCACGGCGCGTCGGGGCGCAATCGCACCGACTGGTCGATGGGCAATTTCGGTGAGGATGTCGCGGCGGTCGCGCGGCAGCTGCAGAACGGGCGCGTCGTGCTCGTCGGCCATTCCATGGGCGCGCCGGTGGTGCTCGAGGCCGCGCGGCGCATCGGGGACCGGGTCATCGGCATCATCGCGGTCGACTCGCTGAAGACCATCGGCCAGCCGCCGATGCCCGAGGCGCAGATCGAGAAGGTGCTCGAGCCGTTCCGCGCGGACTTCATCGGCCACACGCGCGAATTCGTCACCGGCTCCTTCTTCCAGCCGGACGCGGACCCGGCCTTCGTGCAGAAAGTGGCGTACGACATGTCCCTCTCCCCGCCGGAGGTTGCGGTTCCCGCCATGCAATCCCTGCTGCGCATGGACTTTGCCCAGGTGCTGCCGGAGATTCGCGTGCCGGTCGTGGCCATCAACGCGAGCAACGGCATGCCCGCGGACATCCCGCGAATCCGGAAATCCCTGCCGCGCTTCCGGGCCGTCACACTCGACAACACCGGCCACTTCCTCATGATGGAAGCCCCGGACCGCTTCAATTCGGTTCTGCTCGCGGAAATAGAATCGATCGTCGGCAAGACGGATTGACCTGAGCGCTCACGCGCGAGGCGGTGACTCGGCACGCGCCTCACATCAGGCAGCCGGTGTGCGCGCTGCGACCGCACCAGCCTGGATCCAGCTCGGATAATGCGGGCCGGTGTCGCTGACCCTGTCGAGCGCTTCGATATCCTGCGCTGAAAGCTCCAGATCCACCGCAGCCAGGTTGTCCTGCAACTGATCGACGCGCTTCGCGCCGATGATCACGCTGGTCACGGCGGGCCTGGCCAGCAGCCACGCCAGCGCAACCTGGGCCGCACTGACCCCATGCTGCCCGGCGATGCGCTTCAGCACGTCGATGATGTCGAACGCCCTCTCACGATCCACGGGCGGGAACTCGAATTTGTCGCGCCTCGATTCACCCGGGGTGTTCCGGTCGTACTTGCCGGACAGGAAGCCTGCGGCCAGCGGGCTCCAGACCATGAGTCCCAGCTTCTGATCCTCGATCATCGGCAGCAGCTCGTGCTCCAGATCGCGGCCGGCCAGCGAGTAATACGCCTGGATCGATGCAAACGGCGCGAGGTTGCGGCGTTCGGCAATGCCCAGTGCCTTCATGACCTGCCAGGCAGCCAGGTTCGAGCAGCCGATGTAGCGCACCTTGCCCTGGTGCACGGCATCGTCCAGGGCCCGCAGTACTTCGTCGAAAGGCGTCAGCGGATCGAAATTGTGGATCTGGTAGAGGTCGATGCGGTCGGTCTGCAGACGCTTCAGGCTGTCCTCCAGCGACCTCATCATGTGTAGCCGGGACTGGCCGCTTCGATTCGGTCCGGTCCCCATCGGTGCATGGAACTTGGTCGCCAGCACGATCTCCTCGCGGCGTGACTTGATCGCCTCGCCGAGGAGCAGCTCGGACTCGCCGCTGGCGTAGACGTCCGCGGTATCGATGAAGTTGACGCCTGCATGGAGCGCCGCGTCCACGATGGCCTGCGTCTGTTTCTGATCCAGTCCCCCGACTTCGTTGTAGATCGGCTGGTCGCGCCCGCCGAACGTCATGCTGCCCAGGCACAGGCGCGAGACGAAAACGCCGGTGTTGCCGAGTAATGTGTATTTCATGCTGATTCACCCAAGAACAGTTGCGACGGGTCTGGTTGCCCCGAAGTCATCGCGGCAAGGGTGACGGTGGAAGTCGGTGTAATCCATGCAATAAAGTCCATATTTTCGTCGCAATCGTCCAATTCATCATGGACCCGCTGTCAGATGTGTTCGCGCTCCTTCAGGTCGAAGCGCTCGTTTCCGCCCGCTTCGAGGCGGGCGGGGACTGGGCCGTATGGTTTCCGGCGCAGCCGCACATCAAGTTCGGCGCCGCGATGCGCGGTCGCTACTGGCTCACCCTCGATGCCGACACCCCCAGGCTCATCGAGCCTGGCGACACCTACCTGCTGACCAACTGCCCGAGCTACGTCATCGCCAGCGATCCGGCATTGCAGCCGGTGGATGGCAGCGCGCTCTACGCGGCGGCGCGTGGCAACCGCGTGCGCCATGGCGGCGAAGACACGCTGGTGCTGGGAGGCAGCTTCGTGTTCGACCAGCGCAATGCCGGCCTGCTGATGGACGTGTTGCCACCGATCATCCAGATTCCCGGCAGCGATCCGGCATCCGCAGTGCTGAGAACGACGCTCCAGCTCCTGGACGATGAGCTGCAGGCACAACGCATGGGCACCACGGTGGTCACGAGCCGGCTTGGCGATGTGCTGCTGGTGCAGGCGCTTCGCGCACATGCGTCCAGTGGCGCTCCCACCGGATGGCTTGGCGCGCTGGGCCATCCCAAGATCGGCGCTGCGCTGCGGTTGATACACGGCGATGTGGCGCGGAACTGGAAGGTGGAGGACCTCGCGTCTGCGGCCGGCATGTCGCGCTCGGACTTCGCGCGCAAGTTCAGGGAACGCGTGGGCCTGCCGCCACTGGACTACCTGATCCGCTGGCGCATGCACGTGGCACGGCATGCGCTGCGGCAGGAAGGGGCATCGGTAGCGGTCATCGCGCGATCGCTGGGCTATTCGTCGGAGAGTGCCTTCGGCAATGCGTTCAAGCGCATGTTCGGACGCTCTCCCAAGCGCTACTGGACGAACGAAGTGAATGCCGCCGAGCGATCACCCGATCGCACACTCTCGTGATCCGCCAGCCACCGGGCAGTGCCCTGGGTGGGCGACGCTCGCACGCGCGTCAGGATGCGATTTCGCCCGTTTCAGGCACGAGCGGTGCGCAGCGGATCGTCATCCATCCGAGATCGATCTGGATCTGGCGCGTGTCGAGCTCCGTCCAGGCGGAGGCGACAGGCTCCGGATCGTTCGGCTGTTCGAGTTGCAGCAGGAGGGCGTCGCGATTGCTGGCGAACAGCCAGTCGCCGCTTCGCAGGATGAGCTCGAACTTGCGGCCGTCGGGAGTGGTGAAGCGCGCGCGGCCGCCCTGGTCGTGGAGGTCGAGTCGTGCGAGCTCTCGCAAGTCACCGACCTTCCCGGTGGAAGACCAGGCGATCCGGCAGGTAAACAACCGCGCGTCGTTCGGCGAGAACCAGTTGTAGCCGACGACTTCCTCCTGGAGCTCGTCGTCGCTTTCGCGCAGCAGCCGGCGCCGGTACCAGTACAAGTCGCTGCCGATGACGATTCGATAGTCCACGTAAAAAGCCGTGCCGCGAATGATCTGCCGGCAATCGAGCCCCGTCGTGCCGCCGCGAAACTGGTCGCCTTCCTGGTGGAGCACGAGGTCGCATCCCTCGGTGGCGGCGATGTCGGAGGCGCGAAGTGCTGCCTGCAACTGCGGGCTGATGCTGAGCTGCCGCCACCTGTCGGGGTCCGTGAAAGTGTAGGGGAACACACGAACACGTCGCGCGCCGGTGGCATCGGGTTCCACCCGCAGCAGCAGTTGCCGCCTGAGGATGGCGGGCTCGTCGTGCAGAAACTCTTCGAGGTACAGCACGCGCTGCCCGAGCCAGGGCACCTGAACGCGTGACACCACGGTGCGTACGCGGATGGGCTCTTCATCCGAGAACGTGGGAGACCCGCCCGCGAAAGTGACGACGGCCTGCTCGCTCGAATCCCGCTCGCCGGGCCACACCTGCACCAGCAGATCCGCGGCTGCGGTGGAATCGGAGACCGCTGGTGCGCTGATGAGCTCCGCGGCGGCTGCGACGCTCGTGGCGAGCATCATGGCGATGGCGGCCCAGGGCCGATCGCGCGGAGTGGTCATGGGAAATGCGCCTCGCCTCAGGCGCGAACGACGCGGACCAGCCCTTCCTGCGCCGTGCTGGCGACGAGACGCCCGTCGCGCGAGAACACGCTGCCCCGGCCGAAGCCACGAGCGCCCGATGCGCTGGGGCTGTCGATCGCATACAGCAGCCAGTCATCCACCCGCAGGGGGCGGTGGAACCACATTGCGTGATCGATGCTGGCCATCACGATCCTGCTGCTGAAGAAGGAAAGCCCGTGTGGCAGGGTCGCCGTGTCGAGAAGGTAGAAGTCCGACACGTACGCGAGCAGGCGCCGATGCAGCGACTCGTCCCCGGGCACCGGGCCGCTCGTGCGAAACCACACTTGCCGCGCGGGCGGTGCCTTGCGCGGATCGAGCGGGTTCACGGGCTGCACCATGCGGAACTCGAACGGCCGCGGCGCCTCGACGAACTTGCGAACGCGCTCGGGCATGTGATCGAGCTGGGGCCGCAGCACGTCGACCATGTCGGGCAGCTCTTCGGGCGGCGGCACCTGGGGGATATCGATCTGGTGCTCGAGCCCCTCTTCCATCACCTGGAAAGACGCCGTCATGTTGAAGATCTGCTCGCCGTGCTGGACGGCAACGACACGACGGTTCGTGAAGCTGTGTCCATCACGGCTGCGATCCACTTCGTACACGATGGGGGCGTTGAAATCGCCCCGCCGGAGGAAGTAGGCGTGGAGGGAGTGCACGATGCGCCCCTCCACCGTACGCGAGGCAGCGGTCAGAGCCTGGCCGAGCACCTGACCGCCGAAGACCTGCGCACTGCCGATGTCACGGCTCGCGCCCCGAAACAGATTCACCTCGAGCTGTTCCAGCTCGAGCAGGGCCAGGAGATCTGTCGTCTGCGGGCTCAACGGAATCAACCGAAGATGAGCTTGCCCTTCATGAGCGCCGAGTGGCCGGGGAAGGTGCACTGGAACGTGTAGTCCCCGCCTTTCTGCAACTGCGACGTCGGGAACGTCACCGAGGTGGACTCGCCACCGCCGATGACCTTGGTGTGGGCGATGACGCGCTTGTCGTCCGCCTTCACGTAGTTCGCGGCGAGCCCGGCGCCCAGGCCGTCGTTCGCCACAGCGGTCGCGTCCGCAGTCTTCGACAGCACCCAGTTGTGGCCCATGGTCGCGGCCGGCAGCTTGCCCGGGTGGTGCAGCGTGAGCTCCACGGACGTGCAATCGCCAGCAACCGTCAGCTCTTTCTTGTCGTACTGCATGAGATCGTTGCCGGAGATCTCGAGCTTGCACACCTTGTCAGCCGCCTGGGCCGGCGCGGTGAATGCGAAGGCATTCAGGCCGATCAGCGCAGCGGCGAATAACGTGTTGCGAGTGGTCTTCTTCATCGAAACGCCCTCCTCGGGCCAGTGTCAGGTATCAGGAATCTGAAACGCCGAGCCGCTTCTGCATCACGGGGCTCGTGGTCGTGTACTGCAGGAACTGTTTCTTCTGCGGGTAGAGGTGGTGCTGGATCGCGAAGGCCGCCAGCGCCGCCTCGTGGAAACCCGAGAGGATCAGTTTCTTCTTGCCGGGATAGGTGTTGATGTCGCCCACGGCGAAGATGCCCGGGACGCTCGTCTGGAACTTCTCGGTGTCGACCTTCAAAGCCTTCTTCTCGAGCTCGAGGCCCCACTCCGCGATCGGGCCGAGCTTGGGATGCAGGCCGAAGAACACCAGCACATGATCGCAATCGAGGGCATGCATGCCGCCATCGAGGCCCTTCACGTTGATGCCACGAAGCGCGCCGCTCTCGTGCACGAGCGAATGCGCGATGCCTTCGATGTGGCGCATGCGGCCAGCAGCCACGAGCTCGCGCATCTTGAGCACGGAAGCGTGCGCGCCGCGAAACTCAGTGCGCCGATGCACCAGCGCGAGACTTGCCGCCTTCGGCGCAAGCTCGATGGCCCAGTCGAGCGCGGAATCGCCGCCGCCGAACACCACGAGGCGCTTCCCGTGCAGCAAGTGCGCGTCCCGCACGCGGTAGCGGATGTCCGTGCCCTCGAATGCTTCGGCGCCCTCGAGACCGAGGCGCCGCGGCTGGAAGGACCCGACCCCGGCGGCGATGACGACGGCGCCTGTATTGAAAGTGGTGCCCGCCACGGTGCGCAGCATGAAGCGGCCATCCTCGCGCTTCGTGAGCTCCGACACTTCCTGGCCCAGGTGGAACTGGGGATTGAAGGGCTTGATCTGCTGCAGCAGCCGGTCCACCAGCTCCTGCGCACCGCAGACCGGCAGCGCCGGAATGTCGTAGATGGGCTTGTCCGGATACAGCTCGGTGCACTGGCCGCCCGGGTGGGCCAGGGAGTCCACGAGGTGTGCCTGGATACCCAGCAAGCCCAGCTCGAAGACCTGAAAGAGCCCGCAGGGGCCGGCGCCGATGATCACGACCTCCGTCTCGATGACGTTCGAGGCGGGGGAAAGGGATTGGCTCAAGGCGATGACTACGCTTTCGAAAAGGACGGGGATTATAGTACGTCCCGCAGCCGCACCGTGGCGTGGGGTGCCAGGGCTGCCTGTCGGGCCTGGGCTGGTGTGGGAGGGGATCGCGGGCCGCAAAAGCCACGCCTTTGCGGCCGGAAACGAGGCAACAATCCGAAAAAAGGGCCGCAGGCCACTTTATTTCCAGCAAACATCTCCAGCAAACGAGGGGGGTCCCATGATCAGGCTGAACGTGAATGGGAGAGACGTGGACGCGGACGTGGAGGAGGACACCCCTCTTCTATGGGTGCTGCGGGACACACTTGGTCTCACCGGCACCAAATACGGCTGCGGCAAAGCCTTGTGCGGGGCCTGCACCGTCCATCTGAACGGGGCACCCGTCCGCTCCTGTGTCACGCCCGTGAGCGCCGTGGGCGAACAGAGAATAACGACCATCGAGGGCCTCGCGCCGAACCGGAGCCACCCGGTGCAACAGGCGTGGGTGGAGCTGGACGTGCCTCAGTGCGGGTACTGTCAGTCCGGCCAGATCATGTCCGCGGCGGCCCTGCTCGCGCAGAAGCCCGTGCCCACGGACCAGGACATCGACGCAGCCATGGCCGGCAACATCTGCCGTTGCGGCACATATTCACGCATCCGGGCAGCCATCCACCGCGCTGCCCGCCTCGAGACGGAGAAGACGTCCGCCGCCTGATTCCGCGCCGCAAACGTCGAAGGGGGGTATCTCGGTCATGAGTCTCGCCAGACGCGATTTCCTGAAGCGCTCCGCCATGCTTTCCGGCGGCCTCATCCTTGCGCTGAATCTGCCCGGTTGCAGCAAACCTTCCGATATCACCTCGAGCGGCCAGCCCGTCGATGTGAATGCGTGGCTGCGCATCGGCCCCGACAACTCGATCACGTTCTTCTGCGACCGTTCGGAGATGGGCCAGGGCGTGTACACCGCGCTGCCCATGCTGCTCGCGGAGGAGCTGGGTGTTGCGCTCCATCGCATCAAGGTGGAGTTCGCGCCGCCCGGGCTCGTCTACACCAACAACCTGCTCGGGACGCAGATCACGGGTGGCAGCACCAGCGTTCGGGATGCGTGGGAAAAGCTCCGCAAGGCCGGCGCACAGGCGCGCGCGATGCTCGTTGCGGCAGCCGCCAGCAGTTGGGGTGTGGCGCCAGCCAACTGCAAGGTGGAGGACGGCACCATCATTTCACCGCATCGGAAGATGCTCACGTTCGGGCAGGTCGCCGAAGCTGCCGCGAAGCTCCCTGTGCCGGAGCACGTCACGCTCACAAACCCTGCGGCATTCAAGATCATCGGCACCCCGGCGAAGCGGCTCGACACGCCTCTGAAGGTGGATGGCCGCGCGCAGTACGGCATCGACGTGCGTCTGCCGGACATGCTCTATGCCGCATTGGCGCAGCCCCCGACGCTGGGCGGCAAGGTGAAGCGCTTCGATGACACGGCGGCGAAGAGCCTTCCCGGCTACAAGGCGACCGTCCAGACCTCTTCCGGTATCGCGGTGGTGGCGGATTCCTGGTACCGCGCGCGCAAGGCGCGGGACGCGGTGAAGATCGAGTGGGACAGCGGCCCGAATGCTTCCCTGAACGACGCCGCAATCCTCCGGGGCCTGCAGCGCGCTGCCGCGTCCGATGGCAAGGTGGCGCGGCAGGATGGCGACGCGAATGCGGCGCTCAAATCCGCGGCGAAGGTGCTCACGCGGCAGTACACGTTGCCGATGCTGGCGCACGCCACTCTCGAGCCGCAAAACTGCACGGCCGACGTGCGCGCGGATCGCTGCGATCTCTACGTGCCCACGCAGATCCAGCTCGTCGCGCAGGCGGTGGCGGCAAAAGCCGCCGGGCTGACGCCCGAACAGGTGAACGTCCACACCACCTTCCTGGGCGGCGGCTTCGGGCGCCGGCTCGACGTGGATTTCATTCCCGCGGCCGTCGAAGCCTCGAAGGCCGTGGGCAAACCGGTGAAGGTGCTGTGGACCCGTGAGGACGACACCACGCACGACACCTATCGCCCTCCTGCGCACGACGTCGTCTCGGGCGGGCTGGACAAGGACGGGCGGCTCACCGCGTTCAGGTTGCACCTGGTCGGCCCCTCCGTCACCGCGCGCATGTTCCCGGCCGCGGTCGAGAAGAGCATCGATCCATTCGCCATCGAGGCGGCGGCGAACTATCCGTATGACGTGCCGAACGTGCTGGTGGACTACGTGCAGCACGAAATCGGCATCGACGTGGGCTACATGCGCTCCGTGAGCCACGCGCTCAACTGCTTCGTCGTCGAGACCTTCATGGACGATCTCGCGATCGAAGTGCGCAGGGATCCCGTGGAGTTCCGCATGGGCCTGCTGGAGAAACAACCACGCTATCGCGAAGTGCTTCGGCTGGCGACGCGTGAGGCGCGGTACGGCTCACCACCGAAGGGCCGCTTCCAGGGAGTCGCGCTCATGGAAGGTTATGGCACGTACATGGCACAAGTAGCGGAGATCTCCATCGTCGATGGCAAGGTGAAGGTCCATCGCATCACGTGCGCGCTCGACTGCGGCCTGGTGGTGAACCCGGACACTGTGATGGCGCAGGTGGAGGGCTCCATCGTTCTTGGCCTCACCTCCACGCTCTGGGGCGAGATCAATCTGCGGAACGGGCGCGTGCAGCAGGCGAACTTCGACAGCTATCGCCTGGCGCGCATGACCGAAGTGCCGAAGGTCGACACGCACATCGTCAGCAGCAACGAGGCTCCGGGCGGCATCGGTGAGCCCGCGGTGGCGCTCGTTGCGCCGGCCGTGTGCAACGCCGTGTACATGGCCACCGGGCGCCGACTGCTCTCGCTACCGCTTACCCGGCACAGGCTCGCATAGTGGCAGGTGGCGGGCGCACGGCTGCATCATGAGCGCCTGCCACAGGAGAGACGCTTGAGCTCAAATGCCGATCTTCACGCTCGCCGCCAAGCTGCAGTCGCGCACGGCGTCTCGAACTCGATTGCCGTGTATGCGGACCACGCTTCGAACGCAGAGCTCTGGGACGTCGAAGGCAAGCGCTACATCGATTTCGCCAGCGGTATCTCGGTGCTCAACACCGGGCACGTGCACCCAAAGGTGCAAGCGGCGGTGGCCGGGCAGCTCGGGAAGCTGATGCACGCGTGCTTCCAGGTCACGCCGTACGAGGGCTACGTCGCGCTGGCCGAGAGACTGAACGAGCTCGTGCCGGGCAAGGAGCCGAAGAAAACCCTGTTCCTCAGCACGGGCGCCGAGGCGGTGGAGAACGCCATCAAGATCGCACGCTTCCACACGAAGCGTTCGGCGGTGATCGCGTTCAGCGGCGGCTTTCACGGGCGCACGCTTGCCTGCATCAGCCTTACGGGCAAGGTGCAGCCATACAAGGCCGGCTTCGGGCCGATGCTGCCGGAAGTGTTCCACCTGCCTTTCCCGATGCCCTTCCACGGCATCACGGTCGAGCACTCGCTCGAGGCGCTCGGGGCGCTCTTCAGGGCAGACGTGGACCCCGCCCGGGTCGCGGCCCTCATCATCGAGCCGGTGCAGGGCGAAGGCGGTTTCCATCCGGCCCCGCCGGAGCTGCTCCGCAAGCTCCGGTCGGTGTGCGACCAGCATGGCATCGTGTTCGTCGCCGATGAGATCCAGTCGGGCTTCGGGCGCACGGGCCGCATGCTCGCGATCGAGCATGCGGGTGTCGAGCCCGATCTCGTCACCCTTGCGAAGAGCGTCGCCGGAGGGGTGCCGCTCTCCGCCGTCGTGGGCAAGGCGCAGATCATGGATGCGCCCGGGCCCGGCGGACTCGGCGGAACGTTCGCGGGCTCCCCTCTGGCCTGTGCGGCGGGCCTTGCCGTGCTCGACGTCATGCGGGAGGAAAAGCTCCTCGAGCGGGCCGAGCAGATGGGCAGCTTCCTGCTGTCCCGACTGAAGGAGTTGCAGGCGCGCATCCCCGCCATCGGGGACGTGCGGGGGCTCGGGGCCATGGTGGCCATCGAGCTCGTGAAGAACGGGCGGGCGGATTCGCCGGACACCGAGCTTGCGAAAGCGGTCGTTCAGGCCGCCGCGGCGCGCGGCCTCGTCGTCCTGGCGTGCGGGCAGTACGGGAATGTCATCCGCTTCCTGGCTCCACTGACCATCCCGGATGCGCTGCTGAAGGAAGGCATGCACCTGTTCGAACAGGCCCTGGGAGATGCGATCCAGTCAACCGCCGCCACGGGCCGAGGCACCGCGGCGACCGGCTGATGCGCGATCGCGCTCGACGGGATGCGGGGATCGCGGCGCGCGCCGCGAGCCACCCGCCGCTCAGGCGCGGCCGGCGTTCGCGTCAGTGGGCGTGTGGAAGTACTCGCTCTCGGCAGCGAGCTGTTCGACCAGCTTCTTGAGTTCAGCCATGCGCCCTTCGGCAGTGCTGATGGGCATGCAGTCCTGGCACCGCGGGTCGCCGCAAGGCTGGCGGGAATAGAGCCAGTACTGCAGGGCGCCGGCGAGAAGGCCGTCAGCGATGTCCCACAGATCGGCATCCTTGTCCCGGTCCGCCAGGCGATTGCCCAGGTCCACCGCTTTCGTGAAAGCTGAATCGAAGGTGTCCGCGATCTCTGTCATGGCGGCAGTATAAGCCAAAGAAGCACGGGTCCGACCTTCCGAAGCGCGCGCCGGATTCGCGCAGCCATGGCCTGGTTTGCGCCGAGCGCGGCAGTTGAATTTCGCGGTGAAGCCCATGTTCGGTGGAGCAAGCGTGGCGCCGGCGCCGCGGCCAGGTCCGGTACCGGACACAGCCGGAGCCCCTGTTTCCACGGCGACCGCCGGACCGGCAGGTGTCAGGCCGCTCACTCCGCTCACGGTGGAGTTTGTAATTCGTACCCGCTTTACGGGCTGTTCGACGGCCCCACCGCCTGCCAGGTCATCCGCCCGCGACGCTTCTGCGATCTCTGCCACGGAAGCGTGGCCTTGCCGCCCTCATCATGCCCCCTCCGGAATCACGCTCGACCGGCTGCATGGATGCACCCGCGAATAGCTTATGTCGTATGCAAGAGCAGGCCACTGAGGCACATCAACCCGCGTCGGTCAGCGCGCCTTCCGTGAACGCGGCGAGGGCCTGGCGTTCGTTGCGCCTCGGCATCGGCATGCGCCTGGCGCTCGGTCTTGCCGCCGTGGGCGCGGTCATCCTGGTGGGCCACAAGCTCGCGACCGAGACCACTCGAAACGCGGTCGAGGCCGTACGGAGCATGCAGCGCGACCACGAGCCGCTCGCCCGCCAGGCCGGCACGCTGGTGGAAAAGCTGGTGGCCTACGACAGGGCCGTTGCCGAATACGTGCGTGGCGCGAGGATGCCGGATGAAGCGTTGATCACGCACGCGCGGGTCGCGCTTCAGAGCGCGATGACTTCCGCCTTCGATGGCGACCCCCACCCGGCACTGACACCCGCGATCACGAAGTTGCGCGACGGGCTCGACCGCCACATCGCGCGTGGCCTCGCACTCGTGAAGCAATCCGCGCAGCGCGCCGACTGGGTCGCGCAACGAAACACCGCGCTCGAGCAACTCCACCAGCGCGTCGTCTCGGCCGGCGGGAGCGGTGTGCTCATCGACCAGAACCAGGTATTCGCGAGACGTTCGCTCGTGGAGCTCGCCACCGCCGCGAACGCGTTGCGCCGACCCTTCGCCAGCAGCAACGCGGAGTCGAAGCAGGAGAAAGCCTTCTCCACGACGCTCACCCGTCACGCCGACGAGCTGAACCGGTCGCCGGGGCGCGCCTGGATCGATCTCGTTCGCGAGGACTTCAACACCTCCGTCCGCCTGCGCCGGGCCATCGAGGAATTCGACGCCACCAACGGCCAGGGACGACGCGACTTCCTCGACGAGGGCGTGGCCCTGATCGTCGCCGCACAGCAGGAGCTCCAGGCACCCGCACGGCGCGCGCTGCTCGTTGCAGCCGAGAACGCGGCAATCGCGGCTGAAGACGCGGAGAGCACACTCGGTCGCACCGGCATCGCGGTCATCGCGGTGGTCGTCATCGTGTCGATCGCGCTGATGTTCAGTATCACGTGGCCGGTGCGCCAGCTCATCAGGGCCACGAGCCAGCTCGCCTCGGGGAATCGCAGCGCGCGTGCTCCGCGCGGCGGCGCTGCCGAGGTCGATGCGCTCGCCGAATCGATCAACGCGATGGCGGATCAGGTCGTGGCGGCCGAAACGGAGCTGCGTGCCCATCAGACGGAGCTCGAGAACCACGTGGCCGAGCGCACTCGGCAGCTGCATCACCTGGCGCACCACGACCCGCTGACGCAGCTTCCGAACCGCCGCCAGCTGTCAGCCCGCCTTGGGGGCGCGCTCGCGCGAGCCAGCTCGACCGGCCAGCAGCTCGCCCTGCTCTTCGTGGACCTGGACAACTTCAAGTCGATCAACGACACGCTCGGACACAACTTCGGCGACCGAGTGCTGCAGCTCGTGGCCGAGCGGCTGCGGACCGCGGCAGGCCCGCGCTCGCTGCTCGCGCGGCTGGGGGGCGACGAGTTCACCGTGCTGATCGAAGACGTGAAGTCCTACGACGAAGTGGTGGAGCGTGCGAACGACATCGTGCTGGCGCTTCAGCAGCCGCTCTCCATCAAGGGGCGTGTTCTCTCCACCAGCGCGAGCGTCGGCGCAAGCCTCTATCCGGAACACGCTTCGGATGCGGATTCGCTGCTGCGTGCCGCGGACGTCGCGCTCTTCAGCGCGAAGGAGCTGGGCCGCAATCGTTCCGCGGTCTACAAGCCCTCGCTGTACGACGCTGCGGCTCAGCGCTTCCGGCTCGAGCAATCGCTGCGACGGGCCGTCGAGGCGGGCGATCTGATGCTGATGTACCAGCCGCAGATCGCGCTCCACACGCTGGAACCCGTGGGAGTGGAAGCGCTGCTTCGCTGGCGCAAGCCGGATGGGCGGATTGCAACGGCGACGGAGTTCATCCACATCGCCGAGAAAACAGGCCTCATGCACGAGCTCACGGAGTGGGTCCTGCGCGGCGCGACGTCCGCGGTCGCATCGTGGCGCGCGCAAGGCTGGACGCGCGCGTCGGTCGCGATCAACGTGTCGCCCCAACAGCTCTTCGAGGGCACTTTCCCCGATCACGTGAAGCAGGCGCTGCAGGTCACGCGGCTTCCGGCCAGCGCGCTCGAGCTCGAGCTCACGGAGATGGTGTTCCAGACAGGCGCCTCCACCATCGATGCGCTCACCAGGCTGCGCGATCTCGGCGTCGCGATCGCGCTCGATGATTTCGGAATCGGCTATTCCTCCCTCACCTCGCTCGAGCAGCTGCCGCTCACGCGCGTGAAGCTCGATCGCATGCTCGTCGAGTCCGTGGACTCGAACCCTCGCTCCGCGGCGATCGCCCGCTCGATCATCGCGCTGTGTCATGGGCTCGGACTGCAGGTCGTCGCGGAAGGGGTCGAGCGCCCGCCCCAGCTCGAATTCCTGTCGAAGTGCGGGCCGGTGAGCGTTCAGGGCTACCTCGTCTCGCATCCCGTCGCCGCGGAAGCCGTGCCTGCAGAAGTGATGGCCGCCGCGCAGCGCGTGCGCGCGCTGCTGGAGGAAGCCGCCAATCGTGGCGACCCGGACAATCCGGATCAGGGATCTCTCGTCTTCGTCGGTGCAAGCCCCCGCAGGCTGCGCAGCTGAGCACCAGCCGACGCGGCTCGTCAGGCGGCGGCACGACCTCCGCCAGCACCGCGGCGGCACCCCCTCATGTGACCGGCCAAGGCCGCGTCGATTAAGATGCGGCGCCCGCGAACCGCCGGGCCCTTTCGGCAGGGAGTCTGCATGCGTCACCTCCGGCCCCATGTGGCCACCGCTTTGCTCGTCGCGCTCGGATGCGGTACGAGTGTTGCCATGGCCGCACCGACTCTCCCCGAGCTTCAGACCATGACCGCCCGCTTCGCCCCGGTGGATGTGCGCGTGGATGTTTCCCAGCTGCCGGAGAACGAGCGTCGGGCGCTCGTGCGCATCATCCAGGCGGCGCAGATTCTGGATGCCCTGTTCCTGCAGCAGGTGTCGGCGAGAAACACCTCGAGGCTGCTGGAGCTCCTGAACGACGAGAGCCCGATCGGCAAGGCGCGGCTTGCGTACTTCCTCATCGAGAAGGGGCCGTGGTCGTCCCTCGACGGCAACGAGCCCTTTCTGCCGGGTGTGGGGCCGAAGCCGCCGCAGGCCAACTTCTATCCGGCCGACGCCACGCGCGAGGAAGTGGACGCCTGGATGAGCTCCTTGCCGAAGGCCGAGAAGGAAGCCGCAACCGGTTTCTTCACCACGATCCGCCGCAACCCGGAGGGCAGGCTCATCGCCGTCCCCTATTCGCTCGAATACCAGGGCGAGCTCGGGGAAATGGCGCGGCTGCTGCGTGAAGCGGCAACCCTCACGAAGCAGCCGACGCTCCAGGCTTTTCTGGAGAAGCGCGCCGCGGCCTTCATCAGCAACGCCTACTACGACAGCGACGTCGCGTGGATGGAGCTCGACGCCTCCATCGAGCCCACCCTCGGGCCGTACGAGGTCTACGAGGACGAGTGGTTCAACTTCAAGGCCGCGTTCGAGGCCTTCATCACGCTGACCGACGTGGAAGAGACCCGGAAGCTCGAGCGCTTCAGCGGCGAGCTGCAGGAGCTGGAAGATCACCTGCCCATCGATCCGCAGTATCGGCGCGCAAAGCTCGGGGGCTACTCCCCCATCCGCGTGGTCAACGTCGTCTTCAACGCCGGGGATGCCAACCATGGCGTGCAGACCGCTGCGTTCAACCTGCCGAACGACGAGCGCGTCGTCAGCGAGAAGGGATCCAAGCGCACGCTGCTGAAGAACTTCCAGCAGGCAAAGTTCGACAAGGTGCTGACGCCCATCGCCGCCATCGCGCTCGCCCCGGCGGACCGCCAGCTCGTCGCGTTCGATCCGTTCTTCACGCACATCCTCATGCACGAGCTGATGCACGGGCTCGGGCCGCAGACCATCCGCGTGAACGGGCGCGAGACGACCGTGAGGCAGGAGCTGAAAGAGCTGAATGGTCCGCTCGAAGAAGCCAAGGCGGACGTGTCCGGCCTCTGGGCGCTGCAGTACCTCATGGACAAGGGCGTGCTCGACAAGAAGCAGGAGCGCTCGATGTACACGACGTTCCTCGCTTCCACTTTCCGCACGCTGCGGTTCGGGCTCACGCAGTCGCATGCGAAGGGCATGGCCCTGCAGGTGAACAACCTGTTCGATCACGGCGCCATCAAGGTGGACAGCGAGGGCCGGTTCTCGCTGGATATTCCGAAGACCAGACAGGCGGTGACGAGCCTGACGCGGCAGATCATGACGCTTCAGGCCCGGGGGGACTACGCGGGCACCCAGGCGCTGCTGAAGCGCATGGTCGTCATCCGGCCCGAAGTGCAGCGGGTGCTGGACAAGCTGACCGACGTGCCCGTCGACATCGCCCCCCGGCTCGTCACCGCCCAGGAGCTGCTGCGGCAATGAAGATCGAGCTGACGCCCATGGAGGCGCGCGTGATCGGCTGCCTCATCGAGAAGCAGATCACGACACCCGACCAGTATCCGCTGTCCCTGAACGCGCTCGTGAACGCGTGCAACCAGAAGAGCAACCGCGACCCGATCATGGACGTCGACGAGGCCACGGTTCAGCGCACGCTCGATGATCTTTCGAAGAAGCACCTCATCATCGAGCGGTCGGGGTTCGGCAGCCGGGTGCCGAAATACCAGCACCGGTTCTGCAACACGGAGTTCGGGTCGCTGAAGCTTTCACCGCAGGAAGTTGCCATCATCTGCGAGCTGCTGGTGCGCGGGCCGCAGACACCCGGTGAGCTGCGCACGCGAGCGAGCCGCATGGCGCCTTTCGGTGATGTGAGCGAAGTCGAAGCGGCTCTCGAAACCCTGCGCACGCGCGAAGGCGGCGCGTTGGTGGCTCGCCTGCCGCGCGAACCCAATCGACGCGACTCACGATGGGCGCATCTGTTCAGCGGCCCCGTCACCGAGGCCGTGGATACCGAAGAGCCCGCAGCTGCGGCCCGCCCGGCGGATGCAGTTGTCGGCACACCCGCTGCCGTAGCCAGCGCGCCAGCTGGCGCGCCCGGCACAGCGTCACGGCTGGATCTGCTCGAGGAGCAGGTGCGGGAGCTCCGCCGCGAGCTGGATGAGCTCAAGCGCCGCGTTCCCACCTGAAACGGCAGGCTCACCACGACGCGGGCGGATGGCAGCCGCGCCGGAAACACACTCGACGAGACCGGGCAACAGTGCCCGGAGGCGCGTGTGGGGGCCGGGTGCCAGCCGATCAGAACGCGATGCGCCTGGTCATGGGCACGAAGTCGATGGTGAGGCCCGGCGCGAGCTCATGCGTCACGCGGCCCATCGGCGTGTAGCCCCGCGCGGCGTAGAATTTTGCGCCCGGGAGAGTGCCCATCAGCTCCATCCGGCAGAAGCCGCGTTCGCGGGCAGCGGCCTCGCAGTGTTCGAGCAGCAGCGTGCCGATACCCTTTCGCGCGTGAGGCGGGTCGACGAAGAAGGCGCGGATCTTTGCCGCGTCGGAGGCCGGGTCGAGCACGGATGCGTCGCGCCGGCTCCCTGCATCACTGCCGAAGAGCGTGCGGCGATAGCTCCACCCTCCGCAGGCGACGAGCGCGCCCCCGGATTCGACGACGAAGTACGTGGCATCACGCACCAGTTGTGTGTCCACCCCGAACGCGCCGCGCAATGCGCCTTCGACCTGTTCGGGCGCGTAGTCGCCCGCGCTCAATTCCCGGGCGGAGCGCGCGATGAGCCCGTCCAGCGCAGGAATGTCGTCGAAGGTGGCGGGACGAATCGAATAGCTCACGATGGATGCTCAGCGTGTGCAGCCGCGGGAGGCAGCTCACGCCCCCCGTTTTCGGAGACCCGCGGCACCGTGCCCTTCGACAGCCCGGTACCCCGCATCGGGATGGTCCGTGAAGAACCCGTCGATGCCCGTGGCGAGATAGGCTTGCAGCTCCCCTCGCAGGTCGCCGATGCGTGAGGGATCACTGCCGGCACGCATCGCCGGCGGGAGAAAGAAATTCTCGGCACGGAAAGTCCAGGGATGCACTTGAAGGCCCGCTGCATGCGCAGCGCGAACCAGCGCCGTCGGTGCCCTGAGCGCCCCATCCACAGCCCGCGGGATGACCAGGGTCTTGCTGGGACCGATCGCGTTCGCATAGGCGGCAATCTCGCGCAGACCGGCGGGCGTGATCATTTCCGCGTACGTATGCGTTCCGATGCGGTCGTAAGGTGCGCCGGAAGCTTCGATGAGCTGCACCAGCGGCAGGCGCGTCCTCTTTCTCAGGCGCCTGAGATTGCCGACCTCGAACGACTGGATGAACACCGGGGCGTTCGTCCCGCTGTACCCATGTCTCGCGAGCGCCTGGAGCAACGGCCGATCCATGGAAAGCCCCAGGCTCTCGAAGTACGTAGGATGCTTCGTTTCGGGGTAGACGCCGATCGGCCGCGGCTTCGGCACGCCGGCGCGGCGGGCCGCCGCCGCGCGCTGCACGTCGAGCGAACGGATGAGCGTCAGTATTTCGTCGAACGTAGGGATCTCGAGCTGGCCATCGAAGCGGGTGTTGGCCGGCCGCAGGTCCGGAATGCGCTCGCGGGCCCGCAGGGTCTTCAGCTCCGCGAGCGTGAAGTCTTCGGTGAACCAGCCTTCGACCCCGGCCCCGTCCACGACCTTCGCCTTGCGGCGCCTGGCAAACCGCGGATGGTCGGCCACGTCCGTGGTGCCGCCGATCTCGTTCTCGTGCCGGGCCACGAGGACCCCGTCCTTCGTCATGACGAGATCGGGTTCGGCGTAGTCCGCACCCTGCTGGATGGCGAGGAAATACGCCGCCAGGGTGTGCTCCGGCACGTATCCGCTGGCGCCCCGATGCCCGATGACGATCGGGCGCAGCCGGCGGACGTCGGAACCGGGCGGTCTTTTCGCACGCTTGGAGGGCATTCGGCCGCGAACTGTACCCGAATGGTGTCGCCAGGGCTCCCGTTGCTGTGCGATCGCCTTCGCCGCGAAGGCCGCGCCGCGCGGACCGGGTCTCGCAGGCCGGTCACGCCGGCTGGCTGGCCCGGTCGCGCAGGCCGGGCCTCACAGGTCAGCCGCCGGGCCGGGCGGCGTAGGCAGCAAGCGACTTCTTCACATTGAAGCAGGGTGCTGACAGAGTGCCTCCCCTGGGAATGTCACTTGCTTGGGCAGGGCCGTGCTAACGGAACAAGACATCTATCTATTCCGTGAAGGCACGCATTTCCGCGCGTACGAGAAGCTCGGCGCTCACCCCGTCGAGGGTTCCGCCGCGCGCGGCGCGGGGGGTGCGGGCACTCACTTTGCGGTCTGGGCGCCGAATGCGGCGCGTGTTTCCGTCGTGGGCGATTTCAATGGCTGGCGCCCCGACGCGAACCCGCTCGCGTCCCGGCCGGACTCTTCCGGGGTGTGGTCGGGTTTCGTGCCGGGCGTACGCCACGGCGCTTTGTACAAGTACCACATCGAATCGAATCACCGTGCCTACACGGTACAGAAGAGCGACCCTTACGCTTTCCATTGCGAAACGCCGCCCCGCACCGCTTCGGTGGTCTGGGATCTTGCCTACAGCTGGGGCGATGACGACTGGATGCAGGGCCGCGCGAAGCGTAACGCGCTCGATTCGCCCTGGTCCGTCTACGAAGTGCACCTGGGGTCCTGGCGTCGCAATCCGCTCGAAGGCAACCGCTCACTGACCTATCGCGAGCTCGCGCATGAGCTCGGCGACTACCTCTCGGAAATGGGCTTCACGCACGTGGAGCTGATGCCCGTGATGGAGCACCCGTTCTACGGTTCCTGGGGCTATCAGGTGACGGGGTACTTCGCGCCCTCCTCGCGCTACGGCACGCCGCAGGACTTCATGTACATGGTGGATTACCTTCACCGCCGCGGCATCGGCGTGATCCTCGACTGGGTCCCGTCGCACTTTCCGACCGACGAGCACGGCCTCGCCTATTTCGACGGCACGCACCTCTACGAACACGCCGACCCGCGCATGGGATTCCACCCGGAGTGGAACAGCTCCATCTTCAACTACGGCCGCGCGGAAGTGCGCAACTTCCTCGCGAGCAGCGCACTCTTCTGGCTCGAGAAGTACCACGTGGATGGCCTGCGTGTGGATGCCGTGGCATCGATGCTCTATCTCGACTATGCGCGCAACCCCGGAGAGTGGATTCCGAACCGCCACGGCGGCAACGAAAACCTCGACGCTGTCGAGTTCCTGAAGAGCCTGAACCTGGCGGTCTATCGCGATCACCCCGACACGCAGACGATCGCGGAGGAATCCACCGCCTGGCCCATGGTGTCCCGCCCCACCCACCTCGGCGGGCTGGGCTTCGGCTTGAAGTGGAACATGGGCTGGATGCACGACACGCTCCAGTACTTCCAGAACGACCCGATCTATCGCAAGTATCATCAGAACAAGCTCACGTTCGGGGTGTGGTACGCCTTCACCGAGAATTTCGTGCTGCCGCTCTCGCACGACGAGGTGGTGCACGGCAAGGGCTCGCTCATCGGCAAGATGCCCGGTGACGAGTGGCAGCAGTTCGCGAACCTGAGGTTGCTGTACGGGTACATGTGGGCCCACCTCGGCAAGAAGCTGCTCTTCATGGGCGGCGAGTTCGGCCAGAAGCGCGAGTGGGCGCACGACAGCAGTCTCGAGTGGCACGTGCTGCAGTATCCGCTGCACTCCGGCGCGAAGCAGTGGGTGCGGGATCTGAACCGCTTCTACCGCGAGACCCCGGCGCTCTTTCAGAAGGACTTCAGCTCGGATGGTTTCGAATGGATCGATTGCAACGACACCGAAGGCAGCACGCTCTCGTTCCTGCGCAAGGGCGCAACGCCCGAAGATGTGGTCCTCGTCGTCTGCAACTTCACGCCCGTGCCTCGCGACAACTACCGTCTGGGAGTGCCGCGAGGGGGCCAGTGGCTCGAACGCCTGAACAGCGACGCGCAGGAGTATGGCGGCAGTGGCATCGGCAACTTCGGGCTCGTGGAGGCCGCTCCACTCCCGGCGCACGGCCGTCATCACTCGCTGACCCTGCGGCTGCCGCCACTCGCAGCCCTGTATTTCACACCAGCCTGAAGGGTCTGCGCGGATGACCAGGGCGCGCGTCGTCATCGAGAACATCACGCCTCAAATCGATTGCGGACGCTTCCCGGTCAAGCGCGTCGTGGGCGAGCCCGTGAACGTCGAGGCCGACGTGTTCGCGGACGGTCACGACGTCGTGGCCGCCGAGCTGCTCTACCGCTCCGAGCGCGCGACCGAGTGGAACCACATCCCGATGACCTCGCTCGGCAACGACCGCTGGACCGCGCGGTTCGTGCCCCGTGAGATGGGCCGCTACGCCTTCACGGTGCGCGCGTGGGTGGATCACCTGGCCACGTGGCGACGCGATCTCGCAAAGAAACAGCAGGCAGGCCAGGACGTGACGGTCGACCTCATGCGCGGCAAGCAGCTGGAGCAGGAGGGGCTGGATGAGGAAATCGTCCTCCAGCACGAGCCGCCGATCGCCGTCGAGGTCGATCGCGAACGCGCGCGCTTCTCCTCGTGGTACGAGATGTTTCCGCGCTCCGCCTCAGCCGAGCCCGGCAAACACGGAACGCTGGCGGATGTGGAAGCTCGCCTCGCCTACGTGGCCTCCATGGGTTTCGACGTGCTCTACCTGCCGCCGATCCACCCCATCGGCTTCACGGAGCGCAAGGGCCGGAACAACAACCCCGGGGCAACGAAAAGTGATTCCGGCAGCCCGTGGGCGATTGGTGCGGCGAGCGGCGGGCACAAGGCCCTCCACCCGGAGCTCGGCACGCTCGAGGACTTCCGCCGCCTCGTCGCGAAGGCGGATGACCTCGGCATCGAGATCGCGCTCGACATCGCTTTCCAGTGCAGCCCCGATCACCCGTACGTGACGGAACATCCGGAATGGTTCCTGAAGCGTCCGGACGGAACCATCCAATATGCCGAGAACCCGCCGAAGAAGTACCAGGACATCTATCCGTTCCACTTCGAGACGGACGCGTGGCGCGAGCTCTGGGCCGAGCTCAAGAGCGTGTTCGATTTCTGGATCGCGCAGGGCGTCCGCGTGTTCCGTGTCGACAATCCGCATACCAAGCCGTTCGCGATGTGGCAATGGCTCATCGCGGAGATCAAGCGGCCGCACCCGGACGTGTTGTTCCTCGCCGAAGCGTTCACGCGACCCAAGGTGATGTATCGGCTCGCGAAGGCAGGCTACACGCAGTCGTACACCTACTTCTCGTGGCGCAACGCCAAGCGGGAGATCACCGACTACTTCGTCGAGCTGTCGCAGCCGCCGGTCAGTGACTTCTTCCGCGCCAACCTGTGGCCGAACACGCCGGACATTCTCCCGGAGTTCCTGCAGTACGGCGGCCGGCCGGCTTTTGCGATACGGCTGATCCTGGCCGCAACGCTCGGCGCGAGCTATGGCATCTATGGCCCCGCTTTCGAGCTGCTGGAACACAAGGCCCGTGAGCCGGGCAGTGAGGAGTATCTGGACAGCGAGAAATACCAGATACGCGTGTGGCCGCTCGACCACCCCGACAGCCTCCACGACCTGATCGCGCGCGTGAACCGCATTCGCCACGAGAATGCCGCGCTCCAGAGCGACCGCGGCCTGCGCTTCCACGACATCGACAACGAATCGCTGATCGCATATAGCAAGACCACCGAAGATGGCGTGGACTCCGTGCTCGTGATCGTGAACCTCGACCCGCACCACGAGCACTCCGGCTGGCTGAACCTGAAGCTGGCCGACCTTGGCGTCTCTGACGAGAAGCCGTTCCAGGTGCATGATCTGCTCTCGGACGCGCGCTTCCTGTGGCAAGGCGCGCGCAACTACGTGGCCCTGAACCCCGCGCAGTCCCCGGCGCACATCTTCCGGATCCGCCGCCGCGTGCGCACTGAGCGCGACTTCGATTACTTCTTATGAGCGACCCTCTCTGGTACAAGGACGCCATCATCTACGAAGTGCACGTCCGCGCGTTCTGCGACAGCAACGACGACGGCGTGGGCGACTTCGGCGGCCTGATGCGCAAGCTGGATTACATCCAGGACCTGGGCGTCAACACGATCTGGCTGCTGCCCTTCTACCCCTCCCCCGGCAAGGATGACGGGTACGACATCGCGGACTACCGCAACATCCATCCGCAATACGGCACGCGCGAGGACTTCCGCGCATTCGTGGACGAGGCGCACCGGCGCAACCTGCGGGTGATCACCGAGCTCGTCATCAACCACACCTCCGACCAGCACCCGTGGTTCGATGCCGCCCGCAAGGCGCCGCTCGGTGACCCGAAGCGCGACTACTACGTGTGGAGCGACTCGCCCACGAAGTACGCCAACACCCGCATCATCTTCACCGACACCGAGACGTCGAACTGGACGCTCGACCCGATCTCGAAGCAGTACTACTGGCACCGTTTCTTCAGCCACCAGCCCGACCTCAACTTCGACAATCCGCACGTCGAGCGCGCGGTGACGCGCGTGATGAAGTTCTGGCTCGACCAGGGCGTCGATGGGCTGAGGCTCGACGCGATCCCGTATCTCGTGGAGCGCGAGGGCACGAGCAACGAGAACCTGCCCGAGACGCACGAGGTGGTGAAGCGCATCCGCAAGCTGATCGACGAGCAGTACGCGGACCGCATGCTGCTCGGCGAAGCGAACATGTGGCCCGAGGACGTGCGCGACTACTTCGCCGACGGCAACGAGTGCCACATGGCGTATCACTTCCCGCTGATGCCGCGCATGTACATGGCCATCGCGCAGGAAGATCGCCACCCGATCGTCGAGATCATCGATCAGACGCCGGACATCCCGGACAACTGCCAGTGGGCCATCTTCCTGCGCAACCACGACGAGCTCACGCTCGAAATGGTCACGAGCCGCGAACGCGACTACATGTACAAGATGTACGCGGCGGATGCCCGTGCGCGCCTGAACCTGGGCATTCGCCGGCGCCTGGCGCCCCTCATGGACAACGACCTCGACCGCATCAAGCTCATGAACAGCATGCTGCTGTCGATGCCGGGCTCGCCGATCATCTACTACGGTGACGAGATCGGGATGGGCGACAACTTCTATCTCGGCGATCGCAACGGCGTGCGCACGCCGATGCAGTGGAGCCCGGACCGCAACGCCGGTTTCTCCCGCTGCGACCCGCAGGGCCTGTATCTCCCGCCGATCATGGACCCGATCTACGGCTACGAATCCGTGAACGTGGAAGCCCAGACGCGCGACCGCTCCTCGCTGCTCAACTGGATGAAGCGCATGCTCCAGACGCGCAAGGGCACCCAGGCCTTCGGGCGCGGCACGATGAAGTTCATCCGGCCGGGCAACCGCAAGGTGCTCGTGTACCTGCGCGAGTACGGTGACGACATCATCCTGTGCGTCGCGAATCTCGCCCGCTCGGCGCAACCCGTCGAGCTCGAGCTGTCGGCCTACAAGGGCACGGTGCCCATCGAGATGCTCGGCCGCACCCCCTTCCCGCCCGTGGGCGACCTGCCCTACATGCTCACGCTGCCGGGATATGGCTTCTACTGGTTCAAGCTGAGCCGCGAGGTCGAAGCGCCCTCCTGGCACGAGGAGCGGCTCCCGCGTGACGACCTGCCCGTGCTCGTGCTCATCGACGGCTGGAAGAGCTTCTGGGCGGAGCGCCCCGGAAACTGGCGATCGAGCGCAACCTCCAAGCTGCGCGCGCAGCTCGAAGAGCGCGTGCTGCCGGCCTTCGTCGCCGAGCAGCGCTGGTTCGCGGGGAAGGGCTCGCCCATCAAGCGCGTCACGCTCGTGGACATGGGCGACTGGGAGACCGAGCTCGGCAGCTGGCTGCTCGCCCTGTTCGACATCGAGACGACGACGAGCGTCGCCCGGTACCAGCTGCCCCTCGCGAATATCTTCGAGGATGTGGAGGAGAGCCGCTGGTCGAAGGTCCAGCCCGCAGCGATTGCGCGCATCCGCCACCAGGCGCGCGTCGGCGTGCTGGCGGACGCGACCTCCGACGAGAACTTCTGCCGCGTCATCGTCGATACCATCGGCCGGGGCGGCGAGTACGGCACCGAGCGCGGCCAGCTCATCTTCCGGCACACGACGGCGTATCCGGAGCTGCGTGGGGATGAGACGGCGGATCTCACGATGAGGCCGCAGGGACAGGGAACGAACACCACGCTGCGCATCGGCGATCGCTTCTTCCTCAAGCTCTACCGGCGGCTCACGCCCGGGATCAATCCCGAGATCGAGGTCGGCACGTTCCTGACGGAGGTGGCGCACTTCCCGAACATCGTTCCGGTGGCCGGCTCCGTCACATACCGCGGCAAGGATGGAAGCGAGTACGCGCTCGGCCTGTTGCAGGCGTTCGTCATGAACCAGGGCGACGGATGGGAGTTCACCATCAACTACCTCGAGCGGTTCATCGAGGACCGCCGCGGTGGCGCAAAGCTGTCGGATGACGCGCACGGAGCATACGTGGCACTGGTGCGCATGCTGGCGCAGCGCACCGCGGAGCTGCACGTTGCCCTGTCCACCGCGACGGATGATCCGGCCTTCAAGCCGGAGCCGATCACCTCCGAGGACCTGCGCAGCTGGACGGACAAGATTCGAACGGAGGCGCAGCGCACGTACGAGCTGGTCGCGAAGCCCGAGGATCTGCCCGAGGCGGTGCGAATGGATGCGATCCAGGTGGCCGAGACACGCGAGGGACTGGGCCGGCGCATCGAAACGGAAAGCACGCGTCTGCTCGCGAACGGCCTGAAGATCCGCCATCACGGCGACTATCACCTCGGGCAGGTGCTGCTGAAGCGCAACGATTTCATCATCGTCGATTTCGAGGGTGAGCCGGCTCGGCCGCTCGCGGAGCGGCGCGCGAAGAGCTCCCCGCTGAGGGACGTGGCGGGCATGTTCCGGTCGTTCACCTACGCGCGCCAGGCGGCGCTTTACCGCTGCTCTGTGACCTCGACGGAGGACTGCGCGCGCTGGGATCCGCATCTGGTCGCGTGGGAACAGGAAAGCCGCGAAACCTTTCTACGGGTGTATGACGAGATCGCCCGCGCAGCCGGCCTTTACTCGAGCCTCGAGGAGATCGAGCCGTTGCTGACGCTGTTCGAGATCGAGAAGGCGCTCTACGAGATCCGGTACGAGCTGCGCAACCGTCCCGAGTGGGCAGCGATCCCCTTGCGCAGCCTCGTCGCGTTCAGCAGCTGACGAGGCCGAAGGAATCACCATGGACAAGCCCGTGCCTGCAGTCGCCGAGCCGACTGCGCCGGACGATCCGGCGGCTTCCGCTGCGCGCGCTGGCGCCCCTGCGAGGTGGACCGCCGACTCGCATGCGGTTGCGGATGTGCGGCCGGCTGCGGACGTACCCCATCCGGACCCCGCGCAACCCCATGTGCCGAGTGTGCACACGGACGGACGATCCGCGCGCAAGCTGATCACGGCAGTGTGGCCCGGCCATCCCTATCCACGCGGTGCCACGTGGGATGGCGAGGGAGTCAACTTTTCGCTCTTCTCCAGTCATGCGGACCGGGTGGAGCTGTGCGTGTTCGACCCGACAGGGCGGCGCGAGCTGCAGCGGATCGAGCTGCGCGAGCGGACAGATGACTCCTGGCACGGCTATCTGCCCGAGGCACGGCCCGGCCTGCTGTACGGGTATCGCGTGCACGGTCCCTACGATCCCGAGCGCGGACATCGATTCAATCCCCACAAGCTCCTGATCGAGCCCTACGCCAAGCACGTCCAGGGCGGGATCAAATGGAGCGACGCGCACTTCGGCTACCGCGTCGGGCACGTGAAGGAGGACCTTTCGTTCGACAAGCGCGACAGCGCGCCCGGCATGCCCAAGTGCCGCGTCGTCGACCCGGCATTCACGTGGGGGAATGATCGGCCGCCACGCATTCCCTTCCACGACACCGTCATCTACGAGGCACACGTTCGCGGCATGACGATGCGTCACCCCGACGTGCCGCCGGAGCTGCGAGGCACCTACGCCGGGCTCGCCACCGCGCCGGTCATCGAGCACCTGCTGCGCATGGGCGTGACGGCCGTGGAGCTGATGCCTGTTCACACGTTCGTGGACGACCGGCATCTGCTCGAGCGAGGACTGAAGAACTACTGGGGCTACAACACCATCGGATTCTTCTCGCCGGACATGCGGTATTCCGCTACCGGGCGCATCAGCGAATTCAAGACGATGGTCAAGACCCTGCATTCGGCGGGCATCGAGGTGATTCTCGACGTGGTCTACAACCACACTGCCGAAGGCAACCAGATGGGGCCGACGCTTTCATTCCGTGGCGTCGACAACGCTTCGTACTATCGCCTGAGCCCGCAGGACCCGCGGTACTACATGGATTTCACCGGCTGCGGCAACACGCTGAACATGCAGCACCCGCGCGTCCTCGCGCTGCTGATGGACAGCCTGCGCTACTGGGTCGAGGAAATGCACGTCGATGGCTTCCGGTTCGACCTGGCTTCCGCGCTGGCTCGCGAGCTGTTCGACGTGGACCGCCTCGGCTCGTTCTTCGACACGATCGGGCAGGACCCGACGCTCTCCCAGGTGAAACTGATCGCGGAGCCATGGGATGTGGGCGCCGGCGGCTACCAGGTCGGCAACTTTCCGCCGGGCTGGAACGAGTGGAACGATCGCTATCGCGACACGGTGCGCGCCTACTGGAAAGGCGATGAAGGCCTGATCGGCGACTTCGCGCGCCGCTTCACGGGCTCGGCGGACCTCTACGAGGCGAGCGGACGCAAGCCGCACGCGAGCGTCAATTTCATAACGGCACATGACGGATTCACGTTGCAGGATCTCGTGAGCTACAACGGCAAGCACAACGAGGCGAACGGCGAAGACAACCGCGACGGCAACGACAACAACCGCGCATGGAACCACGGCACCGAGGGCCCCACGGATGATCCGGGGATCAGGGCGCTGCGCGCCCGGCAGAAGCGCAATCTCGTTGCCTCGCTCCTCCTGTCGCAGGGGGTGCCAATGCTGCTCTCCGGTGACGAGATGGGCCACACGCAGGGCGGCAACAACAACGCGTACTGCCAGGACAACGATATTTCCTGGCTCCACTGGGACCTCTCCGACGAAGACCAGCAGTTCATGGAGTTCGTCGCGCAGATGGTTGCCTTCCGGCGGCAGCACCCGGTGTTCAGCCGGCGGCGCTTTCTGCAAGGCCGCACCCTGAGCGATGGCGTGAAGGAAGTCGCCTGGCTGCGGCCGGACGGCGAAGAGATGACGGATACCGAGTGGCACACGCCGTTCAACCGCTGTCTCGGCGTCTACTTCGCCGGCACGGTGATCGAGCGCGTGGACCGGCGCGGGCGCCCCGTGAAGGACAACAACTTTCTCGTTCTCTTCAACGCGCACCACGAGCGCATCGATTTCCTGCTACCCGAGTTCCACGCGGGTGGCGCCTGGCAGGAGGTGCTGGACACCTCCGACGCGCAACACCCTTTCTCGAAGCAGGCATACCACGCGAACGACACGTTCCCGCTCGAAGGGCGGTCCATGGCCGTGCTGATCGCGACCACGCCGCATCCGGCTCTGCATCTTCGCGGCGAGCCCAAAGGACCCGCCGCCACGCAACCTCCGCCGTCGGGCACGAGAAGTCGGCCACGACGCCAGAAACCCGAGGACAAGCCCGCGCCCACTCCGGAACCCGTTGCCCTCGCCGCACCGGCAAAGCCCACCGAACCCCTCCCCGACAAGCTGGGTGAGGACGCGAAGGGCGGGTGAGGACGGGCGTGGTGGGCCTTCGACGACGTCACTCGATGCCGTTCGGCGCGGAGCTCGTCGAGGGTGGCGTGCGATTCCGGCTGTGGGCACCGGCAGCCAAGTCCGTCGTGCTGCGGCTCTTCGAGAAAGCGGGCCCGCACGCGCTGCCGCTGAACCCGCGGCCCGGCGGCTGGTTCGAGCTCGTCACCGACGCGGCACGCGCAGGCAGCCGCTACAAGTTCCGCATCGACGGCGGCGTCGAAGTGCCGGACCCGGCCGCGCGCGCGAACGAAGACATCGAAGGCGCGAGCATCGTGATCGACCCGGGCAGCTACGACTGGGGTGACGCGGACTGGCGCGGCCGGCCCTGGCACGAAGCCTCGATCTACGAGCTGCACGTAGGCACTTTCACGCCCGAAGGAACCTTTGCCGGCGTCGAGTCACGCCTCGATCACCTCGTGAACCTCGGTGTGACGGTGATCGAGCTCATGCCGATTGGCGACTTCCCGGGCGCGCGCGGCTGGGGATACGACGGCGTGCTGCCCTTCGCGCCGGATGCCGCGTACGGCACGCCGGACGAGCTCAAATCGCTGATCGACGCCGCGCACCGGCGCGGCCTCGCGATGATGCTGGATGTGGTCTACAACCACTTCGGCCCGGAGGGCAACTGGCTGCATCTCTATGCGCCACAGTTCTTCACGGATCGGCACCACACTCCCTGGGGCGCGGCCATCAACTTCGATGGTCCCGACAGCCGGACCGTGCGCGACTTCTTCATCCACAACGCGCTGTACTGGCTCGAAGAGTATCGCTTCGACGGCCTGCGCGTAGACGCGGTGCACGCCATGCATGACGACGGTGAGCGACATTTCATCCAGGAGATGACCGAGCGGCTGCACGAAGGCCCCGGTCGCACGAGATCCGGACTCGACCCGCAGGCCCACGCTTCGGGCGAGGGCGCGCAAGCGCGCGCCGGGTCGGTCCCGGGTGCGCCGGCCGATGCCGAAGCGCCCGCACAGGGTTCCGACGACAAGCGTCCGATCTACGTCGTGCTGGAAAATGGCGCCAACCAGGCCCATCTGCTCGGCACGCCGGGCGCCCCCTGCGAGGCGGCCCACGCCGACGCGCAATGGAACGATGATGTGCACCATTGCCTGCACGTCATTCTCACGGGCGAGACCGACGGCTACTACGTCGACTATGCGAGGCGCCCGCACGAGATGCTCGCGCGAGCGCTGGCGGAAGGCTTCGGGTACCAGGGCGAAGCCTCCGAGCATGCGGGCGGGCGCGCACGCGGCGAGCCGAGCGGCCACCTTGCGCCGACGGCGTTCGTGAACTTCCTCCAGAACCACGATCAGATCGGCAATCGCGCCTTCGGCGAACGCCTCCACCAGCTCACGAAGGAAGAAGCCCGTCTCGTCGCGGCCACCGCCGTGCTCCTGCTCTCCCCTTCGCCGCCCATGCTCTTCATGGGGGAGGAATGGGCGGCGCCGGAACCGTTCATCTACTTCTGTGATTTCGGGCCCGAGCTCGCCGCCAAGGTGCGTGAGGGCCGCAGGCAGGAGTTCGCGAAATTCACGCATTTCAGCGGGCAGGACGCCGCGAACCTGCCGGACCCCACGGCGCCCGGCACTTTCGAACGTGTGAAGCTCGACTGGCAGAAGGTGGACATGCCGAGCCACGCGGGGTGGCTCGAGCACTACCGGCGGCTCCTGACGATCCGTCAGCGGGACATCGTTCCGCGCATCCCGGAAATCCGCTCCGCCAGGTGCGTGAAAGTGGATGCGAGCGGCGCGTTCGCGGTGGACTGGACGACGGCGGACGGCGGCACGCTGCATCTGCTGGCGAATCTCACGCACTCGCCTGCGCCCATGGTCGGGCGGGCGGCGGGCCGCGTCATCTACTCCACGCATCCGAACATCCGCGGCACGATGAAGCGCAACGAGCTCGAGCCGTGGAACGTCACCTGGCTCTGGGAGAGCGCGCGTGGCTGATGGCGACGGTCACCAGGCCATCATCCCGCGCGCCACCTACCGGCTCCAGCTCAATTCCGCCTTCACGTTCCGGAACGCGACGGAGCTGATTCCGTATCTCGCCGAGCTTGGCATCAGTCACCTCTACTGCTCGCCTTACTTCCGCGCCCGGCCAGGAAGTGTGCACGGCTACGACGTAGTCGATCACAACACGCTGAACCCGGAGATCGGCACAGCCGAGGACTTCGAGAAGCTCGTTGCCACGCTTCGCGAGCACGGCATGGGGCACATCCTGGATTTCGTTCCCAATCACGTTGGGATCATGGGCGCGGACAACACCTGGTGGATGGATGTGCTCGAGAACGGCAAGGCTTCCCGCTACGCGGAAGTCTTCGACATCGACTGGTCGCCGCCCACCACCGTGATCGCCGAAAAGCTTCTGGTCCCCGTGCTGGGAGATCCCTACGGAACGGTCCTGGAGCGCGGCGAGCTGCAGCTGCGGTACGAGCCCGAGCACGGCTCGTTCGCCGTGTTCTACTTCGAGCATCGCTTTCCGATCGATCCGCAGACTTATCCGGTGGTGCTGGAGCGCGTGCTGGCCCGACTTCCCGCGCCGAGATCCGAGACGGATACCCGTGCGCGCATGACGGCCACTCACCTGGCGGCCGGCCCCGCCGATGCGGGCAGCGCGGCGGCAATCATGGGCACCGTGGAAACGCCGGCGCAGGACACGGCGCGGCTGGAGCTCGAGAGCCTCGTGGCGGCGTTCCGCAACCTCCCCAGCCGGGAATCGTGCACGCCCGAGCAGATCATCGAGCGGGATCGGGACAAGGAAATCCACAAGCGGCGTCTCGCGGCGCTCGTCGAGACAACCCCCGGGCTGCGGGCCGCCATCGACGCTGCGACGAAAGAGCTATCGGGCACACCAGACGATGCGCGGAGCTTCGATGCCCTTCACGACCTGCTCGAGAAGCAATGCTACCGCCTCGCCTATTGGCGCGTGGCCGCGGATGACATCAACTATCGGCGCTTCTTCGACGTGAACGATCTCGCAGCGCTGCGGATGGAGAACGACGCAGTCTTCGAAGCCACGCATCGGCTCGCGCTCGGTCTCGTTCGCGATGGCAAGCTCGATGGGCTGCGCATCGACCATCCCGACGGCCTGTATGATCCGGCCGGTTATTTCGATCGGCTGCAGCGCGAAGCCTCACCGGGCTGGGCGCCCGGCAGCCCCCTGCCGCTGTACGTGCTCGTGGAGAAGATCACCGCGAGCTTCGAGCGCCTCCCCACGAGCTGGCCGGTGCACGGCACGACCGGCTACAACTTCACCAACGCGATGAACGGCGTGTTCGTCGATCCTCGCGCGAAGACCCGGCTCGACCGCATCTACCGCGTGTTCATCGGCGACTACCTCGACTGGCTGGATGTCGCGTACGGCTCCAAGGTGCTCGTGCTTCGAACATCCCTTGCCGCCGAGCTGAACGTGCTTGCCAACCAGCTCACGCGCATTGCCCAGGCAGATCGGCACACCCGCGATTTCACGCTCACGAACTTGCGTCAGGCCCTCACGGAAGTCATTGCCGTGTTCCCGGTATATCGCACTTACGTCACCGACACGGCCTCGGACGAAGATCGCCGCTACATCGACTGGGCCATCGGCCGGGCGCGCCGTCGCAGCCCCTCGACGAACAATCCGATGCTCGATTTCGTGAGATCCATGCTGCTCGCCGACACGACGGGCACCGAGGAGAGCATTCATCCGCAGGTGCGCGCATTCGCCCGCAAATTCCAGCAGGTGACGGCGCCCGTCACCGCGAAAGGCGTCGAGGACACGGCGCTCTACCGGTTCACACGGCTCGTATCACTGAACGAGGTGGGCGGAGAACCCGATCACTTCGGCGTGAGCGTGCAGCAGTTCCATTCGGAGTCCGAGTACCGCGCGCGTCATTGGCCGCACGAGATGCTCGGCACTTCCACGCACGACACCAAGCGTGCCGAGGACGTCCGCGCGCGGATCGATGTGCTCTCCGAGTTCCCCGCGATCTGGCACAAGTCGATCCAGCGGTGGAGCCGCATGAATCGCGCGCGACGGCGCATCGTCGATGATCTGCCCGCCCCCGGCCCTCACGCAGAGTATCTTCTCTACCAGACGCTGCTCGGCACGTGGCCGCTCGATACGCTCGATGACGAGGCATTCGCCCGCTACCGCGAGCGCATCGAGGAGTACATGGTGAAGGCCGCGCGCGAGGCCAAACGCCGCACCAACTGGGCCAACGTCAACGAGGACTACGAGAGCGCCCTGCGACAGTTCATCCGGCTTTCGCTCGACCGCCGCGAGGGCAACCTGTTCATCACCGAGCTCGGGGCGCTGGCCCGGCGGATGGCGCGCTTCGGCTTCCTGAACAGCATGGCGCAGACCTTGTGCAAGCTCACGGCGCCCGGTGTGCCCGATATCTACCAGGGAAACGAGATCTGGGACTGGTCGCTCGTCGACCCCGACAATCGCAGGCCGGTGGATTACGCCCCGCGGCAGCGATTGCTCGCGGAAGTGCAGACGTGGGCCGCCAGCCCCCCGGAGGAGCTGATCCAGCATCTGCGCCGCGCGCTCGAGACGATCGAGGACGGCCGCTGCAAGCTCTACCTGACGGCTCGCGCGCTACGCTTCCGCCAGGAACACGAAGCGCTTTTCAAGGAAGGCTCGTATCTTCCTCTGAAAGTCTCCGGCAAGCGCGCATCACACCTGCTGGCCTTCGCGCGAGTGCACGACGAGGGAATCGCGATCGTCCTCGTCCCGCGGCTCTGTGCCCGGCTTCTTGGCGGCCGGGAAGCACTGCCGCTCGGAGCGGACGTGTGGAGCGACGCTCGAATCGAGCTTCCGCGAAAGCTCAACCTGGGCACCTTGCGCAGTGTTCTCGACGGCTCGACGACGCAAGTCGAAGCGGGCGAGAACAGCAGGGCCATCCGTGCTGCCGATCTGCTGGCGCATTTCCCGGTGGCCCTGACCTGTTCGCAATCGTCGCATCGCGCTGAGCGGGGCGCGAGAGCTAGCGATACCCCCGCGCCTGCAACGTGAAGAGGTGAGCGTAACGCCCGTCGAGCTTCATGAGCTCATCATGGCTGCCGATCTCGACGATGCGGCCGCGGTCGAGAACCGCGATCTGGTCCGCCATCCTCACCGTCGAGAAGCGGTGCGAGATCAGGATGGTGATGCGTTCCTTCGCAAGCTGGCGGAAATGCTCGAACACTTCGGCTTCGGCCTGGGCATCCATGGCGGCCGTGGGCTCATCGAGCACGAGAATGTCCGCGCGCGTGCGCATGAATGCGCGTGACAGGGCGATCTTCTGCCATTGCCCGCCCGAGAGCTCCCGGCCATCCCTGAACCACTTGCCGAGCTGCGTTTCGTACTTCTCCGGCAGCGTCTCGATGAACTCGCTCGCCCGGCCCTTCTCCGCGGCCTCGCGCCAGCGTGCTTCATCCTCGAAGTACTTCTCGTCACCGGCACCGACGTTCTCGCCGACCAGCATCTGGTAGCGCGCAAAGTCCTGGAAGATGACCCCGATACGCTCGTGTAGCGCGGCTCGATCCCACTGCTGCAGGTCGAGCCCGTCGAGCACGATGCGCCCGGAAGTGGGCTGGTAGAGGCGCGTGAGCAGCTTGATGAGCGTGGTCTTGCCGGAACCGTTCTCGCCGACGAGCGCCAGGCTTCCGCCCGGTTTCAGATGCAGGTTGACGTTCTCGAGCGCGGGCTCGGTCGCATCGGGATACGTGAAGCCGACATTCTCGAACCGGATGCCGTCGTCGGGCTCAGGACCGCGCCGGGCGGCGCCCCCGGGCGGCGTCACCTGCGTCTCCAGATAGTCGTACAAGGTGGACAGGTACAGGTTGTCTTCATACATCCCGCCGACGGCGCTGAGGCTCGCGGTCACTGCAGCCTGGCCCTGCCTGAACAGCATGAGATACATGGTCATCTGACCCAACGTGATGAGGCTGCGCACGGCGCTGATGGCGATCCACGCGTATGCGCCATAGAGCGCGACCGAGGCGATCAGGCCGAGCCCGAAACCCCACACGTCACGGCGGATGGCCAGCGAGCGATCGGCGCTGTAGAGCTTGTCGAAGATTTCGCGATAGCGTTGCAGGAAGCGCTGGCCGAGGCTGTAGAGCTTCACTTCTTTGGCATAGTCCTCGCGCGCGATGACAGTTTCCAGGTACGTCTGCATGCGCGTTTCCGGCGACCGCCACCGGAAGAGCCGGAACGCGTCTCCGGAGAATTTGGCCTCGGCGAGGAACGCCGGCAGCCCGGCCAGCAGCAGGACGGCCACCGCCCACGGCGAAAAATGCACCAGCAGCGTGCCGTAGCTGACGAGCGAGATGCCGTTCTGCATGAGCCCGAACGTGCGCATGACGAGGCTGAGCGGGCGGCTGGACGCCTCACGTCGCGCGCGGGTCAGCTTGTCGTAGAACTCCGAGTCTTCGAAGTGCTGCAGATCGAGCGTGAGAGCCTTCTCGAGGATCATCACGTTCACGCGCTGACCCAGCTGCGCGCGCAGCAGCGACTGGCACAGTGAAAGGCCGCGTTGTGCGGCGGCAATGGCAGCGATCAGCACGCCTTCCAGGATCACGAGCTCGACGACGCGCGTGGCATCCGTTCCGCCGGCGCGGGCCGCAGCGACCACCGCATCCACGATGAGTGCGCCCACATAAGCCACGGCCGCCGGCAGTGCGCCAGCGATGATGGTGAGCAGGCCGATGGTGAGCGTGAGCCGACGGCTCGTGCTCCACACGAGCTCCACGGCGCGCCGGCTGTACTTGAACACGCCGAAGAACCCCTGCAGGTTCATTGGCTGCTCGAGCGGCGGCGCCGACGACGCAGCCGCGGCGAGGCGCCTCGTGAAGCGCCCCGGCGGCACCTGTGAAGACGAGCTTCCCCCTTCAGCCACGGTCAGACGAATGCCATGGCGCTAGGCGGGAAGAGCGAGATCGAACGGCGGGCATGCGTCATTGTTTGGGGCTCGTGCCCGTGGATTCCAGAGGCAACGCTGCAGCCGCGCCGGCAGTGCCCGGTGGGCTCGGCGAATCCGAATCCGCGGCGCCCGTACACGGCGGGCCCTTCTCCGGCGCCGGCACGGCGGACGAGCGGCCGCCGGGGTCCAGGTCGGCTCGCGTGGGCTCCAGAACGCTGCCTCCCCAGCGCGTGATGAGACGCGAGCCGCGGCGGAAGAACACGTAGTCATAGATCCAGGACACCAGCACCGAAATGCGATTCCGGAAACCGATGAGAACGGTGATGTGCAGCAGCAGCCAGGCAACCCACGCCAGCAAGCCGCCGAACTTGAACGGGCCGATCTCCACCACCGCCCGCGACTTGCCCACCGTGGCCATGGAGCCGAGGTCCTTGTAGTGAAAGCCGGCGCTGCGGGCGTCATGGCGACCCCGCAGCTCTTCCTGGATGACGCGAGCCACATACCGCCCCATCTGCAGCGCGCCCTGCGACACGCCCGGCACCTGCTTGCCCGTCTTCGAATCCACGAGACAGGCCGCGTCGCCGATGACGAACACGTCCGGGTGGCCCGGGAGCGAGCAATCCGGCTGCACCTTCACCCGCCCACCGGGGCCGAGCTCCGTGCCCAGTGACTGCACGACGGGGTGCGCGCGCACGCCCGCGGCCCAGATGACGTTGTAACTTCTGAGGAGCTCTCCCCCGATCTCCACGCCGTCGGCACGGATCGCGGTGACGGGCTTCCCGAGCATCACCTCGACACCGATCCCCTCGAGCTGCCGGCGCGCCCGCTCCGACGTGGAGGGCTCGAACGCGCTCAGGAGCCGCGGACCCGCTTCGATGAGGATGACGCGCGCGCGACGGGTGTCGGCCACGCGGAAATCGCGCGGAATGACGTCGACCGCGAGCTCCTTGATCGCGCCGGCCAGCTCCACGCCTGTGGGGCCGCCGCCGACGATCACGAAAGACAGGTGCGCGGCCCGCTCCTGTGGATTGGGCTCGAGCTCGGCCCGCTCGAAGGACAGCAGAAGGCGCGAGCGGATGAGGGTGGCGTCTTCCACCTCTTTCATGCCGGGGGCGTAGCGCGCCCACTCGTTGTGGCCGAAATAGTTGTCCACGGCCCCCGGCGCCAGCACGAGATAGTCGTAGTCGAGCGCGGTGCCGTTGATGTAGATGCGCCGCTCCTGCAGTGCCACACGCGTCACGTCCGCCAGGACGACCATCGCATTCTTCTGGCCGCGCAGGACGGTTCGGATCGGTTGCGCGACGTCCGCCGGCGCAAGCGCCGCGCTCGCCACCTGGTACAGCAGGGGCTGGAAGAGGTGGTAGTTGTTGCGATCGATGACCACGAGCTCGATTGGCGCCCGATGCAGGGCCCGTGCGCAGAAGAGCCCGCCAAAGCCGCAGCCGACGATGACCACGCGGGGTGGGCGGGTGCTTTGGGCCGAGGCAGGCGTTTCGCGAGGAGTGTTCACCCGCGAATTATCGCGTATATCGCGCGGGGGACGGGATCACGTCGATGAAGTAGGCCCGGCGCCTCCGGCGGGGCGCACGAGCGTCGGCTATTCGGTTATTTCTGGGCAATAGCGGCAGCGGCGCCAGCAGAGGCTGCTTCAGCGTAGGCTACCGCTTCGCCCAGAAATAGCCGAAGGGCCGAAGCGGCGGGGCAGGCAGCACACTGCGTGCCTGTAATCTGGACAGTGATCGATGATGCGGACATCGCGGGCTCGAGCATCACGGCACTCGCGAAGATCAGCTCCGTGCCTTCTGATACAGGGGTTCGACTTTGGGAATCTCCTTCTGCAGATCCTGTATGCGGGTCTGGGCCGACGGATGCGTGCTCAGGAACTGCGGCGGACCTCCCTGGTTCGCGGACATCATTTTCTTCCACACGGACACCGCGGCGTTCGGGTCGTAGCCGGCGCGCGCCATCAGCTCGAGCCCGATGATGTCCGCCTCCGATTCCTGCTCGCGGCTGTGGGGCAACTGGAAGGTCACCGATGCAACGCTGTTGGCCAGATCCACCGCGCCTTCGGTGGCACCCGTGACGACCGCGACACCCGCAAGCGCAATCTGTTGCGCGTAAGCGCGGGAGATGCGCTCCCGACTATGCTCGCGGAGTGCATGTGCCATCTCGTGGCCAATGACGGCGGCGAGCTCCGCATCCGAAAGATTGAGCTGCTCGACCAGCCCGCTGTACACCATGATCTTTCCACCGGGCATGCAGTACGCGTTCAGTTCCTTCGTGTTGAGCGTGTTCACTTCCCACTTCCAGTTGGGCGCGTCGGAGCGGAAGACGCCGGTCCCGGGAATGAGCTTCTGCGAGATGTTTCGCACGCGTGAAGTGAGCGCGCTGTTCGCGTTGAGCTTGCCTTCCGCCTGGGCCTTCTGCTTTTCCTGCGCGTAGGCCTCTGCGGCGCCCTGCTCCACCTGCTGCTCGGAGACGAGCATGCGCTGCTTGCGGTCCACCCCCACGGCACCGGGCGCGGTGGTTTCCACGGTCTGGCACCCGGCCAGGCCCAGCACCACCAGGCCCGCGAGGGTGAGGAAAATTCGCTTGCCGTTCATGCCGGTACCCTTCTGATAGTCGAGCCGAGCAAGATTCATTCCGATGGGCGCGCATCAACCCGCCCCCCGGACCCGACCGGGAATGAGCGCCCGAGGCCATGAGCAGCCTCGTCGAGCGGGTCAAGGCCAGAGGGAGACCAGGGAAACGCAGGAACAACCGACCGATCCGGGCCTTGGCGCGCCTCGCGAACTTCTCACACCGCATATGCAGGCGTCGAGGCCGATGAAGCAGGAATAAGTGTAAACGCCCGCCACAGGCGCGCGGCCTGCAGCGGGCGTCTCACCACAGTCACCTTCTCGACCCTGACAAGGAGCCGACCGTGGCTACTGTTGAATGACAGGGGCAGGCTCGGAGGAAAACATCCCTATGTCTCAGTAGAACGGATAACACCGGGAATTCCGTTACAGGAACTTCACGAGTAAGATCGATCGCACGCACCAGGGGATGGGTCGTCAGCGGTTCGAACAAAAATGGCCGCGACGCATGACAAGGAGGGAGGGACGAGGTCAAAGAACGGGGTCTCGCGTGGCAAAAATAGAGGATCGCTTTCTCCTCCACGCTCTGGAATTCGAACCTGTCTTGCGCGCGTGCCTTTATCGATACACGCGCAATACGTCGGATGTCGACGAGCTTCTGCAGGAGACATACGCCCGGCTACTGGTTGCCGGTAGCTCCACACAACCGAACGTGCGCTCCATGCGTGCGTTCTGTCTCACAGTTGCCCGCAACACCGCGCTCGACTGGTTGCGACATCGCCAGATCGTGCCCATCGAGCTGGTGGCCGACATGGAAGCTCTGGATGTTCTGGACGAGGGGGCGCAGATAGAGGAAATCGTCAACGCCCACCAGGAGCTCGCGCTTCTGGCGAGCGCGGTAGAGCAGCTGCCCACACGCTGCCGACAGGTTTTCACACTGCGCAAGGTCTATGGCTACAGTCAGAAGGAGATTGCGCAACGGTTGCAGATTTCGGAGAACACCGTCGAGCAACATTTGACCAAGGCGGCGCGGCGCTGTGCCCAGGCACTGTTCGAATCGCCGAAGACCGCGCGTGAGGACAACGGAATGTTCGCGAAACTGCGCCGCCGCATGAAAATATATGGTGACAGCGCATGACTGGCCCAGTCAGCACCGGGCCGGAGACATAGAGCAGAAGGCCGCGGAGTGGGTCGCCCGCTCCGACTTGCAGGGATCGGAATCGACAGATCACTGGACGCAACTGGCGGCGTGGCTCGCCGAGAACCCACGGCACCGCGCAGCGTTCCTGAGGATTTCCGCCGCATACCGTCGCGCGGATGAGCTGCGCAGGCTCGCTCCGCTCACCGACGAAGTGGATCCGGACCTGCTCGATCCCGCGCGCTGGCAGGATACGCCACCGCTCGCGCAAGCCGGCGGCTCCACGCAAGCGGAGGCACCGCTCGCGGCGGTCGTCGCCCCGATCATCGGCCTGCCGCCGGTTATTCCTTTCCGCATGTCGACGCCCACTTCGCGCTGGGCGCGCCTGATGACTGGTGCGTCGTCACTTGTGTCCAGCCGAATCGCCGCCTCACTTGCAGCCATCGCGATCGTGGGTCTCGTGGGGTTCGGCTCCTGGTACGCCTACAGCCGCAGCGGCATGGAGACCTACGCCACGAAAACGGGCGAGTTCCGTCGCGTGGCGCTGCCGGACGGCAGCACTGTTGCGCTCAATACGAACAGCCAGGTGCAAGTGCGGTACACCGCCACGGCACGCGAAGTGCAGCTCGTGCGGGGCGAAGCGCTCTTCGCGGTCGCGAAGAATCCGGCACGTCCCTTCGACGTCGAGGCGCGTGACACGACGGTGCGGGCGGTGGGCACGGAGTTCTCCGTGCGCCTGCATGACGAGGCGCGGGTGGGCGTCGTGGTCTCCGAAGGCCGCGTCGCCATCAATCCGCCCGCCACGGAAACCTTCGGTGCCGGCAGTGTCGCCCTGGTGAAGGGCGGCCGCATCGAAGCGATGATCGTGACGACAGACGACATCACGAGTCGGCTCTCGTGGACGACCGGTCGATTGAGCTTCCGCGGCGCCACGCTCGGTGAGGTCGTCGACGAGTTCAACCGGTACAACTCGCGCAAGCTCGCGGTGACCGACCCGGAGCTCGCGAAACTGAGCATCGGCGGCACGTTCAACGCGACGGACCCGGATGGCTTCGCCAGCGCGCTCTCGCGCACGACCAATGTCCGGCCGACTCTCGTCTCCCGCGCCTTCGGCGGTGACGTGATCCGGCTGGAGCGCGCAGCGCCGTGACCGACGACGCTGCTGCGCAATCCGGCTCAAAGGAGTGAGCCGGACGGGGACTTTCGAAGGACCACAAGAACAAACAGGACGACCGATGGCGCGATCCCAGGGATGGCGCACGCTCGCAGCACTTTGCGCGAGCGTGCTCATGATGATGTACGGTACGCCGGCCGCGGCGGGGGATGGGCCCGCCGCAAAACGGCCCTTTCAGATCGAAGCGGGTGACGCCGACACGCGGTTGGGCGATTTCAGCATCCAGTCCGGCGTGCAGGTGCTCTACATCTACGAGACCGTGAAGGACTCGAACACTCGCAGCGTGCAAGGCAAGATGCGGCCCATCGAGGCGCTGGCGCGCATGCTCGAAGGCACGGGGGTCAAGTACGAGTTCATCAACAAGGGGACGGTGACGCTCACGCCCCCGACCGCAGCGGGACCGCGCCTGACCCCGCCCCTCAGCGGGCGAAGCAGGGACATACGCAGAAAGATCGACCGCCGCGCACCGAGCTCCGAGATTGCGCAGGTGACGGTGGAAGGTGTTCAACCGCCGCCACCGCCGCCGATCGGCGGGCCCCGCATCTCGCTGGATCGCGTGGACATCGAGGCCACCAACTCGGTCACCGTGTCGAGCCTCGTGCGTACGCTGCCACAGGTCTTCGGCGGCGGGCCCACCGAAGACACTCCGAACTTGGGCCAGGAAGCCCGCACGAACAGCGGCCGAGGCTCCGGCATGAACCTGCGCGGCCTCGGCGCCGGCTCGACGCTCGTTCTGCTCAACGGCCATCGCCTGCCCGGCGGCGGAAGCGAGGGCCTCTTCGTCGACGTCTCCAACCTTCCGCTCGCTGCCGTGGAGCGGATAGACATTCTGCCGGACAGCTCCTCGACGCTGTTCGGAGGGGATGCGGTGAGCGGAGCCGTCAACTTCGTCATGCGCGACAAGTTCGACGGCCAGCGGACCGATGCCTACTTCGGTGCCGCAACCGAAGGCGCCCTCAATGAGGAGTATTTCTCACAGATCGTGGGAAGGGAGAGCGACACGCGGCACTGGCTGCTCGCCATCGACTTCCACTCGCGTGACAACCTGCCCGCGGCCGATCGCGCGCAGGCGCGCAGCGATCTCAGGGCTTTCGGCGGCTACAACTTCGACACGCCACTCTCGAGCCCCGGGAACATCATGGTCGGCGAGCAGATGTGGGCGATTCCGCGCGGCCAGGACGGCACCCGCCTGGAGCCGTCAGACCTGATTCCGGACGCGCCGAATCTGCGCGACCTGCGCGATCACTCGGATCTGCTGCCGTCCCAGCAGCGGTGGAGCGCGTTCGGTACGGGCCGCCAGGAAATCGGGGAGCACACGGCGCTCTTCGTGGATGCCCTCATGGCACAGCGGGACATGAAAGGCACTGCACCTGCCACCAGCTCTCTGCTTCAGGTGCCGGATTCGAATCCGTTCCACGTGAGCCCGACCGGTGCCGCAGGCACCGTCGTCGTCGCTTACAACTTTCGCGACGACCTCGGGCCACAGGTTGTGGACGCGCGGGTCAAGCTTGCCGACTTCGCCATGGGCCTCGACTGGCAGCCGCACGACCGCTTCACGATGACCACCACCGCGGCCTACGCTGCTGAACGCCAGCGCGTAGTCATCCGCAACCAGGTGAACCTGCCGGCACTGTTCAGTGCGCTCGCGGACCCGAACCCCGCGACTGCATTCAACCCGTTCGGCGATGGCAGTCACACGAACCCCGCCACGATCGAAACGCTGCGAAGCCAGTCGCTGTTCGTCTCACGCTCGGACGTCAAGTCGCTGAATGCGCTGACGCGCTGGGACATGATGGAGCTCGGCGGCGGCCCCATGAAGCTCACGACGGGCACCAACCATCGCCTGCAGGATTTCGCGTCCGACAGCACGTCACCACCGATCCCGATCTCCAACAATCTCCGGCGTTCGGTCTTCGCCGGCTTCGCGGAGCTGCAGCTGCCGTTCATCGGGGAGGCGAATCGCAAGCCCTGGGCGCAGCTGCTGGAGCTCTCGATCGCCGGGCGCTACGAGAACTACAGCGACTTCGGGCATACCACCGTGCCCCGATACGGCTTTGCATGGGCTCCGTTCGAAGGGGTGAAACTGCGAGGCACCTGGTCGGAGTCGTTCCGCCCCCCAGGGCTCGTCGATCTCAACGAAGGCCTCAACAGCTACGCGTACATTGCGCTCCCGGACCCCACCGCGCCCGGCGGCCGGGCAACGACGCTCGTCTGGTCCGGCAAGAACACGAGCCTGCGGCAGGAGCATGCAACGAGCTGGACCGCGGGTCTCGACCTGGAATGGGCACGCGTGCCGGGGCTTTCGATTGCCACGACGTACTTCGACATCGACTTCCGTGATCGCATGAGTCAACCGGAACTGCCGATGGATCTGCTGACCAACCCCCGTTTTGCGGACTTCGTATTACGCAACCCTTCCGCGGCGGAACGAGCCTTCGTGTGCAGTCACGCGCCCATCGCAACGTTCCCGATGCCGTGTGACGGCGTGCCGGTCTCCGCCATCGCCGATATGCGCATCCGCAACGACTCGTCCGTACAAACGAGCGGCTTCGACTTCATCGCGAAGCTCGTCCGGCCGACTGAATGGGGGAAGCTCACGCTCGGCTTGAACGGCACTTACATACTGAGCTTCTCCGAGGCTGCCACGCATGATCAGCCCCGCGAGGAGCACGTAAGCACGCAGAGCAGCCCGGTGGATCTGCGCCTGCGCGGCTCATTGGGCTGGCAACGCGGCGGGCTGAGCGCCAACCTGCATGTGAACTATGTGGACAACTACCGCGACACGTTCAGCACGCCCCAGCGGCGCGTCAGGTCCTGGACGACGTACGACGTGAATGTCGCTTACGAGATTCCCGCCAATGATGCGGCCTGGCTCGGGGCTACCACGTTCGCGCTGGGAGGTGACAACATTCTGAACCGATCACCGCCCTTCCTGAACAATCGCTTCGGCATCGGCTACGACGAGGAGAACGCGGATCTGCTGGGCCGCTTCCTGAGCTTCACCATCCGCAAGAGCTGGTAGCTCAGGCTATCCGGCTGCCGCCACGGCTCCCGCGCCGGCCTCGGACCACCGGCGCAGCCACACTTCCGTGCAGAGGTGCTGCCTCAGCAGCTCGTTGTACTCGAAGCCAATCGTCGCACCGTCACGGCCCACGTTCCTGGCAACGGCCTCGCGATCCAGCAACCCGGCTCGCACCAGCAGGCCATCGAGCAGCATCTCCTGGACAAAGCTCTCGTTTGCATCCAGCAGCATACGATTGTGGCGATCCACTGCGCCCTTCTGAACCCTGCGGGTAATGACCGCCGGCAGATCCTCAGCAAAGGCGCGGCGCGCGATGGAGCGGTCACATCCGCCCGAGATCCACACGTAGCTCGGGATGCGCAGGCACAATTCCATCACCGGCTGCGACATCAGCACGGCCGTACGCTCATAGTCCTCCATCCCCTCGAACGACCCGTAGAAAGGCGAAGGAACGGAAAGACACAGGATCTGCCAGAGCAGGCCAGGCGGAATGTTCGCAGATGACCGGATCCACGGATGAATGAGCTCGTCGTTGGCGCGCGCCGCTTCACGCACCTCGCGAGGTATCACGGTTCTCGCGTCTGCGAACGGACTCAGCGCCCCACCAGCCTGGCGCTTCAGGTGAAGAGCAAAGCCGCTCCGCAGAATCGGCCAGAGCGAGGTGCGAGTGATGCAGGCTGCATCGAGCGCAACGGCCAGCACGCCCGGGCGCAGCCCGCGACGACGAAGGTAGTCGGCGACAGAAAGCTCGGAACGGGCCTGCAGGAACAGACCATCACCGCCCGCCCCCGAAAACACACCGGTAGCACTTCGCTCTCGCAGAAGACGGGACTCAGGCGGGCCGTGCAGCAGGTCATACACGCAAGACCAGGGCTTGGGGCTGAGGCGCATGGTCAGCAGCGCCTCGAGATTCGTACTGGTCGAGTCCATCTGGTGCTCCACCAGCTCGGCGCCCATATGGTTCGCGGCAAGGTGCGCGTAGACGCGCTCGTCCTCCTCGCTTTCGGGCGAGAAGTAGTGGAGGCACGTGACAGATGGCGCGACCGGAGCAGATTTCAGGCAGCTCAGAACGATCGACGAATCGAGGCCACCGGAAAGGTTGTGAATGACCGAGCGATGCAGGGACGCCCACGCATGCACGCATGTCCTGACGGTTTCTCTCAAGGCCGCCGCGGCGGCCGCGGGATTCTCGACCGGGTCCCGCTGCGCGATCTCTGCGGGCTTCCACAGGAGGCTCCATTCGACCTGGGGACCTGCGTTGCTCCAGCTGAACGTCAGGCGCTCGCCGGCGAGGACTTCACTCACTTCAGAGAGGCCTGTTTCGCGAATCTGCAAGGCCGCGTACGGAACGTAGGACGCGATGTACTTCCAGTTGATGGAGAACTGGAGCATCCCCAGAGAAGTGCACGCCTCGAGGTCGGAAAAGACGATCCTCACGTCACGGTACGCCGTGACGTAGCACGGGAGGCCGCCGGTTGGATCGCGGAGCACACTGACCTGCCGCCCTTCCGGATCGCATGTGAGCGCCACATAACGGCCCCAGCAGGAACTGATCAGGTGTTCCCCACGCGTGGCGTAGATGCGCGCACTTTCGGACGGGCCGATCAGCTCGTCGTTGGGGCGCCTTGCCAGCTCATGGCCTCGCTGAAAGATTCGTCCGAGTACGACGCCGCGCGCCTCGGCGAGAAGCTTCGTTTCGCATGACCCGGAGCGTGTTGCCGATGCGGCTCCGGAATGAAAGGCCATCACGCCTGCGCTGGAAAAGACGGGCTCCCACTCCCGGGATGCCGCGCGAAGCTGGCCCGCGAGCAGTTTCGCGTCCGAAGCGGCACGCGGGTCGAGATGGTTCCAGAGAATCGCAACGTATCGATACATGCCGTGCCCGAGCCCGTCAGACCGCCATGATCGGCGCGTACCTGCGCACGTGGTCAAGCGTGTCATTGAGCACGACGCTCCCGACCTGCAGCCAGCAGTGCGCGGCAAACGGCCTGGATTGCACGCCGAACACCCAGCGAGGAAACACGCCGTGCTTCGCGAGAAACTCGCTCAGCGCAAGGGCTTCGAACAGGCAGGCATCCTTCGCGGTGAAGAAGTACGGCCTCAGCGCCGCGAACTGCGCGATGAGCTGCTTCATGGCGGCAGCATTCGAGACGCCTTCGTCAGGAAGGTGGCGTGCGTTCCGCTCCTGCACGCGGCGGACGGCAACGTCGAATGGTCGGAACCTGAGAAGGAAACTCGCCGTGAGCGCGCTGATGAGGAATCTGACGAACAGGGGCGCGCTCACGCGCGGCCGCTCTTCGAACGCGCTCGATACACATTCGTCGGCTGGCGGGGGAACGGGCGGCACGGGGCTGCAGACCGGCTCACCCCCGTAGTCGCAGATCAGGCCTTTCTCACTGAGGACGGCGAGCGCCGCGGCGGCATCCTCCTCCGGCGCGGCCGGCGCATGCGACTGATCGGGCCAGCCGTGCACGAACGAACCGAACCCACGGGTCTTCGCGGCCTCGAGGGCGAAGTAGCGATCCTTGCGAACATCCAGAAACACCACGTGCTCGCCCTGCAAGCAGGCGAACACGTGGCGCGTCAATGAATACTTCGGCATCGCTCGTTGTCTATGTTCGGCTGTTCGTCTGACGCCGATGTGCGATCACTTCAGAACAGGAGGCGATCGAACGGCGGCCAGCCCCACTCCGTGAGGGGCAGCAGCGGGATTCCCTTCGTTGCCTTCGACGCGCGCCCGCAATCCAGCAGCACGACCTTTCCCTGTTCAGTTTTCGTGTTACTCACAGTTGTCTCCTTGAATCATCGTTTCCATGAAATCCGCGCCAGGCGACTGGGGCGCATGGCGCGGGACCATCGAGGGCTTCAGCCGCTGCGCGCTGCGTGAGGGCTCATCCGGGATGCTTCACGTGGCGCGAGGGCCACCCCGCCCTCGTTTCTCTGTGGGGTTTCGGGGTGTGCGCAGCGTGCACGGCACACCCGCTCCTTCCGATGGACGTTGGACATCGAGCGCTCCCTGTTCGATCGGGTCGAGAAGCGCCACCTCGCAGTGGCGACGCGAACGTGAAGCGTGTGACGAGCGCGGTCAATAGAGGGCGAGGAGTCGTTAGGAGTGCGCGCCCACCACGCGCCTCCATCGTGCGAAGAGCACTGCGCGACACTTGGTAGATATGCATCAGTCGCGGGCGCCCGCGCTTCGCGAAAGATCAGATGGAAAACGGGACGCGCACGGGCCGGAGGCATCGGCTCCATTTCGGATCGCGCCGGGGCCGGCGCGCGCAAGGATCGGGAAGTCTTGGCCGCTCAACCGCTTGAGGATGTCTGACCGTGGAGCGCGCGCGAGCTGCCGTGCGTGGGACCTGGCGCGAACGCGCCGGAGAAAAGAAACGCGTGGTGGGCCGTCTGGCGAAACGCGCTCTTCACATCACGACGTCCAGGCCTGACGGGCACGTCGCGTGCCCGCGATGTGACAGAGCTTGGATTCTTGGTTTATGGCGCCTCGAAACAGCACCGGCCGGTCAGGGCCGGAGCCCGAAGGGGCATCGAGGACGAGGGATTCACTGCGCTGTCAGCGCCGTCTCCGGGGATTCCGGATCATGGTCCGCGGATGCATCCATCGAACCAGATGCACCCGGCAGTTGCGACAACTCAATGAACCCCATCGTCCTCGAGAGCCGCGTCACCCCTCGCCTGGCCACGGGTATTACGCTGCGACCGTGAAGGTGGGACGACAGCCCCGCTCCTTTGCCCTTCTTCATGACAATCCCTGTCAGCTTCGAGCGGGCCGAGAATTTCGCCGCACCGGCCGAGCCGTCAATCGACATTTCCGGCCCGGGCCCAGCGCGCGCACCGGGTTGGTTGATGCGGCCGTAAGTCGTTAAGTGATCTGGAGCTGATACCGGGTTGTCATGTAGGACGGCGAAGCAGTCGGCGTGTGTCGGAGCTGGGTGTTTGGAGTATCGCCCTGACTCGCGCGCCGACCTGGACGCGCTCTAACGGAAAAAGCGCCACGAAGCGTCTTTATCGAGAGACAGGAAGGCCCTGACGGGCAAGAACGAGGGACCCAGGGATGTCCGACGAGGGTCAGGCCCCATGCTCCGCGGTTTGCGGAGGCCTACTTGCCGCGGCGGCCGTCATGCTGGCCAGCGCAGGGGCGCTCGTCAGCGCACGAGTGCAAGCGGGCACTCTGCCGCCCGAAGCGCATTCGACGGCGCTCGGTGAGCTCCATAGCGTGGTGCTCGAGAACTGTGCGTCGGTCACCCTCAATACCAGCACGTCTCTGCGCGCAACGCGGGCCCCCGATTCCTGCGAGATATGGCTGGAACGTGGGGAAGCACTCTTCAGCGTGCCCACCGAAGACACGTGGCCACTTCGTGTGGTCGCTGGCGAGATAGTCGCGATGCCTGAGGCAGGCGCGTTCTCTGTGCGTATTCGCGCGGATGGCGTGGTTGAGGTGATGGTGAAGAAGGGGCGCGTGGGGCTGGAGCCTGGACCGAGAGGCACGTCGCACGCGATTCCAGTCGCCGCTGCGGGAACGACGCCCGCGGCAGACCTCGACCATCCCCCTGCCCGGCGCCGCATCCTCTCGGCAAACCAGCTCGGACGAGTCACACCCAACGGCATCACCCTGCAAGAGCTCACCGCCGCCGAGGCCACCCGCCGCCTGGAGTGGACGAACGGCCGACTGTCGTTCCGGGGACAGACGCTGGCCGAGGCTGCTGAGGAGTTCAATCGCTACCACGCGAGCCAGCTCATGATTGCCGACGTGTCGCTCGGCTCCGTGGCGATCGGAGGCGACTTCGTCATCACGGAGGTCGACAGCTTCGTGGCGGCCTTGCGCCGCCTCGGCATCGACGCCGTAACGGATCGCGAGCCGACGGGCACGGAAGGCCGCGTGATTCGCCTGGTACCTGCGCGAGAGCGGCCTCGGTGAACCGCCGATCTCGGCGGCTGGCGCTGACCCGGTGTGTCGCCGCCCTGGCGCTGGCGGTCGCCGGGGGTCATGCGAGAGCGAGCAAGCTGACGATGCGCATCGCCGCCGGCAGCGCCCCCGTCGCGCTGAGGGAGTTCATCCGGCAGACCGGCCTGCAGGTTCTGTTCGAGTTCGACGTCATCCGCCACTACAGCACCCAGGCTGTGAACGGCGAGCTGGATGCCGACGAGGCGCTCGCCCTGATGCTGGCTGACAGCGGTCTGACGTATGAATTCGTCAACGACCGGACCATCACGGTGCGCCCACGTTCGGCCGCATCCGAGCATGAGCGGACCCTGCCGGAGATTTCCACCGATCCACTGAGATAAATGCGGGCGAGGCGCCAGTTACCGTTCGGTCAGCCATATCAGGGGCGGCCTTCTCCCGCGCATGAGCGAACCGAACGAGATCTATTACGTAGTGCTACGCGGGGCGGGACGCCAGTCCATCTTCGTCAGCGACGATGATCGTCGCGATTTCACGGATATCGTGGCGGCCGCTGCGGCGACGTGCCACCTGACCGTGTACGCCTACTGCTGGCTCCAGTCAGAGGCGCGGCTGGCCGTGGCGATCGCGGACGTACCCATCAGCCAGTTCGCCCAGCGCGTTGCAGACCTCCATGTGCGCAGGTGGGAGCGGCACGTGGCGCTGACCGGCTCGCACTTCGAGCAGAAGTACCGCGGGGTCCTCGTGAGTGGGCAGACGGCATTGCTGGATCTGGTGCGCCACATCCACCTGGCACCGCTCAAGGCGGGCCTGACGCAGGACCCTGCCGCTTACCCCTGGAGCAGCCACCGTGCGTATCTGGGGCTCGAGGAAGCGCCGTGGCTGGCGCTGGAGAGCGCCTTGCGCTGCTTCGCGGACGAAGGCGGAGACGCCCGCCGAGGCTATGCGGAGTTCATGGGGCAGGCGGTGCAGCGAGTGGAGACGCCCGCGACACTGTCGAATGTCGCGGCCGACCCAAGACCGCAGAACGAGAAGTAGGCGCCTGTGTCGGCTATTAGGAGTGAGACGATCGCGAAGCCATTTTCCGTTAGCGTTTACGCACCAATTTCGAGTCTGATGCTCGGTGCACGGTTCGGGCACAATCCCGGTCCCGCTGCACTGATTCTGTGAGTTCTGTACATAACGGTTTCGGTCCCGCTAGCCGTCAATACATGAAGCAGACGCAGTCAAAACACCTTGTGAAGGCTCCGGAGCCCGCGCGCGCTACAGATCTGGCGCTGGCGGCCCTGCCGGAGTGTCGCCAGGCATTCACGCTGCGTAGTGCCTACGGTTACTCAGGCAGGGAATTTGCCAGCCGGCTAGGGATAGCGGGACACGCTGTGGAAGAGCATCAAATCCAAGCTGCGCGGCTCAGTGCGCAGGCCGACCCTGAAGACCAAGGCTTGGGACGACGCCCTTCATTGCGCCAGAGGGTTCGGCTGCGGATCGTCCATCTATGACTACTGCATCTGAATTTGAACAACAGGCCTCTGCCTGGCTCGTGCGGCGCGACCGTGGGGCCTTGCCTGCCGAGCAGGAAGCGGCGTTTCACGCCTGGATGGGCGCGGATCCGCGGAACCGGGCCGCGTATCTGCGCCTGGAGTCGGCGTGGAAGCGGACGGACAATCTTCGACGGCTGCGGCCGCTCGACGGGCCGGTGAATGAGGATCTGCTGGAGCGGTCGCCGTTCGTGAGGGTGGACGAGTACACGGCGAGCGATGAGACGAAGCGGTCGGCGGAGCAGGATGAGCTCGAGGAAGAGGAGCGTGAGGAGGCTCGGCAGCGAGCCAAGCCCGCATCGACCCGCAGGCGCTGGTGGCGGTTTCCATTTGTTCCGGCGGTGGCGGTTGTGCTGGTCATGGTTGCGGCGGGTGCCTGGTACGCGTACGAGCGCACGGCGTGGCACGAGTACGCCACGGATTTCGGCGGGTTCGAGCGCATCGTGCTGGATGATGGAAGCGTGGTGCAGCTGAATACGAACAGCGTGCTGCGGGTGCAACTGACGGAAGAACTGCGCCAGATCGAGCTCGAGCGGGGGGAGGCTTTGTTCAAGGTAGTGCACGACGCGAACAGACCGTTCGATGTTCGGGCGGGCAGTACAATAGTACGGGCAGTCGGCACTGAGTTCTCAGTGCGGGTACGCGAGCCAAGCGAGGCGAAGAGTGGCCAGAAGAATGTGGAAGTGCTTGTCAGGGAAGGACGAGTGGCTATCGACCCGCCTAAGAAGCCTCTAGAACGCACCGCTGCGCTACCAGCTTCGGTCTCGACGCTTTCCGCTGGTGAGTCGGTAACAATCACCGCGAACCGATTCCGCGTCGCGAAGGTTGCGGTGGAAGAGGTCTCACGCAAGCTCTCTTGGACGGAAGGACGATTGTGGTTCGAGGGAGCGTCCCTGAAGGATGTCGTTGCCGAGTTCAATCGCTACAACCGTCGACAGATGGTCATAGCGGATCCGACCATCGAAGATATGAAAATTGGTGGCGGCTTCGAAGCAACGGATCCAGAGAGCTTCGTTGCAGCGTTGGAAAGCGCGCTCGGCGTGCGCGCGTTTCCTTCCGGGGCATCCGGCGAGCAGGAAGTCCTACGCCTAGTGGGAACCGAGGAGCGGTGACACCTCTGCGCGGATCCTACTGGCTGTCGCAGCGCCCGGCCGTCACCGACGTGCTAGTCGATCATCCGCGACGACAGTCGCGCCAAGTCCATCGCCGGAGAAGGCCACACGGCGACTTAGATGTAGTGTAGAAACCGATGGGACGCTCGCCACGCTGCCCCTTGGCCCGAAAGATCGAGGAACACCCGTCCACACACCCAGGAGTGAAGTGCAGTCGAAGCGGCTTCGAGCGCCTTCAGCCGCTGCTTCATGTTCCCAAGCTCGTGGCGCAGCCACACGCAGCGAACACCCGCTGGAGAGATCGATAGTGCGTAAGCGTGTGGCCGTCACCCCTGATGCGCCTCGCGCGTAGCCGTCACGATGCGCCCCATCGAAGTGAAGATGGGGAGCATCGATGGAACGCGGAAATTGACTGAACGGCTGCAGGCGATGCTTGTGCACCTGAAGCAGGCGAAGGAGCTGGCTCGACGTTGTCGGATTACGCCGCGGCGTTCAACGTGAACGTGCAGGAGCTGTACAACGGCCACACGCAACTTCAGCGCAAGGGACTGTGGCCGAAGATGCGAAAGACGAGAGTGCGCGAGCCGCAACGGCTGGCGGTGGAGGTTGCCGCACAGAACGCAGCGACGATGCCGGCCGCCGTGAACGAGTGGCTGTTCCGGATCAGCGGACCGGGCGGCTGGGTGATGGAGTGCCGACAGCTGCCGGAAGCTTCATGGCTGAGGGAGTTGTCAGCCACGCTGGGTAAGCGAGCCCATGATCGGTCCGCCCAGCGGGCGCGGATCTGGCTTGTCGCAGGGTTCACCGATCTGCGTCGTTGCTTTGATGGCTTGAGTGCGCCCGTGCAGACACGACTGAACCAGAGCCCGTTTTCCGGCGAGCTCTACATCTTCCGTGGCAGGCGCGGTGATCGCATCAAGGTTCTGTGGTACCGCCAGGACGGGCTGTGCCTGTTCTACAAACGGTTGAGCGTTGGGAAATTCGTCTGGCCTCAGGCGGAGAACGGCACGGTGTCGCTGAGTGCTGCGCAGTTGTCGATGTTGCTGGAAGGGATCGACTGGCGACATCCGCGGCGCACGGCGCCTTCGCCGCAGGATCCGATCGCACGCATCCGACGATGACGTAAAATACAACTCGACCTCGTGCACCGTGCGCATCGACTTGGATGCTGTGCGTATAATCCGCGCGTGCTCGATGTAAACGCACTTCCCGACGATGTCGAAGGTCTCAAGCGCCTGCTGCTCCATACGGTGCAGGCCAAAGACCAGCAGCTTCAGGAAAAGCAGCACCAGATCGAGCACCTGAAGTTCCAGCTGGCGAAGCTGCGCCGTGAGCGCTATGGCCAGACGTCGGAGAAGCTGCAGGAGGCGGGCCAGATCCCGCTGACCTTTGAGGAACTGCGCGCCGCGCTCACCGAAGCGGCCCGTCAGACTCCGGCAGCTCCAGAGGCTGCCGCCCCGGAGAAAGGCAAACCGGTTCGCCGCAAGCGACTTCCCGAGCACTTCGAGCGCGATGACAAGGTCATCGAGCCCGGACATTGCGTGTGTCCCGACTGTGGCGGCACGTTGAGCTTGCTCGGCAAGGCCGACGCCTCCGAAGTGCTGGAAGTGAAGACCGTTACCTTCAAGGCCCCCGTGTCACAGTAGTTGCCGCTTCGATAGGACGGTAACCTGTGGGGCGTGAGGACATGACGAAGTGGCTCGATACGGCAGGACATTCAAAGACCGCGCGGTAGCGCGGCTTCTTCCGCCGGAAAGTGCTCCAGTACAGCAGGTCTCGCAGGAGTTGGGAGTGTCGGTAGCGACACTGGGGAGATGGCGTGCGAACGCGCTGTCCACACCCGCTCGCGAGCGGGCGTAGACAGCGGCGGCGCGCCTTCAGGCGGTGATTGCCACAGCGGCGATGGACGAAGCCCAGCGCAGCGCCTGGTGTCGCCAGAACGGGGTTTGCCCGACGGGGTTGCAGCAGTGGAAGGACGGCGCCCCCGCCGCACTCGGTGATGAGCCCGAGGAGCGCAGCACTCCGCAGCAGCGCCGGGAGGCGAAGAAGCGCATCAAGGAGTTGGAGCGGGACCTGAGGTGAAAGGACAAGGCGCTCGCCGAGACGACTGCGCTTCTGGTGCTGTAAAAAAATGGAGGCGATCTTGCGAGGGGACGAGGAAGAATGATCTCCCTGCAGGATCGCCAAAGAACAGCTCGGTCTGTCGAAGCAGCCTGTCGCGAAGGAGCGCGACTGAAGGCGACATGCGAGGCGGCCGGCGTTGATGCGCGCACGTTGCAGCGCTCGAAGGCAAGCGCAGGACTTTCGCATGGGGAGCCGCGCCCGAATGCAATCCGGCCGTGCCCTGCGTACGCACTGAGCGCCCAGGAGCGCGAACGCATCCTGCGGGTTGCCTACGAGCCGCGCTTTGCGGAGCTGCCCCCGGCGCGGATCGTGCCGATGCTGGCGGACGAAGGCACGTACATCGCCAGCGAATCCAGCTTTCACCGCGTGCTGAAGGCGGACGGGCAGGCACAACATCGAGGCCGTGCGAAGGCACCCCAGCGCAAACGGCCGCCGAGTACGCATGTGGCGACAGCCCCGAGGCAGCTATGGTCCTGGGACATGACCTTCCTCGCCAGCCGCGTGATGGGTCAGTGGTTCTACCTGTACCTGATCCTGGACGTGTATAGCCGCAAGATCGTGGGCTTCGAAGTGCACTCAACCGATGACTCCGATCACGCGGTGGAACTGCTGCGGCGAACCGCTTTGGCCGAAGGACTGCATGCCTTGCCGGTCAGGCCCGTTCTTCACGGTGACAACGGTGCCACCCTGAAAGCTACGACGGTGCTCGCCATGATGCACTGGCTGGGTATCACCGCCTCGCACTCTCGCCCACGGGTGAGCGACGACAATGCGTTCGTCGAATCACTGTTCCGCGCGGCGAAGTATCGACCTCAGTTCCCGGCATCGGGCTTTACCACTCTCGAGGATGCGCGGCGTTGGGCAAGTGAGTTCGTCGCCTGGTACAACCACGATCATCGGCACAGTGGCATCCGACACGTCAGTCCTGCTCAGCGCCACGCCGGAGAGGATCGCGAGGTCCTGGCGCGTCGACACGAGCTGTATCTGAGCGCGCGCTCGGCAAAACCACGACGCTGGGCACGTCACACGTGCAACTGGAACCCCATCGCGGCGGTGACGCTCAATCCAGAGAAAGACTCGGTGGTCGACACGACGCTCGCCACCGGCAAAGTAACGGCATCAGCCGCGTAGGAATAGGCGGCAACTACGTTGACACGCACCGAAGATGACGCGGCACATCCGCCCGAAGAAGCGCTGCTCAACGTGCTCGACGATCGTGCAGGCACCGGCCCCGTCACGGCCGATCGAGCGCAGCTTTGCCGGTGCCTCGCTTCTGGCGTTGATCCTGACGTGGAAGTACGGCTTTCACCTGCCGCTGTACCGGCAGTGCCAGATCTTCTGAGCCACCTCTCTTTGCGCACACAGGGCTCACCCTGAGCCGCACGACTCAGTAGCCAGCCCATCGTTCCTCAATCCCGGCGAAGTGCGCGTATCGGTTCGAGCACGGCGGCTCTTCTCGCAGGGTAGTAGCCGAAAACGATGCCGATCGTCGCGCTGCATGCCAACGCCCCCAGCACCGCCCCAAGCGTGATGTCTGTCGCCCATTGATTGAGGTACGTGACCAAGAATGCAGCCCCGCACCCGAGTAGCACTCCGAGCGCCCCACCCGACAGGCTGAGGATCACGGCTTCCACAAGAAACTGTCGTTGCACATCGCGACTGCGCGTGCCGATCGCCAGCCGAACACCTATCTCCGGCGTGCGCTCCGCAACGCTCACGAGCATGATATTCATGATGCCGATGCCCCCTACGACAAGAGAAACCCCGGCGATGGCCGCCAAAAGTACCGTCATCGTCTGGCTGCCCTGGCGGTACGCCGCCACCGCTGCTCCAACGTTGCTGGTTGTGAACTCGGCCGCGCGCACACCACGACGACGCTCCAGAAGGTCGCCGATCTGCTGCTGGACCTCAGGAAGCAGCGATGGTTCGTGTGCCTTCACCATGAGTGAGATCGCAGCTTGCGGACTCAGGCGGCGCAGCACGCACGTGTACGGCACGAACACCGATGTATCCTGAACCAGGACCTGACCATAGGTCACATCCTCGACGAGTCCCACGATGAGGAATGGCGCGTCACCGATGAGCATTCGGCGACCGATCGGACTCTCCTCAGAGAACAGGTTCTTAGCGACCGATGCAGAGACTACCGCAACATTCGAGGCACGCAGTATGTCCGATCGACCAAACAAGCTGCCCGCAATGAGCTGCCGTCGCTGAAGCTCCACTTGCACTTGCTCCAGGCCAAGGACTTGCGCCTCACTTCGACGTGCTCCGGCTCTCACGTGCGTTACTCCGGCCGCAATGACCCGGACCCCAACTGTTGAAACACCACGAATCTCGTTTCGAATTGCCGTACGATCTGCAAGCGTCAGCCCATCTCGCCTTGCTGCGGGAGGTGGCGCTCCGTTGCGCCATTTATCACGCGGCGCATTTGCATTGATCAGCAGCCGGTTGGAGTCCGCGCTCGCGAGGATTCCCTCGATGCGAGCGCGGGCACCGTTCCCGAGACTGACCATGGTGACGACTGATGCGACCCCGACGATCACCCCAAGTGTAGTCAGTCCGGAGCGGACCAGCGTCCGCCTCAGGCTGCGTATCGCAACTAGCACGATAACTAAGAAGTGCACGGCCCGTGCCCCATCTCTACTGCGCGACCGCCTCCGGATTCTCGTGATCAAAGCCGAGGCTGTCGCAAACCTCCGCGCGCGGTCCGTTTTGCGCGCGCCAGAGTGCGGCGTACGCCCCTCCAGCCATCACAAGCTCGGCATGCCTCCCGCGCTCAACGACAGATCCCCGGTCCAACACAAGAAGCTCATCCGCATGGACGACTGTCGCAAGACGATGCGCAATCACGATCGTGGTGCTCGCCCTAGCCAACTCGATCAGATTGCGCAGAATCTCCCGCTCTGTACGTGAATCCAACGAGGATGTCGCCTCATCGAACACGAACACCGAAGGCTTCATGAGTGCCGCTCGCGCGATGGCCACACGCTGCTTTTCTCCACCAGAGAGCTTCAGCCCTCGCTCGCCGACTAGCGTCTGGTATCCCTCAGGCAAGCTAGCAATGAACTCATCAAGGTGCGCAAGCCGCGCCGCAGCCTCTATCTCTGAAAGCGTCGCACCGCATCTCCCGAAGGCAATGTTGCTTGCAATGGTGTCGTTGAACAGCACAGTATCTTGCGGCACTACCGCGATGGCGGAGCGAAGACACTGAAGGGACATTTGCGAGATGGGGATTCCATCAAGGCAGATACGTCCGGAATCGGGCTCATACAGCCGCAGCAGCAGACGTACGATCGAGGTCTTCCCCGACCCACTCGAACCGACAATCCCGATCGTCTGTCCTGGAGGGAGCTCGAAACTAACGCCCTTCAACGTCGTTTGGTCCGGGTTATACGCGAAGGTCACGCTTTGGAAGGAAATCCGGCCCGATGGGCGTCCAAGTCCCGTGGCTCGGCATCTCCTGTCATTTTCCCGTTCTTCCCGAAATACGTCCAGCATACGTTCGATGAACGCGAGCGCCAGCGACATGTCTCGCGCTGCTATGCCGAGAGCCTCCAGGGGCTGGACGAGACGGAACACATAAGTATTGATCAACACGAAGTCGCCAATCGTCATGGAGCCGCTCAGCACCTCATAGGCAGCAAACCCTAAGGAACACGCGACCGACAGCGCAAAGATCGTGTTCAGTGCCACTGATTGGGTCGCCTTCAGGCGCAGCACGCTGCGCCACGCGTCTTCCTTAGCCTGCTGCCGATCGTCAAATCGCGCACAAACTGTCCTCTCCGCGTGGAAGTATTTGACGGTCTCGTAGTTGAGCAAGCTATCGGTCAGTGTCGCCTGTGCGTCCACCTGGACGCTGGAGACCTTTCTTGATGGCTCCACCACTTGCCTTGCGGCAAGCCAGAAGGTGTATCCGTAGGCGAGCCCCGTGACGCCGAGGATACCGAGATAGACGACGTGACCGAAGTGGAGCAACACTGCGATGATCACCACGAGCTCGACGACAACAGGAAGGAATGTGAAGACCGTGTGCTGCAGAACGGTCTGACATCCGCTCAATCCCTGACTCATCGTTTCGCCGATCGCGCCGGTCTTGCGACTCAGGTGATAGCGCATGGGCAAATGCACGATGTGCGCGAAGAACTTGTTGCTGATTCGCCGACTAAGCCGCTGGACGCCAAGCCCGTGCACCAACTGTCGAAGTCCTACGGAGAGCCCCAGAGCATATTGGCTGAGAACGAGCATCCCCACGAGGACAACGGGCATGATCGGAGACCCTGGCGCCACACCAGGTGTGAACGCATCGATCGTCAGCTTGTAGATGACCGGACGCGCAGCGTTGAGAATGGCCCCGAGGACGAGAAGCCCGAGTGAGAATCCGAGCTGGCGCAGAACGAACGCATCGGACTCCTCGCGGACCAGGTGAAGAGTCGTGCGCAAAGCCTGCGATATCGTGCGCGGCCGAAGCCCCTGAGGACGAGAATCCATTCTCGGTGCCCACTTCCCTACTCAACAACCATGCTCGTGCCGCGAACGCGGAGCGACTCAGATCCAATGCAGCGATCGATAGTCGGAGCAAGTCCGCCGCGCCCTCACTGCCCGCTCGGGACGGTAAGCTGCACGCTCGATCAGCTATCTGTCAACCATCATCGCCGCTTCGGGAATACTCCAAGCTCGAGGAAGCGGATCATCCTCGATCCCTGTCATCTTTCTCATTGACGCGCTTCGGACGACGCATCTGAGTGCTCTCGCGGTGGTGAACATCTGCCCCGTATCGACCTCAACCTGCTAAAGCATGTCTATTAGATTCGGACGGACAAACCCGTTCCGAGGTCCTGGAGTCGACATCATCGCGGCAGATAATTGCACCATTTTCAAGCGATTGGCGCTCATAGAGGTTTACGTACGCATTTCCAATCGAACCGCTTATGGCTGAAGGCAGCCGCGCGGGACAGAGGGTCTGACGCCCACGGCGTGACACGAACGAGGATGCTTATGAGGAATACAGCGCTGGGTTCGCTCCGGATTGCAGCTCCACCGCTTTGGTTGGCTTTGGGGCTGGCATCATCATCAATCTCAGCTCAAACCGCCGCAGGCTCGCTACCAGAAAGCCACGATGCGCGCGACCACACGATCCGGCGATCGTGGATTCCGAGCGACTCCGTGTCCGTGCGCTACTTCAATCCGGAGCGGATCGTCATCTCGCCGGATGGAACGCGATTCTTCTTCGTACACTTCCACGGCGATCTTTCCTGCGACTGCAACATTTGGCAACTATCCGTTTTTCAAACGGAGCGGTTGGCGCGTTCGCTGTCACATGCGCGCGCGGATGGGCAGTCGCCTCGACCTCTTCAGCAGCTCACTCGGCGGTCATGGGGGCGTGAGCCCTCAGGCATCGCATTCCCGAGATGGGAAGAAGATGGAAACTCCATAACATTTCAAGGTGCCGATGAATCTGGCAATCAACAGTTGTATCGCTTCGATGTGAGATCCGGCGCTCTCTTGCCACTAACAAACTGGAAGCATCCCGTCAGCTATTTCTCGCGAGCTGGAGATACTGTCATTAGCCATGTCTACGTCCCTGAGGCACCTCCGCCTCCCACCTATCCGGCATACCTTCTAACTCGAGCGGAGCTCCTGGAAGCGCTTGTGCCAGCTCAGCGCAAGGACGAGTGGATCACGACCTTCGTTTCGTATCGCGGCGGCACACCCTGGCCTCTGCAGACAACCGATATTGTAGTTGCGCTGGATGTGGCGTTCTCGAAAGACGGGCGCCGCGCTGTCGCGATTCGTCGACCCAAGGAGGTGCCGCCGTCTTGGGATGCATATGAACGACTGAGGGGCCTCGATGGACCGATCGGCAGACAGAAGACGGACTTTCCTCGGTTCCTTCTAATCGACGCCGAACGTGGCTACGAAAAGCCGGTATTCGATGCTCCAGCAGGTACCGTCACCCACGTCGGCCAGGAGAGATTCCGACAAGTGGGCATACAGGCCCTATGGGCCGCGAATGGTCGTAACGTCGTGCTCGTCAACACAGCACTGCCGCTGAGTCCTGCCGACTCGACCCGAGAAAGCATGGCCTACGTGGTCGGGTACGACGTTGAGAGCGGCGACTGGTCAGTAATCGAGCCACTAGAAGCGATCGGCCCAAAGGGCGTGCTGAGTCGCGTGTCGCAGGTGAGCTGGCTCAAACCGGGTACGGAGCTATTGATTCAGCACGAGATCGACGGCAAGGCGGCAGCAAGTTCCGTCTACACGTTGAAGGGAGAACGCTGGGTTGGACGGATGGCTGCCTCCGAGGAGGTGCCAAGTCCGCCCTCGCCGCCACCTTCGTTGGGCCATGGACTGTCGGTCACGTTGCGCCAAGGCGCTAACGAACCGCCCATGGTGGTGGCGTCGCTCGGATCACGAGAGCTGCCGCTCACTCGGCCGGATCCAGCTCTCGCCGATGTCGCGTGGGGCCGCAGTCAGACATTCGAGTGGCGTACTGCCACCGGTCAGACACAGAGCGGCGGGTTGCTGCTGCCCGAGAATCGGGTCGGACGCGTGCCGCTCGTGATCCAGGCCTACACTTACAATCCAATGCAGTTTTCTCCCGATGGACCGTTCCGGCACACTTATGCCGCGCAATCACTGCGAGCACGTGGAATGGCCGTCTTGAACATGCGCATTCCCACGATGGACCGCCCGCCGGAAAGTCAAACGCTACGTGAGCTGACGGAGTTCGCCGACCGCGTGAACTCGGCTACCGAGGCGCTGACCAAGAGCGGCATCGTCGATCCCGATCGAGTGGGATTGATCGGGTTCTCTCGAGCGGGGTTCAATATTCACTACTTCATCACTCATCCAGGGAGCTCGCCTGCCGCCGCTGCCGTCATCGATGATTCCTTCCCCGGCACCTATAGCTACTATCTGACGTCCGAGGCAATCTATGGGTCAATGCGACGGTCTTTTGAGGGGATGTACGGCGGAAGTTTCTGGACGCAGAAACAGGATTGGCTCGCGCGTGAACCGAGCTTTAATGCGGATCGAGTCGAAACACCGGCCCTGTTCATGGTCCACGGCCAGCACCAGATTTCGTTTGCGGCAGAAACCATCGGTGCCTACTCCCTGAACCGTCGCCCTGCAGAGTATCTGGTCTTCCCGGACGCAGCTCACTCTCTCCATATGCCACGTCAGCGACTAGCCAGCATCGAGACCACGACTGATTGGATGGCCTTCTGGCTGCAAGGGTATGAGGATCCCGACCGTTCAAAGGCCGAGCAGTACGCGCGATGGCACGTGCTGCGCGAACAGAACGCTGAACGGCGAACTGCAAGCAGTACCGGGAACTGAATCAGGGGGGCGGCGTACGCTTCCGGCAAACGCACCGGCGCCTCGTTCGCCGGTGCGCGAACTACCGGTTGTCCCAACTCGGACCAATCGCTTGCGTCCTTTCACACGAGTTTCAGAGGCACCTTCCGAAGGCCGGTATAAAGAAAAGCGCCTGCTCCTACCGAAGCGTTAGTCGGTTGATTGTAGACGACTTCCGGCCGCGACCGCGCCGCGTGCTCCAGTTGACTGGAGTTCCAGGTTCCTCGATCCCGAAGCGCGCGGGAGAGGAGCACAGGTCATTCGTGTTGACGAGCTGACTGACCTGGGTCAACTTGCGCACGCCGCGAGACCCGCGGCCTTGAGTTGAACCTTCAGACAAGGAGATAGTCATGGCTGACAAGTATCTGATCCTCCCTGACACCACTCAGAATCCTGACGATACGGCTCTCTGCTCGAACGAGAGGGCGTTTCCGGCGCAGCAGCCGGTGCCGGTCTCGCAGTGTGAATAACACGAAGTTAGCAGGGAGCGGCTTCGGCCAATCCATGTAGCTGACACGGTTGTGAGGCGACACGCCTCACAACCGTTTTCTGCTCAGCCTGGGCGGCGGGGACGCATCTCAGTCGGCCCTCAGGACTCTCCGATCTCTAGAAGACCTTTCTAAGTGACACGCGATACTCACGCAGCCGCGGGTCTCCGTATGGGCTGTAGTAGTACGATCCGAAAGCAGCATCAAAAGGCGGCAGCTCGTCAAACAGGTTCTTGACACCAACCTGGACAGTAACGCCCGACAGTATTTGTGCCAACCCAGCACTCTCGCGCGACCCACTCGAGTCGAATGCATAGCTCGCGTAGACATCGTGATATGTCTGCGCGGGAACTGTATAGCCTCCCTGCGCGTCCGTATACGTCGCGAGCTCCCCGTTCTGCATCGCATAGGGACCTCCTGGAGCGCCCAGCTGCGTGTAGCTGGAAAAGTGAGTCGCCGTCCATGCAGCCACCCAACTGCCGTATCGCCAACTGACCGTGAGATTGCCCTTGAACTCGCCCTCACCGCCATCGTTGGGGTAACCGGCAAATTCCAAGAACGGGGAACCGATAGCGTACTGCCGCAGATCCTTTTGTACGCGAGAGCCGGCGGCGTGGAGGCCGAGAGTTCCTATCCCGATGGCTTTCTCGTAGCTGACCTTCAGGTCATAGCCGCTTGTCTTGTACTTGGTCGCGTTCACGGGGCTGAGATCTACGACGGCCACCAAGCCCGTTGCGTTGTCGCGCGTCACCCGACTGCCAAAGGCCGCTTCATTAACGATCTGCTGTGCCGACGGCGAGGTGACAATGTAGTTCGGCTGAATGATGTCGTAGTACTCGAGGTTGACCCGCAGCCCCCTCAACGCGTCATGATCGGGCTCCCAGATCAATCCGAAGTTCCAGCTTCGAGCCGTCTGCGGATTCAGATTGGGGTTGCCGCCTGAGGTGTAATCGACGCTGTACTCTTGCCCATTCTGCGGATCCACAATGGCGACGCACGGCGCGCCACAGATCCTCGTTGGATTGGCCAATAGCTGCGCTGCGGTGGGTGGCAAGAACGCCGTTGCGTAGGATGCGCGCAGCGCCAGCCCCGCCAGGGGCTCATACTTAAACCCTATCGTCGGATTAGTGGACGTATACCCCTTCGTAGCCCGAACTCCTTGAGGGGGATCGAACGCCTGCTGAGACGGTGGCGAGAACGTGACATACGGCGTGCCGGTATCAACGCTGTATCGCTCGCTGCGGCCGGCGATCTGCAACTCCAATGAGTGCACTGCGGGGATTGCATTATGCGGCGCGACGAGAGGCACCCTGCCTTCCAGATAGAAACTCTCGACCGTCTGGCTCTGCCCAAAGAACCTACGTCGAACGTTATTCGCTGTAGTGACCCCAAACACGGACTCATAGTCTGCGTCCGACGTACTCTCCCTTCGTCGCTCAACACCAGCGGCTATCACCGGGCTTCCCGCTGGCAACTTCCCCACAGGGCCTGAGGCCCGCAACGTGATGTTGTTCAACGTGGAGTCCCCTTCATAGCTCGTCCAAGTGAGATACGGGGACAGATTCAAGGGATGCGCGAGCGTATCGATGAAAGGGTTCAGAACCCCGTCACGAAACGCCGCGTTCAGCGCCGTCGTATCACCGGATGGCGACAGGTATTCATACGAGCTGCGCGACCACGTGTAGTCAAGTTCCGAGCTCCAATCGCGCGCCAAGGGCAGCAGCAGCCCGACGGTTGCCGACCGAGTCCTGCTGTCGGTTGTCAGAGCCGCCGAGTCGGTTGTCGGGAAGACAATGCGCACATTCTGCCGAAATGGGTTTGTGGGCGCATCGGCCGGCACGGTGTACTGGTTGTAGAAGGGATTGATGATCGCGCGACTCGCATTGCTGCTCGCCGATAAATCGGCGAACAGCTCAAGTTCTCCATAAAACGATTGCCTGAGCGTCGCCACGACTGATTTCGTCCGCGGGATCGCACCCATTGGACTTCCAAGTCCGAAGGGCGAGACGCCGGGCGAGACGTTCAAATTGTACGTCCCAGCATTCGCTAGAAGCCCCGCAGAGATGTCAGAGCTCCCATCGACTCCATTTGGCACCGACGTAATGCGTGCATTGAGCGGGGTGCCGTCATCGAGGACGAGGTTGGTGGCGCTGACGCTCGTAATGTTCGTAGCTGCACCAGCGAAAGGTCTTGTCGGGCTATACACTAACGCTGGCGAGTTGTTGAGGATGGTCTCGATGCCACGCCCAAACAGATCGAGCCGATCTCCCAGCGTTATCGGCGTGCCCTCCGAGTACTCTCCGCCCACCATCAACTGCGTTCTGCCATCCCAGAGCGAGGCTCCATAGCTTCCACTCAGAGTACGCGTGGGTGCGTTGCCTCTGGTCACATCGTTGTATGTGTAGGAGAGTTCTCCGCCGTCGTAGTTCTTCTTCATCACGAAGTTTACAACGCCGCCCATGGCTGCACCACCGTAGATAGCGCTCGCACTCGAGGGGAGCACTTCGATTCTCTCAATCGCTGACAGCGGAAGACCGTTGAGATCGGGCTGGTAACTTTCACCATCAATGGTAACTCCTGCCGCACGCCTTCCATTGATGAGTATCAAGGTCTCATTGGAACCCAAGCCCCTCAAATTGATAGAGCTCGTCGCGCCGGTACGCAGTGCATAGCGCTGAGCACTCGTTTGCGCAGCGGTGTTCATCGTGAGATGGCGCTTCAGGAAGTCTTCTACGTTCGCGGCTCCCGATCGTTCGATCTGCGCCGAGGTGAGGATGGTGTAGGGCTGCACGTCGTCTTCGCTTCGCACGACGTCAAGATTCATGATCCTGGACCCCTTTACGAGGATCTCGGCCATCCCTTTCACATTTGTAGGCGCAGTCGCACCACTAGCGGGTTGACCTTCTTCGTGCGCTCGCGGAGCATCGCTATCCGGCGCGCCGAAGCTCCCCGCCGCGCTGCCTTTCGAAGTTGCTGCTCCAGTACTCACTTGTGGTCGCTGGTTTGCAGAGGCGCGCGCAATCGGACCTCCATCATCAGCAGTCCTGATGGCGACCGTCCGCTCGTTGGCGAACTCGTAGCGTAAACCCGTGCCTTGTAGTAACTGCTCGAGCGCCGCGCCCGGCGTATAGTCGCCCACGACTTTGGGAGCGCGTAGCTCGTCCGCGCCAGTGCTCGGGAAAGCGAGCTGAAGACCGGACTGGCGCGTGAACTGAATGAGCGCCTGCACCATGTTCGGCGCAGTAATCTCAAAAGCGACCTTGGCGTTCGGATCAGGGGCTACTTCGCGCCCGACAGCCGCTGCGCAGAGTGTGAGCAGTACCAGCCCTGTAGCCGTACGATAATCGGCCGTCTTCATAGTTGTTGGTCCCCTGGCGTTTTCTTGTGCGTCAGACGCCGCGCATGGCCACCTCCGCTGTGTTCGCGTTCCTCCTCTCCCTCAGAGTCTCGGCGTCTAGCCGTCTGCTGACTATGAGTGTAGAACGAACAAAAATGACGTAAGAAATTGGTCACGAAGCGTGACAAGGGCGCCTCGCCGCAGAAACTTGCACCGTTTCGCTCGATACTCTACTCATAACCCCTACAGGGCCTTTTGCACACCTGATGGCCATACGATGACGAACGATCCCAGTCCAAAGGCTTCTGCCAAGTTCGTCAAGGAAGTGGCGCTAGCCTATGGCTCGGAGCTGCATCGATATCTCGTGAAGCGCCTGCGGGCCGGCGAAGAAGCCGAAGACATGGCACAGGAGGTCTATCTGCGACTGCTGCGCCTGCAACGCTCGGACCTCGTTCGGCAGCCCGCGGCTTATGTTTACTTCCTGGCCGCTCAGGTGCTGGGTGAGTTTCGGATGCGCGCTTCCAAGCGTCCGCTCGTGTACGACTCGGAAGGACTCGATCGGATCGCGAGCGAAGATGGCTATACGCGAAAGGACGAACTGCCAGAGCGAGAGCACACGGAGCGGGAGTTGAGGCGGCTCCTTGCCAAGCTGAACGCGGCCCATCGAACTATCCTCATCATGCGCAAGCGCGATGGGTTCTCGATCGAGGAGATCGCTGAGCAGATGCAGATGTCGGTCTTCAAAGTGAAGCGCTACCTCGTCGAAGCCAACGCGAAGCTCGAGGAACACGTGCGGAAGCAGGGTCGCTGAGGCATGCCGAACATGAGATCCCGACGTGAGGCCGAAGCGCGCAGCGTTGCCGAGCAGGCGGCCGAGTGGCTCCTGATCCTCGAGAACCCGACCGACCAAGACCGCGCAGAGTTTGCCGGGTGGCTGCGCCAGTCACCGACACACGTGTGCGCGTTCCTTCGCGCATCCGCGATCGACACGCTCCTGGGGGGGATCGATCCAGGAAGGTCTATTGAGCTTGAGCGGGGGCCATTTGGGGAGGACTCCTACCCATTCCCACGGTCTCCGACTGAGCCTCAGCCCTCTTCCGCGTCGTGGGCGCCTGCTGCGGGAGTCTTTAGGAGGAGGACCAAGTGGCTGATGGCGGCGGCAGCTACCCTGGTACTCGCGGTCGCGCTCGGAATCGGCGAGACCCTCCGAAGCGAGGATGGCTGGAAGTCGTACACGGCCGCTATCGGTGAGCGGCGCGTCCTCACCCTCGAGGATGGCTCGGTTCTCTATCTTGGCGCCGGATCACGAGTGGACTTTCGATTCACCGAGGAGGAGCGGCGCCTGCGACTTCAGTCCGGCGAGGCGATGTTCAAGGTCCACCACGACGCGTCCCGGCCTTTCCGGGTGTTGAGCGGGGGAACGATGGTTCAGGCCATCGGAACTCAGTTCAGCGTCAATCGCCTCCGGGGGGAGTCGCTCATCACGGTCGTCGAAGGGATCGTCCAAGTCTCGCGCGAGGAGTCCCTGGCCGAGAGGGTCATGGCACCCCTGACCCGTACGATGGGGGTAGAGCAACCGGCGGCCGTACGCCTCGCGGCAGGCCAGGGGATTCGCATCGCTCCGGACGGCACGGCAGCAGCTCCAAGGGTTGTAGATGCTAACCCCATGCAAGCCTGGCAGGAACGACGCCTGACGTTCGTCAACGAGACCCTCTACGCCATGGCGGAAGAATTCAACCGCTACAACCAGGCGCCCAAAATTCGTATTGCGGACCCTGCCGCCGGCGAGCTGCGCTACGCCGCTGCATTCGATGCCGATGACCCTGAGTCGCTCGTTGTGGTGCTCGAGCGAGACCCCAAGCTTCAGATCGAACGTCGAGGTGAGGAGATCATCATTCGCTCTCACTGAGCCTTAGGACCGGAAGGGAAACCATGGCGACCGTGAACGATGCCCGGGAATACCAGATCGCTCGTGAAGCGAGCGACTGGCTGGCACGACTGCAGGACCCCACCGCCGCAATGCAGGAGGCCTTTGCGGATTGGATCTCGTGCTCCGAGAGCCACGTGCGCCACTTCTTGCAGGCGACCGCCGTTCTCGAAGAGATGTCCCGCACCGTGGGATACGGTGTCTTGGGCGGAATCGCCGTCGCAGCCAACGCCGTGCGGAGCGATCCGGAGTTCGTCGCAGAACTGCCCCGTCGGACATCGGCCCTCCTCGCCAGTCTGCCTCCGGCCCTCCAAGCCATGTCAGAAGCGATTGGACGATTACCGCAATCCGCCCGGCGCGCGGTGACGCTGCGCAAAGTCTACGACTGCTCGGCCGAGGAGATCGCGCAGTACCTTGAGTGTTCGGCCGATCACGTCGATCGGTACCTGGCGCGTGCCGTGCTCGTCCTCGTGCGAGAGCTTCCCGAGAGTGGCGAGACCGCGCGGGGAGATTCAGTCGGCCGACGCTCCCGTTGAGCTCGCTGCAATCGGCTCGGCCAAGGGCTTCAGTCTCGAGATGGACACTGTTCGCGCATTGACGAATTCGAACTGAAGTCCGGCGGATGCAAAGAAGTGGCCCCACAAACGAAACAGTTTTCGCGGTGCCGATAAGTGGATCTCTGCGGGTCAGGCTGCCGCCGCGAGTGGCAGTGAGCGAAGTACACGGTGTCCGGCGTTTCGTCGGTCAAGGGCGCTGTGCGGACGTCGCGTGTTGAAGAACCGCATGTACCCCCGGGCAAGGCCGTTGCGAGCCGCACTGACGCTTTCGTAGGCGTGCAGATAGACCTCCCGTACTTCACCGAGCGCCACAGCCGCTCAATGAAGATGTTGTCGCGCCAGCGGCCTTTGCCGTCCATGCTGATCCGGATCTTGTGCTGGCGCAGGACACCGATGAAGTCGCTCCCGGTGAATTGTGCACCCTGATCCGTGTTGAAGATCTCAGGAACGCCGAACTTCGCAAGGGCTTCCTCGAGCGCCTCGACACAGAAGTCCGCCGCCATGCTGTTAGAGAGCCGCCAGGCGAGCACCTTGCGGCTGAACCAATCGATGATTGCGACCAGATACACGAAGCCGCGCGCCATCGGGATGTACGAGATATCCGCCGCCAATACCTGGTTGGCCCGATCGATGACGAGCTTGCGCAACAGGTAGCGGAAGACCTTGTGATCCGGGTGCGGCTTGCTTGTGTTTTTCTGCGGAAAATGGCTTCGTTCCCATGATCCGCATGAAAGGGCCAACGGCTTTGCGCCCGATCCGCACACCCTCGAGCAGATCGCGCAGCATCCGGGCCCCGGCGAACGGCAGTTCCAGATGCAGCTCGTCGATCCGGCGCATCCGCCGAAGATCTTCGGGCGGATGTGACCACGGGTTTGCAGTACACGTTGGCGCGGGAAATTCCCAAGAGCTGAGCTTGTCGCGTGATCGGCAGCGCGTGAGAACGATCCATCAACGCTTTCCGCTCGGCCCGTCCAGATTGCCGAGCGCGCCGGACAAAAAATCGATCTCCAGCGCTTGCTGCCCGATCTTCGCGTGTAGCTCTTTCAGGCCAGGTCCCTCCTGCTTCGCAGGGGTACCTGAGGAGAAGACATCCGTGGCTCCCTCGAGCAACTGCGCTCTCCAGTGCGTGATCTGGTTCGGATGCACGTCGAACCGCGCGGCAAGCTGCGCCAGCGTCTCCTCGCCCTTCAGCGCCGCCAGGGCCACATTCGCCTTGAATACCGGTGAGTGGTTCCGGCGGGATCGTCTCCTCATGAATGCTCCAGAATTCGGCGATATCTTCGCCGCTCAGAGCAGAGCAATCCACTTATCGGCTTGTCTCAGAGAACGGGGCCACCTCTGAGCACACGGTCTCGGACGATCAAATGTGCCGCTCACTCGGCGAGAGCACTTCACCAGCAGGTTCGTATGCTCGCGCGTCAGCAGCCTCAATACACTGAGGTTCAGGTTGTTGAGCGAGTTACCGACACGCGCTTGTAGTACCTGCGGGCGACCGCCGTAATCCGGTCGATCGACACCCGCGTGTCCCAGAAGCGATCCCGCTGAACCGCCTTCACGAGATCGCCTTGACCACGCCCGCCTTGTTCCGCGGCCGCAGCCGCTGCACGCGATCAGCGCACGCCCCGAACGGCCACTAACGGAGAATGCCCGGACACCGTCTAAAGCGACGTACAAGCGCACCCTCGCAGAGACCCAAACCGTAGGACCCCATCCCCCGCGCGGGATCAGGGGGCACGCAGCATCACCGCTCCTGCCCCGCCCCACCACTTGTCCCCCGCACCCGCCTCGGAGAAACTCCCCCACGCACCTGCACCCAACTCAAGACAACCCGTCGTGAAGCGCATGACGTTCGTCTTCCAACAACCCGGCACCGCCCATCTCCTCAACGCCATCAACACCGCCGCGGCCGGCGCCGACAGTGGCGGCGGAGTCTTCGCATTCGCCTCCAAAGGCGGGGTCGACGCCCTCCTCGCCGCGCCGAACGTCGCCCGCATGCTCAAGCGCAAGCGCCCGTTTCACCTCATCGTCGGCATGGATGCCATCACGAACGCCGAGGCCCTGCTTGGTATCGAGGCCGCTCTCCGACGCTTTCGTGGCGCGCTGACGGCGCAGGTCTTCTATCACGAATACCCCCAGAGCACGTTCCACCCCAAATTCTGCTGGTTCCAGCACGGGAACCGGCTGCACCTGATCGCTGGCTCCGGGAACCTGACGATGCGCGGGCTCGGGAATCATTCGACGAACCAACCCCCGGCAGGGAACTGGGAGGCCTTCAGCTCCCGGCTGCTGCCGCGTAACGATGCGCGCGCCGTGGTCAAGAAGATCGAGGCTTGGCAAGCCGACCAGAACGCGGCCGGAACCCTCCTCCCGATCGACGACGAGCGCATCCGAAACCGCGCAATGGAGAATGGCCGTGTTCGCTATACGTCCGCACTGGGACTCAGGCCACCGGTGCCCGCTCCCCGCGCGCCAGCGCCAGCGCCGGCGCCGCGTCCAGCGGTGCGCGTTGGCACGGTTGCGGCACAGGCAGACGTGCTTCTGCGCGAGCTCCCGAGCAACCGCCACGGTCAGGCGGATGTGGGCCAGTTCGCGCTCTCGAGCTTCTTCGGGTTCAAGGGCACGCCGATCAACATTCTCGTTCAGCAGGTGGCTCTCGATGGGTCACTCGGGCCGGTTCTGCAGAAGAGGCTGTTCGCGAACAAGAGCCGGAACTATCGGCTGGAGCTGAATGGCATCGCACAGCTGCCCTACAACAGGGCTGCGGACGACGGCCGCATGATCCTGGTCGCAACGAAACTGGATGATCGATCGTTCCGGTATGCCATCGTGCCGGTGGATGCGCCGGACTACAGGCACGTCGCGGCGCTTCTCGGCAAGATACCGCCGCTCCGGGCCCGGGGCCGCCGGATGCGCGAAGCACACCTGACCGCCCGGGACGTCAGAGCCGGCTGGCCGAACCCGCCACCGAACCTGCTGCCGGTGGAGCTATCAACGCCGGAGCCCTAGCGCCCGAACCGTAGCCAGGAGCAGGAGCAGCCTGCGCGGGCAGTTTCGTCTCCTGCCGCTGAGCCTTGGAGGCTGGCTACGATGAGCCTTCGAACAGGCTCCTGGAAGCTCGAGTTGCTCGGGGGTTCCGCTCGCGCGCGAAGTCCCCGGCCCGCGTCGCACCCGACCGGGTCGACTGCGGAGCTCCCTCACCGAAAGCACTTCACCAGCAGCTCCGCATGCTCGCGCGTCTTCAGCTTCAGCCCATTGCGATTCAGGTTGTTGTGAACCGACCCGTCGATCACCGAAACCTCGACGCGCGTGTAGTGGCTGCGCGCCAGCGCCGTGATCTGCTCGATCGAGACCACGCGCGGGTGCGTTCCATCCCCCTCTTCATGCGGTGAATAAGAGAGCACGAGCGGCAGATCGTGCTCGCGCGCCGCCTTGAACAGCGCCTCGAACGCCGCCGGCGCAGTCGACCGGATGCAGAACGGTGACTGGTGCCGATCCTCGCGGTACAGCCCGCGACTCACGAGCTTTTTGCCGCCCTTCACCACGCGTGAAACCGTCGGGTTGTCCCGAAGGCACATCGTTTCCAGCACGTGATAGAAGCGGCTGTAGTGATCCCGCGTGTAAGGCGGGTCCGCGTAGAGAACCGAGTAGTCCCCCGCATGTTCCTGCAGGGCTTCGAGGTAGTCCTGCCGGAGCGCGCGCGGCGCGCCGATCGCGCGCGGCAAGGCAGAGTAGCGGCTGAGCCAGGTTCGGTATGTATCCAGCGTATCCCAGGAGCGATCCCGCTGGACCACCTTCACGAGATTCGCCTTGACCACGCCCGCCTTGTTCCGCGGCCGCAGCGGTTGCGCGAACTGCTTGCCAACCGTGTTGACGAGCTGGCTCGCCGTGCTCAGCGCCGCGGCCTTCAAGGCATTGCGCACGCCCTCTTCGGCGCCTTCAGCGTACGCGAGAGTCGCATCCAGCAGCGCGCCCTGGCGGTACGAAAAATAAACGCCCGCAAAGTGGCGTGACACGGTCGTATCGGCAGACTCCCACAGCCCCGCAGTGCGCAGCCTGTGGGCGGCCTCGCTCATCGCCTCCTGCAGCCGGCTCGATGCGTAACCAGCATCCGCGCTCTCGAACACCGCGAGCGGCGGGGATTCGACCAGCTCAACCAGCGGCCCCGTATTCCCGCTGGCCGCCGCTCCGATGCACTCGTGCTCGTAGTCGCTGAGCGGCTGAACGCAACGAAGTACCTCTGCCGCCAGCTGGCTTTCCGCGATCGACTGGGTGATACGAACCACCTGCGCAGTGTTGAGCGCAGGCGGGCACAGCACGGCCTCGCACAGCACACGCGAGTACTCCTGCACATCCACCGTCGTCACTTCGCGCGATGAGCCAAGCGCGGCGGCTACCGCGCCAGTGCCTGCGAACAGGTCGCAGAGCCGCCCGTTCGTGGGATCGACTTCGTTGATTGCGGCCGCGATGGCGTCAGCGAAACTTGTCTTGCACCCCAGGTAGTAGATCGGGCGGAAGTCGCTAACCTGCACGCCGCCCCGCGCTCGAGACACGGTAGAAATCGAAACCGCCGCCGCCGCGCCATCCGACGAGCGAAGAAATGCCGCCTGACTCCCCATCTATCACCTGCTCCAGTCGATACACGCAGTGGGACTTGATGTGCTCACCATTCTCGATGCCGATGTATGCGCGCCCCATCTTGTGCGCCACTGCGGCCGTAGTGCCTGAGCCCAGGTACGGGTCGAGCACCACGTCCCCCGGCTTCGTGCTGATCTGGATGACCCGGTAAATGAGCTCCTCCGGCTTCGGCGTGTCGAACAGTGACTGCGTCTTGAACAGTGCCAGCAGATGCTTCTTCGCATCGGTCGTGGTGCCGACTTCGTGCGCGCGCCAAAGTGTGTCCGGCGTGAGCCCGCCTTTTCGATCCGAGAGAAAGCGCTTGATCCGGGGCACGGCGTTGCCATCGCGCCCGAACCAGATGTTGTTCCTGGCGATCTCCTCGAGCATCCTGGCCTGCGAGTAGACCCAGCATCGGCCTTTCGGCGGGCGATGCATCTTGCCGTTCGGCGCTCGCAGCGTGTAGTTCTGCTGCGGCGTCGCGTGGCCGTTCTGCACGTTCGCCGAGACGGACTGCCACGGCCCGCGCGGGTCGTTGTCCACGTTCTTGTGCCTGTCCTCGACTTCCTTCGTCAGCGGGAGCGTGTTGCGCACCTTCCCCCACTCCACCGCGGACTTGGCGTAGACCAGCAGGTACTCGTGATTGCGCGAGAGCACTTTTCGATTCTCTCGGGTCGTCCGCCGCTCCCAGATCACCGTACCGACGAAATTCTCCCGGCCGAAGATCTCGTCGGCCGTCACCTTGAGGTAGTGCACTTCCGAATCATCGATGGACATCCAGACGCACCCGTCTTCACGCAGCAGCGGCCGGATCTTCTCCAGGCGCGCGCGAACGGCGTGCAGCCACTCTTCATGGCCCATGCTGTCCAGATAGTGCTGGTAGCTCTCGCCATTGTTGTACGGCGGGTCGAGATAGGCGCACTTGACCGTGCCCGCCCGTGTTTTGCCGAGCGCGTCGAGCACTTTGAGATTGTCGCCATGGATGAGCGCGTTTCCCGTTCCCCGGGTGCCGGCGGACCACCTGGCGACCCGAACGAGCCCGTCTTCGGAATCCATCGCGCGGGGGCGTTCGTTGTCCTGCGGGGTCGTCGCCACGGGGCGACGCTCGACCGTCTCTCTCAAAGCCACCTTGCCCTCCCCCGGCCCGCGAACCGCCGCGCGCTCACTTCCCCTTCTTCTTTCGTTCGAATTTCTTCGGCCTGTCCCAGTTGGGGCTCTTGCAGTTGGGGCAGACACGAGGCCTCTCATCCGTGCGCGGAAACCACTCGTGCCCGCAGCGACAGCGGCAACCTTCCAGCGTCACCATTCCCAGCTGTTTCGCGGCGTGATCCACCAGACTTCTTTGGGACGCCATATTTCGCCGGAGTATATATTCCAAGTAAATAATCGCGCTACACGCCGGCAGCGAAAACATGCGGGGTGCTTTGGTACGCGCGGAGCAAGTCGGCATGCACAGAGCCAGTCGTCGACACCCGCGTCAGACTCGCAAGCATCAGCCACGCGGTGGAATCAGCTCGCGACGGTGATGCTCGCTTCGGCCTCTTCTCTTTGAACGACCTGCAACTCCTGTGAGGCGCTCAGGCGCTCCGTGACCGGCTCGTCACGAACGAGCTTGCCATCACGCACGACCAGGATGCGGCGGCAGAAACGGGCCATGTAGATCTCGTGCGTCACCATCACCATGGTCATGCCTGCATCGTTCAGGCGCTGAAAGATGTTGACGATCTCGAGCGAAGTCTTCGAATCGAGGTTGCCCGTGGGCTCATCCGCAAGAATGAGCTCCGGCTCGTTCACCAGTGCGCGCGCGATGGCTACGCGCTGCTGCTGGCCCCCTGACAGCTGGTTCGGGAAGTGATTCGCCCGCGCGGCAAGCCCCACCTGTTCGAGGCGCGCCATTGCGAGCTGCCGTGCCTCTCTGGGGCGTACCCGGCGCACGGCGCCGCAGATCATGGGCAGCTCTACGTTCTCGAGCGCCGTCGTGCGGCTCAGGAGGTTGAAGCCTTGAAAGACAAAGCCGAGCTTCTGGTTCCGCAGATCAGCGAGCTGGTCGCGGTCCAGCTTGCTGACGTCCTCACCATCCAGCAGGTAGCGACCGCCGGTTGGGCTGTCCAGGCAGCCGAGAATGTTCATCAGCGTGGATTTGCCGGAGCCGCTCGCGCCCATGATGGCGACGAGCTCACCGTGCTGAATCTCCAGGGAGATCCCGCGCACCGCGTGCACGGGCACGTCCGCAGTGGTGTAGGACTTGTGAAGATCCTCGAGCTGGACGAGCGGTGTTGCAATCCGTTGCAGCATGGTCGGCTCCTTGCCTGCTGCGTAGGGTAGCCCTGGAACCTGCCGCTGTCAGTCTTCTCGTGGCCCGACGAAAGTCCGCGGCGAAGGTGCCGCAGGCACGTCGACGACGAGGACCAGCGACGGCGGTGGGCCGCGATGTCAAACGGTGCGCCCGCAGCGCCCGCAGCGCCGACCGTGACGTCCGGATCATGGCGCCAGCGCATCAGCACGGGCGCTGGGAGAACACCAAGCTCGGGCTTCTGGCTCCGCGGATGCGGAACGCACCGCTCCGCGTGATGCGGGCCGCCTTCGCGACCGGCCAGGCACCGCGCGGCTGCCACGCGCTGGTTGCGCGCCTGGAGAGGGGTTCTACGCCTCGAACATGATGATCAGGGCGCCAGACTCAGCTGCCCTGATCATCAGCGGCGAGGCTTACCCCGGCGAGATCTTTCCGGCGCGGGCGCCCTCCCAGACTTCCTGGAAGACGCTTTCGGCGACACCGTCACTGGCCTGCGTCGCTTCAGCGCCTTCGGCGACGCCCGGACCGACCCGCGCCGCTCCAGCGCCCTCGCCAACAGCAAGACCGGATCCGCCCCCAGCGCGCTCGCCACCTGCAGGAGCTCTGAAGCCAGCAGCCGCGCGGTGCCCTGCTCCACCCGGCTCACCCACGCCTGAGTCCGCCGCAGACGCAACGCCAGCTCGCGCTGAGTGAGGCCGGCGGCGACTCTCGCCCTTCGCAGCTCCGCCCCTACATCCCCTCTCACCTTCCTTCGAGATGGCCTCATCACAGCCGCCCGGAGCGGCCGTTCCGCATACAAAGCACCACTCCCTGGCCCTCGCTCGGTGACGACCTCCCTAGCGTGCCTTGGGCCGCTTGCGGGATCGCTGGCGCACCCGGTGTCCTTGTGCAGAAACAGAAGGCCCGGCGATCTCGACCGCTCTTTTCAGGATGGCGTCGGCCGGGCAGCCGATGGCCCACGCGATTTCCACGAGCTCCGACACCTCCACATTCCGGCCCCCACGCTCGATCTGCGAGATTCTGTTCTGTGGCCATTCGAGCCGTGCCGCCACCTGTGCCTGTGTGAGCTTCGCCTGTTCCCGCGCTTCCTTTATCGCTTCTCCCAGTGCCTTGCGGACTGGACTGTTGATCGATTTCAAAGCACACCCCTCATCCTCCGAGGTGCGTACTTATAAAGCAGATATACGATTATACGATTTTCGTATATTTTCGCGATGTGAGAACTTCCTCGGCAACGCGCCGTCCCTGGAGCCGCCCGCCGGCGCGACACGGCATTGCGGCCAGGCGTCGTGCGCGCCCACTGAAGAGGGGGCCTCGGCCGCCCTTCGCCCTGCCCGGCAGATTTCTCAGAAACCTGGCGGAAGCCATTCGCGCCCGTCTCACCACCAGATCGCGCGCGCAGGGTGCCGCGGGTGCCAGGAAATCTGCCCAGCACCATGGCATCCGCCGCATTCACTACGAGTCCCGTTACCTGCTCGCCGAGCATATCCAGCGCACACAACTCAGCTTCGTGGCGCTGCTCGCCATGAGCGTCATGCAGCTGCTCCTCGTGGGATACCTGGTCAGGGATATCATGCAGCCGATGCGCACGGCAGACGGCATCTTCGGCGTCTTGCCCAATCTCGCCGTGGTCTGCTGCCTCATTCCGTTCACGTGCTTTCTCGCTCGCATGCACGCCGGCAACCGCCGCGACGTGTCCCGCGTGCGAGATCGCGTCACCGCCATCGAGAGCTACCTGCAGTCGAGCGTCAGCAACGGAATCCACGACAGCGGACGTCTATAGTCATGCTCCGCTGTTGAGCGTCTGATTGGCGTTCGCTTGATAGCGCGCCGCATCGGGTTCTGATGCACGAATGTGTATCCGCGTTGGCCCGCCTGAAGCACGAACCCTTCCGCGCGGGAGAGCAGCACGAGATTGAAGGGAAGCCGATGTCGCCCAGGGCGACGCTCCTGGCGAGGGATCGCTACTGGCAGCTAGGTTCGGGCGTGGCCCATGGAGACTTGGATCCCGTGCGCAGAGCTCAATCGACCAGGAAGGCGCCTGGCGCGCCGCCGGCCCGCCTCGTCACGCACCCGGTTGCAGAGCAGCCGCGTACAGCACCGCCCGCGTACTCCGATCTGTACGAACAACAGACGCTGAAGCGCCAGAAATCCGCGCAGCGATACGCCGTCGGCGGCTCCCTCATCGCGTGCTGCGCGCTTGTCGGGGTGGCCATCGTCATGATCCAGGCTGATCTGCCGTGGTGGCACCGGCTGTTCTCGCTGTTCGGCGTGACCTCCGCGTTGCTCTACCTGGTGAGGCCGCTTTGGAAAGATGTGGAGCGAGCCGACCACGCGGCGCGCGAGTGCTATCTGGAGCGGGATCTCACACTTCAGTCCAACCAGGTTGCCCGCCGCAATCGGCGACCGCACCCCTGAAGCACCGGCCAGCTCAGCCCGCGCCAGCCAGGCCTATGGCAACAGGCCCACTCGCGCTGCCATCAGCGCTACGCGAGCGAAGCGCGATCCAGCTGCAGCAACCAGCGATACTCGAGCGGCGCAAAGAATGCCAGCGCCGCCGAAAGCCAATTCACCGACTGCTCCAGACATCGCAGCCGTTCGCCCGGCATGCCGCGCGCGGCCAGCGCCTGGCAGGTCTCCGCGAGGTTCACGTGAATGGTGGCGCGCTCATCCTGAAGATTGCCCGCAGCCCGTCCGCTGATTGCGCTCTGAAGCACATCGATTGCTTCTTCGAGAAGCGGAACACCGCCGGGCCCGGCGGTGCGCTCCCCCAGCAGTGTGAGCGCGCAGCCGAGATTGCTTCGTGACACGACCCACGCGCGCGGCTCGACGTTCCGATCGGCACGATCCGCCGCGTCCCGGAACATTCGGATCGCACGCACGATCAGTTCGTTGCCTTCCGCCGAGGGCACGGCGCTGGCATCCACCACCATCTGCACGCCATCTGGTCCCGACTTGCACAGCGTGGTGTGCAGATTGAGGGGGTTCACGCCGACACGTGCGCCGCGCAGCGCTCGCGACGGCGCGCGTTGCCACCACGTTGCGAGCGCGGCTTCGAACGCGCGTATGACCTCGAGGCAATTCTCTGCACGCTCGTCTTCGGAAAGCTTCGACGCGCGCAGCCGCAGGCTGGCGCCAAGAAACAGGTGCAGGGCCGCCCAACGCAAGGGGTCGGCATCCCTGGAGGTATCGAGGATTTTCGCTCGGTACGCCTCGATATCCCCGCTCAGCAGCTGCTGAACGGTCGGCATCGGAACGGTTCCCGTGAGTGTCGCGAGACTCCCTGCGTGCATCTCAGCGTCCTGATTCCGGCTCCGCTCCATGTTGGCGGACGTCGACGTGAATTCCACCGTCTATGTCCAACCAACCGACGGCGGTCGGGTGGTATTCCTCCGACGTGCGTGGCTCGGCCACGATGGCGCTGCACCCCGTGGCGAACACACTACTGTCGCAAACTGGCGAATGACCGGGCTTCAGGGCTTCTGCTGCACGCTCGTTGTCGCTGCCGCCCTCCGCGACCGTGGTGAAACCGATTTCGCCGAGCGCGCCCAGCACGGCCTCCGTGCAGTGCTCCGCGTGGTGCAGACGAAGCACGTTGCGGATCTCCTGCTCGAACTGGTGCAGGGTCATGGTTTCGCCGGCGAGCTCCGTCAGGAGGTCGCAGACATCCTGGGCAGCCGCCCCGAGACCGAGCTGGGCGAACAGATGCAGCAGTTCGTTCACGATTTGCGCCTCCAATGGCCTGTGGATGGCCACGCCGCTTCCGCGCGACGCCGCGAGACTCTCACCCCTATGAGACGGAAACGATTCTTCGTTCCGTTACCCATGCATCAACCTGTCACGTCGCGTTCACGCGTAACCACCGCGTGATACGCCATGAGAAAAGCCGCTGCGTTCCAGGACTGCCCACGCATGCCGTGGGTGGAAAATGATCGGCCGTGAAACCACTCGGCAAACGCCCAGTTGTCCAGCGCGCACGCTCGCGCGAGCTGTATGAGGCCTCGTCTGGCCTCCTTCAGTCTTCCCGACGCCATGAGCGCAGCCACCCAGAATCCACCCGCCATCGGCCATATGCCGCCGTTGTGATACTGCCACGCCGCGTTCTGTCGGTGACGCGCCATGTAAGGCCGCCATAACACGCTCTGCTTTCTGATCGGCCGAACGGTGACTCTCATGGGATATGGCTCATGCACACGTGACTTGATAATGGCGCGCAACGTTCGCTGCTCGCCGTCTTCCTCCATGAGCCCGTACAGGAGCGCGAGAACGTTTCCGAACGTGTCGCCCTCTTCACCGAAGAACGAAAAATTCACAAAGCTGAGATAGAGGTCACGGTTGCGGGCCTTGCGCAGCACGTACTCGTTCAGCAGCCGCGCGCGCCGGTACTCCGCAATGCCGGCGGAGAAAGGATGGAACAGACCGTTGAAGCTCTTCCGCGTCTGTCGCGCGTTCCCCAATCGATACAGCTGCTTCACGCGATACCAGAGCGCGTTCGTGTAGAGCACGAAACCCGACCTCGGCATGATGTCTGCCCAGTCACTCGCCTCGTTCTGCTGCAGAAGATGGAAGCGCTGGTGTTCCTGCGCGAGGAGCCACTGAATGGCGAGCCGTATCTGCTTCGCGTACGCGCGCTTCAAGCCGCGCGGGCAACCGCGTTCATCCAGGAACGCGACGGCGATCAGCCACCAGAGCGTGGAGTCGATGCAGCCGAGATACCAGAAGTCTGCTTCGCGCTTCTCCGCGTTCACGAACTTCGGAATCTGGCCGTTCGGTGCCTGGTGGTCCGCGAGCGTACGCAGACCCGCGACCGCCTCGCGTCGCAAAGTGGGATCGCCAGAGAGCACCATGCCGATGGCGCAGATAGCCGCATCACGACCGAAGATGGACGTGTACCCGCGCCTGCTCGAGCGGGCGTTCGGTGAGGCGGCCAGAATTCCTTCAGGCGTGAGATTGCGCTTCAGCAGCTCGATCGAGCGCGCACGGCATTCCGCGAGCAGCGCCGAATGCTCGTTGCTGAAACGCGCCTGCGGACCGGCTGAGCCAGTGCGCCTCGCCACTCTACGTCTCGAACTCGCGCCCGCGTTCATCGGCACAGCATTCTACAGGCCGCACGCGGCCGTGCCGCCGTTTCAGCAGCTGTGTTCCCGAGTGAAGCGCGGAGCGCGTGATCTAGTTCTTGATTCGAACTTTGACGTTTCGTCCGAGCGCCACGGCGGCCCGACTGATCGTCGAGAGCGTCACTGACGGGTCATCACGCTTCAGCAGGCGATGGACCACAGCGCGACTCGTGCGCATTCGGCGCGCGAGCTCTGACTGCGACATCTTCTGCTTCTTCATGGCCCGATGCAGTTCGGAAGCGAGCTCACGCTTGATTGCAAGCGCGGTCGCCTCTTCGGCCGGTCCGTCATTCTTCATTTCGTCCATGTCGCGCTCCGCGCGACGATTAGGCTTCTTCCGAGCCATATGTGCTTGCAGCCTCTGCCGCGTCAGGGGGCGGCAATCGTTCTAAAAAGGCGGGGCGACTCTAGCACACCGGATGTTGCGGCGCGCATTTCGTATGATAGCTGTATGGACATCGTACATCTGATCCAGGTCGCCGTAGCGCCGGTGTTTCTGTTGTCGGGAGTCGGAGTCACTTTAGGTGTGCTCACCAATCGCCTCGCTCGCATCGTCGATCGGGCGCGCTCACTCGAATCCATCTTCACGGCGGAGGGAACGCGGGCCGAATCGACGAACGCGAGTTTACGCGTGCTCGCGCGCCGCGCCCATTACATAAACATCGCCATCGCCTTGTGTACGGTATCCGCACTGCTGGTCTCCCTCGTCGTGATGTCGCTCTTCGCGAGCGCATTCGTGACGGTGAACTTGTCCGCCGCCATTGCCATCGAGTTCGTGCTCGCCATGATCTGTCTCACCGGGTCGTTCCTGGCGTTCCTCGTCGAGGTTCGGCTGGCCACCGGGTCGCTCCGAATCGGGGCGCCGCCCTGAAGCCGGCGCGCTCGCGGTGCAGCGGCGTCGCGTGCAGCATTTCTCGGTAAATACAGCACTTTTCGCACGGCGCGGCACGACGCTGCGCCCGTAGTCTTTGTCCGCATGGACCGCGGCGAGTTTCAATTGTGCGTTCTCGGCATCGGGCACCTGGCAGCTGCCGTGCGAGTGCAGCTGCGCGATTGGGGCCTGTCGCCTCAGCAAGACGTCGAGCCAGCGTCGGCCGGCAGGCTCGTGTTGCTCGCGTGCAGTGACTACGAGAACGCGTCGTCATTTGAAGACGTCCGCTGCCGTGCGCTGGATTTGGGACACCGTGTCCTGCTCGCGTGCGTTGCCGGAGAGGAAGTGCGCGTGTCCTCGTGCGCAGGCGAGCTCGTTGCGCGCGCCGCCCTGACTCGAAGATGGGACTTTGGTCTCGAGGATGTGTCGTGTTGGCCAATTGCGCACTCGCCCGGGCCTGCACCGATGACTCTCTGCTCACTTCAGTGGCTATTGCAACTCGGTGCCACGGTAGTGCTGAGGGAGGCTTGGCGGATTTTGCGGTGTGAGGATACCAGCGACGCTGTGAGCACCGGGACGTACACCGGTGTTCGCTCATGAAAATAGCGAGGCGTGCTGCGCGTGTGTGACGAAAGATGTCAGCTCGGCGCGTGCCGGCCTCGCCTTGTCGTGTGTCGCCGATTTTGATGCACCGGGCCGAGTGGATCACCGAGCCGCACGGCGCAACCGCGAGCGCCCGTCAGGTGAGCACGCTCAGAGCTCGCGCCTCGTTCGCCGGGGGCGACGGCCGAGGATGGCGCTCTCCGGGCCCCGGCCCAAAAAGAATCCGTCCGGCAAGCTGCAGCGCTGCCGCCCGGCGATGTGACTGGCCAGCGGGGTCACTGACAAGTGACTGACAAAAGGTGTCGGGGTGCCAATTCTGGTCACCCGCGTGCGGTCACCGCCCGCTGGCATTCAGACCTTGGTCCGGGGTCGATGCCGTCGCGAGTCTCGCGGGGCCGCGCTCGCGGCCTGTGTCCTTCGCGCCCTTCGGGCACCCGGCGTCCCTGCTTGCCGCACGGGCCAGGGTCGATCCCGCCGCGCGCTGCTTCACCCCCATTGCGCCGGGCTCCCGCGGAAAACGCTCTCGCCAGCGTGTCGCGACGCCAGATCGACCCGGCAGGGGCGCTGTGCCCCGGCGCCGAAGGCCCATGCGCGTGTGCGCATTTTCGGGCCCTGCAAGGGCGCCGCGGGCAGGACCCTGCTCCCCGCACGCTCGGCCGAGGCCTCGCCGGCCCCCGCGCTCCGCCGGCAGAGCCGAAAATGAGCCACGGGGCGCAACCCCGCGCCCCACCTGAAAATTCATCACGCGGCCGAAACACACCCCCGCCGCGAATCTGCTACCCTTCGCAACCTTTTTTCCAGGCTGCGCCGGCCCGGCGCCACCCGCACAACCCCCATGCACCGCCCCATCCGCAACATCGCGATCATTGCGCACGTCGATCATGGCAAGACCACGCTGGTCGATTGCCTGCTCAAGCAGTCCGGCACCTTCGCCGCGCACGAAAAGGTCGCCGAGCGCGTCATGGACTCGAACGACATCGAGCGTGAGCGCGGCATCACGATCCTCGCCAAGAACTGCGCCATCGATTACGGCGGCACGCGCATCAACATCGTGGATACCCCCGGCCACGCGGATTTCGGTGGTGAGGTCGAGCGCGTGCTCTCGATGGTCGATGGCGTGCTGCTGCTGGTGGATGCCGTCGAAGGCCCCATGCCGCAGACGCGCTTCGTCACCCGCAAGGCGCTTGCCCTTGGCCACAAGGCCATCGTGGTGGTGAACAAGATCGATCGGCCCGGCGCCCGCCCGGGCTGGGTCGTCGACCAGACGTTCGAGCTGTTCGACAAGCTCGGCGCCACGGACGAGCAGCTCGACTTCCCGGTCATCTATGCCTCGGCCCTGCAGGGCTGGGCCAGCACCGATCACACCGAGCGGCAACCGAGCATGGATGCCCTGTTCGAAGCCGTGTTGAAGCACGTCCCGCCGCCGGACGCGGACGCCGAAGCGCCGCTGCAGTTCCAGATTTCGACGCTGGACTACAACTCCTACGTCGGCCGCATCGGCATCGGCCGCATTCGCAAGGGCTCGGTGCGCCCGGGCCAGACGGTGGCCCTGCGCTACGGCGATGAAGACCGGGGCACCGCGAAGCTGAGCCAGGTGCTCACGTTCACGGGCCTCGAGCGAAGCCCGGTGAACGAGGCATTTGCCGGCGACATCGTCGCCATCACGGGCATCGAGGACGTGAACATCGGCCTCACGATCTGCGACCCGGACAACGCGGTGGGCCTGCCGCCGATTCGCGTGGACGAACCCACGCTGGCCATGAACTTCCAGGTGAACACCTCGCCTCTCGCGGGGCGCGAAGGCAAGTTCGTCACCAGCCGCCAGATCCGCGAGCGCCTGCATCGGGAGCTCCAGAGCAACGTGGCGCTGCGCGTGGACGACACCGCCGAGCCCGACGTGTTTCGCGTCCAGGGCCGCGGGGAGCTGCACCTCACCATCCTGCTGGAGACCATGCGCCGCGAAGGCTACGAGCTCGCCGTCTCGCGCCCGCAGGTGCTGACCAAGCTGGTGGACGGCGTGGTCCACGAGCCTTACGAGGCGCTGACCGTAGACATAGAAGAGTCGCATCAGGGCGCCGTGATGGAGGCGCTCGGCACCCGCCGCGCCGAGCTCACTGACATGGTCATCGACGGGCGCGGCCGCGCGCGGCTCGAATACCGCGTGCCGGCGCGCGGGCTCATCGGCTTCCAGGGTGAGTTCATGACGCTCACTCGCGGCACCGGCCTCATCAGCCACATCTTCGACGGCTTTGCCCCCGTGAAGGGGGAAATCCCGGAGCGCCGCAACGGCGTGCTCATCAGCAACGAGCAGGGCGATGCTGTCGCCTACGCCCTGTGGAATCTGCAGGAGCGCGGGCGCCTCTTCGTGAGCCCGGGCGAAAAGCTCTACGAAGGCATGATCGTGGGAATCCACAGCCGCGAGAACGACCTCGTGGTGAACCCCATCAAGACGAAGAAGCTGACGAACATCCGCGCCGCCGGCAAGGACGACGCCATCCTCCTGACTCCGCCCATCCCGCTCACGCTGGAGTACGCGGTGGAGTTCATCGCGGATGACGAGCTGGTCGAGATCACGCCGGTCTCCATCCGCGTGCGCAAGCGCTTCCTGAAGGAAACGGACCGGAAGCGCGCCTCACGCGGCACTGACGCGGCATAGCCAATCGATGGAGGCGCCGGAAGATCCCTTCCGGCGCCTCGCAAGCGGTTCAGGTGCGCGCCCTGTCCAGCGCCTCCCGGAGGCGCCGCGCCCAACCCGAAATGATGCGGTCCGCTTCGGCCGTGTTCGTCACCTGATTCGCGATCTGCAGCTCGTTCGGCCCGAACTCGCTACCGCGCCTGCGATCGACCACACGCGCAATCAGTGCGTTGGTCTGTGAGTCATAGAGCTCCGCTACCAGCGTCATCTCGCCGGCATCCACCACATACGCCCGCACGCCTGGGGTTTTCGTGTCCGGCGCGTTGATGAAGAGGTCCACGATCTGTGCGCGAACGCGCAGCACATCCGGGCCTTCCTCCTGGACGAGGGGGTAACCGTTCTTCCGCTCGAGCTCGCGCTTGAACACGTCACGCGCGAGAGCGGCGAGATTCCGGCGGATCGCCGCGGGGTCCGCGGCGTTGCCGGTGATGCTCCCCCTGGGGTTCCAGTCCTTGTCGAACGAGACTTCCACGGGGTCGAGCGAAACGCGCTTGTACCGGGAAAGATCCACGCCATCGCGCACGTACACGGTATCGAGCCCTTTTCGCTCGACGCGCTTCATGCCGTCCCATGTCGGCGGCGGTGGCTCGCGACTCGCGCCAACACCGGGAGCCGACAGCACGGCACCCGTCATCAGGGCCAGCAACACCATGAACGATCGGAATCCGGTTTGCATGCAGACCTCCCGGCGGGGAACGCCTCTGGATGCCCGTTTGTTCCCGGGCCTCGAATCGTTGCCGGCAACGATCCGCGCGCGGGCTAGATCTCGCGGGCGCCGCGGATATCGATGAACTGCAGAAACTCCGCACGCGTACGCGCATCCTCGCGGAACGTGCCCATCATGCGGCTCGTCACCATGGACACGCCGCGCTTGTGGACACCGCGCGTCGTCATGCACTGGTGTACGGCATCCACCGTTACGCCGACGCCGCGGGGCTTCAGCACGTCGTGGATACAAGCGGCAATCTGTGCCGTGAGCTTCTCCTGCACCTGGAACCGCCGCGCGTAGCCTTCGACCACGCGAGCGAGCTTGCTGATGCCGACGACCTTGTTCGTCGGCAAGTAGCCGACGTGCACTCGCCCGATGATGGGCGCCATGTGATGTTCGCAATGGGATTCGAACGCGATGTCGCGCAACACGATCATCTCGTCGTACCCGCCCACTTCCTCGAACGTGCGCCGCAGATACTCCGCGGGGTCGATGGCGTAGCCGGAGAACCAGTCGCTGTAGGCATTCACCACGCGCTTGGGCGTGTCCAGCAGCCCTTCACGGCTCGGGTCTTCCCCCGCCCAGCTCAGCAGGGTTCGCACGGCATCCTCCGCCTGACTGCGGGTGACGGTGCGACGTTGCGCGGGAGCCGGTTTTTTCGATTTCGCCATGGGCGGCTGAAGCCTCAAGCCTTGAGATAGGTGTCGAAGAACTGGATGGTGCGAGTCCACGCCAGTTGCGCGGCGGGCTTGTCGTAGCGCGCCTCGCTCGAGTCGTTGTGGAAGCCGTGATCCGTGCCGGGATACATGTTGATGCTGTAGGCCACCTTGTGGGTGTCGAGCGCGACGCGGAAATCGGGGATGCCGGCGTTCACCCGCTCGTCGTTCCCGGCGTAATGAAGCATCACGGGGATTCTGAGCTTCACGACCTGTTCGGCCGTGAGCTGGCGGCCGTAGAACCCCACCGCGGCAGTCAGCCCTTCCGCCTCCACGGCGCTGCGCAGCGCGATGTTGCCGCCGTAGCAGAAACCGACCGAGCCCACCTTGCCCGTGGAATCCCGATGGCTCGCAAGATACGGCACGCCCGCAATGACGTCGCCGGCGATGGTGGCCGGGTCGGTCCTGGCGAAGAGGTCCCGAGCCGCTTCCTGATCGGCCGGGGAGCCACCGGCGGAACTGAGGCCGTCCGGCGCCACCGCCAGATACCCCGCGAGAGCCGCGCGACGCGCGACATCCTCGATGTGCTTGTTGAGGCCCCGGTTCTCGTGAATCACCAGCACCGCGGGCAGCTTCCCGGTGCCTTTCGGCCGCGCCATGTACGCCTTCACATCACCCGACACACCCTTGTAGGTGACGTACCCCGTGGCGAGCTTGTTGTCGTCCTCGGCAACCTGCTGGCCGTAGGCATAGTTCGGTTCGATGAGCGGCAGGACCGCGCAAGCCGCCGCGGCGCTGCCCGTGATCTTCACGAGGCGTGACATGAATTCCCGCCGCGGCAGCGTGGAGTGGATGTATTCGTTGTAGAGGCTGACGATCCGTGCGTCGATCTTCGACATGGCAGGCTCCTCCCCCGGGGGGGACGGGAGTGTAGCGCGGCGTCGCCGCGCGAGGAAAACCGGGCGTTCCGGCGACTCGGCTCAGCGGAGCAGACGCTCCATTTTCGACACGAGCGTGGAAGGCTGCACGTCGAGCGCACGCGCCAGCTTGCAAAGGGTGGTGAGGGTGGGCTGGCGGATGCCGCGTTCGATCTGGCTGACGAAGGTCCTATCCACGTCGGCGCTCAGGGCGAGCGCTTCCTGGGAAACTCCGGCGGCAGTTCGCTGTTCACGCAGTACCTTGCCGAAAGCTGCTGAGACTTGATCTGCACGCATGGGGGCGGCATGATTTGGCTTGCTGAGGCTTTCGGTCCACGGTATATAATCGACATTCGCGCGCTGCGTTCATTTCACCGCGCCTCGGCGAGCCCGCGCCATGCGGGCGCGCCCAATCACGGTGCTACACTCCGGCCCCCGCCGGAGCATCCGCATGAACCCCCAGGCCGACACCAGCAATCTCGCCCTGTTCTGTGATTTCGAAAACATCGCGCTCGGCGTGCGCGACGCCCGCTATCCACTGGATATCCGGCTAGTCATCGAGCGGCTGCTGCTGAAGGGCTCCATCGTGGTGCGCAAGGCCTATTGCGACTGGGAGCGATACAAGGACTTCAAGGCGAGCATGCACCAGGCGGGTTTCGAGCTCATCGAGATCCCGCACGTGAAGCAGTCCGGCAAGAATTCCGCGGACATCCGCATGGTCGTGGATGCGCTGGACCTCTGCTACACGAAGCAGCACGTCGATACCTTCGTCATCATCAGCGGCGATTCGGATTTCTCCCCGCTGGTCGCGAAGCTCCGCGAGAACAACAAGAGCGTCATCGGCGTGGGCGTCAAGAACTCGACGTCGGACCTGCTCACCGCGAGCTGTGACGAGTTCATCTATTACGACGACCTGGCGCGCGAGCACAAGGCGCGCCCCGTCAAGCGCGCAAAGAAGACACCCGCCAGGGCCGCGGCCGCCTCCACTCGGGAAACGTCGGCTGAAACGCAGACGCCCGAAAACCGGGAAGACAAGCAGCAGGAGGCCTTCGACCTCGTGCTCGCCACGCTGGAAGCGCTCATCGCGGAGCGCGGCGACGAAAAAGTGTGGAGCTCCATGGTGAAGCAGGCGCTGAAGCGGCGCCGACCCGGCTTCAACGAAAGCTACTACGGTTTCCGCTCCTTCAACGCCCTTCTGGAAGAGGCGGCAAAGCGCCGTCTGCTGACGCTCGAGCGCGAGGGCAAGTCCGGCGGCTACGTCGTGCGCGTACCGCCCGAGTAACCCGCCGAGCCTCTTCGTCTTCGCGGCGCGCGAGCCCTGAACACCCCGCGTCGCCTAGCGATTGTCTGAATCCGCTTCGTTGACTTCAGCCGTCTTCACCGGCGCACCATCGGACTTTGCTTCGGCGAGCAGCGCGGAACAGTTCGCGTCCTCGGCGAGCCCCGGATCCACGAAGGCAATCACGGCTGCGAGCGGCGTCACGAGCACGCCCAATGCGACGGCCACGCCCGTCTGACCAATGGCCTTGCCCGCCTCCAGCCCAACGGAAGGCTTGCGCAACGGCCCGGTCACCGCGATCGGCGAGCGGACCCGGAACAGGCGAAGCTTCTTCGGCTCGCCGTGCACCGACAGGTCGAACGCCTCATTCTCGAGACTCACGTCGCCCCTGCCGGTGATGAGGACGTCATCCGTGTCGAACACCAGGTTCTGCGCGCGCAACGTGCCCTGCTCCATTTTGAAGTCCGCCACGCCGCAGCGCACGTTCGTCTTCTCCTGATCGTTGCGCAGGAGCAGACCGAGGCCCCGCGCGACATTGATGCCCGTGAGCTCCGCAAAGGCCTCGCGGATCTCGCCGCGCGGCACGACGAACGTTGCGGTTCCATCGCTGCTGGAAGCGAAGCGATGCATGGAGTTGCCCGTCCCCTGCAGTTTCACTCGCCCTTTGAGGTCGCCTTCCACGGGGGATTGCGTGCTGTCCTTCGGCCGGAACTGGCCCAGCGCGATACCGGCGATCCGCACATCCACGTCGGTCTTCGCAACGTCCTCGCGCGCATCGAGCCGCACGGTGCCGTCGAGCTTCCCTTGCGGCATCGTGAACGAGACCGGGTCCACGCTCAGCACGCCATCGCGCAGATTCACGTTCATCGACAGCGAGCGCAGCGGAAACCTGCCGGACTTCACCGCCGCGGCCTCGTATTTCACCTCCGCATCCATCGCCCGCACGCGATCGACGTTCAGCGGCGCGTCGGGAAGAAGCTTCCCGGCCTCCGCCATCTGCTGGCCGATCTTGCGCTGCGCAGGCGAGGCGGCCTCACCTTCCTTCACGGAAGGCGGTGCGCCGAACCACGTCGCCAGGTCGTCCAGATCCAGTGAGCGGGAAGTGAACTGCGCTTTCACGAAGGGCCGCTTGCCCTTCAACTCCACCATCAGGTCGCCCTGCGTGTCGCTGTCACCGACGTTGCCGCCCACGTCGTCGAAGGTCACGCGGGTTCCGTCGCGCTCGAGATGGCCGGAAACGTTGTAGGGCGGCGTGTTCGGCAAGGCGAGCCCCGTCAGGGGGTAGAGATCGGCGAGATCGTCGCCGCTCACTGAGAACTTCGCGGCCAGCGCACCGAGATCGAAGGGCCGGTTGATCGTGCCCCGCGCGACGATCTGCGTGGGCCCGGCCACCATTCCCAGTGAAAAAGGATACGGGCGATCGCGCCTGACGTTCACCAGGGGACCGCCCCGCATCTCGAGGCGGAAGCGCCGATCGTTGATCGTGCCCGCGCCCGTCATCCGGAACGGCTGCGTCTCGTTGCGCGAGCCGCTTTCCCTGGCGGAGGCCGTTCCGCTGAACTGCAGCTTCCGCTGGAAATCGTGGTACGTGATGCGCGCGTCGTCGACTTCGAATTTGCGGATGACGGGCAGGTTGGGCGCGACGCCGGAGGTGGAGCGCGCGCTGCGCGGCCCCTGCCAGTTGGCATCGCCTTCCGCATTCCGCACCAGATGAAGCCGGGGGCGCTCGATCTTCACACCGGGCAGGACGACCTGCCCCTTCAGAAGCGGGAGCCATTCCCACTCCGCGGAAATGCGCGCGACCTCCGCCATCGGCCCCGGGCCGGCCCAGCGAGGATTGCCCACCTCGAGATCGTTTATCGTGACTCGCGGATTGGGCGAGAAGAGCCGCACGTCGAGGTCGCCGTGGATCTGAACCGGCCGCCCCGCCTTGGCGGAAGCGACGCGTGATACGGACCCGCGCAGCGCATTCCAGTCGAGGAGCGCCACTCCCACCAGGAGAATGGCGACGACGCCCACCACGACTCCGATCCACTTGAGCACGCGCTTCCATCGCGAGCGGTCACCCGATGCTGATTCGCCGGCCATGTGTTCTTAAACCACATAACAGGCGTACCGTTCCAGAGTCGCGATATTTCGACACGGGCGCGGAACCTGCGCGCACCGGAATCGTCACGCCGCCGCCGACGCTCCGGGCACGCGTCTCGCAGGCCGCAGGTGATCATCTAGAACGCGAAGACGGCTCCCGCCAGCAGCTCGTACTGGATGAACGTGCTTCCACTCGCCCTGATGGCGCACGCGCCGCCGAAGCTGCCGGAGGCGCAGAAGAATGCCGAGTCCTTGTCCACGAGCGTGAGATACCCGCGCGCTTCGAACCGCAACCCGAAGCGCGGGTTGATCGGCACCCGCACACCACCGGCAAGCGAGATGGAGAAGCGCGTGTCGTCGTCACCGGTTTGCGGGTTGAGAAGCGTGATGCCAAGGCCACCTGCGATGTAGGGCGTGAGTGGCAATTCGGGATTGGGTACGAGCGTGCCGCCGATGTGCAGGTAGTGCACATCGATGTCGAACGGCGACACCGGCGAGCTGCGTTCGAGGCTCGTCGCCTGCCGCGAGTAGAAGAGCTCGTACTGCGACACCTCATCCAGCCGCAGATTGAGCGCGATGGCGAAGGACGCGTGGCTGTTGAGGTCTGCGCCGCCGTCGACGCCCTCGAGATCGAAATCGCCGCCGAACCGATAGCCCAGAAACGGCGTGACCTCGTAGCGCAGAGGTGGCGTCGCTTCCTTGCTGCTGGCCGGCGCCTGCTGCGCGTGAGATACCGATGCGCCAAGTGTTCCGCCACTGACCAGAGCTGCCGCGATCAGGAATCGAACCGTCTTACTCATGGATGCCGCACTCGTTTCGGCCGGAGGGCCGAATATACCCGTCCACACTACGAATGGCGGGCACATCCGGACGCCTCATCGCACCAAAGGCTCGTGTCGCCATCCCCAGACGGCTATATGCTGGCGCCCTCGAACACAGCGCGCATTTCGGCACCATGCAAAAGGGGGCATGAGATGACAACAAGAAGGCGCTTCACGCTGATGACGAGGCTCGGCCTGGTGGCTCTCGCAGCCACGTTTTCCCCACCCACTCCGCTCAACGCACAAGTGCAGGCAACCATGAAACCCGCTGAGGGCACGCTGTCATTCATCCGGCTGTATTCCGGTCCGGACGGCAGCTCGCACTTTTCCGACGAAACAATTCCACTGAGCCCCGCAGGCACGGAAGGGATGGAGGCAGCGCTCGCAGTCAGCCGCATCGGGGATGTGAAGGGCGCATTGTTTGCCATGCTGAAGAGCGGCACCACCGAGGATTGGCACGTCGCGCCCCGACGGCAGTTCATGATCTGCCTGCGCGGCATCGTGGAGATAACGGCCGCGGATGGGCAGAAGCGCAGGCTCACGCCCGGTCAGATCATGCTGCTCGAAGATACGCAGGGCAAAGGGCACATCACGCATGCCTCGGGCCCCGAAGATCACGTCGCAATCGCCATACCGCTTCCGGACGGCGTGCTCGTAAAGAAGTAACACTGCAACTGGAGCTCGTATTCATGAAGAACGTAGCGACTCATCACGCCCTCCTGCTGGCCGCGCTGCTGCTGGGCGCAGCGCAGGCAAGCGTCGCGCTCGATCTGCAGCTGAAGGGCAAGCAGGCTCTCGTCACCGGCAGCACCTCCAACATCGGCTACGCCACCGCGGAAGCGCTTCTGAAGGAAGGTGCGGACGTCATCATCAACAGCCGCACGAAGGCATCCGTCGACAAGGCGGCGGCGACACTGAAGGAAGCCACGGGGCACGCACCGAAGACGTTCGTGGGTGATGTCACGAACCCCGACGACATGGCGCGGCTCGTCAAGGAGTTTCCGAACGTGGACGTGCTCGTGAACAACGTCGCCACGTTCATGCCCAAGGAATTCCTGCAAACCACCGACGCGGACTGGGAACAGATCTACAAGGTGAACGTGGTATCAGGCGTGCGGCTGGCACGCGCGTACCTTCCCCGCATGAAAGAGCGCAACTGGGGCCGCATCATCTTCATCTCCAGCGAGAGCGCTTTGCAGATTCCCGTGGAGAGCATCCACTACGGCGTCACGAAGGCCGCGCAGATTGCCGTGGCACGCGGCCTTGCGGAAACCGTGGCGGGCACCGGCATCACGGTGAACAGCATTCTGCCGGGCCCGACGATGGATCCGCAGGGCCAGCGTGCCCAGGACATGCAGAAGCGCACGGGCAAGTCGTTCGCGGAAGCCGGCCAGGAATTCATCAACACCCGCCGCCCCACGTCCCTGATCAAGCGCTTCGCCGAACCCGACGAGGTGGCCGCGCTGATCGTGTACGTGGCGAGCCCGCTCTCTTCCGCCACCACCGGAGCGGCGCTCCGCGTGGATGGGGGAGTCGTGAAGAGCGCGTTCTGAGCTCAGCGGAAGAACACGCCTGCCAGGCAGCTTTCAGGCCACTTCAGGCCGCAGGAGACGTCACTCTTGCGGCCTGCCGGAGATCAGCCCTGGCGGCCTGTCCAGTCCGGCGGGCGTTTAGAACTGTTGCCCGAACTGCAGCCCGACCGTCCGCGGTGTCGCGTACACCGTGTAGGGCCGCAGGCCGCACGCAGGCGCGCCGGCCCACCCGATGATGGCGCATTGTGTCGTGCGGTATTCCTGCGCGCGCTCGTCGAACGCGTTGTGGACGAAGAGCTCCAGTGACCAGTTGCTCCGCCGCACGCCTGCAGAGAAGTTGGCGATCGTGTAGGCGGGTTGAATGCCCATCACGGCCCGGTCACTGAGCGTGAGGTCCGAATACACGCCGTCCTGATGCACGAACGAGCCCTGCACGTGGGCGTCGAGGCCCTGCATCGGGAATGAGTATCTCGCGGTGAGATTCGACTTGAATTTCGGCGACACCGGCAGGCGCGTGCCGGCCGGCGCAAGCGGCTCGTCACAAGCCGTGATGGGCGCGCCGCTGACTTCATCCACGGTGCCGCAGTAGTTTTCCGTGAGCTCGGGATCGAGGAACGACAGGCCGCCCGAGAGCGTCAGACCGGTCGTCACGATCCAGTTGATGTCCGCCTCGACGCCCTTGATGCGCGCGTCGTTCGCGTTCTTGATCTCCGTGAGGCCGCTCTGCCCGAGATACGAGAACTGGATGTCCTCCCAGTCGAGGCGGAACACCGCACCGTTGAATCGCAGCCGGTTGTTGAACCAGCTCGTCTTCCAGCCGATCTCGTAGTTCTTCAGGAAATCCGCCTGGAAGGGCGGAATGGTGCCGCGGCGGTTGATGCCACCGGGGCGGAAGCCTTCCGAATACGTGGCGTAGATGAGCCGCGAGTCATCGATGTTGTAGGTGAGATTGAAGCGGGGCGTCGTGCCGCTTTCCTTGATGCGCTTGTCGAGGTTCGTGCAGGGCGCACCCCTGTACGGCACCCAGTTCGCAGGGTCGGCGTCGCACTGCGCCTCTCCGGAGCCGGAGGAGCTCCAGCCGAGGCCATACCCGAAGAACCCTTCGAGCGTGTTGTCCGCTTCGAAGTAGCGCAGGCCGGCGGTGCCTGTCAGCTTGCTGGTGAAGTCGAAGGAGATCTCGCCGAAGACCGCATCGTCGCGATCGACGCGCGTCTGATGGGTGAGCCAGAGCGTGTCATCCCAGCCCGTCACCGAGACATCGGCCGCCAGGTTGTCGATGCGGTAGCGCTGGTGGATCTTGTGCTCCTGTCGCTGCGTGAAGAGACCGGCCACGAAGCGAAAACGCTGCTGCGGGTCCGACGAGACGCGCAACTCGTGGCTCTGCTTGCCGAACTCGTCCTTGCCCTGGAAGTACTGCGACGGGTCGATGGCGTTCCCGTCATCGTCGGTGAGCGCGCCGTAGCCGTAGTTGACGTCGTAGAAATAGGTGTAGTCCGTGTAGTCCGCGCTGCTCTCGATATCGCGCTTCAGGTAGGCCCCTGCGTAGACGAGATCGAGATTGCTGATGCGGCCTTCGACGGTGAGCGCCGCCTGCATCCACTTGTCGTTGGCGAACTCGGGCTTGAAGTGGCTGAGTCGCAGGTCCTGGGCGCCGCCGAAGAACCCGTTCGACTCCTGCTTCTGGCCCATGAGAGTGGGCGTGACCGTCCAGCTGTCATTGAGATCGACCTTCAGCGCGGCCCGCGCGCCGTAGGTATCGATGTCGTTGTAGTTCTTCTTGACGAAGTCGGTGTTGCGCACCGTGCCATCACCCGTCGCCGCTTCGAGGCTCGGGTAGGTGAGAGTGCCCGGCACGTTGTCGATGTATCCGCCGTCGTGCCTCACCCAGCCGACGAGGCGGATGGCCGCATTGTCCGACAGCGGCAGATTGACGAAGCCTTCTCCCAGGTACCCGGGGTCACCGCTCTTCACCGTCATGCCGCGCAGGTCGTACCCCGCCTTGAACGCGCTGGGGTCGGGCTTGTTCGTGATGATGCGGAGGGTACCGGCCTGGGAGCTCGCGCCGTAGAGCGTGCCTTGCGGACCGGCCAGCGCCTCGACACGCGCGATGTCGTACACGTGGACATCGAGCGCGCCCTGAATGGTGGTGATCGGCTGCTCGTCGAGATAGATGCCGACGCTCGGCAGCGGGCCGGAGTGATTCGAGTTCTCGCCGCTCGCCACGCCGCGCATGTACACGGACGTCGCGCCTGGGCCCAGGGACTGGTACGAAACACTGGGCAGGAACCTGGCGTAGTCCCTGAACTCCACGACCTGCAGCTCGTCGAGTTTCGCGGTGCCCATGGCCGTGATGCTGAGTGGAACCTTCTGCAGGTTCTCTTCGCGCTTCTGCGCGCTCACCACGACCTCTTCGAGAGCACCGCTCTCGTTCTGCGCCTGGGCCGCGGGGAAAGTCGCAAGGAGCATCGATGCGATCGGCACTCCCTGCAACGCCTTCCGTGCACCACTCTTCGCACCCGATCTCTCGAGCTTGCGACGTCGGCTCCGAGTCATCTGCGTGACCTCTCCCCAGCCTTGTTGTAACCCGAGTGTAACGCGGCGTGTCGCGTTTCAACACTGCGTTGTGCGGGGATAGGTATCGAGCGCAGGACCGAGTGCCTCTTTCAACGGACCGAGCCATGGCTCGTAGTGACGCCAGTGATCAACGCCTTCCCTGTAGATGGGCGTGCGCACCTGTTCCGAGCTGGCAGTACGCACCGCGCGCTCGTTCTCATGGAATCGCAGGCACGCCTCTTCGAACGGCACGTTGCAATAAGCCAACAGCCGACGGACTTCGCCCGGCGTATCGTCGACCATCTTTTCGTAGAACACGCGATGGATCCGGCCGGGCAGCACTTCGTCGAAGTGCGCCATCAGCTCCACGTAATCGCGGTAGTAACGGCCCACGTCCTGAAGCGTGTAGGTGTAGTTCTGCCCCCGCGCGAAATGCTGCTTGTACGCTGAAAAACAGCACCCGAGCGGGTGCCGGCGCGCGTCGATGATCTTCGCGTTCGGCAGCATGAGGTGGATGAGCCCCGCGTGGGCGAAGTTGTTCGGCATCTTGTCGATGAAGAACGGCGCGCCGGTCTTGCGATGGATGCGCGCCCGGGCCAGGTACTGCTCACCCAATACATGAAATTCTTTCGTGTCGAGCGTCGCGAGGACTTCGGGGTACACGGAGACCTCTTTCCGGGTCTTCTTGCCTCCGAGCGCGCGCGCCATCGCGATGATGTCCGGCAGCTCGGAGGTGCCCTCCACCCGGGAATGGCTCGCCAGGATCTGCTCGATGAGCGTGGAGCCCGCCCGCGGCAGGCCGACGATGAAGATCGGGTCCGGCGCCCCGCATCCCGCCCCGGCGCGGTCCTCGAAGAACGCCCGTGAGAACAGGGCTTTCGAGCGGCGCACGTGCTCCGAAGTCCCCTCCGCGTCGTAGTCGATGCCGCGCCGGCGCAGGGTGTTGCCCCGCTCGTAGTGGACGAAGGACTGCTCGAAGCTCCGCTCGTCCTCCAGCGCCTTGCCGAGCGCGAAATCGAAATGGAACCGGTCCTCGTCCGCCAGATCCGCGCGCGCGAGCTGAGCGCGCATGGCCGCGACTTCCTGCGGCAGGAAGCGGAAGGTCTTGAGGTTCGCAAGGCTCCAGTACGACTCCCCCAGGTGCGGCGCGAGCTGGATCGAGCGGCGGTATGCGTCGATGCTTTCCTGCTGCCGGCCCGCCGTCTTCAGGGCGTGGCCGTAGCTCATCCACACTTTCGGCTGATGGGGATAGTCCTCCAGCACGGACGCATACATGCGCATGGATGCGTCGTTCTCCCCCATGCGGCTCAGGATGGCCGCCTTCAGATTGCGAAAGCCGGGGTTGCGGGGCTCCACCTGCAGCGCGCGGTCGATCTGCGCCAGCGCCTGTTCCGACTTGTTCTGCCGATGCAGCACGACCGCATAGTTGTGTCGTGCGTGAACGAAGCTCGGCGCGAGCTCCAGGCAGCGCGCCAGCAGGTTCTCCGCGTCACCGTAACGACCCAGCCGGGTCGCCACTTCCGCGAACATGCGGATGGCCGCGACATCCGTCGGGTACTGCTTCAGATGTTCCCGCAGCAGTGCCTCGGCGGGCGCGATGCGCCCCTCGCCGAGATGCATCGCCGCCTGCATGAGGCGCGGATCGCTCGTGGAGAAGCGCACATGCTGCGCATAGGCCTGGTCCGCACCTTTCTGATCACCCGTGGCCGTGAGCTCGTCGCCGAGGGCGCGCCACGCTGCTGCCAGGAGGTGTCGAGCCTGCGGCTGATCCGGAAAGATCCGCAGGATCTCGCCCGCCTGCTCGATGGCGGCGGCCGGCTGCCTCTGCTCGAGCAGGCGCTGCCCCTGGAGCAGCGCCACATCGAGGGAGCCGACCGGCCCCGCGTTCATTTCGCGACGACCCCCGAAGTGGCCTCACCTGCCGGCGGCGGGCGCGTGACCAGCACGCCGCCCTTCATCACCGCCGCGACGGTTCGCAGCCGTTCGACGTCGGCCAGGGGATCGCCTTCCACCGCGACCAGGTCGGCGCGCTTGCCGACCGCGATCGAGCCGATTTCCTTCTCGCGATCCATCGAGCGCGCAGCATCAATGGTGGCTGCTCGAATGGCCTGCATCGGCGTCAGGCCATGCCGCACCATGTAGGCAAACTGCCGCGCATTCTGCCCGTGCGGGTAGACGCCGGCGTCCGTTCCGAACGCGATACGCACACCGGCCTTCACCGCCTTCGCAAATCCATTGCGCTGGGTCTCGGTCGTTTCTTCGTTCTTGCGCAGCATTTCCTCGGGCCAGTGATCGCGGCGGCCGATCTCGTTGATGTAGTCCCCGTTGTAGACGTCCGCGACGAGCCACGTGCCGTGTTTCTTCATGAGCGCGATGCCTTCGTCATCGAGAAACGAGCCGTGCTCGATGGTGCGCACGCCCGCCCTCACCGCGCGCTTGATGCCTTCCGCACCGTGCGCATGTGCCGCGACGAAGGTGCCGGCGTTCGCAGCTTCTTCCACCGCGGCACGCAGCTCGGCTTCCGTGAATTCCGGCGCTGACGGCGTCGTGCCCGCGTTGAGCACCGCGCCCGTTGCGATCACCTTGATGAAATCCGCGCCGCCCGCGAGCAGCTCGCGCACCCGTTGGCGCACTTCATCGGCGGAGTTCGCCACGCCCCTCCTGAAGTCCGCGGGCACGACCACATCCGGCGCCAGCCCGGTGACTTCGCCGCCCCCCTGGCTCACGGTGATGTAGGCGCCCGCGACGAGCATTCGCGGCCCTTCGATGGCGCCGTCGTCGATCGCGTTACGAAGCGCGACATCGACGAAAGCGCGATAGGTGCCGATGTCCCTCACGGTGGTGAACCCAGCCGCGAGCGTGGCACGCGCGTTCGCCACGCCCACGAGCGCATCCCGCGCACCGGAGCTGAGCAGCGGCGCAGCCACATTGGCAGACGTGATATCCCCCACCAGATGAGTGTGCAGATCGATGAGCCCCGGCAGCACGGTGTATCCGGACCAGTCGATCACACCACCCGCCGCCGGCACGGCTCCATCTGTCACTGCGGCGATGCGCCCGTCCTCGACGCGGATCACACGGTTGGTGAGCACGCGCCCCTCCTCCACGTCGATGACGCGGCCAGCGCGTATGAACACGGTGTCGGCAAGTGCGTGGCAGGACATGAGCAACAGCGCCGCGGCCCCGATCCATCTCATCGAACGACCTTTCGCGGGGTGGCGTCTGGCCACCATGCGAACGGCATCAAAGACCGCCGTCATCAGCTTGTCAATTCGCGCGCGCCGCCCGGCGCTCGCGTGTGGGATTTTCAGTTCAGCCGACAGCGGGCGGTCGTTAGAATGCGCCCGCAGTGAGACGACTCCACGCCCTGTTCACACGGAGCCTTTCGCCGGGCCGGCGGCCGGCCCGGATCACGGGCCGCATGCCAGGCTTGTTCGTGGGCGCCACATTGGGCCTCGTCGGGCTCGCGGATGCGGTGTTGGCAGAGGCATCCTCCGCCGCGGCGCCCGACCCGGCAGCCACCGCTCCGGACCTGCGCAAGATCACGGTCGACGCCGCCCGGGTCACCGGGAAGATCCGCCCCCTCATGGGGGTGAACGGCGCGCCGGCGCCCGGCTTCCACAAGCCCATCCGCTTCCAGTTCGGCGGCTGGAACGTGCCGGCGGAGACCGATGCGACGCCGGGCTACGAGCAGGCGCGCATCGATCTCATCCGCACGCACGATGCGTACGGCCCCGGCGACATCGACGCGAGGTTTCCCGACGGCCAGGGCGTGCTCATCGACGCCGAACGCACGCTGCTCAGCATCTTCCCCGACCCGGACGCCGACCCGAAGGATCCGAAGAGTTACAACTTCGGCCCGACGGATGCGCTCATCGCCTCGATCAAGGGGGTGGGCGCGGAAGTCATCTTCCGTCTCGGGCGCAGCGAAGGCTCGAACGTCGACCCGCCGAAGGATTTCGACCGCTACGCCCAGGTCGTCGAGCACATCGTCCGGCACTACAACCGCGGCTGGGCGAACGGATTCCGGTACAACATCCGCTACTGGGAAGTGTGGAACGAGCCCGATCTCGGCCGCCTCTTCTGGGGCGGCTCGCCGCAGCAGTTCTACGAGCTCTACGAGAAGATGGCCCGTGCCGTGAAGAAGGCGGATCGCCGCGCGCTCGTGGGCGGCCCCGCGATCGCGCGGCCGAACGAGGACCACCCGTTCCGCGACGCTTTCCTGGCCTACGTGCGCGAGCGCAAGGTGCCGCTCGATTTCTACTCCTGGCACTGGTACGCGACGGATTCGAACGACCCCATGGATCTCGTGCGCATCAGCCGCGACGTGCGCGCCCGCCTCGACCGGCACGGCTTCAGGAAGACACTGAGCGTGCTGGATGAGTGGAACTACGGCCTCATCGAGCCCGGCCCGCCGGATCTGCAGCGTGCGGGGTTCATCACGTCCGCCCTGCTCTACATGCAGGACGCGCCCATCGACATCTCGGCGCTCTATCGCGCGGACAACGTTTTCGGCAGAACGGGGCGGGAGCCGCACAAGACCGGCCAGGCGCTCATCGCGCTCGGGCGCATGCAGGACACGCCGCGCCGCCTCGCCGTCACCGGCGGGGACGACGACGGCTTCGCCGTGCAGGCCGGGCGTTCGCGCAAGGGCGATGCGGTGCAGGTGCTGATCAGCAACTACGAGATCCCGGCGGAATTCATCGGTCCGCGCACAGGCGAGAACGTCCTGCGCGTCGGCGATGAGTTCTCCGTGACGCTGCTCGAGCGGCGCACCGTGCACTATCACGCCAATCGCGGCTACGACCTCACCATCGACAACCTCGAGGCCGGCGAGCCTTACGTCGTGGAACGCTTCCGTATCTCCCGAACGAGAGATTTTGCGCTCGTGGACTCGCGCGTACAGTCCGGCCCAAGCATCCGCCTCCATGCGGAATTGCCGCCTCCCGGCATCGAGCTCGTGGTCCTGAAGAAGCGCTGAAGCGGCCGCGGGCCCCGTACACGGGGGCCAACACAAAAGAAGGGGACCCCTCATCGCGATGCAGGCTCGGTACGCCGCAGCGATCCGGCGACATGCTTGGCCTCGACATGGACGAACGCTATAGTTCCGGCCCCCTCAAAGCCCCTCGTCTCGTGCGGCGTGGTCTCCCGAACACCGCATGAATCAAGCGACATTCGACTCACCGGAGCCGAGATCGATGCAGAACCTGAACCATGCACACGCGGCGCGGCGGTGCACTCCGCTGGCGACCCTCCTGACGTGTGCGCTTCTCACGGCATGCGGCAATTCGGCGCCTCCGCCGGCCATGCCGCCCACCGAGGTGGGCGCGATCGAGGTTCAGCCGCAGGCGCTGGCGCTCGCTCTCGAACACGCCGCGCAGCTTCGTGGCGTGCGCGAAGTGGAAGTCCGCGCGCGCGTCTCCGGCATTCTGCAGAAGCGGCTGTATCAGGCAGGCGCCCGCGTGAAGGAAGGCGACCTGCTCTTCCGCATCGACCCTGCGCCTTTTCAGGCACAGGCGGCGCGCGCACGTGCCGAGCTCGGCATCCAGAAAGCGAACTACGACCAGGCGCGTCGCGAGCGCGACCGCATCCTCGAGATCTACGAGCAGAAGCTCGTGAGCGCGCGGGACAGGGACAACGCCATCGCCGGGTATGAGGGCGCCGCGGCTTCCGTTGCCGCAGCGGAAGCTGCGCTGAATACCGCGAACCTGAACCTCTCCTATACGGACGTTCGTGCGCCCATCGCCGGCCTCACCAGCCGCGAAGCGCGGTCGGAGGGCAGCCTCGTGACCGCAGATAGCGACTCGAGCCTGCTCACCTACATCGTGCAGGCCGATCAGCTGTACGTGCAGTTCTCCATCACGGAGTCGGAAGCGGAAAGCCTGCGCGGCGCCGTGCGCAACGGCGCGGAAACCGTGCACGTCCGCGTTCTGGATACCCGCGGCAACACGCTCGTCGACAAAGCGCGCGTGGAGTTCATCTCGCCCGCCGTCGGCGGTCAGACCGGCACGGTGGACGTGCGCGCCGTGTTCGACAACAAGTCGTCCGGGCTCCTGCCCGGGCAGGTCGTGCGCGCGCGCATCGAAGGCGTGACGCTCGCGGGCTCGCTCGTCATTCCGAAGCGCGCGGTCATGCACGGCACCGCGGGCTCGTTCGTGTGGGCCATCGACGCGGAAGACAAAATCCAGCCGCGCCCGGTGCAGCTCGGCACCACGTCCGGCAACAACGTCGTGGTCGTTGACGGCCTCAACGCAGGGGATCGCATCGTGGTCGATGGCATTCTGAAGGTGCAGCCCGGCGCAGTAGTGAAAGCGCAGCCGCTGGCGCCAGATGGAAGTCCCGCCGCGTCTCCGGCCCATGCGGAGGCCACAGCGGACGGCAAGGCGCGCTCGTGATGTCGAAATTCTTCATCGACCGGCCATTGTTCGCGATGGTCGTGTCGGCCTTCATCGTCATCGCCGGGCTCGCAGCGTTCAACGCGCTGCCGATCTCCATGTATCCGGACATCGCGCCCCCCACGGTGAGCGTCAGCACGACCTACCCCGGCGCAAGCTCGGACGTCATCGCGGAAACGGTGGCCACCCCGCTCGAGCAGTCCCTCAACGGCGTGGAAGGCATGCTCTACATGCGTTCCGCGAGCTCCTCGAGCGGCGTGCTGCAGATCGCGATCACGTTCGCCGTCGGCACGGATCCGGACATCGCCGTCATCAACGTGCAGAACCGCGTGCAGACGGCGCTGCCGCTGCTGCCGGAGGAAGTGCGGCGCCAGGGCGTCACCGTTGCCAAGAGCCTGCCGAGCTTCCTGCAGGTGGTCGTGCTGGATGCGCCGGACGGCCGCTACGACGAGCTGTTCGTTTCCAACTACGCCACCGTGAACGTGCTGGACGAGCTGCGCCGCATCCCCGGCGTCGGCGACATTCAGGTGTTCGGCGCTCGCGACTACTCCATCCGCATCTGGCTGAGGCCGGACCGGCTCGCCGAGTTCAACCTCACCCCCGCGGACGTTGCGGCGGCCGTGCGTGAGCAGAACACGCAGTCCGCGGCCGGGCGCCTGGGTGATGAGCCGATTGGCGAACGTGTGGATCTCACGCTCAGCGTCACCACGCAGGGCCGGCTTTCGGATCCGGAACAGTTCGAGCGCATCGTGCTGAAGACGGGCGCGGCGGGCGAGATCGTGCGCCTGCGCGACGTGGCCCGCGTCGAGCTCGGCGCGCGGGACTATTCGTTCGCGCTCACCCGCAAGGGGCGCCCGCAAGTCGGCGCAGCCATTTCGCTCGCCCCGCGCGCCAATGCGCTGGAGGTGTCGAAAGCCGTATACGACCGCATGGAGGAGCTGAGCAGGAAGTTCCCCGCGGGGCTCGAATGGGCCATCCCGTACGACACGAGCAAGTACGTGCGGGTGTCGATGCGGGAAGTGGGCATCACGCTCATCGAAGCGATGGTGCTCGTCTTCGGTGTCGTCTGGCTGTTCCTATACAACCTGCGTGCCACCGTCATCCCGACCATGGCCGTTCCGGTGTCGCTCATCGGCACGTTCGCGGGCATGTACCTGCTCGGGTTCTCCATAAACTCGCTCACCCTGTTCGGCATGGTGCTGTCGATCGGCATCGTCGTGGACGACGCCATCGTGGTGCTCGAGAACGTCGAGCGGCACATGCGCAGCGAGCACGTGGATCCGAAGGAAGCCACTCGCCGTGCGATGTCGGAGGTGAGCCGGCCCGTCATCGCCATCGTGCTCGTGCTGAACGCCGTGTTCCTGCCGGTGGCGTTCCTCGGCGGGCTCGTCGGTGAGATGTACCGGCAGTTCGCCATCACCATCGCGGTGTCGGTGACCATCTCCGGGTTCGTCGCGCTCACCCTGACGCCGGCAATGTGCGCGCTGCTGCTGAAGACGGGCGAAGTGGAACCGCGCGGCCTCCTCGCGCGGTTCGACAAAGGCTTCATGGGCTTCAGCAACCGGTACATCAACGGCGTCGGCTGGGTGATGAGGCATCGCGGTATCGCTGCCCTCTCCATCGTCGCGATGCTGCTCGCAACGTTGTGGCTCATGCGCTCCGTGCCCAGCGCCCTCGCACCGGATGAGGACCAGGGGTATGTCATCGCCATTGCCGCCCTGCCGCCGGCGGCCTCCCTGAAGCGCACGGACGCCGTGCTGGAACAGCTCGACAAGGCGAGCTTTTCGCACCCGGCGTACGAGGACAACTTCACCGTCGCCGGCTTCGACGTGCTGACCAATGCCCAGCGCAGCAACGCGGGGGTGAGCTTCGTCATCCTGAAGGACTGGTCGGAGCGCAAGGGCGTCGAGCTGTCCTCGGCCGCGGTCGCCGGGGCGCTCATGGGCGCCGGCATGGGCGTGAAGGATGGCTTCATCTTCTCGCTCGCTCCGCCGGCCATCGAGGGGCTCTCGAACACGGGCGGCTTCGAAGGTTTCATCCAGGCGCGCACCGGCAGCGACTACGCCGGGCTCGAAGCGGCTACGCAGACCCTGGTCGCCGCGGCGGCCCAGCGGCCGGAGCTCGCGGGCGTGGGCACGTCGTATTCTTCGGCGGTGCCTCGCGTCGAGCTGGACGTCGATCTGGAGAAAGCGAAGCTGCTCGGCGTGAGCATGGATGACGTGAACCTCACCCTGCAGAGCACCTTCGGCGCGCTCTACGTCAACGACTTCAACCGCGGCGGGCGCGTGTATCGCGTGCAGCTTCAGTCCGAAGGCGAGTACCGCGCACACCCGGAGGATCTGCGGGACGTCTACGTGCGTTCGTCGAACGGCTCCATGCTGCCGCTCACGGCACTCGCCACATTCAAGGAAACCACGGGGCCCGACGTGCTCGAGCGCTTCAACCTGTTCCCGTCCGCGCGGCTCTTCGGCGCCCCGGCACCGGGATACAGCTCCGGGCAGGCGCTTGCGGCCATGGAAGAACTGGCGGCCACCACCTTGCCGGAAGGGTACGGGCTCGCCTGGTCCGGCCAGTCCTTCCAGGAGAAGACGAGCGGCCAGAACACCATCGCCATCTTCGGGCTCGCGGTGCTCATGGTGTTCCTGATCCTGGCCGCGCAGTACGAGCGGCTCACGTTGCCGTTCGCGGTCATCCTGGCGGTGCCGTTTGCGGTGTTCGGGGCCTTCTTCGCGGTCTGGGCACGAGGCCTCTACAACGACCTCTACCTGCAGATCGGGCTCGTCACGCTCGTGGGCCTCGCGGCGAAGAACGCGATCCTGATCGTGGAGTTTGCCGCGCACATCCATCGTGAACAGGGCAAGACGCTGGTCGAGTCCGCCATCGAGGCAGCCCGCCTGCGCTTCCGTCCCATCGTGATGACGTCACTGGCGTTCATCCTCGGTGTGCTGCCGCTGGCCGTCAGCACCGGCGCGGGGGCCGCGAGCCGTCATTCGATCGGCACGGGCGTCATCGGCGGCATGCTCGCGGCGACCTTCATCGCGGTGCTGTTCATTCCGCTGTTCTTCGTCTGGACGTCATTGGCCGGCGAGAGATTGCGCGGCTGGTTCTCACGGCGGCCGCCACCCTCCACCGTTGCGGAAGGCTGAGCGCGCGGACCTGAAATCGGAACAGACGGCGGCGAGCGCGCGGGAGTCGCGATCGCCACCGCTGCGCCGCCCACTCACCGCCGCGGCTCGCTCGCACCTGGCCTGGCACGGAATGCCAGAAAGACGTTCCCCGGCGCCTGCCCCGCCATCAGCCCGTACCCTGAATTGAGGAACACGTAGCCGTTCGCGGCGACGATCGACGCATTGTCCATGGCGCCGCCCTTCCCGGGCACGCCGTTGAAGGTGTCGAAGGTTCGCGCCGTGTCGTACTGGAACAGCACTTCGCCGGTGCTCGCGTCGAACACGCGAAGAAAGCCGTCGACACTGCCCTGGAGCACCGCGCCGTCGACGATGGTGGGCGCGCCTGAAAGCCCGACGCGCTCACATGACCTCACCCGCTCACGGCGGTCGCCGCTGCAGTCGGGCCTGGCCTCGAAGGACCAGAGCACTTCGCCCGTCGCGACATTCACCGCGTGCATGCCGGGAGTCTGGTTGGGGTCCTTCCCGTCCGGCCCGGGGAAGTGATGGATGGGTGCGAACACTCGCTCGCCGTCGTAGGCGATGCCCCAGTGGATGCCGCCGATCGGCGAGCCTTTGCCAAACTCGCGGTGCCACAGCACGCGGCCGTTGTCGTCCGGGTCCAGTGCCCACAGCGAGCCGGATTTCTGGCCGGCGAGGATCACATCCCGACCTCCCGCACCCTTCGCAATGACGGTGGAGGCACCGAAATCCACGTCGAGGAACTGCCCCTCCTTCGGGCAGTTGAGCCCATCGCGCCGGTTCATGCAGCCGGTGAGGAAGATGTCGTTCTCGGTTGCCTGGAAGCTCCAGCGAATCCGGCCGTCTTTCAGATCGATGGCGAGAATGGCATCCGTCGTCTTCGCAGCGGGTGCCGAGGTAGCCTCACCGGTGCCGACATAGAGCACGCCGCGCTTCTCGTCGATCGAAGGCGAGTTCCAGATGGGCGCGCCCGACGGGCCCCACATCATCCGGCCATCCCCGCGATCGCGCACGGGGCGGGCCTCTTCCATGGTGTGAGCCGTCCAGATCTTGCGGCCCGTGAAGAGGTCGAGCGCGAACACGGCGCCATGCGTCTTGCAGCACTCGTGTTTCTCGTCTGCCCCGGCGTTGATCTCGGATGCGGACAGCGGCACGTAAACGCGGTCGCCATGTATCACCGGCGTGCCGGTCGCGTTCGAGAGCGCCCAGATGCGAATCGGCTCGCGCCAGATCTGCTCGCCCGTCACGGCATCGAGCAGGTTGACGTAGCCCGCGACGTTCGAGAACGCCAGCACCTTGCGGCCGGAGCCGGGCAGCTCACCGTACGCCGCGCCCGTTCGCAGCGGCACGTCGCTGTTGTACACCCACTTGAAGCAGGGCTCCCGGCCGGAAACATCGATCGCGAAGAGCTGGGCCGCATCCGCCACCGGAAGGAAGACCATCGAACCGACTACGGCAGCCTGCGCGCGCATGGTGGTGGCGCCCGGGAAGGCGAGCACCCAGGCGAGCTCGAGATTCCGGAAATCCGCTTTCGCGAGACCCGCTTGTGCACGCGAGAGGTGGCGGTGATTGTGCTTGTCGAAGCCAAAGCCCGCGACGGCCGGTGCGGCACGCAGATTCACGGCGCGGTTTGCGCACATCATCTTGTCGACCCACGCGTTGTCGACGACCTGCCGCCCGATGAGGAAGTCGATGAGCTGCGAGCGCTCTGCGATGGAGAGCGATGCACCCTGCACCTGCATCTTGCCTTCGGTGAGCGCGAAGTGGATGGAGGCGTAGCGCATGACCTTCAGCGTGTCGAGCGAGGGAGAACGCGTTGCCTCGGGATTGTCATGGCATGCCGCGCAAGCGCGATCGTAGATGGCCTTCCCCGGGTGACTGCTCACCGGTGCGGAGGCCGCGGCGGGAGGCGGTGATGCTCCAGCCGCGGCGCCCGCAGCCGGCGCGACAACTGCAGGGGCATTTGACGCAAGCGGTGATGCGGCCGGCTGAGTGGCGGTGGCCTGCCGGGAGGTGATGGATTGAGCGCAGCCCGCCAGAAGAGCCGCCGCCAGCAGCCACACTGAGCGCGTTTCGCGCAAACGGATGAGATCGAACACCAGCCCCCCCTGATCGGTGACGACACTGCGGGCAGTGTGCGCAAAGAGCCTGTCATTGCAACTGCCACGCTTCGCCGCGTCCGAGCTTCTGTGAACCCGGTCGCGTGGATCTTCGGCAAGCCTCTATTCAGCTTGCACGCGACTGCCTCGAAAATGGCGCCTCGATAAGGGCAAACCCATCGAAAGGTGGGGACGCAAAGCTTCCGGTCTAAGGGCTTCGGCCTACGACAGCGGGGTCGCCGGGATCCACGGGATCTCGTGATTCGGAAGCGGCGTCACGCGCTTCCGCCGGCGTCCCCCCTGCCTGTGCCTTCCCGAGGACCACCACTCACACGGAACGGCACATGAAAAACAAATTCAATCTGGGGATCGTCCGACTCGCGAGCCTGCTCATCGTCGGAGCGACACTGTCTGCTTGTGGCGGCGGAGGATCGGACGGCACGACGCCGGTCGGTCAGGGGCAGGCGCCCGTTGCGGGCGGCAGCCCACCACCGGCCGCGCCGGAAAGCACGCTGCCCGCGGCGCCGACAGCCCCGGCAGCACCTCCGGCATCGCCGGCACCTCCGGCATCATCTCCGCCATCCCCGGTGGCTCCGGTACTACCCGTATCCCCGAAACCCCCGGCGACGGCCCCCGCCACCGCCAACCGCGCGCCCACCATCACGGGGCAGGCACCAACCGCCGTGGTCGCGGGGCAGTTCTACAGCTTCGTGCCCGCGGCGGCCGATGCAGATGGCGATGCACTGACCTTCTCCATCTCCAGCAAGCCCGTGTGGGCCAAGTTCGACCCGCGCACTGGCCGGATCTCGGGCGTGCCGTTGAACACGCAGGCAGGCTCCTACGAGGAGATCGAAGTCTCCGTCACGGACGGCAAGGCCACGTCGAAGCTGCCGCAGTTCGCCATCGTGGTGACCGCGCCCGCGCCGACGATCCGCACCGTAACGCTGTCCTGGAACCCGCCCACGGAAAACGAAGACGGCACCGCGCTCACGAATCTGCGCGGGTATCGCATCCTTTACGGCCAGAAGTCCGGCACTTATGACAGCAGCGTGCAGCTCGACAACCCGGGCCTCGCGCGGTACGTGCTGGAGAACCTGTCACCGGGCCGGTACTTCTTTGCCCTGGTGGCGGTGAACTCCGCGGGCACCGAGAGCGCACAGTCGAGCGAGGTCAGCGTCGATCTGACCTGACATTCCGGCGAGTGCCTGGTCCCGGGTGCCCGCAAACGACCGGGGGGCGGCAGCCTGCTCACGCAGTCGCCGCCCTCCGATGACTCAGCCGAGTTTGACAAGATTCAGCGCAGGCAGCGGGCCGCCGGGGAACTGCTGCAGGCGCCCCTCACGTGGCCAGCCGCGCGCAGGGCAACTTTCGGGCCAGTTGTTCCGGGTCCCGCTTTCGCGGCTGCTACTGCTGGCCGCGCTGAAACTTCACCAGCCGGCGCCGATCCCGCTTGTCCGGCCGCGTGTCCGGGCGGGGGCGCGACAGCTCGGCAAGGCGATGCTGTTCCCGCATCTTCACGCGACGCTCGGCACTCTCGGGCGTCTCCGCGTAATGCGACTGCGCCTCGGGCGCCGGGCCGCGGCGCGCCGGCAGGCCCAGCACGTCGAACTGCGCCACCGCTCCGTTGATCGAGAGGCTGATGCGGTCGCCCACGCGCACGATGTGGGCGGGCTTGACCCGGTCCCCGTTCAGGTGGACGCGCCCGCCGCTCACCGCCTGGGCCGCCAGTGAGCGCGTCTTGAAGAAGCGCGCACACCACAGCCACTTGTCGAGTCGATGGCGATCTGCGGGCGTGTCGTCGTCTGTCATGGGGCGCGCAGCATGCCTCCGCGCGCCCGGCCTTTCAATGCGCCGGCTCGCGGTGGAAGACCTTCCGCAGCTCCTGCTTCGCCTGGTTCAGCACCTGACGACGCTCGGGCGTCAGGTTCCGCCCGGCGCGGTTGATCTCGAAGTTGAGCATCGACATGGCGGAGCGGAACGGCTCGGACTTGCGGCGGTGACTGCGCTCCACGGACCGCTTGAGCGAGAGCGCGATCTGACGCGCACTGCGCTTCTTGAACACGCCCTCTTCCAGATCCATCGCATCGCTCGTCTGCATGACCTGCGCGGACCACTTGCGAGTCGTCGTCTTCTTCTTCGCGGCGGTGGCAGTGCTCGCCTTGCGCTTGCGCTTCGCAGCCATCGGTCGACCTCCGGACGGATTCCTCGATACGCCGGTCGGAGCAAGATTCGGGCGCGGCTGCGGTGGCCCGGAGGCAGCCACTACTTCCCGCGCGGGTCCTTCTCGCCCAGGCCAGGGTAGTGGACGGCCCGGTTGTGCTGGGATTCGTTGAACACCTTGCGCTTCTTGAACAACCACCTGCCGTTCTGCCGCACGAGCTCGTCTTCGTAGTGACCGAAGTACAGCACCTGCACGTCCTTCTGCGGCGTGTTGTTCGTGAAGGCGAACCAGTACGCGATGGTCCTCGCAGTGTCGCCATCGATATCGATGACGTGGTTGATGATCTGGTGACGCGTGCGCGGGCGTGACGTCGCGCCTTCCGGAATCGTGACGGGACGTGCGCCGCCGAAGTTGGACATGGCCTTGCGGATCGCGGCCTTGCCGTTCTCCACGCCACCGACCCAGTCGAGCACGCCGTCCTCGGCCCAGGCGGACATCACGGTCTCGATGTCGCCCGCATCCACCGCAATCATGTAGCGGTTCGAAAGGTTCTCGATCTCGGCGCGATCATCCGCATACCCCGCGAGCACGCTGCCGGGCAGACAGCACACGAGGACAGCGCTCAATCCGGGAAGGGCGTTCTTCATGCAGCCTCCAACGAGGGTTTCGATCAGGCCTCGAGCGGGGCGCCACGCTCCCGGCCGCTCGTGCGGAGCGCGACTCCGCGAGACGTCACCGCGCACGGCCGCTCGTGAGCCCGGAACCCTGCGGCGCAGGCTCGATGCGCAGGATTGCGCCCTGCGGCTCGTCGGTCGCCACGTAGAGAAACCCATCCGGCCCCTCTTTCACGTCACGGATGCGCTGGCGCAGGTCGACCAGCAGCGACTCCCGGCGCAGCTCTTCCATCCTGTCGTTGAACAGCACGCGATCGAGGTGGCCGGTGCCCGGAATCTCACCGGTGCGCAGGCCGCTCACGAACAGGTCACCCTTCCACCTGGGCAACGGGTCGCCCGTGTAGAAGGTCAGCCCCGCGACCGAAATGGCCGGCATCCAGTACACGGTGGGCGGCTCGTACGCTTCGTGGGTTGGCTGGCTCGACTTCGCCTGCCACGGGCCGGGGTACGTGCGACCCAGGCTCACGAGCGGCCAGCCGTAGTTGCGGCCCGGCCTGAGGATGTTGATCTCGTCGCCGCCGTTCGGGCCCATCTCGCTCAGCCACACTTCGTGGGTCGTCGGGTGGACCGCGAGCCCCATCGAGCTGCGATGGCCGAGCGTATAGATTTCAGGACGGTAGCCTTCCCGGCCGACGAAGGGGTTGTCCTTCGGCACGCTGCCATCCTCGCGCAGACGCAGAACCTTGCCCGCGAGGGAGCCGGGGTCCTGCGCCTGGTCGCCACCGGTTGCGACCCAGAGCATGCCGTCCGGCGTCATCGCCAGGCTGACGGCGCCGCGCAAGCCCTCACCCGCGAAGACGTCTCGCACATCGCTCAGGTGGCCGTCAGTGAGGCGGGCCCGCGCGACGGAGATGGCCGGGCCCTTGTCCTCGCGCACCTTCGTGTAGCTGAAATAGATCCAGCGGTTCTCCGCGAAGCGCGGATGCACGATGACGGTCATGTAACCGTGGACCGCGCCGAGGGACCCGGACTTGCCCGCGAAACGCGACGGTGGCCCGCCTGCGATCGGCTGAGGGTCCAGCACGCCGTTGCGGATGATGCGCAGCCGGCCCGGGCGCTCGGTCACCAGCAGATCGCCGCCGGGCAGGAAAGCGAGGCTGTATGGATACTCGAGGCCGCGCGTGAGAACGGTGACGCGCACATCCTGCTGCTCCGCCGTTTTGTACGTGAACGGACCGTCGGGCAGCGGCTGGTCGGCAAGGCCGGTGGGCGCCACGGGAATCCCGTTGACGAAGGGCGCTTTCTGCTCGGCGGTCTGCTGGGCGCCGACGATGGCGGTGAGGCTCGCGCAGAACAGGAGTGCGGCTGATGCCCGCACACGACGAGTCGACGTCATGCAGGTCCCCCTCTCGAAATCTTCGTTCCGTGGCCTCGCGGATCGTAGCCCATCCCGCAGCGACGCGGCCAAACGTTCGGCTTTCGCCCGCGCTTCAAGCAGCGCTCGCGAGGGTTGGCCAGGGCCAGCAGCCGGTGAACGGCCCCATGGCGACGACGATGCCAACGCCGCCGCGCCATGTGCGACGTGCGACGCACCACCGTCGAAGGCGCTCTGCACGCAAAGAGAAGCCCACCACGACAGCCGAGCGCAGCCGTGCAGCTCGAGCGTCGGCTTCGATCGAATCCGCGCTCTTCCGCATCAACCACTTAGGGCACACGTGCGTATGACTGTGCATGGCAGGGACACCCATCTATGCTCACCCTGCTTCCGGGGCCGCGCACGTTTCCGAAGAGGCGTGTCGCGAGCATCGAAGCAACAACGGGATCGATCCATGTCCACGCACCTGATGACAACCCGCGAGGTGCCTTATGAGCATGAGTATCCGGTACAAGGTCGTTGGGGGATGCGAAGGTGAGGACCTTCGCGGCTCGGAAGCCGAGGCGCGTGCGGCTCTGAGCAAGATGCTGGAGGCGTACACGCAGCGAGGCCATCACATTTCGAACTTCGGCGACGAGTACGTCGTTGAAGACAGCGGCGGCAACCTCGTCGCAACGTACGAGCTCGTTCACTAGCTCGATTGGCAAAGTCGCCTGCGGCCTGCGTGGCCCGGCGCTCCTGCGGACATCCGCTTCGCGGCCGGCCGCCAAAGTCGCCGCTTTGGCGGCCGGCAGCTTCAGCAGCTCAGCATGAGCACGCTCCAGTGCCGGACTTCGCGCCGCGCCGGCTGGCGGAAGTCGCCCCTTCTGCCAGCCCGCAACCGTGCACGGTCAGTAAAGCCGCGGCGCTGCAGACCCGGTCTCACTGAAACTTCAGCGTCAGAACACATCCCTCACCTGGCGGCGACCGCACGGAAATGACGCCCTGGTTGGCGTGCATGATCTGACGTGAAACGCTGAGCCCCACACCGGTGCCGTGACGCTTGGTGGTGAAGAACGGCACGAAGATGCTGTCCAGGATCGAAGGATCGATGCCCGGCCCGTTGTCGATGACCTGCAGCAGCACCTTCCCCAGCTCGTTGCGCGAGCCGCGCAGCTCGATACGCGGCTCTTTCGACTCCGACACCGCGTCGACCGCGTTCCGGAGCAGATTGATGAGCACCTGCTCCAGCTGGCGCGGATCGGCGTGCACGCTCAACGACTTCTCTTCGCACCGCACCTCAACGGTGATGTGCTTGTCCGCGATCTCATGGGACAGCAGCGTGCGCACGCGCTCGAACAACGAGCGCACGTCGATGTCCGAGAACACGGGAGCTGGCAGCCGGGCGAAGCTCCGATAGGCCTGAACGAAGTCGAGCAGGCCGGTGCTGCGCGTATGAATGGCCGTGACGCTTCTCAACATGTCGCTCTGTTCAGCCTGGCTGAGTGCGCGGAATGCCGGTGGCGCCACGCTATCGTCAACCATGGTCTCGCGAATCAGGCGGCTGAGCGAAGTGATCGGCGTCACGGAGTTCATGATCTCGTGCGTCAGCACACGGATGAGCTTCTGCCAGGAATCGATCTCCTGGCGATCCAGCTCGTCCCGGATGTTCTGGAACGACACGAGCTTGTGCGTGCGGCCGAGCAGCTCGAACTGCGTGGCATACAGCACGAGCTGCAGGGTTTCCTCGCCGCGAGGCACGCTGAAGAGCGTTCTTTCACCATCACCGAGCTGCTGCAGCAGCCCGGGCAGCCGCTCGTCGAAACGGCTCAACGAACGCATGCTGTTGAGGTGAGGCACGGCGAAGAGACGCCGGGCCGGCTCGTTCGCCATCGTCACGAGGCCCTGCTCATCGAAGCAGCACAGCGCGACCCCCACGTGCTCGACGACCGACTCGAGATACTGGTGGTTGGCGGCCTTCTGCACATTCAGCCGCCTGAGCTCGCGAGCCAGCACCTGATAGGCATCCTGCAGCTCGGTGAAGATCTTCCCCTTGCGCGGAACGGCCGCGGGCACCGAAAAGTCATGATGGGCGACGAACGTGAGGAACGCTGCCAGATCGCGTGACGTGCGCTCGACATAGCGGATGAGCTCGAACACGCCCGCCAGGATCAGCGCGCCGCAGACGAACGGCGTGGCCACCCACTGCGTGTTCTGCAGCCCCCACGCGAGCACGAGGCACAGTGCCGCGACGGCGAACACACGCAGCAGCACGTTTGCCCGAAAGCTACTGAATCCCATAGCGGGTCATCTTTCGATACAACGTGGTGCGGCCCAGCCCGAGCGACTGCGCCGCCTTGCTGAGGTTACCCTGATGTTGCGCGATCGCTTTCCGGATCGCCTGCTTCTCCAGCGCTTCCAGATTCAGCGTCGGCGGCTCGGCCGGCTCCTGCGCCGGGGGCAGCACCCCGTCGAGCTGCAGCGAGCCGTGGTCACTCATGATCACGAGTCGCTCGATGGCGTGCCTGAGCTCGCGCACGTTGCCGGGCCACTCGTACCGCTCGAGCCGCGCGAGTGCCGCGGCGTCGAAATGTGGCTCGGGCTTCGAGTACTTGCGTGAGAAAAGGCGCGCGTAGTGAGCCGCAATTGCCGGGATGTCTTCCGGGCGCTCACGCAGCGGCGGCACGCGGATCTCGATCGTGTTGATGCGATAGAGCAGGTCCTGCCGGAACCGGCTCGGCGTCCGCAAGTCCGCCGGCGACAGGTTCGTTGCGCAGACCACGCGCGCATCGACCCTGATGGGCCGGTCCGAGCCCACACGCGTCACGGTCATGCTCTCCAGGGCACCGAGCAGCTTGGCCTGCATCGGCAGGCTGAGATTGCCGATCTCGTCGAGGAAGAGCGTGCCGCCCGCAGCCACCTCGAAGCGCCCCGCGCGCTCTTCGCGCGCATCCGTGAACGCGCCTTTCTTGTGCCCGAACAGCTCCGACTCGAACAGCGTCTCCGAGATGGCACCGAGGTCGACGCTGATGAAGACCTGGTCGCCGCGCAGTGAGCGCCTGTGAATGGCCCGCGCGACGAGCTCCTTCCCCGTGCCGTTCTCGCCGAGAATGAGCACGTTCGCGTCGGTGCGGGCAACCTTCTCCACGCTCGACAGCACCTGCTTCAGGGCCTGCGAGTCACCGAAGATCTGCTCGCTGTCCTGCCCGATGTATTCGTTCAGCGTGCGCTGGCGCCGGCGCAGCGTTGCCACTTCGCGATCCGCGCGCGCCAGGCGCGATACGGCGGAGACCGTCGCAACGAGCCTGGCGTTGTCCCACGGCTTGACCACGAAGTCCGCGGCGCCTTCCCGCATCGCGCTCACGGCTGCATCGACGCCGCCGTAGGCCGTCATCAGGATGACTTTCGACTCCGGCGAGAGTGACTGTGCCCTGCGCAGCCAGTCGAGGCCCTCTTCGCCCGATCTCGCGCCGGCCGAGAGATTCATGTCCAGCAGGATGACGTCGAACGCGTGTTTCGCGAGAAGCGGCTTGATCTCCGCCGGGCTCGACGTGGTGACGACGTTCTGGAATGCCTTCTTCAGGACGAGCTCCGCGGCGAGCAGCACTTCGGGGTCGTCATCGACGATGAGGATGTCGCAGGGCTCCGGCTTCATGGGCAGTGAACCGTTCCGGCTGTCTGGTTTGTTTCAAAGTGAAACACACTCTGTGCCGGATCGGAACACAGCGCCGTCGGGGCCGCGCGCCGGCAGGCGCCAACCCGTTGATGCGGTTGATGGTGCCGCCCCGTCGCGCGCTGGCATGCAACTTGATCTGCAGGCGGCAGGGGCATGGACAAGATCATCGAAAAAAAGGGCCGGCCGGCGAGCCACTGGGCCGTCATCGCAACGATCCCGCTGATCATGGGACTCGTCATCTGGCAGATCGCGAGTCACGCCAGCAGCTCGCGCCTGAGCGTGGACCCCGCGCGCCTCACGACGGCGCTCGTGATGCAGGGAGAGTTCCGCGAGTACTACCCCTCCGACGGCACGATCGAGCCCGCCGTGTCCGTGTATCTCGATGTCGAGGAAGGCGGCCGCGTCGACGAGGTCCTCGCTGAAGGCGGACAACACGTGGAGAAAGGCGACCTGATCCTGCGATTCTCCAACGCCACCCTGCAGCGGACGTCGATCGACACGGAGACCCAGCTTCTCGAGAACCTCGATATCCAGCGCAACACCGAGTTCAACCGCGCCCAGAGCGGCCTTCTGCTGAAGGAGACGCTGCTCGATCTCGACTACCAGATTCTCGAGCTGCAGAGCAAATACCGGCGGTACGAGGCGCTGATCGCGAAAGGAAACGATGCGATCTCCGCCGAGACGTTCGAGGCGACGCGAGACCGCCTGCAATACCTGAAGGACAAGCGAACCCTCATGGCCGAGCGCATCCGGCAGGAGGACCTCATGAGCGCCAGCCAGATCGCGCAGGCCCAGAAGTCCATCGAGAGGCTGAACGCGAGCATGGATCTGCTCGGCCGCATCGTGAAGAGCCTGGAAGTGCGTGCCCCTATCTCCGGACACCTGTCCACCATCGATGCGCAGGTCGGCCAGAACGTGCCACGCGGCCAGCGCATCGGCCAGATCGACGTGCTCGATCATTTCAAGGTGCGGGTCAGGATCGACCAGTTCTACATCGCGCGTGTCGAAGTGGGCACGCCCGGCCACGTGAACCTGGAAGGGAAGACGTGGAGCGTGAAGGTGCAGAAGGTATATCCCGAAGTGAAGGACAACGCCTTCGAGGCCGACGTGGTGTTCGATGGTGATGCGCCGGCTTCACTGAAGCGTGGGCAGACCGTCACCGTGGAGCTGAGCTTCGGCTCGCCCACGCGCGGCCTCAGGGTGACGAAGGGTGGATTCTTCCAGCAGACCGCGGGCCGCTGGGTGTACCTCATTGCGCCCGACGGACAGTCCGCCCGGCGCACCACCGTGCGCCTCGGAAGGCAGAACCCTCGCGAAGTCGAAGTGCTCGAGGGGCTGCGCGAAGGCGACCGCATCATCACTTCCGGCTATGACAGCTTCAATGGTGTCGACGAGCTGCGATTCACCGGGCCCCTGCGGCTGAAACGGAACGGAACATGATCATCGAAACCGAGAGCCTCAAGAAGATCTACCGCACGGACGTCGTGGAGACCACGGCCGTCGATGAAGTGAACTTCACCCTGAGCGAAGGCCAGTTCGTCGCCGTGATGGGCCCTTCGGGATGCGGCAAATCGACGCTCCTGCACATCCTCGGGCTCATCGACAGCCCGACCGCCGGGCGCTACCGCTTTCTCGGCGAGGATGTTTCCCGCTACCCGGAGCGCAAGCGCGCACGCATCCGCAAGGCGCACATCGGCTTCGTGTTCCAGAGCTTCAATCTCGTGGACGAGCTCACCGTGTACGAGAACGTGGAGCTGCCACTCGTCTACGCGGACGTGCCATCGCGCGAGCGCGCCCCGCGAGTGGCCGAAGTGCTGGAAAAGATGGATATCGCGCACCGGAAGGACCACTTCCCCGCCCAGCTCTCCGGCGGTCAGCAGCAGCGCGTCGCAGTCGCCCGGGCGCTCGTCAACAAGCCGAATCTCATCCTCGCGGACGAGCCGACCGGCAACCTCGACTCCGAGCACGGTGATGAAGTCATGAAGATGCTGCTGAAGCTCAACGAGGAGGGAACCACCATCCTCATGGTCACGCACTCCGCGGCGAACGCGGCGTTCAGCAACCGCGTCGTGAACCTGCTCGACGGCAGGATCGTGTCGGACAAGGCGTCGGGACGCTAGGCACATGCGCACCTACTGCGTGGTTCTGCTTCGCACGCTGCGACGGGAGCGGCTCTACGCCGCGATCAACATCGGCGGACTGTCGCTCGGCATCGCGTGCTGCCTGATCCTGGGGCTCTTCCTGCGCAGCGAGCTCACATACGACCGGCATTTCGACAAGCACGATCGCATCTATCGCGTCGTGAATGAGTACACGACGGGCGGAACGGGGCAGCGTTTCGCGGTGACTTCGCCGACGCTCGCACCGACGCTGGCAGCCGACTACCCGGAGGTGGAGGCTTACGTCAGGTTCCAGAGCAACAGCACGAACGGCGGCGTCGCCATCCACCATGGAGACACCACCTACTACTGGAACGACTCCTACTTCGTCGACGACACGATCTTCGATGTCTTCTCCCACACCATCCTCTACGGTGACCCGCGCACCGCGCTGAAAGATGGCGCCTCGATGGCGGTCAGCGAGACGTTCGCGAAGAAGTACTTCGGCGACCGCAACCCCATCGGGGAAACGGTCGCCACCGATTCGGGCATTCCCAGCAGGATCACCCTGGTGTTCGCGGACCTGCCCGCGAACACCCACCTGAAGTACGACGTGCTGTTCTCCTCGAACCTGCCGTTCCTGCGCCAGTCGGAGAACGCGACGGAACACCGGATCTCGCTGTGGGGTGTCAGCTACTTCACCTACCTTCTCATGAAACCGGGCTTCGACCCGAGGAGCTGGGCGCGCATCAACGACGAGCTCTACTCGCGCCACATGGCCGAGTACGGCAAGGCGAACAACAGCACCTGGCACAGCTGGCTGCAGCCGCTGGCCGACATCCATCTGAAGTCGGACGTGGGCTACGACCGGCCGACCGGCAACCCCGTCTACCTCTACGGCTGCGCGGCGGTGGCGCTGTTCATCCTCCTGGTCGCCTGCATCAACTACACGAACCTCGCCACCGCGCGAGCGACCCGGCGCGCACGGTCCGTGGGCATTCGCAAGATCCTTGGCGCGAGCCGCCTGTCCCTCGCCCTGCAGTTCCTGGGCGAGGCGGTGCTCTTCGCGATGATCGCGCTCGTCATCGGCGTGGTGATCGTCGAGCTCGTCCTGACGTTCGCGCCCATCAACTCGCTGATGGGAGAACAGGTGAGACTCGACCTGATACACCAGCCCGCGCTTGCGGCCTGGCTGATCGGGCTCGGTCTCCTGATGGGGCTGCTCTCCGGAGCCTACCCCGCGCTCTACCTGTCATCCTGGGCGCCGCTGTCCGCCCTGACGGGAAAGCATTCGGCGAGCCCCGCGGGTCTTCGCTTCCGTGAGGGGCTCGTGCTCCTGCAGTTCACGATCTCCGCGGCCGTCATCGCGTGCACCCTGCTCATGGGGGCGCAGATGCGCTACATCGCGAACAAGTCGCTCGGCTTCGAGAAGGAGAATCGCCTGGTCGTCACGCTGCGGGGCGTGCCGACCATCGAGAAGATTCCGACGATACGGACCGAGCTCGCCAGGAACAGCAACGTCCTGGCGGTGGCCGAGGCCGTCATGCCGATGGGCACCCCACCCAACGTCAACGGGCTCGCCATCGACGACAACGACGGCGTATCGAGCCTGCTGCAGCTCACGAACATGCCCATCGGGCGGGACTTCGCGGAAGTGATGGGCTTGCAGGTGTTGCAGGGCCGCGCGTTCTCACAGCGCTTCCTCACGGATATCGGCACGAACTTCCTCGTGAACGAGTCCCTCGTTCGCAAGCTCGGCTGGACCGAGCCGCTCGGCAAGCACGTGCGGCTCGGTCCCCAGTCGGGGCGCGTCGTCGGCGTGGTGCGCGACTTCAACTTCAAGTCCCTGCACTCGCTGATCGAGCCCCTGCTGATGTACCCCGCGAACGACGACTTCTCCAGCGTTCCCGTGCTGTTCCGCCCGTTTCAGCAGCGCCTGCTCGTCGTGAAGATCTCCGGAACGGATGTCGGGGAGACGCTGGAGCACATCGAGAGCGTCATCGCCCAGGCCGATCCGCGTCACCCCTTCGAGTTCGAGTTTCTCGACGACCAGCTGAACAACCTCTACAAGTCCGACCGCCAGCTCATGAAGCTCATCGGCCTCTTCGCCGGGCTCTGCATCTTCATCGCGTGCCTCGGCCTCTTCGGCCTGGCCGCCTTCACCACCGAACAGCGCACGCGCGAGATCGGAACGCGCAAGGTGCTCGGCGCGACCACGTGGCAGATCATTTCGCTGCTGGCCGAACGAATTCTCCTGCTGGTGCTGATCGCGGCCGTTTTCGCCTCGGTCATCTCATATTTCGCGATCGACGGATGGCTCACCGGGTTCGCGTATCGTGCCGGGATCAATCCACTCATCTTCGTTCTCTCCGCCGCGGCGTGCGCGATGGTGGCGCTGGCCACGGTCGCCATGCAGTCCTTCAAGACTGCGAGCGCGGACCCGGCGAGAACACTACGCCACGTCTAGGAGGCGCCTCACATGAAGATCGGCTTCAGGATTCATTCCGCGCTGACCGCCATGCTCGCAGCGGCCCAGGTGAGCGCGGCGTCGCCCGAGATTGCCGGCGTGTGGCGCGGCAAGCTGCAGGTGGACCCGAAGACGGAGATGACGATTCAGTTCACGTTCGCAAAGAAACCGGACGGCACCTATTCCGCCGTACTGGATTCGCCCGACAACGCGGGCATCAAGAACGTGTCGGCGAACGCAGTTTCCCTGAGTGACAGCGCCCTGCAGGTGCAGGTGAACGCGCTGAGCGGCAGCTACAAGGGCACCGTGAAGAGCGGCGCCATCGAAGGCCAGTGGCAGCAGCCCGGCGGTTCGTTGCCGCTGACGCTGAGCCCCTACCAGAAGGCGCAGCTGTCGAAGGCCGACATCGACACGATCGTGGGCGCGTGGAACGGGCCGCTCATGTTCCCGGTCGGCACGCTCACGATGGTCATGCGCTTCAAGGCCACGGAGACGGGCGAGCTGCAGGGCACGCTCTCCGTCCCCGAGCAGGGCGGCAACGAGCTGCCGATGTCCGAGGTCGAGTTCGCGGGCGGAAAGCTCACTTTGAAGGTCCCGCAGGTCCACGGTGAATTCACCGCGGCCTACGCGAATGGGCAGCTGGCCGGCGCATGGAAGCAGGGAGGCAACCCGCCGGATGGAACTCCAGTAACCCTCGAGCGCGGGGACGCTGGTGCGAGAAGTTACACGCTGAATCTGAGCGGGCCGGCTTTCGCAGCCATCTCGGGTGACTGGAAGGGCACGCTGAAGACCCGCGGCCCGCAGGGCCAGGAGGTCTCGCTGCCGGTGGTGCTGCGGTTCCTGACGGATCAGCGCGCGAACATGATCGGCTTCCTCGATAGCCCGAGTCAGGGCGCGAAGGACATCCCGATCACCGAAGCGAGCCTGACGGGCGCGAAGTTCGTGGCGAAGATCGCACCCCTGGGCGCCGAGTTTCGCGCGGATCTCGATGGCAAGACGCTCACGGGAGAGTGGACGCAGGGGCCGGTGGGAATTCCCCTGAAGATGACGAAGGAGTGAGTCAGGCCGCCGCGCCGCGTGATGCGGGCGGCGGCGGGAATCGGGGCGGGCCACAGGGCATCCCCAGCCGCCGGATCGTCGACGGCGCCCTGGGGCCCGCTCCGGTCGCGACAACCATGGGCGCAACACGGCGGTCCTGAAGGAGACGGACGGACGGATGCTGCTGGCGCCCCTGTACGACTTCGGGCCGTCCTTTCTCGATGCGCGCGCGATTCCCCGGGTGATTCGCTGGGACGCAGAGGAAGCCGGCCGTACGGACCGGACCGTCGTGCTCGAGAATCTCGCGACGCGATTCGAAGAGGCGAACGTGGATTTCGATGCATGGCCCGCCCTGCTGGATTCGATGCAGGCATTCGCCGAGCAGCTCGAAACGCTTCCGGCGCTGATGACCGAATGCGATGTGGAGGCGCTCGTAGTCGACTTGCGGCAGGCAGAAATGGAGCGATTGGCTCGTGAGCTGCGTGCTATCCGGGTGCGCTGATGCGAAGAGTCCACCGGAATCTGACGCGCGATGAAGTCGAAGCCCTCCGACTCCAGCTCACGGACCTCGTGCCCGGGGCGCGCGCCCGCGTCCCGGAGCTGGTGAAATTGATGCGGCTGATCACGCGGCTCTCGCAGACCGAATATGCGCGGCTGTGTGGTGTGGCCCCGCGCGCGCTGGCAGACATAGAAGCCGGCAAAGGAAGCCCGACCGTAGAGACACTGGAGAAGCTCCTGCGCCCATTCGGATACCGCACTGGCGTCGTCAGTGACGCCACCGCGGACGCCGCTGGCAACGCGTTGCAAACGGGGCGCGGACTGACGCTGGAAGGCGCGCGAAGGTCAACCTCAGACTGAAGGCGCGTTGGCTCGGGCGCTGAGAAAGCAGCGTGCGCGAGACTGACTGTTCGCTCGTGGGTGGAGCGCTGGCCAGCCCGGCCGCCCACTTTGCGCGGTTGCCTGCGCGCGAAGTACGAGAATAGAGTCCGCGCGAAGGGAGGACGTCGCGATGATCAGACTGTTTCGGGTGATCCTGCCGGTGAGCGATATCGACCGCGCGAGCCAGTTCTACGCAACGCTGCTCGGCTCTGCTGGCGTGAGGGTCACCGAGGGAAGACATTACTTCGCCTGCGGCGGCACCATCCTCGCCTGTTTCGATCCCCGCGCCGATGGTGACGCGTGGGATGCCAGGCCAAACCCGGACCACATCTACTTCGCAGTGGATGATCTGGATGGCGTGCTCCAGCGTGCGCACACCGCCGGTGCCGATGTGATGAGCCCGATCGAGACGCAACCCTGGGGCGAGAGAAGCTTCTACTGCGCGGACCCGTTCGGGAACAAGCTCTGCTTCGTCGCCGACGGCACGCTGTTCACGGCGGGATTGCTCGACTGACGCGTCATCCGCCGTGAGCGCACGCGGAGCACACGGAAGTCCGGTGTTACCGACGACGTAGGCTGGCTGCTCGCGTCAGGACACTAGCCGGCCTGCGCGGTTCAGCTAGCCGATCGCCCTCGAGCGTGGGGCTCTCAGATCACTCCGATCGCCTCGGAATGCCCGCGGAGGGCGACGCAGGACAACCGGGCCCGGCCGTTTCCTGCTGATCGGCAGTCGGAAAACGGCCGAAGATCAGCTCGCAAATCCGCGGAGGCAGTGGCCGGCGGCAGGCGCTGTGGTAGGATGCGCGCCCCGAATCGGCAGGCCCCGGTGGCCGCCACGCCCGAGTCGGGGCCCCGCGCGAAGGACCGGCGGGTCGGGGTGATGGAATTCCAGGCGAATCAGTGAGTTACTGGTCCGCCAAGCATCACCCCAGGCTACGATGCCAAGGCTCGCCGCCCCCGCGCGGCCCGCAGCTTTCGTGTCGGCGCGCCCGTAGCTCAGTTGGATAGAGTGTCTGGCTACGAACCAGAAGGTCGGGAGTTCGAATCTCTCCGGGCGCGCCAATTTGCTTTTGGAGCTTTCGATCTCTGCCAATACCTTGAAAGAGATCGGGAGTTCTAAAGCCCTCGTTTCGGACGTAGGCCAGCCGGTCGGCAAAGGCGAGTTTCAGCACCGCTTGCTTGTGCTCCGGGCGCTCCGATGCCCAGAGATTTCCGGGGTTTGTCAGGAAATCGAGCGAAGTTCTAAGTGCCTCGTCGAAGCTGCGCAGCGGTTGGCCACAGTTGGTGATCCTCTCGCTGATCTCGACCTGCCGTTCTTCGAGTTGGCGGATACGGTTCTCGTAGGCGGTGATGACCGAAGCCAGTTCTGCCTGTGCGATCCGGTCGAGGAACTGTTCGACATCGCGCTCGACTTTCGCCAACTCGGTTTCCAGGCCGCTTTTTCTGGTCTCTGCCGTCGCAAGACGGTGGTTCCAGAGATTTTCGAACATCGCCCGCGCGACGCGTAACAGCGCCGGCGCTGGGCGCAGTTGATGAAGCAACTTCTCGAACTCGCCTTCGATGGTCGCGCGGCGGATGGACTTGCCGTAGTTTCGCAGCCCCGCTTGGGGCAGAGGTAGTACGGATAGCGTGAGTACATGCCCATCGTCCAGCAGGCCGTCAGCGGCGTGCCGCAGTGACCGCAAACCACGGCGCCGCGCAACGGAAAGTCCGCGCTCAGGTTCTTGCGCGCCGGTGCCCTGGCTTTGCCGAGCAGACGGTCTTGGATGGCTCTGTAGGTCTGAAAGCTGATGAGCGGCGCATGGTGGCCCTTTGCGCAGAGCCACGCCCCAATTCGGGCCTTCGACATAGCCGGCATAGGTCGGCCGCTTCAGCAGATTGGTGACGTCCTGCGCGCGCACTTCGCCGCTGCGGTCGCGCGGATACTCCGGGTGGGACGCGAGGAACCGTTTCACCTCCGCCTGGAGCTGGAAGCGGCCCGAGGCCTAGCCTTCGATGGCTTCCCGGACGATGGAGGCCATCGGCTCGTTACGGACCAGCATGCGGCCGTGACCTTCCACTTTCTCGCATCGATAGCCGACCGGCGCTGCGAACACGTAATAGCCACGTTCGAGCCGCGCTTTCATCTTCTGCAAGGTCTGGCGCCGGTTCTGCAGGCGCTCCAACTGACCCTGCGCGGCGATCACGGTTTCGACAAACTGGCCCTCGGGTGTGTCTTCGAACTTGAAGTTCAGGCACTCGACGGTCGCGTTGTAAGCCGCCAGTTCCTGCCGCAGCTTCAGGTGGAAGATCGTGTCCCGGGCAAAGCGCTTCAGGTCGTCGAAGATGACCACGTAACCATCGTGCGCCTGCGTTTCCAGAAATCGGAGCATGGCGACCATGCCGGGTCGCTTCATGAAGTCGCCGCCGCCGGACACATAGTCGTGGAAGACCGCCTCGACCGCATAGCCGCGGGAAGCCGCGTACTCCCGGCAGCGATGCTCCTGGCTGTGCAGTCCGTCGCCGTCGTGCTTCTGCTTCTTGTCGGAAACCCGGCAGTAAATGATGGCCCTTCTCGTAGCCGCGTGCGTCATGATGCAACTCCTTCAGAGTGAACGCAGGGTTGCCCGGCTGTTGGGCTGGATGTGTTATTCCGCAGCGGCGTCCGTTTCGGTCGTGCCGTCATGGTGCTGCGGTCGCGCGAGAAGCACAGAATCTACCCCGAAACCCTGATCGACGAAAGCCGACAGGATCGACCGCAGGGTTTGCAACAGTTCGAGTTTCTGATCCTCGGAGCGATACGTGTCGTCGAGGTACGGGAGATACTCGCGGAGGTCTTCTTCGGAAGCGCGCACGCCCGTGGCCGCCTGTGCCGGCGGGCTTGGCTCCAGCCGGGGTGGGGATGGCGAGCGCATGCCCGGAGCTTCGGTGCCGGCATCGAATTGCCGCAATCCACAATGCGATCATGGCGAATGCCCGTTTTCGTCGCTTCGGCCTTTTGCATCGGCGGCCTTTTCGGGTAGGGCCATTCCCCTTGTCCCCGTCCCTTCGCCCTTGCGCCAACCCTTGCTCTGAATCCCTTTTTCACGGCGACCCGCTCCCTACGCCGCTATCTGCCGAGGTATACCGTCGTGATCTGCGTACGTTCATGGCCCAGTTCTCTGCTGATTGTCTGGCGGGCGCAGGTATCGGTCTCGCGTTGTGCCGAATCGAGAACTCGTGCGGAAGGTCCGCCCGCCGCGGGCGCCTTCCACCCGGTCAGTGCTTCATATCGCGCTTGAGCATAGCGATGCCGCAGCCCGTGCATGTGGCTCAAGCCCGCCGCCTTGCACTGCCCGTCGTAGGTTTGGCGTTGCTGGATGTAGGTCTTCTGCGCCGGGATGAGCGATCCGGTTCCGGCCAGCCGGTGCGCGCCATCGAGCACGGCCCGCTGCTCCTGCTTGGTGATCGGTATCGTCCGAGGACGGCCGCCCTTGGTCCACGAGCCCTTGAGCACCAGGTAGTCGCCACGGTCTGCATAGTGAGGTTGGAACTTGATGGATTCCTCGCGTCGCAAGCCGAACGCCTGCTGCAACACCAGGCTCATGCGCACATGCGGATCGCGGATGCGGTCCAGTCCGTCGCCCAGCTCCTTGGCCTTGTTCTCCTGCGTCACGAAGCGCCGATCCGGGATGCCGAGATGCGCGTTGTCGGCGGGAATCGCGCCGGCTTTGCCCACCTTCTCCGCCCACCAGCGCAGATGCGCCAGGCGGTTCTTGAGCGTGCCGGCCGATAAGCCTTCTGTCTGCCAGCGATTCAGCAACGCCTCGACATGCTTGCCCTTCAGCGACGTGGCGCGCATCTGCCTGAATCCAGCTTCGCGCAATTGCCGGCTGGCCAGGGTCAGCACGCCTTGTCGATCAGCCTGCGTCGCATGGCTACCATCGCGGTTGCGCTGGCAGAGCTGTCGCAGGCTATACGTGAGATCGTCCATCAAATGCTCCAGCGGTCTGTTTCTCTGAATCCATCCGGTCAGTGTTATTGCCAACTCGCCGAGGCGAGATCCCCGAAGGGCAAGGGCCAGGTGCAGAGAGTCACCTGTTGCCTCGAATGAGGTGCCTGCCGTACTCCCTGTGGGGAGGTCGGGCAGGGGGATTGCAATGGACAATCGAGCGGATAGCGGTGATGAATACCTCCTGTGGGTTGAGGACTGGAAAGAGAACGGGGGTTCCACCCCGAGAGATCAGGGCGGCACGCATGATGGAACTGAAGCGTGCCAGGTGGTTCCTCCCTGTTCGGGATGAGCGCTTGCAGGAACCTGCGCCCTTGGGCGGCCGGATGGGTACGGCGCCGGCGAAGGGGTACTTCGCACGACCTGACGCTGATGCCCTACGCCAGTGATCCCGTGTTCAGGCCCACCGGCAGGCTCACGGCGATGACAGCGCGTGACGGGGCATCGTCATGGCTGCATCACTCAATAGGACGCTGCGCCAAGCCGGATTGTTGCGGCAGGGGCGCGGGCCGTCACTGCGGCGCGCAGTGACGGCCCGCGGACGACATCGAGGAGGAGATTCTCCACTTCGTGGTTGCTCCGGGCGCACAGCCCAGCAGTGAGCGTGCTCCCGTGACCATGATCCTGTAGACGCCCGACTGAGCCGAGCAGCGGCGGCGCTGGGAAGGGCTGAGTACGGGGCTCAACGGACCACTGCAGTAGCGCGCCGCCAAAACCTACTTTAGCCGACTATCTCCCACTTTTGCCGACGCCACTGTCTTACGATACCGTCGTCTCGGCAGACGTGTGACCGTGGAGCAATTCGAGATGACAGAGCCCTGGTCCTCAGTCGACGAGGTCGCGAAACACCTGGGAGTGGTGCAGGACTCGATCTACCGCTGGATCGAGGCCAGAGGTCTGCCAGCTCACAAGATCGGCCGCCTTTGGAAGTTCAAGCTCTCCGAGGTGGACGAATGGGTCCGCGCCGGGGGAACGGAGGGCGGCGAGAAGCCCGCGTCGAAGAAGCCCGCCAGGGCCAAGAGGGGGCGTTCGTGAGCGGCAAGAGCATGGACGTCTTCTCGCTGCGCGATTCGGTCGTCGGCGAGTACCGGAAGTTCGCGACCTCGTTCACGACGATCCACGCGGAGGACATCCGCACCCAGGTCGAGGCGATCTACTCGGAGGGGCGCTTTTGGCCGGACCCGCTCCTGCAGATCAACCCGAGCTACAAGCGCGGGCTGAACCTCGAGACGCTCATCGCGAACGGCGCGCTCGACCCGCGCACCGCCGACATCTTCCGCGCCGACGGAGCGCCGCTCTCCCTCTACAAGCACCAGGAGCAGGCCGTAGTCCTCGCCTCGCAGGGCGAGAGCTACGTCGTCACGACAGGCACGGGCTCCGGCAAGTCGCTCTGCTTCTTCATCCCGATCGTGAGCGCGGTGCTCGCCGAGAAGCGGAAGAGCGCCACACGCCGCACGCGGGCGATCATCATCTACCCGATGAACGCGCTGGCCAACAGCCAGCTTGAGGAGCTCGACAAGTTCGTCGCGAACGTCCAGGGAGACAAACCCATTACCTTCGAGCGCTATACGGGCCAGGAGGACAGAGAGAAGCGCCGAAGCATCGCCGAGAACCCGCCCGACATCCTGCTGACCAACTTCATGATGCTCGAGCTGCTGATGACCCGGCAGGACGAGATCGACCGCAAGGTGATCGGTAACTGCCAGGGGTTGCGCTTCCTGGTGCTCGACGAGTTGCACACGTACCGAGGCCGCCAGGGTGCGGACGTCGCGCTGCTCGTGCGCCGCGTCCGCGAGCGCCTCTCGCCCGAGAAGCTCCAGTGCATCGGCACGTCGGCGACGATGGCCAGCGAAGGCACCGCGAGGAACAAGCAGGAGGTCGTCGCCAACGTCGCCTCCAAGCTCTTCTCGACGGCGGTCGATCCGAGCCACGTCATCATCGAGGAACTGGAGCGCGTCACCGACAAGTCGAAGCGCGCCGAGTCGGTGAGGAGCGCGCTCGGCCCCGCCATCGACGCCGGTATTCCGTCGAACATCACCGACGACGCGCTCAAGAGCCACCCGCTCGCCATCTGGACCGAGACGCGCCTCGGCATCACGACGACAGACGCGAACCCAGCGTGGCACCGCGCCCGCCCGCGTACCCTCGACGAGGCGGCCCGTGAGCTGGCCGCCGAGGCAGGACGTGACGAGCAGGCGTGCAAGGACGCGCTTCGCACGCTGCTCCTCGTGTCGAGCCTTCCCGAGGCGGACCGCACCGGGAACGAGTCGGCGTCCCATCGGGGCCTCTTCGCCTTCAAGCTGCACCAGTTCATCTCGGGTGCGGGCCACGCGTTCGCGACCTTCGAGCCGTCCGGCAAGCGCTCGGTGACCGTCGAGGGCCAGCAGTACCTTCCGGGCGATCCCGACAAGCGGCTGTACCCGGTCCACTTCTGCCGCGAGTGCGGGCACGAGTACCACCCCGTCCGCTTCGTCTCCGAGGACGGAGAGCGGAAGTTCCTCGCACGCGATATCGACGATGTCGTCCCGGCGAAGTCGGACGACGACGAGCCGGAGGGCGAGGACGAGGAGTCGCCGGACCGCGAGGTGTTCGGCTTCATCACGCTGCATGCGCGCGACGCCGAGTTCACCTTCGCCGATCGCGAGGAGGACTACCCGGAGACCTGGCTCGACTTCGACGCCGCGGGGAACCCACGCATCAAGAGCCACTACCGTGTTGCGCGTGCCCGAGAGGTCATCATCGCGCCGAGCGGCAAGGTGGGTTCCGGCGCGAAGGCGTGGTTTATCCCCGGTCGCTTCCGCTTCTGCCTTCGCTGCGGGGCGACGCACAGTACCTCGGCCCGCGATCGCACGCGCCTCGCGTCTCTGTCTGCGGAAGGTCGAAGCTCGGCGACCACGGTGCTCGTGTCGAGCGCTCTTCGCTGGATGCACGGGAAGGGCTCGGGGCTCCCGACGCACACGCGCAAGCTCCTCGGCTTCACCGACAACCGCCAGGACGCGGCGCTCCAGTCGGGACACTTCAACGACTTCCTGTTCGTGAGCCTCATCCGCGCGGCCTTCCTCGGTGCGCTCGACGTGGCAGGCGACAAGGGGCTGCGCAGCGACGAGCTTGGAGCCGCCCAGCAGCGCGCGCTAGGCTTCGACCGCGCCGCGCCGGAGCTGCGCAGCGAGTGGCTACTCGAGCCGTCGCTCAAGGGCTTCAACCTTCAGGAGGCCGAGAGCGCTCTCCGGCAGGTGCTTTCGTACCGCGTGTGGTTCGATCAGCGTCGCGGCTGGCGATACACGAACCCCAACCTCGAACAGCTCGGGCTCGTCGACGTCGAGTACCTCGGCATCGACGATCTGGTCTCCGATGAGGAGCTGTTCGCGACCTCTCCCGATGTCCTGCGTCTCGCATCGTCCGCCGTCCGCAAGGCGGTCTACACCGAGGTGTTCGACCACCTGCGGAAGTGGATGGCGATTCGCGGCCAGGTGCTCGATCCGACGGTCATCGAGCAGATGCTCCAGAAGTCCCACAGCCGCCTCCGCGCGCCTTGGGGCTTCGGCAACGACGAGAAGCCGCGCAAGGCGCGCTGGCTCCTCATCGCGCCGCCGTCGCGCAAGGGCATGAGCCTCCGCGACGAGGACCTCATCGTGCGCGGCGGCTCGCGCAGCTCGCTCGGCAAGCTCCTGAAGTCGTCACGCGGAACGCGCACGTCGCAGGAGCCGGATGGCCGCAAGCTCTGGTCGGAGCCCTCGGCCGTGCGCGCACTCAAGTCCAAGGACTTCGACGTGCTCATCGAGGCGCTGCTCAAGGCAGCCGTTACCCATGGGCTCGTGTCCGAGGAGGTCACGTCGTTTGGCGACCAGACCGGCTTCCGCCTCAACGACGGTTGCGTGCTGTTCAAACGCGGCACGCCCGACGTCGACCCGAACCACCCGAACGAGAACGCATTCTTCTGCGACTTTTACGCCAATCTCGCGTTCACGCTGCGCGAGCCCGTTCACCCGCTCTTCGGCTTCGAGGCGCGCGAGCACACCGCGCAGGTGGACGGCGAGAAGCGAGCGGTGCGCGAGAAGCGCTTCCGCTTCGGCTTGAAGGAACGCGAGGAGCTGGGCTCCGATGAGAAACACCTCCGCGAGATTGGCGAGGCCAACCGATTCCTGCCAGTCCTCTTCTGTTCGCCGACGATGGAGCTTGGTGTCGATATCTCGGCGCTGAACGCCGTCTACCTGCGCAACGTCCCGCCGACGCCCGCGAACTACGCCCAACGCAGCGGTCGTGCGGGTCGCAGCGGACAGGCTGCGCTGGTGCTGACGTACAGCTCCTCGCAGAGCCCCCACGACCAGTACTTCTTCCGCGACCCCAAGGCGATGGTGCACGGCGAAGTTCGTCCGCCGCTTCTCGACCTCGCGAACCGCGACCTCGTCGAGAGCCACCTCTCCGCTGTCTGGCTCGCCTGCACGGAGCTGCCGCTCGATCCGTCGATCGCAGAGTTGCTCGCGCTCTCGGAGGCGGGGCGCCCGCTGAAACAGGAAGTGAAGGAGCCGATGGCGCTCCCGAAGGTCGCAGACGAAGCGCACCGTCGCATCCGGCGTGTGCTCGATCTCCTCGACGAGGACCTCTCGCCTGCGCTCGCGCCCTGGTATCCGGGCCGCGACGTCTTCTCCGACGAGGTCGTGGAGCGTGCGCTCACGCACTTCGAGGCTGCGTTCAACCGCTGGCGCGATCTCTTCGCCGCCGCCGAGCAGCAGCGCGATGCCGCGCGCCGCACGATGGACGACTACTCAGCGCCTCAGAACGAGAAGCGCGCCGCGCAGAGCCGCCACGCGCAGGCAATCGACCAGCTCAACCTGCTCCAGTCGGACACGCGGAACTCAAACAGCCCGTCGAGTGACTTCAACACGTACCGCTATCTTGCGACTGAGGGCTTCCTGCCGGGCTACAACTTCCCGCGCCTTCCGCTGATGGCGTACATCCCCGCGACCAACGATGGGCGCGGTCGGCAGACGTATCTCCAGCGGCCCCGCTTCCTCGCGCTCTCGGAGTTCGGGCCCAGGAGCCTCGTCTACCATGAGGGCCGCGCCTACCGCGTCGTGCGGGCGATGCTGTCCTTGAACCAGCAGACCGGTGCCACGGCAGACGTGCGCCTGCCGACGAAGACGGTGCGCATCTGCAAGGCGTGCGGTGCGGGTCACTGGACCGACGAAGCGTCGATGTGTCACGCGTGCGGTGCGTCGCTCGGGGACGCAGAGATCGTCAACCACACCTACCGCATCGAGAACGTTTCGACGCAGCCCGCCGAGCGCATCACCGCGAACGACGAGGAGCGCCAGCGTCAGGGCTTCGAGCTGCAGACCACCTTCGAGTGGGCCACACGCGACCACGCCCTCGACGTGCGTCGGGGTGTAGCCCTCGACGACGACGAGATCGCGCGCCTCGCCTATGGACCGGGTGCGACCATCACGCGCCTCAACAAGGGTCTGCGGCGTCGCAAGAACCGCACGCAGCTCGGGTTCATGATGGATCCGGTCTCGGGCTACTGGGCGAAGAACGAGGACGAAGGCGAAGAAGCCCAGGACCCCACGGCGTCGCCCCGTCAGTGGATCGTCCCGAGCGTCCAGGACCGCAAGAACGCGCTACTCCTTCAGCCGAGCGACGCCGAGCTGTCGCAGACCACCCTGACCACGCTGCAGCACGCGCTCCTGCGTGGCGTCGAGGCCGTGTTCCAGCTCGAGGAAGGTGAGATCCTCGCCGAGCCGATGCCCCAACGCGACGCGCGAACGGGCTTCCTGTTCTACGAGGCGACTGAAGGTGGTGCAGGCGTGCTCACGCGTCTGGTCGCCGAGCCCGAGCGTCTCGCTGAGGTGGCGAAGAGCGCGCTCGAGATCATGCACTTTGACCTGTCGAACGGTCTTCCGACCGTCGCGACGACGCTGGTCGATCAGCCCGGCACGGCATGCGTTGCGGCTTGTTACCGCTGCGTGATGTCGTACTTCAACCAGCCGGACCACGAGCAGCTTGATCGTCGTGACGAGGACGTGCGCGCTCTTCTGCTCCGACTCGCGCGCGGAACGCTCAAGGGACTCGAAGTGCCGGTTACGCGGCGCCCGACCGAGCCTCCTCCCATCTCGGTCAGTGGCGATCTCTCGGCCGCCTGGCGCACCTACGCTCGTGGGCGCGAACTTCCTTCACCCGATTCGGAGCCCCTCGTGATTGATGGGCAGGCCGTCGCGCTCGTGTGGCGCGGCCACTACGTCGCGGCGCTCTTCGCACAGAGCGGCGACCTTGCAGGCAAGTTGGAGAACAAGGGTTTCGACGTCGTGGTCCTCGGTGAGAGCGAAGCGGTGTGGGCCGAGCCCACGTCGGCGCTCGCGAAACTCCTCGGGAGGCCCGGGTGAATACAGCGGCTACGACATCGACGCCGCCCGCGTCTGGTGCCGCCCGATGGAGCCCCGGCAGCCTCGTTCGGGCGCGCGGTCGCGAGTGGATCGTGCTCTCGGGCAGCGACGCCGAGGTGCTTCGGGTGCGCCCGGTCTCGGGCTCCGAGGAGGACCAGACGTATATCCACATGGCGCTCGAGGCGGTGCCGGTCGCCGATGCCTCGTTCCCCAAACCCGAGCCTTCGCAGAAGGCAAGCCACGACGCGGCCCTCCTCCTGCGCGATGCCCTCGTGCTGTCGCTTCGTCGTGGTGCCGGGCCGTTCCGCAGCTTCGGTCAGATCGCCATCGAGCCACGCGCTTACCAGCTCGTGCCACTCCTCATGGCGCTTAAGCTCGATCCGGTTCGCCTGCTCATCGCCGACGACGTCGGCATCGGCAAGACCATCGAGGCCGCGCTCATCGCGCGCGAGCTGCTCGACCGTGGCGATGTCGAACGCTTCGCCGTGCTCTGCCCGCCGCACCTCGTGGATCAGTGGGTGACCGAACTCGAGGGCCGTTTCCACCTGCGGCCCGTCGCGGTCACGGCTGCGAGCGCCGCGCGCCTCGAGCGTAACCTTCCGCCTAGCGAGAGCATCTTCACGACCCACCCGCACACGGTCGTCAGCCTCGACTACATCAAAAGCGAGCGACGCCGCGCCGAGTTCCTGCGCGCGTGCCCCGAGCTAGTCATCGTCGACGAGGCCCACACCTGCGCGTCGACCGGCCAAGGCCGACACCAGCGCTACGAGCTGTTGAAGGGGCTCGTCAGCGAGAAGACGCGCCACCTCGTAATGCTTACGGCGACGCCGCACAGCGGTGACGAGGAGGCGTACTTCCGGCTGCTCGGGCTCCTGCATCCTGACTTTGTGGCGCTCGCAAATACGGCGGGTGAGGAGCACAAGAAGCTCCGTGACCGCCTCGCCGCGCATTTCGTTCAGCGCCGTCGTCCCGACATCGCCGAGTGGAAGGAAGGCAACATCTTCCCGCGCCGTGAGACCAAGGAGCTGACCTACAAGCTCACGGGCACGTGGGAGAGGTTCTTCGATGCCGTCCTCGATTACTGTGCCTTCGTCGTCGCGGCGGCCGGCGAGGACATGAAGAAGCAGCGCCTCAACTTCTGGGGCACGCTGGCGCTCATGCGCTGCGTGGCGTCGAGCCCTGCTGCCGCCGTCCAGGCGCTCCGCACGCGCGCCGGCCTCGAGGAGGTCGCCGAGGACGACGTCGAGGCACGCGTGTTCGACGGCGCCGCCGACGCGCTCCCGGACGATGACGTCGAGCCGCCCGCCGTGACCGACGACAAGGCGCTCGCCGCGCTCATCACCCAGGCCGAGGAGCTCGCGGGCCAGGCGGGCGATCCGAAGCTGAAGCTCCTCACCGATCACGTCGCCGAGTTAGTGAAGGAGGGCTTCAACCCGGTGGTGTTCTGCCGCTACATCGCGACGGCCCACTACCTCGGGCAGCACTTCGGCGCGAAGATCAAGAACGTCACGGTCGGCGTAGTCACCGGTGAGCTGACCTCGGATGAGCGCAAGGAGAAGGTCGAACTGCTGGGCGATGCAGAGCAGCGCATCCTCGTGGCCACGGACTGCCTCTCGGAGGGCGTGAATCTCCAGGACCACTTCGATGCCGTGATTCACTACGACCTCTCGTGGAACCCCACGCGCCACGAGCAGCGCGAAGGGCGCGTCGATCGCTTCGGCCAGAAGGCCGGCGTCGTGCGCGCCACGCTTATCTACGGCTCGAACAACCCGGTCGACGGAGCGGTGCTCGAGGTCATCCTGAGGAAAGCCGACAAGATTCGCGAGGAGCTCGGCGTGCTTGTGCCGCTGCCCGACGACGGGCACACACTCAGCCAAGCACTGTTGAAGGCCGTGTTGCTCCGTGGCCGTGAACGCGACAGCAAGCGCCAACAGGCCTTTGCATTCGTCGAGATGGAGGAGGCCAAGGCCATCGAATCGCGCTGGTTCGATGTCGCCGAGAAAGCGAAGAGGAACCGCACCGTCTTCGCACAGCGCCGCCTCAAGCCGGAAGACGTGCTGCCCGAGTGGAAGAAGTCGCTCGCCGCGCTCGGCGGCAAGGAGGATGTGCAGCGCTTCACGGGGCGCGCCCTGGCGCGTTTGGGTGGGGCTCTGGAGCCTGTGGGGAGCAACAACCATCGCGGGTTCAAGACGCCGCTAACCGCGCTTCCCGAGGACGTGCGCGAACGTCTCGAGGTCGAAGGGCTCGAAGGCTCGCTCCTCATCGACTTCGAGTACCCGCCCGCACCGCGCTGCCGCCCGGTGCAGCGCAGCCACCCGCTCGTCTCGGTGCTCGCCGAGACCATGCTCGAACGCACCCTCGGCAGCGGCGCCATCTCCGATGTGAATGACCCGGGTGTGCTCGGGCGCGTGGGCTGCTGGATCGCGGCGGGCATCACGGCGCGCACGCTCGTGGCGTTGGTGCGGTTGCGCCACCAGCTCATCTCGCAGCGCGGCCAGCAGCAGACGACGCTGCTCGTCGAGGAGGCGACCGCCATCGCGTGGACCGGAGAGCCGAGCCCGCTCGAAGGGCCCGCCGCACTCGCGCTCCTCTCGCCTGTTCCCATCTCCGACCCGCCGCCGCACGTGCGCCAGCGCGCGGTTTCGCAGGCGCTCGACCAGCTCGATACGCGCCTGCCGGAGCTCGATGCGTTCGCCGAGCGACGCGCGCAAGCGCTCCTCGCCGATCATCGCCGTGTGCGCGAAGCCGCCGAAGCCCTCGGTCGCTACAGCGTGAAGGCACTGCTCCCTGCGGACGTCATCGGACTCTTCGTCCTGCTGCCGAAGGTGGACTGAACATGGCAGCCAAGCGAAAGACGAAAGCCCGCGAGGCTCAGCTCGCCTTCGAAGCTCTCTCGATCGAAGGCGGCCTCCTGTCGCCCGAGTGGCTCTCGAAGGTGGCCCAGCTTCAGGCAGGCGCGCAGGCTGAAGCCGACTACCGCATCCACAAGGGGCTGAACCTCCGCGACGAGATCGGCCGTTACTGGCGCATCGCGCAAGCGCACTGGGCGGACTTCAAGTCGGGTCGCGAAGCGAAAGCCGATGTCAATGCCACCGCCGACCGCTTCGTGCTCGGGCTGCTTCGCGATGCGTTCGGCTTCACGGCGCTCACGCCCGTCGAGCCCGCAGTCCTGCAGGAGCGCACGTACCCCATTGGCCACGCGACGCTGGGCGGGCGGGTGCCCGTCGTCGTCGCACCAGCCGACAGCGGGCTCGACACGCTCTCGTCGGCGTTTGGTGACGGGGCTCGTCGGCGCAGCGCCTTCGGTCTCGCGCAGGAGTATCTGAACGCGCAGGAGGGCGCGCTGTGGGGCATCGCCAGCGACGGTGCGAGCTTGCGTATCGTCCGCGACAACGCGAGCCTCACACGACCCGCTTGGATCGAGACAGATCTCCAGCGCATCTTTACCGAGGAGCGCTACGCCGACTTCGCCGCGCTCTGGCTGCTCTGCCACGAGACGCGCTTCGGCCGCGAGAGTCAGCCCGTCACCGAGTGCGCGCTCGAAACGTGGCGCAGCGCCGGTCGCGAGGAAGGCACGCGCGCCCGCGAGCACCTGCGGCGCGGCGTCGAGGACGCGCTCGTCGCCCTTGGCCAGGGCTTCCTCTCGCACCCTGAGAACGTCTCACTCCGCGCCGACCTGCAAAACGGCTCGCTGCCGGTGAAGGACTACTTCAACCAGCTCCTGCGGCTGGTCTACCGGCTGATCTTCCTCCTCACTGTCGAGGAGCGCGGGCTCCTGCATCCCGACGGCACGAGCGAAGCGACCAAGGCGCTCTACGCCAACAGCTACGGCATCCGCCGCCTGCGCGAGCGCTCGGTGAAGCGCAGCGCCCACGATCGCTTCGCCGATCTGTGGGACGTGACGAAGGTCGTGTGCCGTGGCCTCGCGCCGGGTGAGCCGCGCCTCGGGCTCCCGGCGCTGGGGGGCATCTTCGCCGCCAACCAGTGCCCGGCGCTCGACGGGGTGAAGCTCGAAAACCGCGCGCTGCTCCTCGCCGTGTTCAAGCTCGCGTGGCTGCGCGAGGATGGCAGCCTCGCGCGCGTCAACTGGCGCGACATGGGCCCCGAGGAGCTGGGCTCGGTCTACGAGAGCCTCCTTGAGCTGGTCCCGCAGATCGGAGAAGCGGGACGCCAGTTTCGCTTCGCACAAGGCGGCGAGACCAAGGGCAACGCGCGCAAGACGACGGGCAGCTACTACACGCCCGACAGCCTCGTGCAGGTGCTGCTCGACAGCGCGCTCGAGCCGGTCATCGCCGACACCATCGCGAAGAACCCGGAGAGCGCCATCGATGCACTGCTGGGGCTCTCGATCGTCGACCCCGCGTGCGGCTCGGGGCACTTCCTCCTGGCCGCCGCGCGCAGGCTCGCAGCGCACGTGGCGCGCCTGCAGGCCAACGGAACGCCCTCTGCCGCCGAGTATCGGCACGCGCTCCGGCAGGTTGTGGGCCGCTGCATCTTCGGCGTCGACTTCAATCCGATGGCCGTCGAGTTGTGCAAGGTCGGCCTGTGGATGGAGGCCGTCGAGCCAGGCCTGCCGCTCACGTTCCTCAACTCGCATATCCAACATGGCAACGCGCTCCTTGGCACGACACCCGAGCTGATGGCGAAGGGCATCCCCGACAAGGCATGGGACCCGATTGAGGGCGACGACAAGAAGACCGCGAGCGCGCTCAAGAAGCGGAACAAGAAGGCCGCTGAGGGACAGCGCTCCTTCGACACGCTCTGGACCAAGCCCGTCGACACTGAGGCGCAGACCGTCACGCGCGCGGTCACCGAGCTCGACGCCGCGAGCGACGCGAACGTTGAATCGCTCGCCGAGAAGGAGGAGCGGTGGGACGGCATCCTCGGCTCGCCCGAGTACCGTCACCAGAAGTTCGTGGCCGACGCTTGGTGCGCCGCGTTCGTGTGGCCGAAGCAGCCGGGCGAGCTGACCAACGCCGCGCCGACCAACGAGCTGTGGCGACAGCTCCGCGACGGCCAAGGGAAGGCGCCCGCACTCACGACGAAGACCGTCGGCGAGCTGGCAGACCAGTACCGGTTCTTCCACTGGCACCTCCAATTCCCGCAGGTGTTCTCGAAGGGCGGCTTCGACGCCGTCCTCGGCAACCCGCCGTGGGAGCGCGTGAAGCTCCAGGAGCAGGAGTTCTTCGCGTCACGCAGCGAGGAGATCGCGAAGGCCGTGAACGCTGCGGCGCGCAAGAAGCTCATCGCGAAGCTACCCGCGGAGAACCCACAACTCTGGGAGGATTGGTGCGGAGCGAGCCGCAAGGCAGAGGGTGAAAGCCACACCATGCGCCAGTCAGGGCGCTATCCGCTCTGCGGCAAAGGCGACGTGAACACCTACGCCATCTTCGCCGAGCACAACCGAAATGCGCTTGGCCCACGTGGGCGGGCTGGATTCATCGTGCCGACGGGCATTGCGACGGACGAGGGCACCAGTGCGTACTTCTCGTCGCTCGTGAATGCGTCGAATCTGGTGCGCTTCGAGAGCTTCGAAAACTTCGGAGTCACGTTTGCTGGTGTCAACAACCGCCAATCATTCAGCTTCATCGTGGTGTCGTCGTTGTCGGTGCCTGCCGCGACGATGCGCTTCAATGTGAATCAGGACGATGGCAGTGGTGGGCGCGATAAGGAGTTCCAACTCTCGGCGGACGACTTCCGGGTGCTCAACCCGAACACTGGAACCTGTCCCACGTTCAGGTCGCGGCGCGACGCGGATATCAACTTGGCGATGTACCGGCGGACGGGCGTGCTCTGGCGAGAGTCGGACGAGACGCATGGCAATCCTTGGAAGCTTCGCTTCCTCGCCATGTTCCACATGTCGAATGACTCGGGGCTGTTCCATCCACGCACCGAACTCGTCGGGGAAGGTTGGCAACTCGATGGGAACAAGTTCTCACGAGGAGCGGAGTACCTCTTTCCTCTCATCGAGGCGAAGATGGTGGGACTCTATGACCACCGCTTCGCGTCGCTCCTGCCGGACCCGACTGATGTCACCGGGCGCATCTCCCGCAAGTTCGAAGGATGGTATTCCGCACGCGTCGAAGACCCGAACGACTTGGTGCAGCCGCAGTACTGGGTTGCTGAACCCGAGATCGCCGAGCGACTCGCGGGGAGGTGGGACAGGGACTGGCTCATCGGATGGCGAGACATCTGCCGTAGCACCGACCAACGTACCGTCATCTCTTCGCTGATTCCGCGCTCGGCTGTGGGCGACAAATTCCTGCTCATGCTCCCTGGAGTCGAACCGCGCCTGGCTGCATGCCTGTACGCGTCGCTGTGCAGCTTCCCGCTCGACTATGCCGCACGCCAGAAGGTCGGAGGCACGAGCCTCAAGTACTTCACGATGCGTCAACTTCCCGTTCTGCGGCCGGACACATACGAGGCCGACACGCCGTGGGATCGCGGAACGACGTTGCGTGACTGGATTCTTTCTCGAGTCGTCGAGCTGACCTACACGGCTTCGGACCTTCGCTCGTTCGCACGCGATGTCGGCTTCGACGTCCCTCCGTTCGAGTGGCGGCCGCAGCGACGCTTCGACCTGCGCTGCGAGCTCGATGCCGCGTTCTTCTGTCTGTACGGTCTCTCGAAGGACGACGTCGCGTATGTGATGGAGACCTTCCCGATCGTTCGCCGGAACGAGGAGAAGGCAAACGACGGCGTCTACCGGACGAAAGAGGCCATCCTCAGCATCTACGACAAGCTGGTGGAGGCTGAACGAACGGGCACGGCGTACCGCACGCGCCTCTCGCCACCACCCGCCGACGAGAGCGTCACGCACGGCGTCCCGGGTGGTGGCAAGGTTATCCCGTTCCGTCCCGCAGTCCGTCCGCGGCCCGCGATCCAACCGGCGGCTGTCGCGCCCGCCCCGCGCCGCGACCTCCCGGCGTGGTTGCCCGAGCTTCTCCCTGCGGTCGCGGCGAAGACAGGTCTCGCCACATCAGCGGGTCGCTGGGGTACCACACTGACCGGCATGGACCTCGGTATCGCAGCGCTCGCTGCCATTCTGCGCAACATGGGTGGCCCCGCCTCGCGCGACGAGGTCGAGCGTGCCGTGGTGCTCTCCGTCCTGCCGGGCCTCTTGCAGTCGAAGTTCGACGCACAGACGGCGCCGACGTGGCGACGAGCGATCGGGGCAGCCAACCTGAACCTGACGTCAATCGCGGCGCTCTCTATCCCCTGGGCCGAGGTGCTTCGCCGAGCCGCCGTCGAGCACCTGCTGGAGATAGACGCAGACGGGCGATGGCGTGCCGGCGCGGACATTGACGACGCCCCCTCGGACGTGCTCGACGCTCGCGCGTTGGTGGCGCTCTCGTGGCTCGAGAGTGTGACCGGCACCGCCGTCGAAGACGCTGAACTGGTCGCGCAGCTTGGAGTTCTCCGTGCCGGGTAAACGCAGGCAGCAGGTACCGCTGGGACAAGGCGCATTCAGCCTCCCGCCACCGGAGCTCAAGCCTGGGGAAGGACTTGCGGAGCCGCGTCTCTGGGTCCGGCGCCTGCGGTTGTGGCACGACTTTGACGATGACGATCCCGCGCATGGCCGCAACATCGAGTTTCAGCGTGGGCTAAACATCGTGTCGTCTCCTGCAGGCCCTACAGCTGACCAGGTCTCGACGGGCCACGCGGCAGGGAAGACGTTACTCTGCCGGCAGATTCGCTACTGCCTCGGCGAAGACGCCTTCGCCGATCCAGAGGACACGGCGGCTATCCGCACGCGCTTTCCGAACGGCGGTGTCGGTGTCGAGGTTCGCCTCTGCGGCGAGACTTGGGTCGTGCGCCGTGCTTTCGCTTCGCGTTCCGATGACCGAGCGCTTCGTGCAGAGAGCCTCGACGCCCTCGCCGATGACGTCCACCGGGGCTCGTTCGGCGCATTCCGCGAAGCGATCGAGGCGGTGGCGTTCACCGGCGCGCACCGCAAGCTGCTGAAGGAACTCTCGGATATCGAGGTTCCCTGGCAGTACGTGCTGGCATGGCTCACGCGGGATCAAGAGTGTCGGCTCGATGGCCTGACCCACTGGCGGCATCCCGAATCCAGCTCTCACTCGCCGGTTCGCAAGGCTGCTGCCGAGACCCGGTTGAACGTGCTCCGCATGGCCATTGGCCTCTACTCCGAGCAGTCGAACACCGCCCGCAAGCAGGTGGCCGAAGCGTCCCAGGCGGCGAACACCGCCGAGTCGGAGGCGCGCCAGGCGGATGAGCGCTTCAAGGTGCTGCGGCGGGACCTCGCCGCTGTACTTCAGCGCGAGGAGAGCAGCATCTGGCCGCCACCTCCGCCGCTACCAGACGTGTCGCTACACGACGAACAGGCTGCGCGAGAGGCTCATGTTCGATCGCTCGAAGCGGCCGTGGATCAGCGGCTCCGTAGCACGACGGCGGTCGAAACCACGGCGGCGCAGAAGGCCGACGAGCAAGCGCTCGAAGCCGCACGAGCCGAGCTGGCCGAGGTTGAGCAGCGCATCACGGAGCTTGGCGAGGAGGTCAAACTCGGCAAGGAGCAATTGGGGCTGGTCTCGACGGACAGCGCCAAGGCTTGGGCGGCTCTCCGACAGGCGAAGCATCCGACGTGCCCCTACGACGACACGCCTCTCGACGTCGAGAAGGCGAAGTTCGTATGCCCCATGCCGAAGCTCCGCGATCCCGACACGGCAAGGAAACTCGCGCAGGAGAGCGACGCGCACCAGAAGAAGGTCGCCGACGAGGTCGTGTCCAAGGCCGACAAGCTCGCGAAGCTGAAGGGCCAGCGCGCGGGGCTGAATACCCGGATCACCAACCTCGAACGTGCTGTCGAAGCCCACCAGCTCGCCATCACACGCGCCACCCAAGAGAGCCAAGCCGCGTGGGCCGCGAAGGGCACGCTGCGAAACTTCGTGGTAGCCGTGAAGACGCTCGAGGACGCACGCACTGCAGAGAAGAAGGAGAAGGAAGCCGAAAAGATCATCTCCGAACAAAAGAACGAGCACCTGAGCACGTACTCGACCAGCGAGCTCACCAAGTGGTTCGACGCGCTCGTAAAGCAGGTCGTCGCGAAGGAGGCGAAAGGCGAGGTCACGCTCGATGGCAAGGGGCTCCACGCGCATATCCAGTGGCGAGGTCGCCGACGCTCTGTGGCGTTGAACTCGCTCCGGCTTGTGCTCTTTGACCTCGCTGCACTGCTCTGTGCGGTCGAAGGCACGTCCTCGGCGCCCGCGTTCCTCCTTCACGACAGCCCGCGCGAGGGCGATCTCGATCCGTGGACTTACGCGCGTCTGTTTGAGACGGCATTGGCGCTCGGGCCCGAGGAGGAGACGGCCCCGTTCCAGTACATTGTGACAACGACGACCGAACCGCCCGAGGGCGATGTTCATAAGCGCGTCCGAGTTGAGCTCAGCGCGCGGTCCGACGAGACGCGCTTCTTCCGGGTGGACCTATGACCACCGCGCTCTCGCCCATCCTCGTCTCGCGCCTCGAGAAGGCCGCCACAGACAACGGCTTCGACCAGGTGCTCGAGCCCGAGAGAGACTGGTTCGTCGTCGCGAGCACGCAGTGCCCGCTGCGCGTGTGGCTCGGAGTCTTCGGCGACGCGGCCCTCCTCGCCGCATTCTCGCAGCAGAACGTCACCTGCGCGCTCGGCGACTATGGGACGCCGATGGCCGCCCCCATGCCGAAGGGCGCCGCTGGCGGGCGCACGGTGCCCGACGTGCCCGCGCTCCACAGGCTCCTCCGGCGGGCGTTCCAGCTCTCGAAGGCGCTGCCGAACGAGCTGCTTCACACGTTCGAGAAGAAGGTCGCCGCACTCCCAAAGACGACGGAGGCCGAGCGCCTCGTCGTCCAGCGCGTCGGGCAGAACCTGTTCCGTGACGGCCTCCTCGACCTCTGGGAGGGGCGATGCGCTGTGACCGGCCTCGCGGTGCCCGCGCTCCTGCGTGCGAGCCACATCAAACCGTGGGCCGACTGCGAGACGGACGCCGAGCGGCTCGACGTCTACAACGGCATCCTGCTCGCGCCGCACCTCGACGCCGCCTTCGACCGGGGCTTCATCACAGTGCAGGACGACGGCTCGATTGTCGTGAGCGACGCACTCGATGCCGACGCTCGCGCGGTGCTCGGGCTCGACCAGTCGCAGATCGTTCGCGGCATCACGGACAGCCATCGCGGCTACCTACCGTGGCACCGCGAGCGCGTGTTCAACCATCGGCACTAGGGGGCAGCGGTATGAGCAGCCGAAGCCCAGGCCGTTACAACCTTCACCGACTCGGGTGGGCCGCATTCGAGGACGTGTGCATGCAGATCATGCGGGTTGTGCTCGGCGAGACGTGTACCCGCTTTCGGCCCGGTGCAGACGGTGGACGTGATGGATGGTTCCAAGGCGTAGCAGCCGGCTACTTCGTGAACCAAGCTCAACTCAGTGGCGCGTTCGTCATTCAGTGCAAACACACCTCGCTTGCCCATGCGCCACTCGACATGTCCAACCTCAAGAAGGAGATCGAGAAAGTCCGAGCATTCGCAACGAAGCATCCCTGCCACTACGTCCTCATGACGAACCGGCAGGTGACTGCGCAGGCGGAAGAAAAGATCCGAACGGCGATCGAAGCACTTCCCGGAGTTGGTCGCTGCCTCGTGCTGGCCGAGACGTGGATCGAAGACACCATAGATGCGAACCCACGTCTACTTCGGATGGTGCCTCGGCTGTACGGCATCGGCGACCTTTCCCAGATCGTCTCGTTTGTTCTGCAGGAGCAGACAAGAGCTGTCCTCGAGGATCTAGCGGTGCCGTTGCGTACCTTCGTTCCAACCGACTCCTACCGGCGCGCCGAGAAAGCTCTCCATGACCAACGGTTCGTCGTCTTGGTGGGGCCTCCCGCGTCAGGAAAGTCAGCCATCGCGGCGAACCTCTGCCTCGTGAACCTTGCGCAGAACGTGGACGTACGGGTTCTGCGGATCGAGCAGGCCGATCAGTTCAAGAACACGTGGTCTCCGGCAGACGCGAAAACGATCTACTGGGTCGATGACGTCTTCGGCGAGACAACCTTGGACGAAGAGCGTTTGCGAGAGTGGGCGGCAGCTCTCGACAAGGTGGAGGCCGCACGGAAACGTGGTGCGCGCATCGTGTTCTGCACGCGCGACTACATCTTGGCCGCTGCAGAACGGAAGTTGAAGCGCTCGAAGGCCGACTTTCTCAGCGATGCCCGCGTGAGGGTTGAAGTCACGGCACTGTCGACGGACGAGAGGGAGGGTATCCTCTACAATCACGTCAAAGATGGCGATATCACGAAGGATCAGAAGCGGTCGCTGAAGAAGCACCTCCCCATGTTGGCGCGACTTGGGTCCTTCTCGCCCGAGCTAGCACGGCGCCTTGGGAACAAGCGCTTTCATCGGGCGCTGCGGTACGGGGCCAACGAGCTGCAAGCTTTCTTCGACAGGCCGGTTCAGCACTTTCGCGACGTCATTCACGGTCTGTCGAACAGCGAGATGGCGGCGCTGTCGGCATGTCTGCATAGCGGTAATGCTCTTGCCGATCCAGTCGCCGATGGCGCGGTGGCAGATGCTGTTCTCCTAACGTACGGCGTCTCGATCCACGCCGTTCGTGACTCTCTCGAGGCGCTTGAGGGGAGTCTCGTCAAGCGCGTGAGGCAGGCGACCAGCCAGATGTGGCAGCTTCATCACCCGTCGATGATCGAAGCTCTGCAGGAGGAACTGGCGGCTCGGTCCGCACAGTTGGCGCTGTACCTGCAGAGCGCCAACCTCCATGCAGTGCTGAGGGACACCACCACGGGGGCACCTGTCCCCGGCAGTCGGCTGCTCTTTGTGCCCGAGGCCGCATACGAACATCTTCTGCGAAGGCTCCTCACCGCGAACGCTCAGAGCATCGACAGCGTCGCTTCGTACCTTGCAGACAGGGCGTCGTCGACCTTGTTGCGCGCGGTGGATAACGCTGACCCGACGCTGCTCGATCGCGCGCTGTCCGTAGCACCAGAGCCCGAAGGGGCAGATGCTGCTGCGAACCTCGCGGTTCGACTGCGGCGAGAGTCGGCGTTGTTCGACGAGCGTCGCCAGAAACTTGTCGAGGATACCATTCGCGAGGCCGCCGAGGATTCTGGTTGGTGCGGGTTTCTCGAGGTCGATGGGCTGAGAGATGCTCTTCCTGGGTTTGAGAAGACCTTTGTTGAGGAGGAACTGGAGCGCTCCTTCTCAAGCACGCTGCGGCTCTACGATTGGTATGCGCAGGAACTTTCGTCGGTTGAGCATGTCGATTCTGCGCTGGAGGCTATCGAGGCGCACTGCGCGCGTCTTCGAGAGGCGCTTCGGCGCTCTGCGACGTGGTCAGAGGTGGCAGCGAGACGACTCGATGTGGTGAAGGCACGCCTGGATGGACGGCTCTCTGAACGACGAGCGGAGATCGAGGAGAACGAAGAACGGCGCGCTGACTACATGCAGGACGAGTGGAAGGAGCGGTACTACGAGGAACGCTACGAACTCGAGAACGGGAGGTTCTCCGATGTCGACGAGTAGCCGTCTTTCGGAACTTCGACAGATCACGCTGAACGCGCGCGCCCCAAACATCTTTCGCTCGCTGGGGCTGAAGACGCAGTGCCTCATAAAGGACACCGGGGTTGACCGTACAATCGACCAAACACCGCGGACGCGCGCAAGCTTCCGTACTTCCTCGACTTTCAGAAAGGACACCGTCAGCCAGATGTGCGTGAGCAGAGTCCTTTGCGGCCTGATCACGCACCGCGATTTCGAGGCACCGAGGAGCCCGTGACCACACGCGAGTCCCAACAACTCGACCGCAAGTCGCTGCGCCTCGTCGCGGGCGCGAAGGCAGACTTCATCGAGCTGGCGCAGAGCTGCGTCTGCTTCGCCAACGCGGCAGGTGGCACACTCTTCATCGGCCTAGAGGACGACGCCAACTCGCCCCCCGCGGACCAGCGTGTCGAGCCAGCGCTCCTCGACCGCATTCGCAAGCGCGTCGGCGAGCTGACTGTGAACGTACAGGTCGTGCCGGAGCTGAAGCGCCATGAGAACGGTGGCGAGTACATCGCGCTCGCCATCCCGCGCGCGATGGGCATCGCCTCGACGAGCGATGGCCGCTACTTTCTCCGCGTCGGCGACACGTGCCGACCGATCGTTGGCGACGACGTGATACGCCTCGCGAACGAGCGCCCCGCCACGCCCTGGGAGGAGATGACCTCGCTGCGCGTCCCGATGGCGAGCGCCGACGCCGCGAAGGTCGCGAGCCTTTGCGCTGGGCTCCGCGCGTCGGACCGTGTGAAGCCGTCGGTGAAGGAGAAGACCGACGACGAGCTACTCACACACTACGGGCTCGCGAAGGGCGACGTGCTGACGAACCTCGGCGTCCTGCTCGTCGGTGACAGACACGCTCGCGCGAGTCTCGGGAGCGCGCCGATCGTGCAGGCCATCAAGTACGACGAGCGCGAGGTGAAGGTCGCGAAGTGGAGCTGGGACGACCGCACGCAGTCGCCCATCGAGCTGATCGACGCCATCTGGTCCGAGGTGTCCGACTTCCGCGAGAGCTACGAGCTGCCAGATGGCATGCTGCGCACGAAGCTGCCGGCCTACGACGAGCTCGTCGTCCGCGAGCTGCTCGTCAACGCGTTCGTCCACCGCCCGTACACGCAGCGGGGCGACATCTACCTGAACCTGCACCCGGACCGCCTCGAGGTCGTGAACCCGGGCCGGCTCCCCATCGGCGTCACGCCGCAGAATATCCTCCATGAGAGCCGACGCCGAAACGACGGCCTCGCGCACATCTTCCACGACCTCAAGCTGATGGAGCGAGAGGGCAGCGGCATCGATCTGCTCTTCGAGCGGCTCCTTGCGACAGGGCGCAAGGTGCCGACCATCACCGAGGGGACCGACTCGGTTCACGTCACGGTCCCTCGCCGCGTGGTGCAGCCGGGCGTCATCAAGCTGCTCGTCGAGGCCGACAAGCGGTACCAGCTCACGCAGCGCGAGCGCATCACCTTTGCGCTCGTCGCGCAAACCGAGAGCATCTCGGCCGCCGAGCTTACCGAGGAGCTGGAGCTGGTGGATGCGAACGCGCTGCGCCCCTGGCTCGGTCGGCTCCTCGACTGGGGGCTCATCGAACAGACCGGCCGCACGAGCGCCACGCGCTACTTTGTGCCGCCCGCTCTCCTCCGCGAGGCCGGACTCGACGCACTCACGACGCTCACGCGCGTTCAGCCGCACCGGCTGCGCGCGCTCATCCTCGAGGACCTCGAGCGCTTCCCGGACTCGTCGAAGGCCGACATCTGGCGACGGGTTGGACCTGAGATCCCTGAGCGGACCTTCCGACGCGCGCTCGAGGATCTCGTCACGACGGGCCGGGTCGTGGCGACCGGAGAGACGCGGGCCCGCAGGTTCAGCCTCAAGACCGGCGTTTCTGGCCACGGTGACGACGATGGCCAATAAGCCAGCCGCGGAAACCCTGTAACCACTCGGATTCTCAGCATTTTGATTCTGGCCACGTCAGGGCGCTGGCCAGAATCCGTGACCAGAAAGGGCGGTCCAGTCGTTCGCCCTTGGCGCGTCCGGTAACGCCACACGGCCGGTCTTGGGCGCACCAAGGGCCTTACCCGGGGCGGAGGCCGTGGAAGTCCGCCGAGATCGCCGCGCAGGCAGGGTTCTCGACCCGCCGTCATGGCAGCGCTGCCGTGCGGTCCGCGCCACTGGAAGGCATGCGGCTCTTCAGATATTCCGTCCATGAAGCCAATATTTCAAAGAGCTGCTCGTCCAAGGAGTTCGAAGTTTCTCCTCCCGGGCGCGCCAATCCATTTTTTGCAAATCACTAACGTGCAATAACTTTTCCGCGGGCACACCGGTGGCGACGGATGGCACACCGACTAGAACCCTTCGCGAATGAAGGGTCGATGAGATTCACCTGCTGCGCTCAACCTGCCCTACCGCTCCGGCGAGCCGACAGATACGCGGATATCCACGCGTGTTCGGCTCCGTCGTTCACGGCGAAGATCGTGATGGCAGCGACCTGAACCTTCTCGTCGATGCGGCCCCTGGCACAACGCTGTTTCAGCTTGGCGGTCTGCAGGTCGAGCTGGAAGAGACGCTCGGCATACGGGTCGACCTCCTGACGCCCGAAGATCTGCCGCCGCGAATACGCGAACGACTGCTCCGCGAAGCCCAGCCAATATGACCCTTAGTGAGCTGAAGCTACAGGGCTATGTCCAGCATGGCGCCAGATGCGGGGCATGCGCAATCGCATGGCGCACGGGTATTTCGACATCAATCTGGAGATCGTCTGGTCTACCGTCCAGGCGTCCTTGCCGGAGCTCGAGCGCCAACTCCTTGGGCTGGAGTTGAAGGGGTCTTGAGGAGACCTCACGGCCGCCGTTGTGCCATCGGTGTGCCCGTCGCCAAAGTAGTGTGCCAGTGAATGGGCACACCCGGGACACGTTGGATGTAACTGCCCAGGGACACCCGTAGATCGAATCTTTCCGGGCACGCCAACTCACCATGAAAATCCCCCACCGAGCGGCGGATTTTCATGTGAGGCGCAGCCGTGTGGTTGCGCTCATCGGCCCGTGCCAAACCACTCCGGCTCGCCAGATCGTGCCGGGAAACTCGGCCAACCATTTCGATCTCGAGAGTCCGCGCAGCCTCGCCCGCCTCGAACAACCGTTGACCGCGCTGGAGGGGCTGCGTGGCACTGTGGCGATCGAGGAAAATCCGGCACCGTCCCGACCTTTCCCGATACTGCGCGTGCTTTGCTGATCGTAAACCCCTGCCACCGCGTTTTCTGATTCTCGGCACGCTTCCCAGAGCTCTTGCGTCAGTCTTCGGAGTCTCTGGCCGGGCGGCTCGATCGATCCCCGTTGCGGGACTTGGCCTCGCCGAGGTCGGCACGAAGGCACTCGATCGGCATCGGCAGCGTGGCGGATTTCCGCTGTCTTTCCTCGCGCGAACCAGGAAGACAGCGCGATCTGGCGGCAGCAGTTCATTCGGACTTTTCTCGAACGCGACGCTCCGCAGCTCGGCATCCACATTCCGGCTCCCGCGCTGTTGCGTTTCTGGACCATGGTGGCCCATAGCCACGGTGGGATCTGGAGCGCCGCGGATCCGGCGAGATCGTTGGGAATAGGCGAATCCACAGTACGGCGTTACCTCGATCTGTTCACAAACCTGCTGATGGTGCGGCAGCTGCAACCCTGGTACGAGAATCTGAGCAAGCGTCAGGTCAAGGCGCCCAGGGTCTACGTGCGTGATCGCGGCCTGCTGCACTCACTGCTTGGAGTGAGGAGCGAAAACGAGCTGCAGGCGCACCCTGACGGCCACAGAACCCGACGAGGCGTATTTCTGGGCTACGCACCAGGGTGCCGAGCTCGATTTGCCGCTTTTTGAAGGGAGGGCGTCGTTTCGGCGTGGAGATCAAGCGTATGGATGCCCCTGTCCTCACGCCTTCGATGCGTATCGCGCTTACAGATCCAAAGCTTGAACAGCTGACGGTTGTATGTCCGGGCAGCCAGCCTTATGAGCTGGGACGGCAGGCAAGAGTACTGCCTCTGGACGCAGCTGTTGCCGCCGGTATTGACGCTCTCATGCCGAAACGGCGTCCTCGTGTCCGTAAGAAGCAGGTATGAAAGTGACCACGGGGCGCAATGCTCGCGTCGCGCGGCGGCGAAGCAAGGCGAGCCTGCTTCAGGTTCCGGCCGATTTTCGGGCAAAACTGCTCGACGGGTTCCCAATCCAACAGCGACACGAGCTTACGGCCCCGACGATTGACCAATAGACTTCAAGTGCCGGTTCCATTCCTGTAGCTCCTCAGGTAGCGAGTTCGAAGTTTCTCTCCCGGGGGCGCGCCACTTCCCTCGAGGTCTGTTCAGCGACCGCGGGCGCAACAGCTCCACCGTCAGTGTGTGTCTGATCCTCGAAGGCGGGCTCGATCGGCTCTGCTGTGATGTGAGTCGCCCGCCCGGGCCCACTGAACGCATGGCACTCACTTCATCAGGCCATGTGCGCTCATCGCACATCGTGCTGGGGCCGCTGGACCGGGTGGCATGCCTGGCGCCCCGCCGGATCTGCCGAGCGGGTTCGCAGGAAGGCATCTGCATCCCACAGGCCGCGCTGATCGGCTGGCCGCTCGATACCGAGTCTCGATGAGTGCCGGATTTCGTCTTGCGGGAAGCGATGTTGCGGGCGAGCGTGATCTTGCCGGGCTGCCCTGGTATCCGCCGCCAGTCTCTTCGAGCAGCTTGTCACATCGCGCAGGTGGAGTTTTCAGTAGCATCCGCGTCGACAGGCGTATCCGGGGCTTCTCCAGTTTCGATGATGCGGAAGCGGACGAGCATCGCCATAGCCAGAACGCCATAGCCAGAAGAAGTAATGATGAACAGAACATCGACTGTATTGATTTTGATGCTGACGCTCTCTCTCGCCGGCTGCTGGGACGACGGAGCCACTGGAGCACCCGGTCCGGAAGGAGTTGCGGGAGCCGCCGGCCCGCCCGGACCTGCGGGAGATCCGGGAGCGAGCGGGGGTCAAGGCCCCCAGGGCGTTGCGGGGTCCGCCGGTCCCGCGGGACCCGCCGGTCCTGCCGGCCCTGCCGGCCCTGCCGGTCCCGTGGGACCGCCGGGCGCTGACGGACTTCAAGGTCCCGCTGGCTCCTCCATGGGTCCTCCCTATCACGTCTATGTACAGCCGGGAGCCACAGGCGGTGACGGCACTCAGGCCGCTCCCTACGACACCATTCCAGACGCGTTGGCGGCCGTATCGCCAGCGGGGACGGTGTATCTGTTGCCAGGGACCTATCCGGTAACGAGCACGACAACGATCAACACGGCGGGCGTCGTCCTGAAGGGATATCCGGGAACGGTGATCCAGCAACAGGCCCCAGTGGCCAGCATCAATATCACCGGTAGTGGCGTCACCCTGGAGGGGCTCACTTTCACCAGCGACAATCCCTATGCGGTCGAGTTCGTGCGGGTGGCAGGCAGCAACCACAGGATCGTCAACAACGTCTTCTTTGGTCCACCGCAGCCCGGCCCGTCCAGCGGCTGGGTGGTGAATCGGGGGTTCGTGACCCAGCCGCTCAGCACGACGAACCTGCTGGTACAGCACAACGTCTTTCGTTCCTTGCGCCAGGCCGCCTATCTGAACCCCAGCACGAGCGGGAGCATCCTCAACAATATCGTTTACAACACCAGGGGAATCATTGTGGATGGCGCCGAGTTCACAATCTCCGGCAATTCGTGGGGCAACCCCGAAAACGATATCGACATCGTATTGCTGGCAGGGACGGCGGCCGGCGCCCCATACGATCCCCTGGCACAGCTGGCTGCCAGTAACAGCGATGCCACCATCAGCGACCAGCGGTAGCCGCTTGCGGTCCGCCCCGTCCGCCGGAGCAGCTCGCGAGCAGCGTCCATGCGACGGACTGCCGCGCCGATGCCGGTCCGGACGGCGCAGGTCGTGCCGGTCGGAAGGTGCTTGATCACATGGGTCAGCAGAAAGATGGAGACAAGCGCCGAGGCGATGCCGATGGTGCCGGATACCAGCCTCGTCCAGCCATCGGCCACCTCGAAGGCAGCAGCCATGACGATCTCGACGACGCCGGCGGCGAAAAGTAGCCGCCAGGCCATAGCCGTTTCTCCGGTTGGAATTGAACTGACAGGGATGTTGGGGGTTACACTTCCGGCGCAACAAGTACGTACCTTGTGTGCCTGTCGACAACTGGGCGGAGGCGACCTTTCCCAGGTTGCTCGAATCCCAGGTGGCATTCGATGATCAACAGATGCGAATGAAGTAACGCGCAGCAAGGCGAACATCAGTCGATCCAGCTTGCAGCCGATTGCACAACGTAATCAGAACCGCGCGGATGTGCCGCGTGAGGAAAAGGAAGTGGTATGGCCAGGCTCGTGTTCGGAATGAACCAGTCCCTGGATGGCTACGTCGACCATATGGCGTTTGCGCCAGACCCCACGCTCTTCCGCCACTTCATCGAGGAGGCTCAGGGGCAGGCGGGCAGTGTGTACGGTCGCCAGATGTATGAGGTCATGCGTTACTGGGACGACGATCATCCTGAATGGAATACAGAGGAACACGCCTTCGCGGCGGCGTGGCGGAACCAGCCGAAATGGGTCGTCTCGCGCTCGTTGAAGTCGGTCGGCCCCAACGCCAGGCTGATCGAGGGTGATCTCGAGGGCGCGATCCGCGAGCTGAAGGCCGAACGCGACGGGGAGATCGAAGTTGCTGGCCCAGACCTGGCGCGAAGCCTCACCGAGCTTGGCCTGATCGATGAGTATCGAATCTACCTGCACCCCGTCGTGCTGGGTCACGGCAAGCCCTATTTCGCCGGACCCCGGCCGCCGCTGCGCCTCATGACCAGTGACCGGATTGGCGAGGATGTGATCAGGCTGACCTACGTTCCTGCCTGATCTCGCGACTCGCCGGCCGGAAGTTGCCGCTGAAGTCTGGTCTTGGGTTGCGTCCAAAGCGACGGGAACGGCTCGCTTGTGGTGAACCGATGCTTACCACTTCGTCGACGAGGTTCCGGCAAAGCAGGGCTTCTCGCGGCGGATCAGACTGACCTGGCGAGCTTCATGTTCGCTCTTGCCGTCGTTGCCGAGACCGGCCTGATCGCCGCACCGCCGAGCCGTTTCGGCCGCCGGTGTCTCGGCGCTGGCGATGGAAATCAGCTCTCGGAGATGCCTCAGTCGCCCGCCGAGCGGCTTGTTCCAGCATTCCGCGCAGCCACTTGTGCCCCGGATCACGCGTATGCCGCTCATGCCACACCATCTGAACGGTGCGCGGAGGCACCGGCCAGGGCAGCTCCGACACGGCGACGGAACCGGATCGACTGAAGACTGCCGCCAGATGGGCGGGACCTATGGCCGCCGCCGAAGTGCCCGCCAGGAGGCTGGGGATCGCCAGGAAGTGGGGCTGGATGACCTTCAGATCCGGCGCCTTGCCGCGCTCTCTGAAGGCCTGCTCGAGCGCGACGCGATCGAACATTTCGAAACGCCGGGTCAGGCCCCGTTCGGAGATCAGATCCTCCTCCATGCCGCCCGCCGATACGACGAACAGCGGCAGAGTGGACAATTGATCGACACAGATCATGCCGCCGGCAAGGAAGTGGTCCGGGGCGACCATCAGGACATCCCGCTCTTCGAAGAGCGTCTGCGCGCGCAGACGCTGCGGAACATTTGAAAATGATCCCAGTGCCACTTCGATCCGACCCACGTCGATTTGAGCGGTGAGGTCGATCCGGGTCGCGGGCAGGATCGTCACTCCTGCGCGCGGCGCGACGGCGCACAACTCCCTGAGGAAGGGCGGAAGCACCACCGCAGTCATGTAGTCGGTCGCAGCGATGCAGAATTGGCGCGTCGAAGTCTCGGGCACGAAAATCTGGGGTCCGACGGCCCGTTGGACTGAAATCAGCGCGTCATGCACCAGCGGCGCCATGTCGAGCGCACGCATGGTGGGCTCCATTCCGCTCGAGGTGCGTACGAAAAGCTCGTCGTTGAGCAGAGCCCGCAACCGGGAAAGGCCGTGGCTCACGGCTGACGGACTGAGGCCGATCGCCTGTCCGGCCCTAAGCACGTTTCGCTCGCGCATGACCGCATCGAAGACTCGCAGCAGGTTCAGGTCCAGGTTGGTCATGGCGCCACGCGGAACGCCCACGCTTGCTGCCCAAAATGCAGGATGTGCATTTCCATCCTGCTGACATTGCACTTCCTGAACGAAGTCGAACAGCAGAGGATTCATCGTGGATTCCGAGGAAGGCAGGCGAGAACGCGCCGGATTCCGCGGCTTCCGATCCTTCATGCACGAAGGAGCTCATTTCCATGAGCGCTCGTGACGAGCCGGGCGGGAAGACGACTGCGTTCGCGACTGCATTCGCACCGAGCTCTTTCGCTGCATCGAGCTCGGCGATTCGACCGCCCCACGTGGCGCCTCACCAATCATCTTTCATGAGGAGTAGATCATGATCACGATCAAGTCCGTTGGCCTCGCAGACGCGAACCGGGTGATCCAGGCCGGGATCGCCCGCGCGAACGAGATCGGCTCGCCGAGCACGATCGCCGTCGTTGATGTCGGGGGGACTGTCGTGGCGCAGTCCCGGATGGACGGCGCGTCGTTGTCGAGCGTCGCGCTGGCCTATAACAAGGCATACACCAGCCTCTCCTGTCGCATGGCGACAAGCGACATCACCAGGATAGCCCAGCCGGGCGGCGACTTTTATGGCATCGCCAACGGCCTGGGTGGCCGCGCGATCATCTTTCCGGGCGGTGTCCCGATCCTGGTCGACGGACAGGTGGTGGGAGCGATCGGCGCGAGCGGCGGCAACGGGGCGCAGGACGAGGACGTCGCGCGCGCCGCCGCGAAAGCCCTGTCGAACAAGTGATCCGATCGGGAGCCAGACCATGACGACAGTAATGATCACCGGAGCGGGCAGCGGCCTGAACAATGGTGCCGCGATCGAGCTTGCCGCCCGCGGCTACGATGTCATCGCGTGCGTGGAGATCTACCCACAGGTCCGCGCGCTCGAAATCCAGGCGAAGGAGCGCGGCGTCAAGCTGCGCATCGAGAAGCTCGACGTCACGAAGGAGGGCGATCGTCGACGCGCGATGTCGTGGGATGTCGATGTGCTCGTCAACGGCGCCGGCATCATCGAGGGCGGCGCGATCGTCGATATCCCTGCCGAGAACATGCGCCGCCAGTTCGAGGTCAACGTCATCGGCCCCGTACAGCTGACCCAGGGCATCGCCAGAAAGATGATCGCGCGACGCAGCGGCAAGATCATCTTCATGTCGTCCGTCGTCGGCATCCTGAGTGGCCCGTTCGTCGGCGCCTATGGCGCGTCGAAGCACGCCCTCGAGGCAATTGCGGAAACGATGGCCATGGAGCTGCAGGAGTTCGGCGTCGAGGTCGCGGTCATCAATCCGGGCCCGTACCTCACCGGATTCAACGACGCCGGATTTCTGGCGCCGAAGGACTGGAACGACGACCCGTCCACACGGGTGTTCGACTACGAGAAGCTTTCGTTCCCGTTCGAGCAGTTCGAACCGTCAGTGGCGTTCAGCACCATCGTCGACGTGATCACCGGCAAGTCGCCGCTCTTCCGCAACGTGGTGACGCCGGACCTCGCCCAGGGTGTGCGCGAGCAATCTCAGCAGGTTTGGACCCGGAAGACGACGGATGGCCTCGGCACGAGAGCCGAGCTCGTCCAGAAGTCCTATGATCTGGAGCCGGAGACACGGGTGGGCTCGTCGAGCCGACGGTGAAGCAGACGGCATGGGCATCGCTGCGACGTTCCGCATTTGCTGCTCTACGTGCCATAGCCGGACGCCCCTCGCGAAGACCTCATCGAGGGCACGGAGCTCCCGGTTCGCGACCTACGGCAAAGTCAGCGCAACGAGCTCACCAGGCACGCCGCGCGCGCCCACGGCAACGACGATGTACTGCCTGCCATTCAGCTCGTAGGTCATCGGCACGCCGGACTGGTTCGCCGGCAACGTGAGCTCGTGCACGATTGCGCCGCTCGCCTTGTCATGGGCGCGCAGCTTGTTGCCGCCGCCGCCCGGCCGCCACAGTCCGCTGCCCTCTCCCGCGAACAGGAGCGTCTTCGTCACGAGCAGGCCCACCTGGTCGAACGAGCCAGTGCGCGGAAGCGTGATGCCTGCGAGCGCCGGATTGTTGCGTGCCCAGTCCGGCGCATCACTGTTCGGGACCATCCACACATGCTCGCCCGTGTTCAGATCGATGGCCGTGATGCGGCCCCAGGGCGGCTTGATGAGCGGCAGCCCGGAAGGCCCGCCGAGTGAGCCCTGCGGGAACCCTTCGCCATACGCGCCGATGTAGCGCATGTCGGAAATCTTCGGGTCCTGCCGCAGACCGATCGGCCCGACCGTGGAGATGGAGCTGACGTAGAGGATGCCCGTGTGCGGATCGACCGCCGCGCCCGGCCAGTTCGCGCCGCCGGACAGGTTCGGCCGAATCAGCGTGCCCAGATTCTTTCCTTCGACCACGACGGAGGGCGGCATGTACATCGGCCCGTAGCGGTAGCGGCTCACGATCTCGAGCGCCTGCTGCTTCATTTCCGGCGTGAAGTCGATGAGATCCTCCGTGCGCAGGCCCTGCGGCTCGAAGGGCGCGGGCCGCGTCGGGAAAGGCTGCGTGCGTGAGGTTTTTTCGCCCGGCACGTCGCTCTGCGGCACGCGGCGCTCCTTGATCGGCCACACCGGCTTGCCGGTAACGCGATCGAAGACGAAGGTGAAGCCCATCTTCGTCACCTGCGCCACCGCGGGAATCTTCTTTCCTGCGGCCGTGATGTCGACCAGCACGGGCGGCGCCGGCAGGTCGTAGTCCCAGATATCGTGATGCACGGTCTGGAAGTGCCACACACGCTTGCCCGTGCGCGCATCGAGGCAGACGAGACTGTCGGCGAAAAGGTTGTCGCCATGACGGTGGCCGCCGTAGAAATCCCCGGTCGGCGCTTCAACCGGCAGGTAGACGTAGCCGCGTTCCGCGTCCGCGGAAAACGTGGGCCACACACCCGTATTGCCGGTGTAGCGCCAGCTCCCCTCTTTCCACGTCTCGTTACCGTGCTCGCCTTCCTGCGGGATGGTGTGGAACGTCCACTTGAGCTCGCCGGTGCGCACGTCGTAACCACGGATGGAGCCCGGAATCGCTTCCTTCGAGCGCGGAGCGCCGCCAGCGGAGAACGCGACGCCCACCACGATGACATCGCCCACGATCACGGGCGGCGAGCTCGAGCCGACCGACGCCTTGACGGGATCGACGACGCGCGGCAACCCGAGTTTCAGGTCGACGATGCCGCGCTCCCCGAACGAGCGGACGGGTTCGCCCGTGCGCGCATCGAGCGCGATGAGCCGATAGCCGGGCGTGATCGTGAAGACGCGGTCCGCTTCACCCACATCACCGCGCCAGTACGAAACCCCTCGGCCGGAGCTTCTGCGCGGCGCGCTGGCCCCGCGCTCGCCTTCGTCCAGCCGGTACATCCAGAGCGTCTCACCGGTCGCGGCATCGATGGCGACCACGGTCCGCCGCACGCCGGCCGTCGTATAGAGCACGCCGTCGGCCATCAAGGGCGTGACGCGAAAGTAGAACTCGGGCGTCGGGCCGAAGTTGTCGGACTTCCAGCGCCACGCGACGCGCAGCTTGCTGACGTTGTCGCGGTCGATCTGGTCGAGCGGGGAGTAGCTGGTGCTACCGAGGTCGCCGCGATTGTGCAGCCACTCCGTCTGGCTCGTCTGGGGAACCGCGGCCGCCGGAGGCAACGACCCGCCCGCAACCTGCACCGGCCAACCATTCGCCGAACGGATGCGCGCGATCGCAGCGGCATAGTCCTGATCGCTCAGCGAGCCCGGGTTCGTCGGCGGCATGGTGCGACGAGTGTGCTGATCCAGCTCGCCAGGAGCACGAGCAGACCAGCGTTCCTGGAACGCACTGCCGATCAGCGCCGGCCCGGCTTCGCCGCCCCGCAGCTCCGGGCCATGACAGGCTGCGCAGTTGCGCGAGTAGGCATCGTCGGCACCCTGCGCGAGAACCTGTGCTGCGGATGAGGCGAGCACCGCGAATGCTGCCCACGCCGCCGCGCACTGCCCGCGCCGGGCACTGGTGATTTCGCACGCTTCGTACCGCATTCGCCAGGAAGCCCCCTCTCATGCCTGCCTTCTTGGAATCGCGCGGCGGCAGAGTATCAAATCGGGTCCAGCGCTCCGCGCGCCTGCCGCGAGGCGCGCCGCGGGACGGACGCGGATCGGCCGCACGTGACGCGCGGCCGCGTGCGATCAGAGCAGGTTGTTCGGCCAGATCATCGTGCGCCACATGTGCGCCGACGGGGAACCGTCGAAGCCGAGCCCTTCCTTCGGCTGCCGGAAGTTGCGCCCGATGATGTCGGTGAACTCCTGCGGATCGACGTTCCAGTTCTCCTGGAACGAGTAGATGTCGTAGATGGTGACCAGTCGCGAGGTCATGTACCAGCGGTGGTTGCGCGCTTCCTCGTGCGCCTTGCGAATGTAGTCCGGCGGAACGTAGTCAGGGCCAAAGAACTGGTTGTACGCGTCGGGGTAGTTGTAGCCAACGGATTCATCCGCGAAGTAACGCAGCGCCTGGTGGTTCTGCACGGCCCACGCGACTTCTGCCGAAACGTACGGCGCGACGAGCTGCGCGCTCCAGTAACCATGATCCGTGCGCAGCAGCGCGCCGTTCGAAATGTCGTGCAGCAGACAGGCCAGCACGACTTTCTCCTCCTGCCCGGCGTCGAGCGCGAGCTTTGCGCTCTGGAGCAGGTGGCGGAACGTGATCTCCGAGAAGCGCAGGTGGAAGAAATCCAGGAGCCTGGGCGCCTTCGGCATCCGCGGCAGCTCCGGGTTGTCGCCCATCATGAAGACGGTCTTCGAATCGAGACGCTTGACCAGCGCCTTCTCGACGTTCGGCACGCCCGTGCCCACCATGGCGATGGGCTGCGGCATGATCATCCGCTCGCGGCCGGCCTGGGGATAATCCTCTGCGTCGACGGGGCCTTTCTCATCTGGGGCCGGGCTCATGTGACTTCCTCTGAGGGTTTTTCGAGCGCCGCGGCCTGGGCCGCGTAGCGCCGCGCCAGCCACGCGCAGACGATGAGCTGGATCTGGTGAAACAGCATGAGCGGCAGGATGACCGCCCCCGCGTCCGCGGCTGGGAACATCACTCGTGCCATCGGCACACCTGTGACGAGACTCTTCTTGGAGCCGCAGAACACGATGGATATTTCATCCTCGCGCGCGAAGCCAAGCACCCGCGCGCCATAGCGGGTGACGAGCAGCACCACCGTGAGCAGCAGTGTGCAGACTGCCAGCAGCACGACGATGGTCTGAAGCGGCATCTGGTGCCAGATACCGTCGAGGACAGCGGCGGAGAAAGCGATGTACACGGCGAGGATGATGGTGCCCCGGTCCGTGATGGCGAGCAGCCCCTTTCGTTTCGCCGCCCAGTCCGCAATCCAGGGGCGAGCCAGGTGGCCCAGCACGAACGGAAACAGGAGCTGCAGCACGATCTTCCACACGCCCGAAAGCGATATGTCGGCCGCCTGTCCCTGCGTCAGCTGGGCGGCGATCAATGGCGAGATCCCGATGCCCAGCACATTGGAGGCCGCAGCGGCGGTGACCGTGCCGGCCACGTTGCCGCGCGCGATCGACGTGAAGGCAATGGATGACTGCACGGTCGAAGGCAGCGCGCAGAGAAACAACACACCGCCCCAGAGCGCCGCGGGCAACAACCCCGGCCACGCCGCCGAGAGCGCGAACCCGAGCAGCGGAAACACGACGAACGTGACGCCGAGAATGGTGACGTGCAGGCGCCAGTGACCGAGCGCGGAAACGATGTTCTCGCGCGGCAGGCGTGCCCCGTGCAGAAAAAAGAGCACCACGATCGCTGCGGTGCTCACGGGCGTGAGAACGTCCGCGACAGTGCCGACAGCAGGGAAGAACGTTGCGGCCAGCACCGTGAGGAACAACACGACGATGAACGGGTCGGGCCGCGCCCGGCGGAGCCAGTCGCTCATGCGGGATCCGCCAGCCCGCGAGGTTGCCTGCTGAAAATCCGGAATCGGGTTGTCACATCAGTAGAACTTGGCGGGCGGAAGCGGGAACCGAAATCGGGACGGCGTGTCCTCGACCCGCATCTGCCTGATCTACAAGGAATTGAGGCCCCGCCGCGCGTTGCGGCATCCTACCACATCGAAATTCCCTGCCGCTCGGGCGCGGCACAGGTGTTGCGTCTGAAGCGCCCGGCCGGGCAACAGCGTGACAGTATCGTGCGGCTCCTGCTCATAGAAGACGACCCGATGATCGGCGAAGCGATCCGCGACGGGCTGCGGACGCAGGGCTTTACGGTCGACTGGGTGCGGGACGTGGATGCCGCGAGCCGCGCGCATGGCGCGGAGCGGTTCGACCTCCTGCTGCTCGATCTCGGGCTCCCGAAGAAGGATGGCCTGCAGCTCCTGCGCAAACTGCGTGACGCGGCGGACCCCGTTCCCGTGCTCATCATCACTGCGCGGGATGCATTGGACGATCGCGTTCGGGGCCTGGATGCGGGGGCCGATGACTACCTCGTCAAGCCCTTTGCGCTCCAGGAGCTGGCCGCGCGGGCTCGCGCGCTGCTGCGCCGGAAGGCAGGGCGCGCCGCGCCCAAAGTGCAGCACCTGGGCGTGGAGCTCGACCCCGCACGTCATCGCGTCACCCAGGGCGGCAACGAGGTGGCGCTCTCGCCCAGGGAGTTCGCGATCCTCGAGCTGCTTCTGGAACGACCGGGTGCGGTGCTCTCCCGAGCTCAACTCGAGCAACGCCTCTATGGCTGGGATGACGAAGTCGGCAGCAACGCCGTCGAGGTTCACATCCACGCCCTGCGCCGCAAGCTCGGGGCGGACTTCATTCGCAATGTGCGCGGGGTCGGATACCGGGTGGCCACTTCGCCGTGACATCGCTGCGCGTCAGGCTGCTCGCATCGCTGCTCACGGTGGTTGTGCTCGTCGGCGCGGCCGGCGCATGGCTCACCTATCGCAATGCTCTCGTGGTGTCGGCAACGTTCTTCGATTACCAGTTGCGGCAAACCGCGCTCCTCGTGCGGGAGCAGCTCACCCAGTTTCCTCTGCCACCCGCCGCGAGATCGACCCGCTCCTCGTACGATTTCGTCGTCCAGATCTGGAGCCTGGAGGGCGTCAGCATGTTTCTCTCACGGCCCTACGAGGTCGTGCCCGGCATTGCACGCGATGGATTCTCCACCGTGGAGGCGGGTGGGAATCAGTGGCGTGTCTTCGCGCTGCGAACTCGAGACGGGATCGTCCAGGTGGCGCAGCCGATGCGTGTGCGCGCGGCGCTGGCCAGAGAGGCCGCGTTGCGCAGCCTGCCTCCCTTCCTCGTTTTGCTTCCACTGCTCGCGTTTCTCATATGGCTCACCGTGGGTCGCGCGCTGCGCCCGGTGCAGGAGCTCACCCGGAGCGTGGCAGGCCGACCTCCCCTTCTTCTCGAGCCCTTGCCGGAAGAGAATCTTCCCAATGAGCTGCGGCCGCTCATTCGCGCGATGAACGCGCTGCTCGACAGGCTGCGCGCTGCTGTCGACCACGAGCGCGCCTTTCTCGCCGACGCCGCTCACGAGCTTCGAACACCCCTGGCGGCGCTCGCGCTGCAAGTCGATGCGATACGGGCGACGCCCGAGGGTGCCCACGCACAGGGAATCGATCAGCTCGCGCGCGGCGTTCAGCGTGCGTCGCGCCTGGTCGAGCAGCTGCTGGCTCTGGCGCGCGAAGATGATCCGTCACCGCGCCCCACCGTCGCAGTCTCTCTGGATACTCTCGCGCGCGAGGCGGTTGCCGAAACGCTGCCGGCTGCCGATGAGCGCGGTGTCGACCTCGGGGTCGTGCACGCAGACCCCGTCAGCGTGAACGGGGACCCGGCCGCGCTGCATGCGCTGGTGAGAAACCTGGTGGACAACGCCGTTCGCTACACGCCACGCGGTGGGCGAGTGGACCTTGCCGTGCGCGCGCAGGGCAGCGGCAATGACCGTTCCGCCACACTCGAGGTTGCGGACAACGGCCCCGGCATCCCCGCCGCGGAGCGCGAGCGCGTGTTCGAGCGCTTCTATCGGATCGGCGGCGCCGACGAGCCGGGCAGCGGCCTGGGCCTCGCGATCGTCCGGGCGGTCGCGAGCTCGCACGGGGCACAGGTGAAGCTCGAGGACGGCCCGGACGGGCGAGGACTCCGCGTGCGGGTCGAGTTCCCGTCGGCGCTGCCTTAAGTCTGTCTTAAGTCTCGTCCTCTATCGTGCGTCCCATCCAGAAGCGGAGGTACGCATGAACAGGAATTTCCTCAATGTGCGCTCGGTCGTGGCAGCGCTGATCGGCGCGGGCGTCGTTGGCCTGCCGGCCGGCACGCTGTACGCGCTCGGGGCGCTCCATGATGAGCCCGCGGCGGCCGAAGCATCGGCTTCGACCACGCCCGCCCCCGCCGCTGCCCGCGCATTGCCGGATTTCAGCGGCCTCGTCCAGCAGTACGGCCCTGCGGTCGTCAACGTGACAGTGACTTCCAACGTGAAGCCGGCCGGGCTCGACCAGCCCGGGATTCCAGGCATGGAAGACTCACCGTTCGGCGAGTTCTTCCGCGGCATGCCGCGTCAGGCGCCTGAGCCTGGCCCGACGCGCGGCTCCGGCTCGGGATTCATCGTGAATCCGGATGGCCTGATCCTGACCAATGCACACGTCGTTGCGAACGCAGACAACGTCACCGTGAAACTCACGGACCGTCGCGAGTTCACGGCGAAGGTGCTCGGCAAGGATGAGCGCAGCGATGTCGCGATCCTCAAGATCGATGCGAAGGACCTGCCGACCGTGAAGATCGGCGACCCCTCGAAGCTGCGAGCCGGTGAATGGGTCGTGGCGATCGGCTCGCCGTTCGGGCTCGAGAACACCGTGACCGCCGGCGTCGTCAGCGCGAAGGGACGCACCATGCCGGACGGCAGCTACGTGCCGTTCATCCAGACCGACGTCGCCGTGAACCCCGGCAACTCCGGCGGGCCGCTCTTCAACATGAACGGCGAAGTGGTGGGCATCAACTCGCAGATCTTCAGCCGCACCGGCGGCTACATGGGCCTGTCGTTCGCCATTCCGATCGACCTCGCCATGAACGTCGAGGATCAGCTGCGCAAGACCGGCACGGTGGCGCGCGGCAAGCTCGGCGTCGCGATCCAGGAGGTCAATGGCGCCCTTGCGAGCTCCTTCGGTCTCGAGCGTCCGGAAGGCGCGCTCATCTCCAGCGTCGAGAAAGGCGGGGCCGCGGAGAAGGCGGGGCTGCAGCCGGGCGATGTGATCCTCGGGGTGAACGGCAAGCCTCTGGCCTCCTCCACGGAGCTGCCCGCGGAGATTGCCGCGGAGAAGCCGGGCTCCAGCGTGAAACTGAACGTCTGGCGCGACAAGGCGGCGCGCGAGGTGACCGTCAACCTCGGCGCCATGGATGATGCCGGACGCGTCACGAAGACCGCGGCGTCCAGCCCCGACACGGGCAAGCTGGGCCTGGGTGTGCGCGAGCTGTCGCGCGAAGAGGGGCGACAGTCGAACGTCGAGCACGGCCTGCTCGTCGAGCGCGCCGAAGGCGCGGCGGCGGAAGCGGGTGTGCGCCCCGGCGACATCGTGGTCGGCGCCAACGGCGCGGAGATCAAGAACGTCGAGGATCTGCGGAAGGCCGCGAAGAACGCCAAGGGCGCACTCGCGCTCCTGGTCCAGCGTGGTGATGCGCGGATCTTCGTGCCGGTACAGGTGGGCTGAAAACGAGGGGTATCCGGGGCATGTCGCCCCGGTGACGACGGAAGGGCCGGCGCAAGCCGGCCCTTTTCACATGGGCTCGAAGGATTCCCTTTCGCGCCGGCGCTCATTCCAGATGGCGCGTCCCCGCACAGTCGTCGTCACAATTCACGCTCGGCATCGGGAGGCTCACATCAGGAGCTGCTGTCTCGCCTCAAAGCAGCAGCCCCACGAGCCTGGCCAGCATCTCCTGAAATGGCAGGGCCGCAAGCGCCACGGGCAGGAATGGGATCAGCGTAGCGACGACCAGGCTCGCGACGCTGGCGAGATCCACCGGGACCACCCGCGTGTCGTAGACATTGGCCGCCACGCTATACAGATCGGTCGTAGCGGAGAACGAGGGCGAATCCAGAGCGCGCTGGTCGATCTTCTCCCGGTTTTCGAGCCAGCGCTTCTCGAACTCGTGCCCGACAGCGTCCACGAGCTCGCTGTACTCCAGAATGCCCTTGCGCCATGCGCTCACGATCCTCGGGGTGAACACCAGCAACGGTCCCACGCAAAGAGCGAGCAGCAGGCCGACCAGCGCCACGAGCGCCGTTCGGTACTGCAGAATCGATATTCCCCGATGGACGACCTCGTTCGCGACGGTTCCGGCAACGATCGTTCCGAACGCCATCGCGATGAGCGCCTGCGCCCGCACGGAGTGGCTCACGAACCGCAGGCCCGCCGCGTGATCAGGATGTGACGGCAGCAGCTTCAGGTCGAGGCGCGAGACGCGCCAGAGGAAGTAGGTCCATGTCCACAGCCGCCAGATCCAGCCCAGCAGCAACACCATCAGGAGCGGCACGCTTACGAGTGCATGCCAGGTCCCGGCAAGCGAGAAGCGCCAGGGTGGCGCGAGCTCCCCGAGCTGCCACGGCGGAAACTCCGTTTCGGGAACACTGGTCACGATCGCCAAAGCAATGGCGTACGCAACCAGAACGATGGTGGCGCGTGCCGTTTTCGAGTCCCGCAGCCGGCTCACCGCCGCAATCGCGCGAACGCAATCGTTGCCGTGACACACGACGAGCCCACTGCGCCCGAAGAAGTGTCGTGCGATCTCACGAAGCTGTGGCCAACAGACACGCTCTGCAACGATGAGGAGCGGCACTGCAATCAGGAATCGCGAGTGAACAGCGAAATCCGTCGCGAACCCGTTGCGCCCCGGAATCAGCAGCGTGCCTTCCACCGCACAGAGCAACACGAGCGGCAACCACGCGATGAGAGACCACTGCAGCGCTCGTCTCAGAAGGGGCGCATTCCCGAACGCCACCCACCCGAGCCGCCGCTGCAGTGGCGTGGGTGAGTCGACCGCAAACAGCCCGCCCGGATCGGCGTCCCCATCACAAGATGCGGCGGATGTTTCCAGGGCAACGTCACCCGACCGCTTTGCCTTTGAGGGACGAACCCTGTTCTGGAGCATCAGCTGAACCTCGAGGCCCGGGATCTCGCTGCTCTCACGACGTGACAGGTTGAGCAACAGGTCAGTGCGACGCACCGGGTCACGCACGGGTGGTACTGGGACACATCGCGGAGCGCGCCGTAAGTAGACCTTGGTCCGAGAGACGCCTTCGCGCCGCCCCAGCTAGCTTTCAGTGTTGGGCCCTGGCCGACGAGGTCGGTTGGTTCGGTGCGAGCTCGCGCGGGCAGCTGAAACGCAGCGACGAAAACCGCAAACACCTCGAGCTCGCGAATGCATAGCGACGAGCGCCTGTCGGGTGCGCGTCCCCGCTGAATGGAGGCTTCCTATGAGACTCAACGTTCTCAACAAGCGCGTGGCCATGATCATGGTCGCCGCCGTGGCCGCGTACTCCTGGGCGCAGGAGCCCGGCAAGCCCGTAGTCAAGAGTCAGCTCCAGACGATCGACGCGACGGTGGAGTCCATCGACCCTGCCACGCGCGAGGTATCGCTGCGCGGCCCGGAGGGGCCGGTGAGCCTCGTCGTCGGCCCCGAAGCCAGGAACCTCGACAAGGTGAAGGTCGGCGACAAGGTCGTCGTCAGCTACTACCAGGGAATCGCCGCGCAGATGTCGAAAGGCGGCAAGAAGGTCTCGGAGCCTGCGACATCGACCTTTGCGTATCCCGCGGCAGGCGGGGAGAAACCGGGCGGCGGCGTGGGCGGGTCGGTGACGACCACGGTGACGATCGAGGACATCGACCCCGGCACGAACACCGTGGCATTCCGGCGCCCGGATGGCCAGGTGCGCATCATCGGCGTGCAGTCGCCGGAAATGCAGGAGTTCGTCAGCACCCTGAAGCGGGGCGACCAGGTGGACGTGACGTACACCGAGTCGGTTGCCGTCAATGTGGTACCGGCATCCAGCCGATCCGCCGGCGTCGACCAGGAGCCCCCGACCAGCGAAAGATAGCCAGCATCGATCACACGACACGAGACACGACGATCACGCGCCGCCTTCCGGGCGGCGCGTGCCGTTCGCCGTCGTAGCGATGCGAAGCTAGCGCCTCGAAGCCGCCGGCCCGCCCGTTGGCGGGCGTGCGTCCGTCGTCCTCTTCGTCCGCAGCGGGCCGAAGTCCGCGGGCGGCACACGATGCTTCGTCGCGGCTTCGTAGCTCGAGGCCGCCTTCAGCACCACGGGCTCATCGCCCGGCCCGGCCCAGAAGTTGATGCTGAAGGGCATCGGATGCGGCAGCATCGACTGGACCTTTCCGGTCACCAGCGCGTAGCTCTTCCTGTCCTCACTCAGCTCGTACTGCGGGTCGTAGACGATGCGGTTGTAGCCTGCGGGAACGGTGATCTCCGGCACGCCGAGAAGGTCCGTGATGGACGGCCCGGCGGCCGTGCGGCCGTCCGCCGTCGGCTCGCGATCGATGCCGATCTTCCACTGCGGCACGCCCACGTTCGGGTGCACGAACAGGTCGATGTCATTCTCGAGCATCACTTTGAGCACGGCCATCCGCAGCACCGACTGCATCTTGATGCGATCGATGCCTCCGGTCGCGCGGATGTCCTGGTTGTTCTTCGCCGCCGCATTGCGCGCACCGACGGCCTGCGCGTCCGAACGCCATTTCGAGTTGGCTGCGTATGCCGCCCAGTCCGTGATGCGCGCGTCGCCGCGCTCCGTGAGATACCTGGACATCATGAACGACGTGCGATCCGTGTTGTCGAGCCCGCTCAGGATGCGCCGCATGTTCAGCTTCGGCGACAGGGGCGCCTTGCCGAGTGACAGCCGGACGAGGTAGTCACGCGAACGCACGTCGTAGCCCGGCACCTCAAATTCGAGGACGCCATCCTCTTCCTGGTAGAAGTACTCCGGCGCATTCAGGGGCAGCACTTCGGCAAGCGCATGCTGGAACGTGTAGCGCATGTTGGGGACGGAGGGGTCGTCCGGATACTGCGGGTCGACGGACTCCACGATCTGCGCCCCGAGCTTGTCACGCAGCACGGCTTTGATCTCCGCGTCCACGCGGTCGCTGATCGCAACGTCGTTGGGCGTGTGCTTCACCATGTACTCGCGCACGATTCCGATGCGCAGGCCCTCGAGCGGCTTGCGTCCGCCCACGTCCTTGCCATCGCCGACGAAGCTGACGTACGGCTCCTTCGACCTCAGGGCACGCGGCAACGCGGTGAACATGTCGCGCGAATCGAAGTAACCGGTGCCGGAGTCCTTCATCGCATCGAGCACACGCGCGGCGTCGCCGAGATTGCGGCAGAGAACGCCCGGCCGGTGGTTGATGAACTGCGCCGTCGCACTGCGGTCCTCGGAAATCAGGCCTTTCGTGGTCACGAGGCTCGGCACGGCGTTCTGGTTCGCGGGCTCACGACAGGAGCCGCCCGTGGTCTCGCAGATGGCACAGCCCACGAGATTGGCGTTCACCGACGCGCCCGCCCCGCCGCTCGAAGGCCCGGCAGAGCGCTCGGTGTCGTAGGGATTGCACACGTGCCCGCCCCAGCTGCTGCGGATACTCCCGCCGCCGCCAACGAAGGATTTCGTGGGCTTCTCCGGCCCATCCGCACGGTGATTCACTTCAGCCGCGATGGAGATGGCGTAGATGATGGCACCCTTGTTACGCAGGGACGCGACCATGGTGGAATCGGCCGGGCCCGCGTCCATGGCGTAGCTCACATCGTTGCCGCCCGTGGAGCGCATGTCCTTCACGTCGTACCAGTCCTTCACGGACACCGTCAGGCAGTACATGGGCAGCCTGGCAAGATCGGGATTGCGGCCGTACTGCGCGTCGAGCTCCGCGGCGCGCTCGAGCGCGTCGGGCTGCCGACGGAAAGCCTCGCAGGCTGCCGGGCATGAGGCCGGCAGCTTCCCGCTCGAAGGGTGCGCATCGCATGCGGCCTTGCAGGACACCGAGCGCTCCCCGCGCAGGTTGATCGTCTCCAGCGCATTCACCTGGCCTGCGTTCGGAATGCCGGTGACCATGCCGAACTGTTGCCTGACGCCCGGGTCCGAGGCCGTCGTCTCCATGCGGCCGAAATCGAGCGGCGGCCCGAGGTACTGATCGAGCTTCGGCAGAAAGCTCGAGGCGGGGCGCGTCTGCGTCGGAAAGGTCAGCGGTGCACCCGCACGGATCTGCCCCTTCACCGCGGGAATTGGCGCACCATCCTTCGTCACCAGCGCGGTGCAGGCGCCGTTGTACGCGCGGGCACGGTCGACGTACGCCTGCACCACGTCGCGGCAGGTCGTGCGCCCTTCCCTGATCGCCGCGTGAAGCTCATCGATGGTGCTCTCCTCCAACTGGTACGTGCCGGGCTCCGCCGCCGTCACCAGCTGCGAGGCAATCAGAAGACACGCAACGGAAGGGCCGAGATGCAACCATCCGGACAGTCCTTTGATCGTGCGCACGTGGGGTTCTCCGAGTGCGTGAGTCCTGGGGAATCAGTACGTGAAGACCTCGCCGGGCAATGCGGGTGTCGTGGGCGGAAGCTTGCGCAGCTTCGCACCCTGCTCGAATGCATAGGCGAGCCTGAACAGCGTGGGCTCGCTGAATGGCATGCCCAGGAACTCGATCGCGATGGGGCCATTCGTTTCCTTCGTGTAGCCCGCGGGCATGACCACGGCCGGCATGCCGGAGACGGAGCTGAAGGAGTTGTCCGCCTCCACCTGCTGTTCCATGTGCTTCGGCGGCGGCACGGAGCGGAACGGATAGACGAGCGCATCCAGCCGATACTTCTTCATCAGATCCTGCACCAGGACCGCCATGGTCTCCTGCGTATCGCGCCTGGCGATGAAGTCCTCGTTCGTCTGGATGGAGCGGAACTCGCCATAGGCCCTGGCGATTTGCGGCTTCACGAGAGTGCCGCCCTTGGCGAGGAGCTCGTCCATGTTGCGGATCGGCGCGTTGGGGCCGAGACGGCGGAAATAGAGGTTGTACGAGAACTGGCCTTCGTAGTAGTTCGTGCGCGCGAACGCGTCGGGGCCCGCTCCATCCAGCAGCGGAAACGCGTCGACGCCGACCGACAGTCCATCGACGATCACGGCGCCCTGTTCCTTGATCCGCGCGATGGCACTCTCGACGATCGCGATGCCCTCTGCGTGCCGCTCGCCCTTGCGGAAGAAGTCACGCAGCACGCCGATGCGCGCGCCGCGCAGCCCGTCCTTGTCGAGAAAACTGGTGTAGGGCGCCTTGGGCGTGCGGCCGGGCGAGATGATGGTCAGAAGATCCTCCGCGTCGAAGCCCGCGACGACGTCCGTCAGGGCCGCCACGTCGTAGACCGAACGCGCCATGGGGCCGGCCCGCTCCTGCGTGAAAGAGGTCATCACCTGGCCGGTGCGGCTGATGAGGCCGCGCGTGGGCGCGAGCCCGACGACGCTGTTGGCCGCGGTGGGACCGCGAATGGACGTGCCGGTCTCGCTGCCGAGGCCGATCTGCGCGAACGCGGCCGCGAGCGCCGCGCCGGTTCCGCCCGAAGAGCCGCTGGGACTCAGCTCCGTGTTGTATGGGTTGGACGTGCGCCCGAGCACGGTCGACTGGTCGCCGCGCTTCGGCACGCCGAACCAGTCGCTGAGATTCACCTTGGCGAAGACGATTGCACCCGCCTCCCGCAGCCGTGCGACGACGGTCGCGTCATGGATCGGCTGCGAGCTCTTCATCGGCAGGAAGCCCGCGCTCGTCGGCATGTCCTTCGTGTCGAAAAGATCCTTGAACACCACCGGGATGCCGTGCAGCCTGCTGCGCGGGCCCTTCGCCTTGCGCTCGGCATCCAGCGCGCGGGCGATCTCCAGCGCCTTGGGCTGCAGGGTGATGATCGCGTTGATGTTCGGGCCCTTCTTGTCGTAGGCCGCGATCCGGTTGAGATAGAGCTGTACCAGCTTCTCCGAAGTCAGCGCACCGGCATCGAAGGCCTTGTTGATGTCCTCGATAGTCGCCGTCTGGAGATTGAACTCCGTGCTTCCGGGCACGCCGCTCGCGGCGGCGACTCCACAGGCAAGCAGGCTCAGTGCGATGATGCGCATCAGCGAATTCATGGCCGGATTCCTCTTATTTTCCCGAAGACAGAGACGCTGGCGGCGACTCGCACCCTACCGTTCACGCGTCACCGCTCAGGACTCGTCGTCCGCAACCGGACCGAAGCCCGGCGGGTTGCGACGATGGTGTGTCGCTGCTTCGTACGCAGAAGCGATACGCAGCAGCATGGGCTCATCGAAAGGTCGCGCCAGGAATGTGACCGAGGCAGGCAGCTCAGCCGGAGTCGGGCCTGCGAGGCGCGTTCCCCCCGGCGCCTCCTTGTCGTACACGCGGTCGTACACATGGGTGGTGAAGCCCGCCGGCACGTTGAGCGTCGGAAAGCCGTTCGCCCCAAGGACCCCCCAGATGCTGTTGGCGTTGGGGCTGTTGTGGACCGAGGGCTCGTAAGGTGCCCCCAGCACGGGGGCGACGCCGATGCCGGATGCATAGGTCACTGCGTCGAGCTTCTGCATCGCCATGCACTGCATGACGATGGTCTGGTACGTGTGCCGATTCTGGAACAGGTTCGCGAGCTCCAGCGTCCGGGCGGAGCTCGTATTGCCGAGCTGCGCCTTGTACGAGGTGAAATCGGAGCCCGGGCGAAGATCCGTGAAGAACGTCGACTTCTGCATCATGTCTTCGATGGTGCGGATGTTCGCGTCGCCCCGCTGCTTCAGGTACATCGTCAGCCAGAACTTGCCCTCGCCCGCATTCGGGGTCGGGCCGAGGTTGCGGATGTTCGGCCCGTCGGGCACGCGCTCCGGATCGAGGAACAGGTCCACGAGCACCGGAACCTGGTCCACGCCCTTCGGGAAGAGCGCGGGGAACTGCGCGGCGAAGAGCTGGTTGCGATACAGCGGCACGTACTTGTCGATGCAGGACTGGAACAGCGCGCCGCCCGGGCCCGGGTCGATGATCGTGGCGCCGAGTTTCTTCAGGTCCTCGATCGCGCGGTCGGCAAGATCGATGCTCTGGAACGAGGGCTCCTTGAACAGGCCCTTGTCCATGAATTCCCGCACGACGCCGATGCGCAGGCCATCGAGCCGCTTCGCCTGCGTGTAGCTGATGTAGGGCTGCTCGGGCAGGCGGCCGATCGCGAACGCGGTGGCTTCGTCCTCCGGATCGTAGCCCGCGATGACCTGCAGGATTCTCGCGGCGTCCTCGACGTTCCGGCAGATCGGCCCGACGCGGTGATTGAAGCCTCTGCCGATCATGCCGTGCTGGCTCACGAGCTGCTGCGTCGGGGCAAGGCCGACGGAGCTCGCGTTGCGCGCGGGATGCAGGATCGATCCGCCAGTCTCCTCGCCGATCGAGCAGGTCACGAACGTCGCGCCGACGCTCGACCCCGAACCGCCGCTCGAGCTGCCCGGCGAACGCGTCGTGTCGTAGGGGTTGCACAGCGTGCCGCCGAAGGAGCTGCGCGAGCGCTGCGAGCCGCCCTCACCCAGGTTCGCCTTGGCGAGAATGATGGCGCCGGCGTCGCGAAGCTTCTGGATGACGTTCGCGTCCCGCGGCGGCCGGTCGTTGGCGAAGGGTATGTCCATGCCCAGCGCGCTGCGCATGTCGAAGGTATCGTACTGGTCCTTCACCGAGAGGACGACGCCATGCAGGGGGCCTGCGAGCCGGCCGGTGTCGGCGAGCTTGCGATCCAGCTCCGCGGCGACCTCGAGCGCGTCGGGCATGCCCGGGGCGTCGTCCACTGCATCGGTCATGCTGCGCGCCTTGCGATCATCGAAACCCATCGCCCTGCGCACGGCGGGCCGCAGGTTCAGCGTCATGAGCGCGTTGATCTGGCCCGCATCGGGAATCGGCTCGATGATGCCGAGGATACCGTCCGGCTGCTTCACGCACGTGCCGTTGTAGGCTTTGATGCGACGAAGATAGAGCCGCACGAGCTCTTCCGTCGTGAGCTGCTTCGAAAGGAGCGCTGCCTGGGCGTCGGCAATCGTCGCGGTCAGCAGATCGAACTGCGCGGGCGCGGCGACGGGCGGGGATTCGGGCTTCTGCGCGCACGCTGCGCAGAGCAGCGTGAGGAGCGCGGCGGTGCAGGCTGTGAAGCGCATGGGGTTCTCGCGGCTAGTTGAAGTTCATCTTCGCCGTGATGCTGAAGCGCCGCCCGGGTGCCGCATTCAGCAGCTTGCCCGCGTTGGCGTTGTACTGTCTGGGGCGATAGAACATCTCGTCCGTCAGGTTCGTGACATCGAGCTTCAGCTCCAGGCTCCTGAAGGTCTTGTAGATGCCGAGGTTCGCGGTCTTCTCCGCCGGCAGCTCGATGAGGCAGATGCGGCTGCTGCAGACCTCGGAGTTCCAGTTGCCGCTCACGGTGAACCCGAAGCCGGAGAAGAACCCCTTCCCCTGCGGAACGATGTAGTTGACGTTGAACCCCGCCTGATACTCCGGATTGTTGGTGCGCAGAACGTATTCGGGCATGCCGTCGGGCAGCATGATGCGAGCGTTGCCGCCGTACAGGAACGCCTCCGCCGGGTAGACCACGTTGCCCGCCTCATCGAGCACGTCCATGAATCCGAGAGCGCGCGCATCGAAGTTGAATGCGCCGCCGGTGTTGGGGTTGAACTTCACCTCCTGCTTCAGGCCGAAGACGGAAAGCGCCAGGCCGCGGCTCGGCACCCACTTGATCTCGGTCTCGATGCCACGCCCGATCGTGGAAGTGACTTCGGCGTCGAGGAGCGGGTCGTCCGGATTCTCGGTCACTGAAGTGCGCCGCTGCTCGTAGCCGGCGACGCTCAGGAACAGCTTGTCCTGGAGAAGGCTCGCCTTGATGCCGGCCTCCTTCAGCGTGGCGTCGCCGACATGCCCGGCGAGCACCACGGCGTTGCCCATGCGGTTGTTGTTGCCGTCGAGGGTCAGGCTCGACCTGGCCAACGTGATGTACGGCCGAACGCCCCGGCCAAGGTCGTAGGAGAGGCTGCCGCTCCACGAAACGCCGGAGTCATGCCCGGATGCGCGACTGCCCGCGGCGCGAAAGGCGCCCGGGTTCGCGGAAGTGCCGGTGGCCGCGTTGAAAGTGCCGGCCGCCTCCTCGTTCACGGCCGTCGAGTAGTCGTAGCGGCCGCCGACGAGCAGATTCGCCTTGCGGAAGAGGTCGATGTCCCACATGAGGCCGAGGCCATATTCCCAGAACACGGTGCGGCCGTCCGCCGTGAAGGGCGCGCCGTCATTGTCGATGTCCGGGTTGTCGCCCGCGGTCGCGAAGTTGGTATTCGGCGTGCGGCCGGCGAGATTGTCGATCCACGTCGGCGATGTGATGTCCACGCGGCTCATCGCAAGATCGCCGCCGGCGCCCGAAGTCGAGTGTGCCTCCGTCCTGCGCACGTTGAGCGACGCGAGATTGTTCACGCGCAGCCACTCCGGCAATCCTTTCAGAAGCCGCCTGGTGACGGTGAGCTTGTTCTCGAGAACCGTCACCTCGTTCGTGAGGTAGAGCGGCTGGTTCGAGATCTTGTACTGATCCATGCTGTCCATGAACAGCTGGTTCTTCACCGTGAAATCGGGGTTCGTGTCGTACACGAGATCGATGAACGCGGTGGTGAAGATTGCGTTCAGCTCGCGCTCGTGCGCGCTCGCCCGGCGCCGCTGCTCCTGGGTGAGATAGGTGTAGCCCACCGTGCGCGGGTCCAGCACGAAGCCCACCGGCACATAGCCGGAGATCGGCACCGGGCCGCCGACTCCCTGGGCCCTCATCACGCCGGTCGGGTCGGCTTCCGGATGCGCGACCAGGTAGTCGTACATCGACTCCGGAATGCCGCGGACCTGCGGAAACTGGTCGAGCGGCAGGTAGTTGCCGGCCGAATCGGTGGGCCAGGGGAAGGTCTGCACCAGCGGCAGGTTGTCCGAGCTCAGCCGGCCCCGCGCCGGCGATGCCGTGTGCATTTCCCGGAACCCGATGATGCCGTTGCCGTTGAGGTCCAGATTCACGAGCGGCTCGCCGCGGATGTGCCGGTTGTTGTCGACCAGATCCTGCGTCACACGGCTGCTCAACGCGCCGGCCGTGAGGCCGTCCTGGTAGTTCACGCCGGTCTCGAGTCGGAACGGCCCGAACGCGTTGTCGATCGAGCTCGCGAGCTGCACGATCTTCTGGTCGTACGGTGTGGCGCGGTAGTAGGAATCCGTGTCCTCGAGCAGGCCGTAGATGTAGTAGCCCCCCTTTCTGCCGAACACGTCGAGCGGGCCGCCCATTCCACCGGAGAACTCCTCGCGGCTGAGCGATCCCGCGATCGCCTGCGCGAAGCCCTGCACATCGGTGAGATAGCCGCCGATCTTCGCGCGGCCGGATTTCGGCACGAAGTTCGTGTAACCGCCGATCTTGCCCATGCCGTAGATCGGAGAGGGTGGCCCTTTGACGACTTCGATCGAGTCCATCGCCGCGAGCACGCTGCGTGCGTTGCCCTGTATCGTCAGTCGCTTCATGCCGCGGATGTACGTGTCCGCCGGAATGCCGCGCACATCCACCGAACCCTGGATGCCGTAGCGGGCAGCCGTGTAGACAGAGGGTGTGACACGCCCCAGGTCTTCGACGGAAGACAGACCGTAGAGCTCGATCGTCTCCTGGCTGACGAAGGACACCGAGCGCGGTGTCTCGAGGATGGGCTTCGCAAAGCCGAACGAAGAACCGCTCACTTCATTCGGCAACACGCGCAGCGGGTCATCGACGACCTGCACATCACTCAGCTGGGTGACATCCCCGGAGTCTGCTTCGCTCGCCGCCGGCTCCTGGGCCATCGCTGCTCCAGCGATGGTGGCAATGAGCGAGCCTGCGAGAATGCTCCGGATCGCAGTGGCGACTGCACTGGTGCGCATGGCGTCCCTTTCTCGACCGCAACCGTCCTGCAGATCGAGACGAGCGGCACGCCGCGGACCCTACCCGCGCCATGAAGGGGAACGCGTGCTCAGCGCGTGCCGGCGAGCGCTCTCTCCGGACAGCCCGGGTAGTCCGGAATGTTGCGACCAAGCTCGATGTCGCGCACGACCTGCCACGTCCTGCCGGCGCCCGCTCGCTCTGGAGTGGTGATGCCGCTGCCACCGAACCCGTGGCTCAACTCCTGGCGCATGCGGGGCGTCAGGAACGGGTCATCCGTGAACAGCAACTCATCGATGAAGTAAGTGCCGCACCCTCGCTCGATGACATGCATGTGGATGTGTGCCGGCTGGTCCGTGCCCGGATAGCTCGCGGGCCGAATCGTTTCGAACGTGTAGCGCCCGCGCGCATCCGTCAGCGCCCAGCCACGCAGCCGGCCGTGATGATTCGACTGCGTGCTGCGCGGCGTCTTCGGCTCCGGGTAGATGCCGTGCGCATCGGTGTGGTAGGCGTACACGATGATGTCACGCCGGGGCTTGCCATCGGCGCCCAGCACGCGCCCGGTCACGACCATCGGCTCACCAGGCTCATCGGCCGGCGCGATGCGCGCGCGAGCGGCAATGCTCGCGGGCATGCCTTCGTACGGCCCAGCGCAGTCTCCGCATTGCCCGAAAACAGGGTCCGGTGTTGCCATGGGAAGCAGGACTTCGCAGCCTGCGGGCTGCGAGGCTGCCGGGCCCAGATGGATGACCCGGTCCCCGCACACGGTATACATGGAGACGCGTTCGAGCGTCACGGGACCCCCGATCCATGTGGTTGCGAGCACGAAGGGAGTGCCCGATGCCTCGTCGATGAGCTTCACGATCGTCGCCTGCACCGGCCCCTGCGGAGCGGGCACCTCGATGTCGAACTTCAGAGCCTGAGTTGCCTGCAACCTGTGCGTCGTTCCAGGCGGCAGTGACGCGTTGATCGACACCGGCTCCGCGTCGCCCACCTTTACGGTGAGCGCGAACTTGTACTGTGACGGCTGTGCCGCGAGCAGGCTGCCCGATGCCGCAATCAGAACGACCGGAATGAGCTTGCGCATGTGTCTCGTCGCCCCCTGTTGTGTGATTCTGCTTCTGGATACGAGCGAGGCGATGATCTGCCGAGCCTGGAATTCAGCACAACGCGCGAAGCGTGCTGAATGAGCGCCCGTCTGTCTGGCGGCGGGTCAGCTCGCGCCGCGCGGAAAAACAGTTTTGCGTTCTCGAACGACGCGCATGAATCAGGCGCGTCGTGCAGCCCGGAAGGCGGAAGGGCTCGTGGCGAACGCCCGCGCGAACGCGGCGTTGAAGTTCGACACGTCACCGAATCCGGATGACGTGGCGATGTCGATGATGCGCTCGCGCGTCGCGATCAACTGTTGCGCAGCGTTGCGCAGTCGCGTTGCGAGCACATAGCGATGTGGCGTCTGGCCGATCACGCGCCGAAACACGCGCAGGAAATGATATGCGCTCATCCCCGCGTCCGTCGCGAGCATCGCCAATGTGCATGGCTGGTCGAAATTCGCCTCGATGTAGCGGGCCGCGAGCAGCGCCTTGCGTTCATCCTTTGGGGAAGTTCGCCGCCCGGCGTCGGCTGTCGCGTGCGTCGCGGTGAGTGCCGCCACAGCCATCTCGAGTGCCGCCTCCCGCAGCGCTTCGGAATCTGCGCTACCGGCAAGTACCTCCACGACTGAGGCCATCGCGGCGGATCTCAGCGAAGGAGGCAAGATGCCGCGGCGGAACCGCTCCCCGAGCCCGCCCGCGCCGAGATCCTCACGCACACCTTCGAGAAACCCGGCATCGAAATCGAACCCGACACATCTATCGCCGCCCGGCGTGCAGTGCCAGCAGGCATAGCCACCGCAGGCATTGCCGACCACGAGAGAACCCGCGGCGGCGACGCCCTCTCCCAGGCCCGACCGGATGCCGAAGCACCCGCGCACGACCGCGGCCACGCGATACGTCGGAAACTCGTTCTCGTTGATCGGATCGTGCGGGCCGAGCCCGCAGATGAGATCGACGACACGGTAGTCATCGCACGCCGCGAGCACGCGTGAACAGCTGGCGTCACTGGCGGGCAGCACTTTCGATGCGGCTCGAGCAATTTTTCCCAAGACGGGGCCCTCCCGGGGCACGCATCGTATCAGCACCGCGGCAGGGCGCGCAGAGCGCGGCCCGGGCTGAACGCGCGCGATGAGGTCAGAGACTGATGAAGAGCTCCGTATCCTTGAGTTTGCTGCTGGCCTTCGGGCCCGCGCAGGGGAGCGCGCAAGTGCCCGGCGAACCGCGCCTGTGGACGCCGGCACCGATATCGAGCGGGCAGTACGAATCCTCCCCCACGTTCACTCCGGATGGACGGGAGATGTACTTCTTCCGTTCTGATCCGGCATTTCGCACGTACCGGCTTCTCATGTCCCGATGCGAGAGCGGGGAATGGTCGACACCGGTCGCGCCGCCCTTCGCGGCAGGCGCGAAGATCGATGAGGCGGATCCGTTCGTGACCGCGGACGGCAAACGGCTCTACTACGTTTCCTCGCGCACCGGCCGCCCGCCGAGCGAGGACGACGATCTCGACATCTGGTACGTCGACCGCAAAGACGATGCGCAATGGAGCGAGCCGATGAGACTGCCCGAACCGGTGAACTCCCCTTCCGCCGAGCTGCTGCCGCGAGCGCTTCCGGACGGTCGGCTCCTCTTCGGCTCGAGCCGCCCCGGCGGATTCGGCCAGGGGGACATCTACTTTGCGACACCCCACGCGGATGGCACCTGGAGCGTCGAGAACCTCGGGCCGCCCGTCAGCACGAGCGCCAACGAGTACGAAGCCGAAATTTCCCACAGCGGCGACACGCTCGTCGTGGTCGCCGATCGCGGTGACCGGTCGCATCTGTATCGCTTCACACTGCGTGAGGGCCAATGGGTCGAAGTCGGGCGAGTGCCTGCGCGGCCCGATGTATTTCAGGTGGGCCCGCTGCTGTCGCCAGAGGGGGATCGTTTGCTCTTCGCGCAGGCGCACGCGGACAAGTCCGGCGAGCTCTTCCTCGTGGACCTTGCGCCGAACCCCGATCGGCGCTGGCCTCCGCAGTGCCCGCCGGCAGCGGATGCACGCTGACAGGCCCGGGAATGGCCGCCGACTGATCGGCGCGGCGACTATTCGACTGCCTCAGGCGCGCGGCGGGCGGCGGTTGCGAAGCGCCGTCAGAACAGCACGCCGGTCTCGATCAGCCCGCGCACCTGATCCCGGTGGTCGAGGTTGTCGCCGAAACCGAAGCCGGCGGTCAGGCTGCTGATGCGCACGAAGGACACTTCTGCGCGGGCGAAGAAGACGCCCTTCTGGTAGCTCGGAGTCACTGTCAGCGACCACGCGCTGCTGTCCGGCCCGTAGAGCAGAACCGTGGGCTCGCAATCCACATCCGTCCCGCAGCCTCCGCCAGAGGCTTTCACATACTCCGCTCTGGCCGCAACGGCGAACTCTTCCGTGACGTTGTAGCTGCCGAGGACGGCTCCGCCCAGCGTGTGCGCGCCCCTGTCGATGCCGATGGCCGTGTCCTCCTTGACATGGGTGTACTGCACGTAGGGGCTCACCGTGAACTTGTCCGAGCTGTAGGTGTAGATGATGTTGTAGAGACTGCTGTTGTTCTGGGCCAGCGGCGCGACGAATGATGACTGGGCGGTGCTGGAGAAATTGCCGCCGCCGACGATGCTGATCGCGTTCGAGTCGTTGAGCTCGTACGCCAGGAGACCCGAGATCCAGTTGTAGTGGTCCGAGTAGAACCCGTCGTTGTACGACACGGCCGCAGTGATCGGCCCTCTCGTGAAATTGAGCTGCATGCCCTTGCTGACGGCCGGCTCCTGGTTCCACAGCAACCCGCGCTCGATGTTCATGTTCTGGAACGTGAACGTGTATTCCGCGCCGATGAGCGTGGGCAACGCGCCCACCTGAAAGGAGATCTCCGGCGTCGGCGCCAGGGTGGCGTACGCGATGGGCAGCACTCCGAACAGCTCGTCCGGCGCCTTTTCGGCCCGAAGATAGGTCGAGCCAAGCGACGGCAGCGAGTAGGCGCCCCCTTGCAGATAGAACTGCACGAGCCCTTCCGTGGTCTGGAGCTGCACTTGTGCGTTGCTCAGATCGCCGAGCGAGCCGCCATTGCCCGTGCCGGGAGCCGGCACCGCATGACTCTGGACGAGCCCGATGGCTGTCAGCTGGGCGGTGAGATACACGGGCCCGAGAGGGCCGCCGTCGACGCTCGTGGGGTCCGGGTTCGGCGCGAGCGGTCCCGTGAACGCCGGCGTGTCCAATGCGTCTGCCTTTGCCGCGCCGTGTATCGCACACAACGCCACACCTGCGAGCGTCACGATGCAGACATTGTGCTTCGAGAGCCAGCCCACCGCCTGCGCGCGGGCAGATGTCGAGCGCGTGAAGGAGGAGTGAGCAGCAGATGTATTCATAGGCATCTACCTATGTAACCGCATTGATCGGATTGCGATCGATTCGAGTCGAACGCACTGAAGGCGTCAAGGTCGACTGCGCAACAACTGAGTGGACGAAAGCCGCTTCGTCACAACACAACTCTGCGGACGTGGCGCCGGCCCCACGTCTTCGGAGCAGATGGAGATCTGCTCCTCGTGCCAACCGCAGCGCATCGACAGCGGATGTTGCGGCGAGTCGCACGACGATGTTGATCCACACGCGCGCATTTGCTGAGCGCACGGGGTGTCTCGGTGCATGCCCGATGGTGCCGGATGCTCCAGGCCGATCCATCGATTCACGCACGGTGCGTTCCGGCTCACCTCGCAACGAAATGCTTCGAAGAGTCCTCGACAGCGATCGACATTGGAGGCCAGCGCAATGATTTGCGGGCCCGTGCGCGGCAGATCACACACTTGGCGGACTACAGCGAGTGCGGGTGTTGAATGAGATTCGAGTCAGCGGTGCGCGATCTCGCACCAGATGATCGCAAGCGCCACACTCCTCGCGCCCCATCATGAAGCCGCACGCGAATCGGCGTCACGTCCACGGGACACTCGCTTTCTCGACAGCGTCCTCGGCGAGATGCTTGCGCCCGAGCGAGCGATGAACGTTACGCTTCAGCAGGCGCCAGGGCTCGATGGAGCCGGAATCGCGAATCAGCGACCGATCCGACCCGTTACAAATGAAATGCGGAAAGGGCTCACGACTCGAATCAACAGGGCGTTGCCGCGCGCAGCAGCAAAGCACACTGCCGCGGCCGCACATCAACACTCGATGCGCCCGAATGCCGGGCGGCGGAACGATATCGACGGTCGGTGATCTGTAGTGGATCGGCGGGATCGCGGAGCGGGCTCGCTTTGCGTGCCGCGGCGACGCGTCGATGAGAACACGATGATTGCATCCGTGCCGTCCTGCAGGCTGTCTGCGGGTGAGCACTCCGATCTCATGTTTCAGTGCTCGGGAGGAATGCGTAATGCGTTCTACGCGAGGTCTCCGTGAGATGAAGATCAAGCTGACGACGTCCCTGCTTGCAACGATCGCCACGGCCGGCGTGAGCGTGGCCATCGCCGGGCTGAAGGACTCGCCGCCGAAGAATGTCGATCTGACAGCCCTGTGGAAGATCAACCCCGAGGAGAGTGATGACCCGCAGAAGGTCATCGCGAAGAAGCGCAAGGACAGCGACAACGGGCGCGGCAACTCTCGTAACCGTGGCAGCGGTGGCGGCAACCCGGGCACGGATGTGGGCGATGTCTTCGGTGGTGTCATCTTCGGCGGGGTGATCTTCGGCGGCGGGGCAGGCGCAAAGCGTGGAGGCGACTCGGACAGGCCGGACGAAGATCCGGCTCCGCAGCAATCGATGCGCGTGCCGCTCGACTCCTTCCTGGCGACGCGCGAGCAGTTCGAGATCGAACAGCAGCCCGACGAGCTCACGATCCGGGACTTCGAAGAAACGAGCACGTGCAAGCCAGGTGAGCTCACCAAGGTGCCGCTGCAGAGTGGCGAGCTCGTGGAGCAGCGCTGTGGCTGGGATGGCGATGTGTTCGTGATGGAGCTCATGTCGCCCGATGGCGTGAAGCGCGCCCACCGGTACGAGCTTCGGAACAAGGACAAGCAGCTCGTCGTCACGAGCCAGGTGAAGGGCGGCAGCGGGCACCTGGCCGATCTCAGGATCCGTCGCGTATACGACCGGATCGTTGCCTTCTGACCCGAGCCGACTCACCTGCTCGCCATCGAGGCCGAGCGGCCACCTGCGGTGAACTCACCAGGCGGCCGTTCCTGGCTGCGACATGCCCCGGCGGTCTCCGCAGGAGGTCTAATACCGAGCACGACAAAAACAGGGGGAGCACCTCATGGGAATCCGATCGACCTTGCTCGGCTGCGGGCTCGCCCTCGCCTGCGTGGGCGCCGCCTGCGCGCAGGTTCCGCCGACGCCCGCACCGGACCAGGCCGCACTGCTGAACAGCAGCGACCCGAAGCTCGCGGCGAACAAGAAGCTGGTGTTCGACATGTATCGCGCGATCATCCAGGCGGGGCGCACAGACCTGGCGGCGCAGTTTTTCACCGAGGACTACATCCAGCACAACCCGAACGTCGCGACCGGTCGCGACGCGCTCGTGGCCTACATCAAGCAGACGCGGCCCGTCCGGCCGATGGAGCCGACGATCACCTTTCCGGTGATCGCGATCATGGCCGAGGGGGACCTCGTGACCGTCGCCACCGTGGCGTATGCACCCGACCCGGAGCATCCGGGCAAGAAGTACGCGAACACGCACTTCGACATGTATCGCATCGAGAACGGCAAGATCGCCGAGCACTGGGATCACATCCCCAAGGACAGATCGGCACTGAGCTTCGATCCGAACGTCGACGCCAGAGAGTGAGCCGGCTGCGCGAGCTGGGCCGCCGCGCACAGCTCGAGTGAAAGCTCGGCACCAAGGTCCAATGGCGAGCGCACGACGCACTCGCTCAAATCGCGCTGGGTCACATCACGCGCTCACCAGCACGTGTCAGTGCATCTTCCGCGGTGGCGCTTCAGAACCTGTCACCGCCGCACGCGGCACGACACCTGGAGCCTCACACAGGAGAACGCAATGGCAACGAGCAAGTTCAACGGCGTCATCAGGCTCGATGTACGGGATTCCAGGCCGGACTGGACTCCATACGAGCTGAAGCGGCCCCCGGCAGGCGCTCCAAACGTGCTGATCGTCCTTTACGACGACACCGGCCTCGCGGCCTGGTCACCGTTCGGAGGCCGCATCAACATGCCGACGCTGCAGAAGCTCGCGGACAACGGGCTCATGTACTCACAGTGGCACACGACCGCACTCTGCTCGCCTACGCGCTCCACCTTCCTGACGGGGCGAAATCACCACGTGAACCGCTGCGCGTGCATCTCCGAAGGCTCGAACGGATTTCCCGGTGCGGCCGGACGCCTGCCCGCCGAGTGCGCGACGATCGCGCAGGTTCTGCAGGACAACGGCTACAGCACATTCTGGCTCGGCAAGGATCACAACGTCCCCGAGGAAGATATCTCCGGCGGCGGCAGCCGCTCGGAATGGCCGCTGGCCAAGGGATTCGACCGCTTCTACGGCTTCATCGGCGGCGAGACCAACAACTGGTACCCCGACCTCGTCGAGGACAACCGGTTCATCGAGCAGCCCTACGGCCCTGAGAAGGGCTACCACCTCTCCCAGGACCTGGCGGACCACGCGCTCGCGATGATCCGCGATCAGAAGGCGAGCAATCCCTCGAAGCCCTGGTTCATGTGGTTCTGCCCGGGGGCGAACCACGCACCCCATCACAGCCCGAAGGAATACGCAGACAAGTACAAGGGCAAGTTCGACGACGGCTACGAGGCGTATCGCGAATGGGTGCTCGCACGCATGATCGAGAAAGGCATCATGCCGAAGGACACGGCATTGACGCCGATCAATCCCCTGCCGGAGGACGTTGCGGCAACCGCGCCGAACGATGCGGTGCGGCCGTGGAACACCCTCAGCGCCGACGAGAAGAAACTCTTCGCGCGCATGGCCGAGGTCTATGCCGGCTTCTCCGAGTACACGGACGCGCAGGTCGGCCGGATCGTGGACTACCTGGAACGCACGGGCCAGCTCGACAACACGATCATCTTCTACTGCGCCGACAACGGCGCCTCCGGCGAAGGCAGCCCGAACGGCTCGGTGAACGAGAACAAGTTCTTCAACAGCTATCCGGATGAGCTGTCCGAGAACCTGAAGTACCTGCGCACGCTCGGCGGACCCGACACCTACAACCACTACCCCACCGGGTGGGCTGTCGCGTTCAGCACGCCGTTCCAGATGTTCAAGCGTTACTCGCAGTTCGCAGGCGGCACCTGCTGCCCGCTCGTCATTCACTGGCCGCAAGGCATCAAGGCGAAGGGCGAGGTGCGGAACCAGTACCATCACTGCACGGACATCGTGCCGACGATCCTCGATGTGGTCGGGCTCGAGATGCCGGAGGTCTACCGGGGCGTCGAGCAGTACCCGCTGAACGGCGTTTCGATGCGTTACAGCTTCGACGACGCGCAGGCGCCCACCACCAAGCAGCGCCAGTACTACACGATGCTGGGCACCCGCGGCATCTGGGAGAACGGCTGGAAGGCATCCGCAATCCATGCGCCGCTGAGCGGTGCGGGCCATTTCGACAAGGACCCGTGGGAGCTCTACCACGTCGACGAGGACCGCTCGGAAGCCAGGGATCTGGCCGCGCAACACCCGGACAAGCTGAAGGCGCTCATCGCCGCGTGGTTCGAGGAAGCCGAGAAGAACTTCGTGCTGCCGCTCGATGACCGCAACGCGACGGAGCTCCTGACGCTCGAACGCCCCCAGTCGGAAGCCCCGCGCACACGGTACATCTACTACCCCGGCACGGCGCCGGTGCCCGAAGGGGTTGCGGTCAACATTCGCGGCCGCTCGTACAAGATCATTGCGGACGTCGACATCACCGAGAAGGCCTCCGGCGTCATCTTCGCGCACGGCTCGCGCTTCGGCGGCCACAGCCTGTTCATCAAGGATCACAAGCTCTGCTACGTCTACAACTTCCTCGGCATCCGGCCGGAGCAGAAGCTCGTGTCGACGCCGTTGCCGACCGGGAAGCACGCGCTCGGTGTCGAATTCATCCGCGACAAGGCGGGCGAGCACGGCGAATCGATCGGCACCGCCCGGCTCTACGTGGATGACAAGGTCGTCGCGGAGGGCCCGATGAAGGCGCAAGTCGGCAAATTCACGTTGTCCGGCGACGGGCTCTGCATCGGATTCGACAGCGGCGACAACGTCAGCCAGGAGTACAAGAGCCCTGGCACGTTCAGCGGCGGCACGATTCTCGGCGCGGCGATCGACGTGAGCCCCGAGGTCTATCTCGATCTCGAGCGCGAAGCGGCCGGCGCGCTGGCGCGCGACTAGGCCACGCCGGCCACCCGGGCATCAACGCCGCACCTCCGGCGCAATCTGGCGAAGAGCGCCGGAGGTGCATGAGCTGCGGGACCGTGTCGCTGAAGGGCGGGCGCAGCACGGTCCTGCTCAACGCAACCGCCTGGGTCGATTCGGGTGCGCCGGGCCGCGCTCGCGGCCTCGTCCGCCGTCGAGCGAGGAGCCGGGGCGGCGCTAGAAGCGGAACCCCACCTGGATCGGAATGAACTCCGTCGGCTCACTCGTCTCGATGCGGTGATACCGCGCATCGATGAACCAGGAGCCATAGGCCAGCGGAAACTCCACGCCGATGCCTGCATTCCACGCGAAGCGCGTAGTGGATTGCGAGGAGACGATCGCGTCGCCGGGAAAAACACCGGGGTAGCAGAAGCCCCACCAGGGGTCGCAATAGAAACCCCCCAGGAGCACCGTCTGGGTCATCTCGACATTCCGGTAGTACTCACCGATGCCGGCGGTCACGTAGCCGCGTGACCAGGTGTTGAAGGGAATCTTGTAGACGCCGTTGACGTTGAAGCTCCAGATCTCCGTGTCACCGTCATCGATCCGCACGGTGTCCTGCTGGAGGTTGGCGAGCTGGATCAGCTGGTTCGTCGCGTCGTAGCGGCTGTAGTTGATCTCGGCAAGGAGCCCGAACGGCCGATCCTGCCACGGCTTCCACGTGAGACCGCCGCCGATGATCCAGCCGCCATCGAGGAAGTCCGAGGTTCTACCCGTAGTCGCGCTGTAGCCCGCATTCAGATGCCACGCCAACGTGCGGTCCTCCTGCGAATGCACCTGCGTAGCGAATGCCAGTGAGACCAGTATCACGAGTCGCCATCCAAGCCATCTCATGGTGCCTCCAAGGCCGGGCCGCCCGGCTGAGCTGAGCTGAGCTGACAGCGTATCGCCGAGGTCGTGAGGCTTCCGTTGGACCTTGAGCCCATGCCCCACGGCACAGCGTAGCTGTGCGAGCGCATCGCGCGGGCGCGAAGGGAACGCCAGCGCCAGCTCGAGTGGCGCCGGCACGCTTTGCTTTGAGCCAGCGCGCTTTGCTTTGAGAAGGTGTATCGGGCGCGACGAGGCAGCCCCGGACCTCGGCTCGTCTGCGCGAGCACGAGCCGCCGTGCTCGCCGCGCGCGAGCGCTGGCGCGTCAGTACCCCTGCGCATTGCACCCTCGCCCCGCTCACGCTCACGGGTGGCCCGGCCGACAGCAACATGCGAACCGTGGCGATGAAGAAAGGAGGCCCAGCGTGTCGATCTGGCGCGGGCCCGTTCGTCGTACCCAGCAACGAGGCACAGGCGGTCTTCCGGACCAGGGTGCCCTCCCAACCCGAAAAGGAGCACGACGATGCGAGTCATGGTGATCATCAAGGCGACGAAGAGTTCCGAGGCAGGCGTGATGCCCAGCGAGCAGCTGCTCGCCGACATGGGCAACTTCAACGAGCAGCTCGTGAAGGCCGGCATCATGCTCGGCGGGGACGGCCTGCACCCCAGCAGCAAGGGGAAGCGCGTGCGCTTCTCGGGCGGAGCGAAGACCCTCATCGATGGCCCCTTCGCGGAGACGAAGGAGCTGATCGCGGGCTACTGGATCTGGAAGGTCGAGTCGATGGACGAGGCGATCGAGTGGGTGCGACGCTGCCCGGACCCGATGCCGGGCGAAACATCGGAGGTCGAGATCCGCCCGATCTTCGAGGCGGAGGATTTCGGCAGCGAGTTCACACCAGAGCTGCGCGCACAGGAAGAGCGTTTGCGCGCCGAGATGGAGCGACGGCAGGCGCCGTGAGGCAGAGGTGACCCACGCGGCGCGGGGCAGAGCCTGGAGGCGAAGCGGATCGTCATCCGTCTCGCTTCCATCGGCTGAAACCTTGCAGCCGCGCCGGGCTTCGCAGCGGAGGCATCATTGCAGCCAGCGCAGCAACTGCTCCCGCACTTCCCGCGAACCGAAGAACGTGGTGTGCATCACACCGGACGACGCGGGAAGTTGCAGCTTCCGCCTGACGTCATCGATGGGGAAAGCGCCGCTGCCATTGGCGGCGTAGACGCCCGGCTCCGGCACCACGAGGTCGTTCGCCACATCCTGGAAGATCCGGTCGAGCGCCGCGTCCGCGAGGGTGCCTGAGATCAGCGTCTTCAGTCCCTGGTCCGCCGGCTCGTAGTCGGCCGCGAGCGCATGGTAGGCCGCGCCATCCGCCTCGCCCTGGTTCAGCGCGGCGAGAAACGCGCCTTCGGGATGCATGCTGGCGAGGCCGTCCAGCGATTTCAGCGCGCCGTGGCCAATGACCTTGATCACCGTGATGAGCGCCTCGAGCGTCTCGGTCACCGGTCCCGTCGGGAACAGGTTCAGCGCCGTCGTGAAGCGATCGATCATCGACACCATGTGATCGGGATGCGCCAGCAACGTGCCGTTGTTCGGAACACCCACGAACACGATCCGGCGTACCTTGACGCGTCCCGGAGGCAGCCCGAACGAGGCGGGCCGCTCCGCGAGCATCCGTGCGACGAGGCCGCCGCGACTGTGGCACACGATGTCGAGCTCGACGTCGCTCCCGGCGGGCACCTGTTCCAGGAACCAACGTACATTCCGCGCCGGATCGTGCGAGAGCGTGAAGTGGTTGAAGGCGAAGACGCGGCCGTCATACGTGTCGTAGAGCGCGCGGAACGTGTCGTCGTCGAGCCCGGAGAACGCGGAATGCGCAGTGCTGAACGTGCCGTGCACGAACAGCAGAGCGCGCTTGCCACTGAGCTGCGTCCAGACCGCCGGCTCGAGCCCGGTGGTGATCGGCGTGCGGAAATCCTCCGGCGAGAAATGCCGCAAACCGTAGGGGCGGCGTGATCGCTCCCATTTCTCCGCGAAATGATCGGCGAGGGCGCCGATCACCGGGTCCACCAACGGATAGACGAGCACCTTGAGGAGCTTGCGCCCGAGGATGCCGATGAGACCGCGTGACGCAGGATCAGCGTCGGGTGCCTGCGCAGGGCGCGTCGCGGGAATGCGGAAGCGCTTCTGCGCCCCCGCACCGCGCGTCGCGCCCGCTGCGTCCGCCTGTTCGTCCGGCTCCGGCAGGTGCCACGTGAGCGCGCCTGCTTCGTCGCAGCTCAACACGAGGTGGCCGTACTCGGCGCCGAAGTCCGGCACGGCGACTTCGAGCATCTCCTGGCCGTGCGCGGAACGCAGTGCACGGGTGTCTCCGGGTGGCGGTGAGGAGGCGAGCTGCAACTCGATCTGGCGCACTTCGGTCATCGAAGTGGCGTCGAGCGCTGCGTCGAGCTCACTCGTGCCGTCCTCGACTTCGCGTGAGCGGGCCCGGGTTGCGGCGTCTCGAGGCAACTTCACTTCCGCGGTGCCAGTGATGCCGGGCGCCCGCACGGAGTAGCCCGGCGCGAGAGTGACCGGTTGGGTCGAGCCAGTGAGGGTTGCCATGGAATCTCCTTTGTCTATGGCAGACGCTGCAATCTCAGACGAGGGTGCCCGTAGTACACGTATGAAAGATAGGTGGCGAGAGGCGGTGCGCCCTGCTGGCTGCCGTATCTGGCCCGCAGGTCGCGCAGGATCTCTCCGACCGGCTCCGGCGCGTTGCCGTTCACCGGGAGCGCGCGCTCCCAGAACTCCAGCGCGATGTCTCGTGCCAGGTCGTCATCCACTTCCCATAGCGCGCCGAGAAGGCCCCCGAAGCCACCCCGCAGACAGTTGCCGGGGAACCCACCCATGTCGCCCAGCAGCTCCGCACCGATGCCGATCATGCAGGCGTTGAGGAAAATGAGTGGCTGATTGGCGTTCGGCGGCCCGTACTTCGCGCTTCGGAACAGCAGTGAGGACATCGGCTTGCCGTTGCTGAGATACAGCACGGAAGCATCGACTTCCCCGGGATCGAACTGGCCGTGGCCGGCGAAGTGCACGGCATCCGCGCCGCCGATGGCATCGAAGTTGTGTTCGAGCCTGGCGCCGAGAAGCTGCGCGAGCGATTGCGGGCTTGCGGCGAGGAGAATCGCCCGGTGGCTCAGGACGAGATCCTTCGCCTCCTGCTCCGCGTGGGGCAAGGACCGCAGGCCCGACGGTGGCTTGTACAGCCCCGCCATCACGGCCATGTGCCGCACGTCGATGGACGCGGGTGGGTTCAGTGGCGGGCGCTCCGCGCCCGAGGATGCAGCGGCCGTCAACGCTTCCACGGAAGAAGGAGGAGACATGCGCAGCCACCGCCCCATCACTGCCTGCGCACCGAGGAACGGCGGCCGGCTGGCATCGAGTGGCGGATCGATCTTCGCCAGCTCCCACGGAACATAAGGATCGGCGCTCACCAGCAGCACCGTCGGCGGATTCGGCTGCGTTGCCAGCGCAACCTCGCGCAGCGCATTCACGGCGGCGCGCGGGAGCTTCTCTGCCACCAGGTCTCCCACCGAATCGAGCGCGTTAGCAATCAACACGTCACCGCTCATTGCACGCACGAGGCTCACGACGGAGCTCGCAAACGTGCGGGCGTCATCCCCGAGATCGATGCCGTGAGGCCCTGCCGGTGTTTTCAATCCGTGAGGGGATCGAAGCCAGCAGCTGTAGATGCCGCGCGCATTCTTGTCCGCCTTCACGATCTCGATGGTGAGGTCTGCGACAGGCGCGTCGTTCGAAAAATCGATTCGCGTTGCCGCTGGCGGCGTGCTGAGCCAGGGCGTACCGGGCGCGTTCGGCGGCAATGCCGGTGGCTGACTGGCAGTGGACGCGCCGATGGCGAGCGCGCGAGAGGCCGTGCCGCACACGGTGCCGTTCAGCACGTACCGGACTTCCAGCATCGTCAGATGCAGTTGCTCTTCGCCCGGCGGCTCGTGCCCCCTGAGCTGGAAAGTCACACTGACCGAGCCCGGGTCGCTCACCGGAACGCGCAGCATTCTGCTCCAGCCATCCGCGCAATCCGCGCCGGTGCAGGTCAGCTCAACATTGATATCGAGCTCACGCGCGCCATCCGGCACCTTGAAGGTCATGCGGCCGCCGATCGTTTTCTCCTGCGCCCGATCGGACAAGCCCACCACGACATCGAAGGGTTGCAGTGCGGGGGCGAATTCCGGCGCTTCCAGTCGCGGCCATGCCTCCACGTGCTCCGGCAGGCGCGAACGCACCTTGTCGGGCCGGACACCCGCGGCCGGCGCAGGCTGAACGCTCGCCGTACGGTTGTAGTCCGCGCCCCGCGATTCTCGATACCTGAAAGTGGCCTCGGAGCCGGTGGACATCCAGGGGACCTCCGGCAAACCGCGGCCCACGAGCTCCGCGGGCGCGGGAACTGACACCGCAACGGGTTCGCCACGCTCGACGACGACCCGGCCATCTTCCGGCAGCGGCGCGCGGTTCGACGCGAGGGACGCGACTTCCACCGGCGGCGTGCTGTCGCCCTCCTGGAGCTGCAGGGCGTGCAGCAGCGGCTCGTCGTCGTTCGACGCGAGGCAACGATCCAGCACGAGAGGAACGGGCCGCGCATACCAGAGCACGTTGCCTCGCCACTCGCGCCGGATGGTGACGTACTGGCGCGCCGGGTCGGCCCGCAACCGCTCCGCGACTTTCTCGACCGGGATGCCCAGACGAGTGGCCTGCTTCTGCAGATACCCCAGCGCGCCCCGATGCGTCGGGCTGTGCCACAGACCGTGACGCGCGAGCCGGGTCAACGCTTCGAGCGCAGTCATCGTGGCGTCGAATACGACAGGTCGGACCAGCATCGAATGTCCTTTGCGCCGCTTTTCAGCGGTCAGCGTTGTTCCGGAATGGGGGTTTCCCGGGTGGCGGACCATGCGGGGTCCTGCAGCTCCTCGACCGCGACGACGATGTATCGATTCGCGGGCGATGCAGACGTTTCCTTACCGGCGCCGGCCGCCGGCGCGTCAAGGATCTTCACCTCAGCATTCCAGGTCACATGGTCTCCATCCTGTTTCGTCTGGAGCGTCCAGCCCTTCTCCTCTTCGCCTGTCACGTAGCGCCGGTAGTAGGTTCCTGACGAGAAGACAAATAGCCCGTTTCCGGTCGCGTTGGCGCTCAGAGTGCGCTCTCCTTGCGCGAGGCCAGTAACAGCGACCTTGGCGCGTGGTTCCAGGTTCAAGGTGTATCTGGATGCAAAGAGCAGCTGGTAGCGCCTCTGCTCCCAGCTCTGCGCGTCGTATGTGCGCACTTGCCTGATTCGGCCGCTGAGTGTCGCAGTCCATCCATCGGGTGTCTGCTTCAATGGACACAGCTGTAGCGCATGACCTTCCACCAACCGTTCGACGTGACAACCGGAGTAGGACGCTTCGGCGAGGGAGTATCGCAGCTCATGCGCTCCGTCCGTCCCAGTGAGGTTCGAGAACGCCAGAACCGCCGTACCGTTCAACGCGAAGAGATAAGAGTAGTTGCCAACTTGAATCTCATCAGTGCTGCTGCTGAGCTGCTTCACGCTCAGATCCGAGAACAGCCCACGTGATTCGTCGACCAGCATGAGGGTGGGCGCTTGCGCAGCCTTCACGTCCACCTGCACGCGCTCAGGCCACCTACGGAACTTCGGCGTCAGGGCGCTCGCGGCATTCCCTTGCAGCTCGACATCGATCGTGCGCGGCGCGAGATAGATGCTGAGGAAAACGATTGCGGTCGAGGCCACTGCACCGAGCACGATAGTCCTGGCGGTTCTGCTCGGGCGCGGCGTGCCAACAACCTCAAGATGGGGGCGCCGCGCCAGAACGGCCGTCAGTACGAGCGTCAGAAGGCTCATGATTGCGACGGAGGACAGCACTGCGAGGAGCACGCCGAGCGCTCTGTTCGTCTCGAGCCAGTTCCCCTCCGCCCAACTCAACAGGGGAAGCAGCACCACCGCCGGTGCCAGCACCCACAGAACGCTTGCTGAGAGAGCGGACCACAGAAGCACACCACTCCACGAGCCGCCGGGCCAGACCCGTGGGATCGTGAACTGAGCGGTTCCGGCAAGGGCCAACTGCAGGAGACCCGCTGGCAAGAACGCGCACCCGGCCGTGATCACGTATGACGCCCACTGCGCCGAAGGCAGCACGTCTTCGAAAGCGATCCTCCACATGATCGTGAGTGCGGCCCACAACACGACGAAGAGCGTCACGGACCTTCGAACCGTCTGGAACCAGTGGCCTTCACCATGCACCGCCGCTACTGCCGCAGCCGATGCGCAGATCCGCCAGCCCAGAAAAGGGCCTGTCACGACTGCAACGATGGTTGCGACGGCGAGTATCACGAGGATGGTGGACTGTTCGTCGGACGGGACGAACGGGCGGAGATACAGCGCGAGCAACGCAGCGCCGGTGAGCGACCAGGCAAGCCCCGCAAAAACGCCGAACATCGCGGATTGCGATGGATCGTCCACTGTCTTCACATATGCGCGAACCTTGCGCCCTTCGGAGAGTTTTCTGGCGCGGCGCCGCCACAGCCAGCCCCAGAGTTTCGCTGCCCGACCCGAGTCGTGGACCGCAGCAACGAGATCGCGAAGGTTCTCCGGCACATCCCACACGGACACCGAGCGCATCAGCTGACGCAGTGCCTCGTCCGACGCGAGCACGACGTACGAAGCCGCGGCGGCCGTTCGTACCGCATCATCCACGTTCCGGTGTGTGGCCAGCTCATGACACATCTCGACGAGATCGCCCGGATTCGGGATGACCTCGCTAGTGAAAATTGCAGCTGCGCGCGCAGCGCCGGTGCTCGCCTTCCCGGGCCGAAGCAGGCTCGAGACGAAGTCACGAGCCTCATCCCACCCCACTGCCTCGGCCCAGACCTTCACATCCTCGAGCTCACCGCGGTCTACCGCGCTACGAAGCAGAAAGCTCAGCTGCGCGTGCGTGAAGCGCAGACGCGTGCGCTGCTCACGCACTCGTGCCAGCGTCTTGCCGTCCAGCAGCGTGAGAGAGCCCTTCGAAAAGAACTCCGCGCCCGTCTGCACCAGCTGCTCGACCAGAACGAAGTCCTTGAAGTCCTCGTCTTCGTCGAGCCACTGAAGGATTTCCGGCACGAGGCATTCGTGCCGCAGCTCGTACCAGGGGCGCTCGCCGCGCACGCCGTGCCGCACGATCTTTCGCTCGACGAGCTCCGCCAACACCTGGTCGAGATCTTCGTCAGGACAAAACCGGCAACCACGCAGCTCGTCCAGTGTGATTGCGTATTTCGTGGACTCACGCGTGATCATCACGCGCAGGATGAGGCGAGCCACGAGGGGCCATTTCCCGGCCACGGGCGCAATCCTTCGCGTGAGGTAGCGGCGGAAGATCCCTTCCAGCGCGGCGGTTCCGGAGGACGCGCCGGCCAGATCCGGCAGGAGTGCGGCGGACCCTTCTGAAACGGAGACTGTGACGCCCGGCTCCTTCAGCTGGTCCGTGAGGTGTGTCAGATCCGCATTCGTGAGTTTGCGATCGTTCTCGTGAGCCTCGACGGCAGCCTCGAAGAGCTCCGCACAGGTCACTTGCAACCGCGCTGAATCGAAGTCGAACCTGGCGAGCTCGTCGACCAGGCGCGTCACGAGCTGCTCGTCGTACGAGTAGCCCGCCGCGATCAGCGGCCGGACGATGGCTTCGCGGCAACCGAATGCGCTCAGTGGCCCGAGCCGATAAGCGTGTGTGAACAGCTCCGGCAGCGTTGCCTGGAAGTCGTCCAGCGCCGCCAGATACTCCTCCCGCAGGGAGAACACCACCCGCAGGTCGAGCGAGGGATTGTTGATGAGCGCGCTGAGCTCACTCACGAAGGTTGAGCGCTCCGCAGCGCGCGCGCGGAAGCGGATGAAGAACTCCTCGAACTGATCCAGCACGATGATGACCGGCTTCTCTTCCCCGGCGATCTCGAGGAGCCGCCGGAGAGAGGCATCCGCCGGCGCAAGCGGGCCGCAACGCGCGCGGACGGCATTGGTCAGGTCCTGCAACGGCTCTTCCAGCGTGCGCACGTAGATCGGAAGGAAGCCGCGGTGGATCAGCTGCGGCATGACGCCGGCCAGCAGGAGCGAGGTCTTGCCGAGGCCCGAACGTCCGTAAACGACCAGACTGCGCTGGGTGCACGCGCGCGCGGTGACCTGCGAGATGTCCCGCTCGCGGCCTGCGAAGCGGTCGACGTCCTCCTGCTCGTAGTAGTCGAGCTCCTTGTACGGTGTGGCCGCGACGCGCTCGGGCTGCTGTGCCATCGGCGAGAGCTGCGCGTTCATCGGGATGCCTCGATCAGGTCGTTCAGGAAGGGGTCGAGATCACTGCAGATCCACTGCGTGTCGTATGGCGCCCAGTAGGGCCGGTCCGTGCTCTGCTCGTCGGGACAGAGGAAGAACGTCGGCCCCTGCGTCCGGCGGTTCGCTATGCGCCGAAACAGGAGCTTCTGGCACAGCTGGCGCACCAGGGGCTCGCGGGGGCTCACGCCGACGAACAGCACGGAGCAGCGTCGTTTGTTGTGGGTGAGCGCGGTCAGCTCAGGTGTGAGGCCCGCAATGTTCACGGCGAGCCCCTCATGATCACTTTCCGTGATGACGAGCGAGTCCGGGTTCTGGACGGAGCCCCTGACGAGCACGAGCGGCCGAGAGTCCCGCGCCTGATTTACCCCTTCCATCGAGGGACGGGCGGAAACCGAAAGCACCTGGTTCAGCCAGGAGCGGTTGCGAGAGACGAGGTCATGGAAGAAGCCGTCGAACCACGTGTAGAACATCGCGCTGAAGCGGATGTCCGCGAATGCCCGGACCATCTCGGGAACTTCGCGCCCGTGGTACTGCTTGCAGACTTTGTCCGCCACGTCTTCCCACCGTTCCAGCTGCGCGTGGTGCTCGCAGACCCACTGCAGGACGAGGCTCTGCATCCAGTCACACCCGGGCTTGCCCGGCTTGCAGTGCTCGAGATCCTGCGGCCGCGGGTACGTCAAAGGGGGAGTCGTGAACAGATTGATGAGATCGAGCGGCCCGGGCGGCGCCGCGCTGGCACGACGCGTGATCCCCGCCTGAAGGATTCCGGGACCGACGACGGCCACGCAACGATCCGAGCGGATGGCCTCGCGCAACGTCGGGTCCAGCGGCGGCCGCCGGATGATGATCTCGAGCGGCGGGCTGGCATCGAGCGGCTGGGCGAGGCTTTCGATAGCCGGGTCGACGGCAGCCGCTGTCTCGAAATCGAAGAGGCGGTGATAGAGAGGGGCGAGATGCAGTATCGGCGCGATGTAGCTGCGCAGGTTGCCATCGTTGGCGCGGGACAGCGCCGCACGCGCGTCACGGACCGCGATGTCGACGCGCCCGGCGGCGTCACCGTCGAACAGGGCCTCATAGAAATGACGGGCAAAGGCGCTGGCGAGATAGTCCGCGATCTCGTAGCGCATCGTGATCACTGCCGGCACACCCATGCGCATCAACATCGGGCCGAGCCCGCTGACGACATTCGGGTCGTGATGGTCCCCGTCGCCACGGCAGCAGTTGAACACTGCGAGGCGCACATTGGCAGTCTGAAAGCTGCTGCAGAGGTGCTCCGCGTCTTCGCGCACGCACGTGCCGTCACCTGCGTTCAGCACGATATCCAGCCGGCCCTGCGCGTTGACTTCGCCGTGACCGACGTAGTGGACGATGTCCCAGCGGCCGTTCCTGAGCTTCCGGTATATCTCCGTCGCAGTGACTCGCGTGCGCATCTCGACGGGTGTGATACCGCGCTTCGCGGCGATCTCGCGAATGGCGTTGATCTCACGACTCACATCGAGCTGCGTGTTCTCAGGCGCGAGGATCAACATCGAAAGCTTCGAGCCGTCGCACGGCTCGTAGGCGGCGATGCGTGCCTCGGCAGGCGGGTGATGAACGACGCAGTAGCGCGGCTCCTCAGCCAGGCCGAGCGAGGAAATACGGCGGTCGTGCAGACTCTCCCAGGGAAAGGAGCGGCACTCGTCGGGAATCTCGAGCCGGATCAGGAAATCCGGGCCGCCGTACTCGTGCTCGCCGCCGGGCGGCGCGACGCCTTCGTGCCTCGATGCAAAGTGCTGTCCGAGCCGGGCCGGCGTCAGCCCCAGCCACAGCTGCCCGCCGACATAGTTGACGTGATGCCAGTTGCAGATGTTCTCGCGGATGGCGCGCAGGTTGTTGAGAAACTCCGTGCCCTGAAGATTTTCGATGCGCCACGTCTCCTCGATCGCCGGCCCATCGCCGCACTGGAGACTGACGCTGTAATGACTCCCCTTCGAAGTGATTCTGAAGTGGAGCTCGACAAGATCCGTGGACATCGTGGTCCCGCCACTCGGGCGCCGCTCTTCGGGCGTGCTGACCCCGTTCTTGTTTCTCTGTCATTCGTGGGACGCGCATCGCACGCGGCGACGTCCCCGCCCCAGCTCCCCGAACGCGCCGATTCTGCGCGCCTTCGGCGTGCGAGGCCATCCTCATCGAGATACGCTCGCGCAAGCGCGGCCCGTCATGAGCCTGAAACGACTCGTTCACGTTGGTACGGATCGCCGTCGGTACGCCGGCCGGGCCGCAGCTGCGCGCCCGGCCGGCGCGGCACGTCCGCAAATCAAACCGCAGGAAGGCCAAGGACTTAGGATCGACGGCACGCGCTCCCCGCGCCGGGCAATCTGCTCACCCAGCCACACCACGCTCCGCACGTGAGGGGGGCAATCGCCCGGCCGCACGCATTTCGATGCGCACCGGGCCTTGCCCGGAGCGGACGCGAGCCCTTCCTTTTCTGGACGCGGCGGCGAGCGGCTGTTCACGCCCGGTTGGGGTGGCGACCTGAGTCGCGCACCCGAGCGCTCGGGTCGCCCTCCCCGCCACAACCGGCCCTGCGTTCAGTCCTCGATCTGGATACGCCGCGGGCGAGCGCTTTCGTCGATCGGCACGGTGATCTCCAACACGCCGTCGCGCATCTTCGCCTTCAGCTGTTCGAGGTTCGCCTTCTGGGGCAGCGGTATGGCCCGGTAGAAAGAACCGTAGCTGCGTTCGATCGCGCGGAAGCCCTCTGCTTCGTCGCGTTCCTCGCGCTCTTCGCGGCGCTCGCCGGAGAGCGTGAGGCCCTCGTCGGTGACGTCGATCTGAATGTCATCCTTGCGCACGCCGGGCAGATCCGCGCGCACGACGATCGAATCGCCGCGCTGCTCGACATCCACGCGGGGGCTCCAGAGCGCGCCCCAGTCCTCGTCCCGCCCCCGTTGCAGCATCGAGCGGAAGTTCGAGCCGAACAGTGGCGCGTTTCCCGTGAACGCCGCGGACATCATCCGATCCATCTCGCGGGACAGCTGCCACATGAGCTCGAACGGGTTGCTCGTGCTCAGGGCGAGATCCCGTCTGCCGCGAGGGCGGCCGAGCGCGCGGCCTGCTTCGCCCGCCTGTCGCGTCTCGCGATCCTGAACCTGTTGCCCCGCCTTCCTGCCACCACCATTGCCGCCGTTCTGCGCGCGACCTCCGGCCGGTTGGGCCTGGGCTGTGGCTTCCGTCTGTCCCGTTTCATTTGCTGAAGCCATGGTGTGTACCTCCACATCAGCTGGTATGGGTCGGTCGGAGAGAGCAAAAGCTATTCCGGCGGCCACGACCTCGAGCTCACCGATACGCGATTCGCGATGCGTCCGCGGGAGAGGCATTCGACGAACAGCCGGCGCGACACATGGCAGCGGCAGAACGAAATGAGTCCGAGCATCGAGCCAGATCCGCACCGCGGAATACACGGCTGAGATGCGGCACAAGAACGGGAGCGCGGAGACGGTCCGGTACACAACCTGCACAAACGCCACAGCACGATCAGCGCGATCACGATCGCCAGCACGCAGACAACCGCGCTCCCGAAGCGCTGGTAGCACGTCACGAAATCCCTTGCCGCTTGCCGCGGCGCCTTGCATCAGGCTTGCGCCTGGGGGCAAGCTACGCGGCCTATCGGCAGACGCCGCATCAACGCCATCGGGCAATTGCCGTGAGGTGGAGGCGGCGGATACGCCTGTGACTTCAGTCGAGGATGGGTATGCGGGAGAACGAAGGCGCGCACCACGCCGAAACGCTGAAGCAACTGCGGCGCCGGCTCGAAGCTGAATCCAGTGATGGCATGGCGCTGCTCAGGAACCTGACCAGCAATCCGATCTGCTCGGTGTACCTCGACGAAAGCGTTCCATGCGTGACCGTGGTGTGGAAGCAGTACGCCACCAGCACGCAGCTTCGCTTCATTCACGAGAACGTTCTGTATCTTTTACAGAAGCACCGGCTGAGCAGAATCCTCGGTGATGACACCGCCCTGCCCACGATCCATTCGGAGGACCAGCGCTGGATCGTCGAGGACTGGATGCCGAGAGCGAAGGCGGCGGGCTTCCGGGCCGGTGCAAACAAGAGCCCGACGTCGTACTTCGGCAAGCTGGCGGTCGAGACCGTGCAATCCGTCGCACCGTCCGATCTTCAGTTCCGCTCGTTCGCCGACATGGACGAGGCGCGGCAATGGCTGAGAGAGGCCGTGCCGGCGCCCTGAGCGAGGCGCGGGCCGAGCTGCCTGGCGAGGCGGCGTGATCGTCGGGAGCTGCGCGCCCGGGGTGCAGGAAGTCAGCGCGACGCATGGCGTGCAACCCATGCACGCGCGCCTTCCAAAGTCCTGAAGTCCTCGAGACTGCGCGCCGGAACATTCCCGTACGCATCAGCCACCATTTCGCTCAACGCCCCCCCGGGGCCGAGCTCCAGAAACGCTGTCGCTCCCCCTTCGATGCAACCCTGCAGGCAGGCAGCCCACTGCACGGTGTGAGAGATCTGGGCAGCGAGCTTGTCGAGACCTGCGTCCACATGGATGACCGGGGAGCCGTCCACCCCGCTCAGCAGCCGCGTGCCCTCACCCGGCGGACGCTGTATGGGGACGCGACCCAGGCTCTCGCGGAACTGCACGGACGCCTGCGCCAACCGCTTCGTATGGGAAGCAACCTGCACCGGCACATCGACGACACTCCTGGCGCTCATCGTCTTCGCTTCCTGGCCAAGGGCGTCGAGGGCCGCGCGGTTGCCGCCAAGGAGGAAGGCATCACCCGGGTTGACGATGGCGATTGCGGCATCATGTCGCGCACACAACCTCTCGATGGCGTCGCGCGAGAGACCGCGGACGAACAGCAGCCCGTCACCAGGCGGCGTCGCGGAGTCCATCTCCGCTGCACGACTCGCGATGAGGTTCAGCGTGTCGCTCATGCTGAACACGCCTGCGACGCCCCACGCGGCCACCTCTCCGACGCTGTATCCGGCAACGATGAGTCGGTCAGGCATCGTGGCCTGCAGCGCCGCTGCGGCGGCAAGCGGTTGCACGGTACAGAGAATCTGACTGACGCGATTGTGATACAGGGCCTCACGGGGCTCGGTGTGAACGATCTCTCGCAGATCCCTGCCGCCGAGCAAAGTCGCAGCGTGTGCAAAGAGGCCTGCCGCCTCCGGCGCGTCGCCGGTCAGCGCGAACATGCCCGGATGCTGTCGCCCCTGGCCCGAACACAGGATCGCGAGCGTCAATCGAAACGCCTCAGGCTGGGGACAACACTGCGATGGCGATCGCCATCGTCACGATGCTGAATCCCGTACTGGCGAAAACCATGGACCCGGTAGTGGCGGAGTCGAGTCGATAGCTCACGGCGAACAGGATGCCGAAGAACCCCGCCGGCACGGCGGCGAGCAGAACGGCCACCTTGGCGAGCTCCGCGGAGACCGGAAAGACGAGCACCACCGCTGCAGTGAGCAGCGGCCGCACGATGTCGGCCACTCCAGTTGCACCCACGACTCTCCAGTTCAGCCGGAACGCCTGCGCCGAGAGGATGAGGCCCGTCAGGAACAACGCGACACCGGCAGCGGCGTGCCCGATCAGCCGTAGACAGGCTTCCGCGATGGGGCCGAGCTTCAGATCCAGCAGCGCGATCAGAATGCCGAGCGCAGGTGCCAGAACCACAGGCCTCGTCACCGCGCGTCGCAACGCATTGAGCATTCGTGCGGTCGTGTTCCCGGCAGGGGCGTCCTTCTTCTTGCTGTCCATCTCGACCAGGATCAGCGTGAGCGGACTCACCAGGATGGAGCCGGCAGCCAGTGCGACGGCAACAGGGACCGTCCCGGTGGGCCCGAGCACGGCGGACACGATAGGCAGCCCGACGCCGGCGAGGTTGGGAAACGCGATGGTCAGGGCCTGCAGCGACGCGTCCGCCTTGTCCACCTTCCAGGCACGCGCCGCGAAGTACCACCCGGCGAACAGCACGAGCATGACTCCGCCGAAGACCGCGAAGAGCGGCGCCTGCTCGAACATCTGGCTGCGCGTGGCTGATGCGCTGGCCACGAACAAGGATGCGGGCAACGCGAAATCCATGACGAGCGCGTTGAGGCTGTCGACCTGCCGATTGTCGACTATGCGCAGCCTGCCGGCGCCATAACCGAGCGCCATCACGAAGAACACCGGGACCAGCGTCAGGAGAATGGCATGGGACATCAGGGTGACGGCCTTTCGCAGGCCGAGACGAAGAGTGTCATCGCGAGCAGATCAGCCGACCCGCCAGGACTCAGCCAGCGGGCGGTGAAGCTTTCGTGCACCGATCGCGCACGCTCGCGCCAGCCGGGCATGCCCACGCCCCCCGCATCCAGGAAAGAGCGCGCCGTGCTGCGGGCGAACTGCAGACCTTGCAGTCCGCCCCGATGCAGCAGATTCGTGTCTTCGAGCGCCGCGATCAGCGCGAAGCAGGCTTCGACACGCGCGGCTTCGCTGTCGCCGGGCGCAAGAAGCACACCCCTACGCAAGGCAGGCAAGCCAACTTCGTAGACGCTGGGAAAGCCTTGCGCGGCCTCCATGCGTGCGCCACCAGCGCCAAAGCGGCGGCGCGCCCTGCCGCCATGACTGTGAAGAAGCGCGGGCCCGTCGACTATGTCGCGACCCCAGAGCCGTGAGACCACAGCCCCCAACGGCGTCCCGGGGTCGACGCAACCTGCCGCTCTGGCGCCGGCAGCCGCGCACAACAACCCGAGCCCGAATATCGCTCCGCGATGCGTGTTCACTCCCGACGTGGCGGCTCGCATGGCCGCCTCGGCTTCGAGACCGATGATCCTGAGACGCCCCATCTCACGACCCTCGGCACCGGCGTCCGCCAATGCATGCAGATACGGCGCGATGGCTGCGGCACTCACGCGAAACATGTCCGCATCCATATCGTTGTGGCTGCCGGCATCGACGTGGCTCACCAGGCCGGGCTTCGGCCACGTTTCCAGTTCGAGCAGAAGACAGTGGACGGCGCTCGCCGCAATGGACAGCACATCCGGGACGCGTGGCGACGGCGCCGGTGAGGGCCGTGCGCACCACACCTTCAGTGCCGCGGCGGCGGTCATGACGGCATCGGCCCGGCAAGAAACAGGCGCGCGTCGATCACGGCGACACCGCCGCTGGTCTTGACCAGAACTTCGCGCGCGCCGGCATGGAGCTCGCGCCAGTTCGCCGCGGCACCATCGGCGCGAACCAACTCGCCGTCGAGCCGCATGGGTGCCGCTGCTTCAACGGCCGCCACGTCCGCGGCGAGGTGCTGGAGATGCGTATCGCGGCGGACGCGCAGCAGGAAGTCCAGATCAGAGCTGCCACTCACGTAGTCCAGGCCCGTGATGGCGGACCATGCCAGGCTGCCGAACACTCTCGCTTCCACGGAATGCAGCGAGGCGATCTCATCGAGACGATCGATCGCGGGCCACCATGCTCGCGGCGCTATCCGGCTCGCAGAGCTCAATGCAGGCGGCGGCGCTGTCGAAACAATGTCCTCCGGACGTACGACAAACGAAAGCCGTTGTTTGCCTGCGCAGGGGGGCAGCGGCAAACCCAATGGCACGCCTTCCGTTTCGCCGGGCATGGCGCGTCTTCGGATCAGCGGCCAGCCCCGCTCGACCCACCCTGCCACGAGCGGATGGGCCGCCAGATCGCGGTGCGCTCCGAGCAGCGACCGCCATGCCGCCCGACTGACGAAGATCAGATCATGACGGCGCATGGGCCAATCATCGCGCCTGAAGAGCCAGTCCATGCACACGTTCGGCGATGTCGGCCGCCTTCAGCCGGCCGCCACGCTCCTTGCCCAGGGCGTCCCGCCGATCGCGCGCATCCGGCAGTCGTGCAAGAAGCGCTTCGAGCTGATCGACGAGCGGTGCGGATTCATTCCAGGTGAGGTGAACGGCCCCGGTCTGCGCGAGGTTCTCGACTCCAGGAGCGAACACCGGTGTGGATTGCGCTTTTTCCTGCAGCACCTCGAGCGACAGCTTCGTCACCTTCGCCATCGACGGAAGATCCATCACCGCAGGGGCCGCGCCGGGCAGGGCCACCAGCACGCGTGTGGCCAACGCGGTTGCAAGGAAAGCCCCGGCGGCCGTGTGGCCGTACAACAGGCCGATGGTCGGCCGGCCGTGCAGGTCCGCGTAGATGAGGCACTTCGCCAGATGCGCGAGGAACTCGTTGAGCCCCAGCAACTCATCCCGCTTGCTCATCCGCTGGCTGTCGCTGTCGACGATGACGAGTATCGGGCCGCTCCCATTCTCGATGGAAGCGAGCACGTATCCGGAAAGCCGAAGCGCCTCGTCCACCCCGACAGGCGTGCGATCCGCAACACCGATGACGAGTGCACGGCCGCCGGATCGCAGCGCGCCCGACCCGGTCAATGTGCCGCGATCCTGCTTCACGTCGTGGCCGCCCGGGAAGAGCGCGGCCAGAATGTCATCGAGCGTCATGGCTGCCCCTGCGGATCTCGTCGGCGAGGGAAATGAACTCGGCGGCCGGCAACTCGGGAACCGAAGCGGGGTTGGCAATCCCCTCGGCTTTCCAGATGTCGAGCGCATCCGCGCAGGTCCCGAACTGTTGCAGCCGCTCTCCGAGGCGAGCCTGCTCGGCTTTCAACGTTCCAAGGTCGAAGCCCGCGGCCGAACGAAGCAGCGCCAGCGCAGCGTTGCGGAAGTCCTGCACGGTGTCGTCGGTGAAGGCATCGGCGCCGCCGAGCAGCCGCCGATGTTTGCCTCCCATCGTGCGCCAGACGAGCGCACGGTCGCGGGAGTCGAGCTCCTCCACTCCGCGATTGGTCTCGATGACCTCCGGGCCGGAGACGGCGATGCGCCCCTCCTCCGACACGACCAGCGCCGAGCAGCACCCGGCCGTCAGGCCGCCACCGCCGTAGCAGCCCGAGCGACCGCCGATGAGCCCGATCACTTTCACGCCCGCGAGTCGCGCCTCGATGACCGCGCGCATGATCTCGGCCACGGCAAGCTCGCCCGCGTTGGCTTCCTGCAGGCGCACGCCGCCGGTGTCGAACAGGATCAGCACCGGCTGCGACTTCACGTCCCGGGCTGCGCGCAGCAGACCCGTGAGCTTGGCGCCGTGGACTTCCCCGAAAGCGCCGCCCATGAACCGCCCTTCCTGCGCGGCGATGAATACCGGTGAACCTTCGAGCTGCCCGCGCCCGATGACGATGCCGTCATCGAACTGCTCCGGCAGGTCGAATACCTTCAGATGCGGGCTCACCTCGCGCATCTCGGGTCCGATGAGCTCCTGGAAGGTTCCGGCGTCGAGCAGCAGCCGCACGCGCGTTCGCGCCGACGCCTCGTACCAGATCGCCGTGCGCTCCCGGCCCGCGGGCTGCTTCGCTGCCGGCTTCTTCTGCGGCGTGTTCATTGATCGCCCTCCATCGAACGGGTGGCCTGCGCCAGGCGCAACCACACGGTGTCCGGGCGCGCGCCGCCGTCGTTGATCGAGAACCGCAGCCCACCGGGCGAGTAGCGCTCGACGAAGTCGGCCGCCACCGCGTCCCACACTGCGCCGAAGCCTTCGGCCGCGGTCTTGATCTCCAGCTGGCATTCGGTGTCGGGCAGGACGCGCTCCGCCAGGACTTCCAGGTTGCCGGAAGCCACGACGCCCACGAGGGCCATCGGTTTCGTGCCGCCGGCGCGCTGGCGGGCGGTGTAGCGCAATCTGAGATCTTCCATCGTGGCGACCCTCTCACCAGTTCCGGAATCGCGAAGGCGGCGCGTAAAGCCCACCCGACCATCGGACGAGGTCCCGGATCGAGCGCGCCGCCAGCATGCTGCGGTCCGCATCGAGCGGATCGATGCCAAGGTCTTCCGGCCGACGAATGACGCCACGCTCGCGCAGGCGACGCACCGTGTTCATATCCCGCGCGCGCCCGACATCCGTATAGCCGGCGACGCCGCGGATCGCCTGTTCGCGCTCGCGCTCATCGCGACAGAGCAGCAGGTTGGCGATGCCTTCCTCCGTGATGATGTGCGTGACGTCATCGCCGTAGATCATCACTGGCGCCAGCTCGAGCTTCAGTTTCTCCGCGAGCTCCAGGGCGTCGAGCTTCTCCACGAACAGCGGCACGTTCTTGTCGCCGAAAGTCTCGCCGATCTGCACGACGAGCTTGCGACCGCGACGCAATGGCGCAGGCCCGTCCGGATCGGCTTCGCGACCCGCCTGCAGCCACGGATCGCTCGGATGCCGCCGGCCCCGGGCATCGCAGCCCATGTTCGGCGCTCCGCCAAAGCCGGCGATGCGGGAAGCGGTCACGGTGGAAGAGTTTCCGGCGAGGTCGATCTGCAGCGTGGAGCCGATGAACATGTCGCAAGCGTAGAGACCCGCCGTCTGACAGAACGCGCGATTGGAACGCAGCGAGCCGTCCGGCCCGGTGAAGAAGATGTCGGATCGGGCGCGGACGTAGTCATCCATGCCGACCTCCGAGCCGAAGCAGTGCACCTGCTCCACCCAGCCGGACTCGATCGCCGGGATCAGTGCCGGATGGGGGTTCAGCGCAAAGCGGCTCGCCACCTTGCCCTTCAATCCCAGCTTCTCACCGTAGGTCGGCAGCAGCAGCTCGATCGCGGCCGTGTTGAAGCCGATGCCGTGATTCAGCCGCCGCACGCCATACGGCGCGTAGACGCCCTTGATCGCGAGCATGGCGGTGAGAATCTGGGTCTCGGTGATGGCGCCGGGATCGCGCGTGAACAGCGGCTCGACGAAGAACGGCTTGTCCGCCTTCACGACGAAATGCACTTCGTCCGCCGGGATGTCGACGCGGGGAACCTTGTCCAGGATCTCGTGCACCTGGGCGATGACGATTCCGTCCTTGAACGTCGTGGCTTCGACGACAGCCGGCGTGTCCTCGGTGTTCGGTCCCGTGTAGAGATTCCCGTCGCGGTCCGCGCTGACCGCGGCGATCAGCGCGACGTTGGGCGTGAGGTCGATGAAGTAGCGGGCGAAGAGCTCGAGGTAGGTGTGGACCGCTCCGAGCTCGATCCTGCCGCCGAAGAGCATCGTCGCGATGCGCTCCGACTGTGGGCCGGAATACGCATAGTCGAGCCTCTTGGCCACGCCGCGCTCGAACACGTCGAGATGTTCCGGCAGCACGACCCCGGACTGCACCATGTGCAGCCCGTTCACCTTGGCGAGATCGACGGCGAGCAGCGCGGCGGACAGCAGGTCCGCCTGTTTCTGGTTGTCGCCCTCGATGCAGACACGGTCGCCCGGCCGGATGACGGCTTCCAGCAAACGGGTGGCATCACGCGCCTCGACGATCTTGCCCTTCGCCAGCTTCGCGCCGGCGTCGATGCGTGCGTCGCGTGCCTGCCGACTCCGTTGTCGAGTTGTCATCGCCTTCCGCTCCTGCATCCCGCGTCGGCCGGGCCCGCTACCCGGCGCGGCGGAGACGAGCCGGTTACTTCTGGGCACCCCGCGCAGCGTCTGCGATCACGGCCGCCACCTCTCGTGGATGAGATTCGTACACGGAATGGCTCGCGCCCTTGACCTCGGTCACGTGGCTCTTCGCGCGCTCGTAGTACCAGCGCTCGAGATCGGGATTGATGATGTGATCGTTGCCGGCCACGATTCCCCAGCTGGGCTTCGTCTTCCACGCGGCAGCGGTCAGCGGTGTGTTGAACACTTCGGCAGCGGCCAGCACCTGGGAGCGCGACATGAGCTCCGCCTGCTCGCGCGGCAGGTCCGGCGCGAAGAGCTTCAGGAAGTCCGGCCTCTTCAGATAGGTGAAGCCATCGGGCGTCTCGAGGATCGCGCCTCTGGTCTTCGCGAGGACGCTCGGCATCTTCTTGCCGAGCTCACCCTCGTCTTCACCGACATCCGGCGCGTGCGCCGCGACATACACCAGCGCCGCCACATTCGGATGCACGCCCGCCTCCGTGATGATCGAGCCACCGTAGCTGTGTCCCACGAGCACGGTGGGGCCATCCTGAAGGTCGAGGATCCGCTTCGTTGCCGTCACATCGTCGGCAAACGACGTTTCGGGCTCCTGCACCATCGTTACATTGAAATCCTGCTTGCTGAGGATTTCATAGACCGGCCTCCAGCCGGAACCGTCCACCCACGCACCGTGGACCAGCACGATGTTCCTGATCGTTTCCGCATTCGCCGGGCCCGCCCCTGCGGCGAGGATCAGAACGGCGACCGTCATCAGGCAGGCATTCAGCTTCATCACCCCGATCTCCGTGGCGTGGATCGACGAGGTGAGGTTATCTCAGCTCAGAGTCGATTCATTTTGCATGATGTTGCTAGTTGCTCACCGCAACGGGCTGCGATAGGGCGTAGGCTCCGGCGAAACGTTGCGCGCTGCATTCCGATCATTCGAAATCGAAGCGGGCCTCGTCCTTCTCGGGTTTTTCCATGCCCTTCTCGAAGTACTGCTCCCAGACCTGCGCCCAGGGGCGGCGGAACATGTCGAGCGCCTCGAGCTCGATCACCTCTCCAGGTGAGACCGGTGTTGCGACGCCTTTCACCGGAAAGATGCTGGGCAGGCATTCGATGAGCTCGTAAGGCGCGCCCTCCTCGAGACCGCTCAGCCGATCAAGATTGCGGACGATGCGGATCGGCTGCACCAGCGCTTCCGGGTCGTAGAAGATCGCTTCGTGGTTGAGGCCGACGAAGCGGCCGGACGCATCACGGTTCGGAGTGTAGATCTCCACCGTCTGCATCCTGTTCGAGAACTCGAAGGCCCCGTGCGCCGTCCAGCCCTGGATGTTGGAGGTCCAGGTGATGAGCGCCTCACCGTCCCAGAAGCCAATGGTTTCGCCGTACCAGCGCGCCACGTCGGGACCGAGGCGCGGCACGGCGCCTTCCATGTTGAAGCGGCGGCCGACATGGATGTCGGTGATGAAGTTGCGCGCGACGCCCGTCCGCACCTGCACGAACTGCGGCGTCGCCAGAATGAAGTGCGGCTGCACGGCGGTGGCGAGGTAGTACCAGCGCCGCATGAAGCCCTCCGGCCAGCAGTACTGCGCGGACCATTGCGGCGCGCCCGAATTGCCCTGGTGGTAGAGGTCCTGGACGAGGCGCGTCTGGTACTCGGGAGTCAGCAGCGACAGGATGGTCGGCACCTGGTTGACGAGCATCATGCTGTACCAGTTCTCCAGCATGTCGGACGGCATGTAGCGGCCGGTCCATTCGGCCGGCAGCTTCACTTCGCCCTGGGCGGCTGGGCCCTTGCGGCGGCGTGCTTCCTCTTGCAGTGCTTCGTAGTGGGCCTGCGCGGTGGTGAACGCGTACGGGCTGACGATGGCCTCGCGCGGATAATCACGACTGCAATCGCCCCAGGCTGCTGACTTCGGCGGATCGCTGCCGATGACCGGCATGAACACCGGCGTCAGCCCACCGCGCTGCGCCTCGATGGCCTGCGGGCTGTTGCATCGAAAATAGCGCGGGTCACTCCAGAGCGCGCGGTCCTGGTAGAAGTCCTTCGAGGTGAAGAGATCGACTGCGAGCGGCTTCACCTTCGGTGGCGTGGCACCGTCCCAGGCGGAACCGACCAGGAGCGGGTCACTCCCCGCGTTCGCACCACGTCGCAGGGGCATGATCATGGCGCCCACGAAGGGATACCTGCGCATCTCTTCGGTGAACCGCTGGAGATCTTCAGGGCGCGGGTTCGCCGGGTCCGCCAGGCGCGCGGGAACGCGCAGCGAGACAGCGAGCGGCGCGCCGCGGCCCACACTCTTGAATCCAGGGTCGGCGACCTGCTGGGCTTCGCTGTGCGCGCCGAAGAACGCGGCGACGAGCAACACGGCGAAGGCGGCACGCGGGCGGCTGAGCGGCATGCGGGGGCGTCCTGGATCGACGATTCGGGGCCTTATGCGTGACACGCCCCGGCAGTGTCAAGGACGGCTAACCCCGCGGGCGCGATCGGTCGATCGCTTTAGGACATACCGCCGAAGATCCGCCGGCACGCCCCGCTGCCTGGCGGTGTAGTCGAGCAAGCCGCGGCCTGCGCGAAGCGTGCCGTTCGACGCGCAACAGCCGCACTCTGGCGCGGCCCAACCGCCACTCGGCGCACTGAAGCATCGAAGCACCGACACGCATTAGACTCGCACCCCTATCGATCGAGGGGGTCGCATGTCGACAACCGATTCCCGCCCCGCCACCTTCCGGCACCTCGCCTTCATCCTCGGGTGCATCTGGATCGGCATGGTGCTGACCCTCCTGCTCCGGCAGCTCTCGGGGCTGCTCACGGAGCGGGACTTCACGCCGGAGCTCGTCGCGCCGATCCGCTTCATCACGCTGCACTTCTGGCTGCCCTGGTTCGCGATCGCGCCGCTGGTCGCCGCGCTCGCGAAGCGGCTGCCGATCCGGCCGGAGCGCTGGATCTGGCCGCTCTGCGCCAACCTGCTCCTGTTCCTGGCCGTCTCGGTCGTGCACAGCCTCGGCGTCTCGTACACCTATCACTACTTCGGCGACCTCACACCTGCGATGGCCACCTACGCCCCCTGGCAGCACAGTGGTCACTTCATGTTCGGCAACAACATGTTCCTGTTCGAGGTCATCACCTACGCGGTGCTGGCCGCGAACTTCAACATGGGCAACTTCCACCAGATCGTGCGGCGCCAGGAGCTGGACGCGATCCGCCTCCGCGAGACGCTCGCGGAGCTGCGATTGCAGACGTTGCGCATGCAGATCAATCCGCACTTCCTGTTCAACTCGCTGAACGCGGTCGCCGTGCTCGTACACAAGAATGAGCCCGAGCGCGCCGTGGAGACCATCAACCGCATCGCGAGCTTCTTCCGCCGCACGCTCGATGACACGAGTGATCAATGGGTGCCCCTCCAGCGGGAGCTGGAGATGGCCGCGGAGTACCTCGCCATTGCCAGGGTGCGCTACGGCGACAGGCTGAACGTGATCCAGGAATGCGAGCCGGGCGCACAGACGGTGCAGGTGCCAGCGATGCTGCTTCAGCCGCTGATCGAGAACGCCGTCATTCACGGGATCGGTGAGAAGCCCGGCCCGTGCACGCTCGCCGTGCGCTGCCGGCGAGCGCGCGACCGGCTCGAGATCGACATCAGTGACGATGGCGCTGGCGCCGCGCACTTCCGCGAAGGCACCGGCCTCACCAACGTGCGCCTGCGGCTCCAGCAGATCTATGGTGACGATCACATGTTCGATATCCAGAGCCGGCCGAACCTGGGCACACGAGTAATGATTGCGTTCCCGATTCCCGCGCGTTCCGCCATGCGGGCGCTCGCAACATGACCCTGCGCGTGGCGATCGTCGACGATGAGCCGCTGGCGCGCGAAGGCGTGGCGCTCCACCTGCACTCGGAGCCGGATATCGAGATCGTCGCCCTGTGCGCCGACGGCGCCGAGGCCGTCCGCTCGATTCGCGAGCACGCGCCCGACCTCGTGTTCCTCGATGTGCGGATGCCCGGCCTTTCGGGCTTCGACGTGATCCGGCAGATCGGTGTGGAGCGCATGCCGGCCGTCATCTTCCTGACGGCGTACGAGCAGCACGCACTCGAGGCCTTTCGAGTCAACGCCGTCGACTATCTGCTGAAGCCGCTCGACCGGACGAAGCTTGCCGAGGCGCTCGAGCGCGCTCGCCGTGACTTCACGCAGCGAAACCTGCTGCGCCGGACGAGCGAGCTCGTCTCGTTGCTCGACCAGCTTGGGGGAGGTGGCTCGCAAGGCGCGATACGCAGCGGCCGCATTCTTGTTCGCTCGGGCGGCAACGTTCACATCCTGAAGCCGGATGAGATCACCTGGGTCGAGGCGGAAGGGGACTACGTCACGCTGCACGCCGGTGAGAAGTCCTATCTGTTACGCGAATCGCTCCGTAATATGGAAGCGCGCCTCGAACCGCATGGCTTCCGGCAGATTCACCGTTCCACGCTGGTGAGCCTGCGGCGCATCCGCGAGCTGCTGGCGAACGAGAACGGCGACTACCAGGCCGTGCTCGACAATGGCACGCGCCTCAAGGTCGGGCGCCGCTACAAGGACGCGCTGTTCGCCGCACTCGACGCCCAGGCGTAACGCGGCAGCACCACCGCATTCGCGCGCCCCGCGCGGGCTTCGGTGTTCGGGCATGCCGCCACCGTTCGCCGCACGCAATCGCCGTTAGCCGCTCCGCATCGGCTGTTCGCCGCAAAGCGCCGTGCGGGCTTTGCGCCCACGCTAGCGTCCCACCGTCCGGTCCGATGACGGCGAAACAAGATGGACATAGCCCGGCACCTCGACCCGCGGAACAAGGCGCCCTGGTGGAGGAAGAAATGGATCACCCCCGCGGCGCTGCTCACAGTGCTGCTGTCGCTGGCGGCGTGGACCTCCACGTTTCGATCGGCACTTCCGCAGGCCAGAGCGGAGTCGCTCTACATCGATACAGTCCGGCGCGGCGAGCTGCTGGTGGAAGTCCGCGCGCCCGGGAACCTGGTTCCCGTCGACCGGAAATGGCTCGCGAGCCGATCCGAGGGGCTGGTCAGGCGAGTGCATCTTCTGTCCGGCGCGGTCGTGGCCCCGGACACGCTCATCGTCGAGCTGGAGGACGCGGAGCTGCAGGCCCGGCTGAAGGATGCCGAGCTCGCCCTGCGCGTCTCGGCCGCGGAGCTGTCGCAGCTCCAGGAGCAGCTCGCCAGCGATCTCATCGTCGCGAAGTCGCAGCTCGGGCAGACCACTTCCGAGCTCGAGCGCGCACAGCTGGACCTCGATGCCTATCGGACACTGGCCGCCACCGGGATCATGTCCCGTCTCGAGTTTCAGAGGGCTGAGCTGAGCGCCGGGCAGCTGCAGGCGAGATATGAAATCGACAGGCAGTACTACGAGAGCCTGCCGAGGCTGAACGAGGCGAAGCTCAATGCAAAGCTCGCACAGCATGCCCAGGCCACCGAGAAAGCCGCGCTGTGCAGGGACCTCGTCGAGAAACTGCGGGTGACCGCCGGCATCGACGGCGTTCTGCAGAACGTTGAAGTGGAGGAAGGTCAGAAGCTCGCGGCCGGCACGATCATCGCAAGCGTCTCCCGCCTCGACACGCTGAAAGCGGAACTGCGTGTGGAGGAAGGCCAGGCGCGCGAAGTTGCGGTCGGACAGATGGCTGTTCTTCAGATCAACGGCGTAACCGTACGGGGGAAGGTCAATCGCATCAACGCCGCGGTGCAGAGCGGGACGCTCGCTGTCGACGTCATCCCGGAGGAACCGCTGCCCCCGGGAGCGCGGCCGGACCTGAGGGTCGAAGGCACCGTGCGCATCGACAGCCTCACGAACGTCCTCTTCATCGGCAAACCGGTCGAGCTCGGGCGCACGCCGGAGGCGAGCGTCTTCGTCGTCGAAGGCGACACGGCCAAACGCAGGCACATCCGGCTCGGCAGGCGATCCGCGGCCAGCGTGCAGGTGGTGTCGGGCCTCGAAGAAGGCGAGAAGGTCATCCTGTCGGATGTCTCGGCGTGGTCCGGGGCGGACGCTCTCGAAATACTCTGAAACCCGAAGGGGAGTGGAATGCAGGACCTGGGCAAACCGCTGCTGTCGCTCGAAGGTGTGACGAAGACGTTCCACACCGACAAGGTGCAGACGGACGCGCTCGCGGACATCGACCTGAAAATATACGAGGGAGAGTTCGTGACGATCGCCGGCCCCTCCGGCTGCGGCAAGTCGACCCTCCTCTCGATTCTGGGGTTGCTGGATTCACCCACCGCGGGCCGCTACTTCATCCATGAGATGGCGGTGGAGAGGCTCGCGCACGCCGCCCTCGCCCGCGTCCGGAACGCCGAGATCGGTTTCGTCTTCCAGGACTTCAACCTCATCGGCGACATGACGGTGTTCGAGAACGTCGAGCTTCCGCTGACCCACCGAAGCCTGTCTCGCGCGGAGCGACACGATCGCGTCATGGAATGCCTCGCGAGTGTCGGCATGACGGATCGCGCCGAACACTTTCCCGCGCAGCTCTCCGGAGGCCAGCAGCAACGGGTCGCCGTGGCCCGCTCGGTCGTCGGCAAGCCATCCGTTCTGCTTGCGGACGAGCCCACGGGCAACCTCGACTCCGCAAACGGCGATGCGGTCATGAAGCTGCTCTCGGATCTGAACGAGAAGCAGAAGGTAACCCTCTGCATGGTCACCCATGATTCACGGTACGCCAGCACGGCCGGCCGTACGGTGCAGCTGTTCGACGGCAGGATCGTTGCCGATGAGCGGCGGCGCCCGGTGGCCTGAATGAGGTTGCGCGCATGAGGGCCCTTCTGCGCGATATCGCCTACACCTGCCGGCGACTGGCGCGACAGCCCGGAGCCTCCCTGGTCATCATCGGCACGTTGGCTGCGGCCATCGGCATCAACACGGCCGTCTTCTCTGCATTCAACAATGTGGTGATGAAGAAGCCGCCGTACGACAGCGACGGAAGCCTCGTCGTGCTGAACCAGCACCAGAAGCTGCGGGGCACGGACGTGCCTTTCTCCGTGCAGGAAGTGAGGGACTACAGAGAGCAGCTGCGGAACGTCCGAGACATCGTCGAGTATCACACCATGTCCTTCACCGTGCTGGGTGAAGAGCGGGCGACCAGGGTCTCCGCCGGCGTGGTGTCCAACAATTTCTTCACGGTCCTCGGCATCACGCCGGTCATCGGCCGCGCGTTCACTCCGGACGATGAGTCCAGCGGCGCCGAAGCCGTGGTGATGCTGAGTCACGATTTCTGGATGAAGCAGTTCGGCGGTGAGCGGAACGTCACGGCGCGATACCTGAGCATGAATGACAGGACACATCGGGTGATCGGCGTGCTGCCCCCGTACGCGCAGTTCCCGGATCGGAACGACTTGTACATGCCGACCACCGCGTGCCCGTTCAGATCGAGCGAGGCCGTGATCGGGTCGCGCCAGGCCAGGATGGTGAGCGTGATCGGCCGTCTCGCGCCGGGGGCCTCTGCGGCCAGTGCAGTGACGGAGGTGTCGAACGTCGCGTCGCGGATGCATCAGACGTACCCGCAAAGCTACCCGTCGGAGGCGGGATTCTCGACCTCCGTGACGTCGATTCATGAACAGATGTCCCGCCAGGCGAGGCCGACGTTCCTCATACTCTTCGGCGCAACGCTTCTCGTGCTGCTGCTCGCCTGCGCCAACGTCGCCAACCTGCTCGTCACTCAGCAGTTGCAGCGGCGCAAGGAGCTGACGGTGCGCATGGCCGTCGGCTCGAGCCGCGGCCGCATCATCCGCATGCTCGTCACGGAAAGCGTACTGCTGACTCTGGCAAGCGGAGCGGTGGGCCTGGTGCTGGCCTACGCGGCACTCGGGAAGCTCTCGGAGCTCGCTGCCCGCTTCTCGCAAAGGGCGGCCGAGATCTCGATCGACGCAAGCGTGCTCGCCTTCGCGCTTGGCGTCTCCATCCTGACGGGCATGGGGGTCGGTCTTCTGCCGGCCCTGTCGAGAAGCAGCATCGTCACTGCGCTACGGGAAAGCAGTGACAGATCCACGGCCCCCGAGCACAGACAGAACCTGCGAAAGATCCTGGTGGCGAGCCAGGTCGCCATCACGTTCGTGTTGCTGGTCAGCACGGGGTTGATGACTCGAAGCATCCTCGAGCTGCAGGAGCGCGACCTGGGGTTCAACCCGGAAGGGATGGTCGTCGCCCGGATGGAGCTGAACTGGAGCAAGTATCGGACGCCGGAGCTGCAACGAGACTTCCTGCGCCGCGTCGAGCGGGAGATCGCCGCGCTCCCGGATGCCGGTGCCGTGGCCATTGCATCCACGTACCCGCTGGATGGCGCGGCGGAGACCAACCCGGACGATCGCGTGGACATCGTCGTTCGAGGCAGCACGGATCAGGATGCCGGCGCGCGCAGTCCGGTCATCCTCCGCAGGGCGACACCTTCGTACTTCGCGACGCTCGAGGTCCCCGTGCTGGAAGGGCGAACGTTCACCGTGGACGATGACGAGCGCTCCGAGCGAGTCGTCGTGGTGAACGAGCGTATGGCGACCGCGCACTGGCCCGGCGGCAACGCGATCGGCCAGTCGGTGTCGGCGGACCAGGGGAGGAACTGGCACAAGGTCATCGGGATCGTGGGCAACGAGAGGCGGTACACCCTCGCGGAGGACGTGAAACCACAGCTCTACGTGCCCTTCGCACAGGCTCCCTCGGGGACCTTGAACGTGCTGATCCGCAAATCCGGCCCGGCGAGCCTGCTGGACCGTCAGATCGGGCGCGTCGTGCATCAGCTCGACCCGGAGCAGGCGGTCGACGGCATCCGGTCACTGGAGCAGCTGCTGGAGAATGCGATCTCTTCGCCTCGCCTCATCGCCGTGCTGCTCGGTGCATTCGGCGGGGCAGCGTTTCTGATCACGCTGGCCGGCATCGCGGGCCTGGTTGCCTACTCGGTCAGCCTTCGTACGCGCGAGATCGGCATTCGCGTTGCGCTCGGCGCGCAACGCCACGAAGTCATCTGGATGGTGTTGCGGCAGGCCATCGTGCTGACCCTCGCCGGTCTCGTGTTCGGCTGCCTGGCGTCCGTCATCGCAGGAAACGTGCTCGCCGCCAGTCTCTACCAGGTCGGCAAGTACGACCCGCTGACCCTCGGCACTGTCACGATTCTGGTCGTTGTCGCCGCAATCGCGGCAGCCTTTCTGCCGGCTCGCAGGGCAAGTGCAGTGAACCCGCAAGTGGCCATCCGCAGGCTCTAGAGGTTTCCGGGGCAGCGGCGTGCCCCGCAGGCGCATGACGCAGCTGTCCGAGCTGTGCCGCTCACTTTGCATCGATGTGCCGTGCGCACACGCTTGTGCGCGACCCGGCATCCGCGTCCCAAGTGGATGACACAGCGAGAGCTGTTCGCGACATCTGTCCTTTTGTTCGGACAATCCGCACGCCCCTCATTCGCCGCGCGGAGACGTAGCGAAACGGCGACAACGTCGGTGCCCGCTCCATCGTGCGATCGTCCGCTCTCGGGAGCGGCGGCGTCGCTGCTGACGCCCACGCGGCGCTTCCGTGCCGGCGTTCCGCACGCTTCCGACAACTGACGAAACGACGAATGACGATTGAATCGCAAGGTGGCTTCATGAATGACAGCACTCGCGGCCCGGCAATGCGCGCCGCGCAGGGATGGTTGCTGGCCGTTGCAGCGTGCTTCACGCTGGCGGCCTGTGGTGGCGGTGGCTCGAGCAGCGCAGATTCGTCGCCGAACCCTCCCGCTGGCGAAGTGCCACCGCCCAGCGCGCCGCCCGCACCTGCACCCCCGCCTGATCCAGCACCCGATCCCACGCCGCCGCCGCCACCGCCACCGGACCCACCACCTCCGGCTCCGCCGCCGAGCCCGCCGCCGGAAACACCCGCGGCACCCAAGAGCGCCAAGCGTGGCATCGCGTACGACCTCGCGAACCCCAGCGACCTTGCGGCGCTCTCGCCTGGCGTCTCCTGGTGGTACAACTGGGCGCTCAGACCGGCGAACAGCGTGCCCGCCGACTATCGCAGCCGCTACGGCATGGACTACATGCCGATGCTGTGGAACGGCAACTTCAACGACGCCACCGTCGAGACCTTTCTGAAGGCCAATCCGTCGATCAAGTTCCTGCTGCTGCTGAACGAGCCCAACCTGGTCGATCAGGCAAACCAGACTCCGCAGCAGGCCGCGCAGCTGTGGCCCCGTTACGAGGCCATCGCCGCGCGCACCGGCGTGCAGCTCGTGGGCCCTGCCATCACGTGGGGCACACTGCCGGGTTTCTCCGACCCGGTCGTCTGGCTGGACGCTTTCTATGCCGCCTACCGGGCGGCGAACGCGGGGCGTGATCCGCGCATCGATTACATCGCGTTCCACTGGTACGACTACGGTCTCAACGGGCAGCTCGACCGCCTCACCAGATATGGCAAGCCGTTCTGGGTGACCGAGTTCGCCAACTGGCACAGCGGCAACGACGGCGCGCAGATCGATAGCGTCGCCAGACAGAAGGCGCAGATGACCGAGATGGTCGCCGTCTGCGAAAGCCGCAGCGACGTGTTCCGCTATGCCTGGTTCACCGGGCGCTGGCCCGACGAAGCCACGCGACACACCAGCCTGCTGGCCGGCACGGGCGAGCTGACCGAGCTCGGCCGGCACTATCTCGATCAGCCGTACTGGGTCAGCGCCTGGGGCGCTTCACCCCAACGCGTCAGCGCAGCCTTCGACCAGCAGACGCTACGACAGATCGTGCGGACCACTGTGGGCGGTGATGCGGTGCGCATCCGCTTGTCCAATGTGTTCGGGACACAGCCCGTCACGGTGAGCAATGTGCAGATCGCCCGGCACAGTGGTGAAGCTTCGGTGGATGCAAGCACGAGCCGCGCGCTCACCTTCGGCGGCCAGCCAACCGTCACCCTTCCGCCGGGCGGCGAAGCGTACAGCGATAGAATCGCGTTCAATGTGCCGGCACAGAGTGATGTGGCGGTCAGCTTCTATCTGCCGAACGCCACGACGATTACGACTGGCCAACCCGCCGGAGCGCGAGGCACCTACGTGACAGCCGGCAATGTCAGCGGCAACGCCAAGATCACTGTCACCAGCCAGACTCCGAGCTACCAGCTGCTCACCAATGTGGATGTGCAGGGAAACACGCTGCTCGGCAGTGTGGCGACACTCGGCGCCTCCATTACTGCGGGCGTTGGCGCGAGTGACGCAGACCAGAGCTGGCCCAGCGCGCTCGCCGCACGGTTGAGTGAGTCGGGCCTGACCGTGGGCGTGCTCAACCAGGGTATCAGCGGCAACAGCTCACTCGTCGATGACGCCGGCCCGAGCGCGGAGAACCGCTTCGAGCGCGACGTGCTCCGTCAGACCGGCATTCGCTGGGTCATCTACTCCGACGAACCCATCAACGATCTGCGCCGCAGTCCGCAGCCGAGCTCTGCGCAGCTGATTGCGCCGCTCCAGCGCATGATCGCAAAGGCTCATCGGCGGCAGGTGAAGTTCCTGTGCTCGACGCTCACGCCCTACGAGGGCGACCCGAGCTGGAGTGCCAGCCAGGAGACGGTGCGCCAGCAGTACAACGCCTTCGTGCGCAGCAAGGACAGCGGCTGCGACGGCGTCGTCGACCAGGACAGGGCCACGCGCGACCCGGCGAACCCGACGAAGTACCTGCCCCTGTATGACTCGGGCGACCATCTGCATCCGAACGCCGCGGGGCACCGGGCCATTGCCGCCTCCGTCGACCTCAACCTCTTCGTGGCCGAATGAGGGCGGATGTGACCGAAGCGTTCAAGTCACACGAGCGCTTTGCGGGGCCGCGCCAGGGCGCGTCATCACCAATGGGAACCTGCAGTACAGCCGGCAAAAGTCACGTCCAAAAAAGCGCTGCAGGCGACTTTTTCCAATCGAGCTAGCGCAGGATGTTGACCTTCGCGAGGTCGACGAGCTCACCGGCGCGCCCGTCGAGGACGGCCTTGACCATGAACATGCCGAACTTGCGCCCCTCGTCGAAGGTCGTCGCCGGCGGCATCACGAGCTCCTGCCGGGCGCTGACCACATCGAGAAGTGCAGGCCCGTCGTGCCGAAGCACTTCCTGGACGGCAGCCTGAACGTCCTGCGGCTGCTCGACGCGCACGCCCCGGATGCCCATGGATTGGGCCATCAGCGCGAAATTCGGATTGACGAGATCGCAGCCGGTGTCGAGAAAGCCGGCGGCTTTCATCTCGAGCTCCACGAATCCCAGCGTGCCGTTGTTCAGCACGATGACTTTGACGGGCAGCCTGTTCTGCAGGAGTGTCACGAGCTCACCCATCATCATGCTGAAGCCGCCGTCGCCTGAAAGCGCGATCACCTGGCGCTTCGGGAACGCGGCCTGGGCACCCACGGCCTGAAGCATGGCGTTGGCCATCGAGCCGTGATTGAAGGAGCCGATGAGCCGGCGGCGGCCGTTCATCTTCAGGTAGCGGGCCGCCCAGGCCACCGGCGTGCCGACGTCGCACGAGAAGATCGCATCATCATCGGCCACCTCGCTCACGATGCGATTCAGGTGCTGGGCGTGGACGTGCCTCGTGCTCGGCCCGCTCTCCCCCAACGCGTCGAGCTCGGCGCGGGCCTTTCGATAGTGCGCAAGCGCTTTGTCGAGATGGCTGGAGCTCTGCCTCTCGTGAATGAGCGGGAGCAGCGCGTTCAGCGTGTCGCGCACCGTTCCGAGCACACCGAGATCGAGGTCACAACGGTTTCCCAGCGCAGCGCTCCGGATATCGACCTGCGCCACGCGTGCCTCGTCCGGAAGGAACTGGCGGTACGGAAAGTCCGTCCCGAGCATGAGGAGCGTGTCGCACTCCTTCATCGCGTGGTAACCGGACGCGAAGCCGAGAAGCCCTGTCATGCCGACATCGAAAGGGTTGTCGTACTCGAGATACTCCTTGCCCCGCAGCGTGTGCACGATGGGCGCCTTCAGCTTGCGGGCCAGCGCGACGACATCGTCATGCGCACCGGCGCAGCCGGCTCCGCACAACAGCGTCACGCGAGCTTTGTCGTTCAGCAGGCCGGCGAGGCTTCGCAGCTCGTCGTCGTTGGGCCTCATGATCGGCGGCGACGGAAACAGCCACGTTGGAGCCGGGCTCGCCAAAGGCCTCAGCGCGACGTCGCCCGGGATGACGACGACAGCCACACCTCTTTCGGAGACGGCGACGCGAATCGCACGCGACAGGATCTGCGGCAGCTGATCTGCGCTGCTCACGAGCTCACAGTAGTGGCTGCACTCCTTGAACAGACTCTCGGGGTGGGTGGCCTGGAAGAAATCTATCCCGATCTCGCTGCTCGGGATGTGAGCCGCGATTGCGAGCACCGGCGCCCGACTGCGGTGTGCGTCGAACAGCCCGTTGATCAGGTGCAGATTGCCGGGGCCGCAGCTGCCAGCGCAGACCGCCAGCGTGCCGGTGAGTTGAGCCTCTGCCCCAGCCGCAAAAGCAGCGCCCTCCTCGTGGCGAACGTGGATCCAGTCGATGGCCTTCAGCCGTCTCAGCGAATCACTGAAGGCGTTCAGCGAGTCCCCTACCACGCCATAGATGCGCCTGACGCCCGCGCGCGCGAGCGTTTCCGCCATGTAGTCCGCTGCTGTTCTGCTCACCTTGGGACTCCTGGTGAAATGTCATCGGAAAGAACCAGAGAACGGGCCGCCGCGGCGCGGGTTTCCCGGGCGTGTCGTGAGCGACAACTTGAGCTCATCGACGAGAACCTTTGAGCATCGGCGTGAGTCCTCGGGCCTATGGGTTGACCTTGCCGGTCGCCAGGGTTCCGATGGCGAAGGCCAGCCCGGCGGCCGCGCTATGCGCTGCGGCGCGCGCATCCTCCACCTGCGCTTCGGCTTGTGCGACGGCGTTCTCCTCCGTCGCCAGATCCGTATAGGTTCCGACGCCTTGTTGATATGAGCGCAGCGCCCCGTCGTACGCCGTGCGCGCGGCCCGCACGACGGCCTCTGCGGCCTCGTGCTCCGCGAGGCTCGTCATGAGGTCGTTGTGCGCTGTCACCACTTGATTGGCGGCGACATCACGCGCGGCGGCGAGTTTGGCCTCAGCCTCCCGCACCCTGGCTTTGGCCGCAGCCACACGGCTCGCGCGCTCGCCACCATCGAACAACGGCATCTCGAACGACAGCAGGATGTTTCCTCCGGGCTTGTTGACACTCGAAAAGGGTTGGTCATCCGAGCTCACGCTCCCGGCGTTCTGGAATGCGCTGCCGCCGAGCGCGATCACCGGGCGATGAGAGCGCTCCTCCGTTTTGAGTGCGGCCTCCGCCGAATCGATGATACCGAGGGCCGCGATGACATCCGGGCGATGCGTGAGCGCTTCGCGAATCGCGATCCCCACGTCCTGCGCAGGTGCCGGCGGCAGAGGCACCTCGGAGCTGTCCGCGATATCGAGTGGTGTCTCGGCCGGGATACCCAGTGCGGCGATCAGATTCGCGCGGGCCGTCGCCTCCGCGCCCTCCGCCCGCGTGACGTTGAAGCGCGCCTGCGCCGTCTGCCGCTCCGCCTGAGACACGGCGACGATGGTTGCAAGTCCCCGCGCGCGTTTCGCGGTGGCAGCGTCCTGACTGACGAGCGCGGTGCTCAGCGCTTTTCGCGCGGCCTCGAGCCGGCCGCGTGCCGCGCCCAGGTTGTAGTACGCCTGCGAGACCGAGAGCACCAGCTTCTGATGGGCCGACGTGAACGACACGTTCGCGACGAAAGACTCCGCGCGCACCGCCTCGAGTTTTGCGTCGCGTTGCCCGAAATCGAACAGCAGCCATTTGACGGCCAGCACGGGAATGAGCTGGCGCGTATCGGAGATGAAGAAACCCTCGGGAACCAGGTTCTTGGGCACGGGGAGCGGCGTGTGCTCGAATCCCCCGATCGCTTCCAGCGTCAGCCTGGGGAGGTACGTGCTCTCCACGAGGCCGATCGCCGCCGCCGCCGCGCGCGCCGCCTCCCAGGCGGCGCGCGTATCGGGGTTGCTCCGCTGAGCCAGATCGATCAGCGCCGCCAGGTCGTAGCGCTTGTGCAGCTCGATCGGCTGAGTGCTCTCCCGGGAGAGCGCGCGTTCCCCAGCCCCTTCAGGAATCGGCCATGGCCGATCCGGGCTCGGCGGCGCCTGCGCGCGCACGGTCCCCGACAGCATTGCTGTAGCGATGGACGCAACGGCCACGGCCCGTCTAATCCGTTGCGGATGCCACATCGCCGATTTCCGATTTCAGTTGCTCGACAGCACGTCGGGCGATGCGCCCGCGCGTCCCGGGACTCGGGTCGTCGGGAAGCTCGACATCGGGGACGTCGGGCAGCTTCTCATGCCGTGCCATACGATCCGCGGAAGTCTCCATCCAGTCGCCAAGCTGCGTGAGTGCTTTCGCATTGCTCTCGAGAAAGACGGGCTGCGCCGTCGCGACGAACGTCGCTCCGGCCATGCGCTCCACAGCGGCGAGTGCCGGTGCCGCGCCAGCGTCCGGCTCGGATGTCGTCAGCAAGCGAAGCTCGAGGGAGCTGAGCGCCCGAAAGTGCTCCGCTTTCGTCAATGCCTGCGCCACACGTGTGCGCGCCTCTGCGGCGTTCTCCTTGAGAACCCTCGCGAGAGAGTGCATCGCTTCGGACAACGCGCTCCGCAAACCCGTCCGCGCCGACTCCGGCCACAGCGAGGTGAATACGATAGTGATCAGGACGTTGCCCAACACGATGCCCACGACCCGGTCTCGCAGCACAGTCAGGTCCGTCGCTGGGCTGTAGTCCTGGAGGATCCCGAGGAAGAACGCGAAAGCGATCTGCAAGCCGGCGTACGCCAGGATCTCGCTGCTCGTCGCGATCCAGGCCGCACCGAGCGAGACGAGCGCGATCAGGATGGAGAGCTGTCCGATATCCGTGAAGTGGGGCAGGACGAAGACGATGCACAATCCCGCAATCACCCCGCCGATCAGGGCACCCGAGAGCCTGAGGATGAGCTTGTGCACCGTCTCGCCAAGGCTTCCGAGCGCAACGAAGAAACACGTGACGATGGCTGTGCGGATGCCAGGCCAGTCGAGGAGCGTGTAGATCGCGTACGAGGCCATCACGGCGAGCGTCGTCTTGAGCGCGAACTGCCAATGGCTGGGGTTCGTGAATGCATCGGGAACGAAGAGCGCCCGCCTGACTTTTTCGTGGCCGGGCGGCTGCGACGCGCCACCGGACCTTTCGCCCTGCGCGAGCACGTTCTGCAGATTGAACAGACTGTCGGTCAACGCCAGAACAGCCGGCGACGATGCGGTCTGGTCCGGCGTGCCTGCCGACTCATTCAATTCAGTCCGCTCACGCGTCGAAGCGCGCTCGGAGGAAACAGGATCTGCGCCGTCAATGATCCGCAGACAGGCCCCCACCTGTGATGACCACACCTCACGGATGCGCGCCGGCAAGGTCGCCGGCACCACTTCAAGGATCGTGAGCGCATCGAGCAGGCGGACGATTGCGTCATTTCCGATGCGAACGGGCTGGTCGTCTTCCCGCTCCGCGGCTCGCTTCGCCTCCAGCAGGGGGACCAGGGTGCGGCGCCACTGCGGCAGTGGGCGCAGGAAGTCCTCCTGAATGAGTGCGTCCTTCAGCTCCTGCAGGACCTTCCGGACGGCCCGTCGAACCGTGACCTGAATGTCATGGCCGAACAGCGCATGCATGACCACCGTGATGGCAACCGGCACGGCCGCAATGACCCATATCCACAGCGTGGCTCGGGTGAACACCTCGGTGCTGGGCACATCGTCGATGAGCGAATGCAACAGCACGATCACGAAGCCGGCGAGATATGTGAGCTCGCCCAGCGCAAAAGTACGAGTCGTGTACATGGCGATGAAGGTCATGAGCGCCATAGCTGGAATGCGCAGCGCGGGCTCGTCCAGGTCCACGAGCGACAGTCCCAGCGTCACGAGGACCGCGAGCGTGACTGCGGCGAGCCCGCCGATGCCCGATGTCACCGTTGCGCTTCTGTCGTCCTTGCTGATGAGAAAGACGATGTACGCCATGTAGGCGGCTTCGGGAATCCGGAAGGTCATCGCAATGGCAACCGTCAGGGTGGTCGCGATCGCGATCCGTGACGAGGCCTCCCAGCGGCCTTCGCGCGGCGCCAGCTCGGCGGCGAGGATTTCGGAGATGCCAGACCCGCCGGGGCTAGAGAACGCCGTCATGATGCACTTTGACCGATGCGGTCATCCCCACGTGCATGGCCTCGGGCGGCGGGCGATCGAGTCGCACCCACACCGGGAAGCGCTGCGCGACGACCACCCAGTTGAGATCACGGCCCACCACCGGGAGCCCGGGACCATCCGGACCCGCGGATTGCACGCCTGCACCGAGGCTCTCGACCCGTCCTGCTAGCGCGACGTTGCTCGAGGCCATCGTCCATACGGTTGCGCGATCGCCCACAGCGATGCGCGGCAGCTCCGTTTCCCGAAAGTCCGCGATCGCGTACCACGCATCGGACTTGATCAGGCTGAAGAGCGGATGCCCCGCCGACGCGAACGTGCCTTCGGCAAACTGCAAGCCGACGACGCGACCGGTGAACGGCGCCGTGAGCGTGGTCAGGCGCAGATTCCGGGCCGCATTGACTTCGGCCGCCTCCGCGCCTTCCAGCTGCGCTTCCAGACTTGCCGTATCACCGACAGCCTGGCGGGCTTCGGTGGCACTCTTGGTGAGGGCGTTCAGAACCGCCTGCGCGGACGCCGCATCGGTGCGCGCTTCGTCGAGCTGCTGTTGCGTGACATAGCCGGGCGCCACCAGAGGCTCGAGCCGCCTCACGGTCTGCTGGGCGTACTGAAGCTGATCCCGCGCCTTGCGGACCTGGCTTTCCGCCGCTTCCACGCCGGAGCCTTGTGAGACGACCTGCCGTCCGGTGAGCGCGATCTGCGCTCGCAGAGCGGCGACCTGCGCGCGCGCCTGCCGCAGCTGCAGCTCGTACGGCACCGGATCGATCATGATCAGCGGCGCGCCCGCCTGCACCTCCTGTCCATTGGAGATGAGTACCTTCACGATGCGCCCGCTGATCTCGGGAGCCATCTCGGCGCTGTAGGCGAAGATCCGCGCATCATGCGTGCGCGGCCGCCGATCGATGACGATGACGACCAGGGCGGCCAGGACCACCGCCGCCCCGAAGGCGAGCGCTGCGATGACCTTGCCTCTCAGGGTGACGCGCTTGCTCATGGGCGCCGTCTCACGCGAGCCATGCGAGCCACAAGGCAAACGTGACCGCGCAGGCAATCGAGAGGATCACGGCGAACGGTATCGGGATCTCCTCGAGAAGCCCCGTTGCCTTGAAGATGGCGCGTACGACGAAGGCTGCCGCGATGCCGCCCAACGCGCAGATCATCCAGGAGGGAAAGTACGAGCCGAGGATGTTTCGGGACGGCGCCCTGCTGCACCCTGCGAGCAGACTCAGGGTGACTGCCGCAAATCCACCGCGGACAGCCATTCCGACCGGCCATGCAAGGCGCTCGAGACACCCGGAATGACAGCCGGCAACGACGGTCCCGCGCGGGCGGTTGCCTTCGCCCGTCACGAAGACTCTCTGGTTGCGATCGAACGATGAGAAGCCGGATGTGCGCCCGCACGTCATGCGGGTGCTTCCGCGGCGCAGGGCGAAGTGCCTCTCGTGAATGGGTCGACCGCAGCGTGCTTCACGGTCCGTGGCTCCTGCTTTGCGCCCCGCCGATCATCGCCGTTTCGCGTCGCGTGGACATTTCGTCGCGGGCCCGGCCACGTACCATCTGTCATCTGCGCGATAACGGATGTAACGCGAGCGCGCGGTGTGTCCGACCAGCGAAGAGTCCGCGGGTCACCCGACTTGACCGAGGCGGTCGGGCGGGCGGGGTACCTGCCGTGGCAGGGATGGCCGCGGCAGCGAGGGATGAAGCGCGCAACCGTGGGGTGTCTGGCAGACGCATGGTATAGGAGGACGCGCGGAAACATCCTCCCGATGAATCACACGAGCCGAGCCCATGATCTCACCGGACAATGTCATTCCTGACGGCATCTCTCGCCGTCGTGGCGGCGGCCTGCAGGCCATCGTCGCAGGCGGCCTCACGGCCGGCGCACTCGACATCACCTACGCATTCATCATCTGGGCCCTGCGTGGCGTCGCGCCGATCCGGATTCTTCAAAGCATCTCGGCTGGACTCCTGGGCCGGGAGGCGGCACTGGCCGGCGGCCTCTGGACGGGTGCCCTCGGGCTGCTGCTGCATTTCGCGATCACGCTCGTGATGGCCACGTTTTATTACGCCGCCGCCACGAGGATCAGGCTGCTCGTAGAGCGGGCCCCGGCATGCGGAATCGCGTACGGCCTTGGCCTGTACGCCGTGATGAACTACGTCGTGCTGCCGCTCTCCGCGATCGGACGCGGCGGAGGTGCGCCGGTGTACGCCGTCATCACGGACGTCCTCTCGCACATGTTCTTCGTCGGGCTGCCCATTGCCCTCTTCACCCGAAGAGGCCTTCGCGCCGGCTGACCCGGGACCGCGTTCGGTCAGCCGACGCCGCGAACGCCACACGGGACGACTGATCGGCGCTGCGCGCACGCGCGCAATCGCCGTCCGATACGGCTGGCTTCTCCAGCGGGCGCGCGTGCCCGCTACGCTCCGCCGACGAAATACCCGGTCATCTGATAGCCGAAGAGCACGAAGCCGGCACACATGATGATGACGTTGGCGGCATAGGCCCCGCGGCTGAACGTTCCGGTTCGCCGCCAGAGCTGAAACGCCACGAGGATGAGTGCGAGCGCGGCGAACTGCCCAAGCTCCACGCCGAGATTGAACGCGAGGATGTTGCCGACCAGCCCGTCCCGCGAAAGCGTCAGGTCCTGAAGCTTCGTGGAGAGGCCGAACCCGTGCGCAAGCCCGAAGAGGAGCACGGCAGCGCGCGGATCGATCCGCAAGCCCATGCGCTGGAATGCGCCGATGTTCTCGAGTGCCTTGTAGACGACGGAGAGCCCGATGATCGCATCCACGATATGGGCGTTCGCATGGATGCCACCCAGCACGCCCAGCAGCAGCGTGACGCTGTGCCCGATCGCGAACAGGGTGACGTAGAGCCCCACGTCCTTCAGCCGATAGAGAAAGAAAATGACCCCCGCGAGGAACAGCAGGTGGTCGTATCCCGTGACCATGTGCTTGGCGCCGAGATACACGAGGGGAAAGAACTGGACGCCGGAGACGGACTCCAGGTAGTCGGCATCCCCGCCCGCCACGCCGTGACCCCATGCAACGGGAACGGCGAAACACGCGACCGATGCAGCGAGACAGCGAACGGCAGACTGCCAGCCCATGATGCCCCCCAAGGCTGTTGCGAGGAAGATGACCGGACCACAGGCGAGTCACCCCGACGTTGAGTGCGCGGGAGGACCGGCCTATATACTGCGCCGATCTTATCCGGCGGAAGATCTGACCACCATGTCCGCGTCCGTCTCGCCCTTCGAAGCCCATCCGCCGAGCAGCAGGCGCCTGGTCGGCAGCATCGCCGCGGCCATCGCCGGTGCAGTCATCATCCTGGCGACGGTCGTTCTGCCCGCCGAGTACAACATCGATCCCACAGGCATCGGGCGCGCGCTGGGCCTCACGGCGTTGAACGGCCCGACGCGCACGCTCCAGATCAAAGACGTGATCGGCGGCAACGAGACGTATCGCGAGGTCGTCGTGCCCGATTCACGCGATCCCGTTCCGCTGCCGAATCCTGCGGTCAGTCAGCTGAAACCCGCAGCGGCGCGCACGGAATCGATCACGGTTCGGCTCGAACCTGGCGAGCAGACCGAGGTCAAGGCAGTGCTCGACGAGGCGCAGGTGATCCTCTACTCGTGGAAGGCCGAGGGCGGCGAGGTCTATACCGACTTCCACGGTCATGAGCCTGGCGCGGGTGACGCGTTCGTTCGCTATGAGGAGCAGCAATCCGGCCATGAGGGCCACGGCTCACTCGTCGCGCCTTTCTCCGGCGAGCACGGCTGGTTCTGGCTCAACATCGCGGAGCAGCCCGTCACGATCACGCTCGAGTTCACGGGCTATCACCGGGACGTCAAGAACTACGGTCTGTTCTGAAGCGCCCAGTGGCTCGGCGAGATTCGCTCCGAGCCTGTTCACGAATGTGCTGGATGAGCGGCGCACTGGCACGCGGTGGCCGTTGCGCTCTTCCTGGCTCCTCCTGAATCGTGGACGCAGAGTCACTGCGTCCCCACCGCTCCCACGCAGTCATGGTTCGTTTGGAGACAACCGTGCGAACCGTGACTGGCGACGTACGCAGGCGTTCAACACAGCGCCAAGACAATAGCGAAGGAAGCGGTCTCGCGCGGGGAAGTGCTTGTTTTCTCGTACGTTTGTGACGCTCAACTTGTGGACTATAGCCATCTGGAAGGCGATACTCTCCGCCACACAACGAGACCGTCATGGCAATCACAGCACGGAAAGTGGAAAGAGGACTTCCGATGGCAGAACGCACGATATATGACGAGAAGATCGAGCACATCGAACGCGACGTCACAGAGCTCAAGGCCGACGTCCGCCGCATCGACGCGAAGGTGGATGCGGTTCAGGCCAGCCTCACCGAGCATCGCATCGAGACCAAGGAGGCGATCGGTACGTTGCGCATCGAAATGAAGGATGAGATCGGCTCGCTGCGGGACGAGATGAAGGACGAGATCGGTTCGCTGAGGGGCGAAATGAAGGACGCGATCGGCGCGCTACGCGGCGAAATGAAGGACACGAGCGGCACGCTACGCGGCGAGATGCTCAGGGGCTTCGCGGATATGCACCGCAGCCGTGCCTCGCAGATGGCGTGGCTTGCCGGAACGATGATCGCGGCCGTGAGCGCGGCGGCCGCTGTGGCGAAGTATTTTGCGGCCTCATGATGGGCAGGCCTGCCCGATCCCGGCGACGGCGCGACAAAAATTCTTGCGAGTGTGACGCGCCGGAGCGCGCGTCACACACCAGAGATCGACGTTGGCGCCCCGCCCGTCTCTCGCCGCGCTCAGTCCTTCGCGAACCGTGCGAGCACGTCTCCGGCCCATCCCATGATCTGCTTCGAGCGAATGCGCCACTCGCCGCCAACCTTCACCACCTCGTCACGCACGTGCCCGCACCAGTGCAGGTGCGGCAGCTCCGGCGGCCGGTTGATCGTCGCCCACGCGTAGGACCGCACGACCCAATGATCCGGTCGGCCCTGCGGATCGGGGTCGAAGACGAGCTGCGCCATCTGGTGCTGGTGCCCGGGAAAATCCGGCCTCTCGTGGAACTTGAGCACGAGCTTGCGGATCTCGGCGGGCCCTCGCCTCACTTCGATCGTGCCGTCGCGCGTCTCCTCGGCGGCCTCGGCATCCTCGGTGAAGAGCGCCATGTACCCGTCGGTGTCCCCGGAATCCAGCGCCCAGCAATAACGCGCGTAGAGCTCGTGGATCGCAAGTCGATCCTCAGTGCCTGGCCCTTTCATGCTCTTTCCCCTCGATGCTGACTGCAGATGTCGGACGCGTTCGATGCGCGTGGCGCGATTCTTGTCAGATGTCTCGACCGGGCGCCACGAGGGCGCCCGGTCCGGCACTCGTCGGAAGGACGCTACCAGAAAGGGGCCGGGCCGGAACCAGCGCGCTTCGGCAGGATCGCGGCGAGACCGTCACACGGCGGGAGGTTTCCTGTGGCCCGGGGCGAGCCTCCGGCGTTGATCGACTCTCCGCCCGAGGTCGCCAGCGTCCTCGACCGTGCCAGGCTTGAATCGGCCGGCTGGCGGACATGGCCCGGAGGCATTCCCGTGAAGGCGCCGGCCATCGAAGAGAATCGGCGCAACGAGGGGGGGCGCACCCATGCAGCACGGATTCATGTCGGGTCGATCGGCCGTTCGGGTCGCGATCGGGGCCGCGTTCGCGGCATTCGCAACGCTGGGCGGTGCGCAGGAAGCACGGGCGCAGGCCTTCGCCGACGTGAAGAGCGCGCTGACCGACTATTCCAAAGCCGACATCTCACCGGGCAGGGCCTGCGAATCGCTTGCCCGATACGAGAGCAGCGACATCGCCGGGATTCAGGCGGCAGCGATTGCCGCGGAAGGAACGACTCCCGCGCATTGCCGGGTCACTGGCATGCTGAAGCCGGAAATCGCCTTCGAAGTGAGCCTGCCCGCGAGCTGGAACGGCCGCTTCTACATGATCGGCAACGGCGGGCACGCGGGTGAATCGCTGGAGGACCCCGGCCGCGTGGCCCAGCGCAATGCGGCGGTGGGCCTGGGTTTCGCGTTCGCGCAGACCAACACCGGCCATGATGCGCGCAAGGAGCCCGGCGCGTCGTTCGTCATGAGCAATCCGCAGAAGGCTATCGACTACGCCTACCGCGCGGTTCACCTCACCGCGACTACTGCGAAAGCGATTACCGCGCACTACTACGCAAAGCCTGTGGCGCGTTCCTACTGGAGCTCGTGCTCCAACGGCGGCCGCCAGGGTTTGATCGAGGCGCAACGCTACCCGGAAGACTTCGACGGCCTGGTCGTCAACGCGCCATGGGTCAGTCAGACGGGTTTCACGATCGGTGCCCTGTGGAACCAGCGAGCAGTCTCCGCGGCACCGATCGCACCCGCCAAGCTCACATTGCTTGCCGGAAAAGTGATGGAGAAGTGCGATGCCGTCGACGGCCTGAAAGATGGAGTCATCGACGACCCTCGCCGATGCGAATTCGACGCCGCGCGAGACGTGCCCGCTTGCGTATCCGGCCAGAACACATCCGAGTGCCTCATGCCCGAGGAAGCGGATGCGATCAACAGGATCTACCGCGGGCCGCAGAGCAAGGGCCGGCCGATCTTCCCCGGCTTCATGCCGGGAAGCGAAGCACCGATGGTGAGCTTCGGGAACACCCCGCCCGCGAGTGCCTGGATGAGCTTCATCGTTCCGGCGACCGCCGGCGGGCGAGCCGCCGACTTCAATCTCGCGGAGAACACCATGCGCTATCTCGTGTTCACCCCGCCCCGCCCCGACTGGGACTACACGACGTTCGATTTCGACCGCGACACGGGCGTGCTCGACGAGTGGGCCGCCAAGGCGAATGCAGACAGCACCGATCTCTCGAGATTCGAGGGCCGCGGCGGCAAAGTGCTGATGACCTACGGCTGGGCGGACCAGGTGCTGCAGCCGATGATGGGTGTGAGCTACTACGAGCAGGTGGTCGCCCGGAACGGCAGCAGGACGCAGGACTTCATGCGGCTCTTCATGGTGCCGGGCATGACGCACTGCGCGGGCGGCCATGGAACCGATCGTTTCGACGCCGTGACCGCCGTGATCGACTGGGTGGAGAAAGGCAAAGCGCCGGAATCCCTCCTGGCCGCGCGTGTGGTCGACAACAAGGTGGTGCGCACGCGGCCGCTGTGCCCGTATCCGCAGGTGGCTCGATATTCGGGGAACGGAAGCATCGACGACGCGGCGAACTTCAGTTGCGTGAGGCCGTAGCAGGCTGCAGTGTCTCGCGGCGCGCAGTGTCCTTGGCGAATCGCCGCGCCGGCTGACGCGCCTGCTCCGAGCGGGAACGCAACGGTGTGAGGACGCTCTTCCACGAACCGCAGCAGACCGGTTCGACCCCAGCCAGCTGAGCAGAAGCGCGCCGCACGACCGTGTGCGCGGACCGCGCAACTGAAGGCGAGACGGCGCGCTGTTTCAACAGACACGGATCCTGCCGGCTCGTGCAACACGATTTGAATACGAGTGCACGAGCATCGGCGCCTGCGGTGGTGTCCACCCGTGAGCTGCCCGGATGAGATCTCATCGCCTGCCGGCGGGCCGCGCCGCCCGTCATCCAACGCTTGGGGCACCGATCATGCAACTACCTCTCCAGGGCATCAAAGTCATCGACTTCACCGGAGTGCAGGCCGGCCCGGCGTGCACTCAGCTGCTGGCCTGGCTGGGGGCCGATGTATTGAAAGTGGAACGGCCCGGCTCGGGCGACGTCACGCGCAACCAGCTGCGCGACGTGCCGAACCTGGACGCGCTCTACTTCACGATGCTGAACAGCAACAAGAGGTCGCTGGAGCTCAACACCAAGACGCCGGATGGCAAGGCGATCATGGAGAAGCTGATCCGCGCAGCCGACATCCTGGTCGAGAACTTCGGGCCCGGCGCGATGGACAGGATGGGCTTCACCTGGGAGCACCTCCACGAGCTCAACCCTCGGCTCATCTTCGGCTCCATCAAGGGGTTCAGCGAGGGCTCGCCCTACGAGGACCTCAAGGTCTACGAGAACGTCGCGCAGTGCGCAGGCGGCGCTGCTTCGACGACCGGGTTCTGGGACGGGCCGCCCCTCGTGAGCGGCGCAGCGCTCGGGGACAGCAACACGGGCATGCATCTCACCATCGGCCTCCTGGCCGCCCTGCTCGCGCGCGAGAAGACCGGCGAGGGCCAGAAAGTGTCGATGTCGATGCAGGACGCCGTTCTGAACCTGTGCCGCGTCAAGCTGCGCGACCAGGAGAGGCTGGACCACGTCGGCTACCTCGAGGAGTACCCGCAGTATCCAAACGGGAAATTCGGGCCTGCCGTGCCGCGCGGCGGGAACGCCGGCGGCGGCGGGCAGCCGGGCTGGATCCTCAAGTGCAAAGGATGGGAGACCGACCCGAACGCCTACATCTACTTCACGATCCAGGAACAGAACTGGGCGCGGACCTGCGATGCGCTCGGCAAGCCGCAATGGAAGGACGACCCGGCCTACAACACGGCCCAGGCGCGCCAGCCGCATCTCTTCGACATCTTCGCGGAGATCGAGAAGGAGCTCGCCAGCAAGACCAAGTTCGAAGCGGTCGACCTGCTGCGGAAGTTCGAGGTGCCTTGCGCTCCCGTGCTCTCCATGAAGGAGATCGCCAACGACCCGGCCCTGCGAGCGAGCGGCACGATCGTCGAGGTGCAGCAGGAGAAGCGCGGCCCCTACCTCACCGTCGGGTGCCCCATGAAGTTCTCCAGCTTCACGCCGAAGATCACCGGGGCTCCGCTGCTCGGCGAGCACTCGGAGGAGGTGCTGACCGAGCTGGGCTATGACGCGAAACAGATCGCGCGCCTGCGCGCGCAGAAAGTCATCTGAGGGGGGTACGTCCATGAACGCGACGAGCGCTCCCATCACGAATGGCTTTCATCTGGTCGTCGACGCGCTGAAGCTGAACGGCTTCGACACGATCTACGGAGTGGCCGGCATCCCGGTGACGGATCTGGCGCGGCTCGCCCAGGCCGAAGGCATTCGCTACATCGGCTTCCGCCATGAGCAATCCGCAGGCAATGCGGCGGCGATCACGGGCTACCTCACGCAGAAACCCGGCATCTGTCTCACCGTTTCGGCGCCGGGCTTTCTCAACGGCATGGTGGCGCTGGCCAACGCCACCACGAACGGCTTTCCGATGATCCAGATCAGCGGCTCGAGCGAGCGCGAGATCATCGATCTGCAGCAGGGCGACTACGAAGAGCTGGACCAGATGAACGCCGCGAAACCGTACGCCAAGGCCGCGTACCGGATCAGCGACGTGGATGACATCGGCGTCGGAGTCGCGCGCGCGATCCGGGCCGCCGTGTCCGGCCGGCCCGGCGGTGTGTATCTCGACGTGCCGGCGAAAGTGCTCGGGGCGATTCTCGATGCGAAGGAAGGCGCGAGCTCCCTGATCCGGGTCGTCGATGCGGCCCCGCGCCTGTCGCCCGCCCCGGCAGCCGTGCAGCGCGCGCTGGACGTGCTCGCCAAGGCGGAGCGGCCGCTCATCATCCTGGGCAAAGGCGCGGCGTACGCGCAGGCGGATGCCGACATCCGCACCTTCATCGAGAAGACCGGCATCCCGTTCCTGCCGATGTCGATGGCCAAGGGCCTGATGCCGGATGACCACCCGTTGTCCGCCGCGGCTGCGCGCTCGTTCGTGCTCAAGAACGCAGACGCGGTCATGCTGATCGGCGCGCGGCTCAACTGGCTGCTGGGCCATGGCAAGAGCCCCCAATGGTCGCCCACGGCAAAGCTCATTCAGCTCGACATCGTGCCGACCGAGATGGACAGCAATCGCGCGATCGCCGCTCCCGTCGTCGGTGACATCGGCTCTTCCATCGCGGCGCTGCTGTCGATGCTCGATACCCAGCAGATCCAGCCTCGCTCCGCGTGGCTCGCCGAGCTCGGGCCGCGCAAGCAGCACAACGTCGAGCGCATGGCGGCACACCTTGCGGCCAGGCCCAGCCCGATGGATTTCTACAGCGCGCTCGGCGCCATCAAGGGCGTGCTGGCCGACAAGCCGGATGTCTTCCTGGTCAACGAAGGCGCCAACACCCTGGATATCGCCCGCAACGTCATCGACATGCGGGTGCCACGCAAGCGCCTGGACAGCGGCACATGGGGCGTGATGGGCATCGGCATGGGGTATGCGGTCGGCGCGGCCGTCGTCAGTGGCAAGCCCGTGGTGGCCATCGAAGGTGACAGCGCATTCGGCTTCAGCGGCATGGAGCTCGAGACGATCTGCCGCTATCAGTTGCCGATCGTCGTCGTGATCTTCAACAACGGCGGTATCTATCGAGGTGACGACGTCAACCGCAGCGGCGGCCAGGACCCTGCGCCGACCGTGCTCATGAGCCAGGCACACTATGAAAAGCTGATAGAGGCCTTTGGCGGTGCCGGCTACTTCGCGGCCGATCCGGAATCACTCGCGAAGGCGCTCACGGATGCGCTCGCCTCCGGCAAGCCGTCGCTGATCAATTGCGTGATCGACCCGAAAGCGGGAACGGAGAGCGGCCACATCGGCAATCTCAACCCGCAGGACACGCTGGCGCAGAAGAAGTGACAGGTCGACCGATCTCGCCGTGCACGCTGCTGCCCTGTTTGCGGAGCGGCGCGCGGGATCGGCGACGGCAGACGGATGACTTTCGATACATAGGAGCGGCAGCTCGTGGAAGACACCTCTTCGCTCGCTGAGTCGATCCTCGACCAGATCGTCGATGCCGTCATCTATGCAGACGTCACCGGAACGATCGTGCGGTGGAATCGCGGCGCCGCCGGGACCTTCGGCTACAGCGCCCAGGAGGCCCTGGGTCAGAAGCTCGATCTCATCATTCCGCCGTATCTGCGAGAGGCTCATTGGCGGGGCTTCGACGCAGCCACGAAGACCGGCGTCATGAAGCTGCAGGGTCGTCCCACGCTGACCCGTGGAGCGCACAAGAGCGGTCAGAAGCTGTACGTCGAAATGACCTTTGGGCTCGTCAAGAGTCCGGACGGGGCCACAACGTACGGCGCCGTAGCGGTCGCTCGTGATGTGACCGAGCGTGTAGAGCAGCAACGCGCCCACCGCGATGCCCCTGCGAGTGCGTGATGGGCGAGGCGACGCTCGGCCGCCTGCTCGCTGATCCCGCGTCCGGGAACCTTGCTGTCATCGATGAAGCGACCGGCCTGTCGGTCTCTTATCGTGCGCTCGCCGATCAGGTGGAGCGCCTGGCAGCGGCCTTCGGCAATGCCGGGGCAGGCCGTGGCGATGCGATCGCACTGATTCTGCCGAATGGACTCGAGTTTCTTGTCGTGTGCCTGGCGCTGGCTCGCGCGGGCGTCATCGCTTCGCCGCTCGACCCGGCGCTGACGGAAAGCGAGCTGCAAGGCTTCATCTCCGATACGGGAGCTCGGGCCGTCGTCACCCGCGCCGATAGTGGCGCGGCCGCGGCAGCCGCAACAGGGCTCGCCGTGCCCATCTGGACACCCTCCGTCGATGCGTCCGGCCTGGTGCATCTCGAAGGAGTCGAAACCACATTGCGCGGCTCACCGGCCGAGCCAGGCGCCGAGGACATCGCGCTGTTCCTGCACACGAGCGGAACGGAAGGCAAGCCGAAAGTCGTGCCGCTGACGCATGCGAACGTGGCGCTGTCGGCGCAACACATCGCCGCACACTATGCCCTCACTCCGGCCGATCGAAGCCTCGTCGTTCTACCGCTCTTTCATGGCCATGGCCTGATCGGCGCCGCGCTCTCGACGCTCGCATCCGGTGGCACGGTGATCGTCCCGCCGCGTTTCTCCGCATCGCACTTCTGGCAATCGTTTCGCAGCCATGGTGCGACGTGGTACACGGCGGTGCCCACGATCCATCAGATTCTGCTCGAGCGCGCTGATGCAAACGATGCTCCGCGCTCCGGCGCCCGCTTCATCCGATCCTGTTCCGCGCCGATCGATCGAACGGTGGTGTGCCAGCTGGAAAAGCGCCTGGGCGCTCCTCTCATCGAAGCTTACGGTCTCACCGAGGCGAGTCACCAGGTTGCTTCGAATCCGCTTCCACCGGGTGTACGGGTAGGCGGGACTGTCGGCTTCGGGTCGGGCACAGAGATCGCGATCGTGGACTCGAACGGTCGCCATCAACCCGTGAACACCTCGGGTGAGGTGATTGTGCGCGGGCCAACGGTGATGCACGGCTATCGCGACAATCCTGACGCCAATGCCAATGCGTTCGTCGATGGCTGGTTTCGCACGGGCGACACCGGCTCGCTCGACGGCGAGGGATACCTGACGATCACCGGGCGAATCAAGGACATCATCAATCGCGGCGGGGAGAAGATCTCGCCCTCGGAGATCGAGTCCGTGCTGCTGCTGCATCCTGCGGTTGCGGAGGCCGCCGCGTTCCCGGTGCCGGACCCGAAGTACGGTGAGGACGTCGAGGCCGCCGTCGTTCTGAAGGGAGATACCGACGCGGAGGCGTTGCGATCGTTCTGCCGCGAGCGGCTCGCCAGCTTCAAGGTCCCACGGCGGATCCGCATCGTTTCCGGGCTGCCGAAGAACGCGCTGGGCAAGCTGAAACGCCGCGCTCTGACGGAGCTCTACGCCAGCGCCCCATGACCGGAATGCAGGCCGCGATCTGCGCGACGGCAACAAGATGAACGAACACACGTTGCGAGGGCGACCCGTGGTCAACCTGCTGTCACCGGATGCACGGTCGGAAAGAATCCTCGCCGTCTGGCTCGCCCTCATCGCGGGGTACGTGGACTCCTACTCCCTGCTCGCCTATGGCGTGTACGTGTCGTTCATGAGCGGGAATACGACCCAGACCGGCTCCCTGCTCGGGCAGGAAAAATGGCTGGCCGCGGTGCCGACCGCGCTCGCGATCCTGTCTTTCGTGTTCGGGTCGATCGCAGGCACCTGGCTCGCCGGCTCCCGTCTGGCGAACCCACGCAAGATCCTGTTCGGGATGATCGCGGTCGTGCTCGCAATCATCATCCTCGGGACGCAGCCCCACAGCGCGACGTTGCCTCACTGGATCAGCATTCCGCTGCTCGGTGCGGCAATGGGGATGATGAACGCGACACACTCCCACGTCGGCGCGGAGCCGTTGAGCATCACTTTCGTGACGGGCACGCTGAACCGCCTCGGGACTCACATCGCTCTCGCGCTCCGGCATGCCCCCTTGAAGGATGCTCAAGGCCCCTCGGACACGCACCTGCGCCGGGCCGGTATCGCGGCGAGCGTCTGGACCGGCTTTCTGAGCGGGACGATCATATCGGCCGTGACCAGCCTGCAGTTCGGGTCGTGGGCACTTCTGGTCCCGTTGCTGGGGCTCGTGACGCTGATCGCGTCGCGGAGCAGGTAGCGTCGCGACGAGCGTCAACGGTAGAGCACCGCGCGCAACGCTGCGCTCGCCTGTGCCATGGCTGAACGCGCGGCAGGTGTTTCGCGGAGAGCGTTCAACAGCACGAAGTCGTGAATCGTTCCGTTGTACCGCACGGATGTCACACGAACGCCGGCCTGCATCAGCCTCCGTGCGAACGCCTCGCCCTCATCGCGCAGCACGTCATTCTCGTCCACGGCAATGAAGGTATCCGGCAGTCCTTCGAGTTGTTCGATCGTTGCGTTGAGTGGTGCGGCGAGCGGCTCATTGCGAGCGGATGTCTCCGGAAGGTACGCGTCCCAGAACCATTGCATTGCCTTCTTCGTCAGCCAGGGTCCGCTGGCGAACGTGTTGTAAGAGCCCGTATCGAAGCTCGCATCCATGGCCGGATAGAACAGCACCTGCAGTGCCAGCCGCGGGCCGCGTCGCTGCTTTGCCAGGAGCGTGAGGGCCGCCGAGATGGTCCCGCCGGAGCTGTCGCCGACGACGGCCAACCGATTGGCGTCGACTCTGAGTGCCTTGGCATGCTCGACCACGTAGAGCATCGATGCATACGCCTGTTCGAGTGCGGTCGGGTAGCGCGCCTCCGGCGAACGATCGTAGTCCACGAACACGACGGCCGCGCTCGCACCAGCGGCGAGCTCGCGGGTCATGCGGTCATGCGTGTGCCTGTCTCCCAGAACCCATCCGCCGCCGTGAATGTGGAATACGACGGGCAGCAAACCCTCCGCCGAAGGCGGCCTCACGATGCGCACGCCGACCGACCCTGTCGGACCGACCGGGAAGGCGATGTCTTCGATCGTCGCGGGTGGCTTCCCGACCGGTGCCTGCTGGGCGCTGACGAGCTCGGCGCGGGCTGCCTCGGGTGTCAGCGTGTAGACCGGCGGGCCACGCAGGGAAGCGACGAAGGCCTGCGTCCCGGGTTCGAGCACGGGAGCTGGGGAGTCAATGTTCATGATCGCATTGCCTGAGCCTGATGAATGGATATGTCCATCCCCCGCAGGCGCTCGAGGCGTTCCTCGAGGCTTCGAGGGGTCGCTCGACCTGCTGCCATGGCGGGACCCGCGGGGGCTCAACGATGCGCCCGGCGCTTCCTGGCCCGTGGCCTTCCACTCAGACGACGCCCGCGCTCGAACGGGTTGCACTGACGTGGTTATGCTCGGAGCAGGTCGAGAGTTGGAACTGCGCAGGTGCTGAATCCTTCGCGGTTCGTCGAGGGCCTTACGATATGAGTGAGATCGACGGCCGGCAACAGAACGAAGACGCCGCAACGGTTCTGCACTGGTACGACTTCCTTTGCCCCTTCTGTTACGTCGCACAGCATCGGACCGCAATCCTCATTCGAAGCGGGCTGCATGTCGTCGAGTTGCCGTTCCAGATTCATCCGGAGATCCCTCCGGGCGGGGTTGCGGTGGGGCCTCGCGAAGGGCCGATGTACGCGATGCTGGAGCGCGAGGCGAAAGCGGCTGGATTGCCTCTTCGCTGGCCCCCTCGCCTCCCAGACACACGCCGCGCGCTGGCCGTTGCCGAGTGGGTCAGAAGGCACGAGGCGCGAGCCTTTCCGCAGTTGCATGAGCGGCTCTTTCAGGTGCATTTCGCGCTGGGCGAAGATCTTGGCGACCCCGCAGTGATCGACAGGCATGCGAAAGCGTCCGGAGTCGAGCTCCCTGCCTTGCATGCTGCACTGGCCGATGGGAGCGCCGAGGTGGCGGTCGCGGAGGCGGAGACGCTCGGGCGCGAACATGGGGTTCAAGGCACGCCGGCGTGGCTGTTACCTCGAGGATTGATCACCGGGCTCCGTTCCCCGGAGGAGCTCGCAGAGCAGGCCAGGTCCGCGATCCAGTGAGTCGAGATGCGGCGAATCGATCTGCCGCCAGACCAGCGTCTCGCGAGGCTGAACCCTCGGCTCACGTCCAACCGGATTCCTGAGACGGGTCGCGCGGCACGGAAGCGATTTCGCGTCGGTGTGGCCAGGCGATCCACGACGCCGCGATCGGTCTCATTGTTGACGCACTGTGCCTCGACCGTTCGCGGCGTCGTCAATATGATGCACGCCCACTCCGCCTCCGTGACCGCCAGAGCACGAACACGTTCACATGCTCTCGGGCTCGCACCGCACCTCAGGAGCCGCGCAGATCGTGACCAACCGTAGTCCACCCTGGCTCGGCGCACTCGAGCCCATCGTCCAATCCGTCATCGCCCCGGCCGCAACGGACATCGATCGCAGCGGCGCGTTCCCGCGAGCCGCGATCACCTCGCTGAGCGAGGCTGGATTGCTCGGCCTTCTGAGCAGCAAGGAGATCGGCGGTCTCGGCGAGCAGCATCGCGCCGCAACTTACGTCGTCGAGCGAATCGCGCGGGAATGCGCATCTACGGCAATGGTCGTGTGCATGCATTACTGCGGCGCTGCAGTCATCGAGAAGTTCGGGTCGCAGGATATTCGTGAGGCGGTCGCGCGGGACGGCCACCTCACCACGCTCGCATTCTCAGAGAGCGGCTCGCGCAGCCACTTCTGGGCGCCGCTCAGCACTGCCGTGCGCACAGACGGCGGTGTTCGCCTGGATGCGAAGAAGAGCTGGGCCACTTCCGCCGGCGAGGTGGACTCTTACGTGTGGTCGAGCCGCCCGATCGAGGCCGAGGGCGCGAGCACGATCTGGCTGGTGCCGGGACGGGCCAGGGGACTCACGGTCACCGGATCCTTCGACGGGCTCGGCCTGCGCGGCAATCACTCCTCGCCGGTGCAGGCGGAGGGTGTGCTCGTTCCGGAACAGGCGATGCTCGGCGCCGATGGGCAGGGGCTCGAGATCATGGACGGCACGATCCTGCCCTGCTTCCAGCTCATGAACGCAGCCGGGTCGCTGGGAATCTGCGAGTCCGCACTCCAGAAGACGATATCGCATCTGATGACGGCGAGGTTCGAGCACCTCGGGCAGACACTGTCCCAGCAGCCCGTCGCCCGCGCCCGCCTGGCCAGAATGAAGATCAGGACCGATCTCCTGAGATCGCTGCTCGAGGACACGCTCGTTGCACTCGAGACCGGTCGCGAGGACGCCATGATGCGCGTGCTCGAAATCAAGGCGGTCGGGGGTGAGACTGCGCTCGAGGTCACGGACCTCGCCATGCGCCTGTGCGGAGGCGCGGCGTTCCGAAAGGAGCTCGGGCTCGAGCGGCACTTCCGTGATGCACGCGCCTCCACCGTAATGGCGCCCACGCTGGACGCGCTCCACGACTTCATCGGCCGGACGCTCACAGGACTGCCGCTCGTCGGCTGAAGGGGAACTGCGTGCACGAGAACAGCCTGGCGCTCGGCGCCGTCGCCTACGATCCCAAGGTCGTGACGATCTGGGAGGGTTTCAAAGACTGGTTCCACGGGCGGGGCTTCGCGTTCGACTACGTCCTCTATTCGAGCTACGAGCGACAGGTGGAGGCGCTGGTCGCAGGCGAGATCCACATCGCCTGGAACTCCCCGCTCGCGTGGGTGCGCGCTGATCGCCTTGCACGAGCGAAGGAACGCCGCGCTGAATCCATCGTGATGCGCGATACGGACCAGGATCTGACGTCCATCATCGTCACGCGCACAGCCTCGCACATGCGCACGGTTGCCGACCTGAAGGGTCGCAAAGTGGGCGTGGGCGCAGTGGATTCGCCGCAGGCGACGCTCCTTCCGCTCTCACACCTGCGCGCATGCGGCGTCGCCCCGTTCGAGGAGCTCGACGTTGTGCCACACGATCTGCGAGGCGGGAAGCATGGCGATCACATCGGCGGAGAGCGGCTTGCCGCGAAGGCGCTGATGGCAGGCACCGTCGATGCCGCGTGCATGCTCGACAAGAACCACCTGCTCTTCACGATGGACGGCACCTTGCCCCCCAACGCGGTTCGCGTGCTGGCGAGAACCGATCCATTCGATCACTGCAACTTCACGGCGACCGACGCCGCGCCGCCGACACTCGTCGCGCGCTTTCGCGAGCTGCTGCTGGCGATGAAGTACGCCGACCCCGAGGTGCGGCCCCTCTTCGAGCTGGAAGGCCTCGAGGCGTGGCGCCCTGGACGTGCGACAGGTTATCGCGCGCTGGAACGCGCGGTCGATGAGCTGAAGTTCTACGACGCGGATGGAAACGTCACGGCCGCGGGGTACCGGTACTGAGCTTCGCATTCTGCGGCGCTGACTACGCGCAGGCGAATGACTCTGTTGTCCGGCATGAGAGAGCGTACGACCTGCGCGTTCAGCGAAGGTCCGGATACTGCCGGGCGGCGGCATCCCGCTCGAGCTGCCGCACGCGGCTCAGCTCCGTATCGGGCTGCAGCTGAACTCCGTCCAGGAGCAGGCGTTCGCGTACGCTCGCCAGCGCTGGATCCGTCACCACCGCCGCAAGTGATGCCCGGAGCGCCTTGATCGTCGACTCATCGGTACCGCTCGCCGTGACGAATGGAAGGCTCGGGCTGCGAGGGCTCCAGCAAAGAATCCGCACCCTGCTACTCAAAACCGGATCGAACCTCTGCAGATGCGCGAAGGTGACGCAGTCCACGGCTGCCACGTCCGCCTGATTCGCAGCGACCATTGCCACACTTTGCCGATGAGAGCCGCTCACTCGCACGGACTGAAAGAAGGCGGCGCCACCTGAAAGCGGCGCAACTGTTGCCCGGAGCAGATTCACGCCGCTGTTGGAGTCCACTTCGTTGATGACGCACTTTCTGTTGCGCAGCTCCAGGAGCGAGCAGGCCGGATCACGCTTGCGGACGACGATTGCGCTTCGATAGAAGGCATCTTCACAGCCCGGTGCGGCGTAACGCGGCGTGGCGACGAGGGTCACGCGGTTCGAGAACGACTTGGTGAGCGGGTATTCGCACCCTTGCCCGAAGAGCAGTGATGGGTGACGCCAGATCTCCTGATGCCCGAGGTCACGGGTCAGTCGGGGCGGCACACTCCGAACGCCGCGTTCAGCAAGGCGATCCGCCAGGGCCGCCCAGAGCGCGTCGTGCGCGGGACGCAGCTCCGGAAAGTCGTACATCGGGAGCGCGGCGATCGGCGGAGTATCGATCGCGGCTTCGGTCATTGCGGCTCCACGGGCACAAAAGGATGCTCGGGCGTGATGAAGGGCCGGAAAAGGTACTTGCGGACGACCTCGCCGTATCCCCCGCTGAACACGAACCCCGCGTCCGTCATCGCGGGTCGCATCTGGCGCCAGACGCGCGGCAAGGCGTGCCACGGCCGATCCGGGTGGGCATGATGTGCAATGTGCAGATTGTTGTTGAGGAACAGCAACGCCCATGCCGGATGGGCCTCGACCACGTTCGTGCGCAAGTGCGAATCATCGTCGGCGTGGTGCTCGGCGAATGAGCGCAGGTGCGTGAGCGACACGCTCGGATACACGACCAGCAGAACGTAGACGAGGAGCGGCACGTCGCAGACGACGACCGTCCAGGCAAGCACGGCCGCCACACCCACGAGGTGCCGGCACCACATGAGCAGATGACTCCGGTCGGAGCGAAGCCTTCGAGCCTCACTCAGCCAGAACGCCCCGATCGCGATGGCCGGCCCGATGACGAGGCGACCCGCCAGCGTACAGTTGGCAAGCAGGATCGCCCGACGGACCCGGCCGACCCGAGCGAGGTGGCCCGGCGGCAGGTAGAAGGATTCCGGGTCATCCGTGGCGCCCGTCAGACGCCGCCCCGCGTGACGATGATGGCGAAGATGCGTCTCGCGATAGACCGCGTAGGGAATCCACAGCGAAAACGGCAAACCGCCGATCAACGCGTTGATGCGCCTCCAGGGGGTGGGATGCCCGTGAATGGTTTCGTGCTGGAGCGACCCGTACCATGCCAGCAGAACACACCCCAGCGGCACGGCAAGCCAGATCGGCATGCTGGTGAAGGACAGCGTCCACAAAAGAAAGCCACCATGGATCACGGCCGCCACGAGCAACGTGCGCAGGTCCAGGCGTCGCGGGGATGAGGTGTCGGCGCGCTCCGACGAGGAGCGCACGAGGTCCGGGGAAGGCACGCTCTGGTTGCTTCGATCTGCTCTCACCTGCATCGACTCATCCGCGCGCCGACTGCTTGCGATGGTTTCAGCAGTGGTTTCATCACCCGTCTCGAAATGGGACCCTGCCTCGAGCTGAGCCGCCCCTGCTCTGAATGCCCCGGCTCAGCTTGCATGGCGCCGCGCTCCCGCAGCGCCCGGTCGGGGGTGAACGTTATCCCGCGAAAAGTGACATTGCGGTTCCACGGCCGTGCGTTTTCCGTCGGCGTAATCCCGGTTCGCCGCAAGCGGCGCCATCGGCACTCTGTAAGCACGCCGTGTGTAGCGGCGCGTGATCTCCCACACTCTTGCATGTTCTCTCACCGACACTTTGCGCTGCGGCCGCACTGAAAACTGAAGTGGCTCCAGTTCGGCGCAGAGGCCTCGTAGTCACGCCCCGCGGCCACTGCACTCACGGTGCAGCGGCCGAATCCCGGCGCGAATATCAGGAGCTCGACGGAGACTGGAGTCTTTGCAGCGAGGCCTTCACGGCACTCGAGACAGGGGCGGATTTCGCCACGGCGCGTGCGGCGTGCAAAGCAACGTTTTCGTCCAGCCAAATAACCAGAAAGCCTGTGACCTCTCTGTCACCTGGCTGGCGCAGGGCTCACGCTGCGACGTGAGCTGCGCAGTTCGGCTGACTCATGCAATTCCTCGCGACGGAGGCGCCCGTCAGCACAGCAATGCGCGCCCTCCGGGCGGTGGTGGCGCTTGCCGCCGGGGACACCTGGTGGCCGAAGATCTCCGAACGCATTGCCACGGTGACCGGCGCACCGTCGTGTGCACGAGCGCGCAGATGTCTGGAGCGGTCGAGCGGGACCTGTGTCGAGAAAATAGTCCGCTACAGGCCGGCTCTACTCATCAGCCCTGTTCGGCCGTCACCAGGACCCACGTGGTGGGCGCGCCGTCCGCATCCGTGGGGAAGGCCGTGCCTTGCCTCACGAAAATGATGACCTTCGCGTTCCGACCGGAACGGTACGGTCCGGACTGACGGCATATCCCACCGGTCTGGCCCTCTGCCCTGATGGCTGTCGCTGACTCTGGCATGTTCGTTGACTCCCTTGGCCTGATCGATCCTCAGTGAAGCTGCGTTGGTTACTGCGCGGCTGCCGGACGCTCGTGCTGGTGATGCGCATGCTCGTGATGCTCGTGCCGCTGCACCGGCGCGGGTGCGGCTGCCTTCTTTGCGGGAGCGACAGTGCGCGCCGGAAGCGGCGTCGAACCGGCGAGCCGTACCAGCCCCTTGGGCATTTCGCTGTCCGGCACGTGCAGGAGCGCGTTGCGGCGCTTCAACTCCTCGAACACGAGCATCGGCACTCGCGACCGTGCATGCTCATCGGAGATCCTGTCGCCAATGCCCCAATCGAGTTTGTAGAGCGCCACGGACTGCCTGCACCGATTGAGCTCTTCTGTCGCCTGCTTCACGAGCAGGATGTTGTTCATGAAGACATCGTCGCCGTAGAGCAACTGGTCCTCGCGAGCCCGCCTGTCCCAGGACCGCAGGATGCCGAGAACGCGCTCATACTGCGGCTCGTTGATCTCCAGCCGCAGCAGGACGCTCGAGGATTGCTTCGCGGGCTCGCGCAGGAACGCGTCGTACGCCTGCCACGGCACGGAGCCGAATACCGCGCGACGCTTGTCGTCCGCATAGATCCCGACGGCACCCATTTCGGCTTCGTCCGTGGCCGCATCCGTCTTCATCACCATCACGAACGACGGCCCACTTCGATCGTAGAACACGTCCTGGGACGCAGCGAGCACCAGGAAGTGACGCGTCGTCTGCGAAGGCACCCAGCTGGCTTCGCGGTCGCACGACCCCGGCATGGTTGCTGCCGGTGCGCTCCACGCCGCGACCAGGCACACCGAAGCGGTCAAGCCGCGCAGCCATACTCCTGCCCTTTTCATTGCCCGACTCCCTGGCAAGCCCTGTTCAGGCGATCTTGCGGAAGCCGTAGACAGCGCGGTCGCGATCGATCCGCTCCTGCAGCTTCCGGTTCTCCTCGAGCCTCTCCGCGAGAGGTTTCGGCGGATCGGACCACTGGATGTGCTCGAGCACCGTGCGCGTCGATGCGAACACATCGGCGTGAAACCAGCGGCCGGCCGGGTCGTTGATGATCTTCATCAACCCGGCGTGCTGCTCGGGGTCCTCGTCGAGGCCGATGTGGTCGTGCGAGAAGAACCGGTAGCGCAGCGTGTCCACGTCATACCGATCACCCGTCAGGAAAGTCCAGCCCGGCAGCAATGCGTGGTGCATCTGCGCGTACGCCTCGAGCGCGGCGGGGTCGTCTTCCTCGGGTTTCAGCGAGACGTTCACCATGAACAGGTCTTTCCCGATCCGATGGGCGAGGGCCTGGTGATGCAGGTCGACCATGCGCTTCGTCGCCAGAGGGCAGAAGTTCTCGCAGTTCGCGTACATCATCATCACCATCACCTGCTTGCCCTTGATGATGTCGTCGTAGAACCGGACTTCCTCGTTTTCGTGTGTGCGAAACAGTGCGTTCGGGATCAGGGTCGCCATGCGGCTCACTCCTGGCTTGCAGCAGGTCGAAGCCAGCGGTTGCGCAGGGCCCGTAAACAGCTCGCGGCGTTTCATCAGACCAGCCTCCCTTTCTTTGCGTCCTCGCCGTACTGCGGAGGCAGCCCGGCCAGCATCCGACGCTCGTCGATCTCGCGGCGCTTGCGAGTCAGCTCTTCCACGGTTTCCACGATGTCCCAGCGGACCATCATGAAGTCGTCCTCGTGGTTCATCTGGTGGCAGTGGATCAGGTACCTCCCGACGAAGTCGCGGAAACGCATGCGGATCACGAGACGGTCCTGGGCCGGCAGGCGATAGACGTCGCGTCGGCCGAGCTCCTCGGGCAGCAGCGGAACGTTGTCGACGCTCACGATGTTGCCGTCGGTGTCGCGGTTCGTGTGGCTCCTCGACACGATCCGGCCCTCCTCGAAATGGATGTGCACCGGGTGCGTCCAGTTGCCCGCGATCACGTCATTCGCAAGCACCCACTCCTCGGAGCTTCCCTTGAGCACGGCATGGTCGACGCGGTTGTGATCGAAGACCTGGCCGTTGATCCGGAACCGCAGCGGGTCACCGTCGCGCGTGAACCTCCATGTGAAGGTGTTGTCCGGCACGATGGGATCGGGCATGGCGGTGAGCTGATTCGGAATCGACGGCGTGTCCGCCGGGAACCACAGCTCGCGGTTGACGACGTCGAAGCGCATCGCCACGTTCCCGATGGGCAGGTTCGGTGCGGGATCGGCCGTCGGCACTCCGACGAACTGCGCCTGTGCTTCGCGCAGGTACACCGACGTGCCCGCCGCGAACTGCGAGAAGTCGATGATGATGTCGTAGCGGGTCGCCACCGGGATGTTCAGCGTCCTGTTGTTGACGACGAACGGGTTCTGCACGAAGTTGCCGTCGACGGCGACCACGGTCATCGGCTTCTGCAGGCCGTCGGAGCCGATGAGACTGATGTTCCATTCCTTGGCGGGGCCGGTGTTGAGAATCCGGAACCGGTACTTGCGCCGGCGCACCGTGAGTTTCGGCTGGATCTTGCCGTTGATGATCCACTTGTCGACCTGGGCCGGCACGGCGGCCTCGATGAAGGCTTCAGTACGACCGTTGGCTGTGGGGCAGAACAGAATCGCGTGCAGCTGCAGCGGGATGTCCGTCACGCCGTAATAGGCCGGCAACCGCAGCGAGCCTGGCAACGGAAGCTCGTGCCCCGGATCTTTCGAGTCGTACAGGATGAACTGGCCATTCAGGCCCAGATAGTTGTTCGGGGCGGTGAACTCGGCGCGGTGGTCGTGGTACCAGAATGAGCGCATCGCCTCGCGCGGATCGCCGAGGCCGCCGAACTGATCGACGCCGGCGTAGACGTTCGGATAGTGATTGTCCTTCCACAGGCCGGCGCCGAAGAAGTCGCCCGCGAATCCATCGCTCTCGGACGGCGTGTGGCCGTTGTGCATGTGGATCGAAATCTCGGGGATGGCCGGCACCGGGTGGTCGATCGGCAGGCTGTTCCTGAAGCGAACGAGCGAAGGCAGGCCGTAATGACCGAGGAAAGTCTGGCCCGGGTAGCGGCCGTTGAACGTCCACAGATACGTCGGCGACAGATCCCGGTGGAACTTGTGCAGCGAAGGCGCCGCGATGCTGTGGTAGAAGAGCAGCGGTGGGAACGCGTCCCACGCCTGGTGAGCATCTCGCGCGGCCTCACCTGCGTTCGTGTTCGCGGCCTTGGTTGGGAATGGGCTCAGCAACGTCGGCAAGGCCGGCAACGGTATCGGCAAGTCGTCGACGAACGGAGTGGTCGCAGGGCTGTTCGCGGGCCGCGTAGCGCACAAGGCGGGCGGCGCCGGCGTCGACGGGCTCCCCCCGAAGCTCTGCGCGCTTTGCCCGAACACCGCCGTCTTCTTCGACGTGATCACCGCCGCGGCGCCCGCGATGACAGTGCCCTTGACGAGCGTCCGCCTGTCTATCCTGAGGGACTGCGCGTCGCCAGCTTCGTGCGCGCTCTGCGCGCCGCCGCTCTCTCCTCCCGGTTCTGGCTGAGACATCTCCCTGATCCTCCCTTTCTTGTACCGCCCGTCTGTAGCGACGTCGCCTCGATTTTCTCGAGTGAAACACCGCCGCTTCACGATGCGTGGTGACTACCCTCACCAGCGCGTTGGATGCTAGAGGCGGCCAGCAGTGATGGAAACGGACCAGAGGGTTCATGCGAACCGGATCCAATGGACCCAGGCCGATTGGCGTGGAACAGGACACCGGGCCGCGCGGGTACGGCACGAGAACAGCGGGCCCAGCCCGCTCATCGAGGAACAACGACAATCAGCGCCTGGTGGTGCTAGCTCAGTTCACAACCAGGAAGCGCGTGTCTCCTCATCGAGCGTCCCGATCCCATTGTCGTAATATAGCCGTCGATATAGCGCTACCCCGGCCCGCCAGGGCCGCTTCGGATTTCAGCCACGGCATGATCGCCCGCTACCTCGAATACATCGTCGCCCTGGCTCGGGAACGCCACTTCGCAAGAGCGGCCGACGCTTGCAACGTGACGCAGCCGACGTTGTCCGCCGGAATCAAACAGCTGGAAGAGAGCTTCGGCGTGCTGATCGTGGAGCGGCGGCAGCGCTTCGTCGGCTTGACCCCGGAAGGAGAGCGGGTCCTCGCCTGGGCGCAGAGAATTCTCGCCGACTACCGTGGCCTGGAGCAGGAGCTCAGCGAATCCCGCGAAGGACTCATCGGACAGTTGCGCATCGGTGGCATTCCGGTCGGGCTACCGGCGCTCGGCTTTCTCACAGCGCGATTCGCGGCTCGACACTCCCGCGTGCGATTTCAGATCGTGTCGCAAACCTCGCGCGAGATTCAGCGCGGGCTCGATGAGTTCGCCATCGATGTCGGCGTGACCTATCTCGACAACGAGCCTCTGGCACGCGTCAGAACCACCGAGCTCTACCGCGAGCGCTATGTGCTCATCACACAGGCCGGTGGGCCGAAGGAATCGCGCGAATCGATCACGTGGGCTGAGGCGGCACGTCTTCCCTTGTGTCTGCTCACGGAATCCATGCAGAACCGGCGCATTCTGGACTCCTATTTCCAGCAAGCGGGCACGGAAGTTCAGGCCGTGATGGAAACGAATTCGCTCGTGACGCTCTGGTCGCACGTGCGCTTCGGTCATTGGTCCACCGTGGTGCCGCACACGTTCCTGCTGCTGCTCGGACAGCCGGAACATCTGGTCGCCTTGCCTCTCGTCGATCCCGTGGGTTCGCACACGATCGGCCTGGTCGCCTCGTCCCGTGACCCCCTGACCCCAATGGCACGCGCATTGATCGCTTTCACGGAGGATGTCGATCTGGCAGCGGATATCGAGCACCGCGTGGCGGAATCGTGGGGTCTCGGCTGATCGACGGTATCGATCAACCCACAAAAGCTTTCTATTTGATCGCGGCCCAACAGGTGTTCACGCTCCCCCTGTACCCGTCACCCAAGGGGGAAAGACCGTGGCCAAAGTTCTGTGTGTTCTCTACGATGATCCTGTCGGCGGCTATCCGAAGTCCTACGCGCGCGATGACATTCCCAAAATCGAGCACTATCCGGGCGGGCAGACCACACCCACTCCGAAATCCATCGATTTCAAGCCCGGAACGCTGCTGGGCAGCGTGACCGGTGAGCTCGGGCTGCGAAAGTACCTTGAGAGTCTCGGCCACACGCTCGTCGTGACCGCCGACAAGGATGGGCCCGACTGCCGCTTCGAGCGTGAGCTGCCGGATGCGGACATCGTGATCTCGCAGCCGTTCTGGCCGGCCTATCTCACCGCGGAACGCATCGCCAAAGCCAGGAAGCTCGAGCTCGCGATTACCGCAGGCATCGGGTCCGATCACGTCGACCTCCAGGCCGCGATGGACCGGAAGATCACGGTGGCCGAAGTCACTTACTGCAACAGCTTGAGTGTCTCCGAGCACGTCGTGATGATGATTCTCGCACTCGTGCGTAACTACATCCCGTCGTACCAGTGGGTCGTCAAAGGGGGCTGGAACATCGCCGACTGCGTGGAGCGCTCTTACGATCTGGAGGGCATGCAGGTCGGAACGGTCGCGGCCGGACGCATCGGGCTCGCGGTGCTGCGTCGCCTGAAGCCCTTCGACGTCAGGCTGCACTACACGGACCGGCATCGCCTGCCCGAGAGCGTCGAGAAGGAGCTCGGGCTCACCTTCCACCCGAAAGTGGAAGACATGGTCGGCATCTGCGACGTCGTCACGATCAATGCGCCGCTGCACCCCGAGACCGAGAATCTCTTCAATGCCAAACTGCTCGCGAAGATGAAGCGTGGCGCCTATCTGGTGAACACGGCTCGCGGAAAGATCTGCAACCGCGAGGACATCGCGGCCGCCCTCGAATCGGGGCAGCTCGCCGGCTACGCGGGAGATGTCTGGTTCCCGCAGCCGCCGCCCAAGGATCATCCCTGGAGATCCATGCCTCATCACGGCATGACGCCCCACATCTCGGGGACTTCACTGTCCGCGCAGACGCGCTACGCGGCCGGCACGCGGGAGATCCTGGAATGCTGGTTCGAGCAGCGGCCGATCCGCGACGAGTATCTGATCGTCGATGGCGGAAAGCTCGCGGGCACGGGTGCGCATTCGTACAGCGCCGGAAATGCCACCGGCGGCTCCGAAGAAGCAGCGAAGTTCAAGCGCTCCTGAGCCTGCAGGCACGCAGGCGTAGTGAGCATTCAGTCCTACCTGCAGCGGATGCGGGGTTGCGGGGTCGTTGCCCCGCCGCCCCCTCTACGCGCTGTGGTGCGTCCCATTCTCGGCGCGCTGCTAGCCATCGCCGCGGTGGCTTACCTCACCTCGGCGACCGCAGTGCCTCTGGTCCTGGGCTCATTCGGCGCGCGCTCCGTGCTGCTCTTCGGCTTTCCGGACCATCCCTTCTCGCAACCGCGCAATGTCATCGGCGTTCGAGCCCGGCAAGTCCGGCAGCGTCATCACTTGGCCGCGACGCTGCCGCTCTCGGCTTCCGGGTGGATCACGTAGGCCTGCACCAGCTCGATGTGCAGGTAGCCCGAGATTGCCGTGTTCTCGCCGGTCTCGGGATCCGGGAAGCCATCTGCCAGGCGCCGCAGCGCCTTGTAGATCGAGGCCGCCGACGCCTGCCCATAGGCCGCGTGATGGGTCGCCCAGGCGGTGTTCATTGCGTAGTACCACTGCTCGACGTCGATGAACCCGCCGAGCACGCCCTCGGCGCGCTCCGGCGTGAGTTTCAGCCGCAGCTGCGCACTCTTGAAGATGTTGATCGCGGGATCTCCCATCCCGTCTTCCGGAACCAGCAGCTGATCGAACGGCTCGGTCTCCAGCACTCCGTCGACGATGCGTCCCTTGGCGCTGGCGATGAAACGCTTGCCCCAGCGCGCGTCGACGCGCTGCGAACCACCCGGCAGGAAGTTGCCGGTGGGCCCGGCGAGCAGCGTGTCCAGCGTGCGGTAGTACGAAACCGTGACCTCGGGGTCGTTCTTGAGGCTATCCACACCTGTCAGCTCGAAGGTGACCCGGTTGAACGGTTTCTGCGCGCGCCACTTCGTCGTGATGATGCCCAGCTCGCCTTCCTGGCGGTAATTGCGTATGCAGCCGACGACGCGGAACAACTGGTTGTCGATGCCCTTGCGGCCGTCGTCGCTCTCGAAGTCCTCCGGCGTGACCTTGCCATCGAGGTCGATGCCCAGCGCGTATTTGCCGGTCGCCTCGTGGAACGGGAACTCGTCGGGCGAGGTATCCGGCGCCCAGATTTCCGCTTCGCGCTTGAGCTGCGTTTCCAGCAGCGTGCGCTTCTTGCCGTCCTTCGGGAACAGCTCGGCGAACTGCTCGCGCGGGCCGATGTTGAAGCCGTTCGGACATTCCTCCTGGTGATCCGGCGTCTCGCGGATGCCCCACGAGATTTCATGCCACAGGACGTAGCCGATGCGGCCGCCGGGCGGCGCCCAGTCGTCTTCCGGAGTCTCGATGCCAGATGCGCTGGCGAGCACGGGTAGCAGCAACGTGCCCACGATCAACGAAAATGAATACGGATGACGGTTCATCATTCGCCTCGTCCTCCAAAATCCGAACGCAGCCAGAAGGCCTTGTAGCCATTGCGGTAGCCGTAGAACTCGCCCCATTGATCGGCGGTCATGTCCCCGGGCCGCTTGTCACGATAGTGCGTGTAGACAGGACGCTCGCGGTAAGCCCACACGTGCAGCGCACCCGGCTGTTCCGGCTTCGCCTTCTTGCCGGTCATCGGGTCGATCCACATCGCGCTCCAGAGGAGGTTGCCGGTCTTCGCGCCCTTCGGCGCCAGCACGTACGGGAAGCGCTCGAGGCAGCGCTTCGGGTCGCCGCCACCACAGACGGTGAACCGGTAGATCTGCGGCGAATCCGGATGGTCACAGGCCTCCTGGTCCAGCGCGTCGTCCGCGCACATGTAGACATAGACCGTCTTGCCGTTCCGGTCGGCCAGGACCAGGCCCGTGGGGCTTTCCTGCACCGTGAAATCGGCGGGCGGCTTCGGCGTGTACTGCGTGTACACGTTGTACCAGCCGGGTACATCGCTGCCGTACATCTTGTTGAACGGCTCATCGATGTGCGTATAAAGCGGCTGCTTGCGGAACGTCCACTGGTAGATGCCCGGCGAGCGTTCGATGATCCCGAACTCACCGCGCGGCCTGGCGTAGGCCGGCGCGACGATCGGCTTCCATTCCTCCAGGCAGGTGCCCGTGCAGTTGGACCGGTCGGGCCGATCCTTCGAGCTGGCGTAAACCGAATAGTTGTCGACCGTGGTCAGCAGCCGCCCGCTCAGCTTCGTCACGACGTTGAACTGCGGCGGCACCATCGAAGGCGCGGAGACCGGGCGCCGCACGCCCACCTCGCCCGTGCTGCCGCTGATGGCGCCGTTCACCTCGCCCGGCTGGTCATCGAGCACGGACGTATAAAGTGCGTAGCCATCGTAGGCCCACTGCCGGAGCCCATCCTTTCGCTGCGCGAGGGTCCACTTGCCGACCGGCCTGGCATCCTCCGCCGCCAGCACGGCTGGCCACAAATCGAGGCAGGACGGCCGGGTCACCAGCTCCGGCAGCTCGAATCCGCCCGGATAGGGGCTCATCAGTCCGGAGTTGACCGTGTACACCGTCTTGTCGCAGCTCGGCTGGCCCTTGCGCTCGCCCACCGGCCCGTTGCGCAGCTGCCGGACCGGCCACTGGTACAACGTGTGCCCGCGGGCGTCCGCGAACACCGGGCCTTCCTGTTCGGTGACGACGATCTGAAAGCCAGGCGGCATCGCCACCTGCTCGTACTGCTCCTTCTCCACGACCGGTTTTTCGGGCCAGGGAGATCTGGTGCCGCCCGCCGTGGCGACCAGGGGCGCGGCCACGAGACACAGCGCCAACAGTCTCTCGAAGAGGGTCGAACGTTTCGTCACGCAACGATCTCGTTGAAGGGGTCCGCAGTCCTGTTGCTCTTCACGCCCCAGGCCGGAAGCTCGAGGCCCATGATGCGCAGGGCGGTATAGCCCACGCGTGTCACGCCAGTTTCGCGGGCGTCCACGTGCAGGCCGGTCTTCACGCGGCCACCCGCGCGCCCGGCCGTGAACGAGATCAGCTTGTTGAGAGAATGGATGCGAGCATCACCGTGGTCGGTGTTCGCGTAGATCAGCATGTTGTCGAGCAGCGTGCCGCTGCCCTCGCGCACCTTGCTGAAGGCTTCAACGAAGTACGCCCACTCCTCGATGGCCCGGGACGCGAAGTACGCATGGTTCGGCTGGTAGCCGAGCGTGCTGTCGATGGGCTCCTCGTGCGTGGTCGTGTGATGGGGCTTTTCGTAGCCCGCCTTCACCGTGTTCGCCTGCGCGTTCGAATACGCCATGTTGAACACGCGCGTCTGGTCGCAGGCGACCGCCATCACCATCAGGTCGGTGAGCATGCGGTGGCGTGTCTTGACCATCTCGACATCGACGCCCATGCGCGGGTCGCTGGTAACCACCGGCGGCGCGTGGCAGGCCGCGATCGGCTCGGGCCTGGTGAGCTGCTGGTCGAACTGCTTCTCGAGGTGACGCAGGCCGGTGAAGTACTCGTCGAGGCGCTCCTTGTCCCGGGCCCCGACAGTCTTCTCCAGCGACTTGACCTCTTCCTGCACCGTGGACAGCACGCTGCGGCGGACCATCACGCGCGGATTCGGCTTGAAGACCGGGGCGTTCGGGTCCTGGAAATCGGGCCCAAACAGGCGCGCGTAGAACTCCAGCGGCGAGATCTCGGGAGGATTCGGCGAGTTCGAGTTCTCGTAGCTGACCGTGTTGCGGAAATCGCCCGTCGCGGAAGCCGTCAGCGTGCGGAAGCGCGTCGAGCGGCCGATCTCGTTGGCGACCGTCACGTCGATCGTCTCGCCCGGACGCTCGCCGCTGCCCTTGGGAGCCTTGCCGGTACGGCCGATGATCCAGCCGGAGTAGTGGCAGAGATTCGGCTCGCCATCACGGAACGCCGTGAGGTTCGTGATCAGGTTGACGTGCTCGCGCACGCGCGCGACCGGCGCGAGCTGCTGCGGGATCTCGTAGCCCGCCCCCGTCTTCGTCGGAACGAGGATGTTGTTGTTTCCTCCCAGACCCCAGAACCAGGTGCCGAACCGCACGGGCATGCGTGCGCCGTTGGCGTATGCGGTGCCGCTGTCGTTGAGGAAGCAATCCAGCACCGGCAACGCGACAGCCACGACACCGCCATTCAACATGCCACGCAGGACGTGGCGGCGGCTCAGGTTCTTGAACTTCATGAGAGGCGATCTCCCTGGAATCAGAATTTCGGGGCCAGCGACACGGTACGGTCGGCAGCCGGCGCAGCGTCGGGCCGCTGCGCCGACTTCAGGTCGGGTAGCGGATAGACCTTGCGCACCGGCGGCTCGTACACGTTGCGGAACGCGCTGCTCAAAGCGATCTCGCGCAGCAGATCGGGAAACACGTAGCCCGCGTCCGCGAAACGCTCGGACAGGAACTCGAGCACGCGCCGGTTGTTGGTGTCGCTTCGCGTACCTGTTGCATACGCGAACGTTCGGCGCACGAGGCACCACGGCAGCTGCGGATTGTCGCGCAGCGCCTTGCCCAGCCCGACCACGTCGGTGAACTCGACGCCGTCCAGGTTGCCGGTGGTGTCGATGTCCGCGCCGTCCTCCTGGTGACGGAACTGGCCGGCACCGTCGAACGACTCCATCGACAGGCCCATCGGGTCGGTGATGCGGTGGCACCCGGCGCAGGACGGGTTCTTCAGGTGGAAGGCCACGCGCTCGCGCGCCGTCTTCACCTTGCCGTCGGGATTCTGCACGGCGGAGAAATCGACATTCGCCGGCGGCTTCGGCACGGCCTGGCACAGCATGATCTCGCGCAGCGCCTTGCCCCGCAGCGTGGCCGAGCTGCGACCGGGGTGCGAATGCAGGGCCTGGAAACTGACGTGAGTCAGCAGGCCGGCGTACGGGCTGTCCGGCGGGAACTCGTAAGGCGTCCAGCCCGGCTTCTGCGCGGCGACCTTGTACACCGGCGCCAGCGCCGGGGACATGAAAGTCTGGCGCGTCGTGAACAGGTCACGATAGTCCTCGCGGCGCGCCAGCAGGTGATGGACGACCGTGCGCAGCGTCTGCTCACGCGCATCGACTGCCGTCTCGCCAGTAAAGGACGGATAGATCTGCCCGTCCTTGCTGAGCAGCCCGAAGTTCTCGAACTCGAACATGTCGTCGAACAGCGCGCGAACCCCGTCCTCGAGCCTCGGGCTGGCCAGCATGCGATCGACCTGCTTCGCGAGACCCTCGCGACTGTGCAGCGCTCCGCTCTGCGCGGCCTCCAGCAGTTCCGCGTCCGGCGACGCGTTCCACAGGAACAGGCTGAGCCGGGTGGCGAGCGACCAGCCATCGAGCCGCTGCTGGCCCGGATGCCGCGGATCGGGCTCCGAGGCCTCCGCCACCAGCAGCACATTCGGGCTGAGCAGCATGCCCTCGATCACGACGCCGAGCCCGTCGTAGAAGCTCTTCAGTGCGTCGGCCGCGTTGCCGGCCTGCTCCACCAGCGTATCGATCTGGCCAGCGGGCAGAGTCCGGCGGTACAGCAGCGGCGCCACGTGCTCGATGAACGTCCGGGCACATTCCGGGTCTGCCGCGTCCGGCGCGGCCGGCACGCAGGGAATCAGGTATTCGCGGCTGCCCTCTTCGATCACCTGCGTGGCCACCTTGGCGGCAGTTTTTTGATACATCTCGAGCTGTGTGTCCGTGAGGCCGGCCGTCGCCGCGCCGCTGGCCAGCAGACCGTCGGTGCGCGGCAGGGGTGCGAACCGCGTCGTCGGCTGCACGTTGGGGCCGAACACGTGGGACAGCGTGTTCAGATACTGCTGCTGCGTCAGCAGGCGCAGGCTCGCGGGCGTACCCTTCGACTCCGGCTCCCCGTGACGACTCGCCACAGCCAGTCCGGCCGCCAGGCCAACGAGCGCGACCACCGCCGCGCCGCCCGTCCACAACAGCCGGCGCCGCCCGGGCTGTCGCAGGTTTCGGATCAGGTTGCGCGCTCGCTGCAGCATCAGTCGGAACCTCGGAAAAGAATGCGGCTTCTGTACCCTATTTGATGTGCCCTTCCGGGCCGGATCAATGAGGCTGGAAACCTCTACGATTTAGCGCTGCTAAAGGAAGGCGGTTTCCCACACACGGTCGACACGCCCTCCTTCAGAACCGCATGCGGTCGATGTCCTTCGGCTCGACCATCCCGGCTGCATTGCCCCAGGAGTTGCGCACGAAGGTGAGCAGCGCCGCGGCCTGCTCGTCGCTCAGTTTCTGGCCGAACGGTGTCATCGACTGCCAGGGCCGCTGCCACTCGTCCGAGGGCGCGGCGGCGGGAAGGCGCGGGCCGTTGATGACCAGGTCGATCAGCGAAGACGGATCCGGCGCCTGCGCAAAGGCACTGCCCGCCAGGGGCGGGCCCGTATCCGGCGAACCCAGGCCGGACGGCAAGTGGCAGGTGCCGCAGTGGATGTCGTACTGCTTCGCGCCGAGCTCCATGGCCTTCCTGCTGGCCTTCTGGCTGGTATCGCCGGCTGGTGCCAGGCTCTTGAGGTAGACGGCCATCGCGCGCGTATCCGCCTCGGACAGGTGGCGCGTGCTGTTCAGCACGACTTCGTTCATCGTCCCCATCAGGCGGGCGCGCGAGCCGACGCCGTGCTTGAGGTAGCCAGCCAGATCATCCTCGGACCAGGCTGCCAGCCCATGGGGCGACGACGTGAGGTTGGGAGCGCCCCGCCGCACCGGGCCCCGTTCCTCGTCCAACTCGTCCAGCACGCCGCCCGTGTACGGCTCCGCGGTCTTCTCTGCGCCCAGCATGTTCCGCGGCGAATGGCAGGCGCCGCAGTGGGCGAGCGCCTCCACGAGGTAGGCACCGCGGTTCCATTGTTCCGAACGGGTCGCGTCCGGCACGAAGCGTCCTTCCTTGAAATAGAGCGTTTTCCACGCGCCCAGCAGCCAGCGCTGGTTGAACGGGAATCCCAGCTCGTTCTCCCTGGCCGGCGCGTTCACCGGCCGCAAGCTCATGAAGTAGTCGTACAGCGCGCGCATATCCGCGTCGTCGATCTTCGTGAAGCTGGTGTACGGGAACGCGGGGTAGAGATGCTGGCCGTCGGGGCGCACGCCGCGCCGCATGGCGGCGTCGAACTGCTCGAAAGTCCAGGAACCGATGCCGGTCGTCTCGTCCGGCGTGATGTTGGTCGAGTAGATCGTCCCGAAATCGGTCGGGAACGGCACGCCGCCGGCGAACACCTGGCCGCCCGGCACGGTGTGGCAACTCACGCAGTTGGCCGCGCGGACCAGGTACTCGCCCCGCTGGAGCCCGGTCCCGGCCTGCGCGGCGCACAGCGGCGCCGCCAGGCCGGCACAAAGGATCAACCGGACAGCGAGATTCACCGGGGGTCTCCGCCGTTCCCCGAATGCTGGCCCGAATGCTCGTCCGAGTCCTGGGCCGCGAGGCGCGCGAGAATCGCTGTCGCCAGCCGGCCCTCGCGATCGCCGGGCTGCGCGTTCGCGCGAGCCGCGGTATCGCGCGGCGCAAACACGGAAATGCCGAAACTGACCTCACGCCGACGCACGGCCAGACCGTCTCCCCACCACAGTGCCTCGTCGCCGAGCTGCCGAGCGCTGGGCGCCTTCGGCAGCACGCCGCTCGCGCTCGCTTCGCGGAACGCTTCCAGAAACGAACGGGCGCCATCGCTGCCGGGTGGCCAGCGCTGCGCGTTCAGGATCACAAAGCTGCGGCCGCCGAGTGGCGCGCTCCGGTCGATGGGCAGATCGTTCTCGCCCTTGAACATCCACACACACGCAGAGGAATACGCACCGTTCGACTCGCGACCGGCATCGCGCTTCGAGCCCTGCTCCACCGCGACGCCGAGCGCTTTCTGGATGTCCGCCGCATCGAGCAGCGCACAGGCATCGATCGTCGGGGCGGCGTCCAGCGCCAGCACGGACGAGGACGCCGCCGCACAGAGCGATGCGCCCGCGACGAGCAACCTGAGAGCTCGCGAGAACATCACGCAGATTCCCCGGTGATGCGGACGCTCCACTCCCGCAGAACAGAGGCGGCTGTCGGCGCTCCGGACAAACTGCATACGACGAAGGACGCCAGGCTCGCCGCGAGCCCCAGGTAGATCGGCAGGTTCGCGAAGATATCGCCCATCACGAACATCGTCCCGAGCGTGACGACGGTGCCGCTGATGATGCTCGCGAGCGCACCGAAGGCCGTTGCGCGTTTCCAGACCATGCCGCCGATGACGGCGACCAGCAGACCACCCACGAGAATGTCGGAGGCGATCGTCAGCGCGGCGACGACGTCCTGCAGCGCGCAGGCAATGCTGGCCATCACGACGCCGAAGATCACCACCAGCTTGCGACTGCTGCGCACTTCGTCGGCCTGTGTGGGAGCTTCGGGTGAAGCGTCGCCCGGCGAAGCGTCGCCCGCTGCGTCTGCGTGTGGACGACGACGAAGTGCACGCAGAATGTCTTCCTTTGCGACGGTCGCGGTGGCGATCAGGGCGCCACTGGAGGTCGACATGATCGCAGCAAGCGCGCCGGCGACCACGAGTCCCGAGAGCCCTTCGGGAAGCACGTGTCGCACGACCTGCGTGTACACCTGATCACGCGCAGAAATGTCTGGCAGCAGCACTTTGGCGGCCATGCCGATGAGTGCGCCTGCAAGACCGTAGAGGAAACAGTACGCAGCAGCGCCAACGCCGGCCCAGCGTGCCACGCGATCGCTGCGCGCTGTGAAGACGCGCTGCCAGAGATCCTGGCCGATCACCATCGTGGGCACGTAGAGCACGATGTACGTGAAGATGCTGGCGCCGCCGATCTTCGTGAACGAGAAAGCGTCTGCCGGCAGATGCGCGGCCAGCCCTTCGAAGCCGCCCGCGCGCCACAACGCCAGCGGCAGCAGGATGAAGAAGATGCTCAGCGTCTTGATGACGAACTGCACGAAGTCGGTGAGCGTGATCGACCACATGCCGCCGAGCGCCGAGTAGAGGATCACGACGCTGCTGCCGATGAGAATCGCCGGCACCTTGCCGATATCGAACAGCACCGAGAAGATGGCGCCGTAGGCGATCGTCGACGTCACCGCGATCATGAGCGTGTACGCGAGCATCACGATGCCCGAGATCAACGCATGACCGCCTCCATAGCGCAGCTCGAGCATCTGGCTCACGGTGTAGACGCGCAGCCGGTTGATGAGCGGCGCCAGCACGAGACTGATCAGCGCCACACCGGAAGCCATCGAGAAGACCAGCCACGTGCCCGCGAGCCCGTGCTGATAGCCGAGCCCGATGCCGCCGAGCGTAGCGCCGCCACCCATCACGAGCGCCGCCATCGTGCCCGCATACAGAACCGGGCCCAGGCGACGACCCGCGACGAGATAGTCGGACTGCGTGTTCGCACGACGCTTCGCGAACCACCCGATCGCGATCATCGCGACCATGTAGAGCGCTATGATGAAGAGATCCATCAGGGCTTCACACCGTTCACGATCTTGAACTTCTGCACGCGCGCGTCTTCGGAGGTGTAGATCGCGCCGTTCCTGTCGAACTCCATCTGGTGATTGCGGTGGAACTCGCCGGGGTAGGTGCCGTAGCTGCCAAAGCGGCTCAGCACCGCGCCATCGGTGCGACGGGTGATCACCCACTGGAAATTGCCGGGATCGTTCATGAGCACGAAGGTCTGATCCGCGTTCGGCCAGAAGCTCACGTTGCCGACCGATCCCGAGCCCCGGGTGGTCGGCTCGTAGATGATCTCTTTCACGAACGTGCCGTCCTTCCTGAAGATCTGCAGGCGGTCGTTCAGACGATCGCAGACATAGACGAGCCCTTCATTCGAGATGCGAAGGCAATGCGCGATCCGGAACTGCTTCGCGGGCGGCGCGCCCGGGTCGTAGGGCCCGATCTGCTCATCCGTCGGGGGCTCGCCGTACGCGCCCCACTGCCGCTTGAACTTGCCCGTGTCCGCGTCGAACACGATCACGCGGTGATTGCCGTAGCCGTCCGCGATGTACACCTCGTTCGTCTCGGGGTCGACATCGACCGCCGCCGCACCACCGAGCTGAGTGGTGTCGAGACTGCCCTTGGACGGACCGCGCCCACCGATCTGGAGCAGGAATTTTCCATCCGGGCTGAACTTGAGGTACATGCCATCCGGCTCGCTGCCGTTGGCGCCTTTGCGCGTCTGGCTGCCGCCGATCCAGACGTTGCCCTTGTAGTCGATGTGCAGGCCGTGGCCGGCAGAAGGCACGTCGTAACCTCGGCCGGGAGCGATGTCCCATGAGCGGACCACGTTGCCCTGCTCGTCGAGCTCTATGATGGCGGGCGCCGGAACGCAGCACTTGCCGGAGGGTGGATTCGCGGCCGCGCCTTTCGCATACCCCGGCACGAGCTCGGGGCTGTGATAGAGCCAGAGATGATTCCGGGCGTCGACGAAGATGCCGTTGATGAGGCCGAGCGCCCATTTGTTGGGAAGTGGCAGCTTCGGCCAGCTCGTATCGAGCTCGTATGCGGGCGTGACGGGCTGCGACGCAGAGGTCGAGGCCGCCGAGACGCCCGTCGAGAGGACCAGGGTCATCACGGCCAGGAACGTCGACATGATCTTCACGGAAACTCGGGACCGTCCCTGGTCTGCAAGATCCGAGCCGCGCGCCGGCAGCCGCCCGCAGGCACGCGCTGAAGTTGATTTACGCACTACAAAAGTCCTCATCAATGAACCTCAACGAGGTCGTCTCTGGCGAAACTGGACATGGAAAGGCGCGGCGCGGGAGCACCAGCGGAAAGCGTTTTCGGCGCCGCCTGCACCATCGTTGCAATCAGCGTCGGGCGCTCGATGCCGGCTACGGCGACCGCGGGCGCCGGATTGCCGCGGGAATCGGCCGGGCGCCGCGGGGAACGGAGCACGAGGTTGATCAGCGCAGCCGTGCCGCGCCGGATCTGATCGTCCGCCGGCGCGGCTGCGGACGGCAGCGCGAAGCAGATCAGCGCGGATGGCAACGATCGCCGAGAACTCGTCAGCATCAACTCAACTCCCCCGGTCTGCGATCGATACTGACGTTAACGTCTATACAACGCAAATCTTTTGTCTGTACATTAACGCAACTCCACTGAAACACGGTTTTCATCGGCACTTTTGGTGCAGCTGACGACCCTGTGGCCAATGTTGGTGCATCGATGGACACGCTACCGCCCATGCGGGCCATCCAGGCTTTCGAAGCCGTCGCGCGGTGTGGCAGCGTCGCGGCCGCAGCCGAAGAGCTTGGCGTTTCCGCCGGCGCCATCAGCCAGCAACTCCGCAAGATCGAAGCGGACCTCTGCGTACGACTGTTCCATCGCGAAGGCCGCACGCTGAAGCTCACATCGTGGGGTCGCGCTTACTATCCGAAGGTGCGCACGGCATTCGATCAGCTGAGACGCGCGCACCAGTCGCTCACTCTCACGCGCACACGGCGGTCCATAGTGCTGAGCGCGTTGCCATCGCTCGCGATCTGGTTACGTCGGTATCTGCTCAGCTGGCGCGCCGCTCACACCGGCGTCAGCGTGAGCCTGCTCGGCACCGATAAAGAGTCGGGCCTGCAGGAAGACGGCATCGACTTCCGCCTCTGCTACGGCACGGACGCGCGCAAGTACGATCGGTTCGCGGAGCTGTTCGTGGATGCGGTCGTGCCAGTCTGCTCGCCGGATTTCCTGCGACAGCACCCTGTGCGCAGCGAAGCGGATATCGTCGCCGCACCGCTCATCGACATCCTGTGGGAAGCGCGCCACCGCTCACCGCCGTCGTGGGGCGACTGGGCCTGGTCGGTGGGATTGGGGGTGCGCGAGCCGAAGAGCGATCTTGCGTTCTCGCAGTCGGACGCTGCCGTGGACGCTGCGCTATCCGGCGGCGGCTTCGCGCTGGGGCAGATTTCGATGATTGCCGATCACGTGCGACATGGCCGGCTCGTTGTGCCGATCGATCGCCGCCTGACGCTTCCCGAAGCGTACTATCTCGCGTGGGGCCGGGACACGCTCGACCGTCCGCTGGCCGCGGAGTTTCGCAGTGCGCTCATCGCTGCCGGCCGTCAGCAGGCAACGCTGTCGAGTGGGCGGGCCTTCTCCTGACATCGGGATACGAAGGGTCGGCAGCCGCGGACGCTCGGGCTTCACCGGGTCCCGCCGCGGGCTCCCTGCCGGTGACGACATCGCCGATCGTCGTACGCCGTGATAATATGCCTATACATTAATAGCCAGCCGCCCCGCCATGACACAGACCGACCCTCCCCGGCCCACTCGCCTCTGGCGCAACGCGCGCCTGGCGACGCTCGCCGCGGCACGCCCCGGTCTGGGCGTGGTGGACGAAGGCGCCGTAGTCGCCGCAGGCGAACGCATCCTGTACGCAGGGGCCGAGGCGGACATGCCCTCGCCCGGCGATGCGGAGGTGATCGACTGCGAGGGGCGCTGGATCACGCCCGGTCTGGTCGATTGCCATACGCATCTCGTCTACGGGGGCAATCGCGCGAAGGAGTTCGAGATGCGCCTCCAGGGCGCCACCTACGAGCAGATCGCGCGGGCCGGTGGGGGCATCGTGTCCACCGTTCGCCTGACTCGCGCAGCCACACCCGAAGAGCTGCTCCGCCAATCCCTGCGACGACTGGATGCCCTGATTGCCGAAGGGGTGACGACGGTCGAGATCAAATCCGGCTACGGCCTCGATCTCGAGACGGAGCGCAAGATGCTGAGCGTCGCGCGCAAGCTGGGAGCCGAGCGGCCAGTCACTGTCTCGACGACCTTCCTCGGCGCACACGCGCTGCCGCCGGAAGCCGGCAGCGACAAAGATGCGTACATCCACGAGGTAGCTCAGACGATGCTTCCCGCGCTTGCGCGTGACGGACTCGTCGACGCCGTGGATGCCTTTTGCGAAGGCATCGCTTTTTCCCCTGCGCAGGTGTCTCGAGTGTTCGCCGCGGCTGCTGCGCTCGGGCTGCCAGTAAAGCTGCACGCCGATCAGCTCTCCAATCTGGGTGGCGCCGCGCTGGCGGCAAGTTGCCGCGCGCTGTCGGCAGATCACCTGGAGCATTCGGACGAGCCGAGCGTGCGTGCCATGGCCGCTGCGGGCACCGTCGCCGTCGTGCTGCCCGGCGCCTTCTACTTCTTGAGAGAAAAGACACTTCCACCGATCGAACTGTTGAGACGCCACGCCGTGCCCATTGCCCTAGCGACCGACTCCAATCCCGGAACCTCTCCGCTGACTTCACTGCTGCTCGCCATGAACATGGCGGCGACCCAGTTTCGCCTCACCGTCGACGAATGCATCGCGGGCGTCACGCGCGAAGCGGCGCGCGCGCTCGGCATGGCAGAGCGGGCCGGCACGCTGGAGGCCGGCAAATATGCCGACCTCGCCATCTGGAACATCGACACCCCCGCCGAGCTCGTCTACCGGATCGGATTCAATCCGCTGTCTTCCCGCGTCTGGAGAGGCCGATGATCGCGATCGTCCTGAAACCCGGGGAGGCCACTCTCGCCGACTGGCGCTCGATCTATCGTGGCGCCGTGCCGAAGCTCGATGCGAGCTGCCGTCCCGCCGTCGAGCGGAGCGCGCTCGCCGTGGCGCGCATCGTGGCCGAAGGCAAGCCGGTGTATGGCATCAACACGGGCTTCGGCAAGCTCGCGAGTGTCCGCATCGACACCGCCGATCTCGCCCGGCTGCAGCGGAACATCGTGCTGTCGCATGCCGCAGGGGTCGGTGAGCCGCTGCCCGTCAGCATCACGCGTCTGATGATGGCGCTGAAGCTCGCGAGCCTTGCCCATGGCGCGTCCGGCGTTCAGCCGGCAACACTCGACTTCCTGGAAACGATGCTCGCGCACGAGATCGTTCCGGTGGTGCCGTCGCAGGGCTCCGTTGGCGCGTCGGGCGATCTCGCTCCGCTTGCGCACATGACCGCAACGATGATCGGCGTTGGCGATGTCATGACGCCCCAGGGCCGCCTGCCTGCGACGCAGGGTCTCGCGCTCGCAGGACTGAAGCCCCTGGTGCTCGCGCCAAAGGAGGGCCTCGCCCTCCTCAACGGCACGCAGTTCTCGAACGCCGTTGCGCTGGCGGCCCTGTTCGAAGCGGAGCTCGTCTTCCAGACCGCCCTCGTCGTGGGCGCATTGACGACCGATGCCTATCGAGGCACGGACACGCCGTTCGACCCGCGCATCCACATGCTTCGCAAACACCAGGGTCAGATCGAAGCAGCCAGCGCGCTGCGTAACCTGATGGCGGGCAGCGCACTGCGCGCCTCGCATCTGGAGAACGACGACCGGGTCCAGGACCCCTACTGTCTTCGCTGCCAGCCGCAGGTGATGGGTGCGTGCCTCGACCTGCTGCGCAACGCTGCCAGCTTCCTTGGTACCGAAGCGAACGGTGTCTCGGACAATCCCCTGGTGATCGCCGAGGACGGCGAGGCCCTCTCCGGCGGCAACTTCCACGCCGAGCCCGTCGCTTTCGCTGCCGACATCATCGCGATGGCGCTCTGCGAGATCGGCTCGATTGCCGAGCGGCGTATCGCGATGCTGATCGATCCGGCACTGTCGGGGCTCCCGGCGTTTCTCACGCCCAACCCCGGCCTCAACTCGGGGTTCATGATTCCGCAGGTCACCGCCGCGGCGCTGGTTTCAGAGAACAAGCAGAAAGCGTTTCCGGCCAGCGTGGATTCCATCCCGACCTCCGCGAACCAGGAGGACCACGTTTCGATGGCGGCACATGGCGCGCGACGCCTGCTGCCGATGATCGAAAACACCGCCGCGGTGGTCGCAATCGAGCTGCTCGCCGCCGCCCAGGCGTGCGACTTCCACGCGCCGCTGCGCTCGAGCGTGCCGCTCGAAGCGGTGCGTGCCACGCTGCGCGAGCGCGTCGGGAAACTGGACGACGATCGCTACATGCATCCCGATCTGAACGCGGCGATCGAGCTGGTGCGTGCGGGGTCGATCGCGGCGGCGGTCGGCGTTCGACTGCCTCAGCTCTCCGGGGCCGAGACATGACATCGGCTCCCGAGTGGCTGCACGTTCGGCAGGGCTCTGCGCCTCTGCTGCTCAGCATGCCGCACGCGGGATCGGACCTTCGCGGTCTCGAAGACCGGCTCGTCTCGCCGTGGCTCGCCCGCAAGGATGGGGATTGGTACGTGCCGGAGCTGTACGACTTCGCGACCGAGCTCGACGCGACGGTGGTGCGCACGGATATTTCGCGCACGGTCATTGACGTCAACCGCGACCCCACCGGCCAGTCGCTTTACCCCGGCCAGAATACGACGGAGCTCTGCCCCACGACGACGTTCGATGGCGAGCCGCTCTATCACGGCGGGCGCGCACTGGCCGAGGCCGAGATTGCCGAGCGCCGCGCGCTCTACTTCGACCCGTATCACGCAAGCCTGCGAACCGAAGCGGCAAGGTTGCTGAAACTGCATCCGCGGGTCGTCGTATATGACTGTCACTCGATACGGTCTGCCGTGCCGCGCCTGTTCGACAACGTGCTGCCCCAGTTCAACATCGGCACGAACAGCGGCAAGTCCTGCGCACCGGCGCTCGCGCTCGGCGTAGAGAAGATCTGCGATCAATCCGGATTGAGCGTCGTCCTGAACGGGCGCTTCAAAGGGGGCTACATCACGCGCAGCCTGGGCGCGCCCGACGCGTGCGTCCACGCGATCCAGATGGAGCTCGCCATGCGCGGCTACCTGCACGAACACCCGGGCGCCGTCTGCGAAGCAGACTGGCCGCCTCCCTACGACCCGAGCTACGCAGCACGGTTGCGCGATGTCCTGCGCGCCATCCTGAAGCACTGCATCGGGTTCGCGCGGGACGACTAAGGCGTGCTCACACCCGGTTTGCTCCGGCGCAGGCCGCAAAAGTCGTGCCTTTTGCGCCGGCGTCCGTGCACGGTCCCGGAGAAATCGCGGAAGGCGATTTCTTCCACTGAACCAGTTACTTGGATTAATGGCAGGAACTCATCATGACCCGAGTCGATTCATCCCGCGTCGTGCGCGCCCCGCGAGGCACCGCTCTTTCCGCCCGCAGCTGGCAGACCGAAGCGCCGCTGCGCATGCTGATGAACAACCTGGATCCGGCAGTCGCGGAGCGGCCCGGCGAGCTCGTCGTGTACGGCGGCATCGGGCGCGCGGCCCGCGACTGGGAGAGCTTCGATCGCATCGTCGCGACACTGAAACGTCTGGAAGGCGATCAGACGCTGCTCATCCAGTCCGGCAAGCCGGTCGGCGTCTTTCGTACACACGCCAATGCACCGCGCGTGCTGCTCGCGAACTCGAACCTCGTGCCCCACTGGGCCACGTGGAAGCACTTCAACGAGCTCGATCGCAAGGGTCTCATGATGTTCGGCCAGATGACGGCCGGCTCGTGGATCTATATCGGCTCGCAGGGCATCGTCCAGGGCACCTACGAAACCTTCGTCGAGATGGGTCGCCGGCACTATGGCGGCAATCTCAAAGGGAAGTGGATTCTCACCGCCGGCCTCGGCGGAATGGGCGGCGCGCAGCCGCTCGCAGCGACGATGGCCGGTGCGAGCTGTCTCGCGATCGAGTGTCGGCAGTCGAGCATCGACTTCCGGCTGCGCACGGGCTACGTCGATGTCTGCGCGGCGAATCTCGATGAAGCGCTGAAGATCCTGGAGTCCGCGAAATCGACCGGCAAGGCGATCTCCGTGGCGCTGCTCGGCAATGCGGCGGATGTGCTCCCGGAGCTCGTGAAGCGTGGCGTGCGGCCGGATGCCGTGACGGACCAGACTTCGGCACACGATCCGGTGAACGGCTATCTGCCGATCGGCTGGACGGTGGAGCGCTGGGAGTCCGAGAAGAAGTCCGACCCTGATGCCGTGGCGGAGGCTGCGAAGAAATCGATGGCCGTGCACGTGCGCGCGATGCTCGAGTTCCACACGCTCGGCATTCCGACTTTCGACTACGGCAACAACATCCGGCAGGTTGCGCTCGATCAGGGCGTCAGCGATGCGTTCGCATTCCCCGGCTTCGTGCCGGCGTATATCCGGCCCCTCTTCTGTCGCGGCATCGGGCCATTCCGCTGGGCCGCGCTGTCCGGCAATCCGGAGGACATCCGCAAGACCGACGCGAAGGTCAAGGAGCTGATGCCCGAGGACAAACACCTGCACAACTGGCTCGATATGGCCGGCTCGCGCATCAAGTTCCAGGGGCTGCCGGCGCGCATCTGCTGGGTGGGCCTCGGCGACCGTCATCGGCTGGGCCTTGCGTTCAACGAGATGGTGGCGTCGGGCGAGCTCGAGGCACCCGTGGTCATCGGTCGCGATCATCTCGACTCGGGCTCTGTCGCATCCCCCAACCGCGAAACCGAAGCGATGCAGGACGGTTCTGACGCCGTGTCGGACTGGCCGCTGCTGAATGCTCTGCTGAATACCGCGTCTGGCGCAACTTGGGTCTCGCTGCATCATGGTGGCGGCGTTGGAATGGGCTTCTCGCAGCACGCAGGCATGGTCATCGTCTGCGACGGCACGCGCGAAGCCGGCGAGCGGATTGCGCGCGTGCTGTGGAACGACCCGGCAACCGGCGTCATGCGTCACGCCGACGCAGGTTATGAGCTCGCGATCGAACATGCCCGCAAGATGAGCCTCGATCTGCCGAGCATCTGAATTGATCCGGCTGCTTCGCTCCGCCGATTATCGCCGCATGCCGTGGAAGAACGGCGGCGGCGAGACTCGGGAAGTCCTCGTGTCGCCCGCCGGCGCATCGCTCGATGCGATGGAGTGGCGCGTCAGCCTCGCCACCGTGGCTAGCGACGGGCCCTTCTCGGAATTTCGCGGCATCACGCGCACGTTGAGCGTGCTCCGCGGTGCCGGCATCACGCTACAGGTGGGTGATGAGCCGTCGCGACAGCTGCTTCAGTCATCCGTGCCCTGCACGTTCGACGGGGAAACCCCGACGAGTGCCTGGCTGATCGATGGTCCCATCGTGGATCTGAACGTCATGAGTCGACGCGGTGTCTCGGGCCACCGGGTGAGCAGATCGAGCCTGGAGGGCACTTCGCAGCTCGCGACGTCAGCCGACGTCACGCTCGTTTTCTGCGGCACGGGCGCGTTGATGTGCCACGCGGGGGAGGCTTCGGCGGAGCTGAGCGCGGAGGATTGCGCGCTCATCGAGGAGCGCGACCGATCGGTGCAACTCGTCGCCGCACGCCCCTCGGACATCTTCGTGATCGAGCTCTACCGGGAATTGACTCGTTCCGGCTCGTAGGCCGGCGCGCTGAGCAGGCGCTCGACCGATGCGATCAGCCGGTCGTTTTCCGCTGGCGTACCAATGGACGCCCGGATGAAGCGCCCGTAGCCGAATTCCAGCCACGGCTTCACCACGATGCCGTCCTTCAGCAGCGCTTTGGCCATATCGACGCTGCTCATGCCGGAATCGAAGAACACGAAGTTCGCTACGGTGGGCGCCACGGCAACGCCGCGGGACAGCAGCTCACGCCGCACGCGATCGCGCTCGGCGGCGATATCGCGCACGGCGGTGCGCATCCAGGCTTCGTCCTGCAAGGCTGCTACAGCAGCGAGCTGTGCGGCTGCGTTCACATTGAACGGCGTTTTCGCTGCAAACAGCATCTTCGCGATCCGGCTGTCTGAACAGACCGCGTAGCCGACACGCAGGCCGGCCAGCCCATACGCTTTGGAAAAGGTTCGCAGCACGATGTGAGGGACACCGGCTGAGCGCAGAAACTGGATGCCGTCCGGGATCCCGGGCGGCACGAACTCACGATACGCCTCGTCGAGAACGAACATCGTGGCCGGCGACAGCGCGCGAACGATCTCGCCGAACTGCTGCGCGTCGAGCGCGGCCCCCACCGGATTCCACGGCGAAGGCAGGAACACCAGACTCGGCTCGTCGGCCAGCGCCGCCGCCAGCGCCGGCACGTCGAAGCCGAGCTCGTCCGTCATCGGGACCTTCACGACCTTCGCGCCCACCGCCAGCGCCTCGATCTCGTGCAGGCCGAAGCACGGCGCGACGGTCAGGGCCTCCGCTCCCGCAGTCAGGAAGCTGCGCGCGGCGGCGGCGATCATTTCTTCCGAGCCATTGCCGATCACGAGCTCGGCGGCGCTGACATCGAGGCGGGCGGCGAGCTCGCTGCGCAGCGCCTCACAGCCCGGGTCGGAGTACCGCCCGATCTCCAGCGCGCCAGTCGTGAGCGCGCGTGCCACCGCGGGCGAGCACCCGTAAGGGTTCTCGTTGCTGGCGAGTCTTGCGATGTCGTCACGTCGGCTCACGGCGCGCGCCGCGGCGAGTGTCAGGCCGGAGTTGTACCTGGGAAGTGCGGCGATGTTCGGATTGAAGGAGAGCGCCGACAGGTCGGGCTTCGCGTCGTGGGTCACAGTATCAAGAGCCTTTGAGTCGGACTGCCAACATTGTCCGTGCTGGCTGCGCGGGAAAGAACACCGACAACCGCAGCGTCGATTTAGATTCTCTAAATCGGATCAGCGCGAGTCTGCGCCGTTTGCCTGCCGCGCGGCTGTCGGCGGGGCGAAGCTCGCTACGAGCTCATGCAGCTCGCACGGATAGGCGAGCCGCACGAACGTGATGGCGGTCGACTCCGCGGACTGTGTCGTTCGTTCGATGGTGAGGACAGGGCTCTTCGGGCGGATCCTGAGCGCGGTTGCCGTCTCTTTGCTGGCTTCGGCAGCGCGGATGCGGTGCTGGGCGAGCATCCAGGGCACCGAATGCAGCAGCCACGTGCCCGGCGGCATCTCGGCGAACGACTCCTTCGCCACCTGTGGGACCGCCTCGAGATTGATCAACCGCTGCTCGAAACAGAACGGTTGCGCGCCGGCCATGTGAAGACACACGAGCTCCAGCACGGGAATCGACTTCTCGGATCCGAGCAATGCCTTGTCTTCGCGCGTGCTGCGCCGGCGGGTTCTGCGCAGGACCTCGAAGCTGTAGGGCCGCCCCAGCGCCGCCACTTCCGCCTTGATGTCCGGGATGGTGAGCACTGCGGATTGGGAGTGCGGCCGGCTCACGAAGCTTCCGAGCTTGCGACGGCGTTCGATCATCCGTGCGTTGGCCAGCTGAGTCAGCACCTTGCTCACGGTCATGCGCGAGCACTTGTACTGCTTCATGAACTCGTGTTCGACAGGGATCTTCTGACCGGGCGGCCATTCGCCCGAGAGGATCAGGTTCTGAACGTCCGAGAGAATGCGCTGGTGTAGCGACATCGATCCCTTTGCGGCCGCTGGTGTGCTCAACTGTGCAATTCCTTCATGGCTTTGACGAATCCTCTGGCGACGTGCTCGCGCGCAACGTGACGGCCTTGCGAGACCAGTTTCGTTCCGGCGACCCAGACACAATCCACGACATGCCCCGAGCTTGCGAAGATCCAGGCGTCGAGCAGCGCATCCCCCGTGCGACAGATCAATGCCGGATGCTGGCCGTTCAAGCTGACGAAGTCGGCGGGTTCGCCTTCGGCTATTGTGCCGCCGTTCACGCCCGGGGACTGACCCAGAGCCTGGGCCCCTCCCGCAAGCGCGACCTCCATGATAGCGCGTCCCGTCGAGTGTTTTTCCTTCCTCACGACATTCCGCGCGCGCTCGGTGAGTCGCTGCGAGTACTCGAGCAGTGACAGCTCTGCGGCGACACTGATGTGAACGTTGGAGTCCGTACCGATTCCGATGCGCCCCCCATGGTCGAGCAACCCGGCGACCGGAAAGACGCCATCGCCCAGATTGGCTTCGGTCACGGGACAGAGGCCGACGACCGCGCCGGATCGGGCAATACCCTGCACTTCCTGCGTCGTCACATGTGTCGCATGAACCAGGCACCAGTTCCTGGCCACCGGCGCATGATCCAGCAGCCACTCGACCGGCCGCTGCCCGGACCATGCGAGACACTCCTCGACCTCCCGGACCTGCTCCGCGACGTGGATGTGCACGGGTGAGCCGCCCGCGAGCCCTGTAACCGCGGTCAGCTCTTCCGGCGTGACGGCGCGCAGACTGTGCGGAGCGACGCCGACAACTGCCGCGTGAAGCCGGGAGGTCAGGCCCCGGCAGCGCTGCAGCAGTGCCTCGTAACTCTCGAGCGTATTCAGGAACCGGCGCTGTGCCGGCTTTGGAGACGCGCCACCGAATGTCGAGTGAGCATAGAAAACCGGCAGCAGCGTGAGCCCGATGCCGCTGGCGTCGGCGGCCGCAACGATCCTCGCGGACATCTCGCCGATGTCCGCGTAAGGCGCACCAGCGGGGTCGTGGTGCAGATAATGGAACTCACCGACGCGGGCGAAGCCGCACTCGAGCATCTCGACGTAAGCCTGCGCGGCGACGGCTTCGAGCTGTTCCGGGTTCATGCGGCGGGCAAGACGATACATCGCCTCCCGCCAACTCCAGAAGTTGTCTGCCGAATCGCCGCTCACTTCGGCCAGGCCGGCCATCGCCCGCTGAAAGGCATGGCTGTGGAGACTGCCGAGTGCGGGCACGAGAATGCCGTGGCGTTCGTCCCCGATTTCGGGAGAGACGCCGACCTGCAGGCCTGCAATCCTGCCGGACTGCACGTTCAGCCTCACCGAATGGCGCCAGCCCTCGCGCGTCAGCACCTGATCGGCATGGATGTACGTCACGGTTGTCGTCCCGGGGTCGAAATGGGGCCTGGCGTCAGGCCCCTACATATGCCTATACATTAACAGCCCGCCGCCGGCATGGCCAGCGTGCGGACATCTCCCCTCGGCCAGTGCGGACAACGATAGCCGTCTGGTTGCCGCGATGCGCCATGTTCTGGTCAGCAATGAAGGATCCACGAGCGCTGCACGCCTCCGCAGGCGCCGCAGCAGTATCGGTGTAATGCGGAGAGCCGCATAGGCACACCGGATCAGGATTGATGCACGACGTGGCCGCCTGTGCACGCAGAACCGCCAGCGCTGGCGCCGCGACTGCGGTCAAACCTCAGACCGCGGCGCCCCGCCCGGTTCTATTGCCGGCCGAGCGTTGTCGCGCTCGGCTCCTGGCTCCCGTAGTCATAGAGCAGGTTGAACAGCAACTTGTACGTACCATGTGACTGCCCGCGCCACTGCGGCCGGAAGCCATACAGGAAGATGCGGCCCTTGCCGTACTCCACTTCCAGCGCGGCGGCTTTGCCCTGGATCGCCTCAGGGTGCAGCAGCACACCACTGCGCAGCGGATTGCCCGTCGGCGCATAGGAGGCAAGGATGTTCCCCTTGAAGCCACGCCGCGGCTCGAAGACCGGACCGCGCGAGAACATCACGATCGGCTCGGACGCAAGACCGGCGGTGGCGCGCGAAGCCTGCCCCAGCGACACCTGGAGAAGCGCACCGGAGCAGAAGAACTTGTCCGCATCGGCGTTCTTCACGACGTTGGCGACAGGTAGCGCGAACAGGTCGATGACCGCGTCAGAGGCGCTGTTCAGTGCCACGAGCGTGCCGCCTTCGGCCACGAACTTCTTGAGGGCGATGGCCCCTTCATCGCTGATGCCGCCGGCGTATTGCTCGGGCACATCCAGGTCCGAGAGCCCGTTCAACAGCGCGTCGCGGTCCCTCAGGTCCGGGAGGATGATCGTGTCGAACTTCGACTTGAGGCCGCCTTTCCTGATATCCGCGTTGTACAGCGAGACCGGCCCGAAGCGGTATTGCTCGAGGATCCAGCGGGTCCAGCCTTCGTCCATGTTCGAGCCCCAGGGACGATACAGACCGACACGGCCCTTGCGGACGGTTTGCGCCGCGGGCGCCGTCGCAAGCGCTGTTGCGGTCACGCCGTGTGTAGCGAGGATTGCCTGCAGGGCTTCGCGACCGATGCCCTTCAGGATGATGGCGCCCGCCTCCTCGCCGTTGACGGTTGGCACGGCTGCCGATGCGATGGCGACACTTGCGCCCCTGGCAACGGCCTCATTCACGACGAGGAAGCTGCCGTTCACCTTGCGACTCAGCGCGAAGATACGGCCGTCGCCGACGATGCCACCCTTCACTTCGGCCTTCGCGACGGGCTGCAGTGCCGCCAGGACTTCCGGCGACAGTCTTTCCGTCACCTCCACTGTCTCGACGCCCATCTGCATGGGCAGCGTCCAGCCGGTAACGTCATACGGAAGAGTGACGGGCTTGCCGCCATTGCCACTCATGATCGCGTCCGGGTACTTCTGGGCCTCGAACAGCTCCTTCACCAGGCCAGCGTAGGGCTGGGTCATCGGAATGACCCACGAGCCGGCCGGATAGGTTTGCCCGCCAATCGTGATGGGAGATCCGGCTTCGCTGACGCTCAGACCCTGATCGATCAGCTTTTGTGCCAGCAACGCGACCTGCGGTGCATCCGGCTGGCCGCCCGGAAGGAGGTAGGCGTACAGGCCTTCGGACTCGAAGCGCTTGATGATGTCGCGCCCCGCCTGATAGCGGTTGTACAGGAGCACGTCTCGATAACGTACGGCCGTATCCAGGGTGGAGAGCGAGGCCACCGTGTCGTAACGGATCGTGTCCGAGAGGCGCCACATGCCACCTTTCCAGGGCGACGGATAGAACACCTGCGCCTTCAGGTCACGGGTCTCTTTGGGGAATTCCTTCGGGTCGTAGCTCTTCGGCGTGGCCGAAGGGTGCGCGCTCTCGGTGAAGAACGCGATGGTGTTGCGGAACACGTGAGTGTAGTCGAGGAACCCCGGATACCAGTTGTCGAACCGGGCCTGCGCGATCGCGCCCGGCATCTGCCGTGCCTCGAACTCCGCCATCATGTTCGTGCCGATGGACGTGGTCCAGGTGCGCACGTACGGGCTGATGTTCGACGACATCGGGTCCGCGAAGGGTGGCGCCCAGATGCGCGCCGGCATCGGCGCGCTCTGGTGGTGCGAGTACCAGATCACCGGGCTGTAGTCCTGCGCCACCTTGAAGATGTTCTGCGACTCGACCATGTTCAGCATGTATCCGTCGCGGTTGTTGTCGTGGCCGACATACTCCTGGTACAGGTACGGCATGCGGCCTTCGTAGGGCGTCCCCACGTACTTGCGGTACCAGTCGACGACCATGTCCATGCCGTCCGGGTTCAGAGTGGGCCACAGCACGACGATGACATCCTTGCGGATCGCGTCGATCTGCGCGTCGCCTTCCACCGCGACCAGCTTGTACGCAAGGTCGATCATCGACTGGTGAGCCGCCACCTCGCTCGCATGCATGCCGCCGTCGATGTGGACGATGATCCTGGCGTCCTTCGCCAGCGCCTTCGCCGAAGCGTCGTCCAGGCCCTTGACCTCCGCCAGGCGCCGCGACACTTCCTTGTAGTGGTCGAACTTCGCGATGTTCTCCGGCGCGGAGATCACGCCGTACTCGAAGGTGCGGCCCTGCGTGGTCTTGCCGGCCGTGAACATCTTGATGCGATCCGAGGATGCCGCGAGCTTGTGGAAGTAGTCGACGACTTCTCCATACTTGGCGAGCTTGTAATCCTCGCCGGCGTCGAACCCCAGCACTTCTCTGGGTGTGGGTGGCGCTGCCCATGCCGGCAGCGCGATGGCCATCGACAGTGCGATGGCCGAGACAGTCGAAATCCAGTTAGCCGCGCGCATCTTCCATTCCTCAACTACCTCTTTTCATATCGACGATGCGGGGAGGAAAAGGCGAGCGCCTTCTCCTCCCCGTGTCGGTCTACATCCTCACCCGGAAGCCGACTCGGTATGTGCGACCGAGAGTGTCGTACAGCGTGGCGTTCGCCGGCGGTGCTTCGTAGGCAAACCCACCGGGGCCCGGCGCAACGATCACCGGATCCTTGTTGGTGAGATTGCGGACGTTGAAGTACGCCTCGCCCGCAGTGCCCTCGAAAGCGTCGAACTTGTACGCAAACGAGGCATCGAGGTAGACCGCACCGGCAATGCGATTGTTGTCGACGGTCCGGGCGTCGGGATCAGACCTTGGACAGTCCGAAGTGCACTCGATGTTGCTGTTCAGATAGACGCCGGAGCTGATGCCACGGGCCATGAGGCTCAGCGCCACTTTTTCGGCGGAGTAGTTGACCGATGCGTTCCAGCGCCAGTCCGGCGGGCCGCTGCCGGTGTTCTGACCGGCGGTATCCGTCGGCGTGTTGATCCCGTTGCTCGAGTAGTTCTTGAGGAAGTTCGTCGCCAGCAGGCGGAACGTCAGGTTGCCGCTCCACGCGGACACCAGCGAATCCATCGGCATGCGATAGGTCGCCTCGTAATCGACACCGCGCGCAACCTGGTTGACGAGGTTGAACGGCTGCAGCCTGATGAGATCGATGGTATTGCCGGGGCCGAAGGTTATGGCGTCACAGATCTGCTGGTTTCCACTGGCGCATTCGTTCAGGGTCTGCTGTGCGGAGATGTTCCCGATGGCCTTGTCGATATCCAGGTTCCAGTAATCGACCGCGGCGCTGAAGCCGGGCACGAACCGGGGTTGCAGCACGACACCCACGCCCGTGTAGTCGGACTCTTCCGGCAACAAGTTCGGGTTGCCGACGGTGGACGACACGGTGAGCTCCGACTCATTGTCGCGGAACGGATTGATGATGCCCGGGAAGCCGCCCGCACCGGCGTTGTACAGCTCCTGCAGGTTGGGCGCGCGGATGTCCCGCGACCGCGTACCGCGGAGCGTGACGTCGGAAATCGGCGAATAGGTCGCGCCCACCTTCCATGTCGTCACGCTGCCGGAGTTTTCGTAGTCCGTGAAACGAACCGCGCCGTTGAGATCGAGCGACTCCGCCCACACCGTGCCGTTGGCGAGCGGCACGACGGTCTCGATGAACCCTTCGGTGACCTTGTTGGTGGCCGCGAACACCTTGTAGTTGCCGATGAACCAGTCGCTTGCCTCGGAGATTGGGTCGTTCTCTCCGGAGACCTCGTCGCGGCGATGCTCGGCACCGAAGGCCAGCGAGACGGGGCCCGCCCACAATGAGAACGGCTCGCCGTTGACCGAGAACGCGACCACGTCCTGCGTGTACTTCTCGTCGCGGAAGTCACGCACACCGTTGCCGGTGAGGTAGTCGACCACGGCACTCGAATTGACGCCGATACCGAAGACGTTGTACGGCACGCACGCCGGGTCGTCGTTGGCCGGATTGGCGTCGGCATTGACGGCGCAGACAATCTGGCCGGACGAGTTTCTCACCGCGTCGATGGCCTTCGGAAAGCGCGAACGGACGACGATGCCGGTGGCCTCCTGCAGCGCCTGCGAAACGCCGCGCTGATAGTAGGCATCCCAGCTCCAGCCCCTGTTCATGAAGTCGAGCGACCCGGTCGCGCCGAGGCTGAAGGCCTTCGTCGTGCGGTCGTTGCTGGCACCCTGACGCGGCAGGTCGGTGTTCATGGTGCCGAGCGTGAACTGCGTGATGTCGAGCGCGGTCATGCGCGCCTGGACGTCGGCAGGAATGAACGGGTTGCCGGACCTGATCGTGATCGTGGCGTTGTCTTCCTTCGCGCAGCACCAGTTGTGGTTCTCGTTGTTCGCCCACAAGCCCTGCGCGAAGAGCTCGACGTTATCGGTGACCTTGAAGCTCACGCGCGCGAAGGCGCTCTGCGTTTCCTGCGACGACGTCAGACCGTTCGCGAGATCGGTTCCGCGAATGGTGGCATTCCTCCAGTCGCCGCCGCTCATGTCCGGGTCGCGCACGAGGTCGCCATACTCGAACTGGTAGGGGACGCCGCCGGGGCCGAAGGCGGTGCCCTTCAGCGCGTTGTTGGCGCCACTGGCGGTGATGATGCCGCCCGCGATGGCGTTGCTGACGCTGACCTGGTTGACGAGGATACGTTCGGGAACCGACAGGCTCTGGCCCGCACCGGTGCCAAAAGCAGGGTTGGTCATGAACTGCCAGCCCTGCATGTTCCAGGGACGGTCATTGACCGCGATGCCCGCAACACGACCGGCCTGGCCGCTGACGATGAAGTGACCGCGCTCGTCGGCGAAGCCCGTGCCGAACGCGAAATTGGCGTCCCAGGTTTCGTTGTCGTCGTGAGCGGTGATGCCGCCGGACGCATCCGCCTTGAAGCCGGTGAAATGCTTGTCCAGGATGAAGCTCACGACGCCTGCCACGGCGTCCGAGCCGTAGGCTGCCGATGCGCCGCCCGTGACGACGTCCACGCGTGAGATCAGGTTCTGCGGAAACAGGTTGATGTCGACGATGCCGTCCGAGGTGGAGCCGACCGAACGTCGGCCGTCGAGCAGCACCAGCGTGCGGTTGAGACCCAGGCTGCGCAGGTTGACGGCGTTCATGCCGGAGCTGCCGCCGCTCATGGAAGAGTTGGTGGCCGTGGGCATGCGGCTGCCGGCGAAGGCCGGAATGGTGTTGATGAAGTCGGCGACGTTCGGCGTGGCAGAGGACTGCAGCTCCTCGGAGCCCACCACGGTCAGCGGCGTCGGCGCCTGGTAGCCGTCGCGCACGATGCGCGTTCCCGTTACCGAGACTTCAGCGAGCTCGGTGGAAGCGGCGTCCGAGTCCTGCGCGGCGGCGATCATCGGGGCAGCGGCCGAAGCCATGAGCATCGCGACCGTTGCGTAAACTTGATTCCCGCGCGGAACGCGCGGAGGTGTAGCAACTGCGCCACCGTGCCGCGCACGCATACCGGCGACAGATTCGTTCTTCATCATACGGCTCCCAGAAAGAGAAGTTCGTAGAGCCGGCGCGCCCCTTGCCGCACCGACCAGATCAATCCAGCGTTCGCAACAGACCCCGCGGTTTTTTATGGGCTGATCCGGCCCTCGCCCAGATCCCGTTCTGGAAGCCTCTTGCGGGATCCGGGCCGCTTCGTGTGCGGACTATAATGTATATACAACGAAGCGCAATTGTCTGTGCAAAATAAAATGACTATACATTTGCACGCATCGATCGCCGCCCTTTTTGAGGGCACGAAGAGACCGGGTGGCAGCCCGGCGAATCATTTCGGGGCATGCGAGCAATGCCGGCATGCGACCGAGCCGCAGAATCCGCGTGCGCGCACCGAGTAGCGCGTGACTCTCAATCGAGGAGTGGAATCGGCCGGATCTGCGGGCACGAGAGGCTCGCCGCAGTAACGCTCGATCCAGGCAGTGAGCGCTGCTCGAAGCGCATCATCGAGGAGCGGTCGGCTGTCCGAACGCACCGCTTTCAGCTCCGGGTACGCTGGCACCGTCGCAAAGGTGCCTGGAGCTGCGTGTCAGAAACACGTGGCGTGGTTCCCGACCATGAGCGCCTCGCCCCACGCGGCCGGCCAGAATGAGCACGACCGCTCTTCCTCGTTGTTCTGGTTCAGCGAACTTCCCTGCAACGTGACAGATGCCGGGTGACCGGATCTGCGGCGGTAGCGGCCGCAGGTCCGCCTGCCGTCGCGTGCGCACCTCCGGTGAGCCCTCGGTTCTTCACCGCGCCAGATCCCTTTGCCCGCGACCGGCTCGATGTAGCCCAGATCACTTGGCTCATCCGGCTTCGCGCGGCAGTGGCTCGCCGGCGCGTAGAGATCGACACCGAGGTTGTAGCCCAGACCTGGCTGCTACTGCTACATCTGCTACGAGCAGCCACATGTACGCCGACGTCAGGGGGATTCGACCTCGGCAACCTTGATTTCCTTGAACTGTGCAGCCCCTGGCGCCGCGTAGAACCCGATTTTTCCCTCCGGCAGCCAGAAAGAAAGCGTCTCGCCTCTCTCTAGTGCGTCGTATGACACCTTCTTGCCATTCACCACCACACGCGCATCCGGGGAAACGATGAAGGTCATGGTCTCGAGAGGCTCTCTGGAAGTGTCGAGGAAGTCCACCGTCACCTGGTCACCCTTCAACTTGACCAGACGCGCATCGAAACGGGCCCATTTCTGCCCATCTTTCATGATCACCTCACGACAAGCCGCGCCCGCCTTGGGATGCCGGTCCAGAAAATCCTGGCTGTAGGTGAAGTCCTTGATGCAACTCAGGTTGGATTCGTCTGCTGCTGCACCGACGAGCGGTGTCGCAACCAGAGCGAACAGCGTCAATTTCACTTGCACTTTCACGGCGTTCTCCTGAGAGAGGCTCTGAAGGGATGGCATTCGAACGATGAGAGCTTGCCGGGTCCGCTCGGGAGAGCGCCGGAGCAGATGCGCTCTATCCGCGACCCCTCGATGTCCGCGACCGCGAGCAGATGATTGATGGAGACGCCATGACCTTCAATTGGACGTTGGCCGTATGTGCGCGGTCCGCAGCGGGATCGTGATGTCGGGGCCGAGGCTGAGGTGTTCTTCCCGCCCTGGAAATCACTGGAGTCAGGTCGCAGTCCCCGCGGACGCAACAGGCCATCGGGCGTGCGCAGAAAGTCCAATTGCACGAGCCCCGCCGCTCGCGTACGACACATCACGGACCATCTGGAACTTCAAACAGTTGGATCAGTTGGTGCCGCCAGCGGCGATCGGGATTGCGGAGATGCAGGTCATGGCACGCAACGCAGAGCAGATGCGCCTCGACGAGGCTCGCGACAGGAACCTCCCCTGGAAGAAATGGGGCCCCTACCTCAGCGAACGCCAATGGGGCACGGTCCGGGAGGACTACAGCGACAACGGCAACGCTTGGGACTACTTCACCCACGAACAGGCGCGCTCGCGAGTGTATCGCTGGGGTGAAGACGGACTCGCCGGATTATCCGACGACAAGCAGGGCCTCTGCTTTGCCCTGGCGCTCTGGAACGGCAAGGACCCGATCATCAAGGAGCGGCTGTTCGGCCTCACCAACGGCGAGGGCAACCATGGCGAGGACGTGAAGGAGTACTACTTCTACCTCGACAGCACGCCCACGCACTCGTACATGAAGTACCTCTACAAGTATCCGCAAGCCGCCTATCCCTATGAATTGCTCCTGGCGACGAACAGGCAGCGCGGCAAGGAGGAACTGGAATACGAGCTGCTCGATACGGGCATTTTCAAGGACGACCGCTATTTCGATGTCTTCGTGGAGTACGCCAAGGGGGAACCGGAGGACATCCTGATCAAGATCACCGTCGCGAACCGCGGGCCTGACCCCATGACGCTGCACGTGCTGCCGACGATCTGGTTCCGCAATACGTGGAGTGGCTCTCAGCCCGCAACGAGGCCCATGCTGAAACAGGCGAGTGGCGGGTCGATCGTGAAAGCGATCCTGGCCTCGCATGGCAAGCTGGGCGACCGGCAGCTGTACTGCGAAGGCGACCCCACGCTGCTCTTCACCGAGAACGAAACCAACAACAAGCGTCTCTTCGGCACGGACAACGCCACACCGTACGTGAAGGACGCATTCAACGAATACATCGTCCATCGGGCACGCGACGCCGTGAATCCCGCCGGCACCGGCACGAAGGCGGCCGCGCACTACGAGCTGACTGTGGGAAGCCAGGAAAGTGCGGTGGTTCGCTTGCGCCTCACCGACACCGAAGACCGACCAGCAGAGAACCTGTTCGGAACGGCATTCGACGCGGTGTTCTCGGACAGACTGCGGGAGGCAGACGAGTTCTACAAAGCTATTACGCCACCGTCCTCGACTCGGGACGAGGCGCGCGTGATGCGGCAGGCGCTGGCCGGCATGCTGTGGAGCAAGCAGTACTACTTCTTCGACGGCAACCAGTGGCTCGAGGAACATCACGCCAATCCGCTACAGGGCGGGGAGCGTCAAACCCGCAATCGCGAGTGGTATCACATGGTGAACGACCATGTGATCTCGATGCCGGACAAGTGGGAGTATCCCTGGTATGCGGCCTGGGATCTGGCGTTCCACTGCATCGCGCTCACCGCGGTCGATCCGGATTTCGCGCGCGAGCAGCTCGATCTGATGCTGCGTGAGATCTACATGCATCCGAACGGGCAGATCCCCGCATACGAGTGGAACTTCAGCGATGTCAACCCGCCCGTGCACGCGTGGGCCACACTCTTCCTCCACCGCGTCGATCTGGCGCTCGGCCAGGCGCCGGACATGGAGTTTCTCAAGCGCGCCTTCCACAAGCTGTCGCTCAACTTCAGCTGGTGGGTGAATCGCAAGGACCGACTGGGCAAGAACGTGTTCGAGGGTGGCTTCCTGGGGCTCGACAACATCGGCGTATTCGACCGCAGCGCGCCGCTCCCGACCGGCGGCCATCTCGAGCAGGCCGACGGCACGGCGTGGGTCGCGCTCTTCTGCCAGAACATGATGGAGCTCTCTACGGAGCTCGCCAGCGAAGATTCCAGCTACCAGGACATGTGTCTCAAGTTCGTGGAGCATTTTCTCTGGATTGCCTCGGGCATGAACCGCACCGGCCCGGGCGGCATGTGGGATGAGGAGGACGGGTTCTATTACGACGTGCTGAGATTGCCCGACGGCCACGCGCAAAGGCTCAAGGTACGCTCGATGGTGGGGCTGCTGCCCGTCTGTGCGACAACGGTTATCGAAGCATGGCAGCGCGAGCGGATGCCGCGAGTGGTCGAGGCGTTGGCAGAGCGCGGCAAGCGTATGCCGGAGCTGATGCAGAGCGTGCACGTCACCGGCGCGGGGCATCTCGGAGCTGCCGGCCGCGGAATCCTGGCGCTCGTCAACGAGGAGCGGCTTCGCCGCATCCTCACGCGGATGCTGGACGAGAACGAGTTCCTGAGCCCGTATGGGCTGCGTGCGCTCTCCCGCTACCACGACGAGCATCCGTTCACCTTCAATGTCGGCGCGCAGGGGTACAGCGTGCGCTACCTGCCTGCCGAGTCCGATTCGGGTATGTTCGGTGGAAACTCCAACTGGCGCGGCCCGATCTGGATGCCCGTCAACGCGCTGATGATCCGGGCACTGATGCAGTACTACCTTTACTACGGGGATAGCTTCCAGATCGAGTGCCCCACCCGATCGGGGCACCGGATGAATCTGTTCGACGTCAGCATGGAGCTGTCGAGGCGCCTCGCGCGCATCTTCTTGCGCGACCCGAACGGCCGCCGACCCGTGTTCGGCGGCACGGAGACATTCCAGACGGATCCGCAATGGCGCGATCACATCCTCTTCTACGAGTATTTCCACGGCGACAACGGCGCCGGCCTCGGCGCAAGCCATCAGACGGGCTGGACTGGCATCGTGGCACGTCTGATTCAGATGTACGGAGTGCTCGACTCGCGAAAGCTGCTGGAAGCCGGCAAGAGAGGCGCCTTCGACGACCGTGCGGCGGCGCGGTGAGCATCGGCGCGCGACGCGTCCCGGTTCGCTCTGTGCAACACAGGTCGATGTTTGCGCTCGTTCTGCCGGTGATGGCACGCTCGCGGCATGCGTGAGGTCGCCTTTCTGGCACCTGCATCAATCTGCAACGCTGGACGGCAGATACGTTCCAGCGTACCGATCATTGCTCGACCGCTGCTTCCCGTCTCCAGCTCTCGTCGGGATCGAACGACCTGATGGCCATGGCGATCTGGGGCGTACGGGCGCCGAGATCCTTGGAGTACACAACACCGTCCTGGTTGACGATGAATGTCATCACGCCTGAGCTGCCGTACTCGGCGGGGAAGGCGATGAGGGCGAAACCACCGAGCAGCTTGTCGCCGACCATGTAGTCATGCGCGCCACCGGTGGCGCTGGGACCCTGCGCGGTCAGAAGACGGTAGATGTACCCGCGAAGTGGCTCACCCTTGCCGGATCCGTCCGCAAAATATCCCTCACTGCGCGCACGCGCGAAGCGCTCGCCCAAAGGACTCGGCGGTTCTTCGCCCGTGGTTGGCCAGTACAGGCCGTCCTTCTGTCCCGCCGTGCTCAGAAGCTTCTGGGCGTAGTGAAAGAGTGGCTCTCGTTGTGGGTTGCGTACATAGTACTCGCGCTCGGCGTCGACGAAGGCCAGGCAGGACTGAATGGTGGAAAGCTCGTTCGCACCGACGCGGCGATTGATGATCTCCTGGTCACCCGCCGAGCTATCGAAACGCCAACGCCCGTCGTTCTGGATGAGCGGATACGGAAGCGGCCATTCGTCCGCTCCAACCTGCAACATCGTCATGCCCCCGGGGCTCGTGACGAGCGAGTGGCCGCTCTCGTACGCTCGCACGAATCGCGCTCGCGCATTCTTGTCCTGTACAGGATCTCCTGAGTCGACCATCGGCTCAGCCTCGGCACCGAGAACCTCGAGCAACGCGCGTGTATCGCTTGATCGTGCCGCGGTGACCAGTGCTTGCACTGCCTCTTCCGCCGTTCCGAAGTCCTTCTGATGGATCGAACGGCTGCACGCTGCATGTGTGGCCATCGCCACAACCAGCAATATTGCGAGCGCCCGCATCCTGGATACCCTCCTCAGCGCCGCCGCCCGCCGCCACGCGGCATGCCGCCGCGGCTCGCGGCCCCTCGACTGCTGCTCGCCCGGGTGCCGGCTCCGTTGCCCACGCCTTCGAAGGCGCCGGGAGACCTGCCGTGAGACGACTCGCCAGAATCCCGGCCTGCGGTTCTGCCTGGACTGCCTTCTTGCCGGCCGCCCCCGCTACCTCGTGACGCCTCGAAATCGCCAGCCCGTGGCGACGCGCCGGCATCGCGCGCCTGGCCACCGCCCGCATCCCGATACTCAGAGCCGACGCCATCACGCGTTCCGAGCTGGTTTCCGCTCATATCGCGTTGGTTGTCGATGCCTTCGCGCGCGATCTGTTCGCGTCCCGTGTCCGCGCGGCCGCGAAACTCCTCCCGCGACTGGATACCCTCCTGAGTGCTCCGCTGTCCGAACTTCTGCTGAGTCGCCGCGTCGCGGTAGCCCACGCCCTGCCGGTGCGCGGCGTCGTGTTGCCAGCTGCGGTCGTTGACGCTCCTGGTGGCGTTGATGTTGCGATTGAAGTTGTTGTAGCGGTTCACGTCGATGTCGACATCGCCGTAACCCCAATTGCACCCGCCCCAGAGCGCGCCACCGACAACCATGCCGACGCCGAAGGAGAAAAGCGCCGTGCCTGCGGCGTACCCGGGCGGATAGTAGTAATAGGGAGGATATGCAGGGTACGGCCACGCGCCGTACACGACAGTCGGGTTGTATGTGGGCACATAGACCACCTCCGGATCGGCCGGCTCGATGACGACGACCTGCGGAGCCGCCGCCCCGGCGGGCGCGGGATCGGTCCGGACGGTCTGCTCCTTGCCGCTCTCGAGGTGTCCAGCCTCTTTCGCCCGGGTCCGCAGGCGCTGGACCGCATCCATGATGTCCTTGCGTTGGGCGAGGAATGCATCCCCCCAGCTTCTGCGTCCAATCGAGCTTCTCGCTCATCATGGCGAGGACGTCCGGAAACGCCACCAGCGATTTCACACTTGGATCCCAGCTCTGGCTCTCCATCTCCTTTGCAACGGCATCGCCTTTCACCTCCGGATGCTCCTTCGACCAGCGCGCGGCGTGCACGACCTCGAGCGGATAGGTCGAGGCCATGAAGACCTGCGCGAGAAGCGCATCGGGGTAGAGCGCGATCGGGGCGACGAGCTGTTCCAGCTCTTCCGGCTTGAAGGCTGCGGACTGCGCCTGGGTCGAGTCCTGCGCGGCGGCAGGCGGGGGATGAGTCGCATCCTGCGATTGGGACGTCGGCTGCGTTTGAGCGGCCTGGGGATCTGTCTGGGGATTGGCCGCAGGCTCAGGCTGGTCCGCGTTCTGCAATGCGCGTGTGTACGTCTGGGCCGTGCTTCGCGTTTGATCCGCGTCCTGCGGCTGCGCCGACACGAGCGTCGCCGAGATGGACAGGCAGAGCATGAAAGCGCGCTTCATCCCGCTCACATCGGACCTGGCGCCTGTAAGCGGACGCGCCCAACCTGGCGCACCCGTTGAGCCGCACCGCTCCTGGTCGCGCGTGCATCTCTCAGGCGTGACCATCGAAGCCCACATCCGATACGAACAGGCTCGGCACCATCCACGTACACCGGGCTTCGCTCGCCAGGGTCGCAAGCTGAGCGGCTGAGTGGACACCCACCTTGGTGGTGATGGAAGTTCGGTGCAGTTTCACGGTGCGCTCGCTGATCCCGAGCGTGGCGGCGATCTGCTTGTTCATTCTCCCGCCCACCACCTGCAGCAGCACCTCGCGCTCCCGGCGCGTGAGCCGGGAAAACTTGCCCCGCAGCTCTTCGAGCTTCATCCGGGCCAGGTGTGCGACCGCGTCACTGTCGAGCGCCCGGTGGACTGCAGCCAGCACGTCCTCCTGCGTCGCCCGCTTCTCCAGGAAGTCGACCGCGCCAGCGCGCATCGCATGCACGCTGCTCGGGATGTCCCCATGCCCAGTGAGGAAGACTATAGGCAGGGCGACTCCGCTTCTGAGCAGGGCCCCCTGCAGCTCGAGCCCGTCCATGCCGGGCATCGAAAGGTCCGTCACGACACACCCGCGAGCATCCGGTGAGACGCTCGCCAGCAGCTCGTTCGGCGAAGTGAAACCGCGCACGTCCAGACCTGTCGCACGAAATAGTCGCGTCAGTGCGCAGACGAACGACGCATCATCATCGACCAGGTGAACCGCCGGGGTGCTGCACATTCCGCTCGCCCTCATACAGCCGGAAGCGTGAATCGAAACGTGGCTCCCCCGATCGCGTTGTTCTCTGCCCACAGCCGCCCGCCATGCGCCTCGACGATCGTGCGCGACACCGCCAGACCCATGCCCATTCCGCCGGGTTTGGTGGTGAAGAACGGCTCGAAGAGCCTCGTCACCTTCTCGAGCGGAATGCCGCTGCCGGAGTCTGTAACCTCCACCTCGACCGAGCGCTGCGGGCCTGGATGCGCAGCGACGGTGACCGCCCTCCTGGGACCGGCCGACTCGGCGATCGCGTCCATTCCGTTGATGATCAGGTTGATCAGGACCTGCGACAGGTGGACGCGGTCGCCTGAAACCATCGGCAGTTGCGAGGCGACCTGGCATTCGATTGCCACACGCCGTGCTACCGCATCCGCAGCGACGAGGGCACGCACGTCCTGCACCAGGGCTGCCATCGAGATCGACTGAAAGTCCATGCTTCGCCGCTTCAGCAGGGCCCGGAGCCTGTCGATCACGTCTCCCGCCCGGCGATCGTCCCTGTGAATGTCGATGATGATGGCGCGCAGCTCCTCGAGGTCCGGCGATGCACTCCGCAGGATCAACTCGGCCGCTTCCGCATTGCGCAGTATCGCTGCCAGCGGCTGGCTCAGCTCATGCGCGAGCGCCGAGGCAAGCTGGCCGAGCATGGTGACGCGCCCCGCATGCGCCAGTTCGCGACGCAGCTCATCGGACTCGTCACGCGCGTCCCTGTGATCGGTGATGTCGCGCACGACGCCTCTCATCAGCACCGGGCGACCGTCGGCGTCGCGCTCCGGACGTCCATGGGCCGCAATCCACCGGGTAGTGCCGCTCGACGGGCAGATTCGATACTCGACGGAGTAGTCGTGCCCGTTCTGCAACGCCGACTCCACGGCGTCTCGCAAGCGCGTAGCGTCGCCCGGGTGCACTTTCGCCAGCCACCGGTCCAGATCGATCACGGCCCCATCCGCGAACCCCAGCAGCGCGCGCACTCTGTCCGTCGCCCACATCTGATTCCGTGTGATGTCCCACGTCCAGAGTCCGAGGCCCGCGGCGTTCGCTGCAAGGTCGAGGCGTCGCTCACTTTCGCCGAGATCGCGCGCCAGCCTTGGTGCGCGCAGGATGTCACGGCTCAGCTCGAAGGCCATTGCGCCCAGCGTGACCAGAAAGGGCAGCGCGATCATCACAGGCCGCCTGTATACACCCCAGATGATCAGCTGCGTGTCGATCACGGACACGAAAACGAACGCGAAGAAGCTGCCGCCGACGAGCAGCGCTTTGCGCCGGGCATCTGGTCCGCCCTTGCGCCAGAGCGCTATCGAAGCGTCGAGCACGAAGACGACGAACGCGATTCCGCTCGCGGTCGCGAGCCACTGCCAGGGGCTCGTGACCGCGTCCGCGACGACGGCGACGGACTCGCCCAGGAACCGGATGTGGTCGATGCTGTCGATGCGCTCGAAGTTGAAGTTCGGGTCGGTCAGGAAGTTGCCGGCGAGGATCACGCATCGGCTGCCGATGACGGTCCACGCGAGCCAGGCTCGTCCGGTCCCGAGATAGAGCCGCACGAACAGCACGATGCCGACGATCGCGAAGAAGATCGGCAGATGGCAACGGCGCACCCACTCGCCCCACTCCTGCGGCGTGGCGGAGTACATCATGCCCAGCTCGGCGGGCACGATGCCCACGATCGAGAACGCCACGACCCCGAATGCGAAATTCGTCCACGCCTTCCGATCGAGCGCCCACACGAGGACGTGCACGACTCCCAGCAGCAATGCCGAAGTCGCCGCAATCGACCAGAGAATCGTGACGTAACTCATGGCCGCCGGCCTTGGCTCCCAGGTTCATCGAGCTCGACTCAGCGAGCGCAGGGGAGCCTTCCCCCTGATGATAGTCAATGGGACCTCCACCCGGACTCGATTACCACACGGCCCCTGCCATGACGTCGATTGAGCCAAAGGCCAACATGCAACGCGTATCGTTGCAGCGACGCAGCCGCGCCACGAGGACAAGACTGACGCATGGCCGCTGCGAAACTGCGTATCGAATCTGACGCGCCTGGTCTGGAGCGCAACTGCGCCGGCGCGCGCGAGAACGGTCGCGCTCAGGCTCATACTCTCAAAGCGTCAGCTGCAGCCGGGTCTGAAAGAACTGCGTGCTGCCGTGCAGGCCGAAACGATCCAGCATGCCGTAGCAGTCCGCACCCGTAGAACGCATTCGCGGGAGCTTGCTTCCCCCCCGCAGATCATGCTCGGTCCGGTTCGCCGCGGCTCCGGCCCGTTTCTTTGGTTGCGGCTCGTCGTCTGCCTGAGCCGCGAACGTCGCAACCATCATCGGCAGTACCGCAAACGATGCCGTGCGATTCATGGGTATCTCCTCTTCGCTAGCGCCCGGCCCCGTTCGACACATCAGTGAACGTCACACGACGAATCGCCTCGAGTATCTCGGGCGCAGCGTCTGTCTTCCGGAAGAACCCTGCGCAGCCGATGCCAATGGCCTCCGCGCGGGCAGCCGGGTCGTCGTGTGCGGTGATGTAGACGACGGGAACTCGATCACCGCCCGAGACGAGCTTCTGGTGCAGCTGGATGCCCGACATGCCCAGAAGCTGAACGTCGACGACCAGGCAACCAAAGTGGGCGCGCAGCGGGTCCGCGAGAAACTCCTCGGCAGAATGAAAGGCGATGGCGTGGAAGCCCACCTCCCGCAGCAACCTCGAGAAAGACCTGCACAGGCTCTCGTCGTCATCGACTATCGCAACGTAGACACGCGGAGGCATGCTGAATTGCTCCTGCCTGCCAGTTGGCAGTGATTCCGTATCGAGCGCCACTGCCTCTTCGGGCAGCATGACCCTGTGCCCGTCAGCGGCGCCTCGACCACTGGAAATGCGACGTGGCGCACTTCGCGGTGAAGCATCCGGGCCTACTGGCTCTGTGCGGCTTTCTGCGCCTTGGCCGCCGGCTTGGCCTCGTATGGGTTTCCGCCGAGCTCCGCCGAAACGTCTGTAATTGCCTTCTGCGCGCGTACGCTATTGCCGGCGTCATCGAGAGGCGGCGACACGACTGCGATGCCGAACTTCCCCGGAGAGACCGCGATGATTCCACCGCCCACCCCGCTCTTCGCCGGCAGGCCGGTTCGATACAGCCACTTCCCCGAGTCGTCGTAGAGCCCCGCGGTTGCCATGACAGCGAGCACTTCCGGAACATCCTCGGCCTTCATCACCTGCTTGCCCGAGACGGGGTTCTTGCCGGCGTTCGCAAGCGTCGCCGCCATGACGGCAAGATCCTTCGCGTTGACGCTGATCGCGCACTGCTCCGTGTAGATATCCGTGGCGCGCTGCGGGTCGTCCTTGATGAAGCCGTATGCATACATCAGCTGGGCAATCGCCTGGTTGCGCTGGTTCGTTGCCGCCTCGGAGTCGAAGACCTCCTTGTTCACCGTGAGGGGACGGCCGGCAAAGTCCGAGTGGAACGCGAGGATCTTCTTCCATACTTCCTCCCGTGACTTGCCCGTCACCATGCTCGTCGCGGTGATGGCGCCCGGATTGACCAGTGGATTGATCTCCGGACCACCGAGCTCCTTCTGGGCGAACTCGACCGAGACGATCGAGTTGAAGCGCATGCCGGTCGCGTCCACGCCGATCCGCTTGACGAGCGCATCGGGCCCCAGCTCTTCGATGACCTTCGCCATGGTGAACACCTTCGAGATCGACTGGATCGATACCTCGGACTTCACGTCCCCAGCCGTGTAGATCCGGCCATCCGTCGTGACGAGCGCGATGCCGTAGATCTGCGGGTCGACCTTGGCGAGCGCGGGGATGTAGTCGGCGTTCTTGCCTTCCTTGATCGCCTTGTACTTGCCATGCGCAGCGTTGAGAGCGGCCTGGATCTGCTCCTGCGACTGTGCATGCAAAGGCGTAGCGACCACGGCGAGAAGTGCGGTTGCGGTGCCCGTGAGCGCACACCGCAGCCAGAACGTTTTCCGGGTATTCATTTCAGCCTCCAAACGTGCGGCCGAAGTTGTACTTGACCGAGAACTGGAGCCGCCAGTCGTCGGATGTGAATCCGTCGCGGAAGTTCTCCCGCCGTCCCCACTGGATCTCGGGCCCGAACATCACGTCCTTCACCGGGTAGAACAGGATGTTCGCCAGAGCATAGTCCCCTTTCTTGAAGGCATCGGCGGATTGTCCATTGGAGTTGTCGATATCGACGAACGAGTAGCCGATGGTGCTCGTCATCGTCTCGCTCCAGTTGATGTCGACGAACGCGACGCCGCCCCACACGGGCAGCAGCTGACCCAGTATCGGGCGCGTGGGATCCGCGAAGTTGGTACGCACGCCCACGTCCACCGGCGCGTCGTTCATGTAGTTCTCGATGCCCTTGCCGTACAGGATCTGCAGCTTCAGCACGGTCCTGGCGAGCTTGACGTTCGAGCTCAGGTTCACGCCCCAGCCGGTGCCGTGCCCCGTCAGGTCGAACTCATCCTGGAGGGTGTCCTCCCACTTGATGTAACGCACGATCCCCGCGGCTTCGACGTATCCCCAATCGGTGCCCCACCGGAACTCGGCGGACAGATCCGGATACGGGAATCGCCCGACGATGTTCTGCAGCTCGATACGCTCCGCGAATGCACCCTGATCACCGGTCGCCCCCGGCCGCTCGAGCGCGATCGTCAGGCGCGTGTCGCCCTGAATCGGCATCCAGCGCACCTGCACGTTGCGGAAGAACGCCATCCCGTTCGGCCCCCAGTACTCGATGGAGTTGGGGAACACGTCGATGTCCATGAACGGGCTCCACGTCTGACCGGCTCCGAACTGGCCGAGCTCGCCGTAGGCGTGGCGCAGGCGGAAGGTGGTCTGGCCGGCGTCGACGCCGACGCCGAAGAGCTCGAATTCGAAGATGGTCTTGAGGTCCCCGAGCCCGGTCGGCGTGCTCGTTTTCACCCCGAAGCGGCTCTGCCGTACGCCGGCGAAGAAATGCCCGTCCCTGCCGAACTCGTCCTTGAAGGACGGCAGCTTCGTCGGTCTCACGACATCGAACCAGTCCGGGTCGTTCTGTTTCAGCTCATAACCCATGTCGAGCATCGCGAAGCCGTAGATGTCCATCGTGGACGTTTCGGGCTTGGGCTCGTCCTGTGACCACGCCGCGCCTCCGGCGCACAACGCCAGCGCGGCGGCCGCTGTTGATCGCCACATCCGTCGCCGCGCATCGCGCGCGGGGTCGCGGTTTTCGCGTGTCATGCGAGTTCACTCCTTGGTGCGATTGCGGAGGGCCCCGTTGCGTGGGTTTGCTCTTTTCGAACGGTTTCTCGGCCGCACGAGCGCGGCACGACGTGTACTCGTCATTTCGAGTTGTCCTTCTCCCAGGACCGGACGCGCCGGCGCGCCTCATCGAACAGGCGCTCGTAGTTGCCTTTGCGCAGCTTCTCGCTCGCCTCGGGCGTGAGTTTCGCGAAGAGCGGCGCGTAGGTTTCGTAGACACTCAGGTAGCTCTTCTGGTCCCTGGGAGCGACCTCGTCCGTGCCGAACAGAAATCGATCGGGATACCGGTTGATGAGCTGCGCGACGCGCTCGATGGTTGCGGGCGTTGCGACGATGTACTTCGCGGTCTCCGACCACGAGATGTCGATCGACACGTGCGCCAGTGTGGGGTCGGACAGGGCGCGCTCGATCAGCGCGGCCTGTTCCGCAATCGGCCGCACCACCCGCCCGACGCCGCAATGCGCCCAGATGATGCGGGCCTTCGGGTGCCGCCTGAACAGATCCCCCATCTGCTTGAGCTCGTAGAGCTCCTGACCGGGTTTCGAATACGGCGTGTCGATGTCGTTGTGAATGAGAACGACGAGGCCCACCTCCGCCGCCAGATCCAGGATGCGGTCGAGGGCCGGGTCGGTCAGGCTCGGGACATCGCCTGCGATCTTCGAGGACACGAATTCCTTGTGAATCGTGAACTCGCCGATTCCGGAGAACACTCCCGGAAACAGCTTCAGGACTCTCCTGATGTGATCCGCGCCGTACATGTCCGCCGGATTGAAGCCGGTGATCATGGGATCGAAGCGCGCGCGCTCCGCCTGCGGGAGAGACAGATACGCCATGGCGATGTAGGCGTCGGTGAACGAGTAGTAGTAGAGCGGCGAATCGCTTTGCAGGTAGTAGGTGGGCGCGAACTCGCCCGAGTTCCGCCACGACCAGGTCTGCTGCAGCGGAATTCCGAATAGCGCGACACGCCCGACGACCGTGCCCATGATCTTCAGGAACTCGTGGATGTCGGTGCCTTCCTGGACGTAGTTCGTCAGGTGGAAGTGCGAATCGTGCATCTCGTACTGGCTCCCGGAAGGGGCCTGGGCGCTCGACCCCAGGGAAGCAAGCCCCGCTGCGAGCAGGAAGCTCATCGCGAGCCGCACGCGCACGCGTGCCGCCTGCGCGCCAGAGCTCGACGCACCGTCCCGATATGAGCGGTGGAGGCACATGCCAACCGCCCCTAGAACAACAGCGACGTAGCCACGGAGTAAGTCGTTCCTTTCTGCCCGCCCACGTAGAACCCGAACACGCTGCTGACAGAGGACCTGTGGACATCGATGACCTGGAAGTTCACGCGGTAGTTGCGCGTTCGGAACGGATAGAAGTTTCCGCCCAGGATGTATTCATGCGAGGTTCCGAACCCGGCGTCCTTGTCGCCGTATATCCAGGACGTCACACCATAGAGCTCGAGCTTCTGTTTGATCGGAAAGAATGCCGCCTGCACGTAGAAGCCGTGATCCGTGATGTGATCCATGGGAACGGGCCCATCCGCCAGGAACTTGTCGAGCCGGCGGCGGTAGAGCTCCGTCTGCAGGAATATGCCGCGGTACTTCATGCCCAGGTCGACGGACGCCGATTGCCAGTTCGCTTCCTGGACGGTGACGCCGGGGGCGAGCGAGCCAGGCTCGAACAGCAGCAGGCTGTCCGCGAGCCGCACCTGCGTGTTCTCCGGCCTGCGGTCTTCCAGCTCCTGGCGGTTCTCGCGACTCTGGATGTACGAGAATCCAAAACGGGTCGCGAGCTTCTCGTGATACTCCCAGTCGCTGTATGAGCCGTTCGGGCCGAACTCGTGCGTCGTTGGCATCCACCACATGCCCACACCCTTGCCCATGTCGCGAGTGAGCTGTCTTGCCGTGATGCCGAGCTGGCTCAGGTTGTTGGCGACGGCCAGGTGATACCAGAGGCCGGGCAGGATCTCGCCGTTCGCCCAGATCGATCCGGCGAAGCTGCCGCGGAAGTATTCGTCCGCCATCACCCGATCGTTCGCGAGCCAGAACGGGTGCGAGCCCATGACCGAACGTGAGCCGCCGAGGGAATTGATCCCGCCGTAGAGATTGAACTTCTTGTCGAACTGGTAGCCGAGGAACCCGTAGAGCGTGGTCTGGTCCGTCGACATGACGGTCCACGTGGTGATCTGGTAGCGCAGCTTCTGCGAATAGAACCAGCCCTTGAGATGGACCATGGCGCGATGGAACTGGATATCGCGCCTCGTATCGATCGCGCGCACGTTCCCGAGGTGGTCGGTGAAGGTCTGCTGCGCGGGTCGCTGATCGATGTAGCGCACCAATGCGTATGCACTGAGCGCAAGCTGGCCGAGATCCGAGCCGTACAGGACGACGCCTTGCCCCGAAGTGTCGAGCACACCCCAGACGGGCCGCTCGTCTCCGAGCTCAGGATCAACCTCAGGAGGTTGCTCTCCGTCTATCGGTTCGTCGGACGCGCTGGCGACCGCCGTGGCCTCACGGCCTGCCGCCGTCTCGTTGTCAGCAACCATCGGGCCCTGCGGCGAGTCCGGAGCTCGGGATGAGCGCCCGAGGATGAACTCGCCGCCGCACCCTTCCGTGACCCAGACACCCTTGTCGTCGTACCCCCAACTGCGTCCCAGCAGACAAGAGCCCGTGCCCGTCGAGCGCCGCAGGGCCACTCCTCCGGAGGCATCTGCGGAGCAGTGACGCCGCTCTCCGTCGTCGGAGACACAACTGACGATCTCCGACCCGGCGTTCGCGGGCGCGGTGTTCGCAATGCGAGGAACCACTGCAAGCATGGCCAATCCTGCGGTGCCCGCACGCAGCGCCAGGGATATTCCACGGGCCCTATCGAGGACCGCGGTTGTTTCGGGCACGCAGATCATTCCTGTGAGATTCCAACGAATCGTCCCCTGGAGAGCTCATGATTACGAGCGGGCATCAGCCGCGATCGGGCAGACAGAAGGCACGCGCCACGTGATCGTGCTCACCCGCGTCAACGCTAATGGTGCCGGCTGCGTGCCGGCTACTGCCTTTAGGGGAAGGATTCGCGTCGATGAGGACCCGCAACACGCTGGTTGCGATGCATGAGTTGCATGTCGCCGGGCGCGCCTGACGCGAAGCTCCATTCGCATCGCGGGACTGGTATCGCACCCGGCAAAGTGGCGATGCGGGTCCGCGCATCCGCCGTAGCGCAGATCGCGATCCTCTCGCTGCTCTCCAAAGCGCGCACCAGCCCCTTCTGGCAGGTTGCATGGCCGGAGAGGCAGGCGCCCGACCGTCTCTGGACGAGCTGAAGGAGGGTGATCAGAACAGCCACTTCAACAACTGCATCGCCAGCTCGCGGGCGGGGATGATCGTCAGTGCGAGTGGCGCGATCGGCAGCAGGGTGACTCCCGCCAGTCGCAGCGTCAGGTCCCAACTGATGGGAACGAGGCGCATGCCCGAGATGATTTGATAGCTTTGACCGAGGTCGGCGAGGCTTTGGATGTCCGCGCTGCCGAGGAAGGGTTGACCTGGCGCGCCCGTCGGATGTACCCACTTCTGATCGAACGAACGCACGTACTCTTGAGCAATCGCGCCGTACTCCCTCAAGCCCGTGCGCTTCAGTCGTGCCAGTGTGGGCACGAATACCAGGAGCGGGCCCACCGCAAACAGCAGAACGATCGCCGGGAACGTGATCAGCTCGAGCCAGTACTGTGGCAACGTCCTGTCATCGAAGAAAATCCCGGAACCGATCACACCGGCGAAGAGTGCGCCGTGCGCCAGAAACAACGGAATGAAGGCATAGCAGACCGCACCCAGAAAGCCCAACCCGCCGCTCATGTCGGGATGTGTCGGAACGAGCTTGAGGCCGCTACGCGATACGGCCAGGAGAAACCACGCCCAGATGCCGAGCCGGTAGTACCAGCGGAACAGAATGAACTGGAACAGGGGCAGGCTGATCAGCCCGTACCACCACCCCGCGAGCGTCACCTCTTCGACCCCATCGATGGATGACCGGTACCAGCTGTCAGTGGCGAGCTCGACGAAGTGGCGCCAGATGATCGCACCGCCGACGAGATACACGAACGCGACCAGCAGGAGCTCCGCGACCGGTGAGTCAGAAAGTCGCCGTGCCGAAGTGATCGCGGCGTCGAACTTCGGCCGCGCAGAGTCATCCACCAGGCCGCGATCCACGAACTGGCGGACGGCGCCACGCATCCGTCCGTGTACGTGCCGTTCCGCGAAGATCAGGAGCGGCAACGCGATCAGCAGACGAGCGTGAACGTCGATGTCGAGCAGGAAGGGCTGCCTGGCTCCGCCCCAGGCATGGCGCTCGAGCAAGGAGAGCACCAGCAGCGGAAACCACACGAGGACCGTCATCACCACCTGCCGCCGGGTGACGAGGTCCAGCGACTCGCCTGCAAGACGCGCGCGGCGGTATATCTGATACAACGGGCCGCCGAGCATCACGGAGAAGTTGTCCGGATCGGCGGCCACCGGGGAGAACGCACCGCCGCTGGATCGGGAATGCCGGCGACCGCTACCGCTCGGAGCGTTCACGACGCAGGATGTGCGCCGTCTCGCGCATCGTTCAAGTTGCCCCTTGGTCCAACACCCGCGTGTGTTCGGCCCACGAGATCTCCTGGCTCAGTACACCAGACGAGCAAGGATGTCCCGCTCGTGATCGAAGCCTGCGTCTCCCAGGTATTCGACCACAGCGGGCGCGAACTGCGAGGCGAGCGGTTGTCCGATGCCCAGGCTCGATAGCGATTTCTCGTACTCATCGAGGTCGTCCAGAGGGCCCGTTACGATGCCTCGCAGCTTCACCTCCTGCATGATGTGATCCGCGTTCGGTATACGCTGAGCGAGCTCGTCGAACTCAGGTTTCGGAAGCTGCTCGCGAGCGAATACGAGCAGCGCTCCCAGAGCACCTCTGGTCTGCGGCTCGCTCAGCCCGAACCGTTCCTGTAGTTGCGGGATGACGCTGCGCCCCGGACCCGGCTGCGAGAACGCGTGCTGGTGCGGGACCATGGACGCAAGAGCGCAGGCCATGAGAACGAAGCACGAGCCGGGCAGCCTGAGGCGAGGCCGGCTTGCGCACCGCCTCGCTTCGAGGTTCCGCCGTTCCGGGACGACGCGTACCGGATGATTGAACGCGATCCCCGCCACGGGCATTCCCCTTTTCCCCTGGTCTCGCATGAGATTCTTCGCCGACAGGGTCGTCCGGTACACGCCCGGTCCACAATTGGACGTTCGGGCCGACATCATCCAACGCGATGCCATCACCCTTTCAGCCGCGTGCCTCGTCAGTGCAGGGCTCGTGTGATCGTGGAGGATATGCAGCGCGCGCGATCGCCCCGCCCAGGCCCGCGTGTCCCTGCGCCGGCTCGGTGTCGTCACGCGTCTGGTTCGCACCATAGGCCGCGCAATTGGTCCTTGGTGACATTGCGATCTCCGCTGTGGCCGACGTTTGATCACATTCGGGGCCGCGCGACTCCTCAGCAGGGAGCCAGGTATGCGAAAGCAGGGAGCCAGGTATGCGAACGGGTTCTGTCATCGCGCTGGGGCTTCTCGGCGCATTCTGCTGCGCGCTCGCGCCGGCCCAGGCCATGGACGGTTCGAGCGCCGCCGACCGCGGATACCCTGCGGAAGCTGGTGGGGCAGTCAGCCAGGGCGGTGGCGCGTTCAATGGCATCGATCAGGGAGAGGCCGAGACAGCGGCTGCCACACGCGGACGCGCCAGCGCGAGCTCCGCGGGCATTCCAGAGGCCGCACAGCGCGGCGAGCCCGGGGAAACCTTCAAATCACCCGAGGCAGCGGTGGACGCGTTCATCGATGCGCTGCGTGCCGGGGACGATGCTCGGCTGGAGGCCATCTTCGGACCTCAGGCGCGCGACCTGCTTTCATCGGGTGATGAGGTCGCCGACCGGAACGAACGCCAGACATTCCTTCGTCACTATGATCGCAAGCACTCCCTGCGCGAAGACACGCCGGAGGTCACACTGGTCGTTGGCGAAAGCGCCTGGCCCTTTGCGGTGCCGATCGCCAAAGGTGCTGATGGCCACTACTTCGACTCTGCCAAGGGTACAAAGGAGGTTGTGTTCCGGCGTATCGGTCGCAACGAGCGGAATGCCATTGCGGTATGCAGCGGCGTCGTCGCCGCGCAGAAGGAGTACGCCCTCACGGGACACGACGGGTTGCCCGCCGGCCTGTACGCCCAGAAGCTCCGGAGCGACGCAGGCAAGCAGAACGGCCTTTTCTGGCCCGTTGAATCGGGTGCATCCCGCAGCCCGGCCGGGCCGCTTCTCGCCGGGGCCGCGGACCAGGGATACGGCGAGGAAGCGGGCAGATCGACGCCATATCACGGCTACTACTTTCGGGTGCTCACCGCCCAGGCCGATTCCGCGCGGGATGGCGCGAAGAGCTACATCGGCGGGGACGGAAGGCAATCCGGAGGGTTCGCTCTCATCGCTTATCCGGCCGAGTACGGCAGAAGTGGAGTGAAGTCATTCATCGTGAATCAAGACAGCATCGTGTACGAGAAGGACCTCGGTAAGGGAACTCTCGAGATCGCGCGGCAGATGCGGGAGTTCGACCCGCAAGGCTGGCGCACAGCGCTGTAGTTGCCGCGGCCCGCTCGACGGCTGCAAGCTCGGCACGCGGAACCATCAGGGGTGCACCACGATCCGCACTTCCTTGTCGCGAACTGTCATCGCTCTTTTCGCCTTGCTCCTGGTCGCTCCCGTAGCGAGCGTCGAGGACGCCCAGACCTGGGACGGCCTGACGCGAGTGAAAGCGAAACGCATGGACGCCGTTTTCCTTCTGCCCGGAGGACAAGTACTACTGAGGCGCGTTCGCGCCCTCTTCAACGCACTCGGAGCCCTGCCCCGCGCCTGCACTCGTCGGATCACGCTCGCACTCTTCCGGCTCGGTTGAGCTCGACTTCGAGGTAGTTCCTGAATCCGCGCGACGCTGCGTTTCGCTCGTGCTGCTGCTTTCGTCGTGGGACGATCCCATGCTCGAACAACCGCAAAGCGTGATACTCAGCACTGCTGCGAGAGCAATCCAGCTCGGTCTCATGATGGACACCTCTTGAATCGTGACCCAGGGCGGCCGGCCCTTCGCGTTGCCATTGCATCGCAATCGCCATTCCTGCAGATCACCTGAAACTGGCGATCGATCGACGAGACACGCGCTGCATCAGCAGAGCTCTGGCGACGATCTCGCGGGACTCGTTCGGGCGGGCACGGGGGCGCGCCTGCAAGTCGCGGGTTGCACCAAAGGCTAATTGAGCCGTCACGCCCGAGCACCGAGTCTGACCGGTGCGAGCAACGCGGCAACCGCGGCTCAGCGATCCGGTATCGCGCCCGCCAGGAGCGCGGTCGAAGCGATCGCCGCCCGTAGCCGAAGGTCCCTTGGAGTCTTGCCCCGAGCGTGAGCACATCCGCGCACGACTACAGGTTCATCACGGGAGCGCTCTCGGCTCTCGTCTCTGTGCTCTACGGTTGCGCTTCGTTTCAGCTTTTCGGCAAAGACGACTCCGAGGAGCGCGCGGCACAGCTCGACGCTGTGCAGCTCGAGGTGATGCAGTTCGCCGATCAATACGTCGGGCAGATCATCGGTCCTCTCAACACTTTTCAGGCGCAGACGCTGGATCCGCGGGCGCGGCTGGACGCGCAGAACTGGAAGGTGAGCCAGTCAACCGCCGCCTACACGAATGCGAGCGAGGCCAACCCGGTGACCGGGGCACTGGATATGATCGTGCTCGCCGTTCTGAGCCGCATGGTCGTGGAGGAGGATACGGCAAGCCCTTCCGGGCGGCTGCGATCCACGGAGTTGCGAGAAGCACACCGCAGGCTCGAAGTACGCGCCTGGGAGCTCAGCACGGGGCTGCTCAACGAGCAGCAACAAGCCGACCTTCGCGCAGCCATCGAGAAGTGGCGCGCCGCCAATCCCAACGTCAGGGCCGTCTCGCTGGTCCATTTTCGGGATGTCTCGCAGACCCTGCTTCCTGCCGAGGGCAAAGGATTCATGTCCAAGGGATTGCTCGGTCTCATCGGCGTCGAGCCCCTGCGCGGCCTGGACCCGGCAGTGCGCGAGATCGCCCAGACCCGCCAGCTCGCGCAACGGTCGATCTACTACATCCAGCGCACTCCCGCACTCCTGGACATGCAAGTGGAACGGCTCGCATACCAGCTCGCCGTCATGCCCGAATCCCGCCTCCTGCTCGAGAATGCAGACCGGGTCGCCAACGCAGCTCATCAAGCGGGGCAGCTCGCGGAGGACCTTCCAGCGGTGATTGCGCAGGAGCGCCATGCGACGATCACGCAGATCAGCACGCACCTCAACGCGCAGCAGGACAAGACGCGTGCTCTGGCGCGCGACCTGCGTGAGTTGCTCGATGCCGGCACTCTCACCTCGGACTCCCTGAACACGACGATCAAATCGATCGACACGCTGGTCGCGCGATTCAAGTCGCCCGGACCGTCTGCTGCTCCGTCAGACAGGAGCGCGTCAAACGAGCATGCAGGGTCGCCCAGCGGGGCGCCCCAGGAAAACCGGCCGGGGCAACCAGGTGCGGCGAAGCCATCCGCAGTCAGGGACTACACACAGGTTCTGCGCGAGCTGTCGAGAACGACAGAGGAGTTGCAGGAGTTGATCACGACGCTCGATCAGAGCACGGGAGGTGTCGAGCGGCTCGCCACGACCGCGGTTGCCCATGGAAAGAGTGTGATCGATTACCTCGTTCTTCGAGTAATCCTGCTGGCGTCAGCGATTGCATCAATCATCGTCATCTCGGTGCTCACGTGCAGGGTCATATCGAGGCGTCTGGCTTAGATTGCGCGCAAGGGCGGCGCTTTCACGCGTGCCTGGAAGAGCTCTCCTTCGAATCACGAGGCATTGGTATGCAACGCGTGAAGCACGGGTATGGCTCCATGGTCGCTGCAGTCCTCATCCCGCTCGTCGTGCTCACACCGTCGACAGCCACGGCGGACGATGCGGACGGCGACACGTTGCGTCCGAAGATCGGGCTCGTGCTCGGGGGAGGCGGCGCTCGCGGCATGGCGCACGTCGGAGTCGTGAAAGTGCTGGAAGAGCTGCGCATCCCCATCGATGTCATCGCTGGCACCAGCATGGGTTCAGTGGTCGGCGGACTGTACGCATCGGGCATGAGCACCGGGGAGCTGGAGCGCGAGATCACTTCCACCGACTGGGAAGACCTGTTTCGTGACAGCCCGCAGCGCGCCGAGCGCTCGTTTCGCCGCAAGCGCGATGACGATCTGTACGTCTTCAAGGTGAAGCCCGGCTTCAACCACGGGCAGGTGCAGCTGCCCCTTGCCTACATACGCGGGCAGAAGTTCGACCTGATGCTGAACCGCCTCACGATGCCGATCATCGAGATCGAAGACTTCGATCGCCTGCCGATTCCGTTCCGCGCCGTCGCGGCGGACCTCGAGACAGGGCATCAGGTGGTTCTCGGCCGGGGGAGCCTGGCCAAATCCATCCGCGCCAGCCTCGCCGTTCCCGCGGCATTCGACCCCGTCGAGATCGACGGTCGCCTGCTGGCCGATGGCGGCCTCGCGAACAACGTGCCTGTCAGCGTAGCGCGCGAGATGGGTGCCGACATCCTGATCGTCGTCGATGTCGGCGCAGGCCTCTACCGCCGCGGGCAGCTCAAGAATGCGGTCGACGTCGCCGTGCAGCTGACCGGATTCCTCTTCACTCTCAACGGTGAGCTGCAGATCAGGACCCTTGGATCGAAGGATGTCCTCATCCGTCCGGAGCTGAGTGATATCGGCGGCGCGGATTTCGACCGTGCGGGCGAAGCCATCCGGATCGGAGAGCTCGCCGCGCGACAGGCGAGCGCGTCCCTGCAGGCCTATTCCGTCACTCCCGAAGACTACGCGCGTTATCTCTCGAAGCGGCTTCGGCCGAAGAGCGATCTGCCGAGGATCGACTTCGTACGCATCGACAACGATTCACGGGTGAGTGACGAGGTCATTGCCGCACGCATCACCGCGGCGCCGGGCGAGGCCCTCGACGAGAAGCGGCTGGAGCGCGACATCAGCACGATCTACGGGCTCGATCTCTTCGAATCCGTGCGCTACGACGTAGTGAGAGCGGACGATCAGACAGGCCTCCTGATCAGCACCAAGGCGGAGGCCTGGGGCCCGAACTACCTGCAGTTCGGCCTCTCCTCTTCGAATGACTTCGAAGGTGACAGTACGCTCCGGTTCGGCGCGATCTATACGCGCACCGCCATCAACCCTCTGAACGGAGAGTGGCGCACCGCTGTGCAGCTGGGCGATGAGCCAGGCGTCTTCACCGAGCTGTATCAGCCGCTCGAGCCGCGGCTGCGCTACTTCTTCTCGAGCAGGCTCGGCTATGGCACGGAGAACGTGAATCTCTTCGATGCCGCGGGCAACCACGTGTCGCGTTACCAGATCTCGACAGTCGGGCTGGAGATCGACGGGGGTCGCGAGCTCGGCACGTGGGGTGAAGCCCGAGTGGGGTATCGACGGGGCGATGGGCACGCGAAGCTCATCATCGGCACGCCGGTTCCCGACAGCGCCGTGGATCGTGGCGAGCTCTTCCTGCGACTCTCCGCTGACACCATGGACAACCTTTACCTTCCGCGTACGGGCCACTTCGGTCTGATCGAATGGCGTCTCGCGCGAGATGGCTTTGGTTCCAGCGCCAACTACGATCAGGTCGCGCTGAACTACGTTCACGCCTTCTCGTGGCGCGCGAACACACTCATCGGCGCACTCACGGGTAGCGCGACACTCAACGGTGAGGCGCCGCTCGATGCCCTGTTCCCGCTTGGCGGATTCCTGCGCCTTTCGGGCCTGGCCGAGGACGAGCTGCGCGGCCAGCAAGCGGGGCTCGCAAGTCTCATCTACATGCGCCGCCTGAGCGCCGCCACGTTCTTCAAGTCCTATGTGGGAGCCAGCGCCGAGCTCGGTAACGTCTGGCAGCGCACGCCCGACGTGTCGCTCAGCAGCGCGATTGCTGCTGGGAGCGTCTTCCTGGGGCTGGATACGCCGATCGGGCCCGTCTATCTCGCCTACGGGCACGCGGACACCGGCGATCATAGTGTTTATGTCTACGTGGGGCCGCGCTTCACCTTCTGATCACTGCACGATCTGGCGGCTCGTCAGGGAATAACCGGGCAGGTCCCGCCTGACCATCCACGAGAACCCCGCGCTCCGGTCCTGCCCTCTGGCCGCATCGTTGATCCGCGATCTGCTCTTCAGCGCGTCGAACCCCAGAGTGCTACCGAAGCTGCCCGCCTCGTATGCATACCGGTCCGAGTAGCCGCTCAGCAGGATCTCCCATGTATACGGCACGTTTCCACCCAATGCCTCCACGTGAAAGAGAATGCCGTTGGTGCAGTTGTCCGTCAGGGCGTTGTACCAGCGAGGCTTGCTGGAAAGCTCGTTCACGGTCTTCATGTAGTCGAGCAGCAGGGCTCGCGCCCGCTTCGCATCGGCTACCGTTCGATACAGGTATACGTCCTCACCCCGATGGTTCGTGCGCAGACCGATGAGGTCCCGCTCATCCCCGACGACGTAGTAGAGCTCATACTGCCTGAAGAACCCCGCGATCGCCGAATAGGACTCGGATCTCTCCTTGCGTGCCTCGATCGAGACGGGCAGGAAACGGTAGCCGCCCGCTTCGCCTTCGTCCCGGAAGCGGAACGAGACCATCGTATGCGCGATCGCAGGCGACCCCCAGTAGACGAAGAGGAGGTCGTATCCGTCGAGCCGGTTGAGATCGTACACGCGCGTTTCCCAGCGCACATCGAAGTCCGTTTCCGACCGGTAAGCGAAGTTGCGCACGTTCTCGATCGTTGCACGATCGCCGTCGATGCGCGCACGTGGCGCTCTTGCAACGTCCGGTTGCCAGTCCCGTGTGTTCGAAGGCGGGATGATTCGGAACCACAGGACCAGTGCGGCCCAGATTCCGACGAACGTCGCGATCGCGAGCGACCGCCTTCTTCGGTTCGACAACGCGAGCAGAACCAACGCTACGGCAAGCGCCGCATACAGCGCGGCCGCCACGTCGCGAAGCCATGCTGGCGTGAGGTTGGAGTAGTGAAGCATGAGCACTGCCCACAGGCCCATGATTGCGCCGGTGAGCAACGTGACCATTCGCAACAGAAGGCTCATCGGGGAAACAGCCAGCTATGGGCACGCGCCGTGCTCGAGAGGGTCTGGACCCCGGGAAGACCCGTCGCGCCCACGGGAGCAAACGAAGTACGCCACTACACCGGACGCGGTTGATCGCCTGACGCCGACAGCACCGCTGCATCGGACCGGCTGCTCACTCGATCGACTGCCGAGTAAAGGCCTTTCGCGCCTGATCCCCACCTGGACACCACCTGGAGAGCCTGCGTGAACGGCACGTCCAGCGGATGAACCCGCTTCCGCTCGAGAACATACACAGCTCCGGCAAGCGGTGTGGGAACCGACGGTACGAAGACGGTGTAGCGCCCGTCCTCGAACTCTTCGATGATGAAGGCAGGGACGAGAGCGTCTTCGATCTCGGCCAACGCGGGTTTCCAGACCTTTTCGCGACTGTCGCCTGCCATCTGCTGCGTCAGGCTCCGAAAGAGCGCATAGCCGGGAATGCGCTCGAAGAACGACCTCTCGATTCGCTGCCGAACGCCGCGTCCAGCTCGAGTGCGGACGCCAACGCCGATCAGGAAGCAAACGATGAGCACGAGCAGCAGCGACAGGGCCTTCTCAGCCGGAAACCATTCCGGCACGAGCAAAGTGAATGGGTTCACCAGGGTTGCCACCGTCTTCATTGCCTTGAGCAGCAGCAGGGCGGCAAGGTAGATCGGAACAATGATGAGAAATCCGCTCGAGGTCGCCTTTGCAGTGAACAGCAGTATCCTCTTCATGGGCACCACCTCGTGGGCTCGATAGGGCATGCATCCATTGCGCCGGCGAAGACACTGCGCTCGAGCTCTTGATCGATCCCATCTCCCGCTGCATCACTGCATGAGATCGAGCATCTGGGAGAACTCCGCCTTGACCCGGAGCGCCTTCTTGATCTCCTCGGCGCTCACATATGGGTATTCGCCGTACTCGAGGAAGCTTGGACACTGGTGCTCGCGGAAGAACTTGATGACCTCCGGCGCGTTCGTCTTCCAGTCTTCCGGCCAGCCTTCGAGGTTGACGAACACGGTCGTGATGCCCGTCTCGTTGAAGAGCGCCAGGGCGTCCTCGAGATACTTGTCGAAATCGGTATCGAAGATGCCCTGATACATGAAGTGCAGCCCCGAGCCGACGTCGAACAGCACCCAGCGCAGGTAGTGAAGCTTCAGAGGTGCCAGCACCTCGGGGGCATCCCGAACCGCCTCTTCGATGTGCTTGCCGTAGTCCCGAATCGCCTGCTCACGGCCGGGCTTCACCTTCGCCACGACGGAGAAGCCGTAGTTGGCGGGGGTTCTGGGAAAGACGGGGCCGTATCGGCCCGGCTCATGCTGGAAGAATCCCTCTTTGGGGATCGCCATGGCCGCGGGCCTGGACCAGTCGTACTCGCCAGATGTGGCAGACATGTCGGTCTCCTCGCAAACGCAGGCGTCTCTCGGAGCGTGGAAGCGTGCGACCGCCCGTGATATCGGACCAAGGTCCAACGGCACGCGGTGGATGCGAAGCGTAGCTTTATCGAGACACGAGCCGGGAGCGGTTGCTACTCGTGCCTGGACACTGCACTCACGCCGCATGCTCGACCTCGACGACATACAGCACTTCCTCATGACGCGCCCCCACGCCCTGGCGGCCCGCTATGAATTCATGACGTTCCGAACGCCCGCCGCCGGCCAGGCGTGGCTGCGCGGCGTGGTGGATGAAGTGGGCACCGCGCGTATCGTAAAAGCAGCCAGTGAAAGCGATACGCGCTGGGTGACGGTCGCGTTCACCTGGAACGGCCTGCGCGCCCTCGGCTTGGACGAGACCTCTCTCTCCACCTTTCCAGAAGAGTTTCGTGAAGGCATGGCCGCGCGGGCGGCAGTGCTGGGTGACACTGGGCACAACCATCCACGAGAGTGGGTCGGCGGGCTCGATAGTGCCGACCTTCATGCAATCGTCATTCTCTTTGCACGCGACGTCGCGCAAAGAGATCATTCCGCGCGCGAGTATGATGATTTTCTCGCACAGAGCGATGGCGTCGAGAGACTCTCGTCCCTCGACCTGGAAGCGGTCCCACCCTACGAGTACTCACACGACCACTTCGGCTACCGCGACCGGCTCTCGCAATGCGTGGTGGAAGGGACGGACGAGGTGTCGACTCCCGGTTCCGGCGGCCCCCTCAAGGCAGGCGAGTTCTTTCTCGGCTATGCGGACGAGACCGGCGAAGTGCCTGCGCTGCCACGGCCGGAAAGCCTGTCGCGCAACGGCAGCTATGTCGCGTACAGGCGCCTGCAGGAGCACGTAGGAGATTTTCGCGACTTCCTGCAGCGGCACGGCAAGACCCGCGACGAGCAGGAGCTCATCGCGGCCAAGCTGATGGGCCGCTGGCGCAGCGGCGCGCCACTCGTTCTCGCCCCCGAGAAGGATGATCCTGCGCTCGGCGCAGACCCGCTGCGCAATAACGACTTCACCTACAAGACCGCGGACCCCTACGGATACGCGGTGCCGCTGGGCGCGCACATCCGTCGAATGAACCCGCGCGATACGGCGACCAACATGAACCGGCACAGGATGATCCGGCGCGGCGGCACCTATGGCCCACATCTGCCCGAAGACGTTCCGGACGACGGCGCCGAACGCGGCATCGCTGCATTCGTCGGCTGCGCAAGCCTCGTTCGTCAGTTCGAGTTCGCGCAGAACGTATGGGCGAACGACCCGGGGTTTCATGAGCTGAAGAACGAGCGTGATCCGATCATCGGCACGCAGGACGGCACGTTCGACATGACGATTCCCAGACGGCCACTCCGCAGGAAGCTGACCGGCCTCCCGGCGTTCACGACTGTGCGTGGCGGGGCCTACTTCTTCCTTCCCGGCATTCGAGCGCTGCGCCTTCTGGCGTCGGGCCTGCGAGCGGACGCCTGATGACCGGAAGACAGGTCGTTGGAGGCGGACATGACGGAAGCGAAGATCCATGTTCCGACAGTCGAGTCGAAGGGGCCCGCGCGGGCCTACAACCAGGTCCACGCTGCGCGCAAAGAAACGCCCGGCCGAAGACGGCTGAGCGTCTATGTCGCCTGGAGCTTCCCGGGCGAAGCGAATCGCGAGCTGACGGAGCTCGACAATCGATTCTCGACCATGACGGAAGTGCGCCGGGTGGAGTGGCCCTCCTGGGAGGCACCGGAGTGGTCGGGCCCGAACCTGTTCCAGCAGGGCATCGCAGGCGCGCTCGAGCTGTTCTTCCGCGCGTGGGTGCCGTTCCAGCAGCTCGTGGGAGAGACCACCGGGCATCCCGTCCCGGTGTTCCAGCGCGTCGACCAGGCCGGGTACCGGCTCCCGCTCGATGAGCGGGTGCTCGCGGACGTCGATACTCTCCTGGTATTCGGGCTGGATCACAACGTAACCGGGCAGGAAGCGTCGGTTGCGGAGGTAGAAGCAGTGCGCGAGTGGCTCACCCGCGAAGGCACCTGCCTGCTCCTCGGTCCGCATCACGATGTCGGAATGTCCGAGAATCCGGATGAGCGTGCGATGGAGTACGCGCATCACGGCGATGCGCTGGTGCCTCGACAGCAACGGTTTGGAAGGTACACGCGCTCGTTGATGAAAGGCCTGGATGTGCCGGTCGAAAATCGGTACGGCCTGCGCCCCGGCGTCGTCAGCGGCACCAAGATCGCCCCGCTGACCATCAATCACGACCTCGACACCCGCGGTTGGCTCGAGGGTGTCACGAACTTCAGCTTCCACAAGCACCTGCCCCACTATGCGACTGCCGGCGTGGGCTCTGCGCCCGTGCACGTTCTCGCCAGACAGCCGATCGATCTCTCGAACCCGCATCCGTTCACCGCAGCGGGAAACCGGGAGCTCAACGCCTTCCTGTGGATGCCTCCCGCCGGCCAGCGAGCCGGGGAGGTCCTTTTCGCCGACTCGACGGTGTTCAGCACGCTCTTTGGCGCTGATGAGAGCGTGAAGCGCTTCTGGAAGAACATCGCGACGGCGAAGTGAAACCGGCCCGGCGCGCGGAACGTGATTCAGACGAGGCCACGCGACAATGCAGACCAGTGACGTCATCGTGATCGGCGCGGGACCGGCCGGTGTGCTCGCGGCGTTGCGGGCCGCGGAGCTCGGCGCCCGTACCGCCCTCATCACTCGGGGCGAGTTTGGCGGGATGGCCGCGAACGACGGACCGGTTCCCGTACGGACACTCGCTCAGGCTGCGCGGCTGATGCGCGGAGCACGCAGACTCGACCGCTTCGGCATCTCGAGCGGTGAGCCAGTGCTCGACTACTCGCGTCTGCTCGAGCGCGTGCGCAACGTCGTCTCAGATGTGCGTAACAACTCCGCACTTCGCCAGCACGCCGAGCGCCTCCACGTTGCCCTGCATGAGCGAGTCGGAACGGCCCGTTTCGTCGATGAGCGTACGATCGAGACCGAAAGCGGACTGCGGATCCGCGCCGAACGAATCATCCTGTGTGCCGGTGGAACCAGCCGGCGGCTGGCCGTGCCTGGCGCAGAGCTCACCGCGACCCACAGTGACGCCTGGAGCCTCACGCACGTTCCGAAATCGATGCTGGTCATCGGGGCGGGAATGACGGGAGCGCAGGTTGCGTCCATCTTTCAGGCTTTCGGCTCGCGCGTCACGCTCTTTCAGGCGGCGGCGCGAATCCTGCCAAGCGAAGACGAGGAGGTGTCCGCGGCTGTCGCAGCTGCGTTTCGCGAATCAGGCATGGTGGTTCACGAGAGCTGCGGAACGATCGAGTCCTTCGAGCGGCAGACTGGCGGCGTACGCATGACCTTTTCGAAGAGTGGAGCGCGACACTTCGCCGACGCGGAGCTTGCCGTCGTGGCGGTCGGCTGGGCGGCAGACACCAGCGGGCTCAACCTCCCGGCGGCGGGCGTTGCAACCAATGCTCGCGGCTACGTCGGGGTGGATGACTACCTGCGCACCTCCACGCCCAACATCTACGCCGCAGGAGATATCACCGGTCGATGGATGCTCGTTCCGCAGGCCGTACAGGATGGCTGGGTCGCGGCGACGAACGCGGTGCGCGGGCCTTCGATACCCCTCGAGGAAAGTGTGTGTCCCACCGGTGGATTCACGGAGCCCGAGTACGCGCGGGTGGGGCCTACTGAAGCGCAGGCGCGCGCGACGCAAGATGTAGTCGTGGCGCACGTGCGCTTCGACGAGAGTACCCGCACGATCATCGACGATCGCACCGCAGGGTTCTGCAAGCTGATCGTCGAACGCGAGACGCGCGCCATCCTGGGTTGCCATGTCGTCGGCGACCGGGCCGTGGAGATCGTTCAGGTGGTGGCCATCGCCATGGTGAGCGGCCTGCGGGTCGATGAGCTCGCTCGCGTGCCGCTGTCGTTTCCGACCTACACAGGCATTCTCGTACGCGCGGCGTACCGGGTGCTCGAACAGCTCGGCGCGCAGACGCGACGGATGCCGGGCTGAACCACTCGCACATCGCGAAGCTGGCTGGGCACAGGGGCCTGCGTGCTCGCGTGCGCGACCCCGCATCGCTACGGTCGACCGGCCAGAGTCAGCCCTTGTTGGGCTCGATGCTCAAGGCGACAGCCTCGCGATAGGTCACCTCCACCTCGTCGCCAGGCTCGAGCGTCTCGATGAAGCGCTGTGCATCGGGCCGCACGATGGCCAGGCTGCGAGTCTCGCCGTCCGGGCGCGTGAAAGTGACCGTGTGCTTGGAAGCATCGACCGCTTCGATGCGTACCGTAGTCACAATAGGGGCATCTGCTGCCGGCGCTGTGAGTTGCCCGGGGTCAGAAGGCGGAGTGGCGGCCGACGGCTTCGCGGCGGGCATGCCTTGCCCCTTGGGTCTGGCTTCCGCGACGATCCCTTCTTGATAGATCACGAGAACCTTGTCGCCCGGCTTCACCTCGTTCAGATTCTTCACGGCCGGTCCAGCCTCGACAATCACCCTCCTCCCGTCGTCGCCGAGCAACGTGACGTTCCGATCGCGCTGGCTGATTGCCTCGATCCTGGCAGCGAGGTGTACAGTGCGTGCTGCTTCGAAGGGCGCTGGCTGCTGCGCAACCGCTGCGAGCGAAACGCACGCTAGTGTCAGCGCGACTGCATACTTGCACATGGCGATCTACGATGTGGTGATGTGAGGGCGCCGACAATGTGCCGCAGCGGCGTGCGGCGCAATCGGCAGTTGGTCCAATGTCTCTTGCGGACTGTGGGCGAACGCAAGCAGGAGCTGCGCGAACGACCGTCACCGTCAGCAGTTCTCGGCGGTTGGTACTGCGAGAAAACGCGACGAAGGCAGTGGCTCGAGCGGCAGCTCCTCACCGGCACGTACTTTCACTCTGGATCTTGATCCCGGCGGCGGCCAACCGTACTTCATGGTGCCCTTTGTGCCAATGGACACGAGACCCGACCCGCGTGACGATCGGGCCGGTCACATCGACCCGCCGAACCCGAGGAGACTCGAGATCATGCAAGTCTCGATCATGCAAGTCTCGAAACTGCTGCCGCTGCTGACGCTGTTCCTGGCCAGCTCGCTCGCCACCGCGGAGGACAGAAACTGTAGCGATCTGAACAATCGTCAGGCGCGCCAGGAGTGCGCGAAGCAGAAATCCGTCAGGGATGTCGACTGCAGCTCGATTGATGACTCGGACGCACGCAGAGAGTGCGCCCAACGCAAGCATCGGAACGGCGTCGACTGCAGCAAGCTCGACGATGCGGATTCGCGCCGGGAGTGCGCAAGACAGAAAGCGGAGTGAACGGAGCGGACCACCCGATGCCGCTGAAATCCCGCGCCCCCCTTTGGGATCGCGGGGATCACGCCATTCGCGCAAAGTCCACTGGCGGGAACTCCTTCCACCTGCGCAAGCTCCTGCAGCGCCAATTCGACAGACGACGGTTCGCGGCCGACACTCGCCCCGAAACCCGATCTGCGCATCGACTCGGCTCATCAGGATCGCTCCGTCCACCTGTCGTGGCCGGCGCAGACACCGGCAACTCACTGTTCAGCGGAGAATCCACATGAAGACACTCGCTGTGCTGGTCGGGATGATGCTGATGGTGAGTGTGGGTGCGGCCCACGCCGACACACCGAAAGACCCGAAGATCGAAAAGACCACCAAAGCGTCCGTCACGGTGACGAAGCTCGACGTCGCCAACCGGCACCTGACCATCAAGGACGAGGCCGGTGAGGAGTACACGATCGACGTCGACCCGGCAGTCAGGAATCTCGCGCAGGTCGAGGTGGGCGACAAGATCGATCTCACTTATTACCAATCGCTTGCGGCGAGCATGAGCAAGGCCGCAGACCCGGCCAAGGCGACCAACCAGATCGAAATGCAGACCGCCCGGGAAGGCGAGCGGCCGGGGGGCACCGCGCAGAGCACGACCAGCATCCCCGTGACGATCGTTTCTGTCGACACCCGGAAGAACGTCGTGAAGTTCCGCGGCAACGACGACCTCGTGCGCACCACGGACGTGCTGAGTCCCGAGGGGAAGGCCTTCATCAGGGACCTGAAGGCCGGCGACCAGGTGATGCTGACGTATACCGAATCGGTCGCCATTGCCATTGACCCCACAAAGTAACGCAGCGGTGGATTCCTTCGGGCCGCGCCGCGACTGGATCTGTCCGTCGAATCACCGGCACAGATTCCGGTCGTAGCGCGGTCCTTTCAGGGTCTCACGCAGCCTCTTCGCTACGTTCGCGAAGGAGATGCGTGAGCAGCATGCGCCGCGCACGCTTACGGCGCAGGATGCGGCTGCCAATCACGAGACGAACGAGGTCGCGGTCGTCATCCCCTTCACCGGGCTCGTCGTCATCCTCAGCGCCCTCTGCTTCGCTCCTTTCCCGAAGGAGGTGTGCCAGCAGCATGCGTCTTGCCTTCTTCTTGCGCAGCAGGCGACTGCTGATCAGCAGACGGACGAGCTGGACTTCGTCGCCGCCAGCGCTCTCGTCGTCACTCTCGTCGTCATCGTCCTCGCCTTCGGATTCGCTCCTCTCGCGGAGCAGGTGGGCGAGTATCATGCGTTTCGCCCGCTTCCTGCGGAGCAGGCGGCTGCCGATCAGCATACGAACGAGCTCACGCTCGTCGTCCTCGCCTTCGTCGCCCATTGCCTCTTCACCCTCATCGTCCTCCGCCTCGAGTTTCTCTCCGAGCAGGCGGGCAAGACGGGCCCTGCTCAGACGCTGACGGCGCATCTTGCGCCCTCCGAGTGCAAGCTTCGCGAGGTCCTCATCTTCGATCGACGTGTCACCCATGGGATTCTCCTCATCGTGGTCAGTTCGTGCGAGCCGGCGCAGAGCGCTGCGCTTGCCTTGCCCCCGTACCCTGTGCGCTGGTCACCGGTTGCGGCCGGATGGTGCGCTGAATGAGTGCTTCGAGAATGGCTCGGTTCAGTCCTTCTTCTCGGGTGAAAGCGCGGGCCGTGCTATGTTCCATCAGGCGCGCCAGAAGCAGGTGCCGGAGCTCCGTATCCGCGTCGGTTTCCGTGGACCTGTCCTCCTCAGCTTCGTCTCCCAGGACGCAGGCGATGCCGGCCTCGAATGCACGCTCGAGAACGCCTTCGAGTCCATCCTCGTGACTTGCCCGGATCAGGTTTTCTTTCTCGTGCACCGAAAGCTCGCGGCGGCTGCCGTTGGCATCCAGTGATTCGAACTTGACGATGCGCGCGGTATCCGCGTCTATGGTGAACACGAAGAGTTTGCCGGCAGTCGCGCCGACACCGGGCCGTTTCGCGTTCTTGCGCGTGCTCCTTCTGCGGTATGGAGTCTTCCGCTTCGCGGAGTGACGAGGGCTGGTAGCGCCGTTCATTGCGAGCTCCTGCTGACTTGAAGGCGGCCGTGACGTTCGAATGCCACGACGCCATCGTCGTGAAGAGCGAAAGGTTCGCACCGCACGAATGGCGATTTGAACTGTCCCTAGGGGCACTTGACCACACGAGCGTTGCCGAGGCGGGCCGAGGCAGCGGGATCTCACCGTCATGGCTGCGCAGAGCCTGAAGCTCCGAAGCTGGCCCTCGGACGCCGCAGAACACGAGCATACGGCCAACGTCCAATCGCGCGGCCGCCCTTTTATCACGATGAAGGTTTGGATTGACGATCGTGTGTGCTGAAAAAGAGTCATGACGTGACGGTCTTGCGAATCGAGCCTGCGGTGACGGGCGCCAGATCAATCACGTCGCGGACTGCGCCGGGTCGCCACGTGCTCTCGCGCCCAGTGCGATGGCCGTGCCCTTACCATTACGATCGCGAACGCGAGAGCGCTCAGCAGCGTTTCTCGGCTACGGATGCCCGGCTGCTACAGATTCATGCACCCAATGAAATTCGCCGTCCGCTGAGAGGGTCACGTCGTCGGCTAACTCGGCTGTCAGGCGGTAGTTCCCACTACTGGGCGCGGCGGATCGCCTCGCTGGGCCACGAGGTCCATCTTCTGCCGGCGCAGTATGTTCGAGCATACGTCAAGCGGAACAAGACTGACGAAGCGGATGCGGCAGCCCTGGTCGAGGCCGCGCGTTGTGCCGATATCAGACCAGTCCCTGTCAAAACCATCGAGCAGCAGCAGATTCAGGCCCTCCATCGACTTCGAAGTCAGTGGCTCAAGACGCGCCTCCGTTACATCAATCTCCTGCGCGGCATACTGCGCGAATTTGGGGTGCCTGTGACACTCGGCGTCAAGATCGGGAAGACCCAGGACGTGACCCCTGCACCGTGCCTCACCTTTCTGGCGGGCAGCGCAGAGTGAGCTGCTCCGGGTTTCGTAGACACCTTGTTTAGAGCGATGATGCTGAACGAGGTGAGGTATGGGTCGACGATCATTCAGCCGCGAGTTCAAGCTCGAGGCCGTTAAGTTGGTGAGAGAGCGCGGGGTCTCGGTGACCCAGGCGTCAAAGGATCTGGGGATTTCCCAGAGCGTGCTCGGTCGCTGGGTGCGCGAGGCGAGCACGGATCCCAAGCAGGCGTTTCCAGGCCGTGGGCAGATGAAGCCCGATGATGCTGAAGTAGCCCGACTGAAGCGCGAGCTCGCCAAGACGAAGGCAGAGCGGGACATTTTAAAAAAGCTATCGGCTTCTTCACGAAGGAGCCGACATGAGATTCCGCTTCATTGCGAAGTACCGCGGAGTGTGGCCGCTGAGCTGGCTGTGTGCAGCGCTGAGTGTTACGCGCGGTGGATTTCACGCTTGGTTGAAGCGTCCGCCGAGTGCCAGAGCCTTCCCGAGTCGCTCGCCCCGACTCGTGATGGAACGTCACCGGCCTCATCCGGCGGCAATCTGACTGGCCGGTGTACTCGAACCGAACCAGCGCGACCTGAGCCTTTCGTAACTTGGCGAGCGCCTCGGGCAGACAACGCTTACCCGGCTGATCGATGGTTGCTGAACGACCCGCACTCCCTGAAACCGTCTCCGTGTGCATCATGTTCGTGCTCCGCGTTGAACCCGGGCGGATTGCCCGCGTCCTGCGGGCCACGTAGCGCGGAGCCGTCCAGAGCGATAGCCGGCCGTCTTTCGGCCGGCTATCGCTCTGGACGGCGAGCACGTCGTGGCACACTCGCGCGACCAGGCAATCGCTCCGCTCGTCTTCTGGTGCACCAAACCGGACCACGTGGCCACAACGCGCCACGCGGCCCGGTGAGCCGCCTCAGCTGCTGCGACTCAACTCGCGAACCACCAGAGCTGCGAGCTGGCTGTAGCCGACCTCGATCAGTGCGGTGGCCAGCTCACGCGACAGCGCCGCCGGCCAGTGCGACGGATACACAACCCCTCCCAGTTGGCCTGGGTACGGATCTCCTCCAGGTCGTCCGAAGTGGCGGGCGCCTGGCCGGGATACGCCTGCGCAACCAGTGCGAGCACATCGACGCGTCGCTCAGTGCACCAGTGATGCAGCAGATCCATCACCCCGAACCGCATGGAGGCATCGAAGTACTGCCCATCCGAACCGGCCACCACGAGAAGCGCCCGTGAACGCGTGCATCACGGATGAGGATCGCCGGACGGGGCTGCTCGCCTTTGTACGTCGCCTCCAGGTGGTACAGCCCGCGCTGGGCCCGTGCGAACGTGTTGGTGTGCCAGAGCTGATCGTCCTCGTGGAAGGAGATGCTCGCGGAGATCTCCGGCGTGCGCAGGCTTCGCACGTATTCGTGAAACTCAGGAGTCGTCGATTCCATGGTCGTGTCTCCAACTGCCTGGGCTGAATTGCCCGCGTCGCGCGGGTCACGCCGTAAGCGAAGCCGTCCAGAGCGAACAGCCGGGCCGTCTGCGGGCCGGGCGCGCGTCGTCGCGCGACTCTGGACGGCAAGCGCGGCGTGGCACGCTGGCCGCGCAGGCAATCACCGAGGACCCATCACCCAGAGGACGAAGTCGGCGCAGGTGCGCGGGAGGGACGGTGCCCTCCCGCTGGCAACCGTCAGTGAGGAGGAGACTTCAAAGTGCGCTCGGTGCTCAGGGAGCGACGTAGCGCTGAAACGAGGACGTGCCGAGGCAGCGTGTAACCGCGAGCCTGAGCCCAGGAGGCGAATTCGTTGAGCGTCCCAACGAGATCACCCGACGCCGACGACCGACGTGGCCCAAACTGGGCGAGCCTCCGGCGCGCGTGCTCGCAGTACCGCTCCTCGAGCTCGATGCCGAGATACCGACGCCCGCACTCAGCCGCCGCCACGCAGGTGCTGCCCGACCCCGCGAAGGGATCGAGCACGACGTCTCCCGGCTTCGAGAAGCTATCGATGAGCGGACGCAGAACGCTCACCGCCTTCTCGGTCGGGTGAACCGAGTTGCCGCTGTACTGCCAGGGCCGCACGTCACTCAGCGGCTGGGCGGGCTTCGCCGGGCGGCCTTTCGCGAGCAGATAGGCCTGCTCATGGCGAGCCTCAAGAAACCCGCGGCTCGACGCGTAGTTCTTCTGCCGGACGAGGTGCCCCACCGGCACGAACCCTGCGCGGCGCCAGGCGGTGAGAAACGCATCGACGCGATTCCACCCGTAGAAGGACACGCAGAACGTGTCGGGCTTCAGAAGCCGATAGACATCGTTGAACGCACCCAGGATGCGCTCCGGGCGGTCGTCGTTCGCAACTGTGCGATTGAGCCGATCCCGGTACCGCACGCCATACGGCGGGTCAGTCACAACCAGGTCGACCGAAGCGTCGGGCAGCGTGCGCAGGATGCGGGTGCAGTCACCGTGGAGAATGTGATCGGTGGGAAACATGTGGAGCTCCGAGAACGTCGCAGGCCGCTTGCCTGCGCAGCACGGGCGTCACGCCGATCGGTCGGGCGTCAGGGGCAACGCCGGCGAAGCCGGTCGCGCAGCGACCCTTGACGCCGACTCGGCGTGATACGCTCCGTGCGCAGGCAAGCCGGCATGCAGCCGTTCGGAGACCGAGTTGCCAGCACCTTCCCTCGAACAAGTCGCCGAGTTCGTTCGCACCTTCACCGGAATCGGCGGCGCTGTCGCGATAACCTCCCACACACGCCTCGAGGCTGACCTGGGAGTTACCGGAGAGGACGGCGACGAGTGCTGCAGGAAGTGTCACGTCACTTTGACGTTCCGCTAGCGGCGGAGAACGACGGCTACCGCACGACGTTCGGACTGCAGCCCGACCAGTATCTGTTCCACTCCGAGGGGCTCGATCTCCTTGGCACAGGAGCATTTATCCGACGGCTTCGTGGGGAAGCGCCCGCTACGGTCCGCGATCTGACCGTCGGGGAATTGCACAAGGCCATCCTGGACAGGCAATCACTTCAGCGGCCCACACGAGACTCCGCACCATGACATCATGCGGGACGGGCACGAAGCTCTTCAGATCCTCGACAACCTTAGCGAACGCATCTGCGAGCTCCTCCGACTGATCAAGCGCGGCGACCCTCGCGCGGTGCTCCCGCCTTCGCCGTGTCGGTGTTCTTCTCGGAGTGCTTCGTGGCGTTGGCACGCTGCTCAATCCCGCGGCAGCGCTCGATGATCCAATCGAACTTCTTTGGCTCTCCGAGGAAGAGCCCGTCGGCGACCATGCGATCGTAGTCCGTGGTGAGTGACTTCAGCGCCTCCTCTTTGGGAACGAGGATGAGATTGCCGTTGATGGCTGAGTTGTAGTCGATCGGGTTCCGCTCGGGGTCCTTCTCCGGGAAGAACCACGACTTGTGCTGAGCCACGCGATTCGCGATGCCTCGATCCCTGAGCGCCGCGTCGATGAAGCGTGCTTCATCGAGCATTGCGAGGTCGTACCAGTGGCGAGCCTGGCGATCGCTGATGTCTCCTTGCAGGCAGAAGACGTGGATGGCGGTCATCTTCTCCCAGATTGTGCGCTCGGCGCGCATGACGCGGACAGATGCGGTTGGGAAAGACACGCTGGGCAGTTGCCGAGCCGCATCGCAGGTAATCTGCTTGTCTTCCGCTGGCTCGCCTGTGGAGCGCGCGCCAAACTCGATCCGTACCCTCGGGGACACGTATCCATAGCCCGACGCCGATGGAGCGTAGTCGATGAAGAGATTTTCTGCTTCGACCCGGATGCGGGCGTCAAGGCGAGAAGAGCTCAGTTTCTCCTGGAGATGAGGGGCCGCCTTGTCATTCACCCACGCTGGCAGCAGTCGATGCCGAATCTCGTCGGACCATTTCCTTCCCTGGCTCTTGCTGACGGGCAGCGGCTCATCGCCGTCGGGCGCGCCTTTGATCAGATCAGGCGCGATGGCGCGGATGTCATACGTGACGTCAATGTCTTCTGAGAATCGGTCAATGGCGTGGTATGCCTTGGAGAGTGAGGTGCCGCCCTTGAAGACCAGGTCCTTACCGAAGGGTGAATCGAACAACGCCGACAGCGTCCAGACCACCCATACGTCCTTTTCGAGAATGTGCACGGGTCGTCCGGACTGGCCGGCGGCGACTTGGAGTGCCTCGACGCGATCATTGGCGGCAATGCCAAAAAACGGCTCTAGCGCCATCACGCAGCGAGCTCGCGGCTGATCGTCTCCGCGAGCCAAGTGGGCAAGGAGGCACGAGAGGCGACGAGCTCCTCGCGCACTTGTGGGGTAAGTCGAGCCTTCAGTCGGGCAAGCGCTTCACGCGCCCGTGGCTGTCCGTTCCACGCCAACGCGCGAATCACCTCTCCCGATTCCCTGCTCGCATTGGTCAATTGCCAAAGCGGCACATGTTCAAGCTCGACCCGTTGCGCGCCCACGGTGACCTTTCGGCTCGGGCCGGAAGTCAGGTAGCGGGTGCGCATGGGAACTTGAGTGGTAAGGCCGAGACGGTTTGCCGCGGCAGCCCCGTGGGTGGCGATTGTTTCTCCACGCAGCTTGGCGGATTCCGCAACGACTTTTTCGGGAGCAGGCGGACGCTTGCCGAAACGGGTTTCTACTGGAAGTGCGTAGAGACCGCGCCCCAGTCTGATGACGGTTCCGTTCCGCGCCAGCCGCGAGAGTGCCTGGTCGGTCGCGGCGCGACTGCCCAGATGCAGAAGGCCCTTCGCTGTTAGAGGGGCTCCCTCCGGCAGCTGGGAGGCGTAGGCCAGGATCTGTTGGGCCAGGGGGGTGGCTTTCATTTGTCAGAATTATATAGATAGTTTCTGACAGAATCAAAGATAGGTAATTCAGAGACTTGCGTGCGGCAGAAGGCCATAGCTTGTGCCTGAGAGATCGCGACGAGCTGGCTGCGCGGGCGACCCTGTAAGGCAAGTCAATGCAGGAGCACTTGCGCGCAGCGCTGGGCGCTTGCCGCTCGGCCCTCCATAGACCCCGGCTGGAACGACTGCGCAAGAGAAAGCGCGAGTCTCAGACTCGCATCCCTTCCTCTCATCTCTCCGTGACAGCAACTCCGATCAGCGGGCGGTTGAGCGTCGCCGTCGACTCACCAGTGGCGGAGCGGCTCGCGGTCACTAGAAAGGCCCCTCGACCCGACGGAGAAGAATCGCGCTGAGTACGCAGGCGCGCACCATGCGCACTGACACTGCCTTGGCCCCACGGACGAGTGGGTGGCTTAGCCGACCTTGGCTTTCCGACGCAGGCTATCAAAGTAGCCTTCGTTAACTGGATTGGCCTGAGGGGATTTGGCACCTGCGAGCAGAACACCCCGCAACCGCAGACGATCCTGATCCCTTCGGGTGGGCACGTGCACGTCCTCGCCGCTGGTGCCGTAGCCACACTGATTCATTTGCTCGCCGAGGAAATCCTGAAGAACGCCTCGCTCCTGACCATGTCTTTTCATTGATGACACTCTCGATTTGAGGGATGCGCTCCGCGCTAGCGGAACTCCGCGATGACTTCGATCAATCCAACGATGCTCTGATTGAACTCGGCCAAGTCCTCAGCGGGAATCCAGTACTCGGTGTGAATCGCCGCACCGACTTGCTGCACGCGATAGCGACTGAGGTAGTAGGCGTTCACTCGAAACCTGGTCACGAACCCGGCCCCGTTTTCCTTCACATTCCAGTCGCGCGCGATCTGTACGGCGTAGGCCTCGTTGGTAACGGGGTAGAAGATCGGCTGATCGGGAAGCCGCGGCGGAAACTGCCGCCACTCCGATGCCTCGATCAGTTGCAGCTCCTTAGGCCCGACGGGGCGATACAGAGTGACTGCCTGTGCACCCGGGCTGAAGCGCGCGATGACGTGTTCACACGCTTCCCGGACCTGCGCGCGACTCACCGCTGCGATTGCCTCGACCTCCGCATCGGCTCTGGCGAGCGCCTCAGCGCTCCAGTTCTTTCTGGCTGGCCCAATGGGCAAGTGATCGGTCTTGCTTGCTAGTCCACCAAAGACGACGAAGTCCGGATCGCTCCGCCAGTCGGGAACGACCTCGTGCGCTAGAGCAGCCAGAGTCATGCTTCCTTCGAGCACGCCAAGCTCTCCATCGCGAATGGCCTGGGCGGTTCGCAGCGCGTCTCGAAGCGGCCAGTGGATTGGATCGCTGGATGTCATGAGCCTGAGACTACACGTCGTTTCATTCCGGTCCAGAGAAGCGTGACTAGCGGGCTGCATGGCCTGCCGAGTCACCCTGTGCCAAGGCACGTCGCATACCTCACACTACATCGTAGATCTCATCACACCTTAGCTCGTGCAGGGAGGCGCGAATGTGTCGACTGCACAAACAGGGGAGCATGCCTGCGAAAAATCATCCCTCCTATGCAGGCGTCGCCCCAGATCGCATCGACTTGCAACACTTTGCCACCGATTGCACGATGCCTCCCACGTTCCGCCTCAGGGATTCAGAGCGCCGTATGAACAGGCCTGTCGACCGGCTTCATCGTGTTGCTGGTGATCTACGAGCTGATCACGAACGCGGTCCGGCCGAAGTCGAGTTCCGGCGCCTGAGCGCACTCCGCTGGACGCGACCCGATCATCGGGTCGCATCGCAGTTGTTCGGACGCATTCTCGTCAATGCCGCGGCGAACTCGGTCTCGCCGCGATCTCCGCGATCAGCGCGCGCAGGACTTCCGCCGTCTGGCCAACCAGCGTGTGCGCCGTCGCGAGCGCGAAAGCGTAGCCCGGCGTATCGCGATCTGCGGCGCTCCGGTTGACCGAGTCGCTATCCATGCATGACTGAAGCAGGCTCAGCGCGCCGAGCAGCCGCTGTCGTTCAGCGCCGAGAACGTTCAAGGCGGACTGCGTCGGCGCGGTTGGCCCGACACCCGTTCTTGCCGCGCGCTTCTCCATCACAGTTGGCTTCGCCACTCGGCGGCCCATGGCGTGACGTCAGCAAGCGCGGCGACGGTGCAGCCGGCGGCCCCCGTGGCAATGCTCGTTGTGGCGCCGACTACTGACGATCGGTAGTTCAAAGCGTCTTCTCCCGTGCGCTCCCCGCAGACACCCGACGGGCATTGCGGGCCTTGGCGTTCTTCGCCTTTCGTCGATGACGCGCTGGGGCCACAGGCTTCTCCTGTGGCACCTCCGTCAGCCCATCGACGACGTCCCCGAGCTCGATCGCCACACCGTAGACCATCTCGCTCGCCGCCTGCAGCGCATCGGCCATGTACTCCGGATCAGTCACTCGGTACTTTGTCGCCAGAGCGTTGCGGCAACACTTGAGGATCGAGGCCACGTTGAAGAGCTGCTCGCGTTGACGATCAGCTCGCTCCGCGAGCGAACGCGCCTCGTCCTCCGTGAGGGCGGCACGGCGCGAGCTACCCGCGCTCATGGCGCACGCCCCGCAAGTGACACTCCACGCGCTCATGCGCGTTCGCGAGCATCTTCACGGCGTGTTCCAGAGAGGCGCAGATCGCGCCGATCTCCAGCTCGTCCTCGAACTTCTGGAGAGCAATCGAGGCCGTCTCGACCAGCGCCAACTGCGCGCTGAGATGTTCGAGTAGCTCGCCGCGCTCCATAGGTGGCGCCTCATCACTCGATGAAGGCAGCACGGACGTGCGGCGGCGGGCCCAGGACTTCAGGGCCAATGCCTTCGGGGACAAGCGAGGATTGACGGGACGCCGTAGAAAACCAGCGGCCGGGATTGAAGGTGCCGAGCTGTTGGCCCGAACAAGCTTCGCGATAGACTTCTTCGCAGCCATGGTTTCCTCCTGATACGAGGCGGCTATGGTTAGGCGTCCGTCGGTGTTTCCAGCACCGGCGGGCGCCGCTAGCAATGCGAGTTCACTTGTCGCGCGTGCGGAATCTGTCGATCAGCGTTCCCTCCTTGGCAGCGGCGTTCTTGCTCTCACTCGATGCCGAGCCGCTGCCTCCAAACACCGTATCCAAAGGCCATTCCATCCTCAAGTAACCAGAAGCGTTCGCGTGCGAGCACCGAAAACGAGGCTGCGCTCGCTCCATTGGGATGTCGCATACCGCTGCAACTCGATGCATAGCGTCGCAACTCGTTCCATTTCGTCTCACCCAGCTCCCAAGCGGAGAAAGCTTGCACCATGTGATTGTGTCGTAACTCGACACATTCGCTGCTAGCCGATAAGGGCCGGCGTGGCCAACACTGCAAGCACATGTACGTCAGGGAAGTCAACTTTCCGCCGATCAACTCAGCTCGCCGTGCGGGGCTTCGCGGGGCTACTGAGGGGATCGAAAGATTTGAACTCACCTCCGAACAAAGTGACATTACCCCACGCCCAGCGCGCACCGAACGCATGAATGCCAGGGTCGCCGCGCCGAGACTGATAGCCTCGTCGCTTCGGGCCTCAACCACGTGAGTGCTCTTATGGATATCGAGCCAAGCAAACCCGTTACCGTCACGCCAGCACGCTACGTACTACTGCCCCTCGCCAACGCCATCACCGGTTACACGGTGAAAGCCATCCAACGGAAGATCGAGCGCGGCGACTGGCAGGAAGGCAAGGTCTGGCGCCGCGCACCCGACGGCCGCATCTTCATCGACCTCATCGGATACGAGCGATGGGTCGAAGGTCGCTGACGAGCGGCGTGCAGGCCAAAGGCCGCGACCGCATCCAGTTCGACTTCGAGCTCGAAGGCGTCCGCTATCGGCCGACGATCAAGCGGGTTCCCACCGAGGGCAATCTGCGTCGCGCGACCGAGCAACTCGAGGACATCAAGGCACGCATTGCGAGCGGCACATTCAACTTTGCCGAGGAGTTCCCTGACTATCGCGGTCTCGCAAAGGTCGACTCTTCGGCGCGCGCGCTCACGTGCAACGCGGTGTTCGACGACTTCCTGCAGCACTGCGAGTCGCGAATGGCGAAGAGCGATCTCGCCTTCATCACCGTCGATGGATATCGAAAGATCCTGAGCAACGTGTGGCGGCCGGCCATCGGCAACGAGCTGTTCGCGAACGTGCGATACACGCAGCTCATCAAGATCGCCGACGGCTACCTGTGGAAGAAGAAGACCTACAACAACGTGATCAGCACGCTCCGCTGCGCATTCGAGTATGGCTATCGCGATCACCCGGAGAAGCACAACCCCGCCTCCGGCCTGAAGTGCTATCGGATCACGAAGAAGGATCGTCCGGCGATCGATCCCTTCAGCATCCAGGAGGCGGAGGCGCTCATCAGCGCGATCCACCTCGACTGGGGCGAGGCGCAAGGCAACTACGACGAGTTCCGGTTCTTCACCGGTCTGCGTCCTTCCGAGCAGATCGCCCTCCTCGTCTCGGACTGCGACATCGGCCAGGGCAAGATCAAGATCAGCAAGGCACGCGTGGCGGGGCGCGACAAGGATCGCACCAAGACCAGCGAGGACCGCATGGTCGACCTCTGTCCGCGCGCGCTCGACGTGCTCAAGCGGCAACTCGCGCTGCGGGCGCGACTGAAGCTCGCCGGCCAACTCCACCACGAGCACGTTTTCTTCAAGGAAGACGGCTCACCCATCCGAAATCTTCAGTACCCCTGGGTTCGCTGGCGGCGGACGCTGGCCATCACGCTGAAGGGCCGGTATCGCGACCCCTACAACGCGCGTCACTCGTCGGTGAGCTGGAACCTGATGGTGGGCAAGAATCCGCTGCTCGTCGCCAAACAGCACGGGCACGGCGTGCACACCATGCTGGAGGTCCACGCGGCGTGGATCGAGGGCGTTAAGGAGTCCGACATCGAGGCGATCAAGCGCGCGATGGAATCCCCATCTGCGGCACCCGCCGGCAGGCAGCACTCGATCCCCGCCCGAGCGCGACAACCGGCGCCAGTCAGCGCGCATCAGCCGGTGCCCGTTCGCGCGAAGCAGCGAGCGCCCGCCCGTGAGCAGCGACCGGCACCCGTTCGTGCGAGTCAGCAGGCGCTTCACAAGGGCAATCTGGCGCTGACGCGCGCCCTCGATTCCCCAAAAGCTGGCACTACGCTGGCACCCGAACAGGGGTGCCTGGACCTAAGTGTTGGATACGATGAGGAAAGATCTGGCGGAGAGAGAGGGATTCGAACCCTCGAAGGGCTTTTGACCCTTACACCCTTAGCAGGGGTGCGCCTTCGACCACTCGGCCATCTCTCCGGGGCGGAAATACGTTGATTTTCAGAGCCTTGTACGTTGCGGAAAGTGCCCGCCCCGTACCGGCGCGCCATGATACTGAGGGGGTTTCGCGAGGTAAAGGCGAATCACGGCGCCGTTTCGGGCACCGGGGCTCGGGGAATGAAGGAATCTGACAGCCCGTACGGGGCGGAGCGCCCCGTGCTCACCCGCCAAGGCGTCGTGCGAGCACGGAGCCATCGACGCTCAAGCCGATGCAAACTCCGCGGAATTCTCGGGCTCGCCCGTCGGCTCACCCTGCTGCTCGCGCTTGATGCGCTCGAAGATCTCTTCCCGGTGCACGGCAACGTTCTTCGGCGCATTGATACCAACACGCACCTGGTTGCCTTTCACGCCTAGCACGGTGACCGTAACGTCATTCCCGATCATTACGGTTTCACCTACACGTCTGGTCAGAATCAACATCTGTTCGTTCCTCCATGATCCCGCGACCGGAATGGGTCGCCGGCGAATGGCCGCAGGATTCCAGTCGGAAATCTAAAGTCTGACGCTAAAAAGACACATCAGAGAAACCCTGATTCTCCGACCCAGGCCCACGTCGGGCCCCGACTCAGGATACGGCGGTGACGTCTCTCTGGATTCACTTGGAGATGAATCTCGCCGACTCACCCCCGTGCCAGCCCGAATGCCTCATGGACCCGCGCGACGCACGCTTCGAGCTGGGCCTCAGGAATCAGCACGGAGATCTTGATCTCCGACGTGGACACCAGGTGTAGCACCGCACCTGCGTTGAACAGCGTCCCGAAGAGTGCCGTCGCAACCCCGGCATGCGAGCGCATGCCGACACCCACGATCGACAGTTTGGCTACGCTGTCGTTCCCCACCACGAAGCATCCGGAGTGCGCTCGCGCAGCGTGCTGCACCAAGCGGAACACTTGTGCGTAGTCGTCACGGTGCACAGTGAAGGAAAGATCTGTGCTGCCGGCCCTGCTCGTGGCCAGCACGATCATGTCGATCTCGATATTGGCGTCTGACACAGGCTTCAGAATCGCGTAAGGCGTGCCGGGGGAGTCAGGCAAGCCGGTCACCGTGATTTGCGCTTCGTCCCTGTTGAATGCGACACCTGAGACGACGGGTGCTTCCACGCGCTGATCCTCCTTACAGATGAGCGTGCCGGGCCCGGAGCCGAAGCTCGAGAGTACGCGCAGCGGCACGTTGTACTTGGCGGCGAACTCGACGGAGCGCAGATGCAGCACACGGCAGCCCTGGCCCGCGAGCTCCAGCATTTCCTCGAAGGAGAGTCTGTCGAGACGCCGCGCCGTCGGGACGACACGCGGGTCCGTGGTGTAGACCCCGTCCACATCCGTGAGGATCTGGCATTCGTCCGCCTTCAAGGCCACGGCCAACGCCACTGCCGTGGTGTCCGAGCCGCCGCGGCCAATGGTGGTGATGCTGCCGTCGCCCCCAACACCCTGAAACCCCGCGACAACAGGCACGACTCCCTCATCAAGGGCTGCGCGCAGATGAACGGTCTCCACGTCCGCGATCCGAGCGCGGCCATGCACGTTGGACGTGTGCACTTTCACCTGTGCGCCCGTGAAAGACTTGGCTGGCACGCCGCGGGAATTCAGCGCCATCGCCAGCAAAGCAATCGAGACCTGCTCGCCGGTGGCGAGCAACGCATCCATTTCACGGGGGGACGGTTCGGCACAAACGGAGCGTGCGAGATCGACGAGGCGATCCGTGGAATCGCCCATGGCCGAAACGACCACGGCGACGCGGTCGCCTCGCTCACGAACGGCCGCCACGCGTGCGGCAACGCGGTGAATGAGCTCGACCGACCCGACTGACGTGCCGCCGTACTTCTGGACCAGAAGCACGGATCAGGCAGCGAGCTTGGACCGGACGAAGGTCTCCACGTCCGCCAGGGCGCCGTCAAGGGCGCCGGGATCGTTTCCGCCGGCCTGCGCAAAATCCGGCCGGCCACCGCCGCGGCCGCCGATCTTCGCAGCCACGACACCGGCGAGCTCACCTGCCTTGATGCGCGCCACGAGATCTGCCGTCACGCCGGCGACGAGCACCACCTTGGACGGGCTCTCGACGCTCGCGAGCACGACGACGGCAGACTTCAGTCTGCTCTTGAGCTGGTCCACTGCGTTGCGCAACGCTCCGGCATCCGCTCCATCCACCTTGGTGGCGACGACTTTCACGCCCTGGATATCCACGGCGCCCGAGGCCAGGTCCGTGCCCTGGCCCGACGCAAGCTTGTCCTTCAGCGAGCGGATTTCCTTTTCCATCTGGCGAATGCGCTCCAGCGCATCCCGCACCTTGTCGCCCAGCTCTTCGCGCGAGCCGCGCACCAGGCCGGAAACTTCCTTGATGAGCGCTTCGTTTTCTTCCACGTACTCGAGCGCGCCTTCGCCCGTGATCGCCTCGATGCGGCGAACGCCCGCGGCGACGCCACCTTCACTCACGATCTTGAAGAACCCGATATCGCCCGCGCGCGTTACGTGCGTGCCGCCGCAGAGCTCCATGGAGAAGTCGCCAATGCGCAGGACGCGCACGTCCTTCTCATACTTCTCGCCGAAGAGCGCCATGGCGCCCGCGGCGACCGCGCCTTCGTAATCCATCACCGTCACTTCGGCCGGTTCGTTGCGGCGGATCTCCGCGTTCACCAGATGCTCGATCTGGCGCAGCTCCTCTGGCGTGATCGCCTGGAAATGCGAGAAGTCGAAGCGCAACCGATCCGGTGCCACCAGCGAGCCCTTCTGCGTCACGTGGGTGCCGAGCACCTTACGAAGCGCAGCGTGAAGCAGATGCGTGGCGGTGTGGTTGAGCGCCGTTGCGCGGCGCCGCTCGCCATTGACGTGAGCGCCGAGGGCGTCACCCACAGCGATGCGCCCTTCCACGACCTTCCCGATGTGCGAGTGCGCGGTGCCGCGCTTCTGCGTGTCCTCCACGATGAAGCGCACGCCGGGGCCGGAAAGCTCCCCCGCATCCCCGACCTGCCCGCCGGATTCCGCGTAGAACGGCGTGCGGTCGAGCACCACCTCACCCTGCTCACCCGCGCTCAGCGTCTGCACTTGCGCGCCGCCCTTCAGCAGTGCGACGACGCGGCCGTCCGCATGCAAACCTTCATAGCCCTGGAACTGCGTTCGGGACTCGATTGATGTGCCACCGCGCAGATCCACATTGAACTTGCTCGCGGCGCGGGCGCGTTCACGCTGCGCTTCCATCGCGGCCTCGAAGCCCGCCTGGTCGATGCTCATGCCGCGCTCGCGCGCGACATCCGCTGTGAGATCCACCGGGAAGCCGTATGTGTCGTAAAGCTTGAAGACGAGGTCGCCGGGGATCTGCGCCTCACCCGTGCTGTTGTCCTGTGACGCGCTCACGTCCTGGATCATCTTGTCGAGCAGCGTCATGCCGCTGGCGAGCGTCTCTGCGAAACGCTCCTCTTCCTGCTTCAGCACGCGCTCCACTTGCGGGCGGCCGCGCGTGAGCTCCGGGTACGCGGAGCCCATCTCCTTCTCCAGCGCCGCGACGAGCTTGTAGAAGAATGGCTCCTGGATGCCGAGCTTGTACCCGTGGCGGATGGCGCGGCGAATGATCCGGCGCAACACGTAGCCGCGGCCCTCATTCGAGGGCACGACACCGTCCAGCACGAGGAACGTGCACGCGCGGATGTGGTCCGCGATCACTCGCAATGAGCTGGACGTAAGGTCCGTCGTGCCGGCGAGCTGCGCGGCAGCGGCAATGATGTTGCGGAACAGGTCGATCTCGTAGTTCGAGTGCACGCCCTGCATCACAGCGGCGGTGCGCTCGAGGCCCATCCCCGTATCCACGGAGGGCTTGGGCAGCGGCGAGAGCGTCCCGTCCGCCGACCGATCGTATTGCATGAACACGAGATTCCAGATCTCGATCCAGCGGTCACCGTCCGCGTCCGGCGAGCCGGGCGGGCCACCGGGCACTTCGGGACCGTGGTCGTAGAAGATCTCGGTGCAGGGGCCGCAGGGGCCGGTATCCCCCATCTGCCAGAAATTGTCGGACCCGCCTTCGGGCTTGTCGCCGATGCGGACGATGCGCTCCGCGGGAACACCGACCACCTTGTTCCAGACCTCGAACGCCTCGTCGTCGGTCTTGTAGACCGTGACCATGAGCCGCTCGGGGTCGATACCGAGCCAGTCCCTGCCCGTGACGAACTCCCACGCGAACGTGATGGCATCGCGCTTGAAATAGTCGCCAAACGAGAAGTTGCCGAGCATTTCGAAGAACGTGTGGTGACGGGCGGTGTAGCCCACGTTCTCCAGGTCGTTGTGCTTGCCGCCGGCCCGGACGCAGCGCTGGCTGGAGGCGGCGCGCACGTAATCTCGCCTTTCCTTGCCGAGGAAGACCTCTTTGAACTGGACCATCCCGGCGTTCGTGAACAGCAGCGTGGGGTCGTTGCCGGGCACGAGCGAGCTCGAGGCCACGACCGTGTGGCCGTTCCTGCGGAAATAGTCGAGGAATGCACCGCGGACATCCGCCGCAGTCATGTATCGCGGTTTGCTCAAGGTTTACTCGTCGGGTTCGAAGTCGGGGCCGAGGGCGGCGCGGATATGATCCGATGAAAAGCCCCGATACTGCAAAAAACGCCCCTGCCTGGCTTTCTGAGGCCAGGTTTCCGGAACTTCCACCCCGAAACGGCGGATGCGGACTTCCCGGGCGCGGGCTCGCCAGTCCGGCCCGGCGGCCAGGGCAGCCTCGATGAGCGGGGTGGGAAGATCCAGGGCCTCGAGCTCTGCCGCGATTCGCAGGGGGCCCTCGCCGCGGCCCGCGTGGTAGCTGACGTAGTTTTCAGCGAAGCGGGCGTCGTTGAGGACACCACCCTCGACCAGGTCGGCGACGGCTTCTTCGACGAGCGGCCGCTCGAACCCCTGGCGCTCGAGCTTCTGCCGCAGCTCGCCGCTGGCGAAGTCCCGCCGGGCCAGCAGGGCCACCGCCGCGGCCCGCACGCGCTCGGGGCTACGGGCCTCTTCCGCGGTGAGCCGGGTTCGGGCGAGGCGCCTCAACCGGTAGCGGTCAGGCGGACTTTTCCTGGTCGCCGTTGCGCGCCTGCTTCGGCGGCAGCAGCTTCAGACGCACCTGCTCCTCGATCTCCCGCGCGATCTCCTTGTTCTGCTGCAGGAAGGCGCGGGCGTTGTCCTTGCCCTGGCCGATGCGGTTGCCCTTGTAGGAGTACCAGGCGCCGGACTTCTCGACGATGCCCTGCGAGCTTGCGAGCTCGATGATCTCGCCCTCGCGGGAGATGCCGATGCCGTACATGATTTCGAACTCGGCCTCGCGGAACGGCGGCGCCACCTTGTTCTTCACCACCTTCACGCGCGTCATGTTGCCGACGACTTCCTCGCCGTTCTTGATGGCGCCGATGCGGCGGATGTCGAGGCGCACCGAGGCGTAGAACTTGAGCGCGTTGCCGCCGGTGGTGGTCTCCGGGCTGCCGAACATGACGCCGATCTTCATGCGGATCTGGTTGATGAAGATGACGATGGTGTTCGAGCGCTTGATGTTGCCCGTGAGCTTGCGCAGTGCCTGGGACATGAGGCGCGCGTGCAGGCCCACCTGCATCTCGCCCATTTCGCCTTCGATCTCGGCCCTCGGCGTGAGCGCGGCGACGGAGTCGACGACGACCACGTCCACGGCGCCGGAGCGCACGAGCATGTCCGTGATCTCCAGAGCCTGCTCGCCGGTATCCGGCTGAGAGACCAGCAGGTCGTTGATGTTCACGCCGAGCTTCTCGGCATAGGACGGGTCGAGGGCATGCTCCGCGTCCACGAACGCCGCGGTGCCGCCGGCGCGCTGCACCTCTGCCACCACCTGCAGGGTGAGCGTGGTCTTGCCGGAAGATTCCGGCCCGTAGATCTCGACGACGCGGCCGCGAGGCAGGCCGCCCACGCCGAGCGCCACATCGAGCCCGAGCGAGCCGGTGGAAACCGCCTCCACATCGTACGAGGCTGCGGCATCACCGAGGCGCATGACAGAGCCCTTGCCGAATTGCTTCTCGATCTGACCCAGCGCGGCGACGAGCGCCTTCTTGCGGTTGTCTTCCATTCGATGTGGTTCCCGGGATGGGTGAATGAGGTGTGGATGAAGGCGTGAATTATCACACATCGAATCCGCGAGGAGATCGTGGTCTGCGCAGGATTCGTGGTGTTTTCGTGCAGAAACTTCCGCGCGTGACGGGCGCGACCGCCCATATCCAGTATCCAATTTTTACGGCTACTGTATATCGAGCCGCTCCCGCGCCGGACGACCCCAAGCGCCAGGAATTGCGGCCACGCCACCGACACGTTCCTCCTGCCGACACGCCGAGCTCGGCGGTTACGCGATGAACTTTGCGTGCGAGGTGGACATGCACGCGGAAGGGCTTGATACCCATCAGGAGCTGGCTCGCGCAAACTGCGCGACAGCGCAAGGCGCGGCGCCGAAGGTCGCTCCGGAACTCGTCGGGTGGATCTCCAGCTCCGCCGGAAGACGCCAGTGCCTCACCTCCAGCCGGAGCGCTCGTTCCCGTCTACATCAAGGGATACGACGCAAGGACGGTGTACTCAGCGCCTTGCGACTGCGTGCGGCTCTGGACGAGCGCAAACTCCGCAAGGCTCCACAGCACCGGCCGGATGCCGACCGCGCGAATCGGGTGTCTGGCCTTGCGCGCCAGCGTCACGTGAGGACGAAATTCGTTGGCGAGGTCGGGAGCGAAGCCTTCGGCCACGAGCGCACGGGCGAGGCCCTCCGCGAGCGCACCGGCGGCGATCGCCTCAGCGCTCGAGGTGGCACAGAGAATTTGCGGCTTGCGCCAGTGCTCGATGCAGTCGAGCGTGACCGCGATGGGCTCGCCGTGCCGGTGGAAGCTCGCCGCAAACTGCGTCGCGACCGCGGAAAGCGCCGGGATTCGCGATTGCGCGACCGCGCCAAGGAAGGCCAGCGTCAGGTGAAAGCTCACCACAGGCACCGCCCGCCCGTCGCCGGCCTCGACGACGGCCCGCGATGCTGCCTCCAGCGCCCGCCGCATCGGGGGCTCGGGCCAGAGCGCGAAGAACAGGCGGCTGGAAGGTTCCTTCTCGTGCATGACCACCGCGCACGCACGCCCCCCGTTACAACCGAGCGCGCGGCAGCTCGAGCTGCAGGATCAGTTCAAGCGCGTACTCCACAGCTCGACGACGAATGGCCTCGCGGTCGCGCTCGAAGAGCTGGCGACGCACGTCCAGGATGATGTCGCCGTTGCGCCGGCTGGCCGTGCCGAACCACACGGTGCCGACCGGCTTGCCGGGCACGCCGCCATCAGGCCCGGCGATGCCGCTCACGGCCACGGCCACATCCGCTCCCGTCACGCGCAGCGCTCCGGCGGCCATCTCGCGCACCGTGGCATCACTCACCGCACCGTGCGCATCGAGAGTGGCCTGGGCCACGCCGAGATCGCGCACTTTTGCGGCGTTGGAGTACGTGACGAACCCGCCATCGAACCATTGCGAGCTGCCGGCCACGTCCGTCATCGCCTTGGCCACCCACCCGCCGGTGCACGATTCCGCCGTTACCATGCGTCGCTTCGACGCGAGCAGACGCCGGCCCACGCGAGTGGCGAGTTCGAAGAGCTGCGCGTCGTCCGGCATGCAGGAGCACTTAATGACTGCGCGGGGCACTGTCAACAGAAATGCGGTCCACGGCGAAGTCGACACGCCCCCTGTCCGATTCGTGCGAGGACCTGTTCTCGGCCGCGCAATCTACGCCGGCAGGGCCGGTATCCGCGCCGCGATGACCTCCTGGCGAGCGCGGCTGATGCCATAGATGACGCGCTCGCCGCGTGCGCTGCGATCCCAGGCCCAGCCCTGCCCTTCGAACGGCACGTCGATGGTGGTCACGTGCTCCAGCGTCGCGCCCTGGCGCGGCAGTCGCAGCACGTGCAGCTCGGGTGCGTCATGACCCGTGACGTAGAGCAGGCCATCATCGCCCCAGTCCCCGCCGGAGGAGGAGCTCACTCCCCAGGTAGCGATGAACTCCTGCGGAAACAGCCACGAACGCAGCATCTGCCACCTGTCGTCGAACTCGCCGACGTAGGTGGAACGCTGGTCATGGCCGGGCATCGTTCCCTTGTCGTTGTAGTACGCGAAACAGGCCCACCACGCGCCCCGGTGCCGCACCGCCCAGGTCAGCGAACCCGGACGCAGTCCCAGACTGTGGCTCGCGAGCGGCTGCAGTGTGCGGGTGTCGTGGGTTTCCAGCGAGCTGGCCGGCGGCAGCTGCGGGAAATTCGAGTGCGAGAGCACGAACCGGTGGCCGTCCACGTAGCCGAAGTTGTAGTGCACGATGGGCCCGTCCTTGGGGCTGGACCACTCCGCCACACGCTCGCCGGTGTCCTTGCGGTGCTTCACCAGCACCCGGTTGCCGATGCCGTAGAAGTGCGTGGCATCGACGGCCGCCGCCTGGTTCGCCTCGGGAATCTGCCAGCGCCGGATCTCGGTGGCAGCCAGCCGCTGCCGCGCCAGCGCCGGCCGCAGCGCCGCGGCCTGCGCGAGGCTCGCCATTCCCAGCAGCGCCGTGCGCCTGGTGATGATCGTTGCCATCAGAATCTGCTCGCGATCTCGAGGCTCCAGGTACGGCCGTTCAGCAGCGACTGGCTGACCGACGGGTCGTAGCCGAAGCCGTCACTGTTGGCCGACAGCGGCGGCCGCTCGTCGGTGAGGTTCGCGATGCCGAACCGCAGCCGCGTATCACCCAGGCGCGACGTGGCGTCGAAGCGGTAGCCGAGCGAGAGGTTTGCGCTCACCACCGGGTCGATCACGAGGCGATACACCGTGTTGCCGTTGGTAAAGACCGGATCGATGTAGGACGGCGAGCCGAGGCTTTCGTAGACGCTCTGGCTCACCGTCGGCGTGTCATGGGTCTTGCCCACGTGGTAGATGCCGAGGCCCGCGTTCCAGGGGCCGTTCTCCCAGGTGATGTTGGTGGTGCTGCGCCACTTGGCCGCGCCACCGGTGTACAGGTCGTTGCTGACCATCGGCGTCGTATTGGTGGGAACCACCGCGCGCGCGCGCCGCAACCAGCTCGCTTCGGCATTCACCCCGATGCGGCCCCACGAGTTGCGCGGCATGAGGTAGCGGAAGCCGAAATCGACGCCCTGGTTCTCGGCCGAGGAGAAGTTGACGAAAGGTGTATTCGTCGTCCAGACGCGGCCCACCGGCGCGGCGGGATTGCCCGGGTTCGCGGCGTTCCAGGCCGCGAAGGCGGCAAGATCCTCCGCGCTCGGTGCGAGCCGCTCCACGTCGGGGTCACCCTTGTAGTCCGCCGACCCGGCACCGACGTCGATGGCGTCCGGTGCGACGCCCGCGGCGATCTGCGCCGCCGTGTATGCGCGCAGCAGCGCCGCGTCGTTCGCGAGCATTTCCGCAGTGCTGCGTTGGCCGAGCAGATCGCTGCGCTCGATCTTCCAGTAGTCCGCCGTGACGGAAAGGCCAGTGACGCCTGGCACATCCAGCACGAAACCGAAGGTGGTGCCCTTGGACTCCTGCGGCGCAAGGTTCGGATTGCCGCCGAAGTTGTTGCGCATCGTGTAGGCACCCTCGCCGATCGAGGCATTGCGGTACGGATCGTTCGTGCCGCTGGTGCTGATCGACCAGCGCGTGCTGGTGTAGAGCGCGGCGAGACTCGGCGCCATGAAGCCCTCGTTGTAGGAGCCGCGCAGCATCAGCCAGGAGACCGGCCGCCAGTTGACGCCGATCTTGGGCTTGGTGGTATTGCCGAAATCGCTGTAATGCTCGAAGCGTCCGGAGGCCGAGATCTCGAAACTCCTCACCAGCGGCAGCGCGCGTTCCTCGGTCACCAGCGGCAGCACCAACTCGGCATAGGCGCTGGTCACCTTGCGATCACCGCGCACGTCGGGCCGGGCCGGGTGCAGGATGAAGTCGTTGTTGGTCACGGGAAGACCCGAGTCGGCCGGGTTCTCGCCGTGGAACGGCGGGCGCAGATCCCGCAGATCCTCCATGCGGTGCTCGACGCCGACGGCGGCCTGCACGTCGACGGACCCGAACGTGAACAGCCTGCCGCTGGCGCGGGCGTCGGCGCTTGCGAGGTAGGCACGCGCGGTGCGCTGGTAGGTCTCGGAGAAGGAGTCGACCAGCGCCTGCGGGTTCGCATAGGGCTGGTCGGCAACCACCGCGCCGTCGACCACCCGGAAGGTGTAGCCGAAGGGGTTGAAGTACGTGCCGCCCACGCCGGCGATGGCCGCCGCGAGCTTGCTCTCACGCACGTCGGGCGAGGCGTTGTCCTCGCCATTGACCTCGTTGTAGAAGAGCGAGCTCTCCCACTTCCAGGAGGTGTCGCCCACGCTTCCGCGCAGGCCGGCCACGACGCGCAGCGCGTCCGAGTCCGTCTTCACGGACTCGGGAGCGAGGCCCGGGATCATGAACTGCGTGAGGGCGATCGCCTGCGGCGTGCCCATCTGGCGGGGCGAGCCATCCGGGTTCGGAGCGCCAGCCGGATCGAAGAACCGCGAGCCGAACGGGTTATAGGGGCTGTCCACGGGCATGACCATCGCCTGGTCGGTGGTGGGCCCGTTCACCGCCAGCGGCTGGCGCTGCATCGTCGACGTCGCGGTGTAGTAGCTGACGTCGCCGAAGGCCGTCAGGTTGTCGGTGAGATCGAATTCCAGCGAGAAGAAGGCATCGCCACGGCGCACCTTCGGCGAGGCGAAGCCGAACTGGTTGATGTCCAGCAGGAAGTCGGGGTAGAGGGCACGATTGGCCGCGGTGGTGGGGTTCGTCGTGGTGAGCGTCGGCGTGCCGTCCATCGGCACGAAGTAATAGGTGGCCCCGGAAGTGCCGGTCGAGCCGAGCCGCAGGGTCGGGTAGTAGCCGCGCGTCCAGCGCTGGTCGAACGGGCCGGCGAGCGCGTCGAATCCCGGGGGCGCGCGATCCACGTTCAGCGAAGAGCGGCTGAAGTCGCGTTTGGTCAGCCTGATTTCCTCGCGCGAGAGCCCGTCCACCGTGCCGAACAGGCGCCCGCGCCCATCCGCGAAACTCGAACCGAAGGCGAGGCCGGCCTGCAGGCTGCCGCCGCCGCCGGCCTCCGGCGCGTCGTAGCGCAGGCTCGTCTCCACACCTTCCAACTTGCGCTTGAGCACGTAGTTGATCACGCCGCCGACGGCATCGGAGCCGTAGATGGACGAGGCGCCATCGCGCAGCACTTCGATGCGGTCGATGCCGTGCGTGGGCAGCTGGTTGACGTTGACCGCCTGCGACAGGCCCGCGGTCATCGGGTTGATCGCCATGCGGCGTCCGTCGATCAGGATCAGCGTCGCGGTGGCGCCCAGGTTGCGCATGTTGATGTTGGCGTTGTCGCCGCGCGCGCCCGAGGAGCCCAGGCGCGTCTCGTTCTGCGGCAGGTTGACCACCGATGGCAGCGAGGTGAGCAACTCCGCCGGCAGCACCGCGTTGCGCGTCTCCATCGCCGCCGTGTCGATCACGGTGATCGGGGCGATCTTCTCCATGTCGGTGCGGCGGATGTTGGAGCCGGTCACGACGACCTGTTGGATCTCGTCCAGCTCGCCGGCCTCCTGAGCGTGCAGGGGGGCTGCCTGTGCGCCATACAGGGCCACAGCAACCGCGAATCTCACCGTCAGAACCAGGCCACGCCGAACCAGAACGCCCATATCATCTTCTCCGTTATCACTGAGCAGGACAGGCGCGCAGGGTCACGGGAGCAGATATCTGGATCATTGCGACGTGGTGAAGCTTCGATGACAGCCGCAGGCCGTGGGGGCACCAGACGGCTCTCGGTTACTCCTTTGTCATATCCGGTACACCCGGCGGGATGTCGGTGTAGATGCAATCCGTCCGCCGCGCATCGGGCACCACTTGATGATCCTGGTCGGCGAGATGGCATGGTAGTCGCGCATGAGCCGGGTGCGCTCACCCCACTCCCGAGGTCGGCGGCGCGAATCTTCACTGAACCCGGTCGGCTTCTCCTGCGGAAGCGCCGTCTCGCGTCGCGCGAAAGTCTGACGGACAGCCGCGGCCAGCGACGCTCTCTCCAACTCGAACATCTCGGCGATCAACCACAGGTCGTAATAGTCCTTCAGCCGGCTGTTGGTGAGGCCGCGCGTCGCAAGGGCATGGAATTCTCCGCGACCGCCGTCTCGATCGGATACGCCCGCACACGCGGCGTCGGCGCATCGAGCAGCGCCGGATAGTCGCTCTCGATCGGACCGGGAGTGATCGCATCGCCGAAGCCCACATCGACCTGGATCGGGATGCGCGCGCCGGCGATCGTGGCCTGCGTGCGCACTCGCACACCGCCAGACTCGAGATCCTCGCGGATCGGCGCGGCTTCGAGTCCATCGACATCGAAGGCCACACCGTCGTCGTCGACGGGCTGGGTCAGGATCGCGCGAAAGGCGTGCCCGATCGCATCGGGACTGTTCTCGCCATAGCCGGGCAGGTCCAGATCGCGCATCGGCCGAAACGGCGCTTCAACCCACGTCACGAACAGCATCGCGCCCTCGAGGATAAATCGGTTGCGATGCTCCGACCGGCTCAACCGATACAACAACCTTTCCAGCGCATGGCGCGTCAGCCGGATCTGGAAATCGGTGCGCTCCTCGCGCGATCGCTGAAAGTGGCTGTCCCGCGAGCGATGGCTAATGGTTCTCCGCCGGATGTTGAAGGGTGCTGGTATGGCTCATGCTTCGAGCGCTCTCGCAGCCATCGTCGCCCTGGCCCACCAGACCAACTCGTCGAACGCGCCTTTCGCGCAAGGCAGCAGGTTAGCCTCGATTTCCTCGATCGGCCGGTCATGGCCGAAAGGAGAAACGGCGAAAAAATCTCCGCCTCCGATATGGACCGCTGCGGCCGTCGACACCATCTGCAACTCCACGCCGATCTGTCGCAGATGCTCGATCGAACGCGCTGCGCCAACACCGCCATAGCCGACAGCGGTGAAAGGCTTGCGATTCCATTCTTCATGAGCTTCGTCGAGGGCGTTCTTCAGCACGGCGGGCAAGGAGTGGTTGTATTCCGGCACAACGAAGATGAACCCGTCATATCTGCCGACGGTCTCCTGCCACTGCACCGCCTCGGGATTCCGGCTCGGCACGAACCTGTTCGTCGATATCTCGTCGAAAGGCATCGGGTGGTCACGCAGATCGACCAACTCCACGTCCATGTCGGTGCGAGCCTTGGCCTGCTTCAGAATCCATTGCGCCGGCTTGCCGGCGAATCGGGTCGGACGGGTCGAGCCGACAATGACGGCAATTCCTGGTTTTGAGCTCACGATGACCTCTTGTATGCTGGTTTCTATGGGAAACCACATTACAAAACGCCCCCGAGGCCGACAAGGAGGCACTTTGGGGAAACCTGCTCACTACGGAGATAGCGCTCAGTGCGAACACATCAGCCGCATGCTCGCGCGGATCAGCGACAAGTGGACGATGCTCGTGGTGCACGTTCTCGGAAGTGGTCCCTACCGCTTCAATGCGCTGCGTCGTGAGACTGGCGAGATCAGCCAGAAAGTGCTGGCCTCGACCTTGAGGGATCTGGAGGAAAACGGCTTCGTTTCTCGCACGGTGACGCCCGTAACACCGCCTCAAGTCGAGTATGCGCTGACCAGACTTGGGCGCGAGCTTCTTGTTCCGGTGCGGGCGCTCGCTGAATGGGTCATCGAGAACTCCTCGCGCATGGACGCAGCACGCGCGACCTACGCCAAGCGCCGCGGCTTCCGAGGAGCGAAGGATCTAGCTCTATGAAAATATTTGCCGACAAAGTTGTTCTCGTTACCGGCGGCACCTCTGGTATTGGCCGGGCCACCGCTCTTGCCTTTGCCAAAGAAGGGGCCAGCGTTGTCGTTGTCGGGCGGCGGGAAAGTGAGGGCACCGAATCCGTCGCTCTCATCCAGCAAGCAGGCGGCAAAGGACTTTTCGTGCGGGCCGATGTTTCGGTCGAAGGTGAGGTTGCCTCAATGGTCGCACAGACCGTCGAGGTGTTCGGCGGCTTGAATTTCGCTTTCAACAATGCGGGCGTTTTTCTCCAGCCCGGCCCCATTACCGAAGTCACGACTGAGGCCATCGACCGCATCCTGGCCGTCAACGTGCGCGGCGTCGCGCTCTGCATGAAGCACGAAATTCCGGCGATCGTTCGGAGTGGTGGTGGCGGCATCGTCAATACCGCCTCGTTTCTGGGCATTCGACCTTTTCCAGGCACAGCGATATACAACGCGAGCAAGTTTGCGGTAATCGGGCTGACCAAGTCGGCGGCAGTGGAGCTCGCTGCGCAAGGAGTCCGGGTCAATGTAGTGTGTCCAGGTGTGATCGACACACCCATGAACGAGGAGCTACGAGCTGAAGAAGGCGGCCGCGCCTTTCTCAATGGACTGCAGCCGATGAAGCGCACTGGTCGCCCTGAAGAGATTGCCGGGGCGGTCCTTTACCTGTGTTCGCCGAGCGCGGGGTTTATCACGGGCACGACTCTCAGCGTGGACGGCGGAATCGCGGTTTAGAAGCGGATGAGCAGTTCATTCGAGCTGACGCCGCTTTGCAGCGGGTTCAACTCAGGCGTTGACCGCCCGCCTTTGTCGCCGGGCCATTCGTGAGCAGAACGAGCTTCCCGGTCGCGCGCCCGACCTCACCAACTCGATGTGCCTCAGCGAGCGGAATAGCAACGGCATGCCCGGCGCTGGGTGCTGGTCATGGCCAACGTGAGGTTTCCTCTGCTGAGCAGGCAACATAGCAGAGGTTTCATCACATATAGATCCCGCCCCAACATGCAAGAAACCTTGGCAAACTGTCCCGAATTCAAATTCAAATAACCCACTGAATATAAAGTGAAAGATCAGGATATAAGCACACACGCCGTCCACACCCCGATGATGCAGCAGTACCTGCGCATCAAGGCACAGCACCCCGACGCGCTGCTGTTCTATCGGATGGGCGATTTCTACGAGCTGTTCTTCGACGACGCGCGCCGCGCCGCGGCCCTGCTGGACATCACGCTCACGGCACGCGGCCAGTCCGCCGGCCAGCCGATTCCGATGGCCGGCGTTCCGTTCCACAGTGTGGAGCCGTATCTCGCGAAGCTCGTTCGCAAGGGCGAATGCGTCGCCGTTTGCGAGCAGCAGGGGGACCCGGCGAAATCGAAGGGGCCTGTCGAGCGGCAGGTGGTGCGCATCGTCACGCCGGGCACGGTCACCGACGAAGCGCTTCTCGACGAGCGGCGGGACACGCTGCTCGCCGCCGTCGCCCGCGACGGTGATCGGTTCGGCCTCGCCTGGCTCGACCTCGCCGCGGGCCGCTTCACGGTGCTCGAAGCGAGCGGCGCACACTCACTCAATGCCGAGCTGGAACGCCTGAAGCCGGCGGAGCTGCTCGTCTCGGAAAATTCCACGACGACGGACATCGGCCGCAGCGGCACCATGCAGCGCACGCGCCCGCCGTGGTACTTCGAGCTCTCGAGCGCATCGCGCCTGCTCACGGACCAGCTCGGCACGCTCGACCTGAAAGGCTTCGGCGCGGATGAGCTGCCGCTCGCCATCAGCGCCGCCGGCGCGCTGCTGCAGTATGTCCGGGATACGCAGAAGGCCGCCGTCCCGCACATTCGTGCGCTCTCCGTCGAGGAGCGCACGGACGCCCTCGTCATCGACGCGACCACCCGGCGCAATCTCGAGCTGGATGGAAGCCTCGCGGGGAATGCGGACGCAACGGTGTTCGCGGTCATCGATCACTGCGTCACCACCATGGGCTCGCGCCAGCTTCGACGCTGGCTCAATCGCCCGCTCACGAATCAAGCCGTGCTGCAGACCCGCTATCACGGCCTCGCCTCGCTCATCGACCGGCGCAGGTTCGAAGGGCTGCGCGAGCTGCTCCGTGGCATCGGCGACGTCGAGCGCATTCTCGCGAGGGTCGCGCTGCGCTCCGCGCGTCCGCGTGACCTGACCCAGCTTCGCACCTCGCTCAGTGCCCTGCCCGCTCTGCGTTCAGCGCTTGCAGCCATCGACTCCCCGGTGATGCGGGAGCTGCACTCACGCAGCGCTGACCATGAAGACGTTGCGGATCTCCTGGCGCGAGCGATTGCGGCCGAGCCTTCCACGTTCCTGCGTGACGGCGACGTCATCGCGGAAGGCTACGACGCCGAGCTGGACGAGCTCCGCCGCATCTCGACGAACACCGACGGCTTCCTGCTGGAGCTCGAACAGCGCGAGCGTGAGCGCAGTGGCATACCCGGCCTGAAGCTCGGGTTCAACCGCGTCCAGGGCTTCTTCATCGAAGTCACCCGCAAGGACGCGGAGCGGGTGCCCAGGGACTATCTGCGCCGTCAGACCGTGAAGTCCGCGGAACGCTTCATCACGCCGGAGCTGAAGGGGTTCGAGGACAAGGTGCTGGGTGCCCGCGACCGTGCGCTCGCCCGCGAGAAGGAAATCTACGAGGCCGTGCTCACTCAGCTCATCGACCGCCTCGGGCCGATGCAGCGTACGGCCGCCGCGCTCGCGGAGCTCGATTCGCTCGCATGCCTCGCGGAGCGCGCGTGCGAGCTGCAGTGGACGCAGCCCGAGCTGGTGAGCGAGCCCGTGCTGCAGATCACGGCGGGCCGCCACCCGATCGTGGAGCGCTTTTCCGATGCGCCGTTCGTGCCGAACGACCTTCAGTTCGACGCGGGCCGCCGCATGCTCATCATCACCGGCCCGAACATGGGCGGTAAGTCCACGTACATGCGGCAGGCCGCGCTCATCGTCATCCTCGCGCACATGGGCAGCTTCGTGCCGGCGGAGCGTGCGGTGCTCGGCCCGCTGGACCGCATCTTCACGCGCATCGGCGCCGCGGACGACCTGGCCGGCGGGCGTTCCACGTTCATGGTGGAAATGACCGAAGCCGCGAACATCCTGCACAACGCCACGGCGCGCAGCCTGATCCTGATGGACGAGATCGGGCGCGGCACGAGCACGTTCGATGGCCTTTCGCTGGCATGGGCCATGGCCCGTCACATCGCCGCGCGCGTCAAGGCCTTCACACTCTTCGCCACCCATTACTTCGAGCTCACGGCGCTCGCCTCCGAAGTGGAGGCGTGTGTGAACGTGCACCTGGACGCAACGGAGCACGGCGACGGCATCGTCTTCCTGCACGCCGTGCGTGAAGGGCCGGCCAATCGCAGCTACGGCCTGCAGGTTGCGCAACTCGCCGGCGTGCCGCGCGAAGTGATCGGCCAGGCGCGGAAGTATCTCGAGGCTCTCGAGTCCCAGCGGGACCGCGCGACGGCCGCGGGCGCGCGTGCCAGGCACTCCCCGCAATCCGAGCTTCCGCTCTTCGCGCCCGCCGACGCGGAAGTGCGCGCGGCCGCTGAAGCCCAGGCCGCTGCCGACAGCGCACTGGTCACGGAGATCCGCACCGCCCTCGAAGCGCTCGACCCCGACTCCATGACACCCCGCGCCGCCCTGGACGCGGTGTACAAGCTCCGCGAGCTCTTCGCGAAGCACGGGTAGTCGCCACCGCACGCGGCGCACATTACGACGCTGGCGAAGCGCCATCCGACCGGCGCCGGGCGGACGAGGACGCGCACGAAAGCGTCGAGCACACCCGGTCAGGTGGCGATGGAAAACCGCCCGCTCTGCAGGAAGCTCCAGGTCTCCCGCGCCACTCGTCCGGACAACAGCATCCCCATGTGACTCACGGGTAGCGTGATGTGGTCCGTGGCTCCCGGGAGGCGGGTTTCGCTCACGGCGATCGTGCCATCGCAATCCTCGTCGAAGCGCGCGAAGAACTGCCCCATGCCCATGGGTCGCGTCCCGGCGACCAGCCCCAGCGGGCGTTCCGCACTCCAGCGGCGGGCATGGCTCGTGAGAAGCTCCTCTGCCACACATCGCCCCAGTAGTGATACAGCCCACCGGATGCGCCGCGTCGCCAGCACCGCTGCGCGGCTCGACACCGCCGGTGTGCCCAGGAACACCACGCGCCCCGGCGGCAGGTCCGGGTACTTCTCGAGCAGGCGATAGATGACGAGGCCGCCGAGGCTGTGCCCCACCAGATGCAACCGCTCCGCGCCGAGCCCCCGCACGAAAGCGTTGAGTCGCGCGATCACTTCAGGCATGGTTTCCGACACGCTGCGATAGCGAAACGCGTGAACGGGCATGCCGCTCTCGCGTTGCAGGCGCCGCGCCAGGATGAGCGACTCCTTGCCGTTCATCCACAATCCATGGACGTAAACGATGTGTGCGCCGCTGCCGGTCAAGACGTGCCTGTCGCGAAGAGGAACTCTGTAGCAGTATTCAGTTTCGGCCGGGCGGCTTCAACTGCGGCCAGGTCGCAACCACGGAACCCTGCCGAGCTACGGATCATTACTTTCCTGTGACCCTGCGAACCCTGCCAACGGCGCGCCCGCGCGCGCGACTCCTGGGTGGCTGGGTCGCAGGACTGTTGGCGTGTCTCGCGCCGCCTGTTTTCGCTGAACAGCTCACCGTGACCATCGAGGGGCTGAACGAGGAGCTGGCCGGTGCCGTTCGCTCGAGCCTCTCGCTGCAGCATTACGTGGGTCGGGAGGTGACGGCCGCGCAGGTGCGCCGTCTCTTCAAGAACGCGGAGCAGGAGGCGAAGACCGCTCTCGAGCCTTACGGCTACTACAACGTCATGGTGACGAGCCACCTGCAGCCGAAAGAGAAGGGCCTGAACGCGGTCCTCCAGATCGCTCCCGGCGAGCCCGTGCGGGTGACCGCGAGCCAGGTGCGGGTCGAAGGCGAGGCCGCCGAGCTGCGGCCGGTGGATCGCGCCGTCCGGAACTTCAGGCCAGCGAAGGGCGAGCCGCTGAACCACGGCGTGTACGAGCAGAGCAAGGAGGCGGTCGAGTCTTCCCTGCTCAACGAGGGCTTCCTGCGGAACAAAGCCATCACCCATCGCGTGGAGGTGTCGCGCCGGGAGAACTCGGCGAGCATCGACCTGCTCTGGGAGAGCGGCCCGCGCATGAAGTTCGGGCAAGTGCATTTTTCGGATTCGCAGTTCTCACCCGAATTCCTGGAACGGTTCATCCCATGGGAAGAAGGGGACTACTACTCGCCCGAGGAAGTGCTCGCGCTCCAGCAGCGGCTGGTGGAGGCGGACTACTTCGCCAACGTCTCCGTGCAGCCGGACCTGGAACATGCCGACGGCGTCAACGTGCCCATCAACGTGGGGCTGACGAAGGCCAAGCGCAGCGTGTACACGGCCGGCGTCTACCTGAGCACCGATACCGGCTTCGGTGCGCGCGTGGGGCTGCAGCGGCGGTGGCTGAACAGGCAGGGGCACAAGCTCCAGTTCGACATCGACGAGGCTCAGCGGCGCTCGGCGGTGTCGCTGGGTTACAGCATCCCGTTACCCGGGCCGAACAGCCGCAGCTTCAACTTCGGTGTTTCCCACCGGGATGAGGACACGGACACCAGCACCTCGCGCAACGATCGGATCGTCGCCAACGAGACGCGCAGGTGGCGCGGCTTCGCACGCACGCTGGGCGGGGTCTATCTTGCGGGCACGTACAAGATCGGCGGCGAGGATCGCTACTCCCGCCTGCTCTATGCGGAGGGCTCGCTCTCGAAGAAGGAAGCGAACGACCTGTTTTTCCCGCGTCGGGGCTACTCCCTGGGCTTCGGGCTGCGCTTTGCGCCCGAGATCGCGATCTCGGACACGAGCTTCAGCCAGGTCACCGTCGACGCCAAGATGATCCGGACCATCGGCAGGCGCCAGCGGCTCCTGATGCGTACCTCGCTCGGTGCGATGATCGTTGATGACTTCGACCAGCTGCCACCGGATCTGCGCTTCTTCGCAGGCGGCGACCTGTCCATTCGAGGCTTCGACTACCAGGCGCTCGGCAGCACGAACGCCGCGGGCGAGGTGATCGGCGGCACCTACCTCACCATCGGGAGCATCGAGTACGAACGATTCTTCGTCGAAAAATGGGGCGGCGCGATCTTCCTGGACGGGGGCGATGCGTTCCGCGCGACGGATTTCAACCTGAACCTCGGCGCGGGCATCGGGGTACGCTGGCGCTCGCCGGTGGGGATGGTGCGGGTCGACCTCGCGAAGCCCGTGAAGAGTGACCTGGCCCATTCGTTCCGCGTGCATTTCTCCCTGGGACCGGATCTGTGAGCGCACCCGACAGCAACGACGACGACGCGCCGGCGAGCCCGCCGGCCCGGCGCCGTCGTCGTCCGCTGCGATGGGCCTTCGGCGCGCTCGTGCTGCTCATCATGCTGATCGCGGGCGGCGTGGGCTGGCTCCTGAACACACAACCAGGTGCGCAGTGGGTCGCGGCACGCGCCGTCTCTTTGCTAAATGGCAAGCTCGAGCTCGGCGAAGTCCGCGGCCGCATCCTCGGGCCGCTCACGGTAAGTGGCATCCGTTACGCCGACGAGGAGAAGGGCCAGGACGTGCGCATCGCCCAGGTGTCGGTGGATGTCGCGCTCCGCGAGCTTCTCCATCGCACGGTCCACATACTGATGCTGGACGTGAACGGCCTCGACGTGCGGCTCACGACGGTGGAGAGGGAAGAAAAGGAGCCGGGCACGCTCTCTCTCGATCCTCCGGCCGGCATCGACATCGTGCTCGATCGCTTCACGCTGAAGGGCGCGCGCATCACTCGCGACGACAACGAGCTCTTCACGGCCCGAACGGCCGAAGCCATCGGCAGCTGGACGGACGACGGCATCAGGATCGGGACCTTCGCGGTCGACTCGGTCGACGGCAACGTTCGCCTCGCGGGCGAAGTGGACAAGCGAGGCGGTTACACCGGACGCGTCAATGGCAGTTTCAGCTGGCGGCTCTCGAGATGGCAGGTCGCCGGCAACATCGACGCGACCAGTGCGGACGAGAAACTGAACGCGCGGCTGCGGCTGAGCGCGCCGTTCGACGCGCAGCTCGACGCCTCCGTGGGCCAGACCGGGCAGGTGCCGTGGACGTTCACGCTCAACGTGCCGCGGTTCGACCCGCGTGATGGCCTGCTCGAAGGCGACAACCTCACCGCGCTTGCGGCAAACCTGCGCGGGGAAGGTGACCTGACGGTGGCGGAGGTGCGCGGCGAGGTCGAGGTGAACCGCCAGCGGGCGCGCATCGAACCGGCTCGCGTGCGCTACAAGGAAGAAGTACTCGCGATCGAGCAGCTCACGCTCATCGATCCGGCCGGCCGTGGCACATTGAGCGCCGAAGGTGATGTGAGGTTTGGCGAAGCCGCAGCGAGCGCCGCACGCGGCGCCGGTGGCCAGGCCGAGCCTTCACCCGCCGCGCCCGCGGGCCCGGACGACGACAGCTCGCAGGGCCCGCCTTTCTATGCGGATCTTCGTGTTCGCTGGAACGGCGTCCAGCTGCCCAGGGAGTGGGTCGGGCAGCCACTTGCGACACAAGGTGAGCTGAAAGTGCTCGGGTCGCTCGCGATGTTCGATGCCGGCGGGCAACTCGCGCTCGGGCCGCCGGGGAAGCTTGCAGACATCGCCATCGACATCTCGGGCACCACCGAACGCGTGCACGTGAAGCGCTTCGAGATTCTGCAGCCGGGGGGCAGTCTCGCCGCGCAAGGAGACGTGCAGCTCAGCCCCGCCATCGGCTGGCAGCTGAACGCACAGGCGAGGACGTTCGATCCCGGCGCGCTGGTCGCGGGGTGGCCCGGGAAGCTCGGTTTCGAATTCGATACCCGTGGCGAGATGACGCCACGAGGGCCCAACGCTTCACTCAATCTCAAGGACCTCTCCGGCACGCTGCGCGGACGGCCCATCGCCGGCCACGCGGATCTCACACTCAATCCGCAGAAAGTGATTGCGGGCGATCTCGCCCTGAGCTCCGGACGGAGTACGGTGCTCGTCACCGGTCGGGGCGGCCAGGCCCTCGACCTCGACACCCAGCTGCAGGTTGCCTCACTCGAGGACTGGGTCCCGATGGCGCAAGGCAGCCTGCAGGGCAAGTTTCACATCTCGGGCACCTGGCCCCGGCTCGCCATCAACGGCGCGGCACAAGGCAACGCGCTCGCCTTTGCCGGAAGCTCCGTGCGCACGGTGAGCGTGACCGCGGACATGCGCAATCCGCTGGAGCCCGCCGGCACCATCAACGTGGCCGCAAGCGACATCGTCTCTGCAGGCTTCGAGATCTCCAGCCTGCAGCTCGACGCTTCCGGAGACGAGAAGGCCCACACCGCGCACCTCAAGACCACGGGTCAGCCGGCGAGCGTAGAGGTGCGAATCCAGGGCGGCCGTGATGGCCCGGATGGATGGGCGGGAGCGGTGGAAGAGCTCAACCTCGCCGTCACGGGCATCGCACCGCTCTCGCTGCGCGCGCCGGCGAACGTGGCTTTCAATCCGCGGGAGTTCAGCGTCTCGGAAAGCTGCCTGCAGGGCGACCAGATCAGCGCATGCATCGCCGCGGAGCAGAACGAAGCTCGCGAGCTCAACGCGAAGTACACCCTGGAACACCTGCCGCTCGGTCTCATTGCAGCGCTGGCCGCGCCGGAGATGCCCTTCCAGGTCGAAGCCGTCATCGAGGGAAACGGGAACATCCGCCGCACACCCGAGGGGGCGCTGTTCGGCCAGGCGGAGATCACCTCGGCATCCGGCCGGATCTCCGAAGCCGGCGCGTCCGCCCAGGAAGAAGCCGCGGATGCGCTGCTGAGTTACGAGGGTCTCGCGATGCGCGCACAGCTCGAAGGTGAAAGCGCAAACGCCACGCTGCAATTGGGCTTCACCGGTGGCGGCAATCTCGCTGGCGAGGTGCAGGTTGGCGAGTTGCTCTCCGCATCGCCGACAGTCGACGGCAAAGCGACTCTCACCATCGCCGACCTGTCGCCAGTGGGATTGTTCGTGCCGCAGCTTGCGGACGTGCATGGCAGCGGCGAAGCCAACGTGCAGGTGACGGGCACGGTCACCGCGCCGAACATCACCGGCAACGCCCATTTTCGTGCGCTGTCCGCCGAAGTGCCGCAGGTCGGCATCAAGTTGCAGGAGGGTGAGCTGCAGGCCGAGTTGAGCCCCGGCCGGGACATCACACTCTCCGGGCAGCTGAAGTCCGGTGATGGCGTGGTGAGGTTCACCGGCGAGACCACGCAGCAGAACGTGCTTTCCGTGAAAGTGCAGGGCAAGGACTTCCTGGCGGCGAACATTCCCGGCGCGCGTGTCGTCATCGCGCCGGACCTGCAGTTCGAGCGCAGCGGCAAGCTCATGACGCTCGGCGGCACGGTCGCCGTGCCGAGGGCGGACATCGACCTTCCCAAGCTGCCACGCCAGGGCAGCGCCACGCAGGCATCGCCGGACGTGGTGGTGATCGATGACGAGCACGCCACCGAGCAGGCCCGCGCCGTGCCGCTCGAAGTGCGCGTCACCGCAATCGTGGGCCCGGACGTGACGCTCGTCGGCTACGGGCTCGACGCGAAGGTCGAAGGGCAGATCATCGTGACCGAGCTGCCCAACCAGCCGACCACGGGTTCGGGCGAGATTCGGCTCACCGGCACCTACAAGGCCTACGGGCAGGATCTCACCATCCAGCAAGGGCGGCTGCTCTATGCAGGTCAGCCGCTGACCGATCCGCAGCTCAACATCGTGGCGACGCGCACCATCGAGTCGGACAACGTCACGGCCAAACTCACCGTCACGGGCAGCGCGCAACGGCCCCGGCTGGAAATCTCCGCGGACCCGGCGATGACCCAGTCGCAGGCGCTCTCGTATCTCGTCACCGGCAAGCCGCTCAACCAGGTGGGAAGTGGAGAAAGCGATCTCGTGCAGGCCGCCGCGCGCTCGCTCGGCGGCGCCGCCGGCAACCTGCTCGCGCAGGGGATCGGCAGGCGCCTCGGCATCAGCGACATCGGCGTCACGGACAACGAAGAACTGGGCGGCTCCGCATTCACCGTAGGCCAGTATCTTTCACCACGCCTGTATCTCAGCTACGGCGTCGGCCTCTTCGAGCCGGGCCAGGTCGTGACGGTGCGCTACCGCGTGAACGACCGTATCTCCATCGAGGCGAGCCAGGGCCCACAGAACCAGAAGGCGGGCATCAACTATCGCGTTGAGCGGTAAGTCGGGCTCGCGTCCTGAATGAGCTGTCAGCTGGCTGGCGGTGTCTGCTGCCGCAAGCGAATGTGAAGCTCGCGCAGCTGCGCTTCGCTCACCGGCGTGGGCGCATCCGTGAGCGGGTCCGCCGCGGTCTGCGTCTTCGGGAAAGCGATGACCTCGCGGATGCTGTCCGCGCCCACCATCAGCATCGCCAGCCGATCGAGCCCGAAAGCGATGCCGCCATGGGGCGGCGCGCCGAACTTGAGCGCATCGAGCAGGAAGCCAAACTTGAGGTGCGCCTCCTCCGCATCGATGCCGAGCAGGTCGAACACCGTGGATTGCATCTCCTGCCGGTGGATACGCACGGAACCGCCGCCGACCTCAGAGCCGTTCAGCACCATGTCGTAGGCTTTCGCGAGCGCCTCCCCCGGATCCGCGCGGAGCACGGCCGGGTCATCGTTCTTCGGTGCCGTGAACGGGTGATGCATCGCCGCCCAGCGCTTCGCGTCCGGGTCGAACTCGAACATCGGGAACTCGGTGACCCAGAGCGGCTTCCACTCGTTTGCGACGAGGCGCTGATCCTGCCCCGCCTTCAACCGCAGCGCGCCCAGCGCATCACTCACCACCTTCGCGCTATCCGCGCCGAAGAAGATGATGTCGCCGTCCGCGGCGCCAGTGCGCGAAAGAATGCCCTTCGCGGCGTCGTCGCTCAGGAACTTCGTGATGGGCGACTGCAGCCCCTCCCGACCCTTCGCGGTCTCGTTCACCTTGATGTACGCCAGACCCCTGGCGCCGTAGCGCGCGACATACGCTGTGTACTCGTCGATCTGCGAGCGCGGCATCGAGGCGCCGCCCGGCACGCGCAGCGCGGTGACACGGCCCTTCGGATCCTTCGCGGGACCGGCGAACACCTTGAAGTCGCAATCCTTCACGAGATCCGCCACGTCCACGAGCTCCAGCGGAATGCGCAGATCAGGCTTGTCGGACCCATAGCGACGCATGGCTTCAGCGAAGGACATGCGCGGAAACGGGTTCGGCAGCGAGACGTTCAGCACCTCCTTGAACAGGTGCCGCACCAGCCCTTCCATGAGCTGCATGATGTCCTCCTGCGTGAGGAAGGATGTCTCGATATCGAGCTGCGTGAATTCGGGCTGCCGGTCCGCTCGCAGATCCTCGTCGCGGAAGCAGCGGACGATCTGATAGTAGCGATCGAACCCCGCCATCATCAGCAGCTGCTTGAAGATCTGCGGCGACTGAGGCAGCGCGAAGAACTTGCCGGGATGCGTACGGCTCGGCACGAGATAGTCCCGCGCCCCTTCGGGCGTCGCCTTCGTGAGCATCGGCGTTTCGAGATCCACGAAACCGTTGGTGTCGAGATAGCCGCGCATGGCGCGCGTGATGGAATGACGCAGCCGCAGGCGCTGGTTCATCACTTCGCGACGCAGGTCGAGATAGCGGTACTTGAGCCGCACTTCCTCGCTCACCTGCTCATCCAGCTGGAACGGCAGCGGCTCGGAGCGGTTCAGCACCTCGAGCTCGCGCGCGAGCAGCTCGACCTTGCCGGAACGAAGGTTGGCGTTCGCCGTGGCGCCCGGCCGTGCGCGCACGAGCCCCCGCACGCGAATGACGAACTCCCCGCGCAGACGCTCCGCGTCCTTGAACATGTCGGCCGCATCCGGATCGAACACGACCTGCAGCAACCCCTCGCGATCCCGCAGGTCCACGAAAATGACGCCACCATGATCGCGGCGACGATGCACCCAGCCGGCGACCGTGACCTCCTGGTCGGTGAGCTTCTCGTCAACGTGACCGCAATAGTGGGTGCGCATGGACATGGGACAGGGGTGCCTCGTGGGGAGCGCGCGATGTTACGAAGCCCCCCTCCCGCTCGCAAGGAAAATTGCCGCCCCACCCCGAAAATCCACCGCAGAAACAAAGCGATGGGTGGGGCTGGCGGGAGGGGCCGGGCCGCATGCGGCGGTGAGGGACGTGAAAATGCGGGACGCATTTTCACGAGGCCCCGAGGGATCGGTCTCGCGGCCGGTCCCGAACCGCCGCATGCGGCCCGGCCCCTCCCGCCAGCTCCACCCATCGCCACCACACGCGCAGTCCCACGCCGTTCCGCGAAGCCCCGCGCAGCGCGAGTTTCAGGCAGCCGGCACGGCGACCTTGGGCTGGGCCCGCGATGGCGGCGGCGCCGGCGGCATGACGACGCCACACGTGATGATCATCTTCATGGCCGCGTCCACGCTCATTTCGAGCTCCACCACCTCGGACGCCGGCACGAGGACGATGAACCCGGAGGTGGGATTGGGCGTCGTGGGCACGTACACACACGCATGCTGCACGCCCGTCTTGTCGCTGACCTCCCGCATGTCGTCCGCGGTGACGAAGCCGATGCTCCATACACCTTCGCGCGGGTACTGGATCATCACGACCTTGCGAAAGGAGGCATTGCTCGTGGAGAACACGCTCTCCGCGAAGCTTTTCACGCCACCGTGGACGGAGCGCACCAGCGGAATGCGCCGCATGAGCCCATCCCAGTACTGCACGAGCCGCCGGCCGATGAGGTTCGTAACGAGCAGCCCCGTGATGAGCAGCACCGTCAGCGCGAACACGATGCCGAGGCCCGGCAGCGGGAAGCCGACGATGCGCGCCGGCTGGTATTCCGCGGGAAACAGCAGGAACAGCCGATCCATCAGCTGCACGATGAACGTGATCACCCAGACACTCGCGAGAACGGGCAGCCACACGAGCACGCCCGCGACGAGATAGCGTCGCACGGACCAGTTCCTCTTCGGATTCGTCATCTGCCTTTCCGGCGCGCGGGCGCCCTGGCCTTCCCGCGCGCGGCGGGCTTGGTGCGCCCTTTCGCTGCGGCGGGCCGCGAAGGTTTGCGCGCAGCCTGGCGACTCGAACCGCTGCGGGACGCGCCGGACCCGGTGCGGGCTGTCGCCGTCGCCGCGGCGGGCTCGGCCGTCTTGGACTCCGCCGCCTTCTCGGCCTTGGCGTCGCCCGCTTTCGCCGCCGGCTTCGACTCCGAGGGGGCCTCGGGCTCCTTGTCGACGGCGAGGTTGCGCTTGCCTTCCTTGTCCGTCTTGAAATCGGTCTCGTACCAGCCGCCGCCCTTCAGACGGAAGACCGGCGCGGAGATGAGCTTCTTCATGGCGTTCTTGCCGCACGAAGGGCATTTGCGCAGCGGCTCGTCACTCACCTTCTGCAGCAATTCCGTGTAGAACTTGCAGTTATCGCACTCGTATTCGTAGAACGGCATGGTGTTGCGTAATCCGGTTGGAAGTTGCTCGACCGCCGGCATTCGAAGTCGCCGGTCTTGGAGTGATGGGGATTATAGCGTGAGCCTCCAGACCCCAGGCCCGCCGGCGAGCGCGCAGGCACCGGGCCGCCGGGCGCCGAACCACCCGCGGCCCTGCACCGGGCGCGGGCGGTTCGATCAGGGTGTTGCTATCTGGAGCCCTTCGTGAAGGCGAGCTGCCCGCCTTCAACCGTCACGCGGATGCGGTCGCCGGGCCCGAACTCGCCCTTCAGGATGCGCTGGGCGAGCGGATTCTCCACCTGCTGCTGGATGGCGCGCTTCAGCGGCCGGGCGCCGTACACCGGATCGAACCCAGCCTCGCCCAGGAGGTCCCGCGCCTTGTCGTCGAGCTGCAGGTCCATGTCCCGCTCCTGCAGGCGGCGACGCAGGTAGCCGAGCTGGATATCCACGATCGCGCGGATCTGCTGCACCCCCAGCGGGTGGAACACGACGATGTCATCGATGCGGTTGATGAATTCCGGCCGGAAGTTCTGCTGGACGATCTCCATCACCGCGCTCTTCATGCGCTGGTAGTTGCCTTCGCCCGCGAACTCCTGGATGACCTGCGAGCCGAGGTTCGAGGTCATGATGATCACGGTGTTGCGGAAATCGACGGTGCGCCCCTGCCCGTCCGTGAGGCGCCCGTCGTCGAGCACCTGGAGCAGCACGTTGAACACGTCCGGATGCGCCTTCTCGACCTCGTCCAGCAGGATCACCGAGTACGGGCGGCGGCGCACGGCCTCCGTGAGATACCCGCCCTCCTCGTAGCCGACATAGCCCGGCGGCGCGCCGATGAGGCGGGCCACCGAGTGTTTCTCCATGAACTCGGACATGTCGATGCGGATCAGCGCCTCTTCGGTGTCGAAGAGAAACTCCGCGAGCGCCTTGCTGAGCTCCGTCTTCCCGACGCCCGTCGGGCCGAGGAACAGGAACGACCCGTTCGGCCGGCGCGGGTCCGACAGCCCGGCGCGGGAGCGGCGGATCGCATCCGACACGATGCGCACCGCCTCCTCCTGCCCCACCACGCGGCGGGACAGCGCATCTTCCATCTGCAGCAGCCTGTCCTTCTCGCCCTGGAGCATTTTCGAGACGGGGATGCCCGTCCACTTCGACACCACCTCGGCGATCTCTTCCTCCGTGACCTGGTTGCGCACGAGCTGCGGCTTCTTCTCTTCCGCCTCCTGCGCCTTCACGAGATTCTTTTCCAGCTCGGGAATCCGGCCGTACTGCAGCTCTGCCATGCGCTGCAGGTCCCCGGCGCGGCGGGCGGCTTCCAGCTCGAGGCGAACGCGATCGAGCTCCTCGCGGATGTGCGCCGCGCCCTGGAGCGAGGCCTTCTCGGCCTTCCAGATCTCCTCGAGGTCGGCGTATTCCTTCTCGAGCCCGCGCAGCGTCTCCTGCAGCGTGGCGAGCCGGCGCCTGGACGCCTCGTCTTCCTCTTTCTTCAGCGCTTCCTGCTCGATCTTGAGCTGGATGATGCGACGTTCGAGCTTGTCGAGCGCCTCGGGCTTGGAGTCGATCTCCATGCGGATGCGCGCGGCCGCCTCGTCGATGAGGTCGATGGCCTTGTCGGGAAGCTGGCGATCCGTGATGTACCGGTGTGAGAGCGTGGCGGCCGCGACGATCGCCGGGTCCGTGATCTCCACCTTGTGATGGAGCTCGTAGCGTTCCTTCAACCCGCGCAGGATGGCGATGGTGTCTTCCACCGACGGCTCATCGACCAGCACTTTCTGGAAGCGACGCTCGAGGGCCGCGTCCTTCTCGATGTACTTGCGGTACTCATCGAGCGTCGTCGCGCCCACGCAATGCAGCTCGCCACGGGCCAGCGCGGGCTTCAGCATGTTGCCCGCGTCCATGGCGCCCTCGGCCTTGCCGGCACCCACCATGGTGTGCAGCTCGTCGATGAACAGGATGATCTGGCCTTCCTGCTTGGAGAGGTCGTTCAGCACGGCCTTGAGGCGTTCCTCGAACTCACCGCGGAACTTGGCACCGGCGATGAGCGCGCCCATGTCGAGCGCGAGAATGCGCTTGTTCTTGAGGCTTTCCGGCACCTCGCCGTTGATGATTCGCTGGGCGAGCCCCTCGACGATGGCGGTCTTGCCGACGCCGGGCTCACCGATCAGCACGGGATTGTTCTTGGTGCGGCGCTGGAGCACCTGGACCGTGCGGCGGATCTCGTCGTCCCGCCCGATGACCGGGTCGAGCTTGCCGGAAGCGGCGCGCGCCGTCAGGTCCACGGTGTATTTTTCGAGCGCCTGCCGGCTCTCTTCGGCGTTCGGATCCTGCACCTTCTCGCCGCCCCGAATCTCTTCGATGGCCTTCTCGATGGCGCCGCGCACGGCGCCCGCATCCTTCAGCACCCGCGCCAGATTGCGGTCGTCGAAGGCGGCGAGCACGAACAGCTCGCTGGAGATGAACTGGTCGCCGCGCTGCTGGGCGAGCTTGTCCGTGACGTTGAGGACCTTGTTCAGGTCGTTGGAAACGTGAACCTCGCCGGGCGCGCCTTCCACGCGCGGCAGCCTGTCCAGCAGGGCGCCGAGCTCGGAGCGCAGCTTGTTGACGTTGGCGCCGGCCTTGGTGAAGAGCGGCCGGGCGCTGCCGCCCTGCTGGTCCAGGAGGGCGAGCAGCACGTGGGCCGGCTCGATGAACTGGTTGTCGCGGCCGACGGCGAGTGACTGCGCATCGGCAAGCGCCTGCTGAAAGCGGCTGGTCAGTTTGTCCATTCGCATGGCAAAGAACCCGGGCTGAAGGTGGGGCCTGGCACGTTGTGGGGGCGCAACGAGGCGGTTCAAGCGCCCTGCCAGCCATTTCCGTGCCTGTTTCCCAGGCTGACGCGGCCGGGCGGCGCGCGACGCTCGGCCGCGCCGCAGCTCTGCCGCCCGCTTCAGTGGGCGTGGGCCTCGGCGAATGCGATGGCGGCGATACCCAGGGTAATGAGCACCACCTGTGCGACGCTTTCCCTCGGGCTCACGCGACGATGCAGGCCGGGAATGAGGTCCGCGACGGCCACGTACAGGAAACATGCGGCGGCCACCGCGATAGCGTACGGAAGCAGCTCCATGGCACTGCCGAGCGCGAAGTACGCAATGAGACCGCCGATGACGGAGGTGAGGCTCGTGGCGAGATTCAGGAACAGTGCCCGCGCGCGGGACATGCCGGAGTGCAGCAGCACTGCGAAGTCACCCACTTCCTGCGGAATCTCGTGAGCCATGACGGCGACGCTGGTAACGATGCCGAGCCGCACGTCTGTGAGAAACGCCGCGGCGATCAGCACACCATCCAGCGCGTTGTGGATCGCATCGCCCACCAGCACGAGCATTGCCGAAGCCTGTTCGCGATGCTCATGGTGATGGTGGTGTGCGCCGTGATCCGCGTATTCCTCGGAGTGCGAGTGCCGCCAGAGCACGAGCTTCTCCAGCACGAAGAAGACACCAATGCCTGCGGCGAGCGCCAGCCCCACGCCATGCGCACCGTCCGCGCCGGCTGTCTCCATCGCGTGCGGGAGCAGGGCAAGCAGAGCCGCCCCGAGCAGCGTGCCAGTGGCAAAGCTCACCAGGTGCGGCAGCACGCGCGCTCGCGGGCCATCCGGCAGGAGCAGGAATATACCGGCGAACAGCACGCTCAAGAGACCACCGAGCGCGGTGAAGACGACAATCAGTGCGAGCGTGCCCAAAACGTTCTACTTATTTGCATCACAGCCGCGAAATCCTAGCACGCGTGTCAAGGGCGCCAGTCCCTCACGGTTCCTCCAGCCAGACAAGGGCCGCCATCCGCCCGCACTGACCGTCGCGGCGATAGGAAAAGAACCGATGGCGTTCATCGTAAGTGCACCAGCCGGCCCCCGAGATCGCCTCGATGCCCGCTGCGGCCAGGCGGCGCCGTGCGAGTGAGTACAAGTTGCACTGCCAACGGCCACGCTCGTTTCGCTGGAATGCGTCTGCCGCGGCGGCGTCCTGATCAAGGAATGCCGCGCGCACCTCGTCGCCCACCTCGAAACGGCCCGGGCCGATGGCCGGACCCAGCCACGCGATGAGGTCTGCGGGTGCCACGTCCATCGCGCCGAGGGTGGTTTCGATAACGCCACCTGCGAGCCCGCGCCAACCGGCATGCGCCGCGCCGACCACCGAGCCATCACGCGCGGCGAAGAGCACGGGCATGCAGTCCGCGACCTGAATGGCGCAGACCTGCCCGGGGGTGCGAGAGACAGCCGCATCGGCGCGCCGCTCGCTGGACGGAAGATCGACCACCGAGGTGCCGTGAACCTGCTCGAGCCATGCGGGCTCGGCAGGAAGCGACAGCGCCTCACGAAGCCTGCGACGATTCTCTGCGACGGCCGCAGCGTCATCGCCGACGTGAACACCGAGGTTCAGTGAATCGTATGGCGGGGCGCTGACGCCCCCGGTGCGCAGGGTCATGGCTGCGCGCACTCGCGCCGGCGCCGCCCAATCGGGAAACAGCAGGCCGGCGCCGGACGTCACGGTGCCTTTCTTCCCGACGGGCCCGTCTCGCCGGCCGATGCCTGAGCGTCTGCTTCGAGCGCTTCGAGGAGGGCCGCCATGTCTTGCGGGACGGGCGCCTCCCACTCGAGCGATTTGCCGGTGAGAGGATGCTCGAGGGCCAAACGCGTGGCATGCAGTGCCTGGCGCCTGAACGCATCGATCGTCTGAATGAGCGGCTCCGTCGCGCCGCGTGGAATACGCCGACGCGTGCCATACACCGGGTCGCCCACGAGCGGGTATCCGATGTGCGCGAGGTGCACTCGAATCTGATGGGTGCGACCGGTTTCCAGCTCCGCGCGCACGTAGGTGTGGCCGCGAAATCGCTTCAGAACCCGATAGTGCGTGACGGCTTCGCGCCCATCGCTGCGCACCGCCATCCGAGTGCGCTGCGTACGATGTCGCCCGATGGGCTCGTCCACCGTGCCGCCGCCGGTCATCACGCCAACGCACACCGCGAGGTACGCGCGCTCGACGTCACGTGCGGCGATCGCACCGGCCAGCGCTGCGTGCGCCTCTGGCGTGCGCGCCACAACCATGAGACCGCTGGTATCTTTGTCCAGCCGGTGCACGAGGCCTGCTCGCGGCACCAGTGCCAGCCTGGGATCCAGTGCGAGAAGCGCGTTCTGCAGCGTGCTGCTGGCATTGCCGGCACCGGGATGCACCACCAGCCCAGCAGGCTTGTTGATGACAAAGAGCGCGCGGTCCTTGAACACCACGTCTACCGGCAACGCTTCCGCAGCCACGCGTGTTTCGGGCTCGAGACGGGCCTCGATACGAACGTGCTCGCCGCCGTGCACCTTGTCGCGCGGACGGGGCACCTGCCCGTCCAGGCGTACGGCACCGGCTTCGATCCAGTTCTGCAGGCGCGCCCGCGAGTACTGCGGCAGGGCACGGGCAAGCGCCTGATCCAGCCGCAGGCCGGCAAGATCAGGGGCGATCTGCAGCTCGTGGGTGCGGAACTCCATGGAGGGGCTCGGGGTCGGACGTTCTGCTGCCAAAATCGCTATATACTTCGCGGCCGTTGCGGAACCAGCAAGTCTTCCCGAGCGGGGAGCCATGCGCAAATCCAAAGCGGCAGAATTCGACGAAAGGGCCGTAAATCAATGACTCTGTCCGGGTTCGCGCGTGGGGGTGTGCTCGCGCTGTGCGTAGCGCTTCTCGCGCTTTCGGGCTGCCGATCGAATCGGGATACAGCCCTGCAGCGGCAGGGTCCCGAGGCGCTCTACAAGCAGGCTCAGCGCAGCCTGAAGGCCTACGATTTCAATACGGCCATCAAGATCTACGAGGCGCTCACCGCCCGCTACCCCTTCACGAACGAGGCGCGGCAGTCGCGGCTCGACCTCATCTACGCGTACTACCGTGCACGCGAGAGCGAATCGGCGATCGATGCGGCCGACCAGTTCATCCGCGAGAATCCGACCCACCCCCGCGTGGACTATGCCTGGTACCTGAAGGGGCTCGTGGATTTCGAGCGCACGCCGAACATCCTGGAGCGCATGTTCCGCGTGGACCTGACGGAACGCCCGCCCACCACGGCGCGCAAGTCCTTCACCGCGTTCAAGACGGTGGTGGAGCAATACCCGAAGAGCGATTACGCCCACGACGCCCGCAAGCGGATGATCTTCCTCCGCAACCGCCTCGCCGATTACGAGGTGCACGTCGCTTCGTACTACCTGAAGCGCGGGGCATATGTGGCGGCCGCCCAACGTGCGAAGGGCGCCATCGAGCAGTACGACGGTGCGCCGGCCACGCAGCAGGCGCTCACCATACTCATCGCCGCCTACGATCGTCTGAATCTGAAAGAGCTCGCCGCGCAGAGCCGGCAGGTCTATCAGGCGAATTACCAGGATGACGTGCGGCAGGCGCAGGCCGAGGCGCAAAGATCCTGGTGGCAGTTCTGGCGCTGAGCTCCGCGAGCCTCCGCGCGGCGCACTGCTGAGTGCGGCGCTGCTCGCGAGCCGACGAGGCTCCGGTCTGCCAGATGACGACACCGCGCCGCCGCTCAGCTGGAGCCAGCAGCTCACACCAGCGCAGTGATCAGCGCTGATATCCGTTCGTGATCGGGTAGCGCCAGTCGCGGCCAAAGGCCCGGCGGCTCACACGCACGCCCGGAGGCGCCTGGCGCCGCTTGTACTCGTTGCGCTTCACCAGATCGAGCACCCGGCCGACCGTGGAGCGCTCGAAGCCGCGCGCGACGATCTCATCCACCGAGAGGTCTTCTTCGATGAAGGCCTCCAGGATGGCGTCCAGCACTTCATAGGGAGGCAGGGAGTCCGAGTCCTTCTGGTCCGGGCGCAGCTCCGCGGAGGGTGGACGGTCGATGACCCGTTGCGGAATGACCGGGCTCACCGAGTTGCGGTAGCTCGACAGGCGATAGACCAGCATCTTGCTGCAGTCCTTGATCGGCGCGAAGCCGCCAGCCATGTCGCCGTACAGCGTGGCGTAGCCCACCGCCATCTCGCTCTTGTTGCCCGTGGTGAGCAGCATGCGGCCCGTCTTGTTCGAAATACCCATGAGCAGCAGCATGCGGCAGCGGCTCTGGATGTTCTCTTCCGTGGTATCCGGCTTCGTGCCGGCGAACTCGCCTTTCAACGCCGCGAGGGTGGCCTCGAACATGCCTTCGATGGACACCTCGCTGTACTTCACGCCGAGGTTGCGGGCCTGCTCCGCGGCGTCCTGCAGGCTGATGGGCGCCGTGTAGCGGGAAGGCATCATGACTGCGTGCACGCGGCTCGCCCCAAGCGCATCCACCGCGATGGCGAGAGTCAGTGAGGAATCCACGCCACCCGAGAGGCCCATCACCACGCCCGGGAAACCGTGCTTGTTCACGTAGTCACGCACGCCCAGCACCAGCGCGCGATAGATGCTCTCTTCATCCGAAAGCTCCGGCGCAACGCTCGCAGCCACCGGGACGGCGCTGCCGCTCTCGTCCCGCGTGAGCTCGGCGGCATACAAGCCCTCCTCGAACGCGGGGGCGCGCATGACGACATCCCCATCCGCGCTCATCACGAACGAGTTGCCGTCGAACACGAGCTCGTCCTGGCCCCCGACCGCATTCACGTAGATGACGGGCAATTTGACGTCGAGCACGCGTTTGCGAACGACGCTCTCGCGCTCACGCTGCTTGTGAAGCTCATACGGTGAGGCGTTCAACACCACGAGGAGCTCGGCACCATTCGCCGCAGCGAGCTGGGCAGACTCGGGCTCCCAGATGTCCTCACACACCAGGAGCCCTATGCGGAAGCCATTCCGCTCGAAAACCGTGGGCTGCCCACCAGCGCGGAAGTAGCGCTTCTCGTCGAACACCTTGTAGTTCGGCAGCTCGCACTTGCGGTGAGTGGCCGCAAGCACGCCGCGATCTACGAACGCGCCGGAGTTGTAGATGTGCGTGCCCGTGTATTCCGGGTAGCCGAGCACCACGCCTGCGTCGCCCGCTTCCGCACACACGCGGGCCAGCGCGCCTTCCACCTGCCGGCGAAAGCCGCGGTGGAAGAGCAGATCTTCCGGCGGGTAGCCGGACAACGTGAGCTCAGGAAATACGACCAGATCGGCCGACAGCTCCGCCTGCGCGCGACGCGCGGTGCTGATGACACGCGTGGCATTGCCGTCGACATCGCCGACCAGCGTATCGAGTTGTGCGAGCGCGAACCTGAGGACCGGTTTCACGAACTAGCGACGCTTACGCGGTCCTCCGGACGTCACTCTTGCTTTGGCCTTCACGCTCGACTTGCCGCTGCCCGAAGCACGGCGCGCACTGCGCTTCGCAACTGCACGCTGCGCACTGCGCTTGGGTGCGCGGCCCCGAGCGCTTGCGCCGCTGCGACGAGACGCCGTGCGTGCACCACCTGACGCCCGCGAGCCCGCAGACGCGGCCGCCCGCTTCTTGGCGCCACCGTTGCCGCCTTTGCCTGCGGGTTTGGGCGCTCGCCGCTTCGCGCTGCGCTGCCCCGGCTCTGACACTTCTGCCGCCTCAGCGGCCTCGGCAGCCGCGGCGGCACGACGCGCGGCCGCGGCGGCGGACTTGGCTTTGGCGCGACGGACCTTGAGAAGCTCCGCCATCGCAGAGCCGAGCTCTGCAGGAGACTTCACCGTGCGCACGCCCGCCTCGTCCAGCGCGCGGTACTTGTCTGCGGCGGTGCCTTTGCCGCCCGCGACGATGGCGCCCGCATGGCCCATGCGCTTGCCCGGGGGGGCCGTCACGCCGGCGATGTAGGCGACCACGGGCTTGGTCACATAGTGGCGAATGAAGCTCGCCGCGGCTTCCTCATCGCTGCCGCCGATTTCGCCGACGAGGATGATGCCTTCGGTCTGCGGGTCGCGCTCGAAGAGCTCGAGCACGTCGACGAAGTTCATGCCACGCACCGGATCACCCCCGATGCCGACGCAAGTGCTCTGCCCGAGGCCGGCATTCGTGGTCTGGAAAACCGCTTCGTACGTGAGGGTGCCGGAGCGGGACACGATGCCCACCGCGCCCTTCTTGTGGATGAAGCCCGGCATGATGCCGATCTTGCATTCATCCGAGGTGATGACGCCGGGGCAGTTCGGCCCGATGAGCCGGGTGCCCGTGCCGGCGAGCGCAGCCTTGACGCGCACCATGTCGTTCACGGGCACGCCCTCGGTGATGCACACCACGAGCTCGATGCCGGCGTCCGCCGCCTCGAGAATGGCATCAGCCGCGAACGCGGCGGGCACGTAGATCATGCTGGCGGTGGCGCCGGTCTCCTGCACGGCGTCATGCACCGTATTGAACACCGGCTGCCCGAGGTGCGTCTCGCCGCCACGGCCCGGCGTGACGCCACCGACGAGCTTGGTGCCGTAGGCCAGGCACTGTTCGGAGTGATAAGTGCCCTGCTTGCCGGTGAAGCCCTGACAGATGACCCGGGTATTGCGATTGATGAGAATGCTCATGCGCGACCTTTCGCGGCGAGGGCCACGACATTGCGCGCGGCATCTGTGAGATCGGCGGCAGCGGTGATCGTCAGCCCGCTGCCCGCCAGCATTTCGCGCGCCTTCGGCGCGTTCGTGCCTTCCAGCCGCACCACGACCGGAACCTGCACGTTCACGTTCTTCACGGCGGTAATGACGCCTTCGGCGATGATGTCGCACCGGACGATGCCGCCGAAGATGTTGACCAGGATGGCCCGCACCTTCCTGTTCGACAGGATGAGCTCGAAGGCCGCCGTGACGCGATCCGCGGTGGCGCCGCCGCCCACATCGAGGAAGTTGGCGGGCTGGCCGCCGTGCAGCTTGATGAGGTCCATGGTCGCCATGGCGAGGCCCGCGCCATTGACCATGCATGCGATGTCGCCATCGAGTGACACGTAGTTGAGGTCGTGCTCCGCTGCGCGGCGCTCCGTCGGATCCTCCTGCGAGGGGTCGCGCAGCTTCGCGAGCTCCGGCTGCCGGAAGAGCGCGTTCGCGTCGATGTTGATCTTCGCGTCGAGCGCCACGAGCTTGCCCGCCTTCGTGACGATGAGCGGGTTCACCTCGACGAGGCTCGCGTCCTTCTCGAAGTAGAGCTTCTGCAGGCCCATGACGATGGACTGGAACTCGCCGATCTGCTTGCCGGACAGGCCGAGGCCGAAGGCGAGCTTGCGGCACTGGTAAGGCTGCAGGCCGGCCGCCGGGTCCACGTTCACGGCCAGGATCTTCTCCGGCGTGTGCGCGGCGACTTCCTCGATATCCATGCCGCCGGCGGCGGAGGCGATGACCGCGACACGCCCGCGCTCGCGGTTCAGGGTGAGGGAAAGATAGATCTCGCGCTCGATGTCGGAGCCCGACTCCACGTACACCGAGCCGATGGGCAGACCTTCGGGACCGGTCTGCTTCGTCACCAGTTGCTGGCCCAGCAGGGCCTCGGCGGCGGCCCGCACGGCGTCGATATCCCGCACCACCTTGACGCCGCCCGCCTTGCCGCGGCCGCCGGCGTGCACCTGCGCCTTCACCACCCACACGGGGCCGCCGAGCGCCTCGGCGGCGGACACGGCTTCCTCCGCGGTTGTGGCCACCTTGCCGGGCGGCACCGGGATTCCGTAGCTCCGGAAAACATCTTTCGCTTGATATTCGTGCAGGTTCATCGTGCTCGAGGGGGTCCGTGAACGAAGGCGCGTATTCTCTAGGAAAGCCGCTGGAGTGACCAGCAAAGCGACGCGCTCGAACGGGCTATTGACCTGCGCGTCCGCGCGCCCCGGAAGCTCGGCGCGGCTCGCGCAGCATCGTTCCTGCGCGACGCGGTCCACATTTCGGCGTCATGTGCGCCCCGGATGCGCCGAGCCGTGCAAGGCAGCCGCCGGGGTCTGTACCAATCCCGCGACCGGGGTCGCCTTTCGGGCACTTGCGAAGGTGCTAGAGTCCCGCACCCCCCGTCGCACCGGGTCTCATCCACAGCTTTTTCCTGCATGCGGGCCAGCGCAGCGTCAACCGCCACCGCCCCGAGTGATCTCGCGTGGCGCGTCATAGGACTGGTGAACCTCTACCGGCTGCTCGTGCCGCTGGTGCTGTTCGGCGTGCATCTGCTCGCAGGTCCCCAGGGCGCACCGTTCGCCAGCCGGCCGCAGCTGCTGCTCTCCGCGTGCATCGCCTACTTTTCCGTCGGTGTGCTCATGGTGGTTGCCCGGCGGCTGTCCTGGCCGAGCGTCCGACGCGTGGCGCTCCTCAACACCACCGTGGATGCCCTGGGCCTCGGCATCATTCTGTATGCGAGCGGGGGCGTGGCGAGCGGGCTCGGCATCCTGCTCGTGCTGCCGGTGGGCGCCATGGCCGTGCTGGGCGACAACCGGGACGCCTTCCTGATCGCCGCCATTTCGGCGATCGGGATTCTGGTGCAGCAGATCTTCGCGTACCTGGCTGCCGACGCCTCCGTGGCGGACTTCACGACGGCCGGCGTGATCGGCGCGGTGCTCTTCGCCGTCGCGCTGTTCGTGTCACCCATCGCGCACCGCCTGCGCGAGAGCGAAGCGCTGGTGCGCCAGCAAGAGGTGGACCTCGCCAACCTTGCCCAACTCTCGCAATACATCGTGCAACACCTGCGCGAGAGCATCCTCGTCGTGGATAGCTCGGATCGCATCCGGCTCATCAACGAGTCTGCCGCGCAGCTGCTGGGGGACCGCAGCGCCTACCCGGGGGCGCTCCTCGGCGAGGCATCGCCACGCCTCCTGTACCTGCTGGAAACGTGGCGGCAGGGCGTGACCGACGGCAGCCCTTCGCAGGCCTTCATGGCAGCGGATGGCGCGCGCATGGTTCAGCCGCATTTCGCCCCGCTGGGTGCCGGGTCGCTCGCGCCGGCGCCGGTCCTCGTGTTCCTGGAGGACCTGAGCGTGATGGCGGAGAAGGTCCAGCAGTCGAAGCTCGCCGCCCTCGGCCGGCTCTCGGCGAGCATCGCGCACGAGGTGCGCAACCCCATCGGCGCGATGAGCCACGCCGGCCAGCTCCTGGCCGAGTCCGAGAACCTGTCGCCGGAAGACAAGCGTCTCACGGAGATCATTCGCACCAACGCGGAACGCGTGAGCACGATCATCAACAACGTGTTGCAGCTCTCGCGACGGGAGCCCACCCACCTCGAGCGGCTGTCACTCGGCGAATGGCTGGAGGAATTCCGTTCCGAGTTCTGCGAAACGACGCAATGGGCGCCCGACCGCCTGGTCCTCACCCTGCCCGACGAGACCGTGGAGGTGCGCGCCGACCCGAGCCAGCTGCACCAGGTCGTGTGGAACCTGTGCGACAACGCCATCCGGCACGCGTGCTCGGGCGTCGAGAACGGAGCCATCGACGCGCGCATCGGCCGCATGAGCCCGGGCTCCCGGCCCTTCCTGGAGATCGCCGACCGCGGCCCCGGCGTGGCGGCGGAGGATATCGAACGCATCTTCGAGCCCTTTTTCACCCGCGGACGCGGGGGCACGGGGCTCGGACTGTTCCTGGCACGCGAGCTCGCCCAGACGAGCGGCGCGTCTCTTTTCTATGAGCCGCGGGCGGGCGGCGGCAGCATTTTCCGGCTGGTGTTCGCCGATCCCACCCGCTGGGAGTTACGATGAGTCATGTCTCGAATTTGGCCGGTCGCGGAATGAGCAAGCCTGTCGTCCTGGTCGTCGATGACGAGCCGGATCTGCTCGAGCTCGTCAGCCTGACCCTGAGCCGCATGAATCTGGATACGCGTACCGCGCAGGATGTGGCGAATGCCCAGAAGCTGTTGAAGAGCCTGTCCTTCGATCTGTGCCTCACGGACATGCGCTTGCCGGATGGCGACGGCCTCGATCTGGTTGCGTGGATACAGGAGCACCGGCCGAATGTGCCGGTCGCGGTGATCACCGCGCACGGGAACGTCGAATCCGCCGTGCGGGCGCTGAAACTCGGCGCGTTCGACTTCGTGTCGAAGCCGCTCGATCTCGGCGTATTGCGCAAACTCGTCGGCAGCGCCGTGCGGCTCGGGTCGCGCGCCGACGGCACTGCTATCACGCTCGTGGCGCCGGGGCCGCGGCTCATCGGTAGCTCCGAGCCCATGCAGCAGCTGCGGGACATGATCACGCGCGTATCGCGCAGCCAAGCTCCAGTGCACATCTATGGTGAATCCGGCACGGGCAAGGAGCTCGTTGCGCGACTTATCCATGAGAGTGGCGCTCGAAACGAAGGCCCGTTCGTGGCCGTGAACTGCGGCGCCATCCCCACGGAACTCATGGAGAGCGAGCTGTTCGGCCACAAGCGCGGCAGCTTCACGGGAGCGGTAGCAGACAAGAAAGGTCTGGTGCAGTCGGCCGAAGGAGGCACGCTCTTTCTCGACGAAGTTGCGGATCTGCCCCTGCACATGCAGGTGAAGCTGTTGCGCGTGGTTCAGGAAAAAACGGTGCGTCCCATCGGCGAGTCGCGCGAGGAGGCGGTGGACGTGCGCATCCTTTCAGCCACGCACAAGAATCTCGCCCAGCTAGTGGCAGAAGGCCGGTTCCGCGAGGACCTCTTCTACCGCATCAACGTAATCGAGATGCGAGTGCCCTCGCTGCGCGAAAGGCAGGGGGACGTGGCGGAGCTGGCAGAACGCATCCTCGCACGGCTCGGCCGGCGAATGAAGGTGGAACCCGCGCACCTCACGCCCGAAGCGTTGCGGATTCTCGAGAGCTACAACTTCCCAGGCAACGTGCGCGAGCTCGAGAACGTGCTGGAGCGGGCTGTGACCCTCTCCACCGGCGGCGTCATCACGCCTGACAACATAAAAGTGCGGGCAACCGCGCGCTCCATGGATGTCACTGTCGCGGCTTCTCCCGCCTCGCCTGCGAGCGGCGGTAACGCGCTCGGGGATCAGCTCGAGAACATCGAACGCGACGCCATCGTGAAGGCTCTTGAGAAGACGCGCTACAACAAGACTGCGGCAGCGAAGCTGCTCGGGATGAGCTTCCGCGCCCTGCGCTACCGCATCAAGAAACTCGGCATCGAGTAGCGGAAGGGCTGCCTCCGGGTCGATAGCGTGCGCTATCGCACTGATCGCCGTTGCGGCCGCCTATGCAGCGACGAACCCTGCGGAATTCGTGAGCCCGATCACGCTGAGCGACGACTCGCACATGACTTAATTCTGGCTACAACAACTTGGCGCATCAGCGGACCAGCCGCAAACATGAAAACCATGGCATGAAGACCACCTCAAGCCCGTCACCGCAAACGCCTGCCCGATCGGAACTCGCGATACAGGACCAAGGAGCAACCACAACGCATGCTCCGTCGTCGAGAGCCGCCCGCAGCGGTGTTGCGCGCCTGCAAGGATCGGTGTTGGCCGTCGTGCTCGGGCTGGGCCTGCTGCTGCTGTCGTTCGTGCGCATTGCCGGAGATGCGAACTCCAATGCTCTCAGTGGCAAAGTGCTGGACTCCGTCCTCGAGCGACCGCTATGGAACACGGCTCTCGGGTGGAACCTTGCGCTGTTCGTGGCAGCGCTGATTGCATTGCATGTCGTGTTCGCGCTTCTGTGCTGGGGCCTTGCGGCGCTATCGCAGTATGCATTCCCGGCCGCTGCGGCATCCCGGTCCAAGCTGCTGGTGCTCTGGTGCATGGCGGGGTGGATTTGGGTGTTCGTCGCGAACGCGAAACTCTTCCCACATACATCACTTGGTGAGCCCTACGCGGAACTGGTCCGTGCTCACTGGGCGGGAATCGATGTGTTCGAGGCCTTCACCGTTGTGATGCTCTCAGCGCTTACGGGAACACTTGCAGTCGCAATGATTCGTTATGTGCGCTCGCGCCGGCCTTCGGCCGTCTATTTCGCACTGGGCGTGGTCGGAAGCGGTGCAATCGTCGCGGCGGCGAGCTTCGACGCCCCACCCTCTGCAGCGCCCTCCAAGCCGCACGTGATCATCATCGGCATCGACTCGCTGCGACCCGATGTGTTCTCTCCAGCCAAGCAGCCATCCGTTGCGCCGAACCTGCAGCACCATCTCGCGCAGTCCGTGAGATTCGGCGACACAACCACGCCGCTTGCACGCACTTTTCCTGCATGGGTATCCATCATCACGGGACGGCACCCGCACACGACGGGAGCGCTGATCAATCTGCTGCCCCGCGACCTGATCCACCCGGGAGATACCCTGCCGGATCTTTTTGGGCGTGCTGGTTATCGCACCATCTACGCCATCGACGAGGCCCGGTTCTCGAATCTCGACGCCTCGTATGGGTTCGATCAGACCATCACGCCCCCGATGGGAGCATCGGAATTCCTCATCGGCTTTTTCGGCGACACACCCGTGTCGAATCTCGTAGTCAACACCAGGCTCGGTGAGCTGCTGTTTCCTCATCTACATGCCAATCGCGGCGTGGCGGCTACGTACGATCCGAATGCCTTCATCAGAAAGCTCGACCGAAACCTGCGATTCGACGCCCCGACGCTTCTCGCAGTACATCTGACGCTCGCACACTGGCCGTTCTCATGGGCGGATTCCCCTGCGCCCGCTGACCGCTTCGGGGCCGATTCTGACAGCTATCCGTCTGCCGTTGGCAGGGTCGATCAACAGTTTCACGATCTCATGGCGTTGCTCGAGCAGCACGGCGCACTGACGAATGCCGTGGTCGTAGTTCTCTCCGATCACGGCGAGGCGCTCGGGCAGACCGAGGATCTCCTGGTCGATGAAGGCGCCGAGTCGTTCAAAGAGCGGGAGTTGCTGACGCAGAAGTGGGGGCACGGAACGAGCGTGCTCTCACCGCACCAATACCGCACGGTGCTTGCAATGCGCGCGTATGGCAACTTCGAGGAGCAGTTTCCGTCGGCGAGGAACATCGGGGCACCCGCCTCCCTGGAGGATATAGCACCGACGCTGGCGGAGCTCTTCGCGCTCGATGTCCGCCAGCCTTTCGATGGTCGGTCCCTGGCTCCGCTGCTGCGCGCGGAACCAGGTGCCGAGGCGTCGTTTCAAGAACGCATCCGCTTTACGGAAAGCGAGTTCTCGCCGCGCGAGTGGAACCCTGGCAGCATCACTCGGCGAGGCGTCGAGCTCGCGGCGCTCTTCTACCACGTTCACCCGTCCACCGACCGCTTGGAGTTCCGGCGTGAGCGAGTCGCCGAAGCCCTTATGAACCGTCAGTACGCAGCGATTGGCCCGAGTCATCTGCTCGCGGCTGTCCCGAGCACGGCCGAGACCGGGTTCGATTTGTTTGCCGCGCGCATCGGCGCGTCGACATCCCGCAAACTCGCCGGCGAACCCGAGGAAGGCGGCGAGCTGGCCGCGCTCAGGGCCGCTCTGCAGAACCGATTCGGCCTTACGTTAACTGCGCTGCCGGCAGCCGCTGAACACTGACGAGCAAGGTCGCTTTGTGACGCGAGTCGTCACTTAGCGAGGCCAGCGCGGCTACTCTGCGCATCGTTAAACCGTTGCTGCCTCAACTGGTTGCGCGCAATCGTCGCCGTTGGCATACGCCTTGCTCTGACTCAAGCGCTGGCGCGTGTGCTGCCGCTGAACCTATTTCGTACCAGGAGCTTTCTAAATGAAGACTATCCAGAAGGGCTTTACGCTCATCGAGCTGATGATCGTCGTCGCGATCATCGGAATCTTGGCCGCCATTGCGATCCCGGCCTATCAGGACTACACAATCCGTTCGCAGGTCACAGAGGGCCTGAACCTTGCGAGCGCGATCAAGGCGAACGTGGCTGAGTTCTATGCGCAGAACGGTTCATGGCCGACTGCACTTGGGCCGGAAGGCACGGCCAACACCCTTGGCATCGACAATCCGCCGAGCGGCAAGTATGTCTCCGAGATCCAGGTGTCGAACGGGACGATTCAGATCTCTTATTCGAACGCCACGCCCTTCCAGGCCAATGCCAACATCAATGGCTTGCGTCTGGACCTGCGCCCGACCGTGAGCGCTAACGGCGACGTGATCTGGACGTGCGGCAAGAAGGCGATCGTCGGTAGCGACCCGCCGGGTGGCGCCACCGCGGCGACCGCCGATGGCACGACGGTCACTCCGAAGTACCTGCCCTCCAACTGTCGCGCCTGATCCGGTTCCATCGAAAGGACGGATGCGAAGCCCCTCCCCGAGGGGCTTCGCCTTTTCTGGGAAACTAGTCACGCGCAGAGGCTCGTGCATATGCGACCATCCCCGCACATTTGACAATTGCCTCGCCGAACGTCTTCTGTAGACTAGTTTTTCGGACCGCGGGTCGCTCACCGTAACTCCATGAATGACAATGCCTCTTTAGCGCTCGGGGGACAACGCTCCGGGCTGGGTGGTCTCCCTCAGCGGCTCGTCCAAGACGGCGTCGTGGAGGAAGCGGCCATGCTGGAAGCATTGAATGCCGCGCGCGACAGGAAAACGAGTGTCGTCACGCAACTCGTGACCAGCGGCGCGGCGAACGCCCGCGACATCGCCATCGCGGCCTCCAGTGAGTTCGGCGTACCGCTCTTCGATCTCGACGCGGTCAATACCGACCCGGACATCATCCGCCTCGTCACGGAGAAGCTCCTCACCAAGCACCGCGTGCTGCCGGTGTTCCGCCGCGGCAAGCGACTCTTCCTCGCGGTGGCGGACCCAACCAATCTCCACGCCATCGACGAGATCAAATTCCAGACAGGCCTCGGCGTCGAAGCCGTGGTCGTCGAGGACGACAAGCTCCAGAAGGCCGTCGACCGCGCCATCGAGCAGGCCGACGCCCAGATGCCGAGCCTCGGCGAAGACGAGGGCATGGAGCTCGATGCCCTCGAAGTCACGGGCGGTGAGGAGGAGCTCGACGACAAGGTCAGTCGCGACGACGTCGAGGACGCCCCGATCGTCCGCTTCGTCAACAAGCTCATGCTCGATGCCATCCGCCGCGGCGCCTCGGACATCCACTTCGAGCCGTACGAAAAAACGTACCGCGTCCGCTTCCGCATGGACGGCGTGCTGAAGGAAATCGCCCAGCCTCCGGTGCAGCTCGCCGGCAAGCTCTCGGCGCGTCTGAAGGTCATGTCGCGCCTCGACATCGCCGAGCGCCGCGTGCCCCAGGACGGGCGCATCAAGATGCGGCTGTCGAAGAACCGCTCCATCGACTTCCGCGTCAGCACGTGCCCCACGCTCTTCGGCGAAAAGATCGTGCTCCGTATTCTCGACGCGTCGCAGGCCATGATGGGCATCGACGCGCTGGGCTACGAGCCGTTCCAGAAAGACCTGTACATGCGGACGCTGGCCAAGCCTCAGGGCATGATCCTCGTGACAGGCCCAACCGGCAGCGGCAAGACCGTGTCGCTCTACACCGGCCTCAACATCCTCAACCGTGAAGACACGAACATCTCCACGGCCGAGGACCCATCGGAAATCAATCTCCCCGGCGTGAACCAGGTGAACGTGAACCCGAAGGTGGGCCTCACGTTCGCGGCGGCCATGCGCGCATTCCTGCGCCAGGACCCCGACGTGATCATGGTCGGTGAGATCCGCGACCTCGAGACCGCCGAGATCGCCATCAAGGCGGCCCAGACGGGCCACCTCGTGCTCTCCACGCTTCACACGAACGACGCGCCGCAGACGCTCACGCGTCTGGTAGACATGGGCGTGAAGCCCTATGCCATCGCCACGTCGGTCAGTCTCATCATCGCCCAGCGCCTCGCACGCCGCCTCTGCTCACACTGCAAGCAGCCGATGGACATTCCGAAGGAAGCGCTGCTCAAGGAAGGCTTCTCCGAGACGGATGTCGCCGCCGGCATGAAGATTTTCGCCCCCAAGGGCTGCTCCAACTGCACAGACGGCTACAAGGGCCGCGTGGGCATCTATCAGGTTCTGCCGATCACCGATGCCATCGCCCGCATCATTCTCGCGGGCGGCAGTGCCGTCGAGATCGGCGATGAGGCGGCCAGGGAAGGCGTGTGGGATCTGCGCCGCGCCGGCCTCGAGAAGATCAAGGCAGGTTTGACGAGCATCGAAGAGATCAACAGCGTCACGATCGAGTGACGCGGGGTACCAACGCATGGCTCCTGCAGCTACCGCAACCGTCAGAACGATCAAGAGGGACGTGCCTTTCACCTGGGAAGGCATGGACAAGAAAGGCAACCGGATCAAGGGCAAGAGCCTGGCTCCGGACGAAGCCGCCCTGCGCGCCGATCTGCGCCGGCAAGGCATCGCGCCAAGCCGCGTCAGGAAGCAGTCGCAAGCCTTCAAGGCTGGTGGCAAGGTCAACGCGCAGGACATCGCGGTGTTCAGCCGCCAGCTCGCCACCATGCTTGCGGCGGGCATCCCGCTCGTGCAGGCGTTCGAGATCGTCGGCAACGGCCACGACAAGCCGGCGATGCAGAAGCTCATCCTCGACATCAAGGCCGACGTCGAAGGCGGCACGTCCCTGCACGAGGCGCTCGGCAAGCACCCCCTGTATTTCGATGACCTGTACATCAACCTCGTCGAGGCTGGCGAACAGGCCGGCGCACTCGAGCACCTGCTCGACAAGATCGCCACCTACAAGGAAAAGACCGAGGCCCTGAAGAAGAAGGTCAAGAAGGCTCTCTTCTATCCGGCCGCGGTGCTCGTCGTGGCGGTCATCGTCACGGTCATCCTGCTCATCTTCGTGATTCCGCAATTCGAGAGCCTGTTCAAAGGCTTCGGCGCGGATCTGCCCGCCTTCACGCAGTTCGTCATCGACATGTCGAAATTCCTGCAGGCACGGGGTGTCTTCCTAGCCATGGCGGTCGGCGCTGCGGGGTACGCCTTCGTCTACTTCAAGAAGCGGTCCAAACGCATGCGCGAGCTGCTGGATCGCGCGGCGCTCAAGGTACCGATCATAGGTCCCATCCTCAACAAGGCAGCGATCGCGCGCTACGCGCGCACGCTCGCGACCATGTTTGCGGCAGGTGTGCCGCTGGTGGAGGCACTGGAGTCCGTTGCCGGAGCCACTGGCAACATCGTGTACGAAAACGCGGTGTTGGCCATGCGGGACGAGGTGGCCACCGGCCAGCGCCTGCAACGCGCCATGGAGAATACCGGCCTCTTCCCGAACATGGTCATCCAGATGATCGCGGTCGGTGAGGAGTCCGGTTCGCTGGACGAGATGTCCGGCAAGGTCGCCTCGTTCTACGAGGCCGAAGTCGACAACGCGGTCGACTCCATGTCGAGCCTGCTCGAGCCGCTCATCATGGCGATCCTCGGCGTGCTGGTGGGTGGTCTCGTCATCGCGATGTACCTGCCGATCTTCAAGCTCGGCGCGGTCGTCTAACAGCGCCTTGCGAAGGACTCTCCGCAGAAAACGCCGCGCGCTGCGCGGCGTTTTCTCTGAAGCCCGCGCGTCATGAGCTTCTTCGACCTGCTAGCCGCTTCCCCGGCGCTCCTCATCGGCACGTGCCTCGTGCTGGGGCTGCTCGTCGGCAGCTTCCTGAACGTGGTGATCTACCGCGTCCCCGTCATGCTGGACCGCCAATGGCGCGAGCAGTGCGCCGAGCTTGCGGCCGGCGATGGCCACGCGAACGACTCCGTCGCGCCCGAGGGCGAGGCGGGGCCGCGTGCCGAGCGGTTCAACCTGTTCGTTCCCCGCTCCGCCTGCCCGAAGTGCAAGGCGCCCATCACGGCCCTGCAAAACATCCCGATCGTGAGCTACCTTGTCCTGCGCGGCCGATGCGCCGGGTGCGGCACGGCGATTCCCTGGCGCTATCCGTTCGTCGAGGCGCTCACCGGCGTCATGAGCGCCGCCGTCGCCTGGAAGCTCGGGTTCGGCTGGCCGCTGGTCGCGGGCCTCCTGCTCACCTGGTTCCTGGTCGCCCTCACGTTCATCGATGTGGACACGCAGCTGCTGCCGGACAACCTCACGCTGCCGCTTCTGTGGCTCGGACTGCTTGCGAGTCTCTGGGGCCCGGCCGCGAGCGGTGGGCCCATCCCGGTGGATCTGCGCAGCAGCGTCATCGGGGCCATTTCGGGATACCTGAGCCTCTGGCTCGTCTTCCACATCTTCAAGCTCCTCACCGGCAAGGAAGGCATGGGGTATGGAGACTTCAAGCTGTTCGCCGCCCTCGGCGCGTGGCTCGGCTGGCAGATGCTGCTGCCGATCATCCTCATCGCGGCCGCAGTTGGCGCGGTCTCCGGGATCGTCATTCTCTGGCTGCAGAAGCGCGGCACGGCTACGCCGATCGCCTTCGGCCCGTTCCTGGCGGCCGCCGGGTGGCTGATGCTGCTGTTCGGGCAGGAGCTCGTGACGCGCTACCTCGGCCTTTTCACCCCGCACCCCTGAGGCCCGCGCCGCAATGAGCACGCGCCCTTACCGGGTCGGCCTCACCGGCGGCATCGCAAGCGGCAAGTCGACGGTGGCGAAGCTGTTCGAGGCGCTGGGCGTCCCCGTGATCGATACCGACGCGCTGGCGCGCGAAGTCGTGGCGCCGGGCCAGCCGCTGCTCGGCCAGATCGCGCGGAAATTCGGCCCGCAGGTGCTGCTGCCCGATGGAGGGCTCGACCGGGCCGCGATGCGGTCCATCGTGTTCTCCAACCCGGCGGCGCGCGCGGAGCTCGAAGAGCTCACGCATCCGGCCATCCGCGCGCTCCTCGAGCAACGATCTGCGGCAGCGGGCGGCGACTATCAGATCCTCGAGATCCCGCTTCTCGTCGAATCATCCGGCCGCACCCGCGTGGACCGAGTGCTGGTGGTGGACTCCGCGGAGGAGCTGCGAATCCGGCGCTTGCAGGCACGGGATGGCTCGACTCTCGAGCAGGCCCGGGAAATCCTGAACGCGCAGGCTTCCCGCGAGAAGCGGCTGGCCCACGCGGACGACGTCATCGTGAACGACGGCGACCTGCGCACGCTGCGTGACCAGGTGGCTGCGCTCCACATGCAGTATCAAAAGCTCGCCCGCCAAGCCCCGACTTGAGCTTTTAGAACGCTTCCGGCGTTTACGCGCGCCGCATTCGTCGCGCAGAATAGGGCGATGGCCGCTGAGGAACTCCGGGAGCACACTCCCGCACCCGAACACGAGACGCTGGTATTCGAGCAGCCGCTCAGCGAGCGGATGCGTACGTTCCTGCGCCTGGATTTCCTGTACTCACAGGCGCTCTACCACAACGAGGTGGCGAGCCAGTGGGGCAGCCGCGCGGCGATGTCGAGCCTGCTCGACGTGCTCGCCATCAGCACGCGGGGCGACATCCGGTCCGACGTGCTGAAGGAGCTGGAGCGTCAGATCACCACGCTCACGGAATTCCAGTCACGCCCTGGTGTGGATGCAGGGCGCCTGAAGAGTGTGCTGGCCAACCTCGTGCGGCTGCGCGCGGAGCTGATGAATGCCGGCTCCGCGTTCCTGCAGCCGCTGCGGGATTCGGAATTCCTGAGCGCGATCAAGCATCGCAGCGCCATTCCCGGTGGCACGTGCGAGTTCGACCTGCCGGACTACTTCTACTGGCTGAGCCAGTCCGCGGAAGCTCGCGTTCAGACGTTCAACGAGTGGCTGGGCATGCTGCGGCCCCTGTGCGATGCCATCGCCGAGCTGATCTGGCTCACCCGGCAGAACGGTCGGGCACGCCAGGAGATGGCCAAGGCCGGTTTGTTCCACATCACGTTCGAGCGGGACAACCCCATTCAGCTGCTGCGTATTTCACTGCCCAAGTCGACCGGCATCTACCCGGAGATCAGCGGGAGCCACTACCGGTGCAGCATGCGCTTCCTCACCTGGAACGGCCTCGCGACCCGCCCCACGCAGAGCGAGCAGGACGTTCCCTTCATCCTGAGCTGCTGCACCTGAGGGCGCAGCCCACACACGGTGATCGAGCGTGAGCCCTGCACGCGTCAAATGCCCCACCTGCGGCCGCGAGATCGAGTGGTCCGACAAGGCGCCCTTTCGGCCGTTCTGCAGCGAGCGCTGCCGGCTCATCGACCTCGGGGCGTGGATTTCCGAGCAGCGCGCCATTCCCGGCGACACCACACCCCCGAACCCGGACTCACCACCGCCCGACGACGAGCGGTAGCGCGCCCTAGCTGGTGGGCGGAGCGGCCGGCACGGGCATGCCCAGCGCGTCGGCAACGAACGACCACTGGTCCGCGAAGTCTTCGATCTGCATCCAGATGGGCTTGCCGGCACCGTGCCCGGCGCGCGTTTCGACCCGGATGAGAATCGGGTTCGTGCAGTTGGGCACCTGCTTCTGCGCCTCCTGCAATGCGGCGGCGAACTTGAAGCTGTGCCAGGGCACGACGCGATCGTCGTGGTCGGCGGTGGTGATGAGCGTGGGCGGGTAGCAGACGCCGGGCTTCACGTTGTGCACCGGCGAGTAGGCGAACTGCGCCTTGAAGTCCTCCGCGTTCTCGCTCAGGCCGTAGTCGGTCGACCACTGGCGCGCATTCGCACTCGCCGTGTGGTAGCGGAGCATGTCCAGCACACCCACGGCGGGCAGCGCGGCGCCGAACAGGTCCGGCCGCTGCAGCATCACCGCGCCCACCAGCAGACCGCCGTTGCTGCGGCCATGAATGGCGAGCCGCTTCGGCGTCGTGTACTTCCCGCTGATGAGAAACTCCGCCGCGGCGATGAAGTCGTCGAACACGTTCTGCTTCTGGCTGCGCGTGCCCGCGATGTGCCACGCCTCCCCATACTCACCGCCGCCGCGCAGATTCGCTTCAGCGAACACGCCCCCCATGTCGAGCCACGCAAGGACCTGCGCGCGGAACGTGGGCGTCGCCGATGCATTGAACCCGCCGTAGCCGTAGAGGAGAGTGGGCTGGTTGCCGTCCTTCTGCATGTCCCGCCGATGCGTGATGAACATCGGCACACGCGTGCCGTCCTTGCTGTTGTAGAAGACCTGCTCCGTGACATACACGTCCGTGTTCGCGGGAATGCGGGGCGTGCGCCAGGCCGTGGCGGTGTTCGCGGCCGGCTCGTAACGATAGATGGCGGTCGGCGTCACGTAATCGGTGTAGGAGAAGAACGTCTCCCGGTCAGCCGATTCGCCGCTGAAGCCCGCCACCGAGCCGAGGCCGGGAATCGGCAGGTCCCCGACGGCCTTGCCGTCCGTCTCGAACAGGCGGCCGAATGCGTGCGCGTCCCGCACGTAGTTGACGATGAGGCGGCCGCCCACGAGGCTCGCTCCGGTGATGGCCATTTCGGCCTCCGGGACTACCGCGCGCCACGCAGAGGGGGCCGGACGACGCGGGTTCACCGCGATGATGCGGCCGCGCTGCGCGTCGTTCGTGGTGTGGAAATACAGCTCGTCACCCTTCACGCCCAGGTAGTTGTACTGCGCGTCCCACTTCCCGAAGAGCTCCGCGGGAGCCGCGGCGGGCCTGCGAAGATCCAGGAGATCCACGCCGTTCACGAGATTGCCGTCGTAGAGCGTGACCACGAGGTAGCGGCCGTCTTCCGTCACGTGGGCCTGGGGCACACGCGTGGGATGATCCTTCACCCGGTAGACGAGGCGGTCGCGCTCCTGAGGCTCGCCAAGCTTGTGGAAGTAGACATCGGGACGGCCGGCATCATCACCCCTGCCGTCGGCGCGGGCCGGATAGAGGCTGTAGTACACGCCCGACCCATCCCGCGCCCAGGAGACCCCCCAGAACTTGGTCCGGCGCAGGGTGTCCTCGAGATCCTGGCCATCTGCGACGCGCCGGAACTTCCAGATCTGCCAATCCGTGCCGCCGTCCGACAACGCGTACGCAACCACGCGGCCTTCGGGCGCCGGGGTGAATTCCGCGAGGGAAATGGTGGCATCTTCGCTTGCCGTGTTCGGGTCGAAGAACGGCTTGCCGTTCGAGCCGAGGCTGTCCGACACGTACAGGACGTTCTGGTTCTGGGTGCCGTCGTTGCGCGTAAAGAAGTAATTCGGGCCGGCCTTCTGTGCGATGCCGAAGCGCTCGTAGTTCCAGAGCGCGGTCAGGCGCTGCTTCACCCACGAGCGGGCCGGCAGCGCTTCGAGCCGCGGCTGTGACAGCTGGTTCTCGGCGGTGACCCAGGCGCGCGTCTGCTCGGAATCCAGCGACTCGAGCCAGCGATACGGGTCCGCGACCTGCATGCCGTGGTAGGTGTCGACCACATCCCCACGCGCCGCGTCCGGGTACGCCGGCGCCACGGCGGCTGGCGCGGCCGAGCCCGCACCGTCATTGCCGCTTCCGGAGCATGCGGCCAGCAGAGCGCCCACGCAGACCGGCAGAAGAAGTCGCAGGTAGCCCGGATTCCTTTTCATGCCTACACTCGCGCGAATTTCACAAGGTGGCGCAGTCTACCAAAGCCCCCCACTCGCATGACCAGACTCATCGCACGCTGCATTCCCCTCGTCCTGCTAGGCTTGGCGTGTGGGAGCGCACTCGCAGATATGCTGACGATCGAACGCATCTTCGCCGCACCGGACCTCTCCGGCGCCAGCCTGCGCTCGCCGCAGATCTCTCCTGACGGCCGCTACGTCGCCTACCTTCGCGGGGGTGATCTAAATAAAGACAGGCTGGATCTGTGGGCGTACGACATCGCCGCGAAGAAACACACGCTGCTCGTGGAAGCCGAGCGGCTCGTTCCCCAGGAACGTGCGCTCTCCGCGGAGGAAGAGCAGCGCCGCGAGCGCCAGCGAACGTCATCGCTGTCCGGCATCGTGGAGTACGAGTTCTCGCCGGATTCGCGCTCCATGCTCCTGCCGCTCGGCGGCGATCTCTACGTCTACGATCTGCGCGCGAAGCCGGATGCGGCCGTCCGCCAGATCACTCGCTCCGACAGCTTCGAGACCGACGCGCATTTCTCCCCGCGCGGCCGCTACGTCAGCTTCATCCGCGACCAGAATCTCATCATCTACGATCTCTCGACCGGTGCGGAGCGCGAGATCACCGCCGACGGTGCCGGGCTCGTCAGCTACGGCACCGCAGAGTTCATCGCCCAGGAAGAGATGGGCCGCAGCACCGGCTACTGGTGGTCGCCGGACGAGAAGCGCATCGCCTTCACGCGCGTGGATGAATCCCCGGTCGCCGAAGTGGAGCGCTTCGAGATCTACGCGGACGATGTGAAGGTCGTGAAGCAGCGCTATCCGGCAGCTGGTGCGAAGAACGCTCTCGTGCAGCTCTTCGTCTCCGATGTAAATGAGCAGAGCTCACCCATCGTGCAGATGGACCTGGGCCGCGACACGGACATCTACCTCGCGCGGGTCAACTGGTTTCCGGACGGCAAGTCGCTCGCCGTGCAGCGTCAGAGCCGCAACCAGCAGACCCTCACACTGCTCGGGGTGGATGCCGCCTCCGGCAGGTCCCGCGAGTTGCTGACGGAGAGCAGCGACACCTGGGTCGACATCAACGACGAGCTGACGCTGCTCGATCGATCGCGCGAGCTCATCTGGGCCTCCAGGCGCACCGGGCACACGCATCTCTATCTTTACGACTTCGACGGCAAGCTCGTCCGTCCGCTGACCCACGGCGAGTGGGACGTGGTCGGCGAAGGCCAGGACCGCGCCATTCGCGCGGTGGACGAGCGCGAGGGGCGCGTCTACTTCCTGGCGAACGCGGAGACGCCCATCGAGCGCCACCTGTACTCGGTTTCGCTGAAGCAAGGCGCGGGCTCCCTGAAGCGCATCACGCAGGCGGCGGGCTGGCACGGCATCACCATGTCCCGCGACGCGAAGGTGTTCCTCGACACGTATTCGACGCCGGACCGTCCGCCGTCCGTCACGTTGCGCTCCACGTCCGGCGATCCGCTCACGGTGCTCGTCGCGAACGAGCTGACGCCAGATCACCCTTACACGCCGTTCGAGCCGGATCACGTGGCCACCGAGTTCGGCACGCTGAAGTCCCGCGACGGGCAGACGCTCCACTATCAGCTCCTGAAGCCGCGGCATTTCGAAGCGGGCAGGCGTTACCCCGTCATCGTCGATGTGTACGGCGGCCCTGGCGTGCAGAGGGTGCGCCGCGCCTGGGGCGGGTATCCGCGCAGCAACGAAGGCTTCTTCCGCCAGCACCTCGCGCAGCGAGGCTATGTCGTCTTCACGCTGGACAATCGGGGCAGCGGCCTGCGCGGCACGCAGTTCGAAACGGCGCTATACAAGCGGATGGGCTCGGTGGAAGTGGAGGACCAGGTCACCGGCGTCGCGTTCCTCAAGTCCCTGCCCTACGTCGACCCGACGCGGATCGGCGTCTTTGGCTGGAGCTACGGCGGCTACATGGCGCTCATGTGCATGATGCAGGCGCCCACGGAGTTTGCGGCTGGCGTCTCCGGCGCTCCGGTCACGGACTGGCGCCTGTACGACACGCACTACACGGAGCGCTTCATGAGCACTCCGCAAGAGAACGCGGCCGGTTACAAGGCAGGCGACGTGCTCACGTATGCCGGGCAGCTGCGCGGGCCGTTGCTGGTGATTCACGGCATGGCGGACGACAACGTGCTGTTCACCAACAGCACCGCGCTCTTCAAACGTCTGCAGGATCTCAACAAGCCCTTCGAGATGATGACATACCCCGGCAGCAAGCACGGCATGCTCCGGCACGCGTCAACGGGGCCTCACGCCTACGAAACCATCGTCAGGTTCTTCGATTCGCACCTGAAGAACCGCACGGAAGGCACGCGCTGACAGGCGGCGCGCGTCAGGCGTTGAACGGCAGCTTCAACCCCGGGCGCGGCCACCGGCACTTCAGAAGACGGCCGGTGCTGGCGCAGGTGATCCACGCGTCTCGCATGTCGGGGCCGCCGAAGCAGAGATTGGTCGTGATGGGGTCCGGTGTCGGAAAGTGCTCGCACGCGCCGGAAGGCTCGAACACCGTGATGCCGCCGTTCCAGAGCGTACCCACGCAGATTCGCCCGTCCGCCTCGAGCGCCATGCTGTCGAGCCACTGAAAGCCCGGCAGAGTGCAGACCACACGCCCCGGTGCCATCGAGGTCTGCGGCACCATGACGCCCGGCGAGGGAATCTCGAGCTCGTAGAGACGGCCGAGCATGCAGTCGGCCATGTAGAGCTTCGTTTCGTCAGGCGAGAGCCCGATGCCATTGGGCGAAGGAATGCCGCTGCGCCAGCGGATGATCTTTGAGCCATCCGGCCGCGCGTAGTACACGGCGCCGAGTCGGCGGTTCTCGCCGTCAAAATAACCGAGCGTCGTGAACCAGAAGCCGCCGGTGCTATCGAAAACCAGGTCGTTCGGGCTGTTCAGCGGCTTGCCGTCGCAGGAGTCGTAAAGCGTGGTGAACCGGCCGGTCCGCAGATCCACCCGCTGAATGTGGCCGCTGACGTAAGGCGTCTCGGGCGGGCCGCCGGGCAGGTGAAGCTCCCCTTCCTGCCACGACCACGCGCCACCGTTGTTGCACACGTAGACCGCCCCATCCGGCCCGATGGCGGCGCCGTTCGGGCCGCCGCCAAGCTCCGCGATCGTTTCGCGCTTGCCCTGCGGCGTCACGCGAGTCAGCGTCCCGCGGCGGATTTCCACCAGCACGACAGACCCATCCGCCATCGCGACGGGACCTTCCGGAAACTGCAGGCCTTCGGCCACCTGTTCGAACTGCAACGTCGGCATGTCTGGCTTCCCCCTCGGCGGCAATTGAACGATCGGCGGCTTTCCACTGCCACCACTACGAGAGCGCAAGGCCATCAACCGGACGCGAGGCGGGCGATCCGCACGGCGTCGGGATTTCATGCGCGTGAACGTATGGATTCAGCCGCCGTGCGTCGGGGCGAGCTCAGAGCGTCTTGGCGCTGCTCACACCGGAGCGACGACGGAAGCTCATGAGCAGCTCGCGCGGCACGGCGCCTGTGAGCGCGAGAAGCGCGAGATATAGTCCCCCACCCGCCGCGGCCGCCAGCAGCCACGGAACATGGAGTCTCGCGAGCAGCCAGATTCCGCCCGCCGCGGTGACACCGGCGAGCATCGTCTTCGCAAAGCTCGACAATCTCGGCAATGGCTGGCCGGCACGCCGCAGCCCCCACAGCATGAAGACCAGCACGCTCACTTCGGCGATGGCCGTGCCCGTCGCGGCGCCCACGAGGGAGAACCTTGGAATCAGCGTGAAATACGCGACCAGCGCGATCGCGCACGACAGCGCATCCGCAAGCAGCACCGAACGCGGGCGATCGAGCGCGATGAGCGAGAATCGCAACACGATGGATAGCGCAACGAACAGCGTTGCGAACGAGAGGATGACGAGCGCCAGCGCGCCCGCCGCGAACTCCGGGCCCGAGATGAATGCCAGAATCTGCGGTGCAAACACGGCCAGGGCAAGAATGACGCCCACGCCGTACATCAGCATCGCGTCCAGCGAGCGGCTGAGCAGGCGCCCGAACTCCACGTTCCCTTTGGCGCTCTCGTGCACTTCACCAACGGAGGCAGTCGCGTGCGCGGAGGCAGCATCATCTGCTGCGGCCGCAGATGCGAAAGCGGGCCCGATGACCGCGGGCGCGGCTGGAGAAGAGAATGCTTTGGCTGCTGCCGCGGTCATCAGCGGCATCATCAAGCCCGCGAACATGTAGGGCAGCGAGGTGGCGAGCTCGAACATCTTCGTGGGCACGCCATACAGCCCCACGTCCGCTGCCGGTTTCAACAAGGACAGCAGCAGTGTGTCTCCACGCAGCATCGCCATGCTGAGAATGTGGGACCCGGCGATGGGCAGGCCCGCAACGAAGTACTGATGCCACAGGGCCGGCTCGAAACGCAGGCGGAAGGGCACGAGCTTGTGTGCCAGCGTCCATGAAATGCTGATGGTGGCCAGTGCGCCGAGCAGCGTCGCGCTCAGCATCGGCAGCACGCCCACATCCAGCCGGGACAGGCCCCACACACCGAGCAGGGTGACCACCGCGCCGCCCGCCTCCGCGAGCGCACTGCCCGCCTGTTTCGTCACGAGCTGGAAGACGGCCACGAGGAACTCGCTGCCCTGGATGGCCGTGTAAATCAGGGCACCGAGGAAGATGCCCTGTTTCACTACGTTGTCGTATGGCAGCAGCAGGGCCAACCCGCTCGCGGCCAGCAGCACCGCTGCGGTGCTCACGAGGCGCAGCAGCAACGCGTTGCCGATGACACGGGAGGCATCCGCGCCCGGACGCGACATTTCACGAAGCCCGACGAGATAGATGCCCAGGTCCGCAACGACGCTCGCGAACGCAGCGTAGGTGAGAACGGTGCGGTAGTACCCGAATTCCTGCGGCCCGAGCTGCCGCGTCAGGACCATGATCGTGAGCAGCCCGGCGACAGCCGTTGCTGCCTTGCCAGCGACGACCGCCGCCATGCTCGTCATCAGCGCACGGCTCTTGCTCATCCGCTCATCTCGGCCAGACCCCTGGAAGACCCCGGACCTACGGGAACGAAGCTTGCTTGAACGTCCCCCGCAGCCGGTTCCGGCCGGGCTGCCACAGAACTTCCGCATCGAGCGGAGCACACGATCCGGAGCATGACATGAAAGTCGGCATTCTCGCTGGCGGGGTGGGGTCGCGACTCTCCGAAGAGACCTCCGTGAAGCCCAAACCGATGGTGGAGATCGGCGGTCGCCCGATTCTCTGGCACATCATGATGTACTACGCGGCGCACGGCTTTGACGAGTTCGTGATCGCGCTCGGCTACAAGGGCGAGCAGATCAAGCGCTACATGGCGGACTATTGCTCGCTCGCCCCCGACCTGCGCGTCTCGCTGGCGCAAGGTCACGTCACGCCGCACAACGGCCATTCGCAGCGCTGGACCGTGGACCTCATCGACACGGGCCAGAAGACGAACACGGGCGGCCGCATCAAGCGCCTCGCGCCGTATCTCGGCGATGGCACGTTCATGATGACGTGGGGTGATGGCGTCTCCACGGTCGACCTCAAGAAGCTGCTCGCCTTCCATCGCAGTCACGGCAAGCTCGCGACCGTGACGGCCGTGCGGCCGCCATCGCGCTTCGGCAGGCTCGAGATCGAAGGCAACCGCGTCACCCGTTTCGACGAGAAGCCACTGAGCGGCGAAGCGTGGATCAACGGGGCCTTCTTCGTCCTCGAGCCGCAGGTGTTCCAGTACATCGATGACGACTCCACGCTGTTCGAGCGCGAGCCCCTCGAGGGCCTGGCGCACGACGGCGAGCTCATGGCGTACCAGCACGAAGGCTTCTGGCAGTGCATGGATACGATCCGCGACAAGGTGAAACTCGAAGCACTGTGGGACAGCGGCGACGCTCCCTGGAAGGTCTGGCGATGAAGAAGCTGAAGGTGCTGCTCACCGGGCACGACGGGTACATCGGTCACATCCTCGCCCCCATGCTGATGGAGCGCGGTCACGACGTGACGGGGCTCGACACGTTTCTCTACGACGGCTGCGGCTTCCCGACCGAAGAACCTCCGATGCGCGTCATCCGGAAGGACATCCGCGACGTGAGCTCGGATGAGCTGCGCGAGCTCGACGCCGTGCTGCACCTGGCAGGCATTTCGAATGATCCGCTCGGCGACCTGGCGCCCCAGACCACGTATTCGATCAACCACGAAGCCTCCGTGAGGCTCGCGCGCCTCGCGAAGCAGGCGGGTGTATCGAGGTTCGTGTTCTCTTCTTCATGCAGCAACTACGGTGCGGCGGATGACAACTACCTGGACGAGGAAGCCGGGTTCAACCCGGTGACCCCCTATGCGGAGAGCAAGGTCTGGACCGAACAGGACGTCGCGCCGCTCGCGAGTGAGGATTTCAGCCCCACCTTCCTCCGAAGCGCCACCGCCTACGGCGTGTCGCCGCGCCTGCGAGGTGACCTCGTGGTCAACAATCTCGTGGGTCATGCGGTGACCACGGGCCAGGTGCTGATCAAGAGTGACGGCATGCCCTGGCGGCCCCTCGTGCATATCGAGGACATCTCGCGCGCCTTCGTGGCCGTGCTCGAGGCGCCGCGTGAAGATGTTCACAACCAGGCGTTCAACGTCGGCCGCACCTCCGAGAACTATCGAGTGCGCGACGTGGCGCGAATGGTCGCCGAAACGGTTCCGGGTTCCGAAGTGACATACGCTCCCGGCGCCAGCCCGGACACGCGGAATTACCGTGTGAACTGCTTCAAGCTGCCCACGCGAGTGCCCGGCTTCAAGCCGCAGTGGACCGTCCGGCGCGGCATCGAAGAGGTGTACGACGCTTGCGTGCGCCACCAGGTCACGGCAGAGCAGTTCGTGAGCTCGCAGTTCGTCCGCCTCAAGCACATTCGCGAGCTGCAGGCCTCAGGAAAGCTCGACCAGACGCTCACCTGGCGGCAGGGGCAGCCTCGTGCTGCCTGAAGCTGCTCGGGAATCCCACCCGTCGGGAGCGCCTGTGCTGCATCCGGCTCGCTGCCGCACCTGCGGCGGCGAGAATCTTTCCGTCTTCCTGTCGCTGGGCGATCTGCCACTGTCCGATGGCTTCGTTTCCGCCCAGCAGCTCGCGCATGACGACGCGCGCTTCCCACTGGACGTGGCCTTCTGCGGTGACTGCTCGCTCGTGCAGATTCTGGAGACGGTGCCGCCCGAAACGCTGTTCGGCGAGGACTATCCCTACTTCTCGTCGTTCACCCAGACGCTGCTCGATCACTCCGCCGCAAACGTGGCCGCGCGCATCGCGGAGCGCAGGCTCGGCCAGCAGAGCCTCGTAGTCGAGCTGGCGAGCAATGACGGATACCTCCTGCAGTACTACGCCGCCAAGGGCATCCCCGTGCTCGGCATCGACCCGGCTCCCGGGCCCGTCGCTGCGGCACGTGCGAAAGGCATCAATACGCGCCTGGCATTCTTCGGCCGGGAGCTCGCCTCCGAGCTCGTCGCCGAAGGCAGGCGCGCCGATGTCATCCACGCGAACAACGTGCTGGCGCACGTGGCCGATACGAACGGCTTCGTCGCGGGCATCGCGACGTTGCTGGCGGACGATGGCGTGGCTGTCATCGAAGTGCCGTACGTGCGCCACCTCATCGACCACGGCGAGTTCGACACGATCTACCACGAGCACCTCTGCTACTTCTCCGTCACGTCCCTCGACCGCCTGTTCCGCAGTCACGGATTGTTTCTCGAGTCCGTCGAGCTGCTCGAGATCCACGGCGGCTCGCTGCGACTCTTCGTGGGGAAGAAAGATGCGCCGGATGCCAGCGTCACCCGGTTCCTGGCGAAGGAGCGCCACGACGGTGTGAGCAGGCTTGCCTACTACTCGAGCTTCTCGAGCCGCGTCCGCTCCATTCGGGCGGATCTTGCGAGGATGCTCGGGGAGCTGAAGCGCGGAGGCGCCCGCATCGTCGGTTACGGTGCGGCGGCCAAGGGCACCATCATGCTGAACTACGTCGGCATCGGGCCGGACACGCTCGATTTCGTCGTCGACCGCAACACGCACAAACAGGGGCGGTACGTCCCCGGCGTGCGCCTGCCGATCGAGCCGCCGGAGCGGATCCTCGAGACGCAGCCCGACTACGTCCTCATCCTGCCATGGAATTTCAAGGACGAGATCATGGCTCAACAGGCGGAGTTTCGCCGTCGCGGCGGCCGCTTCATCGTGCCGGTGCCGCAGCCGGCCATCCTCTGAAAGGCTCGCCGTGCACATCTATCGCTGTCAGGCATGCGGTTCCGCGGAGCTCGAAACTTTCTACGAGGCGCGCGGCATTCCCGCCCACAGCTGCCTCATGATGCCGAGCCGCGAGAAGGCGCTCGCCTTCCCGCGAGGCGACCTGAAGCTCGTTTTCTGCCGCGCCTGCGGGTTCATCGGCAACGTGCTGTTCGACGTCGCGCTCAATCGATACAGCGCGGACTATGAGGAGACCCAGAGTTTCTCGCCACGCTTCCAGCGGTTTCTCAACGAGCTGTGCACCGACCAGACGGCCCGCCACGAGCTCGGACCGGACAAGACCGCCCTCGAGATCGGCTGTGGCAAAGGCGAGTTCCTGGTGGCGCTGTGTGAGCGCAGCGGATGCCGCGGGATCGGTTTCGATCCGGGCTACCGGCCGGAGCGCACGACGAGCCCCGCGGCAGACCGCCTCGAGTTCGTTCGCGATCTCTATGGTCCGGGCTACTCCCGCGTTGCGGCGGACTACATCGCCTGCCGCCACACGCTCGAACACATCGGCCCGGTGCGGGAGTTCATGCGTCTCGTGCGCCGGACCATCGGCGACCGGCCGGGTGTGTCGGTCTTCTTCGAGCTGCCGGACATGGAACGGATGCTGGAAGAAGGCGCGTTCTGGGACATCTACTACGAGCACTGCACGTACTTCACGCGCGGCTCGCTCGCGCGCCTCTTCCGCTCGACCGGCTTCGAGGTGACCTCCCTTCGCAAGGCCTACGACAACCAGTATCTGCTGCTCGACGCACGCCCCGCGCCCGGCCCCACAACCGCCACGCTGCGCGAAGAAGACGACCTCGCGCACACCGCGACACTCGTGAAGCAGTTCAGGGAACGCGTCGAGGCGCGCGTGAACGAGCTGCGCGTCTCGGCCCGGCGGTGGCGCGCCCAGGGCTGCCGGCTCGTCATCTGGGGCTCGGGCTCCAAATGTGTCTCGCTCATTTCGAAGCTCGGCGCGGATGCGGCGCCCGATGCCATCGTCGACGTGAACCCGCACAAGCACGGCAAGTTTCTCGCCGGGAGCGGTTACGAGATCCAGGGGCCGGATGCGATGGTCCACATCCGTCCGGAAGTGGTGCTCATCATGAACGCCATCTACACGGACGAGATCCGCTCGGAGCTCGACAAGCGCGGCCTGCATCCCGAGCTCGTGCCGCTCTGACTCTGCGCCAGGGCCTGTTCACACTACGTTTCTCGCTGCGCGGGCGGCAAGAGTCGCGCCTTTTGGCGGCGGAAACTGTGCAGGGTCTCGAAAAAAGCGCCGCAGGCGATTCTTTCCAATGGGCTAGCTAGCGCGATGAATCCGCCGGCGCGACGGACTCCGGGGGCTGCGATCCGAGTGCCGAGTGCCCGCGAGCCGCCGTGACGGTGTCGTAAACACCTTCGATTCGCTCAGCCGCCTGCTCCCAGCTGTAGTTCGCCGTCACGTGCTGACGTGCGGCAAGCCCCAGCTCGCACGCAAGCGAAGGATTCGCGGCCAGGCGCAGGATTGCGCGCGCGAAGGCTTCCACGTCGCCGTTTGGAATCACGAGGCCGGTGCGTTCGTGCTCGATCAGCTTGGCCGAGCCCGCGCTCGAAATGATCGCTTTCGAGGCGGCCATGTAGTTCAGCAGCTTCTGCGGAATGCCGTCACAGCGTGTGCGCGGGATGACGGCCATGGCCGCTCCCGCAAGACGTGCCGGCAGCTCGTCGAAATCGTCGGCCACGACTTCCACGGCATCCCGAATCCCGAGTCGCGCCACCTGGGCGATGCAGGGGTCGAACGGCGAGCTCACCGAGAACACCAGCCGAAGATCGTCGCGTTGACGTCGGGCACGGGCGAACGCCTCGAGGAGCAGCTCCACGTCCTGATAGGGTGCGAGAGTCCCGCTGTAGATGATGCGCACCAGTCCGTCACCCTGTGGCACATCGACGGCGAAGCGCTCCGCCTCCACGCCGTTCGTTACCACCGTGACCCGCTGGGCATCGAGGCGATGATCCTTGATCAGCCGGTTGCGGATGTCCGCGGTGACCGCGATGACGTGATCCGACCGCCGCGGCAGCACGCCGTCGATCCACGATCCCAGCGACTGCACGATCGAGCGGCTCGGCTTCGGGCCGTAGCTCGGCAACTCCGATGCAAGCATGGTGTGCGCGTCATACACGATGGGAACTCGGAAACGCAGTCGCGACGGCAACGCGGTGATCAGCCCCTCCACATGATGAGCATGCACCACGTCGAACGTGCCTCTGGCGAGCACGTGCCACAGCTTCCATGCGAGAGCGGGGTCATACAGCACGAGCTTGCGCAGATTCGGACCGGCGGGCATGCGCCAGTACACCGGCTCCCCGAAGATGCGATGCACCGGAAACTCGAATGCCTGCGCATCGTCCGCGACGTGATACGTGACGAGCTCCACATGGTGACCGCGGCTCCACAACGTTTGCGCCAGCCGTTCGACGCGAAGCGGCGTGCCGCGTCGCGCGGGCATCGGGCACGCTGCGACCATGGCGATGCGGTAGCGAGCGCGCGGCTCGCGGGAACGCAGGGCGACCGGTTGCGCGAAGGACACCACGGCGCTCACCTTCGCCGCTCCGCAACGAAGTGGCCTGGCGCGGCGCCGAACAGTCGGCTCTTGAGCTTCTCTGCCGCGCCCGGCGCGCCGGGTGCCGCAACAGCCAGCACGTCCACCACTGCGCGCGCCGCGTTCCAGTTGCGGAACCACCACTGCGCCAGCACGCCATGGCATCGCAGGCGATCCCGCACGGAAAGTGGCTCGGCGCGCACGAGCTTCACGTACTCCGAATACAGCCGCCACGAGGGAAACGTGACCCTCCCTCGCAGGGACGCATCGTGCCAGGCGAGACGTTCCGTGGAGCTCACCTGCTTGCGCGTGTATCGATTTCCGTGCTCGCGCATTTCCACGAGCGGCTCCTCGATCTGCACGAAGCGCCCGCGCAGCGCCATCTGTGCGAGGAACGCCCGATCCGCGCCGTGAAACGAGCCGTGCAGGAGCGAGCCGTTCATCGCGTCCTTGCGAACGAGGCCGAAGAAATCCACGCAGGAGTGCGATGACAGCACCATCGCGGCGAAACGTGCGGCGGGCGTGTCTGCATCCGCACGACCGAGCCCGCTGTCATAGAACCCAATCTCGGCACCCTGCCCATCGATGTAGCGCACGACCGAGTTGCACAGCACCGCATCCGGCCGGGCCGCGAGCCGGCGGACCGTCTCCTCGAGGTAGCGGGGCAGCAAACGGTCATCGTGTGCCAGCCACTTGAAGTAGCGCCCTCGCGCGGCCCGGTACGCCAGATTGTAATTTGGGGCGGCTCCGAGATTGGCGGGGTTGCGGAAATACCGAATCCGCGAATCGCGCGCCTGCAGCTCGCGGCACAGTTCGGCCGTGCGATCCGTCGAGGCGTTGTCCTGGATGATGAGCTCGAGGTCCTCCAGTGACTGGGCCTGAACGGAGCGGACCGCCTCGGCGAGGAAATTTTCGCCGTTGAAGACCGGCAACCCGATGCTCACGAGGGGCACTTGGGAAGTGCGGAAGGGACGGCGGCTCATTGAACTCCGCTCAATGTTGGTAGACGTTTTCGAGCCGCTCGGCCGCAGCGGTCCAGCCGAATCGGGTTTCGGCAGCTTCCCTTGAAGCACGTCCCATGCCAGCGAGCGTCTGGGGGTCACGCAACAGCGAGATCATCGCCTCGGCCAGCGCGCGCACGTCTCCACGCTCCACGAGCCGGCCGGTGCGCCCTTCCTCCACGATGCCGCACATTCCCCCCGCCCGGCTGGCAATGACGGGCAGGCCGCTGGCCATGGCCTCCGCGAGCGGCAGCCCGAAAGGCTCCTCGCAGAGGGATGGGGCGACGAGCAGCGAGGCTCCCTGGTAGAGCGCGGGCAGCTCCTCGTGCGAGGAGGGGCCGCGGAACTCGACGCGAGCGCGTGTCTGCGGAGACATGCTCGAGCAGATGGCATCAACGTAACCGTGTCGGGCTTCGAGCACCTGCTTGCGTATTCTCTGCAGCAAGCCGCTCCCATAGAACTCGCGTAGCGACGCAACGTGCGGGTCGCTCTCCAGGAGCCGTATCTGGTTGTAGGGCAGCAGTCCGGCGGAACCGATCACCGTCAGGAACGCATCCGGCACCTGCGCCAGCACGGCCTCGAAGGCACGCGCCAGGACATGCACGCCCTTCTCCGGCGACACACGACCGACGAAAAGCACCTGATGTCGCGGTAGGGCCACGACTTGGGCCGCGCCCACCGGGTGGAAGCGCTCCGTATCCACACCGTTGCCGATGGTGTGTATGCGAGCGGCGCGACGCGGAAAGCGCGCCTGGAGGCGGCGCGTCACGAACTCGCTGCACGTCACTACGGCGTCCGCGAGGGCGAGCCGGCGATCGACGATGCGAGGGTCCAGCCGGGTCAGCAACTCATCGTGCGTGTGCAGCACGATGCGCGCCTTTGGAACCGCGCGGCGCATCGCAGGAATGAACTGCGAATACACCTGGATGTGAATCACGTCCGGCGAGTCGCGCGCCAACTGCGCGGCAACAGCAGCGGCGTACTCGTGGAAAAAGGCGCTCCACGCGAAATACGGCGGCGACAGGCCGAGCAGGCCCGTGCCGAGATCCATCACCTTGTGACTGCGCCTGAAAACTCGAGACGTGCGCCGCACACGTACGTTCTCGTTACCGCGTTCCTCTTCCACCTGGCCGCGAGCACGCGGTGCGTGCACGGTGACGTCATGTCGCTGCGCGAGTCTTCTCGCCAGCTCCCAAGTGACGATCGCGACCGATCCGTTCTGCGTCCCCTCCGCCTCGATGGCGTCACGCGGCTGGCTGATGAACGCGATGCGCATGGACTAATTGTTTCAATCCCCACGCGAGTTTTTTGAAAGAACGCGCATGTCGTTTGCCGTCGACCAGCGTGATGTTTCCGACACCCGCAAGCGTGTGCAGCCCATGCGGAAACGGGCCGCGAGGGGCGGGACGCAACACGTTGACGGTCTCCTCCGCGAAGTCCTCGGGGGACAACGTCAAGATGCGGTTCACGGCGACCGCACCACCGTAGGCGAGGGAGCCATCCTGCGCGGGCCGGTAGAGCTGGCCGTCGTGCTCGAAAAGCGGCCCGGCCGAGCGCGCCGACCGCAGGTCGCACTTCACTGGATTGCGGGCGTGGGCATGCCACGGCCCGAACAGATCATCGGCATGAAACACGTTCAGCTTCGCTTCGTCCTGGTCGCGCTGGTCGCCGGTGAACATCCACCAGCGGCCGCCATGGCGATGCAGCGTTGCATCGGCTCCCGCGAAGCTCTGGAGCAAGATCCGGTCCGGAACCCAGCGATCCGGGAAGGGATCGGCCCGGAACAACTGCACTCGACCCGTCGCGGAGGCTTCCGGAAGGCAGTAGATCTCGCCGCCGTGCTGGATCAGGTGCGGGTAGGAGGCATGCACCTGAAGACGCAGCACCTCACGCGGGCCGCTGACGATGCGCTGGTCCCGAACATCCAGCGCGACGATGCGACCCTGGCGGTCCTCGAAATCGTAGGCCTCCGCGAGGATCGTGAGGGTGCCGTCGCGTTCGATCGCACCGGCCGGGTCGGCCAGCGCGCCGTTCACGGGGGCAGGCAGCCATTCGATGGCGTGCGGGTCGAAGGAATCGATGACGTGATGGACGGGCTTGCGAATGACGCCAACCGCCCAGTGCTCTTCGATGGCTTCGCGCGCGATGCGCGCAGCGAGGTTCCTGAGCGTCCTGCCCGCCGCAGGCTGCGGCGGTGCGGAGGCACCCACTTGAATCGACACCCGCGGGCCACGCACACCGTAGTCCGCGTTCCTCACCACCTGGCGCATGGCGCGCGCGGGCCAGGCCCAGATGGTGTCGAACACACGTGCTCGCGTTGCACCCAGGGAATGCGTTACGGACTTCATGACGCCGCATTCGAGCACGGTCGCTGTGCCATCGGCGGCGATGGAGACGAGCCGCACCATCACGCCGCGCCGACCTTCCGCGTGCTCGTGCGAGCAGGGTTCCGTCAGGCGCCCCTCAGGGCCGTAGACGAAGCGCCAGACGCCGAGGCGGGGATAGTGGGTGGTGAGGGGAGCCGGGGCGCCCTCGCCCGGATCGATGAATACGTCCACGGGCTGCGGCAGTTGCGACTCGGGCGTCTCGAAGACTTCGACGCCTGGGAGCTGTCGCAACTGCTCGGCGAGACGGGTCTGCCACCCGGGCTGGTCCGGACGCGACACACGTATCGCAACCCGGATGGCGCTCACGTAAGAGCCCAGAGGAGCGCGCCTCGAGACCTTCTCAGAGGAGCCCTGCGCGCAAATTGGTAGCCGGCAAAAGCCGCGCCTTTTGCCGGCGGCAACGAAGTCGCCGCTCCGAGAAAGCGCCGGGCCGCACAGGCCGCAGGCGACTTTCTTTCCATTCGACCTAAGGGAACTTGATCTTGCCGCCGCCGCCGGCCGGGCCGGGGCCGATGGCGCCGCCGCCCACGTCGGGGACGACGATGCGCGAGGCGGCTTCACGGCGCATCTCGCGGGCTTCGTCGATCGCCTGCTCGAGCGCCACCTTCACGCCGTCCGGGAACTTGTTCACGGCTTCCTCGAGCGTCGTGGCCTCGATGTCGAACACCAGCGGCAGCACGCCCGCCGGGGTCAGAAGCTGTGTCTGGCCCGAGAAGAGCACGGCGCGGCTCGCGTCGGGCGCGCCATCGGTCGTGATGGGCTTCAGGCGGCGGATGGTGCCTGCGCGGCGATCCGTGAAGAGCTCTTCCTGATAGAGACCTGCGGGGTCGAGCTTGACCTCCGGCAGATCGGGCTGCGATGCCATGGTGTGTTTTCCTCGAATCGGGCGGGCATTGTACACACGGGGCCGCGGCGGCCAGCCCACCCTGCCAGGCCGCGCGCATCCCGACCCCTTATGACGGCGCGGGCAGGCGTTGCAAGGCCTCGATGAACGGGAGATCGGCTTCGAGGATGTCCTCGCTGGACAGCCGGGACGGGCTGACCCATTTCAGGCGCTGGCCGTCGAGGCTGCGCGGCTCGCCGGTATAGCTTTCGACGACCCAGAGGGAGAGCTCCACGCGGCGATCGTCATAGCTGTGATGAAGCGTCATGAGGTGACGGGCCCCCGCCACCTCCACGCCCAGCTCCTCGCGCAGCTCGCGGACGAGAGCGGCATGCTCCGTCTCACCGGTGGCGAGCTTGCCGCCGGGGAATTCCCACCGGCCCGCCATGTGTTTGCCGGGCGGCCGGTCCGCGATGAGGACGCGGCCCCGGGCGTCGTAGAGCGCCGCCGCCACGACCCGGATCACCGGCAGGACGGTGGCGCCCATGATTGCGCTGCCGATGCGGTGTGTTACTCGACGCTCGACAGAGCGCCGTGGCAATGCTTGAACTTCTTGCCCGAGCCGCACGGGCACGGCTCGTTCCGGCCCACCTTGCGCTCGCTGCGCACGAAGGTGCCCTGGCTCTCCGGCGGCAGCGGCGGCAGCCCGGGGGCGGCCGGCCGCACGCCCACTGCGCGCTGCGCTTCGTCGCCTGCGGGTGCGTCGCCTTCAGCGGCCTCCGCGGTGAGCAGGGAGCCCATCTCCGCATGCTGCGCCTGAAGCGCGCGCATGAGTCGCTCGCGCCGCTCCTCCTCCTCACGATCCACTTCTTCCTGCGTGCGCACTTCGATCTTCGAGAGCATCGAGACCGTGTCGAACTTCACGCGATCGAGCATGGCGGCGAAGAGCTCGAAGGCTTCGCGCTTGTACTCGAAGCGATAGTCCTTCTGCGCATAGCCGCGCAGGTGGATGCCCTGGCGGAGGTAATCCATCGCGGCCAGGTGATCGCGCCAGTGCTGGTCGAGCATGCGGAGCATCACGTCCTTCTCGACGTGACGCATGATGGGGGCGCCGACCCGCGCAACCTTCGTCTCGTAGATCTGGTTCACCGCGTCGATGACGCGCTGGCGCACCGCCTGCTCGTCCAGCCCTTCGGGGCGCTCTGCCGCCTGGGCCACTTCCGGGCCCACCAGGGCCTTGACGTCGATGCGCGCGTTGAAGTCCTTCGCGAGCGCCTGAGCGAGCGCGTCGAGATCCCAGTCTTCCGGCGAAGCGGTCTTGGGCAGATGCTGGTCGAGCAGCGTGTTCAGCGCTTCTTCGCGGATACCGGCGATCGCGGCCGAAAGATCTTCGGTCCCCATGATCTCGGTGCGCTGCTGGTACACGACCTTGCGCTGGTCGTTCGCGACGTCGTCGAACAGCAGCAGCTGCTTGCGGATATCGAAGTTGTGGCTCTCGACCTTGCGCTGCGCCTTCTCGATCTGGCGCGTGAGCATGCCGCTCTCGATGACCTCGCCTTCCTTCATGCCTGCCATCTGCAGCAGGCGCTTGGTGCGCAGCGGGTCCCCGAAGATGCGCATCAGGTTGTCTTCCATCGCGAGATAGAAGCGGCTCGAGCCGGGGTCGCCCTGGCGGCCCGAACGGCCGCGCAGCTGGTTGTCGATGCGGCGGGATTCGTGGCGCTCGGTGCCGATGATGTGCAGGCCGCCGGCGGCCACGACTTTTTCGTGGCGCGCCTGCCAGTCCGCGCGCGCGGCGGCGCGGGCCGCTTCATCCGCCGGATCGATGGCGGCGAGCTCTGCGTTCAGGTTGCCGCCGAGCACGATGTCCGTGCCGCGACCGGCCATGTTCGTGGCGATCGTGACGGCAGCCGGGCGCCCGGCCTGGGCGACGATCTGCGCTTCGCGCTCGTGCTGCTTGGCGTTCAGCACCTCGTGCGGGACGCCCTGCTTCTTCAGGAAGTCCGAGAGGTACTCGGACGTCTCGATGGACGTGGTGCCGACCAGCACGGGCTGCTCGCGCGTCACGCAATCACGGATGTCTTCCATGATCGCGTCGAACTTGTCTTTCTGCGTCAGGTAGACGAAGTCCGGCATGTCCTTGCGGATCATCGGCTTGTGCGTGGGGATGACGACCACTTCCAGGCCGTAGATCTGCATGAACTCCGGCGCCTCGGTGTCGGCGGTGCCGGTCATGCCGGAGAGCTTCTTGTAGAGGCGGAAGTAGTTCTGGAACGTGATCGAGGCGACCGTCTGGTTCTCCTCGCGCACGCGCACGCCTTCCTTCGCTTCGACGGCCTGGTGCAGTCCGTCGGACCACCGGCGGCCCACCATCGTGCGACCGGTGAACTCGTCCACGATGATGACTTCACCGTTGCGCACGATGTATTCCACATCGCGCTTGAAGATTGCGTGCGCACGCAGCGCCGCGTTCAGGTGATGCATCAGGCGGATGTTCGCCGCGTCGTAGAGGCTCTCGCCCTCGCGCAGCAGCCCTGCTTCGGCCATGAGCGCCTCGACGTGCTCGTGCCCGGCCTCGGTGATGTGGACCTGCTTGGCCTTCTCGTCGACGGTGAAGTCGCCCGGCCCGTCCTCCGTCACCTGCTTCTTGAGGCGCGGAACGAGCTGGTTGATGCGCAGGTAGAGCTCCGTGCTCTCTTCAGCGGGACCGGAAATGATGAGCGGCGTGCGCGCCTCGTCCACGAGGATCGAGTCGACCTCGTCCACGATCGCGAACGCGAGGCCGCGCTGCACGCGATCCTCCAGCCGGAAGGCGAGGTTGTCGCGCAGGTAGTCGAAGCCGAATTCGTTGTTGGTGCCGTAGGTGATGTCGGCCGCGTAAGCGGCGCGCTTCTCTTCCGAGCTCTGCGAGTTCTTGATGACGCCGACGGTGAGACCGAGGAAACGGAAGATGGGCTCCATCCACTCCGCGTCACGCTGGGCCAGGTATTCGTTCACGGTGACGACGTGCACGCCCTCACCCGTGAGGGCATTCAGGTAGGCCGGCAGCGTGGCCACCAGCGTCTTGCCCTCGCCGGTGCGCATTTCGGCGATCTTGCCCTGGTGGAGGGTCATGCCACCGATGAGCTGCACGTCGAAGTGCCTCATCCTGAGCGTGCGCCGGCCCGCTTCGCGCACGACGGCGAAGGCCTCGGGCAGAAGCTGGTCGAGCGTCTCGCCCTTCTGGTGCCGCGCCCGGAACTCCTCCGTCTTGGCGCGCAGGGCGTCATCGCTCAGGCCTTCGAGCTGTGACTCCAGGCTGTTGGCGGCGCGCACGTCGCGAGCAAACGAACGGACGATCCGGTCATTACGACTGCCGAGGAGGCGCGTGAGGAGTTGCAGCACCGGGGGGCTTCCAGTTTTCCGAAATTTCTAGTCTTGGCAGGTACTTACACGACCGCCAAGCGTTAGCGGGCCGCGTATTGTACGCAATAGACGCGGGCTCGCGGTATTGGTTCGCGAGCGTTCGCTCGCGTAACCGTCGCGCCTATGTGGGGCGGGGCATTCTCCAAAGCAAGAGCTCGCATCTGCAGCGATGCGCCGAAACGACGGCGGGGTCGCAAGCCCTGGCGGGAAGGGTTGTGGAAGCGCCGGAGCGGCGGCGCCCGAGCTTTCAGCGGCCGACTTCGGCCGAGCCGCCGGCGCGCGTACCCGACTTCACGATCGAGCTGCTGCCGGACTTGCCGAGAAATGACGCAGGATTGATCTGGCGGCCGTTCTTCAGCACCTCGAAGTGGACGTGCGGGCCGGTGGAACGGCCCGTAGACCCCATGAGCGCCACGGCTTCGCCACGGGTCACGGTCTGGCCCACCGAGACGATGGCACGCTGGTTGTGCCCGTAGCGTGTGACATAACCATTGCCGTGGTTGATCTCGACGAGCGACCCGTACCCGGACCGGGCGCCGGCCCACGTGACGACCCCGGCAGCGACCGCGACGACTTCCGAGCCCGCGGCGCCCGCGAAATCGATGCCGCGGTGGAAGGCCTCATGGCCCGTGAACGGGTCCTGCCGGTCGCCGAAATAGGAGGAGATGAAGCCCCCCCTGGTGGGGCGGCCTTCGGGCCGGATCTGCTGGTTCAGGTCGCGGGCGAGGATGACGTTCTCAAGGGCGGCGAGCTGCGCGTCCCGCAGGTCGACCTTGCGCTCGAGGCTCTCGAGCATGTTCGTGAGATCGGGGATTTCGGCGCTCACGCCGTCGTCGGTTTCGGGACCGCCGGTGGGCGGCTCGCTATCGAAGTCGAATTCGCGGGGATCGATGTTCGCCATGTCGGTGAGGCGCTTGCCGAGCGCGTCCAGCCGGATGACGTGCGCATTCACCTGGCCGAGGCGCATGGCCATGGCATCCACACGTTCCTGCAGCTGGGAGCGCAGCTCCGCGATCTGGCGGCGCTGGTCACCGAGCACCTGGGACCACTGGGCCGAATCCCCCTGCCCGAGCAGGGCGCCACTTCGCTGCCCGAGCTTCATTCCGAGCGCGAACGCGGTACCGAGAATGCCGAGCACCAGCACGCCCACGACGCCGAGCGTCACGGGGTGTGCGAGATTCAGCTGGCGCGCCCGCCCTTCACGCTGCGAAAACAAGATCAGGTTCATGCCGCCCACTCCGGTAGCAATCCCGAATGAGTCGCCTGGGCCAGCAGATGAGAAAGAGCCGGGCGTTGTTCGCCCTGTTCTGTTTCAAATACCTTGCGCCCTGCTGGCAACCCCGCTGTCATAGCTTCATCCGCCTTAGACCGGTGGCTTTGCGCCCCCGCCTTTCGACGGGTTTGCCTCGATCAGCGCGTTGCAATATGCCCAAGATGGCCAAACGACACAACCCCGACCGCTCCCGTTTGCGAGACAGTTCTGTTCGCAGTTCCCGCACCGTGGAATCTGTCAAAGCACTTCTGAGCCGCTCGTCACATTCAGCCCTGGGGCGCGTCGCAGGGCAGAGACGTGCGCAGGTGAGCTGGCGCGAATGGCTGAAAAACAACCTTCCGGAGGCCCTCGACGCGCACGTGAGTGGCGTCGTGGAGCGTGACGACACGCTCACTATTTTCGCGGATTCCTCTGCATGGTCCGCGCGCCTGCGTTATCTCGTCACGGAGCTCGAACCCGCCGTACGCGGCGCGAGCGCAACGGTGAAATACATTGTGATAAAGGTAATGCCGCGGCGTTGAGCGGGCGGGTTGCTGTCTGGAGAGAACATCCCGTCGCGGCTGACGCACGTCTGCACGCGTGCGTTCTGGTCGTACGAAATTTTTTTGTGTGCGACGAAGAAATCTTTCCGTCACTGCGGAGAGGACTGCAGCACACGCGCGCGTGACATCGCGCGCGATCGGCGGGCTGCTGCGATCCGCAACCCTGCGGATGCGCCTGGTCGGGTTCTTTTGCGGGTTCGCCTGGTGTCCGTGTGCAACCGATGACATCGGAGGAGCCAGGAACGTCTGGCGCTTGCGGTGGCGGAGGCTGGCTCGTGCGGGGGAGGGTTGGGCCGCATGGGGCGAGCGCGCTTCGAAAAAAGCCGGACGGCTTTTTTCGGCGGTCCCCTGCGCCGGGCAGGCGGCGCGCGGAGGAACTTGGCTCGCGCCCCGCTCGATCACGTCGGTAGCGCCGTGGTGTACGCGTGAGGTCGCGCGCTCCAGGTCGTCTGCGGAGAGCGACGCTTTGAAGATGCGATCGCAACACTGAGCTACACAGGGCGAATCGGGCGAGTCAGGCACGAGACGGGCGACATCCGCGCTGAACGCGGTCTGCTCGTGTCGCAAAGGCCAGTCGGCCGTCCCCAAAAGCGTCTCCTCACGAGAGCGAGCCGACGCTTCCGCCACCGCGAAACCGTCTCCCCAGGAGAGCACCACGCGGCATGAGCGTGCGCGTGACCAGGAGTCACGGCGGCCCCTCAGTCCACTCGCTCGAACGAATCGCTCAAGGCACGCGTGAGAACCGGACCGGTAGCCAGGCGCGCAAGGCACTTCTCGCCAGGCGGGTCAGCCGCTGCCCCGCGCCCGGCAGCGTGCGTGAAGACGGGTGGGTGTGGGAACGCGCCGCGGTCTATGGCGCGGCTCAGCGGCCCGGTCGGCTCAGCTTGCCGGGTGTGCGGGCGCTTCGACGTACGAGATCGGAGCCTCGGCGGGCGTTTCGAAGACGACCTCTTCCCAGGACGCGCGGTCCTTGAGCATCGCGCGGAGGAGCTTGTTGTTCAGGGCATGGCCGGATTTGTGGCCGCTGAACTCGCCGATGAGACTGTGGCCGAGAAGGTACAGATCGCCGATGGCGTCGAGAATCTTGTGCTTGACGAATTCGTCCTCGTAACGCAGGCCGTCTTCGTTCAGCACGCGGAAGTCATCGAGCACGATGGCGTTGTCGAGATTGCCGCCGAGCGCGAGATTGCGCGCCCGCATGGTCTCGAGATCGCGCATGAAGCCGAACGTGCGCGCGCGACTCACCTCGCGAAGGAACGAGGTGGTGGAGAAATCCATCGACGCCTTCTGCGCGCGGCGCTTGAACACCGGGTGGTTGAATTCGATCTCGAAGTTCACCTTGAAGCCGTCGAACGGCCGGAACTCGGCCCACTTGTCGCCGTCCTCCACCCGGACGTGCTGCTTCACCCGCACGAAGCGCTTCGGCGCGCGCTGCTCTTCGATGCCGGCCGACTGCAGCAGGAACACGAAGGGGCCCGCGCTGCCATCCATGATGGGCACCTCGGGCGCGCTGACCTCGACGATGGCGTTGTCGATGCCGAGCCCGGCGAACGCGGACAGCAGGTGCTCCACGGTCGACACCCTGGAGTCGCCCTTCACGAGCGTGGTGCCGAGCGCGGTATCCCCCACGTTCTCCGCGCGGGCGGGAATGTCCTCGGAGTTCGCAAGGTCGGTGCGACGGAAGACGATGCCCGTATCCGCAAGCGCCGGGCGCAGCGTCATGAGCACCTTCTTGCCGGAGTGGAGCCCCACGCCGGAAGCACGGATCGAGTTCTTGAGAGTGCGTTGTCCAACCATACAGAGATCGATAGCGCGCACCTGCAAGCCGGTGCGATGGGAGCGAAGCGTCCGCAAGCGGACTCACCGCGTCGGCGCACAAGGCGCGCTACCGTAACACAACGGCAACCTTCCGGCCTGCCGCCCGAGCTCGACAGCAGGGCTGATGTTCAACCTCACCCGCCCTCGCCGCGCCCGCAAGGCCCGCAACCCGCACCGCCCTCGGCCGCCGGGGCACTTCCGCCCGGCGGTCAGGCTGCGCGATCCGCGCCTTCGATCGTCAGTCCGCCTGCCGCCGCAGGAACGCCGGGATGTCCAGCAGATCCTCCGTGTCGGTGTCCGGACGCAGGCCGTCACCCACCGCGCGCTGGCGCTGGACCGTTGGCTTGTCCAGGGCCGCGTAGTCGCTGCTCGACAACGGTTGGCGGCGCACGACACGCATCGGCGGCATGGACGACTCGCGCTGGCCCGGCACTTCGCGCGCCGCAGCTGCCAGCTGCTCGCGCTCGCGCGGCATGGGCGGCCGGACCGTGGCAGCCGGCCGGCCGAGGCCGGTGGCGACCACCGTGACCCGCACCGTGTCGGTCAGCTCCGGATCGATCACCGTGCCGACGACCACCGTCGCGTCGTCCGAGGCGAACTGCTTGACGATCGTGCCCACTTCCTGGAACTCGCCGATCGACAGATCCATGCCCGCTGAGACGTTCACGAGGATGCCATGCGCACCCGCGAGATTGATGTCCTCGAGCAGCGGCGAGGAGACGGCGGCTTCCGCGGCCAGGCGCGCACGGTTCTCACCCGTCGCAACGCCGGAGCCCATCATCGCCATGCCGGTCTCCGCCATCACCGTGCGCACGTCTGCGAAGTCCACGTTGATGAGGCCGGGGCGCGTGATGAGCTCCGCGATGCCCTGCACCGCGCCCTGCAGCACGGTGTTCGCCGCCTTGAAGGCGTCGAGCAGCGTCGTCTGCGGCCCGAGCACCGTCAGCAGCTTCTGGTTCGGGATGGTGATCAGCGAGTCGCAGTACTTGCCGAGCTCACCGATGCCGTGATCCGCCACGAGCGAGCGCTTGCCGCCTTCCATCTCGAACGGCTTCGTCACCACGGCGACGGTCAGGATGCCGAGCTCCTTGGCGATCTGCGCCACGACGGGCGCCGCACCCGTGCCCGTGCCACCGCCCATGCCGGCGGTGATGAACAGCATGTCGCAGCCCTCCACGAGCTCGACGATGCGGTCGCGATCTTCCATCGCGGCCTGGCGGCCCACTTCAGGATCCGCGCCGGCGCCCAGGCCCTTCGTCATGTTGGCGCCGATCTGCAGCGCCGTCTTCACCTTGGAATGCTTCAGGGCCTGCGCATCGGTGTTGATGCACATGAAGTCCACCCCGTCGATCCCGCTCGTCACCATGTGCGCTACGGCGTTCCCGCCGCCGCCGCCTACGCCCAGCACCTTTATGACGGCGCTTTGGCTGTACGCATCCATCAGTTCGAACATTGTTGTCGCTCCTCTTCGCTCTTTGTCTGGTTGAATCGTTCGTCTGTCAGTTTTCAGAAATTGCCCTGGAACCAGCTCTTCATCCGGTCGAGCGCGGATTTCGCGTTCGTGATGTGCCGCCGGCTCCTCAAGGGCATGTGGTTGTCCCGCGCGTAGAGCAGCAAGCCCACGCCCGTGGAGAAAATCGGATTGCGGACCACGTCCGACAGGCCGTTGACCGATTGCGGCAGGCCGAGACGGACGGGGACGTGGAACACTTCTTCGGCGAGCTCGATGGCGCCTTCCATCTTCGCGCTGCCGCCCGTCAGCACGATGCCGGCGGCGATGACTTCTTCGAAGCCGCTGCGGCGAAGCTCCTCGCGCACGAGGCCGAACAGCTCCTCGTAGCGGGGCTCCACGATCTCCGCGAGCGTCTGCCGGGCGAGGCGCCGCGCGGGGCGATCGCCGACGCTCGGCACTTCGATGCTCTCGTCCGGGTTCGCGAGCTGCGAGAGCGCGCAGGCGTAGCGGATCTTGATGTCCTCCGCGTACTGCGTGGGCGTGCGCATGGAGACGGCGATGTCGTTCGTCACCTGGTCGCCCGCGATCGGAATCACCGCCGTGTGGCGGATGGCGCCGTTCGAGAACACCGCGAGGTCCGTGGTGCCCCCGCCGATGTCGACGAGGCACACGCCGAGCTCTTTCTCATCTTCCGTCAGCACGGCGAAGCTCGAGGCGAGCTGCTCGAGCACGACGTCGTCCACTTCGAGGCCGCAGCGCTGGATGCACTTCTCGATGTTCTGCGCGGCGCTGTCCGCGCCCGTGACGATGTGGACCTTCGCTTCGAGGCGCACGCCGGACATGCCGATCGGGTCGCGGATGCCCTCCTGCCCGTCGATCAGGAACTCCTGCGGCAGCACGTGCAGGATCTTCTGGTCCGCCGGGATGGCGACGGCCTTGGCCGCATCGATGACGTGGCCGACGTCGCCCGGCGTCACTTCCTTGTCGCGGATGGCGACGACGCCATGCGAGTTGAGGCTGCGCACGTGGCTGCCCGCGATGCCCGCGTACACGGAGCGGATCTCGCATCCCGCCATGAGCTCGGCTTCCTCGACCGCGCGCTGGATCGACTGCACGGTCGACTCGATGTTGACGACCACGCCTTTCTTCAGGCCGCGCGAAGGATGCGAGCCGACGCCCAGCACTTCGATGCCGCCGTCCGCGCTCACTTCACCCACCAGCGCGACCACCTTGGAGGTGCCGATGTCCAGACCCACGATCAGGCCGCTGTCGGACCGCTTAGCCATCTTTCGATCTATCCCCGTCGGCGCGACGCCCTGATGAGGCGCTGCGCCAGCCAATTGCAAAACCGTTGGTGTAGCGCAGGTCGACGTACGCGACGTCCTCCGCGCGCTGCGAGACGAGCTTCACCGCCGTGGTCATGAAGCGCTCGAACCGTTCCTCGATCTGGCGGCGGCCGAGCCGCACGGTGACGCCGTTCGCCAGGTCGAACTCCCATGCGCCGCGAGCATCCAGACGCAGCGCGGTCAGCCGCATACCCGCCTCAGCAAGCCGCCCCTGCGAAGCGAGGTAACGCTGCGCCACTTCGTTCTCGGAACCATCCGGACCCGAAAGCTGCGCGAGCTCGAGCGGCACGTGCCGCGCCTCGCTCGCAAAGAGCTCCCCGCGCGTGTTGAGCAGGCCGTTCTCGCGCCAGCGGGCGGCCGCCACCTGTTCCGTGACCACCACGGCGAGACCATGCGGCCAGGCACGCTGCACCGTGACCCGATCCACCCAGGGGATCGACGCGATGGCCGCGCGCACCTCTTCGAGGCTCACGCTGACGAGGCCGACTTCGCGCACCTGCTGCTTCACGGCGCGCTCGACATCTGCCGGCGAGACTCGCTGGAAGCGGCCCGAGACCGACACCGTCTCGATCGGCTGATCGAGCGCCCACACGACGACGCCCACCGCGGCAGCGACGCCGGCGAGACTCGCCATCGTCACGCCCCAGCGACGCCAGTCGACCTGCGAGAGCTTCCAGTTCGGGAAGAACCGGCTCCGGTCGTTCGGCTTGCGTCTGTTTTTCGGGCGGCCCAGCATGCGGTGTGCGATGTCCTCTTCAGGCTTTCGTGCGCGTGAAGCTGGTTTCCAGCACGCGCCACACGAGCTGGTCGAAGTCCATGCCGGCAACACGCGCCGCCATCGGCACGAGACTGTGGTCGGTCATGCCCGGGATGGTGTTGAACTCGAGCAGCAGCGGGCGTCCGGCCGCATCCATCATGAAATCGACGCGGCCCCAGCCCTCCGCGCCGGCGGAGTCGAACGTGGCGAGCGCGAGGTTCGCCAGATGCTGCTCGGCGGGCGCCGAAAGGCCCGAGGGGCAGTGGTACGTCGTATCGTCACGAAAGTACTTCGCCTCGTAGTCGTAGAACGTGCGCGGCGTTTCGATGCGAATGGACGGCAGCGCGCGGCCCTGAAGGATGCTCACCGTGTACTCGGCCCCGGTGATCCAGCTTTCGGCGAACACGACAGGGTCGGTCTGTGATGCGGCGGTGTAGGCAGCCGGAAGGTCCGTGGCCTTCTCCACTTTCGTCATGCCCACACTCGAGCCCTGCGAGCCGGGCTTCACGATCATCGGGAGGCCGAGCTTCTCCACCGCGTGATCGAAATCCTGCGGCCCCTTCAGCACGACGAAAGGCGCGGTAGCCACGCCCGACGCCTGCGCGAGACGCTTGGTGCGCAGCTTGTCCATACCGATGGCCGAACCCATGACGCCGCTGCCCGTGTAAGGCACGCCGAGATACTCGAGCGCACCCTGCAGCGTGCCGTCCTCCCCGCCCGGGCCGTGAAGCGCGATCCACACGCGATCGAAGCGTTCCTCGGTGAGGCGCATGATGGGCTTGTCGCGCGGGTCGAACGCGTGCGCGTCCACTTTGCAGCGCTTGAGCGCGGCAAGCACGGCATTGCCGGAAAGGAGCGAGATCTCCCGCTCACTCGAATCACCGCCGAACAGCACGGCGACGCGACCGAATTCCTTCGGGTCGATAGCCTGCCTCATCGCTGCGGGGTCGTGCTTCAGTCTCATCGCAGTTCCTCGAGTCCTCGCATCAGCGGCTGGGCGCGGTCGCGGCCTTGCCGACGACGCGCACTTCCGGATTCAGCCGCACGCCGTGCAGCCGCTCCACCGCGTCGCGCACGTGCGCGATCAGCCCTTCGATGTCGGCAGACTTCGCCTGCCCGTGATTGATGATGAAGTTCGCGTGCTTTTCGGAGACCGACGCATCGCCGATGCGGAAGCCCTTGAGCCCGGAGGCTTCGATGAGCCGCGCCGCATGGTCCTGCGGCGGGTTCGTGAACACGGAGCCGCAGCTCCACTCGCCGATCGGCTGCGACGCCTTGCGCTTCGCGAGCAGCGAGCGCACCTCGGCTTCGTTCGCGCCAGGCTTGTGCTCGAAGCTGAGCTTTGCGCCCAGGAACCACTCCTCCTGCGCGGGGGGCTCCACGTGGCGATAGCTCACGTCGTATTCGCCAGCCTGGCGCGCGCGCTCGTGGCCGTGGCGATCGATGGTTTCGACTTCCAGCACGTGCCGCCAGGTTTCGCCGCCGAAGGCGCCCGCGTTCATCGCCAGCGCGCCACCGACCGTGCCCGGGATGCCGGCGAAGAACTCCGCTGGCCCGAGCCCCCACTTGATGCACTGCCTGGCCACCCGGGCGCACGCGACGCCGGCCTCGGCGAAGACGCTGGTCTCGCTCTGCCGCTCCAGCCGGTCGAGCGTGCCGTGCGTGGAGATGACGACGCCGTCGATGCCGCCATCTCGCACCAGGAGGTTGCTGCCGAGACCGATCCAGTAGATCGGCACACCCGCCGGCAGCGAACGCAGGAACGCCGCGAGCTCCGCGCGATCGCGCGGATTGAAGAACACCTCCGCAGGGCCACCCACGTGCCACGACGTGTGCCGGCTCATCGGCTCGTCGTGCCTCACGCGAGGCATGAATTCGGCTGCCACCGCCACGGTCACTGCGACCTCCGGCGTGAGCCCGCTGCCACGGTGCCTTCAGCAGGCTTGCCGTTGGGAGGCATCTGCGAGGCGGCTGAGCCGGGCTTTGCCGCGGCCAGCTGCGCGGGCAACGCGTGGGAAACCGCGCTGATGTGCCCGGCGCCCATCGTGACGATGACGTCGTTCTCGCGGATGACATCGACGAGCGAGGCAGCAAGCTCTTCAGCCTTCTCGACGAACACCGGCTCGATATGGCCACGGCTGCGCACCGCGCGGCAGATGGCGCGGCCGTCCGCGCCGGCAATCGGCGCTTCACCGGCGGCATAGACCTCGGTGACGAGCAATGCGTCCGCGGTGGAGAGGACCTTGCCGAAGTCGTCGATGAGATCGCGCGTGCGCGTGTAGCGATGCGGCTGGAACGCGAGCACCAGGCGGCGGCCGGCATAACCCTGGCGAAGGGCCTGCAGGGTGGCGGCAACTTCCGTCGGGTGGTGGCCGTAGTCGTCCACGATGGTCACGCGACCCGCCGCCGTATCGACATCCGCGACGTGCTGCAGCCGGCGTTCGATGCCCTGGAAACCGGCCAGCGCACGGTGGATCGCCGCCACATCCACCCCCAGCTCCAGCGCCACCGCGATGGCCGCGAGCGAATTGAGCACGTTGTGCGTGCCGGGCAGATTCACCGTGACTTCGAACGGCTCGGCGCCGGCGCGCACGACTTCGAAGTCGGTCTGCAGACCGCGCGGGCGCAGGTTCACGGCGCGCAGGTCGACCCCTTCCGCGAGGCCGTACGTGACGACCGGGCGGCCGATGCGCTCCAGGATGCTGCGCACGTGCTCATCGTCGCTGCACACGACCGCGAGGCCGTAGAACGGCAGGTTGTGCAGGAACTCGACGAAGCTCTGCTTCAGCCGCTCGAAGTCACCCTCGTGCGTGACGAGGTGATCGTTGTCGATGTTCGTGACGATCGCGATGAGTGGCTGCAAGTGCGTGAACGACGCATCGCTCTCATCCGCTTCCGCGACGAGGTAGTGGCCGGCGCCGAGCCGCGCGTTGCTGCCGGCGCTCTTCAGGCGACCGCCGATGACGAACGTGGGGTCCTCACCACCCTCGGCCAGGATGCTGGCCACGAGGCTCGTCGTGGTGGTCTTGCCATGCGTGCCCGCCACCGCGATGGAATAGCGGAAGCGCATCAGCTCACCCAGCATTTCCGCGCGCGGCACGATGGGAATGCGACTCTCGCGCGCGGCGATGAGCTCGGGGTTGTCCTGGGCGACGGCGCTCGAGATCACGACGACATCCGCGCCCTGCACGTTCTCTGCAAGATGGCCGATCGCCACGCGGGCCCCAAGCTTCGTGAGGCGCTCGGTGACGCCGTTCGGCTTGAGATCCGACCCCTGCACCTCGTAGCCGAGATTGATGAGCACCTCGGCGATACCGCCCATGCCGCTGCCGCCGATGCCGACGAAGTGGATGGTGTTGATCCGGCGCATGCGATCCGTTCCGACGACGGTCATGCGGCCTCCTTCACGTAGCGGAGGCAGGATGCGGCGAGCTCTTCGGCAGCGTGCGGCCGCGCGAGCACGCGCGCGCGCTCGGCCATGGCCAGCAGCCTTCCGCGACCGGCGCACAGGCGCTGCAGCTCTTCGGCGAGACGCTCGGCGGTCAGGTCGCGATCGTGGATCAGGACGGCGGCGGATTCGGTCACGAGATACCGGGCATTGTGGGTCTGGTGGTCATCGACCGCGGCCGGGAACGGCACGAGGATGGCGCCCACGCCCGCCGCGGCGAGCTCCGAAACGGTCAGGGCGCCCGCGCGGCAGATGACCAGATCCGCCCAGGCGTAGGCCTCCGCCATGTCATCGATGAAAGGCTTCACGTCCGCGCGCACGTCCGCTTCCGCGTAGCTCTTGCTTGCCGATTCGATCCAGCGCTCGCCCGACTGGTGACGCACTTCGAACGCGATCGAGCCGGCGAGGCGCGACAGCGCGAACGGCACCACGGAATTCAGCTTCATGGCGCCGAGACTGCCGCCGATGACGAGGAGCCGGATCGCGCCGCTCCGATTCGCGAAACGCTGGAGGGGCGGCTCGATCGCGAAGATCTCGGCGCGCACCGGATTGCCGATGGCGCGCGCCGCGGTGCCTTCGGCGAAGCTGTTCGGGAAGGCTTCGAGCACTTCGCGCGCGAGCGGCGCGAGACGCCTGTTCGTGAAGCCGGCGATGGCGTTCTGCTCGTGAATGACGAGGGGCGCGCGCGTGAGCCACGCGGCAACACCGCCGGGGCCCGTGACGAAACCGCCCAGCCCGACGACCACCTGCGGCCGATGGCGACGCATGACGCTCAGCGCCTGGAACAGCGCCAGCGCCAGGCGGAACGGCGCGGCCAGCAGCGTCCGCAGCCCCTTGCCCCGCAGGCCGCCCACGGACAGCCACTCGATCGGAATGTCGTTCGACGGCACGATGCGGGCCTCGAGCCCGCGGCGCGTCCCCAGCCACACGATATCGAGCGACCGCGCGCGCAACAGTTTCGCGAGCGCGAGCGCGGGGAACACGTGCCCGCCCGTGCCGCCCGCCATGATGAGGACGGGGCGCCGCTTCACTGTCTGCCCGGCGACGCCGCTCATTCGTCGTCCTCCGCGTCCCCGGCAGTCGCCCGCCGGCGCGCGCTTCCGGAAGCGCGGTTGTCGGACATCGCCTCGTGATACACGCGCAGCAGGAGGCCCACCCAGGCGAGCGTGACGACGAGGCTCGAGCGGCCGTAGCTCATCAACGGAAGCGTGAGCCCCTTCGTCGGCAGCACACCCATGTTCACGCCGATGTTGATGAAAGCCTGCAGCCCGAGCCACAGCCCGAAGCCCACCGCGAGGTAGGAGGCGAACGTGAGACCCGCGTTCTGAGCCATCCGCGCAATGTGAAAGCTGCGCCAGATGAGCGCGAGGAACAGTGCCAACGTGAGCACCACGCCGACGAGACCGAGCTCCTCCGCCAGCACTGCGAACAGAAAGTCCGTGTGTGCCTCCGGCAGGTAGAACAGCTTCTGCACGCTGCCGCCGAGCCCCACTCCAAACCATTCGCCGCGGCCGATGGCGATGAGCGATTGCGCCAGCTGGAACCCGCTGTTGTATTGATCCGCCCACGGATCGAGGAACGCGAGGATGCGCCGCAGGCGATACGGGCTCGTGACGGCAAGCGCGGCGAAGCCTGCACCGGCGACCAGCGTCATCCCGATGACCCATCGCAGCTTGGCACCCGCCACGAACAGCAGGCCAAAGCCCGTTCCGAACAGCACGGTCGCGGCGCCGAAATCCGGCTCGCAGAGCAGGAGCGCAGCGACGAGCGCAAGCAGGCCGAGCGGCTTTGCGAGCCCGACGAGCGTGCCGCGCAACTCCTCCGAGCGACGCGCGGCGTAGCTCGCGAGGTAGACGAGCACCAGCACACGCGCGAGCTCCGACACCTGGAAGTTGAACCCGAGAACGCGGATCCAGCGGCGGCTGCCGTTCACCGAGTGCCCGAGGCCCGGGATCAGCACCACGACGAGCAGGAGGAATGCGGCGACGAGCAGCGGTGTCGACACTCGCTCCAGCAGCCGCGTTGGAATGCAGAACACGAACGCGGCCGCGCCGCAGCCGATGAGCGTGAGAATGAGCTGCCGCTCGAGATAGTAGAAGACGTCGCCCGTCTCCTTGCTCGCGATCGAAATCGAGGCGGAGGTCATCATCACGAGCCCGAGCAGCGTGATGGCAAGCACGAGGCCGACGGTGACCGTGTCCACGTGGATGGCGCCACGCGTGCCGGAGCGGGCGAATGCAAGCGAGGAGCCTTTCATCACAGCGCTGTTCATGCTGCGAGCTCCTTCACGGCCTGCGTGAACACGGCTCCGCGATGCGTGTAGTCGCGGAACATGTCCAGACTCGCGCATGCCGGTGACAGCAACACGGTGTCGCCGGGTTTCGCCGCTTTCGCGGACGCGCGCACCGCGTCCTGCAGGGTTGCGGCCTGCTCGATCGTGCAGACCCCTTCGAGCACGCGCGCGATGGCCGGCGCATCGCGGCCGATGAGGACGGTGTGGCGCACCTTGCCGCGGAACGCGTCACGCAGCGGAGAGAAATCCTGGTTCTTGCCATCGCCGCCTGCAATGATCACCAGCGGGCCGCTCATGCCCTCCACGGCAGCAAGCGTCGCGCCTACGTTCGTGCCCTTCGAGTCGTTCACGTAGGTGACGCCGCCGACGTCCGCAACCCATTGCGCACGATGCGGGAGACCGGGGAACTCCTTCAGCTCCGCCAGCATGACTTCCAGCGGCAGGCCGAGTGCCTCGCCGAGCGCGAGCGCCGCGAGCGCGTTCGCCGCGTTGTGCAGCCCGGTGATCTTCATCGCGGAGACGGCCAGCAGCGGCTCGCCGCGCCGGCTCAGCCACCACTTCGAATCCACGCCCGTGACGACCGCATAGTCCGCGCCGATGGACGCGCGCAGCGAGAACCCGAGCCGGCGCTGGCCGGGCCCCGGCATCGCCACGACGAGCGGGTCGTCGAGATTGATCACGGCCGTGTCACAGCGAGCGAAGATGCGCGCCTTGGCGGCGGCGTAGTCCTCGATCGTGCCGTAACGATCCATGTGATCCGGTGTCACGTTCAGCACGGCCGCCGCTTTCAGATCGAGCGACTGGGTGGATTCGAGCTGGTAGCTCGACAGCTCGAGCACGTACAGCTCGGTCTTCTCCGCATCCCCTTCGGACGCGGTGAGGAGGTCGAGCGCGGGGTCCCCCAGGTTGCCGCCCACGCGCACCTTCAGACCGGCCCGGCTCGCCATGCGGCCAATGAGCGTCGTCACCGTGCTCTTGCCGTTCGTGCCGGTGATGCCGACCACGGGCGCGTCCACCGCGCGCGCGAAGAGCTCCACGTCACCCACGATCTCGAGGCCGCGGCGACGAGCCTCCATGAAGAACGGCTCGGCAAGCGAGAGGCCGGGAGAAGTCACGACGCACAGCGCATCGTCGAGCAGCTTCGTGTCGAGACCGCCCGCCCGAACCGGAATGGAAGGGTCGAGCGCCTGCAGCCGGGCGAGCTCCGGCGGCTGCGGGCGCGTGTCCGTCACGGCGACTCGCCAGCCGTGCGCGTGCAGATAGCGCGCGCACGACAGCCCGGTCTTCCCTAGACCGACGATCACCGCCGACGAACCTCTGGTGCGTGCCGTGCTCATCTGAGTTTCAGCGTGGCGAGCCCGACGAGGACGAGGATCAGCGAGATGATCCAGAACCGCACGATCACCTTCGGCTCCGCCCAGCCCTTCAGCTCGAAGTGGTGATGAATCGGCGCCATGCGGAAGATGCGGCGGCCCGTGAGCTTGAACGACGCGACCTGCAGGATGACCGACGCGGTCTCCAGCACGAAGATCCCGCCCATGACGAGCGCCACGAGCTCCTGCCGCACGATCACGGCGATGACACCGATGGCGGCACCGATGGCGAGCGCGCCGATGTCGCCCATGAAGACCTGCGCCGGATACGAGTTGAACCACAGGAACCCGAGGCCCGCGCCGACGAGCGCCCCGCAGAAGATGATGAGCTCGCCTGCGTGCGGAATGGACGGAATCTGCAGGTAGCTCGACACGACGGCGTTGCCGCTTGCGAACGCGAAGATGCCGAGCGCCGCGGTCACGAGCGCCGCCGGCATGATGGCGAGGCCATCGAGCCCGTCCGTGAGGTTCACGGCGTTGCTCATCCCCACGATCATGAAATACGTGATCGCGATGAAGCTGAACGCCGACAGCGGCACGGCGAACTCCTTCACGATGGGCAGGAAGAGCGTCGTCTCCGCGGACGTCGTCGACGTGAAGTACAGCGCCAGGGCGGTCGCGAGACCCGCCACGGACTGCCAGAAATACTTCCAGCGCGCGATGAGGCCGCGCGAATTGCCGACGACGAGCTTCAGATAATCGTCATAGAACCCGATGAGCCCGAAGGCGAAGGTGACGCCGAGCACGGTCCAGACGAACCGGTTGCGCAGATCCGCCCACAACAGCGTCGCAAACAGGATGGCGACGAGGATGAGCGCGCCGCCCATCGTCGGCGTGCCGGCCTTCGGCAGATGCGACTTCGGCCCGTCCGTACGCACGACCTGGCCGATCTGGTAACGCGACAGACGCGCAATCATCGTCGGCCCGACGACGAGCGAGAACAGCAACGCGGTGAGGGTGGCGAGGATCGCCCGGAACGTCGTGTAGGAGAAGACGTTGAACCCGGAATACCACGAGGTGAGCTGCTGTGTGACCCAATAGAGCACGGCTTCAGCCTTCTTTTCTTTCTGGCGCAGCCGCGCCCAATGCCTCGACGACGCGCTCCAGCCGATTGGAGCGCGAGCCCTTGACGAGAACGCGCACGTCCGGTGCCAGCACGGCATCGACGGCTTGCGAGAGCGCCGCGGTATCCGCGAACCATTCGGCGCCGGCACCGAAGCTCCTGACGGTGAGCTCCGCGTGCTTGCCGACGGCAAAGAGGCGTTCGACGCCATGGGCGCGAGCGAACGTGCCGATCTCCGTGTGCGCCTCATCGGCAAAATCGCCGAGCTCGCCCATCTGGCCGAACACCAGCCACTTGCGGCCCTCGAGCTGCGCGAGCACGCCAATGCCCGCGTGAACGGAGCTCGGATTGGCGTTGTACGAATCGTCGATGAGCCACGCCCCGTGACGCGTCTTCTTGAACTGCAGGCGCCCCTTCACCGCCTGCACGGCACCAAGCCCGGAGACGACCTGCTCCAGTCCCACGCCGGCAGAGATGGCCGCGGCGGCCGCACCCAGCGCATTGATCACGTTGTGCCGGCCCGCGAGTTTCAGCGTGATGGCCGCGCGGCCGGCCGGGCTCACGAGGACGAAGCGAGTGGCGAAGCCTTCGGCACCGATCTCGGTGCGCACGTCCGTGGCCGTGAAATCCGCACCGGGCGTCAGGCCGAACGTGACGACCTTCGCGCGAGTCATGCCCCGCCAGAGGCCGGCGAACTCGTCATCCGCGTTGATGATGGCGGTGGCGGAAGAGTCGAGCCCCGCCACCATCTCGCCTTCCGCTCGCGCGGCACCCTCGAGACTGCCGAACCCTTCGAGGTGCTCCGCACCGGCGTTCGTGATGATGCCGATGGTGGGCTGGCCGATGGCCACCAGCGCCGCCACTTCCCCCGGCGCGTTCGCGCCCATCTCGACGACCGCGAAACGATGCGTTTCGTCCAGCCGGAACAGGGTGAGCGGCACGCCGATGTGGTTGTTCAGGTTGCCGAGCGTCGCGAGGCAATTGCCCGCCTGCCCCAGGATCGTCGCGATCATCTCCTTCACCGTGGTCTTGCCGTTGCTGCCGGCGACACCCACGAGCGGAATCGAAAACGACTGGCGCCAACGCTGTGCGGCCTGCTCCAGCGCCTTTTGCGTATTGGCGACCACCACCTGCGACAGGGGCGTGTTCTGCCTGGCATCCACGACGGCACCGCTGGCGCCCGCCTTGTGCGCAGCTTCCACGAAGTCGTTGCCGTTGAAGCTCGGGCCATGCAGTGCCACGAAGAGCTCGCCCCCGGTGAGCGTGCGCGTGTCCGTGGACACACCTGTATATGTGCGGTCGGCCCCTTCGAGCCGACCGCCGCAGGCGAGCGCGAATTGCTCCAGGGTCCTGGCCGGTGGCGCGCGCTTCATGCCCGCTCTCCGAAATAGTCGCGGATCACGGCCTGATCACTGAACGGCCTGCGCTCGCTGCCATAGATCTGGTAGTGCTCGTGACCCTTGCCGGCGACGACCACGGCATCACCGGCCACGGCCTGCTCCAGGGCCGACGTGATCGCGCGCGCCCGATCATGCTCGACGCGCACGGAGGTGGCCCGGACCACGACCGGCCCCGCGGCAAGGCCGATGCGCGAGCTGCCTGTCAACGGGCTGCCCCGCAGCCCCGCGCAGACGTCCGCGACGATGCGACGCGGGTCTTCGCTGCGCGGATTGTCATCAGTGATGACGATGGCATCCGCGAGCTCTGCCGCGATGGTGCCCATGAGGGGACGCTTGCCCACGTCCCTGTCCCCACCCGCGCCGAACACCACGTGCAGGCGTCCTCGACAATGCATGCGAGCCGCGCGCAGCGCCTTGCTCAATGCATCGGGCGTATGTGCGTAGTCCACGATGGCGAGCGGCTGGCCGCCGCGACCGCCAAACACTTCCATCCGCCCGCTCGGCGCGCGGCATTTGGCGAGCGCCGCGGTCGCATCCCGGAGCGGAACGCCCCAGGCGAGCAGGGTCGCCAGCACGGTGAGGACATTGTCCACGTTGAAATCGCCGATGAGCGGCACGGCAACCTCGCCCACGCCCCAGCTCGACTCGAGGGAGATCACGAGCCCGGAGGACTCGGCACGCACACGCGTGGCACGCACGAACTGCGCGAGTGTGGCCGGCTCCTTGCGCGTCGTGATGACGAGGCGCGCCGGGGACGTTTGCGCGGCGAGCTTGCCGCCGAAGTCATCATCGGCATTGATGATGCGAGCGACGAGGCCGGACGAAGCGAACAGCAACGCCTTGGCGCCGCCGTATCGCTCCATCGTGCCGTGGTAGTCGAGATGATCCCGCGTCAGGTTGGTGAATACGGCCGTGTTGAAGCGGACGCCGTTCACGCGGCCCTGGTCCAGCGCGTGCGACGTGACTTCCATGCACACGTACTCCGCGCCCATGCGCCGCAACTCGTCGAGCTGGCGGTGGACACTCACGGCGTCCGAAGTGGTGTGCGTGGATTCAGTGAGGGCCGGTGGAATGCCGTAGCCCACCGTTCCCGCGTAGCCCGCCCGTCGGCCGCAATGACCCAACGCCTGCGCCAGCAGATATGCGCAGGTCGTCTTGCCGTTCGTGCCGGTGATGCCGGCGATGATCATCGACTTCGACGGCGAGCCGAAGAAGCGGTCTGCGATCGTGCCGACGTGCCGGCTGAGCTCCGGCACGCGGGCAAAGAAGATGTCCGAGCTGAACTGAGGCGGCCGCCCGGAGCTCGCGTCGACCGGCTCGTACAACACGGCACGCGCGCCGCGCGCGATCGCCTGCTCCGCGAAGAGCAGACCATGCGACGTGCGCCCGCGGCAAGCGAGGAACAGCGAGCCGGGGGTGACCCTGCGACTATCGAGCGTCACGTCAGTGACGACGATGTCGTGAGGCACGCTGATCATGCCGGCGGTGAGCTCGGCCAGCGATCGGCTGACGGCTCCGGGTGCAGCTGGCGCCATCGTCTAGCGCCTCACCGGCGACTTGGACTGCGCGCGCATCGTCTGCACGTCATCGAGCGACCGCACGGGCTCGTCCGGCGGCACGGCCATGAGGCGCAGCGCGCCACCGACCACTTCGGAGAACACGGGGGCGGCGACGTCACCGCCGTAGTAACGGCCCGCGCCGGGCTCATCGATGACCACCACCGCGGCAAGCCGCGGGTTCGTGGCGGGCGCAATGCCGCCGAACACGGCTTGATACTTGTCGGTCGAGTAGCCGCCGCTCGCGGCCTTCCACGCGGTGCCGGTTTTCCCCGACACGCGATAGCCCGGAATCGCCGCCTTGGTGCCCGTGGCCCCTTCGGCAACGACGACGGACTCGAGCAGATGGATGAGGTCGCGACTCACCTTCTGGTCGAGCACCTGCTCGCCGGCCGGAGAGTCCTCGACACGCAGGAAGGACACAGGGCGGAACGTGCCCAGCGCGCCGAGCGTGGCGTACGCGTGCGTCAGCTGCAGAGGCGTCACCGACAGCCCGTACCCGTGCGACATGGTGAAGATGCCGACCGGCCGCCAGTGCGAGTAGTGGCTCAGGAGGCCGGCGGATTCACCCGGAAAGCCGCTCGTCGTCACCTGGCCGAAGCCGAGCCTGCTGAGCGTGGTCCACATCTGCTCCGGCTCGAGCGACAGGGCGAGCATGCCCATGCCGATGTTCGAGCTCTTCGCGAGAATCGTGGCAAGGTCCACGCGGCCGAGGCTGCCGTGCTCCTCCTCGAAGATGGTCGCGCCGACTTTCATGTAGCCGGGCGAGGTGTCGATGATGCTCTTCTCCGTGTACTTGCCGGAGGCGAGCGCCGCGGCGACGAAGAACGGCTTGATCGTGGAGCCGGGCTCGATGATGTCGGTGATGGCGCGGTTGCGGTAGGTCTTCGGCGTGAGCTGCCCGCGGTCGTTCGGGTTGTACGCGGGCTGGTTCACCATCGCGAGCACTTCGCCGGTCGTGACGTCGAGCACGACCACCGAGCCGGCGCGCGCGCGCTGCTGGCGAATGGCGGCCTTCAGCTCGCGGTACGCGAGGTACTGGATGCGCAGGTCGATGGAGAGCACGAGATCGCGGCCCGGGCGCGCGGGGCGGATGCTGTCCACGTCCTGCACGATGCGGCCGAGGCGGTCCTGGATCACGCGCTTCGCACCGTCCTCACCGGCGAGCCAGTGATCGAACGCGAGCTCGAGCCCTTCCTGGCCCGCGTCGTCGATGTTCGTGAAGCCGAGGATGTGACCCGCCACTTCACCCGAGGGGTAGTACCGCCGGTACTCGCGCATCAGGTACACACCCGGGATGCCGAGCGCCTTGATCTTCGCGGCTTCGGCAGGCTGGCGATGACGTGCGAGGTACAGGAACTCCCGATTGGCGTTGCTGGCGATGCGCCGCGCGAGCTCCTGCCGGTCCTGCTTCAGCGCCTTGGCGAGACGCGAGAGCTGGTCGGACGCGAGCACGATCTGGCGCGGCTTGTCAGCGGCCGCGGCAGCACCGACCGGCGCGCCCGCCGCCGCGGCGGTTGCCGTCTCGCCCGGCGGGCTCAGTGCCAGGATCAGCTCTTTCGGATTCGCCCACACCGAATCCACGGGCGTGCTGACGGCGAGCGGCTCGCCGTGGCGGTCCGTGATGGTGCCCCGATGGGCCGCGATTTCCATGACGCGCGAGAAATTGCGCGCGCCCTTCTTGAGCAGGAACCCGTTGTCGACGAGCTGCAGGTCCACGGCACGCCATGCAAGCGCGGAGGCGCTGAAAGCGAGCAGCCCAAAAAGCAAATAGGCCCGCCAGCGGAACGAGCCTGTGTGCTGCTCTCGTGCACTACGTCCCGTCATGGCGATATGAGCTCTATCTCTTTGGGTGGCGGCGAGGCCATTCGCAATTTCGTGCTGGCCACGCGCTCGACGAACGCGTGCGTGGACCACGCACTCTGCTCGAGCTGAAGCTGGCCCCACTCGATCTCTATGGTGTCCCGCTGCCTGTTGAGCCGCTCCAGCGCCACGAACAGCTCACGCGCCCTGTGCTTCGAATAGATGGCACCCGCCGCCGACGCGAGGGCAGCCACCCACAGCGCGGCAATGACGAGGACCATGATCTTCGGGCTCAGGATGCGCACTCGCGGCCTACCTCACGCGCTCGGCGACGCGAAGCATGGCGCTGCGCGAACGGGGATTGCTGGCGAGCTCTGCCTCGCCGGGACGAGATTTGCGACCGACGATGCGGAACCGAGGTTCCGCTGAAGCCGGAATGACGGGCAGTCGAGCAAGCGCCGGGTCGACGCGCGACTGCGCCTGCATGAACTGCTTCACCATCCGATCCTCGAGCGAGTGGAACGTGATCACCGCAAGGCGCCCGCCCACGGCGAGCACGCTCGCCGCCGCGGTGAGGCCGCGCTCCAGCTGACCGAGCTCATCGTTGATGAACATCCGCAAGGCCTGGAACGTGCGGGTGGCCGGGTGCTTGCCGGGCTCGCGTGTCCGCACGGCACGCGAGACGATGGCCGCAAGCTCGCTGGTGCGCGTAATGGGGCGCTCTGCGCGCGCGTTCACGATGAACTCGGCAACGCGCCGGGCGAACCGCTCTTCTCCCAACGTGGCGATCACCTCGCGTATCTCGTCGACGCCCGCACGAGCGAGCCAGGCCGATACGGGCTCGCCGCGTGTCGCATCCATGCGCATGTCGAGCGGGCCGTCCGCCCGGAAGCTGAAACCGCGAGCCGCGTCGTCGAGCTGCGGGGAGGAGACACCGAGATCGAAGAGCACGCCGCGACACGGGCGGCCATCTGAGTGTGCGGGCACGAGCGTCGCAAGCTCGGCAAACGGCGCGTGGACGAGCGTAAGCCGCAGGTCGTTGGCAAAGCGCGCGCGGCCGGCCGCGATGGCCTGCGCATCCCGGTCGAGCGCGAGCACGCGGCCCTTTCCACCCAGGGCCTCGAGAATGCGTGCCGTGTGGCCGCCGCGCCCGAACGTCGCATCGACATAGTAACCATCCGCTTGGAGGGCGAGCGCCGCGAGCGACTCATCGACAAGCACTGGCGTGTGCTCATCCACGGAAGTTGCTCCAACAAACCTGAAACGGTGCGAGACCGCCCTTCGAAGTGCCGCGTTGCCGATTACCGACGCGGAACGCTGCCCCTGCGCGAGGTGCGCACCGCATCCCCCTGAAACCCAAGTTCCGTGCCTGCCCGCGGCCGCTTACAGCGACAGCGATTCGAGCTCGGAAGGCAGATCGGTGGCGTTGTCGTCCGCGTTGAGCCAGAGGTCGCGCCGACCCGTCCAGCGCGTCTCGTCCCAGAGCTCGAAGCGATTACCCTGACCGACCAGCATCCCCCGCTGCTCGAGCCCCGCGAATTCGCGCAGCTCGGGCGGCACCAGTACCCGTCCGTGCCCGTCGAGCTCCATATCGGTGGCGTGACCCACCATGAGCCGCTGAAGCTTGCGCGCCTGGGCGTTCAAGCTCGGGAGACCCATCAACTTGCGTTCGATCTGCTCCCAGTCGGGCAGCGGATAAAGCAGGAGGCACTGATCACGGTCGACGGTGACGATGAGCTTCCCCTGGCCGCGCTCGTGGAGCTCGGCCCGGTACCGGGTGGGAATGACCATCCGGCCCTTGGTATCCAGGGTGACCTTTGTTGCGCCGCGGAACATGACCTGAGGCGAAGAAGTCCGCCCATTCGCTCCCACTCTTTCCCACTTGGCGCCACTATAGACGCGCGCGACGCTATGTCAATTGAGTCAAGTGCGAAATTCGTCGCAGACACAGCGACTTATGGTCAATTCTGACAGTACTGTGCACAGCCTGTACGCGTGTCGGCACTTAGCAATCATGGGGTTGGGGTGGGAACCTTATACAGTGGGTGAGGCAAGTTCCCTATGGGTGACGCGATGCGGGGGCGCGTGAGCGCAAGCGTGGGGGGAGTGCGGAGGCTCGCGGGTGGGCGTGGGCGGAGCGTTGGCTTGAGCTCCTCGGCGCGCGTGCAGGCACCAGTTCGCGTGCGAAGGCGGCGTGATGGTGGCCGGAACGCGCCTGAAGAGGGGGGACGAAGAGTGGGCGCGGCGTCAGCGGCGACGTGGCCGCAAGGCTCCCCGGCGGGGACCGGCCGGAAGACGCATCCCTGCGAGCCTCGTGAAAATGCGTCCTGCATTTTCACGTCCCCGCCGGGGAGCCTTGCGACCACCTCACCGCCTCGGCTCTCTCGCGGACGTCCACCTTCAGCGGGAAATCGGCGCCCGGGGGGCTTTTCCACGATCCGCAGGTCTGCCACCCGACTGATTCTCAAGTGAGGTAATCACGCGTGGAAACCACCACTTTGACTCCGCTACGTACCGCTCTCGGGTCGGATTCCCGTACTGAGCACGCGATCGCACGCGTGCTCGCAGCCTGTGCCGTGATCGGCAGGGGTCGTCGCTGAGCTTCCTCCTCGCGCGCTCCTCGAGCCCATGCCACAGCGTGATCCAGAGATCGAAGGGCACACCCCGCACCCCGCGCCCTCAACAGGCGGCGACGTGGCCGCGAGGCTCCCGGCGGGGACGTCGGAATGCAGGGATGCATTCCGACGCGGCCGGCCAGGCGAGACTCGCAGGGATGCGTCTTCCGGCCGGTCCCCGCCGGGAGCCTCGCGGCCGCGTCGCCGCCACCCGCAAGCGCCGACCTCCGCTCCGCTCGAAGCCCAAGAGCCCAGGCCCCGAAGCGCCAGTGCGTACGCCTGAAGGACCGCCAGCGAGCACGCGCTGGGAAGACGCAAAAGTGGTGTGAAGTGGGGAGCCGGCCTGTAAGCCGGGTTCTGTCGAGAGCAATCATTCCTCTGGGCACCGTGTCACCACGGGCCTCGAGCGGCCTACCCGGAAGCGCGGGCGGATACCGCTGCGGCGGCCGTTTCCGGTGCCGCTGCTTCCCTATTTGGCCTTGCTCCAGGTGGGGTTTGCCGTGCCGCCGAGTGTTGCCACCGGCGCGGTGCGCTCTTACCGCACCCTTTCACCCTTACCGTTCCCGCCGCTCGCGCGCCGGGACTTGGGCGGTTTGCTTTCTGTTGCACTTTCCGTGGGCTCGCGCCCCCCAGGCGTTACCTGGCACCTCATCCGCCGGAGCCCGGACTTTCCTCCCTTCCCGAACGAGTCGAGAACAGCGATTGCCCAGCCGGCTCCCCACGCAACGATACGGGAAACCGGCCACCGCCGGGTCGAAAGATGTGGCGCGGTGATACTGCGGCCCGCGACGGCGCAGTTGAAGCCCGCAGATGATCGTGTCGCCGAGAGGAAGGCGCAGCCGCTGCGCTCAATGCCACGGCCACGGAGTGTTTCGTTCGTGCGCTACGGCTCCGTGCGGTCGGTCGTGTTGCCGGAGGCCTTCGCAACGCGCATCGCGATCGCGTACGCCTCGTTTCTCTTTGCGCCGGTGAGTTGGGCCGCGATGGCGGCCGCGCGGCTGGGCGGAAGCTCACGCACGAGAAGTGCGATTGCGCGTTCGAGAAGTTGCGTGTCGACCTGCCCACTCGACTGCGGAGCGCCCTGAACGACGAGCGTGATTTCGCCGCGCGTGAAGTTGGCGTCACTCTTCGCCAGCTGAGCAAGTTCCGCGAGTGTCCCGCGATACGTGGTTTCGTGCGCTTTCGTGAGCTCTCGTGCGACAGCCGCAAGGCGATCGCTGCCGAACGTGGAAGCGAGATCTTCAAGGCACTCCGCTATGCGATGTGGCGCCTCGAAGAACACGAGCGTGCGCGCCTCGCCGCTGAGGGCGCTGAGACGCGCGCGACGCTCGCTCGAACGCGCAGGCAGAAAGCCCTCGAAGCAGAACCGGTCCGTAGGCAGGCCTGCAACCGCAAGCGCGGCAGTTATGGCCGAAGGGCCAGGCACGGCCCGCACGTCACACCCCGCACGCACCGCGCCACTCACGAGCTCGTAGCCAGGGTCCGAGAGGAGTGGCGTGCCCGCGTCGCTCACGAGCGCAACGGCTTCGCCAGCGGCGAGTCTCGCGAGAAGCTCGGGTACGCGGCTGGACTCGTTGTGTGCATGTAGCGACACCATGGGACGCGACACGCCGATGGACTGCAGGAGCGTGCGCGTGTGGCGCGTATCTTCCGCGGCGATGATGTCGGCGCCGGCCAGCACCTCCTGTGCGCGTGCGCTCAGATCGCTCAAATTGCCGATCGGAGTTGCGACGACGTCGAGCCTGCCGCGCGTATTGCCCACTATAATTCCCGCCTGGTACTACGACTGTGTCCGAACGGGCATCCTGCCCGCCGGCGAGAGGCGCTTCAACACATGCAGAATCTGCGATGGATCTTCCGCTCGACTGCAATCCTCGCCACGGCGCTGTTTCTCGCGAGCTGCCAGAGCACAGGGCCCGCCTCCGAGCCGCCGCCGAGCGCGGATCGGGCGCAGCTGCTGGATCGCGCGGGCGACCATGCGGGCGCCGCGCGCGTCTACGAAGCGCTGGCCGCGCAGAACACGGGCACGGAACAGAACACGTACCTGCTGCTCGCCGCGCGAGCGCATCTGCTGGCGAGGCGGCCAGACGATGCGGATCGCGTGCTGGCCTCCATCAATTCGCCTGTGACGCCGGATCAATCCTTCGAGCGCCTGATGCTCGGCGTGGAGCTCTCGCTCGCGCGCAATCAGGGCACGGAGGCGTGGCGGCAGATCTCCACGGTGCAGCAACCCACGCCCGCGCCCGCGGCAGTTCGCTACCTCGCCGTCAGGCAGAAGGCCGCGTTCGCAACCGGTCGCCCGGCGGATGGCGTGCGTGCCGAAATAGCGCGTGAGCGCCTGCTCGCGTCGCCTGAAGATCGGCGCGCCGCCCGCAGCGAGCTGCTTGGTGATTTGCGAAGCGCTCAGGAGCGTGGTGTGCGCGTGGAGCCCCGCGCGGCCACGGATAACGTAGTGCGCGGCTGGCTCGAGCTGGCCGCGCTCTCTGCAGCGGTTGCCCGCAACCCCACCACTTCAATTCCGGATGTGGAAGCCTGGCGCACACGCTATCCCTCGCATCCGGCGAACGACATCGTGGCAATCGAACTGCTCGGGCTGCGGGAAGAGCCACGGTCCGCCACACCGCACGTCGCCTTGCTGCTGCCGCTGTCCGGGCGCGCGGCGTCGGCGGGCATCAGTGTCCGGGACGGTTTCATGACTGCGCTGTATCAGGTGCCCGCCGCGCAACGCGCACGCGTTCGCGTCTATGACACTGCGGAAATCAGTGCCGCCGAAGCCATCACGCGCGCACGCGACGAGGGCGCAGACTTCATCGTCGGGCCCTTGACGCGTGATGAGGTGACCGCCGCAGCGGATCTAGGCGATGCGCGTCCGCCGATCCTTGCGCTCAACTTCCTGCCGGCGGACAGAGCGGGTCCCGCAGGCTTCTATCAATTCGCCCTCTCTCCCGAAGAAGAAGCGCGGCTCGTCGCGCGGCGCGTGCTCGCAGATCGCCGGTATCGTGGCGTCGCCATCGTGCCGGAGGGGGACTGGGGCTCGCGCGTGCTCGCCGCGTTCCGGCAGGAGCTCGAAGCTGGTGGCGGCGTGCTGCTGGGGGATGTTGTGCTCGACTCTACGCGCAACGACTGGGCCCCGGAAATCACGCAGGTACTGCGCATCACCGACAGCCGCTCGCGCCACAAGCGCCTGGAATCCGTGCTCGGCACCAAGCTGCAGTTCGAGCCGCGCCGGCGTGCGGATCTCGATTTCATTTTCGCCCCGAGCCTTGCTCCGCAGGCGCGACTCGTTCGTCCGCAGTTGCGCTTCCATTTCGCCGGGGACGTTGCGACGTACGCCACGTCGGAAGCCTATGAGCCGGACCCAGCCGCGAACGAGGACATGGAGGGCCTCATGTTCCCCGACATGCCGTGGATGCTCGGCGGCACTCTCGCCGACAGCGTGCGCTCCGCCGCCCGCGAGGCGTGGCCTTCCGGCGGGCCCCGGCGCAATCGGCTGTTCGCGTTCGGGTTCGATGCCTACCGGTTGTCGGCAGCGTTGCGCGTGCGGGGGGTTGGCGGCAGCGTGAACGTGGAGGGCCTCACCGGTCGACTCACCCTGGATTCGGATCGCCGCGTGCAACGCGAGCTGGAATGGGCCCAGCTCCACAACGGAACGACGCGGGCGCTCACGGTGGTCGCCGCCCAGCAGTAGGTTCCCAACCTGGCCGGGCTGCGCCCGGAGCAACACATGGATCGTGCAAGCATTGGCCGGAGTGCCGAAGACGCCGCCACGCAATTCCTCGAGCAGCAGGGGCTCGAGATCGTGCTACGGAACTATCGCCGCCGCAGCGGCGAGCTCGATGTGGTCGCACGCGCAGGCGACGTGCTCATCATCGCAGAGGTGCGCACTCGCTCCACGGAAACGTTCGGCGGCGCCGCGGCCAGCATTGATGGCTGGAAGCGTCACAAGATCATTCGCGCGGCAACTCAGCTGCTCCAGCAACGTCCGGATCTCGCGAAATTACGCGTGCGGTTCGACGTGTTGATCGTGCGGGACCCTGGCTCCGCACAGGCGCGCGTGGAGTGGCTACAGCACGCCTTCGAGGCCTGACGGCAGCGTTACTTGACTACCTTCAGCTGCGGCCGCTGCCTGCCGCCTTCTTCGACCGGGGTCGGGCGGGTGGGCGGCTCCGGCCCCAGATCCTGCTCGCTGAACACCATGCCCTCGCCCGTCTCCCGCGCATAGATGCCGAGGACGGCTCCGATCGGGAACATCACGTGATTCACCACGCCGGAGAACCTCGCGTCGAACTCTACCCACTCGTTCCCGAGCTTCAGCCCCTGCGTCGCCGAGGAACTGAGGTTGAGGACGATCTTGCCGTCCTTCACGAAGGCACGCGGCACATCCACCCCCTTCGCCTCGGCATCCACGATGACGTGCGGTGTATGACCGCAGTCCGTCATCCACTGATGCATGGCACGAAGAAGGTAGGGTCGCTTGGCAGGAAGGTGTGGCATAGGCGCAGGATGCGCTCGTCAGGTGTGGATTATCGAAATCAACCGCACGCGGTGGCCATCGCCCGGACAGCCTGCCGGGGCTGGCGGACGCCCCTCCCGACTGCCGGGCCGCGAAGGCCGGACCCAAGCCGAAGCGCTCACGAAAAGCTGGAAACCGCAGCCCACAGGGTGACTACAGCAGCCTCATTTCCTGTTCGGTATCCGAGAGGCTCTCACGGAATGCCGGCCGCGAGAACAGCAGGCTCGCGTATTTCACAATGGGTTGCGCCTGGGGAGGCAGGTCTATCTCGTAGTACTGCAATCTCCAGAGAACCGGGGCGATCGTGGCATCCACGAGCGAGAATTCATCGGAAAGGAAATAGGGCTTGATCTTGAAGAGATCGGTGCTCTGCAGAATCGTATCCCGCAGGATCTTCTTGTAACGCAGCGCATTCTTCTTGTCCGGATCGTTCTCGATCTGCTGAACGAGACCGTACCAGTCCCGCTCGATGCGGTAGAGCGCAAGCCGGAACTGCGCGCGCGTCACCGGATCCACGGGCATGAGCGGCGGGTGCGGGAAGCGCTCGTCGAGGTACTCGATGATCACCCGCGAGTCATAGAGCACCAGGTCCCGATCCACGAGGGTCGGAACGCTGTGGTAAGGGTTGAGGTCGAGCAGATCTTCCGGAAACTTGCCCGGCTCGACGCTCACGATATCGATGCTGATGCCCTTCTCGGCAAGCACGATGCGCGTGCGATGGCTCCACGGGTCGTTGGGAGCCGAGAAGAGCGTCATGATGGATCGTCTGCTCGACAAGTTTCCGCTCCCGCAGTGTCGGCTGGCGCGGGACCTTCCCGCGCCACCGGTCCGTCAATGGACGTCTTTCCAGTATTCCTTTTTCAACAGGTAAGCGAGCCACGTGAACACGCCGAGGAACAGCACGACCCAGATGCCGAGCGCCTTGCGCTTCAGCTGGGTCGGCTCGCCCACGTAGTCGAGGAAGTTCACGGTATCGCGCACGAACGCATCGTACTCCGCTTCGGAGAGCCGGCCGGGTACCAGGGGCTCAAATTTCTCGAACACCCGGGCCGATTGCGCCTGCCCGCCCTCGCCGTGGGTCTCCACCGTCTTGAAGACGGCCTGCTGCACGCCCTGCAGCTCGGAGAGAACGTGCGGCATCGCCGTTCCCTCCAGGCGGAGGTTGTTCACCCCCGTGGGCTTCGCCGGGTCGGCGTAGAAGGTCTTCAGGAACTGGTAGACGTAGTCGACCCCGCGCGAGCGCGCGATGAGCGACAGGTCCGGCGGCGCCTTGCCGAACCAGGTTTCCGCATCGGCGTACGGCATGGTCGTCAGGATGTAGTCCGCCGGCTTGGCCCCGGGAGGCAGCAGGAACTGGTCCAGCTGTTCCTGGGGAATGCCCAGGTCCTCCCCGAGACGGGAGTAGCGCACGTACTTGAGCGAGTGGCACCCCTGGCAATAGGCCATGAAGTTCCGCGCGCCGCGCTGGAGCGAGGCACGGTTCGAAACCTCGTTCTCGGCGCGCCAGCTCTGCCAGCCACCGCCGCCATGCCCCCCGTGCCCGGCCTCGGCGCCAGGCTCATCCGCCGCCCACGACGGCGCACCCGCGAGGGCGGCCGACAGCATGACGACAACAGCAAGTGCCCGACTATGCGTGCGCATGGTAGGTCACTCTTTCAGGAACAGGCTTCACTCGTTCGATGCGCGTGTAGATAGGCATGAGCAGGAAAAACGCGAAATACAGCACCGTGAAGATGCGTGCCAGGAGCACATAGAGCCCCTCGGCCGGCTGCAGACCGAGGTACATGAGCACGATGAAGGACACCGTGAAGACCGCGAGCGCCGTACGGGACATCCAGCCCCTGTAGCGCATGGACTTGACCGGCGACCGGTCGAGCCACGGCAGGAACAGGAACAGGGCGACCGACGCGAACATGAGCAACGCACCCAGCTGCTGATCGGGCACCGCGCGCAGGATGGCGTAGTACGGAGTGAAGTACCACACGGGCGCGATGTGCTCCGGTGTCGAGAGCGGGTTCGCCGGCTCGAAGTTCGGCGCTTCGAGGAACAGGCCCCCGAGCGTCGGCACGAAGAACACGATGATGCTGAACAGGATGAAGAACACGCCGACGCCCACGAGGTCCTTCAGCGTGTAGTACGGGTGGAACGGAATGCCGTCGACCGGCTTGCCGTTCGCCGCGAGCTTCTCCTTGATCTCGATGCCGTCCGGGTTGCTCGAGCCCACGCGGCGCAGCGCCACGAGGTGCAGCGTCACGAGCAGCAGCAGGGCGAGCGGGATGGCCACGACGTGCAGGGCGAAGAAACGGTTCAGCGTGGCATCCGCGATGCCGTAATCGCCGCGGATCCACTCGACGAGCCCGGGCCCGATGGCCGGGATCGTGCCGAACAGGTTCACGATCACCTGCGCGCCCCAGAACGACATGTTGCCCCAGGGCAGCACGTAGCCCATGAACGCCTCGGCCATCAAGGCGAGATAGATGGCCATGCCGAAGAGCCACAGCAGCTCGCGCGGAGCCTTGTACGACCCGTAGAGCAGTGCACGGAACATGTGCAGGTAGACGACCACGAAGAACGCCGACGCACCCGTGGAGTGCAGGTAGCGGATGAGCCAGCCCCACTCCACCTCGCGCATGATGAATTCGACGGAATCGAACGCCGTCGCCTCACCCACCTTGTAGAACATGGTGAGGAAGATGCCGGTGACGAGCTGCAGCACCAGCACGACGAGCGAGAGGACGCCGAAGTAGTACCAGAAGTTGAAGTTCTTCGGCGCGTAGTAGCCCGTGAGCTGGTCCTCGACGAACTCGTCCACGGGCAGGCGCTTCTGGAACCACGCCCGCAGACCCTTCTTCGGAGCGACCGCGACACCGCTGTTCGGGGTGCCGACCTTCGATGCAGGCTGCGCCATTACGCCGCCCCTTTCTCAGAGGCGTCCACCCCGACGACGAGCTTGCTGTCCTGCTCGAAGGAGTAAGGCGGAACGCGCAGATTGACGGAAGCGGGTGAGCCTTCGAACACGCGGCCCGCGAGATCGAACTTGGAGCCGTGGCACGGGCAGAAGAAGCCGCCCGGCCAGTCCGTGCCCATGTCCGCCGTGCCCGGCTCGAAGCGCGACTTCGGCAGGCACCCGAGATGCGTGCACACGCCGATGAGCACCAGCACATCCGGCCGGACCGAACGCTGTTCGTTCTTCGCGTACTCGGGCTGCTCGGACTTCTCGGACTTCGGGTCCTTGAGACGAGCTTCGTCCGTCGCCAGCGACGCCACCATCTCCGGCGTGCGCTTGACCACGTAGATCTGCTGCTTGCGCCAGGTGACGATCGTCATCTGCCCGGGCTCGAGCTTCGTCAGATCGAGCTCCGTGGGGGCGCCCAGGGCGCGTGCGCGCTCCGAAGGCTTCCAGGATTGAATGAATGGAACGAGTACGAATGCCGTGCCCACCACACCGGTGGCGACCGTCGCCGTCGTCAGAAACTTGCGCCGACTCGTGTCGACGCCGTCATCGGTGATGACACCGTTATCCGCCATCAAGATGAGGCTCTCCCGCTCTTTGCTGCCGCTGCCGCCCGCCCGGAGTCCGAGCGACCCATGGCCATCCGCTGCGACCGTCGCGCATCGGCAGGAGGCGGTGATCCTTTCGCTGACATAGTGGCGACTATGCTCGCGAAACGATCACCGCCTCCTGCCGATGGGCGTCGGTCCCGTCACGATACCCATGGGTCGTTCGCCCTCCCTCACCAGCACGCGCTTCATGGGCGCCACGGGGATGCAGTTTCCGGCCAGCGGGGGGCGGCGCATTATACACAAACGACAACGCCCTCCCGGGCGCAGGTTCTGTGCGCAAATGCCGTTAAAGAGTTGGGGCCGCGGGCTCACCTTCGTGGCCGGATCGATCGTCGGTGGGCTGGCCCTTGCTTTTCTCGTCGTGGCGCTGCGGCCCGAGCTCGTGCGGCCGCAGGCCGCCTCCCAGCCCCCGCCGGTCGCGCCGCCGCCACCGCAGGCCGCCCTGCCGATGCGCGCCTCCTATGCCGATGCGGTTCAGAAAGCCGCATCCTCCGTGGTGAACATATCCACGGCTCGTGTGGTCACCGAACGTGTAGCACCTTCGACGCTCGACGAGCTGTTTCGCAATGCGTGGCCGCGCTACAGACAGCGCATCGAGAACAGCCTGGGGTCGGGCGTCATCGTCGACCACGAGGGCCACATCGTGACCAACCATCACGTGATCGCCAACGCTGACGCCATCCGGGTACAGCTGGCCGACGAGCGCACCGCAGACGCGCGCATCGTCGGTCGCGACCCGGACACGGATCTCGCCGTGTTGAAGATAGACCTCGGGGACCTGCCCGTGGCGCAGATCGGCCGATCGGATCGCCTGCGCGTGGGTGACGTGGTGCTCGCCATCGGCAGCCCCGTCGGGCTGTCCCAGACCGTCACGCACGGCATCGTCAGCGCCACGAGCCGCCAGCTCGGGCTCGCGGTGTTCGAGGATTTCATCCAGACCGACGCCGCCATCAACGTGGGCAACTCCGGCGGTGCGCTCATCGACACGGACGGCGCGCTCGTCGGCATCAACACCGCGATCATCGGCAAGAACCTCGGCGTCGAGGGCATCGGCTTCGCGATTCCCGTGAACATGGTGCGCGGAGTGATGGCGGACATCATCGCGCAGGGGCGCGTCATCCGCGGCTGGATCGGCATCGTGCCGGAGGACGTGCCGGAGGCGCAGCGCTCACGGCTCGGGCTGCCCCCGCAGGGCGTGCTCATCCTGAATCTCTACGTCGGCAGCCCCGCGCAACGTGCCGGCGTGCAACCTGGAGACGTGCTCATGGAAATCGACGGCACACCCGTGCGCAGCGCGCAGGAGGCCATCGCGCGCGTGGCCGCGCACCGCAAGCCAGGGGAGACCATCAAGTTGCGCATCGTGCGCGGCGGACGATCGATCGACCTGCAGACGCAGGTCATCGAGCAGCCGCGCGGACGTTAGGGAAGACGTGCAGATGAAAACGGAAATCCGCATTCGATCATTCGAATCCCGTGTCGCCCTGAACGAGGCACTCACCGAGCGCCTCGCGTGGGAGCTGGAATCGGCGGGGCGCGGCGCAGTGGCGCTGATGCTGGCAGGCGGCCACACGCCGCTGCAGGCGTACCAGGCGCTCGCATCCCGGCAGATCGCGCCTCCCGCCCATCTCGACGTGCTGTTCTCCGATGAGCGGTATGTGCCGGCGACCTCGGATGCCAGCAACTTCCGCGCGGTGCTCCCCCTGCTCGAGGCGCTGGCCCTGCCGGCGGAGCGCATCCTGCGCGTGCGCACCGAGCTGCCGCTCGAGCGCGCCGTGGAAGACTACGAACGGCGGCTGCGCGGGCTCCTGCGCGCGAACACGCGCATCTCGCTTGGCCTGCTCGGCCTCGGGGCGGACGGGCACACGGCCTCCCTGTTCACCGAGGCGGACCTCAAGCGGTCGAGCGGAAAGCTCGCCGTTTCCGTGCAGCGCCCCGACGGGCGCGCGGCCGTGAGCGTGACGCCGCAGTTCCTGGAGAACGTCGCGGAGATCGTGTTCGCGGTGGCGGGGAACGACAAGCGCGCGGCGCTCGAGGCGCTGATGGATCGCAAGCCCGAGTCCATCGCCGCCCGCGCGATCGCGAACTGCCCGAGCGTCGAGATCTGGGCCGACCGCGACGCCTGGCCGCCTCAACCCTGAGACGGTGACGACGCGCCGGCGGATGCCCGCGCGAGCTCCTCCTCAGTGCTCGCCTTCTTCATGGCCGCCGAAGCCCAGGCGCATCGCGGAGAGGATCTTGTCCGCGAACGCGGCGCGGTCGCGCGAGGTAAAGCGCGAGTACAGCGCAGCGCTCAGCACGTAAGCCGGAACGCCTTCTTCGATGGCAGCCTGGAGCGTCCACCGCCCTTCACCCGAATCCGCGACGCGTCCGGCGAACCCCTCGAGCTTCGGACTGCGCGCGAGCGCGTCGGCGGCCAGATCCAGCAGTGACGAGCCGATGATGCTGCCGTGGCGCCAGAGCTCTGAGATGGCGGCGATATTCAGGTCGTACTGGAAGTGCGTCGGGTCGCTGAGCGGCGCGGTTTCCGCATCCGTGGAGCGCGCCTGCAGCCCCGCGTTGGCGTGCGCCAGGATGTTGAACCCCTCCGCGTAGGCCGCCATGAGCCCGTATTCGATGCCGTTGTGGACCATCTTCACGAAATGGCCGGCACCGGCGGCGCCGCAGTGGAGATAGCCCATGGGCGCCGTGTCGTCTGCGCCGGAGGCCCCGCCGGGCGAGAGCGTGGCGAAGATCGGATCCAGGTGTTTCACCACGTCCGTTTCGCCGCCGATCATCAGGCAGAAACCACGCTCCAGGCCGAGCACACCACCGCTCGTGCCGACATCCAGATAGTGAATGCCTGCGGGCTTCAGCTCCCGCGCGCGCCGGATGTCCTCGTGATAGTGCGAGTTGCCACCGTCGATGACGATGTCGCCCGGCCGCAGGAGGGGCAGAAGGTCCTTCAGCACGGCATCAACCGCCGCCGCCGGCACCATGATCCAGATCGCGCGGGGCGCTTTCAGCCCGGCGACCAGTGCCGCCAGCGTTTGCGCACCGTGCACGCCGTCCTGCGCGAGACCCTGCACAGCCTGCGCGTCGCGATCGAACGCCACGCACTCGTGCCCGCCGCGCTGCAGGCGGCGGACCATGTTGGCGCCCATGCGCCCAAGACCAATCATTCCAAGCTGCATGACATCTCCTGCAGGTTCATGCGCGACGTGTGTGGCCCCCCCACATGCCGCCGGCGCCAGACGCACCGCCTCGCGCCCGCCCGACCCGCTCTCAGTTCGGCACGCGTTTGATCTGGGCCCCGAGCTGGGCCAGCTTCTCTTCGATGGCCTCGTAGCCACGATCGATGTGATAGATGCGCTCCACATCCGTGCGCCCTTCGGCCACGAGGCCGGCGAGCACGAGGCTCGCGGAAGCGCGCAGATCCGTCGCCATCACGGGTGCACCGGTCAGGCGCTCGACACCGCGGATGATCGCCGTATTGCCTTCGAGCCGGATCTCCGCGCCGAGGCGCCGCATCTCCAGCATGTGCATGAAGCGGTTCTCGAAGATCGTCTCGATGACGGTGCCGACGCCATCCGCAACCGTATTCAGTGCGGCGAACTGTGCCTGCATGTCCGTGGGGAATGCCGGATAGGGCGCGGTGCGCACATCCACCGCGCGCGGCCGCTTGCCACGCATGTCCACTTCGACCCAGTTGTCACCCACGCCGACCTTCGCGCCCGCCTCCTGCAGCTTGGCGAGCACGGCGTCGAGGTGGTCCGGGCGGGTGTTCTTGATGCGAACGTGACCGCGCGTGATGGCGCCGGCCACGAGATACGTACCGCCCTCGATGCGGTCGGGCAGCACTTCGTAGGTGGTGCCGTGCAGCTTGCTCACGCCCTGCACGACGATCTTGTCGGTGCCGGCGCCCTGGATCTTCGCGCCCATCGTGATGAGAAAGTTCGCGAGATCGACCACCTCGGGCTCGCGGGCCGCGTTCTCGATGACCGTCTCGCCGTCGGCCAGCGTGGCGGCCATCATCAAGTTCTCCGTGCCCGTGACGGTGACGGTGTCGAGCACCAGCCGCGCACCTTGCAGCCGGCTGGCGCGCGCGCGGATGTACCCGCCTTCGATGGTGATGTCCGCGCCCATGGCCTGAAGGCCAGCCACGTGGATGTTCACCGGCCGCGCCCCGATGGCGCAGCCGCCGGGAAGAGACACGTCTGCCTTGCCGAAGCGCGCCACGAGCGGCCCGAGCACGAGGATCGAGGCGCGCATGGTCTTCACGAGCTCGTAGGGCGCGAGCCATTCCTTCACGGTGGAGCCATCCACCTCCACGCGCGAGCGCTCATCGATCGTGACCGTGGCGCCCATGCGCCCGAGGAGACGGATCGTGGTGGTCACATCCTGCAGATGCGGCACGTTGCCGACGATCACGGGTTCCTCGGCGAGCAGCGCGCCCGCCAGGATGGGGAGCGTTGCATTCTTCGAGCCGGAGACCCTGACGTCCCCTTCGAGCGGCACGCCGCCCTTGATTTGCAGCTTGTCCAATGACTTCCCTTTCCTCAGAGCTTCTTCGCGACTTCCTCGGGCGCGAGCGCCTCGATGGACATGGCATGGATCTCGCGCCCCATCAGCTCACCCAGCGTGGCGTACACGAGCTGGTGTCGGGCAATGGCACGCTTGCCGGCGAACTCCTTCGCGACGATGCGCGCAGCGAAATGGGTGTTGTCGTCGGATTCGACGCGAACGTCGGCGCCGGGAAGTCCGGCGCGGATCAGCTGGGCGACTTGCTCTGGGTTCATGTGGAAGGTCTTGGGGAAGCGGAATGGCGATTCTAAGCGTGTTATAAACCGACCCGCCATGGAGACCCCCGCCGTCCCGCCGGTCGATGACCGTGCGCTCCTCGCCTCCGCGCACCGCTCGCTGCGCATCGAAGCCGACGCCGTCGAGGCTCTGTTGCCGCGACTCGGTGCGAGCTTCGCCGCGGCCTGCCGCGTGTGCCTCGCGTGCCAGGGCCGGGTGGTGGTCACCGGCATGGGCAAGTCCGGCCACATCGGCGGAAAGATCGCGGCCACGCTCGCGAGCACGGGAACGCCCGCGTTCTTCCTGCACCCCGCCGAAGCGAGCCACGGCGACCTGGGCATGATCACCCGGACGGACGTGGTGCTCGCCATTTCCAACTCCGGCGAAACACCCGAGCTCGTGCTGCTGCTGCCTCACATGAAGCGGCTCGGAGTGCCGCTCATCGTGATGGTGGGCGCGGCCGGTTCGACGCTCGGCAAGGCGGCGGACGTGACGCTGGACGTCAGCGTTCCCAAAGAGGCCTGCTCGCTCAACCTTGCCCCAACGGCAAGCACTACTGCCACGCTCGCGATGGGCGACGCACTGGCGGTGGCCCTTCTCGATGCGCGCGGCTTCACCGAAAAGGATTTCGCGCATTCGCACCCGGGCGGGAGCCTCGGCCGCCGCCTGCTGCTGCACGTGGAAGACCTCATGCGCACCGGCGATGCCCTGCCGCGCGTGCGTCCGGACACGACCCTGCGCGACGGCCTGCTCGAAATGTCCCGGAAAGGCCTCGGGATGACCGTAATCGTCGATGCAGAGGACCACATCCTCGGCGTCTTCACGGATGGGGACCTGCGCCGCGCGCTCGACAACGCCGTGGATGTGCGTACCACCGCGATGAGCAGCGTGATGACGCCCGGGGCAAGGCGTATCGGCCCGCGCGAGCTCGCAGCCGAAGCCGTTCACCTGATGGAGCAGTACCGCATCACTGCCCTGCCCGTCGCCGACGAGGACGGCCGGCTCATCGGCGCGCTGAACGTGCACGATCTTTTTCGTGCGGGCGTGGTCTGATCCCGCGCGCCCGCAAGATGCCCGCCCGACGAACCGACCCGGCCTCGATTGCCCTGCTCGTGCTCGACGTCGATGGCGTGCTCACGGACGGGCGCCTGTACTACGGCTCGCGCGGTGAAGCACTGAAGGTGTTCGACGTGAAGGACGGCTACGGCATCAAGCGGCTCATGGATCACGGTGTGGAGGTGGCGATCATCTCCGGGCGCGATTCCACCATGGTGTCGCGCCGGGCCCGGGATCTCGGCATCCGCCATGTTTTTCAGGGCGCGGGCGACAAGCTGCCCGTGTTCGAGCGGCTCATCAAACGGCTGCGCGTTCCCGCGTCGGCATGCGCCTGTATCGGGGATGACCTGCCGGACGTGCCCATCATGAAAGCGGCCGGCCTCGCGTTCGCCGTGTTCGATGCGCACCCCGCCGCGCTGCGCGCCGCAGACGTAGTGACCCCGAACGGCGGCGGCCGTGGCGCCGTGCGCCATGTCTGCGACCTCCTGATTGCTTCACGAGAGCGGGCCCGCCGGCGCAAGCCATGATCTACCGCATCGTCACCGTACTCGTCGTCATCGGCGTCATCGTTGGCCTCCTGCTCCTCACCCGTGGCGGGGGCGTGGTTGCGCCGACCACAACGGCGGACAGCGCACACAACGTGCCGGGTTACTCCGCGCGCAACGCAGAAGTCATCGAAACCGGCGCCGACGGTCGGCCGCTCTACACGCTGCACGCAGAGCAGGTGCGTCAGCGCCCGAACGACAGTCGCGTGCAGCTCGACGCGCCGCGCATGAGCTTCGTCGCCTCGGACGGCAACACGTGGCACGCATCGTCCCGCTCGGGCCAGATCCGCGAGGATGGCTCGGAGGTCGAGCTCTTCGGAGACGTAGTGTTCAACGGCAAATTCGAGGGCCAGTCCGCGCCACTCACGGTCAACACCAGCATCATCTCGTTCGACACGCTCGCGGAGATTGCGCGCACCCACGCGCCCCTGACGTTCGACTGGAACGGGCGTCAACTTAGCGCAATCGGCATGGTGGCGAATTTGAAGGACGGGACGTTAGAGCTAGAATCCCGCGTTCATGGCCGTTCCCCCGCCAAGTAAGCCACTTCTGCGCACGATTGCGCTCGTTGCCGGCGTGCTCGCGGCCAGTGCGCCTGCGGCGCCGGCCCATGCCGCCAGCGCGGCCACGAAATGCAATGAAGACATCCAGGTGGCCAGCGACGGCCTCGCCGCCAACCTGCGGGAAAACACCACCGAGCTGCGCCAGGTCGTCATCACGGCCTGCGACATCCGGGTGGAAGCCGACCGCGCCCGCTCCACAGGGATGGATTTCGAGAATTCGAGCTGGACGTTCGACGGCGACGTGCACATTCAAGTTGAGAATCGCGGCAGCCTCCGCTCCGACAAGGCCGTGGTGGATTTCCGGAACAACCAGATTTCCCGCGCCACCATCACCGGCTCCCCTGCCGAGTTCGAGCAGAAGCTCACCGGAAAGGAAGGCACCGCTCGTGGCCGTGCAGGCGAGATCATCTATGACGTCGGCCCCGGCACCGTCACGTTCGCGGACGACGCCTGGCTGCTCTACGAGAACTTCGAGACGCGCGGGCAGAAGCTTGCCTACAACATCCGGGACGAGGTCGTGACGAACGTGCGCGAACCCGAGGGCCGCAAGCCCGGCGCGGACGATCGCGTCCGCTTCACCATCACGCCCAAAACTGCGCCCAAGCCGCCCGCCAACGAAGCGCCCAGGTCTCCATGACCGCGCTGACGGCCGTCGGCCTCGAGAAAAGCTACAAGTCACGCCAGGTCGTCCGCGGCCTGTCGCTCGAAGTGAGCAACGGGGAAGTGGTGGGGCTCCTCGGGCCCAACGGCGCCGGCAAGACCACGGCGTTCTACATGATCGTGGGACTCGTCCCGGTCGATGCGGGCCGCATCCAGCTCGGCGATACGGATCTCACTCACCTGCCCATGCACAAGCGCGCCCGCCTCGGCGTCGGCTACCTTCCGCAGGAAGCTTCCGTCTTCCGCAAGCTCTCGGTGGAGGACAACATCCTCGCCATCCTGGAGACGCGTGACGAGCTCGATGACGTCAAGCGCGAGCAGCGCCTGGAAGAGTTGCTCGAAGAGCTTCGCATCGGCCATGTGCGCAAGAGCCTCGGGCTGTCGCTTTCCGGCGGCGAGCGCCGGCGCGTGGAGATCGCGCGTGCCCTTGCGGCCGAGCCACGCTACATCCTGCTCGACGAGCCCTTCGCCGGCGTCGATCCGCTCTCGGTCCTCGACATCCAGCGCATCATTCGCGAGCTCACGAGCCGGGACATCGGAGTGCTCATCACTGACCATAACGTTCGCGAAACTCTGGGTGTCTGCAGCCGCGCTTACATCGTCAACCAGGGGCAGGTAATCGCCTCCGGGAGTGCGGAAGAAATCCTTGCCAACCCCCAAGTGCGTGAGGTGTACTTGGGCCAGTCGTTTCGCTTGTAAGCCCTCCCGCAGCAGGCGGAACTCCAAAAATTTCAGAGAGTTAAGGATTCGACGGGGCCCGCCCCACCGCAACGCCATGCTGAAACCGTCCCTGCAGCTCAAGCTGGGTCAGCAACTGACGATGACCCCGCAGCTGCAGCAGGCCATTCGCCTTCTGCAGCTTCCCGCACTGGAGCTGCAGGCCCACATCCGCGAGCTGCTCGAGAGCAATGTCATGCTCGAGCCGGTGGAAGAAGGCGATGCCACGGGCGTGTTCGAGACGCCCGATACCCCGCAGACCGCCGCGCAGCCCGAAGCCCCGCCCGAACGCCAGACGGAGAACACCGTCGAGGTGGTCGATGAAGGCTGGGGCGAGCAGAGTGTCGGCGCATCCGAAACACCCTGGAACAGCGACGACGACGATCGGCAGCAGGAATTCGCTGACGACTCCGGCGAATCGCTGCAGGAACATCTCGTCTGGCAGCTCGAGATGGCGCGTCTCGAGCCGCGTGATCTTGCCATCGCGCGCGCCATTGCCGATGCCGTCAGCGAAGACGGCTACCTCACCGAAACACTCGAGGAGATTGCGAAGACACTGCTGCCCGAGATCGTCGCCGAGCCCGCCGAAGTCGAGAAGGTGCTGCACTTCGTGCAGTCGCTCGACCCGCCCGGTGTCGCCGCGCGCTCGGTCGGGGAGTGCATCGAGCTGCAGCTGAAGCAGCTGGACCCGGACACACCCGGGCTCGCGCTCGCCGCGCAGATTGCCCGCCATCACCTCGAGCTCGTGGCAGACCGCGAGCTCTCACTGCTCCGCCGGGAGCTGCGCGCCACCGACGAAGAGCTTGCCGAAGCGCTCGCGCTCGTGCGCTCGTGCCACCCGCGCCCGGGCGCCACGGTCAGCTCCGGTTCGGCCGAATACGTGGTGCCGGATGTGTTCGTCCGTCGCACCGACCACGGCTGGGCCGTGGAAATCAACGCCGCCACGCTCCCGCGCGTGCGTCTGAACCAGGGCTACGCGAGCCTCATCGGCCGCAACGCCAGCCATGCCAGCATGCGCGCCCAGCTCCAGGAGGCACGGTGGTTGCTCAAGAGTCTCGAGATCCGCAATGAGACGCTCATGAAAGTGGCCCGCTCGATCGTCGAGCGCCAGACCGCATTCCTCGAACACGGCGAGGAGCACATGCGGCCCATGATCCTGAAGGACATCGCCGAAGCAGTGGCCATGCACGAGTCCACCATCTCGCGCGTCACTTCGGGCAAGTACATGCACACCCCGCGCGGCGTGTTCGAGCTGCGCTATTTCTTTTCCAGCCAGGTGGAAGGGGCCGACGGGTCCGGCACCTCCTCCACTGCCATTCGCGCCAAGATCAGGAAACTGGTCAAGGAAGAAAACGGCGAGATGCCCCTCTCCGACGGCCGCATTGCCGAGCTTCTGTCGGGCGAAGGCATCCCGGTGGCGCGCCGCACGGTCGCGAAGTATCGCGAAGCCATGGGCATCGCCCCCTCCAACGAGCGCCGGCGCGCAGGATCGAAACACATGTAGGCAGGCTCTTTCGTCAACGCACAGAGAATGGAGAACGCTATGCAGCTCAGCGTCACCGGACATCACATCGAGGTCACCCCGGCACTCCGCGGATACGTGGAAAAGAAACTGGAGCGCATTACCCGGCACTTCGACAACGTAATCGACGTGCACTGTGTGTTGACGGTCGAAAAGCTGAGACAGAAGGCTGAAGCCACCCTCCACGTCCGCGGCAACTCCATCCACGCCAATGCGACGGAACCCGACATGTATGCCGCGATCGACGCCCTCACCGACAAGCTCGACCGCTGCGTGAAGAAGCACAAGGAAAAGCGCTGCGATCACCACGCCGCCGAGGCGCAGAAGAGCGTCCGGCTGGTCTAGCCCCGTCCCGGCCGGCAGGAGGCCCGCGCCTCTTGCCGGCGACCCTTGAACCCGGAACGTTCGTCCTCCGCCGGCCCTCGTCCAACCTGGGCCAGCGCTGGCCGGCTCGCCGGGCGCCATGCAATCCCGGCCGGGCAACTCCCTGGTCAGCTCCTGGCGGCTCACACGCGCAGCGCGTTGCGGAGCTTCAGCGCGCGCACGCTACTTAATTGCGTCCGTTTCGGAAGGCACGCTTGCGCCGTCAACGCCGCCTCGCTAACGTCATCCGCGTGCGAATCCTCATCGTCAGCGGCCTTTCGGGTTCCGGCAAGAGCGTGGCACTACACATGCTCGAGGACCTCGGGTTTTATTGCATCGACAATATCCCCGCCGCGCTGCTGAAGGCTTTCATCTCGCACACGGTGCGCTCGCCCGAGCGCACGTACGACCGCACGGCCATCGGCCTCGACGCGCGCAACACGGCCGCCGAGATCGCCTCCGTCCCCAAGCTCATCGACGAGCTCCGCCGCAGCGGCATCCAGTGCGAAGTGCTGTTCCTCGTGGCCAACGATGACGAGCTGCTGCGCCGGTTCTCCGAGACGCGCCGCAAGCACCCCATGAGCCGCGACAACCTCGACCTGCGCGAGGCCATGGCCAAGGAACGCGAGATCCTGGAGCCCATCGTCTACGCAGCCGACCTGGTCATCGACACCTCCCGCATGGGCGTGCACGAGCTGCGGGAGATCGTCCAGCAGCGGCTCGAGCAGCGCAGCGCGAGCCGGCTGTCCATCACGTTCGAGTCGTTCGGGTTCAAGTACGGCATCCCCGGGGACGCGGATTTCGTGTTCGACGCGCGCTCCATTCCCAATCCCTACTGGGAGCCCTCGCTGCGCAAGCTCACGGGGCGTGACGCCGAAGTGGTGAAGTTCCTCGAATCCCAGGAGGCCGCCGGCCGGCTGATCGAGGACATCGCAAAGTTCATCGACGCGCGCGTGCCGGAATACCAGACGAGCAATCGCGGCTATCTCACCGTCGCCGTCGGGTGTACCGGCGGCCAGCACCGCTCCGTGTACATCGTGGACCGCCTCGCCGAGCGCTTCACTGGCCGCTTCAACAACGTGAGCACACGTCACAGCTCCCTCTCCGCGTCCCAGCTCGTCCGCCCGGTGCGAACGAACGTGGCCGCCAACAGCTGACGTCCCGTAGTCTCGCCTCCCTCTCACGATGCGCCGGCACTTCGCATCGTCCCATCGCTCCTAGTCGCGTCAACACTTCGCCGCTACACTCGCGCCGCCCCCGGCGCGGCGTCCCACCCTTGTCATGAATGCGCAACTGAAGCCTGAAAAGGAAGCTCGACTGAACGCGCTGCGTGCCGCGCTCGGTCAGGGCACGCTTCGTTCCGCGCATCGCATGGTGAACGCGCTGCACCCGGCCGAGATCGCGCTTCTCATCCAGTCGCTGCCGCACGCGCAACGCGAGCTGGTGTGGGACATGGTCGACCCGGAGCTCGAGGGCGAAGTGCTCGTCGAGCTCAACGAGAACGTCCGCTCCGAGCTCATGGAGGGCATGGGACCGGACGAGCTGCTCGCCGTCGCGGAAGACCTGGAGGTGGACGACCTTGCCGACCTGGTCGCGGGCCTTCCCGAAGCCGTCACCCAGCAGCTGCTGCGCTCGCTGGACCAGCAGGATCGCGAGCGCCTCAGCACCGTGCTCAGCTACCCGGAGGACAGTGCCGGCGGCCTCATGAACACGGATGCCGTGAGCGTGCGCCCGGATGTGACGGTCGAAGTCGTGCTGCGCTACCTGCGCATGCGCGGGGAGCTTCCGGAGAAGACCGACCGGCTGTTCGTCGTGGACCGGCGGGACAGCTACCTGGGCACGGTCTCGCTGACGCGCCTCCTTACGAGCGACCCGGACGCCACCATGGGCGAGCTGCTCGAAAGCGAGGCGCCCCGCATCGACCCGGAGACGAGCTCGCACGACGTCGCCATGCTCTTCCAGGATCAGGACCTGATCTCCGCTGCGGTGGTGAGCCAGGACGGGCGGCTGCTCGGGCGCATCACCATCGATGACGTCGTGGACGTCATCCGCGAGGAGGCCGAGCATTCCGTGCGCAGCATGGCCGGCCTCGGCGACGAGGAAGACGTGTTCGCGGGCGTGGTCGTTTCCACCCGGCGACGCCTCGTGTGGCTCGGCGTGAACCTGTGTACGGCGTTCCTCGCGAGCTCGGTCGTGCACCGGTTCGAAGGCACCATCGCGAAGATCGCCGTGCTCGCCGCCCTCATGCCCATCGTGGCCAGCATGGGCGGCGTCGCCGGCACCCAGACGGTCACGCTCATCATCCGCGGGCTCGCTCTCGGGCAGGTTCAGTGGTCGAACGCGCGCTGGCTGCTGTTCAAGGAGATCGGGGTCGGCGGGCTCAACGGCCTCGTGGCGGCCACCGCGGTGGGCTCGATCACCGCCATCTGGTTCGGCGCCTGGAAGATCGCCATCATCATCGCCGCGGCCATGGTCATCAACCTGCTCGCCGCCGCCGCGGTCGGCGTCATCGTGCCGCTCACCCTGCGCCGCATGAAGATCGACCCCGCGCTCGCCGCGGGCGTGATCCTCACCTCGTTCACCGATTGCATCGGCTTCGCCACGCTGCTCGGCCTGGGAACGCTCTTCCTGCTGTGACGCCGCTCAAGTTGCCTGCGCCACGCCGGGAGAGGTCATCACGGAGGGGAGCGTCTCTCCCGTGATGAAGGCGAGGATCGCGCAGCGGGCTTCCATGGCATCCCGGTACCCGAGCTCGATCAGCTCACGGGTATAGGCGCCTTCGAACATGAGATAGCTCGCGAGCTGGCTGCCCTCGATGTCCTTCGCGCCGATCACTCGCAGGAACGCACGCAGGCTGCGCGGAATCTCATGGATGTGCCGGGCAGCGGCTTCGCGCGGATCGACGCTCGGGGCGAGCATCAGGGTCTCGATGGCTCGCGCGCCGCGCGCGTGCTCCGGCGCGGCATGCACCAGCTCGTTGATACGTTCGAGCTGCTCCAGGTCGCCGTAGATCTGGTCGGTGAACAGTGTGTCCAGCATGTAGCCGAAGATCTGGCCCGGGGTCGGCGGCTCGATGGGCACCTGAGTGACGGCCACGCCGGCCGCCCGCCGCGCCCGCACGCCGATGATCAGCAGGCGATCCGCTCCGAGGTGAATGGCCGGGCTCAGCGGGTTCAACTGGCGCATGGCGCCATCACCGAAGTGTTCTTCGCCGAGGCGCATCGGAGGGAACAGCAGCGGGATGGCGACGCTCGCCATCAGGTGATCCAGCGTGAGCTGCGTGCGGCGACCCATCCGCTGCGCGCGCGACCAGTCTCGCAAGCTTTCCTTGCCATCGTAGAAAGCGACGGAATGCCCGGTGACGTAGCTCGTGGCGCAGAGCGCGAGCGCGCGAAGGTGTCCACGGTCGATGCTCGTGCGAATGCCGCGCCAGTCCACGTGGCGCTTGAGCAGCTCGCGCAACGGGCTGTTGTCCAGCATGGATTTCGGGGGCGAGAGCAGGAAGCCGCCCGTAACCAGTGACAGCACCCAATGCAGCCCCGCGCGGAGCATGTGCACGGGATCGACCCGAAATACCTGGTCCACGTGGAAGTTCGCCCACACCTGCTCGAGACCCGCCACTGCCCGCCTCCAGTGCACGGCTTCCGCCGCCAGCACGCTCGCCGCGACGGCCCCGGCCGACGTGCCGACGATCACCTGGAACGGGCTGCGGCCGCGCGGGCAGATCTCCGCCAGCGCCCTGAGCACCCCCACCTGGTAGGCGGAGCGCGCGCCACCCCCGGTCAGAACGAGCGCCAGCACGGGACGCTTGTTCAGCCGGCGCTGCGTTTGTGTCGTCGCGGTGTCGTTCATCGGGTGCTTGGTCTTTGTCACGGCACGTGTCGGGGGAGTCATGAGCAGGTGCTGGCGGACATCAAGGCACTGCAGGCCGTGGCCCGTCCGACGGCGGCGCGCGGAGGTGGACTGAACGGTCGAGCGGGCGCCGCAGCTCCGCGATGGCGCCGTCGAGCCCCGCCAGGGTGAGCGGAAACATGCGCTCGCCGATGAGATCGCGCGTGAGTTGCACGGAAGCCGTGTAATCCCAGCGTTCCCGAGGCTCGGGGTTGAGCCACACCAGGCGCGGGAAGGCGCGCGTCATCCGCCGCATCCAGGTTTCGCCGCTCTCCTCGTTCCAATGCTCGACGCTGCCGCCTGCGTGGGTGATTTCGTAGGGGCTCATCGTGGCATCGCCGACGAAGATCGCGCGGCAATCCTTGCCGTAGGTCCGCAGCACGGCGGCGGTGGAGGTCGCCTGCGAGTGCCGGCGCCGATTGTCTTTCCATAGGCTTTCATATGGAAAATTGTGAAAGTAGAAATGCTCGAGATGACGAAACTCGCTGCGTGCAGCAGAGAACAACTCCTCGCAAACCTTGACGTGCGCGTCCATGGAACCACCGACGTCGAGGAAGAGGAGCACCTTCACGGCATTCCGACGCTCCGGAACGAGCTTCAGATCGAGGAACCCCGCATTACGGGCGGTGGCGGAGACGGTGCCATCGAGATCGAGCTGATCCGCGGCCCCCTCGCGCGCGAACCGGCGCAGGCGCCGCAGGGCGAGCTTGAGGTTGCGGGCGCCGATCTCGACGGTGTCGTCGAAGTTGCGGTACTCACGCGCCTCCCACACTTTGACCGCGCGTCGATGCCGCGAACCGGACTGGCCGATGCGCACGCCCTCAGGGTTGTAGCCCTGCGCGCCAAAGGGTGAGGTCCCTGCGGTGCCGATCCACTTGTTGCCGCCTTCGTGGCGGCCTTTCTGCTCCCGCAGCCTCTCGCGCAGAGTCTCCAGCAGCTTCTCCCAGCCGCCGAGAGACTGAACGCGCCGCCTCTCCTCCTCGCTCAGCGAGTGCTCGCCGAGCGCCTGCAGCCACTGCGGCGGCAGATCGGTGACGAGGCGCTCGAAGAGCTGCTCCGCGCCCTTGAACGTCTCGGCGAACACGCGATCGAAGCGGTCGTAGTGCATCTCGTCTTTCACGAGACAGGCGCGCGCGAAATAGTAGAAACCCTGCGCCGACAGGCCAGCGACCCCCGCCTTCAGGCCCTGCAGGAGCGTGAGGAACTCGCCGAGCCCCACAGGCACGCCCGCCGCTCGCAGCTGCAGGAAAAAACCAATCAACATGGCGCATGCCTCGTGCGCCCCGCACGTCGCAGGGTGCCGGCCGCGATGCCCGGCCTGGCGGCACAGGTTCTCGAAGCCGCGACGACCCCGCACGCCGTGGCGCTCACCGGGTGCGGGATCACGAGCGCGAGATCCATGGACGTCAGCGCGCCCGGCGGTTGAGGAAGATGAGCTGCTCGAAGAGGTGCACGTCCTGTTCGTTCTTCAGCAGCGCACCGTAGAGCGGGGGCAGGGTCTTCTTCGGATCATCGGAACGCAGCGCTTCGGGCGGCACCTGCTCCGCGACCAGCAGCTTGATCCAGTCGAGCAGCTCCGACGTGGAGGGCTTCTTTCTCAGGCCCGGCGTTTCCCGCAACCGGAAGAACGCGCCCAGGGCTTCCGCGAGCAGCTCCTTGCGCAGGTTCGGGTAGTGCACGTCGACGATGCGCGCCATCGTCTCGGCGTCCGGGAAACGGATGTAGTGGAAGAAGCAGCGGCGCAGGAAGGCATCCGGCAGCTCCTTCTCGTTGTTGCTGGTGATGACGATGATGGGCCGATGCCGGGCCCGCACGAGCTCCCGCGTCTCGTAGACGTAGAACTCCATGCGGTCGAGCTCGCGGAGCAGGTCGTTCGGAAACTCGATGTCGGCCTTGTCGATCTCGTCGATCAGCAGCACCGGCTGCTCGGGGGATTCGAATGCCTCCCAGAGCTTGCCCTTCACGATGTAGTTGGCGATGTCGTGCACGCGAGCCTCGCCGAGCTGCGAATCCCGCAGGCGCGAGACCGCGTCGTACTCATAGAGGCCCTGCTGGGCCTTGCTCGTGGATTTGATGTGCCACTCGTGCAGCGGGTGATCGAGGGCGCGGGCGATTTCCTGCGCAAGCTGCGTCTTGCCCGTGCCGGGCTCGCCCTTGATGAGCAGCGGCCGCGCCAGCGTGACGGCCGCGTTCACGGCCATCATCAGATCGTCCGTGGCGATATAGCGCTCGGTGCCGGCGAAACGTTCGGTCATGGGTACTGCCTGCCGAAGTCGTGGAGTCTAACCTGAGGGTGGCGGAGGCTGATTCAACGCCGCCGGCACCGCGGCCAGGAGCACGGTCATCGTGCCGGCCTCAGGGTGAGCTCGTGTTCGGGACGCCCGGGAAGGAACGGAAGCGGCCTGCCCTCCGCCCACTCGCGGAAACCCGTGCGATAGAACGGCGACAGCGGATGGCCGCTCTGGCCACCGGCAATGTGCAGGTAACCCTGGGTTTCCCGGCCCGGGGACACCGCGAAGCGCTCCGAGGCGCCGAAAGCGCCGTCCTGCACGCGCGGCATGTTGTGATCGCCGGGCAGCTCGACGGTGGGCATGTCGAGGAACTTCGCGGCGAACGGCAACGCGCCGGACAACGGGTGCCGGATGCTCGTCGGCCGGCGCGCGCCCCAGGCGCACTGGTCGAGCCGCGGGCACGGCGCCGCGCTTTCTTCACCCGACACGGTCAGCCGTTCGAGGGTGGCGTCCACCTGTTTCAGCAGCAGCTCGCGCCAGCTTGCGTAAGCCGGCGATAGAAGGTGCGGGGGCTTGCGGGTCACGAGCTCCCACAGTGCGCCTTCGAACTGGGAGGGCGACGGGGCTTGCATCGCGTGAATGTCCAGCGCATCGAGGAACATCTCCCACACCGCCCGTTCCACCTGCGAGTGGTAGCTGTGCACCAGGCGATAGCCCACCGAATCCGTGGCGGCACGCGCGCGCCAGCTCGTCACCAGCCGCTTCAGCTCGGCGCGCGCAGGCTGGTCGCGCACCGCTTCGTCGTCCAGCAGATCGACGAGCAGGTCGCGCCAGCGCGCAAGGAACACGGCGCGGTCATCGAGCTGGATACGCAGCATATCCGATGGCTTCGCGGGCGCTTTCAGCGCGACGAGCCCATCGTGGATCTGCTTCGCGCGCGCGCCGAGATCATAGTCGGCTCCCAGCGCGGCTTCGTCGCCGCCGATGGCCGCTTCGGCCGCCGCGTCGTCGATGGCGCGGGCGTTCGCCGTCCAGGCTCGCGCGCCAGGCGGGTCGATCAGGCGCGGATGCGTCTGATCGCTGGTCCACGGCGCCTGCCCGCTGAAGCGCAGCTCTGCATCCGTCGATTCAGGGATGCGACCGATGATCGTCCAGGCGATGTGGCCCAGCGAATCCCCGACGGTGAAGTTCAGGTGCGGGATGCCGATGCCCGGCGCGAGAGCCACGGCCTCCGCAGTGGTCGTCGCCGTTTCCAGCGCCATGATGTTGAAGTTGGTCGCGGCCGGCATCGTGGCGATCCAGCGCGCGAACCAGCAGCGCTGCAGGGCAGGCTCGGCCTCGAAGAGCACGCCATCGGGCCCGGCTCTCACCTCGAATGTCGCGTCCGCCTCGCCCTTGATGCGAATGACTTCCTGCACGGTCGTGAGCGGGATACTGCCCGAGGAGGTGCGAAGACCCGTGCCGTCCACCGCCACACACGGGACGAACGTGACGTCCGACCAATCGCCGTAAGCGTTCGTGAAACCCCAGGCGATGCGCCCGTTCGAGCCCGCCACGAACACCGGAACGCCAGCCAGCGTCAGCCCGTTGAGGTCAAGACCGCCGGGACGGGCGCCGCTCACATTGCCGTTCGCGCTGGCGCCAACGGCCGCGCCGCTTGAAGCCACAGCACCGCCCGCCGGCTGGAGCCGCAGGCGCGCGCGATACCAGGTTGTCGGCACGCGCTGATTCAGGTGCATGTCGCTCGCCACGAGCGCCCCGCCGCCCTCCACGAGCGCGCCGCCGAGCACCCAGCCGTTGCTGCCCACGGCGCCCGGGTGCATCGCTGGTGCGGGCTGCGCCCAGGCGAGGGGATTCTGTTCCGCAGGCGCCTCAACAGCCCCTGCGCCGCGAGAAAGCTGGTTGCGAGGCGCGCGAAGGTCGAGCTCCTCCGGCGTGGGGAGCCGGATCACGGGAAGGGTGAACGCGCCTGTCGCGGTGTTCGGCGAATCCCAGCTCGTGCCACGCGGATAGAAGAACTCGAGCGCGCACTTCCAGCCGTGTGCGCACTCTGCGCCGCCCAACCGCATGTTGAGCGCTCGCTTCTGCATCTCCATGCGGAGACTGTGGTACTGCAGGTCCCACCACATGGCGTATGAGACGAGTGCCGTGTCCTCCGGCTTCCAGGGCGCCGGGGTCGACTGAAGCAGCCAGTACTCCCATGGGCGGCTCCTCAGGCTCGCGAGCCCAGCGTTGACGCCACGTGCGTAAGCCTCAATCGCCGCGCGCTGATCCGCCGGCGTTTGTGCCAGCACCTGTTCCGCGATGTGCCGGAAGCGAAAGAGTCGCGCTCTGCGATCCTGTTCCAGCGCGGCGCGCCCGAAGAGCTCGGACAGCTCGCCCGCGGCGAGCCGTCGCGAAAGATCCATCTGGAAGAACCTATCCTGCGCATGAACGAACCCTGTGCCGTATGCCAGGTCTTCGCGGGTGGACGCTTCGATGGTGGGAATGCCGAGACCGTCGCGCGAGATCGTGACGGAGTTGGCGAGTCCTTCTACCCGGGTCGATCCGTCGATCTTCGGCAGAGACCCGGCCAGGAGCAGGTGAACCGCGGCAAGCGGCAAGGCCACGAGCACGACAATCGCAATGCCAACGACCCTGGCGACCTTTACCGCGCGCAAGCTTCGAACCTCGGCGCTTCAATCATGGATGCGCCCCGTCAAGAACCGCAGCGCCGGCTACAGCCGCACGGCGCAGCCCGCAGAAGTCACGCCTCTTGCCGGCGACAGCGCAGCTGCTCCTGCGAAAAAGCGCCAGGCAGCGCCGCCCCGGGCCGGAGGCGACTTCTTCCAGTCGATCAATCCAGCGCGACTTTCAGGATCTGCAGCGAGTTCGTGCCACCCTCGATGCCCGAGAGCTCGCCCTTCGTGAGGATGACGAGATCGCCGCGCTCCACGAGCGCAAGCTCCAGCAGCCGCGCGAAGATGGAATGGTACAGCTCGTGCGTGGACTGGGCCTCCGGCACGTCATAGATGACGGGGTAGACGCCACGATAGAGCGTCACGCGCCGGCGCGTCGCCTCGTGACGGGTGAACGCGTAGATCGGGATATCCGCGCGGATGCGCGACATCCAGAGCGGCGTCGCGCCGGACTCGGTGAGCGCCACGATGGCCCGCACCTTCATGTGATTGGCCGTGTACATCACGGCCATCGCGATGGCCTCTTCCTGGCTCTTGAACTGGCCTTCCGCGCGATGGCGGACGCGATCGTGCCGCAGCTGGTACTTCTCTGCGCCCTCGATCACCTGCGCCATGGCCTGCACGGCCTTCACGGGGTAGCGCCCCATGGCCGTCTCGGCGGAGAGCATCACGGCATCCGTGCCATCCATCACCGCATTCGACACGTCGCTCACTTCAGCGCGCGTCGGCATGGGGCTGTTGATCATCGATTCCATCATCTGCGTCGCCGTGATCACGACGCGATTGCGGGCGCGCGATTCCTGGATGATGGTCTTCTGCAACCCGGTGAGCTCGGCATAACCCATTTCCACGCCCAGGTCGCCGCGCGCGACCATGGTGGCGTCCGAGGCATCGATGATCTCCGCGAGGTTCTGGACGGCCTCCTGCCGCTCGATCTTCGCCAGGATGCGGGCGTTGCTCTTGAACTTGCGCGCGAGCGCGCGCGCCTGCTCGATGTCGTTGGCGCTGCGGGCAAAAGAGACGGCGATGTAGTCGATCCCCTCCTCGGCGGCGAAGCGGACATCGTCCCGGTCCTTGTCGGAAAGCGCGGGGGCGGAGATGCCGCCGCCCTGGCGATTCAGACCTTTGCGATCCGAAAGCTCGCCGCCTACCTTCACGCGCGTACCGATGCGGGTGGGGCTCACGCTTTCCACGCCCAGCACGATCTGCCCGTCATTGAGCAGCAGCGTGTCACCAGGGGACACATCGCGCGGCAGGTTCTTGTAGGCGCAGCCCACGCCCTCTACCGTGCCGGCCTTGGGGTCGAGCGTGGTGTCTAGGAAGAAGGACTTGCCCTCCTCCAGCAGCACCCGGCCGCCCTGGAACCCTTCGATGCGGATCTTGGGACCGGCGAGGTCCATGAGCACACCGATGGCCTTGTCCGACTTGTGCTCGATCTCGCGCAGCAGGGCGAGCCGCCGGCGCTGATCGTCACGGGTGCCATGGGATGCATTCAGCCGCGCGACGTCGAGGCCCTCGTGGACCATGGCCGTCAGCACTGCGGGATCGTCCGTAGCCGGACCGATCGTCGCCACGATTTTCGTTCGTCTCAGCATCCTGCTCCCCCGGAGCTTGGTTGTATTGGCGCGCGCTGCGGCACGCGAGGGGCACCCGGCGGGGCCCCACGCAGCTGCACGGTGTTGGCGGACGCAAGCATTGTTGCGAACTTCAGGCGGAAGCGGCGCGCTCTTCGAGTATGGCGACTGCAGGCAGCGTTTTGCCCTCGACGAATTCGAGGAATGCGCCACCGCCCGTGGAGATGTAGGAGATCCCTTCCTCCACACCGTACTTCTCGATCGCGGCGAGCGTATCGCCGCCGCCCGCGAGCGAGAACGCCTTGCCCCGCGCGACGGCGTTCGCGATGGCACGCGTGCCTTCGCCGAACTGGTCGAACTCGAAGACGCCCACGGGGCCGTTCCACACGATGGTGCCCGCATGCTGCAGCACTTCGCTGAACGCCTCGGCCGTGTCCGGGCCGATGTCGAGAATCATTTCCCCGGCCTGCACCTGGTTCACGGGCCGCACGTCCGCATGCGCGGTCGCGGCGAACTCGCGGGCGACGACCACATCCGTCGGCAGCGGGATCCCGGTGCCCTTGGCCTTCGCCTGCTCGAGAAGCTTGCGCGCGACATCGAGCATCTCCGCCTCGTGCAGGGACTTGCCCACGTTCACGCCGGTCGCGGCCAGGAACGTGTTGGCGATGCCGCCTCCCACGATCAGCTCGTCCACCCGGGCGATGAGTGATTCGAGCACCGTGAGCTTGGTGGACACCTTCGAGCCGCCGACGATGGCCACGAGCGGCCGGGCCGGGGCATGCAGGGCACGCTCCAGCGCTTCGAGCTCGCCGACGAGCAACGGGCCGGCGCACGCGACCTTCGCGAAGCGCGCCACGCCATGCGTGCTCGCCTCCGCGCGATGCGCGGTGCCGAATGCATCCATCACGAAGACGTCGCACAGCGAGGCCATCTTGCGGGCGAGATCTTCCTTGTCCTTCTTTTCACCCTTGTTAAAGCGGACGTTCTCGCACAGCACGGCGTTGCCGGCGGCGCAGTCGACGCCATCCAGCCAGTCCTTGCGCAGGGGCACGGGCTTGCCGAGCAGCTCCGAAAGCCGCGCGGCCACCGGAGCGAGCGACTGCGACTCGTCGTACATACCCTCTTCCGGGCGCCCGAGGTGCGACAGGATGAACACCTTCGCATGCTGATCCAGCGCGTAGCGGATGGTGGGGAGCGCCGCACGGATACGCGCATCACTCGTCACCACACCATCCTGCACGGGAACGTTCAGGTCTTCGCGGATCAGGACCCGCTTGCCGTGCAGGTCCGTATCCGTCATTCGCAGAACTTTCATGGCGTCTTCAGGACTTCGCCGTGGACCAGGCCACCGTCGTGTCGAGCATGCGGTTCGAGAAGCCCCATTCGTTGTCGTACCACGCGCATACCTTGACGAGCGTGCCGTCGATGACCTTCGTGAGGGTGGCATCGTACGTGGCCGAGTGCGGGTCATGGTTGAAATCCACCGACACGAGCGGGCCGTCGTTGTACGCCAGAATGCCCTTGAGCGCACCGCCCGCGGCTTCCTTCAGCGCCTGGTTGATCTCGGCAACCGTCGTGGCGCGCTTCGCGTTGAAGCTGAGATCCACGAGGGAAACGTTGATGGTCGGCACGCGCACGGCAAAGCCATCGAGCTTGCCCTTCAGCTCCGGCAGCACGAGACCCACGGCCGCGGCCGCACCGGTCTTCGTGGGGATCTGCGACTGCGTGGCCGAGCGGGCGCGACGCAGGTCGGAGTGGTACACGTCCGTCAGCACCTGATCGTTGGTGTAGGCGTGGATGGTGGTCATGACACCGGCGGCAATGCCGATCCTGTCGTGCAGGACCTTCGCGACGGGCGCGAGGCAATTCGTGGTGCACGAGGCGTTTGAGATGACGGTGAAGTCACTCTTCAGCACGTTGTGGTTCACGCCGTAGACGATCGTGGCATCCACATCCTCGCCGCCGGGGGCGGAGATGATGACCTTCTTCGCGCCACCCTTCAGGTGCGCACCGGCCTTGGCCTTGGTCGTGAAGAGGCCCGTGCACTCGAGCACGAAATCCGCGCCGAGCTGGCCCCAGGGCAGCTTCGCCGGGTCGCGCTCGGCCAGCACCTTGATGCGGCTGCCGTTCACGACCATGGAATCGCCATCCACCTTCACTTCGCCGGGGAATTTGCCGTGCGCCGTGTCGTAGCGCGTGAGGTGCGCGTTGGTGTTCGCGTCCCCGAGGTCGTTGATCGCCACGATTTCGATCTCGTTCGTACGCTTGGCTTCGAACAACGCGCGCAGGATGTTCCGCCCGATACGGCCGTAGCCGTTGATCCCCACCTTGATTGGCATGACGTTCCTCTTCTCTAGCTCTTCAACAGTTGCTTGATGTGCCGGGTCACATTATCGGCGGTGAAGCCGAAGCGTGCGAACAGATCCGGCGCCTTGCCCGACGCGCCGAAGTGATCGATGCCGATGATCACGCCGTCGAGACCCACGTAGCGCCACCATGACTGGCTCGCCGCCGCTTCCACGGCAACGCGCTTCGTGACGGCGTGCGGCAGGACGGACTCGCGATACGCGGCGTCCTGGGCGTCGAACACTTCCGTGGAAGGCATGGAAACGAGGCGCACGCGCGCGCCGCCCGAGTTCAGTGCACGCACCGCCTCGGCGGCGATGCCGACTTCGGAGCCCGTGGCGATGACGATGCATTCGGGCGCGCCGTTGCTGTCGATGAGCACGTAGCCGCCGCGGGCGATGTTGGCTTTCTGCTCGTCCGTGCGCGGCTGCTGCGGCAGATTCTGCCGTGTCAGCACGAGCGCGGTCGGGCCGTCCCGCCGCTCCACGGCCGCCACCCAGGCAACCGCGGTTTCGGCCGCATCACAGGGCCGCCACAGGTCGAGGACGGGCATGGCGCGCAGGCTCGCCAGATGCTCGATGGGCTGGTGCGTGGGCCCATCCTCGCCGAGGCCGATCGAATCGTGCGTGTAGACGTGGATGACGCGCTGGTGCATGAGCGCGCCGAGGCGCACGGCGTTGCGCGCGTAGTCCGAGAACACGAGGAACGTGCCGCCGTAGGGAACGAAGCCTCCGTGCAACGCGACGCCGTTCATGATGGCGGTCATGCCGAACTCGCGCACGCCGTAATACATGTAGTTGCCGCCCGGTTCCGCGGGTGACACGGGCTTCGAGACCTTGGTGAGCGTGTTGTTGGAACCGGTGAGGTCCGCCGAGCCACCGAGGAAATCCGGCAATGCCGGGGTGATCGCATTCAGCGTCGCCTGCGAGGACTGACGGGTGGCCTGCGGCGCCGTCTGCTTCGCGGCTTCCGCCAGGGCGGTCTTCACCGTTTCCGCCCAGTTGGCCGGCAGCTCACCGCTCAACCGGCGCTCGAGCTCGCGCGCGAGGTCCGGGTGCGCTTCGCGATACCGCTTGAACAGCTCCGCCCACCTGGCCTCCGCGGCAGCACCCTGCTCGCGATGGTTCCACGCCTTCAGGTACTCCTCCGGCACGACGAAGGGCGCATACGTCCAGCCCAGCTGCTTGCGGGCCGCGGCCACTTCGTCAGCGCCGAGCGCCTCGCCGTGAACGCCCTTGGTGCCCTGCTTGTTCGGGGCACCCCAGCCGATGATGGTCTTGCAGCAGATGAGCGAGGGGCGCGTGGTTTCCGCCTGCGCCTCGCGGATGGCGGCCGCGACCGCCTCGGCGTCGTGCCCGTCCACGTTCCGGACCACGTGCCAGCCGTACGCCTCGAAGCGCCTGGGCGTGTCGTCCGTGAACCAGCCCTGCACCTTGCCGTCGATGGAAATACCGTTGTCGTCGTAGAACCCGATGAGCTTGCCGAGCTTCTGGGTGCCCGCGAGCGAGCACGCCTCGTGGGAGATGCCTTCCATCAGGCAGCCATCGCCCATGAAGACGTACGTGTGATGGTCCACGACCTCGAAGCCGGGGCGGTTGAACTGCGCAGCCAGCGTCTTCTCGGCGAGCGCCATGCCCACCGCGTTCGCCAGACCCTGGCCCAGGGGCCCGGTCGTGGTCTCGATGCCGACGGCCGGCTCGTGCTCGGGATGGCCGGCGGTGCGGTGGCCGAGCTGCCGGAAGTGCTTCAGATCATCCAGGCTGATGGGATAGCCCGTCAGATACAGCAGCGAATACAGCAGCATGGACGCGTGGCCGTTCGAGAGCACGAAGCGGTCACGGTCGAGCCAGAGCGGGTTGCCGGGGTTGTACTTCAGGAAGTCCCGCCAGAGGACTTCGGCGATATCGGCCATTCCCATGGGGGCGCCGGGGTGGCCGGAACTGGCGCGCTGGACGGCGTCCATGGAGAGCGCGCGGATGGCATTGGCGAGTTCTCGTCGGGTGGGCATCGAGCGGCGGCGATCCTCTGGTGCGCGGTGGGGTGCCGCGGCGCTTGGAAGCGCATCGGAAAATGGGGGCGCGCATTTTCCACCACGGGGGGTGGCGGGGGCAACGAAAAGCGCAGGCGCGACACGCACCTGCAACGCCGCGTGGCGGAGACGGCCGCAGCTGGGCGGGAATCAGGCAAAGCGAGGGCTGGAGCCCGGGACCGGGTGAACGTGGGGTGAGGCTCGGGCTCAGCGGGGGGAGCGGGCGACGGTGGCGCGGCTGTGGGAGGGCCCTGTGAGGCGCCGCTCCGTGAAGGGCTCCTCTGTGAGGCTCCTCTGTGAGGTCAGCGCGTGGCGGCGACGCGGCCGCAGGGCTCCCGGCGGGGACCGGCCGGAAGACGCATCCCGCGATGCCTCGCCTGGCCGGCCGCGTCGGAATGCATCCCTGCAGTCCGACGTCCCCGCCGGGAGCCCTGCGACCACGTCGCCGCTTTGGTGCATAGGCGGATTTTTGTCTTCTCACGCGTCTTCCTGGAGAAAACGAGCGTGTCCGCCTCCCTGTCATAGGAGCTCCGCCCACGCGGCTCTTCCGGCTCCCGCGGTTCTGGCACTCCCATCGCCCCCACTCCATCTCCGGCCGTCCTACGACGCGACCCGGAGCCCCCGCGTAAACCCAAAAGGCGACCTGTCCGAGCGCGGTGACAGCGTCGCGGGGTTGCCTGCACGCGCGACCCGGTCAGTGCGGGGGCAGAGGTCCCGCGCTCGGGCGCAATGGCGAAGAGTCCTCGACGCCCTCGCCCTTTCGCTCTCGTCCGAACCGTCCGCTTCGCCGAGCCCGCACGCACCTCGTCCGAAACGGTGCGTTCTCCATCCGAGGCATCGCGTCGAGTGGCGCACACCGTTGAGCTGGCGAGCGCGTGAGACGGAGAGTCGTGCGTCTCGAAAGCTATCGACCTCACGGAACTCTTACGTTCCGAAGTCTTGGGCCCGAAGCTCTTCCAGGCGTGAGCTTTCACCGCCGCGGAGTTTCTACAGCTACCGCGGCGACTGCCGCACGGTGAGGTCCCGCAGTGACGGAGCTCTTACACGCGCGCGAGAAACTGTGAAGCGGAGACGCTCGTTTTTACAATCCATCGTCGCCGGTGCGCGACGTGAGATCTGTGGCCGCGTGCGGCCACGCTCAACGTGAAGTACTCGTGGTTCGGTGCGCATTATGTGGCGACGTGAAGCTCGACTGCGTCACCGGGTCCAGGTCGCGAGGGTTTTTCGCATGACCCAGTTCACTCAGAGCGCGAGCGGCAGTCTGTTACATTCACGTTGCAGTGGCCGGACGAGGAACTTGCCCGGCCCAGCTCGAGTCTCTACCGGCAGCCTGCATCGTTTGAGGAACATCAGCGTCTTGCGACTCGTCCAGTTCACCGATACGCATCTTTTCGGAAGCGAGAGCGACAAGCTCCGCGGCGTTGCCACGTTGCCTGCGCTCGTGCGCACGCTCGATCTTGCACAGGCGCGGGACTGGCCCGTGGATGCCGTGCTCGTCACCGGCGATCTCGTGCAGGATGACGCGGAGGGCTACAAGCATTTCCGCCGCGTCTTCGGCGCGCTGAACGTGCCCGTGCTCTGCCTCCCCGGCAATCATGACGAGCCGGCCGCCCTGCATCGCGAGCTGCGCGGCAAGCCCTTCGTCACGGAAGGTCACGTGGACATCGGCGCCTGGCGCGTCGTGCTGCTCGACAGCTGCGTGCCCGGCGACGCGGGCGGGCACCTGACCCGCGAGACCCTGGCCGCTCTCGACTCCGCGCTGGGCTCGGCGGACAACAAGCACACACTCGTGTGCCTGCACCATCATCCGGTTTCCATGGCGAGCCGATGGCTCGACCAGGTGGGCCTCGACAACTCGGCCGAGTTCTTCGAAGTGATCGATCGGCACCGCAACGTGCGCGCCATCCTGTGGGGGCACGTCCACCAGGCCTACGATGGGCTTCGCAGGAACGTGCGCCTGCTCGCCACACCATCCACCTGCGCTCAGTTCCTGCCGCGTGCGGATGACTTCACGGTCGACGCGCGGCCTCCGGCTTACCGTACACTCGACCTGCGGCCGGATGGCACGCTGATCACGGAGGTCGTGTGGGTGGATTCAAACGCAGCGGGCTGCTCCTCGCCCTCATCGGTCTACTCGGTGGCCTGACGGCTCATGCCGAAGCGCCGGTCTGGGCGCTTCGCGGTACTCACAACACGGTATATCTCGCTGGCTCGGTCCATCTGCTGAAGGCAGAGGACGCGAAGCTGCCCGCCGCATTCGAACACGCCTACGCGGATTCGTCCGCGCTCGTCATGGAGATCGATCTGGACGATCTCGATCCGCTCGCTGCGCAAGGGTGGATGCTCGAGCACGGCATGTTCCAGGACGACACCACGCTCAGCGAGGCGGTCGGCAAGGCGCGCTTCGAAAAAGTGCAGCAGCAGGCGAACAGCCTCGGCATCCCCGTGGAGGCCATGCAGCGGCTCGAGCCCTGGCTCGCGGCGATGACGCTCGCGCAGCTGCAGCTCGCGAAGCTCGGGTTCGACCCGGAGCAAGGCGTCGAGAAGCAGCTCGAACGCCGCGCGAAGGCGGATCGCAAAACCATCACGGGGCTCGAGACGCTGCAGGATCAGCTCGGCATCCTCGACGGCATGTCGTTCGATGACCAGAGCCGGTTTCTGGATGTGACCCTCGAGGAGATGGACACGCTCGAGGGCGAAACCGACGCGCTGCTCGATGCCTGGCGCACGGGCGACGCGAAGAAGCTCGCGGACCTCCTCAGCGAGGAATACAACGTGTCGCCCGCCCTCTATCGCAAGCTCGTCGAGGACCGGAACAAGCGCTGGATGCCTGAGATCGAACGACTGTTGCGGGAGAACGAGAACTATCTCGTCGTCGTCGGCGCATTGCATCTGGTGGGGGACGGGGGGCTGCTCGAGCTCACGAAGGCCAGGGGATTCGCCGCGAAACAGTTGCAGTGAGCGGCGCGGCGGGAAGCCGCCCGCTCGTCATGCGGTGTGGCGCGTTCGGAGACATGGTCCTGCTGACGGCGCTGCTGCGTCAGCTGCATCTGAGGTTCGGTCAGCCGGCGGATGTCATCGCCTCCGGGCCCTGGTCGGTACCGCTGCTCGAAGGCCAGCCGGGCGTCGGTGACATCTTCATCCTTCGCAGCCGCAAGGCGCCGTTCTGGCTCAGCCCGCGCCAGCGCGCGCTCGCGAAGTGGCTGCGCGCGCGGGGCCCGGGGCCCACGTGGTTCTGCGACCCGGGCCTCGTGGGGCGAAATCTCTTGCGCCGTGGCGGCATTCCCGATGCATTCGTCTGTGAGGACGCGCAGGTGCCGTGGGTGGCGGGTGAGCATTTCGTGGAGCGATGGATTCGCTTTGCACAGATGACGCCAGCGGCGTTCGAAGGGAAGTTGCCGCCTGCGCCATCGGTAGTGCCGAGCGCCGCGGCGCTCGAGATTCGCCCGGAGTGGCGGATAGAGCTCGAGGCGTGGCTCTCGCGGCGCGGCCTTTCGGGCCGCCACCGCATCCTCCTGCAGGCGGGTAACAAACGCACCATGAGGCGGGGCTCACGGCAGCGCGTGACGAATACGAAGTACTGGCCGGAGGAGCGTTGGGCAGCGGTGATTCGCGGCCTTCGCGCCGCGCGACCCGATCACGCCATTCTCCTCGTGGGCGTGCCCGCGGAGCATGCGCTGAACGAGGAGATCGCGCAGCTCGCCGGAGCCGGTGACGTGCACAACGTTGCAGATGATTTGCCGATCCACGTGCTGCTGCCACTCCTGCAAGGCTCGCAGAGCATGATCTCCGTGGACACGGGGCCGGCACATGCCGCCGCAGCGCTGGGATGCCCGACGGTGACCCTGTTCGGCACGTCAGACCCGCAGCTCTACAGGCCCGGCGGCGTCAACACACCGGCCGCTGTGCTGACCGGCACCGTCGAGGGAGAGCGCACGATGCTCGGTATTCAGCCCGAAGAAGTCCTTCAGGCCTGGGCACGGCTCGTGGGCTGAGCGCCCGGGCCATGCGCCTGCCGCGGTGACGCCAGCCTTTCGAAGCTCGCCAGTGCCGTATCCAGGCCGTTGTGCATGCGGGCGCTTTGCAGGCGCGTGAGCAGCGCGTCGTGCGCGGCCACGTCGTTCATCAACGAGGCTGCCGCTTCCGCGAGATCCGCCGCATCCAGACGTGCGCCCTTGGCCAGGCCGGCCTGCTCACATTTCTCGATGCGATGCGCCTGGTCACCGGCGATGGGCACGGCGACGCAGGCGCGCCTGCATGCGATGGCTTGCAGCAGCGTATCGCCACCGTTCGACACGACCAGGCGCGCGTTCCGGATGAGCTCCGCAAGCTGCGTCATGGGGATGCGCGGCAGCGTACGAAGCGCATCGCCTGACCTCGTTCCTTCCGCCGGCTGGACGCCGACCAGCACCGTAGGATGACCCTGCTCCGCGATGTTGCGCGCTGCCGCCGCGACGACCTGCGGCGCGTTCACCGCGCCGGGATGATCCGTGCCGCCGCCGGGCACGACGAGCACGAACGCGTCCGGCTGGACGCCGAGCTTCGCCAGCATCGCCGCGGCGACCTCAGGGTCCGCAGGCGGCAGCACGACATCGAGGAACCGAACCTGCGGACGCCCGAGCAGACGCAGCTTGAGACGCTCGATCAGCCCCAGCGCACCGGCGATGAACTCCGGATAAGCGATCCAGTGCTCGTCGAGCTTGCGCATCCAGCTCAGCCGGAACGCCTTGCGCCGCTGACGCCGGCGGGAGCTCACGTATACGACCCGCGCACCGTGCCTCGCGGCGGCAGACAGCTGCGCAGAGCGGCCCGCGTTGTCGAACACGACGAGCGTGGGGCAAAACGTGGCGATGAGCTCGCGCATCTGCGGCGTGTTGAAGGTGGGGGACGATGGCAACAGCGTCACCGGGAATGGGGTGTCTGCTGCGTACGGCGCTGCCCGGCTCACCGCAAAGTGGATCTGCAGCGCCGGCCAGCGGCGCGAAGCCGCGGTCGCAAGCGCGAGCGCGCGCGCGTATTCACCCATGCCGCGTGGACCGGAAACCGGCACGAACAACACGCGGCCACCCGACCCATCCCAGTTTGCATCACTCATCACGGGCGGCGACGGTGCCGACAGAACGAGCCGTGGTCAACCCTTCCGCGCGATGACCGCCCAGATGCGACGCGCGACGCGGGCGCTGTGAGCTTTCCGCCTGACTGGCGACGCGTGTGTCGCACCCCGGCGCCATCACTCCGGCGCGGATTGCGGACCGAAGCGATCACGCGTCATGCGCTCCCCGGCGGCGATGAGGCCGATCTTCTCCAGGCGTGCCTCGATGGCGCGCAGCGTTCGGCCGTGCCGGGCGGCCACGTCCGCCAGCGGCTCGCCGGAACGGAAGGCTTCGACGAGCGCGGCCTGCTCTTCATCCGTCCACGCGCGGCCGATGTTCTGCGGAAGCTGGGCGCGGCGCAGGGCACGCGCGGCCCCCTGCTCCAGCGCGGCGATGCCTGCGAGCAGGGCACGAAGCACTTCCGCCTGTTGCAGGACCGGCGCGGGCGGCAGCTCCTCACCGCTGAAGGGGTCGACACCCTGCACGAGGGCCTGAAGAATCTGTCGCGCACGTTGCTGCGTCATGAAAGAACATCCTGTATGGCCGGCGGGCTGCCGGACCCGAAGTCTCGACCTTCCGCCGCGACCGCATCAGGCCCGTGCGTGTTGCTTTCGCCCAGAAATGCAACGCTCGCTGCGGGCCGCAGCTGCGTGAGCCTTGCTGACCGTTGACGGCTTCCCCGTCCTCGAACCAGTACCCGATCAAGAGCAGCGTGGCCTGATTTGCGCCTGCAGGCGACGCGCGCTTACTGTACGCGCCCCGCGAGGACGTTCCGCTTCTTCGACATGCGCGCATTCGCCTGGTTTTTCGGCTTGATCCTTCTCTGCCTGCTCATCATGGGGGCAGTGGCGTACCCCGCATGGCTGCTGGTGCATCCTCACTACGACGCACCGTTCCACCGCATCGCCAGTCGCGTGGGCCAGCTCGTCCTCTTCATCGGGCTGGTGCTGGTGGCGCGCCGCCTCGGCGTGGCAGACAAGGCAAGCTTCGGTTACGGCCTGCCGCGGCGTCAGTTCATTCCGGAGTTGCTGAAGGCACTGGGCATCGGCATCGCCACCATGCTGCCCATCATCCTCATCATGGGGTTGCTAGGCGTGCGCGTGTGGAAAGGCGGCGTTGCACCGAGCCTCGAGATGCTCGCGAACACCGCGCTGAAGGGCCTGCTCACCGGCATAGCCGTGGCATTCATCGAGGAAACGTTCCTGCGTGGCGCCATGTTCACGGCCATCGCAAGGGAATCCGGCGCGAGGCTGGCGATCGTGCTGACGGCGCTGGTCTATTCGGCCGCGCACTTCATCGCGCGCTACCGGATTCCTCCGGAAGCGGTGCAGTGGGACAGCGGCCTCGATCTCCTGGCCGGCACCCTGCGCATGTTCGCTGACCCACTCGCCATCGGGGATGCCTTCATATCGCTCTTCGCTGTGGGCGTGCTGCTCGCGATGGTGCGCGCAACCACCGGCAACATCGCCGCATGCATCGGACTGCACGCAGGCTGGGTGTGGGTGATCACGTTTGCTCGCCAGGCCGCGGAGCCGAATGACGCGAGCCCGCTGCGGTTCCTGGTGAGCCAGTTCGACGGTGTGGTGGGTTGGCTCGTGCTCGCCTGGACAGTGCTGATCGGCCTGCTGCTCCACCGCCTGTACACGCGCCGGAACGCGCTCGCCGGCCGAACGGCACCGTAGCGCCCCGCGGGAAGGAGCGTGGCCGGCCGTCAGTCCTCGGCGCGGCGGATGAAGGGGCTCAGCCGCTCCAGGCGGGCCACGGGGTCCTCGAGCTCCAGGCAGTGCTGCTTCTCGGCGAGGTTGATCGGCAGGATCTCGGCAAGGCGCGCGGCAACCCAGCCGGCATCGTCGAAGTGCCGGGAGATGGATTGATAGATATCCCCCAGCTCCGGCAACACCTTCCGCAGCAGCAGCGCGAGATGTGAAAACTCCGAGGGCAGCGGCACTGCCGGCTCGGCATCCGCCCAGAGCACGGTGCCGAGATTCAGCCCGTCGCCCTGCACGCGCCGCTCCGTGACGCGAAACTTGCGCTCGCCGACGCACATGATGCCCAGCAGCCCATCCGGCATCGCGTTGAAATCCACGATGCGAGCGCTGGTGCCGATATCCGCAACGCTGCTGACGGCGCCCGCCTCAGCGCCCGCGCGGATGAGCACCACGCCGAACGGCACCTCCTCGCGCATGCAATGGCGCACCATGTCCACATAGCGCCGCTCGAAGATGCGCAGCGGCAGGGGCCCGCCCGGGAACAACACCGTGTTGAGCGGGAACAGCGGGATCTCCACGGCAGCCGGTGGGCCTTCGTGCGAGGCCTTCGCGGAAGCAGACTCTGCGCCGCGCGACATGGGCGAAGTTGCGCCTTCAGTGACGCCCGAACCGGGCTTCGAGGTGTGCCAGCAGCTTGCCGTGCAGGCCGCCGAACCCCCCGTTGCTCATGATCAGCGCGTGATCGCCCGGGCGCAAGGACTTGCCGAGCTCCGCCGCGAGGTCGTTCACGTCCGCCACCGCGTGGCCCCGCTCGCCGAGCGCGGCCAGGAGCGGCTTCGTGTCCCAGCCGAGGTCAGGCGGAGCGAACAGCCACACCTCGTCCGCCAGCGCGAGCGACGGCGCGAGCGTGTCCCGATGCACGCCCATGCGCATGGTGTTCGAACGCGCCTCGAGCACGGCCACGATGCGTTGCTGCCCGACCCTGCGACGCAAGCCATCGAGCGTGGTGTGAATCGCGGTGGGGTGATGCGCGAAGTCGTCATACACACGTATGCCATTCACTTCGCCCCGCACCTGCATGCGTCGCGCGATGCCGCTGAAGCTTCCGAGCGCGGCGATGCCCTGCGAAATGGGCACGCCGGCGTGACGTGCCGCAGCCAGCGCGGCGAGGGCGTTCTCCATGTTGTGCGCACCGATGAGGGACCATTCCACGACACCGCGCGACACACCGCCCTCGAGCACTTCGAACCGGGAATAATCGGGCACGCCATCGACCGGGCGAGCCGTCCAGAATGCAGTGGAAGCCTTCGGAGAGTCCGCCTGGGTGAAGCCTTCGCGCTCCGTCCAGCAGCCCATGGAAAGCGTGTCGCGCAGCCGCGCGTCCCCTGCGTTCCACACGATGCGGCCGCTGCCGGGCACCGTTCGCACGAGGTGGTGGAACTGGCGCTGGATCTCCGTCACGTCGCGGTAGATGTCCGCGTGGTCGAACTCCAGGTTGTTCAGGATGACCGTGCGGGGGTGGTAGTGGACGAACTTGGCGCGCTTGTCGAAGAACGCGGAGTCGTATTCGTCCGCCTCGATGACGAAGAAGGGCTCGCTGCCGAGCCGCGCGCTCGTGCCGAAGTTGGCAGGCACGCCGCCGATGAGGAACCCGGGGCTGAGCCCCGCCACCTCCAGAATCCAGGCGAGGATCGAAGAGGTGGTCGTCTTGCCGTGCGTGCCGGCCACGGCGAGCACCCACCTTTCCCGCAAGACCTCGCGCGCCAGCCATTCCGGGCCCGACACGTACGGGATGCGGCCCTCCAGCAGGGCCTCGATGACCGGCTGGCCACGCACCATGACGTTGCCGACGACCACGACATCCGGCGCCGGCGTGAGCTGCGCGGCCTCGAAGCCCTGCGTCACGTCGATGCCGAGCGCCTCGAGCTGCGTGCTCATGGGCGGGTAGACGTTGCGATCCGAGCCTGTCACGCGGTGCCCGGCGGCCTTGGCGATGGCGGCGATGCCGCCCATGAACGTTCCACAGATTCCGAGGATGTGAAGGTGCACAGCGACTCGTCTCAGGTGGGGACGGGAGTGACCGGCGTCAGCGTGAGCAGCAGGAGCTGCCCCGTGATGACCTGCGCGATGACCAGCACCACCGCCGCGGCGATGGGCACTTCCAGCGCCGCCTTCAGAATGTAGCTGGCGGCCCGAATGATCCAGATGGCGACGGCCAGACCGATGATGGCAGCGGGGTAGCGCAGCATGTCGTCTTCGTTGAAGTTGCGCGCAAGGAAGATGGCCGGAATCCAGATGGGCGTGAGCACGATCTGGTAGCCGAAGATGGCGGTGGCGGTCTGCAGGAAGCGCTCGGGCTTCTTGAACGACCGCAGCAGCACGAAGTACCACGCCAGCGTGAAGACGATCTCTATGACCAGATGCAGCTTCCACGGCGCAACCGGCGGCAGCAGCATGCCGACCACGAAGTTGACGACGAAGTAGCCGACGACGGTGAGCGCCAAGAGAACGGTCGAGGCCGGCAGATCCTGCGGGCCCTTCTCTGACAGCGCGATCTTGAAGAAAAGGCGAACGAGCTCCTTCATGAGGTTCGGTTTCGAGCGCGGTCTCGCATAGAATGGGCGCGCAGGATTGTACAGATCATCGCGCAAGCTCGTTGCAGCACATCGTCACGACAACCGCCGCGCTTGCCGACTGGGCCACACGCTCATCGTCGGCCGAAGCCATCGGCCTCGACACCGAGTTCCTCCGCGAGCGCACATACCGCGCCGAGCTGTGCCTCCTGCAGGTGGCGACGGCGCAGGATGCAACCTGCATCGACCCGCTCGCGTTGAGCGATCTCTCACCTCTCGTGCCGGCGCTCACCGCCGGGCAGCCCGTCAAGGTGATGCACGCCTCCCGGCAGGATCTGGAAGTGCTTTTCCCGGTCGCAGGGGTCGTGCGCCCGCTGTTCGATACCCAGGTAGCCGCGGCGCTCGCCGGCATGCCGGCGCAGATCGGCTACGGCGAGCTGGTGCGGCGCGTGCTCGGCAAGGAGCTCGCAAAGTCCCACACACGCACCGACTGGTCGCGCCGCCCCCTGTCTGCAGAGCAGGTGGAATACGCGCTCGACGACGTGCGGTACCTGCTCCCCCTGAAGTCGCATCTCGAAGAAATGCTGGAAAAGCTCGGTCGCAGCGCGTGGCTCGCAGAAGAGCTGGCCGCCCTTTCCGATGTGCAGAGTTTCACCGTGGACCCGGAGACGGCGCATCAGCGGCTGAAAGGCCTTCGCGGTCTCGACCCGGGGCGCACGCGGCTGGTGAAGTCGCTGGCGGCCTGGCGCGAACGCCGCGCCATCGAACGCAACCGGCCGCGGGGCTGGATCCTGGATGACGTGTCCCTGCGCGAGATCGTGATGCGTGTTCCGCGCACGGTGGAGCAGCTTCAGACCATTCCCGAAATGGCGCCCGGTGTGCTGAAACACTGTGCGGAAGAGATCCTGGCGCAGGTTGCCGCCGCGGAAATTCCCGACCCGCCGCCGCCCATCGCGGTGCGGCCGCGCCCGAGCGTCGAGCAACAGGCGCTCGTGAAGAAGCTCGCGTTGCTGAACCAGTCCATTGCCCAGGCGCTCGGCGTGAGCCCGGAAGTGCTCGCCACCCGCCGGGACATCGAGCTGCTCGCCGAGGGCGGCCGCGATGTCGCCATGCTGCAGGGCTGGCGTCGCGCCATCGTCGGCGAACCGATGCTCGCCGCCCTCTGAGCTCGCGAAGGGCTCGGGCTCACCGAGCCGCCCGGGCCACACACCGCGACCCGCCGCCGCGAGCTCCAACCCGCGACCTGCGCACCGCGCACCGGCGACCCGCGGCACGGCTCAAGAGTTGCACTCCGCGGGCGGTGGCTGAGGAAGCGTCCCTTCGGGGCGCCGAGGCGTGCTCGCTTGCGGGCTACCGATGCCGGCGCGGCGCCCCGGCCTTGCCGCGTGCAGCGGCGGGCTTGCGGGCACTCCGGGCCGACGTCGACTTGGCGCGGGTGGGCTTCTTCTTTGCGTTCTTTGCGGCCGCCTTGCCGGCCGGCGCGCGCCTGGCGGCGGATTTCTTCGCCACTGACTTCTTCGCCGCGGATTTCTTCGCCGCCGACTTCTTGGTGGACGATCGCCTGGCCACCGATTTCGTCGGCGCGGATTTCCGGGCGACCGGCTTCTTCCCGCCGGCCTTCTTCGGCGCTTCGACCTTCGCTGCCGCCGTCTTTTTCTTCACGAGCCGCCTGCGCGTCACGCGTGCGGTGCTGGCGAGGGCCGAGGGACGATGGGCGCTGCGGCGGCGATGGCGCGCAGGTGCCCGGCGCGGCGCGGGCGCGGAGGCCGGGCCGGTCGGCGTGTGGAGCACGGCGTTGAGGCGCGCCGTGACGTCATCCACATCACCTTCGGCCTCGATCGAGCGCAGGAGCCCCTGCCCGGAATAGAACTCGACGAGCGGTTTCGTCTTCTCGTCGTACACCTTCAGGCGCTCGGCGACCGCGGCTTCGTTGTCATCCGAGCGCTGGAAGAGGCGATGCGGCTCCCCCGTCTTCGGGCAGAGCTCGCCTGCGGGCACGGGCGACGTGAACACGTTGAACACCTTGCCGCAGTCCTGGCAGCTGCGCCGGCCGGAAATGCGGCGCGCCAGCTCACCATAATCCGCATCGAGCAGCACCACCGCATCGAGCGGCTGGCCGGTTTCGCGCAGCATGGAATCGAGCGCGCGGGCCTGCACGAGCGTGCGGGGAAAGCCATCCAGGATGAAGCCGCGCTGCGCGTCCGGCTCCGCGAGACGCTCGCGGATCATGCCGAGCACGGTCTCGTCGTCGACGAGATTGCCCGCATCCATGGCCACTTTCGCGCGCAGGCCGAGCGGCGTGGCGTTCTTGATGGCGGCGCGCAGCAGGTCTCCGGTGGAGATCTGCGGAATTCCGTGGCGCTCGACCAGACGCTGGGATTGGGTGCCTTTGCCCGAGCCGGGCGCGCCCAGAAGGATGATACGCATGGTGTCGGAGAGACCGGCCTCTCGAGGCTTCTATGAATGGCAGCGCGACGTTACCGGCCGCACTCTGCGAGGTCAACGCTACGCAGCCGCGCCCTGCCCCCGCATCGCGCGCCATCGAGACGTTGCGTTATCCTCCGCGACCTCTTCCGCCAGCTGCCGCGAAGCTCATGAAAAAGCCCGTCCGCAAGAAGAAGACCGCCTCGAGAGCAGCTCGCACACCGGCCCGGAACGCGTTCTACGCCCAGTCCGGCGGCGTCACCGCGGTCATCAATGCTTCCGCGTGCGGCGTCATCGAGACGGCCGCGCGTCATCCCAGGCACATCGGCAAGGTCTACGCCGGCAAGGATGGCATAGTCGGCGCGCTCACCGAGCAGCTCTACGACCTCAGCAAGGAAAGCCGCGCCACCATCCGCGGCCTGCGCCACACACCCGCCGGCGCGTTCGGCTCCGCACGCTTCAAGCTGAAGGGGCTGGACAAGAATCGTGCTGAATACGAGAGGCTCATCGAAGTATTCCGCGCACACGACATCGGTTATTTCTTCTACAACGGCGGCAACGACTCGATGGACACCGCGCTCAAGGTGTCCCAGATCGGCGAGCAGCTGGGCTACCCCATCACCTGCGTCGGTGTACCGAAGACCGTGGACAACGACCTGCCGCACACCGACTGCTGCCCGGGCTTCGGCTCCGTGGCCAAGTACATCGCCGTCTCCACGCGCGAGGCGGCGCTCGATGTGGCCTCGATGGCTCGCACTTCGACCAAGGTCTTCGTCCTCGAGGTCATGGGCCGGCATGCCGGGTGGATCGCCGCGGCCGGCGGGCTCGCGGGACGCCGGGCGGGCGATCCACCGCACATCATCCTGTTTCCCGAAATCGCCTTCGACAAGGAGCGGTTCCTCGCAAAGGTGGAACAGGCGGTCACCGACAACGGCTACTGCGTCATCGTCGTGTCCGAGGGAGCAGCCTATGCCGACGGCAAATTCCTCGCCGAAGCGGGCACCAGGGATGCGTTCGGCCATTCCCAGCTCGGTGGCGTCGGTCCGCTCGTCGCGAACATGGTGCGCGAGGCGCACGGCTATAAATACCACTGGGCCGTCGCGGACTATCTGCAGCGCGCCGCGCGACACGTGGCGTCGAAGGTGGACGTGGAGCAGGCCTACGCGGTGGGCAAAGCCGCCGTGGAGCTCGCCGTCAAAGGCGTGAACGCGGTGATGCCGACCATCGTGCGCAAGTCTTCGAAACCATACAAGTGGACGATCGGCCACGTGCCGCTCGACCAGGTCGCGAACCAGGAAAAGAAAGTGCCGCGCGAATTCGTCACGGAAGACGGCTTCGGCATCACCGAAGCGGCCCGGCGTCATCTCGAGCCGCTGATCGCAGGCGAGGACTATCCGCCCTACGACCGGGGCATGCCCGAATACGTGTCCATCAAGGGCGTGCTGGTGAAGCGCAAGCTGACCACCGACTTCAAGATCTGAGCCGGGGCCGGGGGCCGGTCACTGCAGCCAGCCGAAACCCCTGGCGATGAGCGCGCCGAGACCCAGCGCGACGGTGATGACGGCACCGAACAGCAGACGGAAGTCGCGCTCCTGGCGGTCCCGCACCTGACGAACATCCGCCTTCACCTCTGTGGAATCCTTCTGCAGATGCTCCACGTCGGCCGAGAGCTTCGTCATGCCGCGCTCGAACGTGCTCATCCGGGACTCGAATGTCGTCATGCGAGCTTCGAACGTCGTCATGCGGCCCTCGAACGATGCCATGCGACCCTCGAACGTCGTCATGCGATCCTCGAAGCCCGCCATACGCACGCCGAGGCTCGTGACTGCGGCACCGAGGCCAGCCACCGTCCTCTCGACGTTTGTAATACGTGCTTGCATGCGAGGCAGGCTAGCCCCGGGAACGAGAAAAATCTACGTGCACAAACGTACGAATGCGCTTCGAATTCGCGTTGACATCATGCGTGCTGCGTCGTGGTCAGCGCGGGCTCCGGACTCTGCGTCCGGACACCCCGTGATATAGTTCGCCGCCTTTTTGACGCGGTCGGGTGGGGTGACTGAATGCTCCGGCCACGTCGAAAAACATCAACAAACTGAAGGGGAGGATACATCCCGATGGAAGCCAGCACCTGGCTGTGGCTCGCGATCGCGGCTGGCCTGATCGCGGTCGTCTACGGCGTCGTCTCAATGCTTTCGATCCTCCGATTGCCCGCAGGCAATCCACGCATGCAGGAAATCGCAGCGGCCGTGCAGGCGGGCGCCAAGGCGTATCTCAACCGGCAGTATTCGACGATCGCCATCGTCGGCGTGTTGCTGTTCATCGTCCTCGGGTTCCTCATCGGCTGGGCCACAGCAGGCGGGTTCGCCGTCGGTGCCATCCTCTCCGGTCTCACGGGTTACATCGGCATGAACATTTCCGTGCGCGCGAACGTGCGCACGGCCGAAGCCGCGCGCTCGGGGCTCAACGCCGCGCTGAAGGTGGCTTTCCGCGGCGGCGCCGTCACGGGCATGCTGGTCGTGGGCCTGGGCCTTCTCGGCGTCGCGGGGTACTACGCGCTGCTCCGCGGCCCCGCGGGCGAGGAAACGGCGCTGCACGCGCTCATCGGCCTCGCGTTCGGCGGCTCGCTCATTTCCATCTTCGCGCGCCTCGGCGGCGGCATCTTCACGAAGGGTGCGGACGTCGGCGCGGATCTCGTCGGCAAGGTGGAAGCCGGCATCCCCGAGGATGATCCGCGCAACCCCGCGGTGATCGCCGACAACGTGGGCGACAACGTGGGCGACTGCGCGGGCATGGCGGCGGATCTCTTCGAGACCTACGCGGTCACGATCGTGGCGACGATGCTCCTCGGCGGCCTGCTCTTCGCGAACCAGCCCGAAGGCGCGTTCACCGCCATCATCTATCCGCTCGCGCTCGGCGCGGCGTCGATCATCGCGTCCATCATCGGCACGTTCTTCGTGAGCACGAGGGAAGGCGGCAAGATCATGAACGCGCTCTACAAGGGCGTGATCGTGTCGGGCATCGTCTCCGCCGTCGCATTCTGGTTCATCACGAAGCAGCTGATGCCGGACACCTTCCGGGCCATGTACGGGTGCGCGCTCATCGGCCTCGCGCTGACGGCTGCGATGATCGTCATCACCGAGTACTACACCGCCACCGAGTACAGCCCCGTGCAGAAAGTCGCGGCGGCTTCGCAGACCGGTCACGCAACCAACATCATCGCGGGGCTCGGCGTGTCGATGAAGTCGACCGCGCTCCCCGTCATCGCGGTGTGTCTGGCCATCTGGGGCTCCTTCCAGCTGGGTGAGAGCGGCGGCGCTGGCCAGGGCCTCTACGGCATCGCCATCGCGGCCACTTCCATGCTCTCGCTCACCGGCATGATCGTGGCGCTGGATGCGTACGGCCCCATCACCGACAACGCCGGCGGCATCGCGGAAATGGCGGGCCTGCCGAAGGAAGTCCGCAACATCACCGACCCGCTGGATGCCGTGGGCAACACCACGAAGGCGGTGACGAAGGGCTACGCCATCGGCTCCGCCGCGCTCGCGGCCCTCGTGCTGTTCGCGGACTACACCCACAACCTCGAGGCCGAGGGCAAGCTCGTCGAGTTCGCGCTCTCCGACCCGGCGGTGATCATCGGCCTCTTCATCGGCGGCCTCGTGCCCTATCTCTTCGGCGCCATGGCGATGGAGGCGGTCGGGCGCGCGGCAGGCTCGGTCGTGACGGAAGTGCGCCGTCAGTTCCGCGAGATCAAGGGCATCATGGAAGGCACCGCCAAGCCCGATTACTCGAAGGCGGTGGATCTGCTGACGCGCGCGGCCATTCGCGAAATGATCGTGCCGTCGCTGCTGCCCATCCTCGTGCCGGTGGTGCTCGCGTACGGCATGAATGCGCTCATGGGCCCGGGCGCGGGCATCAAGGCGCTCGGCGGGTTGCTCATCGGTACGATCGTCACCGGCATCTTCGTCGCCATCTCGATGACCACTGGTGGTGGGGCGTGGGACAACGCGAAGAAGTACATCGAGGAAGGCAACTTCGGCGGCAAAGGCTCCGATGCGCACAAGGCCGCGGTGACGGGTGACACGGTCGGCGACCCCTACAAGGACACGGCGGGTCCCGCGATCAACCCGCTCATCAAGATCATCAATATCGTCGCGCTTCTGCTCGTGCCCCTGCTGTAGTGGATTCGCTGAAGCCCGCGGTCCACTGATCAGGACCGCGGGCTTTGCTTCCGCCGGCCCACGAGCGCCGCATTCGCCGCTGCTTCTTCCGGGACTCATCGCGCCGATGAGCGGATGAGCTTCCGCCCGCGGCTCGACGCGGGATCCTCCGCAAGGCGGCGGAACCCTCCCGCCGCTGATCCATTGTTATCGCACGTCACGATGGAGGCACATATGCCGGACAAAGACCGTGTGGAAGGGGCCGCGAAGAATGTCGGGGGCAAGATCAAGGAAGCCGCCGGCAAGATCACCGGCGATGAGAAACTGAAACGCGAAGGCCAGACCGACCAGGTGGAAGGCAAGGTCCAGAACGTGGTCGGCGGCGTGAAAGACAAGTTACGCGACAAGGACGAGGAATCGCGTCACTGAGGACGTGACCTCGAGGATGGTGCGAGCGGGCGTGCTACGGCACGCCCGTTTCGCTTGCAGCAACCTCGAAGCGCCACCGCGCGCTAGGCGCGCCCGCCTCGCGACTCCACGAGAACCGCACTCACGAGCTTGTTCAGCCGCGCGCAGTACTGCGCGACCGGCGGCTGCGCAGCGCCCTCCTTGGTCGAGAGCGCGGAGCTGATTTCGGTGAGGCGCCGTTCGATGCGACCATCCACGATGAGGCTGCGTGTGAGAAGCGCGCTCACGCATGCGGTGATCTCGGCATCGAGCTCGCGCGCCTCTGTCCCGGCAATCTCGACTCCAGCCAGCTCGTTCGGGCAACCCGCTTCGAGATGCTCACGCCACAGTCGGCTCAGTTGCATAGGCTCATGGCTTCCAATGCCGGCTCTTGTTGTTCGGGCGCCCTTCTTACCACGGCTCAGGATCCCTTGCACCGTCACGAGGCAAGGCGTCGCTGGCCCGAAATCGCGACCCGAAGGGCACGAGTTGCTGTACGCACCCCACGCCGCTCGTCGACATCACCTTAAGTCTCTGATTGGCCAAGACGCCAGAATGCATCTCCGATGTTGCTTTTCCGGCCCGCAGTGATCGGACCCGCTGGCGGCTTGAGTGCTGTCGAAAATGCCCTGAGACTTCGGCGCCGGGCGAACGGCCACGGTTGCCCTCAGAACGCTTCCCCAAGGAGAAACTCTCGATGACAACGAAGACTGCACTACTCGCGGCGGCCATCGGCAGCCTGGTCGGCCTCACGGGACTCGCGCACGCCGCCGACGATGCGAAGAAGCCCGCCACGGAGAAGTGCTACGGCGTGGCCAAGGCGGGTAAGAACGATTGCGCTCACGCCGGCGGCGCTCATGCCTGCTCCGGCCAGAGCACGAAGGATGGCGACACGCAGGAGTACGTGAACGTGCCGAAGGGCACGTGCGAGAAACTCGTGAACGGGTCACTCACCGCCAAGTAAGTGTCGACTGGCGAGCCACTCTCTTCGGAGCCCTGCACGGCGCGGCCTGATGCCGTGCCGTGCAGCGGCGCCGGAAGAATCAAGGCCGGCATCGGGCTGCGCGCAGCCCATCACGCCCAGGTGATTGCTGAACGCCCGCACGTCGGCTGGCTCGAGGTGCACAGCGAGAACTACTTCGCGCGCGGTGGAATGCAACGTGAAGTGCTCGCGAAGGTGCGGCAGGAGTATCCAATCAGCCTGCATGGCGTCGGGTTGTCGATCGGATCGACGGATCCGATCGACGAGCACCATCTCGCGGAAACTCTGCGCCTGGTGCGGGACTTCGAGCCGATGTTCGTGTCCGAGCACCTGTCGTGGAGCTCGGTCGGCGGGCGCTTCCTGAACGACCTTCTGCCGCTGCCCTGCACGGAGGAAGCTCTGCGCCACATGATCACGCGCGTGGATCAGGTGCAGGAGGCACTCGGAAGGCAGATTCTCATCGAGAACGTATCCAGCTATCTCACGTTCACGCACTCATCGATGGCGGAGTGGGAGTTCCTCTCGCTGCTCGCGAAGGAAAGCGGCTGCGGGCTGCTGCTCGATGTGAACAACATCCATGTGAGCGCGAAGAATCACGGGTTTGACCCCCTGACCTATCTGCATCACATTTCCCCTTCTGCCGTTCGCGAGATGCATCTGGCGGGGCACAGCGTGGAGCTCATCGACGGGCGCGAAATCCGCATCGACACACACGACGCGCCGGTGAGCGATGAAGTGTGGTCGCTCTATGCTGTCGCTCTCGGCCGTTTCGGCGCCGTGCCCACGCTCATTGAATGGGATGCCAGAATTCCGGCGCTCGACGTGCTGGTTGCAGAAGCAGGCAAAGCCGACCGGGCGATGGAGGCACTCCATGCTTTCGCTGCGTGATCTTCAGCAGCGTTTCGCGGAAGCGCTCGTCGACGGAGACGATAGCGCGATCCGCACGCATGTACATGACGGGGTGATCGGCGCAGCAGCACGACTCGGCATCTATCGCAACAATGTGCAGGTGGCCTTCACCAAGGCGCTCGCGCTCGGGTTCCCGGTCATCGAGCGGCTCACCGGCGCGGACTACTTCCGGCAACTCGCATTGGACTATCTGCGCGAGCACCCTTCACGCTCGGGCAACCTGCAGCACATCGGCGGGCCGTTTCCGGCGTATCTGCGTCAGCGGTTCGCGAACACCGAATACGGGTATCTGCCTGACGTGGCTGCGCTCGAGTGGGCTCGGGACGAAGCCCTGCTCGCAGACGATGTCGCCCCTCTCACCGCCGACGCGTTCCGGGGCTTCGATCCGGTGCTCTATGAGCAGCTCCGCCTGGATCTACATCCCGCCTGCGCACTGATCCGCTCGCCGTTCCCCATCGTTCGCATCTGGTGCGCGAATCAGCCGGGCGCGACTGAAGAGACCATCGACCTTGCGAGCGGCGGAAGCACGACGCTCGTCGCGCGCGGCCGCGACGGCGTCGAGTTTTACGAGCTGGGTGCGGCAGCGTTTCGCATGCTCGAAGTGCTCGGCGACAGAGGCACACTGGGCAGCGCGCTCGACGCGGCGCGGTCGGTCGATGAGCAATTCGATGTCACCGCCACGCTGCGATTGGCATTCGAGGCCGGCGCCTTCGCCGCGCTTCACGCGCCCGCACCGCCTTGCAATGACGGCGCCCCGGCACCATTTTCGGCCGGCTGAACGCGGAGCGAGACACGATCCGCGGACTTCCTGAGGAGACCCCATGAGCAACCCGGACAAGACCCCGGTCCAGAAGACCGAAGACGAGTGGCGGCGCGACCTGACTCCGGAGCAGTTCCGCGTGCTACGCGAACACGGCACGGAACGCGCCGGCACGAGCCCGCTGAACCACGAGAAGCGCGAGGGAACGTTTTTTTGCGCAGGTTGCGGCGAGCCGCTGTTCGATTCGTCCACCAAGTATGAAAGCGGAAGCGGCTGGCCGAGCTTCTACAAGCCCCTGGAAGGCGCGGTGGGCACGCAGACGGACGACAGCCACTTCATGACCCGCACGGAAGTGCATTGCGCGAAGTGCGGCGGGCACCTCGGCCACGTGTTTCCGGACGGCCCGCAGCCGACCGGCCTGCGTTACTGCATGAACGGCGCGGCGCTCGACTTCGACCCGGAAAAATCCTCGGGTTGAGCTGTGCCGGCGTTCGCTGCCGAAGCGACGATGAGAAGACCCAGGAGAGACAGACCTACGATGACGCGCCAGCCGGCACCGCGGCTGCGACGCATGGAATGCGTGACCATTTGAAACCCGGTTCAGATTGTTTTGCGACCCACTTCACGGTTCTTCGGGAACCACCGGCCACCCCGACCGGATGGTGAGCATTCTGCAAAAAGCACTTCCCGAAAACTGTGAAGTGTGGGTCGTTTGAGGCGTCATATTTCGGGCATTACGCCCAGTCCTGGATTCCACTCAGGTGCCTGCCGGGCAGCAGGCATCGGCTGCGAAGGTGCGTAGGGCCGCGCGGGTCAGGCGGCGGCGAGCAGCAGCGGAACGGGCTTGCCGATGGCGTAGCCCTGCACGTAGTCCACACCTATGCGGCGCGCGGCATCGAGGGCGGTGGCGTCTTCCACCTGCTCGGCAATCACCTTGAAATTCAAGGTGCGCGCGAGCTTGATCATGGCGGTCACCATCGCCTGGTTCACCGAATCGCGCGCCAGGTTGCGCATGAACGAGCCGTCGATCTTGAGATAGTCCATCGGCAGGTTCTTCAGGTTCGAGAACGAGCCGACCCCCGAGCCGAAATCGTCCAGCGCGAACTGGCAACCCATGCCGTGGAGCACGCCGACGAACCGCCGCGCGTGGTCCATGTTCGCCACGACGGCGCTCTCCGTGATCTCGAAGCACACCTGCGCCGGTGCCACACCCGTGCTGTCGAGGCATTCCACGACGAACTCGAGGAACTGCATGTCCCCGAGCGTCTGTCCGGAGATATTGATCGCCACACTGCGAGTGGACGGCACGGGAATGGCCCCGCGCCCGAGCGCCGCGAGCGTGGTCTGCACCACCCAGCGATCCACGAGCCCCATGAGGCGATAGCGTTCCGCCGCGCGCACGAACTCGGATGGCGGCACTTCCTGACCGTTCTCGTCCTGCAGGCGCACGAGCACTTCCATCGCGGGACCTCCGCCCACTTCGCCGAACGCGGGAACGATCGGCTGGTGATAGAGCTGGAAGCGGTTTTCCTTCAGCGCGGTCTGCAGACGCTGCAGCCACTGGATCTCGCCCGTGTGACGCGCCAGCGCTTCATCACGCGCCGAGTAGACAGCGACGCGGCCGGACCCCTGCTTCTTCGCCACGTAGCAGGCCGAGTCCGCGGCGGCCATCAGCTCTTCCAGAGTGCCGCTCTCACGCGAAACTTCCACCAGGCCCACGGAAGTGCCGATGTTGAAGAGCTTGTCCTTCCAGACGAACCGATAGTCCGCGACGGCGCGACAGACATCATCCGCAATCTGACGTGCCTTCTCGAGCGGACAGCCGATGAGCAGCATGCCGAACTCGTCACCACCGAGACGCGCCACGGTGTCGCTGTCGCGAACGGCATCGCGCAGGAGCTTCGCGACTTCGCGCAGCATGCTGTCACCCGCAAGGTGACCGCTCGTGTCATTCACGACCTTGAAGCGGTCGAGATCGAGATAGCAGAGCACGTGCTGCCCATCGCCACGATGCCCGCTGTCCACGGCCTCCTGCAGTCGCCGCTCGAACTCGCGACGGTTCACGAGCCCGGTGAGCGCGTCGTGCGTGGCCTGGTAGGACATCTGCCGGGCCAGGCCGCGCAGCTCCGTCACATCGTGCAGCAGGACGACAGCACCGGTGACCTGCCGGTCGGCATTGCGGATCGGCGACGCGGACAGCTCGATCGACCGCTCGTTGCCGCTCGCCTTCGACAGGAGCAGGGCGCGACGGCTGAGATTCACCGGCGAACCCGTGGTGAGCGCCTGCTTCACCGGATCACTCAGCAGGCGGCGATCCGTCTCGTCGACGAGACCGATGATGTCCTCGAGCGCCTTGCCGAGCGCGGCTCCGGCCTCGGCGCCCGTGAGCTGCTCGGCCGCGGCATTCATGTAGCTGATGCGCGCCTCGGTGTCCGTGGCAATGATCGCCTCGGCCAGGGAATCGAGCGCGAAGAGGTGGACGGAGGAAACACCGCCCGCCAGCGCGGCCTGAGCGGGTAGGGCGCGCAGCGCCGGCACCGTCTGAGTCGGGACGATCTCCACGCCGGTGACGAGAAGGGCCGGCTCGCCCTCGTAGTCCGTGACCGTCGAATTGATTTCGAGCCGGCTGATCTGGCCCTGCAGGCCGACCATCTCGATCTCGTAGCGCTCGGCGACGGGCTCGCCCGCGAGCCGGCGACGCATGTTCTCGGTGACGAGCTCCGCGTACTCGGGCGGGACGAGATCCCCGAGCCGCCGGCCGATGAGCTCCACGCGATCGACGCCAACGAAGCTCGCGAACTGCTTGTTCGCATGCAGGATGACGTCACGATGGACGAGCACCGCTTCGTGGATGCGATCCGCGAGCTCGCCGAAGAGCTTCGGGCTCGCATGGCCGCGCTCACGGTCCGGCGTTGCGGCCGAGACGCGAGTCAGCAGGTGATTCACCGTGGTGGCGAGCGCGGAGATCTCGGGGTGATCCGTGGCGAGATCCACACGCCCACCGAGGCGGCCGCCCACGGCGATGCGCTGGAGTTGTTGCGCGAGCTGCCCGACCGCCTTCAGCTCACGGCGCTGGAGCCAGTACAAAACGAGCAGGAGCGCGGCAACGAGTCCAAGCAGAAGGCACAGTAGGCCCAGAATCGACATCTTGTTTTTCTCAAAGCCCCGTTCGAGAGCGCGTCATCGGCGGACCTGATGGTTCTTGTGGTGGCCGCTGCGCCGTGCGGAGGAGCATAGCGCAGCGATCGCTTCGGCCTGTCTGCGTTTCACCATATCTCGTCGCGCATCCGCTTGGCAGATTCATGGAAAACCCTTAACTTTACGAGCCTTTTTCACAGGCACAATAAGTCCAATCCTTGCGTCCGGAGCATTGCGAACGATGTCGGTAACACTCGCCCGCGAACAGATGATCGAGCAGCAGGTGCGAGCCTGGGAGGTGCTCGATGCGCGCGTGCTCGCCACCTTACGCCGTGTGCCTCGCGAGAGGTTCGTGCCGCCCTCGCAGGCGTTTCTGGCCTTCGCGGATGTCGACATTCCGCTCGCGCATGGTCAACACATGCTCCGTCCGAACGTCGCGGGCCGCCTCCTGCAGGCGCTCGAGCTCTCCGGCAGCGAGCGCGTGCTCGAAGTGGGCGCCGGGACGGGCTTCGTCACCGCGTGCCTCGCCGCCAGCGCCTCGCACGTGCGTTCCCTCGAAGTGTTCGCGGACCTCGCGGATGTCGCCCGCGCCAATCTCGGCGCTTCCGGCATCAGCAACGTCGAAGTCATCACTGCAGATGCCATGCAAGACGGGGTCCAGGACGCCGCGGGAAGCCCGCGTTACCACGCCATTGCCGTCACCGGCTCCCTGCCTGTGTATGACGAGCGCTTTCAGCGCCAGCTCGAGATCGGCGGGCGGCTGTTCGTCGTCGTCGGCGATGCGCCGGTCATGGAGGCGCGCCTCATCCGGCGGGTCTCCGAAGACGGCTGGGTGGCCGAGAGCCTCTTCGAAACAGTCGTGGATCCACTGATAAACGCCCGGCGAGCGCCCGGGTTCGCTTTCTGAGGAGACCCGGCATGGTCGCCGAGATCACAGCGCCGGAGCTCGACGCCCGGCGCGCATCCGGCAAGGGCCCCGTGGTGCTCGATGTGCGCGAGGCCTGGGAGCTGGACATCGCCCGGCTTCCCGACGTGCTCCATATCCCGATGGCCCAGGTTCCATCGCGACTGGGCGAACTGGACCCGGCGAGCGAGATCGTAGTCATGTGCCGTTCGGGCGGCCGGAGCATGCAGGTGGCTCTATTCCTTTCTCGCAACGGTTTCCAGTCGGTCGCGAATCTCACGGGCGGGATCCTCGCGTGGTCGCGCGACGTGGATCCATCCATCAACCAGTACTGATTCAACGGGCGGTCCTCGCGCGGCATCCCAGGGTCTTGCCGCAGCGAAATATCGACTGATATAGTGATATACAACACCGCTTTCATAAGACTACGTCGCTAAAGGGAAAATCATGAACCGTCGCGCGATTGGCGTCGCACTCCTTTTGATCTCTGCCGCGACCTCAGCAGGTGCGGCAGACCTCCTGAGCGTGTACCAGGATGCACTCAGGAATGATCCGCAGCTCCGTGAGGCCGACGCGCTGCGCAGGGCGAGCCGCGAAGTGCGGCCGCAGGCGTGGTCGAACATGCTGCCGCAGATCACGGGCAGTGCCGCCTGGACGAAGGGCGATACGGATCAAACCCAGAATCAGGCCCAGTCCCTCGTCCAGAACGGCCAGCCCGTCGGAACCATTCTCGTCCCCCGGACGACCGAATTCAGGCCGGATACCAGGCAGTGGAGCTTCGACCTGCGTCAGAACCTCTTCTCGTGGTCCAACTTCGCCACGATCCGCGCCGCCAATCATCAGGTCGCGCAGGCGGAGGCGGACTATCGAACGGCTCAGCAGTTGCTGATGCAGCGGGTCGCGCAGCGGTATTTCGCCGTGCTCGCCGCACAGGACACTCTCGAAGCCCAGCAGGCGGCGCTGGAAGCCTTCAACCGGCAGCTCGACCAGGCCAACAAGCGCTTCGAGGTCGGCCTCATCGCCATCACCGACGTGCAGGACACCAAGGCCGCCCGCGACCAGTCGGCGGCCGCGGTCATCGCTGCCAAGCGGGCGCTCGCCACGGCCGAGGAGCAGCTGCGTGAGATAACGGCCCAGAAGTACGAGCGCCTCTCGCGGCCCACGGCGGAAATGCCGTTGCAGCCGCCGCAGCCCGAGATCGAAGAGGAATGGGTGAACGTCTCCATGGACCAGAACCCGCAGCTCCTCTCGGCCCGATTCGCGGCGGATGTCGCGCGCGAGAACGTCCGCATCGCCTTCGGCGGGCATCTGCCCACGCTCGATCTCGTGGGCGCGTATGGCAAGACCGAGGGCCATGGCACCGCGCGGTTCAGCAACTTCGACGCGGAAACGGGAACCAACCTGCTCGGCCCTACCACGGACTTCCCCACGGAGGCCAACACGAAGACGTACGGGCTGCAGATCCAGATCCCCATCTTCAGTGGCGGCCTGGTGAACTCCCGCACGCGTGAGCAGGAGTTCCGCTGGATCGCCGCGAAGGAACGCGTGACGCTCACTTCGCGCCAGACCGAACGCGCGGCTCGCGACGCCTACCTCGGCGTGATCAGTGAAATGGCCCGTGTCGAGGCACTCAAGCAGGCGCTCGAGTCGAACCGGACGTCCCTGAGCGCCACCGAGGCCGGGTACGAGGTCGGCACGCGCACGTCGGTCGACGTGCTCGACGCCCGGCGGCTGCTGGTGCAGGCGCAGACCGACTTCGCGCGCAGCCGGTACGACTACCTTCAGAACGTGATCAACCTGCGTTTCGCCGCGGGGAACCTGGACCAGGAGACCCTCGCGGAGCTCAATCGCCTGCTCACCGAGACGGTGCCCACCGCGCCGACGCAGCCCAACGCTCCCCCGCCCGCGCAATAACTCCACGGCTTGCGCCGCCCGCCTTTGCGCGGGCGGCGCGACGATGTCGGGTCTGATTGCCGTCTAATGGCGCAAGAGCGGATCAATCAGGCTCAGAAGCTTCTCCAGCGCCCCCCGGTTGTCTTCCACGGACTCACGGCCCAGCGCTCCGATGCGCCGGCGTTCGTCGGGGTCGGCGAGCAGCGAGCCGACCTGCTCCGCCAGCTCGTGCGAGTCGTTCACGATCCGCAGCGCACCCCGCTCCGCCAGCATCTTCGCGATGTCGGCGCTGTTGAAGTTGTGCGGCCCGGCGAGCACCGGCAGCCCCAGGGCCGCCGGCTCCAGAAGATTGTGCCCACCGATGCGCGCGAGGCTGCCACCGACGAAGGCCACGTCCCCCATCGCGTAGAAATCGAGCAGCTCGCCGAGGGTGTCCACCAGCACGACTTCGATATCCCGCGTCCGTGCGGAGCGCTGCGAGCGCCGGATGAAGCGCACGTTGCGTTTCTCGAGCCACGAAGCCACTTCGTCGAAACGGTGCGGGTGACGCGGCACGAGCACGAGAACTGCGCCCGGATACGTCTTGCGCACCTCGCGATGGGCTTCGAGGACCTGATCTTCCTCACCCACATGCGTGCTGCCGGCGACCCACACGGGACGGTCGGCAGCGTAGAGCGCACGCAACTCGTCGCCCTTGGTCGTGACATCGGCCGGCAATGCGAAATCGAACTTGAGATTACCCGTGACGTGCAGACGTTCGGCGGCGGCGCCGAGCGAACGAAATCTCTCGGCATCATCCTCGCCCTGCGCAGCGATGACATGCCCATGGGACAGTGCTTGCCGGAACAACGAAAGAAAGCGCCGATAGCGGCCCATCGCTTCCGGCGAGATGCGCGCGCTCGCGAGCACGAGCGGCACGCGGCGACGGCCGCACTCGTGATAGATGTTCGGCCACATCTCCGTTTCGAAGATGACGGCGATGCGTGGTCGCACGCGATTGAAGAACCGTCGCACGAGCGGCGGCAGATCGAGCGGCATGTAACGCACGCGAGCCCGCTCACCCAGCAGCGTGCGAGCCCTCTCCGCCCCCATCGGCGTCAGCGTGGTGACGACCAGAGGAATGCCCGGATAGCGATCGTGCAGGCACCTCACCAGCACGGCCGCGGCCTGCACCTCGCCCACCGAGACGGCGTGCACCCAGAGGCTCGGCTGGTCCATCTGCTCGCCCTGGCCGAAGCGCTGGCTGAAGTTGTGCCAGTAGCGCCGATCCCTGAGGCCGCGGTACCAGAGGACCGCGCAAAAGACGGGCGCGAGCAGATACGCGGCCAGGGTGTAGACGTAGCGCATTCGATTCCGGGCGCCTTTCAGGCGGCGGGCTCGCCGGCCGCAGCGGGCTGCGCGGGCGCCAGGGAAGCGCCGGGCGTGGAGCCGAGGTTGCGCGCGGCAGCGGCAGCAGCGAGTGATCCGGCGGAGCGGCCGACGCCCGGCGGCCCACTGCCCGACTGCCGGTAGCCGTCGAGCAGGCCGTGCCAGTCCGCTTCGCTGAAGCGCTCTGGCGGCAGCTGGTACGTGATCTTCTCAAGCGAGCGACGCAGGCGGACGAGATTGTCATCGCACCAGAGACCGGGCTTCAGGAGTCGGCCGCGATCGAAATCGATGAGATACACCGAGTCATCGCCGACGAGCATGATGTTGTGCGCATTCAGGTCCGCGTGACACACGCCGAGGTCGTGAAACGTGCGGATGCAGCGACCGATGGTGATCCACCCGAGGATCGGAATGCTGCGGCGTCGGACGAGCTCGGCGAGCGACACGGAATCCAGAAGTCGCTCGGTAATGAGATCCGCCGTGTAGGTGAAACCGTGGCGGCGATAGCGGGCGGCAACCGGCGCCGGCACTGGCAGCCCCGCGCGGTGCAGGTGATAGAGAAGCTGCCACTCGGCAAAGGCGCGTGTGGTGGATTCATCGCGCCACAGATAGCGGTCGCGCAGCAGACGCGCCACGAGCCCGCCGCGACGATAATGACGTAGTACGAAATTCTTGCCGCCCGTGCGGATGAAGTGCGTGGTGCCGCGGCCCTGCGCTTCCCCATCCAGCTCGCCCTTCTGCTGCCAGTGGGCAGGGTCGAACCACGCTGCCGTTACATTGCTCGCCCGGGAGGCGTCATATAGCATGGCGCCCCCCGTGAGATCCTTCCGCTTGACCTCCGACCCGAGCGGCCACTGTTGCCCGCTCATCAGCGAGATCCTCCGATGCCGCCGTTGACCGACGCGCCTCGCAGCGTCTGCCTGCTACGACTGTCTGCCATTGGCGATACCTGCCACGCCGTAGCGGTGTTGCGCACGTTGCAGCGGGCGTGGCCGCAAACGCAGTTCACGTGGATCATCGGCAAGACCGAAGCGCGCCTCATGAGCTTGATCGAGGGCGTGGAGTTTATCATCGTGGACAAGCGTGCCGGCTTCGGGGCACGTCGCACATTGCGCAAGGCCCTCGCGCACCGGCGGTTCGACGTGCTGCTTCACATGCAGCTTGCCTTCCGCGCCAGCCTGATCGCCCGCGAAGTGCGCGCCACCGTGAAACTGGGTTTCGACCGCCGCCGGGCGCGCGAGCTGCAGTGGTTGTTCACGAACCGGCACATCGCGCCCCGCTCGCACGAACACGTGCTGGACAGCTTCTTCGGCTTCCCGGAAGCCCTCGGCGTGAAGAATCGCGTGGTGAGCTGGGACATTCCCCTGCCGCCGGACGCGATGGAGTACGCCAACAGGCTCATCCCCGATTCGCAACCCACGCTCGTGATCAGCCCGTGCTCGAGCCACCCGCGCAGAAACTGGCGCGCGGAGCGCTACGCGGCCGTGGCCGACTACGCAGCCCGTGAGCACGGCATGCGAATCATCCTTTGCGGGGGGCCCACGCCGCCCGAGCTCGACATGGGGGCCGCCATCGAGGCCGCCGCGCGCACACCGCTCATCAATCAGATCGGCAAGGACACCTTGCCGCAGCTGCTCGCGCTCCTCGACCGCGCCACGCTGCTGCTGGCGCCGGATTCGGGCCCCGCGCACATGGCGACCATGGTTCGCACGCCAGTGGTCGGGCTTTATGCCGCGACGAACCCCGCGCGCAGCGGGCCGTACCTCTCGCGCCCCTGGTGTGTGAACGCGTACGCTGAGGCCGCCCGTCGCTTCCGCGGCCGCCCGCCCGAGCAGCTGCCGTGGACGGAAAAAATCGAGGAGCCCGGTGTCATGGACCTCATCACCGTCGAGCAAGTCATCCCGAAGCTGGACCAGGCACTGCAATACGCGCGGCGCCAGAGCCTGGCTTGAACGCGCCCGAAACGCGACCTGCATTTCCGGAGAGCCCCATGAAAGACATTCTCGTGCCCATATCGCCGGGCGAGCTGCTCGACAAGATCACCATCCTGCGCATCAAGGCCGCGCGGATGACGGATGCCGCGAAGGTCGCCAATGTGCGGCTCGAGCTGTCGCTGCTCGAGCGGACCTGGGAAGCATCAGTGGGCGCATCCGGCGCAGACGTTGCGGACGACGAGCGCGCACTCCAGGCCGTGAACGAGCGCCTGTGGGTGATCGAAGATGACATCCGCGACAAGGAGGCCGCGCAGGCCTTCGACGCTCGCTTCATCGAGCTCGCGCGTGCCGTCTACATCGAGAACGACGAACGCGCCGCCATCAAGAAGCGCATCAATCTGAAGCTCGGCTCCCGCATCGTCGAAGAGAAATCCTACAAGCCCTACAAGGCCAGCCAGGGTCCGGAATCAGAAGTCCGTTGAATCTTTGCCACGCGAAGCTGCGCGGCGTCTGCTGGAAGCGGCGGAGCGCTGTCGCACGCAGCGGCCCGTCCGATCAAGGTTGCCGCCGGGCACCGGCGACAGCAGGCAGTGGCGACCGCGGGCCACCGCGGCCTCAACGAAGCGCGCGCGGATGCGGTCCGCATGCGGACGAGCACACGCAGCGGCGCGAGGTTCTTCAGCGTTTGAGGGCGTACTCGGCGCCGCAGTAGGGGCACTTCGCCCACCCGCTCTGCTCGATGGGCAGATATACGCGCGGGTGCGAGCTCCACAGGTACATCTCCGGCATCGGGCAGGCGAGCGGGAGATCCTGCGCCGTCACTTCGTACTGGCTCTGGGCGTTGGGGGGAATCAGCGGTCTGGTGGTCGCGGCCATTCGGGCAGGCCCCTTCAGGGAGTCTTGGAGCAGGCGGGCGGCATTATACGCGGCCGCGAAGGGCGCTCACCGGGCCAGTCGCATTTCCCCTGAAATGAAACGACCCCTGCCCACAGATACACCTGCGTGGCCACTGCTGCCGCGGCCGGGTCACGGCCGGCGGGCCAGGCAGAGTAAGTCAGTGTGCGATCAGGACGGATCGCACCATGGCCGCCGGGCGCCGCTGCGGGCAGGAAGTCCTGTGGCGGCGGTCCAGGGAGCGGGCCTACCGGCCGGCGGCTCCGAACGTCTCGTCCCAGATGTCTTTCACCTGCGCCCGCTCGGCCACGAACTCCGTGGCGGGCACGATGGGTTCGCGTGATTCGAGCGAGATATGGTGCGACCGCGCCCGGTATGCGCGGTAGGCATTCGTCAGCACATCCACCGTGGCCTGCGGCACCAGGTTCGCGGACGCAACCGACTCGAGCTGCCGGATCGTGTCGGAGAACAACGCCACCGGCGGGTAGTCCCTGGCCCACAGCAATGCCCAGTACTGGGCGAGGAACTCGATGTCCGCGACGCCACCCGCGTCCTGCTTGATGTCGAACTCGCCCGGCCTGGCCCTCGAAAGCTCCTTGCGCATGCGCTCTCGCATCGAGGCCACTTCCGTGCGCAGCGTGTCCCGCCGCACGTCGTTGCGCAGGGTCTGAAGACGCACGCGCTCGAACTCCGCGCGCAGCTCCGGCGAGCCCGCCACGGCCCGTGCATGCAGCAGCGCCTGGTGCTCCCACGTCCAGGCTTCCTTCGCCTGGTATTCCGCGAACGCACGGATGTTCGTGACCAGCATGCCGCCCTTGCCACTCGGCCGCAGGCGCTGGTCCACTTCATAGAGCCGCCCGGCACGCGAATGCATGGTCAGCAGATGCACTATGCGCTGCGCGAGCCGGACGAAGAACACCTGGTTGTCGAGCGGCTTCGCAGCATTCGTCTCCTGCGTTTCACCGTGCGAGTCGTGCAGGAACACGAGATCAAGGTCGGAGGAGTATCCGAGCTCCATGCCGCCCAGCTTGCCGTAGCCGGCTGCGCAGATGCGCACAGCACGCCTGCCGCCGAGCCCGTCGTCACACTGGGGCACGCCGAATTGCGCTGTGATCTGCTGCCACCCGAGCGCCATGGCTCGCTCGACGATGATCTCCGCCACTTCGGTCAGCCTGTCGCTGACCTTCATGAGCGGCAGAAGACCGGTAAGATCCGCGACAGCGATGCGGAAGATGGCGGCGCGCTGAAACTGCCGCAGCGTCTCGACCTGGCGCTCCGGATCGTCATCTTCCGGCAGCTGCTCCATCATCACGTCGAGCTCTGCGGCGAGACGCGCGCGATCCGGCAGATCGAGCAGCAGGCGCTCATCGAGCAGCTCATCGAGCAGCAGGGGGTGCGCAGCGATCTGCGCCGCGAGGAAATCCCCGCGGCCGCACAGATCGATCAATCGCTTCCGGGCCGCAGAGCTGTCACTGAGCAGCGCGAAGTATGCGGATCGCTGGCCGATGGCTTCAACGATGATCAACACGCGCTTGAGCACGGCGAGCGGCTCTGCGCTCGCCGCAACGTCCGCCATCAGCCCCGGCAGGAGTGCCTGCAGCCGCCTGCGCCCGGCCTCGTCGAGCCTGCGCACCGGCGCCGAGCTCCGCAGCTCGAGCAGGAGTCGCGCTGCCTCGTTCGCATCACGCATGCCGGCGCGCGCAAGCGAATCGGAGAGCGCCGCCTGCTCCGCCTCCGTCTCCCAGAAGCGGCCAAAATCCATCTTCACGCCGCTGGCCTGGGCCTCCCCCGTACCGCTGAACACCACGGCCTCGAAGTGCTGACTCACGCGCTTGCGGTGCGCGCTCAGCTGCGCAACGAGCGCGCTCCAGTCGCGGGCGCCCATCGCAAGCGCGATGCGCTCACGCGCGAGATCGTCCGTGGGCAGCCGATGCTCCTGCGCATCCGCGAGCATCTGGATGCGATTCTCGAGCCGCCGCAGATAGACGTATGCGGCATGCAGCTCCCTCACCACTGCGGGTGGCAGGAGCTTGTTCCCGTCGAGCAGCGGCAGGGCCTCGAGCAACGACGCCGTCTGCAGGCGCTTGAATTGCCCGCCGCGGATGAGCTGGAACGCCTGCACGATGAACTCGATCTCGCGGATGCCGCCCGGGCCGAGCTTGACGTGATCCTCGAGCTCCCGCCGCTCCACCTCCCGCTCGATGAGCGCCTTCATTTCACGAAGGCTCTCGAACACGCCGTAGTCGACGTACCGGCGATAGACGAACGGGCGGATGGCGTTCGCGTAGATCTCCGCGTACGACTGCGGCGCGGTGATCGCGCGGGCCTTCACATAGGCATAGCGCTCCCAGTCCCGTCCCTGCCGCTCGAGATAGTCCTCGAACGACGCGAAGCTCGACACCAGCGCGCCGCTGTCGCCGAACGGCCGCAGCCGCATGTCCACCCGGAACACGAAGCCTTCATGGGTCGGCGCTTCGAGCAACCGGATCAGGGCCTGGCCCAGACGCGTGAAGAACTCTTCGTTCTCGATCGGACGCGCGCCGTCGGTCTCGCCGTGCTCCGGGAAGAGCAGCACGAGGTCCACGTCCGACGAGAAATTGAGCTCGCCGCCACCGAGCTTGCCCATGCCGATGACGATGAGAGGCTGCGACTGGCCGTGAGGCGAACGCGGTTCGCCATAGCGCGCCACCAGACCCTGTCGGGCCCGGTGATACGCCGCCTGGATGGCAGCGTCCGCGAAGGTGGACAGCTCACCAAGCGTTTCGTCCAGGCCGGCCCAACCCGCGAGGTCACGCCAGGCGATGCGGACCATCTCGCGCATGCGCCAGCGGCGCAGCGCCGCCATGAATTCTGTGTCCGCGGCGATGCCGGTATCCGCAGTGACGACCGGGGCACGCGCAACGAACTCCGCCCGGCTCGCGGGGCGGCGCAGATCGCCGCTGCGAATGAGGTCGATCAGGATGCCCGGGTGACGCGCGCAGGATTGCGAGACGAAATCGCTTGCCGCGCAGACCAGCGGCAGGGAATCACGAACCTCAGGCGCGCGCTCCAGCGCGGCCTGAATGTCGGCGTGGGTGCTCAGCGGCTCGAGGGCGCGCTGAACGAGATCCTGCAAGGGTTGACTGGCAAGCGGCGCGAGCGCCCCAGGCGGAGCACCGGCCTCCTCCAGCTTCGACTGCGCGCGCCCGTCAGTTCCAGGCGTTCCCGCCGAGGTCGTTGAAGGTGGCTGAGTCAAGACGCCTGCTCAACCCCTTGAACGTGGAGGATTGCACGTAGACCCTGGCGCCCTCCGACGCGGAGACCGAGCCCGAGTCCCCTTCGACGATGCTGTTCTTGATGTGCACATTGGCCGCGCGCGCCGAGATCCCTACACCGCGCGCAATGATATGACTGTTCGTGATGTGAAGCTCACATCCGTCCTCGGCACGCACCGCATCGCCTTCGAACTCCAGATTGCGGCCGTCGATGTGCAGGAGACGCCCGCCCTGACAGATGAGCGGCTCGTAGCGACGCTCCACGGCGACGTCGCGAACCGGCGAGCGCAGCCGCGGCTCGGTTGCCGACGCGAGACGAATCGGGCGCGAAGGCCCCGGATCGCCTGCGCTGATGCTGTAGCCCGGACCGGAGACGAGCACTCTGCCATCGGCTTTCGTCGCGACGTTCTGCCCGGCCTCGGCATTCGCAGCATCACCAGGTGCTGCGCCGGCCGCGGTCTCGCTGGAGGCGAGCACAGTGCCCGTTGCAGCGTTGGTGATTAGGGCAGTTCCGCGTGCGGCGTTCTCTGCGACAGGTGGCGCCGGCGCAGGAGCGGCCTCGACGAGAGCATCCTGCTCGGCAGGCGCGACATCTTCCGGCGCGATCGCGTCTGCGGACGGCGGCGCCGTGCTGCTCGATGCGTCGCCGGTGCTCGCGATGCCGGCAACGATTTCGTCGATGCCGATCACGCGCAGGCCACCATCCTTTTCCTGGACGGTGAAGGTTCTTGCATCGGGGTCCGAGGCGACGATGGTGAGATTCGGGTTGCGCTCGAGCGCCGCGCGGGCCCACTTGACGTCGTTGTCGCCAAACTTGTCGCACGCGGCAAGCAACGCGAGAGATGCGCCAAGCGTGAAAAACGCACGCGCTACGACACTGATCGTCGCCATGGAAGCCTCCACCGGGCCCGCCGCAAGTGATGCAGGGAAAATAAACCCCGCCATTGCGGAAAGATAGCGGCCGATCTCGCGCAACCGGGCCTCATCGGCACCACATCGTTCGCGATCGACGACACCGCATGTGCGGCGATTTGTCTTATTGCAGTGAACTGCTGCGCTGGAGATGGGGTGGCGGCGATGTGTCGCGCTCCCGCGGCTCTATCCAGGCAAGCGCGACCACGAGTGCGATGACGCCGATGAGGACAAGACGCGCTGCCGTTCGCTCGGCCATGCGCGAGAGTAGTTCGCGACCCGTTGCGGCCTGATGACGGCCGCGCCTTCGCGCGTCCGGGAAAAGCGCTCTTCTGTCTGCAGAAAAAATGAGCCCCGCACGAGGCGGGGCTCCAGGATGCGCGGAATCATTCAGGGGGGTCTCGATCCGCGACTTTCAGGAAGTGCATCGCGCGTGGCGCAACGCAATCCCTTAACCAAGACGTCAGCTTCTCAGCATGCCGGCACTGTGTGACAGGCCGGCATGCGAGAAGTTCTGTCTGACGTTGATTACATGTCCATTCCGCCCATGCCGCCCGGCGGCATGCCGCCGTGGCTGTGCTCCTCGTCCTTCGGAGCTTCGGCGATCATCACTTCGGTGGTCAGCAGCAGGCCCGAAACCGAAGCCGCGTTCTGGAGAGCCAGACGCGTGACCTTGGTCGGATCCAGAATGCCCTCGTCGAGCATGTCGCCATACTCGCCGGTGGCGGCGTTGTAGCCGTACGAGCCCTTGCCCGCCTTCACAGCGTTCAGGACCACCGCGGCGTCTTCACCCGCGTTTTCCACGATCTGACGCAGCGGCTCCTCGATGGAGCGGGCGAGGATGCGGATACCGACCGTCTGGTCTTCGTTCGCACCTTCCAGCTTGTCGAGCGCCTTCTGCGAGCGGATGAGCGCAACACCACCGCCCGGCACCACGCCCTCTTCCACCGCCGCACGCGTGGCGTGCAGGGCGTCTTCGACGCGGGCCTTCTTTTCCTTCATTTCGATCTCGGTGGCCGCACCCACCTTGATGACCGCGACACCGCCGGAGAGCTTCGCAACGCGCTCCTGCAGCTTTTCCTTGTCGTAGTCCGAGGTGGCTTCCTCGATCTGCTGGCGGATCGAATCGATGCGCGCCTTGATGTCCGACGCCTTGCCGTCGCCGTCGATGATGGTGGTGTTCTCTTTCTCCACCACGATCTTCTTGGCTTCGCCCAGGTCGTTCGTCGTGGCCTTCTCGAGCTGCAGGCCGACCTCGTCCGAGATCACCGTGCCGCCCGTGAGGATGGCGATGTCCTGCAGCATGGCCTTGCGGCGGTCGCCGAAGCCCGGGGCCTTCACGGCCGCGACCTTCAGGATGCCACGGATGTTGTTCACCACGAGGGTGGCGAGCGCCTCACCGTCGACGTCTTCGGCGACGACGAGCAGCGGCCGGCCGGCCTTCGCCACCTGCTCGAGGAGCGGCAGCATCTCGCGGATGTTCGAGATCTTCTTGTCGACCAGGAGGATGAACGGCTTGTCGAGCTCGACCGTCTGGTTCGCCTGGTTGTTGATGAAGTACGCGGAGAGGTAGCCGCGGTCGAACTGCATGCCCTCGACCACTTCGAGCTCGTTGTCGAGGCCCGAGCCTTCCTCGACCGTGATCACGCCTTCCTTGCCGACCTTCTCCATGGCGTCGGCAATCGTCTTGCCGATCGACTCGTCGGAGTTCGCGGAGATCGTGCCGACCTGCGCGATGGCCTTGCTGTCCTTGCAGGGCTTGGAGAGCTTCTTCAGCTCCTCGACGGCCACGGTGACGGCCTTGTCGATGCCGCGCTTCACGTCCATCGGGTTCCTGCCCGAGGCGACGGCCTTCAGGCCCTCGCGGATGATCGCCTGGGCGAGCACGGTGGCGGTGGTGGTGCCGTCGCCGGCTTCATCAGAGGTGTTGGAAGCGACTTCCTTCACCATCTGCGCGCCCATGTTCTCGAACTTGTCCTTCAGCTCGATTTCCTTCGCGACCGACACACCGTCCTTCGTGACGGTGGGGGCGCCGAAGCTCTTCTCGAGCACCGCATTGCGGCCCTTGGGTCCGAGCGTCGCCTTCACGGCGTTGGCGAGGATGTTGACACCCTTCACCATCCGGTTGCGGGCGTCGTCGGAGAAACGTACGTCTTTAGCTGCCATTGGTGGATTCCTCGTTTCTTAAGGCCGACTACTTGCCTTCAATGACGGCCATGACGTCTTCTTCACGCATGACCAGGAGCTCTTCGCCGTCGACCTTGACTTCTGTTCCGCTGTACTTGCCGAACAGGATCTTGTCGCCGACCTTGACGTCGAGCGGGCGGACGTTGCCGTCCTCGAGAATCTTGCCTTTGCCGACCGCGACGATCTTGCCCTGCACCGGCTTTTCAGCCGCGCTATCGGGAATCACGATGCCGCCCGGGGAGGTACGCTCCTCCTCCAGACGTTTCACGATGACGCGGTCATGAAGAGGACGAATCTTCATGGGAGACGCTCCTTCGAAGCTGTTGAATATGTGAATGGGATCCGGGGCGCGAGGGAGCGTGACTGTTAGCACTCCCCGCGAACGGCTGCTAATGATAGGCAGCGAGCCTGCGAATTCAAGCGTTGCGCGATACTTTTTGTGGATTCCGGTCTCCTACGGTGACGGCATCCGGGGCAGCCCTTATGCTCCGGACCCCGACGTACCGCATCGCTTGCGCGGCACCCGTGGCAGACGAGATCCATTCATGACGGTGATGTTCAGTCGCTTTTCCCGCCTGTTCGCCGCTTTTGTGGTCGGGTTGGTCGTGGCCCTGCCCGGCGCCGCGGCGGAAGGCACGGCGACCCTGCCCTCCCAGAAGGGGATCGACGCCATTCTCGGGGCCGCCCGCTCCTCGGGCGAGGACGAGTTCCTGCACCCCGACGAGGCCTTCAAGGTCGTCGCCGAGGCGGAAGGCCCGGACCGCATCCGCATCGAGTGGGCCATCCACGAGGGGTACTACCTTTATAAGAGCCGGCTGAAGTTCGGCTCGAAGAGCACGTCCGCCCAGCTCGGCACGCCCACGCTCCCCGCGGGGCAGATGAAGACGGACGAGTACTTCGGCGAGCAGGAGGTCTACCACGACGACCTCGTCGCCAGCCTGCCCGTCGCGCGGCCCGCGGGCGGCGCGCTCGAGCTGCCGATCGATGTCACGTACCAGGGCTGCGCGGATGCGGGCCTGTGCTATCCGCCGATCACCAAGACGATCAACGTCAGGCTGCCCGCTGCGCAGAGCGCAAGTGCCGCCGGCAGCATCGACACCGGGTCGCTCGCCGGCAGCTCCGGGGCGGGCAGCCAACCCTTCGTCTCCGAGCAGGACCGGCTCGCCACCCTCATTCGGGACGGCAATCTCGCTCTGGTGCTCGCCACGTTCTTCGGCATCGGCGTGCTGCTCTCCTTTACGCCGTGTGTGCTGCCGATGATCCCGATCCTCTCTGGCATCATCGTGGGCCAGGGAGAGAAGGTGACGGCCACGCGCGGCTTCTCGCTCGCATTTACATACGTGCAGGGCATGGCCCTCACGTACGCTGCTGCCGGTGCGGCGTTCGTGCTTCTGTTCCAGCAGGCGCCACAGGCTTTCTTCCAGAAACCGTGGGTCATCGTGCTGTTCGCCGCGCTGTTCGTGGCGTTGGCGCTCGCCATGTTCGGCACCTACACGCTGCAGATGCCGAGCGCGCTGCAGACCCGGCTCACGAGTGTGAGCAACCAGCAGAAGTCCGGCACCTATATAGGCACCTTCGTGATGGGCGCGCTCTCCGCGCTTGTGGTCACCGCGTGCGTGGCGCCCGCGCTCATCGCCGCGCTGTCCGTCATCAGCCAGACGGGCCAGGTCGCTCGGGGTGCAGGTGCCCTCTACGTCACGGGGCTGGGCATGGGCGTGCCGCTGCTGCTGGTCGGCGCATCCGCCGGGTCACTCCTGCCGAAGGTGGGCCCGTGGATGGACACGGTGAAGTCCCTCTTCGGCGTGATGTTCCTGGGCGTTGCCATCTATTTCCTGGCACCGCTCATGCCGGCCGGCGTCACCATGCTCCTGTGGTCGGCATTGGGCGTGATCGCCGGCTTCTGGGTCTTCGCACTCAAGGCGCGCGATGGCGGGCCGGCACCCGCGGCGGTGCGCGCCACGGGGCTGCTGGCGCTCGTCTACGGAATCATCCTGCTCATTGGCGTGGCCTCCGGCAGCAATGATCCCTTGCAGCCCCTGAAAGGGCTGCGCGCCGGCAACCTGGCCGGCGCCCCGGCCCAGGAGCATGAGCTCGCTTTCGAAACCATCAAGTCAGTGGAAGAGCTGCAGCAGCGGGTGGCCGCCGCCAGCGCCGCAGGCAAGCCCGTCATGCTCGATTTCTACGCGGACTGGTGCGTGTCGTGCAAAGAGATGGAGCGGTATACGTTCACTGACGAGGCGGTCCGCTCGGCGCTCGGCAACGCGGTGCTCCTGCGGGCCGACGTCACGAAGAACGACGCCACCGATCAGGCGCTGTTGCAGCACTTCGGTATCTATGGTCCGCCCACCATCGCGTTCTACGACGCGCAGGGTGAGGAGAAGCGAAATTACCGCGTGGTCGGCTACATGAAGGCCCCGGAGTTCGCCGCGCTCGTGCAGCAGGCGCTCAGCGGGACCAAGCCCTCGTGAGCCGCGGAGTCGTCATCGGCGTGGTGATCGTGGTGATCGCCGCGGCTGCCGGCTTTCTCGCGCAGCGCACGCTCACGCAGGGCTCTTCGCTGACCCCCGTGGAGGTTTCCCAGACCTCGCCAGCCGCAGCGTCCTCGGCCGAGCCCGCTTCTGGGGAGGCCGAAGACGGGCCGCCAGCGCGCCGCCCCATCCCCGAGACCCTGCCGGACATCAGCCTGCCGGACATGGGCGGCACCCCAAGAAGCCTCTCGGACTGGAAAGGCCGCCCGCTGATCGTCAATTTCTGGGCGACGTGGTGCGGCCCGTGCCGCGAGGAGATCCCGCTGCTCAAGACCCTGCGCAAGGAGCGCTCGGGCGAGGAGCTCGAGATCATCGGCATCGCCATCGACGAGCCGGGGGCCGTCACCCGGTATGCCCGCGACATGGGCATCGATTACCCGATCCTCATCGGCGAGCAGGAGGGGTACGAAGCCGCAGAAGCCTTCGGCGTCGCACTGGTGCTGCCCTTCTCGGTCTTCGCGGACCGCCAGGGGCGCATCGTCACGCTGAAAGTGGGCGAGCTGCACGCCGAGGAGGCCAGCTTCATCCTCGACCGCGTGCGGGACGTGGATACGGATCGCCTCGAGCTGGCCGCGGCCCGCCAGCAGATCGCGGATAAGATGCGCGACCTCGCCATCGAGCGTGGCAAACAGCACGCGGGCGAGCACGGCTGACGCAAAACGCCTCCCCGAGGCACCCAAACCGGGCGAACGTCGCCAATCCCGCCAACAAAGTAGCCCCATCCCCGAGAATTGGGTTACATTCCCGCCGCCTTCGCGCACCAGATCGAACATAACCCGTGGCACGCCTACTGCTGCTCAATGGCCCCAACCTGAACCTGCTCGGCACCCGCGAGCCGGCCGTCTACGGCTCGGCCACGCTGGCTTCCATCGAGCAGCGGGCGGCGGCCGTGGCAAAGGACGCCGGTCACGAGCTCGTCGCCTTCCAGAGCAACGCGGAGCACGAGCTCATCGCCCGCATCCACGCTGCCGCGCAGGATGGAACGGCCTTCCTCATCTTCAACCCGGGCGCGTTCACCCACACCAGTGTCGCCCTGCGGGATGCCCTGCTGGGCGTGAAGCTGCCCTTCATCGAAGTGCATCTGTCGAACACCCACGCGCGCGAAGCCTTTCGCAAGCATTCCTATTTCACGGACATCGCCGTCGGGTGCGTCCTCGGCCTGGGCGCGTACGGCTACGAGCTGGCCGTCCGCGCCGCGCTCGAGCGCCTCGCACGGCCGTCCTGATCACTCTGTCGCACGTTCAAAGAATTCTGGGGAGATCTCCTCGCATGGACATTCGGAAAATCAAGAAACTGATCGAGCTGCTCGAGGAGTCCGGCATCGCGGAAATCGAGATCAAGGAGGGCGAAGAGGCCGTCCGGATCAGCCGCATGCCCACGGGCTCCGCTGCTGTGCACTCGATGCCGGCCTACGCGATGCCGATGGCGGCACCGGTGGCCGCGCCCGCTCCTGCAGCGGCAGCCTCCGCGGCACCCGCCGAAGTACCGGCGCCCCGGCCGCGGCCGAATGAGCACGTGGTGACGGCGCCCATGGTGGGCACGTTCTATTCCGCCCCGTCACCCGGTGCGAAGGCTTTCGTGGAAATCGGCGACGAAGTGAAGGTGGGCCAGACCCTCTGCATCATCGAAGCGATGAAGATGATGAACCAGATCGAATCGGACAAAGCCGGCCGCGTCACCTCCATCATGGCGCAGAACGGCGATCCGGTTGAGTTCGGTCAGCCCCTGTTCGTCGTCGAATAAGCCCCATGCTCGAGAAGATCGTCATCGCCAACCGCGGCGAGATTGCGCTGCGAATCCTGCGCGCGTGCCGTGAGCTCGGCATCCGCACCGTCGCCGTGCACTCCACGGCCGATTACAGCCTGAAGCACGTGCTGCTCGCAGACGAATCCGTCTGCATCGGGCCACCCCCTTCCTCCGGCAGCTACCTGAACATGCCGGCCATCATCAGCGCGGCGGAAGTGACGGACTCGGTGGGCATCCACCCGGGCTACGGCTTCCTGTCCGAGAACGCGGATTTCGCGGAGCGCGTGGAGAAGAGTGGCTTCGTGTTCGTCGGCCCGAAGGCGGAGACCATCCGCACGATGGGCGACAAGGTGTCCGCCATCAAGGTGATGAAGCAGCACGGCGTGCCGTGCGTGCCCGGCTCCGACGGCCCGCTCGGCCCGGACCCGGAAGAGAACATCCGCATCGCGCGCGACATCGGCTACCCGGTCATCATCAAGGCTTCCGGCGGCGGCGGCGGCCGTGGCATGCGCGTCGTGCATGCCGAAGCGGCGCTGCTGAATGCCATCAGCATCACGCAGGCGGAAGCCCGCGCGGCGTTCGGCAACGACCAGGTGTACATGGAGAAATTCCTGGAAAAGCCGCGCCACATCGAGTTTCAGGTGCTCGCAGATGCGCACGGGAACGTCATCCACCTCGGCGAGCGCGACTGCTCCATGCAGCGGCGCCATCAGAAGGTGGTGGAAGAAGCGCCGGCGCCCGGCATCACCGCGAAACAGCGTCGCACGATGGGCGATCGCGTGGTGGAAGCATGCCGCGCCGTGGGTTACCGGAGCGCAGGCACGCTCGAGTTCCTGTACCAGGACGGCGAGTTCTACTTCATCGAGATGAACACGCGCATCCAGGTGGAGCACCCGGTGACGGAGCTCATCACGGGCATCGATCTCGTGAAGGCACAGCTCCTCATTGCGGCCGGCGAGCGCCTGCCCTACGTGCAGAGTGACATCCAGATTCGCGGGCATGCCATCGAGTGCCGCATCAATGCGGAAGATGCCAAGACGTTCATGCCTTCACCCGGCCCCATTCGCCTGTGGCATGCGCCCGGCGGGCCGGGCGTGCGCGTGGATAGCCACGTCTACTCGGGCTACAACGTTCCGCCGCACTACGATTCACTCATCGGCAAGGTGATCACGCACGGCGACACGCGCGATACCGCCATCGCCCGCATGCGCAACGCGCTCGCGGAGATGGTCATCGAGGGCATCAAGACGAACGTGGCCCTGCATCAGGAAATCTTCAATCACCAGGCCTTCCAGAAAGGCGGAACGGATATCCATTACCTGGAGCGGCGGCTGGGGTTGCGGTAGCTCAATTGGCAGAAGTCGCCTCCGGCCTGGCGCGGCCCGGCGCTTTTGCGGACATCAGCTTCACTTCCGGCGGTTGCGCGCCCCGCGCCAAGGCGCGGCTTTGCCGCGGGGCGCAGCCGCCTGGATCGAGGCACAACCTGGTGTGCACGCCCTGGCGGCGCTTGCGAGGCGCCGCGCGACGCCTCCGCGGAGGCAGAGCATCGGACGCATCTTTGCAAGGCACGTGGGAGTGCACTACCGCATTTTCACGGGCCGCGCCCGCCACTCCGCGATCCACGCCATGAGACCGATCGTCGACCCGTGACGTTATGCTCCGCGCGATGATCCATGAGGTGAAGTGTTGGCCCCGACGACATTTCTGGAGTTGAGCTTCGAGCTGGGCAGCCGGGACGCTGAAGTGGCCGAAGAAGCGTGTTTCGACTGTGGCGCGACATCCGTCACGTTCACGGATACGCGCGATGACCCCGTGCTGGAGCCCGCGCCGGGCGAGTTCCGGCTCTGGCCGGCCACACGGGTACAGGCCCTGTTCCAGGGTGACGTCGATGAAGCCGCTGCCCGGCAGGCACTGGCCGCGGCGTTGGGGCTGGTGCCGGCGCAGATCCGCTCGAAGCGCATCGACGATCGCGTCTGGGAGCGTGAATGGCTCAAGGATTTCCATGCCATGCGCTTCGGCGAGCGTCTGTGGGTGGCTCCCCATCACGAGACCGTCAGCGAGCCGGGCGCGGCCATCGTGAGGCTCGACCCGGGGCTCGCGTTCGGCACGGGCACGCATCCCACGACCGCGCTGTGCCTCGAGTGGCTCGACCAGCATCTCGAGCGCGGCGCGAACGTCATCGACTACGGCTGCGGGTCGGGCATCCTCGCCATCGCGGCGACGAAGCTGGGCGCGCAGGCCGCGCACTGTTTCGATATCGATCCGCAGGCACTCATCGCGACGCGCGACAACGCCGCGGCCAACGGCGTCGCCTCGGGGGAACACTCCACCCGCGTCTACGTGTACCAGTCCGCGGAGGATCTGCCCCGGCCGGTCGACCTGCTCCTCGCCAATATTCTTTCCGGGCCGCTCTGCGAGCTTGCGCCAAGCTTTGCAGGGCTCGTGCGCCCGGGCGGCACGATCGTGCTGGCCGGGCTCATGGACCACCAGGCTGCCGAGGTGACACAGGCTCACGACGCATGGTTTGATATGCGCGCCTTCGCGAAGCGCGACGACTGGGTGGGTCTCTCGGGCCGCCGCCGCTTCTGAGAACCCAGAGCCATACCATGTTCACCGTCTGCCCCAAGTGTGCGCTCACACTCGTCGTGACGGCGCAGGATCTGCGCGTGGCGCAGGGCTACGTCCGCTGCGGGCGGTGTCAGAACGTTTTCAACGCCATCGTCGGCCTCACCGACGATCGCGGCATGCCCGCTGGCGGCAGCCAGGGGTCGGCTCCTTCCACGGCCACCACGACGATCATCCGCAAGGCACCGTCCATCGCGGACGACGAACCTGCGCACGACACTCTGTCCGATACGCGCGAGAACGAAGCGATCTACGCCGAACCGGACTCGATGGAAGTCCATGTCGAGGACGTGTTCGCCGAAGCGCCGCCGCCCGCCGCAAGCGCCAGGCCCACCGCGCCCAGACCGACGACGGCTCGCTCACCCGCGCCTCCGTCCCGCGTACCAAAATCACCGGCGCCAGCACCCAGGCCACCCGCGCCAGCACCCAGAGCCGCAGGCCCAGCTCCTCCCGTGAAGCCGAATGGCGCCGGGCAGGCCACGCCGAAGGCGGCTCCACCGAAGGCCGCCCCGCCCAGATCGGACGCCGCGAAACCCGCACCCGCGAAACCGCAGGTGCCTGCGACGCCGCCAGCACCGGCCAGGGCGCCCGCGGCGGAACGGCGCTATTCCGATGACGACCCGGACGAGGCCATCCCGGATCGCTCCCTCGAGTTCAATCCCGCAGCGGACCTGACCCAGGTTTTCGTCGAAGCGAAGCCGGACCCGCAGGGCGACCCGACCGGCACGTTCGAATCCATCGTCCTGCGATCCGAGGAGACGCTGTCGCTCGAGGCCGAGCCGCCGCTTCCACGTCCCTCGCGCGACCCGGAGGACGTGCAGATCGAGCACGAGCTGCGCTCGCTCGCCGCGAAGCTCGACGCCGGCGCAAGCCAGCCCGCCTCGAAGGCCGGCGACGGCGAAGCCGGGCGCGATGCCGGCAACATCTACGAGAAGGCAAGGCCGGCCGGAGCCAAGGCTGCGGGCCGCAAGTCAGGCACCACTCCGGGTGCCGGCGCCGGGACAAGCAGCGCTGAGGCCGAGGCAGCTGCCGAATCCTTCACGCCACCGCCCGGCTCCGCATCGAAACGGGCGGCCTGGATCGCAGGCGGCGCTGTACTCGCGCTGCTGCTCGCAGCACAGGCCGTGCACCACAATCGGCATGATCTTGCGACGAACCCCCGGCTCAATCGCCCGCTGACGAGCTTCTACGCCGCCATCGGCGTGCCCCTCGTGCCGCACTGGGACCTCGCGTCGTATGACGTGCGGCAGCTCGGCGCCTCCAGCGACGGAACAGGCGGCAATCTCACCGTGCGCGCGAGCCTGAAGAACCAGGCAACACAGCCGCTGCCCCTGCCCCTTCTGCGCATCACCATGCAGGACCGTTACGGCAATCGCATCGCCTCGCGTGACGTGCCGCCGACGGGCTACGTGCCGGGCGCCGTGCCGGCGAACGCGCACCTCGGCGTGGGCCAGCGCATCGACGCGGAGATGACCTTCAAGGATCCGGGCCAGGATGCCGTGGGTTTCGAAATCGATGCGTGCCTGCCTTCTCCCGAGGGCCGCATCGCCTGCGCGAACGACGCTACGACCGCTTCGCGCTGAAGCCGCTTCCCATCTATGCGTATCGGCCCTTACGTTCTTGCATCGAACGCCGTGCTCGCGCCGATGGCCGGTGTCACGGATCGCCCGTTCCGCATTCTCTGCCGCTCGCTCGGCGCGGGCCTCGCCGCCTCCGAGATGCTGACATCCGATACGCGGCTCTGGAACACGTCCAAGTCCCGCCGCCGCATGGACCACGACGGCGAGCCCGAGCCGCGCGTCGTGCAGCTGGCTGGCTCGGAACCTGCAGCGCTCGCCGAGGCGGCGCGTCTCAACGTCGATCTCGGCGCGCAGATCATCGACATCAACATGGGTTGTCCGGCGAAGAAAGTGTGCGGCAAGGCCTGCGGCTCGGCGCTGCTGAAGGATGAAGCGCTCGTCGCGCGCCTGCTCGAAGCCGTCGTGAGCGCGGTGAACGTGCCCGTGACGCTGAAGATCCGCACGGGCTGGGACGCGGTGAGCCGCAACGGCGTGCGCATCGCGCAGATCGCTGAAAGCTCCGGCATTCAAGCGCTTGCCGTACATGGACGCACGCGTGAGGATTTTTATACAGGCGCCGCGGAGTACGACACGATTCGCGCGATCAAGTCGAGAGTGCGCATACCGATCTTCGCGAACGGTGATATCGACTCGGCGGCAAAAGCACGCTTCGTGCTTGATTTCACGGGCGCAGACGGAGTAATGCTCGGGCGCGCGAGCCATGGAGCGCCATGGATTTTCCGCTCTGTCAATTCTGTTCTGACCACAGAGAAGTCGATCGCTGCGCTCTCGCGCGCGGAGGTGCGTGCTATTATCTTGTCGCACCTCGAAAGCCTGTACGCGTTCTACGGCGAGGACACCGGGGTGCGAATCGCACGCAAACATCTCGGCTGGTACTTCGCTTCACTGCCTGACTCTGCGAACATTCGCGCGGGTCTCATGGCCGCGGCGACTACCGCTCTGCAGTTTGTAGTGGCTCGAGGTCATCTCGACGGGTGGGTCGATGGTGAGGCCGCACGCGCGGCTTGATGGTTCAGGTCTAGTCGGGGATTTCCACGCATGCCAGCAAAGAAAAAAAGTCGCCCTCGCAGGGAGTACGTGGCGAGGACAAACGGCAAAGAAGTGCCGTTGCGCAATCACGCTGAACAGGCACTTCACGACTACTTCGCAAGCCTGAACGGTCACCGCCCCGCGCAGCTCTATGACATGGTGCTGCGTGAGGTGGAAGAGCCGCTGTTCAAGGCGGTGCTCGAGTACGTGGAAGGCAACCAGAGCCGTGCCGCGGGCATCCTCGGCATCAATCGCGGCACGCTGCGCAAGAAATTGCGGCAGTTCGGCCTCTCCGCCTGAGCCACGCGCCGGCGCCCGCGGCCGGCCTGATAAAGTGTGGGACCCGACCCCTCGCGCATCAGCGACGGGGCAGATCCCGTTTTCACATTGAGCGCCCAGCACATGCTCGTTCCCATCCGCCGCGCACTGCTTTCCGTGTCCGACAAGGCCGGTGTCGTCGAGCTCGCGCGTGAGCTCGCGAATCGCAACGTGGAGCTGCTCTCCACCGGGGGCACGGCGAAGCTGCTCGCGCAGGCCGGGCTCGCGGTGAAGGAAGTGGCGAGTCACACCGGCTTTCCGGAAATCATGGATGGCCGCGTCAAGACGCTGCATCCGAAGATCCACGGCGGGCTTCTCGGCCGCCGTGGCATCGACGACGCGGTGATGAGCGCACATGGCATCGCGCCAATCGATCTGCTGGTGGTGAATCTCTACCCCTTCGCCGCTACGGTTGCGCGCCCAGACTGTACGTACGAGCAGGCGATCGAGAACATCGATATCGGCGGGCCCGCCATGTTGCGCGCAGCAGCAAAGAATCATGAGTCGGTAGCGGTCGTCGTCGATCCGTCGGACTACCGCGCATTTATCGATGAGCTCGTGGCCAACGCCGGCGCCACATCGTTGACCACACGCTCCCGCCTCGCTGCCAAGGCTTACGCTCACACCGCCCGCTACGACGCCATGGTCTCGAGCTGGCTCATCGCGCGCCACGCCGTCGCGACGGAGCAGTTTCCAGGCACGCTGCCACTGGTGTTCGACAAGGTGCGGGACCTTCGCTACGGCGAGAACCCCCACCAGCAGGCCGCGTTCTACCGTGAGCTCGGCACGCGCGGCGCTGGAGTAGCCACGGCGAGAGTTGCGCAAGGCAAGGAGCTTTCGTTCAACAACATCGCGGATACCGACACCGCTGTCGAATGCGTCCGCCAGTTCGAAGAGCCGGCCTGCGTCATCGTGAAGCACGCGAACCCTTGCGGTGTGGCCGTTGCTGCTTCGATCGCCGCGGCCTACGAGGGTGCGTATCGCACGGACCCGACTTCAGCGTTCGGCGGCATCATCGCGTTCAACCGTCCGCTCGACGCCGCAACGGCGAAGACGATCCTGGATCGTCAGTTCGTCGAAGTGATCGCGGCGCCCGCCATTGCGGGCGACGCGCTCGCCGTGCTCGCAACCAAGCCGAACATCCGCGCGCTCGTGCTGGGGGACCTGTCGCAGCCCGCGGGGAATGACCTGGAGTACCGCAGCGTTACCGGCGGCCTTCTCGTCCAGACGAGGGATCTCGGCAAGGTCTCCGCGCATGAGCTACGCATCGTCACGCGCCGCAAGCCCGCGGAAGCGGAGCTGTCGGACCTGCTCTTCGCCTGGCGCGTCGCGAAGTACGTGAAGTCGAATGCCATCGTCTACGCGCGCGATCGCGCCACCATCGGCGTCGGCGCAGGCCAGATGAGCCGCGTGTATTCCAGCAAGCTGGCCGCCATCAAGGCGGCAGACGAAAAACTCGTCGTCGCGGGCGCTGTGATGGCCTCCGACGCATTCTTTCCATTCCGCGACGGCATCGACGTCGCCGCCAGCTACGGCATCAAGGCGGTGATCCAGCCGGGCGGTTCCATGCGTGACGCGGAAGTCATCGCCGCAGCGGACGAGCACGGCATGACGATGGCCTTCACGGGCATGCGGCACTTCAGGCACTGATTCATTTGCCGGAAGCCGTGCCGGCGCCGCTGCCGCGCGCAGGCCCTTTCGGCTGGCGAGGCGATTGGCATTCATGAAAGTCTTGATCGTTGGCTCTGGTGGCCGTGAACACGCGCTGGCGTGGAAATGCGCGTCGGCCTCGCGCGTCACCGAAGTGCTGGTCGCACCCGGCAACGCCGGTACGGCGAGCGAGCCCAAGGTGCGCAACGTGGACGTCGCGGTGGACGACATCGCGGGGCTCGTTCGGCTGGCCCAGGCCGAGCGTGTCGATCTCACGATCATCGGCCCGGAAGGCCCGCTCGTCGCGGGGGTCGTGGATTCGTTCGAGGCCCGTGGTCTCCGGTGCTTCGGCCCCACGCGCAAGCCCGCGCAGCTCGAAGGCTCGAAGGCCTTCACCAAGGAATTCCTGAAGCGTCACGGCATTCCCACCGCCGGCTACGCCACGTTCACGCGTGAGAGCTTCGACCCGGCGTACGTCCAGAAGCAGCGCACGCCCATCGTCGTGAAAGCCAGCGGGCTTGCCGCCGGCAAGGGCGTCGTCATCGCGGAAACGGCGGCCGCAGCCATCGCCACCGCACGAGCCATGTTCGACGGCCAGTTCGGCGACGCCGGCAACGAAGTCGTCATCGAGGAATTCCTGCAGGGCGAGGAAGCGAGCTTCATCGTGATGGCGGATGGCACGAACATCCTGCCGTTCGCCTCTTCGCAGGATCACAAGCGCCGCGACGATGGTGACCACGGCCCCAATACCGGCGGCATGGGCGCGTACTCTCCGGCGCCCGTCGTCACGCCGCAGATGCATGCGCGCATCATGAAGCAGGTGATCGAGCCCACCATCCGCGGCCTCGCGAAAGACGGAATGCCGTACACCGGCTTCCTCTACGCCGGCATCATGGTCGCACCGGACGGCACGCCGAATGTGCTCGAGTTCAACTGCCGCTTCGGGGACCCGGAGACGCAACCCATCATGGCGCGCCTGCAATCCGATCTGACGGAGCTGTGCGAGGCGGCGCTCGATGGCCGACTCGACCAGGTCCAGGCGAAATGGGATGCTCGCGCCGCGCTCGGGGTCGTGCTCGCGGCGGGCGGCTACCCCGACACGGTACGCAAAGGTGATGTCATCGAGGGACTGGATGAAGCGGCCAGACTGCCGGGCAAGGTGTTCCACGCCGGGACGAAACTCGAGGATGGCAAGGTCGTCACGAGCGGCGGACGCGTGCTGTGCGCCGTGGGCCTCGGCAACAATGTGCGTGAAGCACAGCGCGAAGCCTATGCGCTTGCCGACGCGATCCACTGGGCCGGCATCCAGTACCGCCGCGACATCGGCTATCGGGCCGTGGAGCGCGAGCGCGCCGCCGCCCGCGGCGGGAAGTAGCCAGAGCCGGGCGCGAGCACGGCAGTGAGCGCGCCCAGCCAGTTCCGCCTCCTCCGCGAACGCCGGTTCCTGCCGTTCTTCGGCACGCAGGCACTGGGCGCGTTCAACGACAACGTCTTCCGGAACGTTCTCATCATCCTCATCGCGTATGGCGGCACAGCCGCCGCGGCCGGTGCGGATGCCGAAGTGCTGACGAACCTCGCGGGGGGTCTCTTCATCCTGCCGTACCTGCTCTTCTCCGGCGTGGCCGGGCAGCTCGCGGACCGGTTCGACAAATCCCGCATCGTGCAGATCGTGAAGGGGGCGGAGATCCTCATCATGGTCTTCGCCGCCTTCGGGCTCACGCGCGGCAACCTCACGATGCTGCTCGGTGCGCTGTTCCTGCTGGGCGCGCATTCCACGTTCTTCGCGCCGGCGAAATATGGGCTGCTGCCGCAGATTCTCGATTCCACGGAGCTCGTGGGCGGAAACGCGCTGCTGGAGATGGGCACGTTTCTCGCCATCCTGCTCGGCACACTTGCAGGCGGGGTGCTCGCGGCGGGCCACGACAACGCCACGATCATCGCCGCGCTCATCGCGATCGCGGCCGCGGGGTTCTTCATCAGCCTCGGCATGCCCCGTACGCCGGCGGCCGCCCCAGCGCTCACCATCGACTGGAACCCGCTTCGTTCGACATTCAGCGCCATCCGCACTGCGCGCGAATCGCGCACGGTGTTCCTGTCCCTGCTCGGAAACTCCTGGTTCTGGTTCTACGGCGCGGTGGTCCTGGCGCAGCTGCCCCTTTTCGTGCGCACCGTGCTCGGTGGCAGCGAACAAGTGGTCACGCTGTTTCTCGTCGTGTTTTCGGCAGGCGTGGGCATCGGCTCACTGTTGTGCGAGCGGCTTTCCGGACACAAGGTGGAGATCGGGCTCGTCCCTTTCGGCTCCATCGGCCTCACGGTGTTCGCGCTCGATCTCGCGCTCGCCTCACCTGCGACGCCGGCCGCTTCGCTGCTCAACGCGTGGACGTTCCTGCAACAGCCCGGTTCCTGGCGACTGCTCGCGGATCTCGGATTGGTCGGTGTTTTCGGCGGCATCTTCGTCGTGCCGCTGTATGCGCTCATTCAGCAACGCTCGCGCCCCGAAGCCGTCTCGCGCGTCATCAGCGCCACGAACATCGTGAACGCGCTGTTCATGGTGGCGGCGGCACTGTTCGGCGCGATCGCGCTTCGCAATGGCCTCACGATTCCACAGCTCATCATGGCGGTGGCGGTCATGAATGCCGTCATCGCCGTATACATCTACACGCTCGTGCCCGAGTTCCTGCTGCGCTTCCTGTCGTGGCTGCTCATCACCGTGATCTACCGGCTCCGGCTGGAGGGCATCGATCGCATTCCCGGGAAGGGGCCGGCACTGCTCATCTGCAATCACGTGAGCTTCGTGGACCCGATCGTGATCTCCGCGGCCTGCCGCAGGCCCGTGCGCTTCATCATGGATGCGTCGATCTTCCGCATTCCGGGCCTCAACGCCGTGTTTCGCGGCATGAAGGCCATTCCCGTCGCGCCGGCGAAGGAGGACCCCGAGACCTACGAGCGCGCGTTCGCCGTCGCCGCACAGGAGCTGCGCGATGGCCATCTGGTCTGCATCTTCCCGGAGGGCCGGCTGACGGCCGACGGCGAGGTCCGCGAGTTCCGCCCGGGCGTGCTGCGCATCCTGAAGGAGACGCCCGTGCCGGTCATCCCGCTGGCGCTGTCGAATCTCTGGGGCTCGATGTTCTCACGTTTCGCGAAGGCGCCCTGGCAGCGCCTGCCGCGACGATTCCTGGCCACCATCACGCTCGCGGTGGGCAGGGCCGTGGAACCGCAGGACGTGACGCTCGAAGGGCTGCGGCAGCAGGTGCTCGAGTTGCGCATCGAGCCGTGAGCCCCGGGCGCCCGGATGCGACGAGGCGCCGACGGCTCGCGCCGCCGACGCCCTCCTCGATCCGCCCGTATCGCCCCGTCAGGCCGGAACCGGTCGGACTGGCCGTGCCGAGTCCGGCGGACGGCCGGCGTCACGAAAGCCTCTTCACCCCTTTCCAGGGGACTCGCTTCAACGGACTAGCGAACGCGTCCGCGGCGGAACAGATTGACGATGGCGAGCAGGATCACGGCGCCCAGGAACGAGACGCCGAGGCTCGGAAGACTCAGATCGCCCTGGTTGATCGTCCCCGCGCCCACGAGCGGGCTGATCAGCCAGCCACCCAGCAGCGCGCCCACGATCCCCACGACGACATTCAGCAGGATGCCCTGCGACGCATCCGTCCGCATGACGAGACTCGCAAGCCACCCGATCACGCCACCAATCACCAGCCAGAGAAGGATATTCATTGAGGGTCCCCTCGCTTTTCACGTGCAAGCACTACGGCAGCGAATTAATTCGCAAGCGGAAAGGGGGTTCCATCAGCCGGGCATGAATCACGGCGTTCCGGATGTCCTACATCCGCTGCAAATCGTGCAGGAGCTTGCAGCCCGCGCCGGAAAAACTGCGCCCGGGTTCGGGCCACCGCGAGCTCACATGCACCGAAACAGACCGTGCTTTCGTCAAATGCCGCTGCAAGCGCCCGAGCCTCATGGGCGCGCCGGGTGGCACGGCCGTTGCACGTGCCCGGTGGGCGAACGTACTCGATGGGGGAAGACAATGCCGACCAACACGTCCATTTCATGGCTCGAGCAGCAGTACTGCAAGTCCGTCGCGTCCACGCTCCTCGCCCGGAACGAATTCTTCGAGCTGCTGGAGGATGCCACCACGCCGCCCTCGCGCATCGCGCGGGCACGCGCCGCGTGGTGCCTGCACGCACGGACCGCGCAAACCCTGAAGGGGCTCTTCGCGCCGGCCTGAGTCGGCGAGGCTCGAGGCGATGCGCGCTTCGGGCGTACCCGGAGCGGGATCGCTTCAGAAGCTGGCCCGGATGAAGAGCTCGGGCCCCGAGACGTCCTGCTTGAACCGGCCCGGAAAGTCGACGTCGGCACCCGACACCACATCGAGCGACACCCGCAACGACGTGTAGCCGAGCCCCACCGCGAAGTTCTTCCGCCAGCGGTACTGGACGTCCGCGTGGTACTCCGACATGGAGCCGTCGAAATCCTCCGTATTCGCGGTGAATGTCTGGCCGCGCGCATTGAACGACCAGCGCTTGGAGATACGCCACGAGGCATCGAGCGCGAAGGTGGGAAACGGCGCGACCCCCTCCTCCTGCTCGCTGAGATTGCGCGCCCGCACTTCACCCCTGGCCGTGGCCTCCAGCAGGGCGATACCGAGACCCAGGCCGACCTCGAACCGGTTGGTGTAGATCAGCGAGCGCGTGTAGGTGAGGCTGAGCTGGCGCCAGTCGATGAGCGAGCTCACGCGATCGTTCACGTCGAACACGTCATCGCCGAAGTTGACCTGCTGGGTGAGCACCTTGTCGCCGAACCGCGTGAGCTTGAAGTAGTCCACGCGCAGGCGATTGCGCTCCCGCATGCGGATGATCATCTCGGCACGAAACTGCTGCGGCTTTTCCTCGAGACCGAGGTCCTGCTCGGCGTTCAGATCCGTGCCGGGCTGACCCGTACTGCGATCGAGGCGCAGATCGGTGTGCACGGTGGGCCCGAAGTAGTTGAGACGCAGGGCGAAGCGATCGGTGATGGGGCTTGCGGCCAGGCTCCTCTCGGGCGGTCGCAGGGTCTGACGTGGAGCAGGCTCGCCCTGCGCGACGGCGAGCTGCGCGGCGGCAGCCTGAACGATGAACAGCACCGCGCCCTGCGCGAGACCCCTACGCATGCGAAAACTCCGGCCAAAACAAGCGGCTGGCATCTTCTTACATGCCTGCCGCCCACGCCAGAGTCGCCGCTTCCCGACGCACGCTTGTGTGAGGCGCTGCTCATGTTCATTGGAAAAAAGCGCCTGCGGCGCTTTTTTCGAGACCCTACGACTTTGCCGGCCTGCACAGTCGGGCGCTCTTTTCGAGAAGGGCTGACTGTGCCGGCCCGCGCGGTCTGTGCTGGTCTATCGAGAGAAGTCTGCGGCCTGTGTGGCCCGAAACGTTCTTCGAAGAAAGTCGCCGGCGGCGCTTTCCCGGACGACGGCTTCGTTTCCGGCCGGCAAAGGCGTGGCTTTGCCGGCCTGCGCCGCCCTCAGCGCTTCATCGCCTCGAAGAATTCGCTGTTCGACTTGGTGTCTTTCATCTTGTCGAGCAGGAATTCGATGGCGGCGAGCTCGTCCATGGGGTGCAGGAGCTTGCGCAGGATCCACATCTTGGCGAGCTCGCTCTGGTCCGTGATGAGCTCCTCCTTGCGCGTGCCGGAGCGGTTGATGTTCACCGCGGGGAACACACGCTTCTCGGAGATGCGCCGGTCGAGGTGGATTTCGCTGTTGCCGGTGCCCTTGAACTCTTCGTAGATCACGTCGTCCATCTTGGACCCCGTGTCGATGAGCGCCGTGGCCAGGATCGTGAGGCTGCCGCCCTCTTCGATGTTGCGGGCCGCGCCGAAGAAGCGCTTGGGCCGCTGAAGAGCGTTCGCATCCACGCCGCCCGTCAGCACCTTGCCCGACGAGGGCACCACGGTGTTGTAGGCACGCGCGAGACGCGTGATCGAATCCAGCAGGATCACCACGTCCTTCTTGTGCTCGACGAGGCGCTTGGCTTTCTCGATGACCATTTCGGCCACCTGCACGTGGCGTGCGGCCGGCTCGTCGAACGTGGACGAGACCACTTCGCCCTTCACCGTGCGCTGCATCTCCGTGACTTCCTCCGGCCGCTCGTCGATGAGCAGCACGATGAGGTAGACCTCGGGATGATTCGAAGTGATGGCCGTGGCGATGTTCTGCAGCAGCATCGTCTTGCCGGCTTTCGGCGGGGAGACGATGAGGCCGCGCTGACCTTTGCCGATCGGCGCCACGAGATCGATGGTGCGCGCGGTGAGGTCCTCGGTGGACCCGTTGCCGCGCTCCAGCTTCAGGCGCTTGGTCGGGTGGAACGGCGTCAGGTTCTCGAACAGCACCTTGTTGCGCGAGCTGTCCGGCGAATCGAAGTTGATCTCGCCGACCTTGAGCAGCGCGAAATAGCGCTCGCCGTCCTTCGGCGGACGGATGAGCCCCGAGATGGTGTCACCCGTGCGCAGGTTGAAGCGCCGGATCTGGCTCGGGCTCACATAGATATCGTCGGGGCCGGCGAGGTAGGAGCCGTCCGAGGAGCGCAGGAAGCCGAAGCCGTCCTGCAGGATCTCGAGCACGCCGTCGCCGTAGATGTTCTCCCCATTCCGGGCATGCGCCTTCAGGATGGAGAAGATGATGTCCTGCTTGCGGGAGCGGGCCAGGTTCTCGAGGCCCATGCTCTCGGCGAGCTTCACGAGCTCATGGATCGGCTTCGCCTTGAGCTCGGTCAGGTTCATCGACGCACGCGACTGCGTCAGCTCGGCGGGGCTTATGACCTCCGCGTCGTCGTCGCCGCCGAAGAATTCCGGCTCGTGGATTTCCTCCTGGCGGCCGCCGTTGTTCCCCCGGTTGTCGCGATTGCCATCGCGCATCCCGCCGCCGTGGCGCGGTCCCTTGGGCCTGTTGCGGCCCTGATTGCCGAGGTAGCCTCTCACGGGCGGGTATCCAGTTGCGACTTCGACACCGCGTCCAGGTTGGTGTCCAGGAAGGCCAGGAGCTGCGACTTCGACACCGCGCCGACCTTCTGGGCCTCGACCGTCCCGTTCTTGAACAGGATCAGGGTCGGAATGCCCCGAATGCCGAACTTGGGCGGCGTCTGGGGGTTCTCGTCGATGTTGAGTTTGGCCACCTTGATCTTGTCGCTGTATTCGGTGGCGATTTCGTCCAGGATGGGTGCGATCATCTTGCAGGGGCCGCACCATTCAGCCCAGAAGTCGAGGAGTACGGGTTTATCGGACTTCAGGACGTCTTGGGAGAACGTGGCATCCGTGGTGTGCACGATATGCGGGCTACTCACGCGGTTTAACCTCCGGTGGGAAGGGCATGGAGTGTTGGGATAGGCCGCTCGCGGGGGTCATCGTCGAAGGGAGGGCTGGCGAAAAGCCATGCCAGATACGCCCGTCAAACGGTTACACTACGAGGTGTTTAGCCTTAGGGAGTTCGGAATCTGGGATTCGGAAGTGCGGGTGTGAATGCCCGCCTTGTTGAGTCACTTTGTAGCGCTTCCGAAACCCTTTTTCAAGTCCCGGGCAGGCTCCCGGGGAGGATACCAACCATGCAATCGGCCCATTGATGAGTGACGCGCATACCAGTTTGACGAGCTTCGACAGCTTGAACCTCGAGCCCGCGCTCGCCAAAGGCATCCAGGAGGCCGGATACCGGAACTGCACGCCGATCCAGGCACAGACGCTGCCCGTCGCGCTGTCCGGACGAGACGTTGCCGGCCAGGCACAGACCGGCACGGGCAAGACCGCGGCGTTTCTGATCGCCATGTATCAGACACTGCTCAAGCACCCACCGCACGGCAGTCGCAACCCGAGCTCCGTCCGCGCGCTCATCGTCGCGCCCACGCGCGAGCTTGCAGTGCAAATTCATCACGATGCCGAAATACTCGGCAAACACACGGGTCTGCGGCACGCCGTGGTGTTCGGCGGCGTGGACTATGAAAAGCAGCGCAAGCAGGTGTCGGACGGCGTGGATGTGCTCATCGGCACGCCGGGCCGCCTCATCGACTACCTGAAGCAACGCGTGTTCGACCTGCGGCACGCGCAGGTGATAGTGCTCGATGAAGCCGACCGCATGTTCGATCTCGGCTTCATAGCAGACATCCGCTACCTCCTGCGCCGCTTGCCGCCGCCGCAGCATCGGCTCTCCATGCTGTTCTCCGCCACGCTGTCACATCGCGTGCTCGAGCTCGCGTACGAGCACATGAACAACCCGGAGCTCGTGCGCATCGAGCCCGACAAGATGACGGTCGATCGCGTGCGCCAGGTGATGTACTACCCGGCCATGGAAGAGAAAGTCCCGCTCCTCATCGGCCTGCTGCGCCAGAGCGAGGCCCGCCGCACCATGGTGTTCGTGAATACCAAGCGCATGGCCGAGCGCCTGGAAAGCGTGCTCAACGCGAACGGCTTCCACGCCCAGGCGCTTTCCGGGGACGTGCCCCAGCAGAAGCGCCTGCGCTTCCTGCGCGATTTCCACAACGGGGACCTCGCCGTGCTCATCGCCACGGATGTGGCCTCGCGCGGGCTGCACATCCCGGACGTGAGCCACGTGTTCAACTTCGACCTGCCCCAGGATGCGGCGGACTATGTTCATCGCATCGGCCGCACGGCACGCGCCGGGGCGGAAGGCGATGCCATCAGCTTCGCGTGCGAGGAATTCGCCGTGTCGCTGCCGGAGATCGAGGCTTACATCGGGCACAAGGTGCCCTCCTCCCCGATCGCCCGCGAAGTGCTGGCCGAAGACATCAAGGCAGGGGCCCCGAGCGAGCGCCCGCACCGTCCCTTCGGGCGGGGGCGCGGCGGAGGTGGTGGTGGTGGGGGTCGTGGCGGCCCGCGCCGCAGTGGCGGCCGGCAAGGTCCCAGTTCCGGGCGCGGCTCGCGGTCCCCGGGCCCTCGCAACTGAGCGCTGACCGGGCGCTGGCGCCACGGAGCTGCCCACGCCCGGCAAAGGAGCGCGAGGTCTGCCGGCAACGATGCCGCCCGACGTGACGGCCGCTCCCTCCTTTCCGGCCACGGCCTGTTCAAACCACGCTCACGCTGCACGGTGCGGCAAACGCCGCGCCTTTGGCGACTGGTAACAAAGCTGTCCGCAAGAGCGCGGCGGACGACCTCGCCAATTGGGCTACAGCAGGTCCGCCACGCCGTCGATTTCGCGGAAGCCTTCGTGCACGCGCGTGTGGCCAGAGCTGTCCGGCTTTCGCACTGCGTAAATCCAGCGGATTCCGGCGCCCCGCGCGGCGCGCAGCACGTTGTTGTTGTCATCCACGAACATCGACCGTTCCGGGTCGAACGGCTCTGCCGTGCGCACGGCTTTCCAGAATTCCGGGTTTTCCTTGGGTGCGCCGAAGGTGTGCGAGCTGTGAAGCGCATCGAAGTACCGCATGAGACCGGTGCGCTCATCCTTGATTCGCAGGGCCACAGGGTGCGCGTTGGTCATGAGCACCACGCGCTTGCCGCGCGCGCGCACGTCACGCAGAAAGCTTTCCGCGCCGGGGAGCCAGCCGATGCGCTCACCCGCGGCCCTCTTGAGCGCGGGCACGTCGAGGCCCAGCTCGCGGCTCCAGTGGTTCACGCAATACCAGTTCAGCGTGCCTTCGCACTCGCGGAACCGCGGCTTCAGATGTTCACGAGCCTGCTCCGGCGTCAGGTCCCGGGAGGCGCCATACACTGCGGGGATGTGGTGCCACCAGAAGTAGGTGTCGAACGCCAGATCCAGGAGCGTGCCATCGAGGTCGAGGAACACGGAGTCGATGCGATCCCAATCAGGGCGCGGCGGAGAAAGTGTGAAGGAGGTCGTCGTCATGAGGCGTATCATAGCGGCCCGCGGCCGGCCGCCCCGTGGCATCCACGGACCCGGTTCGTTAAGCTACCGCCCGCCTGAAAAATCAGGCAGATGGCTCACTCTGGCGCCTCTCTTGCCTGCCCATGTCGGAAACCGAAGACAACGTCGATCGCGAGCTGTTCCGCAACTTCGAGAAGTTGCGGTCGCTGCGCATCGAGCATCGGGACCTGGACGAGGTCATCATGCGCCTGTCCCTCGACTCGAACGTCGACGAGCTGCAGATGAAGCGCCTCAAGAAACGCAAGCTGATGCTCAAGGATCAGATCACGCGTCTGGAGAGCCAGCTCATCCCGGATCTGAACGCCTGAGTGCGCTTGGTCCCGCCTCGCTCCTCCCGCGATCGTTCACATGGATAGCGCCGACAGCGCCCTGAAGAGCTTTTTCGTCCGGCTCGCTTCGCCCGAAGTCCTGGCGGAAGTCATCGCCATCGTCATCGCGAGCCTCATTGCGGTGGCCGGCACGCAGGTCGTGCGCGCGTGGCACAAGCGCCAGATCTCGGCGGGCACCGAGCCCAGCGCGTGGGCCCGCGTCGTGGAGGGTGCGGTCAACATCGCGCCTTACTTCATCGCGCTAGTCGTGCTGGCTGTCGTGCGATGGGCCCTGCGCCTCGTGGACATGCACACGGCCGTGATGGACACGGCGCTGCAGCTCACCATCGCCCTCGTCATCGTGCGCTTCGGGGTCTACCTGCTGCGGCTGGCCGTGGGCAGCGCGAATTGGGTGAACGAGTGGGAAAACCGCCTCACGTTCCTCATCTGGCTGTTCGTCAGCTTCGAGCTCATGGGCTGGTTCAACCTGGCCGAGCGCTCGCTCGACGAGATCGACCTCATCCCCGGCAAGGCCGAGTTCAGTCTCTGGGCACTGCTGAAGGGCATCGTCGTGGTGTCGGCGTTTGCCGTCGTCACCACGCTCGTCGCGCGCACCATCGAGCGGCGGATCATGAAGATCGAGGCGCTGGCCGTCTCGACGCGCATCGGCATCTCCAAGTTCGCGTATTTCTTCCTGGTCGGCGTCGGCATCCTGCTGGGCATCAACGCCGCCGGCGTGGACATCACGACCCTCAACGTGCTGACCGGCGCCATCGGCCTGGGTCTCGGCTTCGGCCTGCAGGCCATCGCCAGCAATTTCGTCAGCGGCTTCGTGCTGCTGATGGACAAGTCGATCAAGCCCGGCGACGTCATCAGCTTCACGGGCCACACCGGCACGAGCACCGAGAACTTCGGCTGGGTGCAGGAGCTGCGCGGCCGATACGTCGTGGTGCGCGACCGCGACGGTGTCGAAACCCTGGTGCCGAACCAGAACCTGATCACCAACTCCGTCATCAACTGGAGCTATTCGGACCAGCGCGTGCGCCTGCGCCTGCCCGTGATGGTCAGCTACGACGACGACCCGGAGTACGCGCTCCAGGCGCTGCTCGAAGCCACCGCGCACCATCCCCGCATCCTGCGCGACCCCGGGCCGGTGACGCGTCTCATGAGCTTCGAGGATTACGGCATGCGCCTCGAGGTGCGTTTCTGGATCGCGGACCCGATGAACGGCGTGAACAACGTGCGATCGGACGTGAATCGCGCCATCTGGAAGTTGTTCAAGCAGCGCGGCATCAAGATCCCGGTTGCGCAGCGCGAGCTGCGCATGCTGGAGCGCGCGGAACGCCCCGAGGGCAGAGCGCTTTCCGGCACGGCAGACGCCGGCCGCGACGACACGGCCGCAGACCGCTGAGCTGCCCGGCCGCGCCCGCATGCCCCCCCTGGAAATCACACCGCGAGTGACCATCCCGGACAGCGACCTGTCGCTGTCGTTCGTGCGTGCCTCGGGCCCTGGCGGCCAGAACGTGAACAAGGTGGCATCAGCGGTGCAGTTGCGCTACGACCTCATCGCAAGCTCCGCGCTCGACGAGCGCGTGAAGCTCCGCCTGCGAGCCCTCGCCGGCCGCCGCGTCACGGACGATGGCGCCGTACTCATCATCGCGCGCAACCATCGCACGCAAGAGCAGAACCGGCGAGAAGCCCTCGAACGCCTGGCAGACCTCATCCGCCAGGCCCTTGTAGAACCCAAAACACGCAAGGCAACGAAGCCGACACGCGCCTCCAAGGAACGCAGGCTCGATAGCAAAACCCGCACACGCCGCACGAAAGTCCTCCGCCGCAAGGTACGATTGGACGACTAGCGTGTCTGCGCAGAGATTCTGACCAGTTGGCTCCAGCGAGGTGCAGACACGGTTGAACAAGTTGAGAGAAGAGGCGGCGCCCGTCTGATCTGCTTCGGCCCGCCCCCACGAGGCGCGCGCGAATGAAAGATCTGACGCAGGGTTCGGTCACGGGTCACATCATGCAGATGTCCACCGTCATGCTGATCGGCATGGTCGGGCAGACGCTGTACTACCTCGTCGATCTTTATTTCGTGGCCGGTCTCGGCGCGCACGCCATCGCCGGAGTGGGCGCGGCGGGCAACATCGCGTTCCTGGTGCTCGCGCTCACGCAGATTCTCGGCGTCGGCACGGTCGCGCTCATCTCGCATGCCACGGGCCGGAAGGATCAGCGGGATGCGAACCTGGTGTTCAACCAGTCTCTCGCGCTCTCGGCGCTCTGCGCGGTGTTCGTGCTGGTGGCGGGCTACTCGCTGACGGGAACCTACATGCGATCCGTCGGCGCGGACGCGGAGATGCAACAGGCCGGCATCACGTACCTGTACTGGTTCCTGCCCGGCCTCGCGCTCCAGTTCGCCATGGTCTCCATGAGCTCTGCCCTGCGCGGCACCGGCATCGTGCGGCCCACCATGACCGTGCAGCTGCTCACTGTCGCGCTCAACATCATCCTGGCGCCGGTGCTCATCGCGGGATGGGGAACGGGGAAGCCGCTCGGCGTTGCCGGCGCCGGCCTTGCAAGCACGCTTGCCATCGCCGCGGGCGTGCTGATGCTGACGGGCTACTTCACGCGGCTCGAGAAGTACGTGACTTTCCACAGGGAACAGTGGCAACCAAACTTCGCTTACTGGAAGCGCATCCTCAACATCGGCTTGCCCGCGGGCGGCGAGTTCTTCGTCATGTTCCTCACCATGGGGCTCATGTACTGGCTCATCCGTGACTTCGGCGCGGAAGCGCAGGCGGGCTACGGCATCGGCTCGAGGGTGATGCAGGCCATCTTCCTGCCTGCGATGGCCGTGGCGTTCTCAGCAGCACCCATCGCAGGCCAGAACTTCGGCGCGCGCCGCGCCGAGCGCGTGCGCGAGACGTTCCGCTCCGCCGCACTCATCGAGACCTGCGTCATGGTGGTGATCTCCTTGCTGTGCCACATCGCGCCGGGCGCGCTCATCGCCGCGTTCACGAACGATCCGGCCGTCATCGCGGTGGGCACGGATTTCCTGCGGATCATCTCGTGGACCTTCGTCGCCACCGGCATCATCTTCACGTGCTCGGGCATGTTCCAGGCGATGGGGAACACGTGGCCGGCGCTCTGGAGCGGCGTGAGCCGGCTCACGCTCTTCGCCATTCCCGCCCTGTGGCTCTCGGCGCAGCCTGGCTTTCATCTCGACCAGCTCTGGTACACGTCGGTGGCCACCGTGGCGTTGCAGGCCGTCCTCAGCTTCTTCCTGCTGCGTGCGGAAATGCGCAGGAAGCTCGCGTTTTCAGCCATGCCCGCTGCATCCGCTCAAGCTGTGAGACCTTGAGCGCGCGGCGAGGCCTGCGCTTCGCCTCCGCTCGCGCTCTCACGTACTGAGCTCACCGGTGATGCGGGAGGGTGATGCGGGAGTAAGCTCCGTCACGGAAGTAACGGAGGACGCACCATGGCGACAAAAGCGATTCCTGACGGCTACAACACCGCGACGCCTTACCTCATCGTGAAAGGCGCAGGGGAAGCGATCGACTTCTACAAGCGCGCGTTCGGCGCAACCGAAACATTCCGCATGGCCGACGCGAATGGCGGCCTGGCCCATGCCGAAATCAAGATCGGGGACTCGATCATCATGCTGGCGGACGAGCATCCGCAGATGGGTTATCGCAGCCCGCGCTCGCTCGGGGGCTCCGCCGTGAGCATCATGCTGTACGTGGAAAACGTGGACGACGTGTTCAAGCGTGCGATCGGCGCCGGGGCGAAGGAGCAACGCCCGGTCACGAACCAGTTCTACGGCGACCGCTCCGGCACGCTCGAGGACCCGTACGGCCACGTCTGGACGATCTCCACACACGTGGAAGATGTTCCGCCCGACGAGATGCAGCGCCGCGCGGAAAAGATGTTCGGGTCGGCGAAGTCATCCTGACCGGGCGCGCGCGGGAAAATTGCCGCGAGCGGCCGCTCGCGGCATCTTCCGTCAACGATCGAAGCGCAGCCGCGCCTTGCCGGTGCCGTCGATCAGCACGAGCTTGGTGCCTTCCACGCGATATGAGCGCACTGCCTGCAGGGCCGCGAGAAAGCGTGTCTCCTGGTCCATGAGCGCGGGCGCGGTGCAGGCCATCCGGGTGGAGAACACCTGATCCACGATCATGGATGCGCCGCTCAGCTTCACCGTGCCGCCATACTGATTGCAGCCGGCGCGGCCGGACACGCGGCCGTCCGGGCTGAACACGAGAGTCGACTGCGCGTTGTCGATGACGCCGGCACCGTCGATGTCCTCGGCGATCCAGGTGCTTTCCGAAAGATCCGCCTTCGGGCTGTCACCCGAATCCGGCCTCGCGAGACTGCAACCCGCCAGCACCAGCAACGCCGCAACCCCCCCACACACGAATACCTTCTTCATCGCAGACCTCGACTCGCAACCTGCGTCCGGGCCAGCAATCCGGGCTCCCGGGACGACGACGCGTGCCTCACTTCATCGTCGGCATGACGAACTCGGGCCCCTGCCCCGCGCTGCCCGGCCAGCGCGCGGTGATGGTCTTGAGGCGAGTGTAGAACCGCACGCCATCCGGGCCGTGCACGTGCAGGGCGCCGAACAGCGAGCGCTTCCAGCCGCCGAAGCTGTGGAACGCCATCGGCACGGGGATGGGCACGTTCACACCGACCATGCCTGTCTGCACGGCGTGGCAGAAGCGACGCGCGGTGGCGCCGTCGCGAGTGAAGATCGCGGACCCGTTGCCGTACTCGTGCGCGTTCACGAGCTGCAGCGCCTGCTCGAAATCACCGACGCGCACGATGGCGAGCACGGGCCCGAATATCTCTTCCTTGTAGATGCGCATGGCGGGGCGCACGTGATCGAACAGCGACGCCCCCAGGTAGAAACCTTCGGGATGACCCGAGATAGCCTGCTCGCGGCCATCCGCAACGAGCACTGCGCCTTCCTTCACCCCAAGCTCGAGGTAACCCTGAACACGCTCGAGATGCTCGCGCGTGACGAGCGGCCCCATCTCCGCGCCCTCGCGAAGCCCCTCGCCCACGTCGAGCTTGCTGATGAGCTTCTTCAGCTCCGGCACGAGACGGTCCCCGGCATCCCCCACAGCCACGACCACGGAAATCGCCATGCAGCGCTCGCCCGCGGAACCGTATGCGGCGCCCATCAGCGCCTGCGCGGCAAGCTTCGGGTCCGCGTCGGGCATGACGACCATGTGATTCTTCGCCCCACCAAGCGCCTGCACACGTTTGCCGTGAGCGGACGCCGTCCGATAGACGTGCTCGGCCACAGGGGTCGAGCCCACGAAGCTCACCGCGGCGATGTCGCGGTCCGCAAGCAGCGTGTCCACCACCACTTTGTCGCCGTTCACGACGTTGAAGACGCCCGGCGGGAGCCCCGCTTCGTGCAGCAGCTCCGCGAAACGCATCGGGCAACTCGGGTCCTTCTCGGAGGGCTTCAACACGAACGTGTTGCCGCACGCAATGGCGATGGGGAACATCCAGAGGGGCACCATCGCCGGAAAATTGAACGGTGTGATTCCCGCGCACACGCCCACGGGTTGGCGCAACGACCAGGAATCGATGCCGCTGCCCACCGAGTCGGAGAACTCACCCTTCAGCAGCTGCGGAATGCCACACGCGAACTCGACCACTTCAATGCCGCGCGTCACTTCGCCGCGCGCGTCGGAAAGCACCTTGCCATGCTCACGTGTGATGAGGCGCGCAAGCTCGTCCGCGTGCTCTTCGAGCAGAGCCTTGAACTTGAACAACACGCGCGCGCGGTTGAGAGGCGTGACTTCCGACCAAGCCGGCAGCGCTGCGTGCGCCGCCTCAATGATCGCGCGTGTTTCATCCGCGCTGGCGAAGGCCACGCGCGCAACAGTGCTGCCGTTGGATGGGTCGAACACGGTGCCGAACTTCCCGGACGTGCCGCCCACACGCCGCCCGTCAACGAAATGACCGAGCGTCCGCATGCGGCCCTCGCCTTCGCGCGCCGCAATCGCCGTTGCCTTGCCCATGTTCGCCACCCGCATCCAGCCCCCTCCTGACGCCGGGGCGAGCCTACCCCGCTTACCGGCGTCGAGCCAGCCTCGTCCAGCATCACGATCTGGGCCTGTGCGGCAAGTCACACGTTGTGCCCGGGCGGCATATGAACCGGCGAGCGGCGCGATGGGGATCAGTCGTCGCGACGATTCGAGAGAATCTCCCCGCTGCGCCGGTCGACGATGACCTCGACTTTCCGGTTGTTCGCGTCCCGACCTTCCGCTTCGACCACACGGTCGCGCACCTCGAGCTCGTGCACGCGGATGCCCTGGGCCTGAAGCAGTGATTCGATCTGGCTCAGCGACAGCAGCGTCCCATTGCTGGCCGCCGTGGCGTTGTTCGCTGGGGACTGCGCGGCATCAGGCTTCTCGACCTGATTGGCAGCCGCAGGCGCCGGGGCGGTTGCAGCGGGCTGCTGCGCCACTGCATCGCTGCCGTGCATGCCAATCACGCTGATCGTAACGGCGGTAGCTACCAGCAATCCGGCATGCAGGCGCGCGGCTGGGCGCGGAGCGTCTCGCAGCGTCGACGCGCAATGTGATCCGCAAGTGGTCGCAGCGCGCAGTTCGTTCCGTGTGGTCATCGAAGCACCTCGTTGTCGAATGTTGTCAGGTATCGGAGCCGTTCAGCCCGGCATGCCACTACCCTACGCGCCGGCTCCTGACGTCACGCCTGCAGAACCCGTCAGCGGGATGTCAGCGGCACCCGGCCAAAGTGCGCCGATGAAACGGCGATACTGGATCGGAATCGGGATAGCCATCGCGCTCCTCGCCGCAGGGGGTCTCGCGGCCTATGCACTGGATGAGCTGGATGTGCACGGTATAGACGATCTGCACTACGAGTGGCGGCGCCTGGTGGGGGGCGGGGACAATGGCGGCCTGCCGACCGGCCCCGAGGGCGGAGACCGGGCGGCGCGCGGCGCGGGCTCGACGCTTGCTCTCGAGGAGGCGCTGAAGCTCGCCACCACCTACGTGCCGGGCGAGGTGATCAAGGTGGAGCGGGACCGGGACGATGGCCGCGAGGTGTTCGAGATCAAGGTGATTGCGGAGAACGGCCGTGTGCGCGAGCTGAAGCTCGATGCGCACAGCGGTGAGCTGCTCGAGATCGAGGACGACTGAGTGCGTGCGCTCGTGGTGGAAGATGATCCCGTCGTAGGGCCCGACGTCGCGCAGGCATTGCGCGGTGCAGGGTTCGTCGTGGACGTGGCCACCGACGGCACGGACGCCTGGTATCGGGGGGACATCGAAGACTACGACGTCGTCGTTCTGGATCTCGGGCTGCCGCGACTCGACGGCCTTTCGGTGCTGAAGCGCTGGCGCGCCGGCGACCGCGCGTTCCCCGTGCTGATTCTCTCCGCCCGCGGTGACTGGACCGAGAAAGTCGAAGGCATCGAAGCCGGCGCCGACGACTACCTCGGCAAGCCCTTCGAGATGGGGGAGCTGATTGCGCGCACCCGTGCCCTGGTGAGGCGTGCGGCCGGGCGGGCCTCCGCCGTCATCGAGGTTGGCGCGCTCGTTCTGGATACGCGCCGCATGTCCGCCTCGGTTTCCGGCAAGGCATTGAGGCTCTCACCGCTCGAGTACCGGTTCCTGGACTACCTGGCGCACCAGCCCGAGCGTGCCGTCTCCGCCGGCGAGCTGGCGGAGCATTTGTATGGAACCGCGTGCCCGGGTGACTCGAACGCGATCGAAGCGCTCGTCGCGCGCTTGCGCCGCAAGCTCGGAGCGGGCGTCATCGAAACGCGTCGAGGGTTCGGCTACCAGCTCGACGGAACCGTCCAGTGAGCGGGAAGCGGCTCTGCGGTGCTGCTGAAACGCGCGGTGCGCGGGCAGCTTGCAGACGCAGCGCTGGCAAGCCATGAGCGCGCGCTCCCTGCGCATGCGTTTCCTGCTCGGCGGCGCGGCGACGATCTTCGCCGCACTCGCGATATCCTGGCTTGCCCTCGCGTTCCTGTTCGAGCGGCACATCGAGCGCCGTGCCGTCGCGGAGCTGACGCGGGACGCCCAGCAGCTCGTCGCGGGGCTCACGCTCGATGAGCGCGACACACCGCGCACGGGCACAGTGCCCGCGGATTCGCGTTTCAGCCAGCCAGCCAGCGGCCTGTACTGGCAGCTCTCCACGACGCAGTCGTCGTTGCGATCCGGCTCTCTCTTCGACCAGCCGCTGCCGCCACCCACGACCACAACCGGCGACGCGTGGGAAACGCGCACGGCGCGAGGCCCATTCAATCAGCGGCTGTTACTGCTCGAACGCACGGTCCGCCCGGAGCAAGACGGCACTCCCGTGCTGGTGCAGGTGGCGCAGGATCGGGCGGCCATCCGTGCCGCACGCAATGAGTTCGCACGCGAGCTCGCCCGCTACCTCGCGCTGCTGTGGCTGGTGCTATCGATCGCCGCCGGCCTGCAAGTGCACCTGGGCCTGAGGCCGTTCCGCAGGGTCCGGGAAGAGCTTGCGGCGCTGAAGGAAAGCCCGTCCGCGCGTCTGACCGCGGATCATCCCTCCGAGATCAAGCCGCTCGCCGCGTCCATCAACGCGCTCGCCGATGCGCGCGAGGCGGATCTCGACGCGGCCAGCCGCCGCGCCAGCGACCTCGCGCACGGCCTGAAGACTCCGCTGGCCGCCCTCTCCGCGGAGAGCCGCCGCGCGCGCGAAGCGGGTGCCGGGGAAGCGGCGGACGGGCTGGACAGGGCGATCGCGGCCGCCCGGGTGGCGGTCGAAGCGGAGCTCGCCCGGTCGCGCGTTGCCAAGATTCGTGCAACCGCACGCCGTGGCGCCAGTGCGCCTGCCCGACTCGCCGCGGAGTCCGTCATCGGAGTCGTGGAACGCACGGACTTCGGCGCCGATCGGGTATTCGAAGTCGAGATTCCGGACACCCTCGTCGTGCCGATGGCCCCGGAGGACCTGGCGGAGCTCCTCGGCGCGCTCGTCGAGAACGCCGCGCGCTTCGCCCGACGGCGCGTGCGAGTCTCTGGCCGCGAGGAAGGCGCATCGCCCAGGGACGCGGGCACGACGGCACATCACACGACGCGCATCCTCGCTATCGAGGACGATGGCCCCGGCCTCAGCACAGGCCGCGCGGAGGACGTGCTGGCGCGTGGCGGGCGGCTGGACGAGACCGGCCCCGGGCACGGCCTCGGGCTCTCCATAGCACGTGAGCTCGCGGAGGCGACCGGAGGATCGTTGACACTTCACCCGAGTGTGTTGGGTGGCCTCTGCGTGACGGTGCAATGGTCACCTGCCGCGACGGAGCAGGCGGCATGACCCGGCCGTGAAGGACTGACCCCACAGCGTGGAAGGCCGGCAGACGATGCCGCGCCGGCAAACGCGCCTGCGCCGAACAGCTGCTGCCAGGCTACAACGCCACAACGGCGTGCGGGGCACGCGTGGCTTCACGAGCCAGGCTACGACGCTGCGACGGCAGGGGCACGCGGCTTCACGAGCCAGGCGGCGAGCGCCGGCAACAGGATGATCGCGGCCAGCATGTTCACCAGGAACATGAACGTGAGCATCACGCCGATATCGGCCTGGAACTGCAGCGGCGAGAACACCCACGTGATCACGCCGATGGCGAGTGTGATGCCCGTGAAGATGATGCTTGCCCCGGTGACGCGAAGCGTACGCTCGTATGCGTCGTGCACTGAGAGCCCTTCCTTGAGGAACCCCTGCATGCGGCTGAAAAGATAGATGCCGTAGTCGACGCCGATGCCCGCGCCGAGCGCCACCATCGGCAGCGTCGAGATCTTGAGCCCGATCCCCACGATCGCCATCACCGCGTAGACCAGCACGGAAACGAGCGCGAGCGGCAACACCACCAGCACCGCGCCGAGGACCGAACGGAACGTCACGAGGCACATCACGGTCACGGAAAGAAACACGCCCGCGAGGATCGGAAATTCCTTGGCGCGCACTTCCTCGTTCGTCGCTGCCATCACGCCGACGTTGCCCGCGGCGAGCTTGAACTGCGCACCGGGGATGGGGTTCGCCTCCCGCCACGCCTTCACGGCGGCCACCGCGCGCTCGATGGTTTCCGCGCGATGATCCTTCAGGAACATCATGACCGGCACCACGTTGCAGTCCGCATTCAGGAGGCCGGTGCTCGTCTCGATGTAGCGAGTGGATTGCGTCAGCTGCGCCTGTTCGCGCGGAATGGCGCGCCACTTGAGGCTGCCTTCGTTCCAGCCGGCGATCGCCGTCTTCGCGATGAAGGGAAGCGTCACCACGTCCTGCACGCCATCGACGTTCTGCATGCGCCACGCGAAACGGTCGATGGCGTTCATGAGCTCGAAGCTGACACACGCCGGCTCCGCGGTCTCGACGATCACGGTGAGAATGTCGACGCCGATGGAGAACTTCTCGGTGATGACATTGCTGTCCAGGTTGTACCGGGAATCGGGCCGCAGCTCCGGCACACCGGCCTGCGTATCCCCGATGGGTGTCTCGCGGCCCTTCCACCAGCCGGCAACGGCGAGCAGCGCGGAGATCAGAATGATGAGGAGCGCAGGCCCGCGATTCGTGATCTTCGCGAGGCGCTGCCAGAGCACGCTGAGCCGCTCCTGCCGCCGCTGCACGCGCGCGCGATAGCCGGAATCGAAGTGCACGTACGAGACGAGCACGGGGAGCAGCACGAGATCCGTGAGAATGACGATGGCCACGCCGAGGCTCGCGGTGATCGCCATCTCGCGAATCACCTGAACGGGAATCAGCAGGATGGTGACGAAGCCCACGAGGTCCGCCAGCAGCGCGACGATGGCGGGCACCAGGAGCTGGCGGAACGTGCGCCGTGCGGCGTCCATGCTGCCCAACCCGGCGAAGGCGGCATCGCTGACGGCGCTGATCTTCTGCACGCCGTGGCTCACACCGATGGCGAAGATCAGGAAAGGCACCAGGAGCCCGAGCGGATCGATGCCATACCCCAGCAGCACGAGCGTGCCGAGCTGCCACACCACGGCGATCACCGAGCAGACCACCGGGATGAGCGCCACACGGAACGACTGGCAATAGATCCAGACGGCGAGCAGCGTGAGTGCGAGCGTAATGGCCGCGAACAGGATGACGGACAACGCGCCTTCCGCGATGTCGCCGACGACTTTCGCGAAGCCGATCATGCGCACATCCACGCCGGCCCCGGAATCCGCGCCGGCGGCGCGCACGTCCACGTCCATGCCTTCGATGCGCTGGCGCACGCGCTCTTCGAGCTCGTTCGCGACGGCGATGGGATCGACGGGCACGCCGTTCGCGTCCTCCTCGAGCACGATCGCGCTCACGAGCGCGCCGGAGAAATCGTTCGCAACGAGGCGCCCGACGATGCCGGCTTTCAGGATGTTCTCGCGAACCTGCGCGAAGCTCTCGGGTGTCGGCTGGAAATCCGCCGGCACGACGTTGCCCGCCTCGATGCCGGCCTCGACCACTTCGAGGTAGCGCACGTTGGGTGTGAAGAGGGACTGCACCCGGCCCCGATCGATGCCGTCCATCGTCAGCACTTCGTTCGTCGCAAGACTCAGCGCCTCGAAGAACTGCGGCTGGAACATGTTGCCGTCGCGCGCGAAGAGCGCGATGAGCACGCGATTCGCGCCGCGGAACTCCGCAACTTCCGGCGAGAGGTACGTCTGCATGTACTCGTGCCGGGTGGGAAGCTGCTTGGTGAAGGATGCGTCGATCCGCAAGCCGTGCACGGCCAGCCACGCCAGCAGCACGGTGATGAGGGCGAACAGGGTGATGATGAGACCGCGATGCCCGAAGATGATGTGCTCGAGGCGCGCGGAGATCGGCGGACGCCCGCCGTCGCTTGCGGCCGGTTCCTGCGTGGGCCCTGCGCTCATCTGCCGGAGCCGACCGCGATGATTTTCACGCCTGCCTCACCCACCGTGACGATCTCGCCCACGCCGAGCGACTCTGCGGCCGACAGCCCTCTGCGATCCGGCTGCTGGAGCAACGTGTAGGTCGCGCCGTCGTCGCGGCTGACGAGCACCGCTCCTGAAAGGCCCACGATCACGACGCCGTTGCCGGGCAGCCTCACGCCGTCATTCAGCATGGCCTGCGTATGGGTGGGCAGCTGACGCCAGTTGTAGCCGCCGTCATCCGACCGGAACAGGTGCCCGCGCAACCCGAAGGCCAGCAGCGAATCACCGTTGAGCGGCAGCAGCCCGAAGAACGAGCCTTCATAGGGCGAGGGCAGCTCGGCCCACGTGGCGCCGGCGTCATCCGACCGATAAAGATGCCCCGCTTCCGCGGCGATATAGAGCCGCGAACCTGACGCGCTGACGATGCGATTCAGGTGAAAGTCGCCATCGAGACCGTCATCGAAGTCATCGTCCTCGGCGGCACCGGCCACCTGCCCGTTGACGCTCGACTGACCCCGACCAGCGCCCGACGCAGGCTGTGCCGGCGGCTTCTGCACTTCGAACTTGCGCTCAGTCCAGGTCTCGCCCCGATCGCTGCTGACGAAATACGCGCCGTATGCGCCGACGGCAATGGCATCCGCTCCGCTGCACAGAACGTCCAGCAACGGCTGCCGCGCCTCCGGCGAATAGTGTGTCCGCTTCCAGGTGTTGCCGGCGTCCGCAGTGACGAGCGCAGTCTCATCGTGCCCCACCGCAATGCCATGCCGCTCGTCCGAAAAACACACGGCGGTGAGCAGCACTTGCGTAGGCACCTCTGCCGCCTGGCTCCACGTCTGCGCGTGGTTGTCGCTGAACAGCACGTGGCCGCGATCCCCCACGGCGACGACGCGCGACCCCGCAGAAGCCAGATCCAGCAACAGCGACCGCGTAGACAGCGGCGCCACTTCAGCCTCCAGCATGCCCGGATCAATACTCGACGCAGAATCTGCACTCTGCGTGAAAGCTGCTGACGCGAACACAAACGCAACGGCCAAGCCCGTCACCGCGGCAGCAGCCGCCGGCACCGCAGCGACTCCGTACCCCACCGCGCCCAAAAGGAGTGTCTGCCGCAGCGGAGCCTGGCAGGGACGTGAAGACGCAGGAAGCGTTTTCACGCGGCCGGCCAGGCGAGTGCTCGAACGGATGCGTCTTACGGCCGGTCCCTGCCAGGCCCCGCTGCGGCAGACACTCCGCCCACGCCGCACCAATGCACGAGGCCCACTGCCCAACAAGCAATATCGGGCACACGCAAGAACCCACGCAAACACGGCCTTCACAGCAAGCCGTGACGCGTCACCGCACCCCCCGTCTCTGCAGCGCATTGGGCTGATAATCCGCCGGCGTGCGCTTGATGGTGAAATCGTAAGACCGCGGCTCCTCGTTCTGCAGCCCGAGCGCGAGATAGCGGCCGTTCGACATGTCCATCACGAGCTCGAGTGTCGTCCACAGGTTCGGCAGCTCGAAATAGTTGATGACGTGCCCTTCCTGCACGCGGTACAGCTGGCCGCGCCGGTCGTAGCAATCCACGGCCACGATCTGCCAGGAATCCTCGTCCACGTACAGTGTGCGGCGGCTGTAGAGGTGGCTCGTGCCCGGCTTCAGCGTGGAATCCACCACCCACACGCGGTGCAGCTCGTATCGCGCGAGGTCCTGGTTGATGTGGTTCCTCTTCAGCAGGTCCGTGTACTTCACGGTGTTGCTGTGAAGCTTGTACGAGTTGTACGGAACGTAGATTTCCTTCTTGCCGACGAGCTTCCAGTCGTAGCGCTCGGGGCTGCCGTTGTACATGTCGTACTGGTCGGACGTGCGGAGGTTGTCCGCATTGGTGCCGGGGTTGTCGAACGCCACGTTCGGGGCGCGACGCACGCGACGCTGACCGGGGTTGTAGACCCACGCACGGCGATTTTCCTTCGACTGGTCGAGCGTCTCGTGCACCAGCAGGATCTCGCCTGCGAGGCGCGCAGGCGCCGTGGTTTCCTGGATGAAGAACGCGATGACGTTGTCGAGCGCCTGCTCCGTCATGCCGGCGACGGAATACTGGAACAGGAACTCGTCCCGGAACTTGACCAGCGTGTACGCGCCGCCTGCCGTGACCGGCGCCTGCCCGATGGAGCGCTGTGCCGTGTCCGCGCGATAACGCAGCACATGGTTCCAGAACACTTCCACACCCTGCTTCGGAATGGGGAACGGAATGCCTTCGATGGCCCCCGTGACGCCATTGCCGCCGGGCGCCAGGTTCGCCGTGGTCGCGACGCGTTTCGTGGCGTCATAGATGCGCTGGGGGAAGGCCGCACTGCGACGGGTGGGGTACACCACCATCTTGTACGTGTCCTTGTACTGCTGGAGCAGCTTCTTGTGCCCCTCCGTGAGCTTCGCCGAGTACTGCTCCATGTTCTGGGACGTGATGGTGAAGAGCGGCTTGTCACCCGCGAACGGGTCGCCGTGATGCTCGCCGGTGCGGTAGTTGGGGAACCCCGCTTCCGCCGGCGACCTGATGCCGCCCGTCCACTCGGGAATGGTGCCCTCCGCGTTGCCGGCCTTCTCTGCGCCGAGCGGTGTGAGCTCCGTGCCGAGCTTCGCCGCCTCCTCCGGGCTCACCGCGGACCAGGCCGGCGCCGCCGCAACGAGGGCCAGCACTGCGATCCAAGCTGCCTTGTTCATGTTCACCCCACTCAAAACGAATACTTGGCACTGGCCGCCAGGAAATCGCGATCGTTGAGATCGTTCCAGCGCCCTGCGCCACCGAACGTGGTCCAGGCGAAGTCGAGCTCCCACGTGGCGCGCAGGTTAGCGGAAACGCCGAGCGTCAAACCGTAGCGTCCCTCGATGAAGTTGCCACCGGGGCCGGGCGAGGTGCCATTCACATCATGGGACCATGACAAACGCGGCAGGAGGTTCCAGGGTCCGAACAGGCTCGGGTATTCGAGCCGCGCGGCCAGGCGGTAGCCCCAGGACGTGGTGTCGGGAAAGCGATCCGCCGGCTCCACTTCGTTGAAGTGGCGCGGGGCGAGCGCCGGATTGCCGCTGACGGAAGTGCCCGGCCCGTTGTAGCGCAGGCCCTGCCCGTTCGGGCCGCCTTCGAACTTGTTCTCGAGGTCGGGGATGTAGGTCACCGCGCTTTCGAACACCACGACCATTTGCGCGGCGCGCAACACGTTGGTGAACGTTCTCGTCGCGGTGAACTGGGCCTGCCAGGTGTCCTTCAGGCTCCAGCCGCGGATCTCCTGGTTCAGGCCGAACGCGCCGAGCTGGTTGCAGCGGGAAAGCTTGGCGTCGGGGCCGGGAATGCACGTGGCCGGAAAGGGCAGCCCGCGAAGCTGATCGATGTTCTGCTCGAAGGGGCCGAGCGCGGCGAAGAGCAGCTCCACGTCGTCGAACTGCAGGGGCTGATCCTTGCGGTACGACACTTCGCCCTGAAAGGCGATGCCGGTGGCCTGGGACTGCGTGTTGAACGACAGCCCGACGAGGTGGATGTTCTCGGGAAACTCGGTGAAGTACCCGGCGGTCTTCGCGTACTCGTTCACGGCGATGTTCGATGCCTGCGTGGCGACATCACCGCCGGCAAGCAGTGTGTTGGCGCCGATGATGGCGTACTGCTGGGCGAGCGCGGGATCGAGGTTGCCACCGGCCTGCTGCGAGCGGCTCACGCCGACGGCTTGCGCAGTGGCCACGGCGGCATTGAATGGCAGGCCCGCAGCCAACGCCTGCGCGGCAGCCCCCACCGCATTCAACGCACCGAACGCGTTGCCCACGCCGGCCTGCGTGCCGGTGACGCCGGAAATGAGCGGCAGGCGACTGTGATAGTTGAGGTAGTAGAGGCCGAGCTCCGTGCCGTTGTTGAAGTCCGGCAGGAAGAGCTTGAAGTTCACACCGAACTGGCCGCTGTTGCGCGGGTCGCGCGTCTCACGCCGGTCCACGTTCTGGAAATCCGGGATGAACGGGCCGCCGAGCGGCCGGAAGTCCACGCCCTCGTCCGAGAAGGCGCCGAAGCCGAGCACCACCCGGGTACCGCCCGGCACAGCGAAGTCGTTCGTGCTGAAGTAGGAGCCGGCGGGCTCCGGCTTCGTGTCGTTCCAGTCGAAGAGATAGAGGAGCTGCGTGGACCAGTTGTCGTTGAACTGCAGGTTGAAGACGGCCATTTCCTGCGGCAGGAAGGCTTCCTTCAGCTCCGAGCCCGGCACGCGCAGCGCCGCCACGTCGAAATGGTTGATGACGTTCAGGCCGCCCTGGATGAACGTGCTCTCGCCCCAGCTCACCACCTGGCGCCCGAGGCGCAGCTCCGCGGGCATCTCGCCCAGATTGAAGCGCGCGTAGCCGAACGCGTCGAGCAACCGCGCGTACGAGCCCACGAGATCCAGTGCGGCGTGCGACAGGGGCGTGCGCGCGGTGCGGCTGTTCTCCGTCTCGAAGTCGTAGAGGCCGGACGCCCGCAGGAACGCGCCGTAGTTTCCGGTCTGCACGGAGATCTCGCTCACCGCCTTCAGCGCCTTGCTGAAGACGCGCTGGTAGCGGTAGTTGAGGTCTCCGTCGTCGATGTTCGGGGAGCGCCCGCAGCCGCCGTCGGCCGTCGCGATGAGGTGGCAGTCCGGGTCCTCGACACGCCAGGCCTGGCCGTAGGACAGCGTCGTGTCCCAGCTTCCGCTCGCGTTGCCGATGTTGAAATCGACCGCTCGCAGTTCCGTTGCGCCCAGACTTGCGGCGACGGCCGCCGCAATGAGGCCACCGCGACGCTGGATGTGAAGTTTCCTCATGCTGATCCCCGCTTCCGAGTGGGTTGGCCGCTTGCAAAAGCGTGCGTGGCAGCCGTGACTGCCGATGTTCGTGTTCCGTTTGCCTCTGACGTTCTTGTTTGGGTTCGGGGACTACACGTTCAGCCGCCCGCATTTGCGGCGAAGTCTCGCATGCCGTCAAGACTCGTCGCAATGTGCCGAAGCGGACGCTCGTCACACCGGCGTCTGCCTGCCGGTGGTGCGCGCGGTCAGACGTGCGTGACCTGCAGGATGCTGTGTCGGATCTGCTCGTTGAGCACGAGTTGTGCATCGGCCGCCACGCGCATCAGCACTTCGTCGAACTCGAGCTTGCCGCCCGGGGACACGCGGACGACGCCCCGAGCCCGCAGAAGATCGATGAAGTTCTCGAACATCGTGCGGTCGAAGAACTCCGGCGAGTTGAAGCCGTAGAGCATGGTGATGCGCTGGCCCATGAGCTGACAGCGCTCTTCCAGCGCGGATTGCGTGATCTCGCCGCTGCCTGCCTGCAGCAGCAGCGCCACTGCAAGGTAATAGCGCTCGATGGTCTGGATGGTCGCCTGCGCCAGCAGCGAGAGCTGGATGGCATGCGCAGAGCTTGGCGGTGGGCGCCGCCATTCCGTGCGTTCCGCTGCAGGCTCAATGAGGCCGTGCTGAGCCATCACTGCCAGCACGGTATCCACCACGCCCGGCAGCTCGCTCTCGCTCCATCTCAGGAAGAGCTCCGAGGCGATGTATGGGTAGATGCGCCAGGCGAGTCGCTGGATGTCGTCCGTGCGCATGGATGCGTTGCTCGAGAACGCGCAGGCGATCAGGGAAGGCATGGCGAACAGGTGCAGCACGTTGTTCCGGAAGTACGTGGCAAGCACCGCGCTCTCGTCGCGCATGCGCACCAGGTCGCCCAGGGAGTGCTTCTCTCGTGTGATCACCTTCATGGATTCCCCGTAGGCGAGAATCTCCGGCGCAGACAGCTTGGTGATCGTCACGCGATCGCTGTAAGGGAATGCGCGCAGCAACGAGAGATAGAGGTCGAGCTGGCGCAACAGATCCTGGACAGGCAATGCCTGCCGTGAAGTGGCCAGCAACGTGATTGCAAGCAGGTTGATGGGAGACACTGCCGCGGCGGAGTTGATGTTCCGCATGATGGTGCCCGCCAGCGAGTTCACCGCAGGCGTAATCCACGGCAGCCGGGCGTCGTCTTCCAGTGTGCGCTTGCGCCATTGTGGGTCGAACTGATCCAGGACGCTGGCGAGACGAATGGGTTCGCCGATGTTCACGTACACCCGGCCGAATTTCTCGCGGAACTTGCGGGCCGTGGAGATGAGGCCGAGCACGCTCTCCTTCTCTTTCGGCTTCCCGGAAAGCTCCCCGATGTAGGTGGCGCCCTCCACCACGCGCTCGTAGCCGAAATAGATCGGCAGGAACACCACGGGTCGCTGCGGATGGCGCAGAAAGCTGCGCACCGTCATCGACAGCATGCCCGTCTTGGGCTGCAGCAACCGGCCCGTGCGACTGCGCCCGCCCTCGATGAAGTACTCGATGGAGTGCCCGCGGCCCATGATGGCCGCGAGATAGTTCATGAACACGACGGTGTAGAGCGAGCTGCCCCGGAAACTCCTGCGGATGAAGAATGCCCCGCCCTTGCGCAGGAAGCGGCCGACCACGGGCAGATTCAGATTGATGCCCGCTGCGATGTGCGGGATGGCGTACCCCTGCCTGAAGATGGCATACGACAGCAGCAGGTAGTCCATGTGGCTGCGATGGCAGGGGACGTAGATGATCTCGTGATCCTTCGCGAGCTCTTCGAGCGTTTCGATGTGCTCGACCACCACGCCGTCGTATAGCCGGTTCCACAGCCGAGTGAGCGCGAACTCCATGAACCGCACGAAGGCATGTGAATAGTTCGCGGCGATTTCCTGCGCAAGCTTCTGTGCCTGCAACATGCCCTGCCGCCGGGTGATCTTTTTCTCTCGCACTTCCTGCGCGACGGCCGAGCGCACGGCGTGCGTGCGGAGCACGCGCGTGACGATGGTGCGGTGGTGGGACAGATCCGGCCCGATGCGTGCGGTGCGCTGGCGCGCGTATTGCGCACGCAGGGCACGCGCGACGCGGCGACCCTGCATTTCCACACCGGCGTCTTCGCCCAGCAGGCTTCGCAGCGACACTGGCTCGGAGATCTCGATGAGCGTGTTACGCCCGTTGAACAGCACCTGGAAGAACTTGCGCAGTCGACTGGTCAGCGCCCAGTCCTCCACCAGCAGCAGTTTGAAGAACGAGCCTTCCCGCTGCGGTGCGCGCCCCCAGTAGACGGCAACCGGCACGAGGTCGATGTCCACGTCGGGATGAACCCGCAGCGTGCGCACCATCTGCACCAGGGCCGGCGGCGGCCGCCGGTCGATCCGCTCGTCCCAGAACCCGAGCGGCCGGGTCAGGTAGAAGAACGAGCGCAGCTCCCGGGACTGCGGCACGACACGCTTTTGCGGCCGGGGCAGCTTCAGTGAAACGCTTGCGTTCTGGAGCACGGCGAGGTCCGTGACGCTGCGCCTCTCCAGCACGTAGCAGATGGGGTTGACGCGGTCATGCAGGCGCGCGGCCGCGTCGTCCGGATGGACCCTGAACCGCACCCACAGCGCAAGGAGCCGTCTCAGCAGCCAGTTGGCAATCATGGAGCGGAAGATTATTCGAAAGCGGGTGCCGGCAGGTCGAGAGCGATGAGGAAGTATTCGAACAGGTAGCGAACCACGCGAAGCTGATTGTGCAGGCGATGGTCGCTGTCGACCAGATGGAGTGCCGCCCCGTACTCCTTCGCGAAACGCACGCTGTGTTCGTACGGCACGACGTCATCGCGCCAGCCGTGCACGACGGACGCTGGGCAATCGAGCACACCCTGACGCAGCTCCGGCAGACCCTCCATGTAGAGGGCGGGCGCCATCAGAAACACGCCGCGCGCGTGAAGGAGAGACGCCGAGGCGACCGAAACGAAACCGCCCATGCTGGAGCCGACGAGCACGAGGTCACCCTGCAGCTCCTTGCAGAAGTCCACGAGGCGTGTGATGCGTGCGCGCGGGTGATCGATGCCGCGATAGTCCACGGACTCCGCCTCCCAGCCTTCGCCGCGCGCGACTTCGGCCAGCGCGGAGATCTTTCGACCCCACGGCCCGCTTTCCTGCCCATGCGAAAAGACGACGTATCGGCTCACGGAGCCTCCGGAAGTCAGCGCGGCTTCCACAGTAGTTGATCAAGATCGGCCGCGCTCCTTCGCGCAATGCGTCCATTCGTCACTTTAATGCCTTCCGCGCGCAACCGCCGGCTCTGCTCGGCATGCGCCCGTGAATTCTTCGGAAACGTGATGCGCTCACCCGCCGCCACCACGCGATGCCAGGGCAGCTTCAGGCTCGCCGGCGCCACCTTCAACGCATGGCCCACCAGCCGCGCGCGGCCCGGCATGCCGGCGAGGCGCGCCACGGAACCATAGGTGGCGACCTGGCCACGCGGGATGGTCCGCACCGTGCGCCAGATTCGTTCGAGCGTTTCCGGATTCATGACCGAAGTTTCCCATTCCGGCCCGTCGCTGCGCCAGCGTACCTTCCTCGCGCGTGATTTGGCCGCCGATCTGGCTTAGATTTTCGGCAGTCGATCTCGTATGCGGCGCGACGCCGCTCAGGCCGGGCTTCGCGGGGGAGCCGTTCATGACCACATCCATCGGCCCGGTTCTGCAGTCGTGGCAGCGTGCGGCGGGGTCCCGCATGGGGCGATGGCTGTTCGCGCGAGCCGTATGCCGCCGGGCCCCCTATTTCGGGACCATTCGCCCCCGATTCCTCGAGCTTGCGCCGGCCGTGTGCCGGGTCAGCATGCGCAAACGGCGTGGTGTCGAGAACCACATTCGCACCGTGCATGCACTTGCCATGGGGAACCTGTGCGAGCTTGCTGCGGGCATGGTGACGGAAGTCACCATCCCCACGACCATGCGATGGCTTCCGCGGGGGATGACCATCGAGTACCTGCGCAAGGCGGAGAGCGACGTGACGGCCACCGCGCGGCTCGACAAGAACGAGTGGAGTGGTAGTGCGGAGAATGTCGGCGTTCCTGTGAGCGTGGTGGATGCGACGGGCACGGAAGTTGTCCGGGCGGTGATCACGATGTATGTGTCGGCGCGGAGGTAGCACGTGGGGGGAGTACTCGGCCACTGAGAGAGGACCGGGGGCTAACCCGGGTTTGCGACGGAGACCTGGGGGTGAAGACGCGTGAGGCCTGCGCACGCAGCGACTCGCTCGAAGAGGAGTCCGGCCGCGTGTGGCGATCGCCCGAGCCGGGCGTAGCGGGCGCGCGCTCGGGAAATGGAAGTACGCAGCGGCCACCGTGGCGCGCGACAGTGCAGGGGTCAGTTGAGGATGACGCCGCGGAGGATTGCCGTCTCGATCTCCCACTCGAGGCGGCGGCCGGCGGTGGCCTGGCGATTCGGCCACGTGGGGCGGCAGGTGCTGGAGCCGGGCTGGTGGGTGATGAGCCAGGCGTGGAAATCGCTGGGCTTGGTGATGGCGATGCCGAAGAGGAGCTTGATCTTGCCTTCGGCGATGGTGTGGGCCGTGTTGACGCGCTCGTCGCAGATGACGAAGTAGCTTTCTTCGGGGGTGGAGCCGGCGAAGGCCCCTTGCGCGTCGAGCTCCTCGAGAAAGCTTTCTATTTGCGCTTTCGCCCGTTGCCACGCCGGCTCAGCGTTCTGCTCGAAGAGGAGCCAATGGGTTCCTCGCTCGACGCTCGCCGTAATGAAGAGCGCGAGGCGGCGCGCCGAGAGGTATTTCCAATCTGGCGCGCCGGACCTGCCGGCCGCAAGTGTCCTGGGGCTGGTCGCCGCGCGAGAGCTGGATCGCACGGCCTGCAGCGTGTTGACGCCGGCCTGCGCGAGACGCAGCCGCTCCAGCTCAGTGACGACCGAGGCAGGCCGCAAGCCGGGCCTCAGGATCGCGTCTTCGCCCTCGGCGGCCGCCCACACGGGCCAGGTCTCGTCGGAGCGCGCGATCATCCCGGCAGCCGCGCCGCATGATCCGAAGGTCTCGTGCCGGCCTCGCAGGCGATCCAGCGCGACCACGCGCGGGTAGTACATCACCGCGTTCTCGCTTCGAAACGGCCACTCCCGCAGGCCGGTGAGCGCCTGCGCTGCCGTCGTCCACCTCGCCGGCGGGTCCACCACGAGCAGGGCATGCTGATCGCGGCAGAATCGTGCGGCGATCATCAGCGTGCTTGCCCCCACGTCCTGCTCACGCGTCAGCGGCGGTATGCAGAGCAGGTTGAAGCCCATCACAGCGCGCAGGGCGAAGATGCCTGTGCGTGCCATGGCGGAACCGATTACGTCGTAGTCCGTGAGCGGCGCGCCATCGTCACCGTCCGCGTTGGAATTGATGTACCCGACGACGGGCGATTCAGGGTTGCGCACTGATCTGTCGGGACGCTGTGGCGGCACATCACCTGCAACACGGACTAGCCGCGAGTCCGTGAGAACATCCGCCACCGAACGCCCCGAGTCCCGCAGCACCGAGAGTCGCCGGAAGATCTCCTGCTCCTCGATCAGCTCCGAGCCGGCGGCGCGTACGCGTTGCACCACGAGGTTGAACCGATCCGCCTCGCCTTCGGCGATGCCGTCGTAGTCCACCGAGGCACGCAGGAACTCGCGGGACCCCGGGTTGAGCGCAATGAGCCGCAACTGGCGGGGGCCTGCAGGCAAGGTGAGCGTGGGTGGCCTGGCCCCGTTTGCCACGCGCACTATCAAAGCCTCGCGGCCGCCGTTCTCGAAGAACTGCTCCACCGCATAGGACAGCGTGGAAGGCTGCCAGAGGCCGCCGAAGATCTGCGTGTACTCCGCAAAGCTCGTCACGGAGATGGCGCGATTGATGGGACCTTTCAGCGTGCGCCCGACAAAGGCGGTGACACCCGTGGGCACGCGTTCGATCGCGTGGTCCGCGCCGGTGAGCTGCGCTAGTTCGATGCCGGAGACGCGGCGCTCGGCCACAGAGGGCCTCTTGTTATCGCTCCCTACGAGCCGCGCGGGACTCTAGCACAGCCAATGTCGCCAGTGAGCGACGGTTGCGTGACGGCGAGCCAGTCAGAGGCAGCGGCGAGCCCGCTCCGCTCAGGTGTTCGGGACCGCCCGGAAGACGCATCCATGCGAGGCTCGTGAAAATGCATCCTGCATTTTCACGTCCCTCACACCCGAGCGGAGCGGGCTCGCCGCTGCCTCTGACTGGCTCGCCTGGTTGTGAGTTGTGGAGTGCGTCAGCGGGACGCGTTCGCGCGCTTCGGCTCTGGCGCCTGCTGTTGCGGCGAGCTTTCCTTCTGGCGTGCCTCTTCTTCAACGCGCGCGCGTTCCGCGTCTTCGCGCTTGCGGGCGATCTCGGCGAGCATCAGCTTCAGCCACTCGCTCAACTGGGCCATCTTCGCGGTCCCCATCAGCTCTTGGGGTTCACGATGGCGTCGACGGACGTCACGGTGATCGGGTGATAGCCGGCGCGGGCGCGCGCATAGACGGCACGCGCGAACTCGGCGCCCTTCGGTGTCTTCATCAATTCCTCGTAGAGCGGCCGCACGAGCTTGCGGCGGCCGATGGTGGTCAGGTAGTGATCGATCTGCGGGTACGCCGGCTGGTAGTCGTTGCGGATGGCGATCTTGTACCAGCTGAGGGCGATCTCGGCGTTGCGCACCTTCGAGAGGTCGAATGCCTGGTCGAGCTCGTCGAGGCGCGCGCGGGGCAGCGTCGCCGGCATGTTGTCGAGGAAGTGCAGCCACTCCTGCGTGCTCCAGTTGCGCACGGGGAGTTGCGCAGCACTCGTGGCGCCGGCGAGCCAGCGCTCACGAAGCTGGTCGATGGGAACGAACACATCCTGCGCTGGCAGCACGGCAAACGACGGGATGCCGGGCTCGTACACCCACGCGTGAATCTGCTGCTCCGTCACTGCGCCCGGCTTCTTCGACAGGAGATTCGCACGCAGGTATTCCAGGAACTGCTCGGTGTAGATGCTCTGGAACGCGAAGTGATCGAAGTAGCCGCGCAGGAACGCGTCGAGCTGCGGCCGGCCGAAGCGGTCTTCGAGGAACTGCAGGAAGAGCTTGCCCTTCTCGTACGCCACCTCGGTGACGCCATCGTCCGGATCGTCCCCCCGCAGGTCGATGGCGAGGATCTGCGCGGACGGGTCGAGATCCGCCAGCTCCCGCCGCAGGGACTGCAGCCCGAGCGCGTCTTCCATCGACTCGCGCCGCTCGCCATACAGCGCTTCGACGATGCGGCGCTCGAGGTAGACCGTGAACCCTTCGTTCAGCCAGAAATCCCGCCACGTGGCATTCGTCACGAGGTTTCCGGACCAGGAGTGCGCGAGCTCATGGGCAATGAGCGCGACGAGGCTCTTGTCCCCCGCGATGACCGTGGGCGTGATGAACGAGAGCCGCGGATTCTCCATGCCGCCGTAGGGCGCCGAGGGCGGCAGGATGAGGAGGTCGTAACGGCCCCAGCGATACGGCCCGAAAAGCTTCTCGCACGTCTCGACCATGCGCTCGAGATCCGAGAACTCCTTCGCCGCCGCATCGAGCACGCCAGGTTCGGTGTACACACCCGTGCGGCTGCTGATGGCGCGGAACTGCAGATCCCCGACCGCGATGGCGATGAGATAGGAGGGAATCGCCTCGCGCATCTCGAAACGGTAGGCGGTGAGACCCTTCGCGTCCGGCTTCGGATCCACGGGCCCGTGCGCCGCAGACATCACCGCACGCAACCCGGCTGGGGCGCGAATGGTGGCGCTGTACGTGACGCGCACCTGCGGTGAATCCTGCAGCGGTATCCAGCTTCGCGAGTGGATGGCCTGGGACTGAGAGAAGAGATAGGGGTGCTTCTTGCCATCCGTCTGTGCGGGCGTCAGCCACTGGAGGCCCGAGGCCTGCGGCTCCGTTTGATACTCCACGCGGACGACAACATCACCAGCGCCCGCCGGCATGCTGATGTCGAGCGGCCTGCCGAGATACTCACGCCCCTCGCCGAGCTTGAAGCTCAGCGGCGTGGTGGCTCCGTCTTTGTCCACGAGCAAGACGGCGCGGATGTCGAGATCCCGCGTATCGAGGATGAGCGTGGAGGCACCCGGATCGAGACGGGAAACGGTCAGATCCGCGTGGCCGCTCAGGCGGCGCGCGTCGAAGTCGACCGCGAGATCCAGGTGCACATCGCGCACGCGGAACTCCGCCACGTTCGCGAAGGAGTGATAGTCGACGCCGGGCTTCAGGTCACCGGCTGGCTGGGCTGTCACGGCGGCCATCCACGCGAGGGCTACGAGCCCCAGGAACGCGCGCAAGGTCAGCTGCCTGTCCTGGGGGGCGTGGCCGCGGGCACGGAGCCCGAGGGCACGGCCACAGCACCAGGCTGCGGCGCCTGCGGATCACGATCCGAGAGCATTTCCTGAAACGCCTCCGCGTCGACCGGCAGGTCGGTCTTGCCGTCCCACGACGCGTTGAGCGGCACACGGTTCTGCACCTTCGGGGCCGCGGCGAGCACACTGTCGATGCTGACGGCGCTCCCCTTCGTGATCGAAAGCGGGATGCCGCGCGGATCGTGCGCGACGGTGTTGACGAGGTCCCAGTCGAGCTCCTCGTCGCGCTTCTTCAGCTCCTTCTGGATGTTCGCACCCAGGGACTTCGAGACGAGCTTCTGCTGCGCCTTCTTCCAGTCGCGCGTGTCGTCCTCCAGCACGTCGAAGGCCTGCAGGTAGAGCTGGTCATCCTTGAAGCCGAAGACGAATGGCTCGTTCACCACCCGCACCTTCGTGCCGACGGTGACCATGCTGAAGAGCAGCTCGATGTCCTCCGGGAACAGGCGGATGCAACCGTGGCTGGAACGCAGGCCCACGCCTGCGGGCTTGTTGGTGCCGTGGATGAGATACGAGGGCCAGCCGAGATACATGGCGTAGCCGCCGAGCGGATTCTCCGGCCCGGGACCGTACTCGCGCTTCAGCTCCTCCCCGTTCTCACGATGCTCCTTGATGATGGAAGCCGTCGGACGCCAGGTGGGGTCCTTCTGCTTGCGGTTCACCTTGGTCGTGCCCATGGGCGTGGCCCAGCCCACGCGGCCGATGCCGATGGGATGCGTGTACACGAGCTGCGGCTCACCCTTCTTAGCGGGCGGGAAGTAGAAGATCCGCATCTGCGGCACGTTGATCACGATCCCTTCGCGCGGTGCGTTCGGGATGATGAACTGGGTCGGCACGACGATCTGCGTGCCTTCCCCGGGCAGCCAGGGGTCCACGCCCGGATTGGCGCGCACGATTTCCTCGTAGCCCACGTTGAAGCGGCGCGCGATGTCCGTGAGCGTGTCTTCCCTGGTGCTGGTCGTGAGCTGCACGTGGCCGATCACGTCCTGCCCGGGCGCGAGCTCGAATTTGTGGGTCGCTTCCGGCAGCGGCAGTTCCGGCACGACGGGCTCCGGGGGTGGCTCGGGCGCTTTCTGCTCTTTCCACGAGCCAGTCAGCAGGGAGCAGGAGGCCAGCAGAACGCTGGAGACCAGGAGCGCACCGGCGGTGCGCGCAATCGTCGTGGCGGGCTTCATGCGGCCGATTATGCCTCGTGCCGGTCGGGAACCAACATACCGGGATGGAAAGCCCCGACTGGCGGAAAGTACATCACGGGGCCATGCCGCAAATGCGGACAACTCATCCTGCAGAGCGTCGCCATCTGACTACAGAGTGACCCGGCTCTACAGGATCACCGGCTGGTTCGGCAGCTCGTTCACCGCGCCACCGGTGTTGGGAAAGTGCCGGGCCAGAACCGATCCGATGCTCCGGATGCCGGCCACCGAGCCTTGAGCGAAGCGGCCCTCGCGGTAGTGCGCCTCGATCTCGTGGCAGATCGCTTCCCAGTCGCCCTGCGGCACGCGGCTCGCGATGCCGCGGTCCGCGAGAATCTCCACGTCGCGGTCCGCCATCAGCACATAGATGAGCACGCCGTTGTTGGCCTCCGTGTCCCACACGCCGAGGTGGCTGAACACTTCGAGTGCGCGCGTGCGCGGAGGCACGCGGCGCCACAGCTCGTCGACATCGAGCGCCGTCTCCACCACGAAGCGGATCTCGCCGGAGTGACGCAACTCCACATCGTGGATCGCGGCTTCGATCTCGGCCAGGACAGCCGGCGTGAAATGCCGGCGCGACGACCGGCGCGTGGCAAAGAGGTGCCGGAGCATTCGTGACAGCATGGTGCCGCTTCTCCTACCAGCCGCCGGAGGCACCGCCGCCCCCGAAACCGCCGCCGCCCCCACCAAACCCGCCGCCGAAGCCACCCCCGAAGCCCCCGCCGCCGCGACGGCCGCCGCCCATGCCGCCGAGACCGCCCAACCCGCCGAGACCGCCGAAGTCATCCCAGCCGCCCCGGCCGCCGCGGCGGCCGCCGCTGCTCCATGCGCCCGCGCCCGCGAGGCCCGCAATGAGCGAGAACACGAACGCGAGCCCGCCGGCAAAGAGCGCAAATGGCAGGACGTGGGTCATGAGCCAGGCCAGGCCGCCGGTGAGGCCGCCGGTAGCCAGTGATCCGCCGCCCCGCCCGAACAGCCGCCGCAGGAAGATGGACCCGATGATGACCGCGAAGATGAGGAACGGCAGCGCGTTGCCGATCTGCCGACTCTCCGCCCGCCAGCGCTGGTCGGGCTGCGGCAGCGGCTCGCCGTCGATGACGCGCAGGATGCGATCGACACCGGCATCGATGCCGCCGTAGAAGTCACCCTGCCGGAAGTGCGGCGTGATGATGTCGCGGATGATGCGGCTGGACGTGGCATCGGTGAGCGCACCTTCGAGGCCGTAGCCCACTTCGATGCGCATGCGACGATCGTTCTTCGCGATCAGGAGCAGCGCGCCATCGTCGACCTTGCCCCGGCCGAGCTTCCACTGATCGACGACGCGAATGGAGTACTGGTCGATCTCCTCGGGCTGCGTGGTCGGCACCAGCAGCACCGCCAGCTGCGCCCCCTTGCGCGCCTCGAAGGCCGCAAGCTTCTGCTCGAGAGCCTGCTTCTGGCCCGCGGTGAGCGTCCCCGTGGTATCCGTGACGCGTGCGGTGAGCGCGGGGACGGGCTGCAGGCCGGTCTGCGCGAACAGGGGCGCGCAGACCGTGACGAGCAGCGCCAGCAGGAGCGCCGGTGCTTTCACGTGCGGGAAGCTTTACTGCTGCGCAGGCGCGGGCGGCGGCGTGCCCGCCTCAGGACCGGTTGGTGCCTGAGGCTGCGTCTGCTGCTGCCGTCCCTGCTGAGCCTGCGGCGCAACGCCGGTGCCGAAATCCACCGTGGGTGCGGTAGCGATGGCCGTCTCGTTCGCGACGGAGAAGTTCGGCTTGACCTCGAAGTCGAACAGCTTCGCGGTGAGGTTCGTGGGGAATTGCCGTACCGTGGTGTTGAACTCTCGCACCGAATCGATGTAGCGATTCCGCGCTACGGTGATGCGATTCTCCGTGCCTTCGATCTGCGCCTGCAGGTCACGGAAATTCGCATCCGACTTCAGCTCCGGATACGCCTCGGTGATGGCGAAGAGGCTCTTCAAGGCTTGCGTGAGCTCACCCTGCGCCGACTGGAATTTCGCGAACGCGGCGGGGTCGTTGATGAGCTCGGGCGTGAGCTGGATGGAGCTCGCCTTGGCGCGCGCCTCGGTGACACCGATGAGCACCTGCTGCTCCTGGATCGCAAAACCCTTCACCGTGTTCACGAGGTTCGGGATGAGATCCGAGCGGCGCTGGTACTGATTCACCACCTCGGCCCAGGCGGCTTTCACGGTCTCGTCCTGCTGCTGCAGGCGGTTGTAGCCACAGCCGGAAAGCACGGACGTCGCGACGAGAAGAAGAGCCACTGCCCACGTACGCATCGGTATCCCCTGTGGTGGCCTCGCTTGATGCGAAGCTTCGCGGGGCTATATGGGCCATCGCTCTGCGATGTTCAAGTGGCCTTTGGGTACACGCGGGCCGGCGGGCTCGAGAAAAAACCCCAGGCCTCTGGAGGCCTGGGGTGAAAATGCGGACTTTCGATGAAGGGAAGGAAGTCCGCTAGGGGATTCAGTGCAACCGGGCCCAGTGAAGAATCTTGATGTCTTCCGAGTCCAGATCGAAACTTTGCGCGAGCAGTGTCTTCAGCTCCTTTGTGCCACCGCCCTGCTCGATGGGGCTGCGCAACTCCACGACTCCGCTCCATTCGCCCGCTTCCGGCGTGCGTTTCGGCTTTGCGCCGGCCGTGAGGAAGTGCGTGTAGTACTTCGCGGCCATGGAGCGAAAGAGTAGTGACGGGGCTGCGACTTGACCGTGAAACGCTCCACAGAACACCGGCGTTTTTTGGTAAACGGAAGTTCGACATAACGCGGAAAACCCAAGTCGATGAGTCGATACAGGCCCCCTCAGCAACCCGGTTCCAAATACATCACTCCCGAAGGAGCACGCAGGCTCAACAAGGAGTTGGACGAGCTCTGGCGCGTCGAGCGACCGCGCGTGACGCAGGCTGTCTCCGAGGCCGCCGCGCAGGGCGACCGGTCGGAGAACGCGGAATATACCTACGGCAAGAAGCGGCTCCGCGAGATCGACCGGCGCGTGCGCTTCCTGCGCAAGCGGCTCGACGGCATGGTGATCGTCGACCGCCCGCCCACCGACGCGCGGCGCGTGTTCTTCGGCGCGTGGGTGGAGCTCGAAGCCGAAGACGGCGCGCTCACGCGCTATCGCATCGTGGGGCCGGATGAGCTCGACACTGCGCCGGGCTACATCAGCATGGACTCTCCTCTAGGGCGCGCGCTCATGAAGAAGGCGCTCGACGAGGAAGTGCGTGTCGAGGTGCCGGGCGGCGCGCGCACTTATGTGATCGTCGACATCAAGTACGAGAGTGTGGCGCTCGGGGAGAGCAGGGACGACGGCTAGAGTCTCGTCCGCGGAAACTGGTGACGGGCGGTTTCGGACGCCGGCGCGCCGCTCCTGAAAGAGGTCGTGCGCGTCGGTGGCGCGGACTCGGAACGGATGGAGAGCGGGTTGAGCGTGTCGGGGGCGCAGACGCGATCAGCAGGCTCCTGTCGGGGACCGCTCGTAAGACCGGTCCCTCGGAAGCTCGTGGCCGTGTAATCCCAACACGGCCACGTCCCCGACAGGAGCCTGCTGATCACGTCTGCGCCGAGGCGCTGTGCCGCCGCCCCCGGTCACAGGACTCGGGGCAGTGGCTCTGGAGCGCTTGCTTCGGAGCGCTCGCTTGGCGCTGCTGCTTTCGATTTCCGGTCCTGACTCTCCTCACGCTCCTGCTCTGGTGTGCTCGCAGGCCCTCCTGCTCGTCCTCGTGCCAGGCTCTCCTGCTCCGCCTCTCCGCTCCGCCTCTCCGTTGCGCGCGTACTTGCCGTCAGCAATGTCGAGGTCTCTGATCTTCGGGGCACGCGTGTGGCGGAGCTGAAACTGCTTCGAACGTGGCGAGCGACGTCCCACAGATCACAGACCTCGAGCGTGGAGTGACTCGAAGAGGAGCTGGGGGCACGTGGGAACGCATGGAAGCATTCCCACGAGGCTCGCAGGATGCGTCTTCCGGCCGGTGCCTCCCAGCTCCTCTTCGAGTCACTCCACGCCCGCAAAGCGCGGACCCGCGGAGCAGCAGCTCTGCTTCCAACCCAAAACGAAACGGCCAGGCTAAGTGCCTGGCCGTTTGCGCTCGTCCCTGTCGGTCAGCCGACTACCAGATGACCCTGACATTCTTGAATTGCCACGGATCGCTCTTGTCGATGTCCTCCGGGAACAGCCGCTCGCGCTCGTGGAGCGGGGTCCAGTCCGTGTACGCGCCGGTGACGGTGCCGAGGTAGGGATTGCAGATCTCGAGGTTGCGGCGGAAATCGAGCTCATCGGGCTCGACGATGCCGCAATTCGGATTCTCCATCGCCCACACCATGCCGGAAAGACAGGCCACCGTGACCTGCAGGCCGGTTGCATTGTGATACGGCACGAGCTTGCGCGCCTCGCCGATGGAAAGCTGCGAGCCGTACCAGTACGCGTTCTTCTTGTGGCCGGCGAGCAGCACGCCGAGCTCGTCGATGCCCTTCGTGATGTCGTCCATCATGATCCGCTTGCGATCCTGCAGGACGAAGTTGCGGCCCGCGAACTCGTGCACCGAGAGCACCGCCGCATCACTCGGGTGATAGGCGTAGTGGCAGGTCGGGCGATACACGACCTGCGCGCCGTCACGCACGGTGTAGTAGTCCGAAATGGAAATGGACTCGCCATGCGTGATGAGGAAACCATGGAAGTTCCCCGCGAGCGGCGTCCATGTGCGCACGCGAGTGGCCGCGCCGGGCTGCATCAGGTAGATGGCCGACATGCACCCGAAATCGTGACGCTTGCCGTCACGGGGGAAATTGCGTTCGTGCGTACCCCAGCCAAGCTCGCTCGGCTGGGAGCCTTCGCTGACGAAGCCGTCCACCGACCAGGTGTTGACGAACTCGCCCGGCTCCTTCGGCACGTTCGACACCTGGGTGTCGCGCTCCGCGATGTGGACCACCTTCACGCCGAGGCGGCGCGCCAGATCACCCCAGTCGCCACGCGACTTCGGGTTGCCGGCATCCACGCCCGTATCCGCGGCGATGTTGAGCAGCGCCTGCTTCACGAAGTGCGAGACGAGGCCCGGGTTCGCGCCATGCGTGATCACGGCAGTAGGCGCGCGCGCGTTACCGGGTCGCAGGGCGAGCGCCTCTTCGCGCAGCGCGTAGTTCGTGCGCTTTGCGGCGGGCACGGTCGGGTCCGTGTAGCCGCCCGGCCAGGGCTCGATGCACGTGTCGAGGTACATCGCGCCCTTTTCCCAGCAGAACTTGATGAGCGCGATGCTGGAGACATCCACGGATACGTTGAGCAGAAAATCGCCACGGCCGAGGAGCGGGTTCAGGACGCGGCGGAAATTCTCGCGCGTCAGGGCTTCCTTCACGAACTTGATGCCGTACTGCTCGGCTTCCTCACGGCCCCGATCGTCTGCCGTGACGATGGTGATGCGCTCGGGCGCGATGCCGATGTGGCGCAGCACGAGCGGCAGGGTGCCCTGCCCGATGCTGCCGAAGCCGACGAATACGATGCGGCCGGGGAACTCGACGTAGATTTTGTGGTTGCTCATGATGCTCCGGAGCTCGGACGATGACGAGCCGCGGCGCCCGCCGCGGCCACGGGCGGGCAGCGTACCAATCGAAGACACGTGTTGCCACCGCTAACTTCCATCGCGGAAGAGTCGCCTCTGGCGCCTCTTCGAGCCGCGGCTTCCGAGCCGCAGGCACACGGTGCGAGCTTGCCCGCTACGCTTTCACGGCTCGCAGAGCACCAGCGGGCGCGGTGTTCAGCCTGCGGTTTCGCGCCAGTGCGGCGGGTAGGTGCGTTCGTATCCGGGAAGCGCCTCGACGCGCTCGATCCAGCGGGCGAGCGCGGGGTAGTGAACTTCCAGCGGCAGAAAGCGCGACGAGAGCTCGCGGGCCCCGGGCATGGAGAGCGCGCGCAGCAGGATCTGCAGGCTCGGGAAGATGACGATGTCGGCGGCGGAATAATTTTCACCCACGACCCACTCCGACTTCGCGAGCCGCGCCTCGATGGAGCGCGCCTCGCTCGCGACGACGTGCATCGACTCCGCCAGCTGGTCCGGCGTGAGCGGCTGCGGGGGTTCGAAGGACGCCTTCACGATCCGCATGACGTGCTCCTCGGCGTACGCCTGGTACTCGCAGATGACGCGCATGATGACGCCCGCCTCCTCCGCGGAGCGCCCGAAGATCGGCGGATCGGGATACTTGCGATCGAGGTAGAAGAGCACCGCCAGCGACTCGAACACGACGTAGTCGCCATCCTTGAGGACGGGAACGCGGCCGCGAAAGTTGAGCGCGAGCATCTGCGGCGATTTGTGCTCCTGCCTGGAGAGCTGGAGCAGATGGTTCGCGTACTCCAGCCGCTTGTGCTCGAGCGCCAGCAGCACGCGCCAGGAGAAAGGGCTCCCGCTGCCCCAGTAGACATCGATCGTCATGAAACGGTCTGCCCAGTCCGACGGTCGGAAACGATTGTAGCGACAAGGCTCGGGGCCGAGAATGCGCGCCCCGGCCATTCATTTCCCACCCGCATGTACACGACACTGATTCAGGTTGCCGATCTCGCCCGGCTCGTCAACGACCCGGACGTCGCAATCCTCGATTGCCGGCACGAGCTCTCACGCCCCGAATGGGGCGATCACGCGTATGCCGAAGGCCACATCCCGAACGCGATCCACGCGCATCTCGACCGGGACCTCTCGGGGCCCGTGAGCCCGCACACCGGCCGTCACCCGTTGCCCGACGCCGCGAAGTTCGTGGAGACGCTGGGTCTCTGGGGCATCGACGGCAAGGCGCAGGTGGTGGCGTACGACCAGGGCAACGGGGTCTACGCGTCACGCGCATGGTGGCTGCTGCGCTGGCTCGGACACACCCGCGTGGCCGTGCTGGATGGTGGTTTCGCAGCGTGGCAGGAAGCCGGTTTGACCGTAACGAGCGAGCCTGGCATTCGAGCCAGGCGCACGTTCACCCCGCACCAGGCGGGCGACGCAGCCGTCACTACCGCCGAGTTGCAGCAGGCGCTCGCGCGGCGTTCGATCGGCCTCATCGATGCGCGCGGCGCGGATCGCTTCGCCGGCGAGAACGAGACGATCGATCCGGTCGCGGGCCACGTGCCCGGCGCGACGAACCGCCCGTTTGCGAAGAACGTGGACGCACGCGGCCGCTTCCTTGCCGCGGAGGAGCTGCGCCGGCAGTGGACGCAGACGCTTGCCGGCCGCCCGACGAGCGAAGTCGTGGCGATGTGCGGTTCCGGCGTCAGCGCCTGCCACAACCTGCTGGCGCTCGAGATCGCGGGGCTGCCAGGCGCGAAGCTCTACCCTGGCTCGTGGAGCGAGTGGATCCGCGATCCCGCCCGCCCGATCGCGCGCGGGACCGGGTGAGCACCCGCGGCGCGGGCGCCAACGGATTTCCGCGGCGGCAACCGCAACATCTTTTTGCTATCGTCGCGGCAACTGAATCGAGCATCGTGGCTGGGACCCATCGCGGGTTCCGGCCATTTGCTTTTTGGCTGACTCGTTTTGTGGAGCGCAACGTCCGTGGTCGCTGATCCGAAGAATGGTGTGAACGGCAAGCCGAAGTTCAACCCGGCGCAGCCCTGGCGCGTCGAGAACTCGCTCGACCTCTACCACGTCAACGCGTGGGGCAAGGGTTACTTTTCCATCAATGAAGCCGGGCACGTCGTGGTGCGGCCCGACACGAATCCCGGCCGCGACATCGACCTCTTCGAGGTGGTGGAAGGCCTGAGGGCGCGGGATCTCACGGCGCCCGTGGTCGTGCGCTTCTCGGACATCCTCGCTCACCGGCTGAGGCACCTGCATGCCGCCTTCCAGCAGGCGATCACGGAGAACGACTACAAGAACCGCTACTCCGCGGTGTTCCCCATCAAGGTGAATCAGCAGCGCCTGGTCGTGGAAGAGGTCTATCGCTACGGCAAGGAATTCGGCTTCGGCCTGGAAGTGGGCTCGAAGCCCGAGCTGCTCGCGGTCATGGCCATGACGGAAAACGAGCCCGAGCGCCTCATCGTGTGCAACGGGTTCAAGGACGACAGCTACATCGAGGCGGTCACGCTCGCCACCAAGCTCGGGCGCACCATCATCCCGGTCGTGGAGAACTTCGCCGAGCTCGCCCTCATTCTCAAGCATGCCGAGACCTATCGCGTGCGGCCGCGCATCGGTGTGCGCGTGAAGCTGTTCAGCGAAGGCTCGGGCCGCTGGGCCGACTCCGCGGGCGACAAGTCGAAGTTCGGCCTGTTCATCACGGAGATCATGGAGCTCTTCAACACGCTGAAGGAGCGCGACATGCTCGACTGCCTGCAGCTCGTGCACTGCCACCCGGGCAGCCAGCTGCAGGACATCCGGCGCGTGAAGGACGCCATCAACGAGCTCGCGCACGTCTATGCAGAGCTGAAGCTCATGGGCGCGGGCCTGAAGTACATCGACGTGGGCGGCGGGCTGGGCGTCGACTACGACGGCAGCGGCACGAACTTCTCGTCATCCATGAACTACACGCTCAACGAATACGCCAGTGACGTGGTGTATCGAATTGCAAGCGTGTGCAACGCGCGGGACATTCCGCATCCGCTCATCGTCAGCGAATCGGGTCGCGCGATCGCGGCGTACTCGAGCGTGCTCATCTTCAACGCGCTCGGCTCGTCTGCGCTCGACAAGTTCCGGGTCACCGGCGACCCGGCGCAGGACTACACGGGCACCGAAGAGCTGCCGCAACCCATCGAAGACCTGTTCGAGGCGTATCGGTCGGTGTCCGAGCGGCGACTCGTGGAGTGCTATCACGACACGCTCACGGCTCGCGAACAGATCCTGCAGATGTTCAATCTCGGCCTGCTGTCACTCGAGTTCCGCGCGCTGGCGGAGCGCCTGTACTGGGCCACGATGGCGAAGATCCGCGATTGCTGCAGGAAGCTCGATCGCCGCCCCGAGGAGCTCGAGGACATCGAGTCCATCCTCTCCGACACGTACTTCTGCAACTTCTCCGTGTTCCAGTCGCTGCCGGACAGCTGGGCCATCGACCAGCTCTTCCCGATCATGCCGATCCATCGGCTCGACGAGCGCCCGACGCGCACCGGCGTGCTCGCGGACATCACGTGCGATTCGGACGGCAAGATCGACAAGTTCGTCTCCCTGCGGGACGTGAAGCGCGCCCTCGAGCTGCACGACCTGAAGGATGGCGAGGAGTACTACCTGGCCGCGTTCCTCGTCGGGGCGTATCAGGAAACGCTCGGCGATCTGCACAACCTGTTCGGCGACACCCACGTGGTCCACATCCGCCTGCACGACGAGGGCGGCTGGTGGATCGAGGAGATCGTCAAGGGCGACACGGCCAACAAGGTCCTGGAGTACATGGAGTACGACGTCGCAGAGCTCTACCCGGCTCTCGCCCGGGACTGCGAACGGGCCATTCGCGATGGCCGCATGACCCTGGCTGAAAGCCAGCTCCTGAAGCGCTTCTACGAAGGGGAGCTGAACGGCTACGCGTACCTCGAACCGGCCGGGGCCGTGTAGCCCCGCGAGCCCGTGCGCCGGTATGGCCGGCTCGGCCGGTGCCTCCGCGGCTGCACCTGCACAGCCCCCGGATTAGACAGGTGTATGGCCGGGCCGGGGGGCGGCGAGATCCCCCGATATTCCGCGGCCGCTTGCCGCCCCGCCGCCCCGGTATTCGCCCTGTGCGGTGCGGCGCGCACCCGACCGATCTTCACCGAGACCGGGCAACACACTGTCTTGTTACCGGGAAAAATCCCACCTGAGTGCGTCGCACGTGCGCATCAGGAAAAAGCCTGTAGTGCGTTCCGGACGGCTGTTTACTTCGCTGCGCGGCCGGGAGTAGCATCCGGCGGGCGTTCGGTCTCCGCAACGAATGAGCGTTTCGTGAGTGAGTTGAGCCCACTTCTACGCCCACCAGATGCAACTTCGGTGCGCGAACGCAGGTGCAGGCCGCCGGCCCAAGCGCTGCGCATTGACTACTAAAACTGCCGATCGTGTGCCTTGAAGCCTTGACCTGTTTAGATGTCTCTCACGCGGTTCATGCGACCGTCTCGTGCGGTACGCCGCTGTCCGCTTTCTGCAAGCGAGTGATTGGATGACGACGATCTACGTGGGGAATCTCCCCTTCAACGCGACAGAGCAGGACGTCCGGAGCCTCTTCGAGCGTCACGGCAAGGTCGATTCGGTCAAGCTCATCAATGACCGTGAGACCGGAAAGCCACGCGGCTTCGGTTTCGTCGATATGCCGCAGAGCGAAGCGCAGGGCGCCATCCAGGCGCTGAACGGTTTCCAGATGAATGGCCGTCCATTGCGCGTGAACGAAGCCCAGGAACGTCCTCAGCGTCCACGTCAGGGTGGAGGGCCCTTCCGCCGCTGACACACGCACCCGCATCGCGGGTACTTGAGAACCCCGCCTCGTGCGGGGTTCTTTGTTTTTGCGCTCCGCGTTATCGTTGCGGGCGCGGACGACGGCCTACAGATCGGAACAGGAGCTTTCCATGCTGGCATTCGTGAGAACCGTGCTCGTTGTGGCGATTGCCGCGGCGGTAACGGCGAGCTGCGCGACACGCATGAGCACGCGCGCTGCCACGAGTGCCGCACTGGACCAGATTCTCGAGGGAAGCCATCGTTCGGCAGCGAATCGCGCGCGCGATGCGTATCGCCACCCGAAGGAGACCCTGCTGTTTTTCGGGCTGCGCCCCGAGATGAGCGTGGTCGAAGTCTGGCCCGATCCTTCAGGCTGGTACACGGAGATCATCGCGCCACTCGTGCGTGACAAGGGCACGTACTACGCCGCGGTGCTCGATGCGGCGCCCGGCAACGCCAACCAGCAGCAGCGCGTCGCTGCATTCCGCGAGAAGCTCGCCGGCAATCCCGATCTCTATTCGAAAGTCGTTGTGGTGCCCTTCCACACGGACGGGCGCGACATGCTGCCGCCCAACTCCGTGGACATGGTTCTGACGTTCCGCAACATCCACAACTGGCTGGCGCGTGACACGGCGAACCAGGCCTTCGGTGCCATGTACAGGGCACTGAAGCCGGGCGGCGTGCTGGGCGTGGTGGAGCATCGCGGCAATCCCGCGGTGCCACAGGATCCGCAGGCGAAATCGGGCTACGTGAACGAGCAGTTCGCCATCGACCTCATCGAGAAGCAGGGCTTCCGGCTGGTCGCGAAGTCCGAAGTCAACGCGAACCCGCGCGATACGAAGGACTACGAGCAGGGCGTCTGGACGTTGCCCCCGGTCTATCGCCTCGGCGATCGCGATCGCGAGAAGTACGAGGCGATCGGCGAAAGCGATCGCTTCACGCTGAAGTTCATCAAGCCCCCGCTTTGAATACCGGCGCGCGGCTCACCACATTTCCTTGAGCCGCGCGCCGACGTCGAGCGAGGCATCGGCGGCGCCCTGCAGGCCGGCGTCGCCCATCGATGAGCCCTGGAAGGTACGGGGTTCGAAACACTTCAGCACCTTGTCCGTCATGAAGCGGCTGCGGCCGCCGTAGACGTGCGCATCACCGCTGCGCGCCTGCTGGGTCAGGTGGTACTTCAGAGGGCCCATCAGCAGCAGCTCGTTCTGCGCGCGGGTCATGGCCACATACAGGAGGCGTCGCTCCTCCTCGATGAGCTCCGGCTTGCCGGTGGCGAACTCTGAAGGGAAGCTCCCGTCGACCACATTGAGCAGATACACCGTATCCCACTCCATGCCCTTCGCGGAGTGGATGGTGGAAAGCACCAGGTAGTCCTCATCGAGCACGGGCTGGCCCGCGAGGTCGCTCGTGGCATTCGGAGGGTCGAGCGTGAGCTCGGTGAGGAAACGCTCGCGCGAGGGGTACTGCCCCGAGAGCAGCTCCAGCTGGTCGATGTCGCCCACGCGTGTGTGGAAGTGCTCGTAGATGCGCTCGAAGTGCGGCCGATACCACTCGCGGACGAGGTTCACCTGGCCGGGCCACTGCCGCTGCGGGTCCGCAAGAGCCAACAGCAGCTCCGTGGTCTTGCGCCAGTCCGTGCCCATGGCCTGCGGCACTTCGAAGGTCTTCAGGGCCTGGAACGAGTAGCCTGCCTGCTCCATGTGCTCGATCGCCTTGCGCGCATTCGCCGGCCCCATGCCCGGCACAAGCTGCAGCATGCGAAACCCCGCGATCGTGTTGCGCGGATTGTCGGCCCAGCGCAGCACCGAGAGCACATCCTTGATGTGTGCGGCTTCCAGAAACTTGAGGCCGCCGTACTTCACGAACGGAATCTTGCGCTTCGCGAGCTCCACTTCGAGCACGTCACTGTGGCTCGAGCTGCGGAAGAGCACCGCCTGACGTTTCAGGGAAACGTTCGCTTCGCGGCGCCTCAAAACTTCCGTGCAGACGCATTCGGCCTGCGTCTGCAGATCCGCCACCGTGACGAACGCCGGCTTCGCGCCCTGGCCCCGGATGGAGAGCAGGTGCTTGCGATACTGGCGCGGCGCGTCGGCCATGAGCGCATTCGACGCATCCAGAACCTGCTGCGTCGAACGGTAGTTCTGCGCGAGCGTCACGACTTCCGCGCGCGGCGTGAAGCGGTCCGGGAACCCGAGAATGTTGTCGACCGCGGCCGCCCGGAACGAATAGATCGCCTGCGCGTCATCGCCCACCACCGTGAGCCCCGCGCCATCCGGCCGCAGCGCGTGGAGAATCTCCGCCTGGAGGCGGTTCGTATCCTGGTACTCGTCGACGAGCACGTGGTCGAAATGGGCACTGACGTGCTGGGCGAGGCGCTGGTCCGCCATCATGGCGTGCCAGCAGAGAAGCAGATCGTCGTAGTCGAGGATGCCGCAACGTTGCTTCCGCTCGACATAGGTGCGAAAGAGCCTGGTGAGGTCTGCCTCCCATTGCGCGCACCAGGGGTACTGCTGCTCGAGTGTTTCCTTGAGCGGCTTCTGTGTATTGACCCGGTACGAGTAGATCTGGAGGCACGTTTCCTTTCGAGGGAAGCGCTGTTCCTTGCCTGCGAAGCCGAGCTCGGTGCGCACGGCGTCGATGAGATCCGCGGAATCGCCGCGATCCACGACCGTGAACTGCGGGTCGAGCTTCAGATGCTTCGCGTAGTGCCGCAGCAGGCGATTGCCGATGGAATGAAACGTGCCCGCCCAGGTGAGGCGCTGGGAGATCGTGTGGCTGACGCCACCGAGGGGTTCGTTCAGGGCAACCTTCACGATGTCATGCGCGCGACGACGCATTTCCGCTGCCGCGCGGCGCGTGAAGGTAAGCATGAGGATGCGCGCCGGATCGACACCGTGCATCGCCAGGTGCGCCACGCGGTGCGCGAGCGTGTTGGTCTTGCCGGTGCCGGCACCGGCAACGATGAGCAGCGGTCCGGCCTTCACGCCCTTGGGAAGGATCTCCCCGTAGGAGACCGCCTTCTTCTGAGGCGCATTGAGCTTATCGAGATGTGACGCAGTCGACATGCGCGGGGACTATACGGAACGGGTATCGGGCTCGCTATCGATCCTGTTCACCCATCTGCCTCACCGGTCGCGAAATCGCGCGCATTTTCCACCACTCATCCAGTAAGGCGAGCACTCGCGCACTGTCTGCCCCATCGTGGACGAAACGCTCGCCCGGCAAATCCAGGAACGCGTCCACGCGACCGCCCACGAGCAGCTCACAGTGCCGATGACCGACGTGCCGGCCGGCGGTTGCCTGGCGCGCGCGGATGCGAGCCGCCCGCTCACCCTCGTCGACGCGACAGAGCACCTGCGCGAACCCGCACCGGCTGCCCACCTCATCGAGAAGCGGCAGCGCCGCCCGCAGAGGCGCCTCATGCTCGCCTGGCCTGAAGTTGCCCTCGAGCACGACACTGCAGCCCGCCACAACCAGCGACCGCGCGAGCGCGAAGAGGACCGCGAAGCTCGCATCACTCAACTGTCGCGACTGCGCGGCGTCCTGCGCGCCGATGACATCGAGCAGCGGCTCCTTGATGAGGTCCTTCGTGACGAGCGGGACGCCGAAGTGCGCGGCAACCTGCCCGGCAAGCGTGGACTTGCCCGTGCCCGGGAGGCCCGTGATGAGGATGACGCGTGACATGCGATTGGTGAGACACTCTACGGCAGGAACCCGCCGACTCGCTCTCCAACATGACTGTTCACGATCGCTCGACCCAGTTTCACGGCCGCGTCATCTCGCTCACCGTCGACGACGTCACGCTCCCCAACGGGCATCGCACATTGCTCGAGATCGTCCACCACCCCGGAGGCGCCGCTGTCGTCGCCCTGGACACGGAACGGCGCGTCTGCCTGCTGCGCCAGTTCCGCCACGCGGTGGGCGGGTGGCTGTGGGAGCTGCCCGCCGGGAAGCTCGAGCCCGGGGAGCCGCCGCTCACCACGGCCCAACGCGAGCTCATCGAGGAGGCCGGCCGCCAGGCCACCCACTGGGAGAGCCTGGGGCAAGTCATCCCGTCTCCGGGCGTGTTCGAGGAGGTCGTGCATCTCTATCTCGCCACGGGTCTCGAGCCCGTGCCGTCGGCGCCGGAATCCGCCGAAGTCTTCGAGGTGCACTGGCTGCCGCTCGAGGAAGCCTGCGCGCGGGTGCTCGACGGCACGATCAACGACGCGAAGACCGCCATCGGCGTCCTGCGGGCCGCGGGCGGAATGCACCCGCCCGCCGAAGCGGTGCGTGAATCGTGACGAAGCGCGCAGACGCGGCCCCGCCTGAATCTTAGGGTTAGCGCGCCGGAATGGGGCCGGCACATGAATACGACTTAATCCGTGAGCAGATACAACGGAAACTGGAATCCGCCACCCGAACCCACCGACGTCGACTCGAGCAGTGAGCGCCGGCGCATCGGGCGCATCGTGCATGACGATCGGGGCACCGCCTCGCTCGAGTGGCGCGACGCGCCTCGTGGGGAAGAGCGCCAGCGGTTCGAAATCGAAGAGACGCGCGGCGGCAGCCGTGGGGATCCGAAATTGCGGCGCGGCCTCGATGTGCCGCCGCTGTCCATCAAGAACGACGACACGTTCAATCCATACGATCGCTCGCCCGATCCCGACGCGAAGCGCGACGCCAGCGCAAGAAGCGGCAAGCGCGATCTTCGCAAGCTCTCCGAGTGGATGAAGATGATGCGGGAGCTCGAGGAGCGGAAGAAGAAAGAGGGAGAGGGCTGACCCTCCTCCCTGCGCCTCGCCGGCGCCATTCACGAGCATCACCCTCAGTTGCGACCGCCATCGCCCTGCTCGACCCGTGCGCCGATGCGAGGCCGACCTCAGGCGGTGGCCGATCCCATCATGCCGAGCGCTCGATGTGCGCGACCTTGCGTGCGTCCGTGAGCCGGTAGAACCGGCGCAGCTCCGCCAGCACTCCGTGCTCGAACTCCCTGCGTGAAGCGCGCAGCGAGCGATCCAGCCGGCGGCAGAACTTCTCGGCATGACGGCTCGCCGTGCGATAGAGGCTTTCGCGTCCCCGCGCGAGCTGCGGATCGATGCGCGTGCGCTCGAACAGCAGGCGCAGCAGCTCCGCCGGAAAACGCTCGGGGAACTGGCGTTTCAGAAGCAGGTAACTCGCCACGTATTTGTCGATCTCCGCCTGCAGCTCGAGCTCCAGGAGCGAGACGGGCTTGTCGTGGCCGGCATTCCACGCGAAGTAGAGGAAGTGGCTCACGCCTTCGAGGGCGGTCCAGTAGTCCGCGACATTCGTGTCGTTGAGACGCTCCATCGGGTTTGCGTGGTGCAGCCTCTCCAGCAGGGCCGGGTCGAGATAGAGCGAGACGCCGACGGCATCCGGCTCCTGGGCGACGATGAGCTCCTCATCGTTGTTGCTGCAGCGGGCCGCGGGCGGCAGCCGGTCACGATCGGTCACGAGAAAGTCGTACACGTCGTGAGCGACGTTGACGTCGTAGATGCTACCGATCAGCTCCTGCAGTTGCCGCAGGATCATGTCAGTGGGCGAGCGTGGCGCCGGCGGCTGGCGCGGGCAGCACGCCGAGACGCTTCAGGATGTGGAACGAGCGCTGGCTCCCGGTCTTCAGCCACAGCTCGTAGAGCCGCAGGATGTCGCGGTCCGAATGCTGATAGGAGCTTTCGCTGACCTCGTTGAGCGCATCCACCATCGGCTGGAATTTCTCGGCGAGCTCCGCGAACACCTGGCCGAGCACGCGGCTGCGCGTTCGGGCGAGCGCATCGGCCAGCGCGCCGTACGCCCGCCCGCCCATGGCGATGTGATAGTCGATGTCGACGAGCTTGCGCGCGAAGCTCTGCGCGAAGAAGCCTGCGACGAACAGCGAGACGTCACCCAACCGCTGCAGGGCGCGGTGGCGCTCGCCCGGCGTGGGCGCTTCCAGCGCTTCGGTCAGCATCACCACGAGCGGCTTGAGGCGCGTGCCGTGATCTGACGTGCCCTGCGGGGCCTGTTCGTACAGTGCATCCGAGCGTGCGAACAGCGTCAGGAGATTGACCACATAGTGTTCCGTTTGATCCTCCACACTCAGGTGCTGGCGCTCCAGCGCGCCGTGGAGTGCGTCGTGGAAGAACTCGCGCAGGTTCGCAACCGGAACGACGCGCGGAGAACCCTGGCCGTGGGACATGTGCATGGACCTCCTGACTTTCTGGATCGGCCCTCGCCCCTCAAAGTTCAGTCTTCAAAGCGCGCGATGCCGTGATCCAGTGCTAACAAATCTCATGCCAGAGCGATGCGCTTTCCCGACATCCGTCGGCCATCGCTTCCTTTTCATGGCTGGCAGCTGACTCGGTACACTGCTGACAGAAATCGCGGGCGGCGGGCGGTCCGCGCAAAGAAGAAATCACGGTCGGGCGAGGAACGATGCGATGAGCGGGGCTCCGTTGAGGGAGGCAAGCGCACGAGGCTTCTGGGGCCTTTCAGGCTACCAGTGGCTCGTCATCGCCGCCGCGTGGCTCGGCTGGGGCTTCGATGTGTTCGACGCCCTCCTGTTCAACTTCGTAGCACCCAATGCGGTTCCCGCGCTGCTCGGATTGCCGCTCGGCTCGCCCGAAGCCCGGGAGGCCACCGTGTTCTGGACGGGCGTCCTCACCTCGATACTGCTCATAGGGTGGGCGGCAGGCGGCCTGCTCTTCGGCTGGTTTGCGGACCGCTATGGCCGAAAGCGGGCACTGTTCGTCACGATCGCACTGTATGCGTGCGGAACGGCGCTCTGCGCCGTCGCCATGGAGATGTGGCAGCTGGTGCTGTTTCGCGTTCTGGCGAGCCTCGGCATCGGTGGCGAGTGGTCCGTGGGCGCTTCGCTCGTTGCAGAGACCGTGCCGGCCAACCGGCGCGTCGAGGCGGGCGTGATCGTCTACACGTCCTCTCCGCTCGGCATCATCCTCGCGAGCACGGTGAACTATCAGATTGCCGGGGTGTGGCTCGTGGACTCTCCCGAAACGTCCTGGCGCTTCGTATTCCTCACCGGCCTGGCGCCTGTCATCGTCGCGGTCGCCGCCCGAATCTTCATTCGCGAAAGCGACGTGTGGGAGAAGCAGGTGCGCACGGCACGGCCACCGCGTCTGGGTGAGCTCTTCTCAGCGGACATGCGCAAGAACACAGTGAGCGGCCTCGTGGCCGCCATCACTGCGCTCGTCACCTGGTGGGCGTGCAACGCGTTCGTGCCGCTGCTGGGTGGCACACTCGCCCTGGAGCACGCCGCGCAAAACGGCATCACCGGCGAAGCGGCGCGCGTCCTGAGCGAGGCGTGGAAATCGAAAGCCTCGAACGGCTTCAATCTCGGCGGGCTTCTCGGCGCACTCGCGGCCATACCGCTCGCGCATTTCATGGGGAGGCGCCCCATGTTCGTGGCGTACTTCCTCTATTCCGCCCTCATGCTCTTCCTCACGTTCGGGCTCGATCTCTCGCCCGAAGCGCGGGTGCGGATGCTGTTCGCGGTGGGGCTCGGCGTGTACGGCGTGTTCAGCACGTTCGTGTTCTATCTGCCGGAGCTGTTCCCGGCGCGGCTGCGTGCCACCGGATCGGGACTCTGCTACAACAGCGGCCGGGTCATCGCGGCGCTCGGACCCACCATCGTCGGCCTCATCTCTGCGGCGTCGGGCGGCTCGAGCGCGATCATCGTGCAAACGATGTTCTGGCTGGGCGCAGTCCCGCTCGTCACCGCACTGACCGCCCGCTTCCTCATCGTCGAAACGCGTGGCCGGGCGCTGCCTTCCTGAAGGGCGGTCGTGGCTCAGCCGCGTGTGCGCGGGAAGAAGCCGCGAGTACCCATGGGATCGAAATTTGCTTGGGAGCCCGCTCCATGTCCGACACGACGCTCATCATCGGCAACAAGAACTACTCGTCATGGTCGCTGCGCCCGTGGATGCTGATGAAACACCTCGACATGACGTTCACCGAAAGGCAGCTGCTGCTCGACACGCCCACTTTCAAGGATGAGATCGCGCAGCTCGGACCGAGCGGCCAGGTGCCGGTGCTGAAGGACAACGGCATCACCGTGTGGGATTCGCTCGCCATCTGCGAATACATCGCCGAGAAAGCGGGCAAGGGCTGGCCGGCGGATGCGAGCGCGCGCGCGTTTGCACGCTGCGTGAGCGCGGAAATGCATTCGGGCTTCACGAACCTGCGGCTCGAATGGCCGTTCAACGCGCGGGCGCGCAATCGTCACACCCCCATGACGCCCGGCCTCGAAGCGGACATCGACCGCATCGACGAGATCTGGATCGATTGCCGGCGGCAGTTCGGCGAGAAGGCCGGCGGGCCCTGGCTGTTCGGGGAGTACACGATCGCGGATGCGATGTACGCGCCGGTGGTCGTGCGCTTCAACACCTATCGCGCGCAGGTGTCCGACACATCGCGCTGGTACATGGCCGCGGTGCTGGAAGACGCAGCACTGCAGGAATGGGTGCACGCGGCGCAGAGGGAGCCCTGGACCCACCCCAAGTCCGAAGTCGGCTGAGCGTATTTCCCACAGGCCGGGCGCGGCGCCGATCCACAGTACGACGGCATCTGCGACCGTCCGACCCTTTCGTGCGGCAATTTCCCAACAACCCGCGCGCACGCGCGTTTTGCCGCGAACATCGCCGTCGCTAGAATGCGCGCCTCGTTTTTCCCGGAGCGCTTCATGCTCGCCACCGTCCGATTCGCCCTGGTCGCACTGGGCACCCTTGCCACCGGCACCCTCCTCGCCCAGACCGCCCCCTCTCCACAGCCCTTCACCGCCGATGACCTGGTGAATCTGAAACGCCTCACGGACCCGCAGGCCTCGCCGGACGGACGCTACGTGGCGTTCGTGCTGAGCGAAACGGACAGGGCGGCTGACAAGCGCCCCACCGACCTGTGGCTGCTCGACCTCGCCGCGAAGGATCCCGCGCCTCGTCGCCTGACCCAGAACCCCGCCAACGACAGCAGCCCGCGCTGGTCCGCGGACGGCAAGAGCCTCTACTTCCTGTCCTCGCGCTCCGGCTCGTCACAGGTCTGGCGACTCGACCTGGCCGGCGGCGAAGCCTCGCAGGTCACGGACTATCCGCTCGACGTCGGCTCCCTGAAGGTCGCGGGCGCGGGAAATCGCATCGCCATCTCGATGGACGTGGCGCCGGAGTGCGCAGATCTCGCGTGCTCGAAGCGGAAGTCCGAGGAAAAAGAGAAGTCGACATCCAAGGGCCGCGTCTACGACCGCGTGTTCGTGCGGCACTGGGATACCTGGAGCGAGGGCACCCGGTCCCATCTCTTCACGGCGGTCGTCGGCCCCGACGGCAAGGCCGGTGCGCCAGTGGATGTGTCCAAGGCGCTCGACGCAGACGTGCCCTCCAAGCCGTTCGGCGGGGACGAGGAGTACACCTTCAGCCCCGACGGCAGCTCGCTCGTCTTCTCGGCGCGGATCGCCGGGCGGACGGAGCCCTGGTCCACGAACTTCGATCTCTTCGAGGTTCCCGTGGACGGCTCGGCCGCGCCGAAGAACCTGACGGCCGCGAATCTCGCGTGGGACACGCAGCCCGTGTTCCTCAGCAATGGTGACCTCGCCTACCTCGCCATGGATCGGCCCGGCTTCGAAGCGGATCGTTTCCACGTGGTCGTGCGCAATTCACGCACCGGCGAAACACGCGCCCTGACCCGGAACTGGGATCGATCGGTGAGCCAGCTCAGCGTCAGCGCCGACGGCCGCCGGCTGCTGGCGAGCACCGATGACATCGGGCAGGTTGCGCTCTACACCATCGACACATCGAACGGCACACCGCGAAAGATCGTGGGCTCGGGTCAGGTGACGGGCTACACGGCTGCGAAAGACGGTGTCGTCTACGCGCTCGCCAATCTCGGTGGGCCGCCGGATCTTTACGTCACGCGCCTGAACGGTGGCGCGCCGCGCCAGCTGACCAGCGTGAATCAGGATCTGCTGGGCCAGCGTTCCATGAGCGCCTACGAGCAGTTCTCGTTTAAGGGCTGGAACGACGAGACCGTCTACGGCTACGTGATGAAGCCGTACGGATTCACGCCCGGCACGCGCTACCCGATCGCGTTCATCATTCACGGCGGCCCGCAGTCGAGCATGCAGAACCAGTGGAGCTTCCGCTGGAACCCGCAGGTGTTCGCGGGGCGCGGCTACGGCGTGGTGTTCATCGACTTCCACGGGTCCCCGGGTTATGGGCAGGCGTTCACCGACTCCATCAGCAAGGACTGGGGCGGCAAGCCGCTGGAGGATCTGCAGAAGGGTCTGGCCGCGGCCATCGAGAAGTACGACTGGCTGGACGGCAGCAACGCCTGCGCAGCCGGCGCCTCCTACGGCGGGTTCATGGTGAACTGGATCGCCGGCAACTGGCCCGACCGCTTCAAGTGCCTCGTGAACCACGACGGCATCTTCGACCAGCGGTCGATGTACTACTCGACCGAAGAGCTGTGGTTTCCGGAATGGGAGAACGGCGGCACGTACTACGAGAAGCCCGAGGCCTACGAGAAGTTCAACCCGTCCGCGCACATCACGAAGTGGCAGGCGCCCATGCTCGTGATCCACGGCGAGCAGGACTTCCGCGTGCCGTTCGAGCAGGGCCTGGCCACGTTCACGGCGCTCCAGCGCCGCGGCATCGAGAGCCAGTTCCTGGTATTCCCCAACGAGAACCATTGGGTGCTGAAGCCGGCCAACAGCCTGCAGTGGCACGAGAACGTGCTCGGCTGGCTCGACCGGCATCTGAAAGCGAAGTGAGAGCAGGCCCGCGCCGCGCGCGACAATCGCGACGGCGCGAGGCTACTTGCGTTTGAGAGGCGGCTTGCCCCTCGGGACCGGGCTCTTCCGGCTGTGGGGGTCGTAGCCGCCGCCGTAAGGGTTGTATCCGCCGCCCGCATCGCGATCGGATTCGAGGCGCAACTCCTCGTCCTTATCGCCCTCGACCTCGAGATTCGGCACTTCGAGGCGCTTCAGTAGCGCGGAGGTGCTTTCGAGGCAGAAGCGGCCGGTTTCCTTCAGCCAGTCCCACACGGCGTTGCCGCGCTCGTCATGCGTGACGCGCCCCGCGCCGCGGCTCGCGCTGCCACGACCCGGCTCGACGGGCGGCTTGCCCGGCGAGGCGGCATCTTTCGGAGTGCGCGCGGCCGCCGGTGACGCAGGCTCGAGTGGCCAGCGCGGCGGCTTGTCGTCCTTGTCGATGGACATCGGGAGCGGGATTCCACCTTCGGGAATGAGGTGGACGGATTATGGTACGCGCGGTGCACAGCCTGAAGCGGGGCCGCCGCCTTCCGCACGGAACTGCGGGGCGGCTCACACATCAGGGCGGGGCTCAGAAGCCGCCGCGTTTCTGGAAACGGTAGAACGGCTCGGCGGAATGGCCTTGCACGAGCCTGTTGCTCGCGTCGTAGGCGAGCTCTGCAGTCGCCAGGCCGTTTACCGACAGCTCGGCACGCATGTCCATGCGCGCACTGCCGCCCAGCGCCGCGGAGGTGACGCGGCACCGCTCGCGCTGATTCGCACCCACGAAACGTTCGCCGTCCTTCTTCCATTCGATCTCGCAGCCGGCGAGAGGCTTCATGTCCTGGTACATCATGCCCTTGAAGAGATCCGCGTTGAGGTGGCCATCGCGCCAGCGACCCGGCTGGGTGAACGTGTACACGGTCTGCACGATGCGGCCATCCTTGAGAGCGTCGAACGAGATCAGCCGCTGCGACGTGATCCGTCGCGGGTCATCGGCCGAGGTTTCCTGCACGTAGAACACGTAGTGGCTGAACAGCGGCACGTCGATGGGCACGATGAAGAGCGACAGCGCCGTGTGCGGCTCGCGGCCCATGCGCGAATCTTCCTGCGCCTGCTCCACGTTGTCGTAGCTGCCGGGCAGCCACTCGAGCAACTGCCCCATGTCCGCCTGAGCGCGCTTCAGCTGGCTGCTGCACGACGCGAGCCCCAGCGTTGCGGCACTCACCAGCAACGCCGCGCGCATTCCGGACGCCAGCTTCCTACTCACGTGGATCACCCATAAAACGCGCGCCATTCCGCCTGATACGACATGCCCAGCGCCATGAGACGCCCAAGCAGGTCGTCGTACGCTACGCCAGCAGCGCGGGCGGATTCCGCGAAGTCCTCCTCAGCTTCGAGGTTCGGATTCGCGTTGGCCTCGAGCACGTACACCTGCCCGTCGGCAGTCACCCGGAAATCCATGCGTGCGCAGCCCGAGAGCCCGAGCGCGCGGTAGATGCGCCGGGAGAGCTTGTCCAGCCGCGCTTCGACCGCGGCGGGTAGCTCTGCTGCTGCCCTCGTGGTGATGCCGTACTTGCTCTGGTACTTCTTATCCCACTTCACTTTTCGCGTGGCGATGGCGGAAAGCGACTCCGGCATGGAGCCGAACACCATCTCCCACACCGGCAAGCGCTTCAGGCGGTCGTTGCCCAGCACACCCACATAGAGCTCGCGACCCTCGATGAACTCTTCGACGAGCGCATCGGACTTCACCTGCTCATGAACGAAGGCGACGCGATCTTTCAGCTTCGATACGTCTTCGACGACTGACGCCTGCGCGATGCCAAGAGACGCATCCTCCACCGTGGACTTCACGAACAGCGGAAACTTCAGCTTTCGCGGCGGGCGAAACTTCGTGCCCTTGCGGAACACGGTGAACTGCGGCGTGGGAATGCGGTGATAGGCGAGGAGTTGTTTCGACAGCGATTTGTCACGTGACAGCAGCAGGCCGCGCGGATTGCAACCCGTGTAAGGCTGACGCAGCAGCTCCAGGAAGGCCACGACATGCTGGTCGTACGTGACGATGCCATCGAATTCTTCGAGCAGGTTGA